>LULE01000002.1_pt1 | contig 1149680 bp, 1128 predicted proteins | sample 728231 | NCBI WGS metagenome assembly LULE01 (sample SAMN03860297, study PRJNA289734) | marine metagenome | biome: seawater column; feature: ocean; material: water; isolation source: Red Sea water column Station 192 - depth 10m | place: Saudi Arabia: Red Sea | collected 2011-10-15 | depth 10 m | reverse complement strand
AGAGGACTTCAATCTCGGGTCTGAACTTATGGTCGGCCATAAGGTCGGACTTAGCACCGACGCTGAAACCCCGTCAGACGGCCTCCACCGGAGGCATACGAACTGGGTCGTGGCGATCGCGACGACTCCCAAGGTCATGCAGGAGGTCGTCACCTCGCTCGATGAGGTCAAGACCGACGTGCGCCGGCTGAAGCAACCGCGCGTGGTGTTCGAGGTCTCACGGATCGGCACGGCGCCGGTGGACGGCTATTGCGTCGAGGGCCAGCCCTGCACCGTGCGCCTGCGCCTGCGGCGGGACGTCAACGCGCTCGATTGCCGGATCGTGCCGGGCTCGGCCGAGTGGGGCTTCGTTAACCCGCGCTCCGAGATCTTCAGCCAAGCGCCGCGGCTCGACGACACGAGCGGGTCAAACCTGGGGCCGGCCTGGGAGGATCGGATCATCCGGATCATGACGCCGGCCGGGCTGCAGCCCACAGCGAACTTCACGTTTGTCGCCTCCTACACGGACTGCCCCGGATGGGTGAAGGGCGAGCCGCCGCTCGAGTATCAGAGCGAGCCGGTGCCCTTCACGATCCGGCAGGTGGGAGAGTGAGGCAATGAGTTTCTGGCGGAGAAGTAGAACTCGGCTTCCAGGTGCAATCTGGAAGCTATTGGACCGCCAAAGGCGCGAAAAGCCAAGGATTTCATTCTACCAAAAAAACATCGTTAGCAGTCTTGTCTGCCCCTCTAGAAGAATAGCGGCGTCAGTATCGGACCTTGAATTTGGAGGTCCCGTCAAGTTGAAGACTTCGTTGCCAACCAAGGAAAGCCGGGCGTCGTCAGCATTTTGCGCATAGAGTCGCCTAAGAGCGGCCAGCTTCTCCTAGTAGCCTGTCTCCGCGTCTGGAGAACAGGCTAACTTCAAATCAAGGACTTCTCAGAGCAGTAGGTCACTGTGAGTAGCATCTATGCATTTACCAACGAAAATCTACTTGCTCCGCTGAATTAGGTGGGACGCATTTCCCCTCGCGGGAAAAGAATTCTACCGATAGCGCGAACAAGTCGAACTTCATGTTGCCTGAAGTATAGAATAGGCGCCTTAGAAACGGCGTCAGCTGACGCTTGGTCTCCGACGGCCCTGAAAACCAACTGCGCAAGGGTTGCAGATACCCGAAACAATCCCAGTGATGGTCCATTGGGATAGAGTAGTCCAATCGCAAGCGGAGCTTTTCTGGCCCATTTGCGTCTGCAATAAACCGCCGGCTCAGCGCGGAACCTATCGACTTCCTCTGCAGCACGTTTGGACAAAGCGAAACGCTCGACAACGGGCGCAAGTAACCACAATCGCCAACCAAAGAAGCCATAGTTCACAATACGAAAATCTGCGGAATCGCCAGCTTTGATGACGACTTTCTTCAGCCTTGGCGTAAAATGAGTCGTATCTTCAAGCGCACTATACAGAGCGACCCGAATGGATTCAGGGCTCTCAAGGCTCAAATAGGTCCGCTTTTCTTTGGAGGTATCTATCGGAATTTGCTCTTCTTTCGAACTGTCCGACGCCGCTGCCTGAGCAGACATGACCTTATTCATGATCCAAGGTGCTTCCGAAAAGAAGTCCGAGTAGTAAGTCGAATCCGAGACTTCATACTCTTGAAGACGCCGACTTAGCGCTGCAATGAAATCCGGCGAGAAGGCATCTGGAGTGGTCAACTTCGATCGAAAAGCTCGAATCTCGCGCAAGACGCTCGGAGAGAACCTTTGCGGCAACAGTTCATTAATTTCATCTGAATCCAATGCTGTCCCCAGAGCTCTTGCTTGGGCAAGCACAAAGGCGTCTCTGCCTCCGCCCCTTGATCCATAAACAACGTCAACGTTATCCTTTCCGAGTACGGACGACCACCGACGGACCAAGTCGTCATGGTTAAGTAGCCCATTATTTAGAAGATAATAATAATGCTGAGTCAAACCTACTGGCGAGAACCCATCCCAACCAAGACATCCAGATGAATAGGTGTCGCAGAAATACTCCATAATGTCAGGCAGGCAAATTACCGCTCTCTGACTGGTGCCCTGAAAGAACACGGGGAAATCGGACGCTCCGTCGTTGTCAAAGAACTCACGAGATGAAAGTATGACACGGCGATCTTTCACGGGATAATTTATGCTAGTCATTTGCAGTAGTCCCGCTATGCCGACCTTCTGCGCAGACACCTTCTTGAGCAAACCATCGTGAGAGAACGCTACTTCTTCGGGTGCATCTTCTTCGCTCCAAGAATTGAATGGGTATAGCAAGCCATTCTGGATCAAGTTCAAGCGATTTCTGGCCAAGCTGCGTCGCAGGCTCTGAGACGATTGATCGGTTGGCGCAACATGATAAACTAACTCTGCATTTTCACGTTTGAGTTCTTTCAGCCCGGCCGAACGCAGCGCAAACTCTTTTAGCCCTTCTTGCTGCGTCGGATTCACTTTTCTGAGGGTCTCAAGCTGATCGTCGAAATCAGGTTCCAAAGCATCTGCGTCAAGAACTGCAATGCAAACTAGCTTCGGGTTGTCCTCTAAGAGACCGCGCACGAACGTATGAATGCGCCCCGAACTGAACCTCGAGTGGTAAATACATGCTGCGGCTGAGACGCTAGCAGGCGTGAATCCGATATCCCTGAGGGTCTGCCCTAGCTTTCTCAACTCAGTCTGAACGGGCACACTTTCTTCAACACTGGAAAGTAGAGGCGTCCATCTTCCAAAAATGAACGTGACGAGGTGCTGAGTTACAATAAAGTTTAGTTCCGGCTCATTCCGAAGAACTCGTACAACATGATCAATGTTGTCAATTTCCTCTTTGAGATCTCTCGCGTTTCTATCTCCTTTGGAAATGGAGCTCTCGCGTAGCCGATACCGGACGCCCGGTTCCGGTATCGTGACAACCTTGTCAGCTTTAACCATGGCAATTGCAGCAAAAGATCTCTCCTCCCAGCTTCGGGTAATGAACTGCAAATCACATCGGTCGATCAGGCTCCTCTTAAAGAGCATCTGCCAAACATGCCAGGACTGCAAAAGCTCAGTGCGATCAGACTTCTCATCAAATAGCGTTTTCTTCCTGAAATAGTATTCTCTCATATCGAGAATAGCTTGATCTGGCCCTTTGCTGTCCAGAAACTTCAACTTCTGCATGCGGACGAGCTCAGCGTTTGAACTTTCTGCTTCCTGAACGGCGGCCTCAAGTGTGCAATCCGAACCGAGGAGATCATCGGAATCCAAGAAGAAGATGTATTCGCCTTGGGACGCCTTGATGCCGGCATTGCGCGCAAATCCTAAGCCGACATTCTGTTCTAGTTCCACAAGCCGAATTCGGTCGTCCCTAGCCAAATAGGACCTTACCAATTCCTTGCTTCGGTCTGTCGAAGCATCATCAACGACGACCACTTCGAAATCTTCAAGCGACTGACTGAGAATTGATTCAAGACATGCCCCCACCCACGGCTCTACATTGTGAACAGGAACAATTATTGACACCTTCGGCCTCTGAGAAGGGACGCGACGTCTCCCCTTGGGCCGGTATGAGACGATGTGATCAACAGCTTGCTCAATACTTGAACGCGTTCCGGACAAGGGATCCATGTAAACTGTGTAATGCAGGTAGAATGCTGCAAAAAGTTCTACTAGGGAACGCTTGCGGCTCCGATGCTTAACATCGATACGATCATCAGTGATGCCCCAACCCGCATAAAATGGTGCGCCAAAGCAAACCACCTCACAGCCAGCCATCAATGCCTCAAAACCGAATTGGCTGCTGCCAACATATACTTTATCGACCTCAGTTAGGAGACAATATGGGTTTATTGCCTCAGTCATCACGGTTATATTTCGACCCGAAGACAGATGGGTTAGATACCCCGTTTTTTTCTTATTGAACGAAGTATCCGGGTGTGTCTTGACGATTATCTCACAATCAGGGTTTTCTTGGATTGCCGCAGAAAGCATGCGCTGAAATGACTTGTCAGAAAGTCCGCCGAACACAACGGACCCGTCACCATATGTTTGATCGCACACCAGAACTCGTTTTTTGTATTCCCCTTTGAACTTCGGGACATACTGCGGCTGGTGGTTGTACTTCGAGACTTTCTGGCGAACGATCTCAGATATCAAACCTTTCACTCTATCAATGTCTGCATCATCAAAAATATGATCGGAATTCAGAAGTCTAATCAATCTGTTCGGGTATTCATTCATATAGTAGTGGCTCAGGTCATCCATCACCACACTTAGACATTGAGAGACCTTCTTGTTTTCTTTGTGCGGGCTGCGAAAGTGGTGTGAGGTAGTCAGGAATCCAGTTTCTACAAAAATTGGGGATTTCCATTTGCCATGGTTCATGTACCCCCTCATGGAATGGTGAGACCTATTAACATCAGGCAAAACTGCCCCGAATGCCAAAGCGCCATCGCATGCGTCAAAAGCCGGACTGCCGACAGGAACAACTCCCCCTGAGACTCTGTTCAGGGGCTCATAAAATCCATGGAGGATGTCTTTGGGGTCAAGAAATGCTGCAAACTTCAAGCTGGAAGACAGTACTTGGCTTTGTACGGCCGCAATACTCTCTAACGGATTTGAGTTAGCTTCCTCCGCTCCCCGCTGTAGATCTTTCAACTTGGAAACAAACGCGGAGTAAAGTTTATTCGATCTCAATTCGTAGGTCCTTTGTCCATCACGTGTGGGATTTGCGCCCCAAGGTTGGAAGCTGTACCACTTCCAAGAAACTGAATGCGTTCGCTCCCGAGGGAGACAGTCTATCGGCGTCCCAGATCAGCATTCTGTGCCTCTGTTCTGGCTACCTTGTTCCCGAGCGATCCGAAGCCACACTGCCCGACCATTGTAAGAGTTTTCTCTCATACTCATTTTTCGACGCTTTTCTAGCCCGTTATCGTTGACCTGCGACTGAACTTTCATCCAACTGTGGTCTAAGTGTGGTGGGTGTTTATGCCAATCGTCGTAGGTTGAGCAATCATCCAACGCGCGAAGCTTTCAGTTCTTGGGCATGATCCGTGGGCTGTTTCACAATTGCGGGTTGGCGTCTCTTGATCGGGACGTCTTGGCGGATTGCGGGGTTGGATCTGTTGACGATCCGCAAGACAGAGTAGCGGACACGTCTAGAAGGTGCTAGACAGGTGCTCCCACTGCAAATGGCCCTGCAAAGGTTCGGGATACTAGGCGGCCCGGGGGTGGCGTTTCCACGGATATCGATATCGTGAAGCGCTCGCAACGCGTGCAGCGTCTCTAAAAAGCCATGATTGTTAACCGCTTAGATCACATCTGCCTGAAAATTAGGCTTGTTTGTCGACGCGGCCTCTGATTTACATATACACCGAACAGCAGCACTCCTGACGTGGGGTCAACGAGATTGGTGACGATCATTCCCTTGAGTGCGCAGCTGACTGTTCGTGGCGCCAGCCTTCGCTACTGCTTACTTCGCAGATCGAACGCATCAAGCGACACGGCGAACTTGGATATCCCGTCCTGAATCGAGGCCCAATGTGATGGACAAACTGCAATCAATATACGAGCTGCGCGATCTCCTGCGTCAGGTTGAGCGCGAAACTGGACTGAGCCATTTGGCCCGGGTCGAGCGCGATGTGCTTCTCGCGGCGCGCAGTCTTTGTCTGAAGAAGGAAAAGATCCTGGTGACGGATCTCATCCAGAACCACCCCCTGTTGGAGCGCGTCGAGCCGGAGGCTGTCCAACGCGCGATCACGCGCTTGCTCGGTCTCGGCTTTCTCGTGCCGGCGGACAAGAGCCAGCCCGGTTCTTACATCGTTCGGTGGGAACTGGTGGAAGGTCTCCCGCGCCTGGGTTAAAATGGCCAAAAGCTTTTTGGAATACTCGATGCAATTTCTCAGCGTTTCGCTTGTCGTGGTCTTGGCCTACGTCATCGCGCATGGCTTCACCGCACTTCTGGTGACGCCGATCCAATCCTATTTCCTGCCGGACATCACGAGTTTCGCGAGCCTCCTCTACCTGCCACATGGCGTTCGCGTTCTGGCGACCTGGCTCTTCCGATGGAGGGCGATTCCAGCGTTGTTCGTGGGGGCGCTGCTCTCGGAGATGCTGTTCACGCCGGGCGGTGCTTCGGCGATCCTGTCGCCCGTCATGTTGACGTCGGTCCTCGTCGGTGCGGCAAGCGCCTTCCTGGCGTTCGAAGGGATGCGCTTCTTCGGATACCCGGCCTACGCGAGTCCACCGCGCCAGATTCACTGGACGCATGTGCTCGCGGCGGGTGTTGGCTCGTCGCTTCTCAATTCGATCGGGCAGTCGATCGTCTTCTCGGCAGAGATCCTATCCGAACGTGCACTCATTGTCTGCGCGCTCTATGCGCTGGGGGATATCGTGGGACTGGTGGTCACGACACTCGCTCTCATGATGGTTTTCCGGTGGGTGCGCCTGAGCAGAACTTGACGGCCTGAATGTCGGTGAAACCTCAGCGCCGCGACTGAAGTCGGCCGATGGTTTCAGCTCAGCGTGCCCTGCGAGGGCTCGGGCTACCATGCGGCCCGGCGGGCGGCGCACTTCCGGCAAATCGCGGTGAGTGAGTCACAAGGGCCGGGCGCCCTAAGGGCACCCGGCAGATATTCGTTCAGGCAAGCGCGAGGTTGGTGGCGCTCTCGCGGCCATCGCGGCCGGTCTCAACCTCGAACGTCACCTTCTGGGCGTCCGAGAGGCCAGTGAGGCCAGCGCGTTCCACAGCGGAGATGTGGACGAAAACGTCCTTGCCGCCGGTCTCGGTCTCGATGAAGCCGAAGCCTTTATTGGTATTGAAAAATTTCACGGTGCCATTGGCCATGTCCGTGGTCTCCTGTTCATATGCTGCCCGCAACATGCGGCAGCTCGGCAAAGTCAGACTGAGGGATCAACTGACGCCGGATGAACGGAAGCAGAGGGTCGCAGAGAAAAACGATCACTTCTTGCACATGGGCATTCTGCCTGCCGATTACAAGCTCTCTCCTCGCACGGTGGGAAATTCGTCTCTCGGCCAACTGCGGCCATTCGACGGATGCGCAGCGTACGACCGCTCGGAGCCCACCCTACAAGTTTTCTGCAATGCAGCGAGCGTGCGCTAGGTATGCTGCCTGTGGATTGGTAGGACTGGACATTGATAGCTGCAAAGCCGACCTTGGGAATGTAACCGGACCTGCCAGACGGGAACTAGTGGTGCGTTCAGTTTAACTAGGCAATCAATCGCAGGAACTTACTTTGCTTACAGACATTTTCGCATTTCGATATTCAGGCACGACGCTCTGGAAAAACTTTGATCAAAAGGAAAAACGGCTGATTAATCAATCTTTTAGAATAATAAAAGAACAGATTGCGCCATACTATTCTGACGACGGGAAAGTTTCTGATTATGGAAAGGCGTTTTGGAAGGACATTCACGACCGCCTGTCGACTGAGTTGGGTGTGAAGTCGCTTTCACCATTGGCATATGCCTACCCATGGAAATTCAACGGTGTCGAGACCATGAAATCTGGTACATACTCCATGGAGACTGTTTGTGAGAACTGGTTAGAGTTAAGCCCCCCAAGCCTTTCAGATGTGGACGCTCACATCAAAGAGCGCTTGAGCCTTGTGGAAATCGCGTTGCGAAAAAAAGAGCTTGAGATTGCACAAGCCAACGAAAAACTACCGGAAGAAATAGCAAAGGCCAAAATCCGCGCGCAGGGCCCTGGTCTTCGTGTTCCGGGTGATTTTGAGGTTGGCCTGAGGGCGTGGAACAAGAAGAGAGAAGATGCATTTCTGGCTGCCGTCGATGAGTTGAATACCCGGTTTCGCCAGGCCGGTTGCAAGCTGAATTATCATAATGGTTTCATTCAATTATCAGATGACGCATTGCTTTTGCAAGAATTGGAGAAACCATTTTGGGCATTGGTAGCTGAACCGATCTGGAGGAATGTCGATACCGACATGAAAGAAGCAATAGATAGGCGGGATGGCGGCGAACGTGATCCAGCGTGGTATGCCGCTCGGGCGCTGGAAAGCACCATAAAAATTATTTCTGCTGAAAAGGGCTGGTCTCATGGGCGCGAAAAAGGCGCACATAACTTTATCGATAATCTGGCGAAGAAAGACGCCCTATTTATCGAGCGATGGGAGGCGGATGCTCTCAAATCAATTTTCACGGAACTACGAAACCCATTCGGGCATGGCCCTGGTAGCGAAGAGATGCCTAGGCTTACACCCCAGCAAATCGACCTCGCCATTGAATTGTGCATGTCTTGGGCAAAGAGTTTGATAAAGCGTTTCTGATTCTCGAATTAGGGTAGAAGTCGCCAAGAGCATCTTCTACCGCGCAGATATAGTGCCGCCGCGCAGTACCGACCTTGGCGCAACGGCCGCCAACGGCAGCGAAGTCCCGCATCTATGCCTTTGAGTGTTTGCGCAGCGAATTTCTGCTCCCCACCCTTAGAACTAGCATCCACTATAGTTTTTTCTGCCACTGGCTGTAATTGTGTACGTTCCCCCTCGCGGGCCTGTGTAACACCGTGAAGCCGCCGCAGCACGGCTCCGTGCGGCAGCACGCGCAGCGGCCTCTCGCTTCCTTAGTTCTGTACCCCACTCGCATGCGAAACCATCACCATCTCCATCAAGGTCGTGGGGGTCGCTGGTAGGTCCCCCAGCCGATTGGAAGAAACGTTGGGCTTCTGCGCCGCTGCCAAAATCCGAGCAATCACGATCGGAAGTTGCGCTAGCGCGTGGCGCATCCGCGGCTCGCACAAAGCTTGATACACCGACTAAGGAGGCATCATTGGGATCGAATGAGATGTTTGAGTTAGGAACACCACAAGCAACAAGGGCGACGCATGATACCATCGCAAGGGTTCGGCTAAGCAATTCTGTTCTCCAGTATCGGCAACGAATCCATAAGTGGAATTCTTGCACCAATGTAGCATACTATGAATAGCCTCGAGAACGCACCCGCACGGTGGGGCATGAACCACCCTCGTGTCGAACTGAATTGGCACCACCTTCGGCAGCGAGAGCCTCGGAACTGCCGCCCCGATCCGCTAGGCTGTGGATCAAAGATGGGCTAGGCTGAAACATCTATTCAGTCGAACAAGAGGAAGGTGCTTCCATGCGATATCGAAAATCGATTAAGATCATGCCCGGCGTCCGTGTGAACCTTTCCAAGTCAGGTATATCGACTAGTGTCGGTGGACGCGGAGCAACTGTAAACGTAAGTAAGCGCGCTATTCGTTCGACTCTTTCTGTTCCGGGAACAGGCCTGTCTTGGTCCTCCACGTCAGGTTGGACAGAAAGTCAACGTTCCCTACAAACTGATGAGATCGAGCACCTCCGCATTGCAGCTTCGAAAGCCATTGAGGCTGTCTCAAAGGAAGCTGAGAAAGCAAATGCGATTGGCATAAGAATTGATCGAGCAATCGACGCCCTTAACGGTGGACGTGGCCTGACGAACTCGAAGGCTCAGACCTTCGAAAAGCGTGTTTTGACTGAAGAACAGAAGCTCAGTGAACTTGAAGGCAAAGTGCGTGAGCACGGGCTGTTTCTCGATGCTATTGAGGTGCGTTTAAGGGCCATGAAGTTTGGAATGTTCGCAGGTAGGCGCAAGCGGCACCGAGACAACGTGGCTGAAGCCGTTGCAACATCCTCGCGTGGGGCAAGGGACATCGGAAGCCAGCTTGCGGATGTGCACCGTGCACTGTCAGACAAATTGTCTGAGGTTCAAGATAAGTTGGATGCCTTAGAAAAAGGCGCGTAAGCCCTTTTATGTGATCGTCAGCGTTCCGCGAAGCCGCCCAATTATCATTGGCTGAATGCCCGTTCCATCAGCTTCGCCATGATCGGTTCTCAGTCGCAGCGAAAGTCTGCTCTCCGCCCTTGTGCGCAGGATCGTCCGCGACGGATGCCAGGGCCATTTAAGTTGCTCCCTATCTGGGAAAATCACCCCGAAAAAGGTGCGGGAAGGATCCCAAAATTTTCCTTTGTTTTCAATGGAGCCGATTTCACCGCACTTTGGGCCCAACCCATTGAGCGTCCAAGGAATCCCAGAGTTCAGGGTCGCCCACCATTCTCCCATCCTACCGGCGCCCTACAACTGTCTGGGCCGGAGGCTCTTGCGGTCGCGACGGCTGGAGCTTGGCGACGCATACGCCCCGCACGACCCGCTGAAATGGTGACCCGCCGATGGCCTCTTTCCCTCAACAAGGCCCTAGGCGGTGAGTGTGCGCCCCTGTTCGTCTTCGCATTCGGGGTCGATGCCGGTGATCAGATCCTCGATCACCCAGGAAACGAGCTGTTGACGGTTGTTTACGTCCGATTTCCTGAAGATGGACGAAATCTGCGACTTAACGGTGGATTCCGTCGTGCCCCGCAGGTTGGCGATTTCCTGGTTGGAAAAGCCTTTGACGATATAGAGTGCGACGGCCTTTTCCGTGGGGGTCAGGTTCCACTCAGTGAACTGCGTCTCGAGATACTGGTGGAGTTCGCCCGAGGCCGCGTTCACGCGATCGGATACCTGCCTCATGCGCCGCGCGCTTTCGCGCACGAGGAGCACGCTGCTGATCACGCCGAGCAGCATCCCCACAGAGGCCAGCAGTTCGACGAGCTCAACGGCCGACCAAGGCAGGAAGGCGAGCTGGAGGTTGAAGAGGTCCGCGCCGGTCTTGAGCACGAAGAGCGAGGTGAAGAAGACCTGCGCGAAGATCGTGGCACTCAGGGCAATCGGATGCAGCATACCTTGCGTGAAGGATTTGCGCCTCGTAGGCCGGTCCATGTTTTCCCGGGTGCGGGTCATTCGTATTGCCGTTCATAGATCACGTCGCGCAAGACGAGTCCGGTCGCTTCTGAAACGACGATCTCGCGCCTTATGTCTCCTTTGCGTGCCCGGATCATGGTTCGCCCGAGCCACGTCGTGTTGATGGAAATGATCTGGTAACCATCTGTTTCGAGAATTTCGATGCTACGAAGGTAGGCGTTTTCCTGCTGTTCGGCGGCGTTTGTTCGCCGGTCCTCGGATTGTGCGTTGCCAGCTGTGGCCATGGCAAAGGAGAGCAGGGTAGAGATAGTAACAAGCCGCAGGAAACGCGTGACTCTATGAGCCAGCCTGTGGTGCCGCAGAGGTGATGCAAAGTTCTTCACCTTATCCAATCTGAGGTCTCCTGACGAATGTCCCTTGTTGGACTGCACAGGATGAAACTCGCCGCGTCAAATCATTCCAGCATTACTCTGGAACGGTCTGTTGGCTAAAAAGTCACTGAATAACAAACTGATGCAGTTTCACGATACGTGAAACCGTCAGAGTACTTTGGTCGCAAACAGAGGGACGTGCAACCAAAGTTGGATATTAAACACGGATTTTCGCGACCTAACCTGCCGATGTCCGCCGTGGCGGGCGACAAGGTCCAACGCCTTCGGTCTTTAGTCATCGGTATGCCTGCAGGTTTCGAGCGCAGGCCACAGTCCGCGCAGGTTCTACCGCATTCCCGCAGTTTGAGCAGGCGCAATCGGCATCCCGGTGGGGAGGATCGCCGCGAACTGAAACGTGTTGGGCCCAATTTCGATTTGGAAAGGACTGACATGAAACGCAGAGCAATTAACAAGATCCTCGGGAAGCGAACCCGGTTCTGGCTGGCGGCGGGCACGGTAACTGTGGCTTCCCTCACGAGCCTTCCCGCCGTTGCCGAGGGATCAGGTGGTCTTGGTGGACTTGTGGGCAGCATCGGCAGCGCAATCGGGGACAACGTGGTGGGCGACACCGTTGGTGCCGTCGGTGGTGCCGTCAGTGGAATCGGGAACGCGGTCGATGGAAACGGATCGCCGGGCGCGGCACCATCCGGGGCACCCGGGCTGGGTGACGGTCTGGGCGGGGCCATCGGCGGATCGCTTGGCGGCGCTGTGGGCGGTGCCGTGAACGGTGTGGGCACTGCCTTGAGCGGGTCCTACGGCGGGAGCGGCGGCAACGGTGGAAACGGTGGAAACGGCTCCAATGGCGGAAACGGGTCCAACGGTGGAAACGGGTCCAACGGCGGCAACGGCACGGATGGCGTGAACGGCGGATTCGCCGGGAACGGCGCCAACGGGAACGGCGGACGCAACCGGGCGCTCATGTCCGGCAACAGCTACGCGACCGTCTGCGTGCCCAATGGCGACAGCACGGTCTACAACAGCTTCCAGGCGGTCGATAGGTCGGGGAACGTGGTGGGCCAGATCCAGGGGGTCGTGCTTCAGGGTGACACCATCGTGCGCGCCCGGTTCCTGACCAACACCGCCTTCAGCGGCAGCCGCCGCTGCGTGAGCGTTCAGGGCGGCCCGATCCGGGTGGCGGGTGCCACCGTGGTGCTTCCCGTGACGCAGTCCGAGATCGTGTCTCGCGTCCAGCGCTGAACACAAACCACAGACCATCGGAAAGGGCCTCCTCGGGGGCCCTTTTCTTGTCCGCTCATCCCTGTTTGTCCTGTGTATTTCGGTGTCGCCACCAGGCGGATGACCTGTCGCCCGGCTGTTTGAACAAGGCCGCCTTGGCTGTCGGTTGCAAGCCCCGGCCGCGCCGCGTTGCACGAATCAGGGCCACGCAGCGCACCCGTCATCCAACGGATTGCCGCGCGATCGAGGCGACCGCCGCCGGGGTCGCGGGAACCGGCAAGAAGCCCCTCGAAACCCTTCATTTCGGCATCAGCCGATGGTGCTAGACGGGGGTGATCCCCCTTGAGCCTGATTGCGACTCGCCGCGCCGGAGCGCGACGGTCGAGGTGTGGCGACTGGGCAATCGCGGCTTTGACCGTAGCTCTAGTCGGGCCGGCGTGACGTGCGGCTAGGCGTTGGAGGGATACTCGTGAAGGTGCGCCTTGGCATTTGGATGAAGACCTTTTCGTTCTTGGCGCTTCGTCCAGGTGGGGAGGATGAAATCCGGGTTCTTTCTCGCGGGCCGGGTCACGGATCAGCCGGTCGCCACACCCAGAAACAAGAATTGCTGCTGACGCGGCAAAAGATCGTAGTGGAAGGTTCAAGCGAATGAGCAACCTCGCATTCCGTGCCGATTTTGGCCAACAAGGAAAGCAACCCCCAGCAGGTTGGCTCGCACGCCTTCGACAAGCGTTGTCCTTTCCACGCTTGGTCGATGAACCTTCCGCTACGAGCCGGTCCGGTTCGGCCCGCACCGTAGCGGCCCGGTCGCGTCCGCGCCGCAACATGCATCGGGCCGAAGCCGACGTGACCGGCGACGACCGCTTCAACCTCATGTTCCGGCCCGCGCTCGAGGATATGGATGTGATCGTCTGCGGGGATCTGCCGCCGCAATTGCGCGGGTCGCTGAACGAGCTGGCCACGATAGCGCGCGGCCGAACCTATGCGAGTGGCCTCCCTGCGGTGTGCAAGCAGCTCGACTTGCGTCAGGGCGCGCGCACGCTCCTCGTGCTCAAGGTCTCCGAGCCGTCGAGCGACCTCGAGATGTTGCTGTCGCTTCGCCAACGGTTTCCCGAGACGGTGGTCGTCATCGTGTCGCCGGAGTTCACCCGGAACGACTTTTCCTGTGAACGGCTGGCCATCTGTGACGCGTCTCTCCGGCTTGAGGCAGGTAGCGTTGCCTTTGCCGTCGCCATCAGTGCGGCCATTGCGAACCACCGCGTTCATCTGGCGCGCATGGGGCGGAGCAAGTCCGGGCGCCGTAGCCTTGGTCCACGCTAAGGTCAGTTGGTCGAAGAAGGTGCGATAGCACGCAGGGTTCTGGAACGACCTGGCTGGCGGTCGCCGATCCGTGTGGCGTGATCGCTGACCGCGCTGACCCTGTGACTACTCTGGCAGCCGAAGGTTAGGCGTCGATCTTGGCTGCCGCGATCCCGACCCATGCTGTTGGTTGGCGTCCTGCGCTGGCCCGGCGAGCCGTTAGATTCTTCGTTGCGTGACCGCGAGGATCAAGGCCCCCGTCATCTGGCGGGGGCCTGTTGCATTATGCCGCGGCAGGGTCGGAGAGGGGCGCAGTCGGTCCAGCGGGGGAGGTAGTTTGCCCGGATCCGTGTGCCTGCCACCGGCGCAGGCCGCGATCCATTCCAAGGATCATTGCGATGCTCACCAGCCCATCGACGAGGTAGTGGTAACCCGAGTAGACCGAGATCAGCAGGATGAGCCCCAGAAAGGCAGCGCCGAGAAGGGCGCCGAGGCCCCAGAAGCGATCGGTCAGGTAGAGCGCGGTGAGCGCGGCGATGGCGACGTGGACCGAGGGGAAGGCCGAGATACCCGAAGCCCGGATACCTCCGATGTCGCCCTTGGCAGCCCAGAGGCGGGCCTGAAGCTGACCGATCGGGCCGTCGCTCAATCCAGTGGCGGCCAAGGCGGCATGAAGGTCGGCAAAGCGCGCGGTGTCCAGAAGCCGGTCATAGTAAATGGGGCCGACCGACGACCCAAGCGTTGCGGCGATGTTGCCGACGACGACCCAGACGCCGAGAAAAAGCCAGACATAGCGCCCGATACGCTCGGGATTCGGGTCAGTCGCAACGACGATGATCGGCAGGGCCGAGGCTGCGATGATCCACAGCGGCATGTAGATCGCGGGGAAATAGGCCGCGAGGGCGTCGGGCGTCATGCGATGGGCGATTGTCCAGGCGTCTTGACCGAAAAGGAGAAGCTGATCGGCGCGGGCGAAGAGGGGATCGGCCCAGAAGGGCATGAGTTGCGGGATGGCGCTTTTCATGAACAAAAAGCCGATCTGGATGGCGAGGACGGCGAGAGAGACCTGCACGAGCGGCCCGAGCCGCGCCAGGCAACGTCTGGGCCCGAGCACGAAGAGCGCTACCGGGACCAGCGGCCAGAGCTTGGTGGCAAGCCCCGCCATCTGGTTCAGAAGCACGAAAGCCGCTGCCATGATGGCCCTGATCGACGCGAGGGGATCATGGTTGAGCCACGCGGTGAGGACCAGCGCGACGAAAAGGTATGCGAGGCTTGCCCGGAGGAAAATGGCCATGCGGTTCTGTGTCCCAGTGATGTCCTGAGACAGTCATAGGAAAAAATGCGGCGGCGATTTGGCCCGGAAAGGAAAATTGCGGGAAAGTATCTTGCGGTCCGAAGGCCGGGGCCTCGGCTGCGCGCGGCAGAACCCTGTCAGTTCCGCCAACGGTTCGGAAGGACCACATGGAGCGGGCGAGGCGATTCGAACGCCCGACCCTAACCTTGGCAAGGTTATGCTCTACCCCTGAGCTACGCCCGCATCCTGTAGTGGGGCGGATGTATTGGAGCCGCGCCGGAGCTGCAAGAGGGTGCGGACGTTTTTTTGGAGGAAATGCACCTGCGCTGCGACCGGCGCGTTGCTTGTAATGCGCGAAGATGAGGAGGCGGAGGCAGGGCACGAAAAAACCGCCCGGAGGCGGTTCATTCGTCTCGACCGAGAGGACCAATTGGAGCGGGCGAGGCGATTCGAACGCCCGACCCTAACCTTGGCAAGGTTATGCTCTACCCCTGAGCTACGCCCGCACCCTTTGGTGAAGGCGGAAATATAAAACCCGCACCGGCCTTGCAAGCGCAAAATGCGCGTCTCGGCGAAAATTCTCGGGTGACAGTCAGGCCTGTGCCGGCGTCGCGAAGTCGGGCACAAGGACGTCGATCATCCGTTCAAGTTCGGCGGGATCGGAAAACATCACGTTCTTGCCTACGGCGAGGCCGGAAAAGCCGTGGATGAACGACCATATGCGCATCTCGGCCACACGCCGTCCGGCGGGGTCTGAACGGCCGTAGGGAGCCGAGACTTCCGACAGGACCTGGTAGGCCGCGTATTGCGCGCTCCAGAACTCCGGGTCAGCCTGCACGAAGGGCTGGGTCGAGAACATGAGGTCGAAAAGCCCCGGATGGGCGCTGGCAAAAGCGAAATAGCCGCGGCAGGCGGCGACGAGCTGCGGACGGGGCTGAAGTTCGGCCCGCGCCATTTCGGCCCGCATGGATGCCGCGAAACGCCGGTAGCCCTCGGTCACGACCGCTGTCCGAAAATGGGTGAGCGAGGGGAAATGGTGCGCGGGTGCGGCGTGACTGACGCCCGCCTGCGTTGCGGCCTTGCGGATCGAAAGCGCCCCGACACCGCCGCCGTCAACCTGCGCGATCCCTGTCTCGATCAGGTGATGGCGCAGATCGCCATGGAGATGAAGACGCGGGTCGGACATGGCGCAAACGCTAGCGTTTTCTTGATTCCGGTCAAGGTGTTCAGGGTATTACCAGAGCGACCTGCGAGCGTGAGATCCGCGCCACGCTCGGCAAGATCGTGAAGCTCGATGTGACCGTGACGCCGCAGGGCAACATGTCGCCGGACAATCAGGAGGGGCACAAATCCGCCCGCTTCGACCCGCCCAGCTTCAACCTCGTCGGGCCCGAAGGTCTGCCGCTCGCGCAGATGGGGCAACAGTCCTACAACCGGATTGCCATGGACGGATCGAACGTGTTCAACTGGTATTCCGACAACGACGAGATCCAGAACAATGTCTACACGTTCTATTTTCTGGGGAGCGGCGCACCGGGGGGCCTATGAGGTCTATTTCCTCGACGAGGTGTTGGCGACGGCTACGCTGGAGTAGCGCTACCGGCGCAGGACCTTGTCCAGCTGCGCGAGGTCCTGCGTCATCGCGCGCCGCATGGCGATGGACAGGAGCGGCATGAGGAGCGCCTTGAAGCCCTCGGGCCTGCCGCGGTTGGTGAGCCGCATCCGCGTTCTCCCGCGACCCGCGTCGGACCAGTCGTAGATCGTCTCCATCGGGAAGGGACCGTTGTCGGTGGACATGACGAGCCGTTCACCGGGGAGGTGTTCGCGGACTTCATAGGTGTAGGCGAGCTTGCGGCTCATGTAATGGGCGACAAAGGCGGCGCGGGCGCCGGTTGCGGTCGAGGGGGCGGTTTCCCATTCGACGGACGCGATGTTGCGATACCACTTGGGCGCATTGCCCATGTCGGCGGCAAAGGCCGCGACGTCATGGCGGTCGGCCCGGATCACGCGCTCGACGGTGATGTCGACGGCTTGGGTCATCGCGATGTGCTGAGGGCGTCGGCCCAGTCCCGGCAGGTCCGGGCGAGGAAATCGGCGTCGACCGGCGCACCTTCCTTGAAACAGGCAATGGCACGCTGGTCGGAGGGCCATGTCAGGCGCTTGTCGGGGTCGGGCAGGAGCGTGAGGCCGGTGGTCGTGTCCTTTGCCTTGGCCCCGCGGTGAAAGATCACGCGGATCTGCCCGCCCTTGGGCGGATGGTTCAGGGTAACGATGTCGCGCCCGTCGATGGCAAAGGAGGGCGCGTTCCATTTGTTGCCCCGCGTGGCCTCGGGCAGCGCCCGCGCGATGATGGTGGTGAGCTGGGTTTCCAAGTCGGCGGACATGCATTTCCTCCCCTGTTGGGGCGAGGATAGCGGCGCCATGTAACATCTGCCAGCGTATGGAAGGCAAAAGGGCGCGGGGGACTGGCCCGCGCCCTTTGTGTTTGGTGCCGGTCTGGCGGCTGTTTTTGTCTACTGGCCTCAGTCGTCGAGCTCGACGAGCAGATCCTTCGCGTCGATCTGGGCGCCGGGGGTGACATGCACCGCCTTGATTACCGCGTCGCGCTCGGCGTGGATGCCGGTTTCCATCTTCATCGCCTCGATGGTGAGCAGGAGGTCGCCCTGTTTGACCTTGGCCCCGGCCTGCGCGGCGACGCTGGCCACCACGCCCGGCATCGGCGCGCCGATGTGGTTCGGGTTGCCGTTCTCGGCCTTGGGCCGGGTCACATGGGTGGATTGCATGGCACGGTTCGGAACGCGGATCGTGCGGGGTTGGCCGTTCAATTCGAAGAACACGCGGACCTCGCCCTCTTCGTTGGTCTCGCCCATTGCCTGCATCCGGATCTCGAGCGTCTTGCCGGGGTCGATCTCGGCCTCGATTTCTTCGCCCGGTTCCATGCCGTAGAAAAAGGTCCGCGTCGGCAGGGTGCGCACCGGGCCATAGGTACGGTGGCGGCCCATGTAGTCGAGGAACACCTTCGGATACATGAGGTAGCCGTTGAGGTCTTCGTCATCGACCGGGTAGCCCTCGAGCTGGCCCTTCAGCTCTTCCTTGGCGGCGACGAGGTCCACGGGCGGGAGCTTTTTCCCCGGCCGTTCGGTGTCGGGTTTCTCGCCCTTGAGCACCTTTTTCACGATGGCCTTCGGAAAGCCGCCCGGAGGCTGGCCAAGGTTGCCGCGCATCATGTCGATGACCGAGTCAGGAAAGGACACGTCGGTTTTCGGGTCCTCGACCTGTGCACGGGTGAGGTTCTGGCTCACCATCATAAGGGCCATGTCGCCCACGACCTTGGACGAGGGCGTGACCTTCACGATGTCGCCGAACATCTGGTTCACATCGGCATAGGCCTGCGCCACCTCGTGCCAGCGTTCCTCGAGCCCCATGGAGCGCGCCTGCGCCTTCAGGTTGGTGAACTGCCCGCCGGGCATTTCGTGGAGGTAGACCTCGGAGGCAGGCGCTTGCAGGCCGCTTTCAAACGCCGCGTATTGGCCGCGCACGGCCTCCCAGTAGTTGGAAATCTCGCGGATCGCGCCGATGTCGAGGCCCGTGTCGCGGTCGGTGAATTGAAGCGCTTCGACCACGGTGCCGAGCGTCGCTTGGCTGGTGTTGCCCGACAGCGCGTCCATCGCGCAATCGACCGCATCCACGCCGGACTCGGAGGCGGCCAAGATCGTGCCAGAGGCGATACCGGCGGTGTCGTGGGTGTGGAAGTGAATGGGCAGATCGACCGCGTCCTTCAGCGCCGGGATCAGCACGCGGGCGGCGGCGGGTTTGAATAGCCCCGCCATGTCCTTCAGCCCCAGCACATGGGCGCCAGCCTTCTCAAGCTCCTTGGCCATGGCGACGTAATACTTGATGTCGTATTTCGACCGATCCGGGTCGAGAACGTTGCCGGTGTAGCAGATCGTGCCCTCAATCACCTTGCCGTTCTTGCCGACCGCTTCCATCGCGACGCGCATGTTTTCGACCCAGTTGAGGCTGTCGAATACACGGAACACGTCCACGCCGGTCTCGGCGGCCTGACGGACGAACTCCTCGACCACGTTGTCCGGGTAGTTGGTATAGCCGACACCGTTCGACGCCCGCAGAAGCATCTGGGTCATGATGTTGGGCATGTGCTGGCGGATGTCGCGCAGGCGCTGCCAGGGACATTCCTGCAAGAAGCGATAGGCCACGTCGAAGGTCGCGCCGCCCCAGCATTCCACGCTGAAGAGCTGCGGCAGGTTCGCGGCATAGGCGGGCGCGATCTTGATCATGTCGATCGAGCGCATCCGGGTGGCAAGCAGTGACTGGTGCCCGTCGCGCATGGTCGTGTCGGTGATGAGCAGTTGTTTCTGCGCCTTCATCCATTTCGCGACCGCTTCCGGTCCCTCGGCATCCAGAAGCGTGCGGGTGCCCGGCGCTGGTTTCTCGGTGGTGAGCGTTGGCAGCACCGGGGGTTTGAGGTCGGCACGCGGGGCCGCGCGGCCCTGCACCTCGGGATGCCCGTTCACAGTGATGTCTGCGATATAGGTCAGGATCTTGGTCGCCCGGTCACGGCGCTTCTTGAAGTTGAAAAGCTCCGGCGTCGTGTCGATGAATTTGGTGGTGTATTCGTTGTTGAGAAACACCGGGTGTTTGAGCAGGTTGATCACGAAGTCGATGTTCGTGGACACGCCCCGGATGCGGAATTCCCGCAGCGCCCGGTCCATCCGCTTGATCGCCTGTTCGGGGGTCTGGCCCGAAGCCGTGACCTTGACCAGAAGCGAGTCGTAGTAGCGGGTGATGACCGATCCCGCATAGGCCGTGCCGCCGTCCAGCCGGATCCCCATGCCGGTCGCGGTGCGGTAGGCGGTGAGGCGGCCGTAGTCGGGGATGAAGTTGTTCTGCGGGTCCTCGGTGGTGATCCGGGTTTGCAGCGCGTGGCCGTTGAGTTTGACGTCATACTGGCTGGCCACCCCGGTCGCCTCGGTCAGCGACTTGCCTTCCGCGATCAGGATCTGGGCGCGCACGATGTCGATGCCGGTAACCTGTTCGGTGACCGTGTGCTCGACCTGCACACGGGGGTTCACTTCGATGAAGTAGAAATTGCCCGTGTCCATATCCATCAGGAACTCGACCGTGCCCGCGCAGGTGTAATTCACATGCTCGCAGATCTTGCGGCCAAGATTGCACAGGTCCTCGCGTTGCGCGGCGGACAGATAGGGGGCAGGGGCGCGCTCGACGACCTTCTGGTTGCGGCGCTGCACGGAACAGTCGCGTTCCCACAGGTGGTAGATGTTGCCTTGGGTATCGCCAAGGATCTGCACCTCGACGTGGCGGGCGCGGGTGATCATCTTTTCGAGGTAGCCCTCGCCGTTGCCAAAGGCGGCTTCGGCCTCGCGACGGCCCTCGCGGATCTTTTCCTCAAGCTCCTTGGGGCCGTCGATGGGCCGCATCCCGCGACCGCCGCCACCCCAGGACGCTTTCAGCATCAGGGGATAGCCGATTTCTTCCGCTTCCTTGGCGATGGCTTTCATGTCGTCGCCGAGGACTTCTGTCGCCGGGATTACCGGGACGCCCGCCTCGATGGCCACCTTGCGCGCCGACGCCTTGTCGCCCAGCTTGCGCATGACCTCGGCGGAGGGACCGATGAAAGTGATGCCCGCCGCGTCGCAGGCGTCCACGAATTCAGGGTTTTCGGACAAGAGGCCGTAGCCCGGATGTATCGCGTCGGCGCCCGAGAGCTTGGCCACCCGGATGATCTCGGGGATCGAGAGGTAGGCCGCGACGGGCCCCAGCCCCTCACCGATCTTGTAGGCCTCGTCCGCCTTGAAGCGGTGCAGGCCGAGCTTGTCCTCTTCGGCATAGACGGCGACGGTCTTTTTCCCCATTTCGTTCGCGGCCCGCATGATGCGGATCGCAATCTCGCCCCGGTTGGCAATGAGGATTTTCTTGAAGTCCGCCATAGGTTTCTCCCCGACCTGAAGCATTCCGATAGCGGTCACGCTAGGCGATGCTGCGATGCGGCGCAAGATAAGGACCGACACGGGCGGCGGGGCTTGCGACAATTAAGGAAGAATTTGAATCAAACGCGACTTTCGCGGCCTGCAGGGCTAGTGCTGTTGGCACATCGCAAAGGAGGACCGTCATGCATCGGCTGGTCTACAAGAGCCAAGCGGTGGGGGAACCAAGTGCAAGGGAACTGGCGGATATCGCCTGCCAGTCCCAAGCCAACAACAAGCGGTTCGGCGTGACCGGGCTGCTCCTGATACATGACGGTTCGTTCTTTCAGGAACTCGAAGGACCGCGCTCGGCGGTGAGCCAGGCTTTTGCCCGCATCCGTCGGGACCCGCGCCACGAAAAGATCGAGGTGCTCGAGTTCGGCCCGGCGCGGGAGCGGGCGTTCGCCTCGTGGCGGATCGGCGTGGGTCATCCCGAGGACCTGCCGGAGACGGCGCGGGACTTTGCCTTCTCGCTCTTCGACCTCATCCCGCGGGATGCGCCGGAGCGTGGCGCGCGCGACAGGGTGCGCGACAAGGTGCGCGCCTATCTTGCCGCTTTCGAGCGGCTCGTTCCCGAAGGCGACCGTCGCCACTAGCGCGGATCGGGTCGGCCCGGCCACCCCTCACGGAACGTGGTGCTCTGCGCCGCGTGGCCGACCCGGTCCGTGAGCGCCCGCGCGGGAACCTCCGGACAGAGAAAAAACCCCGGGCCAGGGACCCGGGGCAGTTTGATTGAACGTTGGACGTTCAGGGAGAAAGTCGTTTGGGGCAGGGGTTATTCCCCCTGCGGCACCATGCGGTTGGACAGCTTGACCTCGCTCAGCACCAGCGCGAGCACGAAGCCCAGAACGGCGAGGCCGGAGGCGATGAAGAAGATCGGGTGGATCGCGCTGGACACCGCCTCGCCGATCATCGCCTTGGCTTCGGGGGGCAGGCTGCGCATCGCCTGTGGTCCTAGCTCGAGTCCGGCCCCCCCGGCAAAAGCGTCGCCCGCACCGGCCAACTGCGCCGACATCCGCGCGGCAAAGAGCGCACCGAAGGCCGCGACGGCGAGGGAGCCGCCGACCTGCCGGAACATGAGCCCGGCGGCAGTCGCGGTGCCAAGCTGCTGGCGTTCCACCGCGTTCTGCGCGGCGGTCGTCAGCACAGGGAAGATCGCGCCGAGACCAAGCCCGACGGTGGCGAGCGACGCCGAGAACTGCAGGGTCGACGTTTTCTCGTCAATCAGCGTGAGCAACAGGAACCCCGTGGCCAGCAGCACCATGCCGATGATCGGCAGGATCCGGTAGCGCCCGGTGCGGCCCATGTAGCGGCCCGAGGTCATGGACGACACGAGGATCCCGGCAGTCATCGGGATCAGCATGAGACCCGAGACGGTCGGGGTCACGCCCTTGGCGATCTGAAGGTAGATCGGCAGGAACGTCACGCCACCGAAGAGCGCGGCACCGGTCACGGCGGACATGAGCGAGGTGACCCAGAAGACGTTGATCCGGAAGAGCGGCAGCGGCAGGATAGGCTCGGCCGAGCGGCCCTCAATGAAGATGAAACTCAGGAGCGCCACCACGGCGAGAGCGGCAAGACCGAGGATCTCGACCGAGTCCCAGGCGAAGGTGGCACCGCCCAGCGACGTGGCGAGCGTGACCGACGCCAACGTGATGGACAGCGCGAGCGCGCCCCACCAGTCGATGACGTGTTTCGTGCGGTTGCCCGTGGGTTTGAAGGCGGTCGCGAAGCCCATGACGGCAAGGATGCCGATGGGCACGTTGATGTAGAAAATCCAGTGCCACGAGAAGTTCTCGACGAACCAGCCGCCCAGAAGCGGGCCGATCACCGAGGAGATCGAGAAGGTGGCCGCGAAGATACCCTGGGTCTTGCCGCGATCCTTTGGCGGGATCACGTCACCGATGACCGACAGGGCGAGGACGAACAGACCGCCGCCGCCAAGCCCCTGAACGGCGCGCGACACGATGAGCCAGGTCATGCTCTGCGCCGCGCCGGCGAGGGCAGAGCCGAGCAGGAACAGACCCACCGAGACGAAGACGATGTTACGACGGCCGTAGAGGTCGCCCAGCTTGCCATAAAGCGGCGCGGCGATGGTCGAGGCGAGAATATAGGCAGTAACAACCCACGACAGGTGCTCAAGACCACCGAGGTCCGACACGATGGTCGGCAGTGCGGTGGACACGATGGTCTGGTCGAGGGAGGCGAGGAAGAGAAGCGCGCCGATCGACAGGATGATCGTACGGATCGTGCCCTTGTCGTAATGCGGGGCTGCGGGTGGGGAGAAAGTATCTGACATCGTATCTGTTGCGGCCATTTCGGAAATCCTTGGGAGTTGCGACCTAGATAGTGCTGGTGACAGTTATGTGTCAATGGCACATAAATGTGAGGCGCAGGAAATTGACATGTGCAGATATGCAGGTCATATCCGTTCCACCATGTCGCACAGAGCGTTCAAAAAGGGCCCGATGGCCCCCACCCTCGTCGCCGCGCCGTTCTCGGACGCGGCCAAGGATGCCTTGATGGAGTTGGACGGCGCCCTGTTCCTGTGGCACCGGATGCTCCACAAGGGCGAGCTGACCGGTCGGCTGATCGCGCAGTCCGGAATCGACCTCGATCCGGCCATCTTTCAGGGCCTCATCGCGGTCGTGCGCATCACCCATGGGGTCGGACGCGAGGCCGCCGCAGAGCCGACCGTGGGCATGATCGCCGAGGAAATGTCGATCGACCCCTCCCGCGCGAGCCGGATCGCGAGCGAGTTGATCGCGGGCGGCTACCTCACGCGTGGTGCGGCGCAGGACGACGGGCGCAAATCGGTGCTGCTCTTGACGGAGAAAGGTCACGACGCCTTCTTCACGGTGCGCGACCTGCGCTGGCAGCGGATGGTGACGCTGTTTTCCGGCTGGTCCGAAACCGATATTGAGACTTTCTCGGACCTGTTCGGTCGCTATGTCGAAGGGGTCATGGACCTCAAGGCCGAGGTCGAGGCGGAAGCCAAGGCCTGGTGAGCGGCCCGGGGACGGACCACTCATTCATAATGGCGTCTTTCGCGCTCAGTTCGCGAGGTTGCCGGCGTAGTCGTCAATCCCGATGGTGAGCGTCTGGAATTTCCACACGCCGTCCTCGCCCTTGACCAGATCGCCGGTGTAGATCACCAGCGCGCCCACCGAAATCCCGTCCGCGGCCTTGATCACCGTGCCGTAAGCGGTCGCTTTCGCAGTGGTTTCCGTCAGTTCGTCGATCAGGAAATCCGACATGGCGTGGCGACGCTGGTCGAGCTGCGATTCGAGCGAGCGGTCGACGTAGGCCGCGATCGCCTCGTATCCTTGGTTCTCGGCAATAGGCTCGGCACTGCCCAGCGTCGAGACCACCTTTCCGTCCTCGGTGAAGAGCGAGGGGATGAGGTCCGAGCGGCCTTCATCATAGAAGATGCCCCAGCGATTGAACGCCTCCTGAATGCGCAGCGCATCCACGGCGTTTTCGTTCTCCCACACGCTGCCATTGGGTTGCACATCCACGATGCCGGAGTTGCTGGCCCAATGCTGGGGCGGAAAAGTGCCCTCGGCGAGGGCGGGCAGAGCAAGCGCAAAGAGCGCCGCCGTGGCGGTTGTCATGAGTTTCATCGGTTCCTCCCTGAACACGTTTGGTGTGGATACTGTGTCCGAATAATACCTGTTGAGTCCACATTCTTGATTCAAAAGTATACAATTTGGCGGTTTCGAGGAGTGCTGACACCGGGTCCGGGCGGGCTTTGAACCCGGCGGAACCGCTCCTATATGATAGACCGAGACCCGGATACCGGAGGAACACCGCGATGGATCAACGACACGCCGCCGTGCTTGACGGTTATGGCCCCGAAGCGCAGGAGCGTCTGGTGCGGGAGGGGTTTCTCGACAAGATCCTGCGGATCGGTCGCAAGCTGCCCTTCGCGCGAGAGGCGCTTGCCTCCTACTACGCGCTTCAGGACGGCAAGGTGCCGCTGGGCACCCGGCTCGCGGTCATCGCACCGCTCGCCTATTTCGTGATCCCGACGGACGTGATCCCGGATTTCCTGCTGGGGCTTGGCTTCACCGACGACGCGCTCGTGTTCTGGGCGGCGTGGCGGGCGTTTCGCAAGCACGTGGGGCCCCAGCATTATTCGCGGGCCGACGCGGCGCTGGCGGAAACGATCGACGTCTAGCGCGTCACGCGCACCGGCATTTCCGCCACGCCCCGCAGCCCGATGCGCTTGAGCATCGGCACGCGGTCGGCGGGCTGGGTCAGGTGCACGTCGGGGTATTTGGTGAAGAGCCGGTTGACGGCCACCGTCGCCTCGGCCCGCGCAAGCTGCGTGCCGATGCACATGTGCACACCAATCCCGAAATCGAGGTGCTTGTTGGGCTTGCGGTCGGCCTGGAACGTGGTCGCCCCGTCGAATTTGGCCGGATCGCGGTTGGCCCCGATGAGGAGCGGCACGACACGATCGCCGCGTTCGAGCATCCGCCCACCCAGTTTCACCGGCCCCGTGGCGTGGAACATGTTGGTGAACATGACGGGGGAGTGAAAACGCAGCACCTCCTCAATGAACAGGTTCACGCGCTTGAGATCCTCTTGCAGCGACGCGGCGAGCGTCGGGTCGGTGAGGAGCGTCATGAAGCAGTTGCCGATGAGATGCGTCGTCGTGTCGAAACCGCCGATGAAGATCGCGGTGACCATGGCCAGCAATTCGTCATCGTTGAGCTTGTCGTTGCCATCGCGCGCCTCGACCAGTTCCTTGATGAGACCCGGGCGACCGGTGCGGCGAACCGTCTCGAAATCCCGCCGGAAATAGCGGTTGGAGTGGTAAAGGCCGGGCAGGGCGCGGAAGACCGTGAAGGGGTTCGAGACGCGGCCCAGCGGCTCCATCCAGCGCTGGATCTTGGGGCGGTCTTCCTCCGGGATGCCGAGAAGCTCGCAGATGACGAGCATCGGGAAACGGCGGTTGAAGCGGTCGACGAGGTCGATTTCGCGGTCCTGCGGGAGGGCGTCCAGCAGTTCGTCCGCGATGCGTTCGATGGCGGGCTTCATCGCGTCGATACCGCGCGAGGAAAACGCCCCGATGACGAGACGGCGCAGGCGCTGCAGGTCCTCGCCGTCCATCAGCGTCACGTTGCGGAACAGCGGATGGATGAAGCGCGGAAACCACCAGTAGTTCTGCTCGAGGCTCAGGCCCCCCGCATTGGCGGGATTGCGCACGAAGTTCTCAGCATCCACAAGCAGTTCGCGGGCGGTGTCGAAGTCGGTGGTCACCCAGACCTCGCCGATGATCGGGAGCTTCATGCGCACGAGCTGCCCCTGGGAGCGCAGCATGGCGAGACCCTCGTCCGGTTTCCTCAGGAAATCGGGGGAATGAAGGTCGAGGGGGGCGGTCATGGGAGGGGCGTCTTCCGGGCGGTTGGTTTTCCGGGAATTGGTGTCATGTTTTGGTGGGAGGGGGAAGGGGGGAGGTGGTTAGACGCCTGACGCGCGCCACGCCGTGAGAACTCGTCAGAATGGAAAGCTAAAAAAACCTTGCGGAAATTCCAAAGCCTTCGTCGCTTGCTCAAGAAGGTCGTCGTCCAAAAGATATGCCAACGTCTCAAACTGACGGAAAAAGTCTGCGACGTCGCTATCCGTTCCTATCCAACGCACTTGCGAATTATGCACAAGGGCAGTGAATAGCAGTCGGATTTGCTTCTGAGTAAATTTCGGGAACTTCTGCAATAATGCAATTATTTCATGCGTTTCTTCGAACGACCCGGAATTTCTAAGTCTCTCCACAAGCTCGTCCTTTTCAAGCTCCATAGATAGATTGATTTCAGGGAACTGCTTCTTGAAGAAATCTGATAGGGAGCGGTGTAATGAGACCTTCCCAAATTGCTTGTGTGCGGCCCATTCATCTATCAGGTAGTCCGAAAGTTGACCAGCGTCCAACTTGGAAGAAAAGTCTGCGTCCAAAGAAACGATGTGCAGATTCCCATTTCCGCTCTGATTTAGAAGTGAAAGCCAATGAATGGCGTCGCCGACCGATCCAGTCTTTCCGGGTGGTTGGCGCAAAACCTGACGCAACTCAGCAGCTTCAAGCTCAAGTTTCCAATCAAGCACGGTCCCTTTTTCAAGCAGAGACGAAATAAGAATATCTGCCCGGAGATGTCGTTTTCGAATGTCGTTTTCGACGGTTTCTACGAGCTTTTTCTTCCCTTGATTAGCTTTCTTGAGCGACTCTAGAATGTCATCGAGTTCGGGATAGTCCGAGAAATATTTAGGAAACTCTAGTCCGAATGACGATTTTTTTGTCGGGTTTAGACCTTCCGCAATTTTACTTTCACGGTTTCTGTCCACTTCATCCTTTAGGAGGTCGTTTGTGTAGAGTATCAACTCTTCATGTTCAATGAGGGCGACGACTTTCTCCATTTCTTGGAGGTCGTCCTTCCCGAATAGGAAGAACGACAAGTAAACGTTCGCGTCTAAGAAGAGGCGGACTGCCATCCTATCACCGCGTAAACTTCTTATACTTCAACCGCTTCGGCTCCAGTGCATCCGGGCCAAGCCGCCGCTTCTTGTCCTCTTCGTAGTCCTCGAAGTTGCCTTCGAACCACTCCACATGGGCCTCGCCCTCGAACGCCAGAATATGCGTGCAGATGCGGTCGAGGAAGAAGCGGTCGTGGGAGATCACCACGGCGCAGCCTGCGAAGTCGACGAGGGCGTCTTCCAGTGCGCGCAGGGTTTCGACGTCCAGGTCGTTGGTCGGTTCGTCGAGGAGGATGACGTTGCCGCCGCTCTTCAGCAGTTTCGCCATGTGGACGCGGTTGCGTTCACCGCCCGAGAGGAGCCCCACCTTCTTCTGCTGATCGCCGCCCTTGAAGTTGAAGGCACCGCAGTAGGCGCGGCTGTTCATCTGGGCGTCGCCCAGGTCGATGATCTCGGCCCCGCCGGAGATTTCTTCCCACACGGTCTTGTTGGCATCCAAAGCGTCGCGGGACTGGTCGACGTAGCCCAGTTTGACCGTGTCGCCGTATTCCACAGTGCCCTCGTCGGGCTGTTCCTGACCGGTGAGCATCTTGAAAAGCGTCGATTTACCGGCGCCGTTCGGGCCGATCACGCCCACGATGCCGCCGGGCGGCAGGGAGAAATCGAGCCCTTCGATCAGGAGCTTGTCGCCCATCGCTTTTTTCAGACCAGTGACCTCGATCACCTTCTGACCCAGACGCGGTCCGCGCGGGATGACGATCTGGGCCTTGCCGACCTTTTCACGCTCGGACTGTTCGGCCATTTCGTTGTAGCGGTCGATCCGGGCCTTCTGCTTGGACTGACGCGCCTTGGCACCCTGACGGATCCATTCGAGTTCGCGTTCCAGCGTCTTCTGGCGCGAGCTGTCTTCCTTGGCTTCGCGTTCGAGCCGCTTGGCCTTCTGTTCGAGCCAGGCCGAATAGTTGCCCTCGTAGGGGATGCCGCGGCCCCGGTCGAGTTCCAGGATCCAGCCGGTGATGTCGTCGAGGAAATAACGGTCGTGGGTCACGATCAGGATCGTGCCCTTGTAGTCGATCAGGTGCTGCTGGAGCCAGGCGATGGTCTCGGCGTCCAGATGGTTGGTCGGCTCGTCGAGGAGCAGCATGTCGGGCGCTTCAAGCAGCAGCTTGCACAGCGCCACGCGGCGGCGTTCCCCGCCCGAAAGCGTCGCGGTGTCGGCATCGTCCGGCGGGCAGCGCAGCGCCTCCATCGAGATGTCGACCTGCGCGTCGAGGTCCCAGAGGTTCTGACTGTCGATCTCGTCCTGAAGCTGCGCCATCTCGTCGGCGGTCTCGTCCGAGTAATTCATGGCCAGTTCGTTGTAGCGGTCGAGGATGGCCTTCTTCGCGGCCACGCCGAGCATGACGTTTTCGCGTACGGTGAGGCTGTCGTCGAGTTCGGGTTCCTGGCTCAGGTAGCCGACCTTTGCGCCCTCGGCCGCCCATGCCTCGCCCGAGAAATCCTTGTCCTGACCGGCCATGATGCGCATGAGCGTCGATTTACCCGCGCCGTTGACGCCGACCACGCCGATCTTGACCCCGGGCAGGAAGGACAGGCGGATGTTCTCGAAGCACTTCTTGCCGCCGGGGTAGGTCTTGGACACGCCGTCCATGTGGTAGACGTATTGATAGCTGGCCATGGGGATCCTCGTGGTCTGGTTGGCCGCTATGTAATCGGGCGGGGCGCGAGAGGCAACGGGTGGACGGGCGATCGGGGCATCGAGCCCCGCCCGCCCGGATGGGGGCCAACCCCCATAAACCCCCGAAGTATTTGTGAAGCAGTGAAGCAGAATGTTCCTTGCGCTCGTCGCAGAGCGTTACAGACGTTTGCGGTAGCCGATGGCGGGTCCGGGCAGGTCGACCTCGTGGAAGCCCGTGCGGCGAAGCAGTTCGCGGGCGGCGATGTTGTTGGGCCAGAGGCTCGCGATTGCGGTTGTCGTGCGGCGCGGGGCCTGCGACAGGGCGGCGGCGAGGAGGTGGCGACCGAGCCCATGTCCCCGGTGCTGTGGCAGAACCGAGAGGTCGTTCACGGCGAGCGTCCTGCCCTTCCAGTAGCTTCCGAGGATGGTCCATGCGACGAAGCCCGCGAACTGGCCGCGCCGTTCGGCGACGGCGACGCGGCGCGCGCCGTCGGGCGCGCGGATCGCGGCGGTGAACTCGTCGATGAAGGGCGTCTGGTCGAAACCCGTCTCACGGCGTCGATGATCCTCGAATGTGATGAGATGAAGTGTCTCGATCCGGGGGATGTCGGAGGCGCGCGCCGGGCGCAGGATGAGGTCGTCGGTCGGGTCGGTCTTCATGGGGTCACTATGCAGATGTGCAACATCACGACAATTGATGAACGGTCGGAAGGTTTCGCTTTGTGATCCGCGATCACCCGGATAAGCAAGAGGCACGCGAGGATGGTCCTCGCGGATAGGAGTTCATCTATGTCGCAGTTTTGCCGAGCATATCTAGCCTGGGGTCAAACCCACTAGGCGCGGCCGCGTGACATGGTGACATGAACGGCAGGCCGCCCGCGAGAGCGGCCTTTTTCATGTCTGCCGGGGCAAGCCCGGATTGTCTGAAAATCACCGATTTCGTGGGCGACCTTCCCCAAGACAGTGAAGGAAAGACCCATGGTCTATGTGACCAATACGACTCTCAGACCGACCCCCAAGCGGGTCATCCGGATCGGGCGGCTCGTGCTCGCGATCCTGCCCTCGATGGCGGGGACCAAATCTGCCCGGCGCAAGACGCGCGGCCTGCCCAGGCATCTGTCGCAATCCGTGCCGGCCTATCTCCATCGTGACGTGGGCTTGCCACCTCAGGCCAAGCCGAGCCGGATGCCGCCGGACATCATCGGGAGAACCATGATGTGATCCTCGCCGCCCGGTGGACAGCGCGTCTGCCGGGCGGTTGCCTCGGGGCCTATTCGTATCCGCTGCGCCGCGCGTCCCGGAGGGTGACGGCATAGAGCACGAACCCCGCGGCAGAGAGCGCCGCGCCGACATAGCCCGCGACCGGGAAGTCATGTCCCGCCGCCACGAACCGCGCGGCGAGGAAGGGGCCGAAGGCGTTCGCGGCGTTGAAGGCGGCGTGGTGGAGAGAGGCGGCCAATTGTTGTGCCTCGCCCGCGACGTTCATGAGCCGGGTTTGCATCACGGTCGACACACCGCCGAGCACGGCCATGCAGAAGACGGCGATGGCCATGGGGTATAGACCGGCGGACACCGCCGTGGGCAGGGCCAGCAGGACGAGCGCGCCCAAGCCGAAAGCGGCGAAAGCGGTGCGGTTGAGGTTCTTGTCCGCGAAATGCGCCATGAGAAGGTTGAAGATCGTCATGCCGACACCGGCGGCGACGAGCACGAGCGCCACATCGGCTTCGGACCCGCCGAGCGTGGTTTTCACCATCGAGGCGATATAGGTGTAGACGGCGAAGAAGCCGCCGAAGCCCACCGCGCCGGTGAGCACGGTGAGGAGCACCTGCCGGTTCCGGAGCGCGCCAAGCTCGGTCAGCGGGTTCGCGTCGGGCGAGGCCGGGGTGCGCGGGGCTTTCCACGCCACGGCGGCGGCGGTGGCGAGCGCGAGAAAGCCCACGATCACGAAGCCTGATCGCCAGCCGATGGCCGACGACAGGAGCGTCGCTGCAGGCACGCCGATGGTGGTGGCGATGGTCAGGCCAAGGAAGACCCGCGCCACCGCCGTCGCCCGTTTTTGCCGGGGCACGACCGAGGCGGCGGTCAGCGCGGCGACGCCGAAATAGGCGCCATGGGGCAGGCCCGAGAGGAACCGTGATCCGACGAAGAGGCCGAAGGTGGGGGCGAGCGCGGAGAGCGTGTTGAACACCGCGAAGGCGAGCATGAGCCAGATCAGGAGCTTGCGCTTGGCGAGCCGCGCCCCGGCGACCGCCAAGAGCGGCGCACCAATGACGACACCCAGCGCATAGGCGCTGATCGCATCCGCCGCGCGCGCCTCGTCCACGCCCAGCTCGGCAGCGAAATTGGGCAGGAGAGCCATGGCGGCGAACTCGGTGGTTCCGATGGCGAAGGCCCCGATGGACAGGGCGGCGATGACCGCGCCGGCAGAGGGACCGGCGGGGATCACGGCGGCAAGAGTCGATTGCGCCGATGCGCTGTTGTCGGTCATGTCCGTAAACTCGCGATGCGGGGACCTGTCGGCTAAGCCTCGGGTCCGGTTCGCCTCCCCCCGCGCTGGCTAACGCGAGGCGAGGGGGCGGGGCAACCCGTGGCGTGGTTCGGGTCTGTGCGGTTGCGCACGGGCGAGCGAGTTTCTGCGCAGGACCTAGAAGTGCTTTTCGAAGAAATGGTCGGGGTAAGGGTCGTCGTTGAAACGGTCGATCTCGGTCCAGCCAAGGCGGCGGTAGAGTGCGACGGCTTCCGGCAACTGGCTGTTCGTGTCGAGGCGCAGGGTGGTCATGCCGAGGGTGCGCGCCGCCTCTTCGATCCGGGTCATGAACCGTTTGGCGAGGCCTAGGCCCCGGGCGGAGGGCGCGATCCAGAGGCGTTTGACCTCGCCCCATGGCGTGGCGTCCTCCCAATGGCCCTTGAGGCCGCCACAGCCGATGGGCAGGCCATCTGACATGGCGACAAAGAACCCGCCTTGGGGCGCGATCATGCTCGTTGCTTCGGGGTCCTTGGAGAGATGAACGTCGAAACCGCGTTCGAACCGCCGGGCAAGCTCGGCAAAATATTCCGTGAGACAATAGAGCGCCTCGGGGCTGCGTGGGTCGGTTTCGACAAGCTCCACGGCATGGCGCCCGAGGGCCGAGGCGATGAGATCCATCGCGGCGATGAGCGCCTCCGCGTTCGGATGGGTCGCGATCATGCGCCCGGCGCGGTCGTTGGAAATCGCCTCGTATGCGTCGAACTCCGCTTGCCCCTTGGGGGTGAGCACCACCACCCGACGGCGCGCGTCGGCGGGGTCGGCGCTCGTCGCGACGAGGCCTTCGTCCTCCAGCCCGCGCAGAAGCCGGCTCATGAGACCGGAATCGAGCCCGAGGTAGTCGCGAATCGCGGCCACCTCATTGGTGCCCCGGCCGATGGCGTTCAGCACACGGGCCGCGCCGAGTGGTCGTCCCCGTCCGAGAAAGCTCTGGTCCATGACCCCCGTCTCACGGGTCACGGCGCGGTGGAAGCGGCGGATGCGGTCGATCTCGGAGGGTGCAAACATTTCGGACTCGAGTCAGCTAATTTTTCTGACATTGGTCAGATCAAGAGGGCAAGGTCAAGTGAGGCCACGCTATTTCGTTGACAGACCCGGCAGGCGCGGCCAATCAGGCGCGATGCGTCATGATATTCCATACGCGCGGCCCGGGGCAAAGATCGGGCTTCTCGGCGGGTCCTTCGACCCGGCGCATGAGGGTCATGCCCATATCACCCGCGAGGCGTTGAAGCGGTTCCGGCTGGACGCGGTCTGGTGGCTCGTGTCGCCGGGCAACCCGCTCAAGGAGCAGGGGCCAAGGGCCATGGACCTGCGGATCGAAAGGGCGCGAAAGGTCATCGACCATCCGAGGGTCATGGTGACCGGGATCGAGGCGCGGCTGGGCACGCGGTTCACGGCGGAAACGCTCGAGGCGCTATTCAGGGTCTATCCCGCGACGCGCTTTGTCTGGCTCATGGGGGCCGACAACCTCGCCTCATTCCACCGCTGGGAGCGTTGGGAGTGGATTATGGAGACCCTGCCCGTGGGCGTGATCGCGCGGCCCGGCGACCGGACCGCCGCGCGCAATTCCAAGGCGGCGCAGGTCTATAACGACTACCGTATCCCCGGGCGGCACGCGGCGCAGTTGGCCGACATCCGCCCGCCGGTCTGGACCCTGGTGAACATCCCGATGCGCCCCCATTCGTCGAGCGCGATCCGGGCGCGGGGGGAATGGCGGGACTGATCGCCGGAAGGGAGCGACAGGCCTGATCTCCGGTATCGGCTATCTGTGCGTCCGATCAAGGAAATGTTTCCAAACTGCCCCTTGCCGGGACCTGCCGCCTCAGGTTTACTTGCGCCATGAGGGGCATTTCGAGACGTGTTTTTCTGACCGGTTTGGCGTCGTCCGTCGCAGGTTCGGCGATGGCCGAGGCGCCGTTGACGTCGATCCGTCCGCCGCCGCGCGGAGCGGTTCCGTCCGGGGGCGTTGCCGCCCCGGCCGTGGTGCAGGCAAGCACGGTCACCGCGCCTCAGGTGGATACGTTGATCGCCAATGCCAAGCTCGGCGGAGACGTGGGGTTCGTGGTCGCGGATGCCAAGACCGGCCTTATCCTGGAAGAGCGTGACGGAGGCAAGCCGATGCCGCCCGCGAGCGTGGCCAAGGCGGTCACCGCGCTCTATGCTTTCGACACGTTGGGGATGGGGCACGTGTTTCCCACCCAGATCGTGGTCACCGGGCCGATATCGGGCGGGCGGGTGCAGGGCGACCTGATCCTCGTCGGCACCGGCGATCCGACGCTCGACACCGACGGGCTTGCCGAAATGGCGCAGGGGCTCAAGGCCAAGGGCGTGACGGGAATCACCGGGCGGTTCAAGGTCTATGGCGGCGCGGTGCCCTACGTGCGGTCGATCGACCCGGAGCAGCCCGAACATCTGGGCTACAATCCTGCGGTCGGGGGGCTGAACCTCAATTACAATCGCGTGCATTTCGAATGGGCGCGCTCGGGCAATGGTTATTCCGTGGCGATGGACGGGCGGTCGGACCGCTACCGCCCCGCCGTGAAGATGGCGCGGATGGCGGTCGTGAACCGGGACTTGCCCGTCTACACCTACAAGGCGTCGGGCACGACGGACGAATGGACCGTGGCCTCTACGGCGCTGGGCAATGGCGGCTCGCGCTGGCTCCCGGTTCGGAGGCCCGATCTATATGCGGGCGAGGTGTTTCAGGCGCTGGCCTCGGTCAGCGGGATCAAGCTGCCCGCACCCGAGCCGGTGAACGCCATGCCCGGCGGCACGCCTATCGTGCAGCACAATTCGTCCAGCCTGTCGGCCATTGCGACGGACATGCTCAAGTGGTCCACGAACCTGACCGCCGAAGTGCTGGGCATGACCGCCTCGGCAAAGCGCGGGGGCGCCGGGTCGCTTCAAGCCAGCGCACAGGCGATGAGCAACTGGATGCGGCAGGGGCTGGGGGCGCGGGACGCATCTTTCCACGATCACTCGGGCCTGTCGGACAAAAGCCGCGTTTCGGCTCAGGATATGGTGCGGATGCTGGCCAAGATGGGGCCGGGCGGGGTGCTCCACAGTCACATGAAAGAGGTCGCGGTGCGCGATGGCGACTACGACACCCTGGCCAATGCGTCCTACAAGATCCACGCCAAGACCGGGACGCTCAACTTCGTGTCCTCGCTCGCGGGCTACGTGACGGCCAATGACGGCAATGTGCTGGCCTTTGCGATCTTCACCGGCGACGTGGCGCGGCGGCGTGCCTTGTCGAAGGCGGAGATGGAACTGGCTGCGGGGGCGAAAAGCTGGGCCGGGCGCTCGCGGCTCTTGCAACAGAACCTGATCGCGCGCTGGATGACGGTCTACGCCTGAGGAACGGGCCGCCGGGCGCTCAGCTTGGCCAAGGCCTGGCGGGTCACGTCAGGCATTTCTCGAACCAGACCCGGTCGAAGCCGTCTTCCTCGCGGCGGTCTATCTCGACATAGCCGAGCCTGGGATAGAGCGCGAGATTCTCCGTCATGCGCGCGTTTGTGTAGAGCCGGACGGCCCTTAGCCCCGTGGCCCGCGCGCAATCCTCGCAGAGCGCGATCAGCGTCTTGCCCACACCCTGTCCGCTTGCGTCGGGCGTGACGGCCACGCTTTCGAGAAACATGGTCTCGCCCGTGGGGTAGAAGACGATGTAGCCCGACAGGTGCCCGCTGTCATCCACGGCCACCCGAACCCAGCCCCGCGTGATCTGTGCGGAGAAATCCGCCGACATCGGCGCGGGAGGGCGTCCGATGTCGGCGATGTAACGACCGTAGGCCAGCGCCGCGCAGTCGCGGATGCCAGCCTCGTCCGCCGTCCGGGCGAGGCGCAGGAACATCGAGGTTCAGTCGCGCGACGGAATGTTCACCGCCTTTTCCGAGGCGGGCCGCGACAGGCAGGCGGCGAGCCAGCGCATCACGTTGGGATAGTCGGACAGTCCCATGATGTCCTCGGCCTTGTATCCAGTCGTGATGGCACGCACCCAGGGCCAGCTCGCGACATCGGCGATGGTGTAGTCGTCGCCCATGATGAAGTGCTTTCCCTCGAGGTGCTTGTCGAGCACGCCCAGAAGGCGCTTGCCCTCGTTCAGGTAACGCTCCATCGGGCGCTTGTCCTCGATGTCCTTGCCGCCGAAGGCGTAGAAGAACCCGAACTGGCCAAGCATCGGGCCAAGGCCGCCCATCTGCCACATGACCCACTGAAGGGTTTCGTAACGTCGCGCGGGGTCATCGGGCAGGAACGTCCCGGTCTTTTCGGCGAGGTAGACGAGGATCGCCCCCGTCTCGAACAGGCCAAAGGGTTTGCCGCCCGGGCCTTTGGGATCAATGATCGCGGGGATCTTGTTGTTTGGGTTGAGCGACAGGAATTCGGGCGTGAACTGGTCGTCCTTCATGATGTTCACGAGATGCGGCTCGTAGGGCAGGCCGGTTTCCTCGAGCATGGCCGAAACCTTGACGCCATTGGGCGTGGGAAGGGAATAAAGCTGGATGACATTCGGGTCTTTTGCAGGCCAGCGTTTGGTGATCGGAAAATCGTCGAGCATCTGGACATCCTTTGATGGTTTGAACTTTGTGAATTGCAGGAAAGCTAGTCACGAATGCCAGCCATTGCACCCATCTGCGTGCAATGCGCGCGCACAGAGAATGTGCGGGATGTGCAAGGTGGCTAGCGCAGGAAGTTGATATGGTCCGCGTGGATCGTATCGACGATGACAGGACGTTCGACCTTTTGCCCCTCCATGTCCTCCCAGACCTGCGCGTCCCATTCGACCTTGGCGAGCGCGGGCTGGCCGGTGACCGGGGAGGGGGCGTTACCGATGACCGTCGCGGTGTGGCCCGCATCGATCTTCAACTCGACGGGATAGCCTGTCTCGGCCGGTTTGAGCGATCCGGCATATTGCGTCGTGACGATCCGGTTGCCGGGACAGAAGCGCTTGGTCTCGAAGACCACCCGGACGTCGTCGGGGCAGTCCGTGCTGGTAGAGGGCCGGGTCGGGCGGGGGCAGCGCAGGTTCCCGCGTGATGAGATAGGCCGCGACCCCGCCGACCACGCCCAGCGCCAGCACCGCGAGCGGCAGAAGCGCGCCGGACCTCGTGGGATACGACCCTGACATGCCCTGCGCGTCCTAGAGCGTCATGTGCCGGGCCCGCGCCCCGCGTTCGATCGCGGCGGCGGCGAGGCGGTCGATGGACAACTCGTAGCGGATTTCTTCGAGCAGCCGCAATTCCGTTTCCCTGATCGCACCGTCGGCGGCCGCCACGTCGCATGCCATGGCATAGGCGGTCTCGAACAGCCGCTCAGGCAGGTTTTCCCGGACGATACCGAAAAGCGCGTCGAGCCCTTCCTCTTCGCTCATCAGGTCATAGACGGCGCTCGACACTGTGCTGATGCGGTCGGGGTCGTAGTCACCGAAGACCGGCAAATGGTTCACGATCTCTTCGATGCGAAGCAATTCCGACGTGCGCACCGTGCCGTCCGAGACGGAAATCGCGATCATGACCGCAATCAGGCTGTCTTGCGGGGAGAAGGAATGGGGAAGATCGGGCACCGGGAACTCCGTGATATAGGTAAAGTCATGCAGGATTTGTCGTTGCCATGCAGAATATTGACGCTGCCCCCCTGCTTCAATAGGTAGGCGGCTTGATATGACAGACCCTCAACCCGGACGGTAAACCCATGAGCACCCTTCGTGAGACCGCGATGACCTCGAAAGCCTGGCCCTTTGAAGAGGCGCGGGCACTGCTCAAACGCTATGAAAAGGGTGCGCCGGACAAGGGCTATGTGCTGTTCGAGACGGGCTATGGCCCCTCGGGCCTGCCCCATATCGGCACCTTTGGCGAGGTGATGCGCACCACGATGATCCGCCGCGCCTTCGAGGTCATCAGCGACATTCCGACGCGGCTCATCTGTTTTTCGGACGATCTGGACGGGATGCGCAAGGTGCCGGAAAACGTGCCGGAGCAGGAGATGCTCCATGCCAATATCCAGAAGCCTCTGACGAGTGTGCCGGACCCCTTCGGGGAATACGAGAGCTTCGGCCACCACAACAACGCGATGCTGCGCCGGTTCCTCGACACCTTCGGATTCGAATACGAGTTCTATTCGGCGACAGAATTCTACCGCTCGGGCCAGTTTGACGAGGTGCTGCTGTCGGCGGCTCGGAACTACGACAAGATCATGGGGATCATGCTGAAATCGCTGCGCGAAGAGCGCCAGCAGACCTATTCGATCTTCTTGCCGATCCACCCGGATACGGGCCGCGTGCTTTACGTGCCGATCAAGGAGGTGAATGCCGAGGCGGGCACGATCACCTTTGACGACGAGGACGGCAAGGAGTGGACGCTGCCGGTGACGGGCGGTGCCGTGAAGCTCCAGTGGAAGCCCGACTTCGGCGCGCGCTGGGCCGCGCTCGACGTGGATTTCGAGATGTATGGCAAGGATCACAGCTCCAACACGCCGATCTATGACGGCATCTGTCGGGCGCTGGGCGGACGGGCACCCAACCATTTTGTCTATGAGCTGTTTCTGGATGACAAGGGCGAGAAGATCTCGAAGTCCAAGGGCAATGGCCTCACCATCGACGAATGGCTGACCTATGCCTCCACCGAGAGCCTTGCCTATTTCATGTATCAAAAGCCCAAGACGGCCAAGCGCATGTTCTTTGACGTGATCCCGCGGGCGATGGACGAATACCACCAGCAGCTTGCGGCCTATCCGGGGCAAACGCTCGAGCAGCAGCTGGCGAACCCGGTCTACCACATCCACAACGGCGACGTGCCGGAGAGCAAGATGGTGGTGAATTACTCGATGCTCCTCAATCTCGCGTCGGTGGCCTCGGCGCAGGACAAGTCGGTGCTCTGGGGCTTCATCAAGAACTACGCCCCCGAGGCGACGCCCGAGACGCACCCTGACCTCGACGCCGCCGCCGGGTTCGCGGTGAAATACTATGAGGACTTCGTGGCCCCCACGAAGCAATATCGTGTGCCGACCGATCTCGAGCGCGAGGCACTGACCGAGCTGCGCGACAAACTGGCCGCCTATGAGGGCGAGCGCACGGGCGAGGCGCTGCAATCCGAGGTCTTTGCCGTGGGGCGCGAGCGGTTCGAGCCGATGCGAGACTGGTTCTCGGCGCTCTATCAGGTGCTGCTTGGTGCGGACCAGGGCCCGCGTTTCGGGTCGTTCATCGCGCTCTACGGCGTGGACGAGACCGTGGCGCTGATCGACCGGGCGCTGGCGGGCGAGCTGGTCGGCTGAGCCACGTCCGATCTTGATTTTCCAGAATGCCCCGGCCACGGTCGTGGCGTTTTTGTCTGGAGAGTTGGATGCGGAACTTCGCCCTTTTGTTCGCGCTCATGGCCGGTGTCGCAGCGGCCGACACCTGGGAGGTCGGGCGCTTTGGCGTGTCCATCGACCTGCCCGAAAGCCATGAGGGGCGCAGCCTCGTCTGGCGCGCCGATCCACCGCCGGCAAATGCCGACGGGCAGCGGTTTCGGGTCGACGGCACCTCCGTTTCGGTGGCGGCCTATGGCGGCTATGCGATGACCGACGACTTCGCCGGGACCGCCGAAGAGGCGCGGGTCTTTGCGGAGCAGGACGGGAGCAGCGTCACCTACCGCGCCAATGGTCCTGATTGGGCCGTCCTCTCTGGTCGGCGCACGGACGGGACCGTCTATTACCACCGTATGGAGATCGCGCAGTCCTGCGAAGGGAAGGATTTCGTGGCCAACGTCATGATCGAGCGCGGGGCCGAGGATCGCTGGTTCGACACGCTCACCGGGCAGATCGCCAAATCCTTGACCGGCTGCGGGGACTGACGGCAGGACGGGCTCAAGATCAGACTTCCGAGCCGCGGGGTTCCCAAAGCTGGATCGGATTGCCCTCGGGGTCGTCGAGACGCGCGAAAACGCCGTTGGGATAGACCTCGGGGTCGACCTCGACTGCGATCCCGGCCTGGGTCAGTTCGGCCACCGCTTCCGACAGGTCGGCCACACGGAAATTCAGCATGAACTGTTGTGCCGGGTCACCGAAATATCCGGTATCGGCGGGGAAGGGGGCAAAGACAGTTGGCCCCGCCTCTTGCCGCCAGACCTCGGCGCCATAGTCGGTTGGCACCTGCAGGATGCCGAAATGGGTGTCATACCATTGGGCGAGCGCCTGCGGGTCACGAGCCCTGAAGAATACGCCGCCGATACCCGTGATCCTGACCATGCCAACCTCCATTCGATCTCCAGAGCCTCGTCTCCCGGTGGTGTTCTGGCAAGCCTGATGAAACTCATTTGGCTTGGCGCGCGTATCTCCTCCATATGAGGAGACGTGACATGAAGCACATTCTACTCTCGCTGACTTTGGTCTTTGCCTTCCCGCTCTTTGCGCAGGACGCGCGCGACACCGCCATTCAGGGCGTGATTTCAGGCCAGTTCGACGCTTTCATCGCCGAGGATGTGGAGGAGGCCTGGTCCTATGCCTCGCCGACGATCCAAGGCATGTTCAGAACCCCGCAGAACTTCGGGATGATGGTCGAGAACGGCTATCCGATGGTCTGGCGTCCGACCGACACGCAGTTCATGGAGCTGCGCGACGAAGGCGGGTCGCTTTGGCAACGGGTGCAGGTGGGCGACAGTTCCGGGGTCTATCACCTGCTTGACTACAAGATGGTGCAGATCGCGGGCGAATGGCGCATCGACGCGGTGATGTATCTGGAGCAGGTCGGCGTGGGCGTGTGAGCCCGGATCCCGTCAGGGTACGCGACCTTTAATGGCCGAGGTCGCGTTAATGCTTTGTTAACCTTGGTTAACAAATCCCTTGGACGACCCCATATTCCTCCTGAGAGAAGGGTGGAAAGGGGACCTCGATGGGTGAAACGGCGCTGGCTTTGATCCTGTGCGGGCTGCTGCTCGACGGGAAGACCGAGGTGGCGCATGAATATTCGGCGGCAGGTGAGGATTTCTCGATCCGCACCGACTGCGAGACCGAGACGACGGTCTACGAGGTCGGATTGGACAAACGTTCCTCCATCGACAGCGTCCACCAAGCGATCTTCGCCGCCTATCTGACCGACAAGTCGCCTGCCGTGGTCATGATTGACACCGACGGGATCGAGGACCGCTACGAATTGCAGGTCCGCAAGGTGGCCGAGGCGTTGGGCGTGGCCTATGATGTCTACGACAAGGATTTCCTGATCCGCTGGCAGATGACCGACTATCTCCGCAACTATCCGGCCCCTGAGCCATCGGTGCGCGAGCTCAGCGAACTGGCGATCGACTGAAGCGGGACGGCAGGGGGCGAAGCCATGGCCACCGGATACGAACCCTTGGACAGGCTCAAGCCGGTCGCGCATGACATCTGGATCATCGACGGGCCTGCGATCCGTTTCTACGGGATGCCCTTTTCGACCCGCGCCACCGTCGTGCGCCTTGCCTCGGGCGCCCTCTGGGTCCATTCGCCTACCAAGATGTCAGAGCCTCTGCGATCCGAGGTCGAGGCGCTGGGTCCGGTCGCGCATCTCGTCGCGCCCAACTGGATTCACTACGCCTATGTGCAGGACTGGGCGAACCTCTGGCCCGAAGCACGGACATGGGCCGCGCCGGGCGTGGCCGAACGTGCGGCGAAACACGGGGTACCCGGCGATTTTGAGCAGACCCTGAGGCAGGAGCCGCCCCCGGACTGGGCAGGCGAGATCGACCAGATGATCGTGCGGGGCAGCGACATTCACCGGGAAGCGGTGTTTTTTCACTGCGCGAGCCGAACGCTCATCCTCACCGACCTCATCGAGAACTTCGAGCGTGAGAACCTGCCGTGGTGGATGCGTCTTGTCACGCCGCTCGTCGGAGTCGTGGACCCGGACGGGCGAATGCCTCGCGACATGCGCCTGACCTTTCGCAAGGGGCGCGACCTGTTGCGCGCCGATGTGGAACGGATGATCGGCTGGAACCCCGAGGCCGTCATCCTCGCCCATGGGCGATGGTATGTGCAGGACGGGGTCAAGGAACTGCGCCGGGCCTTTCGCTGGGTGCTCTAGCGGCGAACGCCCCTCTCAGACACGGTTAAGCCCGGGTTGATAGCCCTGTTGCGAACCGCGCGGCCCGAGCCACGCGGAGGCTGCGACTTGAAAGGGGCACTCCATGAACGTTTCGATCACCCAGGGACTCGACCTGATGCCGCCCGTCTTTGCCGATGGCCTGTCCGTCTGGTCGAGCGGCAACGGCACGCCGGGGTCCGCCACCTATGACGGGGCGGTCAACGCGGCCTATGTGCCCTCGGACCAGCATTTCGGCGGGTGCATCGAATTGCTCAAGACCGACGCGACGCAGAAACTGCGCTGGATGGGGCAGACGCCGGTTCTGCCGGGCACCTACCTGCGCATCACTGCGCGGGTGAAGGCGATGAGCGGGATCTTTCCGCAAGTGCGCGTGGCGGGCTATGCGCTCAACGCCTCCGGCGGGCATGTCACGGGCCTGACCGAGGTGGCCGCATCAACCACGCTCGACACCTACGGCGAGGTGGTGACGGTGACGGGGATCGTCGGCACCGGCAACCGGACCGGGGTGGACATGTCGTGGCCCACGGCGGCCAAGGGACATTTCGGGATCGATCTCGTCGGCGGGTCCGGCGGAATCGTCCGGGTCGACGACATCGTGATCGAGGACATCACCGAGGCCTTTCTGCGTGACATGATCGACGCGGTCGACGTGCGCGACTTCGGCGCTCTCGGCAACGGCACCACCGACGACCGCGCGGCCTTTGCCGCCGCCGATGCCGCCGCCGGGGGCCGCACGATCATGGTTCCCGACGGGACGTTCCTGATCGGCACGTCGCTGTCCATCAACAACAAGATCCGCTTTGACGGCACCCTCACCATGCCGGCCTCGGCCCGGCTGGTGCTGCAGAAGAACTTTGACCTCACCACCTACATCGACGCCTTCGGGGACGAGGTTCTGGCCTTCAAGAAGGGCTTTCAGGCGCTCATGGATTACTCGGACCATGACGGTTTCGACCTCAGGGGCCGCAAGATCGACGTCTCGGCCCCCATCGACATGCGCGATGCCCTGAACGACAACGGCACCTTCCTGATCCGCCGGGTGCTGCGCAACGGCCAGTTCAACGTGCTCGACGATCCGAGCTGGACGCCCACCGTCAAGACCTCGCAGGCGAGCTACAACCCGAACAACCCGCTTGCGCTCACCAATGTGGTCAATGCCGCGCAGATCGCGCCGGGGTCGCAGATCACCGGCAACGGCGTGGGGCGCGAGGTCTATGTGCGCTCGGTCAACGTCGCCGCCCAGTCGATCGAATTGTCCCAGCCGCTTCATGGTGCCAGCGCGACCCAGACTTACACCTTCACACGCTACAAATACGTTCTCGATTTCATGGGTTTCGACAACCTGCGCCGACTGACCTTCTCGGACATCGAAATCCAGATGAACGGCTTTGGCAACGGTGTGCTGCTGCCCGGCACCGGCGAGAACATCATGTTCAAGGACTGTTTCTTCCTCAAGCCTGCACACAAGACGATCACCAGTCCTGGCCGGGCCTGTCAGGACCTGCACATCGACCGTTGCCAGTTCATTTCGAACGAGCAATCCACGCCATCCGTGAACCGGGTGAGCGTCGGTTTCAACGTGAACGCCAACGATGCAAAGATCCGCGATAACCGGTTTCAGCGCATGGGGCTGTCGGCAATCCTGAACGGAACCGGTCATATGGTTACCGGCAACCACATCTTTCAGGGCGACAACGAGTCGAATGCGCCCCGCACCGCCGGTTTGGTCTTTACCTACGAGCCGGCGCTCGCCTCGGTCACGGGAAACTACATCGACAACTGTTCGATCGAATGGACCAACGAACATGACGCGCGCCCGGACTTTGCGGGTGAATTCGGCTTCGGCACGCTCACGATCACTGGAAACATCTTTTACTGCTCGAACGCGATCTCGAGCTTTCGGTTCATCCGGGTCAAACCCTACGGCACGGGCCATTTCATCTCGGGCTTGCAGGTGAACCAGAATGCCTTCTACGCCGCCAGCGGCAACATCGCGCGGGTCGAAGAATGGGACGACACCCATGCTGTCGCGGATTACTGGCGGTTCCGAAACATCTCCTTCGAGAACAATAACTTCGCGGGTATTTCTCAGGCTACGTCGAGCCCCGTGACGCTCGAGTTCCAGCAAAACACGAACGCCACGACCTGGACGCTCGACCCCTCGGCCTACCTGCCGTTCGGCGGGAATGCCCGCACCGTCAGCGCGGTGGTCAAGCAGGAGGCGATCCAGAACAGTTCGAACGCGGTCGTCGACTCGATGCCCTATGCCAAGACGAACCAGGGAACCGCATACAAATATGTGCAACTGGTCTGGCCGCAGGCTTGCCGCGGCACGGTGCAATGCACGGTGCGTGTGGACCGGCCGCTCTGATCGCACCCAGACCCGTCCGAAGCAAGGGCCGACGCCCGGTCCGATTGGCCGGGCGTTTGTCGATCTGTTTGCATTTCCAACCGCCTTTCCGGGTCCTCGCCCACGTCAGCGTTCCCCCGCCGACAGGCCAGCGAAACCCTTAGGCTACCCTAGTCAATTCCGCCTTCGTCAGGTTATTGTTAACCAAAATGCAACCCGATCCCGTATAAGGGACCGGAGAAGACATGAGGGCAGGAATGAACCAGATGACGATCACGCGCCGTGGCATGGCATTGGGGCTGGTGTCCCTGACCGCGCTCTCCGCTTGCGGGCGTAGCCCGCGCGGGGCGGCGATGGCGGGACCGGGCGATGCACCGCCGCCGCGCCCGGCACCGGCGAGCGCGCCGAATGCGGGTTTCGACGACTGGGTGGTCAGTTTCAAGAACCGTGCGGCCTCGCAAGGTTTCACGCAGGCGCAATTGGACAGCGCGTTTCGCGGCGTCGGCTACCTGCCCAGCGTCGTGGCCAACGACAACAAGCAGACCGAGTTCACCCGCACGCTTGAGGATTACATCGCCATCGCGGCGAGCGACGAGCGCGTCACCAACGGGCGCGCGAAGTTCCGGCAGTTTTCCTCGGTCCTCTCCGGGGTGGAAAGCCGCTACGGCGTCGATGCCAAGGTCGTCGCGGCGGTTTGGGGCATGGAATCAAGCTATGGCGCGCGCCGGGGCGAAACGCCGATCGTGAGCGCCATGGCCACGCTGGCCTATGACGGACGCCGCCGTGACTTCTTTGAACAGCAGCTCATCGCTGTGTTGAAAATCCTCGCCGCCGGCGACACGACTCCCGACCGGATGATCGGGTCCTGGGCGGGGGCCATGGGGCACACGCAGTTCATGCCGACCTCCTACCTGTCCTACGCGGTGGATTATACCGGAGACGGGCGGCGTGACATCTGGGGCGACGATCCGTCGGATGCGCTTGCCTCGACCGCCAATTACCTCAAGAAATTCGGCTGGACCAAGGGGCAACCCTGGGGGGTCGAGGTGCGCCTGCCGCAGGGCTTCGACCGCTCGAAGATCGGCTTTTCGATAAGCCGCTCGCCCGCCGATTGGGCCGCGATGGGCATTCGCGACATGGACGGCGGCACCGTGGGCAACTACGGGTCCTCGAAGGTCATCCAGCCCGCGGGTGGCGGTGGCCCGGCCTTCATGGTCTTCAACAACTTCGAGGTCATCAAGCGCTATAACAACGCCACGTCCTATGCCATCGGCGTCGGCCATCTGGGTGACCGGATCGCGGGCGGCGGGCCGATCCGGGGCAGCTTTGGCCCCGATCCGCAGGGGCTGACGCTGGACGACCGAAAGGACATCCAGCGCCGCCTGACCGCGCGGGGCTTTGACACCGACGGCACAGACGGTGTCATCGGTGCGAAATCCGAGGCGGCGATCCGCGCCTTCGAGGCTGCGAACGGGATGCCCTCGACGGGCATCGCCACCAAGGAACTGCTCACGCGGCTTGGCGGTCGTCCGGGCTGAGGCAGGTGGCCTGAGGATCAGCCGCCGAGCGAGGCGCCAAGCGCCATCTCCTCGGGCGCCACGCCCCGCCTCCGGATCACACCCTTGCGGTGCTATTGCGCGGCCTCCTGTGCCTGATCGGGTGGATCTGGCGCGTTCAAATTGCACTTCGTCGGCGTGCTGGTGCGCCGACAGCCCGACGTGGCCCTTCGGCGTGGCAAGGGTCGCGAGGGACCGCCGCGCGTCAGTCATGGTTCCCTCGTGTCTGTTCTCCTTTGGCGCAGCGCGTTCGAAGCGGCTGCCCTTGGCAAGCGGTTTGGAAGGACCTAGCTGTCTGGGAGCTGGAAAACGGGGAGCTTGCCCATGTGGAACGAACGATTTGCGACCGAGGACTATGTGTTCGGCACGGCGCCATCGCAATTCCTTGTCCGGCAAGCGCACCACCTGACACCTGGGGCCCGCGCGCTGGCCATTGCGGACGGCGAGGGGCGCAACTCGGTTTTCCTCGCCCAAGCGGGGCTCGAGGTCACCGCGATGGAGGCCGCGCCCAACGCGGTGGCCAAGGCGCGAAAGCTCGCCGCCGAACGAGGTGCCCGCGTCGATTTCCGCACCGCGGACATCTTTGACTGGGACTGGGAGGCGGAGCGTTTCGACGTCGTCGTGGGCGTGTTCTTCCAGTTCATGGGTGCCGACGGTCGGGCGCAGGTGTTCGATGGAATGAAGCGCGCGACCGTGCCGGGCGGCATCGTGATGATCCATGGCTACACGCCGAAACAGCTCGAGTACGGCACCGGCGGACCGAAGGTGCTCGAGAACCTGTATACCGAAGCGGACTTGTCGGATGCCTTTGCAGGGTGGGATATCCTGCGGCTCGAGGCCTATGAGGACGACCTGGACGAGGGGGCAGGGCACGCCGGTCGATCGGCGCTCATCGACCTCATCGCCCGAAAGCCGCACTGACGGCACGTCCGCGCTTTTCAGTCTCCGTGCTCCGTGACATGACAGGCCCATGGCCAAACTCGCCACATATCGCGGTCACGCCCGTTCCCATCTGACACTCGGCTTGCCGCTGATCGGCAGCCAGTTGGCTCAGGTCGCGGTGCAGACCACCGACACGCTGATGGTCGGCTGGTATGACGTGCGCGCGCTCGCCGCGCTGGTGCTGGCGACATCGCTCTACCTGATCCTGATGATCTTTTTCTCGGGCTTCGCCTGGGCCGTGACGCCGTTGGTTGCAGCGGCGGCGGAGCAGGAGGACGAGCAGCGGATCCGCCGGGCGACGCGGATGGGGCTGTGGCTCGTGATCGGCGGCGGGGTGCTTTGCCTGCCGATCTTCTGGTTCTCTGCCCCGATCCTTCGCGCGCTTGGGCAGGAGGCGGACCTGGCCCTCATGGCGCAGGAGTATCTCAGGATCGCGGGGTTCGGCCTGCTGCCCGCGCTGGCCGTGATGACGCTCAAGGGCTACTTGTCCGCGCTCGAACACACGCGGGTGCAGTTCTGGGTCACGGTGGGCGCCGCGGTGGTCAATGCGGGGCTCAACTGGATGCTGATTTTTGGTCATTTCGGCCTGCCGGAACTAGGGATCGAGGGTGCGGCGATCGCGAGCCTCTTCGTCAACATGGCTTCGGCCGTGGCGCTTGCCGTCTATGCCTTGCGCAGTTTCCCGAACCACCGTCTGTTCCAGCGTCTCTGGCGGCCGGATCCCAAGGCGCTGCGGGGCGTGGCCGGCATGGGCTGGCAGATCGGTCTGACCACGGTAGCCGAGGTGGGGCTGTTCAACTTTTCCTCAATCATCATGGGTTGGATCGGCGCGGTCCAGCTGGCCGCGCACGGGATCGCGCTTCAGGTGTCGACGGTCGCCTTCATGGTGCAGCTTGGCCTGTCCAATGCCGCCACAGTCCGGGCCGGGCGCAGCCTTGGCCGGCAGGATCACGAGGGGCTGCGCGATGGTGCACTCACTGTCTGGGGGCTTGGTTTCCTCTTCGCGCTGGTGACTGTGGTGATCTACCTGACCCTGCCCGAAGTGCTGATGGGGGCCTTCGTCGACCCGGCCGATCCGTTACGTCCCCAGATTATCGCCATCGGCGTTTCGCTTCTTGCCATGGCGGCGCTGTTCCAGATCGCGGACTCGGCACAGGTGATGGGCATTTCGGTCCTGCGCGGGATGCAGGACACGCGGACGCCGATGCTCATGGCGGCCTTTGCCTACTGGGGCATCGGCGCGCCAGCGATGTGGCTTTTCGGGCTTGGGCTGGGCGGCGGCGCGGTCGGGGTCTGGGTCGGGCTTGTCGCCGGACTATCGGCCTCGGCCATCATGGTCGCGCTCAGGTTCCGGCATCTGTTGCGACAGGTCTGATCGGACGCCATGTTCGAAAAGTGAAATCGGTTCGGGTACTTTCTGCACTTCTTAGTTCTGAAATGCAGGAAACCGTCAATCACCCTTCATCAGCCTTTCGGCTTTCTTCCGCACCAGAAGCGTGCGCAGGTCGTGCATGGCGAGCAGGAGCGAGTCCGTCACCATCTCGAGGTGATGGTCTTCGGCCCGGGTCTGCACCCAATGCGCGGTGTAGTTCAGGTGGTCCACCGCGCGCATGATGTCGTCGATGTCACGCGCCTCGAGCAGCGCCTTGCGCTCGGCCAGCCAGTCGGAAATCGCCGCCATGTCGGCGTTCGACAGGGTGCGGTCGCCATGCGGCTTTATCTCGCCATTGCGGGTGTTGACCACGGCGATCTGGTCCATTTCGATGCGACGATGGCGGTTCTGCGTGTCCACCTTGAACACGAAGGCCCCGTTCTCACGAACCCGGAAATAATACTCGGGAAGTTCCGTCGACATGCTCTAACACTTACTCCTGCCAAGCCCCTGATACAGAAGCCTGACCGCAGGGGAAAGGGGAACGCAAGTTTCCCCTGCGGAAACAATGGCCTGATTAGTTCAATTTCGCACAGAAGTTTTGAATGCGGGTGCAAGCCTCGGTCAATTGTTCGTCCGACGTGGCATAGGAGACACGGAAATTCGGGCTGACACCGAAGGCCGCGCCAAAGACCACGGCGACGCCGGTGTCCTCGAGCAGCTTGGTGCAGAAGATCTCATCCGTCTCGATAATGGTGCCATCGGGCGCTGTCTTGCCGATACAGCCGGAGATGTCCGGGTAGACATAGAACGCCCCTTCGGGTGTCGGGCACGATATGCCTTGGGCCGCGTTCAGCATCCTGACGACGAGGTCGCGACGTCGCTGGAAGAGCCGTGCGTTCTCGGGCAGGAAATCCTGCGTGCCGTTCAGCGCCTCGACCGCTGCCCACTGCGAAATCGTGCAGGGGTTCGACGTGGACTGCGACTGGATCATGCGCATCGCGTTGATCAGCTCGACCGGACCGCCCGCATATCCGATTCTCCAGCCAGTCATGGCATAGGCCTTGGACACGCCGTTCACGGTCAGCGTGCGGTCGTAGAGCGCGGGCTCGATCTGGGCGGGGGTGAAGAATTCGAAATCGTCGAACACGAGGTGCTCATACATGTCGTCGGACATGATCCAGACATGGGGATGTTTCACCAGCACGGCTGTCAGCGCCTGAAGCTCGGCACGGGAATAACCCGCGCCGGTCGGATTCGAGGGCGAGTTGAATATGAGCCATTTCGTCTTGGGCGTGATCGCCGCCTCGAGCTGGGCGGGGGTCATCTTGAACGCAGCCTCCACACCACATTCCACGATCACCGGCTCACCGCCCGCGAGCAGCACCATGTCTGGGTAACTCACCCAGTAGGGCGCCGGGATGATCACCTCGTCGCCGGGGTCGAGCGTTGCCATGAGGGCGTTGTAGAGGATCTGCTTGCCGCCCGTGCCGATAGAGATCTGTTTCGGCGTATAGGTCAGCCCGTTCTCGCGCGCGAATTTATCGCAAATCGCCTGCTTGAGTTCCGGCATCCCGTCGGGCGCCGTGTATTTCGTCTTGCCCGCCTTGATGGCCGCGATGCCGGCGGCCGCAATGTTCTCGGGCGTGTCGAAATCCGGCTCGCCCGCGCCCAGCCCGATCACGTCGCGCCCGGCCGCCTTCAATTCCTGCGCCAGCGTCGTCACTGCGATGGTTGGCGAGGGTTTCACACGTTTCAGCGTCGCAGAGAGAAAAGCCATTGTCGCATCCGGGGGTTCAGGTTTCGGCCTTTGGGTCTTAGGCTTGGGGAAGGCCGCATTCAAGCGGGAAGGGAGGTCCAGATGGACGACAATTGGTATTCGGACGACAGCGCAACCTTCGGCGATCGCCTCGCGGCGGCGCGCGAAAAGGCGGGCATGAAGCAAAAGGAACTGGCCAAGCGCCTGGGCGTCAAGGTCAAGACGCTCGCGGCTTGGGAGGATGACCTGACCGAACCGCGCGCCAACCGGCTCCAGATGCTCTCGGGCGTGCTTGGCGTGTCGCTGGGCTGGCTTCTGACTGGCACCGGCGACGGCGTGGCGGCCCCGGACGACGTGCAGGAACTGACCCCGGACGCCAAGGACATTCTGCTTGAGATTCGCGAGCTTCGGGGCGATATCGGCGAGACATCGAAACGGCTCGCGGCGCTCGAAAAACGGCTGCGGCGGGTGCTGGAAGCGGGGTGACAGGATGGAGACCGAGGACGCGCGGCTCAAACGGATGACCATGCGGTCGTGGCGGCGGGGGACCAAGGAGATGGACATTATCCTTGGCCGGTTCTGCGACGACCGTCTGGCCGGGCTGGGCCGGGACGATCTGGATCTCTACGATGAGCTGTTGTCTGAGAACGATCAGGACCTCTACCAGTGGGTGACCGGGCAGGTGCCTGCGCCCGCCCGTTTCGCAGGGCTGATCGCGGTTATCGCGGACCATGCCGGGGGACGGGGCTGACCCTACGCTCTCGTCCGGTCGCCGCCGCACAAACGAGATTTTCCGAAGCGTTTAACTGAATATTCTGATTTTTGCCGCAAGACGACTCTGACCAAACCCAACAAAGGGCAAGACGGAGTCTGGTATGAGCATTCATGGGCCCATCATCGGGCAAGCGATTTCGAACGGTGCAGGAACCGGGTTCCTCATCCAGTATATGGAGGTGCTGTCGCTGGTCGAACGGTTACACCGGCTTTTGCTCGACGTGATCAAGGACGAGTTCGAACGGCTGGGCGTGCTGGAGATCAACGCGGTGCAGGCGCTGCTCCTGTTCAACATCGGCGACAACGAGGTGACGGCGGGCGAGCTGAAATCGCGCGGTTACTATCAGGGGTCGAATGTGTCCTATAACCTCAAGAAGCTGGTCGACATGGGCTACATGCACCACGAACGGTCCGAGATCGACCGGCGTTCGGTGCGGGTGCGGTTGACCGAAAAGGGCCGCCATGTGCGCAACGTGATTGAAGAACTCTTTCACCGCCACGCCAAGGGGCTCGAAGACCGCGCCATCCTGTCGCTCGACGGGATCGATGAGGTGAACTCGTCCCTAAAGCGCGTCGAGCGGTTCTGGACCGACCAGATCCGCTATATCTACTGAGGTTTGCCTGACGGCGGTGTGTCCAGCGCCCCGACCGCCAACGCCTTGATCTCGCGAAGGAGCTTGCGCCGCATCGTGCGTTCGTAGTCTTCAAAGCCGTCTGCCGTCTCGACAAAGGCATCGGGTCCGCGAATGACGAGCGTCTCGTAATAGGACACGAGGTCCTCGGGTCCGGGACCTTCGCCCATGCCGTCTATGGTCATGACGACAAGTCCGTTGATCGTGATCCCGTCGAGTGCGGCGAGGTTGCCCAAATCCTGCGGCCGCGGCCCAGTGTTCGACTTGCCATCCCCAGAGATGTCGAGCGTCGCGCTCCAGCAGTCGGGAGCCTGTTCCAGCACCTGCGCCCCCACGGCCATGGCGGTGCCAAGCGCGGTCGATGGCGGGGCGGGCTGGCGTTCCGTGGCGCGCAGGGCACCAGCCACCGACCCGAGCACGGCGGCATCCGTCACCAAGGTCCAGTCGACCAGCGTCTGCTGATAGGTCGGCCCGCTCCATTCGAAAACGTTGAGCGCAACAGGTGCGGCGCCGGGGGCGAGGAGGGCAGCCGACACCTCGGGCGCGGTCAGCGCGGCGGCGAGGCCGTCCAGCTGCAGCCGGTATTCCGCGGCATCCACCGACCCCGACACGTCGAGCGCGAGGGCAAGTGCCTGCCGGCACCCGTCCTCCTGTGCGGCGGCGAGACCCGCGAGGCTAGAAGCGAGACTGAAGGCTGACGCCGCCAGAAATGCTCTGCTGGGTGTAGATCGAGACATTCGACCAAGTCCGATTGGCTTGCAGGGTGACGACGGGGGAAAAGCCCATGTAGCTCAGGCCCCGGAAATCCGCCGTGATACTGGCGCCGAGGATGTGATCCTGACGCCCCGTCAAGGAAAACGGCGATACGGCATAATCCTTGTAGGCATAGGACGCCCCCACCGAGAACAGCGCGCCCACGATCGGCCGCGACAGGGCGTAATCCACCCCAATCGAGGGCATCCGGTAGACCTGTGCGGGCCCGGTCGAGAAACTCTTGGCAAAGGTGGCGGTCACCGACACATCATCACCCCAGGGCAGTTCATGGGAATAGGTCGCGCCAGCGCGGAGCACCGTCTCGGGCAAGAGGCCCGGCGCCACGATTTCCGCCCGGTCGGCCCGCGCCGTCAGGGTGAGCGAGTCGCGCCCGTCGACCAGCGGAAAGGTCAGGGCCGCACCCGCACCGTAGAAATCCGAGAGCTTGTTGCCACCATACCAGTTTCGCCCGGCCCGACCCGACAGGTCGAGCCGCGTGCCGTTGGTGTCGAGGATGAAGCTCTGCCGAAGCGCCAGCGCCACCTGATAATAGTCGTAATCGTGCCCGGACACGCCGGGGGCGGCAGCCCGCGACCCGGCATCGAGCCAGTTCATGCGTCCGGCCACTTCGACCCCCACCGTCGTCTGGGACCGGGGCGTCGAGATCAGGCGATAGTAGAGGCCCAGTTCTGCCTCCGCCGTCCAGCCCGAAAGGGCCCGTGCCGTAGGCGACAGGACAAAGGGCAGCCCGGCGATCATGATGATCTTTTCCGACGACCCGTTGTTGATGTTCGTGTTCGGCGACAGTCCCGCCGAGAACCGGAAGGACCACGGGTTTTGCCGGCGCACCGTCTGATAGACGCGGGCCACATTCGCGACCTCGGCGTCGCTTTGGGTGTGCTGCACGGCGCGTCGCAGCCAGAATTGTGCAAGCGTATAGTTGCCGTCCGTCGCGACCACGTCCGCGACGATCATCGCCGAGGCATAACGCGCGGCCTCGATGCCTTCCGAGGCGCGGTAGGCCTCGATCGCGGTGTCGCGTGCGGCACGGGGTTGGCCGAGACTGGACAGGGCGCGCGCGCGCAGGAGCAGCGCATCAATGTCCCTGGGGTTTTCGGCGATCACCACGTCAGCAAGTGTGAGCGCGGTCGCGGGGTTGCCGGCCTGCAGCGCCTCGACCGAAGCCGAAAGCCGGTCGTCCCGGCCCTGCGCCATGGCGGATGTCGCCGTCAAGGTCATACAGACCAGCGCAACGAAAAGCGTTCTAACCAAACTGCCCTCTCACCTCGATTTTCTCCACAGTAGGCCAAGACCGCCGAGAACCCAAGCCGCACGAAATCCCGCTCGGGCGCTTTGGGCGCCTTGGCGCGCAGGTGTTGCAGTCACGTCGCCGTATCGTGCGGCTCGTGCAGGGATGTTGGGTCTTTGACCGTCTCCCTCTACTATATATGGAGATGTTGGGGCCGCGAGGGATTCGCCGCGGCCGGTCCAACGCCAGCGGAGGGACAGATGCGCCAATACCTCGATTGCCTGCAGACCGTGCTCGATCACGGGACACCATCGACCGACCGGACCGGCACCGGGACGATCTCGTATTTCGGAATGCAGGCGCGCTATTCGTTGGCCGACGGCTTCCCTCTCGTCACCACGAAGAAGCTGCATCTGAAATCCATCGTGCATGAGCTACTCTGGTTTCTCGCGGGCGACACGAACATCGGCTACCTCAAGGAAAACGGCGTCTCGATCTGGGACGAATGGGCCGACGAGAACGGCGACCTCGGCCCGGTCTACGGCCATCAGTGGCGGCATTTTCCGTCTGTCTCCTACGAGAACGGTCAGCCGGTCATTGGCGAGGTCGACCAGATCGCGAAGCTCGTCGAGCAGATCAAGCGCACCCCTGACAGCCGCCGGTTGATCGTGTCGGCCTGGAACCCGGGCGAGGTCGACCAGATGGCTCTGCCGCCCTGTCACACGCTTTGGCAGGTGCGGATCATCGGCGGCAAGTTGCACCTGCAACTCTATCAGCGGTCGGCGGACATGTTCCTTGGCGTGCCTTTCAACATCGCCTCCTACGCGCTGCTTCTGGTGATGCTTGCCCATGTGACCGGCTATGAGCCGGGGGATTTCGTCCATTCTATCGGCGACGCACATATCTATTCGAACCATATGGACCAGGTGCGCGAGCAGCTCTCGCGCACGCCGATGGAGCGTCCGCGCCTGCGCCTGACCCGCGACGTCCCGTCGCTTTTCGATTTCCGCTACGAGGATTTCGCCTTCGACGACTACACGCCGCAACCCGCGATCAAGGCGCCGGTCGCAGTATGATCTCGCTCGTCGTCGCAAGGGACCGGAACGGGGCCATCGGCAAGGACGGGGGCATCCCGTGGCATGCGCCCGAGGACCTGCGCCGGTTCAAGCGCGAAACCATCGGCGGGGCCGTGATCATGGGGCGCACGACATGGGAAAGTCTGCCGTTCAAGCCCTTGAAGGACCGGCTGAATGTCGTGGTGTCGCGCGACAGGAGCCTGGCCGATCATGTGGTCAGGTCCGTCGAGGCCGCGGTGGATCTGGCACGGGCAGAAGGCTATGACCGGATATACGGGATCGGCGGGCAGGGGATCTATCGCGACATGCTGCCCCTGGCGCACCGTCTGGTGATCACAGAGGTGGATCTCGAGGTCGATACGCCGGATGCAGTCTTTCCGCCCTTCGATCCCGAGGCCTGGGTGCGGATAGCGGCTGAGCCGGTCGCATCTTCGACGGTGGGACTCGTGCTGACGGAATGGCTGCGCAAACTGTGACGGGGTCTCGTCCCTGCCTCACAAATACGCTGCAGTGCGGAAAATTCACTCGGCGAATGTATCACAGGGTGTCGTCAGAGGGCCACAAACCGGGCATCAAGAAAATTTCAACAAGTATGGAACCAAGGTAACTATTGAAACGTTTCGTACTGTTTCGTAGAATTTTCATATGGGATACTGGGTCATTGGTAGGGCCGCGCTCTTGGCGCTCGCTCTTGGAACAAGCTCCACGACTGGTGCATTTGCCTTGGGTTCGTGGGAATGCGTTGCAATCGACGGCGCAAAAGACACGGTCAGCGATGCTGCAACGCAGGCGACGCTGTCCAAGAAGTTCTTCGTAAAGAACGACGGCTCCCTGCAGGTTGTCGATGTCGTGGTAGAGGCGCCTGCGCCGAAACGAACCGTCTACGAGGTCATCGTGGACGGGCTTGTCGAGGTCTTGGGTATCCAGGCGCCGCGTCAGTTCGTCGACCGTGTCGCCCGCGCCGACCGCAAGGAGGGCCGCCCGCCCGAGGCGATCTACTGGGCGCTCTCGCCAACCAAACCGGCGGGCCGCAACGCGTGGAAACCCCAGTGCTGACTGGCTGACACGATCGGCTGAGGGCCCGCGCGCCATCAGCCCGCGTTCGCATCCTTCCCAGGTATCCGCGCCTGCCTGCATGCTCGACTGATCCGGTCGTCTCGCCAGACCGTAATCCTTGAAGAAATCACATTCGAGGTGCGCGATGCAGGCGATTTTTCTTTATCTGGTGACGGCTGTCATTTTTCTCGGGATTGATGCCGTGATGCTGAACAAGGTCATGAAACCCTTGTTCGAAACCCATCTGGGCGACTGGCTCCAGCTTCCGATCCGCATCGTGCCCGCCGCGATCTTTTACCTTTTTTATGTGGGGGGCGTTGTCTGGCTGGTATCCTGGCCCGCGCTCAAGAACGGCACGCCGGTAAGCGCGCTGGTCAGCGGCGCGGTGATCGGTGCGCTTGCCTATGGCACCTACGAGTTCACGAACTACGCGACCCTGCGTCTTTGGTCACCGCAGATGGTGGCGACTGACGTGATCTGGGGCACGGTCCTGACCGGCTTTTCCGCCTGGGCGGGTGTGATGATCATTCGGGCCTTCCAGTCCTGAGCAGAACGGCGCCTTGCGCCGGTTCTGATCGACCGAAAAGCAAGAAACCCCGCGGCAGACGCGGGGTTTGTCATGTTCTCGGGAATGATCAGAGCGACTTGATGTCGCCTGCGCTTTCGCGCCCGTCCCGTCCGGGGATCATCTCGTAGGACACTTTCTGATTGTCTGCGAGGCTTTTCAACCCGGCGCGTTCCACGGCCGAAATATGGACGAACACGTCCTTGCCACCATCGTCCGGGGCGATAAAGCCATAACCCTTGGTCGTGTTGAACCACTTCACGGTGCCAGTGGGCATTCCGTCTGTCTCCTTCAGTCATACCGTCCGCGACATTGCGACGGGGTGGTGCGGCAAGTCTTCAGCTGCCCCGCACCAGCGGTTGACTGGAAGTACTGTTGTCACGCAAATCATGGTGAACAAAGCGGAACAAAAATCAAGTGAAGTTTGCAGGAGGCCAATGAATGAAGGTGTATGGGATCAAGTCCTGCGACAAGGTGCGCGCGGCGATGAAGGCGCTCACATCTGCCGGGCGCGCGCCGGAGCTGGTGGATATCCGGGAGCAGCCGCTTCAAATATCTGATCTCGAAGCATTTCACTCCGCCTTCGGGGATCGGCTCGTGAATCGTCAGTCCACGACCTGGCGCCAGCTGTCAGAGGCGGAACGTGGCGACGATCCGGTCGCGCTGATCGCTGCCCATCCGGCGCTCATGAAGCGTCCGGTGATCGTCGATGGCGCGCGTATGAGCATCGGCTGGGATGCCGCCGCTCAGGCCGACTGGCTCTGACCGTTGCCACCCCTCGCGAGTCGGTCAATCGACAGGGGACCGCCGCCCAATAAGACGCAGGTCGCGAGCGGCATCATCCACAGCAGCCTTTGATCGAGGATCACGCTGTCCGGTGCCCGGTCGAAGATCGCCCCGAGCGTGATCCCGTCGCCCCATGAGCCGTGGCCGATCAGGTCGGTGAGGCTTTGCAAGAGGATGAACCCCATCATGCCAAGCGCGGCGGGCCGGGTGAACAGGCCTAAAGCCAGAAGAGCGGGCAGCAGGAACTCGGCAAGAGTGCCGCCGGCAACGACGAGGTCGTGAAAGGGTGACAGGGCGCTGACATCGTAGTTCACCGCCTCCATCGCGCGTGGAAAGATCTGCGCATAGGCGTTCACTGACAGCGCGGCACCGTCGATCTTGGTCAGGGCCGAGGCCCAGTAATAGGGTAGCAGCACGGCGACAAAGATGAAGCGCGCAAGGGTCGGAAGCGCCAGGGGCGCGGACATGTCGAGCCAAAGATAGAGGCGGTGTAGGGTCAGGGTCACGACGGGAACTCCACGGTGACGATGGCGCCCCGCGCGATGAGCCGGGACAGGGCGCGAGGAAGATCGAGATCGGGGATGCGGGCCGCGTCGCCGATCGGTTTGTCGCGCAAGGCGTCGATGAACGCCGCCTCGGCGCTAGGGATGCGTTCGGCGAGCGGGTCCCAGTCGGGGCGCGAGACGAGCACGGTTTCGGCTCCGGCGCTTGGTTTCGGCGCAAGTGCATCGCGATTTGCTCGCCAGATCGAATAGAGCGGGTATCGGGAGGACAGCACACGAACCGCCGGGGCAAGCCCGATCTGCGCCGCACCGATCCTCGGGTCACGCAGGACATCCTTGTCCACGGCGACGGCATCGGCGGCGTGGTAGGCCTGCAGGATCGCCCGATCGAGCCGCGCGCAGTCGGCGAGATAGGGCACGGTCGCGGCGGGCGCAAACGTCTCGATGAAAGAAGGGAAAGCGGCGCCGTACGTTGACAGAACGGGCGAGCGTGGCGGGTTTCGGCGGATGAACACGGTCGCCATGGCGCGGAAGAACGGATGTCCCACAAGCCGCGCAACGGTCGGAAAGCCGTCCTCCAAGGCATCGGCGAGGGAGGCGATGACATTGTTGCGGTAGACATTGAAGCGATCTTGAGCGGGCGCCTCGCCCGGTGTCAGAAGACCGGCGGGAACGGACGTGTCGTCGAGCAGGTGGGAGGACCAGAGCATCGGGGATTCTCCTTTGGACACGGTCATGAGGCGCGCGTGTGGCGGCTCGGACGATCTGCGAGGATTCCGGGATTCTAGAATTCTAGAATCCTGAAATGATGGTTTTAGCTATCTATCTCAGGACCTTGCGTCGCACCCCGACCTTGGATCGAGACCCGAGGTGTCGCCTTGCCCGGACCGCTTCGGCCTCGAGTGTCGACCAGTCAGGCACATCGGTGTCCCATTCGATCAGCGTCGCCACCGGGCCGGTCCGCGCAATCGTCTCGGCGTAGAGCGTCCAGACATCCTCCGCCACCTCGCAGCCGTGGCTGTCGATCAGAAGCGGCGCTCCGGTGCTGTCTGACTGTTGGTCATGCCCGCCCAAGTGGATCTCGCCGACCGCCTGCATGGGGAAGCCGGCCAGATAGGCCCGCGGGTCGATCCGCTGGTTGGTGCAGGAGACCTGCACGTTGTTGACGTCGAGAAGAAGCCCGCAGCCGGTGCGCCGCACGATCTCGCGCAGGAACTCGGTCTCTTCCATCTCGGTGTCGGTGAATTCCAGATACAGGCTCGGGTTCTCGAGAAGCAGCTGCCTTCCCAGCACCTCCTGCACCCGGTCGATATGGCGACAGACGCGGGTCAGCGTCACAGCGGTATAGGGCAGGGGCAGGAGATCGTTGAAGAACAGGCCGCCATGGCTCGACCAGGCGAGATGTTCGGAAAAGCGCGCAGGTTCCAGCCAGCGGACCAGATGCGCGACGCGGGCGAGATGGTCCTCGTCCAGCGTCTCGCCACCGATCGACAACCCGACACCGTGGACCGAGATCGGGAACCGCTCGGCCAGCGCGCGAAGCTGCGCGAGCGGCCTGCCGCCGTCGCCAAGGTAATTCTCGGCGTGGATTTCAAGCCAGCCGACCGCGCCGGGATCGCTGATCAGGTTCGCATAGTGCTGCGGCTTGAAGCCAACTCCCACGGTCGCGGGCAGGCCCTGTCTGGTTGTGTCCAACATCTGTCCCTCCAGTCCCAAGGGGGCGCGGGCGGCGTTCCTCGCCCGCGCCCCGGTGCTGTGCGTGGTTCACATCGCCGGCAGGTCGCGCTCGAGCGGCTCGAGCGAACCCATGCGTTCCACCATGTCGGAGGTCATGCTGGCCTCGATCGTGATCTCCTCGCAGGTGCCCGCGGGGACCAGCGACCAGGCGTTGCCCTGATAGTCGACCTTGGATGTGCCGGCGCAGGTCGTGCCCGGTCCTGCCGCGCAGCCGTTTTCACCGGCCTTCGCAACGCCGTAGCATTTTTCCATGTCCTGCGCCGAGGCCCCGGTCGAAAGCGAGGCGAGCGCGGCGGCCATGGCACCCGCGATGGTGAGATTGGTTTTTAGAGACATTCCGTCCTCCTGTTTGCGTTCGTCAAACCGCGTCTGGCGGTGGCCAATTGGTAGGTCGCAGAAGGCGTAACAAACCACTCACAGCGCCGTGCGGCGCGGCCCTGTGACGCGGCTGAAACAAACGCTTTCGTGAGTTGGACGTGAAAAGGGCGGCCCCATGGACCGCCCTTTTTTTAGACTTATCAAAGGTTTGGCGTCACGCTAGGTCAGGCGGCGTCGCCTCAGCCGAGAGCTGGGCTATCACGTCATCGAGACCCGAGACCCGCGTGTCCTTCTCGCCCAGGCGACGAATTGTAACAGTTCGTTCATCCACTTCCTTCATGCCCACAGCGAGGATGACCGGCACCTTGCCCACGGAATGTTCGCGGACCTTGTAGTTGATCTTCTCGTTTCGGGTGTCCGCCTCGGCCCGCACACCGGCGGCGCGCAGGTGACGGACCACGTCGTGCACGTAGTCGTCCGCGTCCGACACGATCGACGCCACGACCACCTGACGGGGGGCGAGCCAAAAGGGGAGTTTCCCCGCGTGTTCTTCGATCAGGATGCCGATGAAGCGTTCGAAGGAACCCAGCACGGCGCGGTGCAGCATGACCGGACGATGCTTGGCCCCGTCCTCGCCGATATAGACCGCGTCCAGCCGCTCCGGCAGGTTCGGGTCCACTTGCAGCGTGCCGCATTGCCATTCGCGGCCAATTGCGTCGGTCAGCGTGAATTCAAGCTTGGGGCCATAGAATGCCCCTTCGCCCTCCTGCACCTCGAAGTCATATCCCGCCGCCTTGCAGGCATTGCCAAGCGCGGCCTCGACCCGATCCCACGACTCATCAGACCCGATCCGTTTCTCGGGGCGGGTGGAGAGCTTGATCGTCCAGTCGTTGAACCCGAGGTCGGCATAGATCGCGGCGAGGAATTCGATGAATTTCGCTGTTTCCGCCTCGATTTGGCTTTCCATGCAGAAGATATGCGCGTCGTCCTGCGTAAAGCCGCGCACGCGCATTATCCCGTGCAGCGCGCCCGAGGGTTCGTAGCGGTTGCACGAGCCGAACTCGGCCATGCGCAGTGGCAGGTCGCGGTAAGACTTGAGCCCCGAGTTGAACACCTGCACGTGGCAGGGGCAGTTCATCGGTTTGAGCGCATTCACCGTCTTTTCACGGGCATGATCTTCGTCCACTTCGACGATGAACATGTTATCCTGATAATTCTCCCAGTGGCCCGAGGCCTCCCACAACTTGCGGCTCACGACCTGCGGGGTGTTCACCTCGACATAGCCGCCGCGATCCTGCTGGCGGCGCATGTAATCCTGAAGCGTCGTGTAGATGCGCCAGCCGTTCGGGTGCCAGAAGATCTGACCGGGCGCTTCCTCCTGCATGTGAAACAGGTCCATCTCGCGGCCCAGACGGCGGTGATCGCGCTTCTCGGCTTCTTCGAGGAAGGTCAGGTATTTCTTCAGCTCGTCGCGGTTCTGGAAGGCGACGCCGTAGATGCGCTGGAGCATCGGGTTTTTCGAGTCGCCGCGCCAGTAGGCCCCGGCCACCTTCATCAGCTTGAAGGCGTCGGCAGGCACTTGCCCCGTGTGCTGAAGGTGCGGCCCCCGGCAGAGGTCCTGCCAGTCGCCGTGCCAATACATGCGGATGGGCTGGCCGTCGTCCGGGATCGCATTGACCAGCTCGACCTTGTATCTCTCGCCGGTCTTCTCGTAATGCGCGATGGCATCGGCGCGCGACCAGACCTCGGTGCGCACGGCGTCGCGGGCGTTGATGATCTCTTTCATCTTCGCTTCAATCTGGCCCAGATCCTCGGGCGTGAAGGGCTCCTCACGGTCGAAGTCGTAGTACCAGCCGTTCTCGATCACCGGGCCGATGGTGACCTTGGTCGCTGGCCAGATCTCCTGCACCGCCCGCGCCATGATATGGGCGAGGTCGTGTCGAATGAGTTCGAGAGCCTGCGGCGCGTCCTTCATCGTGTGGATGGCCACGCTCGCGTCCGCGTCGATCGGCCATTGCAGGTCGTGGTGCCTGCCGTTCACCGTCGCGGAGATCGCCTTTTTCGCGAGCGAGGTCGAGATATCTGCGGCCACCTCGGCAGGAGTGATCCCCGCCGCATAGTCGCGCGTATTGCCATCAGGAAATGTAAGGGAAATTTGGCTCACAGCCTGTCTCCTCGTCGGTTTGGCGCCCACGGAACGCCCGGTTGCGGGTTATGTCTGGAGAGCGGTGTCGCGCGGCGGGGGAGCCAAGTCAACCCCAAGCCAGCCCCTTGTCGCTGATCGCGACCCTGGGGGCCAGCCAACGCAGAAGAGGATGACATGGCGGACAACACCGCGCGTGGTTCCACGACCGACGAGGGCAGCGGTGCGGGCACCGACGTCGAGCGGGAGGTTTACGAGACGCTGGCGGGCGAGCCGCGCGACAGTGCCGAGGCGCGCAACGGGCTGATCCACATGGCATCGCTGACGCTCACCAAGCTCGGCGATGGTCTGATGGACCCGAAGCTCGTTCTGGCGTGGCTCCTGAACGCGCTCGGTGCGCCTGCAGTTTTCGTGTCCGCGCTGGTGCCGCTGCGCGAGGCGGGGTCGCTCCTGCCGCAGATCTTCCTCGCCCATCGCCTCAATGCCATGCGCCAGCGCCGCTGGAAGTGGGTGGCGGGCAGTCTGGGGCAGGGGGCGGCAGTCGCGGCACTCGCACTGGCCGCGCTCATGCTTGAGGGCACGGCGGCGGGCCTGGCCTTCGTCGCCGCCATCGTGGTCTTTGCCCTGTCGCGCGCGGCGGCTTCGGTCAGCTACAAGGAGGTGCTGGGCAAGACGGTTGCAAAGACGCGGCGCGGCGCGGTGACGGGATTCGCAGGCTCGGCGAGCGCCGTGGGCGTCGTGATCTTCGCGGGGCTTCTCATGTCGGGTTGGCTCGAGGGGCAGGGGCCGCTCGTGGGTGCCCTGATCCTTGCCGCCGGTCTGTGGCTCGCCGCCGCGGGGCTGTTCTCGACCTTGAGAGAAAATCCCTCGGACCCGTCGGACAGCCGCGATGCGCTGCGCCCGTGGCAGCTTTTGCGCGAGGACCGGACCTTTGCCCGCTTCGTCGTCGCACGGGGATTCCTGACCGCAACCGCGCTCACCCCGCCCTATTTCGTCCTGCTCGCAGGGCAGGGTGAGGATCGGGGTCTTGGCGCCTTGGGTGCGCTCGTCGTGGCATCCGCCGCCGCGTCGTTCCTGTCATCCTATGCCTGGGGCCGGTTCTCGGACCACTCGTCGCGGCTGGTGCTTGTCGCCTCGGGCGCCATCGGCGCGACCGTCATGGGCGCCGCCATTGCCGCCGACCTCATGGGCCTCGCCACGACAGCTTACCTTATGCCCGCGCTGCTCTTCGTTCTGATGATCGCGCACCACGGGGTCCGGCAGGGGCGGTCCACCTACCTCGTCGACATCGCGCCCGAGGACGCCCGCGCAGCCTATGCCGCGACCGCCAACACGTTGATCGGCGGGCTTCTGCTTGTCTCCGGTGCCTTTGGCGGGGCTTTGTCTTTCATCGGGCCTAAGGCTGCGTTGGCCGGCTTTTCCGCCATGGCGCTGATCGGTGCCATCGTCGCCTATGGGCTGGAAGAAGCCGAAACCGATTGACCCCCTTTCCAACCCCTTGATCCTCATGCAGGATTGCCGCAGGGACGCAGGGAATACCGAGGCAAGCAATAGGGGCAGGCGTGGCAGGGCCAAGCTATCTGGACACCGCTGATGGGCGGCGCATCGCGTATCATGTCAGCGACGGAGCAGGGCCGGGGGTCATCTTCCTGGGCGGGTTCATGTCGGACATGGAGGGCACCAAGGCACTGGTGCTCGAAGACTGGGCGCGTTCGCAGGGCCGGGCGTTCCTGCGCTTTGACTATTCCGGACACGGCCAGTCTGGTGGCGCCTTTACCGATGGCGCGATCTCGGACTGGGCGGCGGATGCGGCTGCCGTGATCAGCCACGCGACAACCGGCCCGCAGATTTTTGTCGGGTCGAGCATGGGCGGCTGGATCACGGCGATCCTCGCCCGCCGGATGCCGGAGCGTTTCGCGGGGTTTATCGGCATCGCCGCTGCGCCGGACTTCACCGAGGACAGTATGTGGCGCGATTTCTCGGAGGACGAGCGGGCGCAGTTGATGGAGGCGGGCACGGTGCTGCTGCCCTCGGCCTACGGCGATCCCTATCCGATCACGCGTCGCCTGATCGAGGACGGGCGCGAAATGCTCGTGTTGCGCGATCCGCTGCCGATGGACTGGCCCGTGCGGCTCCTTCAGGGCACGGCGGACGAGGATGTGGAGCGGCAGGTGGCGCTTACCCTGCTCGACCACATCGACGGGCCGGATGTGACCCTGACCTTCGTCAAAGGGGCAGACCACCGGTTTTCCTCGCCCGCCTGCCTCGCGCTTCTGACCGCGACGCTCGAGGATATGCTGGGCGGGACGCGCCCATGACGACCGAGCCGATCCTCGTCATTCCCGGCATGATGTCCGACGCCCGCGCCTTTGGCCCGCAGATCGACTATCTCTCGGCCCAGTACACGGTCCATGTGGCCAATACCGCGCGCGGCGACTCGATCCGCGAGATGGCTGCCAACCTGCTCTACATGGCCCCGCCGCGCTTTGCGCTCTGCGGGCATGACTTGGGCGGTGCCGTCGCGATGGAGGTGCTGCGCCGTGCGCCCGAGCGGGTCACGCGGCTCTGCCTCATCTCGACCTCACCGCTGCCGGAAACGCCGGAACAGGCGGTCTGGCGCGAGCCCCAGATCGTGCGCGCACAGGCGGGCAAGCTCGATGCGGCCATGGCCGAGACCTTTCCCCCGGAGTGCTTTGCCCCCGGCCCCTACCGCAACGACGCCATCGCCATCGTCGGCGCCATGGCGACACGTCTTGGCCCCGAGGTCTTCGTGCGCCAGTCCCGTGCCATGCAGCGTCGCCCGGACGCGCAGAAGGAGCTGCATAACCTGCGCGTGCCCTCGCTCATCCTCTGCGGTGAACATGACAAGATCACGCCGCCGAAGCGGCATATGTTCATGGCCGAGCTGATCCCCTATGCCGAGATCGCGACCATAGATGATGCAGGGCATTTCCCCATGCTCGAGACACCGCAGAAGACGAGCCTCGCGCTCGAGGCCTGGATGGACTTGCCGCCGCTGCCGCGCTGAACCGTCGCGCCGAGCGCTGCGTCGAATGAAAAGGGCCCCGCGATTGCGAGGCCCTTTTGTCATGGCTCATGCAGGTTCAGACTGCCTTCAACGCCGGTTTGCCGTCCGTCTTGACCGCGCGGGGCGCACGTTTTTTCTTGGCCTGTGCTTCATGGGCGCCTGCGTGTTCGTCCATGAAGGCGAGCACGAGGGGGCGGATGTTGTCGCGCCAGCTCTTGCCCGCGAAGATGCCGTAATGGCCCGCGCCGGGTTCCAGATGCTGCGCCTTCATCTCGTCAGGCAGGCCGGTGCACAGTTCAAGCGCGGCGAGGCACTGACCGGGGGCCGAGATGTCGTCCTTCTCGCCCTCGACCGTCTTGACCGCGACATTCGTGATTGCGCCGATGTCCACGCGCTTGCCGTTGATCTCGAACACGTTGCGCGCAATCTCGCGTTCCTTGAAGATGCGGTCGACGGTGGTGAGGTAGAACTCCGCCGTCATGTCCATGACCGCCAGATACTCGTCGTAGAACTTGTTGTGCTTGTCGTGATCCGACGCCTCGCCCCGCGCGGCGCGCATGATCTGGTTGTTGAACGCCTTGGTGTGCTTTTCCGCGTTCATCGTCATGAAGGAGGTAAGCTGCTGGATGCCTGGATAGACGAGCCGCCCGGCGCCGCGATACTTGAACCCCACCGACTGGATCACGGTTGCCTCGAGGTGATCCATCGCGACACGGTCGCCGAAATCGGTCACGTCGGTCGCCGCCGCGCTAGGGTCGATCGGACCGCCGATGAGGGTGAGCGTCTGCGGCTGTGCCTCGGGGTCCTCGGCGGCGAGATAGGCGGTGGCGGCCAATGTCAGCGGCGCGGGCTGGCAGACGGCGACCACGTTGATGTCCGGCCCGAGGTGACGCATGAAATCGACGAGGTAGAGGGTGTAATCCTCGATATCGAATTTGCCCTCGGACACCGGGATGTCGCGGGCATTGTGCCAGTCGGTGATATAGACCTCGGCATCCGGCAGGAGCGAGGCGACGGTCGAACGTAGAAGGGTGGCATAGTGCCCCGACATGGGCGCAACGAGCAGCACGCGCCGGGCAAGCGGCTTGCGGCCCTGCACGTGGAAATGGATCAGATCGCCGAAGGGTTTCTTGATCAGCCGTTCGACGCGCACAACGTGATCGCGGCCCTCGGCACCCACGACCGTGTGAATGCCCCAGTCGGGTTTCGCCACCATGCGGGAAAACGACCGCTCTGTCACTTCACCCCAGCCGCGCAGCCACTGGAAGTAAGGGTTGGGTATCATCGCAACGCCCGGCGAGCTTCCGATGGCCTGCGCCGTGGCGCCCAGCCATTGGTTCGTGATGCGAACCGACTCGGTCAGATCGTACAAAGGAAGATACCGCATAATAAAACGCCTTTCGGTTGCGTCGCGCTGCAGTCTTCCGTTACCTTGGCTCTGTTACAAGTCGGACCTTTGGAGGGGTCCGACGGAGCTTCGCAAGGCAGCAAGAAAATTGCTGCATGTGCGAAACGTAGGGTGGAACGTTTCACATGACAACAAATGAAATAGAGTTTCGTGAAGAAAGCGAGAAGCTGAAGGAAAACCTGCAGAAAATCGAGGCGCTTTCGACACGTTTCGCCACCGCGCTCGCGCAGAAAAAGCCGATCCGCCACGCCTTGCAGGCTCCGGGCGAGGATTTTTTCGCGGCGTCCACCGCTGCCTACTGGCAAAAGATGTTCAATTCCCCCGGCGAGATGTTCGAGCATCAGGTGGAATACTGGGGCAAGACCCTGCGCCACGCCATCGAGGCCCAGCAGAGCTTTCTCGCCCATGGCAAGCCGCCCGAGGACAACTCGCCCAAGGACCCGCGGTTTCGCAACCCGCTCTGGGACACCCATCCCTATTTCAACTACATCAAGCAGCAGTATTTTCTGACCTCGCAGGCGTTGGCCGAGTCCACGGCCAAACTCGAGGGGCTCGACGATCAGACGAAGCGGCGGGTGGATTACTTCACCCGGCAGATGATCGACATGATGGCGCCGACCAATTTCCTGGCCACCAACCCCGACGCGCTCGAACGCGCGGTGGCGACCGAGGGGCAGTCGCTGATCGACGGGCTCGAGAACATGATCCGCGATCTCGAACGGAACGACGGGGAACTCGTGGTCACGCTCTCGGACCCCGACGCCTTCAAGGTGGGCGAGAACCTTGGCACCACGGAGGGCGGGGTGGTCTATCGAAACCGCATGTTCGAGCTGATCCAGTACAAGGCGGTGACCGAAGAGGCCTACGAGATCCCGCTCCTCATCTTCCCGCCCTGGATCAACAAGTTCTACATCCTCGACCTCAAGCCCGAGAACAGCCTGATCAAATGGATCACGGAACAGGGCTTCACGCTTTACGTCGTGTCCTGGGTGAACCCCGACCTGAGCCATGCGGACGTGGGCATGGACAACTATGTCGAGGAGGGGTTCCTCACAGCCATAGACGAGGTGCGGGCCCTGTCCGGACAGGACAAGATCAACGTCATCGGCTACTGCATCGCCGGCACCACCCTGTCTCTGACGCTGTCGCTGATGAAGCAGCGCGGCGAGGATAAGGTGAATTCGGCCACCTTCTTCACCGCGCTCACCGATTTCTCGGACCAGGGCGAGGTGGGCGTGTTCCTCGACAATGATTTCATCGACGGGATCGAGGAAGAGGTCGCCCAGAAGGGGGTCATGGGGTCGCTCTACATGGCGCGCACCTTCAGCTACCTGCGGGCCAACGACCTGATCTATATGCCCGCGGTGCGCAGCTATCTGCTCGGCACCGCGCCGCCGGCCTTTGACCTGCTCCACTGGAACGGCGACTCGACGAACCTTCCGGGGCGTATGGCGGTGGAATACCTGCGCGGCCTGTGCCAGCGCGACGAGTTCGCGGGCGAGGGGCCGGGCTACCCGATCTTGGGCACGCATCTGCGCATCGAGGAGGTCGAGGTGCCGCTCTGCGCGATTGCCTGCGAAACCGACCATATCGCCGCTTGGCGGTCGTCTTACCGTGGCATCCGCAAGATGGGATCGAAGGACAAGACCTTCATCCTGTCCGAAAGTGGCCATATCGCCGGGATCGTGAACCCGCCCTCCAAGAAGAAATACGGCCATTATACTAACGAAAACTGGCCCGAGGACCCGGCGGACTGGCAGGCAGGCGCGACCCGACACGAGGGCACATGGTGGTTCCGCTGGGCCGAATGGCTCGCCTCAAGGTCGGGTGACAAGCGTCCCGCACCCGCATTGGGCGATTCGTCTCACCCTGTTCTCGCCCCGGCACCGGGAACCTATGTGCTCGCACGTCCTATTCTCTGACGGGGTATTGCCGAAGGTGATGGGCAAGGTCCTGATAATTCGGGCAAAGTGACCCTAGGTCAGCAATCTCTCGCTGCAGCGCAGAAAAAACTTGATTTGCTGCACTGCAGCATCCATATTGTTTGCAGAAGCAGAATGAAGACCCCGGATCGTTCCGGGGGCAATCTGGAGAGAGAGAAGACAAATGGCCAAGACCACCGATTACACCAAGATGTACAGCGACATGATGGGCGCGTTCCCGATGGACATGTCCGCCTACGAAGGCGCGATGAAGTCCTCCGCGGCCCTCGGCGAAAAAATGGCGAAACTCGCCATTGGCGCTGCCGAGAAATCGACCGAGATTTCGACCGCCTGGACCAAGGGCACCCTCGCCAAGATGGGCGAAATGTCCTCGACCAAGGAAGATCCGGCTGACTACACCAAGGCGATGACCGATTTCGCCTCGGCCCAGGCTGAAATGGCTGCCGAGCACATGGCCGCCTTCGCGGAAGTCGCCAAGAAGGTTCAAATGGACACCGTCGAACTCATGCTTGCCGCTGGCAAGGACATGGGCGAAGAGGCGACCGCCGCCGTGAAAAAAGCCACGGACGAAGTGTCCAAGGCGACCAAGAAAGTGTCCGAAGCCGCCAAGTAAGGCGCTCGCTTCGACAAGGACAATCGCGCTGACGTCCTCCTCCCTGTCAGCGAGATGACCTGGGCGGACCCTCATGGGTTCGCCCTTTTTCGTTCACGGACATTCTTGCCCGAGCGCAGGGGCCGCAGACGATTTCTTCCCCTTGGCGAAAGCCGTGCCCGCATTCGCGAGACGACAGTGCTTGCTTTTGGTTTCTGCATGCGCGTAGGCTTTTTCTGCAGTGCCGAAGGCACCAGAAATCAACGCTTTGGGAGGGAAAGTTGGCAGACACCAAGGAACCGCTGCTGATCAAGCGATACGCCAGCCGCCGTCTCTACAACACCGAGACGTCCGATTACGTGACGCTCGACGACATTTCCGGCTTCATCTCCGGGGGCCGTGAGGTGCAGATCGTGGATCTCAAGTCCGGCGACGACCTGACCCGGCAATACCTCTTGCAGATCATCGCGGATCACGAAAGCCGGGGCGAGAACGTGCTCCCGGTCGATGTGCTCACCGATCTCGTGCGCACCTATACTTCGCAGGCGCAATCCGTCGTGCCGCAGTTCCTCGCCGCGTCCTTCGAGATGCTGCGCGAGGGACAGGAGAAGATGATGGAGAACCTGCAGCATATGCCCGTGGCCAAGGTGCCCGGGTTCGAGGCGTTGCAGGCTCAGCAACAGGCCTTCATGAAGGCGATGATGCTGAACTGGCCCATGGGCACCTCGATGCCGGGGATGGAGGACGAGGGTGCCGCTGACGCCAAGGCCGGGACCAAGCCGGCGACCGGTGCCGCGGCCAAACCCGCCTCCAAGGACGACGATCTGGACGCGATCAAGAAACAGCTCGCTGAGTTGCAGAAAAAGCTGTCGGACATCAAGTAACGGCGCGGGGGCGACCCCTTCGTAACGCCCGCCTGAACATTAGGAGAGCGACGTGGCCGAGACATCCGGGCGGATCACCCTTTGGGGGGTCGAGGTCTTTGCGGCCATCGTCGAGGAACGCTCGATCTCGGCTGCCGCCCGCCGTCTGGGGGCCAGCCCGTCGAGCGTGAGCCAGCAGCTCACCAACCTTGAAACCGCCATGTCCACGGTGCTCATCGACCGCTCTGCGCGACCGTTGACCTGCACACCTGCGGGTGAGCTGTTTCGCCGCCGCGCGGTGGTGATCCTGAACGAGGCCGAACAGGCCCGCGCCGAGCTTGCCGCTGCCGACATGACGCGGCTGTCGCGCTTTCGTCTCGGGATGATCGAGGATTTCGACGCAGATGTAACGCCCGCGCTGCTCACTGAACTGGCCGAAGCCTGGCCGCGCACGCAGTTCCTGCTTGAAACCGGGGCTTCTCACCGGCTTATGGACCAGCTCGAGGCGCGCGCGCTCGACCTCGTCGTGACCGCCGACATGGGCGCGGTGGGAGAGGGGCTCGAGGTGCATCCTCTGTTTCAGGAACCCTTCGTAGCTGCGGTGCCGCCGGGCACCGACGGGGGGCTCGAGAGCCTGCGCAAGCTGCCCCTGATCCAGTATTCCGCCCGCCATTTCATGGGCCGCCAGATCGCCGCGCATCTCGCGCGCGAGGATCTGCGGCCCAACCACCGCTTCGAATTGGACAGCTACCACGCCATCCTCTCGATGGTATCCGCAGGGCAGGGATGGACGATCCTGACCCCGCTGGGGGTCCTGCGTGCCAAGCGTTTCGTGGGCGACGTGGATATCGTCCCGTTGCCGCTTGCGCCCTTTACCCGGCGGATCATGCTGACGGCGCGGCGCGATGTGCTGGGGGGGCTGCCCATGGACGTGGCCGACCGCCTGCGCGCGCGCCTGACCGCGCTCATCGTAGATCCGACGCGGGAGCGGCTTCCCTGGCTCGCGGACCTCATGCGGGTGCTCTGACGGCGGCCGGGTCCTGCGTGATTGGGGAAAGATGAAAGGGCCGCGCGGTTTCGCACGGCCCTTCGGTCTGTCTGTCGCGAACGGTTATTCGGCGGCGACGCTGGCCGCCGACTTCACGTCCTGGGCGGCGGCGATAAGTGCCTCCGCGATGAAGTCGAGTTCGTCTTTCTTGAGCCGCACCGGGAGCCGGGTGTCGCAGGCACGCATGAGCATCGCCTTGGTGCCCGGCAGTGGCCCCTGATCGCCGATGAACTGCCAGTTCCAGAAGGCACGGGCGTTGTCCTCGTGCAGGCCGAACACCTGCACCGACACGCCGCGCCGCTTGGCGGCATCCATGAAGGCGCGGGTTTCCTCGTCGGTCATGTCCACGAGGTTGAACTGGATCGAATCCGGCGCGCGCGTCTCGGGCGCGAGCGGCGCGGGCACGTCGATCCAGGGCGAGGTATTGAGCCGCTCGGCCACGTAGTCGTGATTGCGCAGACCATCGGTCACGCGGCGGGTCAACTCGCCTATCTGGGGACGCACGACGGCAGCCGAAAGATTCGACAGCCGCGTGTTGTAGAGCGGCAGCTTGTTCTGCCAGCGGCCGAAGGCTTCGGCCAGCTCGCCCGTATTGTCGCCGCGCGGCTCCTTGTGCTTGCGCCAGTTGTGCTCATAGGCGCCCGACATGATCACCGCCCGTGCCGCGATGTCCGGGTCGTTGGTGATCAGAACGCCACCCTCACCGGCATTGAGCATCTTGTAGGACTGGAACGAGAAACACCCGATCTTGCCGATGGTCCCGATCTTCTCCCCATGCCAGAGCGTGCCAAGGCTATGCGCCGCGTCTTCCACCACCGGAATGCCCCGTGCATCGCACAGCGCCATGATGGCATCCATGTCGGACGTATGCCCGCGCATGTGGCTGATAATCACCGCGCCGACCTCGTCGGTGAGCTTCCGTTCGAAATCCGCCATGTCGATGCGGTAATTGTCCATGACGTCCACCAGTACCGGCACGCAGTCGGCGTGAACGACCGAGGAAGGCACGGCGGCGAAGGTGAAGGCGGGGATCAGCACCTTGGTGTCGCGCGGCAGGCCGAGCGCCTTGAGCGACAGAAACAGCGCCGCCGAGCACGAGGCAACGGCGAGCGCGTATTTCACGCCCATCATGTCGGCGAACTCGCGTTCGAGCAGGGCGACGGGGGCGTCCTCGGGTGCCGTGTAGCGGAACAGGTCGCCCGATTGCAGCAGCCGGTCGATCTCGGCGCGGGCAGCTTCGGGGATGGGTTCGGCGTCGTAGACATTGGGACCAAGTCCCGTGGTGGCTGCAGACATGCTCGTATCCTTTTCGGCTTTTCCGAAAGTCTTATTCGGGAAAACTGTAACAGGCGGGTGACAGCCTGAAAACAGGTTTCTTTCGAGCGCCCTCGAAATGGAAAAATCCCGCGCCTTTCGGGGAAAGCGCGGGATTTGGTTCTGCGGGACGGGCTGCGATCAGACGTTGAGGAGAAGGTGTTCCCGCTCCCACGGGCTGATCACGCCGAGAAACTCCTCGTATTCCGTCCGTTTCACGATGGAATAGACCCGCGCGAAATCCTCGCCCAGCACCGCGTGCATTTCCTTGGCCTCGTCGAAGAGGTCGAGCGCGGTGCCGAAGTCGCGCGGGATCGACTCGTCGGTCTCATAGGCGTCGCCCCGGAACTGGGGCTCGGCGCGCACGTTCTGCGTCATCCCGATGTAGCCTGCGGCAAGCGAGGCGGCGAAGGCGAGGTAGGGGTTCGCGTCCATGCCGGTGAGCCGGTTCTCGACCCGTCGCGCGGCAGGGGAGGACAGGGGGATCCGGATGCCGGTGGTGCGGTTGTCGCGGCCCCATTCGAGATTGATGGGCGCCGCCGTGCCGCGCACGTAGCGCCGGTAACTGTTCACGTAAGGTGCCAGCACCGCGATCACCGAGGGCAGGTATTTCTGCAGGCCCCCGATGAAGTGAAAGAACGCGTCGGTGTCGCCGCCCGCGGGACCGGCAAAGATGTTCTTGCCGGTCTCGCTGTCCACAACGGAATGATGGATGTGCATGGCCGATCCCGGCTCGTCGGCAATGGGTTTGGCCATGAAGGTCGCGAAACAATCGTGGCGCAGAGCCGCTTCGCGGATGAGGCGCTTGAAATAAAAGACCTCGTCGGCGAGCAGCAGCGGATCGCCGTGCCGCAGGTTGATCTCGAGCTGGCCCGCGCCGCCTTCCTGCGTGATCCCGTCGATCTCGAAGCCCTGCGCCTCGGCGAAGTCGTAGATGTCGTCGATCACCGGGCCGAACTCGTCGACGGCGGTCATGGAATAGGCCTGTCGCGCGGCGGCGGGGCGGCCCGAGCGACCCATCATGGGCTCGATCTTCTTGGCCGGGTCGATGTTGCGGGCGACGAGGTAAAACTCCATTTCGGGCGCCACGACCGGCTCCCAGCCTTCCTTTCGGTAAAGCTCCACCACCCGTTTCAACACGTTGCGGGGCGAGCAGCCGATGGGCTCGCCGTTGCGGTCGAAGGCGTCGTGGATCACCTGGATCGTCATGTCTGCGGTCCAGGGCGCCGCCGTGGCGGTGGACATGTCGGGGCGCAGGATCATGTCGCGCTCGATGAATCCATCCTCGCCCGCCGCCTCGCCCCAGTCGCCGGTGATGGTCTGGTAGAAGATGGAATCCGGCAGGTGAAAGTAATCCTGACGCGCGAATTTTGCGGCGGGCACCGCCTTGCCCCGCGCGATGCCGGGCAGGTCCGAGACGATACATTCCACTTCGTCCACGCGCCGTCCATCGAGATAGGCGAGCGCGGGTTCGGGTAGTTTTTCGGTCCAGTCGGCCATCACTTGGCCCCTTTCTTGAGGAAGGCGGCCATGCGGTCGGCGAGCGCTTCGTTGTCTGTGGGCTGGGAGAGCGACCGAGTGGCGGCCTCGACCAATGCAGACGGCACCGCGTCGGACCGATGTTCGATCAGACCCTGCGTCGTTGTCCGGTCAAATTCGGGATGCGCCTGAATCGTCAGGATCGACTTGCCGATCACGAGGGCGGCGTTCTGGCAGAAATCGTTCGAGGCGATGACCGTGGCGCCCACGGGAAGCTCGACCACCTGATCCTGATGCCACGCGTTGAGGGCGAGCGTTTCGTCGCCGAAGTCATATTCCTGCCGGCCCACGGACCAGCCGCCCCGGAATTTCTCGACCTTGCCGCCCAGAGCCTGCGCGATGATCTGATGGCCGAAGCAGACCCCGATCATCGGGTGGCCGCTGTCCGCGATCTCGAGGATCAGCTGTTCGAGCGGGGGGATCCAGTCATGGTCTTCATAAGCGCCATGACGCGAGCCGGTGACGATCCAGCCCTCTTCCGTCTCGGCGGAGGGCGGAAACTCACCGTCCACCACGTTGTAGGTCGTAAAGTCGAAGTCGCGCCCGCCGAGCAGGCGTTCGAACATGTCCGAATAATCCCCCGTCGTGTCGATGAGGGCGTCCGGCGCATGGCCGGTCTGTAGGATGCCGATCCGCATGAGTCACCGATTTGATCAAATCTTGCGGCGACACTAACCGAGGGGCGGGCGGGCGGCAAGCAGGGGCGATGCAATGATGTCGCTACGGCGGCGGGTGCCGGACTGAGGGGCGCTGCCCCCTCAGACACCCCCGGGATATTTATGAACCAGAGAAGCAGGGGACGGGCACACGTTAACCTTAATGCGGAGTTAAGATCAGCGCACCAGCATGGGGCGCAGGCGCATCCTTGGCCGGGCCTCCTGCGGCAGGTGGCGCGTGAGACGCCGATTGATGAGGCCGAAGATCGTGATGACCGTGAGCGTCAGAAGGATGAAGTAGAAGGCGAGGATGGGGTAGGGGACGAAGGGGTTGAAGGTCTTGTCCGCGAAGTAATTCGCGTAATAGAGCGCATCGCCCCGTTGCTGCCAGGCCGGAAAGCCCGAGAAGAACACGAGCGTCGTGGCGTGGAACAGAAAGATCGCCTCGTTCGTGTAGGCGGGCCAAGCGAGCCGCAACATGGTCGGAAAGGTGATCCGCCGGAACCGTTTCCAGCCAGTGATGCCGTAGGCTTCGGCCGCCTCGATATCACCCTTGGGCACAGACTGGAGCGCGCCGTGGAAGATTTCGCCAGCATAGGCCGAGGTATTGAGGAACAGCACGATCGCCGCCCCGAGCCAGGCAGAGGTGAGCGGGTCGAAGGCGGGATGCGACGATTTCAGCGCGAGGAAGGCGAAGTAGGCAAAGAAGAACTGGATGAAGAGCGGCGATCCCCGGAACAGGAAAATGAACCATTCCGACGCCTTGCGCGCGATGAGGTGGTCCGAGGCTTTGCCGAGCGCCAGCGCAGTCGACAGGAAGAACCCGAGCGCCAGCGCGACCACGCCGAAATAGATGTTCCAGATCATGCCCGAGCCGATCAGCGTGAATTGCTGGCAGAGCGTGAAGTCGCTCGAGGGCAGGAGCCGCTCACCGAAGCCGAGCGAGCGCAGCCCGTAGTCCGCGATGGTCTGAAGGCAGCTCATGCGGCAGCCTTTCTTTGTTTCTCGCCCGCCGCCGTCGCTTGTCCATGCGACAGCCGCCGGGTGATCCGGGCGAAGACGATCTCGGAAATGCGCGTGAGCAGCAAGTAGAAGGCGAGCAGGGCGGCAAAATAGTAAAGCCGCCAGTCTCCATGGGGGTAATCCGAGAAGCGTGCCTGTTTCGCGGCGCCAAGCTCGCGCGCCCAATAGACGATGTCCTCGACGCCCAAGAGGAACAGAAGCGGCGTCGCCTTGATCAGGATCATCCAGAGGTTCGACAGTCCCGGCAGCGCATAGATCCACATCTGCGGCACCACGATCCGCCAGAAGGTCTGACGCCGGGAAAAGCCATAGGCCTCGGCGGTTTCGAGCTGCGCGTGCGGCACCGAGCGCATCGCGCCGAACAGCACGTTGGCGGCGAAGGCACCAAAGACGATGGCAAAGGTCAGGACGGCGAGCGAAAAGCCATAGGTCTCGTGCTGCCATTGCGGTGCGGTCGACAGCGGAAGTTTCGCCTGCGCGCAAACGATGAAGTCGCTGCCCTGGCGGATCGGCAGGTCCCAGTCCGGGCATTTCACCTTGTGGCGCAGGTATTCGAAGAACTGGTCCAGCGCGATCACGAAGAACATGAAGAACGCGATGTCCGGGACGCCGCGCACGATCGCTGTGTAACCCTTGCCGAACCAGCGAAGCGGCGTGATCTGCGACCGCGCCGCACTCGCTCCCAGAAAACCGAAGGCGAGCGAAACGGGGGCGGTGATCGCCAGCAACAGAAGCACGACCCCGAAGGACTGGTAGAACAGCACATGTTTCCCGCTCGTCAGGTAACAGACGAGCCAGTCGAACTTTTCCAGTGACTGTGGGTCGGCGCAGGCGAACATGGCGTGAGAGGCGGGCCGAAGCCCGCCCCGTATCGCGTCTTAGTAGGGGCCTTCCATGCCCTCGAACCACTTCTCGATGAGCGTGTTGACGGTGCCGTCGGCCTTCAGCGCGGCGATGGCGGCGTTGAGCTTGTCCTTCAGCTCGCCATCCGATTCCCGCACACCGATGCCGATACCGTCGCCGAGGATGACGTCCTCGCCCGCAAAGACCAGCTCGCCGCCCGATTCCGCGACGATCGGCTCGAGAAAGGCCTTGTCGGCCAGAACCGCATCGGCCTCGCCCGATCGCAGCGCGGCGATGGTTTCGTCCGGGGTGGCAAATTCGACCAGCGTCGCGCCGTCCATGCCGGTCACATGCGCGGCCTGAATGGTGCCGGTTTGTGCGGCCACCACGCCGGTGCCGTCAAAGGCGTCCGAGGTCGAGATGAAGGCCGATGGGTCGGCCGGGAAATAGGCCTCGGTGAAGTCGATGACCTCGTCGCGCTCGTCGGTGATCGACATGCCTGCGATGATCACGTCGTAGTTGCCCGAGACGAGGTTCGGGATGATCGAATCCCAGTCGTTCGTCACCCACTCGCAGGTCAGTTCCGCCTGCGCACAGATCGCATCGCCCAACTCCCGCTCATAGCCCGCGACCTCGCCGTTGTCGTCGAGGTAGTTGTAGGGAGGGTAGGCGCCTTCGGTGCCCAGACGCACCGTTTCCTGCGCGAGGGCGGCCCCCGACATGAGCGCCAGCGCGGCGGTCGAAAGGATCAGTTTTCTCATTGTGGTTCTCCCATATTGGACCTTTGGTCCGTTGGTTTTGCTTTTGCTTTCGGACGAGTTACGCCGGGACCGTTGCAGAGAGAAACTGCTTCAGCCGCTCGGACTTCGGATTGCCGAAGAGCGCCTCTGGCGGACCCTCTTCTTCGATCTTCCCCTGATGGAGAAAGACAACATGATCGGCGACATCGGCCGCCATGCGCATGTCGTGGGTGACGATGATCATGGTGCGACCTTCCTGGGCCAGATCCTTGATCACGCGCACCACTTCCTGTTCCAGTTCAGGATCGAGCGCCGATGTCGGTTCGTCGAACAAGAGCGCCTTGGGCTCCATGCACAGGGCGCGTGCGATGGCGGCGCGCTGCTGTTGGCCGCCAGACAGCTGCGCCGGATAGGCATCCGCCTTGTCGCCGATGCCGACCTTGTCGAGGTAGCCGCGCGCGGCGCTCTCGACCTCGTGCCGGTCGCGGCCCAGAACCGTGACCGGTGCCTCCATGACGTTTTGCAGGATCGTCATATGGGACCAAAGGTTGAACTGCTGAAACACCATGGACAGGTTCGTGCGGATCCGCGTGACCTGCTTTGCATCCGCCGCCCGCCGTCCGAGCCCCTCGCCTCGCCAGCGGATCGGTTCGCCCTCGAACAGTATCTCGCCCGACTGGCTGTCCTCCAGCAGGTTGCAGCAGCGCAGGAGTGTTGACTTGCCCGAACCGGACGACCCGATCATGCTGATCGCGTGTCCGCGCGGGGCGGACAGGCTCACGCCTTTGAGCACTTCGAGGTTGCCGAAGCTCTTGTGCAGATCGCGAATGTCTATGACGGGTGGTGTGGCAGCGGTCACGGGATTTGATCAAGTTTGCGTTTCATCCGAGTAACACGGAAACCGGCACCGGATGCAACGAAGAATTGCCTGACGCGGGGGCAGGTGCCCGTTTTGCAGGCAAGCCCTGTGACCAGTGCCCTAACGCTGCGCCTTTTGCCGCGCAAGGTTCGAATCCCGGTCCGACACGCCGAGGAACTTTGCGATCATCCGCATGAGCGCGTCCTCTTCGTCTGCCCGCTCACCGTCTGCCAGCACCACTTCCCAGGCCGCATAGACGATATCGCTGCGCTGGTCATAAGGAACGGCGGCCTTGATCGCCTCGGTGAAGCGCACCGTGTCGGGGGCTTGCGCCTCCATCCCTTCCGCCTGCACCAGAAGCTCGCGGCTCTCCTCGAAGGACAGCCCGTAGCGGCCCGCGAGAATGTCGCGGATCGTCTCGGCCTCGCCGCTCTCATAGACGCCATCGGCCTTGGCGATCCGCACGAGCAGCGCGGCCAGCGCGAGCCGCGCGTCAGTATCGGGCAGGGTCTGCGGCTCGGAGCCGAAGAGCGAATTGAGAATTCTGTCGAACATAGTCACCACCTAGGGTCTGGGAGGCGCGGTTTCCAGTCCGCTCTTCTCTGGTTCATAATTATCCTGGAGAGGGGTTTGGGGAGAGGCAGGGCCACTCCCAAATCGGTCATCGCAAACCCAGTTTGCGGCGAAACTACCCCTCGTATCCCGCGACGATCACCAGATCGCCCTCGGACACCGGGTCGCGCAGCGCCTTCGCGGATTGGTACTCCGGGCTGTCGTAGCAGGCGAGCGCGTCCTCGTAGGTCGGGAACTCGATGACCACGTTGCGCGACCGCGACGTGCCTTCCTTCAGCTCCGCCTCGCCGCCGCGCACGATGAACCGCGCGCCATATTTGGCAAATGGCACGGCGTTTGCCGCGATATAGGTCTTGTAGATGTCGAGGTCATGCACATCGACCCGTGCGATCCAATAGCCTTTGGCCATCCTATCCTCCCAGTTTCTTGAATTTTGCGGCAAGGCTCTTTGCCTCCGCCTCCAACCCCCATGGCGGGTTCACGAAGAACATGCCCGACCCGATCATGCCATGTCCTTCGCGATGGGGCGGAAACCGGACTTCGCTTGCGAGTGCCTCGGGAAAGACTTCGCTCAAAGCGCGCAACATCCTCTTGTGGCGTCCATCGACAAGGATCGGATACCACAGGGCGATGATCCCCACCGGCCATTTCCGGGCGACGCTGACAATTGCCCGCGGCACGGTCTCGTAGTCCGTCTTCACTTCCCACGAGGGGTCGATCAGCATCACGCCCCGGCGCGGCTCGGGCGGTGTCACGGCGAGGGCCAGCTCGATCCCATCGCGGTGCTCAAGCCGGATGCCGCGCCCCTTCATCACCTCGTCCAGGGCCGCGAATTCCTGCGGATGCAGTTCCGCGAGCATCAGACTGTCCATGTCGCGAAGTAGTATCGCGGCCAACATGGGCGAGCCGGGGTAAGCCGCTGGCCCATGCTCCGCCACCACAAGGTCGCGCACCCGCCTGTAGGGATGATCCGCCCCGAACCAGTCGGCGACGCGCCCGATACCTGCCGCCGCCTCGCCGGTCTTGACCGCCTCGGGCGCGTCCAGTCGATAAAGCCCGCGCCCGGCGTGCGTCTCGAGATAGCTGAGGGGTTTGTCCTTTTGCGTCAGATACGCCAGCACCCAGGCCATGAGCCCGTGCTTGTGCACGTCCGCCAGATTGCCCGCGTGGAAAATGTGCTGGTAGGACAGCACCTTAGACGAGCCGCTCCTGCTCGATCGCCGCGCGCACGAAATCGGCGAACAGCGGCGAGGGCGCGAAGGGTTTCGACTTCAGCTCCGGGTGATACTGCACGCCGATGAACCACGGATGGTCCTTCCATTCGACGATTTCCGGCAGGCGCCCATCCGGCGACATGCCCGAGAAACACAGGCCCTTGGCCTCCAGCTCCTCGCGATACTTGATGTCGACCTCGTAGCGGTGGCGGTGGCGTTCCTCGATGGTCGTGCCGCCATAGACTTCGGCCACCTTGGATCCTTCGGCCAAGGCGGCGGTATAGGCGCCCAGACGCATGGTGCCGCCCTTGTCGTCGGACACCTTGCGCTTGACGGTATAGTTGCCCTGCACCCATTCCTTGAGGTGATAGACGACCGGAGTGAACCGCTTCTTGCCAGCCTCGTGGTCGAATTCCTCGGAGCCCGCATCGCTGATCCCGGCCACGTTGCGCGCGGCTTCGATCACCGCCATCTGCATCCCGAGGCAAATCCCGAGGTAGGGCACCTTGTGCTCGCGGGCGAACTGCGCCGCGCGGATCTTGCCCTCGGTGCCGCGTTCACCAAAGCCGCCGGGGACCAGGATCGCGTGGAAGCCTTCCAGATGCGGGGCCGGGTCTTCCTTCTCGAAAATCTCGGCATCGACCCATTCGGTTCTGACCTTCACGCGGTTGGCCATGCCGCCGTGCGTGAGCGCCTCCTTGATCGACTTGTAGGCGTCTTCGAGCTGCACATATTTCCCGACGATGGCGACCTTCACCTCCCCCTCGGCATTGTGGATGCGGTCCTCCACATCCTCCCAGCGCGTAAGGTCCGGGCGCGGCGCGGGGCTGATCTGGAAGGCGTCCAGAACCGCCTGGTCGAGACCGACCTTGTGAAAGCTCATCGGCGCTTCGTAGATCGACTTCAGGTCATAGGCCGGGATGACGCTGTCTTTCCGGACGTTACAGAAGAGCGCGATCTTCTCTCGTTCCTTCTCGGGGATCAGATGCTCGGCGCGGCAGACGAGGACGTCGGGTGCGATGCCGATCGAGCGCAGTTCCTTGACCGAGTGCTGCGTGGGCTTGGTTTTCAACTCGCCCGAGGCCGCCAGATAGGGCAGGAGCGTCAGGTGCATGAAAATGCACTGGCCGCGCGGGCGTTCGTGGGAAAACTGGCGGATCGCCTCGAAGAAGGGCAGCGCCTCGATGTCGCCGACCGTGCCGCCGATCTCGCAGAGCATGAAATCGACCTCGTCGTCGCCGATGGCGATGAAGTCCTTGATTTCATTGGTCACATGCGGAATGACTTGAATGGTCTTGCCGAGGTAGTCGCCCCGACGCTCCTTCTCCAGGACGTTGGTGTAGATCCGGCCCGAGGATACCGAATCCGTGGCCCGTGCTGCCACGCCCGTGAAGCGTTCGTAGTGGCCAAGGTCGAGGTCGGTTTCTGCGCCGTCGTCGGTCACGAAGACCTCGCCATGCTCGAAAGGCGACATCGTGCCGGGGTCGACGTTGAGGTAGGGGTCGAGCTTGCGCATCCGCACCGTGAACCCGCGCGCCTGCAACAGCGCGCCGAGTGCCGCCGAGGTCAGCCCCTTGCCCAAGGATGAAACCACGCCGCCGGTGATGAAAATGTATCGTGCCATGTATGGGCTACCCCGTGATTGTTGGGCCTTTTCAGGCCAAATTCTGACGAAGAACGCGCACAGCCAATGGCCGCAAAAAGCGTTCATCACGGGATTCAAGGTATAACCGATTCCCGTGTGATTGGCAAGAATGTCTCTAGATGATGTGGCGAAATTTCCCGCCCCATCAAGGGATTGTAGGTGAGGCGTCGGACGCCGTCAGGGACGGCGCAGGGGGACGTGATGGCCCGCTGGGCCTTATTCCGCGCGCGGCGGGGCGGCGGGTGCGTCGGAGGGTGCCGCGTCTGTGGCCGGAGCCGTGTTCTGCGTCGGCATCATGTCGGACACGTCCGGCAGGCCCGGCGTTGCCGCGGCGGGAGCTTCGGCCCCCGGGGTCGCGATCAGGTCGGTCACCGACTGGTTCTGCGAGTTCTGCGCCGAGATGATGGTCAGCGCAAGCGAACAGGCGAGAAAGGCGATCCCCAGACCCCAAGTCAGCTTCGACATGGCGGTCGCCGCGCCGCGCGCGGACATCACGCCGCCACCACCGCCGCCGCCCATACCAAGCCCGCCACCTTCCGAGCGTTGCAGAAGCACGGCGCCGATGAGCGCGAGCGCGAGCAGGAGAAGGACGACGAGAAGGACGTTTTCCATGAGACTTCCGGTAGGGCCTTGGTCAGTGGCTGGGTCAGGGTTCGGATCGGCACCGGACCGGGTTTCCGGCCATGGTTTCGATGGGGCTATCTAGGGGGAATGTGCCTCGCCCGCAACCCCAAAGCAGGCCCTTGGGCGGTCGCAGGCCGATCACGTGACGCGCCGTTTCGTTGCTGTCGCCTTATTCGGCAGGGGCCGCCATCGCCTCGGACGGCGCCACCCGGCGCGACAGGGCGAGAATGGCCAGTGACGCGAGCACGAGCCCCGCCGAGGCCAGCGGCAGCGCCGAAAGCCCGTAGTGCGCATCGACAAAGCCGCCCACGGCAGACCCGAGGCTCATGCCGACGTAGATGGCCGAGGCGTTGAGCGCGAGCACCAGCCCGACGCGTCCCGGTTCGAGCTCCATCATCCGCTGTTGCTGCGCCGGGAAGAAAAGCGCGAGCGCCCCGGACCAGACCACCATGGCGAGCGTGACCGGCACGACCTCGGCGGGCAGAGCGAAGAGCGCGAGAAGCGCCACGGATATGGTCGCCATGGACGTGACCATCGCCCGCTCGGCCCGCCAGCGCAGAAGCACCCGCCGCGCGATCAGGTTCCCCGCCACGCCCGCGCCGCCATAGAGCAGCATGGCGAGAGAGGTGACATTGGCGCTCGCCCCCACATGCTCGAAAAAGTAGATCGTGATCAGCGAAAAGGTCGCGAAGAGCCCAGCGAGCGCCACGACGGGCACCAGAAGGCCGGTGAGCGACGATCCGGTGGCGAGCACCGTGGCAAGGTCACGCGCCCGCAGACGCTCGCCGTGACCGGAAGGAGGCACCTGCCATCCGATCATGAGCGTAAACAGCAGCATCGCCGCACCAAAGGCCGCAAAGGTCGCCCGCCAGCCCAGATGCGCGCCCATCCATGTGGCAAGCGGCGCTACCGTGGCCGAGGCAATGGTCATGCCGCCGAATATGATGGCGAGCGCCGGTCCCCGCTGCGTGGCCGAAACGAGGCTCGCGCCAAGGGTCGAGGCGACCGGGCTTGCAATCGCGCCCCCCGTGGCTGCAATGAACCGGCCTGCGAGCGCAATCTCGAAGTTCGGGGCAAGTGCGGTGACGAACATGCCCAAGGACAGTATCCCCATGCCGGTCATCACCAGCCGCTTGCGGTCGAAATGGCCGAAGACAACCTGAAGAAGCGGCGCGAGGATGGCCGAGGCAAAGGCATAGACCGCGATGATCAGCCCGGCTTGCCCGCGCGTGATCCCCATGGTGCGGGGAAACTCGGGCAGGGTGCCGATGGCCACGAACATGGCTGCCCCCACGGACAGAAGCGCGAGCGACAGAAGGTTGAGGGCGAGGGTCTGGTCTCGGGTCATTGGGTCACGGCTGTGCATGGTGCGTTGTCGGTCGCAGGGCCGACGCGCGGGGCACCGAAAGGGGCGCGAGCGCGTTTTACAACATAGGAGGCGCGGCGTATCATTGAAATCTATCTTTCCTTATTGGACCAATAAAAGACGTCGATATGATACGGGCCGACCTGAACCTCCTGCGGTCCCTCTCGATCCTGATCGAAGAGGGCAACGTGACCCGCGCCGCCGCCCGGCTGGGCATCAGCCAGCCCGCGCTTTCGGCACAACTTGTGCGGCTGCGCGATCTGTTCGGCGACCCGCTTCTGGTCCCTTCCGAGACCGGGCGGGGGATGCTGCCGACCCCGCGCGCGCTGGAACTGCGGCTGCCGCTCGAGGGCGTGCTCTCGGACGTGGAGGCGCTGCTGGCCCGTGCCCCGGCGTTCGATCCGCGCCGCGCCGACCGACGGTTCACCATCGCGGCGAGCGACAATGGCACCACCGTTCTGGGGCTGGAACTGCTGGCCGACCTCGCGCGGCAGGGGATCGAGGGGATCAAGCTGGCCTTCGTGCCGCTCAACGCCCGCAGCCTGCGCGCCGACGTCGAGGCGGGCGAGATCGACCTCGTCATCGCGCATCTGGACGACGTGCCGGCGGGGCTGCGCACCCGTGCCGTCCTTGACGACCGGCAGCACCTTGTCCAGCGTCGCGACCATCCGCGCGGCACGGGGCCGGTGACCTTGGCGGACTACTGTCGCTGGCGCCATGTCCTCGTCACGACCGAGGGGCGGATGCGCACCGCCGTTGATGACCATATCGAGGCGCAGGGCTACCGCCGTGACATCGCGCTGACCGTGCCGCAATATATCCTCGCCGTGCTGGCAGTGGCGCAAAGCGACATGTTCGCGCTCGTTCCGGCGCGGCTCGCCGAACGGTTCACCGACCGGGTCGATGGCTTCGATATCCCGTTCCGGCCCTCCGGGTTCTCGCTCCAGCTTGCCTGGCATAGTCGTAACCAGACCGATGGCGGCCACCAGTGGCTACGCGACCGGATCGTCGAGATCGCCGCGCGGCGGCAGAACGCCTGAATCGGAACGCCCGCACCCGGTCGGGGGGGCGCGACCGGGCCAGCGCGACCGATCTCATCGTTGCGTGGGCTTTCTCCTTTCACCCGCCGCCGGGCTTCGCTATACGGGCGCGGGTTTTTCCAGCTTGGAGAGCGAAATGGCCAACGTAGTCGTCGTCGGCGCCCAGTGGGGTGACGAAGGTAAAGGCAAGATCGTCGATTGGCTCAGCGAACGCGCTGATGTGATCTGCCGATTCCAAGGCGGACATAACGCGGGCCACACGCTCGTGATCGACGGCAAGGTGTTCAAACTCCACGCGCTTCCCTCGGGTGTCGTGCGCGGCGGCAAGCTGTCGGTGATCGGCAACGGCGTCGTGCTCGACCCGTGGCACCTGCTCAAGGAAATCGAGACGATCCGGGGACAGGGCGTCGAGATTTCGCCCGAGACGCTGATGATCGCCGAGAACACGCCGCTCATCCTGCCGTTCCACGGCGAGCTTGACCGGGCGCGCGAGGAAGCAGCCTCCAAGGGCACCAAGATCGGCACCACCGGGCGCGGCATCGGCCCGTGTTACGAGGACAAGGTGGGCCGTCGCGTGATCCGCGTCGCCGACCTCGCCGACCCCGCAACGCTCGAGGCCCGCGTCGACCGCGCGCTTCAGCACCACGATCCGCTGCGCAAGGGGCTGGGCATCGAGCCGGTGAACCGCGACGAGTTGCTCGCGCTCCTGAACGAGATTGCGCCCAAGATCCTCGAATATGCCGCGCCGGTGTGGAAGGTGCTGTCCGAGAAGCGCAAGGCGGGCAAACGTATTCTTTTCGAGGGTGCGCAGGGCGCGCTGCTCGACATCGACTTCGGCACCTATCCCTATGTCACCTCGTCCAACGTGATCGCCGGGCAGGCGGCCACGGGCGTGGGCATGGGGCCGGGGTCGATCAACTACGTGCTGGGCATCGTGAAGGCTTATACCACCCGCGTGGGCGAGGGGCCGTTTCCGACCGAGCTCTTTGACGCCGACGGCGACCGCCTTGGCGAACGCGGCCACGAGTTCGGCACGACCACGGGACGCAAGCGCCGCTGCGGCTGGTTCGACGCGGCCCTCGTGCGCCAGACCTGCGCGACCTCGGGGATCAACGGGATTTGCCTCACGAAACTCGACGTGCTCGACGGCTTCGAGACGCTCAAGATCTGCGTGGGCTACGACCTCGACGGCAAGCGGCTCGACTACCTGCCGACCGCCGCCGACGAGCAGGCGCGCTGCACCCCGATCTACGAAGAGCTTGAAGGCTGGTCCGAGTCGACCGAAGGCGCGCGGTCCTGGGCCGACCTTCCGGCGCAGGCGATCAAATACGTGCGCCGTGTCGAGGAACTGATCGAATGCCCGGTGGCGCTGCTGTCCACTTCGCCCGAGCGCGAGGACACGATCCTCGTCACCGATCCTTTCGCGGACTGATCCAATGGCCCTTTCGATGAAAGCCAAGAAACGCTGGTCACTTGTGGTGCTCCTGATCGGGCTGCCGCTCTGGATCATCGTCGCGGTGAACATCGTGGCGCTGTTTGATCGCCCGCCGATCTGGCTCGAGTTCCTGATCTTCGTGGCGCTCGGCGTGGTCTGGATCCTGCCGTTCAAGAAGCTCTTCACGGGTATAGGCGCCATGCCGCCCGAAGATGACAGGTCGGACGACCGCTGAGCCCACCCGAACCTTGGAGTGTCCCGCCCTTCGGCAAAGGAAAACGGCGGGTGTCGCCACCCGCCGTCTTGGTCTTTCAGTCGCCACGTCGGTCCCGTGCTTTCGCATTCCCCACGGGAGGGACCGCTTCAGATCGGGACCGGTTCCTTCGTCAAGAACCAGCGGGTCGTCGGATCATTCGAAATAGATCGAGTCTTCAGACAGGACGAACTGGCCGCGTTCGAGCTTCACGATGTTGCCTGCCTTGACCAGCCCGTTGAAGGCCGCCATGGCGTCCTCCCGGTTCACGCGGGGGAAGGCCCCCAGCGCCAGCGTGAGAACCTGCGCTCTCGTCGCACGGGGACGACCCACTTCCTGCGTCACGAAGGCGACCGAGGCTTCCAGAGCGTCCTCGATACCCTCGATCCCGAGATCGGCAGCATAGGCCCGAAAGCCAGAGGTCATCTGGGCCGATGCGGCCTCGCCCTCGTCGTCGATCTGCGGCTCCGCGACCGTTTGCGCGCTGCCTGCCATCACGCGGCGCGGGCGCACCGGAGTCACCGGACGCATGGGCCGCACGGTGGTGCTTTCAGCCGGTGCATCGTCAATCCGCTGCTCGGATACCAGCACCAGCGGTGCGAGACGGCGCCGGGGGGCATCCTCGGCCGCTACGGGGCGGCGCGGGCGCACAACGCGGGCCAGATCCTCGCGGTAGTCCTCGTTTTCCTTCGCCTTTATCTGCGAGGTGTCGATCGAATCGAGCGCCTCGGACAGCACGTCGCGGTCGGCGCGCTTTGCCTGCACGGCGGCCTTGAGATGCTGGATGGCGGACCGGCGACGCGAGCTTTCGCCCGAGGCAAGCTGCGTGTTGGTCTTTTCGAGAATGCGGTCGATGGCCCGGTCGGTTTCGCCCATGTCGACATCGTCAAAGGCGTTGCGCTGAGGTTTCCGGGATCCGCGAATGTGGTCCTCCGGCTCTTCCTCCGGTTCAAGCGCGAGCGGCCCCGGCGACAGGATGAGCGTGTCGTCCCGTTCTTCGTAGGCGTCCTGGTCGTCCTCGTCGTAGACATTGGACCCGGCCTGGGCGACGGCTGCGAAAGAGGCTTCTTCCGCGGCCAGATCGTCCAGTCCGAGATCGACATCCTCGTCGTCCTCGTCGCCATAGCTCGCTGTATCGGCTGGGTCGATGTCGGCCCGCGCGATGTCGGCAGTCAGGTCTCCGCGGGCCAAGGCCTCACGCGACGACCGTTCCACTTCGGCAAGCTCCGCGGCCAGAGCGGCTTCGTCTTCGGGTTCCAGAGTGGATTCGCCGGGAACGGTGAAGTCGTCCTCGTCCTTGGGCAGGTCGATCTGTTTCGCAAAGGGGCGGCGCACACGCACGACCCGCGCGATGGGCCGACGCTCGGGTTCAGGGGCGGGGGCCGGCTCGGGAGCTGGCGCCATCACCACGTCATCCGGGTCCGTCGTGTCGGCATCCGCATCCGCCATCCACGCCGCGGCATCCGCACCGTCGCCGAAGTCCTCCGGGTCATCCTGTTCGTCGTCCCCGATCACAGCGGCATCGGACGACTGGGCAACGTCGTCCTCGTCGTCGTCATACGCGTCGTCCTCGTCGTCCGTCTCGTGCACGGTGCCGAGAAGGGCAGCGATGGTGTCGTCGTCGTCCTCGCCATAGTCGTCTTCGGGATCATCGTTCGAGGCCACTTCGCCACGTCCGGCGGCGTTGGTGTCGCCGACTGCACCGCGCGGCTCGTCCCCCTCTGTTTCGGCAAGAGCCGCGAGGATCGCCTCGTCGGTTTCGTCCGCGACATCGCCCTCAAGCGCGGCGTGCGGAAGATCATCGTCGCTTTCGTCCGCCGCGGCGTCCTCGGCGAAGCCTTCGGCATAGGCCCCGGACAGCGCAATTGTGGCGTCGTCCGCAGAGAAGTAATCCTCGGCGTGCTGATCCTCGAGATACTCGTCGTCGTCACCGCTGCGCTCACCCGGATATGCCACAAAGGGCGTGGCCGGCGCGGGCGAGGGATTATGGGTGACGGTCACCGACTGCCTCGGCTTCGCCTTGTCCGACTGTTTCGCGCGGGTGTTGTCCACGACGGCGCGGATACGGCGCACCTTGTCGGACACCGCGACGTCGCGCAGGGCGTCGGACCCGGGCCTCGCGGTTGCCTCTGCCTGTGCGTCCGCTTGGGCTTCACGGGCTTTCTCGGCGGCCTCCGCCTCGCGCCTGGCGCCACTTTCGGCTTCGGCGGCCTCGCGGCGAAGGGTGGCTTCCGCCTCTGCGGCCTCGCGGCGCTTGGCGGCTTCTTCCGCAGCGATCTGGCGGGCTTCTTCCTCCGCCGCTGCAAGCTCTGCCGCGCGGGCGGCTTCCTGGGCTGCCGCGATTTCGGCGTCCTCGGCGGCACGGCGCGCAGACGCGACCCGGTCGGCCTCTTCCCGGATCAGGCGCTCGGCTTCAGCCGCTGCCTCATCCTCGTTCTCGGCCTGCATTTTGACCGTTGTATCGTCATCCTCGTCCGACACGGCAACGGCGACAGCATCCGTATCCGCATCGCTCAGATCGGCAAGCAGCGCAGGGTCCAGATCGACGTCGTCCATGTCGTCGTCCGTCTGGCGCAGGATCACGCCGTTTTCGCTGACCCGCGCCTCGACACGCTTGTGAATCTCGCGTTCCGCGATCCGGTGGAGCATCTCGGCATCCGGCGTCGGAGGTTCCGCGCCGAAATAGCGATCGTCAGAGGCAAGGTCGCGGAAATACTCCGCAATCGACTTCATCGTCGAGAACGGGTCATCGAACCCTTCCAGCGTGCAGCTGAACGTACCATAAGATACAGTGAGGATCCTGCTCGAACTCACCATGTCTGACTCGCTTTCTCCCCCGATCCAGCAACAATGGGTTTACCATGTGCCCCACCGACAAATTGCACAAAACCACGATAATCGCGGTATTTTTTCGAGGCTGGAATGTGAACAGTTTCCATTCTGGATACAAATAGGGTCATGAATCGAGAAATATCACCCTTTTTGGAAAAAGTGACACTTCTGGGCGGAGGCGAACTTACCCCCGAGACCGTTTCGAGATTGTTGACGCATGCGCCGAATCTCGTGGTCTGCGACGGGGCCGCTGAACAGGCGCTCGACATGGGGCACAGACCGGATCTTGTGGTCGGTGACCTAGACAGCCTCAAGACCTCGACCCGCGCGCGGCTCGATCCCGCGACGATTCTGCACGTCGCCGAACAGGACACGACCGATTTCGACAAGGCGCTGCGTGTGATCGAGGCGCCGATGGTGCTGGGCGCAGGTTTCATGGGCAAACGGCTCGATCACGAGCTGGCCTGTTACAACGCGCTCGTGCGGCTGCCGGAAAAACGCTGCATCCTCGTAGGCGAGCATGACATCTGTTTTCATTGTCCGCCTGCGCTGACCCTCGATCTCGTCGCGGGCGAACGCGTGTCGCTTTTTCCGATGCGCGAGGTGGCGGTGGGCATGACCGGCCTGCAATGGTCCTTTGACCGGATCGTGCTGGCCCCGGACGGGCGCGTGGGCACGTCGAACAAGGCGTTGGGGAAGGTTACGGTCCGGCCCGAGACCCATGGGCTTCTGGTGATTCTGCCCGCCGGGTCGCTCGAGGCCGCGATCGACGGGCTCAGTCGGGCCGGGTGAGCACGAAGGTGGCCGCCCCCGTCAGGCAGACCGCCTGCAACACGAGCACCCAGCCGGGGGCGTGAAACAGAACCGACACCACAAAGACCGCGATCATCGTCACCACCGCAAGCCGTTTCGCCCGTGGTGAGATCGCCCCGCGTTCCTCCCAGTCGAGGATCGAGGGGCCGAAGTTGCGGTGCTCCACCAGCCAGGCGCGGGCGCGGGGCGAGGACTTGCCGAAGGCAAAGGCGGCAAGGATGAGAAACACGGTCGTGGGCAGACCGGGCAGCACCACACCCAGGAGCCCGAGCGCCACCGCGCCCCATCCGAGAACCATCCATCCGAACCGTGCCATGCGAGGACCCTAGGCGATCCGCCTTTCCAAGTCGTGAGTGCCGCCGATGTGGCGGGCGGTTTCAGGCCAGCGACCGGGGGCGCGGACGACCGCCCGTTTCACCACGTCAGGACGGGCCTGCCGGTGTGTCGGGACGGGGCGGTGGGGCCATGAACGCATCATGGGGCATAGGTAAGCCCGCCCACGGGCCTTCGCAATGTGCCATTTGCACCCGTGGAATGGGCGGCTGGGGCCTTGTCCGGGGGCCGGGCACCGGCTGTGTATGATTGCCCCCGCGCTGCCCGCCCCGCACAGTCGCGCGTGTTCATAATCCCTCGCAGCTTGCCGCGCTTTTCCCTATAAGTCGGGCGACAGCCTGTATCGGAGCGCCCCATGTCCAACCTTTCGCCCATCGACACCGCGAAATTTGTCGCCGCCAAACGCGCGGTCGAGTTTGTCGAGGACGGGATGCGGGTTGGGCTTGGAACCGGGTCCACCGCCGCCTGGATGGTGCGCTGCCTTGGCGAACGGGTGCGCGAGGAGGGGCTTCGCATTTCCGGCGTGCCGACCTCGACCCGCACGGCGGAGCTTGCCCGGCAAGTGGGGATCAAGGTCGTCTCGCTCGACGAGGCGCGCTGGCTCGACCTGACCATCGACGGGGCAGATGAGTTCGACGAGGACCTGAACCTGATCAAGGGCGGCGGCGGGGCACTGCTTCAGGAAAAGATCGTCGCGACGGCATCGGACATGATGATCGTCATTGCGGACCCGTCCAAGAAGGTGGACGCGCTGGGCGGCTTTCCCCTGCCTTTGGAAGTAATACCCTTCGGCTGGCAGACGACGAAGGCCCTGATCGAGGAAACCCTGTCGTCGATGGAGGTGCTGGGGCAGACCGGCACGCTCCGGATGAACGGCGATGCGCCCTTCATCACGGACGAGGGCAACCATATCGTCGACCTTCACCTTCAGCGCATTTCCAATCCCCGGCAGTTGTCTCTGGTGCTCAACCAGATCCCCGGTGTGGTCGAGAACGGGCTTTTCATCGACATCTGCGACAAGGTCGTGATCGGGCATCAGGACGGCAAGGTCGAGGTCATGGACATCAACGAGGGCACCCTCGAGGAAGGTCTCGTGGAGTTCGCCGAGGCCGAGAACCTGTTCGCGGACATCTGAGCGTTGCTGTGAGTTTCGAATTTCGCTGGCGCGAAATCCGACCTACTGGGGGAGGCTTTGCCTCCCCCAGACCCCCTCCAGGATATCTATGAACCAGAGAAGCAGGGACCCCGCTTGGGGGTTCGTGTGCGTCCCTGCACGATCATGCCGCCCGTGCGCGGTCTGGTGCGGCTGGCATGTCGCGCCTAACTGTGGAATATCGCCATCCGGGGAGTGGCGCGACTGCGAGAAGGACAGGATATGAGCGGGTTCGACTATGATCTTTTCGTCATCGGTGGCGGCTCTGGCGGCGTGCGCGCGGGGCGGGTGGCGGCCGAGACCGGGGCCAAGGTGGCGCTGGCGGAAGAGTTCCGCATGGGCGGCACCTGCGTGATCCGGGGCTGCGTGCCGAAGAAGCTCATGGTGTTCGCGTCGAAGTTCGGGCCTGCGGTCGAGGACGCGCGCCGGTTCGGCTGGGACATGGCCGACGGCACTTTCGACTGGAACAAGTTCCGCCCGATGCTCGACGGCGAGCTGTCGCGGCTCGAAGGCATCTACCGCACCAACCTCGCCCGGCCCGGCACCACGATCTACGACGCCCGCGCCACGCTCAAGGACGCCCACACCGTGGCGCTCTCCACCGGCGAGACATTCACCGCGAAGCATATCCTCGTCGCCACCGGCGGGCGGCCTTTCGTGCCCGATATTCCTGGCTGCGAGCTTGGCATCACCTCGAACGAGATCTTCGGCCTCGACCGGCTGCCCAAGCGGGTGCTGATCGCGGGCGGCGGCTATATCGCCTGCGAATTCGCCTGTATTCTCAACGGGCTGGGCGTCGAGGTGACGCAATGGCACCGGGGGCCGCAGGTCCTGCGCGGCTTTGATGACGAGGTGCGCGGACATATTTCGGAGCTCATGGTGGCGCAGGGGATCGACCTGCGCGTGGGCGTGTCGCCGGAGGCTATCGAAAAGACGCCCGAGGGCCTGCGCGTGACGGGTGGCGGCGATCACGAGATCGTCGTGGACGAGGTTCTTTGGGCCACGGGCCGACTGCCCAATACCGAGGGTCTGGGGCTCGAGGCGCTGGGCGTGGAACTGACCGCCAATGGCGCCGTGGTGGTGGACGACTATTCGCAGACCGCCGTGCCGTCCATCTATGCGGTGGGCGATGTCACCGACCGGATCACCCTGACCCCGGTCGCGATCCGCGAGGGCGCGGCCTTTGTCGAGACGGTGTTCAAGGGCAACCCGACCAAGCCCGACCATGCGCTCGTCGCCTCGGCCGTCTTTACCCAGCCGGAATACGGCACCGTCGGGATGACCGAGGAAGAGGCGCATCGCGACGTGGGCGATGTCGACGTTTACACGGCCGCCTTTCGCCCGATGCAGAAGAGCTTCATAGACCGTCAGGAAAAGGCGCTCTTCAAGCTGATCGTGGCGCGCGAGAGCCAGAAGGTTCTGGGGTGTCACATCGTCGCGGAGGGGGCGGGCGAGATGATCCAGCTCGCCGCGGTGTCGATCAAGATGGGCGCGACCAAGACTGATTTCGACGCTGCCGTGGCGGTGCATCCGACCATGGCCGAGGAAATCGTCCTGATGAAGTCGCCCACACGGCGGCTTGAACCGACGACATGACCCTCACGGGTTGAATTTGCCGGGCGATGCAGCCAGTTATGGCAGGACAGTTTTTGGAGGACTTCGAACATATGGCCAGCGACAGCGGCGGGCCCTGGGGCGGTGGCGGTGGAAACCGCGGCGGCCAGGGTGGTAACAACGGTGGAAACAACGGCTCGAACGGGGGCAATGGCGGCAACGAACGCCCGCCGCGCCGACCGGGACAGGGTAACAACATTCCCGAAATCGACGATCTGATGCGCAAGGGGCAGGAACAGCTCCGCGTGCTCATGGGCGGCAAGGGTGGCAACAGCAACCGCACGCCGGACGGCGAAGGCGGAGGGCCGAGCTTTGGCCGCGGCACGCTGGTCATCGCGGTTCTCGTCGTGCTGGCCGTCTGGGTCTTTGCGAGCTTCTACCGCGTGGACACCTCCGAACAGTCGGTCGAGCTTCTCTTCGGCGAACGCTACCAGGTGGGGCAAGAGGGTCTGAACTTCGCGCCCTGGCCCGTGGTCACGCATGAGATCTACCAGACCACCCGTGAAAACACCGAGGACATCGGCATGGGCACCAACGACGGCCTGATGCTGACCGGCGACGAGAACATCGTGGACATCGATTTCCAGGTGGTCTGGAACATCGGTGACGTCGAGAAATACGTCTTCAACCTCGCCGAACCCGTCGAGACGATCCGCGCCGTGTCGGAATCGGCCATGCGCGAGATCATCGCGCGCTCGACGCTGTCTCCGATCCTGAACCGGGACCGGGGCGTGATCGCGCAGGAATTGCAGGAACTGATCCAGTCGACCCTCGACAGCTATCAGTCCGGGGTGAACATCGTGCGGGTGAACTTCGACCGTGCCGACCCGCCGCGCGAGGTCATCGACAGCTTCCGCGAAGTGCAGGCGGCCGAACAGACCCGCGACACGCTGGAAAAGCAGGCCGATGCCTATTCAAACCAGGTGGTCGCGGCGGCCCGTGGTGAGGCGGCGCAGCTTCTTGAGCAGGCAGAAGCCTACCGCGCGCGTGTCGTGAACGAAGCCGACGGTGAAGCCGCGCGTTTCGTGTCGGTCTACGACGAATATGCCAAGGCGCCGGATGTGACGCGCAAGCGTCTGTATCTCGAAACGCTCGAACGTGTGCTGGGTGACGTGGACAAGATCGTCATCGACGAAGGCGCTGCCGGCGGGCAGGGCGTGGTGCCCTATCTGCCGCTCAATGAGCTTGGTCGGAATTCGACATCGCGAACCACCACGAACGGAGGCTCGAACTGATGCGTAAGTCCTATATCTTCCTGGGCGTCGTTGCCGTCGCCATCTTTGTCGCGCTCAATTCGTTCTACATCGTGGACGAACGGGAAAAGGCGCTGCGCCTGTGGTTCGGTGAAATCACCGCCGAGATCGACGAGCCGGGCCTGTATTTCAAGGTTCCGGTGCTGCACGAGATCGCGAAGTACGACGACCGGATCCTGTCGCTCGACACCGAACCGCTCGAAGTCACGCCCGCCGATGACCGTCGTCTCGTGGTCGATGCCTTTGCGCGCTGGCGCATCACCTCGGCGGCGCAGTTCCGCCGGGCCGTGGGTGCTTCGGGCATCAACGGGGCGTCCCAGCGTCTCGAACGGATCCTGAACGCCGAGCTTCGCGAAGTGCTGGGGTCTGTGCCCTCGGACGCCGTGCTGTCAGCCGACCGGGTGGCGCTCATGAACCAGATCCGTGATCAGGCCCGCGCCCAGGCGCAGTCCATCGGGATCGAGGTCATCGACGTCAGGATCAAGCGCGCCGATCTGCCCGAGCAGAACCTCGCCGCGACCTTTGAACGGATGCGGGCCGAACGGCAGCGGGAAGCGGCGGACGAGATCGCGCGCGGTAACGAAGCCGCGCAGCGGGTGCGCGCCCAAGCCGACCGGACCGTGGTCGAGACAACGTCGGACGCACAGCGTCAGGCCGAGATCATCCGAGGTGAGGCCGACGCCGAAAGGAACGCGATCTACGCCGAAGCCTTTGGCCGCGATCCCGAGTTCTTTGCCTTCTATCGCTCGATGCGGGCCTACGAGAACGCGCTCAATGGCGACAACTCGACGCTGGTGATATCGCCCAACTCGGAGTTCTTCGAGTATCTGAAGTCGGACAACTCGGGTATTCCCGGGCCCTCGACGACGGACACGGCGCGTCTGCCCAACGGCGAAACGGTGGGGCAGGCGGACGACGGGGACGAGGACGCGACCGAAGCGCCCAGCGAAGCCCCCGAGGTTCCCGCCGACACGCAGACCGAGACGCCCGCGCAGTAAACCCGCGTGTGGATGACATCTCGAAACCGGCTCCCGCCCTTGGGGGCCGGTTTTTTGTTGTCCGCCGCGGTTGCGCGCATCCTGAGCGCTTGCGTCTCGGCAGAACCTCGCCACCCTTTCACCGGGACGTGACGATTATTTCCCAAGATTGCGTTGCGCGGAGGCGATCCTACATGAATGATACCCCAGACCCGGACGGGCAGTATTTCGAGGAGATCATCGTGACCCCACAGAGTGCCAGACATAAGGCAACCCTCACCCAACAGCGTCAGAGCCGCGCCGTGGCCAAGGCCGAAACTCGCGACAACCGACTTCTCGCCTGGGCCTTTGCCGTGCTCGTCGCGATGCTGGCGCTCATCGCTTCGACGGCCCACGCGCGCGGTGCGCCCGAGAGCTTTGCCGATCTGGCCGAACAGGTCAGTCCCGCCGTGGTGAACATCACCACCGCCACCGTCGTGGCGCAGGACACCGGCCCCTCGCCGATGGTGCCCGAAGGATCGCCGTTCGAGGAGTTTTTCCGCGACTTCCTCGACCGAAACGGTGAGGGCGGCAATGGGCAAGCCCCGCGATCGCGCCGTTCCTCTGCGCTCGGGTCGGGTTTCGTCATTTCCGAAGATGGTTTCATTGTCACGAACAACCACGTGATCGATGGTGCGGACGAAATCGAGATCGAGTTCTTTGGCGATCGCGGCACGCTGCCTGCAACCGTTGTCGGGACCGATCCGAACACCGACATCGCGCTGCTCAAGGTAGAAACGGACACGCCGTTGCCCTTTGTGCCCTTCGGCGATTCAAACGCAATTCGTGTCGGCGACTGGGTCATGGCCATGGGCAACCCGCTCGGGCAGGGCTTTTCGATCTCGGCAGGGATCATCTCGGCCCGTGGGCGCGAACTTCAGGGCACTTATGACGATTTTCTCCAGACGGACGCCGCGATCAACCGGGGCAATTCGGGCGGGCCGCTGTTCAACATGGACGGGCAGGTCATCGGCGTGAATACCGCGATCCTGTCGCCCAACGGCGGTTCTATCGGTATCGGCTTTGCCATGGCGTCCAACGTGGTGACCAAGGTCGTTGATCAGCTGAAGGAATTCGGCGAGACCCGCCGCGGTTGGCTCGGTGTGCGCATTCAGGACGTGACCGAAGACGTGGCCGAGGCGATGGGGCTGGAAACCGTTGCCGGCGCGCTCGTCACCGACGTGCCCGATGGTCCGGCCAAGGATGCGGGCATGGAGGCAGGCGACGTCATCACCAACTTCGGTGGCGAAGACATCGCGGACACCCGCGAGCTTGTCCGTATCGTGGGCAACTCCGGCGTGGGCGAGACTGTCCGTGTGATCGTGCTGCGAGGCGGCCAGACCCAGACCCTGCGCGTGACGCTCGGTCGGCGGGAAGAGGCGATCTCGGCCGACGCCTCCGATGAGACCGACGAGACGCCCTCCGAAGAGGCGCCGACCGAGAAGACCGTGCTGGGCCTGACGCTGTCGGAAATGACCGGCGAGTTGCGCGACGAGCTTGGCCTCGACGCGGGTGCCTCGGGCCTCGTGGTGACCGGCGTGTTGGCGGACAGCCAGGCGGCGGCCAAAGGGCTTGAGGCGGGCGACGTGATCACGGAAGCGGGCCAGCAGCGGCTGGAAACCATCGCGGACCTTGAGGATCGGGTGGCCGAGGCTAGGGACGGCGGGCGCCAGTCCATTCTGCTCCTCGTGCGTCGCGGTGGCGACCCGCGTTTCGTGGCGCTCCCGGTCGAAGAGTAAGAACCGATCCCGAATACCGAAAGGGCCGTCCTCGTGGGCGGCCCTTTTTGATGCCGCAAGTTCGCGGCTCAAGCCAGGGAAAGACAAGGGGGATACAGCATGACCGAAACAATGACGGGCCGCTGTCTTTGCGGCGCGGTCAGCTTTCGCGTGACCGGCACGATCGACAGCTTCTATCTCTGTCACTGTAGCAGGTGCCGCAGGGACAGCGGTTCGGCACATTCCGCAAATCTCTTTTCGACCACCGTGCGTCTCGACTGGCTATCCGGCACGGCGGGGGTTCGGCACTTCCGTCTGACCGGCACGCGCCACGCCCGCCAGTTCTGTTCGACCTGCGGCTCCGCGCTGCCCCTGAGTGACCCAGATACGGGCCTTGTCGTCGTGCCCGCCGGTTCGCTTGACGGTCCGGTGCCCCTCAGGCCCACGGCGCATATCTCTATGGCGAGCCGCGCCGATTGGGACGACGACCTCGCAGCACGTCCCGCCCTCGACGGTCTACCCGGTTAGTCGGTTCTTCGACGCGAAAGGGAAAGGCCGCCTCGCGGGGCGGCCCTTGCGTTCACCTGCGGTCCAGCCGAGTGGCAGACCTGGCGTCAGGCTTACTCATAGTCGGCCCGGACCGCCGCCGCCACGTCACGCGGGTCGGTCATGCCCGACACGTCCTGTCCGCGTTTCTGAAGTTCGGCGTAACGCGCGGCATAGATGTCGCCCTCGTTGCGGCGGTTCTGTTCAGAGTTGCCCGAGTTCATCGCGGCGTCATGGGCGAGCTGTCCCCAGCCGCGCAGCTCGTCGTTCGATTGCCCGGCGGTGGCGGACACGATCGAGGAAAAATTCGAATCGTTGGTCAGCGGGCCCCATTTGCCCACATCGAAGGCGCCTCTGGGCAAGACCTCCATGTCGGACAGGGCGCTTGACACATTGGCGGCCAAGGCGGTCGTGCCGCCCGAGACGGAAATCAGAACGGACGTGCCCAGCCCGACAATGGCGGCGGTCAGCACGACCCAATCGACGGTGACGGCACCGTCTTCTGTGGTTGCAAAGGTCTTGAAGGCATTGGTTTTCATCGGCGTTGCGCTCCGGTGGAATGACTTGTCTCGCAACACCATGACCCGCCTTCGTGGTCATCTTTGGGTTAACATAAGGTATTTTTGGTGAGGTTGTGCCACATTTGCGGCCGCCAGACATGACAAAGGCCGCCCGAAAGGCGACCTTTTCACTTTCCGATGCTGAAAGTCAGCTCAGAAACGGCGGGAGATGTCGGCGCGGTGAATGCCGATGTCTTCCAGTTGGGCATCCGTCAGGAACGACAGGATTTCGCGAGTCTCACGGGCGGCGCGACGGCGCTGCATCGTGATCAGAAGATCGGTGATGAACCGGACAACGCGCGAAACGTGACCGGCAACTTCGTAGGTGGCGATAGCCGTAGCCATGATTTGACCTCGTTTGCTCGATTAATGGGCGGTTTATGAAGAATCCGTCCGGCAGCCGGGACATAGAGCTTCCAAATGCGTGGCGCAAATGTCCGTTTTGCATGTCCTCCATGATTGGGTTGCATAGCTCGAATTTTCTGTAAATGTTTGATAAAACTTGATTAAAACGGAACTGAAAACCGTCGCTTCCAGGTCGAGACCTGTCGTTTTTCGCCCAGATGTCGCGAATGTCGCGCAAGCCATGCGGAGGTCGCAGAGGACTTAGCCCTTTGCCATGTTCACCTTTCGTGCTAATTCTCGGCAAAACGATAACAAAAGGGCAGTCGTCATGCGCGTTATAGGCATTGATCCGGGGCTGGTGAACAGCGGCTGGGGCGTCATCGACGTGGATGGTTCGCGCCTGACCCATGTGGCCAACGGCATTTGTCACGGGCTGGGCGAGGATTTGGGTGACCGGCTTCTTGCGCTCTTCGACCAGTTGACTGCCGTCATCGCGCAATACCGCCCCGATCAGGCCGCAGTGGAGAAAACCTTCGTCAACAAGGACGGCGTCGGCACGCTGAAACTCGGGCAGGCGCGGGGGGTTGCCATGCTCGTGCCCGCCCGCGCGGGGCTGCCCATTGGGGAATATGCGCCGAACCAGATCAAGAAGACAGTTGTCGGCGCGGGCCATGCGGAGAAACGGCAGGTGGAATACATGGTCCGCCTGCAACTGCCCGGTGTGCAGATCAACGGGCCGGATGCGGCGGATGCTCTGGCCATTGCGCTCTGCCATGCCCATCATGCCCGCACGAACGGCCGCCTCGCAGCGGCGATCGCGGCAGGGCGCTAAGGGAGCACGGGTATGATCGGGAAAATCGCTGGACGGGTCGATTACAAGACCACCGACCACGCGCTTATCGACGTGCGCGGGGTGGGCTATATCGTGTTCCTGTCGGAACGTGCGCTCATGACGCTGAAACCCGGCGAGGCGGCGAGTTTCTATACCGAGATGATCGTGCGCGAGGATGCCATGACGCTTTACGGCTTTTCCTCGCTGGTCGAGAAGGAGTGGTTCCGGCTGCTCCTCGCCGTGCAGGGGGTGGGGGCCAAGGCGGCCACCGCCATTCTGGGCGCGCTGGGACCGGACGGCGTGTCGCGCGCCATAGCGCTCGGAGACTGGAACGCGGTCAAGGCAGCCAAGGGGATCGGGCCCAAAACCGCGCAGCGCGTGGTGATGGAACTCAAGGACAAGGCGCCAACGGTCATGGCCATGGGGGCAGGGCGCGCACCGGCGCTCGACGATGTGGTGGTCGAGACCTATATGCCGGACCCTATGCCTGCGTCCGCTACAGCGCAGGATGCACCCGCGAACAACGCCCAGCCCGAGGCGCTTTCGGCCCTGACGAACCTGGGCTACCAACCCGGTGAGGCGGCCTCGGCGGTCGCGACGGCATTGAACGATGCGCCGGACCTCGATACCGCGGGCCTGATCCGCGCGGCGCTCAAGCTGCTCGCGCCGAAGGGGTAAGCGATGACCGATCCCGATCCGACCCTGCGCGCGGCCCCGTTGCCCCATGAGACGCCCGATCATGACCGGGCGCTCAGACCGCAGCAGTTGGGCGACTTCATCGGTCAGGCCGAGGCGCGGGCGAACCTGCGGGTGTTTATCGAAAGCGCCCGTCAGCGGGCCGAGGCGATGGATCATACGCTCTTTCACGGTCCCCCCGGTCTGGGTAAAACGACGCTCGCGCAGATCATGGCGCGCGAGCTTGGCGTGAACTTTCGCATGACCTCTGGCCCCGTGCTGGCCAAGGCGGGGGACCTCGCCGCGATCCTGACGAACCTCGAGGCGCGCGATGTGCTCTTCATCGACGAGATCCACCGCCTGAACCCGGTGGTGGAGGAAGTGCTCTATCCGGCGATGGAGGATTTCGAACTGGACCTCGTGATCGGCGAGGGGCCAGCGGCGCGCACGGTGCGGATCGAGCTTCAGCCCTTTACGCTGGTCGGCGCGACCACGCGGCTTGGCCTGCTCACGACGCCCTTGCGCGACCGTTTCGGCATCCCGACGCGGCTTCAGTTTTACACGGTCGAGGAATTGCACGAGATCGTTACGCGCAACGCGATCAAGCTCAATGCCCCCGCCGAACCCGATGGGGCGCTGGAGATCGCGAAACGCGCGCGCGGCACGCCCCGGATCGCCGGGCGGCTTCTGCGCCGGGTCGTCGATTTTGCGCTGGTCGAGGGCGACGGGCGCATCACGCGGGCGCTTGCGGACATGGCGCTTACGCGGTTGGGGGTCGATCACCTTGGCCTTGATGGGGCGGACCGGCGGTATCTGACCCTGATGGCCGAACACTACGGCGGCGGGCCAGTGGGGATCGAAACGCTGGCGGCCGCGCTGAGTGAATCCCGCGATGCGCTGGAGGAGGTGATCGAGCCGTTTCTCCTGCAACAAGGCCTCATCCAGCGCACCCCGCGGGGCCGGATGCTCGGGCACAAGGCATGGCGTCACCTTGGCCTCGACGCGCCAAAACCGGCGGGTCAACAGGACTTGTTTGGCAAGTAGTTGACGGCGGTTTGCCCCGCGTTCAGGGTGGCGGCTCAAGGAGATTTCCATGCCCATCAAGAACCGCATCGCCGAGCTGCAATCCGAAATCGCCGCATGGCGGCAGGACATCCACCGCCACCCGGAACTGATGTTCGACACCCACCGGACCTCGGGCCTCGTGGCCGAGAAACTGCGCGAATTTGGGTGCGACGAGGTGGTCGAGGGGATCGGGAAGACCGGTGTCGTGGGCGTGATCCGGGGCAAGTCCAATGGCTCGGGCCGCACCGTGGGTCTGCGTGCCGATATGGACGCGCTTCCGATCAATGAAGCGACCGGGCTCGACTATGCCTCGCAGACCCCGGGCAAGATGCACGCCTGCGGCCATGACGGTCATACCGCGATGCTGCTCGGGGCCGCGAAATACCTGGCCGAGACGCGGAATTTCGACGGAACCTGCGTCGTGATCTTTCAGCCCGCCGAAGAGGGCGGCGGCGGTGGGCGCGAGATGGTGAACGACGGGATGATGGAGCGGTTTTCCATCGACGAGGTCTACGGGATGCACAACTGGCCGGGCATTCCGCTGGGCGAGTTCCAGATCCGGGCCGGGGGCTTCTTCGCCGCCACCGATCAGTTCGACCTCGTGATCGAAGGCAAGGGCGGGCACGCCGCGAAGCCGCACGAAGGCATCGACCCGACCGTCATCGCCTCCCACGTCATTGTGGCGCTTCAGACCATCGTGAGCCGCAACGTGGACCCCGTGAAACAGGCGGTGGTTTCGGTGACGCAGATGGCGACCGATGGCGACAGCTACAACGTCATCCCTCAGCGCGTCCGCATGAAGGGCACGATCCGGACCCACGATGCGGGCCTGCGCGCGAGCGTGCCGAAGCGGCTCGAGGCGCTGGCCAAGGGGATCGCCGAGGGCTTTGGTGGTCGCGCGATGTTCGACTACCACGAGGGCTACCCGGTCATGGTCAACACCGAGGCTGAGACGGAATTTGCTGCCGCCGTGGCCCAGCGGGTGACCGGCCAGCCAACTGCCGAGGCCGATCCGGTGATGGGCGGCGAGGATTTCGCCTATATGCTCGAGGCGCGGCCGGGGGCCTATATCCTCGTCGGTAACGGCGATACGGCGCCCGTGCATCACCCGGAATACAACTTCTCGGACGAGGCCATTCCGGCGGGCTGTAGCTGGTGGGCCGAGATCGTCGAGCAGCGGCTGCCGGCGGCCTGAGAAACGCTGCCGGGGCCGCTACGCGGCTATTCCGGGCAGGGGCACCGATCATTCCACGAAATCGTAGCCTAGGACATGCGCCTCACCCGCCCGTGTGGCTCATGTGACGGGGCATCTGCCCGTCGAGGCGCTGGCGGGAATAGTCGAAATCATGGCCCTTGGGCTTATGCGTGATCGCCTCGCGGATCGCGGCCACGAGCGGCGCGTCGTCTTCGGGGTGATCGCGCAGTGGCTGACGCAGGTCGGCGCGGTCCTCTTGCCCGAGGCACATGTATAGTTCGCCGGTGCAGGTCAGGCGCACGCGGTTGCAGCTTTCACAGAAGTTATGCGTGAGCGGCGTGATGAAGCCGATCTTCTGCCCGGTCTCCTCGAGCCGCACGTAGCGGGCCGGACCGCCGGAGCGTTCGGCGAGCGGTGTCACGGTGAAGCGGCTTTCGTATTGCGCGCGCACACCGGTCAGCGGCCAGTATTGATCGAGCCGGTTCTCGTTGCCGATGTCGCCCATGGGCATGACCTCGATCCATGTCAGGTCCATGTCGCGTGAGGCGCACCATTCGGTGATGGAGAAAAGCTCGCTGTCGTTGAAGTGGTTCAGCGCCACCGCGTTTATCTTGACCCGGATACCGGCCTCCTGCGCCGCGTCGATGCCGCGCAGCACCTGGGCCAGATCGCCACGCCGCGTGATCTCGCGGAACTTGTCGTCGTCGAGGGTGTCGAGCGAGATGTTGATCCGCTTGACCCCCGCCGCCGCCAGATCGCCCGCGAAGCGTTCGAGCTGCGAGCCATTGGTGGTCAGGGTCAATTCATCGAGAGCACCGGACTCCAAATGGCGCGACATGCCCCGGAAGAAATCCATGATGTCGCGCCGCACGAGCGGTTCGCCGCCGGTGATGCGCAGCTTGCGCACGCCAAGTCCGATGAAGGCAGTCGAGACGCGGTCGAGTTCCTCGAGCGTCAGAAGCTCTTTCTTTGGCAGAAACGTCATGTTTTCCGCCATGCAATAGGTGCAGCGGAAGTCGCAGCGATCCGTGACCGACAGGCGAAGGTAGGTGATCGGGCGCTGGAAGGGGTCGATGAGACGTGTCTGTGCCATGGGTCGAACCTATGCCTCGTGACCTGCATCGGCAAGCGCGATCGGGCTTGGCGAGACGAAAGTCGCGGCCTAAGGTCGTGGCATGAGAGCCTATTCCCTTGCCGTTGTTTTCGGGGCCCTTTTCGGGCTGTCCGCCTGTGCCAACATGTCGTTTTCCGGCGGGACTGCCGGAAACGTGACCGGTCCTGCGGCTGTCGAGGCGGCCTTCGCGCCGCCCGAGGAGACAACCGTGACCGCGCCGCCGCCGCCGCCCACGGCCCGGACCGAGGATGCCTTTGACACGACAACTGCCGAGGAGCGTGCGGCGGCCGTGGCCCCGACCGAGCCTGCGGGCGAACGGGTCTTGGGGACGACCGTGGCCACGCTGGGCGCGCCGACCGACCCCGGGCTCTGGCTCGAGACTCCGCTGGTCTCTGCGGTCGGGCCGGGGCGGGTCGAAGCCAAGGCGAATGGCAAGTCCGTCTCGCTTGAGTTGCGCCCGATCGAGGGGCCTGCCACGGCGGGGAGCCGGATTTCGCTGCCCGCGTTGAGGCTGCTTGAGGTGGGGCTGGCAGGTCTGCACGAATTGACGGTCTACGCCAAGTGACCCGCAGGGTCGTCCAGAGCATCGGTGCCGCGCCGTTGGACTGGGACCAGCTTCGCGCCGGGTTTCGGTGGAACATCCCGGACGATTTCAACATGGCAATGGCCTGCTGCGACATCTGGGCAGGAGAGGACCCCGACCGGGTGGCGCTGACACATGTGGGCGATCCCCTGGACGACGCTTCAGGCGACACGGTCAAGGACTGGACCTATGGCGAGCTTCGCGTCGCCTCGGATCGGCTCGTAGGCAGTTTCGCGGATCGTGGCATCGGGCGCGGCGACCGGGTGGGCATCCTGCTTGCCCAATGTCCCGAGGCGATCATCGCTCATCTTGCGACGTGGAAGCGGGGCGGTATCTCGATCCCGCTCTTTACGCTCTTCGGCCCCGACGCGCTGGCGTACAGGCTGGCCGACAGCGGGGCTCGGGGTGTCGTCACCGACGCGGAGGGGGCAGAAAAGATCGCCGGGATCAGGGACCAGCTTCCGGCGTTGCGCGAGGTCTACGTGATCGGGGGCGAGCACGGGGGCCATGACCTCTGGCGCGAGATTGCCGGGGCAAGCGCTGTGACGCCCGAACGTGTCGGCGCCGAAGACCCGGCGGTCATCATCTATACCTCGGGCACCACCGGCCCCCCCAAGGGAGCGCTTCATGCGCATCGCTTTCTGATCGGCCATCTGCCCAGCGTGGAATTGCACCACGAGGGGTTTCCGCAACCCGGCGACGTGGGCTGGACGCCCGCCGACTGGGCCTGGATCGGCGGCCTCATGGACATGGCTCTGCCCTGTCTCTACCACGGAGTGCGGCTCGTTTCCTGCCGGATGCGCAAGTTCGATCCGCAGGCCGCCTTCCGGTTGATCGCCGATCAGAAGGTGCGCAACCTGTTCCTGCCGCCGACGGCGCTCAAGCTCATGCGACAGGCCCCCGTCCCGAAAGACGTAAGCATACGTTCCATCGGTTCTGGAGGGGAGGCCTTGGGCGCCGATCTGCTGGATTGGGCGCGGGCAGCCTTCGGCGTCACGATCAACGAGTTCTACGGGCAGACCGAGTGCAACCTCGTCTTGTCCTCCTGCGCCGGATACATGGCGGTGAAGCCCGGCAGCATGGGGCGCGCGGTGCCGGGGCACGAGGTCGCGGTGATAGATGCGTACGGGCGCGAGGCTCCGCGCGGCGAGGTCGGAGAAATCGCCGTGCGCCGCCCCGACCCGGTGATGTTCCTAGGCTATTGGAACCAGCCGGAGAAGACGGCGGAGAAATTCATCGGCGACTGGATGCGCACCGGCGACCTCGGCACCTGCGACGAGGATGGCTATTTTACATACGTCTCGCGCGATGACGACGTGATCACCTCTGCCGGCTACCGGATCGGGCCAACCGAGATTGAGGTCTGCCTCACGGGCCACGACGATGTGGTCATGGCGGCGGTGGTGGGCGTGCCAGACGATGTGCGGGGCGAGGCGGTCAAGGCATTCGTGGTACCGCGCGAGGGGGCGGAAACCAAAGGGCTGGCCGAGGCGTTGACGGCGCGGGTGCGGGACCGTGTGAGCCCGCATGTCGCCCCGCGTATCGTGGAGTTTGTAGAGACCCTGCCAATGACGGCGACGGGCAAGATCATGCGGCGCGCGCTGCGAGGGGAGAGCGGATGAAACAGGTGACGTGTTTGATGGCGGGCGCGCTTGCGTTCTGGGCGGGTGTCGCGGTGAGCGAGGAGACGCGCTTCGGCCCGGTCGAGATCGTCCAGATGAACGAGCTTGAACGCGGGCTGTCCTTTGGTGGCGAGGTCTACGAGATCCCGTCCAACCCCTACCTCGCCTTCGTCGAGGCGCAGTATGGCGACTGGATGCTCCTCGCCGTGTCGCAGGGCGGCAATGCCTGCGCGGCAGAATACACATGGGCCGTGGTGAGCGCGGCGGGGGTGAGCTTCTCGCCGGTCTTCGGGACCTGTGCGGAACTGATCGAGATTTCGCAGGGCAACGGCGGGGTGACGGTCGAGATCGACAGCCTCGACGCAGGGTCAGGACCGATCAGCTATTTCTTCGACGGGGCGATGATCACCGAAGAGCAGGAACCACTTCAGGGCATCGGCTGGTCGCTGGGGCAACCCGGCGATTTCTGGGTCGGGCAATATCTGTTCGATCTTTTCGGTGCCGCTGAACTCGATGCAACACTCAAGGCAATCATGGACCCCGAGATGCTCGAGATCGCTCGCAAGAACGCGCAATTGACGTCGCCCATGGAAGTCGAGGGCGACTGGGTCGTCGGCGTGGCCTGCGAGAAGCTAGACTGCGACGCCAACAAGGTGGCCGTTGCTATGGCGATGGACGGCAGCCGGATCGTGGTGGCCCTGCGCGAGGGCGGTGATCCGGTCGGGGTCTTTGGCGATTTGGGCGATGACGAGATCATCCCTGCTTTCGAAGAGGTTCTGGCGCCCTGACGGGTTTCGCTTGTAGCTGATGCAAGACCGACCGGCCGGGGGAGGCTCTGCCCCCTCGGACCCCCTCCTAAATATTTGTGACGCAGCGAAAGTGCTGCGGTCGACCCCGGCCCGAGGGTCGTGCGGCCGGTGCAACACTTGGCTGCGACGGCGTGCGGTGCGTGGAGATTGGGTGGGGCGTTCGGGCTCCTGCGCCGGTTGTCGTCGGCCGGAGGCCGCGCTATCCCTGCGAGAAACGGGAGCATCGGATGACGCCGGAGACGATCGAGGCGCTGTTTCAGCATGGCGGACACTATCATTTCGCGCGATGGGGGCGGCCCATCGTGCCGGTTGTCTTCGGGGTCGATGACGCGACGCTTCGGGTCGTGAAGGGGGCGCTGGAGGCCATGGTGGCGCTTGCGGGGCACCGGATGGCGGATCACGATCCGGAGCTTGGCGCGAACTGCATGATGTTCTTCTTCTCGGACTGGTCAGAGTTGCTGGGTGTGCCGGACCTCGGGGCGATGATTCCGGACCTCACGGCGCTGGTCGCGCGGCTCGAGGCGGCGAGGGCGACGCAATACCGCGCTTTTCGTTTTGACGCTGCGGGCGGTATCCAGGCAGCCTTCGTCTTTGTGCGCATGGGCGACGGCATGGAGGCGCTGAGTGCCGAGACCGTGGCGCTCACGCAGGCGGTGCAGGTGATGCTCGACTGGGGCGAGGGCGCTTTTGTCGACCGTTCTCCGCTGGCGCTCCATCCCGAGGGGGGTGCGGTGATCCTGCGGCCCGAGATCGCCGGGATCATTCGCGCGGCCTACGATCCGGTGCTGCCGGTGGCGGCGCAGGATATGTCCCATGCGCTGAGGCTCGCCGCACGGGTTGGCGCGTGAGGGCCTTTGTCGCGCTCGACCTGCCCGAGCCGCTGATCACGGCGGTCGCACGGTTGCAGGCGGGGCTCGACGTGGGCCGGCGCGTGCCGGAGGAGAACCTGCATCTCACGCTTGCTTTCCTCGGGGACGTGGCGCAGCCGGTCCTGAGCGATGTGGCCGAGGCAATGATGTCGCTCTCCGCGCCCGCCGTAGAGATGACGCTCACCGGCCTCGACGTGATGGGCGGGGCGGAGCCGACCCTCGTCTGTGCCACGGTGGAGCCGGTGCCGGGGCTGGTGACGCTCCAGGAAAAGGTCATGCGCCTGTGCCGGGTGGCGGGTGTCGACCTCGAACGCCGCCGTTTTCGCCCCCATGTGACGTTGGCGCGCTTTCCACGGAGCCTCAATACCAAGGACGACCGGGATTTGCGCGACTACCTCAAACTCAATGGGCGCTACCGGAGCGAGACGCATCTCGCCACGCGGGTGACGCTTTATGAAAGCCATCTGACGAAGGACGGATCGATCTACACGCCCTTGTCCGACATCTATCTGAGGCAGCCATGACCCATAGCTTCAACGTCCGCGTCTATTACGAGGACACCGATCTGGCCGGGATCGTTTACTACGCCAACTACCTCAAGTTCATCGAGCGGGCGCGCACCGAATGGGTGCGGGCGCGGGGCGTGGATCAGGTGCGGCTCAAGGCGGAGGAGGGGATCGTCTTTGCTGTGCGGTATCTGGAGGCCGATTACCTGCATCCCGCGCATTTCGACGACGAGCTGACCGTCGAGACGCGGGTCGAGGTGATGACCGGGGCACGGCTCACGCTGCGGCAGGAGGTCTCGCGCGGCGGCGAGCGGCTTTTCTCGGCGCTCGTGACGCTCGTTGCGCTCAACGAAGCGGGTCATCCGGCGCGGCTTCCGGCGATAATCCGCCAATCTTTGCACTGATCGGACACAGGTAACGGCCAATGACGCGGTTTTGTTGGCTTTGTGGCTATTATTCCGTTACGCTTCGGGGCTAGAGAGCCGTCCGACAGAGATGGCCCAAGAGGCAGGCAACGGAAAGCTATGGAACAGGAAGCCCTCGCGCTCGCCGGAGAAGTCGATTTCTCCTTCTGGGCGCTTTTCTTTCGCGCAACGCTGATCGTGAAGCTGGTGATGATCGGACTCATCGTCGCTTCATTCTATTCATGGGCGATCATCGTGACCAAATTCATTCAGTTCCGAAAGGCTCGGGCAGAGGCGCGCGCCTTTGACGAGGCGTTCTGGTCCGGGGAGCCGCTTGACGAGCTTTTCGAACAGATCGGGCCAAATCCCGACGGAGCCTCGGAACGGGTCTTTGCGGCGGGGATGCTGGAATGGCATCGCTCGCACCGGGCCGATGGCGGGCTGATCGCGGGCGCGACCAGCCGGATCGACCGGTCGATGGACGTGGCCATCGCCAAGGAGGGCGAAAAGCTCAACAGCCGGCTCGGGTTCCTCGCGACCACGGCGGCGACGGCGCCTTTCGTGGGCCTCTTCGGCACGGTCTTCGGTATAATGAACGCCTTTATCGAGATCGCAGCGCAGCAGAACACGACGCTTGCGGTCGTGGCACCCGGTATCGCCGAGGCGCTTCTGGCCACCGGGCTTGGTCTGCTGGCCGCGATCCCGGCGCTCGTTTTCTATAACAAGCTCACCACGGACAGCGATGCGATCATCGCAGGGTGGGAGAGCTTTGCCGACGAGTTCGCCACCATCCTCAGCCGACAGCTGGACGGCTGACATGGGGGGCTCAGTCGCACAATCGGGCGGCGGCAAGCCGCGCGCGCGGCGGGGGCGCCGCCGGGGCCGCAACCGCGCCATGATGGCCGAGATCAACATCACGCCCTTCGTCGACGTGATGCTGGTGCTCTTGATCATCTTCATGGTGGCGGCACCGCTCATGACCGTGGGGATCGACATCCAGATGCCCGAGACGGCGGCAAACCCGCTGCCGACCATCGAAGAAGAGCCGCTCACCCTGTCCATCACCGAAGACGGGCGGGTGGCGATCATGACGACGGAAGTGCCGCGTGACGAGCTGATTTCGCGCCTGCAGGGCATCATGACCGAGCGGGCGGACGACAAGATCTTTCTGCGCGCCGACGGACGTATCCCTTACGAGGACGTGGCCCAGATCATGGGCGCGCTCAACGCGGCGGGCATGAACAATATCGGGCTGGTGACGGAAACGGGCGGACCCGCGCTTGACGGGACGCCCCGGTAGGAGCAGCGGTTGAAGACCGGCTACTATATCTCGGGGATCGGTCACGGCCTTTTGATCCTGGTCCTGCTGTTCGGCGGGCTGTTTTCGCGTGAAAGCGACGAACCGACCGTGCCGGTGGCGGATGTGTCGATCATCTCGTCCGAGGAGTTCGCCGCGCTGACCAGTCCCGAGCAGGGGACGCCGGAGCCGGTCGAGGAGACGCCGCCGACCGAGACGCCGGTGCCGCCGCCGCGCCCGGAGCCCGAGCCTGTGCCAGAACCGGAACCGGTGGTCGAGCCGACGCCCGAGCCCGAACCGCTGCCGGTTGAAGAGCCGCAGCCCGAGCCGCAGGTGCCCGACCCAGTGCCGGAAACGCCAGACGCGCCGGTGGACGATACGCCGACCCCGCCGGATGTGGACCGGGTCGCGCCCGAGATCGTCGAGGCCCCCGAGGAGCCGGTCGAGGTCGCCCCCGAGGTGATCGAAGAGGTCGCGCCCTCCGAGGAGCCTGCCGAGGTTGTCGAGCCGGAACCCGAAGTGGATGCGGCGCAGCCCGAGGCCTCGACCACCGAGATCGTGACCGAGGCTGAGGAACCTGCCTCTGCCGCGCCGAGCACTTCGATCCGTCCGCAGCCGCGCCCGCTGGTGCCGCCGAGCCAGGTGGCCGAGACGCCCGAGGCGGAGCCTGAGACGCCCGCGGAACCCGCGCGCGATCCACTGGCTGACGCGGTCAACGACGCGGTGAACGACGCGCTCGACACGCCGACCGAAACGGCTACGAACGAGGGGGCGAGCGACACGCCCGCGCCGGTGGGTCCGCCGCTCACTTCGGGCGAACGCGAGGGGCTGCGGGTCGCGGTGAGCCAGTGCTGGAACCTCGGCTCGTCCTCGACCGATGCGATGAAGACGACGGTGGTGGTCATGGTCGAGATGGAGCAGAACGGTCGGCCCGCCGGCATCCGGCTCGTGTCCTCGAACGGCCCGAACGATGCGGCAACCAACGCGGCGTTTGAGGCCGCGCGGCGCGCGGTCATCCGCTGCGGCGCGAATGGCTTTGACCTGCCGGCCGAGAAGTACGGCCAGTGGCAGCAGATCGAAATGACGTTCAACCCCGAACAGATGAGGATGCGCTGATGCGATGCGCGATGTCCGATCCTGAGTGGGGCGGGAACGCGCCGGAGATGGCCGAGATGTGCGTTGACCTGACGACCGGGCGCTGTAGCGTCACGACTGAGCGGCGGTTCGCCGAGAACGATATGGAACGAGAGGGCCGTGATTGCGCTTGTGCAGGCACGGAGAATATGAGGCCCCTATGAAACCGATTTACCTGAGTGCTGCTCTTTCGGCCGTGATGGCCTTTGGTCTGACGCTTGCGCCGACCGCGCCGCTTCTGGCGCAGGACGGTCCGTTGCGGATCGAGATCACCGAGGGCGTGATCGAGCCCTTGCCCTTTGCCATCCCGACCTTTCAGGATGAAAGCGGCACGGCGGGCGCCATCGCCGACGAGATCAGCCGGGTCATCGCCGCCGACTTGTCCGGCACGGGCCTGTTTCGGGAAATCCCCTCGACCTCGTTCATCTCGAGCGTCACGAATTTCTCCGCCCCTGTTGCCTATCCCGACTGGAAGGCGGTCAACGCGCAGGCGCTGATCACGGGCGCGGTGACCGAAAGCGGCGGGCAGATCACGGTCAAATTCCGGGTCTATGACGTGTTCTCGGGGGCGGAACTGGGGCAGGGGATCCAGATCGTCGGCACCACGGCGGGCATCCGCCGGATCGCGCACAAGGTGGCCGATACGGTCTATTCGCGCATTACGGGCGAGACCGGCTATTTCGACAGCCGCGTGGTCTTCGTGTCCGAGACCGGACCCAAGAACGCACGCAGCAAGCGGCTCGCCGTCATGGATTACGATGGGGCCAACGTCACCTATCTGACCGACAGCCAGTCGCTCGTCCTCGCGCCGCGCTTCTCGGGGTCGGGCGACCGGCTCCTCTACACGAGCTATGAAACCGGGCAGCCGCAGATCTATGTCATGGACGTGGGCACCGCAGAGCGCCGCGCGCTGGGCACAGGTGGGGGCAACATGGCCTTCTCGCCGCGCTTCACCCCAGATGGTCAGGGTCTGATCTTTTCGCTCGAACAGGGCGGGAACTCGGACATCTACCGGATGGACCTGCAGGGCGGCGGGCTCCAGCAGCTCACCAACAGCCCGGCGATCGAAACCGCGCCGAGCTTTTCGCCAGATGGCACGCAGATCGTGTTCGAGAGCGATCGCTCGGGCAGCCAGCAGCTTTACATCATGGGCGCGGGCGGCGGCGAGCCGCAGCGGATCAGCTTTGGCCCCGGTCGCTACGGCACCCCCGTTTGGTCGCCGCGCGGGGACCTTATCGCCTTCACCAAGCAGAACGAGGGCCGGTTCCACATCGGCGTGATGCGCACCGACGGCAGCGAAGAACGGCTGCTCACGGCATCGTTCCTTGATGAAGGCCCGACATGGGCGCCCAATGGCCGGGTGATCATGTTCACGCGGGAAAGCCAGGGGTCGGACGGGGCCGCGGGGCTTTATTCCGTGGATATCTCGGGGCGCAACCTGCGCCGGGTCCCGACGCCTGACAGCGCGTCCGACCCGAGCTGGGGACCGCTGCAGAACTGAGGGCAGGCGCCGCGCCGCGCGGGCCATACGTTAGGATTTCGTCCCGGCATCGCCCTGTGATAGGTTGGTGTCGGGCAGAACAAGAACAAACAGGACAGTCATCATGAAAAAGATCACCATTGCCGTCATGCTGGTCAGCGCGCTCGCGCTCACAGCCTGTTCCAAGAACCGCTTCAACGGGCAGGACGGGACCGCCGGTGCGGGCACGATCCAGCCGGGCAGCGCGAATGATCCGAGCTCGCCGGCCTATTTCAACCAGACCATCGGGGACCGGGTGCTCTTTGCGGTTGACCAGTCGACCCTGAGCGCGGAGGCCCAGTCGGTTCTGACGCAGCAGGCCACGTGGCTGTCCAACAACCCCGCCTACTCGGCCATCGTGGAAGGCCACGCGGACGAGCAGGGCACGCGGGAATACAACGTGGCGCTGGGTGCCCGTCGCGCCAGCGCCGTGCAGTCGTTCCTCATCGAACGCGGCGTTGCGCCCAATCGTCTGAAAACGGTGAGCTATGGCAAGGAACGCCCGCTCGCAGTCTGTTCCGAGGAAAGCTGCTACGCCCAGAACCGCCGCGCGGTAACGGTGTTGACCTCGGCGGCTGGCAGCTGAGGCAACGCCGCGCTAATCTACCGTCAATTCGCAAGCGCCACATCGTAATCTCTGGGGTAAGGTCATGCTGAAATCCATCGCTTTGGGCGCGGTCTTCGCCGTGGGACTAGTCGGATCGTCTGTCGCGCAGGACAGCGCGCAAACGCTGGCGGACGTGCGGCAGGAGTTGAGCGTGCTGTCGGTGGAGTTGCAGCGGCTGAAGTCCGAGCTGAACACGACCGGCGCCCCGTCCATCAACGTGGCAGGCGGGACGCTCGACCGGGTCAACGCGATCGAGGCGGCGATGACCCGGCTCACCGCCAAGACCGAAGAGCTGGAGTTCCGGATCAACTCGGTCGCCACGGACGGGGCGAACCGGGTGGGCGACCTGTCCTTTCGGCTTTGCGAACTGGAACCCGACTGCGACATCATGAACGAAGGCATGTCCAAGCCTCTGGGCGGCGAGACGGCGGCGAATGTGCCCGCCGGTGCGCTCACCCCGCCTGCGGCGGCAGCGGATCCGGCGGCGACGGCTTCGGGTGGCGCGGAGCTTGCCATCGGCGAGAAGGCCGATTTCGACGCGGCGGTCGCGGACATGGACGCGGGCAATTTCCCCGGTGCGTCCGAAAAGTTCGCACAGCTCATCGAGACCTATCCCGGCACGCCTCTCACCGGTCAGGCCCATTACATGCGTGGCGAGGCGCTTGCGGCGCAGGGCATGACGGCAGAGGCGGCGCGTGCCTACCTCGCGTCCTTCTCTGCCGCGCCTTCGGGCAGCAACGCGGGCGATGCGCTGGTGAAACTGGGTGCATCCCTTGGCCAGCTTGGGCAGGTGAACGAGGCCTGCGCGACGCTGGGTGAGGTGGGAAACCGCTTCCCCGGCTCGGCCGCAGCCAATCAGGCCCAGATAGAACGCCAGACGCTCGGCTGCTTCTGAGGGGCTCATGAGCATCGGAGCGCGCTTTGACCGGGCGCTCCGGGACGCGCGCGGGCTTTCACCCCACTCTCAGGACTTCGACGCCTTGATCGTCGCCGTGTCCGGCGGTAGCGATTCCATGGCGCTTCTCCATCTGGCGACCGACTGGGCGCGGCGCGCGGGCGTGACGCCCTGCGCCGTGACGGTGGATCACGGTCTGAGACCCGAGGCAGCGGCGGAGGCGCGGATGGTTGCCGGGGTCTGCCGGGGGCTGGGGGTCGAGCATGTCACCGCCCGGTGGCAGGACTGGGACGGGCAGGGCAACCTTCAGGCGGCGGCGCGGGAGGCGCGTTACCGGCTGATTGCCGAGGTCGCGGGTCGCTACGAGCGGCCCGCTGTGCTGATCGGGCATACCAAGACCGATCTGGCGGAAACTTTTCTCATGCGGCTTGGGCGCGGGTCGGGGGTGGACGGGCTGGCCGCCATGCGCCGGGGCTGGGTAGATGGCAGCGTCGTCTGGCTGAGACCGCTCATGGACCTCGAGCGCGCGACGCTGCGCGACTGGCTCGCGGCGCGTGGCGTGGCGTGGGTCGATGATCCGACGAACGATGATCCGCATTACACGCGGGTCAGGCTGCGCCGCGCGCTCGAGACGGATGAGCTGGCGGACCTCGGGCTCGACGTCGACCGGCTTGCCGCTACGGCGCAGGCGATGGGCCGGGTGCGCACGGCGCTGGAGTTCTATACCCATGAGACCGCGCGGCGCATCGTGCGGACCCAAGCGGGCGATGTGATCTTCGACGCGCAGGCGCTGGCCGCAGCACCCGACGAGGTGCGCCTGCGGCTTCTCGCCCATGCGATCCGCTGGATCGGTTCCGCGACATATCGTCCGAGGTTCGCGGCGCTCTGCGACATCGACGCGAGGCTCGCCGAACGGCGGCGTATGCCGCTGGGCGGGGCGCTGTTCATGCGGACGAAGGATCACATTCGGGTGACGCGAGAGGCGAAAGCGGTCGCCGACAGCCGCGCCGCGCCGGGTGACGTCTGGGACAGCCGCTGGCGGATCGAAGGCCCTGCGGCCCCGTTCCACGTAGTCGCGCCCCTTGGTGAAGAAGGGCTAAGGGATTGTCCGGGCTGGCGGGAAACCGGTCTGCCGCGCGAGAGCCTGATCGCCTCGCCCGCCATCTGGAACGAAGCCTCGGGGATTGCCACGCTGGTCGCAGCACCCCTTGCCGGGGCCGAAAACGGGTGGCAGGCGGTGCTTTGCCCGCCCATGGGCGATTTCTTTTCCTCGCTTTTATCGCATTGAACCTCCCGCAACCTTCCCTATTTTAGAGGGAAGCCGCGCGGTCGAAGCCGACGCGCGTCAAAATCTTCATGGCTTCGAGAGGAGACACCCTTGGGTAACGCGCGTAACTTCGCCTTCTGGATCGTGCTTTTTCTGCTGATCCTCGCCCTGTTCAACCTGTTCTCGAATGGTCCCTCCGCGATGAATGCGACGGCGGTGAGCTATTCGGACTTCATCAAGTCGGTCGAGGCCGGGGAAGTGACGAGCGCGACGCTGGATGGCGAAAAGGTGCGCTATGTGGGCGAAGGCGGCACCGTCTATTCCACGATCGTGCCCGGCGATGCCCGCGTGACCGACAAGCTCGTCGAAGAGGGCGTCGCCGTCAAAGGCGAGCCACAGGAGCAATCCTCGTTCATGGGCCTGTTGTCGCTCTTGTTGCCCGTCATCATCCTGATCGGCTTCTGGTTCTTCATGATGAACCGGATGCAGGGCGGGGGCCGTGGCGGCGCGATGGGCTTTGGCAAGTCCAAGGCCAAGATGCTGACCGAACGCGAGGGTCGCGTGACCTTCGACGACGTGGCCGGGATCGACGAGGCCAAGGAAGAGCTTCAGGAAATCGTGGAATTCCTGCGCAACCCGCAGAAGTTCAGCCGTCTCGGCGGCCAGATCCCGAAGGGTGCGCTGCTCGTCGGCCCGCCCGGCACGGGTAAGACGCTGCTCGCGCGGTCGGTCGCCGGTGAGGCGGGGGTTCCGTTCTTCACCATCTCCGGGTCGGATTTCGTGGAAATGTTCGTGGGTGTCGGTGCGTCCCGCGTGCGCGACATGTTCGAGCAAGCGAAAAAGAATGCGCCCTGCATCGTCTTCATCGACGAGATCGACGCTGTCGGTCGGCATCGTGGCGCGGGCTACGGCGGCGGCAACGACGAACGCGAACAGACGCTTAACCAGCTTCTGGTCGAGATGGACGGTTTTGAATCGAACGAAGGCGTCATCATCATCGCCGCGACGAACCGCAAGGACGTTCTGGACCCCGCGCTGCTGCGTCCCGGTCGTTTCGACCGGCAGGTCACGGTGCCAAACCCGGACATCAAGGGCCGGGAAAAGATCCTCGGCGTTCATGCCCGCAAGGTGCCGCTTGGTCCCGATGTGGACCTGCGCATCATCGCGCGCGGCACGCCGGGTTTCTCGGGCGCGGACCTCGCCAACCTCGTGAATGAGGCGGCGCTGATGGCCGCGCGTGTCGGTCGGCGTTTCGTGATCATGGAGGATTTCGAGAACGCCAAGGACAAGGTCATGATGGGCGCCGAGCGCCGGTCGATGGTCCTGACCGACGAGCAGAAGGAACATACCGCCTACCACGAAGCAGGTCATGCGGTCGTGGGTCTGGCCCTGCCGAAATGCGATCCGGTTTACAAGGCCACGATCATCCCGCGCGGTGGTGCGCTGGGGATGGTGGTGTCCCTGCCCGAAATCGACCGGCTCAACTGGCACAAGGAACAGTGCAAGCAGCAGCTCGCCATGACCATGGCGGGGAAGGCCGCCGAGATCATGAAGTGGGGCGAGGACGAAGTGTCCAACGGTCCTGCGGGCGACATCATGCAGGCGTCGCAACTGTCGCGCGCGATGGTGATGCGCTGGGGCATGTCGGACAAGGTCGGCAACATCGACTACGCCGAGGCGGCCGAGGGCTACCAAGGCAACACCGGTGGTTTCTCGGTCTCGGCGCACACGAAAGAGCTGATCGAGGAAGAGGTTCGCGCGCTTGTTCAAGAGGGCTATGATCGTGCCTACCAGATCCTCACCGAACAGAAGGTGGAATGGGAACGTCTGGCGCAGGGTCTTCTGGAGTACGAAACGCTCACCGGCGAAGAGATCAAGCGCGTGATGCGGGGCGAACCGCCGCATCTGACGGACGACGACGAAGGCAGCGCGGGCGAAAAGACCGACGACAAGCCTTCGGTCATCGCGATCCCCAAGACCAAGCCTCGCAAGAAGCCTAAGAGCGAAGGCGGGATGGAGCCGGAGCCGACGGCATAACGAACAGACGAGAGGCCGGGGGAGACCCCGGCTTTTTTCGTTGTGAGACGATCGGTTTGGAACGTTGGGCGGAGCGCAGGACGGCGCACCCTACGGGGTTGGGGCACGCGGACCTGAGCAATGGCTGCGGGATGTGGCGGGAAAGGGGCTGGCATGGCCGAAACCGATTGGGACCCAAAGCGATATACCGCCTTTCGCGGGCTCAGGCTCCGTCCGGCGTCGGATCTGGCTACCCAAGTGGGCGACTTGCCGGAGGGGCCGGTCATCGACCTTGGCTGCGGGGCGGGATCGGCGGGGCCCATGCTTGCCACGCGGTTTCCAGGGCGTGATCTGCTGGGTGTCGATGCCTCTCACACCATGCTGGCCGAGGCGGAAGCGACGGGCGTCTATTCCGGTCTGACCGAGGCGGACGTTCTGGCGTGGTCACCGGACGTCACCCCGGCGCTGGTGTTCTCCAACGCACTTGCCAACTGGCTCCCTGATCATGCCGCGCTCTTCGCGGGCTGGGCCGGATGGCTCGCGCCCGGAGGCACGCTCGCCGTGCAGATGCCGCGCCAGCACGGCGAGCCGTCCCACGCCCTGATCCGCGAGATAACAGCGCAGATGTTCCCCGAACGGTTCGACCTGTCCGCTGTGGCCGCACCCGTGGCCCCGGCCCAGGACTATGCTGCGATGCTTGAACCCCTCGGTCAGATTGTGGCCTGGGAGACGACCTATGTCCAAAGGCTGGGCCCGGTGGGCGAGGGGCATCCGGTGCGCGCCTTTACCCAGTCCACCGTGATGCGCCCTTACCTTGCCAGGCTGGACGAGGCCGAGGTGCCGGCGTTCCTCGCCGCCTATGACGCGGCGCTCGAGCGAGCCTATCCACCGCAGGCAGGGGGGCATGTCCTTTTCCCGTTCCGCCGAGTGTTCTTCACCCTGACCCTGCCCCGCCTGTCTTGACCGAGGCCGGTTCGGTGCGCGGGCGGAATCTTGTGGCGGCGGGACACGGGCGTGCTAGGCATGGGGCATGTCGGACTACTACGAAAAGACGCCCTACGTGGGCCGGATCACCTTTCTTGGCGCCGTGACGGACCGGGAGGACAAACTCGCCTCGGATGAACGGGAGCAGGTCGCCGTGACATTTTCCGGGATCGAGGGCGAGAGTCATGGCGGGCTGACGCGCCCGGCCTGTTCGCGGGTCGCGATCCTGCATCCGCGTGACACCGAGATTCGCAACGTGCGCCAGATCTCGATCCTGTCGGAAGAAGAACTGGCCCGGATCGCACGCGCCATGGAGATAGAGCGACTCGATCCGGCGTGGATCGGGACCTCCATCGTGGTTGAGGGCATCCCGGACCTGACCTTCCTGCCGACCGGATCGCGTCTGCAGGCGGGGGACGGAACGACGCTGGTGGTCGAGATGGTCAACCACCCCTGTGCCCTGGCCGGTCGATCGGTCGAAGACTTTGCGCCGGGGTTCGGGCCAAGGTTCAAGCCCGCCGCAGAGGATCTGCGTGGGATCACTGCCTGGGTCGAGCGAGAGGGACGTCTTGCCATTGGCGACGAACTTCGGCTCTTCGTGCCGGCGCAGAGGGCCTGGCGGCCAGAGGGCGCGTAACCGCGCCACAAGTTTCCGATCCGAACCCCGCGCTTGCCCCGGTGACGGCGGCGGGCACGAAAAGGTCGCATCCCGGGGGGCAAAGGGCTTGCCCATTGTCATCATAGCGCCGAAACCGTCCCGAGGAACGACAATGGCGGATGATCCCCCGGCGATGACCCCGGTCAAGAGCGATATCGAGATTGCACGGGCGGCGGCGAAACGCCCGATTGCCGAAGTCGGCGCGCGGCTGGGCATCGGGGTGGATGATCTCATCCCCTATGGCCACGACAAGGCCAAGGTATCGCGCGACTTCATCGCGGGGCTGGGCGCGCGGCCCGACGGCAAGCTCATACTCGTGACCGCGATCAACCCGACGCCTGCCGGCGAGGGCAAGACGACGACCACCGTGGGGCTGGGCGACGGGCTGAGCCGGATCGGCATGAAAGCCGCGATCTGTATTCGCGAAGCCTCGCTCGGGCCGTGCTTTGGCATGAAGGGCGGTGCGGCGGGCGGCGGCTTTGCCCAGGTTGTCCCGATGGAAGAGATGAACCTTCATTTCACCGGTGATTTCCACGCGATCACGGCGGCGCACAATCTGCTGGCCGCGATGATCGACAACCACGTTTACTGGGGCAATGCGCTGGGGATCGACACGCGCCGGATCGTCTGGCGGCGGGTCATGGACATGAACGACCGCGCGCTGCGCGAGATGGTCGTTGGTCTGGGCGGGGCGGCGAACGGCTTCGCGCGCGAGACTGGGTTCGATATCACGGTGGCCTCCGAGGTCATGGCGATCCTCTGTCTTGCCGCTGACCTTGATGATCTCGAGGCACGGCTCGGGCGGATCGTGGTGGGCTACACCCGCGACAGGCAGCCCGTGACCTGCGCCGAAATCGGTGCGGCAGGGGCGATGACGGTGCTCCTGCGCGATGCGCTTCAGCCGAACCTGGTCCAGACGCTCGAGAACACCCCGGCCTTCGTCCATGGCGGGCCCTTCGCCAATATCGCCCATGGGTGCAATTCGCTCATCGCCACCAAGACGGCGCTGAAACTCGCGGATTACGTGGTGACCGAGGCCGGGTTCGGGGCAGACCTCGGGGCCGAGAAATTCGTGGACATCAAGTGCCGCAAGGGCGGCATCGCACCTTCGGTCGTGGTGCTGGTTGCAACCGTGCGGGCGTTGAAGATGAACGGCGGCGTGGCGCGAGAGGCGCTCGGGGCCGAGGGCGTGGCGGCGGTGCGCGCGGGATGCGCAAACCTTGGCCGCCATATCGAGAACCTGCGGGGCTTCGGTGTGCCGGTGGTGGTCGCGATCAATCACTTCACGGGCGACACCGAGGCCGAAATCGAGGCGCTCGTGGACCATGCGGCCGAGCTGGGTATCGAGGCCGTGCTTTGCACGCACTGGGCCGAGGGTGGCGCGGGGACCGAGGTTCTGGCGCATCGGGTGGCCACATTGGCACAGGCGAAAAATGACGGGTTCACGCTGCTCTATCCTGATGAGATGCCACTGTTTCAAAAGATCGAATGCATCGCGAAGCGCATCTACCGTGCCGGCGCCGTGACGGCGGACAAGTCGGTGCGGGCGCAGTTGGATGCCTGGGAGACAGCGGGACATGGGGGCCTGCCCATTTGCGTGGCCAAGACGCAATACAGTTTCTCGACCGATCCTGCCGCGCGCGGCGCGCCGGAGGGGCATGTGGTGCATGTTCGCGAGGTGCGCCTGTCGGCGGGGGCGGGTTTCGTCGTGGCGATCTGCGGAGACATCATGACGATGCCGGGACTGCCGTCCGAACCCGCGGCGCTGTCCATCGGGCTTGACGCGGCGGGCCAGGTGGAGGGGCTTTTCTGATGCGGTTCGGTGTGCAGGGTCGTCGGGCCGGGTCTCGAGCCCGCCCCGCCGAGCGCCGGACGGCGCGGGCGGCGACCTCGGGACGTGGGGCAGGATGGTCCTGACGGGATGCGCAAGCTCGACAGCAGATGAAAGAACGATAAGGCACGGGCCGGAGGCACTTGCGCCAAAGCGGACGCAGGCAGCGGCACAGGGGTTCGATCCGGACATCGCGGAACCGATGTGGTGGATCATGATCGAAGCGATAATCGCCCGCGAAGAGCGGGAGATCGGAACAGGTGGAGAAGACAGATGAACGCGCAAGTGATTGACGGAAAGGCCTTTGCGGCCGAGGTGCGGGGCAAGGTGGCCGAGAAGGTCGCCGCCTTGAAGGCCGAGCATGGGATCGTGCCGGGGCTGGCCGTCGTGCTGGTGGGCGAGGACCCGGCGAGCCAGGTCTATGTGCGCTCGAAGGGCAAGCAGACGGTCGAGGTCGGGATGCAGAGTTTCGAGCACAAGCTCGACGCCGCGACGAGCGAGGCGGACCTTTTGGCTCTGATCGACCGGTTGAACAATGATCCGGCGGTGAACGGTATCCTCGTGCAACTGCCCCTGCCGGGGCATCTGAACGAAGACCTCGTGATCAACTCCATTGCGCCTGAAAAGGACGTGGACGGGTTCCACATCTCGAACGTCGGCCTTCTCGCCACCGGGCAGAAGGCCATGGTGCCCTGTACGCCGCTGGGCTGCCTCATGCTCCTGCGGGACCACTTCGGGTCGCTCTCGGGCAAGTCGGCGGTGGTGATCGGGCGCTCCAACATCGTGGGCAAGCCGATGGCGCAGCTTCTCCTGCGCGACAGCTGCACGGTGACGATTGCGCACAGCCGCACGAAGGACATCGAGGACGTGGTGCGTCGGGCCGATATCGTGGTCGCTGCCGTAGGCCGGGCCGAGATGGTCACGGGCGACTGGCTTAAACCCGGTGCCGTGGTGATCGACGTCGGGATCAACCGGCTGGAGCCGACCGAGCCGGGCGGCAAGGGCAAGCTCGTGGGTGACGTGGACTATGCCTCTGCCGCCGAGGTTGCGGGCGCGATCACGCCGGTGCCGGGGGGCGTAGGGCCGATGACCATTGCCTGCCTGCTGGCCAACACGCTGACCGCAACCTGCCGTGTGAACGGGCTGGACGAACCCGAGGGACTGACGGCGTAATCCGCGCGAATCCGAGAAATGAAACGGTGTAGGGTGCGCAAGAGGGCGCACCCTGCGCTTGATCTGAACATTTGTTCAGTTAACGTGGGGCCATGGCACGAAAACAGGGTTCTCACGCCGGCATCACCGGACCGAAGGTGCGCGAAGCGGCGTTGAAGCTCTTTGCGCGGCATGGCTACGCGGCCGTTTCCATGCGCCAGATCGCGGGCGAGGTGGGAGTGCAGGCCGGGGCGCTTTACCTCTACACGCCCGACAAGCAAAGCCTGCTTGCCGATCTCATGCGCGAGCATATGGAAGAGCTGCTTGCGGCCTGGGCGGCGGCGGACCGGGGCGGGACCCCGCCCGAGCGGCTCGAGGATTTCGCGCGGTTCCACATCCGCCATCACCTTGACCGGCCCGACAACATCTTCATCGCCTATATGGAGCTGCGCAATCTGGAGCCGGAGAATTTCCGCGAGATCGAGATTCTGAGAAACCGCTACGAAGGGTCGCTGGTCGAGATCCTCGACGCAGGGGCGGCGCGGGGGGATTTCGCGGTGCCGGACACGCGGCTTGCGGCGAAGGCGGCGATTGCCATGCTCAATGGGGTGACGACGTGGTATCGCGAAGGCGGGCGTCTGGGCCGCGCCGAGGTTGAAACGATTTACTGGGATATGCTCCGCAAGTCCGTGGCGGCCTGAGACCTTCGCAGATCAATTTTGGGCGGCAAACCTGGGAGGTCAATTGAGCCTGCGAGCGGTGGGGCCTATATTGGCCCCATGTCGCTACCCCCCGGATTCCTTGATGAACTGAGAAACCGCCTTTCGCTGGCCCAGGTGGTCGGGCGCAAGGTGATGTGGGATCAGAAGAAATCCAACCAGGCCAAGGGCGACATGTGGGCGCCTTGCCCCTTTCACCAAGAAAAATCCGCGTCTTTTCATGTGGATGACCGAAAGGGATTTTATTACTGCTTCGGCTGCCACGCCAAGGGCGACGCCATCGGTTTCGTGAAGGAAACCGAGAATGTCAGCTTTATGGAAGCCATCGAGATTCTCGCGCGCGAGGCCGGGATGCAGATGCCGGAACGCGACGCGCGGGCGCAGGAAAAGGCGGACCGGCGCACGCAGCTCTCCGAGGTCATGGAGGCGGCGGTCGGTTTCTTTCGCTTGCAGCTGAAGACCAACGCGGGGGCGGCGGCGCGGGAGTACCTGGACCGTCGGGGTCTCAAGGAGCCTGCGCGGGACCGCTGGGAGATCGGCTTTGCGCCCGATGGCTGGCAGGGGCTGTGGGATCACCTGAAGGGCAAGGGGGTCGCGGACGATCTGATCCTTGGAGCGGGGCTCGCCAAGGCGTCGACCAAGGGCAAAGCGCCCTATGACGTGTTTCGCAACAGGATCATGTTCCCGATCCGTGACGCGCGGGGGCGGGCGATAGCCTTTGGCGGGCGCGCGATGGACCCGGCCGACAAGGCGAAATACCTGAATTCACCCGAGACCGAGCTCTTCGACAAGGGCCGCTCGCTGTTCAACCACGGGCCGGCCCGGGAGGCGGCGGGCAAGGGCCAGCCGCTCATCGTGGCCGAGGGCTACATGGACGTGATCGCGCTTAGCGAGGCCGGGTTCAAGGCGGTGGTTGCGCCGCTGGGCACCGCGGTCACCGAGACGCAGCTTCAGATGCTCTGGCGGATGACGCCCGAGCCGGTGATCGCGCTCGACGGCGATGCGGCCGGGATACGCGCGGCGATGCGGGTGATCGACCTTGCCCTGCCGATGCTGTCGGCGGGCCAATCGGTGCGCTTTGCGGTGCTGCCCGAGGGATTGGACCCCGACGATCTTATCAAGGCGCAGGGGGCCGCGGGCATGGAGCGGGTGCTGGAGGCGGCCATGCCGCTCGTCCAGCTTCTGTGGCGGCGCGAGACGGAAGGAAAGGTGTTCGACAGTCCTGAAAGACGCGCGGCGCTGGACGCGGCTCTGGGGGCGGCGATCGGGAAGATTCAGGATCAGAACCTGAAACACCACTATGAACAGGCCCTCAAGGACCTGAAATGGCAGCTCTTCAACCCGCGCCGGGGCGGGCAGGGGGCGGCCCGAAAACCGTGGCAGCCCGGCCAGACGCGCGGCTTCGGCAAGGGCGCCGCACCGATCCTGCCGCCGACCGCGCATACCAAGGGATCGCTGCTCGCCGCGGCCTCGGGCCATGTGGACGAAGTGCTGCGCGAGGCGGTGATCCTTGCCACGCTCATCGTGCATCCCAGGCTTATCGAGACCTTTGAGAGCGCCTTCGAGCGCATCCATATGGCGACGCCCGAACACACCCAGATCCAGAATGTGATCCTTTCCTACCATGGCGAGGAGAGCGAGGCGTTGCGGACGGAGATTGCCAGCCGTTGTGGGGCGCAGAGTCTTGAAAAGCTCTTCGCGTTGAACCATGTAACCATCGCTCCCCCGATCCGGCGGGCCGATGACGGCGAGCTTGCCGCGATGTGTCTGGCCGAGGAGTTGGCCAAGCTCGACGCGGCCCGTGGCGCGCGCCGCGAGATTGCCGAGGCCACCGCCGAGATCGACGCGCTGGTGGACGAGGGTCTGACCTGGCGGCTGTCGGAAGCGACCCGCGCGCTCGACGAGGCGCGGCGTGGCAAGGGCGAGGACAAGGGCCTTTACGACCGGGCCGACAATGGCGTGCTTCTGGCACGGGAAGAGCGTGCGGCGCTGGAAGCGCTGTTGAAACTGATCGACGGCGAGCCGGGAAAGGGGTCGTCGTGACGGGATGCCGGGAATACGGGCCCGAACTGCCGGAATTCGGCATCACAATTTGAGCAATTGCAAAGGAATCCGGGTTAATCGGGTTGGCGAATCACTCCATGAAGGGAATGATTCGAGAAATCGAATCACCCGAGAGTGATTCGGATGCGAGGAGCCGGGGCGGAACCGGGGGAGGGGACACCTGCCGATCCGCGACACCGGTCCGATGAAAGGGAATGCCGCATGGCTGCGAAAGACACCGACGACGACCAGAAGGACACCGAGCAGGACGATAGCGCCGGCATGGGCGATATGTCCCAGGCCCAGGTCAAGAAGATGATCGCCGAGGCGCGCGAGCGTGGCTACATCACCTATGACCAGCTCAACCAGGTTCTGCCGCCCGATCAGGTCTCGTCCGAGCAGATCGAGGACGTGATGTCGATGCTGTCCGAAATGGGCATCAACATCATCGAGGACGAGGAAGCCGAGGACGACGACGAAGGCAACAAGGGCTCGACCGAGCTTGTCGCCAAGAGCGGCAATCGCGACGTCGCTCTGTCGTCGTCAGAGACGGAAAAGCTCGACCGCACCGATGACCCGGTGCGCATGTATCTGCGCGAGATGGGCTCGGTCGAACTCTTGTCGCGCGAGGGCGAAATCGCCATCGCCAAACGGATCGAAGCGGGCCGAAATACGATGATCGCCGGGCTTTGCGAAAGCCCGCTGACCTTTCAAGCCATTACGATCTGGCGCGACGAACTTCTGAACGAAGACATCCTGCTGCGCGACGTCATCGACCTCGACGCGACGTTCGGCCGCCAGATGGGCGACGAGGACGAGGATGTGGTCGGCGGACTGCCCGGCGGCGAAGATGCTTCGGCCAAGAAATCCTCGGACGAGCCGGAGCTGGATGCCGACGGCAACCCGCTCGCCCGCGATGACGACGACGACGAGGACGACGAGCAGGCCAACATGTCGCTTGCGGCGATGGAAGCCGCGCTGAAGCCCCGCGTTCTGGAAACGCTCGAGCAGATCGCCGGTTTCTACGAGCATCTGTCGGACATGCAGGACCAGCGGATGTCGGCCACGCTCAACGAGGACGACAGTTTCTCGGAGGGCGAAGAAGCCGCCTATCAGGATGTGCGGGGCCAGATCGTGGCTCTGGTGAACGAGCTTCACCTGCACAACAACCGTATCGAGGCGCTGGTCGATCAGCTTTACGGGATCAACAAGCGGATCATGTCCATCGACTCTGCGATGGTGAAGCTCGCCGATCAGGCGCGCATCAACCGTCACGAGTTCGTCGAGGCCTACCGTGGGCAGGAGCTCGATCCCACCTGGCTCGAAAAGATCACCGAAAAGCCCGGACGCGGCTGGCAGGCGTTCGTGGAGCGGTCTGCGGACAAGGTGATGGAGCTGCGCAACGACATGGCGCAGGTCGGCCAGTATGTCGGGGTCGATATCAGCGAATTCCGTCGCATCGTGGCGCAGGTCCAGAAGGGCGAGAAAGAGGCCCGGCAGGCCAAGAAGGAAATGGTCGAGGCGAACCTGCGTCTCGTCATCTCGATCGCCAAGAAGTACACGAACCGTGGTCTGCAATTCCTTGATCTTATTCAGGAAGGCAACATCGGTCTGATGAAGGCCGTGGACAAGTTCGAGTATCGCCGGGGCTACAAGTTCTCGACCTATGCGACCTGGTGGATCCGGCAGGCGATCACCCGGTCCATCGCGGACCAGGCCCGCACGATCCGTATCCCGGTCCATATGATCGAGACGATCAACAAGCTTGTGCGCACGGGCCGCCAGATGCTCCACGAGATCGGCCGCGAGCCGACGCCCGAGGAACTGGCAGAAAAGCTGCAGATGCCGCTCGAGAAGGTCCGCAAGGTGATGAAGATCGCCAAGGAGCCGATCAGCCTCGAAACGCCGATCGGCGACGAGGAAGACAGCCAGCTTGGAGATTTCATCGAGGACAAGAACGCGGTCCTGCCGCTGGACTCGGCCATTCAGGAGAACCTGAAGGAAACGACGACGCGGGTTCTGGCCAGCCTCACGCCGCGTGAGGAACGTGTCCTCAGGATGCGCTTTGGCATCGGGATGAACACTGACCACACGCTCGAAGAGGTGGGGCAGCAGTTCAGCGTGACGCGCGAACGCATCCGCCAGATCGAAGCCAAGGCGTTGCGCAAGCTCAAGCATCCCTCACGCAGCCGGAAGCTGCGGTCTTTCCTCGATCAGTAAAGCGGCAATCGCTGTGGCGAAAATGCACGAAAAGGCGCTCTCGAGCGCCTTTTTTCACGGGTGAACACTTGTCTCTAGGGCGGTTCGACGGGTCGCGATAAATTGGCGGTGCGGGTCATGGGTGTGGCCCGTTATCCAGCGCCCGGAAAGAGGCGCGTGTCATTGAGGATACGAGTATGGCACAAAAGACCGATAAACCCGCGCCGACCCCGGAAGAAGTCGCGCGCAAGAAAGCGGTGAAAGTGATCGGCTACCACGGCTGGCTTGCGGACTGGCGCCGCGCCAACCCCGAAGCCGATGTCGAGGCGCGCAAGGCTGCATGGAACGAGGTCAAGAGCGTCAAGATGCGCGATGCGCGTCGCACGCTGAAGCGGCTCGAGAAAAGCGGGCTGGTTGTCGCGGCCCTGCCGGATGCGATCGCCGCCGAGTGATCGGCGCCCGCCCGACGCACCTGCACGACGAACAATAGGTCAAAGGCCCGGCTCATGCGCCGGGCCTTTGCGTGTTGTGGGGCCGTCCTGCGCTCAGAGCGCGGCGCGGATGGTGTCGGCAATCGGCGTCGTGGGACGCCCGATCAGGGCCGAGAGGTCCGAGGAGTCGGTGTCGAGCCAGCCCGCGCGGGCGTGGTCGTCGCTGTCGGCGAGGATCCCGGCAAGCGGGGACGGCAGACCTGCACCAACGAGAGCATCGGTGTAGGCGGCGCGCGGCATGTCGGTGTAGGTTACGGGCTTGCCTGACAGATTGGACAGGGTCGCGGCGTAGTCGGCGAGCGTATAGGCGCTGTCACCGCCAAGCTCGTAGGTCTTGCCTTCGTGCCCTTCGCCGGTCAGCACGGCCACGGCGGCGGCGGCATAGTCCGCGCGCGGGGCGGTGGCGAACTTGCCGTCACCGGCAGCGCCGAAATGCTGCCCGAGTTCGAGGTCCTGTCCGAGGGTCGCCGTGATGTTCTCGGAGTACCAGCCATTCCGCAGGAGCGTGTGGGGGATCCCGGAGGCGGCAAGCGCGTTCTCGGTATCGACATGCTCGGCAGCGAGGGCCAGCGGCGAGCGATCCGCTGCGAGGAGAGAAGTATAGGCGATGAAGCCGACGCCAGCTGCCTTGGCCGCGTCGATGGCGTTCTTGTGTTGCGCGCTGCGCTGGCCGACCTCGGACGAGGAAATGAGCAGGAGCCGGTCCACCCCGTCGAAGGCCTTGGTCAATGCGTCAGTGTCGCTGTAGTCGCCGAGCCGGGCATCATAGCCGTCGGCGGCAAGACGGGCGCGGTCTTCTTCCTTGCGGACGAGAACGGCGGTGTCGGACTTGGCGACCTTGCCATCGAGGGCGGCGAGGACTTTGGCGCCAAGCTGGCCGGAGGCGCCAGTGACGAGATATTTGGTCATGATCGTTCCTTTCGTTTTGCCGTCGAGTTTCGGTCTCGAATCGGGTATAGGTCTCAATATGAGACTTTCCCGGCAAAGAGAAAGGAGGCAGGATTTCTTGCCTAGGTAACAGAAAGGGAACCGCCATGCGCGATATGGAGGCGACACGACGCGAGATGTGGGAAGCGATGGGGTTCTTTCCCGACAATTGCCCGATCCGCATGGTGCTGGACCATGTGGCGGCGAAGTGGACGCTGCTGGTGTTGCTGGAGTTGCAGGCAAAGCCCATGCGGTTCAATGCCTTGGGTCGTGCGCTCCCTGATATCTCGAAGCGGATGCTGACCCAGACCCTGCGCGATCTGGAGCGCGACGGGATCGTGACGCGGGAAGTCTTCGACACCAAGCCGCCGAGCGTGGAATACGCGCTGACCGACATGGGCCGCTCGCTCATGGGGCCGCTCTTGGGGCTCGTTGATTGGGCCGAGCGCCACATGGACCCGATCCGCGATGCCCAAAGGGTCTATGACGCCGCATGAACCGGACCTTCGAGATCGAGACGCGGGGGCAGGGCACCTATGAGTTCACCCGTGACGCAACGCGCTGGGTCGAAGGCGCGGGGGTCCGGGAGGGGCTGCTTACCCTCTTCATCCGGCACACCTCGGCCTCGCTCCTCGTGATGGAGAACGCGGATCCGGAGGTGCAGGTGGACCTGAAGAATTTCTTCGCCCGGCTGGTGCCGCCCACCACAAATCCGGCGATGTCATTTCTGACCCACACCTACGAGGGACCGGACGACATGCCGGCGCATATCAAGGCGGCGCTGTTGCCGGTGAGTATTCAGATTCCGGTCATGGACGGACGCCTCAGCCTTGGCACGTGGCAAGGGCTCTACGTCTTCGAACACCGTGACCGCCCGCATCGCCGACAGGTAGCCGCGCATCTGGGATGATTGATTCAAATGGGCAACAGGTCCGTGGCCCATCATCTGGTGGCAGCGGTTTTCCGCTACCCCAAAGGACAGGTCGCGCCTATAGTGACTGTGGATAAGTGGGCAAAGACCCACGATCAGAGGTGGACAGGCTAGAAGGAAGGGACGCTCATGCGCTGCCCGTTTTGCGGAAATGTCGATACGCAGGTGAAGGACTCGCGTCCTGCGGAAGATCATGTGGCCATCCGGCGGCGGCGCTTTTGCCCGGCCTGCGGCGGTCGCTTCACGACCTATGAGCGCGTGCAGCTGCGCGACCTCGTGGTCATCAAGACCAGCGGCCGGCGCGAGGATTTCGACCGCGACAAGCTGGAGCGTTCGATCCGGATTTCCATGCAGAAACGGCCCGTTGAGCCCGAGCGTATCGACCAGATGATCTCGGGCATCGTGCGGCGGCTGGAGAGCATGGGCGAGACGGATATTCCGTCCAAGACCATCGGCGAGATCGTGATGGAAAGCCTCGCGCGGATCGACACCGTGGCCTATGTGCGCTTTGCCAGCGTCTACAAGAACTTCCAGGCGGCGGACGATTTCGAGAAATTCATGAGCGAACTGCGCCCGGATCTGCCCACCGAAGAGGCGTAATGACCGACGAGCGTTACATGCGGATGGCCCTGTCGCTCGCGCGGCGGGGCCTTGGCTCTGTCTGGCCGAACCCGGCGGTCGGTTGTGTGCTGGTCGCGGGCAGACGGATCGTGGGCCGGGGCTGGACCCAGCCCGGTGGCCGCCCCCATGCCGAGGTCGTGGCGCTCGCGCAGGCCGGCGCGGCAGCGCGGGAGGCGACGGCCTATGTGACTCTCGAACCCTGTTCCCATCACGGCAAGACGCCGCCCTGCGCCGAGGCGCTGATCGCGGCGGGCGTCGCGCGGGTCGTGGTGGCGCTGGGTGATCCGGACCCGCGGGTGAACGGGCGTGGCATTGCGATGCTGCGTGACGCGGGTATCACGGTCGAAACGGGGCTTTGCGAGGCCGAAGCGCGAGCGGACCAGATCGGGTTTCTGAACCGCGTGATGCTGGGGCGGCCCATGGTGACGCTGAAGCTTGCCGCGTCTCTGGACGGGCGGATCGCCACCGCGACGGGCGAAAGCCAGTGGATCACCGGGCCCGAGGCGCGGCGGATGGTCCATGCGATGCGCATGACCCATGACGCGGTGATGGTGGGGGCGGGCACGGCGCGGGCCGATGACCCGAGCCTCACGGTGCGTGACATGGGCGCGCGGCGTCAGCCGGTGCGAGTCGTGCTGTCACGCCATCTCGACCTGCCTGAAGACTCGGTGCTCGCACGGACGGCGCGGGAGGTGCCGGTCTGGCTTGTCCATGGGGAGCGGGCCGAGGCATCGCGGGTCGCGAGCTGGGAGGCGCTTGGCGCGCGGCTTTTTCCTGTGCCGGTGATCGGCGGGCAACTGGATGTTGCCGCGGCGCTGGCCGCACTCGGGCAGGCCGGGCTCACGCGGGTGTTCTGCGAGGGCGGGGGCGGGCTTGGCGCGTCGCTGCTTGGCGCCGGGCTCGTAGACGATTTCGTGGGCTTCACCGCCGGGATCGCACTTGGGGCCGAGGGGCGTCCGTCGCTCGCTGCGATGGGCATCGATGCGCTCGCCGACGCGCCAAGCCTGCGGCTCGTGGAGACACGGGTCCTGGGCGGGGACGTGATGCACCACTGGCGACGGTTGTGACAGGTTCGAGACTGGAGGGGCTGTCTGCCCCTCCAGACCTCCCCGAGGATACTTGGGAACTGGAGAAGCCGTCAGCGGCGCCAGAGGTGGCTGCGGCTTGCCAGGAGCCCCTGGAGTTTCGAGAGCGCGCTGAGAAGCGGTTTGCCGGGGCCGGTGTTTCCCGCCTCGATCCGGTCGAGGACGACTTCGGGCGGGCAGGGTGTTCCGGTCACCGGGTCGAAGTAGCGGGGGTAGTCGATGAGGACCGCATGGGCGAGGGCGATGAGGTCCGGGCGCGCACGGCGGCGATCCGGGGTCGTCCCTAGGTCGCGGGTGAGGCCCCAGCCCGCGTAGAAGGGGGCGCCAAGGCAAGTGACGGTCTTGCCCCGGAGCAGTGCTTCGAAGCCCGCGAGCGAGGTCATTGTCCAGACCTCGTCCACCCCATCCAGGAGATGCGCCATGTCGGCGTTGCTGGCGATGAGGTCGGCGTAGGGCGCGGCCTCGTCGAGCGGAATCGCGCCGGGGCGCAGGCCGGTTTCCACGTCCGGGTGCGGCTTGTAGATGATCCGCGCGTCCGGGTTCGCGGCGCGCGTGCCGCGCAGAAGTCCGCGGTTGTGGCTGACCTCGGTGGTGCCGAGCCGGATCGAGGCGTCGTCTTCGACCTGTCCGGGCACGAGGATGAGGTGGCCCTCGGGCAGCGCCAGGGCTGGTTGGTCGAGGTTGTATTTCGTGATGCCTGCGCTGGTGAGGCGGGCAACGAGGCGCTCGGCGCGGTGGCGGCAGCCCTCGGGGAGCTTTTCCGAGGCGGCGATCAGGCTTTCGAGCCGGGAGGGCCGCGTCGGGTCGTAGTAGATGCCGAGATCGTCGGCCACGAGGGACATCGGCGGCACAAGCTCGGCACCGAGCCCTCGCGACCGTATGAAACCGTCCTCGACGTGGATCGCGAGGCTTGTGGTCTGCGGGTCGCCCGCACCCCAGGTGATATGTTTGCGCTGGTCCGCCTCGGCCTTGGCGGCGATCTTGTCGCCTTCGGCAAAGACGACGCCGCGGCCCGAGCCGAAGAACCGCGCGACCGGGGCGCGTTTCCACAGGCGGAAGTTCGAGGCGACGTAACCCCGCGCGTCCTCGCGGGTGGCGCGGGCGCGGGCCTCGAGCGTCGAGATGACTGTGTCGAGATCGCAGAGCCGGTCGCGGTAGGGGTCATACCAGATCGGGTATTCGATCATCGCGGCGGCGAAAAGCTGCGCGCGGGTGAGTTTGCGTTCGCGTCGGGGCACCGGGTTTTCGTCCTTGGTCAGGCCCCAGCCCGCGTAGAAGGGCTGGCCGAAGACGCGGGGTTTGTGACCGGCCATGATCGCCTCGAACCCCATGCCGGAGGAGACTGTGTAAACGGCGACCGCGCCCTCCATCAGTGCCCAAGGGCTGACCGGATCGGTGAGGAGCGAGACCTTGCCCATGGCGTGTTCGGGGCCGAAGTATCCGGGGCGATGGCCCGCTTCGGTTTCCGGGTGGGTCTTGATCACCACGCGCAGGCCCGGATTTTCCTCCTGCGCCATGATGAGCATTTCGGTGAAAAGCGCGGGCGTTGCGCGCGAGGCTACGACCGAGGCATCGCCCTGCGTCTGGTCGATGACGAGAACGTAGGGCGCGCGCGGCAGGTCTGCCAAGGGGTTGAAAGCGTTGTATTTCGAGATATGCGCGGCGCGGATCCGGTCTATCGCGTCGCGGGCTTGCGACAGGAGCGCGTAGTCGTCGAGCGGCGCGGTGGTCAGAATACGTTCGAGATCGGAGGGCACGCGCGGGTCGAAATGAACCCCGGAGCGGTCGAGGAGCAGGCCAATGGGCGGTTCGCCCTCGCGGCCCGTTCGGACAGAGCGCAGGAAGGCATCTTCGATCCTGAGGAGGTTCGCGCCACGGCGTTCTGCGACGGCATGGCCCCGGCTCGCGGTCGGCGAGGCACCCCAGACGGCGATGTGGTCTTCGGGGCCGGGTAGTCCCAGTTTCAGCTCCCAACCGGCGAGGGTGAGGATACGGCGCAACCGGCGCTCGCGCAGGAAGCCGCCGGAATAATAGTAAAGCCGCCGGGAGGGGAGGCTCCCGGCGGCTTGGGTCTGTGTCACGCGGTCCACTTGGCCTGCCGTGCGCGCGCCGTTTACGGCGTGCTGCCGATGAGGCCGAGGGTGTTGCCCGCCGAGGTCAGGCTTTCCGCCGCGCCGAGCGTGCCGGTCAGGGCCGAGATGACCTTGGACCACTGCACGAAGGGTGCCTCGGTCACGTAGACGGTATCGCCGTCGCGGATCACGAAGTCGCGGGCCATGAACATGCCATTGGGCTCGGTCAGGTTCAGCACGTAGATCATGCGCTGCTCGCCGACGAGGTCATTGCGGGCGAGGACCGAATTGGCGATCTCGGCCGGTTCGTTGCGGAACACGAAGATGCCCGTGGGATCGGCCAGCGTCGGGTTGAGACCGCCGACCTGCGCAATGGCTTCGAGTGCCGAGAGGTTCTGGGTCTGGAAATTCACGCGGGTCTGCGTGCCGGTGGCGCCCATCGCGGTGAAGGCGCGGGTGTCGGCCTCGACCAGGATGCGGTCGCCGTTGCGCAGCGCAATGTCTGCGCGCGGGTCCTCGAAAAGGTCCTGATACCAGATCTTGCCCGTGGCGCCGCCGCGGATGATCCTGACCACCGCAACCTCGGGGTTCACGGCCACGCCGCCCGCGCGTGCCAGCATGGCGCCCAGCGTCCGGGTCGGCCGCTCGATGGCATAGACGCCCTGCGCGCTAACTGCGCCAGTGATCGACACGGTGGCGCCATCGCCCGCGACGCGGCTTACGGTGACCTGCGGGTCCGGCGTCTGGGTCGCAAGGTTCTCGGTGATGATGCGACGCACGGCGTCGGGGGTGTTGCCCGCCGCCTTGATCCGTCCCGCGTAGGGGATGAAGATGAAGCCCGCGCCGTCGACCTGCACCTCTTGCAGCGCGGCGGGCGCGCCGGCCGAGGCGAGGATGCCCTGGTCCACGTTTTCCCAGATCGCCACGCCCAGCACGTCGCCGGGGCTGATCGTGTCCGATCCGCCAAGGCTCGCGTTGGTGAAGGCGCTCGAGAAGCCCAGGGCCGGGGTGACGGCGGTCGCGCGGGTCACCCTGTCGCTCACGGCCACCACGAAGGCGTCGCCTTGCCGCTGCACCGAGCCGGAGTAGATTTCCTGCTTGTTCGGGCCGCCGCGCGGCAGGACGTTACAGCCCGCCAAAGCGCCCACAAGCACGACGAGGGCCGCAATGCGGACCCATGAATTGCCCTGATTTTTCACTGCCCGGGCTCCTTTTTGGAGTTCTGCCTCAGTTCTTTTTTTGTGAATCTAGCGGTTTGCGGTGTAAAAAGGAAGCCTTGCCAGGCACCTGTGGCAGGTATGCGCCACCTTTGCATCCAGGGTGTGGCTTTCGGGACTCGCGTGGGCATTTGCCGGTTGCATCGCGGCGCGGGACAGCCCACATCTGCGCCGGGAGGCCACATTGCCGAGAGAGTGCAGATGACCCAGACCCTGTCCCGCAGCTTTATTCGTCATGTCGTGTTCTTTTCGGCCAAGGACCCGGCCGATGTGACCCGTATCCGTGAGGGGCTGTCGATGCTTGCCGAGATCCCCCATGTTCGGCTCTTCGAGGTGGTCGAGAACCGGCGCGTGGACGGTATTTCCTCGGAGGTGGACGTGGTCGTCTATGCCGAGTTCGAGGATGCCGAGGCCCACGCCGCCTACAAGGCCCACCCGATCTACCAGGCGAGCATCGATCTGGTGCGCCCGCTGCGCGAGTTGCGTGTCGCCGCGGACTTCTGAGCGGTGCCAAGAATTATGCGCGAGGCTTACGTTCATTTCGACGCGGGCCCATCGGGACTGCCGTGCCGGTTTTCCGATCCTTTGCGCAGGATCAAGGCCTGGACGGCGGATGAAGTCGCGGACGCCTTCGCCGCGATCGAGGCGGCACGGGAAGCGGGGCTTTGGCTCGCGGGCCATGCGTCTTACGAACTGGGTTACCCGCTGATCCCGAAACTCGCCAATCGGATGCCGGGGGGCAGACAGGTGCCGCTCTTGGACTTTGGCGTGTTCGAGGCGCCGGGGCAGGCACGGGCCCTTGATGCCGTCGAGGGGTCGATGACCCTGCCAGAGCCTGTCTGGACGGCAGCTGATTACGAGGCGGCGTTCCGGCAGGTGCATGACTACATCGGTGCGGGTGACATCTATCAGGCGAACCTGACCTTTCCGATGTGCGCGCGGCTCGTGGGTTCGGCCGAGGGGCTTTATGCCCGGCTCGCCGCGAGCCAGCCCGTGCCGCATGGGGCTCTTGTGAACCTTGGCGGGCCAGTGATCCTGTCGCGTTCGCCAGAGCTGTTCTTCGAGGTGAAAGGACGCATACTTACGACCCGTCCGATGAAGGGCACTGCGCCGCGTGGGGCGACGATGGGCGAGGATGCGGTGCGGCGGCAGGCGCTGGCCCTGTCCGAAAAGAACCAGGCCGAGAACCTGATGATCGTGGACCTTTTGCGCAACGACATGTCCCGCGTTTCCAAACCGGGCAGCGTGCGGGTGCCGGAATTGTTCACCATCGAAAGCTACGCGACGCTGCACCAGATGACCTCGCGTATCACGTCCGAACTGACGGAAGGCGTGACGGTGGCCGAGATGTTCGAGGCACTTTTCCCCTGCGGCTCGATCACCGGTGCACCCAAGATCCGGGCGATGGAGATCATCGCGGACCTCGAGGCCGGACCGCGTGGCGCCTATTGCGGCGCCGTGGGCTGGATCGCGCCCTCAGGCGATATGCGGTTCAACGTGGCGATCCGCACTTTGACCCTGCACGACGACGGGCGCATCGAGATGGGCGTGGGCGGGGGCGTCGTCTACGACTCGACCGGGCCTGACGAATACGACGAGGCCTTGCTCAAGGCCAGTTTCACGCGCCTCGACGAGGGCCGCGACGGGCGGTTCAGGTTCGCCGGATGAGAGGCCGCGGGATGGGGTGGCACCCCATCCTACTTGATGAGGCGCAGTTGCTGGCGCGGGGTCGCGGTGCCTTTGGCCAGCGCGTCATAGGGGTCATCTCCCGCGAGCATCATGTCGACGATCTGGCGCAGGAGCTGGCGGCGGCCCCGTGCTGAATAGAATCCGCCGGGGATCTGCGAGGTTTCGAGCAGGTAGTGCCGGTAGTCGCGGTAGGCGCGGCTGTCGGGGCGGGCGGGCCGGGCGAAGAATTCGGCCAGCGGCTGGGTCGAGACGAACTCGGGCTTGGCATAGACCGCGCGCCCGAAGGTCTTGAGCGGCAGGCCGCGCCAGAGCACCTGTTGCGCGGCGGTCGAGTTCACCGTGACGGCAGAGCGGGCATGGTCGAGCAGGCGCGCGAGCTTGCCGCCCCGGATGTAATGCACCCGGCCAGCCACCCCGCGTTCGCGGGCAAGGCGGCGGATTTCGCGGCGCTGGTTCTCGCGCCCGTCCTCGAGTGGATGGGCTTTGAACACGAGGTGATGGTGCCGCGGCGCGCCCTCGGCAAAGCCGGTGATCACGAGGTCGAGGAACTCGGTCACGCTAGTGAAGGGCGAATGTTCGACGAAGCTCGAATCGTGCGCCAGTTGCAGGAGCGCGAGGTGATAGGGATAGCCCGCGTTCTTGACCCGCATGGTCGCGATGATGCGTTCGAGCGCCTGGTAGGGCATCAATGTCAGGCGCTTGATGTAAAGCGCGAATTCCTTGGTCACGGGAAGGTCGCGGTGGGGCTTGAACCCGGCATAGCGGCGGTTCGCGAACATCACGAACCAATGGTAGAGCGCGCCGTAGAAGATGTGGTGGCGCATGTCGCCCCAATGGGCGGGCGGCTCGGGAATGTCGAGTTCGGCATTGGCGAGCACGGTCTGCATCGCGGCCACGTCCATCTCCATGAGCCGCGAGTGGCCATTGGCCCCGCCGCGTTCGTAGCTGACCCAATAGGGGCGCAGGTAGCCCTCTTCGAACACATGCACGGTGAGGCCCGCGTCCTTGGCGGCGCGCACGGCCTCGGCATGGACAAAACGGGTGTCGCCGTAAAGCACGAGGTCAGTGACGTTCTTTTCCGCAAGGATGGCGCGGATGCGGTCCCGCCAGGCCTCCTGCGGGCCGGCGAAGGGCAGGTAGGACTCTCGGTCGCCCCAGAACACCTCGTCCCCCCGGTTGAAGCCCACGCGCCAGACGGCAGCACCCGAGGCGCGCAGCATCCGGCCGAGCCGCCGGTAGTAGGGCCCATGTGGTCCCTGCAGGAAAAGGAATACCCGGTCTGTCCCGTCGATCGCTGCCATGCCTCTGAAACTACCCGTTTTTCTTATGCCTGTCGCGCAATACCCGCAGCTGCGCCGCGAGAAAAGCCTGCGATTGTCTTGCGTTGCGGAAGGAAATCACGGGAAGCGGGCGAATTTGTGACCAGATAGAAACCGGCTTTGGCATGGCGCAAGGGAAGCGCGTCAGGGCCGGGGTGCTTGGCAAAGGGCGCGGGGCGGCGTAGCCATGGGTGAAAGCCGCGGCGCCAGCGCGACGCGGCGAAGCGAACGAAGGAGCCCCATATGTTCACCGGGATCATCACCGACATCGGAACGCTGGCCAAGGTCGAGAAGTCCGGCGATCTGCGCGCGCGGATCACCACGGGTTACGACACCGAGGGGATCGAGCTTGGCGCCTCTATCGCGTCGGACGGGGTCTGCCTGACGGTCACGGCGCTGGGACCCGATTGGTATGAAGTCTTCGTCTCGGGCGAGACGCTGGCCAAGACGAACCTTGGCAATTGGCAGGTGGGCCAGCGGGTCAATCTGGAACGTGCGCTCAAGGTCGGCGACGAATTGGGCGGGCATATCGTGTCCGGTCACGTGGACGGCGTGGCCGAAGTCGTGGGCGTGACCCCCGAGGGCGACTCGACCCGGGTGCGGCTGCGCGCGCCGGGGAGCCTCGCAAAGTTCATCGCGCCCAAGGGGTCGGTGGCACTGAATGGCACCTCGCTCACCGTGAACGAGGTCGAGGGCGACGTCTTTGGCGTGAACCTGATCACCCATACGAAAGAGGTTACCACTTGGGCGGGCATCGCGGTGGGCGACCGGGTCAACCTCGAGATCGACACGCTGGCGCGCTACGTGGCGCGGCTGGGCGAATACGCCGCATGATCGGGCAAAGCGCATGATCGGGCACAATGGCGGGCCGGGTCTGGGCGGCGGTGGCTTCGGGCTTTACGCGTGGAGGCGGGCGCGGGCCGAGCTGATTTCCGAACGGATGCCGCTCGAGATCGTGCGACGGCGGGTGGCGCGGGCGAAGGAGCTGGGGCTCGATTACAAGAGCTATGCCTCGATCCGCGCGGCGTCGGGCCGCGATGTGATTGCGTTTCTGTTTTCCTCGAATGCGCTTCGGGTCGGGCCGCGCATGGTGGCGATCCCGGCCGAGCGGGCGGAAAGGCTCAGTGCGCTGAAGGGTGTCACGCGGCTGGCCGCCGTGCATCGCCCGCTCGCCCCGGAGACCGTCGCGCGGGAGAATGCGGCGCTGATCGAGGCGGCTCATGCGGCCCCCACGTTGGCCGAGGGCTGGTCGGACACGCGCGCGCGCCTCGCCGCGATGACGGCCGGGCAGGGGCTGCCGCCCAACGGGGTCCTGGTGATCGGCGAGACGGCGCTCGAGGCCGAATGGATGGTGGCGGGGCGCATGGCCGGATACCTGCCCGCCGCGCGGTATTTTCAGACGCTTTGACTTATTCGCATGGCCGCATATGATCTGTCCCAAATCAGGGAGAATCCTATGCCGATACTACGCCCCACCCGGCGCGAGATGCTGCGTTACGCCGCCGCCATGCCCGCCTTTGCGCTGACTGCGCAGATGCCCTTTGCCGCGCGGGCGGAGATTGGTCCGCCCGACGGCGGCAACCCGGCGCACTTCCGGTTCTCTCTGGGCGCGGCGCAGGTGACAGTGGTCTCGGACGGTTGGTTCGCGCAGCCGATGTCGTCGCTCGGGGTAAATGCGGACGAAGCCGAAAAGCTCGCCTTTCTCGAGGCGCATTACCTGTCCACGGAGGAGATCGTCGGTCACACCAACCATGTGCTCATCGACACGGGCGCGGCGCGGGTGCTTGTGGACGTGGGGTCGGGAAACCGGTTCTTCGACACGGCGGGCAAGCTCATCGGCAATCTCGAGGCGGCGGGGATCGACCCCGGCTCGATCACCCATGTGGTGCTGACCCATGCCCATCCCGATCACATCTGGGGCATCCGAGACGACTTCGACGAGGCGATCCTGCCAGGGGCGGAATACGTGATCGGCGAAGCGGAGCATGGCCACTGGATGCAGGAAGGTCTGGTCGACCGGGTTGCCCCCGAGGCACAGCAATTCGTCCTGGGGGCGGTCAATTCCATCAACGCCGACGGGGTCGAGTGGACGCTGGCGGCGGATGGTCACGAAGTGGTGCCGGGGGTGCGCCTCATGGCGACCCATGGCCATACGCCGGGGCATATGTCGGTCCTGGTGACGAGCGGGGACGAGAGCCTGATCGTACTCGGCGACGCCGTGACCCATGCCTATGGCCATTTCTTCCATCCCGACTGGTATGGCTCGATGGACAGCGACCCCGAGGCGACGGTGGCGACGCGAAGGCGCGTGCTCGACATGGCGGCGACGGACCGGGTGCCGGTGGTGGGCTATCACTTTCCCTTCCCCGGCGTGGGGCATGTGATGCGGGACGGTGACGGCTATGCCTTTGTCCCCGCGCTCTGGCGGTTCTGAAGGGTTTCGACTTTCGCTTGCGCGAAAGCCGACCGCGTGGGGGCTCTGCCCCCACACCCCCGCCATAGGTGGGGGCTCTGCCCCCACACCCCCGAGGTATTTATGAAGCAGTGAAGGGAGCGGGGCGGCGCGTCGTGTGCAAACCGGGGCCCTGCATCCCTGCACAGGACACTTGCGTCACGTCCCTCTGGCCTTGAGGCGATCAAGGCGATATGTCCGGGCCAATTGGGTTCCCAGGCTTCGAGGACAGGATGAGCGATACTCTTTATGACAAGCCCGGCGTGGTTGAACGCAGCTATTCCGACGTGATCTCGAAGATCGAGGATATCATCGAGGACGCGCGCAACGGGCGGATGTTCATCTTGGTCGATCACGAGGACCGCGAGAACGAAGGCGATCTTGTGATCCCCGCGCAGATGGCGACGCCTGAGGCGATCAATTTCATGGCGACCCATGGTCGGGGGCTGATCTGCCTGTCGATGACATCTGAGCGCGTGGATGCGCTGGGGCTGTCGCTCATGGCCTCGCAGAATTCGTCGCGCCACGAGACGGCCTTTACCATTTCGATCGAGGCGCGCGAAGGCGTGACCACCGGGATTTCGGCCCACGACCGGGCGCGCACCGTATCGGTGGCCATCGACCCGACGCGCGGACCCGCCGACATCGCGACGCCGGGGCATGTGTTCCCGCTGCGCGCCAAAGACGGCGGAGTTCTGGTGCGGGCCGGTCACACGGAGGCGGCGGTCGATATCTCGCGTCTCGCGGGTCTCAATCCCTCGGGCGTGATCTGCGAGATCATGAACGAGGATGGCACCATGGCGCGGCTGCCCGACCTCATTGCCTTTGCACAGAAGCACGGGCTGAAGATCGGGACGATTTCGGACCTCATCGCCTATCGCCACCGGCACGACAACCTCGTGAACGAAGTGGCGGTGAAGAGCGTCACTTCGGCCTATGGCGGCGAGTGGCTCCTGCGGATTTTCCAGGACGAGACGCAGGGAGCCGAGCATATCGTGCTCACCAAGGGCGATCTGACGGGAGACGAGCCGGTGCTGGTGCGGATGCACGCGATGAACGTGCTTGAGGATGCGCTGGGGCTGGGGCCGAACCCGCATGACGAACTTCCGCGCGCGATGGAGATCGTGGCGGAGAAGGGCCGGGGGGTCATCGTGCTCTTGCGCGATCCGTCGATGAAGCTCGCGGTTGATGGTGCCGTGGCGCCCACGGTGCTGCGGCAATACGGGCTGGGCGCGCAGATCCTGTCGGCGCTGGGCATTCACCGCATGGTTTTGCTTACCGACAGCCCGCAGCCCAAGGTCGTGGGGCTCGATGCCTATGACCTGTCCATTGAGGGCACCCATCCGATCCGGGGAGGCAACTGATGGCCGGAACCGAGACACATTACACGCTGGCACGGCCATCTTTTGACAAGGCGCCCAAGCTGCTTATCGTGGTGGCGCCCTATTACAAGGACATCGCCGACAACCTCATCGCCGGTGCCAAGGCCGAGATCGAGGCCGTGGGCGGGTCGTGGGAGCTAATCGAGGTGCCTGGTGCGCTCGAAATTCCGACCGCCGTCGGCATTGCCGAGCGGCTGGCCGAGTTTGACGGTTACGTGGCGCTGGGCTGCATCATCCGGGGCGAGACGACGCACTACGACACGGTCTGCAACGACAGCTCGCGGGGGCTCATGGAGCTGGGGCTGCGCGGGCTGTGCATCGGGAACGGCATCCTGACGGTGGAAAACCGCCCGCAGGCCGAGGTGCGCGCCGATCCGGGCCAGATGAACAAGGGTGGCGGCGCGGCGGCGGCGGCGCTGCATCTCATCGCGCTCACGCGGAAATGGTCGAAGTCGGAAAAGCCTGTTGGCTTCCGTCCCGTCGGCGGCTAGAAGCGCGGCCTTGAACCCGGATCCGAGGCCGACGATGACCATCTCGAACCTGTCGAACAACCAGAAACGCAAGCGCCGGAGCGCCACGCGGCTTTTCGCCGTGCAGGCGCTCTTTCAGATGGAGGCCTCGGGCCAGTCCGTCGACCGCGTCGCGCAGGAGTTCGAGGATTTCCGGTTCGGCGCGGTTTATGAAGAAGGCGAATATGAAGAGGGCGACCGGGATTTCTTTCGCGCGCTTCTGAATACGGTCTGGGATAGTCAGGCAAAGATCGACCAGATGACCGACCGGGCGCTGGTGGCGAAATGGCCGATCGGGCGGATTGATCCGACGCTGCGGGCTCTGTTTCGAGCGGCAGGCGCGGAGCTTGTCCAGAAGGACACGCCGCCAAAGGTCGTGATCAACGAGTTCGTGGATGTGGCGCGGGCGTTTTTTCCCGAGGGCGACGAGCCGAAGTTCACGAATGCGGTGCTCGACCATATGGCCCGAGAGGCGCAGCCGGAGGCCTTCTGAGGCGCTCTGCGACTTTGGGACGCTTTGAGTGCGGCCCCGGCGGTGTTATCCTGTAGGTCACAGGAGGTGCATCATGCCCGAACTCATCAAGCTCTATATCCGTCACGTGGTCATCGGCTTTGCGCTGTCTGGCGTGTTCGTCGCAGCTCTGCTCTGGATGAACGTGGCCAACCTCTGGCACCTTGTGTCGACCTCGAACATCGGTTGGATTGCGGTAGCGATGCTGTTCGTGGGGCATGGGATCGTCTTTGCGGGTGTGCAGTTCGCAATGACCATCATGCGGATGGGCGAGGATCGGGGGCCGCAGGGTGGCACGCGCGCGCCAGTTGCAACGAATATCCCTGTGAAAGTCGAGGCGGTCGCGCGCGAGCGCCGCTGAGGGTCAGTAGACCTTCAGGATTTCGTCCAGCGGTTTCTTGATCTTGGCCACGGCGGGCACGGTCGCGTCGGGGGCAGGGTGGCCAACGGCGAGGATCATCACCGGCTTCTCGCTCTCGGGCCGACCCAGCGCCTCGTTCAGGAATTTCATGGGGTTGGGCGTATGGGTGAGGCAGGACAGCCCCGCCGTGTGCAGCGCCGCGATGAGGAAACCGGTAGCGATGCCGACGCTTTCGGGGACGTAGTAATTCTTGAACCGCGTGCCGTCGTCAAAGGTGCCCCAGCGCTGGGCGAAGATCACGATGAGCCAGGGGCAAGTGGTGAGGTGCGGTTTCGAAGCGTCGGTGCCGATGGGTTCGAGCGCCTTGAGCCATTCGTCGCCACCGCCGCCCGCGTAGAATTTTTCCTCCTCCGCTTCGGCCTCGGACCGGATGCGGGCCTTGAGCGCCGGGTCCGCGACGGCGGCAAAGAACCATGGCTGGTGATTGGCGCCCGAGGGGGCGCGGCCGGCTGTCGCGACGGCGGTTTCGATCACCGCGCGGGGCACCGGCTGGTCGGAGAAATCGCGCACCGAATGGCGGCGGGACATGAAGTCGAACCAGTCACGGGCGCGGGTAAGCGATTCGACGTCCTTCAGATCCATCCGGTCGGGCAGGGCCAGCGGCTCGTGCGGCAGATTTTCGCGTGAAAACATGGGTTTCCCCCCCCTAATGCAGGGAGGGTAGTGGGTGGCGGGACCGCACGCAACCGTCTGGGAAGCGCATTCCCGAGGACCTGTATATACAGGTGGGCGCCGGGTAACTCGGCCAGGACCGCGACAGAGCCAGCTCCCTCGGATTTGCTTAAGGCCACCGGAATGTTCCCGTGTGACGAGTAGGGCAGACCGCCAAGGCCCGAGATAGGGGGGGCGGGCATGGCATGCAAGGGGGTGGGCACCGATTGTGGGCTGGACTTTTGTTCTCGTTGTGTTCACTTTGGCGGCATGACCCATACGCAACCAACCCCGATTCTTGGTCTGGACCATGACCTGCCACCTGCGAACGCGCAGCCCGGTCAGATGCTGGCGCGGGGCGTGGCGCGGCATCTGGCGACGCTCGATTTCGCCTGTGTCGAGGAATTCGTGCCCGCCCGGGGGCTGCGTACGGATGTCTATGCGCTGGGGCCCAAGGGTGAGATCTGGGTGATCGAGTGCAAGTCCTGCCGCGCCGACTATATGGCTGATCAGAAGTGGCAGGGATATCTCGACTATTGCGACCGGTTCTTCTGGGCGGTGTATCGGGACTTTCCGGTGGACCTGCTGCCCAAGGGCACCGGACTTATCGTCGCCGATGCCTATGACGCCCAGATCGTCACGATGGGGCCGGAGACGAAGCTCGCACCTGCCCGGCGCAAGAAGCTGACGCTTGCTTTTGCCCGCTGCGCGGCTCGGCGGCTTCAAGGCCACCGCGATCCCGGCATCACCGCGACCGGGATCAACGCTTCTTAGAGCCCTTGCCACCCTTGGCAGCCATTTGCTGGGCCTGCATGGCCGCAGCCTTGATCTCTTCCGCGATCTCGATGGCCTCTTCCGGATCGAAGTCCATCGGCAGGTCGATTCCGTCCCCTTCGATGTAGATGCGGACCATGCCGAGCGTCGTCGGCCCGATCTGAAGGTTCGCGCTGAGGTCGCTTTCGGAATTGATACCCATGGGAGGCTCCTTGACAGAAGGGGGCGAAGAGAGGGGAAACCGTTACGCCGACGCCCGCGTTTTTTCAAGCCCGCCCTCTTGCAATACGCGGGAGGGGGGGGTAAATCACGCCCCGTGCCGCCTTAGCTCAGTTGGTTAGAGCGCCTGATTGTGGATCAGGAGGTCCCCCGTTCGAGCCGGGGAGGTGGTACCACTCCCATCATCGCGATATCGGCAAGGCCGGGCAGAAGGCACGATGACACGAGCGTCCATGCGGGCGGCTTCGTCTGCGGCCGAAACTGCCTAGCGGTCGATGGTTAGTTCCTGACGCAGGAATTGACCGGTCGGGTCGAAGACCAGCGCCCGTCCGTCCGTCGTCACGACCAGCAGATAGTCGGGACCGCGAGTCATGGACTCGGCTTGAGCGCCCTCGGGTAGGGCAATGGCGTCCGGGAAGACCGCCGTTGGCGCGGACTGGTTGAAACGCATCGCGACCAATGCGATGAGGACCACCAGACCGACGATCATCACAACGGTGAGGGTCGTCACCAACCATTTCAGGTAGCGCACAAGACCGGCGTCGGGGCCGGTGAGGGGAGCTTCGTTCATGTCGTCCATTTCGCCCTCATCTGCGCTTGTCGTCGAAATCGGGGAAAACCCGCCCGAGCGGCTTGATAAGGCCTTGGCGCGCTTTGTGCCAGAGGAGGCGAACCTGTCGCGCTCGCGGCTGGCCAAGCTGATCGCCGACGGTCAGGTGAGCCGGGACGGTAAGGTTCTGGACAGCCCGAAGGCACGGGTCGAGGCTGGCGATCTGATCCAGGTCATCGTGCCGGAGGCTGAAGAGACCCACATGCGGCCGGAAGCGATCGCGCTCGAGGTGGTGTGGGAAGACACAGATCTGATCGTGGTGAACAAGCCCGCGGGCATGGTGGTGCATCCGGCGCCGGGCACGCCCTCGGGCACGCTGGTAAACGCCCTTCTGGCCCATTGCGGTGATGACCTGTCGGGCGTGGGCGGCGAAAAGCGGCCCGGCATCGTGCATCGGATCGACAAGGACACTTCGGGGCTGCTCGTCGTGGCGAAAAGCGATGCGGCGCATCACGGGCTGGCGGCCCAGTTCGAGAAACACACGGTCGAGCGACATTACATGGCATTGGTCCACGGCGTGCCCGATATGGCCGATCCGCGCCTGAAGGGCGTCAAGGGCGTGAGTTTCGAACAGGGGGGGATCGTCAAGATTCAGACCCAGCTTGCGCGCCACAAGACCGACCGGCAAAAACAGGCCGTGGTCTGGTCGGGTGGGCGTCATGCGGTGACGCGGGCACGGCCGGTTGAAACATTCGGCTCCCCCGGCATGATCACGCTGGTCGATTGCTGGCTGGAAACCGGGCGCACCCACCAGATCCGGGTGCACATGGCCCATGCCGGTCATGGCCTCGTCGGTGACCAGACCTATGGCGGACGCCGCCGCGTGTCGGAAAAGGCGCTGGCCCCCGGTGCCGCCGAGGCCGCGATGGCGTTTCCTCGTCAGGCGCTTCATGCTGCGACCCTTGGTTTCACTCACCCGGTTTCCGGGGAACCCCTGCGTTTCGAGGCGCGTTTACCTGGCGATATGGCGGGGCTGATCGAACTGTTGCGCGAACCTGTGCAGTGATGCGCCAGATGCTTTCGTGCATTGATGCACAACGCCGGCGCTTTGTAACAAGCCGCACGTGCGCGTGAGGCCGCTGTAAAAGCGACGGGTTAGGCTTCATACTCCGTTCAAGACTCGGGAGGTAAGGACCTCTTGAACAGGTGCAAGCGCGCCCTAAATCAAATGTTAACCCTCGAAACATTGAGGGGCGCGACAGTGGAGACGCGAACAGATGGCAAACTATGGCAATCTACCGGCCCCGACCCCGGAAGGCGGGCTGAACCGATACCTTCAGGAAATCCGGCGGTTCCCGATGCTGGAGCCGGAAGAGGAATATATGCTCGCCAAGAATTGGGTCGAGCATCAGGATACCGAGGCGGCGCATAAGCTCGTCACCTCCCACCTGCGCCTGGCGGCGAAGATCGCCATGGGCTACCGCGGCTATGGTCTGCCGCAGGCGGAAGTGATTTCCGAGGCGAACGTGGGGCTCATGCAGGCGGTCAAACGGTTTGATCCGGAAAAGGGCTTCCGTCTCGCGACCTATGCGATGTGGTGGATCCGCGCCTCGATCCAGGAATACATCCTGCGGTCTTGGTCGTTGGTGAAGCTCGGCACCACCTCGGCGCAGAAGAAGCTGTTTTTCAACCTGCGCAAGGCGAAGGCCCGGATCGGCGCGCTCGAGGACGGCGACCTTCGTCCCGAGAACGTGGCGCAGATTGCCCATGATCTGAATGTGACCGAGGACGAGGTCATCTCGATGAACCGCCGGATGTCCGGTGGCGACGCGAGCCTCAATGCCACGATTTCGGCCGATGGCGAATCGTCGATGCAGTGGCAGGACTGGCTCGAGGACGAGGACGCCGATCAGGCGGGCGATTATGCCGAGCGGAATGAGCTCGATGTTCGGCGCGAGATGCTGGCGGCGGCGATGGACGTGCTCAACGACCGCGAGCGCGACATCCTGACCCAACGGCGGCTGTCCGACGAGACGGTGACGCTCGAGGACCTGTCGGGGCAATATGACGTGAGCCGTGAACGTATCCGGCAAATCGAGGTGCGCGCCTTCGAAAAGCTGCAGAAGCGGATGCAGGAGCTTGCGTCGGAAAAGGGCATGGAAGCCGTCGCCTGATACCGCTAACCTTTCGCCGTCCGGGGCATGTGCCTTGGACGGCGTAATTCTGTGCGAGGGCAAGCGATGTCGTTTCGATGGGGCATTCTGGGGGCCGCGAATTTCGCGGCGCAACACATGGCCCCGGCTATCCATGCCGCCCGTGGCAATGCGCTTGTGGCGCTCGCCACCTCTTCGCCCGAGAAAGCGACCCAGTTCGAGGCGATTGCGCCCGGCCTGATCGTTTATCCCGACTACGACGCGCTGCTTGCATCTGACAAGATCGACGCGGTCTACATTCCGCTACCCAACCATCTGCATGTCGAATGGACGCTGAAGGCGCTCGAGGCGGGCAAGCATGTGCTGTGCGAAAAGCCCATCGCGCTCACGGCGGGGGATATCGACAAACTCATCGCCAAGCGGGACGAGACCGGGCTGATGGCTGCCGAGGCCTTCATGATCACGCATCATCCGCAGTGGGAGCGGGTGCGTGACCTGATCGCCGGTGGCGCCATCGGTGAGCTTCGCCATGTGGACGTAGCCTTCAGTTTCAACAATCCCGATCCGGGCAACATTCGCAACAGGCCCGAGACCGGCGGCGGGTCGATCCCCGATATCGGCGTCTATGCCTACGGCGGGGTGCGCTTCGCTACCGGGGCCGAGCCCGAGGACATGGCCTCCCGACTGCGGCTTGAAAACGGTGTCGATGTCTGGGCACAGGCCAATTGCGTCATGGCGGGGGCCGGGCATCGTTTCACCTATTCCGGGATCACCTCCACGAGGCTCGCTAATCGGCAGGACGTGGTGTTTCAGGGCGATGAGGGGACGATCACGCTTCATGCGCCGTTCAACGCCAATGTCTTTGACGTGGCTGAGGTGCATCTGCGCCGGGGCATGACCGTGACGACGGACAAGTATCCGGGCGTGAACCAATACGTTATGCAGGTCGAGGCCTTTGCCCGGTCGGCGCAGACGGGGGCCGACTATGCCTGTCCGCTGGAGTTTTCTCGGGGCACGCAAGCCATGGCCGATGCGGTCGTCGCCTCGGCCATCGAAATTTCATGAGAGGGTGAGGGATATGACGGACAAGGACGATCCGGTGCGGCTCGAGGAGCCGGGCGCGGAAGACAGGATCGAGATCGCCGGCGAGCCGGACAATGTCTGGATGCGCGGGCTCTGGATGGTGATGTTCATCATCATGATGTGGGTCGGGCGGATGCTCGTGCTCGTGGCCGGGGTGGTGCAGTTCCTGTGGCTCCTGTTTTCGGGCGAGAAGAACCGACATGTGGCGGAGTTCGGCGAGGATCTGGCGGACTGGATGGCGCGGGCGACGCTTTATGTGGCAGCGTCGACCAATGACCGCCCGTTTCCTTTTGACCGCTGGGGTATCCCGGATTGACCCCGCCGCCTGCTTGCGCAGGCGTCGCGGCGGCGCTTGGGGGGCTGCCGCCCCCCAACCCCCCTGCTCGGAGGGGTTTTCCACCCCTCCGAACCTCCCCGAGCGTATTTGCGGAAAGGTGAAAGGATGCGGGGTCAGTCGAGGCGGGCGCGCAGCACCCGGATCATGTTTTCGCCCGCGACCTTGCGGATCTGCGTCTCGGAAAGGCCAGCGTCGAGCATCGCTTGCGTGATCGCGGCGAGTTCGGAGGTGTCGAGGGCGGCTTCGATGGCGCCGTCGAAGTCGGAGCCGAGGGAAACGTGGTCCTCGCCCACCGCGGCGATGGCGGCCGCCACTGCGGCGGCGATGCCCTTGGGGCTGTCGTCGCAGGTCACGTCGGCCCAATAGCCGATGCCGACGACGCCGCCGGTTGCCGCGATGTCGCGCATCAGGTCGTCGGGGTAGTTGCGGACGGTTTCGCAATGGCTGTGGACGCCCGTATGGCTCACGATGAGGGGCACGTCGGTCATGGCGAGCACGTCGCGGGCGGTCTGCTGCGAGCTATGGGCGAGGTCGATGATCCAGCCGTCCGTTTCGAGCTTCGTCACGACCTCGCGCCCGAAGTCGGTGAGACCGGCGCCCGCGACGCCGTGGAGCGAGCCGCCGAGTTCGTTGTCGAAGAAGTGCTGCAGCCCCATGAGGCGATGGCCCGCAGCGTAAAGGATGTCGAGCGCGGCGATGTCACCCTCGAGCGCGTGTCCGCCCTCCATCCCAAGGAAGCCACCGACGAGGTTTGGGTTCGTTTCGCGGTCGGCGAGGAAGGTGTCGAGGTCGGCTTCGGAGGTGAGGACGCGGAAGGTGCCGTCCGAGCGGTCGGCGGCGCGGTGCAGGCGTTCGGCATGGTAGAGCGCGCGTTCGGTGAGCGAGAACCACGTGCGGATCGGCCAGAGCTGACCGATGGCCAGCAGCGTGACGTTGTCGCGCGCCTCGGCGGTGTTTTCCTCGTAGTTCTGGCCGGCCGGGGTCTTGGTAACCGAGGTGAACATCTGGAGCGCGACGTTGCCCTCCTGCAGGCGGGGGATGTCGACTTGGCCATAGCTGCCCCGGTCGAGGAGGTCGCGATTCCACAGGAGGGTGTCGACGTGCCAGTCGCCGATGAGCAGGCTGTCGTGAAGGTTCTGCGCCTCGGCGGAGACCGGATAGGGATCGTGGTCCTTGACCGCGTTCATGCCTTTTTCCGCGATCCGGGGGGCGAAGCCGAAAAAGCCGATGACGCCGAGGATGACGGCGATCAGGACGATGCCCGCGAGCCATTTGAGAATACGCATGAGGTCCCTCCCTTTTGCGCGAGGCTAGGGGGGATTATGTTGGATGCCTAGACGTAACGGAGCGTGAACATGGCTGGCGGATGGAGCCGCGACGGGGCGGTGAACGAACAGATCGAGGCGAGCGTGGCCGAGGAGCTTGAGCGTATGCGCACGCGCCGGGCTCCAGTGGGCGAGAGCCTGCGCGAATGTGCCGAATGTGGCGAAGAGATTCCCGAAGCGCGGCAGGTTGCGCTGCCCGGGGTGAAAATCTGCATTGATTGCCAAGAGGAGCGGGACGCGCAGTTCAAGGCGCGCCCCGGGTTCAATCGGCGGGGGTCGAAGGACAGCCAGTTGAAGTGAGGGGGCAGGATGGGATTGACCCCCATCCTACGATTCCATCGCCTCAAGCTCGTCGATCATGCTGGAGATCATGCTGAGGCCCTTGTCCCAGAACTTCGGATCTGAGGCATCCAGCCCAAAGGGCGCGAGCAGCTCGCTGTGGTGCTTGGACCCGCCCGCCTTGAGCATATCGAAGTATTTCTTCTGGAAGTCCGGGTCGCCCTCTTCATAGACCGCGTAAAGCGCGTTCACGAGACCGTCGCCAAAGGCATAGGCGTAGACGTAGAAGGGCGAGTGGACGAAGTGGGGGATGTAGGACCAGAAGGTCTCATAGCCTTCCATGAAGGTGAACGCCGGGCCGAGGCTTTCGCCTTGGACGCTCATCCACAGCTCGTTGATCTGATCGACCGTCAGTTCGCCCTGCGTCCGCCGGGCCTCGTGCAGTTTGCATTCGAAGTCGTAGAACGCGATCTGGCGCACGACGGTGTTGATCATGTCCTCGACCTTGCCCGCGAGCAGCACCTTTTTCGCGGCCTGATCGGGCGCATCGGCGAGCAGTTTTCGGAAGGTCAGCATCTCGCCAAAAACCGAGGCGGTTTCCGCCAGCGTGAGCGGCGTGTCAGCCAGCAGTTCGCCCTGGTCTGCGGCGAGCACCTGGTGAACGCCGTGGCCCAGTTCATGCGCGAGCGTCATCACGTCGCGCGGTTTGCCGAGATAATTCAGGAGCACATAGGGGTGCGCGTCGGTCACGGTGGGATGCGCGAAGGCACCCGGCGATTTGCCCGGTTTCACGCCTGCGTCGATCCAGCCCTTGTCGAAGAAGGGTTCCGCGATCTCGGCCATTTTCGGGTCGAAGCCCGCATAGGCGTCCATCACCATCTTGCGGGCAAGTGGCCAGTCGATGACGCGTTCTTCCTCCATGGGAAGGGGCGCGTTGCGGTCCCAGACTTGCATCGTGTCGAGGCCCAGCCATTTCTTTTTCAGCTCGTAATAGCGATGCGACAGCTTCGGATAGGCGGCCACGACTGCGTTGCGCAGAGCCTCGACCACTTCGGGTTCGACGTGGTTGGACAGGTGACGCCCGGTCTGGGCCGTCGGCATCTTGCGCCAGCGGTCTTCGATTTCCTTTTCCTTGGCCAGCGTGTTGTGAACGCGGGCGAAGAGGCGGATGTTTTCGCCGAAGACCTTGGCCAGTTCCCGCGCGCCCGCCTCGCGTTTCGCGCGGTTCTGGTCGGAGAGCAGGTTGAGCGTGGCCTCGATCGACATTTCCTCCATCCCCTCGGGGTGGAAAGTGAGGCCCGCCATCGTCTCGTCGAAGAGTTTGTTCCAGGCGGCGGCGCCGACAGAGGACTGGTCGTGAAGGAATTTCTCCAGTTCGTCGGACAGTTGGTAGGGCCGCATGGCGCGCAGGCGGTCGAAGATCGGCTTGTAGCGGGCGAGGTCCGCGTTCGCCTCCCACATTGCGTCGATCTGGGCGTCGGGGATGCGGTTCACCTCGAGCGAGAAGAACACGAGCGGCGCGGTGTAGTCGGTGACCTTCTCCTGACAATTCTGCAGGAATTGCGCCCGCGCGCCGTCGGTCGTGTTCTGGTAGTAAAGCAGCCCTGCGTAGGACATAAGGCGGCCCGCGGTGCGGTCGATGTCCTCATGCGCGCGGATGCAGGCCAGCATACCGGGGGCGTCGAGGTCGGCCAGCTTGCCCTCGTAGGTCGCGGCGAAATCGGCGCAGGCTTTTTGCAGCCAGTCGAGGTCGCGGGCCACTTCGGGCGCGTCCATCGCAGAGTAAAGGTCGGTGAGATCCCAGTCGGGCAGGTCGCCAAGGTTGCCGCTGCCGCCCGCGTCGGTCGCCGCGTCGAAGCGGCGGATGTCGGTGCGGGCGGGGAATTGGATCGGCGTTCGCATGGTCACTCCTTTGTTCGTCGGACCAGACATAGGCGGTGTGGACCCGGCTCTCAATGGGGCGGTGGGATGCAGGGCGCTGGAAGCCGCCGGGTATGTAATGTTTCGTTAACTGATGGGACGCGGAGAAGCCTGATCATTTCGTACCCGGTGACAATGACTTGTGGGCCGTCGGGATTGGTCTCGTAACCCGCCGGAATCGGTATCAATTTTCGAACTTTCGCCCAACTTCCGCCGGAATCGCGTGATTTTTAAGACTCGGGAAAAACCGTCGGGGGGCGGGTGTGGCCATTGGCTGGAAGGTGTCGGACATGAAACGGCAGGGTAGCGAGTTGACGGGGGTGCGGGCAGGACGAGGGCGCGGCGGATTTGTCGCACGCGAGGATGGCTCATTCATCATCTTCGGCCTTTTCATCTTCCTCGCGATGATCATGGCAGCGGGCGTGGGGATCGACCTCATGCGCTACGAAGCGCAGCGCGCGCGGCTTCAGGCCACGCTCGACCGCGCGATCCTGGCCGCCGCGTCGCTCGATCAGCCGCTCGATCCCAAGACGGTCGTGATCGACTATTTCACCAAGGCCGGGCTCGATGCCTATATCGACCCCAACGATGTGAAGGTGACGAACAACGCCAACACGCGCCGCGTCGAGGCGAGCGCCTCTCTCGAGGTGCCTACGGCTTTCATGCGTTTCACCGGTATCGATTATCTTAACGCCCCGGCACAGGGCGCGGCGGAAGAAAGCGTCGCGCTGAACGAGATCTCGCTCGTCGTGGACGTGTCGGGGTCGATGGGCTGGGCCTCCTATTCCGGTCAGACAAAACTCTACGAGTTGAAAAAAGCCGCGCGCACCTTTGCGAACATGATCCTGTGCAACCCGAACGACACCTCGGACAGTGCGACCTGCACGGTCGATCCGAACAAGGCGTCGATCACGCTCGTGCCCTATGCGACGCAGGTTCTGCTCGGGTCCCATCTGGCGAGTTCCTTCACACTGACGACCGAGAACACGCGCAATACCTGCGTGACCTTCTTCCCCGCCGATTTCGGTGTCGTGAGTGTGGATGCGGACACGGCGATCCAGCGCACCGGGGATTTCGACCCCTACCGCGGGCGAAACGAGTCGCCCAGCAGCAGCAACGGGCCTTGCCAGACGGACAGCTGGCGCGAGGTTCACCCCTATGAGGACCGTGCCGCCGACTTGCGCGCCGAGATCAACGCGCTGCAGGCGAACGGGTCGACGTCCATCGACCTCGGCATGAAGTGGGGCGCGGCCCTGCTCGACCCGGATGCGCGCAACGCGATCACCCGAATGAACACGCTGGGCCGGGTGTCCAACATCTATGTCGGGCGACCCCTCGACTACGACACGCGCGGGCTCGAAAAGGTCATCGTGCTCATGACGGACGGCGACAACCAGCCGCAGGACCACCTCAACCCGGGCTTCTTCGCCGGTCCCTCCCCGATCTGGAAAGGCAGCGACGGGCGGCTGTCTATATATGACGCGGACAACAACCGCTACTGGTGGCCGCACCGCAGCGAATGGCGTGACCATGCCTGGGGCACCGGCACCTACCAGGAGTGCACGACCTCCTGGGTCTGGGACTGGTCGCGGTGGCGCTACGTCGAGGTGACAAACTGTTACACCCGCACCGAAGCGTCGAGCGCGTCGCAGTTGTCCTTTCCGCAGCTTTGGGATGATTACACCATTGCGTGGTGGAACCAGTGGAACTTCCTGCCCGACGCGGCAGGCGAGTTCGACCATGATGACAAGAACGGGCATCTGGACGCGATCTGCACGGCCGCGAAGAACGCCGGCATCACGGTCTTCACCATCGGGTTCGAGGTCGAAGGGGACCTCACCGACTGGATCACCGACGATCCGAAGGACGTCATGCGGGATTGCGCGAGCTACCCGTCCTATTACTTCGATGCGAACGGTCTGAACCTGACATCGGCCTTCTCGGCCATCGGGCGTGAAATTTCAAAACTGAGGCTCGTCAACTGACATGAAACTCGGGGCAGGCATAAAGAAAATCGGCCAGAAGGTCGGGCAGACATTCAGACGGGAAGAGGGAAACGCGACCATCGAGTTCGTGATCCTGTTCCCGGCGATCATGACTCTCTTCCTCTCGGCTTTCGAAATCTCCGTCTACCTTGCGCGGTCGGTTCTGCTGGACCGGGCGCTCGATATTTCGGTGCGTCAGCTGCGGCTGGGCACGCTCGCGCCCAAGACGGCCAACGAGTTGCGCAATCACATCTGCAACGGCACGCTGATCTTCCCGGACTGCGAGGCCGCCACCTCGATCGAACTGGTGCCGGTGTCGACTGCCACATGGCAGTTCCCGGCCAACACCATCTCCTGCGTGGATCGCAACGCGCTGATCCAGCCGGCGATGAACGTGAATTTCGGTCAGGCCAACGACGTGATGATCGTGCGCGCCTGCACCGTGCTCGACCCGTTCTTTGCCACGACTCCCTATGTCATGGGCCTGCCGCGCGATGCGAGCGGGGGCTACAATATCGCTGCTGCCTCTACTTTCGTGAACGAGCCCTGAGGTCGGACCCATGTCGTTTGTGTTTTCCGGTATCGCTGCCAAGCTGGCCGTCTTCGGCAAGGATGAGGACGCGAGCCTCTCGGTCGAGGCGGTCATCATCATCCCGCTGCTTCTGTGGGGGTTTCTCTTTACCTACACGGTTTTCGACGTCTACCGGGCCAAGAACATCTCGCTCAAGGCAAACTACGCGGTTTCCGACCTTCTGTCGCGCGAGGGCAACCCGATCAACCAGGCTTATCTCAACGGAACGAAGAGCGTGTTCCGCTACCTCACCCAGGGCAACAGCGCCACCTGGATGCGCGTCACGCAGGTTTACTGCAATTCCAATTGCACGAACAATGACACGCGCGAGCTGTTCGTCGACTGGTCCCACGCGACCGACAACAAGGGCACCTACACGACCCAGTCGATGCGCACGAAACTCGCCCACGCGATCCCGCTGCTGGCGGCCGGGGAGCGCGCGCTGATCGTGGAGACATCGGTGGACTACTACCCGCCCTTCATCCCGACGATGATCTGGACGCCCTGGTCGAAAAGCTCGTCGGTGGAGTATCCGGCGGGATGGGGTTACATCAAGCCGCGCACCTTCGTGGATATCGTGATCACCGAGCCGCGCTTTGCGCCGCGCCTGTGCTGGTCGACCTGCTGAGGGGGCTTCGTCCCATGATTGTTCGGAGGTGAACAGCACCCCTTTGCGAGTGCAGGGATGCACCGATTGCGCGACGATGCGAGCAGTCCTATCTCTGACGGCGACCGGGAACGATCCTGTTCCCGCCCCGTGGGAGGCCGATGCCTCTCCCTGCGAAAGGAGACGCTCATGTCCATTCGTCCCGTGATCGAGGCGCATCGCGCCCAGCCCGCCATGGAAGGCGCGGGAGTCCGGCTGCACCGGGGGTTCGGCTTCGGAGATCCCGAGGCCTTCGACCCCTTCCTGATGTTTGACGATTTCCGCGGCGACCATCCCAACGACTACATGCGCGGCTTTCCGTGGCACCCGCACCGGGGGATCGAGACGATCACCTATGTGCTCGAGGGCACGGTCGAGCATGGCGACAGCCTGGGCAACACCGGGACGCTGGGCAAGGGCGACATCCAGTGGATGACGGCGGGTTCCGGCATCATGCATCAGGAGATGCCCAAGGGAAACTTCAAGGGCCAGATGCACGGCTTTCAGCTTTGGGGGAACCTGCCCTCGAGCCTCAAGATGACCGCGCCGCGCTATCAGGACATCAAGTCGGGGGCGATCCCCGAGGTGACGGATGACGACGGGGTGACCGTGCGGGTGATCGCGGGCGAATTCTGGGGTCAGAAGGGGCCGGTCGACGGTGTCGCCGCCGATCCGCAGTATCTGGACGTGACCGTGCCTGCGGGCGTGAAGAAACGTTTCAAGATCGACACCTATCGCCGCGCCTTTGCCTATGTGTTCCAGGGCTCGGCTGCTTTCGTTGATGCTTCGACCCCCTCGGGCGTGCTTCTGGAAAAAGAGGTCATGGGGCAGGAGGTCAACATCCGCGACATGTCCGGCAACCGGACCGTGGTGCGCTTCGGCTCGGGCGATGAGGTCGTGGTGCAGGCAGGGGAGGAAGGGGTGCGGTTCCTGCTGGTCTCGGGTGCGCCGATCGAGGAGCCGGTGGCCTGGCACGGGCCGATCGTGATGAACACCCATGCCGAGATCCAACAGGCGGTGCGCGAGTTGCGCAACGGGACCTTCATCAAACCGGCGCATTGAAAGGGGTTTCAGCGCGCTTTTGCGCTGGCGACCGACTGGGGGAGGCGCTGCTTCCCCCAGACCCCCTCCGGGATATTTATGAACCAGAGAAGAGGACCGCCTTGGGGTGGTCCTTTTGCACTGTGGATGGCTCAGGGGTGGGTGGAGAAATGCGCGACGGTGCGGGCGTAGAAATCGGCACGGGTCGCGGGGACTTCCATCATGATCTCGTGCTCGGCCCTTGGAACAAGGATGAGCTGGCCGTTCTGCCAGCGGCCCATGAGAGCGTGGACGGGTTCGGTCGCGACGATCCGTTCGTCCGCCCCGAGGAAGGTGAGCGTCGGCGTTTGTGGCGCGGGCAGGCGCTGGAGCGCCGCACATTCCCGAAGAGACGTGTAGAGCCAAGTGACCGAGGGGCCGCCTAGGGCAAGGTCGGGGTGGGCTTCGAGCTGGCCCACCATGAAGTCCCACATTTCGCGGTCCTTGGTGAGCTGGTTGTCCTCGAAGGGTGCGATCTGCACGTAGCTTTCGCGCGACGTGGCCGGGGCCTGCGCGAGCCCGCGCCCGATGGAATGGGAGAGCCAGGACAGGCTCCAGGCAACGGGTCTGAGAAAGGTCGAGAGGCCAATGCCCCACATCGGGGCGGAAAAGACCGCGGCTGTCACGGGCAGGTTGCGGTGCAGGGACCGAAGGCCGATGGCCCCGCCCATGGAGTGCCCGAGGAGGTAGTAGGGTTTGGGCAGGCCGAGGGCTTCGACCGCGCCCATGACCCGATCCACATCACTTTGGTAGTCGTCAAAGCTGTCCACATGCCCGAGCAGGCGTTCCGGCGCAGCGCGGTCGGCGATGCCCTGTCCGCGCCAGTCGACCGCGATCATGTCGAAGCCCGCACGGGTGAACTCCACCGCGGCGGGCCCGTATTTCTCGATATACTCGGTGCGTCCGGGGAACAGGAGGACGGTACCCTTCTTCGCCTGCGCCTGCGTCGGCCAATGACCGAGCCGAATCTTCACGTCGTCGGGGCAGGTGAGCCAGAAGGCCCTGCCACCCTCCGGCCCGCGGGCAATGTCGTCGAAAAAGGGCGCCGTTTCCATCAGGGGCTCAGGCCAGAAGGGCGCCGAGCTTCATCGCGGCGCCCATGTCGCCGTCGATGGTCAGTTTGCCCGACATGAAGGCGGCGGTCGGATTGAGGTCGCCTGCCATCATCGACTCGAAGGTGTCTTGCGAAGCGGTGAGGGTCACGTCGGTGTCCTCGTCGCCCGCATGGGCGCCGGTGCCGTCCACGACCACGGCTCCTTCGCCTTCGATGACGAATTTGGCGGTGCCGTCAAAGCCCTCGCCCTCGAGTTTCGCATTCAGGGCGGCGACGGCCGCGTCGATGACTTCGCTCATCTTTTCCTCCGTATGGCGTCCTCGCGACGCCGTTGGTTTACGTCCCCGTCAACCTATGGCCTGCGTGCGCCGATTGTAACCGGGTTTTCACGGCGTGACGTTCGGGAACGCGCGGTGTTTTCGCAAGGTCATTCAGTCAGGTTGACGCAAAAAGGTTTCCGCCACCGCGTCGCGCAATGGTGATTTCCCACGGGCAGGATCGACGTTAGGCTGGGTCCATGCGCTACCTGATCTTCCTTCTCGCCTGTCTTGCCGGTCCTGTCCTTGCCGACGACGCACGGCTCGACGAGCTGTTCGCCTCTCTTCAGGACGCGGACGAGACGTCCTGGGAGCAGATCGAGGACAAGATCTGGACCGAGTGGTCGCGGTCTGGATCCCCAACGATGGACCTGCTTCTAGAGCGGGGACGCGACGCGATGGGAGACGAGAACACGGATGCGGCGATCGAGCATCTCACGGCGCTGACCGAGAACGCGCCGGAGTTCGCCGAGGGGTTCAACGCCCGTGCCACGGCCTACTACGCGGCGGGTCTGATCGGTCCGTCGCTCGCAGATATCGCGCGGACTCTGGAGCTTGAGCCGCGGCATTTCGGAGCGCTTTCGGGTCTTGCCCTCATCCTCGAGGAAATTGGTGACGATCAGGCAGCGCTTGAAGCCTACCGCGCTGCTCTTGCTATACATCCCCAGCGTCCCAACTTAAGAGAGGCGGTGGAACGCCTCGAGCGCGAGCTTGAAGGCAGCGCGATCTAAGAGGCCAAAGGCGGATTTATGCCGGGGATTACGGCCGTTCTCGGCCCGACGAACACGGGCAAGACTCACTATGCCATCGAACGGATGCTCGCCCATCGCACGGGGGTAATCGGGCTTCCGCTGCGTCTGCTTGCGCGCGAGGTCTATGACCGGATCGTCGCGCTGCGCGGGCCTAACGTCGTCGCGCTGGTCACCGGCGAGGAACGGATCGTACCGGATCGCGCCCAATATTGGGTCGCCACGGTCGAGGCGATGCCCGAGGGAATCGGCGCGGATTTCGTGGCCATCGACGAGATCCAGCTTTGCGCCGACCCGGAGCGGGGGCATGTGTTCACGGATCGACTGCTGCACATGCGCGGGCTGCATGAGACGCTGTTCATGGGGTCCGACACCATGCGCGGGGCCATCGCGGCGCTCGTGCCCAAGGTGCAGTTCATGCGGCGCGAGCGGTTTTCGACGCTGACCTATGCCGGGTCGAAGAAGATCAGCAGGATGCCGGGACGGTCGGCCATCGTCGGCTTCTCGGTCGACAATCTTTATGCCATTGCCGAGCTTATGCGGCGTCAGAAGGGCGGGGTCGCCGTGGTCATGGGGGCGCTCAGCCCGAGGACCCGCAATGCCCAGGTCGAGCTATATCAGAACGGCGATGTCGATTACCTCGTCGCGACGGACGCGATCGGGATGGGGCTGAACCTCGACGTGACCCATGTGGCGTTCTCGGCGCTGACCAAGTTCGACGGGCGGCGAATGCGGCGGCTTGCGCCCAATGAGCTGGGTCAGATTGCGGGGCGCGCGGGGCGCTACATGCAGGACGGGTCTTTTGGCGTGACCGGGGAAGCACCGGCGCTTGAACCCGAGGTGGTCGAGGCGATCACCTCGCACAACTTCACGCCCCTGAAGAAGCTCAACTGGCGCAATTCGGACCTGCTGTTCGGGAGCGTCGATGCGCTGATCGCCTCGCTCGAAGAGGTGACGAGCGACGAATGGCTCACCCGTGCGCGGGAGGCCGACGACCAGCTTGCGCTCAAGGATCTGGCCACGGACCCGATCATTCGGGCGCGCGCGAGCGATGGAAAAAGCGTCAGATTGCTCTGGGATGTGTGCCGCGTGCCCGATTTTCGGGGGATTTCGCAGCAGGAACATGCCAGTCTGCTTTCTGGCATCTTCACGGACCTGCATGAACATGGGAAGGTGCGGGAGGACTGGTTCGCGCGGCAGGTGAAGCGGATCGACCGGGTCGATGGCGACATCGACACATTGTCGAAACGTCTGGCCTATATTCGCACATGGACCTATGTGGCGCAAAGAAACGGCTGGCTGGCCGATGATGCCCATTGGCGCGGGGAAACCCGTGCGGTAGAAGACCGCCTGTCAGATGCCCTTCACGCGGCGCTGACGCAAAGATTTGTCGACCGGCGCACATCCGTGCTCTTGCGGCGGTTGAAGCAGAAGGAGAGCTTGGTGGCTCAGGTGAACGAAAAAGGTGAGGTGACCGTCGAAGGACAATTCGTCGGTCGTCTTGAAGGGTTCCGTTTCAAGCAGGACGCATCGTCCTCGCCGGAAGAGGCCAAGACGATGCGGCAGGCGAGCGTTCAGGCGCTGGCGCCCGAGTTCCACCTGAGGGCGGACCGCTTCTACAACGCGCCCGACACCGAGCTGGATTTCACCGAGCAGGGCGGCCTTATGTGGGGCGAACATGCGGTCGGCAAGCTCGTCAAGGGCGACGACGTTCTGCGCCCGCGTGTGCAGGCTTTCGTGGATGACGAGGCGGGCGCGGATGTGACTGAAAAGGTCACGCGCCGCCTGCAGCATTTCATCGACCGCAAGGTGGCTGCACTGTTCGAGCCGATGTTGGCCATGCAGAATGACGAGGCGCTGACGGGCTTGCCGCGTGGCTTTGCCTTCCGTCTGGTCGAGGCGCTGGGCGTTGTGCCGCGGGGCGATGTCGCCTCGGACGTAAAAGAGCTCGATCAGGACGCGCGGGGGCTCTTGCGCAAGCATGGCGTGCGCTTCGGTCAGTTCACGATCTTCATGCCGCTCCTCTTGAAACCCGCGCCGACCCGGCTGCGGCTGGTGCTCTGGTCGCTTTTCAATGGGCTCGACGAGTTTCCCGAGGCGCCGCCGGCGGGTCTGGTGACGATCCCCGTGATCGACGGGATTTCCGATGATGTCTACACGTTGTCGGGCTACCGCAAGGCCGGTGCGCGTGCCATCCGGATCGACATGCTGGAGCGGCTGGCCGATCAGCTTCGTGCGAAAGACAGCCGCGCGGGGTTCGAGGCAAACCCGGACATGCTGTCCATCACCGGCATGACGCTCGAACAATTCGCGGACCTCATGCAGGGGCTGGGCTACAAGGCCGAGCGCGGCGAGCGGGCCAAGGAAAAGGTGGTTGATCCGGCGGCGAACGCGGCCCCGTCGACTGTCGAGGGCACGTCTGAAGCCGAGGCTTTGCCCGAGGCGGGCGAGGCCCCCGTGGCCCAGCCGGGCGCCGAGGGTGCGTCGGAAGTCGATGCGACGCCGGATGCAACGGCCGAGGCATCGGGCGAAGCGCCTTCGGAGGCAGCCGCCGCGCCGGCCGCCGAAGTCGAAACCGAAGTCTTCTACACCTTCACCTGGGGCGGTCTGGGGCGCGGCAACGCGAACCGGGGCAACCGTCAGGGCCGTGGCCAAGGCGAGGGCAACCGCGAAGGCGGTGGTCGTCGTGAGGGCAAACCCGGTGGCCAGGGCAAGGGTCCGCGCAAGGGTGGCCCGAAAGGCAAGGGTGGACCCGGCGGCGGAAACCGCGATCAGGGGGCCAAGACCTTCTCGGCGCGTCCGCCGAAAAAGGAAAAGGCCATCGACCCGGACAACCCCTTCGCCCAGGCGCTCATGGGCCTTCGGGACAAGAAGTGACGCCCGATGACGCATGAACCGCGCGCGACGATGCGGGCCGACAAGTGGCTCTGGCACGCGCGGTTCTTCAAGACTCGGGGATTGGCAACCAAGCTCATTTCGGGCGGGCATCTGCGGGTCAACGCGAGCAAGGTGGACAAGCCCTCCACCAGCGTCGGCGCGGGCGATGTGCTGACCTTTCCGCAGGGATCGCGTATCCGGGTGGTCCGGGTGCTCGGCCTGTCCGAACGTCGGGGTCCGGCCCCGGAAGCGCAGGCGCTCTATGCCGACATGTCGCCGGAAAAGGCAGATGTTCCGAAAGCGCCCGGCTTTGAGGGAAAGGGGCGCCCCTCTGCGAAGGATCGCCGCAACGCGCGTCTTTATGATCCGACCCGGCTTGAATGATTCCGCCGGGGGCGATACGCAGACGCGAGAATTTCGACTGAGTTTCGGGGTGGCCGATGACCTATATCGTCAACGACAAATGTATCGCCTGCAAATACACCGACTGTGTGGAAGTCTGCCCCGTGGACTGTTTCTACGAAGGTGAGAACACGCTGGTGATCCACCCGGACGAATGCATCGACTGCGGCGTGTGTGAACCCGAATGCCCTGCCGACGCGATCCGCCCGGACACCGAGCCGGACGCGGAGAAATGGGTCGAGTTCAACCGCAAATACGCGGAAATCTGGCCGGTCATCATCGAGAAGAAAGATCCTCTGCCCGACGCGGAAGCGCGCAACGGTGAAGAGGGCAAGCTCGAGAAATACTTCTCCGAAGCTCCCGGCGGCTGAGGCAAAGGGCCGGGCGATGCCTCGGCGCCACCGTTGACAGGTCGGCGACGGGCAGGTTCGGCAGAAACCGGCGTGTTTGCCGGGATTTTACGCCGTTGTGCAGGCAGACCTTTAAATTTGCCTGATTCTGCGCTATATTGAACTTCGCTGTGAAACAAGAGGCCTGACTTGCGCTCCGGGGAATGATTTAGCGCGAGCATTTTGTCGGACATGAGCGTGGTGTCGTTTGGGAATTGTCCCAATCGGGCTGCGTTTTCTTCGTCCCTGAATGCCCCCCGGATGCGACGCATCGTCGGTTCCAAGCCGAGGCCCTGAAAGGAAGAACGCCAAATGAGCAAAGCCAAGACGCTCGAATTCCGCCCGAATGAATACGTGGTATACCCTGCGCATGGCGTGGGCCAGATCATTTCCATCGAGGAGCAGGAAATCGCCGGGCTGAAGCTGGAGCTTTTCGTCATCTCCTTCGAGAAGGACAAGATGACCCTTCGCGTCCCAACGGACAAGGCAACCGAGGTCGGGATGCGCAGCCTGTCGTCGCCGGACGTGGTGTCCAAGGCGATGGATACGCTCAAGGGCAAGGCGCGCGTCAAACGCGCGATGTGGTCGCGTCGTGCGCAGGAATACGAGCAAAAGATCAACTCGGGTGACCTGATCTCGATCGCCGAGGTCGTGCGCGACCTGCACCGGTCCGACGATCAGCGCGAGCAGTCCTATTCCGAGCGTCAGCTGTACGAGGCGGCGCTGGAGCGTCTGACCCGCGAAGTGGCTGCCGTCTCGGGTGGTGATGAACGCGCCGCGGCTCAGAAGGTTGACGATGTCCTGACTTCGCGCGCAGCCTGAGCGTGAGCCGCCCGCGGCATTGAAGCTGGGGGCGTAATAACAGGCAAGGTGCACAAACCGCCGCTCCATCCCCGGGGCGGCGGTTTTCTTTGGGTCGCGGGCGTGTCAGAGCGCGGAAAAGGCGGCGAGGGCGGCAATCTCTGCCACTTGCTGCGTCGCCCCTAGAACGTCGCCGGTCTGGCCGCCGATCTTCGTGCGTGCGATCGCGGCGACCGTTGTGACCCCGACGGCGGTCCAGAGAATCGGCGCCAGCGCATCGGCGCCGGTCAGGGCAAAGGCCCCAAGAACGGCGAGCAGGAGGCCGAGCGCCACCGTGGCACGCTCCGGCACGCCCACCGAGGCGGACAGCCCCGAGCCGCGCGCATTGGGAAGTGCGGCCATGAGGAGCGGCATGGTCGCGCGCGACAGCGTCGCGACGGCGAGAAGAGGGCCGAGCCAGCCGCCCTGCGCCACGATCCCGGTCATCAGGTACCAGCGGATCAGCAACGACATCACGAGCGCGATGGTGCCATAGCTGCCCATGCGGCTGTCCTTCATGATCTCGAGCCGCCGGTCGCGGTCATGCCCGCCCCAGAACCCGTCGGCGCAGTCCGCAAGCCCGTCCTCGTGCAGTGCGCCGGTGGTGACGATCAGCGTCAAGAGGCCGAAGGCGGCGGCAGCCCCGGCGGCAAGGCCCATGAGCGAGGTCAGCGCGATAACACCGGCTGCGATCAGCGCAGGGGCCAGCCCCGCCAGTGGATAGGCCCAGGATGCGCCCGCACCTCTCGTGAAATCCACGGCGAAAATCCGGTGGACCGGCAGCCGCGTGAGCAGCGCCAGAGCGGTCAGGATGTCGCCGGGCAGGGCCAGAGCTTCGTGTTTGAGCCGGGTCACGGGTTTCGCCTTGTTAAGGTGCGCTTCATCTCGGTAAGACCTTCGCGGCAGTCATTCAACAGGAGAGACCCATGCGCTTTACCACCCTCAGCGAGTTCCAGAGCCTTCTGGCGGACCTGCCGGACATGGACCGGGAGGCCGAGGCGGGGGCGCGGGAGCGCAACGGTCAGCTCACCAAACCGCCGGGGGCGCTGGGGCGGCTCGAGGATCTGGCGATCTGGTATGCGGGTTGGCGCGGCGATGCGCGCCCGCAGCTTGAGCGGCCGCAGGTGCTCATCTTCGCGGGCAAACACGGTATCTGCGCGCAGGGTGTGTCGGCCTTTCCGGCCGAGGTCACCGTGCAGATGGTGGCGAATTTCGAACAGGGCGGCGCGGCGATCAACCAGCTTGCCGGTGCCTTTGGCGCGACGATGGACGTGGTCGCCATCGACCTTGACGAGCCGACGGAGGATTTCACGCAAGGTCCGGCGATGACCGAGGACGAGGTCGTCGCGGCGCTTCATGCCGGCTGGGATTCGGTCGATCCCGAGGCCGACCTGCTGGTGACCGGCGAGATGGGGATCGGCAACACCACATCGGCTGCCGCGATTGCCCATGCGCTCTTCGGTGGATCGCCCGAGAATTGGGTCGGACGCGGCACGGGTGTCGATGACGCGGGCCTTGCGAACAAGACGCGGGTGGTGCGCGAGGGGCTCGCGGCGAATGCGACGGAAACGCCGCTCGAGGTGCTCCGTTGTCTGGGCGGACGCGAGGTCGCAGGCATGGCGGGGGCGATTGCCCGGGCGCGTAGCCTGCGTATTCCGGTGATCCTCGATGGCTATATCTGCTGCGCCGCTGCGGCAGTGCTGGCCGAGGCGGCTCCGGGAGCATTGGACCATTGCGTAGCGGGTCACGTGTCGGCCGAGGCACCTCACCGCGAGCTTCTGGGCAAGCTCGGGAAAGAGCCGCTCCTGTCGCTCGGGATGCGCCTGGGCGAAGGGTCCGGCGCCGCACTGGCCATCGGCGTGCTCAAGGGCGCGGTCGCAACACATTCCGGTATGGCGACCTTTGCCGAGGCGGGCGTGTCGGACGGTTGATCACGGGACCGGCGCGGCTCAGGCCGCGTCGTCCTTTTTGCGGGTCTCGTCCAGCTCCATGAGCGACGAGACCATGGCGCTTTCGATATCACGGTCGAGTTCGATGGCGCGGGTGCGGTAGGCCTCGTTGTCCTCGACGGGCACATTGGGGTCCCAGTAATTCGCAAGCTCGCGGATCATGTGGCGGTCGTGGTTGAAGAACATGCGCTCGGCCTCATGCGCCTCGAACTCGCTGAGGCCAATGTTTTCAAGCACGTAGCGACCTGCGCGCAGCGAGCTGTCGAACATCTCGCGCACGATGTCGTCCGCGCCTGCCTTGTAGAGCTGGAACACATGGGTCCGGTCGCGGGCGCGCGCGATGATGTGCAGGTCGGGGCGCACGGACCGCGCATGAGCCACGATGCGCGTGCAGGCCTCGGGGCTGTCCACCGCGACGACCAACACCTTGGCGGTGGCGATCCCGGCAGTCTGGAGCAGGTCCGGGCGGGTCGGGTCGCCGAAGTAGGCCTTGATCCCGAACTTGCGCATCATCTGGATCGTGGACAGGTCGGCGTCGAGCACCGTGGTCTGGAACCCGGTCGAGCGCACGAGCCGGTTCACGATCTGACCGAAACGACCGATGCCGACGATGATCACGCCGGAATGTTCGTCGATCTCGTCCTCCTCGTGGTCATGGGTGTGGTCGCCGAAGCGTTTGGCGATCTGGTCGTAGGCGATGAAGAAAAGCGGTGTGAGCAGCATCGACAGGGCGACGACGGTCAGAAGGTCCTGCGCAATGGCATTGGTGATGACGCCCTGGGTGAGCGTGAAGGTGGTGAGCAGAAAGCCGAACTCACCGGCCTGCGCGAGGCCAAGCGTAAAGAGCCAGAGGTCGCGGCGCCTGAGCCCGGAGAGAAACCCGAGCGGGGCGAGCACGGCGGCCTTGGCCACCATGAGGGCGAGGGCCAGGAACATGAGCCGGAGCGGGTCCGCGAGGAACCCGTTCACATCCATGCCTGCGCCGACCGTGATGAAGAAAAGGCCCAGAAGCAGGCCCTTGAAGGGTTCGATGTCGGTTTCAAGCTCGTGGCGAAACTCGGAGTTGGCGAGCATGACGCCGGCGAGAAATGCACCCAAAGCGGGGGAAAGGCCGACCATGTTCATGAGCGTCGCGATGCCCACGACGATGAGGAGCGCGACGGCCGTGAACATTTCGCGCAGCTGGGCGGAGTTGATAAAGCGAAACAGGGGCCGGGCGAGGTAGCGACCCGCGAGGATGATCGCGCCGACCGCGCCAAGGGTCATGAGCGTCACGCCCCAGCCCGGCAGGCCCTCGACCAGCGAGACGGAGCCGTGATCCTCGCCCCCGTGGGCGGCGGCATGGGTGGCAAGAAGCGGCAGGAGGGCGAGCATCGGGATGACCGCGATGTCCTGCGTCAGAAGGACCGAGAACGAACTTCGCCCGCCGGCAGTCTGCATCAGGCGCTTCTCGGACAGGGTTTGCAGGACGATGGCGGTGGAGGACAGCGACAGCATGAGACCCACGGTGAGTGACACCTGCCACGTGCCGCCCAGAAGCATCGTCACGCCGGTGAGCACGCCTGCGGTCAGGACGACCTGCGCGCCGCCCAGGCCCATGAGCCGGTGCCGCATGTCCCAGAGCGCACCTGGGTCAAGCTCGAGCCCGATGAGAAAGAGCATCATCACGACGCCGAACTCGGCGAAGTGCATCAGCCCCTCGGTCTCGCCCCCGTCGATGCCCGTGATCGGGCCGATGAGCAGCCCCGCCACGAGGTAGCCCAGCACCGAGCCAAGCCCCAGCCGCGCAGCGATTGGGACCGCGATGACGGCGGCGCCGAGATAGATCGTGGCGTTGAGCAGAAAACCTTCCATGTACTCGATATCGCAATCGGCGCGGGGAAAGGCAACGCAGGCAAGACCCTAGGTTTCGGGGGAGAGGGGATTCTGGCCGAGAAGGTCGCGAATTTGCGTCCCCATGAGGACGAATTGATCGAGCCTTGCGCCGATGCGTTCCTGAAAGACGCCAAGTTGCCCGATGATATCGACGAGGCTTTCGCCGGAGGTGGGCAGGCGCGAGCTTTCGATCTTGCACATCACGCGGGTCGTGGATAGGGCGAGGACGTGGCGTTCCATGATCGTGCAGGCGGTCAGGATGCGGACGGTTTCTTCGCGCACCTCGTTCACCGCCTTGACAGACTGCGCGGCATAGGTCGCCACGATGTCGTGCAGGATCTGGCGCTCGCCCTCGATGTCCACGTTGCCGAGTTGCCTGCGTTCTTCGGTGAGCTGGCGGTCGCAGGCGTCGAGAATGCGTTGCATCCCGTGGATGAAGAGCGACGACAGGATGCGTTCCTTGAGCTGGGCGAAATTGCTTTTCTCGCCCACCACATTGGTCTCGAACCAGTCGAACATGTCGCGCGACATGATCGCGTAGTTCTTGGACAGGGTCGAGATCGGCCCGCCTGTTGGTTCCAGCCGGGAGGCGATGACCTGCAGGTTGTGAGGCACCGTGCGCATGGCGCGGAAGTCGTTGATCAATCCCTCGGTCTCGGTCTTGAGCGAGACCGCATGTTCGAGCGTCGAGGCGAGCGCATGACCGCGTTCATCGCGCGGCGCCGCGATGAGGTCGTCTCGCGCAACAAGTTCGGTGGCGAGGGCGCGTGCCGAAAAATCGAGATAGGTGGGGTAGCCCAAGGCCTGAAGCCGGGAGAGGAGCGCCTGCGCCGATGCTTCCGGGCTCATTCCTTCGGACTCTTCGCGGTTTTTCAACGCATCGTATTCGGCCTCGATCGTCGCGAGCAACGGACTAGTCGGTTTGATCCGGGCCGAGAGGTATCCGTCACCATGAGGTGTGACCACGGCGAAGACCCAGTAGTGCAGCCCGTCGCGCGCCCGGTTCTTGACATAGGCCCCGACCGGGCGGCCCGATCTGATGGTGTCCCACAGGAGCCAGAAAACGGCACGTGGCATGTCGGGATGGCGGATGATCCGGTGGGGCGCCCCCAGCATGTCAGGCCAGTCATAGGCGGCGACCCGATGAAAGACCCAGTTTCCCGACTGAATGACGCCACGATCATCGGTTCTGGAGAAGAAGACCTCTTCCGGGGCGAAGGGGGCTTCGCCGCTGGCCGGACGAAAGGCGGTGCGTTTCTCGACGAGGCTCAAGGCAGGCTCCCAACGGATGAATTGCCTAAGCCGGTATCAGAGGAAGATTGCCCGCCCGTTAACGCTCGTGCAGGCTAGGGCGATTAACCGAGGGGCAGCACGTCCAACGCGAACTGCCGGTTGCCCTTCTGGTAGATCACGCGCGACGCAGAGATCGAGGTGACCCTTCCGCCGTCGAGCCGGTCGCCCACCGCCACTTTCACGTAGCGTCCGTTGGACATCCGGACGAGCGCCCGGCGTGACGAGTTGGAACCGTAGATGCCGATCACGTTCACCTGGCGGAGATTGAGTGCGTTCTTCATCGTCGCGGACCGGGCCACCGAAGCGGAGGTCGGGATGTTCGAGGGCGCGGCAGCGGCGATCACCTCGGGTTCGCCGTCGTCGGCGGGATCCTGGGCGGAGGGGGCGTTTTCCACGGCGGCCTGTCGCGTGTCCGGTGGTGCGGCGGCGACGGCGGCGGCACGGGCGACGAGGTCTTGGAAATTGGCGGGCCGCGCACCGGGGCGCACAGATTGCGCAACGGCGAGGTCGGTGGCGTTCGTCAGCTCAACCGCCGTGTCGGCAGCGGCAAGCTCTACCGCGGCGTCGGCGGCGGCCAGTTGCACGGTCGCGTCGATCGTGGCGGCGGTCTCGGCGTCGGCAAGGGCTGTGGGCAAAGTGGTATCGAGATTTTCGGGCCGGGCGCGTGGGCGCGATTGGGCCAGTTCGGCCAACGTCTGGCCGCCCAACTGCGCGCGCTCGTTCAATTCGGCGAGGTTCTCGGGACGGGTCCTGGGCCGAACGTCGGCCAAACCCGGTGTCGGATCGGCGGTGGTGGCGGGATCCAGGGCGGCGTCGTCCTGGGGCAGCTCGGTCACAAGCCCCTCGGGACGTGCGGGCGGCACCACGGGCGGACGCCCTTGAACGACGAAGGCGCCCGTCGGAGTGACGGCGCCCTCGGGGGTCGGAACGACGAGACCGTCATCGCCAAGGTCAAAGGTGGTTCCCGGTGGTGGCGGCGGCGCGGATGTGACCGGCGGCGGCGCCTCCGATGATGCCGCTTCCGGCAGAGACAGCGCATCGGCTCCGGAAATCGCCGGGTCGATCGAGGCGATATAGACATCCTCGGACGGCGTCGTGGTCGGTCCGGTCAGCGGATCGGGTGCGCGTTGCCAGACCCCGGTTGCCGCATATCGCGCCTCGGCCGCTTCGGGCGAGAGCACGGCGGCGGTGTCGGTTGGCGGCGCGGTCGGGGCATCCTCGGGCTGGTCTGGCGAGGGCACATCGGTCACCGGCTCGGCGCTGTCCTCCGGGCTCGCGGCCACCGGGGTATCGGCGGGGTCCGGATTGAAGAGCGCGACCTCGTCGTCGGAGGTCAGGGTCGACCAGATCGCCGCGATGGCCATGAGAAGGACCAGGATGAGCGTAAGGATGAGGCCCATATACCGAGGCTTGCCACGCGTCGGTGCAGACTTGCGCGCGCCGAAGACGGTCATCGCCTCGGCCTCTTTCGTGCGGGCCTCGGTGTTCGGGTCTTGCTTTTTCGCCTTGCGCGCAAAACGCGAGGGCTTGGGCTCCGGCTCCGGTTGCGGCTCGGGCTTTTTGGCAAAATCCTCGGGCAGCGGCGCGATGACACCGGGCAGCACGCGCTTGGCAGGCGGAGCGTCGGTCGCCGGGGACGCGGGCTTGGCCGCCTGTGCCTCGCTCGCGGACTTGGCGGTCGCCTCTTTGGGTTTGCGGTTGAACCAGCCCTTTTTCTCGGGTTCCAGGGCCTCGCCCGGGGTGTGACTCAAGGCGCGTGCCATGGCCAGGCGGCGTTGCTCGGCCTCGCCGGACAGGCGCGGAAGGGGCGCGAGGTCGTCGATCACCTGCTTGGGGGCGGGCGCCGTTTTGGCCTCGGGTTCCGGTGCTTCAGATTGGGACGGGGGTGCGGACACGGCGCTTGCGGTTGGCGTTGCGTCGGTCGTCGGCGTCTCGGCCGCCGGTGCGCCACGGCGAGAGGCGAAAGAGGGAGCCGGGGTTTCGTCCGCGCCATTCGAGGGGCCGGATGGCGTATTCGGCGCGCCATCGCGGGTAGACGTCGGAGCGGTGCCGGACACCGGGACCGGTGCCTTGGGGCCAGAGGTGTTGCGCAGAGGCGGGGTGGTGCCGACGGCGGGCTTAGACGGCGCGCGCAGGGGCGGGCCTGCCGCGAGCCGTTCATCCGCCGTGGGTGGGAAGGGGGAGAGCGTCGGCGGAGCGACGGACGGCGTCGCGCGCCGGGCCGCCGGGTCGCGCCGCGCGGCGGGTTTCGCCGGTGCCTCGGCTGCGGGCTTTGCCTCTGGCAGCGAATCCGCCTCGGCCGCTTCGGAGGTCGAGATCGACGCGGCTTCCACGTCGCGGGGCGGCGTGCGGTCGGGGGCCGTGCCCTGATCCGTGTCGTCAGCCGTGTTCGATGTGGCATCGGACGCGGAAGCTGTGTCCGGGCGCCGCCATGTCAGACGGTCCGAGGCCGCTGGCACATCGTCCTCGCGCGGCAATCCTGCCTCGGCCACTCCGGCGCGCACCGGGGGCGGGCCGGGAACGGGATCGGGCGCGTTGGCCGGTTTCTCGGCGCTCTCTTTGGTCGGGGCTGGTTCCTCGGCAGGAAGCGAGGGGAAGGGGTCGAGCGTGGTTGACCGGGCGGAGGGTTCTGACTGCGCCTTGGCTTGTGGTGTCGGGGTCCCGGTGGCACTTTCACTCGCCGCAACGTAGGGCTTGGGGTTGCGCGGCACCGGGGCAGCATCAGGCTGGACGCGCGCACCGGACAGGATGCGCGACGCGGCGCGGGTCTGGCCGAAGAAGGGCTCGCCCGAGAAGGTGCCGGTTTCGGGCCGGGCCACGAAGCTGACCGGGTTGAACCCGAACTGGTCGGCGAACCCCTCGGCCTCGTCCATCGTTTCGCGGGCGAGCACGGCGACCCGTGCCGTCTGCCCCTCGATCCGCCAGTCGAAGACGAGGTCGCGCACGTCGTACGGAGTCAGTCCCTCGAGTCCCGACCTGATCTGGACCTCACGTTCCGCGTCGTCCGCACCGGGCGTGTCGAGCGTGGTGTAGAGGATCTGCGAGTTGGGGATCACGAGTTTCGACGAGATCGTGCCGACAGCCGCTTCGGCCACCTGCCGCAGGTCGGCCAGATGGTTCATCATGTCGGGATCGTCGAGCGCAACTTCTCCGAGCGACTTCCAGCCCGAGGAGTCACGGATCAGAAGGCGGATGCCGTCGTGAGAGAGATCAAGCGCGCAATTCGGCTTCATTGGTGATGGGTGCCCGAAACATTTCCACGTCAAAAACCGGGACAAGTCCCGGAAGTTTCTGGGAAACTATCGCAGGCGCGGGGCCAAGGAAAGGGAAACGGCAGTCGAAAGGGGAGAATAGGTGCCACTTTCGCCCCGAAGCGCGGCTTTTCGCCGAAAGAGGCCACCTGTCAGCGGCAAGTCCCGCCCGCACTTTGGTTTTCGGGGGAATCGCGGTTTCGGGCTTGACCCGGTCGACGACCAGATCGCGACCCTTAACCAAGCCTTGCGGGGCGGTGCGCCCGCTTCCGCCTCTGCTTGCCGGAAGTGGGCAGTCTGGCAGTCGGGCCGGCGGACCCGATGGGTTCGCAGGGCCACGCGCAAGGAATGAGGCGAACGATGACCCACGACACGCAGCAACCGACCAATCCCGGCGACACCCCGGCGGACGTGGATTTCCACGTGATGACCGTGGCGCATTTCTTCCGCGTTCTCAAAGCGGTAAACGACGCGCTCGCGGGGTTTGAGACTGGAGAGGACGCGACGGGCAAGGATCTGCGGCAGACGACGTCGGAGCTTCGCAAGACCTACCAGATGGTGGCGGAAGAGCGATCCCGGCTCGAAAGCGTGTCCGCGCGAACGCGCGGCGCGCATGTGCGCGAAGAGGTGTTCGATGCCGACGACATCCGCCAGAGGCTTGCAGATCGCATCGCTCGTCTCGATGACAAGGGCACAGAGGAGGACGTTCCTTGACGCTCTGAGCGAGACGGAATTGCGTTTTCTTCCCTACCTGTTCGAGCTTTGGGCGCTGCCACACCAGCGCCCGCCCGAAGGCGACTGGCGCACCTGGGTCATTCTGGGTGGACGGGGCGCGGGCAAGACGCGGGCCGGATCGGAATGGGTCCGGTCCGAAGTCGAGGGATCGACCCCGCTCGCGGCGGGGCGGTCGTCCTGCCTCGCGCTGGTCGGCGAGACCTTTGATCAGGTGCGCGAAGTGATGGTCTTTGGCGACAGCGGTATCCTCGCCTGTTCGCCGCCGGATCGACGCCCGGTCTGGGAGGCGACGAAACGCAAACTGGTCTGGCCCAACGGCGCGGCGGCGACGGCGTTTTCCGCTTCGGAACCCGAGAACCTGCGCGGGCCGCAATTCGATGCGGCCTGGGCCGATGAGCTGGGCAAGTGGTCGCGGGCACAGGATGCCTGGAACATGCTTCAGTTCGCCTTGCGGCTCGGGCGGCACCCGCGGCAGGTGGTGACGACGACGCCCCGCGATCAGGAGACGCTGCGCGACCTTCTGGAGCGCCGTTCGACGGTCGTGACCCATGGCTCGACCCAAGCCAACCGCGCGAACCTCGCCGACAGTTTCATCGAGGAGATCGAAACGCTCTTCGCCGGCACCAATCTTGGTCGGCAGGAGATCGACGGGATCATGTCGATGGACGAAGAGGGCGCGCTATGGACACATGGCCAGCTGGAAGCCGGGCGGCTTTCCGAGATGCCCGCCGTCGACCGCATCGTTGTCGCCGTGGATCCGCCCGTGACCGGGCACAAGGGATCTGATGACTGCGGAATCATCGTTGCCGGGGCGAGGACGAGCGGGCCGCCGGACACCTGGCGGGCAGTGGTGATGGCGGACGAAAGCCTGAGTGCCGCGAAGCCCACCCAATGGGCCGCCGCCGCCATCGTCGCGATGGAGCGTCATGGTGCCCATCGGCTTGTCGCCGAAGTGAACCAAGGCGGAGACCTCGTGGAAAGCGTCGTGCGTCAGCTCGATCCGCTGGTGTCCTACCGGGCGGTGCGGGCGAGCGCATCCAAGGCCGCGCGCGCCGAGCCGGTCGCCGCGCTTTACGAACAGGGCCGCGTCGCGCACCTGCGTCACCTCGGGACGCTGGAAGACCAGATGTGCCGGATGACGACGCGAGGATATCTGGGAAAGGGCAGTCCGGACCGTGTCGATGCGCTGGTCTGGGCGCTCACCGACCTGATGATCGAGCCCGGCAAGCATTTCCGCAACCCGAAGGTGCGAACGGTGGGATAAATCATTTTCTCGCCCCGACGGGCAGGGTGCTGACATGGACGCGAGGGACGATGCCTTGGCGGCGTCCATCGAGAAACAGGCGCGTCTCTCCCGATGGGATGGGACGGCAAGTCCCTGACAGAACGGAACAATCAATCGCTCTGCGTGGGGATACCGGCGGAGCGGCGGACGAGATTTGCCCCGGCTTGCGGGGCAGCAGCCACGACCGTCCCAAGCGGACGAGGGTCAGTCAAAGGAGCGCGCATGGCGGTGTTTGATTTCCTGAAACGGGCGGAAGCGGCGCCGGTGCGCGAGGTGAAGGCCTCGGCCAGCGGCCCGGTGATCGCCTATTCCGGTTCCGGCCGCGTCGTCTGGGGCCCGCGGGACACCGTGAACCTGACCCGCAACGGCTTTGTCGCGAACCCGGTGGGGTTCCGCGCCGTCAAGCTCATTTCCGAGGCCGCCGCGGCGCTACCGCTGGTCTTGCAGGATGCCACCACGCGCTATGACGCGCATCCGGTGATGGACCTCATCACTCGGCCCAATCCCATGCAGGGGCGCGCGGAACTGCTCGAGGCGCTTTTCGGCCAGATCCTTCTGTCCGGCGACGGTTATGTCGAGGCGGTGGGGGGAGACCACGGCGCACCCCTGGAACTGCATGTGCTGCGCTCGGACCGGATGGCACTGGTGCCGGGCGCGGATGGCTGGCCGGTGGCCTATGACTACACAGTGGGCGCGCGCAAGCACCGGTTCCACGTGGGCGAGGGGCCGTCGCCGGTCTGTCATATCCGGACGTTTCACCCCCAGGACGACCACTATGGTCTCTCGCCCATGCAGTCCGCTGCGCAGGCGCTCGACGTTCACAACTCGGCCTCGGCCTGGTCCAAGGCGCTGCTCGACAATGCTGCGCGACCTTCGGGCGCCATCGTCTACACCGGCGGCGAGGGGCAGGGGATGCTGTCTCCCGATCAATACGATCGGCTCGTGAACGAGATGGAGGCACATCACGTGGGGGCGCGCAACGCCGGGCGTCCGATGCTGCTCGAGGGCGGGCTTGACTGGAAACCGATGGGCTTCTCGCCCTCGGACATGGAATTCCAGAAGACCAAGGAGGCCGCAGCGCGCGAGATCGCGACCGCCTTTGGTGTTCCTCCCATGATGCTGGGGATCCCCGGTGATGCGACCTACGCGAATTACCAGGAGGCGAACCGCGCCTTCTATCGCCTCACCGTCCTGCCGCTCGCGACCAAGGTTGCCGCCGCGCTGGGTCACTGGCTGTCGGCCTTTGTCGAAGAGACGGTGACGCTCAAGCCCGACCTCGATCAGGTGCCGGCGCTCGCCGCCGAACGCGACGCGCAGTGGGCGCGGATCGCGGCGGCGGATTTCCTCACGCAGGCGGAGAAACGGGCCTTGCTCGGCCTGCCGCCGCTCGATGTCACCGGGGAAGAGGAGACGGGCGATGCCTGATTACCATACCGATCATGTGCCGCCAGCTTCGCGCGGGGGCTTTCATGCCGAAGCCTTTGGGCTGGAACACAAGTTCGTGGCGCTGGGCAAGACCTGCGAGGTCGAGGGTGGCGTCGCCATCGAGGGCTATGCGAGTTTCTTCGGCGAGGCCGACCGGGGCGGCGACATCGTCGAGGCCGGGGCCTATGCCGCGTCGCTCGCCGAGGTCGCGAGGCGCGGCAATCAGGTCAAGATGCTCTGGCAACACGACCCGGCCCAGCCCATTGGCGTCTGGGACGAGGTGCGCGAGGACAAGCGAGGCCTCTTCGTCAAGGGGCGCATCCTCACCGACATCGCGAAGGGGCGCGAGGCGGCGCGGCTGATCGAGGCGGGAGCCATCGACGGGCTGTCCATCGGCTACCGCACCGTGCGGGCAACAAAGAACGACCGGGGCCAGCGGCTCCTCAAGGAACTGGAGCTTTGGGAGGTGTCGCTCGTGACCTTTCCCATGCTGCCCAGTGCGCGGATCGGGGCCAAGGGCGACATGCCCGAGGATACCGAATGGCGCTCTCTGGCACGGGTCATCGACGACGCGCGCCTGATGCTGGCCGGGGACCACCTGGACGGCGATCCGACCCTCTCTCGCAACAGGATCAAGTGATGACGAAAGAGACCAAATCTCGCGACCTGGCGGAGCCTGCCGACACGGCGGGTCCGGTTGGGGAGGTGAAGACCGCCCTGACAAGGTTCGTGAGCGAAATCAGGTCGTTGAACGACGGCCTCAACATGAGACTTCAACAAACGGAAGAGCGACTGACCATGCTGGATCGTAAATCTTTCGCGCCTGCCCAAAAGCAGATGCGCCCTCAGCTGTCCCGTGATGCGGACCTTGACGCGCCGCACCAGAAGGCCTTTGACGCCTACCTGCGGTCGGGCGACGATGACGGCCTGCGCGGGATCGTGCCCGAGGGCAAGGCGATGTCCACGGCAGTGGCCGGGGATGGTGGTTACCTCGTCGATCCGCAGACGGCGGCGACGATCCAGAGCGTCTTGCGTTCGTCCTCGTCCCTGCGCACGGTGGCCAATATCGTGCACGTTGAGGCGACCTCATACGACGTGCTGGTCGATCACGCCGATCTGGGCCATGGCTGGGCCACCGAGACCGGCGCCACCGCCGAAACCGCGACCCCGGGCATCGAACGGATCTCTATCCCGTTGCATGAATTGTCGGCGTTGCCGAAGGTGAGCCAGCGTTTGCTCGACGATGCTGCCTTCGACCTCGAAAGCTGGCTCGCGGGTCGGATCGCGGATCGCTTTGCCCGCGCCGAAGCGGCTGCCTTCGTGACCGGTGACGGGGTGGACAAACCCACGGGCTTTCTGACCCACAACGCCGTGGCCAACGACATCTGGACCTGGGGCAATCTGGGCTATGTCCCGACCGGGGCCACGGGCGATTTCGCCAGCACCGACAGCGCCGATGTGATCTTCGATCTCGTCTACAGCCTCGACGCGGAATATCGCGCCAATGGCACCTTCGTAATGAACTCGAAGACGGCGGGCGCGCTGCGCAAGCTCAAGGACGGTGACGGCCGGTTCCTCTGGACCGATGGCCTCGCCGCCGAACAGCCGGCGCGCCTCGCAGGCTATCCGGTGGTCATCGCCGAGGACATGCCGGACATTGCAGCGGGCGCTTTCGCCATCGCCTTTGGCGATTTCGCCGCCGGCTATACCGTGGCTGAACGCCCCGACGTGCGCATCCTGCGCGATCCGTTCTCGGCCAAGCCCCATGTCCTGTTCTACGCGACCAAGCGCGTGGGCGGCGACGTGAGCGACTTTGCCGCGATCAAGCTGCTGAAGTTCGCGGCCTCCTGAGCCTGAACCTTCGCTCCGCCCCGGTGATCGGGGCGGGTGCATGGGTGAGCGCGCGCCTGACTTCCCCCGTGTCGTCCTGCTGCTCCCCCCTCCGTCCGAACGACCCGGAGGCGCGCGCTCGATCCCACGGAGATGGGGCCGAAATTTCGGAGTAGAGCCATGATGTTAGTCGAGCTGACAGAGGTGCCGGACGGCGCTCTTCCTGTCTCGGAATTCGAGGATCACCTGCGGCTCGGCACGGGCTTTGACGAGGAAGATCTGCAAGACGGGTTGCTGACCGCACAACTGCGTGCGGCGCTGGCGGCCATCGAGGGCCGGATCGGCAAGGCGATCTTCGAGCGCACCTTTGAATGGAGCGTCGCGGCCTGGCGCGATCTGGGCCAGCAGGTGCTGCCCATCGCGCCGGTGACCGGCATTCACACGCTCGAAATCGTGGATGCCGACGGCGTGGATGAAGTGATCGACGCCGCGCGTTGGCGGCTTGTCGCGGACCCGCATCGCCCACGCCTCGTATCGACGGGCTATATGCTGCCCGCGATCCCGGTCGGGGGTCAAGCGCTCGTCACCTTTTCCGCCGGGATGGGGGCCGGCTGGCAGGACCTGCCCGCGGATCTCACCCAGGCGGTGCTCTACCTCGCCGGGTCCTACTACGAGGACCGGCATGGCAAGAGCGAGGACGGCGCGGCGCTGCCCAAGGTGGTGGACGCGCTCATCCAACGCTACCGCGACGTGCGGGTGTTTCGGGGGATGCGTTGATGGCTGTCGCGCGGATGTCGCCGGTCCTCAACCGCAAGCTCCTGCTCGAAGAGCGCGAGCTGACCCCGGACGGGGCGGGCGGCTACACGACGGGCTGGCGCGTGGTCGGCACCCTCTGGGCGGAGATCAAGGCAGGCACGGGCCGCGAACGCGCGGTCGAGGCGATGACGCTGTCCACGATCCCCTGGCGGATCACGCTGCGCGCCGCCCCCATGGGATCGACCCGCCGTCCGCGGCCGGACCAGCGGTTTCGCACCGGGACACGCGTCTTTGTCATCGTGGCCGTGGCTGATGCCGATCCTTCGGCTGGCTATCTCACCTGTTTTGCCCGTGAGGAGGTTTCGTCATGAGCTACGGCATCGCACTTGCCCTGCAACAGGCGATCTACCAGCGGCTCACCGCGAGCGCGCCGCTCTCGGGTCTCGTCGGAACCGCGATCTACGACGCGGTGCCGCCCGGCGTCGCCACAGGCACGTATGTTGCTCTCGGTTCCGAAGACGTGCGCGAGGCGGCGGATGCCACCGGGCAGGGGGCGCTGCATGACGTGACCATCAGCGTGGTGAGCGACGCCGCGGGGTTCGCCACCGCCAAGGAGGTTGCCGTGGTGATTTCCGACACGCTCGACGCTGCCCCCCTGATCCTCGCGCGTGGTCATCTGATCTCGCTCATCTTTCATCGCGCCCGGGCTCGCCGGGTGCAGGACGCCGACATGCGGCGCATTGACCTGACATTTCGCGCGCGAGTGCAGGACAGCTAACCAACGGAGTGACCGCCATGACCGCACAAAACGGCAAGGACCTTCTCATCAAGCTCGATATGGACAACACGGGCAACTTTTCCACGCTCGCCGGGCTGCGCGCCTCGCGCATCAGCTTCAACGCCGAGACGGTGGATGTCACCTCGCTGGAAAGCGCGGGCGGCTGGCGGGAGCTTCTGGGCGGCGCGGGCGTCAAGAGCGCCTCCATCTCCGGCTCGGGGATCTTCAAGGACGAGGCGACCGACGAACGCGCCCGGCAGATCTTTTTCGACGGCGAAGTGCCGGATTTTCAGGTGATCGTGCCGGACTTCGGGGTGATCGAAGGCGCTTTCATGATCACCTCGATCGAATATGCGGGCACCTACAACGGCGAAGCCTCCTACGAACTGTCGCTGGCCTCCGCCGGGCAGCTGTCGTTCACGGCGCTCTGATCATGGTCCATCCGCAGGTCAACCCATGGACCGGGGAAGTGGGGCTGGTGATCGACGGCGAGGCGCGGGTGCTGAAGCTCACGCTTGGGGCGCTCGTGGAGCTCGAAGCCTCGCTCGGGACTGACAGTCTCGTCGCGCTGGTCGAGCGGTTCGAGAGCGGGCGGTTCGCGGCGCGTGACGTCGCCGCGGTGCTGGTTGCCGGGCTGCGGGGTGGCGGCGGAGCGCCCGTCGATCTGGGCCGGGCCGAGATCGAGGGTGGCCCGATGCAGGCGGCCAAGGCGGCCGGGCAGCTGATCGTGCGGGCCTTCTCGTTGCCGGAGAGCGGCGGGTGAGCGGGTTCGACTGGACCGGGCTCATGCGGCTCGGCATGCGGGGGCTTGGGTTGAGGCCCGCTGACTTCTGGGCGCTCACACCCGCGGAGCTCACGCTCCTCCTGGGGCACGAGAGGGGGCAGGGGCCGCTCGACCGGGCGCGGCTCGACGATCTGGCGCGGGCCTTTCCAGATATGACGCGTGACGACAATCCGTGACGAATTTCAAGGAGACTGAGCATGGCAGAGATCTACGGGATCGCGGAATTCGACGATCAGGTCGCGGCGCTGGAGGGATCGCTTCAGGGTGCCACGGCGCTGGCCGCCGGGTTCAAGATGGAGCTGGAACGAGTCGGCGCGGTCTTTGTCGACATCAATGACGACGTGTCCAACCTGTCCTCGGGCATGACGAGCGGGCTGCGCAAGTCGCTCGATGGCCTCGTCTATGGCTCGATGAACGTGCAGGACGCATTGAAAAGCCTTGGCCAATCCATACTCGACACGGTCTATGACACCGCCGTGAGCCCATTGACCTCGGGTCTGGGCAGCTTGCTCGGACAGGGGCTGGGCAGCGTGATGAACGCCTTTGTGCCCTACGCCAAGGGCGGTGCCTTTTCGCAGGGGCGCGTCATGCCCTTTGCCAATGGCGGTGTGGTCAACGGGCCGGTCACCTTTCCGATGCGGGGCGGCACGGGGCTCATGGGCGAGGCGGGGCCAGAGGCGATCATGCCGCTCACGCGCGGGGCCGATGGACGGCTGGGGGTCACGGCCTCGGGGGGACGGTCCGTCAATGTCGTGATGAACATCCAGACGCCGGATGCCGAGAGCTTCCGCCGGTCGCAGGGCCAGATCGCCGCGCAGGTGAACCGGGTTCTGGGCCGGGGTCGCCGCTATTCCTGAGGAGGGGACGATGACGTTTCACGAGATACGCTTCCCGCCGTCGCTGAGTTTCGGCTCGCTGGGCGGGCCGGAACGGCGCACCGAGGTGGTGACGCTCGCCAACGGGTTCGAGGAGCGCAACACGCCTTGGCAACATTCGTTGCGCCGCTACGACGCGGGGCTGGGGATGCGCTCGCTCGACGATGTGGAGGTGCTCATCGCCTTTTTCGAGGCGCGGCGCGGGCAGCTTTTCGGGTTTCGGTGGAAGGACTGGTCGGACTTCAAATCCTGCGCACCCTCGGCGACGCCGGATTACGTCGATCAGAAACTGGGCGATGGCGACGGGATCACCAAGGTCTATCGGCTGCAGAAAACGTATGAGAGCGGGACCTTTTCCTACACGCGCCCAATCCGCAAGCCGGTCGAGGGCAGCCTGCGGGTCGCGATCCAGGGCGATCCGCAGATCGAGACCATCGACTATACCGTGGACACGGCGACCGGTGAGGTGATCTTTGCCGATGCGCCCGGTCCGGGGGCCATTGTCACGGCTGGGTTCGAGTTCGACGTGCCGGTGCGTTTCGACACGGACCGCATCCAGACCTCGGTCGCCAGTTTCCAGGCGGGCGAGGTGCCCAGCGTTCCGGTGATGGAGGTGCGGATCTGATGGCCGTCTCGGAAGCGCTTCTCGATCATCTGGCGGGCGGCATCACCACGCTTGCGCGCTGCTGGCAGCTCACCCGCCGCGACGGCTGGAGCCGGGGGTTCACAGATCATGACGGCGACCTCCTCTTCGACGGCGCGACCTATGTGGCCAACACCGGCCTCACTGCCCGTGCGCTCATGCAGACCACGGGCCTGTCCATCGACAACTCCGAGGCGCTGGGCGCGCTGACCGATGTCTCGGTCACTGAGGCCGACATCCGGGCGGGGCGGTTCGACGGCGCCGAGGTGCAGGTCTGGCTTGTGAACTGGGCCGAGGTGAGCGAGCGCATGATGCTCTTTCGCGGGCATCTGGGCGAGATCACGCGGGCAGGCGGGGCGTTTCGGGCGGAACTGCTGGGCTTGGCGGAGACGCTCAACCAGCCGCAGGGCCGGGTCTATCAGAAAAGCTGCTCGGCGGTGCTGGGAGATGGCAAATGCCGGTTCGACCTCGACCAGTTGGGTTTTACCGACGAGGCCGAAGTGCTCGCGGTCGAGTATGGCACGAAGCTGAGCCTGTCCGGGACGCAGGACCCGCCCGACCGCTGGTTCGAGCGCGGGATGCTGACAGTGCTCACCGGCGCGGCGGCGGGTCTGACCGGCGTGATCAAGAACGACCGCCGTTCTTCGGCGGGGCGCGACGTGGCGCTGTGGCAGGAACTGCGCGCCGATATCGCGCCGGGGGACCGGGTGCGGATCCGGGCGGGCTGCGACAAGCAGCCGGGGACCTGTGAGGACAAGTTCGGCAACATGCTCAATTTCCGGGGCTTTCCGACCATCCCGGGCGAGGATCGCCTGCTGTCGGTGCCGGTGCGGGGCACGACGACCGACAATACGAGCGACGCGAAATGACCGGGGCAAGCGCGCGGGCCGGTTGCGCCGATGTGGTGGCCGAGGCGCGGTCGTGGATCGGCACGCCCTATGTCCATCAGGCGTCCTGCAAGGGGGCCGGGGCGGATTGTCTTGGCCTCGTGCGCGGGGTCTGGCGAGCGGTGGTGGGGCCGGAGCCCGTGAAACTGCCGGCCTATACCCCCGACTGGTCCGAGGCGGCGCGGGACGAGGCGCTCCTGCGTGGGGCGGGTCTCTACCTCGATGCGGTCAGCGACGCGCAGCCGGGCGATGTGCTTCTCTTTCGGATGCGCGACGGGGCGGTGGCCAAGCATCTGGGCATCCTGTCGGTGGCGAGCGACAGTCCCGCCTTCGTCCATGCTTACTCCGGCCATGCCGTCGTCGAAAGCCCGCTCTCCGCCCCGTGGCAGCGCCGCGTGGTGGGGACGTTCCGGTTCCCGCAGGCAAACCCCCGCGATCCCCAGCACAAGAGGTAAGTCATGGCCACACTCGTTCTTTCCGCCGTCGGCGCCGCCGTCGGCTCGTCCATCGGCGGGTCGGTTCTGGGCATCTCGTCGGTCGTCATCGGTCGTGCCGTGGGCGCCGTCATCGGGCGGGCCATCGACAACCGGCTCATGGGCGGGCAGGGGTCCGAAGCGGTGGAGACCAGCAAGGTCGACCGGCTGCGCATCACCGGCGTGTCCGAAGGTGCGCCGATCAATCAGGTCTACGGGCGCTACCGCGTCGGCGGACAGGTGATCTGGGCCGACAAGGTGCGCGAGCACAAGACGATCGAGGATCAGGAGGAACAGGCCTCGGGCGGCAAGGGCACCTCGCAGGGCAGCCGGTCCACCGTGACGACCTATTCCTACACCATCACGCTCGCCATTGCGCTCTGCGAAGGGGAGATCACCCATGTGGGGCGGATCTGGGCAGACGGGAAAGAGATTAAGTCCGACAGCATCTCGATGCGCGTCTATCCGGGGGACGAAACCCAGCAGCCCGACCCGGCGATCTCGGCCCGGATGGGGGCAGGGGCCGCGCCGGCCTTTCGGGGCACCGCCTATGTGGTGATCGAGAACCTCGACCTGACCGAGTGGAACAACCGCGTTCCCGTGCTGAACTTCGAGGTCTTCCGCCCCGAGCAGAAGGACCAGGTCAAGGACGTGGCGCGCGGCACGAGGGCGGTAGCGCTGATCCCCGGCTGCGGGGAATATGCGCTGGCCACGCAGAAGGTCCATTTCGGCGGCGCACCGGGGAAAAAGACGCCCGTGAACCGCAACACGCCGCTGCCCGGCACCGATTTCACGGTGGCCGTCAACCAAATGGACGACGAGCTTCCCAACCTCGAGGCCGTCGCGCTGGTGGTCAGCTGGTTCGGCACCGACCTGCGCGCCGGGAATTGCAAGATCGCGCCGCGTGTCGATCAGAAGGATGCGGATGGGGTCGAGATGCCTTGGTCGGTATCGGGCCTTGGCCGCTCAGGTGCTTCGCTCGTCCCAAAGGTGGGGGGCAAGGCGGTCTATGGCGGCACCCCGTCGGACAAGTCCGTCATTCAGGCGATAAGGAAGCTCAAGGCCAAGGGCAAGGCGGTTACCTTCTATCCCTTCATCCTGATGGAGCAGCTTGCCGCCAACAGCCTGCCCAACCCCTATTCCGATGATCCCGGCCAACCGGCGCTGCCGTGGCGGGGCCGGATCACCACCTCGGTTGCGCCGGGGCGGGCCGGGTCGCCGGACGGAACCTCGGCGGCGACCGCGGAAGTCGCGGCGTTTTTCGGCAGTGCCACCCGCAGCCAGTTTGACGAGACCGACGACGGCGTGGACTTCACCGGCGCGTCGCAATGGAGCTATCGCCGGTTCATCCTGCACTACGCCCATCTGTGCAAGGCGGCGGGTGGGGTCGATGCCTTTCTCATCGGCTCGGAAATGCGGGGGCTCACGACCATCCGGGGGGCGAACAAGAGCTTTCCCGCCGTCACGGCGCTGCGCAGCCTCGCCTCGGACGTGAAGGCGATCCTCGGGTCGGGGACCAAGGTGTCCTATGCCGCCGACTGGTCGGAATACTTCGGCTACCACCCGCAGGACGGGTCGAACGACCTTTACTATCATCTCGACCCGCTCTGGTGTGATGAGGACATCGACTTCATCGGGCTCGACAACTACATGCCGTTGTCGGACTGGCGCGACGGGCCGGACCATGCGGATGCGCATTGGGGGTCGATCTACAACCCGGATTATCTCAAGGCGAACATCCTCGGCGGCGAGGGCTACGACTGGTATTACCAGAGCCCCGGCGCCCGCGACATCCAGCTGCGCTCCCCGATCACGGACGGCGCTTATGGCGAGGATTGGGTCTACCGTTACAAGGACATCCGCTCGTGGTGGGAAAACCCGCATTTCAACCGCGCGAACGGGGTCAAGGTCGCGACTTCGACCGACTGGCAACCGGGGATGAAACCCGTGTGGTTCACCGAAATGGGCTGCGCCGCCGTGGACAAGGGCACCAACGAGCCCAACAAGTTTCTCGATCCCAAAAGCTCGGAAAGTTCCCTGCCGCGTTATTCCAACGGGATGCGCGACGACTTTATCCAGAAGCAATACCTCAAGGCGATGCGCGAGTTCTGGGGGGACCCGGCGAACAACCCGACCCATCCGGCCACCAGCGTCCAGATGATAAACATGCGCCGCGCCCATGTCTGGGCCTGGGACGCGCGGCCCTTTCCGTGGTTTCCGCACAAGCGCAGGCTCTGGGGCGACTGGGCCAATTACAACAAGGGACACTGGCTCAACGGTCGTGCCACCTCGCGGAGCCTCGCGAGCGTGGTCGAAGAGATCTGCCTGCGATCGGGTCTGACCGCGTTCGACACCACGCGCCTTTACGGCGTGGTCCATGGCTATGCGGTGAACGAGGTGTCTGATGCCCGCTCGGCCCTGCAACCGCTCATGCTGGCATATGGGTTCGAGGCGGCGGAGCGGGACGGGCGAATCGAGTTCTTCTCGCGCTACGGCGATCCCGATGGCGAGCTGTCGCCTGATGAGATGGCGGTTTCCGACGAAATCGAGGGCGATTTGGAGTTCACCCGCGCCCCCGAGGCGGACATGGTAGGCCGGGTGCGGCTGAATTACACCGAGGCTTCCGGCGACTACCAGACCCGCGCCGCCGAGGCGCGCTTTGCCGACGATCCGGTGGTGGGCGTGTCCACATCGGACCTGCCGCTCGTGCTGACGCAGGCCGAAGCCTCGGCGATGACCGAACGCTGGCTCGCGCAGGCGCGGGTGTCGCGCGATACCGCCCGCTTTGCCCTGCCGCCCTCGGCGCTGGGCCACCGCGCGGGCGACGTCGTGGCGATCGAGACGCCGGAGGGGCGCGGGCATTTCCGGCTCGACCATGTCGAACAGGCCGGCGTCCAGATCGTGCAGGCGGTGCGCGTCGAACCCGGTCTTTTCGAGCCGTCCGAGGGTATCGACGCCGAGGTGGCGCAGACCGATTTCTTGCCCGTGGTGCCGGTGCTGCCCATCTGGCTCGACCTGCCGCTGCTGACTGGTAACGAAACGCCGCATCAGGCCCACCTTGCCGTCACCGCTGATCCTTGGCCGGGGGCTGCGGCGGTGTTTTCGTCCTTCTCCGATAACGGCTACCGGCTCAGTTCCGTGTTCCGCGCGCCCGCCAAGGTTGGCGTGACCGAGAGCGTCCTGCCCTATGCACGCCCCGGCGTCATCGACCGTGGTCCTGCCCTGCGTGTGCGCCTCACGCACGGCACGGTGTCGTCCTCGGGCGAGCCTGCGATGCTCAACGGCTCGAACGTCGCGGTGATCGGGCTGGGCGGCCCGGACGGTTGGGAGGTGTTCCAGTACGCCGAGGCCGAGCTGGTCGGCGAGAACCTTTATGAACTGCGCGCGCGGCTTCGGGGGCAGGCAGGCAGCGATCACCTCGTCCCGGGCGAATGGCCGGTGGGCGCGCTGGTCGTCTTCATGGATGCGAGCGTCAAGCAGCTCCCCTTGCCGCTCGCCTGGCGGGGGCTCGAACGGCACTACCGCACCGGGCCTGCGAGCCAGACCTACGACGACGACAGCTATGTCCACGAGGTGCAGACGATCGCGGGAGTTGGCCTGCGCCCCTATGCGCCGGTCCATGTCAAAGCGCGCTGGGCGGGCGCGGATGTGGAAGTGAACTGGATCCGACGCTCGCGGATCAACGGTGACAGCTGGGCGGGGATCGAGGTGCCGCTGGGCGAGGAGGTCGAAATGTATCAGGTCAAGGTGTTCGCGGATGGCGCACTCAAGCGCGAGGCGACGGTGACCGCGCCCCGCTGGACCTATAGCCAGTCCGAGCGTCTGGCGGATGGGGTCGGTACCGGCTTTGCGGTCGAAGTGGCCCAGATTTCCATGAGCTTCGGGGCGGGACCGGCGGCGCGAACGACCCTGTCCTGAACCCGGTCCTGAACGTCATCCATCCCCGTGACTTCTCCCATCATCGCTTTGCATTTGGAAATTCCGGGCAAGCTGCCATATAGGGAAACAGCAACAGGATGGAGGCCCCCATGGCCGAACGTAACCCGAAGCCGCGTGTCATTGATCCGGTCTGGGACCAGATCACCTCGGAAGCGCATGAAGCCGTCGCCCATGAGCCGCTCATGGGCGGCCTGATCCACGCCTGTATCCTGCACCACAAGTCGCTGGAAAAGGCGCTGTCCTACCGGATCGCGGCCAAGCTGTCGTCGAACGAAATGTCGATGATGGTGCTGCGCGAAGTGGCGAACGAAGCCTATGCGCTGTCCCCCGAACTGGTCGAAGCCGCCCGTGCCGACCTGTCCGCCGTGATGGAGCGGGACCCGGCCACGCACCGACTTCTCCAGCCGATCCTGTATTACAAAGGTTTCCAGGGGATGCAGGCGCATCGCCTTGCGCATTGGCTCTGGGACCGGGGTCGCCATGACCTCGCCTATTTCCTGCAGATGCGGTGTTCCGAGGTCTACGGGATCGACATTCACCCAGCCGCACGAATCGGCAAGGGCATCATGATCGACCATGCCCATTCCATCGTGATCGGCGAGACGGCGGTCGTGGGCAACAATGTCTCGATGCTGCATTCGGTCACGCTGGGCGGAACCGGCAAGGAAGAAGAGGACCGACACCCCAAGATCGAGGACGAGGTCCTGATCGGCGCGGGGGCCAAGGTGCTGGGCAACATTCGCGTGGGTTGTTGCTCGCGGATTGCCGCCGGGTCGGTGGTGCTGGCCGATGTGCCTCCCGGCAAGACCGTGGCGGGCGTGCCCGCGAAGGTCGTGGGCGAGGCGGGCTGCGCCCATCCTTCGGTCTCGATGAACCACATGTTCCGCGACCCGTCCAAGGGCCAGTGACACTGTCCTGCGGGCCTGCCGCGTGACGAAATAGGACATGGCCAAGCGGCTCCCTAGTGGGGGCCGCTTTCACTTTTACAACATCTTGTCGGCACGACTTGGAACTTTCGCGCTGCGTTTACCGTTTCTTCGGTAACCGCCCGCAAGACTGCGGGCACCGAAAGACACTGGAGCCTGCCATGAAACCCTTCACCTTCATCGCCATCGGTTGGGTCGCCGCCAGCACCGCCCTCGCGCTGCTCGTCTGACCCTTTACGAGTCTCGTTTCGGTCGTTTTCGTTTCTGCCGGATGCGACCGAAACGGTTCCTTCTCTTCCATCGTTTCAACTGGAACGAGAGCATTCCCAACGTCGGCAAGTCCCTTGGAATCCCTATCAAAATTGAGCCGCCATGTCTCATGAGCGAAAGCTCGCGCATGGTTGATCTCACGCAATGACAAACCCGTTTCGATAAGCAAGAGTGTGGCCACCAAAAACGATAAACGGGGGCCACAATGTTCCGCATGTGGATTGCAACAGTTCTGGGTTTCGCTGCACTTTACGCGGTGGCAATCGCGGCCTGAGGGCCGCAAAGACGCCCGACACCGGCACTGAGGTAGGCAGACCATAAGGTCGAAAAGACCATCGGTTCAAAAGGGCGGTATCTCTGACGAACCACTGCCGGTCGAAAGACCAAAGATCGAAAGATCAGCGAAAGACGAAAGAGCGCCGGGTGGCAGACCCCGCGCTCTTTTCTTTTGTGCCTGGGTCCGGGCCTGTCAGGCCGGTTGCGCCATCTGGTCGTAGGCCTCGATCACATGCGCGCCATACATGTAGGCGGGACCACCGCCCATCAACACGGCGACCGCGATCATCTCGGTCATCTCCTTGCGCGTGACACCGGCCTTGATCGCCGCGCGCACGTGGAACCCGATGCAATCGGTGCAGCCCTTGGCCACGGCAATCGCCAGCGCCATGAGTTCCTTGTGTTTCTTCGATACGTCGCCGTCATAGAACGCTGCCCGGTGCATGGCGGCAAAGCCCGACGCTGTGTCGGGTTCGATCTTGCGAATCTTGTCGAGATTTGCGGTCGTGTTGGCGAGGTAGGGTGCATAATCCATGGGGAAACTCCTGTGATGTTTCCCCCTCGTGCCATCCACGGCGTGTATCGGCGTTGACACATATCAAGATCGGAATGCGTCTCCGTGCCGAAAATGAAAAGGCCGTGCAGGGGTCCTGCACGGCCTTCTTTACTCGTGCGCGGCCCGATCAGGCGAGCATCACCATCGGGTTTTCGAGGTTTTCGACGATGGCCTTGAGCAGTTCCGCCCCGAGCGCCCCGTCGATGACCCGGTGATCGACCGACAAGGTCACGCTCATCACTGTCGCCACCTCGATTTCGCCCGCCTCGTTCACGACCGGCTTCTTCACGCCCGACCCGACCGCGAGGATCGCACCGTGCGGCGGGTTGATCACCGCGTCGAAGTTGTCGATGCCGAACATGCCAAGGTTCGAAACCGCAAAGGAACCGCCCTGATATTCGTGGGGTGCCAATTTGCGGTCGCGGGCACGGGCTGCAAGGTCCTTCATCTCGGCCGAGAGCGCCGACAGCGACTTCATGTCGGCGTCCTTCAGCACCGGCGTGAACAGCCCGCCTTCGATGGCGACCGCCACGGCGACGTCCGAGGGCTTGAGCTTGAGCAACCGGTCGCCCGCCCAGACCGCGTTCGCGTCCGGAACGGATTGCAGGGCCAGCGCGCAGGCCTTGATGATGAAGTCGTTGACCGACAGCTTCACTCCGCGACCCTCGAGCTGCTTGTTGAGCTGCGAGCGGAATTTCATCAGCGCGTCGAGCTTGATGTCGCGGCGCAGGTAGAAATGCGGGATGGTCTGCTTGGCCTCGGTCAGACGCGCCGCGATGGTCTTGCGCATCCCGTCGAGCTTGACCTCTTCGAACTGCCGACCCTCATACATCTTGAGGACGGCATCGGTTGACGGACCAGCGGCGAGGGCTGGGGCCGCACCTTTGGCTGCCTCGGCTTTGGGCGCATCCGCCTTGGCGGGCGCTTGACCGGGTTTGGCGTTCTCGACGTCGGCCTTCACGATCCGGCCCTTGGGGCCGGAGCCTTTGAGCGCCGACAGGTCGATGCCCTTGTCCGCCGCGATCCGGCGGGCAAGCGGCGAGGCGAAGATGCGCCCGCCCTTGTCGTCGTTGCCTGCCGCAGGAGCCTTGGTCTCGGACTTGGGCGCCTCCGTTTTCGCCTCGGCCTTGTCAGTAGATTTGTCTTCGACCTTCGGCGCGGGTTTGGCCGCCACGTCTCCAATGTCGTCGGCGCTTTCACCCTCTTCCAGCAGCACGGCGATCGGCGTGTTCACCTTCACGCCCTCGGTCGCGTCACCGATGAGGATCTTGCCGATCACGCCCTCGTCTACGGCTTCGAATTCCATCGTCGCCTTGTCAGTCTCGATCTCGGCGAGGATGTCGCCCGATTTGACTTCGTCGCCCTCTTTCACCAGCCATTTTGCCAGCGTGCCTTCCTCCATCGTCGGAGAAAGCGCGGGCATCAGGATTTCCGTTGGCATATCCGTTCCCCCTTACTTGTAGCAGACCGACTTGGCCGCTTCGACGACCTCGGCGGTGGTGACGAGCGCGAGCTTCTCGAGGTTCGAGGCATAGGGCATCGGCACGTCCTTGCCCGTGAGCGTGATCACCGGCGCGTCGAGGTAATCGAAGGCCTCCTGCATGATCACCGACGACAGGTAGGACCCGATGGAGGCCACCGGCCAGCCTTCTTCCACCGTCACGCAGCGGTTCGTTTTCTTGACGCTTTCGATGACGGTCTTCGTGTCCATCGGGCGCAGGGTGCGCAGGTCGATGACCTCGGCTGAAATGCCGTCCTCGGCCAGTTTCGCCGCCGCCTCCAGCGCGTATTTCATGCCGATCCCGAAGGACACGATGGTGACATCGTCGCCCTTCTGCCAGACGCGCGCCTTGCCGAAGGGCACCGTGTAGTCGTCAAGAACCGGGACCTCGAAGGACTGCCCGTAGAGCAGTTCGTTCTCAAGAAACACGACCGGGTTGTCCGACTTGATCGCGGATTTCATCAGACCCTTGGCGTCGGCGGCGGAGTAGGGCATCGCCACCCAGAGACCGGGGATCTGCGCATACCAGCCCGCGTAGTCCTGCGAGTGCTGGGCGGCCACGCGGGCGGCTGCACCATTGGGACCCCGGAAGACGATCGGCACGCTCATCTGGCCGCCGGACATATAGCGCGTCTTGGCGGCGGTGTTGATGATGTGGTCGATGGCCTGCATCGCGAAGTTGAAGGTCATGAATTCGACGATGGGGCGAAGTCCGCCCATCGCGGCACCGGCGGCGAGACCGGCAAAGCCGTGTTCGGTGATCGGCGTGTCGATCACGCGCTTCGATCCGAACTCGTCGAGCAGGCCCTGCGACACCTTGTAGGCGCCCTGATACTCGGCAACTTCCTCGCCCATGAGGAAGACCATCTCGTCGGTGCGCATTTCCTCGGCCATGGCGTCGCGAAGCGCTTCGCGCACGGTCTGGGTCTTCATCTCGGTGCCCTCGGGGATTTCGGGATCCTCGGGGGTCTCAGGCTCCGGCATCGTGGCCGAGCCGGGATTCGAGGCGACGGGTTCGTCGGACGGGGTGTTGCCCGACTTGGCCTCGGACGTGTCCCCGCCGGAGCTTTCACCGCCGGAGGACGCCTCAATGTCGTCCGCGCTTTCACCTTCTTCGATCAGGACGGCGATGGGGGTGTTCACCTTCACCGCTTCCGTGCCTTCGGCGATCAGGATCTTGCCCACGATGCCTTCGTCCACGGCTTCGAATTCCATCGTTGCCTTGTCGGTTTCGATCTCGGCGAGAATGTCGCCGCTCTTCACTTCGTCGCCCTCTTTCACCAGCCATTTGGCCAGCGTGCCCTCTTCCATGGTCGGGCTCAGTGCGGGCATGAGAATTTCGGTTGCCATCAGTCTCTCTCCCTCGTCACTCAGGCGTAAATATCGGTCCAGAGCTCATCGAGCGCCGGTTCCGGGCTTTCGCGGGAGAAGTCCGCGGCTTCGTTGACGATTTCCTTGATCTCCTTGTCGATCGCCTTGAGGTCCTCTTCGCTGGCATGTTTGCCGGTGATCAGCATCTCGCGGATGTTCTCGATCGGGTCTTTTTCGTCGCGCATTTTCTGCACCTCTTCGCGGGTGCGGTACTTCGCAGGGTCCGACATGGAGTGGCCGCGGTAGCGATAGGTCTTCATCTCGAGGATGTAGGGGCCTTTGCCCGCGCGGCAGTGCGCGATCGCCTTTTCGCCCGCTTCCTTGACGGCAAGCACGCTCATGCCGTCGACCTCTTCGCCCTCGATCCCGTAGGCCGCACCCCGTTCCCAGAGCGACGGCGACTTGGTCGACCGTTTGACCGAAGTGCCCATGGCGTATTGGTTGTTCTCGATCACGAAGACGACCGGAAGGTTCCAAAGCTCGGCCATATTGTAGGTCTCATAGACCTGGCCCTGGTTTGCGGCGCCGTCCCCGAAATAGGTGAAGGTGACGCGGTCGGTGCCTTTGTACATGTCCGAGAAGGCAAGCCCTGCGCCAATCGGCACCTGCGCGCCCACGATCCCGTGGCCGCCGTAGAAATGGCGTTCGGTCGAGAACATGTGCATCGAGCCGCCCTTGCCCTTGGAATATCCGCCCTCGCGTCCCGTAAGCTCGGCCATCACGCCCTTGGGGTCCATGCCGCAAGCGAGCATATGACCGTGGTCGCGGTAGGACGTCACGCGCTTGTCGCCCTCGTCCGCAGCGGCCTCGAGGCCCACCACGACGGCTTCCTGCCCGATGTAGAGGTGACAGAACCCGCCGATGAGTCCCATGCCATAAAGCTGGCCGGCCTTTTCCTCGAATCGACGGATGAGCAGCATGTCGCGGTAGTAAGCGAGCAGTTCGTCCTTGGATATGTTTGATTTCTTGGCGCTTTTGGCGGTCGCCATGGGGCCTCTCCTCCACGTTCCGAAAATTGGTTTAACGTTAAACTATCTTCTAAACGAAATTCCATTCGTTTGCGAGTGTGGATTTGTCCCCCGCAGGATCGGGCAGGCTCATGCCGGTTTTCAAGTGAATTGTGCGCTGCGCGCGCAGGGTCAACCGCGCCATCGCCGTCGGCGATACCACGGCGAGGGGGGCTGTCCCTCAAACAATCTGAGAAGCGAATGAAGCGATGAAGCGCCTAGCGCAGCACGACTTCGTCGGCGCGCACCATGCCCAGCATCAGGCGCGCTTGTTCATCGAGCAGGTCGAGGTCGAGGTAACCGTCCGACATGCGGCTCGTCTTGTTCTCGAGCGTGGCGATCTCGGCGGCGAGCTTGTCGCGTTCCTCGCGCAGGGCCTGCGCTTCCGCGTCGATGCCGATCCGGCGAAAGAGGCCATAGTCCCCCTGCACCGAGGCAAAGGTGAAATAGGTCCCCGCGCTGATCAGCCCGAGGAAATAGAGCATACCGCCGAAGCCGGATTGTTTGCGAAAGCCGCTCATGGTTTCGTCTGCCTCTTGGGTCGGGCGCCTCTGACGGGTGCCTCGTCCCCTTATGGCACAAGCGATTCGCGCTGTGAATCCCCCTTCGAATCACGTCTGCGAAATAATGCCGCCGGGCCGGCGTCGCGTGACGTCAGGCTTTGTCGGGACGGGAGGCGGGCGTAGGCTCGGGACGAAGGGAGGACGTGACATGATCGCACCGCGAAGCAGCCTTGGCACACATGAGGTCGAGAACCAGCCTGGGCCGCCACCCGCAGGCGATCTCTGGGCAAGCGATGGCGCCTTGCGGCATTGGACCGGGGTCGCAGGCGGGAACGCCGATGCCGCGTCGAAAGCAGGTGCAGCCTTCGGGACCGAAGCGCTGCGCGAGGCAGGCCATGCGGCGCGTGCGCATCCGCCGGAATTGCGGCTCTTTGACCGGGGCGGGCGGCGGCTGGACGAGGTCGCCTTTCATCCCGGCTACCATGACGTGATGCGGGCGGGCATGGCGGCGGGTTACGCGAATGTGGCTTGGTCCAGTGGGCCCGGCGGTCATGCGGCCCATGCGGCCATGGTCTATATGCTGAGCCAGGTCGAGCCGGGGGTATGTTGTCCGCTGACCATGACCTATGCCGCCGTGCCCGCGCTTGCCGCCGCGCCCGCGGTCGAGGCAGTCTGGCGGCCCAGACTCGTGTCGTCCGACTACGATCCGGGGGTCGCGCCGATCACTGACAAGCGCGGGGCGACGCTGGGCATGGCGATGACCGAGAAACAGGGCGGCTCGGACGTGCGAGCCAATACGACGCGAGCGGAGCGTGATGGCGACGCCTATCGTTTGACCGGTCACAAATGGTTCTGTTCGGCCCCGATGTCCGACGGGTTTCTCACCCTCGCGCAGGCCGAGGGTGGCCTCACCTGTTTCCTCGTGCCGCGCTGGACCGAAGTGGGGCGTAACGGCATCCGGCTGCAACGGCTGAAGGACAAATTGGGCAACCGGGCCAATGCGAGTTCCGAGATCGAATATGACCATGCGCTCGCGTATCGTCTTGGCGAAGAAGGGCGTGGGGTCGCCACGATCATCGAGATGGTCCATCACACACGTCTGGACACCGCGATGGCGCCCGCCGGCCTCATGCGGGCGGCGCTGGTCGAGGTGAACCACTGGATTTCCGGGCGCCGGACGTTCCAGAAGCGCCTCATCGACCAGCCGCTCATGCGGGCCGTGGTGTCCGATCTGGTGCTCGACTGGGAGGGCGCGATGGCGGTCGGGATGCGGGCCGCGCAGGCTTTTGACGGGCAAGGCGAGGGCGACCGGGCCTTTGCACGGATTTCCGTTGCGCTGGCCAAGTTCCTTTCGAACAAACGCGCCCCCGTGGTGATCGTCGAGGCGATGGAATGTCTGGGCGGCATGGGCTACGTCGAAGAGACGCCGATGCCCATGCTCTACCGCGAAGCACCGCTCAATGGGATATGGGAGGGGTCGGGGAACGTCATTTGCCTCGATATCCTGCGCACGCTGGCGCGCGAGCCGCTCGCGGGCGAGGCGTTGGTGGCCGAGTTGCGGGCCGCGACGGGGGCTGACCGGCGTTACGATACGGCGCTCAAATCGCATCTCGACCGCTGGCCGGGCCTGCCTGACGAGGCCGAGGCGCGGTGGTTTGCCGAAAGCCTCGCCGGTCTCCTGGTGGCAAGCGTGCTGATCCGATCCGGCGACCCTGCGGTTGCGGACGGCTGGGTCGCGACGCGTGTGGCGATGGAGCGCGGGCTGGTGCCGGGGGCGGTGTCCGGTCTGGATACGGAGGCCTTGTTGGCGCGGCTCTGAAACGAAAACCGGCCGCAGGTGGCGTGGCCGGTCTTGCGTATTTTCAGAAAGATGAAAGGCTCAGGTGATCGAGGCGCGGTAGATGCCGTCGATGGCGGTGCCGATCGTCGCGTTGAAGTCCTCGTCCGACTGCTGGGCCGACAGGCCTTCGGTCAGCGCGCGCGAGAAGCTGGCTATCATGCCTTCGTTCTTGGACAGGAGCGCGTTCGCCTCGTCGCGACCGTAGCCGCCCGACAGCGCCACGACGCGCAACACTTTCGGGTGCGCGATCAATTCGGCGTATTGGCCGGGCTTGGTGGGGAGCGAGAGCTTCAGCATGACCTCGGTGCCCTCGGGCAGCGCGTCGAGGTGGCGAAGGATCGAGGCTTTGAGCAGGTCTTCCGCCTCGGCCTTGTCAGCGATGGTGATGGTCACTTCGGGTTCGAGGATCGGGCAGAGGCCCTTGGCGAGGATCTGGTTGCCGACATCAAACTGCTGGGCGACGATGGCCTCGATACCGGTCTCGTTGGCCGCCGAGACGACCGAACGCATCTTGGTCCCGAACACACCCTGCGCCACGGCGCGGTCGAGCAGATCGTCGAGGCCGGGCATGGGTTTCATCAGTTGAACGCCGTTCTCTTCTGCCTCGAGCCCCTTGTCGACCTTGAGAAAGGGCACCACGCGGCGTTCCTCCCAGAGGTAGGCGGCGGCGGGTTTGCCGCCGATCTCACGGTCCATGGTCATCTCGAACAGGATCGCGCCGATCACCTTGTCGCCGGTGAAGTCGGGGGCCTGCGCGATGCGCGAGCGCATGGCGTGGATCAGGTCGAACATCTCGGCCTCGGAGCCGTATTCGCTTTCCTCGATCCCGTAGAGCCGGAGCGCCTTGGGCGTCGAGCCGCCGGATTGGTCGAGGGCCGCGATAAAGCCCTTGCCGGTTTTCATCTGCGCGCGCATGGCCGCGTTGGTCATCGGAAACTCCCCCGGATTTTCGTGGTTTCCACGTTCCTACGAAAGCCTTGGGGGAAGGGCAATTCGGGTTGCGCTAACGGTCTACAGGTTCTTGGCGAGCAGTCGTCCGACGAGCGGCGTCATGACCGCCGAAGGCAGGAGGCGGGCGAAGATCATCGAGAATTTGTTCATGATCCCCGGCACGACCCGGCGCCGTCCGGCGCGCAGTCCATCCCATCCGGCCCGCGCGACCGAGGCCGCGTCACCCATGGTGGAAAGGGTCATGAGCCAGGTGCGCTTGACCTCGGCCGCATCGAAGAATTCGGTCCGCGTCGCACCGGGACAAAGCGCAGTCACGGTGATCCCGTCGCGCTTCGCTTCGCTATGGACGGCGTCCGAGAGCGACAGGGCATAGGCCTTGGTCGCGTGATAGACCGCCATGCCGGGGCCGGGCATGTAGCCCGCGAGCGAGGCGACGTTCAGGACCTGACCCTTGATCCCGCGTTGCCGGAAGTCGGCCACGGCGCGTTGCAAAAGGTCGGTGTAGGCCACGACGTTGACTGCGATGCTCGTGTCCTCGCGCTCGTCCGTTTCGCCGGTGCCGAAGGGGCCATGTGCACCGAGCCCTGCGTTGTTGATCAGTAGGTCGATCTGGCGGCCCTCGTTCGCCATCTCCCAAAGCACGTCGCCCGAGCGCGGTTGCGACAGGTCGATGTCGATCACCACGCAAGTGACGGGCAGGGTGGCGGCGAGCGCCTCCATCTCGGACCGGCGGCGCGCGGCGAGAACGAGCGACCAGCCCTCCGCCGCCGCGAGGCGCGCGAATTCCACGCCCAGCCCGGCAGAGGCTCCGGTGATCAGTGCCCAGCGTTGCTCCATTCAGCCCTCCAGAGCCGCGACGCCGGGCAGGGTCTTGCCCTCCATCCATTCAAGGAAGGCGCCCCCGGCGGTGGAGATATAGGTGAAGTCGTCGGCCACGCCCGCGTGATTGAGCGCCGCGACCGTATCGCCGCCGCCCGCCACGCTGACAAGTGTGCCCGCGCGGGTCATCTCGGCCGCTTTCTGCGCCGCCGCCACGGTGGCCGCGTCGAAGGGCACGATTTCAAAGGCGCCGAGCGGGCCGTTCCAGATCAGCGTGCGGGACTTGGCGAACACGTCGCTCACCGCTTCGACCGTCGCGGGACCTGCGTCGAGGATCATTGCGTCGGCAGGGCAGGCATCCGCCGCCACCACTTCGTTTTCGGCCCCCGCCTTGAACTCCCGTGCCACGACGACATCGGTCGGCAGCACGATCTCGCAGCCTGCCGCCTCGGCCTTGGCGAGGATCTCGCGCGCCGTGTCGGCCATTTCGTGCTCGCAGAGCGATTTGCCCACGTCGATGCCTTGGGCGGCGAGGAAGGTGTTGGCCATGCCGCCGCCGATCACGAGGAAGTTCACCTTTTCGACGAGGTTGCCCAGAAGATCGAGCTTGGTCGACACCTTGGCCCCACCCACAACTGCGGTGAGCGGGCGCAGCGGGTCGGACAGCGCCGCCTCGAGCGCCTTCAACTCCGCCTCCATGAGCCGCCCGGCGCAGGACGGGAGCAGATGCGCTACACCTTCGGTCGAGGCATGGGCGCGGTGCGCGGCAGAGAAGGCGTCGTTCACATAGACCTCGCCAAGCGCGCCGAGAGCCGCGGCGAATTGCGGCGCGTTCTCGGTCTCCTGCGCGTGAAAGCGGGTGTTCTCGAGCAAGAGGACCTCGCCGGGCTGAAGCTCGGATACCGCGATCTTGGCCGGGCCGCCGATGCAGTTCTCGGCGAATTTCACCGGCACGCCAAAGGCGGATTGCAACGCCGGGACCAGCGGGCGCAGGGACATCTCGGGCACGACCTGCCCCTTGGGGCGACCGAAATGGGCAAGGAGCACGGGCTTGCCGCCCTTGGCCAGAATGTCGCTCACCGTCGGCACGATCCGTTCGATCCGGGTCGCATCCGTCACGTTGCCCGCGTCGTCCAGCGGCACGTTGATGTCCACCCTGACGAGCACCGTCTTGCCGTCGAGATCCATGTCATCCAGCGTTTTCCAGCCCATATCGGTCTCCTGCTTGCCTTATACTGACAAACACCGTGGGGCCGGGGAATACAAGGTGCCAGCACGCGCGGGGGACCGCCGAGGCACGTGCGGTATTTGACTTGTGCAGGGCACGCGCGGCCCCTAGTTTCCCCGCCAAACGAGGAAAGGAGCCATCATGGCCGACATCAAGGACCCCGAAAACACGATCATCATCGAGCTCAAGGACGGCCCGGTGCATATCGAGCTTCTGCCCGACGTGGCACCGAAGCACGCCGAGCGGATGAAGGAACTTGCCCGCGCCGGGAAATACGACGGCGTCGTGTTCCACCGGGTGATCGACGGCTTCATGGCCCAGACGGGCGACGTGGAGCACGGCAACGTGGACGGCGGCGGCAACCTGCGCCGTGCCGGCACGGGCGGCTCGGACCTGCCGGACCTGCCCGCAGAGTTCTCCAAACTGCCGCATGACCGAGGCACGCTGGGCGCCGCGCGTTCGTCCAACCCGAACTCCGCCAACTCGCAGTTCTTCATCAACTTCTCCGACAACCACTTCCTCAACGGGCAATACACGGTCTATGGCCGTGTGATTTCCGGCATGGACCATGTGGACGCCATCGTGCGCGGCGAGCCGCCGGCGAACCCGGACAAGATGATCTCGGTCAAGGTCGCCGCCGATGCGTAAGATCCTTGCCTTTACCGCCGCGCTCACGCTGACCACCGGCGTGGCGCAGGCCCAATCGGGCACCTGCGAAGCGGGCGGCCCGCAGATCGAGGTGAATGTCACGGGCGAGGCCAACGGCCCGGTCGTGATCGAGCTCTGCGACAATATCGCGCCGCAGCACGCCGAACGGATCGTCACGCTCGCCAAGGAAGGCGCCTATGACGGCGTCGTGTTCCACCGGGTGATCGACGGCTTCATGGCCCAGACGGGCGATGTCGAGAACGGCAAGATGGGCGGCAACATGGCCATGGCAGGCACGGGTGGCTCGTCCTACCCGGACCTGCCGGCCGAGTTCTCGGCCGAGAGCTTCCAACCCGGCGTGGTCGGCATGGCGCGCTCGCAGGACCCGAACTCCGCCAACGCGCAGTTCTTCATCATGTTCGAACCGGCCCCGCATCTGGACGGTCAATACACCGTCGTCGGTCGGGTGACCTCGGGCATGGATGTGGTGAACCAGATCAAGCGCGGCACGGGTCCGAACGGCGCCGTGGTCGGCCAGCCCGACATGATGGAAAGCGTGACGGTCCTGTCCGAATAGGAGGGATCGGCCCGCAGGTTCGAAAATCGACGTTGTGATCAAAGTGAACTGGCCCGCCCCCCAGCGGGCCAGTTCTGTTTTCAGGTGGCGAAAGCCAGGATAAACGCGCCGAATACGAGCCATTCCAGAATCGGAAGGCCATGACGCCGAATTGAGCTATTCATTTTTTCTCCCCAGATTGGGCAAAGGTATCATCGCATCCGAGCGGTAAACAAAGCGTTTTCATTGAATTACGGCGGAATACGCCGAAATTTTTCATTTGTTTTTCATAAATTTCGCCGAATTGAGGGGCATCGTTTCAACGGACGCAACAATCCGGTGATGCCATGTTCGTTGGCGACATGCTCTTCTACAGTTTCATCGCGCTTTTCTTCATGGCGCAGTCCGGGCTCTTTGATTTCGGCACCCTTTTCGGCTTTGGATCGGGCGCGGATGCCGTGGCGGACACGGTGCAGGGGAACCCGCAAGGCATGGGGCCGATGGATCCCTCCGACGCCCTTGACGACACGTCCGATCTCGCGCCGCTCGGGGATTACGTGGCCGCGGACTATTCCGCTGTTCGGCTCGGCACCACGGGGGCAGACAGCGTGGTGGCAAGCTCCGCCGATACGGCGCTGGCCTATTTCATGTGGGCCGGGGGAGACACGCTTATCGCCACGTCTGGCGACGATTACGCCGACGGGGGCGACGGCGACGATGTCCTGACCCTGCGCGACGGCGATGACATCGCCCACGGCGGCGCAGGCGACGACGTGATCCGGGGCGGCGAGGGTGACGACAGGCTCTACGGCGAGGATGGCGACGACATCATCGAGGGTCACGGCGACGACGACACGATCTTTGGCGGGCTGGGCAACGACCGGATCGAAGGCGGCTACGGCGACGACAACATCTTCGGCGGAGCGGGCGATGACGTGCTGTCGGGCGACAGTTTCTCGGCGGCCGTGATTGGGCGCGGGGCAGACACGCTCGACGGGGGCGAAGGCAACGACAGGCTCTGGCTGGGCGACGGCGACGTGGGCACCGGGGGTGCGGGCGAAGATACCTTCGACATCTACGAGGTCACTGACCCCGACAGGGACGCGGCCCGCATTACCGACTTCGACAAGGCGACCGACAGTCTTCAGGTCCATTACATCCCCGATACCGACCCCGGCACGGGCGACGCCCTGCCGCCCACGATCTCGGTCAATTGGGACGGCGACAACGAGAACATGCGGATCGAGGTGAACGGACGCCTCGTGGCGACCCTCGACGGCGAACATGACATCACCGAGGACGACGTGGAACTGATCGCTCAGGAATGACAGGCTCGACAGAACACGCCGCAGGCGGCAGCATGACGGACATGCGCCGCCTGTTCGTTTGTCTGATCTTAGTCATCGCCCCGCTCGTTCTGCGGGCTGACCCGGCCTTTTGGCAACATGAGTTTCCCTTGACGGATTTCGGCCGGAGCGACGTGGCCTGGACCGAGATTCTTTCGGGCGGACCGCCGCGCGACGGCATCCCCGCGCTCGACCATCCTGCCTTCGTTTCGGTGTCAGGGGCAGGTATCCCCGACCGCGAGCCGGTCATGGTGCTCGACCTGCCAGGCGCGCCCGCGCGCGCCTATCCGCTGCGCTATCTCTTGTGGCATGAGATCGTGAATGACACCGTGGCCGGTCGGCCCGTTGCCGTGACTTTCTGCCCGCTCTGCAATTCCGCCGTGGTGTTTGACCGGCGGCATAAGGGACGTGTGCTTACCTTTGGCGTGACCGGCAAGCTCCGCGCTTCGGACATTGTGATGTATGACCGCGAAAACGAAAGCTGGTGGCAACAGGCGATTGGCGTTGGAATCGTTGGTGAATACACTGGCGGCAGCTTGAAACAGATCGCCTCATGGACGCTCTCCATGGCCGATTTCGAGTCGCAATACCCCGAAGGTCTGGTGATGGCCGCCCCGCGCGTGTCACGCCAATACGGGGTCAATCCCTATGCGGGCTACGACAGCCGTGACCGTCCCTATCCCTTTTTCAAGGGCGAGATGCCGCCACATGGCATAGCCGCTCTGGCCCGTGTGATCCGCGTCGGAAACCGCGCCTATCCACTCGCCCGCCTGGCGCCGTCCGCCCCCATCGTCGACGATCACTACACGATCACCTGGGAGGGCCGGATGGCCTCGGCGCTCGGCGCTCCGACGATCGCAGAGGCCGCCGACGTGGCCGCGATCCGTGTCCGCGATCCCGAGGGCCGCGACATCCCGCACGACGTGATGTTTGCCTTCGCTTTTCACGCGCTCTATCCCGACGGGCACTGGCGGCTGGACTAAGGGGTTCCTCGCACCCAAACGGCAAAAGAAAAGGCCCCGGCGCGAACCGGGGCCCCTTTTCCGTTCCGAGCGGCGCTACGACTTCGCGAGGTTGCGCAGCACGTAATGCAGCACGCCGCCGTTCTTCACGTAGTCGATTTCGACTTCGGTATCGATCCGGCACTTCAGCTCGATCTCCTTGACCGATCCGTCGGCATATTCGATCTTGCAGGGCACGGTCGCCAACGGTCGCAGGTCGCCCGAAAGCCCCGTGATCGTCACCACCTCGTCGCCGGTGATCCCCAGCGTCTTGCGCGTGTCGCCATTCGTGAACTCGAAGGGAATGACCCCCATGCCGACGAGGTTCGAGCGGTGGATGCGCTCGAAGCTCTCCGCGATGACCGCCTTGACGCCCAGAAGGTTGGTGCCCTTTGCCGCCCAGTCGCGCGACGACCCGGCGCCGTATTCGATGCCGCCGAAGATGACGAGCGGCGTGCCCGCCTCCTGATAGGCCATCGAGGCGTCATAGATCGAGGTCTGCTCGCCGTCCGGCCCCTTGGTGTAGCCGCCTTCGACGCCGTCCAGCATCTCGTTTTTGATACGGATGTTGGCGAAGGTCCCGCGCATCATGACCTCGTGGTTGCCGCGCCGCGAGCCATAGCTGTTGAAGTCCTTGGGCGCGACCTGCCGTTCGGTCAGATATTTCCCTGCGGGCGTGGTCGGCTTGAACGACCCCGCCGGGCTGATGTGGTCGGTCGTGATCATGTCGCCCAGGACCGCGAGCACCCGCGCGGCTTCGACGTTTTCGATCGTGCCCGCCTCCGGTGACATGCCCTGGAAGTAGGGCGGGTTCTGGATGTAGGTCGAGGTCGGCGGCCAGTCGTAGGTTTCGCCCCCCGACACTTCGACCGCGCGCCATTTGTCGTCGCCCTTGAACACGTCGGCGTATTTCTCCTGAAACGCCTCGCGGGTCACGACGCGGTCGACGAGATCCGAGATTTCCTGATCAGTCGGCCAGATGTCCTTGAGGTAGACATCCTTGCCGTCAGGCGTCTGGGCAATCGGGTCGTTCGCCATGTCGATGTTCATGTCACCGGCCAGCGCATAGGCCACGACCAGCGGCGGCGAAGCCAGGTAGTTCGCCCGCACGTCCGGGGAAATCCGGCCCTCGAAATTGCGGTTGCCCGACAGGACCGAGACCGCGATCAGATCGTTTTCGTTCACGGCCTTGGAAATCTCGGGTTGGAGCGGGCCGGAGTTGCCGATACAGGTCGTGCAGCCATAACCCACGAGGTCGAAACCGATGGCGTCCAGATCGTCCTGAAGCCCGGCACCTTCGAGATATTCGGTCACCACCTGCGAGCCCGGTGCGAGCGACGTCTTGACCCAGGGCTTGCGGTTGAGGCCCAGCTCACGCGCCTTGCGGGCCACCAGACCCGCGCCGATCATGACGTAGGGGTTCGAGGTGTTGGTGCAGGAGGTGATCGACGCGATCACGACGCTGCCGTCCTTGAGCACGTAGTCTTCGCCCTCGACCTTCGCCGTCTTGCCCACCGACACCGGTTTGGTGGCAACCGGACCCTCGGCGGCCATGTCATGGGCTTCTTCCGACTGGTCGATGCCGCGGTAGTCGATGACCACGTCCTCAAAGGCACCGGCGGCAGCGGTCAGGGGCACATAGTCCTGCGGACGCTTGGGGCCGGAAATTGCCGGCACGATAGTCGACATGTCGAGTTCCAGCGTCGAGGAATAGATCGGGTCGTAATCCGCGCCGCGCCAGAAGCCGTTCTCCTTGGCGTAGGCTTCGACCAGCGCGATGCGGTCCTTGTCGCGGCCCGTCTGTTCCATGTAGCGCAGGGTTTCCGCGTCGATCGGGAAGAACCCGCAGGTCGCGCCGTATTCCGGCGCCATATTGGCGATCGTGGCCCGCTGCGCGAGCGGCAGGTTGTCCAGACCGTCGCCGTAGAATTCGACGAATTTGCTGACCACGCCGTGCTTGCGCAGCATCTCGACGACCTTGAGCACGAGGTCGGTGCCCGTCGTGCCTTCGACCATGGCGCCCGTCAGCTTGAAGCCCACGACTTCGGGGATGAGCATGGAAATCGGCTGGCCGAGCATGGCCGCCTCTGCCTCGATCCCGCCGACGCCCCAGCCCAGAACGGCCGCGCCGTTCACCATGGTCGTGTGGCTGTCGGTGCCGACGAGCGTGTCGGGATAGGCGACCATCTCGCCCGCCTGATCCTTGTCGGTCCAGACCGTCTGCGCGAGGTATTCGAGGTTCGCCTGGTGGCAGATGCCTGTGCCCGGCGGCACCACGCGGAAGTTTTCGAACGCGGTCTGGCCCCACTTCAGGAACTGATACCGCTCGATGTTGCGCTCGTATTCGCGCTCCACGTTCATCTGGAAGGCGCGGGGGTTGCCGAATTCGTCGATCATCACCGAGTGGTCGATGACGAGGTCCACGGGCACCAGCGGGTTGATCTTCTTTGCGTCGCCGCCCAGCCCCAAAATGCCGTCGCGCATCGCGGCAAGGTCGACGACCGCGGGCACGCCGGTGAAATCCTGCATGAGCACGCGGGCGGGGCGATAGGCTATCTCGCGCGGGTTCTTGCCCCCCTTGTCGGCCCATTCGCCGAAGGCCTTGATGTCATCGACCGACACCGTGCGCCCGCCATCCTCGAAGCGCAGCATGTTTTCGAGCACGACCTTGAGCGAGGCAGGGAGCCGCTCGAAGTTGCCAAGCCCGGCGGCTTCGGCGGCCGGAATCGAATAATAGGCGACACTCTGGTCGCCGACGGTCAGATGCTTGCGGGTTTTGGATGTGTCTTTGCCGACCTCGATTGGCATATCTGGCTCCTGTGCTGGACATTCTGGCACAGTCAGCCTGCACCATCTTTGTATCAGTTTCCATGTGTTGCAAACATGTGTTGCCTGACGCGCCAAGGTGCAAGTGGTTCCCGCCATTTTTCGTATACGATTGCACACAATCGCGGCGCCAAGGGGATGTCAGCGCGCTTTCAGCCTGTTTCCCATGCACCACACGACCCAGTTGCCACGTTACCCGACACTCTCAAAACCTTGATTGGCCGGTGAAGGGGGGGTCGTATACCACCGATACAAACAAATCGGAGACGGCAGATGAAGGGATGGATCGGGGCAGGGGCCTTTGGCCTGGCGGTTATGCTTGCCAGCACGGGTTCCGCGAACGAACAGCCCGTCGTTCTGGTTGAACTTTTTACCTCGCAAGGGTGTAATTCCTGCCCGCCGGCCGACGAACTGCTGGTCGAGCTTGCCGCCCGCGACGATGTTCTGCCCCTCGCGCTTCATGTTGATTACTGGGACTACATCGGCTGGAAGGACGTGTTCGCGCGCCCCGAGCACACCACCCGGCAAAAGGCCTATGCCCATCTCGCAGGCGCCTCGACCATCTACACCCCGCAGATGGTGGTGGGCGGCCAAGACCACGTGGTCGGCTACAAGCCCATGAAACTCATGGATTATATGAAGGTTCACGAGGCCGGACTTGCCGACGTCGATGTCGATGCGCGCTTCGAGGGTGGCAAGGTGTCGATCAGATGCGCGCCGATGGGGGACAATCCGCTGCCCGCCACGATCCTGATCGACCTCGTGCGCTACGACCCGCAGGAAACGGTCGAGATCAAGCATGGCGAAAACGCTGGCATGACCATGACCTATGCCAATATTGTCGAAAGCTGGGATCATGTGGCGACTTGGGACGGGCAGGGCGAGATCAGCGTGGACGCCCCCGCCGATGCCGATGGTCACTATGCGCTTGTCCTGCAGGAACCGGGACCGGGCCGAGTGATCGCCGCCTACAAGCTCGGGAAGTAGCTCCGAGGCCCGCGCCGACCTGTCATAGTCTTGGTCGATGCCGCATATTGCTCATCGCGCCCCTCTCCCGTGCCAGTCTGGCGCGAACAAGGGAGAAACCACATGACCAGACCCGACCGCGTCCTTTACGGCACCGGCAGCCCCAACGTGCGCAAGGTTGCGCTCCTGCTCGAGGAGCTGGGCCTCGACTACCGGATGCAGCATGTCGCCGTCTTCGACGCCGAGCAGTTTACGCCCGAGTTCCTCGCCATGAACCCGCTGGGCAAGGTGCCGGTGCTGACCGATCCCGAAGCCGAGGAGCCGCTGTTCGAATCGAACGCCATTCTGATCTATCTGGCCGAGACCTACGGCGGCGACGTTCTGCCCGCCGAGGGGGCCGCACGGCGCGAGGTGCTGCGCTGGCTCATGGTGCAGACCGCCCTCGTCGGGCCGATGCTCGGGCAATACAACCACTATCACCTCGTCGTGGCCCATGGCACCGAACCCTATTCCGCCGCGCGCTATCGTAACCAGTCGGAAACCGTCTACCGCCAGCTGGATGACCGTCTCGCCACGCGGGACGGGATCGCGGGCGGGGCCTATTCCATCGCCGATATCGCCACATGGCCGTGGATCCTCTACCTCGAGCGCCACAACTTCGCGCCTGAGAATTTCCCGAACCTCATGCGCTGGCGCAACCGGATCGCGGACCGTCCGGCGGCCATTCGCATGACCGAGCGGGTGATCACCGAATACGACCCGCGCAACAACCGCACGCGCCGCGCCTCGTCGCAAGAAGCGCTGGATCGGTTGTTCAATCGCAAATCGGACGGGCCGGAGGCCGACTTCAGCCTGATCACCAGCGTCTGACGTCGGGCGTCTTGTGGCGGGCGTCAGGCTCGGTCCGCTACCCGCTCGCGGTGCCAGACATAAAGCCCCGCCGCCACGATGATCGCCGCGCCGATCCAAGTGGCGGTATCGGGGAACTCGCCAAAGATCACCATGCCCCAGAAGGCCGCGATGAGCAGGCCAAGGTAGGAAAACGGCGCGACCGCGCCCGCTTCGGCGAATTGCACAGCCTTGATCAGGAAGAACTGGCCGAAGGAACCGAGCACGCCGATCATCAGCATGAAGACGAGCGTCATGGGCTCTGGCCGTTGCCAGAAGAACGGCACTACAATGCTTGTCACAAGCGCGCCGAGCATGGCGGCATAGAAAAGCGACGTGCGTGGGTCCTCGTCATGGCCGACCTTGCGGGTGAGCAGTACGAAACCGCCATACCCGCAAGCCGCGACGAGCGGCAGGAACGAGGCGGGCTGGAACACGTCGCTGCCGGGGCGGATGATGATAAGTGCTCCGATCAGCGCGGCGGCAACCCCGAAGGCGCGGCGCGGGCCAAGGGCCTCGCCCAGAAAAATCGCGCCGCCCAGCGTGATCAGCACCGGGTTGATGTCCATGATCGCGGTCGCCTCGGCCAGTCCGAGATAAGTCAGCGACAGAAAGAACATGGATGTCCCGAGCAGGAGCAGCACCGAGCGCACGAACTGGATAACGGGATAGCGCGTGCGCGCGATCGTGCCGAGTTTGGGCAGGAAAAACAGCGTCACGACAAGCGTTTGCCCGGCATACCGTGCCCAGACCGCCATTGCCACATGGACGTCCTGCACGACGAGCTTGGCGAGCACGTCCATCGTGGCCATGAAAAAGATCCCGGCCATGTAGAGCAGGATGCCTTTGGCGGCGTTCTGCGTGGGCCGGGCGGATATGGGGGGGATCGCTGTCATGGGGTCACTTTCGCCGGTGACCCTATGCCGATGGGCGGGCGGTGGCAATGTGACCAGTTTGTTCAATCGGACGGGGGCGTGTAACCCGTCACCCAGGCTTGTCGGGTGGGGCGCTTATCCGTCGTCACCCGACAGTAGCATCAGCTCTCCCGATCCTTCGAGCTGCCGGATGGCCGACACGATCGCGTTCATCGCCTCTTCCGCCTCTTTCGCCTTGGGTTTGCCGAGGTTCGCCATCTCCTCACGGAACTGGTCGGCCATGCGTTTCGAGATCGATTCGAGCACGAACTCCGTCACCCGCTCCAAGTCGCCTGCGGCCCCGGCGAGCGCAGTGATGACCACGGTCTGCTCGACCTCGCGCAGGACCTTGGGCATGTCGCGCGGGTCGATCCGGTCGGGGATATTGGCGAAGGTGAAGATCGACTTGCGCACCTCTTCGGCGAAGACCGCGTCTTCTTCGTCGAGCCCGGTGAGCACGTCGTCCCGCGTGGCACCGGTCGCGAAATTCAGGATCGCGCCCACCCGTTCGACAGGTCCCGAGGCAAAGGCCTTGGCAGGCTGGGCGTCAAGCTGCGCGGCGAGCGCGCGCCCGATCCGCTCGACCACCTCGGGCTCCACCGCGCCGGTAAGCGATATGGCATAGGCCAGTTTGCGGGCGCGGGGGCCGGGGATGCGGCCCAGAAGCTCCGCCGCGACCGAGACCTTGAGCTTGGACAGAAGCACCGCGCCGACCTCGATGCTTTCCTCTTCGAGCACCGGGACCAGGCGGCTGGGATCCAGCCCCGAGATGGTTTCCCAAGGGTCGCCCGTGAAATTGAACCCCTGCGCCTTGCGGATGCGGGCCGCCGTGGCGGGAGAGATGGTGCCGTCAAGCACGTTGAGCGCCCCCTCGAGCCCGCCGGGAAAGGCGAGCCCGATGCTTTCGATTTCGGACACGAATTCATCGACCACGCTTTTCAGCGTGAGCCGGTCGATGAATCGCATCGTGGACATCTGGTGGGCGAGTTCCGTCTGCAATTCCTCGGGCAGGTCCGAGAGCTTCAGTGACACGCCTTCGGCCAGAAGCAGCCGCACGATGACGGCCGCCTTCTGTTTCTTGGTCAGCCGCATGGGCGTTCCGGCGTCCAGCCCGAAGTCGCCATCGCCACCGAACCCCGCGAGGTCCGGCAAACCGCCGCCCGCCAATGTCAGTGCCGTCGACACGCATCCCTCCAGCCATGGGCCCCATCGAGACAACCATGGCGCGCCCGCGTTAACGCGAGGCTAAGGAGGGCAGGCTCCGGCGGGGAAATCGGGATAATGTCCCGAAAATCCACCTCAATAGCTGGTGGTCACGCCGGTCCGGATCGCGGTTTCCAACGCCTCGGCGGGCCAGCCGTCGGCCCCGCCACGGCTGCGAATCTCGACCAGCTGGGCATAGGCTTCGTCCACCCGGCCCTCGGTCACATAGCCCTGACCCATGTAGGACCGGGCAAGCAGGTTGTCAGGGTTCACCTCGAGCGCGGCACGATAAAGCGCCTCGCCACTGGCCAGATCGCCCTGACTGCGGGCAAGGAACCCACGGTAAGTCAGAACCCGGTCGCTGCCCTCATCGGACATGGCGTCAAGCGCCAGCGCGGCATCGCCAAAGCGGCCCGCATAGGCCAGTTCGCGCACCGCCCGGTAAAGCCCGTCATCGTCGAGACGGCTTTCCTTGGGCGCGACGCATTTGCCCTGGGTCTCGTCCCAGACCGTGCCTTCGGCACATTCGGTCGTGGTCGCGGTGGGCTTCGGTGGCTCGTTCGTTTCTGTCCCTGCGGCAAAGGCGGCTGCGGGGAGGGCGAGCATTGCAGCGAAGATCAGTGCCCTCATGACGACACCACGACGCAGGTCTTGGTCTTTTCGTCATAGGTCGTGCCCTGCTGACAATTGGCATGGGCCTTTTCGCAGGATGAACTTTCCTGCGCGAGCGCGGTCAGCGGGGCAAGGGTGAGGGTCATCGAGATAAGGAAAGTCTTGGCGGTCATGGCTGGGGCTCCCTGTTCGGATGCCCCAGCGTAACACGGCTTACCGCGTGGCTATATCACGCAGGCGTGAGCGGATCAGCTTTCGCCAAAGACCCGCTTGAAGATCGTGTCGACGTGCTTGGTGTGATAGCCCATGTCGAACTTCGACTTGATACCATCTTCGCCAAGGGCCGCCACGACCTCGGCATCCGCCAGAAGCAGTTCCTGGAAATCGAGCCGTTCTTCCCAGACCTTGAGCGCATTACGCTGGACCATGGAATAGGCGTCCTCGCGACTCACACCGGCCTGCGTCAGCGCGAGCAACACCCGCTGGCTCATCACGAGGCCGGGGAACTTGTTCATGTTGTCGAGCATGTTCTGCGGGAAAACGAGCATCTTGTCGACGACACCGGCGAGGCGATTGAGCGCGAAATCCAGCGTCACGGTGGCGTCCGGGCCGATGCCACGTTCGACGGAGGAATGCGAGATGTCGCGTTCATGCCAGAGCGCCACGTTTTCCATCGCCGGGATCACGGTCATGCGGACAAGGCGGGCGAGGCCCGTGAGGTTTTCGGTCAGCACCGGGTTTTTCTTGTGCGGCATGGCCGACGAGCCTTTTTGGCCCATCGAGAAAAACTCGGCGCCTTCCAGAACTTCGGTGCGCTGCATGTGCCGGATCTCGATTGCGACGTTCTCGATGGACGAGGCAATGACGCCCAACGTGGCAAAGAACATCGCGTGACGGTCGCGCGGGATCACCTGCGTCGAAATCGGCTCGGGCTTGAGGCCAAGCTGTTCGCAGACGTATTCCTCGACGCGCGGGTCGATGTTGGCAAAGGTCCCGACGGCGCCCGAAATCGCCCCCGTCGCGACCTCGTCCCGCGCGGCTTTCATCCGGGCAAGGTTGCGATCGAACTCGGCATAGAAGCGGGCGAAGGTCAGTCCCATAGTGGTCGGCTCGGCATGGATGCCGTGGCTGCGGCCCACGCGCACCGTGTCCTTGTGTTCCATCGCGCGTTTTTTCAACGCGGCGAGCACACGCTCGATGTCCGTAATCAGGATGTCGGCGGCGCGCACGAGCTGCACGTTGAGGCAGGTGTCGAGCACGTCCGAGGACGTCATGCCCTGATGGACGAAGCGCGCCTCTTCCGAACCCACATGTTCGGCCAGATGAGTCAGGAACGCGATCACGTCATGCTTCGTCACCGCCTCGATCTCGTCGATCCGGGCCACGTCGAAGTCCACGTCCTTGGCCTTCCACACGGCTTGAGCGTTCTCGCGCGGGATCACGCCAAGGTCAGCTTGCGCGTCGCAGGCATGGGCTTCGATCTCATACCAGATCTTGAACTTGGTGGCGGGTTCCCAGATGTCGGTCATCTCTTTGCGGGCATAACGCGGGATCATGGCGGGCCTTTTGGTTGAAGACGGGGTCGCGGGCGTCATAGACAGGATGGGACACAGGGGCAAGCCAAGGGTGCGGTCGCAGATGGAGCTTGACGATTTCGAAGGCCGCTGGCGCGTCGCGCGCCAGATCGAGGACCGCGCGGCGGGCCGCAGTGGCCGGTTCGAGGGCGTTGTGAGTTTCACGCCGGACGGACAGGGGCTGACCTGCCGGGAGGCTGGCGAGTTGATCTTCGACGGGCTGAAGCCGATGGCGGCGACGCGCACCTATCTGTGGCGGGCGGGCGCCTCGGGTATCGACGTGTTCTTCGAGGATGAGCGCCCGTTTCACTCGATCATCGCGGGCGAGGGTCCGACCGCATGGCACTGGTGCGACCCGGACGCCTATGAAGTCGTCTACGATTTCACCCTCTGGCCGGACTGGCGCGCCACATGGATCGTTCGCGGGCCGCGCAAGGACTATACCATGGTCTCGGATCACGTGCGGATCGCGCCCTGATACCAGTTCATGTGGTGAAATGCTCGTTGCGGCAGGTGAAATCCCGTGGCGACCCCGCGACCCCCGGACACGCAGGGGCTTGTGCGACTGCAGCATAGCGGGCAAAAAGACCGGCAAGGGAAATCAGTCATCAGGGGGAGTGACCCATGGCAATCGCAATGAATGACAAGGTGCTGACCGAGGCCTTCGGCCCGACCACCGGCAGCCGCAAGATCGCAAAAGACGTCGCACTCGTCGTCGCCGGTATCGCGCTCATGATCGTCGCCGCGAAAATCCGCGTGCCGATGTGGCCCGTGAACATCACGATGCAGACCTTCGGCGTGCTGACCATCGGCACCGTCTTGGGCTTCCGCCTCGGTCTGTTCGCGATGTTGGGCTACATGGCGCTCGGCGCCTTGGGCTTCACCGTCTTCACGGGCGAAAGCGCGGGCCTCGCCTATCTCGCCGGTCCGACCGCCGGTTACCTTCTGGGCTTCGTCGTCGCCGCCGCGACCATGGGCATGCTCGCCCGTCAGGGCTGGGACCGGTCCTTCGGCAAGATGGTCGGCGCGCTCGTGATCGGCAACGCCATCATCTATCTCTTCGGGATGCCCTGGATGGCCTACCTGTTCCTCGCCGACAAAGGCGCGGCCTGGGTGTTCCAGTATGGCATGGGCAACTTCCTCGTCGGTGACGCGCTGAAACTGGTTCTCGCCGCCCTCGTGGTGCCGGGTCTGTGGAAGCTCGTCGGCTCGAAATAAGACGCCGCCACATCGGGTAAGACAAGAAACGCCGGGGTTGCCCCCGGCGTTTTCCTTTTGCCCCTGCGAGCTGTCAACTCTCGAATACCACCCGTCGCCCGTCGACCCGTCCCCGGATCAGGCGGCCCTTGCGTCTGACCTCGGGAAACCTGTTCTGCCAATCGCGGAAACGGTCGTTCGTTACGATGGACAGGTCATTCTCGCGCGCCACTTGAAGAAGATAGCCGTCGGCCTGCGTGCCCTTCGGCACAACCAGAACACGCGAAACGGGCAGGCCCAGTTTGCCTGCCAGCACGGCATCGTCGGCATAGCGCCCAAAGAGCAGATGGCCGGCATTGGCATCGAATACCATTGAGGGTCGGTATCCAGTCTTGACCAGCGCCCTGATCACACGGCGCAGGGTCCGTAGATCGGGCGTGTTATCCTGCCAATATATGACATTCGAGCCATCGACGAGAACGTCCGACCTGCGTCGCAGTCCCCACAGCCGCAGCGCGACCAATCCCGCGACAACGACGACGGCCGCGACGCCGTAGATCATGCGCTCAATACTCGTCGCGCTGGTCCGCGCCGTTCTGCCACGGCTGGATCAGGTTGCCAAAGCGCGTGAACCGCCCCTCGAAGCTCAGATCGACGGAGCCGATGGGCCCGTGGCGCTGCTTGCCGATGATGACCTCGGCGCGGCCGTGCAGGCGCTCCATGCGTTCCTGCCACGCGGCCATTTCGTCGAGCCGGTCATCGGAGGGCTTTTCCCGTTCGACGTAGTATTCCTCGCGGAACACGAACATGACGACGTCGGCGTCCTGCTCGATCGACCCGGATTCGCGCAGGTCCGAGAGCTGCGGGCGCTTGTCGTCCCGGCTTTCCACCTGACGGCTGAGCTGCGAGAGCGCGACGACGGGAATGTCGAGTTCCTTGGCGATGGCCTTCAGCCCCATCGAGATTTCTGCGATCTCCTGCACCCGGTTGTCGGTGCGCCCATGACCGCGCAGAAGCTGGAGGTAGTCGACCATGAGCACGTCAAGCCCATGTTCGCGCTTCAGACGCCGGGCCCTCGCCGCCACCTGTGCGATGGGCAGGGCGGGCGTGTCGTCGATGAAGAGAGGGCAGCTTTCCAGCTGCTTGGCCGCATCGACGAAACGCCGGAACTCGGCCTCGGTCATGTCGCCGCGCCGGATGTTCTCGGAGGGCACTTCGGCGGCCTCGGACAGGATCCGCGCGGCCAGCTGCTCGGCGCTCATTTCGAGCGAGAAGAACCCGACGACGCCGCCGTTGACCGCACCCTCGGTCCCGTCGGGCTTTTTGCCGCGCTTGTAGGCCTTGGCCACGTTGAAGGCGATGTTGGTGGCGAGCGAGGTTTTCCCCATCGAGGGGCGACCGGCGAGAATGAGAAGGTCCGAGCGGTGCAGGCCGCCCAGTTTCTTGTCGAGGTCGATCAGCCCCGTGGACACGCCCGCAAGACCCCCGTCCCGCTGGTAGGCGGCATTGGCCACGCGCACCGCATCGGTGACGGCCGACAGGAATGACTGGAACCCGGTGGTCGCGCCGCCGGTTTCCGCGAGCTTGTAGAGCTGCTGTTCGGCCTGTGTGATCTGTTCGGCCGGTTCGAGGTCCACGTCATAGGCGCGCGCCTTGGCCGCGATGTCGCCGCCCAGTTTGATCAGCTCGCGCCGCTGATGCATCTCGTAGATGAGCTGCGCATAGTCGCGCGCGGCAAAGGACGAAATCGCGGCCCCAGCGAGACGGACGAGGTATTGCACGCCGCCCAGCTCCTTGATCCCCTCATCATCTTCGAAGAAGGGCTTCAGCGTCACGGGCGAGGCGAGCGCGTTCTTGGTGATCCGCTCCATCGCGCGGGTGAAGATGCGCTGGTGGACAGGCTCGTAGAAATGCTCAGGCTTGATGATCTGCGCGATGCGATCATAAACCTCGTTGTTGGTCAGGATCGCGCCCAGAAGCTGCTGTTCGGCCTCGATATTCTGCGGCAGGAGCGCGTCTGCCTCCTGCGTGTCAGGTTTAGGATCCTGCCCGATCCGGCTGATTTCATTCATTGTTCGTCCCCTCGTGGGTGACCGGTTACGCGATACGCCCGTGATGTTCCAGTCGTGGCAAAAACCCCGGGATAACCCTGTGGATCATTGTCAGATCGGCAAGAGTCACACCCGATATGGTAGACCCAAAGTGGCGCCAGACCAAATCTCGATTTCTTCAATGTCACTATAGGCGGGTTTTGCACAGGGAATCGGCCCGGTCCGCTGATCCGACAGGCAAGAAATCCGGGTTATCCCCAGAATGGCCCACAGCTATTTCTTGTGCTTGTCCTGCCAGGCCCGCGGATCGTTGAGGAAGGCCTCGACCTCGGTCAGCGTTTCGGGCGCGAAAGCCTCCATCTCGCGGGCCGCGGCCAGCACGTCCCACCATGTGCAGAGGTAATGCAGCGCGACGCCGTGATCGCCCAGCGTCTCTTCCGTCTCAGGGAAGATGCCGTAGTAGAAGATCACCGCCGTATGGCCACAGGTCGCCCCGGTTTCGCGGATTGCGTCGACAAAAGACAGCTTCGAGCCGCCGTCGGTGGTCAGATCCTCGACCAGCAGCACCCGCTCGCCCTCGCTCATCGCGCCCTCGATGCGTGCGTTGCGCCCGTAACCCTTGGGCTTCTTGCGGACATAGGTCATGGGCAACGCAAGCCGCTCGGCCACCAGCGCGGCAAAGGGGATGCCTGCCGTCTCGCCCCCCGCGATGTTGTCGAAGGCCTCGAACCCGGCCTCGCGCATCACGGTTACCGCCATGAAATCCATGAGGGTCGAACGGATGCGCGGGTAGGATATGAGCTTGCGGCAGTCGATATAGGTCGCCGAGGGCAGGCCGGAGGCGAGGATGAAGGGGTCCTCGGGCCGGAAGTTCACCGCGCCGATTTCCAGAAGCATCCGGGCCGACAGGCGGGCGATTTCTTCTTTCGTGGGAAACGACGTGGGGATCATGACAGGCTCCTTGGGATGGTCGCCTCCGATTACGCCAAAGCCGGGGGCTTTTGAACCCCGATTGCGTCAGTCCTCGACCCGCCAGTGCAGCGGGAAACCGGGATCGAAGAGCGTGACGTGATCCTCGCCCACGGGGAACTTGGCCGGATAGGCGACAGGGTCGCCCTTGGTGAGCGTGATCGTGTCAGGGTTGGGAGCGAGCCGGTAGAATGCAGGCCCGTTGAGCGAGGCAAAGGCTTCGAGCTTGTCGAGCGCACCGGCGGTCTCGAAGACTTCGGCAAGACAGGACATGGTGTTGGTGGCGGAAAACACCCCGGCGCAGCCGCAGGCATGTTCCTTGAGATGATCGGGGTGCGGCGCCGAATCGGTGCCCAGAAAGAAATGTGCGTCGCCCGAGGTCGCGGCCTCGACCAGGGCAAGGCGGTGTTCTTCGCGCTTGGCCACGGGCAGGCAGTAGTAATGCGGCTTGATCCCGCCCACGAGGATGTGGTTGCGGTTGATGATTAGGTGGTGCGTGGTGATGGTGCCGCCCATATCCTCTTGCGACCTGACGTAATTCACTCCGTCGCGCGTGGTGATATGCTCCATGACGACGCGCAGGCCCGGCGTCGCCCGGCGCAGGGGATCGAGCACGGTTTCGATGAACACCGCCTCGCGGTCGAAAATGTCCACGTCATGGTTCGTCACCTCGCCATGCACGCACATGGGCAGGCCGATCTCGGCCATGACCTCGAGCACGCCGCGCACCTTGTCGAAATCGCGCACGCCGGAGTGGGAATTGGTCGTGGCCCCGGCAGGGTAGAGCTTGACCGCCGTCACGAGACCGCTCGCCGCCGCCGCCCGCACGTCCTCGGGATCGGTCGTCTCGGTCATGTAAAGCGTCATGAGCGGCTGGAATGTCGCGCCCTCGGGCAGGGCCGCGAGGATGCGTTCGCGGTAGGCGGCCGCGTCGTCGCCCCGCACCACGGGTGGCACGAGGTTCGGCATGACGATGGCACGGCCGAAATGGCGCGCGGTTTCGGGCAGGACGGCCGCCATCATCGCGCCATCGCGCAGGTGAAGGTGCCAGTCGTCGGGGCGGCGGATGGTCAGGCTCTGGGTCATGGCCCCGCATAGCGCGAAGGGGGGCGCTTCGCCAGTCCCCGCGGACGCGCGCGACCGATGCCACATTGCTCCGGTGTGAGGCGTGGTCCCCTTGGCCGCGGGTTTTCGAGGATCAACGAAGCCAGGTGGACGACCATAGCCATCAAGCGCAGGGGAATGGTCAGATGCAAAATGCCGCATGAACGGCCAAGGCACCTGTGCACGACAATTCTCCCAGCCCCTTCACTGCTTCACAAATGCTTTCGGGGGGAGAGTGACTTTGCGCGAAAAGTCACTCCGGGGGTCATCCGCGGCACGCCCGAGGTCATTCCGGCTTTGGCATCTGCCCGCCGAGCGCAGAGATCCATACATTCTGTAGCCGTCCAACGCGGTGAGAATGCCAAGTACCCGTTAACGCGCCCTAACGTGCTATTCTTTTTCCGCCTGCCGTTTCGCATCGGCCATGCCGTAGCGGATCAGCCGTTCGGCGGCCTTGGCCGTCAGCGGTCGGGCAGGGGGCGACATGAGAAGCCGGCCAAAGAGCGCCCGGTTGGGCTCGTCGAGCATCAGCGCCTCGAACCGGTCGCGCCGCCACGCGACTGCCGCCTCGTGTAACCGGGCCAGACCGGCGTCCGCCTTGAACCGGGCCAGCCAGCCGTCGCGCAGCCCGTCGGCGGCGCGAATCGTCTGGTCCTCCTCGGCCACCCAGTTTCGTTCTGTCCAATAATCCAGCCCCAGCGCGTCGGCCTCGTGCACGGCCCGGCCCCGGTCCCGCTTGACGATGTAGCTTTCCATCGCGCCCAGCGGGTAGTGGTTGATCTGCACGAGACCGTAGTTCGGTCGCCCATAGGGCGAGAACAACGGTCCCATCCGGTAGCGATCCCCAAGCGCGCGGCCTTCGCCGTCGAACCAGCGCACCTGATCCAGCCGCGCCTTGTCCGGCGCGCGGGGGCGGTGGACGCCAAGCTTCTTATAGGTTCCGTCATTCCGGTAGAGCGTCTTGAACATGCTCGCGCGCCACGGCCAATACATGACCACTGGGGCGGCGCGGGTGAATTGCTCGGTGACAGGACGATCCTCGAAGTCCACGACACCACCATTGCCGAAGAGCCGCCACGTCAGCGTGATGGCATCCGCCTCCGGCAGGGCGCCCAGCAGCGCAGGCAGCGTCCGGTCGCCCACATGGATGTTCACGAATTCGTCCACGTCGAGGGCGAGGAGCCAGTCCGCATTGCGCACGGCGGGGTGCTTGTCCATGGCTTTGAGCGCCGTGAACTGGATGCCGCCCTCGCCATAAGGGCCGTCGTTTCGGATGTGGTGCACCGGCACCACCTCGGACAGTCGGTCGAGCATCGCATCGGTCCCGTCCTGGCAGTCATTTGACGCCACCACGATGTCGGTAAACCCCACGCCAAGGTGGTGCGCGACCCATTCGAGCAGGAACGCGCCCTCGTTGCGGACGCACAGGACCGCCGTGGCCCGCATCACCAGTCCTTCTTGAAGGTCACGACCTTGGCGGACGAGGCCTTGGGGAAATAGGTCAGTCCCGCGCGCATCATCGCATCGAAGACCGCACGCACGCCGGCCTCGCCGATCCATTGCGGATGCAGCTCGATCACGGCGAGCCGAAGGCCGGTCATCTGCGCCTTGTCGAAGAGATTGGCCTCGGCCCCCTCGATGTCGCAGATGAGGACCGTGGGCTTCACCGACTTCCACACGGTATTGACGTTGAGGACCTCGATCTCGTGTGTGGCCACGACCGGACTGCCGACGCGGATCGGGTCGACCTCCATCGAGGAGGTCAGCATGTTCTCGCGCTGGTAGAAGGTCGCCGTGCCTTTCTTCGGGCCGACGATGGCGTTGGTGATCGTGACCGTCTCGATTTCGTTCAGCGCATGAACGTCGCGCGCATAGGCGACCGCGTCGGGGTTGGGCTCATACACATGGACCGCGCGCGCGCCCGCCTTGGCGGCGATCGAGGACATGAAGCCGATGCCCCCGCCCAGTTCCAGCACCACGTCCTCGGACCGGATCATTCCCTTGAGCGCCTCGGCCTCCTGTTTTTCGTAGTTGTTGAAACGCAGCGCCCGGCGCAGGCGCTGGGTCAGGAACGCGGGCCGGTCCGGAAAACGCAGGCCGCGGCACCAGATGATGTCGCGATCGGGGTCGGTTTCGCGGTCCTCGCGTTTGGGTTTCAGCCTCATACGGACAGCCTTGTCGGTTGCTTGTACCATCTGCGTCGTTTCCCTGCTCAATGCCTTGTCTGAAAAGTGCATCGTGTCCGGTCTAGCTTTCCATGTCGAGCGCGAGTGCAAAGGCCACACGCTCCATGTTCGTCAGTTTGGTCTCGAGCGCCTGCTCATAAAGCTCGCGGAACTCGGGCGTCGTGTGCAGCTCGTCCGCCTTGGCGCGGTGCCAGCGGAAGCCCTCTTCGTGCAGGTCACGCAGCCTGTCATCCGCGAGGAGCCGCGCCATCTCGGCCCGCACTCGCGGGATATTGCGCTGGATCGTCACGTCCTTCGACCCGCCCCAGTCCATGCGCACCCAGTAGTTGATGCCGATGGAGCGATCCACATGGAGCGCACGGCCCCGCTGCCGCTTGATCAGGAAGCTCTCCGCCGACCTGAGCGCATAGTGGTTCAGTTGCAGCAAGTCGTAGCCGATGGTTTTCAGGTCCGAGCGCCAGCCCTTGTCCTTGTAGCTTTCGCTCATTACCTGGCCCGAGCCGTTGACCCATTGCACGGCATCCCGCAGTGCGCCGTCCAGTTTGTTGGGACGATGGCAGGAGAGCTTTTCATAGGCCCCCATGTTCTTTGTCATGGTCTTGAACCCCCATGCCGTATGGGGTTTCGGGCAGAACTTCGGTGCGGCATCGTCGAATTGCGCGATGACGAGGTCCTGGGACAGGTCGGTGACGCCATTGTGGCCAAAGAGCCGCCAGGTCATCGCGACATTGGTGGCATCGGGCACGAGGGCGAGGAAATCCTGAAGCCGACCGTTCCCCGTGCGCACGTTGATGAATTCGTCCACGTCGATGTGGATGACCCATTCGGCGGTCTGGATCACCGGCTCCTTGAGCGCCTTGTTGAGCGCGTATTGCTGCGGTGAGTTGCCCTTCCATTTCGTGTTGTCGCGATGTTGGAGCACGCCAAGCTCCTGCAAACGATCAAGAATTTCCGCCGTCCCGTCGGTGCAGTCGTTGGTGTAGATGAGGAAATTGTCGACGCCCAGCATGCGGTGATAGGCGACCCATTCGAGGATATAGGGTGCCTCGTTCTTCATGCAGCCGACAATGACGTTGCCGGTAGTGCCCTTGGGCAGGACCCGCAACGGCACCTCGTCATAGGGCGCGGCAAGGTCCTCTTCGTTCACGCGGCCGATGGCGTTGTGCGGCGCGAACCGGCCCGTGCGGAGGTGGTGGTAGTTCTCGATGGCGCGGGGCGTGAGGATTTTTTCGGCGGAGGGTGTCAGGGTTTCGGGGTAGACGGGTCTGGCGGGCTTTGGGCTGCCGTTCTTCATCGTCTCGACGTTGCCACCCCGGTCGTTCCCTTTCGCCGCGTCACCTTGTTTCGCACGGCGTTCCTCGGTCGCCTCCTCTATCATGGGAAGTGCTGCGGCGGCATATTGCGTCGCGCGGAAACCACGGGTGAAGGGTGCTTCGGTCCATGTGGGGCCGGGTGTCTCGGGGTGCAGCGCGGGTCCTAGCGCGGGCGCCCGCGCCACAAGCTCGGCGTTGCCGGGGGCGAAAGCTGAGGAGATCTGCGCGAGGGCTGACGGATCAGGTGGATCGCCGGGCAGTGATACCTCGTCGATGAAGCGTGACCAGAGGCGGCGGGGAATGACATATCCCTTGTCCATCAGCCGCCGGAAAATGCCATTGAGCGCCCGCGCCCGGGCGAGGCTTTCGGCGGAGGGCTGCAGCGTGAGGGGCGCGGGCTCGGCCTTGCCGATGCTGCCCTCGATCCCGAGCAGGTCTCGCAGTTCCTCGGTAGCCTCTTCGCCGGCAAACAGTTCGCCATCGTATGGTCGAAGCGTCAATGTGCCAAAGACGGATTCCCACATCTCGGCGAGCCGTGCATAGTCGAGCCAGAAGGGCGCGGCCTGTATCTCGGGATACTCGTTGAATTGTGGGCGGATCGTGCCCCATTCGGCCAGCGCGGCCTTGCGCCAGTCGGGCGCGCTGGCCAGCGCCAGTTCATGTGTCAAGGACGCCAGACGCCCGTTCGAAACCGCATCGGCATAGTGCCGGGCAAGCACCCGCGCCTGTTCGTCGACATGGGCGACGACCTCGATATCGCCGCCCAGCGGCGCGAGCAACCCGTGCAGCGTCCGGACCTCGGATACATTCGGGAGCATCCCCAGCTGATGGCAGGACAGAAGCAGCACGTCAGGATTTTCACGCGCGACTTCGGCGCGCAGATCCTCGACCAGACGGCGGCGTAGGGTCTCTTGCGCTGCGGCCGGGCCAAAGCCGCGTGACAGGCGCAAGGGTTCGACGTGGCGCGGGTCGGTCGCGGCCATGTAGAGCCGCGTGTGGTTGCGCCGCCCGATACCGGAAAAGAGCACGCCGGATTTCGCAAGCTGGCCACGCTTGGCTTCCATCACTTCTTGCAGGCGGGGGCCGCCGCAATAGGGCAGGCCAATGTGCAGGACGATCCGCATCAGGCCTGGACCTCCGTCACCTGTCCGCTGTCATCCAGTCCGTCATCCGCATCATCCGCCATCCGGGTCTCGTTCGCGTTGGCCACGCCCCACCACGGCAGGTCACGCCCGACAAATGCCGCAAGCCGCGCCTGCGCGTCCTCGGCCCCCACGTCGAGCTCGAGAAAGTCCTCGGCCCCCGCCATCACGTGGCGCACGAAGCGCGCGTGACCCTCGATCCAGCGTTCCAATTCGCCGGGCTTGTGCCCGTGCCATTGCGGCAGGCCGGGGACGTGGAACTGTGGCAGCCGCGTGGTGCCAAGATTGCCCCAACGGCGCATGGAATCGGCGTGTGCCTCTGGGTCGCGCCAGGTAAAGACGAACCGCGCCTCCGGGTGGTGCCTGCGGATCGCGTCGATGATCTGCCAGTCGGTCTGCGGCCAGAAATTGCGCCCGCGCCGGACGATGGAAATCTCGGTAAAGGCGTCGAAGTCGGACATGTAGGACAGGGGATCGCCAAACTGGTAGTAGCCCAGGTACATGAGACGCCCCACAAAGCCGATCTTGGAACCGTCCGGCGCATGGGCAAGCCAGTCCGCCACCCGGAAACCGGCCTCGCCAAGCGCGACGGCCAGCGTCGTGGTGCCGGACTTGGGCAGGCCGAGGTTCACGATTTTGACGCTCATGCGAGCAGTTCCATCAGCGCGCGTTCCTTCGGGCCGGGACCGGACAGACCCATGAGCCGTTCGGCCAGCGCCGCGAAATCCGGATCGGACCTGAGCGCCGCCGCCTTGTCGCGATGTGCGGCCACGGCGGCCTCGTGGAGCGCGCGCAGGCCGGGCAGCGCCAGCAGACGCGCCATTTCGGCCTCGAGCCGGGGCAGGTAACGGTGGATCGAGCGGTCCTCCCACGCGGGGTCGTTCCGCTCGCGCCAATAGCTGTCGTCGAACATGCGGTTCTCGCGGTTCACGTCACCCCGGTCGTTCTTGACGAGGTAGCTGTCGAGCGACCTAAGCGCATAGTGGTTGAGCGTCGCGAAATCACGCGCGCCCTTGGCGGGAAACTTGCGGATGCGTCGCTTGTTGGCGGCGGTGCGGAATTTCCACTCCACGTCACGCCCCGAGCCGTCGGTCCAGCCGGGGCGGCCCGCTTTTTTCACGCCCTTCTTCATGAAGGGGCGATGAGCACCGTAATACTGCACCGGGAAATCGGCGCGGATCAGCGTCTTGACCTCCTGCGCCAGCTCGTCGTTCCAGATGTCGGGGTCATGGGTCAGGGTGAATTGCTCGATCACCGGTCGGTCCACAAAGTCTGTCACGCCCCCGTTTGCCATGAACTGGAAGGTGACCGAAATCGCCGAAGGGCCGCCACAGGCGGCGATGAGATCGGGGATCGTGCCGTCGCCCGCGTGGATGTTGAGAAACTCGTCCACATCCGCGATCCAGACCCAGTCGGCGTCGCTGACCACACCGTGACGGGCCGCGTCTTTCAGCGCCTCCATCTGGTAATTCCGGCCCTCGGCAGGGTTCGGCAGATGATGGACAAGGCCATGCGCCGCCAGCGCGTCGAGGATCGCGTCGGTCCCGTCGCTGCAATCGTTTGAGTAGAACAGGAAATCCGTCACCCCGATGACGCGGTTGAAGGCGATCCATTCGATCAGGAACGGCCCCTCGTTTTTCACGCATGTCACCGCGGTTATGCGCATGTCCGCGCCGCCGCCCGTATCGGAGTGCCCATATCCCATCGTCCGCCTGCTCGCCCCGCTCCGGGGTCCGGTGCCGGGTTGTCCCGGTCTACCACAAGAAGTGTTGACGCAGTATGTCGCGAAGCCGGTGCGGAGGTCAATCTTTCCGGGCCATTCTCGCGTATTTGCATCAGGCATGAGACTGTCTGGCACATCCGACCAAGGGCCTGCTTGACCTCCCTCCCGCGCTCAGGTCCGATGTGGGCAACGGAGGAGACATGAACCAGATACCTGACACGATCGACGGCGTCGAAGCGATGCTCGCCGGCGAAAACTATGTCGTTGGCCGCGCGTTGGCCACGGTGACGTTTCTGGCGCTCAAATTGGGGCGCCCCCTGTTTCTCGAGGGCGAGGCGGGTGTCGGCAAGACCGAACTGGCCAAGGCGCTGGCCCAGGGCCTCGGGCGCAAGCTGATCCGGCTTCAATGCTACGAAGGCCTCGATGCCGCCTCGGCGGTCTACGAATGGAATTTCGCGGCCCAGATGGTGGCGATCCGTACGGCGGAGGTGACCGAGGGCACGGATCGCGCGGCTCTGACCTCGGAGCTTTTCTCGGATGACTTCCTCATCCGAAGACCGCTGCTGGACGCCATGTCACCGCAGGACGGGGGCGCGCCCGTCCTGCTCATCGACGAGCTTGACCGCACGGACGAGCCTTTCGAGGCCTTCCTGCTCGAGGCGCTGTCGGATTTCCAGGTCACGATCCCCGAGCTTGGCACGGTCAAGGCGCCGGAACCTCCCATCGTCATCCTGACGTCGAACCGCACGCGCGAGGTGCATGACGCGCTCAAGCGCCGGTGCCTCTACCACTGGGTCGATTACCCGAGTTTCGACCGCGAGATGGAGATCCTTCAGGCCCGCGCGCCCGAGGCGGCCCAGGACCTGTCGCGCGAGATCGTTGCCTTCGTCCAGCGCCTGCGCACCGAGGATCTGTTCAAGAAACCCGGCGTGGCCGAGACGATTGACTGGGCGAAATGCCTGCTTGCGCTCGACGTGCTGACGCTCTCGCCGGAGACCATTGCTGATACCTTGGGCGCGATCCTCAAGTATCAGGACGACATCCAGCGGCTTGCCGGTTCCGAAGCCGCCAAGATCCTCGAGGAAAGCCGCAAGGCGCTCGAACTCACCTGATGCGCGCCGTGGTCCCTTCTCTGGTTCATGAGTATCCCGGGGGGTGTGGCGGGCTGGCACCCCACATGGCCGTGCGGTGCGGGGGGCTGTCCTCCCACTTCCGCCCGATGACGCCAAAGCCTCATGCGAAGGCCGGGTGACAGGATGGAAGGCCTGCCGACCCTCGAATTGCCCGACAACCCGCGCCTCGTCGCGAACCTGACCTATTTTGCCCGTGCCCTCCGCGCCGCGGGCCTTAAGGCCGGGCCGGGCAAGGTGCTCGACGCCGCGCGGGCGGTTTCTGCCGTGGGATTCACCTCGAAGACCGATTTCTACTGGACGCTTCATGCGGTGTTTGTCTCCCGGCCCGAGGAACGCCGCGTGTTCCATCAGGTCTTTCGCCTCTACTGGCGCGATCCCCGTTACCTCGAACACATGATGGCCATGATGCTGCCCGCCGTGCGCGGGGTGCAGGAGGACCGGGCGGCGAAACCGGCCGAGAAACGTGCGGCCGAGGCACTCCTTGACGGGATCGAACCGGAGATGCCCGATCTGGAAGGGCAGGAGGAGGGCACCGAAGTCGAGATCGACGCCTCCTTCACCATGTCGGACGAGGAGCGGTTGCGCAGCCTCGATTTCGAACAGATGTCCAACGCGGAGGTGGCGGCTGCGAAACGGATGCTCGCGCGACTGACGTTGCCAGTGCGCCCCCTCAAGTCCCGCAGGACGAAGGCCGCGCTGCATGGGGCGCAAGCTGACTGGCGGCGCACCATGCGCGATGCGATGCGCACCGGGGGCGACATCCAGCGGTTCGCGACGAAGGAACGTCGCATCCGCTGGCCGAACCTCGTGGTGCTCTGCGATATCTCCGGCTCCATGTCCTCCTACTCGCGCATGGTGCTGCATTTCCTGCACTCGGTAGCCAACCAGAAGGGTGCGGGCTGGGCGCGGGTGCATGGCTTTACCTTCGGCACCCGGCTCACCAACATCACCCGCCATCTGGCGACCCGCGACGTGGATGCCGCACTTGCCGCCGCCGGGGCCGAGGCGCAGGACTGGCAGGGGGGCACGCGGATCGGCGAGTGCCTGCACCAGTTCAACCGGGACTGGTCGCGGCGGGTCATGGGGCAAGGCGCGGTGGTGCTCCTCATCACTGATGGGCTGGACCGCGACGATCCGGACCGGCTGGCGCGGGAAATGGAGCGGCTGCACCTCTCGGCCAAGCGGGTGATCTGGCTCAACCCGCTTTTGCGGTGGGAGGAATTTGCCCCCAAGGCGCGTGGCATCCGGGCGATGCTCCCCCATGTGGACAGCTTCCGTGCAGGTCACAATATCGCCTCGCTCGAGACGCTGGTGACGGCCTTGTCGCAGCCCGACGACGTGGGGGAGAAGTCGCGGCTGATGGCGCTTCTCTGACGCGGGCTCGACGGACCCGTTAACGACTTTCGTAACGCCGATCGGATTCTCGATGCGAGATCAGCGGTCGAAAAATTCCAGGATTCTAAAACTCTAGAATCCCGGAATCCCTTGCCAGCCAGAGGCCGTCGCGGCGTTCGCTCGACCCGACCAACAAAAAGGCGCCCCTAAGGACGCCTTCCCAGCGACATCTGAAACCCGATCAGGTCCGAAGTCCGGTCTCGTAAAGCAACCCCAGGCGCTTGGCCTCGTAGTAATAGCCCCGCGCATACCAGCCCATGGCGGCATCCTGATCGCCGCCGGACACCAGATAGGCCCCGCGCAGGTATTTCACGCCGTATTGCAGGTTCACGTCGGGGTTCAAAAGCTCGGAGGCCGGGCCCGTGTGGCCCATGGTCCGCGCCGTCTGCGGCAGGATCTGCATGAGGCCGTAATAAGGGCCGTTGCGCGCGCCGGGGTTATACGTCGACTCGCGCTTCACCTGACGATGGACCAGTTCGCGCGGCACACCGTAGTGATCGGCCCATTTGTTGATAAGAAGCCTCACCTCGGCGGTCTCGTTCGGATTGAGCGGCCCGTCCAGCACCTCGGCGGTTGGCGATTTCGACCCGGTCACGAAATTCAATTGCCCGCAGCCTGCAAGGGCGATCAACCCAAGGCCCATGGCGGTACGGCTCAGCACGGCGCGGCGCGTCAGTTGTGTCATCAAACTGTCCCCAGATGTTCCGTTTGGGACATTGCATCGGAATCACGGGGCAGTGAAGTCTTGGTTGACGAACCGTTCACCTTTGGGCGGCGTCTTGCCGATCAGCGGGTCCGTACCGGGAGCGCCGTGTAGCCTCGAAACCGGGCGAGCGGCAGGCGCGTGCGCGGTCCATCAGGGGCGATGTCCGGGAACCGTGCCACCAGTTTTCCGATGGCGATGCGCCCCTCGATTCGGGCGAGCGTGGCCCCCAGGCAGACATGGATGCCGGTGATGAAGGCGATCTGGCGATTGGGTTTGCGGCCCAGATCGACACGGTCTGGGTTGTCAAAGACCGCCGGGTCGCGGTTGGCCGCCGCGATCGAGGTGTGAATATAGGTCCCCTTGGGCAGCACGCCCGTGGACAGGGCGATGTCCTCGCCGGCCCGCCGGTTGCCGATCTGGAGCGGGCTTTCGACGCGCAGGAACTCTTCGACTGCGCTGGTGATCAGGCTTGGGTCCTCGATCAGCCGCCGGTGCTGGTCGGGCGCATCGAAGAGCGTGCCCACGGCATTGGCGACGAAGCTCGTCGTCGTCTCGTGGCCCGCGTTCAGCAGGAAGATGCAGTTCTGAATGAGCTCCGCCTCGGTCAGCCGCCGCCCGTCGTGTTCGCCGAAGATGAGTGCCTCGATGACCTCGCCTTGCCCGCCCGCGCCGGGGTTGGCGCGGCGGTGCGCGATGAGATCGGCGAGGATATCCGAGAACTCGGTCACGGCGGCGTTTCCGGCGGCCAGTCGTTCGGGCGGCACCACGGGGTCGAGCGCGCCCAAGATGGCAAGGGAATAGCCGCGAAGCTTGGCCCGCTCCGCCTTGGGCACGCCCAGCATGACCGAAATGATCTCGGTCGGCAGCACCTTGGCGAAATCCTCGACCATGTCGAAGCGCCCCATCTCGGCCACCCGGTCCAGAAGCCGCTCCACGATCCCCTCGATTAGAGGATCGAATTCGGCCAGCTTGCGCGGGGTGAAGGCACCCGCCAAGAGCTTGCGCACGACCGTGTGATAGGGCGGGTCGTTGAAGACGAGCGAGGTCGTGTGATGGTCTGCCAGCGGGCATTGCCCGAATTTCGCGCCGAACTCCTGCGTCTTGTCCGACAGCATGTCGCGGCTTTGATAGACCTTCTGTACGTCCGCGTAGCGGGTCAGGAACACACTGCCGTCGGGCATTTGGTGCACGGGTTCCTCCCGGCGCAGGGCGGCGAGCGTGGGGTATGGGTTCGCGATGAAGTCGGGGCCAATCTTCGCGAGATCGAAACGGGCGATGCTGCCGTCCATCGGGTCCTCCCTCCCATCCGGTCGGGGCGAGGGTAAGCGCGGATCATTGGCGCTGCAACGAGTTCGGGCGTCAGCCGGGCGGATTGTCGGGATCGCCCGGCGGGGCCGGGGCGAGGATGCCACGGTAATGGACCATGAGTTCCTTGGTCAGCGGCGCATGTAGGGCGACGTCGAAATGGAACTTGCCGTCGGTGGCATGTTCCTTTGCGACGCTGATCGGCATGAGCCAATCCGGCAAGGGGATCGGGCCAAGCCGACCGGCAATCACCGGGTATTGCAGCTCAGCGTCGCGCACCGTCAGACCAATGGTGAACGAGAAGGGACCGAAGCGTTCGTTGAGGACGCCATCGCGCGCGGACAGATGCGAGCGGAATCTGTCGCGGCCAAAACGCCTGACCCATGTCTCACCCCGCCGCGTCACGGTCTTGGTCACCGTCACGGGCGTCTCGTTCTGCGCCGGTGGAAAGCGAAACAGCCCGCAGAGAAGCCGGGCCCAGAGATCCGCTCCGCGTGTCACGGTGCAACGTCCGGACCAGCGGGAGGTGTCGAGCGTCTCATGGGTGGCGCGGATCTCGGCGGGCAGGCTGTCGAAGGCCGCGCCAAGGACGCTGTGGAAGAGATGCGTGACCGGTCGCGTCACGCGCTCGGTCGTAACTTGCAGATCGGACATCGCCGCCTCGATCTCGTCCAGTGTCACCGTCGAGAGCGCCGGTCCGGCACCGGTGGGGAGCGTTGCTCGACGCAGGAGCGCGCGGGCGGCGACGGCGGGAATATAGGGACCATCGCCGTCTTCGGCGAGAAGCCGCCAGTTTCGGACCTCTTTTTCTGTCGTCACCGAGACGACCATGCCGCCGCACCCGGTCCCGAAGGGGGCGAGCAGATCGGCGGCGGCCTTGAAGGCTCGCACGACTGGTCGGGTCACCGGAAACGTCAACGCCCGACGCAGGAGCGCGAAACCGGCGAGGCCGTAGCGCATGACACCCAGTTCCAGACCTGCGCGAAAGGTCACCGTTTCGGCCCCGAAATGGGCCGGAAACAGGCTTTGGTCGGGCACCTCGATCTGCCACCCCTGCCGTGTCACGCCGCCGGGCAGGGTGTAGCGGGCCGGGGCGGACCATCCGGTCGCGCGGCCCCATCGCCCGCCGCGCCAGACCGGAAAGGGCTGTCCTGCCTGGCTCAGGATCGACTGCATGACCGACAGGCCGCGCGGGGCGCGATTGCCGGGCAGGATCGCGGCGTCGATCACGCGTGGGCGTTCGCCTGCGGCCAGCGCCAATACGGCGGCAGAGGAGATCGCGGGGACCGACGAGAGGCCAGAAATCGCGCAGACCCCGGCCCGCCGGGCGTCGGCGTCGAGCGCGGCGATCCCCGCGCAGAAGGCGGCATTGTCGGACAGGTCGAGGTAATGCGTGCCAGCCGCAATGGCTGCCCGTGCAAGGCGGTAGGGATCCGCGCCATCTTCGCCCCCGTAGGTGTGGAACGGACCGGCGGCATCGACGACGGCCTCGTGGTCAGCCAGAGGGCCAAGATCGCCATTTCGGTCGAGGACCACGGCCTTGCAGCCCAACTCCCGTGCCATGGCATCGCCGGTGTCCTTCGAGCGGCCCGCAAGGGTCACGTCATGCCCGTCGCGCACGAGGAGCGCCGCGAGGCGCGAGCCGAAGACGCCGTAGCCGCCAAGGATGAGAACCTTCATCCGATCAGTCGTTTCTGAAAGGCCGGATCGGGCAGGGCGCACATGTCGCCGTGGCCGAAAATCCGGTAGCGGTTGCGGGCAAGGCGGACATAGAGCCAGTCCCGGATCGGCTTCGGGATGACCTTCAGCACCAGTGCAACGCGCCCCCAGCCGCCAAAGCTGTGGGCAGCGTGGATGACGGCGTCGAAATCCTCATGCGCGCGGCCCGCGTCGATGAAGAGCCAGCTTGTCGGGTCCGTCGGCTCCAGCCCATAGTGGTCCAGTAGCGCCGCGCCCAGCGGCGTCTGCATAGGACAAATCCGCACGGTTCCGGTTTGGTCGAGCCGGTGGATCATCCGCGCGCCCCAGCTACAGATTGCACAATCCGCGTCCATTACGGCGACAGGCACCGTGTCGTCGAACTGGGGCACGCCGGCGTCGTCGCGGAAAGAATATGGGACGGAGGGATCGCTGGGCATGGAACAGGACTATCCACGTCGCGGCACAGTCCGCAAGGCGGCGCGGAGACGCAGGCTGTGGGGAACAGGGTCCGGGAACGGTCGGCCGTGGCGTTGGCCAGACTGTCCGGGGACATCCGGACAGCCGATAGAGGTCGTGCCGCGATACGGACAGGGGACGGCGCAAAGGAAAAGGCCGCGCGGGGTGTTCCGCACGGCCTTTCCGAATGGTGTCGAGCCGGAGAAGATTACTCTTCGTCCGAAGCCTCTTCGCGGGCCGGAGCCGGCTGATCGTCGTAGTCGTCCGAGGCGGCCGATCCTATGTCGTCGAAAAGCTCGGCGATCTCGAATTCCGCTGCGGCTTCTTCTTCCGCGGCGAGTTCCTGGATCGACTTGCCCGAGGCCTGAAGCTCGGCTTCTTCCGGCGAGCGGGCCACGTTCAGCTTGATCACGGCCATGACTTCCGGGTGCAGGTGGATTTCCACCTCGTGCAGACCCAGCGTCTTGATCGGCTGACGGATGATGACCTGCTTGCGGTCGAGGCTGAAGCCCTCTTCGGTGGCAACATCGGCGGCGTCACGGGTGGTGACCGAGCCATAGAGGTTGCCGCCGTCCGAAGCGGAGCGAATCACGACGAACTGCTGGCCGTCGAGTTTCGCGGCGAGCGCTTCGGCCTCTTTCTTGGTTTCCAGATTGCGGGCTTCAAGCTGCGCTTTCTGGTCTTCGAAGCTGGCGATGTTGGCTTTGGACGCCGTCAGCGCCTTGCCCTGCGGCAGGAGGAAGTTGCGGGCGTAGCCCGGCTTCACGTCCACCACTTCGCCCATCTGGCCGAGCTTGGCGACACGTTCGAGAAGGATGACTTGCATTGCGCTCTCTCCTTACTTCACGGCGTAGGGAAGCAGGGCGAGGAAACGGGCGCGCTTGATGGCACGGGCCAGTTCGCGCTGCTTCTTCTGCGACACGGCGGTGATACGGGACGGCACGATCTTGCCACGCTCAGAGATGTAGCGCTGCAGCAGTTTCGTGTCCTTGTAGTCGATCTTCGGCGCGTTGTCGCCCGAGAACGGGCAGACCTTGCGACGGCGGAAAAACGGTTTAGCGGCCATGGTTTAGCTCCTTATTCTTCCGTTCAGCGGTCGCGACGTTCGCGGCGTTCGCCACGATCACCACGGTCCCCGCGATCGCCCCGGTCACCACGATCGCCCCGGTCACCACGATCATCGCGGTCTTTGCGCATCTGAACCGAGGGGCCTTCGTCGTGGGCGTCGACCTTGATGGTCATGACGCGCATCACGTCGTCATGCAGGCGCATCAGGCGTTCCATTTCCTGCACGGCCGTCGACGGTGCGTCGGTCTTGAGGAAGGCATAGTGGCCCTTGCGGTTCTTGTTGATCTTGTAGGCCATCGTCTTGACGCCCCAGTATTCCGAGTCGATGACCTTGCCACCGTTATCGGAGAGGACGGTCGAGAAGTGCTCGACAAGGCCTTCGGCTTGCGCGTTGGACAGGTCCTGGCGCGCAATCATCACATGCTCATAAAGCGGCATGGGTGCTCCAATTTTCTAGGCGTGCTTCATAGGACGGGTAACCTTCCGCGCCCGTCCACGAGAGGCGACGCGGTTCTCGTCATGGCGGAAGGAGCCGCCCTTTCGCATGGATCTGCCTGCAAGGCAAGGTGGAAAGAGGGTAGGGGCAGATCCACAGGTGTCCGGCGGAACCTGTCTCTGGTGAGTGGTTAATTCCTTAAAACACCGGCAGCCCGCCCCATTGTCGTCCAATTTGCTTAGAAAGCTGGGGTCAACGCGCGAGAGACACGTAAACGGTAACGAGACGACCATGAACGCCTACGTAGATCACATGACGATGCAGGGCCCGGATTTCGGGGTCGCCCCTGCCATTCCCGAAATGCCCGCCCTGTCGCAGGTCGAGACGCGCCCCTGGGGCTATGCCTTCGGCATCGACCGGGCCATGGACACCGCGCGCGGTCTGGGGCCGATTGCCGCGCGCTTCGGCGGTGCGATCCTGTTCCTGGCCGGGATCGGCCTCTGGCTCATGCCTGACGCGATCCACGGCCCGGAAGTCTATACGATGAAGATGATGGCGATGATCGTCTTCACCCTTGTGGGCGGTGTTCTCGTGTGGTCCGGGCGCAAGAAGCCCGGCCTCGAGGTCCAGGTGGACATGGGGCGCAGGGAGCTGCGCCTGGGCGGTCGCAACATCTACAACGAATTCAGGCTCTACGATCTCCTGCGCTTCGATGAAGTGCGCTCTATCTTTCTGCTGCGGGCCTCCGGTCGGGTGCCTGCGCGGCTCTATCTGCGGCTCAATGACGGGTCCACCGGGATCGAGGTGGCGCGGGGTACACAGGCCGAGATGGAACATCTGCGCGCCCGGCTCTTTGCCGATCTCGCCTGCCGGGTGCCGCTCAGCTAGTTTCGGTTGCGCCTGCAACGGATCAAACGGGGTCGGCAGTGCCGACCCCGTTGCGCGTTGCCTCGCCTGCTTGCCGTTGCGCAAAGGGCACTGGCAGGCTATCCCCCCTGCAAACGACCGTGCCCAGATCGGGGCCGGCACATCTGGAGGAGGGGCACATGACCCGCGCATTCGTATTCCCAGGACAGGGCGCCCAGACCATCGGCATGGGGCGTGATCTGGCCGAGGCCTTTCCAGCCGCCAAGGCCGTTTTCGACGAGGTCGACGAGGCGCTCGGAGAAAAGCTGTCCACGCTGATCTGGGAGGGCGAGCAGGACACGCTGACCCTGACGCAGAATGCGCAGCCCGCGCTCATGGCCACCTCCATCGCCGCGATGCGCGCGCTGGAGGCCGAGGGCGTCACGGTCGAGGCGGCTGCCTTCGTCGCCGGTCACTCGCTTGGGGAATACTCGGCGCTCTGCGCGGCAGGGTCCATTTCGCTCGCCGATACCGCGCGCCTCCTGCGCACCCGTGGTCTTGCCATGCAGCAGGCGGTGCCGGTTGGCGTGGGCGCTATGGCGGCGCTGCTGGGCCTCGACTTCGACACCGCGCGTGACGTGGCCTTGGCGGCTGCGGAAGGCGAGGTCTGTCAGGCCGCGAACGACAACGACCCGGCGCAGGTCGTCGTGTCGGGCCACAAGGAGGCCGTGGAACGCGCCGTCGAACTGGCCAAGGAGCGGGGTGCGAAACGCGCCGTGATGCTGCCGGTGTCCGCACCCTTTCATTGCGAACTCATGGGCCCGGCCGCCGACGTGATGGCCGAGGCGCTCGACGACGTGAACATCAACGACCCTCGCGTGCCGCTCATCGCCAACGTGCGCGCCGCTGCCGTGACCGATGCAACCACGATCCGTTCTTTGCTGGTCGAACAGGTCACCGGCTCGGTGCGCTGGCGCGAAAGCGTGATCTACATGGCGGCGCAGGGTGTCACCGAGATCTGGGAAATCGGCGCGGGCAAGGCGCTGTCGGGCATGGTGCGGCGCGTCGACAAGGAAATCGCCTGTCGCGCGGTCGGCACGTCGGACGACGTGAAAGCGGCCGCCGAAGCGTTCAAAGGTTAATTCAGGAAGGACGAGCAGATGTTTGATCTGACAGGAAAATGTGCGCTGGTGACCGGTGCCTCGGGCGGCATCGGTGGGGCCATCGCCACCGCGCTCCATGGCGCGGGCGCGACCGTTGCACTCTCGGGAACGCGTGAAGAACCGCTTCAGGCGTTGGCCGCGGAGCTGGGCGAGCGCGCCCATGTGTTGCCTTGCAACCTCTCCGACGCAGACGCGGTCGAGGCGCTGCCGAAACAGGCTGCCGATGCGATGGGATCGCTCGATATCCTCGTGAACAACGCCGGCATCACGCGCGATCAGATCTTCATGCGCATGTCGGACGAGGACTGGCAGTCGGTCATCGACGTGAACCTGACCTCGACCATGCGGCTTTGCCGGGGCGTGATGCGCCCGATGATGAAGGCGCGCTGGGGCCGGATCATCAATATCTCGTCCATCGTGGGGGCCACCGGCAATCCGGGTCAGGTAAACTATGCCGCGTCCAAGGCGGGCATGGTGGGGCTGACCAAGTCTATTGCCTACGAGGTCGCGAGCCGCGGGATCACCGCGAACTGCGTCGCGCCGGGGTTCATCGCGACGGCGATGACCGACAAGCTCAATGACGAGCAGAAGGGCAAGATCAACGCCCAGATCCCCGCCGCCCGCATGGGCACGCCCGAGGAAATCGCGGCTGCCGTGCTTTACCTCGCGTCGCCCGAGGCAGGCTACACCACCGGGGCTACGATCCATGTCAACGGTGGGATGGCGATGCTCTAGACAGGGGCGGCAGAGCACAGGCCTGGTGCCTGAGCCACTAGGTCTCGTTAACCGTCCGACCGCGCCGGACAAAGCATTTGCCCCCGTTCGTGATTGTGCTAAAGGGGGCTTTGACGCAGCCGTGATCATGGGACGTTCCGGCTGTCCCGAGCGCTTGTTTGGGTAAGGCAATCGGCCTCGCAAGAGGTCAACAAAAGGGGCCAAGCGCCCGAAAACTGTGAGGAATTGATATGAGCGACGTCGCAGATCGCGTGAAGAAAATCGTTGTCGAGCACCTCGGCGTTGAAGAAGACAAGGTCACGGAATCGGCCTCGTTCATCGACGACCTGGGCGCAGACAGCCTCGACACCGTCGAGCTGGTCATGGCCTTCGAAGAAGAGTTCGGCATCGAGATCCCGGACGACGCTGCCGAAACGATCCAGACCTTCGGCGACGCGGTCAAGTTCATCTCGGAAAACACCTGATCCTCGGATCAGCGTTTCGCGGACGGCACCCCTTGCGGGTGCCGTTTTGCTTTTGGGGCAGGCGATCCGGGCGGTGCCCGGCGGGGCGGAAGCCCGCCAAGGCGCGGGCGGAAAAACCGTTTCCTTCTTGCCTACAGGGCCTTGCGCGGGCTATTCCGTGCCCGTCGAATTAAGCAGTCAATAAAGGGGGCGGTTCATGGAGAAGCGTCGTGTTGTCGTCACCGGGCTTGGCATGGTCTCGCCGCTGGCCTGTGGGGTTGAGGAAACCTGGAAGCGTCTTCTGGACGGTCAATCCGGCGCTGGTCCGATCACGCGCTTCGACGCGAGCCGCGTGGCCACGAATTATGCCTGCGAAGTGCCCTATGGCGACGGGTCCGACGGCAGCTTCAACCCCGACGACTGGATGGAACCCAAGGACCGGCGCAAGGTCGACGACTTCATCCTCTACGGGCTCGCCGCCGCGATGCAGGCCGTGCGCGACGCGGGCCTCGAAGAGGTCTCGGAAGACGAGGCGCTGCGCACCGGCGTGATGATCGGCTCGGGCATTGGTGGTCTGAACTCGATCGCCGAAACCGCGCTCCTCATCCACGAGAAGGGCCCGCGCCGCGTGTCGCCCTTCTTTATCCCCGGCGCGCTGATCAACCTGATCTCGGGCCAGGTGTCGATCAAATACGGCTTCAAGGGACCGAACCACGCGGTCGTGACGGCCTGTTCGACGGGCGCACACGCGATTGGCGACGCGAGCCGTCTGATCATGTTGGGCGATGCCGACGTGATGGTCGCGGGCGGCGCGGAAGCGGCGATTTCCGAGATCGGGATCGCGGGCTTCAACGCCTGCAAGGCCCTGTCCACCAAGCGCGCGGACGACCCGAAAACCGCGAGCCGCCCCTATGACGCCGACCGTGACGGTTTCGTCATGGGCGAGGGCGCAGGGATCGTCGTGCTCGAGGAATACGAACACGCGAAAGCGCGCGGAGCCAAGATCTATGCCGAAATCCTCGGCTATGGCCTGTCCGGCGACGCCTATCACATCACGGCACCGTCCGAGGACGGCGATGGCGGGTTCCGCGCCATGCAGGCGGCGCTGAAATCTGCGGGCCTCACCCCCGATGCAGTCGATTACGTGAATGCGCACGGCACCTCGACCATGGCCGACACGATCGAACTTGGCGCGGTCGAGCGGCTCATGGGCGACCATGCCGCCGACGTGACCATGTCCTCTACCAAGTCCTCGATCGGGCACCTTCTGGGGGCGGCGGGATCGGTCGAAGCCATTTTCTCGATCCTTGCGCTGCGCGACCAGATCGCGCCGCCGACGATCAACCTCGACAACCCGGCGGTCGAACCGAAATTGAGCCTCGCGGCGAACCAGGCGGAACCCCGCAAGATCGACGTGGCGCTGTCCAATTCCTTTGGCTTCGGCGGCACAAATGCCTGTCTCATCATGGGACGGGTGGCTGACTGATGTGGCGTAACATCGCCTCCAACGCGCTCTCCCTCGCGATTGTCGCGCTCGTCATCCTTGGCGGCGTCGTGACATGGGGCAAGCGGGAGTATTCCGTGGCCGGGCCCTTGCAGCAGACGATCTGCGTCAAGGTCGAGCCGGGATCGAACTTTTCGCGTCTGTCGGAGCGGTTGCAGACGGATGGTGCCATCACCAGCCCTGCAATCTTCCGGATGGGCGCCGAATACACCGGCAAGACGCAGGATCTGAAAGCGGGGTCATTCCTCGTCGAAGAGGGCGCGTCGATGGAAGAGATCGTCGACGTGGTGACGCGCGGCGGTGCCTCGACCTGCGGGACCGAGATCGTTTACCGGATCGGTGTGAACGCGGCGGAATACCACGTGCGCGAGCTTGACCCTTCCACGCAGAATTTCGTCGAGGTGGCGGAGTTTGCCCCTGATGCAGAGGTGCCCGCCGAATATACCCGCGTCCGCGCCGAGGCGGACACCCGATACCGGATCGCCATCGCGGAGGGCGTGACGTCTTGGCAGATCGTGAACGCCCTGTCCCAGGTCGAGTTCATGGAGGGCGAGGTGCCCGAGGTTCCTGCCGAAGGCAGCCTTGCCCCCGACAGCTATGAAGTGCGACCCGGTGCGTCGCGTCCCGACCTGATCGCCCAGATGGAGGCAGCGCAGATCCAGCGACTCTCCGACGCTTGGGAAAATCGGGCAGAGGGTCTGCCCTATGCCAGCCCCGAAGAGGCGCTGACCATGGCGTCGATCGTCGAGAAGGAAACCGGTGTCGCCTCGGAACGCCCGCAAGTGGCGAGCGTCTTTGTCAACCGGCTGGAGCAGGGGATGCGTCTGCAGACGGACCCTACAGTGATCTACGGCATCACCAACGGGCAGGGTGTGCTGGGTCGGGGCATCCGACAGTCGGAACTGCGCGCCGAGACGCCATATAACACCTATGTCATCGACGGCCTGCCGCCGACGCCCATCGCCAACCCCGGTGCGGCGAGCATCGAGGCGGCGCTCAATCCGGCCGACACGAACTTCCTGTTCTTTGTGGCGGATGGGACCGGGGGGCACGCCTTTGCGACGACCCTCGAGGACCACAACCGCAACGTCGCGCGCTGGCGCGAAATCGAGGCGGAGCGGGCCGCGAACCAATGAGCGAAAGGGCGGCGATCTGCCGCCCTTTTCTTTGGCCGGGCGGCGCGGTAGGCAATCGTCATGCAACTGCACGAAATCACATATGATCAGGCACAGCCTGTCGAGGGCTACGGTCCCGGCTTTTTCCGCGTGGCGGGCAAGGTAATCGAGGGGCCGATGATTGCCACGGGCAGCCGCGCCCTGTCTTGGGCCGGGCTGTCGGACCGTGCGGCGCTGGCCGCGCTTGGAGGGCAGGTGGACGTTCTGTTCTACGGCACCGGCGCTGAGATGGCCTTTGCCCCGTCCGATCTCGTGGCCGAGATGGACGCGCTCGGCATCGGGGTCGAGGCGATGTCGACCCCCTCCGCCTGTCGCACCTACAACATCACCCTGTCGGAGGGCCGTCGCGTCGCGCTGGCCGTGCTGCCCGTTTGAACGCGCCCGCCGACGCACTTGTCGTCCGCGACATGACCGTTGCGCGGGGTGGGGTGCCGGTGCTCGCTGGGCTGAGTTTTCGGCTCGACCCCGGCCGGGTGCTGATCCTGCGGGGACCGAACGGCTCGGGCAAGACCACGCTTCTGCGCACCTTGGCTGGATTGCAGCCTGCGATGGCCGGAACCATGTCCCAGCCCGCCGAGGCGATTGCCTACGGTGCACATGCTGACGGGCTGAAGGCGGTGCTGACAGTAGAGGAAAACCTGCGGTTCTGGGCGAGCGTTTACGGCACCGATGCTGTCGAAGCGGCGATCTCGGGCTTCAACCTGACGGGTCTGCGCAGCCGTGCCGCCGGGAACCTGTCGGCGGGGCAGAAACGGCGGCTTGGCCTCGCCCGACTTCTCGTGACCGGACGGCCCATCTGGCTGCTCGATGAACCCACCGTATCGCTTGACACCGCCAGCGTGGCACTTTTTGCCGACGCCGTGCGCGCGCATGTGGCCGCCGGTGGATCGGCGCTCATCGCGACCCATATCGACCTTGGGCTCGAGGCGGAGGTGTTCGACGTGACGCCCTACAAGGCGCAGGCCGCGACCGATCCTGCGGCGGGTGGCAGTTTCGACGAGGCCTTCCTGTGATCGCGCTCCTGATCCGGGATTTGCGCCTGTCGGTGCGGGCAGGGGGCGGTTTCGGACTTGGGCTAGCCTTCTTTCTGATCGTAACGGTGCTCGTGCCCTTTGGCGTTGGGCCGGAGGAAGCGATCCTTGCGCCGATTGCCCCGGGCATCCTCTGGGTCGGCGCGCTCCTTGCTTGCCTCCTGTCGCTCGACCGGATCTTCCAGCTCGACTACGAGGACGGCTCGCTCGACCTGCTCGCGACCGCCCCCCTGCCGATGGAGGGCGCCGTGGTGATGAAGGCGGTGGCGCATTGGCTGACCACGGGCCTTCCACTGGTGCTGGCCGCCCCCGTCTTTGGCGCGCTTCTCAACATGCCGCCCGAGGGGTTCCTCTGGATCATGGGAAGCCTCGCGCTTGGCACGCCTGCGCTCTCCATGATCGGGGCCTTCGGCGCGGCGCTTACCGTGGGACTGAAACGCGGCGGGCTGCTCCTGTCGCTCCTCGTCCTGCCGCTCTATATCCCGACGCTCATCTTCGGGGCCGAGGCGGCGTCGCGCGGCATGGCGGGGTTCGAAGCGGGGACGCCGATGCTCATGGTCGCGGGGATCACCTTGGGGAGCCTCGCGCTCCTCCCCTTCGCGGCGGCGGCCGCCTTGCGGATCAACCTGCGATAATGTGAATATGAGGCGCTTGCCCGGTCGCGGGCGACGCCGTAGGGGGAAGCATGGATCACGTTCGGGTCAAACAGAAACGCGACGGATGGAACTGGCTCTGGGCCTGGGCCAACCCGGTGAAGTTCATGGAACTGTCGGGTCGCGCCCTGCCGTGGTGCGTGGGGATCGCGGTTGTCACCCTCGCCGTCGGCCTGATCTGGGGCTTTTTCTTCACACCCGAGGCCGCGCGCTTCGGCTCGTCGGTCAAGATCATCTACGTCCACGTCCCGACCGCGATGATGGCGATCAACATTTGGGTCATGATGCTCGTGGCCTCGCTCATCTGGCTCATCCGCCGCCATCACGTAAGCGCGCTCGCTGCCAAGGCCGCCGCGCTCGTGGGTGTCGCGATGACGCTGGCCGCGCTCATCACGGGCGCCGTCTGGGGCCAGCCGATGTGGGGCACCTGGTGGGCCTGGGACCCGCGCCTCACCTCGTTCCTCGTGCTGTTTCTGTTCTACCTTGGCTACATGGCGCTCTGGGCCGCGATCGAGGACCCGGATACCGCTGCCGATCTCACGAGCGTTCTGGCCATCGTGGGCAGCGTCTTTGCGCTTCTCAGTCGCTACGCGGTGAACTTCTGGAACCAGGGCTTGCATCAGGGCGCGAGCCTGTCGCTCGACAAGGAAGAGAACGTCTCGGACGTCTACTGGCAGCCGCTGGTCATCTGCCTCGTCGGCTTTACCGCGCTCTTCGTCGTGCTGCTCCTCGTGCGGACCCGGACCGAGGTGCGCAAGCGGCGGCTTCATGCGCTCGAGATGCGCGAAAGGATGGCGGATGCTTGATCTGGGAAAATATGCCGGACCGGTGATCTGGTCCTGGGTGGCGACGCTGGGGCTTCTGGCCGCAGTGATCGTCTTGAGCTGGTGGCAGTCCCGGCGCGCGAAAGCGGCGCTGGCGGCTGCGGAAGCACGGAGAAAGACGACCTCATGAAACCTTTGCTTTTGTTGCCCGTCGTGATCTTCGCCGGCATCCTTGGGATGGGAGGTCATGCGCTGTTCAACAAGGAAGAGGGCCTGCCCTCGACCCGCGAGGGCGGCGTTGCGCCCGGGCTGACCGTGAGCGCCTTTCCCAATGCCGAGAGCTTCGATGCCGCCACTTTGGCGGATGGCGAGGTGAAGCTCGTGAACTTCTGGGCCTCATGGTGCGCGCCCTGTCGGGTGGAACATCCGCAACTCGTCGAGATGGCAGAAGAGGGCGTGCCGATCTACGGCGTGAACTACAAGGACACGCCCGAGAACGCGGCGAAGTTCCTGGGGGACCTTGGCGATCCCTTTGCGGCCCTCGTCCAGGACGACACCGGGCGCACGGGGCTCGACTGGGGCCTTTACGGCGTTCCCGAGACGTTCGTGATCGACGGCGACGGCGTGGTGATCAAGCGCTTTGCCGGGCCGATCACCGAAGAGATCCTCGACAAGATCATTCGCCCCGCGATGGAAGAGGCAGCAGAGTAACCCGCGCTGTCGAAGGGGTGGGTGCATAACCAGCCCGTGTGCGGGTCTTGCCGCCCGCAACCAAGACCCCATATCTCCCCAACCGCGTGAGTACGCAGATCGGAGTGGAAGATGGGTTATGTGAAGACGGCGATGCTGATGGCGGCGATGACCGCGCTCTTCATGGGCGTCGGCTATCTCGTCGGCGGTGCCACCGGCGCGGTGATTGCGCTGGTCGTGGCCGCGGCAATGAACCTTTTCACCTGGTGGAATTCGGACAAGATGGTGCTCCGGATGCACGGGGCGCAGGAACTCGCGCCGGGAGATCTCTTCGGGCTTCATGACCTGACGCTCGATCTTGCCCGTAACGCCGGGATGCCGGACCCGAAGGTCTATCTGATCGACACGCCGCAACCCAATGCCTTTGCCACCGGTCGCAACCCGCAGAACGCCGCCGTGGCCGTGACGACCGGGTTATTGTCCACGCTGTCGCGCGAGGAGCTGGCGGGCGTCATCGCGCATGAGCTGGCGCATATCAGGAACCACGATACCGCGATCATGACGGTCACGGCGACCTTTGCCGGTGCCATTTCGATGCTCGCGAACTTTGCGCTCTTCTTCGGCGGTGCGCGCGAGCGGATGGGGCTTCTGGGCACGCTGGCCCTGATGCTGCTGGCCCCGCTCGCCGCCGCCCTCGTCCAGATGGCGATCAGCCGGACACGGGAATATGCGGCGGACAAGGCGGGGGCCGAGATCTGTGGCCAGCCGCTCTGGCTCGCCTCGGCGCTCGAGAAGATCGCGGCCGGTGCAGCGCGGATCGACAACCACGCGGCCGAACGCAACCCGGCCACGGCGCATATGTTCATCATCAACCCGCTTCATGCCCATAAGCACGACAACCTCTTCTCGACCCACCCCGCGACCGAGAACCGGGTGGCGGCGCTGCGCGAGATGGCGGGGGGCGCGGGCGTGGCCCCGCGGATGGCGCCCCGGTCTGACAGCTATGCCCCGAGCCGGGTGCCCGCGAGCGGACGGCGTGATGGTGGCGGCAAAGGGCCCTGGGCCTGACCCAGACGGCGGACCGGCAAGAGATGGCGGTCAATGTGGCGTATTGCTTGGCCTGACCCACGCTCAAGGTGGAGGCTCGTGACATCATCAGGGAGGATGTCATGAAAGGACTGCTGATCGGAACGGCGCTCTGCGCGGCGACGCCCATTTGGGCGGAAAGCCATTGGGACATGGGCTGGACGCTTGAGGGCTTCCGCGCGCCGGAGTCGGCCTATTGGGATGCGGGCAGCGGGCAGATCATCGTGTCCAACATCGGGACCTTCGGCCCGGACGGAGGCATGGACGGATCGCTCTCGCTCGTCTCGTCCGAAGGCCAGATGATCAAGGCCGACTGGGTGAGCGGGCTCATGGACCCCAAGGGGATGGCGGCGTCCGGCGGCAAGCTCTACGTGGCGGACGCCATGGGCCTGCATGTGATCGACGTGGCGGGCGGCATGGTCGAGACGACGATCACGCTCGATGGCGCGATGTTTCCCAATGACGTGGCCGTGGGGCCGGATGGCGCGGTCTATGTCACCGATATGATGGGCGGTGGGATCTATCGCGTCACGGACGGCAGCGCCGAGGTCTTTGTGCCCGCGGGCAGCCTGTCCCTGCCGAACGGCATCTGGGCAGGAGAGGACGGCCTTATCGTCGGGTCGATGGGCGAGAGCTTTTCCATGGACAGCGGCGTGAGCGGACGCGGGGCGCTGTGGCGCGTGAGCTATGACGGCGGCGCGCCGGAGGTGGTGCCGGGGGCCGAGGACACGGGGGCTATCGACGGGGTCGTGATGCTGGGTGACAGGGTCATCTGGTCGGACAACCCCACGGGCGAGATCGTGGCGCTGGTGGACGGGGCGCAGGAGGTCATCGCCACCACCGAAGCGGGGGCTGCGGACATCGGCGTGAAGGACGGAATGATCCTCGTCCCGCTCATGCAGGCGGGCAAGGTGACGGTGATCCCGGTCGACTAGGGTGCGCCTGCCGCTTGCGCGGCAGGCGACCGGGGCGAGGGGGTGTCCCCCTCGCGCTCCCCCGGTCTGACCTCAGGCGTCGGCGCGGGACGGCGGCCGGGTATGCGTATTTGCGGAAGGATGAAAGGGGCTTTGCGCGGGACCTGCCGTTGAGTGCGCCACACGCGCGTCCCTGTCGTGTGGACCGTCGCGGCGTGGACCGGCCCGGCAAGGCGCGCGGGAGCTGTTTCGTTGAGAGGGACGTCGGCGCGGTTTCCCGGCGTCGTCAGTTGTGGCCCGAGCGCGTGAAGAGACCCGCATCCTCGGCGGCGCGGCGGATCGCCTTGGACTTGTTCACGGTTTCCATGAACTCGGCCTCGGGGTCCGAATCGTAGACCACGCCACCGCCCGACTGGATGTAGAGCTTCTGGTCCTTCACCACCGCCGTTCGCAGGGCGATACACATGTCCATGTCGCCCATGGCCGAGAAATAGCCCACGCCGCCGCCATAGACGCCGCGCTTCTCCGGCTCCAGTTCGTCGATGATCTCCATCGCCCGGACCTTGGGTGCGCCCGAGACGGTGCCCGCGGGCATCCCTGCGAGGAAAGCGGAGAGGGCGTCATGATCCTCTGACAGCTCGCCCACCACGTTCGAGACGATATGCATGACGTGGCTGTAGCGTTCGACGATGAATTCCTCGGTCGGGCGCACGGTCCCGATCCTGGCCACCCGGCCCACGTCGTTGCGGCCCAGATCGAGGAGCATGAGGTGTTCGGCCAGTTCCTTCTTGTCGGCCAGCAGATCGGCCTCGAGCGCGTTGTCCTCGTCCGGCGTCGCGCCGCGCGGGCGGGTGCCCGCGATCGGGCGGATCGTCACCTCGCGGCCAAAGACGCGCACGAGGATTTCGGGGCTGGCGCCGATGACCTGAAAGCCGCCGAAGTTGAAATAGAACATGAAGGGCGAGGGGTTCGTGCGCCGGAGGCTCCGGTAGAGCGCGAAGGGCGGCAGGGGAAAGTCCTGCGTCCAGCGCTGCGCGGGCACGACCTGAAAGATGTCGCCTGCGCGGATATACTCCTTCGCCTTCTCGACGGCGGCGAGATACTCGGCATGGGTGAAGTTCGACACCGCCTCGCCGATCCGGGCGGTTTCGCCAAGATCGTGGGTGGTGGCGGGCTGGCGTTCGAGGTCACGCAGCGCATCCTGCACCCGTTCGGCGGCCTGCGCATAGGCGGCGCGGGCGGAGAGGCCCGAGGACTGGAACACCGGCGAAACGAGGATCACCTCGCCCTTCACGCCGTCGAGCACGGCCACGACCGAGGGACGCAGCATAAGCGCGTCGGGATTGCCGATGGGATCGGGGTTGACGTTGGGCAGGTGTTCTACGAGCCGGATCATGTCGTAGCCGAGATAGCCGAAAAGTCCTGCGGAGGCAGCGGGAAGCCCCTCGGGCAGGTCGATTTGGCTTTCGGCGAGGATGGCCCGTAGCGCCGTCAGGGGATCGGCGGTGTCGGGAACAAAGGCGTCGGGATCGAACCGCGCCTGGCGGTTGGTGCGCGACGTGGTACCCCGGCACTCCCAGATCAGGTCGGGCTTCATCCCGATGATCGAATAGCGCCCGCGCACTTCGCCGCCCGTGACGCTTTCCAGCATGAAGCTGTCCGTGCGCGCCTCGGTCAGCTTGAGCATGAGCGAGACGGGCGTGTCCAGGTCGGCGGCAAGTCGGGTGTAGACGACCATGTTGCGGCCTTGGGTCCAGCCAGCCTCGAAGGTGTCGAAATCGGGGGTGAGGCTCATGGTTTGCCTGCCTGTTTCTCTGTCTGGGTGCCAGTGTCTGCGTGCCAGTCCGGCTTTACGGGAAGTTGGTGTGGACGGCGTTGATCACGGCCTGATCGAGGGTGACGCCAGTCTGTTCCTCGATCGCCGTGGCAAAGGCGTCCTGCAGGTCGAGCGCGAGCGTCTGGCCCATGCGGGTCGAGAAGGTCGTCTTGATCTGCTGGGCCTCGGCGCCGGTCTGGTCGGGGATGTTCACGTCATCGAGCCGGACGACCGTGGTGATGCCGTTGCCCGCGATGACCCGCCATTCGCCGGGCTCCATGGTAAAGATCTCTTCCACCATCCGCTCGGGCGTGCCCGCGATAAAGCCGGTGCGGGCGATGTTTTCCTCGACCACCTCGGCCAGCCCCTGCGTTGCGGGGGATTCGTTGCCGTTGGAGAAGAGCCCGATCAGCTGGTTCGCCCGGTCTGCCAGCGCCGCCTGCGTGGCATCCGCACGCCAGTCGGCGATGACCTCTTCGCGCACGTTGGCGAGGGGTTTCAGCTCCGGCGCGCGGATCTCGTCGAGCCGGATCGCCGCGACCGACCCGTCCGAAAGCTCGAAGACCTCGGGGAAATCGTTCGCCTCGATCTCGGCGGCGGCGGCGCGGAACTGGTCGTAAGCCGCGATGCCGTCCTCCATCCCGTCGAACCAGGCGATCTTGCCCACGGTCAGACCGTCTTCGGTTTGGGCAAGTTCCTCGATCGTGGCACCCGAGGCCAGTTGCTCGTCGATCTCGCGCGACTTGGCCTGCACGAGGCGGCGGGCGGCATCGGCGGTATATTCGGCAAGGATGTCGTCGCGGGCGTCCTCGAAAGAGGTTTCCGAGGCCGCGAGGATCGCGTTCATGCGAAAGAGCGCGGGGCCGAGGTTCGTCTCGAACGGCCCGACCACGCCGGGTTCGGTGAGCGCGAACACCGGCTCGCCCGCCGCGCCAAGTTCGCGGGGAGTTACATCGCCCAGATCGGCGTCGCCCAGGGACAGGCCGCGGGCCTCGACCTCGTCATCGAAGGTCGACGTGCCTGCCGCGATCCGGTCGGCGGCGGCCTGCGCGGCCTCGGCATCGGAGAAAACGAGGCGCTCGACGAGCCGGCGCTCGGGGATCACGAATTCGTCGATGCGGGCCTCGTATTGCTGGCGCAGGTCCTCGTCGGACACCGGAATCTGGGAGACCACATCCTCCGGCCGCAGCCAGGCATAGGTGATCTGGCGCGTCTCGGGCTGGGTGTAGGCGTCGGGGTGGTCGTCATACCAGCTCTGGATCTGGTCATCTGTCGGTGCGGGCACGGCGCTTTTCAGCGACGAGGGCGTTACCTCGGCCCAGGTGAAGTCGCGGGTTTCGCGAGCATATGCGAAGAGTGTCGATGTATAGACGTCGGGCATGGTCACACCCTGCGTCACGGCGCCTTGAAGGATGGTTCGGGCCACCTCGGCGCGCATCGTCTCTTCGAACTCGCGCGTGGTCAGACCGGACTGGTCGAGGACGAAATTGTAGGTCTCGCGGTCGAAGGCGCCGTTCGGGCCCTGAAAGGCCGGGATCTCGGTCACGCGGTTGGCGAGGTTCTGGTCGCCCACGGATATGCCGACGCGCCCGGTTTCGTTCTCGAGGGCCGTAGTGGTGATCACGCGCGACAGCACCTGCTGGTCGAGCCCGATGGTCTGGGCCTGCGCCATGGTGATGTTCTGGCCGGTCTGCGCCTCGTAGGCCCGGAATTCCGCGTTGAGTTCGCGGAAATAGGCGGAGGCGTCGATTTCCGTGTCGCCCACGCGGCCGATGGCATTGGCCGATCCGCCGAAATTGAACGAGCCGAAGCCCACCAGCCCCACGAGCACGAGGCCCATGATGATCCAGACGAAAAAGCGCGAAATGTTCGAGAACATGGGTTCCTCACCGTTGGGTCAGTGGGTTGTAGCGGCGAGGCGGCGGAATGCCAACAGGGGAACGGCCCTCGGCTGCTGCCTCATGGCCGTGCGAAGGAGTTCGTCGGGCCGGCGATGCGGACGCGCGGGGCGGCGGCGAGGCGGCCTGTGACTGCGGAGAGAATCGCGGGGGGTGGCCCGTTCGAATACTGGGCCGAGCCCGTCGGTTGCGGCCTGCAAGTGACTGTTTGAGCACCGAAATGCGTGTTGAATTTTGACCCTTTGATAGAAACACCCGTTAAAATTCATTTTTGAAGCATAAATGAACCGTTCATTTCAGAATGCAATTGCGCATTCATTTAAAGTGCGGGCAAATGTTCAGGCTGGTTAAGCGTTTCTACCATTGGGTGAATTCGGCTCTCTGGTGACCGTTCCGATTGTGGTCCGGGTCTGATGCTGAGGCCGGCGAGAACAATGGAACATCGTTCCCAAAGTAGACGAGGCGAGGAGCTTGCTCTCATATCCTGACGTAATCGAGGTCGGCGAAGCCGTCCCGTCGCTCGGTCGAGCGCTGGATGTGCAGTGGCCCCGCGTATCCGCGCGCGACTGGCGCGATGGTCGTCGGGTGACGGTCGCAGAGTGCAACGCGCAGCAGGCGGGGCAGGGGGAGTTCGCGCCCCCTTCCGTCCGCGGGCAGCGGCTCGCAGAGGCGGCGCGCGGTCACGTGTCGTCCGATAGGCACGATCCTGGCTAGCCGGATCTGAAGCCGCATTGGCGCCGCATGGTCCCTCATCGACGACCACTTGATACACGAGCAAAATTTTGACTGAGATTCACACGCTATTCGATGAACTGATGATCGAGGCGCGCGCTGGTGACACCTCCCGATTGACGCAGGTCGCGGAAAGCGCAGTGGCGCTTCTGGCCACCGAATGCGCGCGGCGAGGGATGGCCTACGAAGCCTTGACCCTGCGCTCCGCCGTGCGTGCCGTGGAAACCGCAGGTCAGCAGCTTGCACCGGGCCAAGCCCGCGCCCTGGGCCGCGAAGGGGGCTGCGTGATCCCATTACGGCGGGGGCAGCACGGTTGACGCCGCGCCCCGGTCCAGCGGACCGGGGCCGGGCGACGTGGCGCAGCGCCCCAATGGAAAGGGCCGCCCGAAGGCGGCCCATGAATCGATCTTGAGTTTGCCTTAGCGGTTCTCGACATCCACATAGTCGCGCTGCGTCTCGCCGACGTAGAGCTGACGGGGGCGGCCGATCTTCTGTTTCGGATCGGCCAGCATCTCTTTCCACTGGGAAATCCAGCCCACGGTACGCGCGAGCGCGAAGATCGGGGTGAACATGGCAGTCGGGAAGCCCATCGCCTCGAGGATGATGCCAGAATAGAAATCCACGTTCGGGAAGAGCTTTTTCTCCGCGAAATAGGGATCTTCCAGCGCCTGACGCTCGAGTTCCTTGGCGACCTGCAAAAGCGGGTTGTTCTCGATCCCCAGCAGGTCGAGCACCTCGTCCGCCGATTGCTTCATCACCTTCGCGCGCGGGTCGAAGTTCTTGTAGACCCGGTGGCCGAAGCCCATGAGGCGGAACGGATCGTCCTTGTCCTTGGCGCGGGCGATATACTCCGGGATGCGATCGACGGTGCCGATTTCCTTGAGCATCTCGAGACAGGCTTGGTTCGCACCGCCGTGGGCAGGGCCCCAGAGGCAGGCGATACCAGCGGCGATACAGGCGAACGGGTTTGCGCCCGAGGACCCCGCCAGACGCACGGTCGAGGTCGAGGCGTTCTGTTCGTGGTCGGCATGGAGCGTGAAGATCCGGTCCATGGCGCGCGACAGGATCGGGTTCACCTCGTAGTTCTCGGCGGGCACCGAGAAGCACATGTGCAGGAAGTTCGACGCGTAATCGAGGTCGTTGCGCGGGTAAACGAAGGGCTGGCCGACGGTGTATTTATAGGCCATCGCGGCAATCGTGGGCATCTTCGCGATCATGCGGATCGAGGCGACTTCGCGCTGCCACGGGTCGGCGATATCGGTCGAGTCGTGGTAGAAGGCCGACATCGCGCCGACCACGCCCACCATGATCGCCATCGGGTGCGCGTCACGGCGGAAACCCGAGTAGAACTTGATCATCTGCTCGTGCAGCATCGTGTGACGGGTCACGCGGAACTCGAAATCCTCGAGTTCGGCCGCTGTCGGCAGGGCGCCGTAGAGCAGGAGATAGCAGACTTCGAGGAAATGCGATTTCGACGCGAGCTGGTCGATCGGATAGCCGCGGTGCAGGAGCACGCCTTCTTCGCCGTCGATGAAGGTGATCGTCGAGTCGCAGGCCGCGGTCGAGGTGAAGCCGGGGTCGAAGGTGAAGACATCGCCCTGTGCATAGAGCTTGGAGATGTCGATCACATCCGGCCCGACGCTGGGCGAGTACATCGGAAGTTCCAGTTCCTTGTCACCGAAACTGAGCTTTGCCGTTCCCGTCTGGTTCGTCATTCCACATGTCCTCTGTTGGTGCCTGCCCGATGGGGCCGGATGGTTACTTGCTGGCGTCCTGGAGACGGGCGATGGTTTCGTCGCGCCCAAGGGTCAGCATCATATCGAATACGCTCGGGCTTTGGGCGCGTCCTGCGAGCGCGGCGCGCAGGGGGGCCGCGAGCTTGCCGAACTTCACGCCATGGGCCTCTGCCGTCGCGTTCAGGATAGCTTCCAAATCATCGCGCATCCAGCTAGCAGTTTGCAACTGCGGCGTCAATTCCATCAGTATACTACGGGATACATCGTCAAGCGCCGCTTCGGCTTTTTCGTCCCTGTCGAGCGGTCTGGACGCCAATGCGAAGTGTGACTTTTCAAGCAGTTGCGGCAGGGTCTTGGCTCCGGTCCGCGTGAACTCGAGTGCCGGGAGAAGCGCCTTGACCTGCGTTTCGGTCAAGGCAGGCTGCGACGTCGCGTCAAGATAATCCTGCAGTTGCGAAATAAGCGTCTCGGGGTCGGTCATCTGGATGTGCTGTCCCGAGACATGGTCGAGCTTCTTGAAATCGAGCCGCGCGGCGCCCTTGCCGATGCCGGATATATCGAACCACTCGATGGCCTGTGCGTCCGTGAACACTTCGTCATCGCCGTGGGACCAGCCGAGCCGGGCGAGGTAGTTGCGCATGGCCGAGGCGGGGTAACCCAGTGCCCGGTATTCCTCGACACCGGCGGCCCCGTGGCGTTTCGACAGCTTCTTGCCGTCCGGACCGTGGATCAGGGGAATATGGGCAAAGACCGGCACGTCCCAGCCCATCGCGTCATATACGAGCTTTTGCCGCGCGGCATTGTTGAGGTGATCGTCGCCCCGGATCACATGGGTCACGCCCATGTCGTGGTCGTCGACCACCACGGCGAGCATATAGGTCGGGTTGCCGTCCGAGCGCAGCACGATCATGTCGTCGAGCTGGTCGTTGCCAAAGGTCACGTCGCCCTGCACGGCGTCGTGGATCACCGTCTTGCCCTCGCGGGGCGCCTTGACCCGGATCGCATAGGGCGCATCGGGGTGGGTCGCCGGGTCGGCGTCGCGCCAAGGCGACTGGAAGAGCGTCGAGCGTCCCTCCGCGCGGGCGGCCTCGCGAAAGGCTTCGATCTCGTCTTGGGTAGAGAAGCACTTGTAGGCCGCACCCGAGGCGAGCATCGCCCGCGCAACCTCGCGGTGCCGGTCGGCGCGGTCGAACTGGCTCACCGCCTCGTCGTCGTAGTCGAGCCCGAGCCACTCCATCGCCGCAAAGATCGCTGCCGTCGCTTCGGGCGTGGAGCGTTCGCGGTCGGTGTCCTCGATCCGCAGCAGGAACTTGCCGCCGCGCCCGCGCGCATAGAGCCAGTTGAACAGCGCCGTGCGCGCGCCGCCGATGTGCAGATAGCCGGTCGGCGAGGGGGCGAAACGGGTGACGATTTGGGTGTCGGCCATAGGCGCGTTAACCTTTCGGAAACCATGAAGAGGGTAGCGTCGCGCTTGGTCTAGACCCCCCGGCGAGGGAGAACAAGTGCAGCGGCTGGCGTTGATTTCCGAACGGCTCGAACGGCTCCGGGGTCGGCTCGTGCTCTTTGCGCCGGTTTTCCTTGGTTGCGGTATCGGATGGTATTTCGCGCTGCGAACCGAACCGGACGCGCTGGTGTGGACGCTCATCGGCTTGGGCACGGTATTCGCGGGCGTTCTGGGCTGGCGGACCGGGCGCGGGCCTCTGCCGGGCCTCGCGCTCATCTCATGGGCCACCGCCGTTGTGCTCGCAGGCATGATGATCGCCGGTCTGCGCAGCCAGATGGTCGCGGGGCCGGTGCTCGATTTCCGTTACTACGGACCCGTGGAGGGGCGCGTCGTCGCCGTGGACCGCTCGGGATCCGAGGCGGTGCGGCTCACGCTCGACCGGGTGCGGCTCGACCGCGTGAATCCGTGGAAGCTGCCGAACCGCATCCGGATCTCGCTTCATGGCGATACCCAGTGGATCGCGCCGGAACCGGGGATGCGGGTGGCGCTGACCGCGCATCTGTCCGGGCCCGAGGGGCCGGTCGAGCCGGGGGGATTTGATTTCCGGCGCATGGCGTGGTTTCGCGGGATCGGCGCCGTGGGTTATTCCCGTGTGCCCGCGATGGTCCTTGCGCCGCCCGCGCGGGAGTTGCCCGTCGAACGCCTGCGCGCAGCGATTTCGGCGAGCGTGCGCACGGCAATACCAGGCGAGGCGGGCGCCTTTGCCGCCGCCATCACTACGGGTGACAGGTCTGCCATGGGGGCCGACACGGTTCAGGCGCTGCGTGATTCCAACCTCGCCCATCTTCTCGCCATCTCGGGGCTGCACATGGGGCTGCTGGTCGGGTTCGTGTTTTCTAGCCTGCGCATGGGCATGGCACTGGTCCCCGGTCTGGGCACCGTGACCGACATCCGACGCATCGCGGCCATCGCGGCACTGGTGGCGGGCGCCTTCTATCTGTCGCTCTCCGGGGGCGCCGTGTCGACCGAACGCGCCTTCATCATGGTCGCCGTGATGATGGGCGGCATCATCGCGGGGCGGCGGGCGCTCACGCTCCGGGCCGTGGCGGTGGCGGCGCTGGTGCTGCTCGTGCTGCAACCCGAGAGCCTCGTCGAGGCCGGGTTCCAGATGTCCTTTGCCGCGACCATCGCCCTTGTCGCGGTCTTCGGCGCGCTGCGAGAGTTCGAGGGGCGCAGACTGCCCCGCTGGGCGCGGCCCGTCTTTGCCGTGGTGCTCTCCTCGCTCGTGGCCGGGCTTGCCACCGCGCCCTTCTCGGCAGGCATCTTCAACCGCGTCGTGCATTACGGGCTTGTCGCCAACGTGGTCGCGGTGCCCGTCATGGGATCGCTCGTCATGCCGCTCGCGGTGATCGCCGCGCTGCTCGCGCCGCTCGGGCTGTCGTGGATCGCGCTCGACCTCATGCGCTGGCCGATCGAGTGGGTTCTCTGGGTCGCCAAGGCCACCGCGCAGCTGCCGGGGGCGGTGGACGCGGTGGTGGTGCCGCCGGACTGGGTGCTGCCGGTGGTGGCGCTTGGCGGTCTGGCGCTGGTGCTTCTGCGTGGCGGCGGGCGCGTTCTGGGCGCGGTCGCCGTGATCGCGGCGCTCGCCGGCTGGACGCAGGCCACGCGGCCCGATGTGCTCGTCTCGCCCACAGGCGGGCTTGTTGGTATCTTGGGGTCAGACGGGCGTGGGCTGTCCAAGGACCGGGGCGAGACGTTCGCGGCGGAAAACTGGCTCGCCAACGATGGCGACATGGCGGATCAGGAGACGGGTTTTGCGCGCGGGATCTTTGCGGGGGAGGTCGGCGCGCGGGTTGCGCGCGTCGGGGGGATGACCGTCGCCCACCTGACAGGGCGCGATGTGGCCGGCCGCATTCCAGCGGTTTGCGAAATCGCCGATCTGGTGGTCGTGTCGGTCGATCCCGGTGTCGCGGCGGATTGCCCGGTCCTTACGCCAGAGATCCTGCGCCGGACCGGGTCCGTCGCGGTCTGGATCGAGGGCGGGGAGATGCGTGTCGTGACCGAGGCCGAGGTTTCGGGTCAAAGACCCTGGACCATGGCGGGACGACGCAAGGCTGACACCCGGCACAACGACGATGGCGTCGCGCCGCTCGACCTCCTCATCGGATCAACGCGATCAGGGGCTTCGTCCCGCGTTGGCACCGCTCAATAGGTGCGGATGAGCCCAACGAGCTTGCCCTGCACCTTGACCTGACCTTCACGCAAGAGCCGCGTCTCGTAGGCCTCGTTCGCCGCCTCAAGCGCGATCATGTCGCCCGAGCGGCGGAAGCGTTTGAGCGTCGCCTCGTAGCCGTCGACCTGCGCCACGACGATGTCGCCGTTTTCGGCGGTCGAGGTTTCGCGGATGATCACCACGTCGCCGTTGTTGATCCCTGCGTTGATCATGGAATCACCCTTGACCTCGAGTGCGTAGTGCTTGCCCTTCCCGGACACCATGCCGCCGGGAATGGCGACGTGGCTCTGCCCGTCCTCGATGGCCTCGATCGGGATACCGGCCGCGATGCGGCCCAGAAGCGGCAGTTCGAGCGCCATGGCGCCACTGTCCATATGGATCGCGCCGGCGGGGCGGCTGTCGGGCCGGTCGCCGTCGATCACCTTGGGCGAGAACCCCGACCTGCCGCCGGTTTCCAGCGTTTCGGGCAGACGCGTGATTTCGATGGCGCGGGCACGGTGGGCGAGGCGGCGGATGTAGCCGCGTTCCTCGAGCGCCGTGATCAGGCGGTGAATGCCGGACTTGGACCGAAGCTGCAGAGCCTCTTTCATCTCGTCGAAACTGGGGGGCACGCCGTCGCGCTGCACCCGCTTGTGGATGAATTCGAGAAGGTCCAGTTGTTTCTTGGTCAGCATTGCTCGCCCTCTGATCCGTTGGTGCCCGTCGATCCTGCCGACCTGAAATCCGGAGGCAAGCGCGGGCCGTTCGACTAATGTTCTATCCGCGTTCCCCTTTCGTGTCAACGATTTGGTGGCAAGTGTCGACTAGAGTATCAGGTAGGTCACCGGTTCCCCCGCTGCGCGCGCGGGGTCGTTCGGGGGTCTGACGATCAGCGCGTTGGCGGTGGCCAGCACGGAAAGCAGGGCGCTGTCCTGTCGGTCCATCGCCGCGATACCGTCGGCGTCCCTCACCGCGCGCATGTAGTGCTGACGCGGCCCGTTCGCCTCGAGCGGGGCGGTGAGCGTGGCGGTCAGCTCAGGTGTCTCGACCTCGGTCTGGCCCAGCAGGCGGCGCAGCGCGGGCAGGACAAAGACGGTGCCGCAGACGAGGGCCGAGACCGGGTTGCCGGGCAGGCCGATCATCGGCGTCTTGCCCATGCGACCGGCCATCAGCGGTTTGCCGGGGCGCATGGCGACCTTGTAGAAAGCCTGCTCCATGCCAAGTTCGGCGGCGACCTGTCCCACGAGATCATGGTCTCCGACCGAGGCCCCGCCGATGGTGATGATCAGGTCTGCCCCGGAAGCCAGGCCAAAGACGGTGGCGAGGCTCTCGCGCGTGTCCCGCGCAATGGGCAAGAGCCGCGCATTGGCTCCAGCGGCGTCCAGCATCGCCTTCAGCCCGAAAGAGTTCGACGCGACGATCTGGTCGGGGCCGGGCACTTCACCGGGCATGACAAGCTCGTCCCCGGTCGCGATGATCGCCACATCGGGGCGGCGGGTCACGGTGACGGCGGGCACGTTCATCGAGGCGATGAGCGCCACGTCTTTCGGCGTCAGAACGCGCGGCGCGGCGACTGTACCGCCCACCCGGAAATCATTGCCGGCGGGGCGGATGTTCGGCCCCGAGGACAGGTTGCGGTGAAGCGAGATGAGGCTGCCGCGCAGCGTCACGTCTTCCTGGATGACAACGTGATCGGCCCCCTCGGGCACCGGCGCGCCGGTAAAGATGCGCACGGCCTGACCGGAGCCGACGCGGCCCTCGAACCGCTCGCCTGCGCGGGCCTCGCCAATAACCTTGAACAGCGCGTCAGGCTCGACCTCGAGGTCCTTGACCGCGTAGCCGTCCATGGCAGAGGCGGCGAAGGGCGGCTGATCACGGGTGGCCACAACCGGCTCGGCCAGCGTGCGGCCAGCGGCATGGGCGAGCGATACTGTTTCGGTCGAAAGCGGCGTGATCAGGTCAAGGATTCGCCCAAGCGCCTCTTCGACCGAAATCATCGCTTCGCCTCGTATGTCCCCGATTTGCCGCCGGATTTGGCGAGCAGGTGGATGCCTTCGATGCGCATGCCCTTTTCCGCCGCCTTGAGCATGTCGTAGATCGTCAGCGCGGCGACCGACACGGCGGTCAGTGCCTCCATCTCGACCCCGGTCTGGCCCGAGGTCTTGACCGTCGCGGTGATGCGCACGCCGGGCAGGTCGTCGTCGGTCACGAGGTCGAGCGCGACCTTGGTGATCGGCAGTGGATGGCACAGCGGGATCAGTTCGGCAGTCTTCTTCGCGCCCATGATCCCCGCGATCCGCGCAATGCCCAGAACGTCACCCTTCTTCACGGTGCCTTCCTTGACGAGGGCAAGCGTCGCTGGTTCCATCACCACGACGCCGGTCGCGATGGCGGTACGGTCCGTGACCGCCTTGCCCGATACATCAACCATATGCGCCTGACCGGTGGCGTCGAAATGGGTCAGACGATCGCTCATGCGGGCACCGGGTTGGCCAGGAGCCTTCGCGTTGCCGCCTCCACATCGTCCTGGCGCATGAGCGCCTCGCCGATCAGGAAGGAACGCGCGCCCACTTGGGCCATGTCAGCCAGATCCTCGGGCGTGAAAAGACCGGATTCGCACACGAGGTGCCGCGCGGAATCAGCGAGTTTCGCCAAGGTCCGTGTGGTGTCGAGCGTCGTCTCGAATGTCTTGAGGTTGCGGTTGTTCACACCCAGAAGCGGCGACTTCAGCGCCTCGGCGCGGTGGAGTTCGTCCGCGTCATGTATCTCGACCAGCACGTCCATGCCCCATTCAAAGGCAGCGGCTTCCAGTTCGGCGGCCTGCGCGTCCTCGACCGAGGCCATGATGATGAGGATGCAGTCGGCCCCCATCGCGCGGGCTTCCGCCACCTGGTAGGTGTCATACATGAAATCCTTGCGCAGGACCGGCAGGTCGGTGGCCGCGCGGGCGGCAACGAGGTAATCCTCGTGGCCCTGAAAACTGGGCGCATCCGTCAGAACCGACAGACAGCTCGCGCCTCCGGCCTCGTAAGCCTTGGCGATCGCGGGCGGATCGAAATCAGGGCGGATGAGGCCCTTCGATGGCGAGGCCTTCTTCACCTCGGCGATGAGCCCATAGCCACGCGTCGCGGCCTGGGTCAGACGCGAGGCAAAACCACGGGGGCTTGATGCGTCACGGGCGGCAGCCTCGACCTCGGCCAGGGGGCGCGCGGCTTTTCGCGCGGCAACCTCGTCGAGTTTGTAGGCTTTGATCTTGTCGAGCACATTGGTCATGGCTCCGGGTTTAGTCGGGGGGATGGGTTTGGGCAAGGTGGACTGAAGTTCTGCATGTGGCGGCTTCGGGATTTGCGTATTTTTGGGAAAGATGAAAGGGGGTGCGACTTCGGTCGGCCTTGCGAAGGTGGGCGCGCGGTGCGAGCCTGACGGTGACGGAGGACATCATGGCAGAGCAATACGACGACATTCCGGCGATTGCATTGGACTGGCACCGGGCGGGCAAGGGCGCGGTGCTCGCGACCGTGGTCGAGACATGGGGCTCGGCGCCGCGTCCCGTGGGGTCGCATCTCGTGATCTCGGGCGCGGGCGAGATACAGGGCTCGGTCTCGGGCGGCTGTGTCGAGGGCGCCACGGTGCTCGAGGCGATGGAGGCTCTGGAGGACGGCGAATCGCGGCTGCTTACCTATGGCGTGTCGGATGACGAAGCCTTTGCGGTCGGGCTGGCCTGCGGTGGCACGATCCGGGTGCTGGTCGAGCCGGTCGGGCGCGCCGTGCCCGAGGATATGCTCGCGAAGCTGGTCGCGAAACGCGCGGCGCGAGAGCCCGTGGGTTATGTCGTCGATCTGGACGACTGGGCGCGGCGCCTTGTCGGCGTAGAGACTGTGCCGGAACGGTTCCGGTCGGATCGCTCGGGGGTCGAAGAGGACGGGCGGACCTTTGTCGCCATCCACAACCCGCCGCTGCGCATGGTGATCGTGGGCGCGGTCCATATCGCCCAGGCACTGGTGCCCATGGCGCGGCTCGCGGGCTATGACCCGCTCATCATCGACCCGCGCGGCGCCTTTGCGCAGGAACATCGCTTTCCGGGTGAGGACATCCGAGAGGATTACCCGGACGAGGTGCTGCCGGATTATGGCCTCGACGCGCGAACCGCCGTGGTCACGCTGTCACACGATCCCAAGATCGACGATCCGGCCATCGAGGCGGCGCTTCGGTCGAACTGTTTCTACGTGGGTTCGCTCGGGTCCAAGCGGACTCACGCGAAACGGGTGGAGCGGCTGGGCGAGCGTGGGTTCAGCGCGGATCAGATCGCGCGGATTCATGCGCCGGTGGGGTTGGATATCGGGGCGAAATCGCCCGCTGAAATCGCGGTCTCTGCCATGGCGCAGATCACGCAGGTTCTGCGGCAGGGTTAGATGGAGTTCGGTTCGGTTCCCATTGGCGAGGCGACAGGGGGCGTTCTGGCCCATTCCGTGGCGCTCGCGGGCGGCAAGCTCAAGAAGGGCACGGTTCTGGGCGGCGAGGACGTGGCGCGGCTGCGCGAGGCGGGCGTCGAACGTGTGACTGTGGCGCGGCTCGGTCCCGACGATCTGGGCGAGGACGCTGCGGCGCTGATGTTGGCCCAAGCGCTGATCGAAGGGAAGCCGGGTCTCGTGCTGTCCAGGCCCTTCACGGGCCGGGTAAACATTCTGGCCGAAGAACCTGGGCTCGCGCGGCTCGACGTGGCGCGGCTTCATGCGGTCAACGCGGTGGACGAGATGCTGACGCTCGCCACTGTGCCGGACTGGCACCGGATGGACCCCGGCAGCATGGTGGCGACGGTCAAGGTGATCTCCTACGGGGTGGCGCACTCAGGGGTCGCGGCAGCGGTAGAAGCCGGGCGTGGGGCCATCGGGATTGCGCCAGTGACCACGCGGACCGCCGACCTGATCGTCACCGAGCATGAGGCGGGATCGACCGAGGACACCGGGCGCGGTTACCGCGCCATCGAGGCGCGGCTCACGGCGCTTGGCATGACACTGGAACAGGTGACCCCCGTGCCGCACGCGGCGGGCGACGTGGCCTTTGCGGTGTCCGCGAGCCGGGCCGACATGGTTCTCATCCTCACTGCAAGTGCCACCTCGGACCCGCGCGACGTGGGGCCGGAGGGGCTGCGGCAGGCGGGCGGGCAGGTGACACGCTTCGGGATGCCGGTCGATCCGGGCAACCTCCTGTTCTACGGCACCGCCGCCGATGGGCGTCCCGTCATCGGCCTGCCGGGATGTGCGCGCAGTCCCGCGATGAACGGCGCGGACTGGGTGCTCGAACGGCTCGCGGTCGGATGCCCCCCCACGGTCGCCGAGGTATCGGCCATGGGCGTGGGCGGGCTCTTGAAAGAAATTCCGACCCGCAAACAGCCGCGCAACGGCTAGCAAAGTGGCATCCGGCGATCTGTTCCAGCCGGTCCATTGTCTCAACCCTGAGACAACCCCGACCAAGGTGTAGGCACATAGCCCTAAAGTCGTGTTTCCAAAATGCGCGGGGGGGTGCTTAAGTATCTCAAAAGACGTCATAGGGAGGATCACATGACGAAAGTCACGATGACCGTGAACGGCAAGTCCGTCTCCGGCGAGGCGGAAGGGCGCACGCTGCTTTCCACCTTCATTCGCGAAAACCTGCGCCTGACCGGCACCCACGTCGGCTGCGACACGGCCCAGTGCGGTGCCTGCACCGTCCATGTGAATGGCCGCAGCGTGAAGTCCTGCAACATGTTCGCGATCGAGGCCGACGGGGCCGAGGTCAAGACGATCGAGGGCATGGCGAACGCCGACGGCTCGCTCGGCACGATCCAGCAGGCGTTTCAGGACCACCACGGGCTTCAATGCGGTTTCTGCACCCCCGGCATGGTGATGACCGCTGCCGCGCTGCTCAAGGACAACCCCAAGCCGACGGAGCACGAGGTGCGCGCTTACCTCACCGGCAACCTGTGCCGTTGCACGGGCTACCACAACATCGTCAAGGCGATCATGGCCGCGTCCGGGCAGGACGTTTCGGCCGTCGCGGCGGAATGATTTCGGCGTAAAGCCAGCACGTATCCAGGGAGGATCATATGCCAGCAGATGGAGGCATCGGCGCGCCGAACAAGCGCCGTGAAGACGTTCGGTTCCTGACCGGCAAGGGGCGTTATACCGACGACCTGAACCGTCACGGCCAGACCCATATGTATATTCTGCGCAGCCAGGTTGCGCATGGACGGATCAACGGGATCGACACCGCCGAAGCCGAGGCGATGGAGGGTGTGGTCGCGATCCTGACCGGCAAGGACTTCGAAGGCGTGGGCAGCATCCCCTGCGGCTGGCAGGTCACCGACCGTCATGGTCAGCCGATGCAGGAGCCGGCGCACCCGGTTCTGGCCCAAGGCAAGGTCCGTCACGTTGGTGACCCCATCGCCGCCGTCATCGCCGAGACGCTGGAACAGGCGCGCGACGCGGCCGAGGCCATCGTGGTAGACATCGAGGAACTGCCAGCCGTCATCGACATGAAGGAAGCGGTCAAGGAAGGTGCGCCGAAGGTGCACGACGACCTGACCTCGAACCTCTGCTACGACTGGGGCTTCGTCGAGGAAAACAAGGGCGCTGTGGACGAGGCTTTTGAAAAGGCCGCCCATGTCACGACGCTCGAGCTCGTCAACAACCGTCTCGTCGCCAACCCGATGGAGCCCCGCGTGGCCATCGGCGAGTATGACGAGGCCGACGGCATGTCGACGCTCTACACCACCTCGCAGAACCCGCATGTGATCCGGCTGCTCATGGGCGCCTTCGTGCTGGGTATTCCCGAGCACAAGCTGCGCGTGGTCGCCCCCGACGTGGGTGGCGGCTTCGGCACCAAGATCTTCCACTACGCGGAAGAGGCGCTCGCGACTTTCGCGGCCAAGAAGATCAAGCGTCCGGTGAAATGGACCTCGTCGCGCTCGGAAGCCTTCATGTCCGACGCCCATGGCCGTGACCATGTGACCAAGATCGAACTGGCGCTGGATGCGGACAACAACTTCACCGCGATCCGCACTGATACCTACGCGAACATGGGGGCCTATCTCTCCACCTTCGCCCCCTCGGTGCCGACGTGGCTTCACGGCACACTGATGGCCGGCAACTACAAGACGCCGCTTATCTATGTGAACGTGAAGGCCGTCTTCACCAACACCGTTCCGGTGGACGCCTACCGTGGCGCGGGCCGCCCCGAGGCGACCTTCCAGCTCGAGCGGCTCATTGACAAGGCCGCGCGTGAGCTGGGCGTCGATCCGATTGCGCTGCGTCGCCAGAACTTCATCACCCAGTTCCCCTATGCGACCCCGGTCGCCGTGGAATACGATACGGGCGATTACAACGCGACGATGGACACGCTCGAGACGATGATCGACCGGGCCGGGTTCGAAGCGCGGGCGGCGGAATCGAAAAAGAACGGCAAGCTGCGCGGTCTGGGCGTCAACTGTTACATCGAAGCCTGCGGCATTGCGCCGTCGAACCTCGTCGGCCAGCTCGGCGCGCGCGCGGGTCTTTATGAATCCGCCACCGTGCGGGTGAACGCCACCGGTGGTCTGGTCGTCATGACCGGCTCGCACAGCCACGGGCAGGGGCACGAGACGTCCTTCCCGCAGGTGATCGCGGAGATGATCGGGATCGACCCGAACATGGTCGAGATCGTGCATGGCGACACCGCCAACACGCCGATGGGCATGGGCACCTATGGCTCGCGCTCGCTCGCCGTGGGTGGATCGGCCATGGTGCGCGCCACGGAGAAGATCATCAACAAGGCCAAGAAGATCGCGGCCCACCTGCTCGAAGCCGCCGACAGCGACATCGAACTCAAGGACGGGAAATTCTCGGTCGCGGGCACGGACAAATCCGTGGCCTGGGGCGATGTGACGCTCGCGGCCTATGTGCCCCACAACTACCCGCTCGAGGACATCGAGCCGGGGCTTGAGGAAACCGCCTTCTACGATCCGTCCAACTTCACCTATCCCTCGGGCGCCTATGCCTGCGAAGTGGAAGTGGACCCGGAAACCGGCAAAGTTACCATCGAGAGCTTTGCCGCCGCAGACGACTTCGGCAACATCGTGAACCCGATGATCGTCGAGGGTCAGGTGCATGGCGGTATTGCCCAAGGTGTGGGTCAGGCGCTGCTTGAAGGCGCGGTCTACGACGCCGACGGCCAGCTGCTGACGGGGTCCTACATGGACTACGCCATGCCGCGGGCCGATGACCTGCCGTTCTACGCGGTGGACCATTCGAACGGCACGCCCTGCACCCATAACCCGCTGGGGGTGAAGGGCTGCGGCGAAGCCGGGGCGATCGGGTCGCCGCCCGCCGTGGTGAACGCGGTGATCGACGCGCTCCAGCGCGGCGGCCATGACATCACCCACATCAACATGCCGCTCACGCCCGGACGTGTCTGGGCCGCTATGAACGGCCAGTAAGGGAGCACGAACCATGTATGCATTCGAACTGGAACGGCCCACCTCGCTGGCCGATGCCGAAAAAGCCATCGCCGGGGGCGGTCAGCCGCTCTCGGGGGGGCAGACCCTCATCCCGACGCTGAAACAGCGCCTTGCCATGCCCGAGACGCTCGTGTCGCTCACCGCGATCGACGAACTCAAGGGCATCTCGAAAGAGGGCGACATGCTGGTCATCGGGGGCGCGACCTGCCACGCAGACGTGGCCGCCGACGGCTCCTATCCGGCGCTCTCGGCGCTGGCGGGAAAGATCGGCGACCCCCATGTGCGCAACCGGGGCACCATCGGCGGCAGCTTGGGCAACAACGACCCGTCGGCCTGCTACCCGTCGGCGGCGCTGGCCTCGGGCGCGACCATTGTCACCAACAAGCGTGAGCTTGCGGCGGACGACTACTTCACCGGGCTTTTCGAAACCGCGCTCGACGAGGGCGAGTTCATCAAGGCGGTGAAGTTCCCGATCCCGGAAAAGGCGGCCTACATCAAATTCGAACAGCCCGCCTCGCGCTTCGCGCTGGTCGGTGTGTTCGTGGCCAAAGGTGCGAATGGCGTGCGCGTCGCTGTCACAGGTGCGTCGGAAGGCGGCGTGTTCCGCTGGACCGAAGCCGAACAGGCGCTGTCGTCGAACTTCTCGGCCTCGGCTCTGGACGGGTTGACGGTGTCTGCCGACAACATGATCGGGGACATCCACGGCTCGAAAGCTTATCGCGCCCATCTCGTTGGCGTGGTCACCAAGCGAGCCGTCAACGCCTGCTGAACGTCTGCTAGGGGATAACCGCCCCTCTTTGGGCGATCCACCCCGGCTGCTATGCAATAACACCGTGTCCCGAAAGGGGCGCGGTTTTTCCTTTCCGGGCGGGTTTACGCCGGAAATCCAAGGTGTTGGGCGGATCGGCGCCGGGAGGTGATGGGGGATTAATTCTTGCTCTGGCGGAACCCCCATGCCGCCCCCCACGTTCTGTGCATCAAGGCGGCGCGGAACGCGTGCGCCGCAAGAGGAGAATACGACACATGATGAAGAACGCGATGAAATCGACCTCGGTGCTGGCCCTTTGCACCGCGCTCATGGTTCCGCCGGCCTTCGCCCAGGATGCAGCCGCCGAGGCGGAAGCGGATCTGGAAACCTGCGGCCTCGCGGGTCCTTTCCCCTGCGTGCTCGAAGATGGCACCGAGATCCAGAACGCCATGGAATTGGCCAAGGCCAAGATCATGGGCACGGATGAAGAACAGCAGGCGGCCGATCCGGCCGAGCCCGCTGAACCCGCCACCGCCGAAGCTCCGGCGGACCCCGCCACGCCCGCCGAACCGGGCGAACAGGCCGCCGATGCAGCGGGCAATGCGCCCGCCGCCGTCGAAGAGCCGGTCGAGGAAGCTGCCGAGGCGGCTGAGCCGGCGGAAGAACCTGTGGAAGCGCCTGTGACCGCCGAGGACATGGCGGCGGAAGCCGAGGCCGAGGTTCAGGCGGAAGCGCCTGTTGCCGAAGCCGAGGCAGAGGTTGAAGCCGAGGCGGTCGCGGAACCCGAAGTGGAGACCACCGAAGCCCCAGCGGAACCCGAGATGGAAGCCACCGATGCCCCTGCTGAGGCGGCAGAGGCTCCTGCAGAGGACGACCGCAATCTCGTGGAGAAACTGGCGGATCAGCTCACCGGCGACGATGCCGAAGAGCAGGCTGCCGAAGCCCCAGCCGAAGAAGCGCCCGCCGAGGAATCGCCTGCCGAGGACATGACCGCAGGCGAGCGGATCGAGGCCGATACGGATGCGGAAACCGCTCAGGCGCCCGAAGCCGAAGAGTCGGTGACCGAAGAACCGGCTGCCGAAGATGATCGTGGCCTCGTCGAACAACTCGCCGATCAACTGACCGGTGACGACGCAGATGCCGAAGCGACCGCTGGCGTCGATGCCGAAGCCGACGCGGAAGGCGAGGTTGCGGCCGAAGCCGGTGCTGCCCCCGAAGACACCGCCGAGGCCGATGCGGCAGGCGAAGTCATCGCACAGGACGTGATGCCGGAAGAGCCGGTGGAAGACGCCGCGCCGACGGCGGCCGCTGCAACCGAATCCGACGCGGATGCCGAGGTTGACGTCACGGCGGACGAGGAAGGCGTCGTGGTCGAGGAAGTGACCGCCGAATCCACCCGTTCGGCCAGCGAGGAATACGAGACGCAGGTTGCCGGCGCCTCGGCTACCAATGAAGGCACCGTGCTGTCCAACACGCTCAATCGTGACCTGACCAACTTCGAGAAAATGGTTCTCGTGGGTCTTGGCGGTGTGGCCGTGGGCACGCTCCTGAACAACAACAAGGAAGTCGTCTCGAACTCGGGCGACCGTATCGTGGTCCAGAATCCCGACGGCACCTATTCGGTCTTGAAGAACGACGACGAGATCCTGCGTCAGCCGGGCGCGGTCGTGTCGACCAAGTCCTTTGACGATGGCTCGACCCGGACCATCGTTGACCGTGAAGACGGCTCGCGCATCATCACGGTGCGTGCGGCGGATGGCACGGTTCTCAAGCGGACGAAAGTGACGCCGGACGGCACTTCGATCGTGCTCTTCGACGACACGGTGGCGTCCCAGCCGGTCAGCCGTCAGGAATTCGCGGACTATCGCCCGGCTCCGTCGGTGCAGGTGTCGTCCTCGGACGAGGTTGCGCTGCGCGAAGCCCTGATGGCTTCGATGAACGCGAGCCCGGACCGGACCTTCTCGCTGCGTCAGATCCGCGAGTATGCCCAGATCCGTGACCTCGCCCCGGTTATCGAAGTGGACGCGATCACCTTCAACACCGGCTCTGCGGTCATTACCTCGAGCCAAGCGGAAGAACTTGCCGCGCTCGGGTCGGCCATCCGTGACGTCATCGCGGAGGTGCCCGATGCGGTCTTCCTGATCGAAGGTCACACCGACACGGTGGGCAACGCGGCCTACAATCTCGCGCTGTCGGACCGTCGTGCGGAATCGGTGGCCCTTGCGCTGACCGAATATTTCGACGTGCCGCCGGAAAACCTGATCACGCAGGGTTATGGCGAGAGCGATCTCAAGGTCGCACAAGCGGGTGACATTCGGGAAAACCGCCGCGCGAACGTGCGCAACATCACGCCGCTCTTGCAGTAATCCCGGCCACTACCGGAAAAACAAAGGCCCCTGCGAAAGCAGGGGCCTTTTTCGTGCGATTTGCCGAAACCAGAGGCCCCGGACCACGTCCAGGGCAAGATCCGATCGAGGGGCTACTTGGCGACCGGCCCGATCATCATCACCATCTGACGGCCTTCGAGCTTGGGCATGTTTTCGACCTTGCCGATCTCCTTCACGTCCTCGGCGACCCGTTCGAGCAGATCGCGGCCAAGGTTCTGGTGCGCCATTTCGCGGCCCCGGAAGCGCAGCGTGACTTTCACCTTGTCGCCGTTCTCGAGGAACTTGAACACGGACCGCATTTTCACTTCGTAGTCGTGGGTGTCCGTGTTGGGACGGAACTTCACCTCTTTGACCTCGATGATTTTCTGCTTCTTGCGCGCCTCGGATTCCCGCTTCTGCTGTTCGTATTTGAACTTGCCGAAGTCCATGATCTTGCACACGGGCGGGGTGGCGTTGGGCGAGATTTCGACGAGGTCGAGGCCGGCCTCTTCGGCCATGCGCATCGCTTCCTGAGGGGAAACGACGCCGACATTTTCGCCATCTGCACCGATCAGCCGGATTTCGGGCGCACGGATACGTTCGTTGATCCGGGGTCCGGTGTCGCGGGTGGGCGGTGCGTTGTGGGGTCTGCGAGCTATGACGGAATTCCTTTGTGTCGTGGCAGGGTGTTCGGGTCGCGAAAATAGGCGCGAGAGGTCAGGCTTTCAAGGCGGAATCCGAGCCGGGCGAGGGAAAGGAAGCCGATCCCTTGAACTTTGCCGCCGCCGAACGCATGTCCTTGACCGAACAGGGTTTCATGGAGGGAGTTACGTCATGCGTGGACTGATTGCACTGGTCGTCGTTCTGATCATTGCCGGGGCCGGCTACTTCTGGGTGGTGAATGGGGGCGACACCGATGCCGCCGTGACCGAAATGCAGGGCGCCGCCTCGGACGCGGTCGAGGCGGTGGGCGAAGCCGCCCAGTCCGTGGGCGAGGTTGCCGAGAGCGCCGCCGATGCGGCCTCCAGCGCCGCGGAAGAGGCCGCTCAGGCGGCGCAGGATGCCGCGGAAGACGCGACGGGCGAAATACAAGGCATGGCCAGCGATGCAGAGGCCGCGGCGACCGAGGCCGCAGAGGGTGCCGCCGAGGCCGCAGAGGCGGCGGCCAACGCGGCGGGCGAAGCGGCCGAGACGGCGACAGAGGCTGCTGCCGAGGCCGCCCAAGGGTCGGCCGAGATGGCCGAAGAGGCGGCAGCGAGCGCCATGGACGCTGCAAATGCCGCCGCTGACGCCGCAGCCGAGGGAGCCAGCACCTTGGCGGACGAGGCTGCCGAAGCGGCCGAGGGCGCGCGCGACGCCGCCGTCTCCGCAGCGAACACAGCGCAGGCTGCTGCCGAAGATGCGCTGGGGATCACCGAATACCTGACGCCCGATAGCTGGGACCGCGACCGTGTCACCGCGCTGGTCGAGGGATCGGACCTTGGCGACGCGCAGAAAGAGCAACTGACGCAGGCCATCGCCGAGACCGAGGGTGACGCAGGCCTCGTCCCCGCCGTGATCGAGGACATCAAGACTGCCTTCGGCATGACCGAATGACGGTGCGCAGGTCAGACACCTGAAAGCACATGAAAACGCCGCGTCCAGGTGGGCGCGGCGTTATTCTGTCCGATACCGGTCAAGCCTCAGTCGAGAAACGCTTTCTCGACCACGTAATGCTTGGGATCGCTGTTCGCACCTTCCTCGAGCCCGTAGCCTTCGAGCATTTCCTTGATCTCGAGGTTGAAGGCGAGGTTGCCGCAGACCATCGCGCGGTCGGTGTCCTTGTTCAGGACTGGCACGCCCAGATCGGCAAAGCATTCGCCCGAACGCATGAGGTCAGTGATCCGCCCCATCTTCGGGCTCTCTTCGCGGGTGGTCGTGGGGTAGTAGCGGATTTTCTTGTGGAAATCCGGCCCCATCAGTTCGTGCAGAAGTTCGTCGGTCTTCAGGCTCTCGATCAGTTCGCGGCCATATGTCAACTCGCCCACTTCCCGGCAGGTGTGCGTGATGATGACCTCGTCGTAATCCTCGTAGGTCTGCGGCTCGCGCAGGAGCGAGGCGAAGGGCGCGAACCCGGTGCCGGTGGCAAAGAACCACAGGCGCTTGCCGGGCAGGAGCGCGTCATGCACCAGCGTGCCCACGGGTTTCGGGCGCAGGATGATCTCATCCCCCGGCTGGATGTGCTGGAGTTTCGAGGTCAGCGGGCCGTCCTGAACTTTGATCGAATAGAACTCGAGCTCTTCGTCCCACGAGGGCGAGGCGATGGAATAGGCGCGCAGCAGCGGCTTGCCGTTGTCGCCCATGAGGCCGATCATCACGAACTCGCCCGAGCGGAACCGCATCGTCGCGGGGCGCGTGCAGCGGAAGGAAAACAGCCGATCGGTGTAATGTTTCACCTCGGTCACGGTCTGGGCGTCGGGCAGAGTGGGCACGGGCTTGATCTTGGGCGCGTCGGTTTTCTGGGCGTCGGGCTTCGGAGCTTCGGTCACGGGAGTCACTTCGTTCATGAATGGTCGCCGGGGCCGCCTGGACCCCGTCCTTTCCTCTGAGCGTATAGGGAGATCGGGCCGCGGGGTCTACCCGCGCAGCCGCGACTGATGGTCGTAGGTCTGCCAGTCGGCCCGGAAAAGCCACTGGTCCTCGGGCTGACGCGCCGCCAGCGCCGGGGTGATCTCGACTTCGTCGAATCCGGCCCGGCGCGCCATGGCATATTGGTCCGCAATGAGGCCCGCACCGGCCCGCAGCCGCCCGGTAAAGCCCATGAGCCGAAGCTGCTTGGCGGTGGTGAAGCCGCGCCCGTCGGCGAAAGAGCCAAAGGAGATGCGGATCGCCCCGGCCTTCATCAGCAGGTCGCGATGGGCATTCAGGTCGTCGGAGGGTGTGATGTCGATCCCGCAGTCGTCGCAGCCCGCGCCCGCCGACACGCCCTCGAGCGCGAGGAAACCGGTGGCGAAATCGTCGGGGGCAAAGCCCGCGTCGGTCACAATCTGGTTCTGATCGGTCATTGGCGCACCGCCTTTCCGTCGATGAAGTGGATACCGCATTCTTCCTTGTCCGATCCGCGCCAGCGCCCCGCACGGGGGTCTTCGCCGGGCTTGGTGGCGGAGGTGCAGGGGGCGCACCCGACGGACTGAAAGCCCTTGGCGGTCAGCGGGTGATTGGGCAGACCGTGGTCCTTCATGTATTGGCGCAGTTCGGCACCCGACCAATGAGCAAGCGGGTTGAACTTGATCCGGTGGCCTTCGACCTCGGCCAGGTCGAGCTGCGCGCGCTGTCCGCCATGCGACCGTTTGCGCCCGGTGATCCAGCCGTCGAAGGGTGTGATCGCCCGTTCAAGCGGCAGCACCTTGCGGATGTCGCAGCAGGCGTCGGTGTTGGCCATGTGCAGCCGACCGAAACGGTCCTTGGCGGCCAAATCCTCGGGCGCGGGGCGCACGATCTGCACGTTCGTCAGCCCAAGGATGAGCGCCACGTCTTTCTGATAGTCGAGCGTCTCGGGAAACAGCATCCCGGTTTCCAGAAACAGCACCGGCGCGGCCTGATTCACACGTGACACCATGTCGAGCAGCACGATGGATTCCGTGCCGAAGGATGACACGAGCGCGACATGTCCGTGCTCGGTCAGCGCGGCCTCGACCACGCCCTGCGCGTCCATCTTTTCAAAGCCTTCGTTCACCCGGCGGGCGGCGTCGTGAAGGTCGGGATATGCTACGGCTTCAAGCGGCATCTTGAGCCTCCTCTTGGTAAAGCGCCGTCTTGAACGGCTCGGCGCCGGTCCGCGCGATGGTGTCGCGGAACCGTTCGCCCTCTTCGCGCAGATCGAGATAGGCGGCAATAAGACGTTCCACCGCACCCACGACCTCGTCATAGGCAAATCCGGGGCCGGTCTTTTCCCCGATCTTCATGTCCGGGCCAGCATCGCCGCCCAGCGTGATCTGGTAGTTTTCGACCCCGGCCCGGTCGAGGCCAAGGATGCCGATGTCGCCAAGGTGGTGATGGCCGCAGGCGTTGATGCAGCCCGAGATCTTGATCGCAAGTTCGCCAACCTCGACCTCGTTTTCCTCGAGTGCCTCGGCGATCTGCTGCGCCACCGGGATCGAGCGGGCCGTCGCCAGCGCGCAGTAATCCATGCCGGGGCAGGCGATGATGTCGGACGCGAGCCCAGCGTTCGCCGTGGCGAGGCCATGCTGTTTCAGCTCGGCAAAGACGGCGGGCAGGTCGGCCTTGGCCACATGCGGCAGCACGAGGTTCTGTTCTTGCGTGACACGGATTTCGTCGTTGCCATAACGTCGGGCCAGATCGGCCACCACGCGCATCTGGGACGCCGAGGCATCGCCCGGCACGCCGCCGTGCGGCTTGAGGCTCACCATCGCGATGGCGTGGTCGTCTGCGAAATGCGGGCGCAGGTTGATGTCGGCCCAGGCCCGAAACACCGGATCGGCGGCATAGGCCGCGTCATAGGCTTCCGTGTCACGCGGGGCGAGGGCAGGGCGGGCGAACCCCTCCTGAAGCTCGGCCAGCAAATGCTGGTCCGCGCCCGAGAACTCGGGACGGATGCGGAAGAACGCCTCGTCCACGCGGGCCGAGAATTCCTCGAGGCCCATTTCGTTCACGGTGATCTTGATCCGCGCCTTGTATTTGTTGTCGCGCCGTCCGGCGAGGTTGTAGACGCTGAGCACCGCCTCGAGGTAGGGCAACAGGTCCGCCTGCGGCAGGAAATCCTTGATGATCTTGCCCACGACGGGCGTGCGGCCAAGGCCACCACCCACGAGGATCGTATACCCGATCTCGCCGTCCCGCTCGACGATCCGAACGGCAAGGTCATGCGCCCCGGTCACGGCACGGTCGTTCGGGCTGCCGGTCACGGCGATTTTGAACTTGCGGCCAAGGAACTGGTATTCCGGGTGGTCGGTCGACCAGATGCGGATGAGCTCGGCCACCGGGCGCGGGTCCATCAGCTCGTCGGCGTGCGCCCCGGCCAGCGGATCGGCGGTAACGTTGCGGATCGTGTTGCCCGAAGTCTGGATCGCGTGAAGGTTCACGTCCGCGAGCCGCGCGAGCATGTCAGGCACGTCCGTCAGCTTGGGCCAGTTGTACTGGATGTTCTGGCGCGTGGTGAAATGGCCATAGCCCCGGTCCCAGCGCTCGGAAATCTCGGCCAGCACGTCGAGCTGTTCGGAATTGAGCGTGCCATAGGGAATGGCCACGCGCAGCATGTAGGCGTGAAGCTGGAGGTAAAGGCCGTTCATCAGGCGCAGAGGGCGGAACTCGTCCTCGGTGAGCGAGCCGTCGATCCGGCGGGCCACCTGGGCGCGGAACTCTTCGACCCGACGGTCGAGGTAGCTGCGGGTCACGTTCTGGGTTGCGTCGAGCATCAGAGGGTCCCCCAGGATTTGCGTGCCGGAGCCGAGGGGCCGGTCGCGCGGAAATCTTCGCGGAAATGGGCCGGGCGGATGCCCGTATCTGTCGCCTCTGCCGGGGCGACATAGGCACCCACGGCGATCTCGGGCTGCCCGAGCGCCAGTTCGAGCCGCGCGTCGGCCCGCGCCTCGTCGGTGATGAGTTCGCCCTCTTCGAGCCGCTCGACCCAATTGTCATTGGCGGCGAGGTAGATCACCTTGCCCGAGATCAGGTCGTTGGCGCTGATCACACCGGGCTGGAACCGTTTGGCCATGGTCGTCTCCGTCCAATTGCTGCGCCTGCAGCCTGCAGGCTTGTCTTGTCCTCTAATATAGAACATTGTCCCAAAATCCGACCAGTGGCCGGGGCGAATAAGGATGATTGTTCTTGCCGCAAGGCGGCAATGGGCTGATCTCCCACCAAACAGGAGCAAACAGGAATGTCGTCACATCTCGATGACATCGACCGGAAAATCCTCGCGGAATTGCAAGAGGATGCGAGCCAGTCGCTGGACGTGATCGCCGCCAAGGTGGGGTCCTCCAAGACCCCGGTCTGGAACAGGATTCGCAAGATGCGCGAGGCGGGCGTGATCGGCGCGCAGACCGTGATCGTGGATGCCGAGAAGCTGGGGCTCGAGGCCTGTTTTTTCGTGCTGATCCGCACCTCGGAACATGAGGCCGATTGGCAGGAGCGTTTCCTCAGAACGCTGCGCGCCCGGCCCGAGGTGATGGAGGCGCACCGCCTCGCAGGTGAGATCGACTACATCCTCAAGGTCCGCGTCGCCAACGCCCGCGCCTATGACACCTTTTACCAGGCGCTGATTTCCGAGGTGAAGATTTTCAACGTGACCGCGCTTCTGTCCATGGAAGAGATCAAGTTCACGACGCAACTGCCTCTTTAGAAACATCTTCCCTTGCCAGACCCGCCGCGCTTCGACCGCCGGATCAATGGACTTTCCGTAGGCGCGCGGACGGGTCCCTAGTGATGCTGGCGCTCCGCATTTCCTTCACTGCTTCATAAATACTTTGGGGAGGTCTGGAGGGGCAAAGCCCCTCCAGCGGGTCGGAACCTAGCGCAGCCAGGAACAGAAACCTAATGCGCCACGACCCGCTTCCTCGGCATCGCCGCCGAAGTCGCCATAAGCCCCTGACCCAGCTGAACCACATGCTGAGCATCGGCAAAATGAAGCTGAAACAGTCGCACCGGCGCGCGCCCTTGCATCCGCGCAATGTAAGCCCCGTCAGCCAGCCTGCGCGCCTCGACCAGCGCGGCCTTCGTGCCAAACAGTGCCTCGGCCCGCCAGTCGCGGATGAGGAGCTTCTGGCGCGCCGAGATCACCACGTCGCGCCCGTAATCGTCGTCCAGCACCGAGGGCCGGATGCGGATCATTTCGCAGGCCGCGACCAGTCGCACGGTGATCCTGTCGAGCCGTTGCATTCCGGCGTCGAAGGTCACGACCCGCTCGCCCGGTTCGATGAATTCGACGGGCAGCGCCCCGTCAGCGGTCATCACCGGGGTGCCAAGGCCGAGCCCCGACCGGCAAAGGGGTAGCGACACGCGGACGGACTGGCCGGCCGCGACGGAGGTCACGATCTGGGTCATGTGGATACCTGCTCAAGGTTGCCTGTTATTCTTTTTTCACAGGCTAACCTTAGATTCCGTTAAGCACCAAACAGATTTCCACATTTTAGCCGCAGTTCCCCTCGCATCCCCCGCGCACTGGTGCTAAATCGGCGCATATGCGGGTGTGGCGGAACTGGTAGACGCACCAGATTTAGGTTCTGGCGCCTTTGGCGTGGGGGTTCGAGTCCCTTCACCCGCACCAACTTTTCCGATCGTATGCTTTCGATCCATGGGCCTTGCTTGACCGCGCAGCGGCCGCGACGGGCGGCCCAGGTGTGGCGCCGGATGCCGCGTTCCGCCCCCGCGAAACCCGCTTGCACCCAAGCGCCCGCCCACATAGAAGGGCGTGAAAATTTCAGGGTGCCTTCCGGGTGCCCTCTTTGCCCATAACACCTGAAGGAACCGAACATGAGCGTCACCGAGACCCTGAACGAAGGCCTCAAGCGCGGCTACAAGATCGTGGTGCCCGCCGCCGATCTGGATGCCAAGGTCAACGAGAAACTTCTCGAAGCCCAGCCCGAGATCGAGATGAAGGGCTTCCGCAAGGGCAAGGTGCCGATGGCGCTGCTCAAGAAGAACTTCGGCCAGCGTCTCATGGGCGAAGCCATGCAGGACGCCATCGACGGCGCGATGAACAATCACTTCGAAACCTCGGGTGACCGTCCGGCCATGCAGCCCGACGTGAAGATGACGAACGAGAACTGGAAAGAAGGCGACGATGTCGAGGTCGAGATGACTTACGAAGCGCTGCCGGAAATCCCCGAGGTCGACCTCTCCGACATCGCGCTCGAAAAGCTCGTCGTGAAGGCCGCCGATGCCGAGATCGACGAGGCGCTCGCCTCGCTTGCCGAGAACGCGCAGAACTTCGAAGACCGCAAGAAGGGTTCGAAAGCGAAAGAGGGCGATCAGGTGACGCTCGATTTCCTCGGCAAAGTCGACGGCGAAGCCTTTGACGGCGGCGCGGCCGAGGACTTCCCGCTCGTTCTGGGCTCCGGCCAGTTCATCCCCGGCTTCGAGGATCAGCTTGTCGGCGTGAAGGAAGGCGAGGAAAAAGATGTCGTCGTGACCTTCCCGGAAAACTACGGTGCCGAAAACCTTGCGGGCAAGGAAGCGACCTTCACCTGCACGATCAAGGCCGTGAAGGAACCCAAGCCCGCCGAGATCAACGACGATTTGGCCCAGAAATACGGTGCCGAGGACCTCGCCGCGCTCAAGGCGCAGGTGGCCGAGCGGCTCGAAGCCGAATATGCCGGTGCCGCGCGCGCCGTGATGAAGCGTGGCCTGCTCGACGCGCTCGACGGCAAGGTTTCTTTCGACCTTCCGCCCTCGCTCGTCGATGCCGAGGCGAACCAGATCGCCCACCAGCTCTGGCACGAGGAAAACCCCGACGTGCAGGGCCATGACCACCCGGAAATCGAGGTTTCGGACGAGGCGAAAAAGCTCGCCGAGCGCCGCGTGCGTCTTGGCCTCCTGCTCGCCGAAGTGGGCCGCAAGGCCGAGGTGCAGGTGACCGACGCCGAGTTCACCCAGGCCGTGATGCAGCAGGCTCGCCAGTATCCCGGTCAGGAACGCGCTTTCTTCGACTTCGTCCAGCAGAACTCGCAGATGCGCCAGCAGATCCAGGCGCCGCTTTTCGAGGACAAGGTCGTCGATCACATCGCCGCCCAGGCCAAGGTGACCGAGAAAGAGGTCTCGAAAGACGACCTTCAGAAAGCCGTGGACGCGCTCGACGAAGCGTAAGCCCGGTACTTACGTTGCGTGAAAGGCCGTCCCCAGGGCCGGCCTTTTGCAATTCCGGGGGTAGGGTGGCCCGAAAGGGAGGACCAGATGACCCGCCATACCGGCTTTGAAGGCGACGCCTTCACCCGTTTCCGCGCCATTGACCGCGCGGGCCCGATCCAAATGCTCAATCTCGTCAAACTGCGCGACCGGGCCGTTTACGCCGACGGCCGCAACGCCACGGAGGGCTTCACCGGGGCCGAGGCCTACAGGGCCTACTCCCATGAAAGCGCCCCGGTTTTCGCCGCCGTCGGCGGGCGCATCGTCTGGTCCGGCCGGATGGAATTCATGCTCATCGGCCCGTCGGAGGAACACTGGGACCTCTGTTTCATCGCTGAATACCCGGAAGCCGAGGCTTTCGTTACCATGATCAAGGACCTTGCCTACCGCGCCGCCATTGCCCATCGTCAGGCCGCCGTGGACACCAGCCGCCTTATCCGCATGGAGCCCGGCAAGGCCAGCGGCGGCTTCGGATGAGCGGTCCATCCTTCTCTGGTTCATAAATATCCCGGTGGGGGTTTGGGGGAGGCAGAGCCTCCCCCAACGGATCGGATTTTGCGCAAGCAAAATTCGAAACCGAGAAAACGGACCCGAAGGCCCGCTCTCTGTCACATCCGCCAGACCACCCCTCAGGCGCGCACGATCTCGCCGCCCGCCATCTGCCAATGACCAAGGCCGCCGATGTTGGTCACGTCGAAGCCGTAGCCCGCGAGCACCTGCGCGGCCATCGAGGACCGTCCACCCGAGGCGCAGTAGACCGCCACGGGCTTGTCGAGGGACAGTGCGGGGTTGAAATCCGGCGACTTGGGATCGCCCTGCATCCGGATCACGGCGAGCGGGATATGCACCGCCCCCTTCGCCTTGCCCGATGCGGCAAGCTCACCCGCGTCGCGCACGTCGACCACGGTGATCTCTCCGGCGGCGGCCTTCGCGACCGCTTCCTGCGGGCTCACGCCCGATTTGGCGGCACGGCCGCCCAATAGTCCGAACATATCAACATCCTTACGAAAACCCCTTTCGCAACAGTGTCTGTCTGTGCCGACGGGGCTTGTTTCTCTTGGCGACGATAATATTCACTAGTTTGAATATGTCAAGAGTGCCCATCGACATGGCCTGTCGAATTGTCCCGTTTCTGCGCCTGTCTCAGTCCACCGTGAACGGCACCCGGGCCAGGATCCGGTCCTCATCGCCGTCGAGGATGTAGCGCAATTCGTAGGTGCCCGGCGCCTCCGGCACCTCGACCTCCACGGTCTGTCCCCGGTTGGTATAGGCGTAGTCCAGATACCGCCCGGGTTCGTCGTCGGGGTTGGCGATGGTGACGAAGTCGCGCCGGTAGCCCGGACCCTCCCAGGTGATCGCGATCACCTCGCCGCGCCGTTCGCCGGTGACGCTGGCCGTCACCTCCTCGACGGTGATCGGCAGCCGCGCAATGACCGTGGCCGGGCGGCCCGAGAGCACATACTGCAGCTCGTAGTCCCCCGGCATCGCGGGCAGGTCGATGGTCACCGGGTTGCCCCGGTTCGTGTATTCGTAGTTCAGATAGACCCCCGCTTCGGACCCCGGCAGCGATACCGCGATATAGTCGCTCGCGCTGTCCGGACCGGTCCAGTCGAACTTGAGCGGCGCGCCTGCCGGTGCCGTGCCCGGCGCGGTGAGCGTGGCCTCGGCGGCCTCGACCGTGATCGTCGCCGCGGCGAGCTTCTTGTAGTCGGCATTGGCGATATAGCGGATCTCATAGGTTCCCGGCGTCGTCGGAGCTTCGAGTTTCAGGGGCGATCCTTCGCGGGTGTAGGTGTAGGTCACATAGGTCCCATCGTCCGATCCGACCTCGGCAAAGCTGATGAAGTCGCTGTCGTAATCGGGCCCGGTCCATTCCACGCTCACATCCGTCCCGGCCACGGCCGTCGTGGGCGCGGTGATCCCTGCGCCGACCTCGGTCAGGGTGATCGCTTGCCGGGCCAGCACCTTGCGGTCCTGATTGAGCACATACCGGATTTCGTAATCGCCCGGCTCGATGGGCGTCTCCACCTCCAGCGGATTGGTGCCCCGCGTATAGGTATAGGTCTCGTAGCCTTGGGCGTCGTCGGGGCGGGCGATGGCGATGTAGTCGCTCGGGGCATCCGGGCCCTGCCATGTGACCTCGATGTCCGACCCGGCTACGGCCTCGGTTGGTCCCGACACGCTCGCGCTCGCCGCACCGACCTCGAAGGGCGCCGAGCGGCCGGCAACCGCGCCAGACGCGGACAGCACGTAGCGCAACTCGTAGGTGCCCGGCAGGGAGGGCATGACGAGGGGCAGGGGGCTGCCCTCGCGGGTGTACTCATAGGTTTCGTATTGGCCATCCTCGGCGTCCAGGGTCGAAACCGTGATGAAGTCGCCGGGGTAGTCCGGCCCCTCCCACGCGATCATCGGCGCCGTTCCCACGCTCGCCCCCTCGGGCGCGGTGAGCGTGATGGTGAGCGGCGTCACCTCGATCTCGGTGCGGCCCAGCACCTGCAACCCCTTGGCGAGAACATAGCGGATCTCGGCCGGGCCTTCGGTGGGGGGCATCCGGACTTCGACCACGTCGCCTTCGGCGTCGACCACGTAGCTGTATTCCACGTAATGCCCGTCCTCGGACCCGATCTCGGCGGAGGCGATGTAATCTCCATCGCCGCGCGGTCCGGTAAAGGTCACGGGAACCAGCGAGCCCGCAGGCGCAGAGGCGGGCGCCTCGACGGTCGCAGGTGGAGCGTATTTCGGCAGGATCACCTCGACCACAGACGACACGCTGCCCACGGTGAACTGCGCCTCGACGACCTCTTCGTCGGCGAGCCTGAGGACCGTGGCGACCCCCGCTGCCCCTTGGGTCAGCTCAAACTCCGGCGACGCCGCGTCCGACCCTTCCACCAGCGTCGCGTCATCCGCCGTGATGGTCCAGACGATCCCTTCGTTCAGGATCGCGCCGTTCGGTCCGTCCACGGCGCGGAAGGTGACGGTGATCAGCTCCGGTTCCGGCTCGGGAACAGGGGCCATGGCGACCTCGGTCAGTGCGCTGGCCAGTTCGCCCGCGTCATCGGCGGTGCGAAAGGTCCCGCCGGTTTCGTCGGCGAGGCACTGAAGCTGTGCGCGGGTTTCCGCGTCGGCCACGTCAAAGCCGATCACGTGGGCGGTGAAATTCACGCCGGTTTCCTCGAGCTGTCGCCCGATCTCGCAGGGGTCGACCTCGCAGGTCTCGATGCCGTCCGAGACGAGGATGACGGTCGCCGCTTCCTCGGTGTATTTCAGCGCCTCCGCTGCCTGCACCACCGCCGCCGAGAGAGGCGTCTTGCCGCGCGGGTTGAGCGCATTGACCGCCTCTGCAATCGCGGCACGATCCGCGCCGGGGTCTGCCAGCACCTCGATATCCGTGCAGTCGCCCTTGCGCCGGTGGCCATAGGCGACGAGGCCCAGTTCCTGTTCGGCAGGCAGGCTGCCCAAGAGGTTGGTGACCACGTCGCGCGCGATGACGATCTTGTTCACCCCGTCGATCTGCCCCCACATCGACCCCGAGGCATCGAGCACGAGGATCGCCTTGGGGCGTTCGGCGCTCACCGGCGTCGCCTCCTGTGCGTGAAGGACCGTCGCGATCAACGTAAGAAAAGCGGTCAAAAGGGCGCGCAGCATGAATATCCTCCGGCGTTCGAAATCCCGCAAACCCTAGCCGCCCATGCTGATTCTGCAAAAGCGAAGATTGTCCCGGCAATTCAGATAAATTTGTTCACTCTTCGTTCACTTTTTCCATTTGCGACCGAGCCGCGATGCCCTATCTAATGGGTTTGGCGTTTTCAGCGGATCAGGTGGGTCATGCCCGAACAGAAGTTCATCGAAGTGCGCGGCGCGCGCGAGCACAACCTCAAGAACATCGACGTGGACATTCCGCGTGACGAGCTTGTGGTGATCACGGGGCTGTCTGGTTCGGGCAAGTCCTCGCTCGCCTTCGACACGATTTACGCTGAGGGGCAGCGGCGCTATGTCGAATCGCTGTCCGCCTATGCGCGTCAGTTCCTCGACATGATGGAAAAGCCGGACGTGGACCATATCTCGGGTCTTTCGCCTGCGATCTCCATCGAGCAGAAGACCACGTCCAAGAACCCGCGCTCGACCGTCGGTACGGTGACCGAGATCTACGACTACATGCGTCTGCTCTACGCCCGCGCGGGCACGCCGTTCTCGCCCGCCACAGGCCTGCCGATCGAGGCGCAGCAGGTGCAGGACATGGTCGACCGCGTGATGACGATGGAGGAGGGCACGCGCGCCTATCTGCTCGCCCCCATCGTGCGCGACCGCAAAGGCGAATACCGCAAGGAATTTCAAGAGCTTCGCAAGCAGGGCTTCCAGCGGGTCAAAGTCAACGGCGCTTTCTACGAGCTCGAGGAGCCGCCGGTGCTCGATAAGAAATTCCGCCATGACATCGACGTCGTGGTGGACCGGATCGTCGTGCGCGAAGGCATGGAACAGCGCCTCGCCGACAGCTTCCGCACCGCGCTCGATCTGGCCGACGGCATCGCCGTGCTCGAAACCGCGCCGAAAGAGGACGAGGGCGAGCCGGAGCGCATCGCCTTCTCCGAGAAATTCGCCTGTCCCGTGTCGGGTTTCACGATCCCCGAGATCGAACCGCGTCTTTTCTCCTTCAACGCGCCCTTCGGGGCCTGCCCGGTCTGTGACGGTCTCGGGCAGGAGCTGTTTTTTGACGAACGCCTCGTGGTGCCGGATGCGACGCTCAAGGTCTACGACGGCGCCATCGCGCCCTGGCGCAAGGGAAAGTCGCCCTATTTCCGCCAGACGATCGAGTCGATTGCCAAGCACTACGCGTTCGACAAGGACGCGCCTTGGAAATCGCTGCCCGAGCACGTCCAGCAGGTTTTCCTTTTTGGCTCGGGCGACGAGGAGATCAAGTTCCGCTTCGACGAAGGCGGGCGGGTCTACGAGGTGTCGCGTCCCTTCGAGGGCGTGATCCCGAACATGGAACGCCGCTACCGCGAGACGGATTCAAGCTGGGTGCGCGAGGAGTTCGAGCGGTATCAGAACAACCGGCCCTGCGGGGCCTGCGGCGGTTACCGGCTTCGGGAAGAGGCGCTGGCGGTCAAGATCGCGGGGCTTCACATCGGCCACGTAGTGCAGATGTCGATTCGCGAGGCCTTTGACTGGTGCGAAAGCGTGCCCGAGGCGCTGTCCAAGCAGAAAAACGAGATTGCCCGCGCGATCCTGAAGGAAATCCGCGAACGGCTTGGCTTTCTCAACAACGTGGGGCTGGAGTATCTGACCCTCAGCCGCAACTCCGGCACCCTGTCTGGGGGCGAAAGCCAGCGGATTCGGCTGGCGAGCCAGATCGGCTCCGGCCTGACCGGCGTGCTCTATGTGCTCGACGAGCCGTCCATCGGCCTTCACCAGCGCGACAACGGGCGGCTTCTGACGACGCTCAAGAACCTGCGCGATCAGGGCAACACGGTGATCGTGGTCGAACATGACGAAGAGGCGATCCGCGAGGCGGATTACGTCTTTGACATCGGGCCGGGGGCAGGTGTCCACGGCGGCCAGGTCTGCGCCAAGGGCACGCCCGACCAGATCGCCGCCGATCCCGCCTCGCTCACCGGGCAGTATCTGTCTGGCAAACGCGAGATCGCGGTGCCCGCCGAGCGGCGCAAGGGCAACGGCAAGAAGGTTACCGTGGTCAAGGCGACCGGCAACAACCTCAAGGAGGTGACGGCTGACTTCCCCTTGGGCAAATTCGTCTGCGTGACCGGCGTGTCGGGTGGCGGCAAATCGACTCTGACCATCGAGACGCTGTTCAAGACCGCTTCGATGAACCTCAACGGCGCGCGCCAGACGCCCGCGCCCTGCGAGACGATCAAGGGACTTGAACATCTCGACAAGGTCATCGACATTGACCAGCGGCCCATCGGGCGTACGCCCCGGTCAAACCCCGCGACCTACACCGGGGCCTTCACGCCGATCCGCGACTGGTTCGCCGGTCTGCCCGAGGCGAAAGCGCGCGGTTACAAGCCGGGGCGTTTCTCCTTCAACGTCAAAGGCGGGCGCTGCGAGGCCTGTCAGGGCGACGGGGTCATCAAGATCGAGATGCACTTCCTGCCCGACGTCTACGTCGAATGCGAAACCTGCAAGGGCAAGCGCTACAACCGCGAGACGCTCGAGGTCACCTTCAAGGGCAAGTCCATCGCGGACGTGCTCGACATGACCGTCGAGGAGGCGCAGAGCTTTTTCCAGGCCGTGCCGTCGATCCGCGAAAAGATGGACGCTCTGATGCGGGTGGGCCTTGGGTATATCAAGGTCGGCCAACAGGCGACCACGCTCTCGGGCGGCGAGGCGCAGCGCGTTAAGCTGTCCAAGGAGCTGTCGAAACGCTCGACGGGGCGGACGCTCTACATCCTCGACGAGCCGACCACAGGTCTGCATTTCGAGGATGTGAAGAAGCTTCTCGAAGTGCTCCACGAGCTTGTCGATCAGGGCAATTCGGTCGTGGTGATCGAGCACAACCTCGACGTGGTGAAGACCGCCGACTGGATCGTTGACATCGGGCCGGAGGGCGGTGATGGCGGCGGCACGCTCGTGGCGACCGGCACACCCGAGGATGTCGCGGCGGTCGAAGCCTCGCATACGGGCCGCTACCTGGCCGAGATGCTGACCCCGAAGCGCGCCCCGAAAACGACGGCGGCGGAGTGACGCCCGTCGCGGCGGCGCTCGCGGTTTGTCTCGACGGCGACCGTGTGTTGCTCGTCCGGCGGCGCAACCCGCCCGACGCGGGCCTCTGGGGCTATCCCGGCGGCAAGCTCGATCCGGGCGAGGCGACCGCGACGGCGGCCGTGCGGGAGCTCCACGAGGAAACCGGCGTGACGGCGGGCGAGGGGCCCTTGCTTGCCGTGATCGAGGTCCGACAGGAAGGCTTTGCCTTCGACCTCCACGCGCATCTTTGCGTCCACCAATCGGGCAGCCCGAAGGCGGCAGACGATGCCGAGGAGGCCGCTTGGGTCCCCCACGAAGACGTTCTGGAGCGCCGCCTCGCCATGAGCGAGGCGGTCGATGACGTTCTGCGCGCCGCGCTGCACCTCGTGCCCCGGACCTGACCAGGGGCGTCGCGAGGGGGGACGCCCCGGGTCTCGCCCCCGGCAGGAGTTCTCAGGCGGCGTTGTAGTGACGCTCACCCGAAGGCGGAACGCGCACCCATTCCACCACCATCAGCACGGCAAGAACGGCGGCCCCGGCGGCGGCAACATAGGCCACGCCCGCCTCAACGCCCCAGTTCTTGACCGCGATGGCGACGAGCGCCCAGATCACGCTCGCGAAATAGAGCGGTTCGTCCTGCCGCATCCCATGGATGACCAGCGCCGTGGCTAGCGCCAGTGCGATGCCCACATAGGCCCAGGGAACTTCGCCAAAGCCGATCTCGTAGCCTGCGCCGAACATGCCGAGCGAGGCGAAAGATGCGGCTGTGAGCCACCCGGTGTAGAGCGCAACAGGCACACGCGCGAGCCAGCGGTCACGCTTGGGCGTGCGCGCCAGCGCGAAGGCGGCAGCGATCAGCATGACAAAGATCAGCACGGTCGCTGCGGGGGCCGACACCATGGCGAGCGGCAACCAGCCTACACCCAACACAAGAGACACGAGGAGCGGCAGCCGGTGCGCGTCCCAGTCGGGCGCGTCGTGACGCTTCAATAGGCCAAAGCCGGTCGAGATGATCAACCAGATATAGAGCAGGCCCCAGATTGCAAAGGCATAGCCTGCGGGCTGGATCGGCGGATCGACCTGCGGATTGGGATAGAGGTTCGGATCGAAGCCGCCGAAGCCGGGTGTCATGAACGGCCCCAAGGCGAACGTAACGGCGGCGACGAAGAGGAGAATGGATTTTGCGCGCATGTTGCACCTCCCTTTCGAAGGTAGAACGCCGCGCCGTTTACTTTGGTTCAGTCGCGCGTGGCCCTTCGGGGCTTCACTCGGCCTGTCCGTGCCTTCGCCTGTAATGCCGAAGCACGTAGAGCCTGATCGCCGAGGCAAGGCCGGAGGACACGCCCCGCGCCTCGTCGATCTCGGCGGCCAGTTCGTTCAATCCCTTTCCTTCCTCCTCGGCGATCTCGCGAAAGGCCTGCCAGAAGTCCTCTTCCAGCGAGATCGACGTGCGGTGCCCCCTGAGCGTCACGGAATGTTTGCGCGGTCGGGCGTCGGTCAAAGCTCCGAATCCCGTTCAGCGTCTTTCTCCTGACTCCGTTCGTGCGCGTCGAGGATACGCCTCGCCCGCGTGCGGGCGGCCTCTTCGACCGCCTTCTGCGCCTTGGTCCGGCCGAATTTCACGGCGTTCTCGTCCGCCCGCGCGCGGTCTTCGACCCGTGCCTTGGCCTTGCGAAACTGGTTGAGGTTGGTGATTTTGGCCATCTAACGATCCTCTACGTCCATTCCGCACGTGAGCCGGGTTGCACCGTTTGCGCGAAGCAGGACTTTATATTCGACATCCGTGCAACGATACCCGCCGGTTTCACCGCTGTCCGGACCGGCACCTCTTGACCGAAGAGCGTCAGGTCATCGCCCGGAAACCTGTGCGCACCCAAGGGCTTTCTCATTTGGCAAAGGGTGCTAATCTCGTGCGGCATTCCGACATCTGGGGCAGTTTTGCGAACTCCCTTCACAAAGAATAAAACAATATGAGTATTCGCAATACCGTCAACCGCCTCATCAAGGGCAAACCCCAAGCCAGGCAGAAACCGCCCGAACGTCCCGATCCGACGCGCAAGGCGGTCAAGACGAGGCTTTACGGCTGGCGGCCCGAGTTTCTCGCCGAACTCGGCCCGGTCGGCACCGTCATCGACATCGGCGTTCTGAACGGCACACCGCAGCTCTACGCGGCCTTCCCCGATGCATACCTCATCCTGATCGAGGCACTGCCGCCCTACCGCGAAAAGGTCGAAAGCCTCGTCGCGGAGCGGCCCGGCGAGGTCCATATGGTCGCCGCCGGTTCGACCGAGACCACGATGCAGATCAACCTTCTGAATGATGTGCCCGCCCGGTCGTCGCTGCTGACGCATGTCAAAGGCGGTTCGGACGACGTGACCCGCTACGACGTGCCGGTCAAGCCGCTGGACACGCTCTTTGCCGGGCGCGATTTCGACGGAGACGTGCTTCTCAAGATCGACACCGAGGGCTTTGATCTCGAGGTGCTCAAGGGTGCCTCCGAGACGCTGCGCAAGGTCAAATGGGTGATCACCGAGACCTCGATCGCGCTCCGGCACGAGAACTCGTATCGTTTCGCCGACATCGCGTTCATCATGCGCGAGAACGGGTTCGAGGTCTTTGACATCATGACCGTGACCCGTTCGGGCTTTATGATCCCCGGTGCCTCGATCGCCGATACGATCTGGGTGCGCAAGGACCTGCTCGACCGCTGGTGAGCGCGGCAGGAAACAGCCGGAGCGCCCCCGGGCCTCCGGTTTTTTCCGCGCTTTAGGAATGGCAATCGACTGGTGAGTGGGCTATGTCGGCGCCGAGCCATTCGCAAAGCCAAACCGAGAGAACCGGACCGAATGATCGAAACATCCCCCGTCGCGGCCTCGAGCCCGGTTGCGTCCTCGAGCCTCGAAACCGCGCGGCGCGTCCTGCGTGTCGAGGCCGAGGCGCTCGCGACCATGGCCGCCGACCTGCCAGCGGACTTCGTGCCGACCGTGGAACGGGTGCTCGCGCTCAAGGGCCGGGTCATCATGTCGGGCATGGGGAAATCCGGGCATATCGCGCGAAAGATCGCCGCGACCCTGGCCTCGACCGGCACGCCCTCGTTCTTCGTCCATCCGGCCGAGGCGAGCCACGGCGACCTTGGCATGGTGACGCCCGACGACATGTGCATTCTTCTGTCGAACAGCGGCGAGACGCCGGAACTGGGCGACATGATCGCCCATTGCCGCCGTTTCTCGATCCCGCTCGTGGGCATCTCGCGCAATCCGGCGAGCTCTCTGATGACGGCGGCCAACTACCGCCTGACGATCCCCGCGCTGCCCGAGGCCTGTTCCATCGGCATGGCCCCGACCACTTCGACCACGCTCATGCTGGGGCTGGGCGATGCGCTCGCGGTCGCGCTCATGGAGACGCGGAAGTTCAAGGAAAGCCATTTCCGCACCTTCCATCCGGGCGGCAAACTCGGCGCGCGGCTCACGCCGGTGAGCCAGATCATGCACGGCACCGACAGCATCCCGCTCGTGGGTCTCGACACCCCGATGGCCGAGGCGATTCTCGAGATGACGTCGCGCGGCTTCGGCGTGGCGGGGGTGCGCGACGGGGCGGGGCTCCTCGTTGGCGTCATCTCGGACGGCGACCTGCGGCGCAAGATGGAGGGGCTTCTCGACCACAAGGCGGGCGAGGTCTGTTCGCGCACCCCGGTCACGGTCACGCCCGACACGCTCGCCGCCGATGCGATCGCGCTCATGAACGACACCAAGGTGGGCGCGCTTTTTGTCTGCACGGACGGCCGCCCGACCGGCATTCTCCACCTGCACGATCTTCTCCGGATCGGCGTTATGTGAGGTAACATGACCCAGACCATCGTTCCCATCGGCGACATCGAGATCGGTGGGGCCAACCCGATCGCCCTGATCGCCGGTCCCTGCCAGATGGAAAGCCTCGATCATTCGCGGATGATCTGCGAGGGGCTTCTGGAGGCCTGCGCCCCGACCAGAACCAAATTCATCTTCAAGGCGAGCTACGACAAGGCGAACCGGTCCTCCCTCGGCACCGAGCGGGGCCTGGGCATCGAGAAGGGGCTCGAGATCCTCGCGCGTATCCGTGAGGAATACGGCGTGCCGGTCCTGACCGACGTGCACGAGGCCGCGCAATGCGCCGTCGCGGGAAAGGTCGTGGATGTGCTCCAGATCCCCGCGTTCCTCTGCCGCCAGACCGACCTTCTGCTCGCCGCCGGGGAAACCGGCTGCGCGATCAACGTGAAAAAGGGCCAGTTCCTCGCCCCGTGGGACATGAAGAACGTGGCCGAAAAGGTTGCCTCGACTGGCAATTCCAAGATCATGCTCTGCGAGCGCGGCACCTCGTTTGGCTACAACACGCTGGTCACCGATTTCCGTGGCCTGCCCACGATGGCCGAAACCGGATACCCGGTGATTTTCGACGCGACCCATTCCGTGCAGCAGCCCGGCGGGCGCGGCGGTTCCTCGGGCGGCCAGCGCGAGTTTGCGCCTGTGCTCGCCCGCGCGGCCTGCGCGGTCGGTGTCTCGGGCCTGTTCATCGAGACGCATCAGGACCCGGACAACGCGCCGTCCGATGGGCCGAACATGATCCCCATCGACCAGATGAAGGGGCTCATTGGCTCGCTCGTCGCCTTCGACTCACTCGCCAAAGAACAGGCTTTCGGGGCTTAAATGGACGCCGCGATCATCATTCCCGCCCGCTATGCCTCGACCCGCTACCCGGGCAAGCCGCTCGTGGAGTTGCGCGGCGCCAGGGGCGAGCCGCGCACGCTGCTTCAGCGCAGCCTCGACGCCGGTCGCAAGGCCTCGGGCGGTGTGATCCCGGTCTTTGTCGCCACCGACGACGACCGCATCGCCGCCGAAGCCCGCCGCCACGGCGCCGAGGTGATCATGACCTCGGAAAGCTGCCGCAATGGCACGGAACGAGTGGCCGAAGCGGTGAAGAACGCCGGCATCGACGCCGAGATTGTGGTGAACCTGCAGGGCGACGCGCCGCTCACGCCGCCGTCTTTTGTCACCGCCCTCATCGAGGCAATGCGCGCCGAGCCCGAGATCCAGATCGCCACGCCGCGCCTGCATTGCGACGAAGAAACCGTCGAGAACCTGCTCAAAGATCGCCGCAACGGGCGCGTGGGCGGCACGACGCTGGTCGCGGACAAGAACGGCAACGCGCTCTATTTCTCGAAAGAGGTGCTGCCCTTCACCGATGGCAAGGGCATCGTGAAGGGTCAGGTGCCGGTCTACCACCACGTCGGTCTTTACGGCTACCGCCGCGAAGCGCTCGATGCCTATGTCGGCTGGGACCAGATGCCGCTCGAAACCCTCGAGGGGCTGGAGCAGCTTCGGTTTCTCGAAAACGGCTGGCCCGTGCGCACGGTCGAAGTGAGCGCCCCTGGCGCGGCCTTCTGGGAATTGAACAATCCCTCCGACGTCGCATTGATCGAAAGCTACCTTGCCCGCATGGGCTGGGACTGATCCCGCCACCCTTCGCCGTCCACGCCTAACCGGAGCAGCCCTGTGAAAGTCGGTTTCCTCGTCTGGAACCAGTTTCAGATCGGACATTTCGCCGAGATGATCCGCCACTTCCACGAGCCGGACATCATCTTCATCGACCGCGCGAAGGAAGAGCTGTCGGGCATCGACTTTGAATGGCTGCTGCCCCTCGGCGCCTATACGCGCTTCGTGCGCGAGCTTGATCTGGCCTCGCTGGACGGCCAATACGACGCGATCCTGTCGCAGTTCAATCCGCCGCTCGCCTCGCGCTGGCGCAAGACCAAGCTGGTGATGACGCAGTACAGCATCGCCAAGCCCAAGACGGCTTTCAACGCCCGCTGGCTGGGTGCGGATCTGGGCCTCGTCTACGGTCAGCAGACCGCCGATATCCTGTCGCCCGTCGTGCCTGTGGCACAGGTCGGCAACAGCCGTTTCGACCCCGTCTTCGAGGGGCGGCTCGATCCCGTGGTCGCGCGCAAGCTCCGGGCGGGGCTGGATCCTTCGAAACCGAACCTTCTGTTCCTGCCCACATGGGGCGATCTGTCGAGCCAAGCGCTGTTTCGCGATGCAATCGGCAGCCTGAAAGACAATTTCAACGTGATCTACAAGCCGCACCATGTGTCGGCCGGACGCGACGATCCCGCGACTCTCGTGCTCGAAGAGGGCACGATCAACCCCGGCAAGCTCGCCCGTGCACTTGATCTCGGCCCGCATCTCATGGATCTGGCCGATGTCGTCGTCTCGGACATGAGCGGGGCGATTTTCGACGGGCTTTACTGCGGCAAGCCCGTGGTGCTTCTGGGCAATGGACGCGACGTCGGAGATCACAAGAAAGCCTCGGTCCATTCGATCGAAGTCTCGCGGCGCGACGAGATCGGTCTTGTCGTCACCGATCCCGAAGCGATGCTCGACACTGCGATGACCGCGCTTCACGAGCATCCGCTGCGCGCAGCGAACGAGGCGATTGTGGAAGAGGTTTTCTGCCAGCGCGGCCAGTGCGGCCCGCTGGTGGCCGAGGCGGTCGGCGCGCTTGTCGAAGGGCAGGGTCCCGACCTGCCGCCACTCACGCAGTTCATGCTGATGAGCGACCGTAACACGGCGACGCACCCGGCCCGGCGCATCGCCGAGAAACGCCATGTCCGCGAGCGCCTGCGTAACCCCTTCGCCTTCTGGTTCGACCCGGACGCACATGACCGATTCATGCGGCGTAAACTCATCAGAAAGCTCAAGACGGGGATCAATGACCGGCTCTGGAAACACCATGGCCTGATCCTGAAACGGCAGGTGCGCCGGCTTCGCCGCGCCAACGATTTTTTCGGCATCGGCCTGCTGGTCGAGAACTGGGCCAGACGCCCCGCCGCGCAGCGCCGCTATGGTCTGGAACCCTACAGCCAGCTTCAGTCGGAACTTCGCTTCAGCCGCCGCGTGACGCGCAGCGCGCTCAACGGTCTCGTCGCTTGGGCGGACAAGGCAGAAGGCTCGAACCGTTCCAAGGCGGCGCGCATCTACCGGCTTCTGGGCCTCGTGGACAGATACATGGGCGTGAAGGACCCGACCCGTCAGACCGAGACCGAGGCAGCGATGGAAATCATGGGCGATTTGTCCCCGCTGTTTCTCATCGGATCCAAGAACGAACTGCTCGACATGGACGACCAGATCGTCGTGACCCCGGAGGGCGCCGAGATCCGCTTTGCCGAGGTCAAGGGCGGCCGCGTCTTCGAACTGCCGCTCTACCGCGCGTTTTCCAAGGTCTCGACCGAAAACAACGGCGCCACGCGCAAGGCGATGATCGCCGTCATGCGGGAACTTGTCCGGGTGCTGCATCAGCGGGGCTGGCATGTGCTTCCGCGCATCCAGTCGGGCTACAAACTCGCCGCACCCCTGTCGGGCAAGCTGCCCTGCGCCACGTGGCACACGATTCATGCGGGCCATGACCGGCACCTTCACCTCAAGGTCGGGACCTTGCCCGCCTATCTCATCATTGACCCCGAGGGGTATTCCGGCTGGTCCTCCATAGCCGACCGTAACCTTGCCCATCTCATCGCTGACGTGGACGAAGTCGAGGCCGAGGCGAATTTTGCCCGTTTGCAAACCGAGATCGTGGATCGGGGCCTGTCGAAATACGAACAGCAGCAGGTCGCGGTCCCGGATGTCGGGCCCTACATCTTTTTCCCGATGCAGGTGCTCGACGATGCTGTCGCCGCGCTCTCTCATCTGGACAGCCTCGCGCTTCTGCATCTCATGGCCGACTGGGGCAAGGACAAACGGGTCAAGGTGGTGGTCAAGCGCCATCCCAAGTGCCGCAGCCCCGAGGTGGCAAGGGCGCTCGAGAATTACGAGCAGGTCGGCCAAATCGTAGTGTCCGCCGCTGCCGTTCATGACCTGATCAGAGGATCGCTCGGCGTCGTGACGGTCAATTCGGGCGTGGGTGCCGAAGCGCTCATGCACCTCAAGCCCGTTATCACCACCGGCGAAACGGATTATGCTGCCGCCACCCGCGCGGTGCGCACCCGCGAGGAATTGGAAGAGGCGCTCGAAGGGTTTGGGGCGCCGTTCTTTTCCGACAGTGAAATCAAGCGGTTCCTGTGGTTCTATTCCCGGCGCTACCAAGTGTCGGCCGATAGGCCCGAAGATATCGCGGCGCGGATATCGGACCTGCTCGAAACCTTTGAACAGGTGCCGCTTGAGGGCGCCTCGCCAGCCGCCGGGCGCAACGTCTCTACGGTCTAGCCCAGCTTTCCGATGACGTATTTCGGAGCCTGTCCCTGATCGGCGAGCCAAGCGGTGAGGCGGTCCTCGTCCGGCGTGGGGGCATCCGGGCCAAAGGCATCGGCGGCGATCCCCCCGGTGACGAACAGCGCGTCGATCCCGTTGCCCGCGGCCCCCGCGATATCCGTTTCGATCCCGTCCCCGATGGCGAGGATCCGCGGCGCATCCATGCCGGTGATCCCGGTCAGTCGGCGGCGGGCGAGGTCGTAGATCGGCGCGTAGGGCTTGCCGAAATAGACCACGTCGCCCCCCATGCTCTCGTAAACCCGCGCGAGGGCGCCCGCGCAGTGAATCTTGCGGTCGCCCATTACGACGATCTGGTCCGGGTTGACGCAGAGCATTGGCAGGTCGCGCGCCTTCGCCGCACGCAGCCGCTCGACATAGTCGTCCGGTCCCTCGGTCTGATCGTCGAACAGGCCGGTGCAGATGATGCCTTGGGCTTCCTCCAGCGCGACCCGCTCCAGCGTCACCGTTCCCGCGTCACCCGCGATCCCGTCCGTAAAGAACCCGTCGTCCTTGGCCGCGCCCAGATGCCAGACGCGTTGCCCCACGACTCCGTCGAAGGCCGCAATCTGGCCCGCGTCGCCCGAAGACACGATGCCGTCATAGGCGTCATGGGGCACGCCCAGCCGATCAAGGCTCGCCCGCACATTCGAGGCGGGGCGGGGCGCATTGGTGAGCAGGAGCACTGTGCCGCCGTCTGCTCGAAAGGCCCTGAGCGCCGCGACGGCCTCGGGAAAGGGCGCGACGCCATTGTGGACGCAGCCCCAGAGGTCGCACAGAAGCGAGTCGTAGCTGGAGGAAATCTCGGCCAGCGATTTAGTGCGGTGCGTCATGGCGGGTCCTCGTCGGTGTCAGGTGAACTCAGGGCTTTCGCGTGAGCCGCGAAGCCCGTCCGCCCCGGCGCCTGGCCAGCATGGGCGCGCGGTCGGGCAGGGTGTCCATGATCAGGCGGCGCTCCGTATCGGACAGCCGCGACCAGCGCGCGATCTCGTCGATGGTGCGATAGCAGCCGATACACAGTCGCATCTCGGGATGGATCTGGCAGACCTTGGTGCAGGGCGAGAGGGGTTCGTCACGGACCCAGACGTCATCGGTCATAGGTGGCGCATCCGGTCCAAAGCGCCTTGCAGGATCACGCCCGCCGCCACATGGTCGATCACGCCCGCGCGTTTCGCGCGCGAGGTATCCGCCTCGAGCAGCGCACGCTCGGCGGCGACGGTGGACAGGCGTTCGTCCCAGAAGGTGATCGGCAGGTCGGTGAGCCGCGACAGGTTGCGCGCGAAAGCCCGCGTCGCCTGACAGCGCGGCCCCTCGGTCCCGTCCATGTTGCGCGGTAGGCCAAGGACCAGCCCCGCGATCTCGCGCTTGGCGACGATGGCGAGCAATGCCTCGGCATCCTGCGTGAACTTCTTGCGCCGGATCGTCTCGAGCGGGGTCGCCACCTGCCGCATTCCATCGGAGACGGCGACGCCAATGGTTTTGTCGCCAAAATCCAGCCCTGTGATGGCGCGAAAGCCGGGCAGGGCGGCAGCGAAGGCGGCGATATCGTCGGTGACCATCGCGGATCTATTCCGGCGCATCCAGCCCGGCATTTCGGGCGGCCTCGTTGATGACCGCCAGGTCGGCGGGGTGATCGGCGAAAGACGTCCGCGCCTCGTCCAGAATGGCGAGCGCCCGGTTCATCTCGCCCAGCACTGACAGGGCATTGATCAGGCGGGCAAATTCTTCGGCGCTGCCGCCTTCGTTGGCGAGCCGCTCCATGAGACCCTCGACCATGCTGCGGATCATCTGCTGGCGCTCGTCCTCGGTCATCTGGGCCGCGTCTTCGACCTGACCCGGCGTCGGACCGGGGCCCGTGCGCACACCCCGGTCAGGCAGTTCATAGGTGACACCCGCGATCTGCCCCAGTTCCTCGAGCTGCGCCGCGATCGGCTCCATCCACGGGCTGTCGGGCGGCGATGTCTCATAGAGCACCCGCCAGAGCCGGAAGGCGAGATCGGGGCGGCCGTTCTGGGCGAACATGAGGCCCGAGTAATAGCGCGCCACCTCGTTGTTGGGGTTATCCTTGAGTGCCGCGTTCAGCGCCGACTCCGCTTCGGGCGAGACATAACCACCGGCGGCCATGATCATGAGTTCCGCCAGATCGGCATAGTCCGACGGTGCGGCTGCGTTGTCCTTGACTTCGACCAGCCGCTTCTGGGCGGCATAGGCGGCGCGGTAATTGCCCAGGACGGCCTCATGCTGGGCGAGGAGCGTCAGCCCCTGTTCATCGCCCGGTCGACGTTCGACGGCGGTGCGCAATTGCTCGACGAGCTTGACGTATTCGGGGTCCGTGTCGGCCGCCGGGCCGGTCCAGGCCGGAAGCTGTGCCTCGATCTCAGCCTGGCTGGGCCGAGTCTCGCGCCGTTCCTCGGCCATGTCCTTGCGCAATTGCAGAGGCATGTCCCAATACTGCGGGACCCCGATCTCGGAATAGAGCCACAGGCCCCCCAGAAGCACGACGCCCGCGATGGTGCCCGCGCCCGCGATGTTGGCCGCGCGCGGTGCGCTGCCCGCTCCGGTGGCCGCCTGCGCCGCCCGGTCCGCTTCGAGCAGGCGGCGCGATATTTCGACGCGGGTGCGTTCAGCCTCGTCTGGCGTCACGGTGCCGCGCGCCACGTCGCGATCAAGCTCGGACAATTGGTCACGGTAGACCTGCATGTCGAATTCGGCCGTCGCGCGGGCCGTGTCACTCGCGGGCGCAAAGAGCGCATAGCCCAGCGATACCACGATGATCAGTCCGGCCAAGGCGGCGAGGATCCAGAAACCCATGTGTCCTCCCGAGAAAAAAGTCACATCCGTTTAGCGGCATATGCGGCCCCGCAAAACCCCCCCTGACGTCGCAGTTGGACATCCCGCGAAAAGGTGATGTCGCATTTGTGCACCGTCGTGCCGTTCAATGCATTGGCGCTGCGGCGCGGCGCGCTATGGTCCCCCCGAATACGCCGCCCTGGACGCCGAAAGGATTCGCATGAAACGCTACTCCGCCTTTGCCATTGCCCGAGAAGGGCTGCGCTACCAACAGGGATGGGAAAAGGCCTGGGGCAGCCCGGAGCCGAAGAAACGCTACGACGCCATCGTCGTGGGGGCAGGCGGCCATGGCCTCGCGACCGCCTATTACCTTGGGAAAAACCACGGGATCACCAATGTGGCGGTGCTGGAAAAGGGCTGGCTCGGCGGCGGCAACACGGGGCGCAATACCACGATCATCCGGTCGAACTATCTCCAGGACCCCTCGGCCGCAATCTATGAAAAGGCGCGTTCGCTTTACGAGACGATGAGCCAGGACCTGAACATGAACGTCATGTTCTCGCCCCGCGGCGTCATCATGCTGGCCCAGACCCATCACGAGGTCCGGGGCTACCAGCGCACGGCGCATGCGAACGCGCTTCAAGGCGTCGAGACCCAGTTCATCGGTCCGGAAAAGGTCAAGGAACTGGTGCCGATCATCGAACTGAAAGGCCCGCGCTACCCGGTCCTGGGCGGGCTCTGGCAGCCGCGCGGCGGTACCGCCCGTCACGATGCGGTGGCCTGGGGCTATGCGCGGGCCTGTGCGGGCATGGGCATGGACATCATCCAGAACTGCGCCGTCACGGGGATCGAGACCGAGGGCGGGCAGGTCAAGGCGGTGAACACCTCCAAGGGCCGGATCGAGACCGGCAAGCTGGCCGTCGTGGTCGCAGGTCATTCGAGCGAACTCGCCGACATGGCGGGCTTCCGTCTGCCCATCGAATCCGTGGCGCTTCAGGCGCTCGTGTCCGAACCGATCAAGCCCTGCATGGACGTGGTCGTCATGGCGAACACCGTCCACGGCTATATGTCTCAGTCCGACAAGGGCGAGATGGTCATCGGCGGCGGAACGGACGGGTTCAACAACTACACCCAGCGTGGCAGCTTCCATCACATCGAGGAAACCGTCCGCGCGCTGATCGAGACCTTCCCGATGATCTCGCGCCTCAAGATGCTGCGCCAGTGGGGCGGGATCGTGGATATGACCGGCGACCGCTCGCCGCTGATCTCTAAGACCCCCGTGGGCGGCATCTTCGTCAACTGCGGCTGGGGCACCGGCGGGTTCAAGGCGATCCCCGGCTCCGGCTGGGCGATGGCGGAACTCGTGGCCAAGGGTGAACCCGGCCCGCTCGCCGCCGCATTTGGCATCGACCGTTTCCGCGAGGGCCGCTTCATCGACGAAAGCGTCGCCGCCGGCGTGGCGCACTGACGGATCCGGGCGATGTCGTTCCTGTCCTTCCTCCTGTCGCTCATCGGGCTGGGTGCGGATGCGCCCGCGACCGGTGGCGTCTCGGCGCTGGCTACGGCGGTCGATTATGATCGTCTCGCGGGCGCAGGGCTGGACGAAACATGGCCCGAGGACTTCAGAATGACCCCGGCGCATCTCACGGTAATCCGCGCGATGAAGCTCGACCTCGCCACCTATGAGGTGGGCGCGCCGCAGCTGTCGCTTGCCGATCCTTACAAGGTGCCGCAGGACGAGCTTTTCGCCCAGGTGCTGGGTCCCAGGGCGACTGCCGGTGATGTCGAGGATTTCCTCCTTACCCTCCCTGCCGCGATGCGCACCTTCTTTGCCGAGGCCGAGATCGCGCCGGGCGCCTATGAGACCCGCAACATGCCGCTCGCCGTGCTCGTCGAACGCGCGGGGATTGACGGGGCCGCGCCCGGTCGTCTGGACCTCACGCCCGAGTTGATCGCGCTTGCTCGGTCACTGACCTGGGAGTGGCCACATGAGGACGAAATCTACGAGGCGCGGTCCAACGGTGCTCTCCCGGGGCCCTCGGTCGACGCAAAGCGTCCCTATGGCGACATGACCTACTACGCGCTCGACGTGCACCGCGTCCTGGGCTGGCCGGTCGAGATCCGCGACGAGAGCGGCTGGATCCGCACGACGCCCGAGCAGGACGCGACGGCTGCGGCGCTTCATGCCCTCATGCTGCCGGTGGCGCAGGTCCTCGTTGAACACGCGACCATGTCGAATGTTGCGGAGACTGCGCAATGATCTGCCTATATCCGTTCCGCAATCTGTCGGCCGGGAACCACGTCACGGATGCTGACGTTCTCTCTCCAACTGCGATACGCAACCGCAATGGAGATATGACATGTCCAACTACGAACCCCCGCGCACCGACGTGCATCAAGCACCGCGCGACACGACCCACACCGTTCACACCACGCATACCGAGAAGCGCGGCAACTCCGGCATGGCCTTTGTCGTCGGCATCCTTGTCGTCGTCGTGGCCGTGCTCGCCTTTTTCGTCTTCGGCAACGACGGCGCGACCGAAACCGCCGGTGGCTCGGACGTCAACGTCACCATCGACGGTGCCGGCGACGCCGCGAACGACGCATCGCGCGCCATTGAAGGCGCCGCCAACTCGATCGGCGATGCCGCGACCGACATCGGCAACGCCGCTCAGGACGTTGGAGAAGACGTGGAAGCCGCTGCCAACGACGCGGCCAATTGACGCTGACCTGACCCTTTCCGCGCCCCTTCGGGGCGTGGCCCATACCGCTGTGAACCCGGCTCTCCCAGAGGGCCGGGTTTTCTGCGCGCCCGCCCCACACGACCACACCCCCAATGCCCTCAGTGTCGCCAATCCGGCGGCATCTGCCTACCGAAAGGAGCCCGCCCCGTGCTGATCCTCACCTGTCCCTATTGCGGCGTGGACGCCTGCGAGACCGAGCTTGCGCCGGGCGGCGAAGCCCATGTGAAACGGGCCGGGCCCGGATCGGACGACGCGGCCTTCGAGACCTATATGTTCGACCGTGCGAACCCAAAGGGGCCGCATCTGGAGCGCTGGCGTCATGCCTATGGCTGCGGCAAATGGTTTCTCGCCGCCCGCGATACGGTGACGTTGCAGGTCTATGGCACCTATTTGGCACAGACCACCGAACCCCCGGCGAACATCATCGCTGAAATCCGCAAAGTGCACCCGAACTGGGAGTGGAACACATGAGCTATCGTCTGGACGGCAAGGGGCGGCTTCTCGACCGCACCAAGAAACTCCGCTTCACTTTCAACGGGCGGTCGATGACGGGCTATGCGGGCGATACGCTCGCCTCGGCGCTTCTGGGCGAAGGGCAGGTCATGCAGGGCCGGTCCTTCAAGTATCACCGCCCGCGCGGGCCGGTGGGTTCGGGCGTGGAAGAGCCGAACGCGCTCATGAACCTCGGGCAGGGTGCCCGGTTTGAACCCAACCAGCGCGCCACCACCACGCCGCTCTTCGACGGGCTGACCGCGAAGACCCAGAATCACTGGCCGTCGCTCGACTTCGACATCGGTGCGGTCAATGATCTGGGCGCGCGCTTCCTGTCGGCAGGCTTCTACTACAAGACCTTCATGTTCCCGCGCTTTGCCTGGCACAAGCTCTACGAGCCCTTCATCCGCCAGTCCGCCGGTCTCGGCGCCGTGCCGAAGGAGCCGGACGCGGACAGCTATGAACACACCTACCACCACACCGATGTGCTGATCATCGGCGGCGGTGTCGCGGGGCTTGCGGCGGCCAAAGCGGCGGCGGCGGGCGGTGTGCGCGTCATGGTGCTGGAACAGACCCCGCATTGGGGTGGTCGCGCGCCGGTGGACGGGGGCGAGATCGACGGGATGTTGCCCGAGGACTGGATCAAGGCCACGGTCGAAGAGCTTGAAAAGGCGGAAAATGTCACGCTCCGGCTCAACTGCATGGGGGCAGGGGTCTATGATCACGGCTACGTGCTGGGCTACGAGCGTGTGGCCGATGCCACGCCTGCCGATGGCCGGCCGCGCCACCGCCTGTGGCGCATCCGCACCCGGCAGATCGTGACCGCGACCGGGGCGATCGAGCGGCCGTTGTCCTTCCCCTCGAACGACGTGCCCGGCGTGATGCTGGCAGGCGCCGTGCGCGACTACGTGGTGAACTGGGGCGTGGCCCCCGGCAAGCGCGTGGTCGTCGTGACCAACAACGATGACGCCTATCTCACCGCCGAGATCCTCAAGGAAAACGGCATCGAGGTGCCCGCGATCATCGACGCGCGGCCCACCGTAACCAATCCCCGCGCGGGTCGTCTGCGCAAACAGGGCGTTCAGGTCCTGACCGGCAAGGCCATCGCGGGCGTGAAGGGCAAGAAGGCCGTGCAATCGGTGCTTGTGACCGACCTGTCGGGCGCCGGCAACGGCGAGGTCATCGCTTGCGACGCGGTTGCCATGTCGGGCGGCTGGTCGCCGGTCGTTCACCTGTGGTCCCATTGCGGCGGCAAGCTGTTGTGGGACGATCGCGAAGCGATGTTCGTTCCCGACGCGACCCGTCCGCCGAAAGGCGCGGACGGGCAGGGTTTCGTCCTCACCGCCGGTGCTGCTTCGGGCAAGCTCTGGCTCGCCGATGCGGTGGCCGACGCCTTTGAAGCCGGTCGCCAGGCGGCCAAGGCGGCGGGCGGCACGCTCACCCGCAAGACCGCGCCCAAAGTGCCCGCCGTCGAGCGTCAGCCGATCATGCCGGTCTGGATCATGCCCACGGGCGCGGGCCCGGAGAAGCGCATGAAGATGTGGCTCGATTTCCAGAACGATGTGAAGGTGTCGGATGTGCAGCTTGCCGCCCGCGAAGGTTACGCGAGCGTCGAGCACACGAAACGCTACACCACTCTCGGCATGGCGACGGATCAGGGGAAGCTGTCCAACATCAACGGCTTGGCGGTGCTTTCTGATGCGTTGGGTCAAGGTATCCCGCAGACCGGGACGACCACCTTCCGTCCGCCCTATACCCCCATCTCGATGGGTGCGATCGGCGGCGAGGCGCGCGGTCCTCTGTTCCAGCCGATCCGCCAGACCCCGATGGCCGACTGGCACCAGAGCCACGGTGCGGATTGGGAGCCGGTCGGGCACTGGCGGCGCGTCTATGCCTACCAGCGCCCCGGCGAGAGCGTGCACGAGGCGGTGAACCGCGAAATTCTGAACACCCGTCAGAACGTCGGCATCCTCGACGCCTCGACTCTGGGCAAGATCCTCGTCAAAGGGCCGGATGCGGGCAAGTTCCTCGACATGCTCTACACCAACATGATGTCCACGCTCCCCGTGGGCAAATGCCGCTACGGCCTCATGTGCAACGAGAACGGCTTCCTGTCCGATGACGGCGTTGTCGTGCGCCTGTCCGAGGACAGCTGGCTCTGCCACACGACGACCGGGGGCGCGGATCGCATCCATGGGCACATGGAGGACTGGCTCCAGTGCGAATGGTGGGACTGGCAGGGGTTCACCGCCAACCTGACCGAGCAATACGCGCAGGTGGCCGTCGCGGGCCCCAACGCCCGCAAGGTGCTCGAAGCTCTGGGCGGTATGGATGTCTCGAAAGAGGCGCTGCCCTTCATGACTTGGGCCGAGGGCACGCTGGGCGGTTTCCCGGCGTGGGTCTACCGGATCAGCTTCTCGGGCGAACTGGCCTATGAAATCGCGGTGCCTGCCAACCATGGTGCCGCGCTCTGGGCCAAGCTCATCGAACTGGGCGGGGATTTCGGCCTTGCCCCCTACGGCACCGAAGCGATGCACATCATGCGGGCCGAGAAGGGCTTCATCATGATCGGCGACGAAAGCGACGGCACGGTCATTCCGCAGGATCTGGGCCTTGGCTGGGCGATCTCGAAGAAGAAGGCCGACTATCTGGGCAAACGCGCACAGGAGCGTGTCGATATGGCGCGTCCCGACCGCTGGCAGCTCGTGGGGCTGGCCACGCTTGACGGCACGGTCATTCCGGACGGCGCATATTGCGTGGGCGAGGGCACCAATGCCAACGGCCAGCGCAACATGATCGGGCGCGTGACCTCGACCTACTACAGCCCCACCGTGGGCAAGGGGATCGCCATGGGACTCATCGAACGCGGGCCGGAGCGGATGGGCGAGGTCGTCGATTTCGCCACCCTCGACGGCACCGGCACTGTCATCAAAGCGAAAATCGTGGATCCGGTGTTCTACGACAAAGAAGGAGCCAAGGCCGATGTCTGATACCCTTGCCCCCCAACCCGTCTCGGCGCTGAAGGGCGCCCGGTCCGAAGGTTTCGCGACCGTCCGTGACACCGGCCCGCGCGGGATGATCACCCTTCGTGGCAAGGGCGAGACCCTTGCCAGAATGGCCGCGGCCATCGGCGTCGCGCTGCCAGACATGCTGGGCGTCACGACGGGCGAGGGCGTCGCGCTCGCCTGGATGTCACCCGACGAACTCATGGTGCTTTGCGCCTATGATGCGGCCCCGTCGCTTGCCGACCGTATCGCGGCGGCAACCGCAGGGGATCATGCACTCGTCGCCGTCGTGTCGGATGCACGCTCCATCTTTGCCGTGGAAGGCAAACTCGCCCGCGACGTCATCGCCAAGGTCTCGCCCGTCGAAGTGGGCGCCGTGGCCGAGGGTCAGGTCCGGCGCACCCGCTTTGCGCAGGTCGCTGCTGCCTTCTGGCGCGTCGAGGGTGGGTTCGAGGTCATGTGCTTTCGCAGCCAGTCGCCCTATGTCTATGGCCTTTTGTCCAATGCGGCGCGGGTCGGGTCCGAACTGAACCTGTGAACCTCACCTGATCGGCGCTGACGCTCGGTTCATGCAACCTGTCCCGTGAAGAAGCGGGGCAGGTTTTCCTTGTATGCTGGCGGGGTTTGGTGGCGGGAGCCGCGACCGTGGGCGGCAGCGGCCCGGTCGTGACATGAGAGTGAAAACGCAGTCGTAGGGGCAATTGTTCCGCACATTCGATGTTCACAGGCAAATACCTGTATTCCCGATGGTTTCGCTCGGTTCCCCTTGACCTTGCCCGCCCCTGCGGCCCATCTAAGCAGCAACAGACAACTCAGACTACAGGGGGCCCAAATGGCTTTTGAACTTCCCGATCTTCCCTATGCTCACGACGCGCTTGCCGATCTCGGCATGTCGAAAGAGACCATGGAGTATCACCACGACATCCACCACAAGGCCTATGTCGACAACGGCAACAAGCTGATCGCGGGCACCGAGTGGGAAGGCAAGTCGATCGAAGATATCGTCAAGGGCACCTACAACGCTGGCGCCGTGGCGCAGTCGGGCATCTTCAACAACGCCTCGCAGCACTGGAACCACACCCAGTTCTGGGAAATGATGGGCCCGCAGGACGGTATGCCCGGCGAAGTCGAAAAGGCGCTGACCGAGGCCTTCGGGTCGGTCGACAAGTTCAAGGAAGAGTTTGCCGCCGCCGGTGCCGGCCAGTTCGGCTCTGGCTGGGCCTGGCTCGTGAAAGACACCGACGGTTCGCTCAAGGTGACCAAGACCGAAAACGGCGTGAACCCGCTCTGCTTCGGCCAGACCGCTCTGCTTGGCTGCGACGTGTGGGAACACTCCTACTACATCGACTTCCGCAACAAGCGCCCGGCTTACCTGTCGAACTTCCTCGACAAGCTCGTGAACTGGGAAAACGTCGCCTCGCGCATGTGATCCCGCCGCCTGCTTCGGTGGGCGCGACCAAAGTTTGTCTTGCACCCGCAGGACCGAAGGCCTCCCAATCGGGGGGCCTTTTCGCTTGTGGAGGACGCGGTGGAGACGACGAAAGACAGGCTGACATTCGACCGGGTCTATCCCGTGACGCCCGCCCGGCTCATGTGGGCGCTGACCGACACCGGCGCGCGCGAGACTTGGGGGAAGCCCTCCGAGACGATCACGCTCACGATCGAAGGCGAGGCCTGGACCGGCGGGACCGAAGTGCAGACCTGCATCATCGACGGCGCGCCCAAGTTCCGGGTCGAGGTGCGCTGGATCATGGTCGCCCCCCGGCTTCTCATCTGGCACGAACGCGCGACCTACGGCGGCAACCCCATGCACGAGGCCGAGGTGTCGCAAGCCGTCGCTGACGACCCCGCGGGCGCGGCGCTCGCCATGAAGATCGAGGCCATGAGTTTCACCGGTTCGGACGGTATCGCTGGCCTGCGTCAGGGGTACGGCGGCGCGCTCGACTCGCTCGGGCGGTTCCTTGGGCGCTTGCCGGCGGGAACCTGACCAAACGAAAACGCCGAGGAACCCCCGGCGCAGTTCCCGCGTTTTTCTGTCAAACCATTGACAGGAGGACCAAATGGCAGATCGACACAGATCGCAGGATGGCCGCAGCGAAACCGAGGAGATCCTTGGTGGCACGCCCGAAAAACCCGACCCCACCGCGCAACAGGGCCGTGAGGGCGGCAATATCGCCCGCAAGGTCGGCACCCGCGACGAGGAAAAGCAGGTCGACGAAACGAGCGCCGGAAAGACCGGCGTGCTCGGGCAGGACAAGAATGACTCCGGCGACAAGGAGAAAGTGTAATGGCTCAGATTGACACCGGCACATGGGTGCTCGTCGCCGACAGTGAAAAGGCGCTGTTTCTGGAAAACGTGGCGGACGGGCAGGACCCCCACCTTGTCGTGCGCCGTGAGGAGCATCAGGACAATCCGTCGGACCGCGAACAGTCGGCCAACCGTCCCGGTCGGATGAACGATGGCGGGCCGGGCCAGAAGTCCGCCCTCGACGACACCGACTGGCACGAGCTCGCCAAAGAGCGGTTTGCCTCGGATCTGGCCGACATCCTCTACCGCCGCGCGCACAGGGGCGATTTCGACAAGATCGTGCTGGCTTGCGCGCCGCAGGTGCTTGGCGACTTGCGCCCGGAACTGCACAAGGAGGTGCTCGACCGCGTCGTCGGCGAGGTTCCCAAGGTCCTGACCAATCACACGCTCACCGACATCGAGAAGATCGTGAAACAGGAACTTGAAGACGCCTGACCCTCTTTTGCGCCGGCAACGGGGTCCAGGTGGTCGGGTATGTTACCATGAAGGGGTCGCCACGCGCGGCCCCTTCGTCTTTGCACAAGGGGTCCTGTCATCGCGATCACGTTTCCTGCGGGCGCTCGACGTCCTCGCGGCTGGCGACCCTCTGCGCAGGCGCACAGGTCGCGCCCCACTGTCTGCGGCCACGTCACGGCCTGCCGGGCTGACGCGCGGGGCGCCAGCAACGACCCTCGTCACCCGATCCCGCGCGAAGGAGCCGTCGTGAGCGACACCGTAAGGGGCCTTTTGGCCATCATTCTCGCCTGCGTGGTCTGGGGGCTTTCCAGCATCCATTACAAGGCGCTGGCCCATGTGCCGCCGGAGGAGGTGCTGTCCCATCGCACACTCTGGTCTCTGGTGTTCTTCGCCGGGATCCTGGTCGTGACGGGGCGGGCAGGGTCACTCTGGGCGCTCGTCACCGGTCCGCAACGGGGCAAGGTGGCGCTCGCCGCCCTGATGATTTCGATCAACTGGTATTTCTTCATTTTCTCGGTGCAGACCGGCCGGGCGCTGGGGGCGTCGCTGGGCTACTACATCTTTCCCCTCGTGGCGGTGCTGCTCGGCGTCATCTTCTTTCGCGAACGGCTCGGACCCTTTCGCATCGCCGCGGTGGCGCTCGCCGCCGTCGCGGTCACGATCCTGACCGTGGGCCTTGGCCAACCGCCGTGGATTTCCCTGCTGCTCGCCTTTACCTTCGGTCTCTATGGCGTTGTGAAAAAGGGACTTGCCGCCTCTGCCGTCACCTCGGTCGCGGGAGAGGTCCTTCTACTGGCCCCGGTTGCCATGATCTGGCTCGTGGGTATCTATGCCTTTGGCTGGGGCGGCATCACGGGTCGTGTCGTCGGGGCTTTTGGCGCCAATGCCCACGACACCATCATGCTGGCCTTCGCGGGCGTGATCACCGGCCTGCCGCTCGTGCTGTTTTCCTACGGTGCGCAGTGGCTCAATCTCGGACTGGTCGGTATTCTCAACTACCTTAACCCGACGCTCCAGTTCCTCGTCGCGACCTTCCTGTTCCTCGAGCCCGTGACGCGGTGGCACATGATCGCCTTGCCCATCATCTGGATCGCGCTCGGACTCTATTCCGTGTCACTCCTGCGTCACGACAAGGCACCATCCAACCGCGTCGCCATCGCGGGCACGTCGGGCACCACGGTCACGAAGTCCAGAAGCGACGCATCGGCAAAGCCCTGAGCGATGACGTGGCGCATGAGAGCCATGAGCGGGTCCCAGTAGCCTTCGGTGTTGAGCAGCAGGATCGGTTTCTCGTGCAGGCCAAGCTGCCGCCAGGTCAGGGCCTCGAAGAACTCGTCGAGCGATCCGGCGCCTCCGGGGAGCATCACCACCGCGTCGGCGTTCATGAACATGACCTTCTTGCGTTCGTGCATGGTTTCCGTGACCACGAACGAGGTGAGGTCAGTTTTGCCCACCTCCCACTTCATCAGATGCACCGGGATCACGCCGAAGGTATCGCCGCCCGCGGCCTGTGCCGCCCGCGCGACCGTGCCCATGAGACCCACGTCGCCCGCCCCGTAGACGAGTTGCCAGCCGCGCTTGGCGATGAGCGTGCCGGCTTCCTTCGCGGCGGCCTCATAGGCCGGTTTGGCCCCCATGCGTGAGCCGCAATAGACACAGACGGATGCTTTGCGCTTGGACATGGGACCCCCGAAGGCTTTGAACGATAGTTTGTTTTGACCCGTGATAGGCCCATTGCTATGGTCGCTCAACCCGCGAGAACAGCGGGCCCTCCGGGCCGGATTTCAGGCTGCCAAGGGGGACGGGGAAAGGGATAGACATGATCGCCTTGCTACGGGGCTGGCTCGGTTGGGCGCTGGGGCTGATCGCCGTGGCGCTCGTCGCGCTGGTCGGACTGATCGCCACTTACGAGAAACCGACAGAGCCGGAAGAGGCCGCCGGTCTTGCCGGACTGCCGACCGAGGACGCCCCGCCCGAGGCGGCCGCCGTAGGGGGCGTTGGCGATAGTGGCGATGACAGCGCCGCTCCCGTCGCGGGAAGCACCCCGTCCGAAACCACGCAGGCGACGCAAACCGACCCGACGCCCGAGACAGCGGACGAGGCAACGGCCGAGACAACGAACGAGGCCGAAGCTCCCGCCGACCCGGCACCCGACAGCGCCGAAGCCACGACGCCTGCGCCACTCCCGCCGCCCGACTTCGACGTGGTCCGCGTGTCGCCCGATGGGTCTGCCGTGGTCGCGGGATTTGCCGAACCCGGGGCCGCGATCGAGGTGCTCGTCGACGGCACGAAGGCCGCCGAAGCCGCCGCGGACGGGGCAGGGAACTTTGTCGCGCTCTTCGATATGACGCTCATCGACCGCCCGCAGGTCCTGCAGCTCTCTGCCGCCCGCGACGGGGGCGAGCGGGTGCTCTCCGAGACGACCTTCATCATCGAGCCGATGCCGAAACTCGCCGCCGTCGATCCCGCGCCCGAAGTGCCGCCTGCCCCGGAGACTGCCGAGCAACAGGCCGAGACTCCCCCATCTCCCTCCGTGGAGTCACAAGACCCTGCCGCACCCGAGACCACGGTCGAGGCCGAGACTGATCTGGCGATGGCCGACACAACAGGCGATACGCCCGACGCGTCTCCCGCCGAAAGGCTTGCCGGGGTCTCCAGCGAACCGATGCCCCCCACACAGCAGGGCACTCCTGCGCCCGGAATGCCGTCGACCGAGCCTCCGACCACGGAAGCGCCGACCACCGAAGCCCCGACCATGGAGGCACCGGCCATGGAGGCACCGGCCACGAATGCCGAGGACCCCGCGCGCGTGGCCGCCGTCGAGCCGTCCGTCCCGACCCCCGGACAGGCCGCTCCCAGCGCCGGCACCGAGGCACCGCCGCTCGCCGCTGCTTCGCTCGCCCCCCGCATCCTTCGGGTGGATCGCGACGGCATCAAGGTGATGGAAGACCCTGTGGCCGAGGCGCTGTCCATCGACACCATCGCCTATGAGGACGACGGCGCGGTCACCCTCACGGGTCGCGGCTCGGTGGATACGACCGTGCGGCTCTACCTCGACAACAGTGTCCTCGGGGACGCGGCGGTGGACGCCGCGGGGCGCTGGTCCCTGACCGAGGGCGACATCGTGCCCGGCGTCTACAGCTTGCGCGCCGATGCGCTCGACGCCGAGGGCAAGGTCGTCGCCCGCGTCGAAACACCCTTCAAACGCGAGGACCCTGCGCGGCTCGTCGCGCAAACGACGCCACAGGCTGTTCCGTCAGAGGCCGGTGGTGCCACGGATACACCTGACGCGACCCCAGCGATGGACACCACTCGGCCCGTCCAAGCGGACGCACCCGCCGTGGACGAGAGCATCGCCACGCCGGACACACCCCCGACCGGGGTCCCGTCGCCGGCCAGGCCCGACGCAACCGATGCGGCAAATACTGCCGCAGCACCCGGCGAGCCGCAGCCCGACCCCATGCCGACGCCGCCCGCCACCACGGGCACCGAGGCGCCCCCGGTGGTCGCTGTCACGGTGCAGCCCGGTTCGACCCTCTGGGCCATCGCCACCGAGCGCTACGGCGAGGGCATCCGTTATGTGCAGGTCTTCGAGGCCAATCGCGACAAGATCCGCGATCCCGACCTTATTTATCCCGGCCAGGTCTTTGAACTGCCGGGACAATAAGGCACAGGTCACTCGCTCGGTGAGCACAGGCTCGCCTCTGGCCATTCCCGCGGCAAGCGCCTAGTGTCGCGCCCTGATTTCAGGGACCGGGAGAACGGCAGATGCGTGGGATGGGCAGCGGCGGCAAACGCACGGTAAGCGACGCGCGCCTTGACGGGACGCAGGCGGGATCGGGATGGCGCACGATCAAGCGGGTCTCGCCCTATCTCTGGCCGAAAGGCGAACACGAGGTCCGGGTCCGCGTGGTCATCGCCATGGTGATGCTCGCCGCCTCGCAGATCATCACCGTGGTCACGCCGCTATTCTACAAGGCAGCGGTGGATTCGCTGACCGGCGAGCCTTCGGACAACCCGGCGTGGATGCTGGCCATCGGGGCCATCGGCCTGACCGTGGCCTATGGCGTGGCGCGGTTCATGTCCGTGGGCTTCACCCAGGGGCGCGACTGGATCTTTGCCACCGTGGCGCAACGGGCGCTGCGCGCCATGGCGATCCAGACCTTCCGCCATATCCATGCGCTGTCCCTGCGCTATCACATCACGCGCAAGACGGGCGGTCTCAGCCGGATCATGGAACGCGGCGTGAAGGGGGTCGAGTTCCTCCTGCGGTTCCTCTTGTTCAACATCGTGCCGCTCTTCATCCAGCTTGGCCTGACGGTCATCGTGTTCTTCGTGCTTTTCGACATCTGGTATGTGGTGGCCGTGGTGGCGACGATCGGGATCTACATCCGCTTCACCTTTGCCGTGACCGAATGGCGGGTGAAACTGCGCAAGCAGATGAACGACGAGGACACGCAGGCCAACCAGAAGGCCATCGACAGCCTCCTGAACTACGAGACCGTGAAGTATTTCGGCGCTGCCGAACGCGAAGCCACGCGTTATGACGTGTCGATGGCAGGCTACGAGAAGGCGGCGGTCAAGACGACCCAGTCGCTCGCCTTCCTGAACGCCGGGCAGGCCTTCATCATCACGGCGGGTCTCGTCGCCGTGATGATCCTTGCTGCCGTGGGTGTGCAGAACGGGCAGCTCTCGACCGGCGATTTCGTCATGGTCAATGCCTACATGATCCAGATCACCATGCCCCTGAACTTCCTGGGTTCGGTCTACCGCGAGATCCGGCAGGCGCTGGTCGACATGGCCGAGATGTTCGACCTGCTCGAACAGCCCGCCGAGGTCACAGACAAACCGGGCGCGCCCGACCTCAACGTGACCGGTGGCGCGGTGGAACTCGACGCGGTCGAATTTTCCTACGATCCCGCCCGGCCCATTCTGCACGGTGTGACGATCCGCGCGGCGGCGGGCGAGACGGTGGCCATCGTCGGCCCGTCGGGCTCGGGCAAGTCAACCATCGGTCGACTGATGTTCCGCTTTTATGATGCGACCGGCGGCGCGATCCGCATCGACGGGCAGGATATCCGCGACGTGACGCAGGAGAGCCTGCAGAAGGCCATCGGCGTGGTGCCACAGGACACCGTGCTCTTCAACGACACGATCCGCTACAACATCGCCTACGGCAAGGAAGGCGCGACATTTGCCGAGATCGAGGCGGTGGCCAAGGCCGCGAAGATTCACGACTTCATCCAGTCGCTGCCCGAAGGCTACGACACCCCGGTGGGCGAGCGCGGTCTGAAGCTGTCGGGCGGTGAGAAGCAGCGCGTCGGGATCGCGCGCACGCTGCTCAAGAACCCGCCGATCCTGCTTTTGGACGAGGCGACCTCGGCGCTGGATACCGAGACCGAGCGCGACATCCAGACGAGCCTCAAGGCGATGGGCGTCGGGCGGACCGTGATCACCATCGCGCACCGGCTGTCCACCATCGCCGATGCCGACCGGATCGTGGTGCTGGAGAACGGCGTCGTGCGCGAAGAGGGGCGGCACGACGAGCTGATCGCGCTCAACGGGAAATATGCGTCCATGTGGGCGCGGCAGCTGGCCGAGGACGAGGAAGAGGCGGCCTGATCTTCCGGGGTTTCGGATTGCGCTACGCGCAATCCGACCGGTTGGGGGGCTAGCCCCCCAAACCCGCCAATGCATTTATGAAGCCGTGAAGGGCAGGGGCGCGACCGGTTATTCCGCGGCCTTGATGTCGCCAGGCTTGTGGGCGTCCGAGCGATCGTGATCCTCATCGTCGGTCGGAGCAGGCGGTCCCTCGACCGCGTCGCCCGTGGCGTCACGCCGGGCGGCGAGGAGCACGTCCAGTTCGTCGGCGGTGGGCGCGCGGTCGCCTTCGTCCGTCTCGGCGCCGGTGTCGTCGAAGTCCCACAGGATCTCGTCGATCTGAGTGCGTTTCGCCTGCCGGGCCAAAGCCAGGTCACGGGCGGTCCGCGAGGATTTTCCCCAGCTCATCGACTTCAGTTGCGCGTAGCTCTGGTAGGCACCGACGCCCAGCCAGATGCGCAGTGCCAGCATCGAGGGGGTGAAGACCAGCGTCAGGATCGTCGCGATCCCGAGGCCAAAGACCACGGCGGTGGCCAGTTGCACCCACCAGAGCGCGGTGGGTGCATTGACCGAATAACCGCCACCGATGAAGTCGAAGGACAGGCCGAACATCATCGGCGCGAGCCCCGCCATGGTTGTGATCGTGGTCAGGAGCACCGGGCGGATCCGGTCCTCGGCGGTGCGCACGATCGCCTCGATCCGGGGCATGTAACGGGAATAGTCCTGGTACGTGTCGATAAGGACGATGTTGTTGTTCACCACGATTCCGGCGAGCGCCACGACCCCGGTGCCGGTCATGATGACCGAGAAGGGCTGGCCCATGACGAGCATCCCGAAGAGCACGCCGGCGCTCGAAAGCACGACCGCGAGCAGCACCAGCACCGAATTGTAGAAGGAGTTGAACTGCGCGAGCAGGATGATGAACATGAGAAACAGCGCGCCGGCAAAGGCCTGACCGAGAAACGCTGTCGATTCCGACTGGTCCGCAAAATCCCCGGCCCATTCGTAGTCGATCCCCGGCGGCAGCACACCCGAACCGAGCCAGTCCTCGATCACGCCGATCCGTTCCGTCGCGGTCACCGGCGTCTTGCGCCAGTCACCCGGTGCGTCCGTCGCGGCGATAAAGGCGTCGGCTTCGGTCAGCGGCAGCACACGCCCGGTCTCCGGTGCGCCCTCGGGCCCGGTCAGGAGCACGAGGTCCGGGGTCACTGCGGCCTTTACGTCGAAATAGCGCGACTGGTTGATCCGGTCGATCTGGGCCAGCGTGGGCACCGCGCGACGTTCGACAAAGTTCGAGATCGGGACGAGTCCCTCCTGTGTGCGGACCCTGAGGTTGTCGAGTGTGGCGAGCGTCCTGTCGGACTCGGGAAAGCGGACGCGGATCTCGATCTCCTCGTCCGAGCCGTCGATGCGCATCGTGTCGAGGAGGAGGCCCGTGGTCACAAGCTGCACCATGCCGCCCACCGTGGCCACGTCGGTGCCGTAGCGCCCGGCCTCTTCCACGTCGATGTCCAATTCCCAGTCGATGCCGGGCAGGGGGCGCGTGTCCTCGACCAGTTCGAGACCCGGCAGGTTCGTCAGAAAGTCGTTGGCCTCGGCCGTGGTGGCGAGCAGCGTGTCCCAGTCGTCGCCCTTGAGGCGCAGGTGGACGGGCTTGGTCGAAGCCGGGCCACCGGCCACCCCGATCACCTCGGTCTGCACGCCAGGCAGCCCTGCGAGCCGATCCTTCAGCACCTCGAGCACGACCTTGCCGTCATAACTGTCGTCGCGAACCGTGCGCGTATAGGGGATGACCCCGAGCAGCTTGGCCTCTTCGGTGTAGGAGGGCCGGTCCTCAAAGGTCGCGATCTCGATCTGGACCTGTCCGATCTGGTCGCGCGGCCCGGCGGCCCCGCCGGTGTTCTGGTTGAGACCGCCCTCACCGGCGAAGGCAAAGGCGTTCTTGATCCCCGGGGTGGCGAGCACGATCTCCTCGACCCGCGCCACCATGGCATCCTTTTCCTCGACCGAGAGGTTGCCGCGCCCGCGCACATAGACGACGCCGGTTTCTGGCGCGGTGTCGGCAAAGAACTCGACCCCCTTGGAATTGCGGCTGAAATCCATGCCGATGCCAGCGATGAGCGCAACCACGGCAAGGATCGTGACCACCGGCATGACCGGATTGCCGACGAGGGCCTGGATGACGACGCCGAAGCCGGTGCGCCGGTGCCCGCCTTGCGGTGGCTTCGGGGCCCGTTTCGGCTTCACGCTGTCCATGAGGATGGTCAGGGCCAGCGCGAGCAGAAGGAACCCCGCGACGCCTGGCACCATGGCGGCCATGCCGCTCAGGGGATTGCCGTTCGGGAAAAGGTAGTCGGGGTTGGCCACTTGCAGCGCGGCGTAGAAGAGCCCGACCGCGACCACGGCCGTCAGCGCGAAGCGCAGCCAGATCGGCCAGGGCCGGATCACCCGGCTCGCGCGTTCAAGCGAGCGCGACATCCGCCCCGCGACCCCGCCCATAACGGGCAGGTAGATGAGCGCGACGAGCAACGAAGCGGAGAGCACGTAGATGATCGTTCGCGGCAGCATCCCCATGAACTCGCCCGGAATGCCGGGCCAGAAGAGCATGGGCAGGAAGGCACAGAGCGTCGTGGCGGTCGAGGACACGATGGGCCAGAACATCCGTTTGGCGGCCTCGGTGTAAGCCGTCATCGGCCCAACGCCCTCGGAAATCCGCTTGTCGGCATATTCCACGACCACGATGGCCCCATCGACCAGCATCCCGACGGCAAGGATCAGGCCGAACATGACAATGTTGTTGATCGCGACGCCCAGCACCGCAAAGAGCGCAAAGGTGAGGAGGAACGAGGTCGGGATCGCAAAGCCCACGAGCAGCGCCGAGCGCATACCGAGCGAGGCGAGCACCACGATCATGACAAGCGCGATGGCGGTGATCACGGACCCTTCGAGTTGGCTTACCATCGAGGCGACCATGTGGCTCTGGTCGTTGGAGAACCGCACGTCCACCGCGTCCTTGAGCGGTTCCGGCCAGTCCTCTGTGACTTCCGCCACCACCGCCTTCACCTCGTCCACCGTGTCGATAAGGTTGAAGCCCTTGCGCTTGACCACCTGCAGCGCGACCGTCGTGTCGCCGTTGAAGCGTGCGGTGCCCGCCTGATCCTCGAATGTCAGGCGTATCGAGGCGAGATCGCCCAGCGTCACGACGCTGTCGCCATTGACCTTCACGGGCAGGCTGTAAATGTCTGACACATCCGAAAAGCTCGACGGGATCTTGATCGCGGTGGCCCCCGTTGGCGTCGTGATCTGGCCCGCCGCGATAAGCTGGTTGTTGTTGACCACCACGTTGATCAACTCGCCCGCCGTGACGTTATAGGCCTCGAGCTTCAAGGGGTCGATCACGACCTCCATCATTTCGTCGCGTGCGCCGGTCAGCTGCGCCTCGAGCACCGCGTCCATGCCTTCGATCCGGTCCTGAACCTCCTTGGCCAGCCGCACGAGCATCCGTTCGGGCACGTCGCCGGTGAAATTCACGATGAGAATCGGGAACTCGGAAAAGTTGATCTCGTTGACCGAATATTTGTCGGCGCCCGCCGGAAACTGCGCCTCGGCCTTGTTCATCGCGTCCCGCACATCGGCGATGACCTTGGTCTTGTCCCAGCCGAACTCGAACTCGAGCGCGAGGCCGCCGTAGTTTTCGGCCGCCGTGCCCGTCATCGTCTTGAGCCCGTCGATATCGGCAAGCTCCTGTTCCATCACGCGCACGAGCAGGTTCTCGCTGTCCGCAGCCGAAATCCCGGGGAAGGGAACGGAAACGAAGAGCGCCGGGATCTCGATGTCCGGCTCGCCCTCTTTCGGCAGGCCCACATAGGCCGCTATCCCCGCCGTCAAAGACAGGATGATAAAGGCGATAACCATCCGCGCACGGGACGCGGCCCAATCGACCATGCCTGTCACAGCCCCGGCTCCCGATAGGTGACCTCGATCGGAACACCGTCCACCACGTAGTCCTGCCCGACAACGATGACCGCGACCTCGTCGGGCAAGCCGCCCAGCCAGACGCCGTCGGTCCCGTCGCGGATCAGCTCGACCGGCAGGAACCGGGCGACGTCGCCGTTCTCCGCGCCGCCCACGACGCGCACGCCCAGATCGCCATCGTCATTCAGGGTGAGCGAGGACTGCGGCAGGAGATGCGCCTTGCGCCCGGCGGTCTGGATCAGGATGTCGGCGGTCTGGCCGGCGCGGAACGTCAGGTCGTCGTTGGGTACCTCGGCCTCGACGCGGAATGTGCGCGTCACCGGATCGGCGGACCGTCCGACGAAGCGCACCGTGCCCATGACCTCCTGCCCGGTCGAGAGCCGCGCGCCGACCGCGGCGCCCTCGCTCACCCGCGCGATGTCGGCCTCGGCCACATAGCCCACCAGCCGGATTGGCGTCAGGTCCACGATAGTGGCGCAGGGGGCACCGGGTTGGAGTAGGCTACCCACCTCTGCCGTGTCGCTTTCCAGCACGCCGGGAAAGGGGGCCGTGATCCGGGTGTCGGCGAGCGCGCGTTCGGCCTGTGCCAGCGCGGCTTGGGCGGATTCGCGGGCCGATGTGGCCGCGAGCACGCGGGTTTCGGCCGCGAATCCCTCCTGGCTCAGGCTCTGGGCGTTGGCGAGGTTGCGTTCAGCTTCTGCCAGTGCGGCCTGTGCCTGCGCGATGCTCACTTCCTTGGTGCCGGGATCGAGCGCGCAGAGCAGATCGCCCTCAGCCACCATGGATCCCTTGGCGATGGGCGTCGATACGACCCGTCCAGCCGTTTCCGCCAGAAGCGACACTTCGCGATTGGCCTGCGTTTCGCCGCGCAAGACCACGGCCGAGTCGATTTCCTGCGCCTGCGACCTTTGCGCGATGACGCTCACGACATGCACGTCTCTGGGCGCGTCTTCCGTAGTTTCGGCGGTTTCGACAGGCGAGCCGAGGCCCAGGAAATCGCGCACCGCTTCCCGTTGAAACACGAGCAGGAAAAGCACGACAACCGTGATCAGCGCTGTCAGGATCGGGATCGGTCGCATTGGTCCGCTGTTCCCCATTTGGTACAATTCTTAACGAGATAGGACAGGAGGTGTCCCGCCACAACGGCCTCCCTCGCGTCATATGCGCATTTGATGAAGATTTGGATCATTTTTCGCTTTTGATCACCACCCATAGTCCCGCCCCTTGGCAAAGCTCGGGCCTTCGCGCTAAAGAGAGGCAGCAAAACAGGCACGACAGACGGCGGAGGCCGAGGATTTGAGCAATCCCGACAGTTTCATCGACGAGGTGACCGAAGAGGTTCGGCGCGACAAACTCTATGCGATCTTCCGCAAATGGGGTTGGGTCGGTGCCTTGGCCGTGATCGTCATTGTCGGCGGCGCTGCTGTGAACGAATATCTGAACGCGCGCGAGGCGCGCGAGGCGCAGGCGACGGGCGATGCGATCCTGACCGCCGTGGAAAGCGAAACCACCGAGGCGCGCATCGCGGCGCTCGAGGCCGTGCCCGCGACGGGTGACGCGGTTGCCGTGCTCGACCTGATCAAGGCCGCCGAAACCGAGGACCCAGCGACCGCCGACGCGCTTCTGGCCGGAGTCGAGGGGAACACGGCCTTTCCCGCGCTCTACCGTGACCTCGCCACGATGAAGCGGGTGACGCTCGCCAACAGCCCGATGGCGCCCGATGCCAAGATCGAAGCGCTCGTGCCCCTGACCCGCGCGGGCGGTCCGTTCCGCACGCTGGCGGAGGAACAGACGGCGCTGGCCGAGCTTGCCATGGGTGACACGGAAGCCGCACTGACCCGTCTTCAGGGGCTCTTGCAGGACGCCGAAGCCTCGTCGGACTTGCGGGATCGGGCGAGCCAGATCATCGTCGCCTTGGGCGGCACACCCGAATTCGGCGCGGTCGGTGCGCCTGAAACAACGAACTGAACGAATCCGTGGCGCCGCCCGATGGCGCCAGGGGCATGACATGGGTATCACAGGCCAAGGGGCATCACCTGCGCCAAGGCGGACCCGACGAGCGGACAAAGACGCGGCCCAAGGCGGCGCGGAATTGGGGGGCAAGACATGGCCGGGACGACAACGATCCGAGTTCTTCTCATCGGCGCGGTGGCCGCATTGGCCGCCTGTGACCGCGAAGTGATCTTCGAAGGCAAGCGCGAATCCCTTTTCTCTCCGGACCCCGCCGTCGTGGGCGAGGCCGCAGCGGCCCAATTCGCCGCGAACGAGGCCGAAGAGGGCACGAACCGGTCGGTGCCGATCTCGCTCTCCTCAATGAACTCGCTCGGGTCCTGGCCCGGCGTCGCGGGCGGGCCGACCCATAACCTGCCGCATCTCGCGTTCTCCGCCGCGCCGCAGGTGATGTTCTCGGTGCCGATCGGGCAGGGCTCGACCCGCAAATACAAGATCACCGCCGAACCCGTCGTGGCCGAGGGCCGCGTCTTTACCATGGACAGCCGCCTCAAGGTGACGGCCACCAGCACGGGCGGCGGCGCGCTCTGGAGCGTCGACGTAAACCGCCCCGGCGACCGGGGGCAAGAGGCTTCTGGCGGCGGCATCGCCTATGGCAACGGCATGGTTTATGTCTCGACCGGCGGTGGCGAGCTCGTGGCGCTGAACGCCGCGACCGGCGCAATCGTCTGGCGGCAGGACCTCGCGGCACCGGGATCGGGTGCTCCGACCTATGCCGACGGCACGGTCTATGTGCTCTCCGCCTACAACCGGCTCTTCGCCGTGACCGCCTCCAACGGCCGGGTCCAGTGGCAACTGCCCGGCACCCCCTCGACCCCCGGCGTGCTTGGCTCGTCGGCTCCCGCCGTGGCGGGCAACACGGTGATCGTGCCCTTCTCGATCGGCTCGCTGGTGGGGGTGGACCGGTCCACGGGACAACCTAGCTGGGCGCTTCCCGTCAAGGGCGTGCGCAAGGGCCGGGCCTATTCCGTCATCTCCGAGATCACCGGCGCGCCTGTCGTCTCCGGCTCCACCATCTACGCCCAGAACTTCTCGGGCGCAGGAATGGCGGCCACAACCGGGGGTCAGGCGCTGTGGACCTCGGACGAGGGCGCGACGGGTCCCGTGACCGTTGCGGGCGGATCGCTCTTCATGGTGTCCGACAGCCTCGAGTTGGTGCGCGTCAACGCCTCGACCGGAGATCGGATCTGGGGCGTGCCCCTTCCGGGCTATGTCAAGGACAACCCGCGCCGCCAGCGCACGGTCTACCCCTCCTACGGCCCCACGCTTGCGGGTGGTCGGCTCTGGGTCGCCTCGGGTGACGGTTACCTGCGTGCCTTTTCTCCGACCGACGGAGCGCTCGCAGCCGCCATCGAATTGCCGGCAGGCGCCGCCTCGCGCCCGGTCATCGTCGGCGGCGTCGCCTATATCGTGACGGAAAAAGGCACCTTGGTGGCTTTGCGTTAAGCGCCGAATGATGTAAGCGGGCGTCTTGATCGCTTCAGGACCGAAGACATGACCTTTACGCTCGCCATCGTCGGCCGACCCAATGTCGGCAAATCCACGCTGTTCAACCGCCTCGTCGGTCGCCGCCTCGCGCTGGTCGACGACCAGCCCGGCGTGACCCGTGACCTGCGCGAGGGCGACGCACGGCTGAACGACCTGCGTTTCACCGTGATCGACACGGCCGGGCTCGAGGATGCGACCGACGACAGCCTGCCGGGCCGGATGCGCCGCCTGACCGAACGCGCGGTCGAAATGGCCGATGCCTGCCTCTTTCTGATCGACGGGCGCGCGGGCGTGCTGCCCACCGACGAGATCTTTGCCGAGATCCTGCGCAAGAAGAACGCCCATGTGATCCTCGCGGCCAACAAGGCCGAAGGGAAGGCCGCAGACGGCGGCGTGATCGAGGCCTGGTCCCTGGGCCTTGGCGAACCTATCCGCCTCTCTGCCGAACATGGCGAGGGCATGGGCGAACTGGCCGAGGCGCTCGCGCCCCTCGTTAAGGAAGCGGCCGAGAAGGCCGAGGCGACCGCGCCCGAGGTCGATGTGGACGTGTCGGACGACGATGACATGGATGCCTCTGCGCGCCCCATCACCAAGCAGCGCCCGCTTCAGGTCGCCGTGATCGGCCGCCCCAATGCGGGAAAATCGACGCTGATCAACAAACTCCTCGGCGAAGATCGCCTGCTCACAGGACCCGAGGCCGGGATCACCCGCGACTCGATTTCCGTGGCCTTTGACTGGGCGGGCACGCCCACCCGGATCTTCGACACGGCGGGGATGAGGAAGAAGGCGAAAGTTCAGGAAAAGCTCGAGAAATTGTCCGTTGCCGACGGTCTGCGCGCGGTCAAGTTCGCCGAGGTCGTCGTGGTGCTTCTCGACGCCGCGATCCCCTTTGAACAGCAGGACCTGCGCATCGCCGACCTTGCGGAGCGCGAGGGGCGCGCGGTGGTGATCGCGGTCAACAAATGGGACGTGGAAGAGGACAAGAACGAGAAAATCCGGCTCCTGCGCGACAGTTTCGAACGGCTGCTGCCGCAGCTTCGGGGCGCGCCCCTCGTCACGATCTCGGCCAAGACCGGCAAGAACCTCGACCGCCTCCATGCCGCGGTGCTCAAGGCGCATGACATCTGGAACCGTCGCGTGACCACCGCCAAACTGAACGGCTGGCTCGGCGAGATGGTCTCGGCTCACCCGCCGCCCGCACCCGGTGGCCGCCGGATCAAGCTGCGCTACATGACGCAGGCCAAGACCCGGCCCCCGGCGTTTGTCGTCATGTGTTCGCATCCGGACAAGCTGCCGGAAAGCTATTCGCGCTACCTGATCAACGGCTTGCGTGACACTTTCGACATGCCGGGCACGCCGATCCGGCTCTACATGCGCGATCAAGGGGACAAGAACCCCTACAAGAACCGTACGAAATCGACGCCCTCGCGCTTGCGCAAGCACCTGGGCAAGGGCCGCGCGGACGAATAGGCACCGCGCGCTTCTTCACTGCTTCATAAATAATTTGGAGAGGGTCGCCATTGTCGCGCCATTGGTCCGAGAGACAATGGCGACGGGAGAGGCTAGCCTCTCCCCAATCGGTCGTGGCAGACGCAGTCTGCCGCGAAACATGGCCCGCGAAACATCGTTCGCTCAGGCCGTCAGTTCAGATAGGTCATCGGATCGACGCTGGCCGTGCCCTGCCGGACCTGGAAATGCAGCGTGGGGTTTTCGGCCTTGCGCACCTGCGCGATGGACTGGCCCCGCGCCACGGTTGCGCCCTTGGCGACCGTGATGTTGTCGATGCCCGCGTAGACCGTCAGCAGGTTGCCTTCGTGCCGCAGGACGAGGATCGGCACGTTGTCGGTGTCCCGCGTGATCGCGGCCACGGTGCCGCCCTGCGCCGCCTTGACCGCGGTGCCGGCCGGGGCCGAGATGTCGATGCCGTCCGACTTGCCCTTCACGTAGGCCCCCACGACGCTGCCCTGAACCGGCATGGTCATGGCCGCCGACGAGGTCCGGGTCTCGGCCATCTGGGGCGAGGACGGGGTCTCGGACAGGGTCGTCTGGGTGGTCGCGCCCGCAGGCGGCAGCGGCGTGGCTGAAGAGGGCGGGAGCGGCGCGGCCGATCCTGCCCCGGGCTGCGAGGCACTGTCGACTTCGGCCGTCGCGACCTGTGTGCCCGCGCCGGTTGGGATCAGCAGATACTGACCCTCGCGCACGTTGAGCGAGGCATCGAGACTGTTCCATTCCGCGAGCGAGCGCACGGAAACGCCGTAGAGCCGCGCGATGGAATAGGCCGTCTCGCCGCGCACCACCTGGTGTCGCGTGGGTTCGTTCCCCGTGGGGGCCGAGGGCGTGGCCTGCGTCATCGTCGCCTGCGACCCGCCGCCCGTGTTGCCGACCCGGTCGAGCGCATTGCCTGCGAGCGTCGTGACATCGAGCGCGCCGCTGCCTGCGCCACCGCTTTCGGCCACGCGCCGGGGCAGGGCGATGATCTCGCCCTCGCGAAGCGGTGCTCCGTCGGACAGACCGTTAAAGCGGGCAAGCTCGCTGCCGCCCAGCCCGATCCGCTGGGCGACGGTGGCAACCGTGTCGCCCTCGCGGGCCACGGCGACCTGATAATTAGGATAGGAGATAACGCCCCGCCCATCTGGCGTCGGGCGCGCCGCAGTGGCGTTCTGTGCCGCCTGCGTGGTCGAGAACCCGTTGCCGAAGCGGCGGAAGTCGCCGTCGAAGTTGCTCAGGTCCATGCCGCCTTCACAGGCCGCGAGGGCCAGAAGGCTGACCCCCATGACCCCGAACCGATTGGCCCTCGTCCATCCCATGCGCCGGAAATCCATCGCTCTGCCCCTTTTTCAGACCCGTCGTTGCGGGCCGGTCCTACTGCCTCTCGCTGCGCGCCGGTGTCACCTCGTGGTCCTGTCCGATGCCCGCTGTGTTCCGGGGGGACCTAGTCCGAGGCGAGCCCCTCGACAAGGGGCACGAAGCGCACCGGAAGGATCTCGTCGTAGTCGAACCCGCTTTCGTTGCGCGTCACCTTGATCAGGCTCTGCACGGTGTCCGACTGACCCACCGGTAGCACCATGATACCGCCAACGGCCAATTGAGCCAAGAGGGGGCCGGGTGGGTCCTCGGCGGCGGCCGTCACGATGATGCGGTCAAAGGGCGCCTGTTCTGGCAGGCCGAAGCTGCCGTCGCCCGTGATCGCGGTGATTGTATGCAGACCAAGCTGCTCGAAGACCGCGCGCGCGCCCTGCACGAGGGTCTTGTGGCGGTCCACCGTATAGACCCGGCGGGCGAGTTTCGCGAGGATCGCGGCCTGGTATCCCGACCCGGTTCCGACCTCGAGCACCTTGTCGCGCGGCTGCACGTCGAGGGCCTGCGTCATGAGGCCCACGACCGAGGGCTGGCTGATCGTCTGACCGCTCGCGATGGGAAGTGGCGTGTCGTCATAGGCGCGGCCGGCAAAGACGCCGCGCACGAAAAGGCCGCGGTCGATGGCCTCCATCGCCTGTAAAACACGGGTATTCGTCACCCCGCGCTGGCGCAGGTGGAACAGGAACTGCATCTTCCGCTCGGCCTCGTTGCGGGGCAGATCCTCGGTCATGAAAGCGCCCCGGCAAGCGCGTCGAGGGCGTCATGGGCCGTGAGGTCGGCACGCATGGGGGTCACTGAAATATAGCCTTCGAGGTTCGCGGCCACGTCGGTGCCGGGCTTGGTCGGCTCATGCTGCGGCCCGCCCTTTATCCAGACGAACCGCCGCCCCGAGGGCGAGGTGGTGGGTACTGTGCCGAAGAAACTGTCGGGCCGCCAGCCCTGCGCGACGGAGCGCATCCCCTTGACCGAGGCGGCGGGAACGGGCGGGAAATTCACATTGTAGAAGAGCCGGTAGTCGGCGGTTTCCTGCCAAGGCGCCTTGTGAATGAGCCTGCGGACCACGTCTGCCCCATGATCTGCGGCGGCCTCGAAAGGGTTCTCGAGCGTCGCCGTCTCGGGGCCCAAGAACTGCGACAGGGCGATCGCGGGGATTGTCTGGAGCGCGGCTTCCATGGCCGCGCCCAGCGTGCCGGAATAAAGCGCGTTGTCGGCGCAGTTGTTGCCCCGGTTCACGCCGGAGAGCACCAGATCCGGACGGCCCGGAAGGATCTCGCCCAAAGCCGCGAGAACGCAGTCGGCGGGGCTACCCTCGGCGGCGAAACGGCGGGGCCCAAGCTCGGCCAGCATCATCGGGCGCGAATAGCTGATGCAATGGCCGACACCCGACTGCTCGAAAGCCGGCGCGACGGTCCAGACCTCGCCCTCGGGCCCCGCGATTTCTGCCGCGATGGCCTCGGCCACCTTGAGGCCGGGCGCGTTGATACCGTCGTCGTTCGTGATGAGTATGCGCATGTTCTTCCCTTGCTCCTCCCTCAATAGACGGGGGGGATTTACCTCACAAGGGACGAGCGGGCATTCCGATCAGCATTTCGGACGGCGTGGCGCATCGAACAAAAATGCGCGCGAGGTATTGGGGGAAAAGGTCCCGGTCCCGAAGCTCCAGTGATGCGTCCAGGCGCCGCCCTCGGGACCGATCAGGACCCAGGCCCGCTTGGCCCCCCGGTAGTCCCGCCCAAAGAGCACGTCGCCGGGGACGAGCGCATAGGCCACGCTGGTCTGGCGGCTGTTAGGCTGGGCAAAGCAGATCTTTACTTCAGGATATACAATCCGCGCCTCACGCTCCATCCAGAGCGCCACATAGGCCCAACCGGCGAGCACCACCGGCAGTGGCAGCACCGCCAGCACGACACCCAGATTGCGGGCCCGACCAAGCCGGGGCGCGCGTGCGGGCGGCAGGACGAGCGCGATGGCGGCGGCGGTCAGGCAACCGAGCGCGATCGTGGTAAAGGGATTGGCGTCCCCGTGAAGGAGCGTCCCCGGAAAGGAGAGCGCGAAGGCCTGCAGGAAAAAGAAGAGCGCGATCATGACTGCGGCAAAGATCAGGCGTCGCAGAAGCGCGTCCTGCCGCGCCGACCAGAGAATATAGAGCGTGGGCAGGGCCGCAATCAGACCGGGGATGATCCAGACCGCGCTTTCGCGGGAAATGACCAGAACGCCAAGGTAGACCCCGCCCAGGGCAAAGGCGAGCAGGTAACGCAGCTTGAGAAACCAGCGCGGCTGGCGGCTGCCGCGCAAGAGGTCGAGCGCGGCGAAGAAGAACAGCGCCAGAACGAGGATCAGCGCCATGGCACGGGTCTAGCTCAGAATTTCCGGAAGCAGCCGCGCGGCCTCGTCTTTCGGGTGCACAAGGCCCGAGCGGTCTTCGGAAGGATGGAACCGCGAGCGCATGGCGGTGGCGAGCGGTCGGGGCGCCACGATCTTCACCTTGGGGCCGATGGCGGCGGTCTCGGCTTGCCAGGAACGCGCCAGCGCCATTTGGGCCGCCTTGGTCGCGCCGTATGCTCCGAAGAACTTTTCGCCAGCGTGGTCGTCGTGGAAGAACACCGCAGTGCCCGAGGGCCCGAGGAGCGGCGAGACATAGGCCATGAGCCGCGCGGTCGCATCCACGTTGACGGCAAGCGACTTGGCCCAGTCTTTCGGTGCCAACGCCACGTGATCCGTGGGCATGAGTTGTTGCGGCTCGATGGCGGAATGGATCCACAGGTCCACCTTGCCCCAGCGTTCGTGGATCGCGCGGCAAAGCTGCTGCATCGCGTGATCCTCGGTGATGTCCATGGGGGCAAGTGTGGCATCGCCGCCCTTGGCCTTGATCCGGTCGTCGACCTCTTCCAGCGCGCCGGTGGTGCGCGCGACGGCGACGATGTGGAACTCGGGGGCCAGCGCCTCGGCCAATGCCGCGCCGATCCCGCGCGAGGCCCCGGTGATCAGAGCGATTTTCTCGATGGGTGCGGCAGCGTCTTGCATGGGGGTCCGGTCTTTCTGGCAGTCCTGGGCGGGTCTATCCCACCCGGCCCTTGGGGTGTCCAGTGGGGGGGCTGCGGGGTTTTCGCGCCGTGATGCAAACATGCGACGCCCCTGTGGCGTTTCTGTCCTTCGGTGCGCGGGAGTTGGCCGATGGGCCTGTCGCCGCGGGCCCCGCGGCGCAGGTTCTTTTCGATAGGCGCCGCGAGTGGACCGGTTTCGGGCCTGTCCGGTGCCTTCGGACAGGTTGCGCTGTTCAGCCGATCTCGGCGCGCCTGAGCGCGATGATCTCGTCCAGAACCCAATCGGGCAGGGGGTTGTCAGGGGTGAAATTGATCCCCGACTTGGTGGTGCGAAACCCTGCCGCCTCGACGCGGGCGGCAATACGCGGCACGATGCTTCCAGAATAGGGATAGATGCCAAGCTGCCTGGTAAAGCCCGCCACCCCCACGACGATCTGCTTCGATCCCTTCGCGCCCTTCGGCCGCCACGCGGGCATGGCGTAGCTTACGCAATGTTCGTAACCCGGAAGCCGCGCGTCGATCCGTGCGGCAAGCTCGACCAGAGCCGCGCGCATGTCGTGGTTCAGCGTGGCGAAATAATCCTCATGCGTCGAAGGCTTGGTCGTGTCGGTCATGATCCCCTCCTGCCACTGACATGGTGCAGCAGGAGGGGGACGCGGGCAATCGTCCCGTGCTTAGCCGAGGGGGATCGGCGGCACGAAGACCGAATTGCCCGTATTGCGCATGATGACGACGCCCGCATCGGTGATCTCGGTGATCGTGCCGAACTGGGTCTTGTCGCCCTTCTGCACGGTGAGGATGTCGCCGCGCGTCATCCGAAAGAGCGCCTTTTTCTCCATCGGTTTCCCCATGATCCCGACGAGCGAAACGCGGTCCAGTGGAAGCTCGCCCTGTCTTGTGGCGTTCGATGCCACGACCTGATTGGTCGCGCTCCCGGAGGGCGCGGGGTTTGTCTGAGCCATAATGTCACCTTCTGGTTGGCGAGGGAGTGGTCCTCGCGACCTTACGGGCGGCGGGTAAACAACAGGTTCAGACCGGGGGAAAGGGGGGCGGCTTACGTGGGCAGGGGAACGCCGAAAGCGAAAGGGCCGCTGGCGAAGATACGCCGACGGCCCTTCGTTTCATTGGGTTTTTCGCCGGTCGGCTGCCGTCACTCGGCGGCCTTGAGCGCGAATCCCTTTGCCAGCATGTCGCGCGGTGCCACCGGGTATTCGCCCGAGAAGCAGGCGTCGCAATACTGCGGGTGCTTGTTGTCACGTCCCTTCGCCTCGCCCGCCGCACGGTATAGCCCGTCGAGCGAAATGAACTTGAGGCTGTCGACCTCGAGATAATCGCGCATCTCGTCCTCGCTCATGTTGGCGGCAAGGAGCTTGTCGCGTTCGGGCGTATCGACGCCGTAGAAACAGGGCCAGGCGGTCGGCGGGGAGGCGATGCGGAAATGCACCTCGGCCGCACCCGCATCGAGGATCATGTCCTTGATCTTGCGCGAGGTCGTGCCGCGCACGACCGAGTCGTCCACGAGAATGACCCGCTTGCCCTGGATCAGCGAGCGGTTGACGTTGAGTTTGAGGCGCACGCCCATGTTGCGGATCTGCTCGGTCGGCTCGATGAAGGTCCGGCCCATGTATTGGTTCCGGGTGATGCCGAGCGCGAAGGGAATGCCGCTTTCCTGACTGTAGCCGATGGCCGCCGGGGTGCCGCTGTCGGGCACCGGGCAGACGAGGTCGGCATCGACCGGCGTCTCGCGCGCGAGTTCCACGCCGATCTGGCGGCGCGTCTCATAGACAGACCGTCCGCCGATGATCGAATCGGGGCGCGAGAAATAGACATGTTCGAAGATGCAGAACCGCGCCTTCTGCGGGCGGAAGGGGCGGCGGCTGTCGACCCCGTTGTGGTCGATCACGACCATTTCGCCGGGCTCGATCTCGCGGATGAACTTGGCCCCGATGATGTCGAGCGCACAGGTCTCGGACGACAGCACCCAGCCCTCGCCGATCTGACCCAGCACCAGCGGGCGCACCCCCAGCGGATCGCGCACACCGATCAGTTTGGTGCGCGTCATCGCGATGACCGAGAACGCGCCCTCGACCTGCCGCAGCGCATCCTCGAGCCGTTCGGCGATGGTGCGCGACATGGACCGGGCCATGAGGTGAATGATGCACTCGGAATCCGACGACGACTGGAAGATCGACCCGCGCGAGATCAGATCTTTTCGCAGTTCGTCGGCGTTGGTGATGTTGCCGTTGTGCGCAATCGCCGCGCCGCCCATCGAGAACTCGCCAAAGAACGGCTGCACGTCGCGGATCGCCGCGGCCTTGGACCCGGCGGTGGAATAGCGCACATGTCCGATGGACAGCGGCCCCGGCAGCGTCTCCATCAGCGACGCCTTGGTAAAGTTGTCGCGCACGTAGCCAAATCGGCGGGCGGAGTTGAACCCGTGGTCCGGGTGGTAGCTGACGATCCCGCCCGCCTCCTGTCCCCGGTGTTGCAGGGCATGAAGGCCGAGCGCGACAAAGTTCGCGGCATCGGTCAGGCCCACCACACCGTAAACGCCGCACTCTTCCTTGAGCTTGTCGTCATCGAAGGGGTGCGCGGGCGGCATGGTCTTTTCGCCGAGGGACATGGGCATGGGCAGCAGGTCCGAATCCAATTTCAGGATGGCTCCTACTTAGTGCAGGTGCAGCACAGTGTCACGGGGGCCATTCCGCATTGTAACGGTTTTATGTGAAATGGGTCCGGCAGGGGGAAAGCCTGGTGACGTGCCCGCGATAGCCGGTCGCAAAGACCTTATTGCGTGGTGGTCTCCGAAGGCGTGGTGACCGCATCGTCGTTCACGCCGGTGGTGCAGGTCGACACGAGTTCCTCGTAACGCGCCACGATCCAGCCCGGCGCGTCATCAGGGATCTGCTCGTTCACGTTGACCTTCGTGCGCGAGAACACCTTGGCGGTGCGGCTTTCGTCCACCACCGCGAGCGAATCCGAGGTCACCACGTTGTCGTAGACGATGAGCGCCACGGCCACGAGCAGGATGCCGCGCAGCACGCCGAAGACAAAGCCCAGGGCCTGGTCGATGCCGCCAAGTGCGGTGCGCTGGATGAAGGACGAGAAGAGCGGGGTAAAAAGCGACACGACCACAAGGGCCAGTGCCAGAACGCCCGCGAAACTCGCAATCACCGACAGTTCGCAGCTGTCGGAGATGAAGTCACGCAGGACCGGAATTTCCTTGATGAGCGGCACGAACTTGGGCGCGAAAAGATAGGCGAGGATCGCTGCGGCGACCCAGCCGACGATGGCCATGCCCTCGCGCACGAAGCCGCGTGAATAGGCGAGGATCGCCGACACGAGGATAACCAGTGCGACGACACCGTCGACTATCGTGAAACCGTCCATGAACCCTCGTCCCTGTCCCGACTCCTTCGAGCCGCGTTGAAGGCGCTTACCCCGCGCCGAATATGTCGCCCACGAAACCCGCCAGATCGCTGTAGTGCTTGAGCGCGAGATCGGGTTTGTCACCGGCTTTGGACCGGCTCGGCGTAATCGCCGTTGTGAAACCAAGTTTTTGCGCTTCTTTCAACCTGTTTTCGGTCTGGCCCACGGGCCTGAGCGCTCCGGAGAGCGAGATTTCACCGAAAACCACGGTATCGCGCGGCACGGAAATATCCTCGCGCGCCGACAGTAGCGCGGTCGCGACCGCCAGGTCGGCGGCAGGTTCCGACACCCGGATGCCGCCCGCGACGTTCAGATAAACGTCGAGCCCGGCAAAGGGTATGCCGCAGCGTGCCTCGAGCACGGCCAAGATCATGGCGAGCCGCCCGCCGTCCCAGCCCAGCACGCTCCGCCTTGGTTGCGACAGGGGCGAGGGGGCCACGAGGCACTGGAACTCCACGAGCACGGGCCGCGTGCCCTCGATCCCGGCAAAGACGACCGCCCCCGGCGCCGGTTCCTCGCGGTCCGACAGGAACAGGGCGGAAGGGTTGCCCACCTCGGCCAGCCCGCCGCCCGTCATCTCGAACACCCCGATCTCGTCGGCGGGTCCGAAGCGGTTCTTGACCGCGCGCAGGATGCGGAACTGGTGGCCGCGTTCGCCTTCGAAATAGAGCACGGTGTCGACCATATGCTCGACCACGCGGGGTCCGGCGATCTGGCCTTCCTTGGTGACATGACCCACGAGGATCACGGCGACACCGCGCTTTTTGGCGAAACTCACCAGTTCATGCGCGGCGGCCCGGACCTGCGAGACCGATCCGGGGGCTGAGTCCACATTGTCCGCCCACATGGTCTGGATCGAATCGATGATCGCCAGCGCCGGGCGCTCGGCATCGAGCGTCGTGAGGATGTCGCGCAGGTTCGTCTCGGTCCCCAACGACACCGGCGCATCGGCGAGCCCGAGCCTCTGCGCACGCATCCGCACCTGGGCCGAGGCCTCTTCGCCCGAGATGTAGAGCGTCTTGAGACCGTTCCGCGCGAAACTCGCCGCCGCCTGCAAGAGCAGCGTGGATTTCCCGATCCCCGGATCGCCACCGACCAGAATGGCCGAGGCCGGGACCAGCCCGCCGCCCAGCACCCGGTCGAACTCGGCGATCCCCGAGGCCGCGCGCGGGGGCGGCGCCTCGTTGGTGGCCAGGTCGGTCAGCGGCACGGTGCGCCCGCGCGCCGCGCCAAGCGCCTTGGCCCCGGGACCCGCCGAGAGCGGCGCCTCTTCCACGATGGAATTCCATGCGCCACAGGCATCGCAACGCCCGGACCATTTGGTCGAGGACGCGCCACAGGTTTGGCAGACGTAACTGGTTTGGGATTTCGCCATGCGCCCTTGTGCCAAGAGGACCCGGCCCCCGCAAGGGGCGGCCACCTGTTGCCTTCACTGCTTCAAAAATACTTCGGGGGGTCTGGGAGGGCGACGCCGTCGGCCATCGGGCTTGAACCAATGGCGCCTCAATGGCCAACTCGCTCGGACCAATGGCGCAACATTGGCGACCCTCCCAGCCGGTCGGATTTCGGCGCAGCCGAAATTCGATCCTAGCGCGCCTTCCCCGGCATCAGGGACACGGCGAGCGAGGCGAGCACGCAGAAGGAGAAGAGATACAAGCCCCAGCCGACCTCGACCCGCGTCATTGCCACGCCCTTGATGATCACCACGTAGAGCGCCATGAGGAAAATGTCGGCCATCGCCACCCGGCCAAGAAAGCCGAAAACCGGCTTCAACCGCGCGTTCAGTCGCCCGGCATGAAGAAGCGCCATGCCCACGACTTTGAGCGCCGGCGCGACGATGGCAAAGACAAACACCACTGCGAAGAGCAGAAGGTCCTCCTGCCAGAGCGCCACGAGGCCCGACATGACCGAGACCTCCTTCAGCCCCAGGATGGGCAGGTTCAGACCCGCGCGCAGGAGCGGCGCGAACCAGGCCACGGGAAACAGGACGATCAGGGACAGGTTGAGCCAGCGTTGCCACATGGCGCGATCCTAGCCCTTCAGTGCTCCGGGTGCGAGGGCAGGATCGGGCGGCTCTGTGGCCCGGCCTGAGGTCTCGGCTGCGGCCGCGTCGGATGCGGCTTGGGCGCGGCCTGCACCATCGACACCACCTTGGCCTCGACCGGCTCGGGATCGGTGCCGACCTCGAACCCAAGCTCGGGCAGGAGCGCCAGCAGGTCGGCCTCGAGCGCCGCCACCTGGCGGTCCGCCAGCGCCTCTTCGGCTTCGAGCTGGTTCATCCAGCCCCGCAGGTCCTCGGTGGTCTTTTTCGCCAGCGCCAGGGTCTCGAGGTAGCGGTCCACCTCTTCCTGCCGCTGCTTCAGGAACGCCTTCGCCCGTGCGACGCTGTCGTCGGAGTAAATGTCGGCGAGATCGCGCGAGACATGGCTCATCTGCCCGGCGAGTTCCAAAATCTCGGGTTCGAGGTGACCCAGATCGGGGTGCTCCTTCATATGCTGGATGCGCTCGCGCACCGAATCGAACTCGCTCGCCATCTTGAAGAGCGTCGCGCGGTCGGCCTCGTGGCTTGCGCGGTAGGCGCGGGCCACGTCCTCCATCGACAGTGAGAAGTCGCGATGATGCGCCTCGAGCTTGAGGACACGGGCGGCGGACGGCAGGTAAAAGGCGAGTGCCACCACAAGCAGGGTCAGGCCGATCTGCACCCACATGCCCGCACGGGCGATCTGCACACCGTCATGGCTCGCGTAGATCTCGATCCAGGGCGTGAACCCCGCGACCGCGCCAAGGGTCAGCACGGCGAGCGAGATGGCGGCGGCTCCCAAGGCCAGCATGGCAAGCGCCTGAACCTGTCTCTGCGCACTCGTGAACACACCGGCCTGCGGCTTCATGACCCAATACCCCTTCGCGCGGGCAAAATGCCCCCATGAGGTGAGGGTAAGGGCAATCCCTGCCACAGATAAGCCATTATTTTAGCGAAATTTTTCCTCGTTTCAGCGGGATTGTTCGGGGCCTGGAAACGATCGTGCCCAGAAGGCGCGGATCAGCGCGTTCTCGGCAGTCTCCATGTCCGCCCGGCCGCCCTCCCAAGCGATGCGACCGGCGTCCAAAAGCGCCACCCGGTCCGCGATGGTGCGAATCGAGGCGATGTCGTGAGTTATGGTGACGGCGGTCAGGCCACGGGTCGCGACGAGACCGGCGATGAGCGTGTCGATCTCGGCGGCGGACACCGGGTCGAGACCCGCGTTGGGTTCATCAAGGACGAGCAGCCGGGGATTGTCGACTATGGCGCGGGCGAGGCCTACACGCTTGGCCATCCCGCCTGACAGTTCTGCCGGGTGCCGCGTGGCGGTTTCGGGCGGCAAGCCCACGTCGGCGAGGGACCGTTGTGCCGCCTCGCGCGCCGCGCGGCGCGATGTCCGCTTTGGGCCGTGCAGCGCACGGAAGGCGATGTTTTCCCAGACCGTGAGACCGGCGAGGAGGGCAGGCTGCTGAAACAGCACGCCGGTGCGGCGCAGATGCACGCGCCGGGTGCGGGGGGTGAGCGCCGCGCCGTCCACGGTGATTTGACCGCGATCGGGGGTCTCGAGACCGAGGATCAGTCGGGCGATGACCGATTTTCCCATGCCGGAGCGGCCGATGATGGCCAGGGATGTGCCCTCGTTCACCGTAAGGCTCACGTCTTCGAGCACGGGACGCCCGGCAAAGGCCTTGGCGACGTGGTCGAGCACGATCTTCACAAGACAGCCGCCGAAAGCGCCACGTTGGCGGCGAGCACGAGGACGGCGGCGGCCTGCACGGCACGGGTGGTGGCGGCGCCGACGCCGGCCGGGCCGGGCGTGGCCGAAAGCCCGGCGTGGCCCGCCGCGAGGACCGCGATGATCCCGAAGACAAGGGCCTTGGTCATCGAAAGCCAAAGGTCGGCGGGGGTGAGGAAGGCCCAGCTTGCCTTGACATAGGCCGGGCCGGAAAAGCCAAGCCCCTCGGTCGCGACGATCCAGCCACCGGCAAGCCCGAGGATGTCCCCGATCAGGACGAGAACCGGCAGGGCGATCACCGCGACAAGCAGCCGTGGGGCGACGAGCCATGTGACGGGATCGACCGAAAGCGTCACGAGCGCCGCGATCTCGTCGTTGACCTTCATCGTGGCGAGTTCCGCCGCCATGCTCGAGGTAAAGCGGGCCACGATCATCAGCCCGACCATGACCGGGCCAAGTTCGCGCAGGATACCGACCGCCACGATCTGTGGCACCACTGACTGTGCCGCGATGCGCGCCCCGCCCGCGTGGATCTGAAGCGCAAGCGCCGCCCCGGTGAAAAGCGCGGTCACCGCCACGATGGGTAGGGATTGCCACAAGAGCTGCCAGCCCGCGCGAGCGATCTGACCGGGATGGCGCAGGGCGGCGGGCAGGCGCAGGAGCGTGGCGAGGGAAAAGCGCGTGGCCCGTCCGATCCGCGCAACGAGGCCCAGCGTCCCGCGCCCCAGAAGGGCCACGGGCATGAGCGCCTGCATCAGCCGCGTCCCCGCGCGTAGCTGCGGCTGTAGCGGCGGCCAAGCTGGGTGAGGATCTCGTAGCCGATGGTGCCGGTGGTATCGGCGATATCATCCACGCTTTGATGCGGCCCGATCAGGGTCAACTCGCGGGGCGTATCCCGCAGATGCGTGATGTCCACGCCGATCAGGTCCATCGACACGCGGCCAAGGATCGGGCAGGGTGTGTCGCCGTCCCAGAGCACGCCCTTGTTGGACAGGTCGCGGGTGATCCCGTCGGCATAGCCGCCCGAGACGGTCGCGACGCGCAGCGGATGGTCGGTGACGAAGCTGTTGCCGTAGCCCACGCTTTCGCCGCGCAGGATCTCGCGGATCTGAATGACGGGCAGGTCCAGTTGCACCACCGCCAGCGCATCGTCGAAGGGGCGCGCACCGTAAAGCCCGATGCCGGGTCGGGTGAGGTCGAAGTGGTAATCCGGGCCAAGCAGGATGCCGCCGGTGGCCGACAGTGACCGGGGCACGTCGCAGCCTTCGGTCATTTCCTCGAACATGGCAAGCTGGCGGGGGTTCATCTCGTGATCCTGCTCATCCGCACAGGCAAGGTGCGACATGATGAGCCGTGGGCCGGAGGCAAGCGCGATGTCGCGCACTGCGGCCCATTCGGCGGGTTCCATGCCCAAGCGGTTCATGCCGCTGTCGAGCTGGATGCCGAAAGGGTGGCCCGGCAAGGCTTCGAAATGGCGGGTCAACTGATCCACACTGTTGAGCATCGGGATGAGGTTCAGGTCGTGGATCATCTCGGTGTCGCCCGACATATGGCCGGAGAAGACCGAGATGTCGGGGCCGGGGCCAAGCGCCTCGCGCACGGCGGCACCTTCTTCCGCGACGGCGACGAAAAAGCGGCGCGCCCCGGCGGCGGCAAGCGCGCGCGCCACGCGGCCCGCGTCCAGCCCGTAGCCATTCGCTTTGACCACCGCGCCGGTCTGCACGCCCGATGCGCTCGCCCGGTCCAGCGACCGCCAGTTCGACGCGAGCGCGTCCAGATCAATCGTGAGTTTACCCGTAGCCATGGGCCGTGGTTTGTCGCGCGTGCGCCCGTCGGTCAAGTCGAAACAATAGCCCGGCGTCCGGCACCGCACCTGCGCGAAGTGAGCGTCACAAACACGAAAAAATGGGGCGATCAACGCTGATGCGGACCGCCCCGAAGTGTGAGGCTGCAAGACGTGACGGACCTGGTGAACCGTGACGTGACTGCTGCCCTTCTGACCAGTTCTTTCGAACAAGTTGGTTATCGCCTCGGAATGGGCCGGAGGCTGGGTGTGAACAAGGCGGAAACCGATTGTTTCCGCCCGGTTTCGGACACATCCGGGACGGCGAGTCCGCCGAAAGGCCTTGGGTGCAGGGGCTTTGGTCCCAATCCGGACAAAGTCGCGCAACTGCCCGGACGGGCAAACGCGGGACAAGGCGGCTGTTTTCAGGCTTCGACCAGCTCGAATCGTCCATCGCGCCAGCGGCGGATCAGCCCCGGTTGCTCGCTGGCCATCTTCCTGTGACGCTGGGCAAGGTCGCTGCGGCTTTCGCGAAAGATCCGGCCGAAATCCGGCGAGACCGCGCGACCATAGAGGCCGGTGAGGTCGTCCAGTTTCACCGTCGTCCGATTGTCCTGTTGGGTCATCTTCGGGAGCCCCTGTGCCACGTCTGCCATCAGTCCCCATGTGGGGCTGGTTGCAGGAAACACCGCAGGATTGTTCGCGATCTGAAAACAATGTGGCAGAGTTGGGGCCAACCGTGCCTGCCGCGACCCGAAACGCATTTCCTAACGGGACCCGCAAACAAGAAGGGCGCCCCGAGGGGCGCCCTTTGCACGGGATGATCCGACGATCAGCAGGAATAGTAGAGCTGATATTCGACCGGGTGCGGGGTGTGCTCGTAGGCGTAGACCTCTTCCCACTTCAGGTCGATGTAGGCGTCGATCTGGTCCTTGGTGAACACGTCGCCGGCGAGCAGATACTCGTGATCGGCTGCCAGTTCTTCCAGCGCCTCGCGCAGCGAACCGCAGACGGTCGGGATTTCGGCCAGTTCTTCCGGCGGCAGATCGTAGAGGTTCTTGTCGTTCGACGGACCCGGGTCGATCTTGTTCTTGATGCCGTCGAGGCCGGCCATCAGGAGCGCCGCGAAGGCGAGGTAGGGGTTCGCTGCCGGATCGGGGAAGCGGGCCTCCACACGTTTGGCTTTCGGCGACTCGGTCCACGGAATACGGACGCAACCCGACCGGTTGCGGGCCGAATAGGCGCGCAGCACGGGGGCTTCGAAGCCCGGGATCAGACGCTTGTAGGAGTTCGTCGAGGGGTTCGTGAAGGCGTTGAGCGATTTCGCGTGCTTCAGGATCCCGCCGATGAAGTAGAGGGCTTCCTGCGACAGGTCAGCGTATTTGTCGCCAGCGAAGAGCGGCTTGCCGTCCTTCCAGATCGACATGTTCACGTGCATCCCCGAGCCGTTGTCGCCCTTGATGGGCTTGGGCATGAAGGTTGCGGTGCGGCCATAGGACTGCGCCACGTTGTGGATGACGTATTTGTATTTCTGGATCTCGTCGGCCTGTTTGGTCAGCGTCCCGAAGATGAGGCCCAGTTCGTGCTGCGAGGTCGCCACTTCGTGGTGGTGCTTGTCGACCTTCATCCCCATCATCTTCATGGTGGAGAGCATTTCCGAACGGATGTCCTGCGAGTCATCCGACGGGTTCACCGGGAAGTAACCGCCCTTGTAGTCGGGACGGTGGCCCAGGTTGCCCATCTCGAATTCCGCGTCGGTGTTCCAGGCGGCGCCATCGGCGTCGATCTCGTAGGACACCTTGTTCGGCGAGACCTTGTATTTCACGTCGTCGAAGAGGAAGAACTCGGCTTCCGGACCCATGTAGGCGTTGTCACCGATGCCCGACGACTTGAGATAGGCTTCGGCCTTCTCAGCGGTGCCGCGCGGGTCGCGGTCATAGGGCTCGCCGGTGTCGGGTTCCACGACCGAGCAATGCACGGCGAGGGTCTTTTCGGCATAGAAGGGGTCGATGTAGACCGAGTCCGCATCGGGCATCAGCTTCATGTCGGAGGCTTCGATGGATTTCCAGCCAGCGACCGACGAGCCGTCGAACATGAAGCCTTCTTCAAGGAAGTCCTCGTCGACGAGGTCGGCGACCACCGTCACGTGCTGCAGCTTGCCACGCGGATCGGTAAAACGGATGTCGACGTAGGCTACGTCTTCGTCCTTGATGAGCTTGAGAACGTCTTTGTTGCTCATTGCTTTCTCTTTCCCCTATTTGGTTGGAGTTCAGATTGTCCCGGAAACGGAATGGGTTGGCTCGGTACGCGGCTCAGACGGCGTCGTGGCCGGTTTCGCCCGTGCGGATGCGGATGACCTGCTCGATGGGCGAGACAAAGATCTTGCCGTCGCCGATCTTGTCGGTCTTGGCCGCACCGATGATGGCGGCGATGGCCGCGTCCACCTGGTCGGAGGGCAGGACGACCTCGATCTTCACCTTGGGCAGGAAGTCGACGACATATTCGGCACCGCGATAAAGCTCGGTATGGCCCTTCTGACGGCCAAAGCCCTTGACCTCGATCACGGAAAGACCCTGGACGCCGATCTCCTGAAGGGCTTCTTTCACTTCATCGAGCTTGAAGGGTTTGATGATCGCTTCGATTTTCTTCATTGGTGCTCCCCCTCGGAAATCAGGTTCGCCGCCCACTGAACACTTCTCGCAGAGGGCGACAATTGGATAGGGTTTGGCTACCCGCTCCATCAGCGGGAATCCAGTCATGTTGCGCAAAATTCGTGCAGAGTGATGAAAGAAAGATCAGTTTGAGAAAAAGTAAGGCGGAAACAATGTCGGAGTTGCTCACATCCGCCCAAATGCGCGCCGTCGAGACGGCGGCGATCGCCTCAGGAACGGTCACCGGGCTCGCGCTCATGGAGCGGGCGGGTGCGGGGGTCGTGGAGGGGATCTTGGCGCGGTGGCCGGAGTCTGCGGGGACAGCGGGGCGCGCCGTGGTCCTGTGCGGGCCGGGCAACAACGGCGGCGACGGATATGTGGTGGCGCGATTGCTGGCGGTGCGGGGCTGGCAAGTGCGCGTCAAACAGCTCGGCGATCCGGCGCTGCTGCCACCGGATGCCGCCGTGAACCACCGGCGCTGGTGCGAGATCGGGCCGGTGCACCCGTTGCCTGAGGTGGCTTCGAGCGGCGAAACCGCCTTTGAGCCCGACATCGTGGTTGATGCGCTGTTCGGGATCGGCCTGAAACGACCCGTCGAGATCGCCTTCGATCCGGCACGGGCACGGGTGGTGGCTGTCGACATCCCATCGGGCCTTTGCGCCGACTCTGGTCGAGTGATCGGCGAGAGGGTGCTCCGCGCCGATCTGACCGTGACGTTTCACCGGGCCAAGCCGGGTCATTGGCTCGCGCAGGGACCGGCGGTCTGCGGCGCGCTTCGTGTGGTGGACATCGGGCTTGCCGGGACACCGGTGCAAGGCGCGCTCGGCCTGGTCGATGCGCCGGATCCGGTGCGTCTGGCCAAATCGCCCGAGCAGCACAAATACGGATATGGCCATGCCCTCGTCGTTGCGGGCGGTGCCGGGCGGGGCGGGGCGGCCCGGCTCGCGGCACGGGCAGCCCTTCGCGTCGGGGCCGGGCTCGTCACCGTCGCGCCGACGCCGGGCGCGCTCCAGGAGAACGCGGCACGGCTCGATGCCGTGATGCTGGCCCCTGTCGCGGACGGCGAGGCACTGGGGCGGCTCATCGCGGACGGGCGGCTCAATACGATCTGCCTCGGTCCCGGTCTTGGGATCGAGCGCGCCAAGGCGCTGGTGCCGGTGGCGCTGCGGCAGGACGACCGCTCCGTGGTCCTCGACGCCGACGCGCTCACGGCCTTCTCCGACGCGCCCGAGGTGCTGTTCGAGCAACTCCACGACGGCTGCCTGCTGACCCCGCACGGCGGCGAGTTCGCCCGGCTGTTCCCCGATCTCGCGGACCGCCTCGCGGCGCCGGCGACAAGTGGCCCGGCATACTCAAAGGTCGATGCGGTCAGGGCCGCGGCGGCGCGCGCGGGATGCACCCTGCTGCTCAAGGGCCCGGACACCGTGATCGCCGCGCCGGACGGGCAGGTCAGGCTCCATTCCGCGAGCCATGGGCGCGCCGCGCCCTGGCTCGCCACCGCGGGGTCTGGAGATGCGCTCGCCGGGATCGTGACGGGCTTCATGGCGCGCGGCCTGTCGCCGCTGGACGCCGCCTCGACCGGCACATGGCTTCATGTCGAAGCCGCCCGCTCCTTCGGCCCCGGTCTCATCGCCGAGGACCTTGCGGACGCGCTCCCGCAGGCCTTTCGCGCCTTGGGCCTCTAGCCCGCGCACTTTCCTTCACTGCTTCATACATACTTCGGTGGGGGTGGGGGGCAGCCCCCCCCACCGGGTCGTCTCGGGCGCAGCCCGAGGCGAAATCAGCTCTTGACCTTACAAGTGTTGATTCCAAACACAGAATAGAGTGCGCACCATCCCACCGCGGCGGTGAACAGCGCGAGCGCGGCCACCACAAGGGCGATCCAGCCCAGCGTGGTGCCCTGGTTCAGGAAGAACACGACCAGAGCCGCGACGCCGACGATGGCGCGGATGATGCGGTCCGTGGTGCTTTCATTGGTCTTGAACATGGCGAGGTCCTTTCCCCATAAACCCAATATTCACCAATCATACCACCCGGATGCACATCCGCGAATGTGTATTTTTGTCTCGCCGTTCTCCGCACAGCGATGTGCGGAAATCGCCTAGCCGCGCCCGCGTTTCTCGAAGCGTGGCAGCATGGCCGAGAAATCCATGCCCTTGCCACCCTCGGCTTCCACGAACTGCGCGTAGAGCTCCATCGCCGCATGACCCATCGGGGTATCGGCATCCGCCGCTTCCGCCGCCTGCTGGCTCAGGCGCAGGTCCTTGAGCATGAGCTCGCTCGCGAATCCCGGCTTGTAGCCGTTGTCGGCGGGCGATTTGGCTCCGATCCCCGGCGCGGGGGTGTAGGCGTTCATCGTCCAGCTGTAGCCCGACGAGGTCGACACCACGTCGAACATCGCCTGCCGGTCGAGGCCGAGCTTGTCGGCGAGCGCAAAGGCTTCGCAGGTCGCGATCATGGTCACGCCCAGGATCATGTTGTTGCAGATCTTGGCCGCTTGTCCGTTGCCCGAGGGGCCGCAATGCACGGCCTTCTGCCCCATGATGTCGAGGAGCGGTTTCACGATGTCGAACGCCTCTTCGGACCCGCCCGCCATGAAGGTAAGCGTGCCGGCCGCCGCGCCCGTGATCCCGCCCGACACCGGTGCGTCGATGGCCAGAAGCCCCGCCTTCATCGCCTGTTCGGCCACAGCGCGGGCGCTTTCCACGTCGACGGTCGAGCAATCGGCAAAGACTGCGCCCGCCTGCATCGCCGGGATGATTTCGTCGGCCACCGACCGCAGGATCGCGCCGTTGGGCAGCATGGTGATGACCACATCCGCTCCCGTTGCCGCTTCCGCCGCCGTTGCGGCCTTGGTCACGCCTTCGGGCATGGGGGCCGCGAGGTCGAAGCCTTTCACGCTGTGGCCAGCCGCTGCGAGGTTGGCCGCCATCGGCCCACCCATGTTGCCCAGTCCGATAAAGCCGATGTTCATGAGATCCTCCCGAGACCCGGTTCAGAGTTTGAGTGCATCCACGCCCAGGGGCGCGGTCATCTGTTCGACCGCCGCGTCGGGCAGCGTGTCGAGGCTGTATTTCCACTGCGGATTGCGGTCCTTGTCCACGATGGCCGCACGAATGCCTTCGAGGAAATCGCCGTGCTCCATGGACCTGTAGGTGTATTCGTATTCACACCCCAGCACCGCGCGAATATCGTCCGCCGCCCGTGCTCGCCCGATGTTGACGAGCGTGACCGCCATGGCCAGGGGCGAGTTGCGCCGGATCGACTTCAGCGCCGATTGCGCGATGTCGGAACCGTCTGCCTCCAGCGCGCCGACGATGCCCGAAAGCCCGCCCGCGAAACAGGCGTCGATCACCGGCTGGTGTTCGGCCAGCTTGCTCGCGGGGGGAGGGCTCGCCACTTTTTCGATCACGCCGACATCGCCGGTTTCCTCAAGCTCCACCACGAGGTCGAGCCAGTATTCCCGCGGGACGTAATGATCGGCAAAACCGGCGTGGATCGCATCGCCCGCGTCCATCCGTGCCGCCGTAAGCCCAAGGTATTCCCCGATCATCCCCGGCGCACGGGCCAGAAGCAGCGTTCCGCCCACGTCCGGCACGAGGCCGATCCCCGTCTCGGGCATGGCGACTTGCGAGGTTTCGCAGACGATCCGGTGCGAGGCATGGCCGCCCACGCCGACGCCGCCGCCCATCACGAAGCCTTGCAGGAAGGCGACGATGGGATTGGGGTATTCGGCGATCTTGGCATTCATCCGATACTCGTCGGCCCAGAACTGCCGCCCGTAGTCGTAGTTGCCCGAGGTGCCCGTGTCATACATCTCCTGTATGTCGCCGCCCGCGCAGAAGGCCTTGTCCCCCGCCGCGTCGATCACGACGATCTGGACCGCCTCGTCCTCGCGCCAGTCGTCCAGCGCCTTCTCGATGGCGAGGCACATCTCGTAGGACAGGGCGTTCAGGGCCTGTGGCCGGTTCAGGGTGATGCGGCCCGCGCGGCCCCGGATTTCGCAGAAGATATCCAAAACGGTCCTCTCTCAGCCCCGGTCGGCGAGCATCTGGCGGCTCACGATCAGGCGCATGATCTCGTTGGTGCCTTCGAGAATCTGATGCACGCGCAGGTCGCGCACGATCTTCTCGATGCCATAGTCGGCGAGGTAGCCATAGCCGCCGTGGAGTTGCAAACAGCTGTTGGCCACGTCGAAGGCGGCGTCGGTGACATACATCTTGGCCATGGCGCAGAACTTGGTCGCGTCCGGCTTGGCATTGTCCAGTTTCCACGCCGCCTGACGCAGGAACACGCGGGCCGATTGGAGTTTGACCTCGAGCTCGGCCAGCTTGAACTGGAGCGCCTGAAACTGGTCGATGGTTTTGCCGAAGGCCTTGCGCTCGCCCATGTAGGCAAGCGTGGTGTCGAGCGCGGCCTGCGCGCCCCCTAATGCGGACGCGGCAATATTGAGCCGCCCGCCGTCGAGCCCGGCCATGGCGTAGACGAACCCGCGCCCTTCCTCGCCCATGAGGTTTTCGTGCGGCACGAGACAGTCGTCGAACTGCACCTGTGCGGTGGGCTGGGCGCGCCAGCCCATCTTGTCCTCGAGCGCGCCGAAGGTGAGGCCCTTGCTGCCATCCTCGATCACCATGGCCGAAATGCCCTTGGGTCCATCGTCGCCGGTGCGCACCATGGTGAGATAGGCGTCGGAATAGGAGCCGCCGGAGATGAAGGCCTTGGTCCCGTTGAGCGTGTAGCCCTCGTTCGTCTTCACTGCCTTGGTGCGCAGGGCCGCCGCGTCCGAGCCGGAGCCGGGTTCGGTGAGGCAATAGGAGAAAACCTTGGTCATCGACGTAAGGTCGTGGAGCCATTTCGCCTTGTCCTCGGCACTGCCGAACTTGTCGATCATGCCGCCGCACATATTGTGGATCGACAGGAACGACCCGACCGCCGGGCAGGACATGGCAAGCGCCTCGAAGACGAGCGTGGCGTCGAGGCGCGACAGACCCGAGCCGCCGTGATCCTCGGACACGTAGATGCCGCCAAGACCCAGTTCGGCCACCTTGGGCCAGAGATCCTTGGGGATCGTGCCCTGTTTCTCCCATGCAAGCGCGTGGGGTGCGATGTGCTCCTGCCCGAAGGCGAGCGCCATGTCGAAGATGGCCTCCTGTTCTTCCGTCAGCGCGAAGTCCATGGTTCCTCCCCAGACTCAGTCTCATCAGTAAATGAACGATGGTTCAATTCGAGAGTGCCCCAGCACCTGCGCAAAGCACAAGGGCGTTTTCCCCAAAGAGACTTTGCAGAATTGCAAAGGATCGGTGTCAGAAACCGTCATGGAAGTCGTCGACGAGGTGGCCGACCACGGCCCGCAACGCGTCCTCCCGCGATGCGCCGCCATCAATGGCCGATTGCAGCACGGCGCGCTGGCGGTCCGCGCTGGTGCCTTCGGCGACGATGAGGCGCAGCGCCTGAAGCTCGGGCAGGCAATCAAGCGCGAGGGCGTCCTCGGTGAGCAGGTCGATCAGCTCCTCCACGAGGTCGGCCATCGGCACGATCTCGCGGCGGCCGAAGTCGATCAGACCGTGGGACACGCCATACCGCTGGGCCATCCAACGGTTCTCGGACACGAGGAAATTGTCGTAGATGCGCCACCGCTGGTTGAGGCCCTTCAGCCGCCAGAGCATCCGGGTCAGGCATTGCACGAGGGCGGCAATGGAGAGCGCGGTTTCCACGCGGGGCGAGACGTCGCAGATCCGGGTTTCCAGCGTCGGGAATTTGGAGGACGGGCGCAGATCCCACCAGATCTTCGAGCTGTCCTCGATCAATTCGAGGTCCACCAACGCCTGCACCATGCGTTCGTATTCGGCCCATGAAGCCAGCCGCGGCGGCAGGCCGGTGCGCGGCAGGTTGTCGAAGATCGACAGCCGGTAGGAGGCAAGACCCGTATCCTCGCCCTGCCAGAACGGCGAAGACGCCGACAGCGCGAGCAGATGCGGCAGGAAATAGGTCATCTGGTTCAAGATATCGACGCGGGTTTCCTCGTCCGGCAGCGCCACATGGACGTGCATCCCGCAGATGAGCAGTCGCCGTGCCACCCCGCCAAGATCCCGCCTCAGGTCGTTGTAGCGGTCGCGGTCGCGGTGGCGTTGGTCCTTCCAGTCGGAAAACGGGTGACAGGCGGCCGCTATGGGGGCAAGGCCGAACTTCGCGGCTTCTTCGGCCACCACGGCGCGCAGGTGTCGCAGGTCTGCGCGCGCCTCGTGAACGCCCGCGCAGACGGCGGTGCCGATTTCGATCTGGCAATCGAGCAACTCGGGCGACACCCGGTCGCCCATCCGGGCCTTGCAGACGTCGATGAGCGCCTCGGGCGCGGTGGCGAGCGCGCCGGTGTCGTGGTCGGTGAGAAGGTATTCCTCCTCGATCCCGATGGTAAAATCGTCGGTCATGCGTATGCTCCCCGGCGCGCCGTGTAACAGGATGCGCGGGGCGCGCGCCCGAGGCAAGATCAAGTCAACCGACCCTCGCCAGAAGCTCGGCAAAGCTGGTCTCGGGCTGCCCGAGGATGGCCAGAGCCGCGGCTTCGTCATGCTGGAGCGACACGACGATCCCGTGCATCCCCTGCCAGGAGGCGACGAAGTGACGACCGACCTCCTGCGTTTGGGGCGTCGGGGCATAAAGGATCATCATGAAATTCGGATGGTCGGGATGCAGGAACACCCCGGCTTTCTGGGCCTGCATCTTCATGAGCCGAAAGAAGTCGCGTTCCCAGTCGACGACGCGCGACAGGTCGACGAGCTGTTTCTGGCCCGGATGGCTCAGGGGATCGCGGGTGTAGTCCGCGAACATGGCCTGTCCTTCGTCGAGGGTGATGTAACCCTCGTAGCGGACATAGACGAGACCGCGCTCCGGAAGGATCGTGTAACTGCCTGGCATGTGCCTCGAGACGAACTCTTTTTGTGCAACCCGATCAGCTTAGACCAGTTGGTCAAGAATGAAAGCCCTTACGGGATCCCTGCGCACTTCAGACGGTGCGTGGGGCAGCGAGCGGTGCCTCGAGCAGGTCGATGATACGCGTCTCGGGCTGTCCAAGGACCGAAAGGGCCTCGGATTCGGTGGTCTGGAGAGTCACGACGACGCCCTGAATATCGCTCCACGCCCGCACGAAGGTTTGGGCGAGTTCGACGCCGGGCGGGGTAGAGGCGTAAAGCACCATCATCATGGTGCCCTGCGGCGCAAAGATGCGGGCGATGCTTTCGGCCTGATACTTCATGAGGCCGACGAAGTCTCTTTCCCAGGACGTGACGCGGGACAGGTCGATCAACTGACGCTGGCCGGGGCGCCGGTCGGGGTCGGCCACATAGTGATCGAGAAGCGCACGCGCGTCATCGATCGAGGCGTTGCCGTGGTATTCGACGTAGACGATTCCCTGTCGGGGAAGAATCCGGTAACTGCCCGGCATATGACCTGTTATCTCCTCGTTACGGGGCAGAGGGTAACGTGGATGTCTGCATCAAGAAAGGGGCGGACCGGATTTCGGTCGCCCCTTTTCGTAAGGTCACAACGTCCGGATGCAGGTCAGATCAGGCGCACCTGCGTGCCGATCGGGGTCAGTTCGAACAGCTCGGCGATCTTTTCGTTATAAAGCCCGATGCAGCCGTCCGACGACCGGCGCCCGATCTTGCGGGTGTCGTGGGTGCCGTGGATCAGGTAAGCGGGCCAGTCGAGATACATCGCGTGGGTGCCGAGCGGGTTCTTGGGGTCGCCTGCGCCGATCGGAACCCAATCGGGGAAGCGTTCCACCTGGCTGGGCGTCGGGGTCCAGGTCGGACCGACCTTCTTGCGCACGATCTCGGTATACCCACGTTTTGTCAGTTCGTCGGTGCGCGGCACCGAGGTCGGATAGAGACGGTAATCGGTGCCGGTCGCATCCCAGAAATGCAGCGCGCGGGAACGGGTATCCACCACGATGGTCGCGACGCCAAGCGTGTCGAAGTGGTCCCGCCAATCCATCCGGCGGAATGACGACAGGTTGTGGCGCACGATTTCCTGCACCGTTTCGTCATTCGCGCCCATGATGGCGCCTTGGGTGTCCTGCGCCCGAAGGATCGCAGGTGCTGCGAAGGGGAGCGCCGAAGCCGCGGCGATAAGCCCGCGGCGGGTGATCTTGCTGTCGGCCATGATGTTGCCTGTCCTGTGGTCCAATGCGGTCCGGGTCCCGGCCTTGCGCCCTGGGCGATGATCGCCGGGGTGCGGTCGGGTTTCCGGGTCGATGTCTAATGTGGCATTGAGCGTAACAGAAGCTTTCTTGCAATGCACGGACCTGTGAGCGGCCTCGCGGAACTCGCTTTGTCCCACTGGTGAGCAGATTTCTGCCGGATCGGGCGTGTGTGTTGCCGTTCAGCCGCGCAGCGAGGCCCTGAAGGGGCGCTCGTTCTCCATCGACGAAAGCCTGGTGATCCTCGCGAGCTCCAGGCCGGGCAAGCCGTGTCGCCGAAGCGCGGTCTCAAGGTCAGGGACGACGCGCACGCTCAGACGCTCCATGGCCCGGGTGACGATGGAAAAGACTTCGGCGACAGCCCGATGCTGGCCACCCGGGGCCGCGATCAGGAAATTGAAGGATTGTTTCTCGTCGGCCAGCACGACCTTCATGAAGGGCAGGAAGCGGATGATCTCGCGAAACGAGAGGTCCATGTCCTCGACATCCGTCAGGTCGACGATCACATCATGGGGCGGCTGGCGCGTGGCGTGTTTCAGAAAGAAATTGAGCGAGTCGGCCAGCGCATCGAAGTTCACGACCTTTCCGCACCGCACAAGGGTGAGATGGGGGGAACCGAGGTCATAGAAACGCATTGTGGACATGCTGGCTCTCCGGTTTGAAACGAACCTTCGGCACTCGTGAGCACGCTTGTCCTGAGGACGGCACTTGCAGGCGCGAAACACCGCGCCTGCACGTTATTTAACCATTTGGATACGTCTTAGTCCATCGCCTTGAAGGCGAATTCGCCGCCTTCCTTGATCCCCGAGAACCAGCGCGCCGTCACGGTCTTGGTCCTTGTGTAGAAACGGAAGGCGTCGGGGCCATATTGGTTCAGGTCGCCGAAGGCCGATTTCTTCCAGCCGCCGAAGGTGAAATAGGACAGCGGGACAGGGATCGGGAAGTTGATACCGACCATGCCCACGTTCACCCGGCTGGCGAAATCGCGGGCCGTGTCGCCATCGGCGGTGAAGATCGCGGTGCCGTTGCCATACTGGTTCTTCATCACAAGATCGAGCGCGTCCTCGTAGCTGTCCTTGCGCACGGTGGACAGGACCGGGCCGAAGATCTCTTCCTTGTAGATGTCCATGTCTTCGGTCACGTCGTCAAAGAGCGTCGGGCCGACATAGTAGCCGTTCTCGTAACCCTGCAGCTTGAAGCCGCGCCCATCGGTGACGAGCGTCGCGCCCTGATCGACGCCCGAGGAAATCAGCCCCTCGATCCGGGCCTTGGCCTGTTCGGTGATGACCGGGCCATAATCCACGTCCTGATCCGAGGTATAGGGGCCGACCTTCAGCGCCTCGACACGGGGCGTCAGTTTCTCGATCAGCTTGTCGGCGGTGTCCTTGCCCACCGGCACGGCCACGGAAATCGCCATACAGCGTTCGCCCGCCGCGCCGAAGCCCGCACCGACCAGCGCATCGGCGGCCTTGTCCAAGTCCGCGTCAGGCATGATGATCATGTGGTTCTTCGCCCCGCCAAAGCACTGGGCGCGTTTGCCGTTTGTCGCCGCGCGGCCATAGATGTATTGTGCGATCGGGGTGGAGCCGACAAAGCCCACCGCCTGCACGGTCTCGTTGTCGAGGATCGCGTCCACGACCTCCTTGTCGCCGTTCACGACCTGCAGCACGCCATCGGGAAGACCGGCCTCTTGCAGCAGCTCGGCGAGCATCATCGAGGTGGTCGGCACACGCTCGGAGGGCTTCAGGATCATCGCGTTGCCCGAGGCAAGCGCCGGACCCATCTTCCACAGCGGGATCATGGCCGGGAAGTTGAAAGGCGTGATGCCCGCGACCACGCCCAGCGGCTGGCGCATGGAATAAAGGTCGATGCCCGGCCCGCCGTTGTCCATGAACTCGCCCTTGAGCATATTCGGCGCGCCCATGCAGACCTCGATCACCTCGAGGCCACGCTGCACGTCGCCGCGCGCGTCGGGCAGCGTCTTGCCGTGTTCGCGGGAAACGGCTTCGGCCAGCTTCTCCATGTCGCGGTTGATGAGGTCTGCAAACTTCATCATCACGCGGGCACGGCGTTGCGGGTTGGTCGCGGCCCAGCCCACCTGCGCTTCGGCGGCACGCGCGACGGCGGCGTCGAGCTCTTCCTTGGACGACAGGAACACCGCGCCCTGCTTTTCGCCGGTGGCAGGGTTGAAGATGTCCTGCGCGCGGCCGGACGTGCTCTTCACGGCCTTGCCGTCGATCCAGTTGCCGACTTCATACATGGGGGTCCTCCTCGGGGTCCGTTCATCTGATCTTGCGCGCAGAATAGCCTTGCAATTTTGCGCGGGCTAGGGCGTGTTCCTCAAAACATTTTGCAGGATTGCAAAGGTTTGCGCATCCGGGCGGGACAGGAGGATAACCGATGGATTGGGACGATCTCAGAGTGTTTCTCGCCGTTGCGCGGGGTGAGAGCCTGTCCGCGGCGGGGCGGGTGCTGCGGCTCGACCCGGCCACTGTAGGGCGGCGTATCTCGCGGCTCGAGGAGGACACCGGCGCCCCGCTGTTCGCCCGCTCGCCGCAAGGCTACGGTCTGACAGAGGCGGGGGCGCGGCTTGTCGTCCATGCCGAAGAGGCAGAGCAGGCCGTGACGCGCGGGACCGAGGCGTTGGCGGGCACGACCAGCGGGCTGTCGGGGCAGATCCGGATCGGCGCCCCGGACGGCTGCGCGAATTTCCTTCTGCCCCGCGTCTGCGCCGCGATTGCTCGCGAGCATCCAGAGATAGAATTGCAGATCGTGGCGCTGCCCCGGATCATCAACCTGTCCAAGCGCGAGGCGGATCTGGCCATCGCGGTGTCGCCGCCGGCGACGGGGCGGCTCACGGTGCAGAAGATCACCGATTATCATCTGCATCTGGTCGGAGATCGCGACTACCTCGCCGCCCATCCGCCGATCCGGAGCCTCGAGGACGTCGCGGCGCATCCGGTCGTGGGCTACATCCCCGACATGATCTTCGATAAAGAACTGGACTATCTGTCCGAGACCGGGGCCGACCGGGTCACGCTCGGCTCGAACTCGGTCTCGGTGCAGCTTGGTTTTCTGCGTGAGGGTGGGGGCCTTGGCATCGCGCATGATTTCGCGCTGCCCTTCGCGCCCAATCTGACCAAGATCCTGACGGATTTTATTTCGCTGACCCGGACCTTCTATCTCGTGCGCCACGCGGGCGATGCGCGGATCGAGCGGATGGCCAGAGTGGGTGAGCTTCTGTTGAGCGGTCTGAGGGCAGAAGTTGCGCGACTAGAAGCACTTACTTGACAAAATGTCGCACCCCTTCGAAGGTGAAAGGACGCGGGGGAGGACGCAGCGCCACTACGGGAGGAGACGCAATGCTTGTCAGCCAGATTCTCAAGGACAAGGCCACGCAGGGCGTGTTGACTGTCTCGAAATCGACGAGCGTGGCGGAGGCTGCAGCGATCCTTTCCCGCGAGCGTATCGGGGCGGTGATGGTGTCCGAGGACGGGGTCACGCCCGAGGGCATCTTGTCCGAACGCGACATCGTGCGCGAACTGGGCGCACGGGGGCCTTCGGTGCTGTCCGATCCGATCTCGACCATCATGACCGAGAAGGTCAAGGGATGCGCCTCGGGCGACCGTGCCATCGCCGTGCTTCAGATGATGACCGAGGGCCGGTTTCGCCACATGCCGGTGCTCGAGGACGGCAAGATGATCGGCCTCGTGTCCATCGGCGACGTGGTCAAGGCGCGCCTCGAGGAGCTTGCCAACCAGGCCGAAAGCCTGAAATCGCTGATCATGGGATACTGAACTGCGGATCGCGCGCTCCGAGGTCGGCCTGCTTTCTGCATATGCGAAAGCGGGTTGCAATCCCTTGGGTAATAATGTTGCGTGACCTCGACAGAGGTGCGAGGCCTGAAGGGGAGGGGCTTTAATGCGCGTGGCGCTTTATCCGGGGACGTTCGATCCCATCACCATTGGGCACATAGACATCATCAAACGAGCCTGCGTGCTCGTCGACCGGCTGGTCATCGGCGTCGCGATCAACCGCGACAAGGGACCGATGTTCTCGCTCGAGGAGCGGGTCGCAATGGTCGAAGCGGAATGTGCCAAGCTGTCCGAGGTGACGGGGACCGAGATCGTCGCGCATCCTTTCGAAAACCTGCTCATCCACGCGGCCAAGGACGTGGGCGCGAGCATGATCGTGCGCGGTCTGCGTGCGGTGACGGATTTCGAATACGAATACCAGATGGTGGGCATGAACCGGGCGATGGACGACACCGTCGAGACCGTGTTCCTCATGGCCGATCTCAAGCATCAAGCCATCGCGTCGAAGCTGGTCAAGGAAATTGCGCGTCTCGACGGCGACGTGACCAAGTTCGTCACGCCCGAGGTCAAGGCGAAGCTCTACGAGAAGCTCGGTCGCGGCTGATCTGTCGCCGTTGCTGGATGGTGTTGCGCCGCGGGCTGCGCCCGCGTCGCGGTGCCGGGGGAGGCGTTGCCTCCCCCGGACCCCCACCGCATCGGGTGCTCTGCTCCCGAACCACGCAATTTTCGGGGGCTCTGCCCCCGAACCCCCGGGATATTTATGAACCAGAGAAGGACCGTGGTGAGCGGGACCGCCGAGTGTCTGGCCTCAGAACCCGGCTCTCAGAACCCCGGCAGCGCACCCATGGCGGCAAGCGCACGCAGGATCGCGTCGACCGCGACGGCGGCGAGGATCATGCCCATCACGCGGCTGATGACGGCGGCGCCGGTCTGGCCGAGCACCTTGTGGATCGGGCCTGCGAGCAGGAGGATCGCGAGTGTGATGGCCAGAACGATGGCCATGAGCGCAGAGGTCATGACCTGATGGGTCACCGCGAAACGGTCGTTGTCGGTGAGGATCACCACGGCGAGCATCGCGCCGGGCGAGGCGATGGAGGGCATGGCGATGGGGAAGACAGCGGCGTTCTTGGCCGCCTCCGCCTCGTTGATCTCGTTTTCCGGCTTTGAGGGCCCGAAGATCATGGTCAGCGCGAAGAGGAACAGAACGATCCCGCCCGCGATCTGGAACGACCGGAGGTCGAGGCCGAGCGCGTCCAGCACCAGTTGACCGAAGACGATGAAGGCCAGCAGCACGGCGAAGGCGACGATCACGGAACGGACTGCGACCGAACGCCGCCCCTTGGGGGTCATCCGCGCCGTGACGGCGAGAAAGACCGGGAGCGTGCCGATCGGGTCGATGACGACCCACAGCGTAATGAATTCCTGCAGGATCAGGGAAAAGCTGGGCACGGTGGTCTCGGGTGTTCGAGGGGATCAACCGTGCCCTAAGGCTTCGCGGCGGTGATCACAAGTCCCCGCCGGCGCAGGGGCGGCCTGTCGGCGGATCAGGCGATCACATCGGCGCGGGGTGGTCCGGGCGTGACCAGTTTCGGGCCGAGATCGGCCGCGACCGCCTCGACCGTGCGCACCACCGCGTCGACATGATTGGTCACCAGCATGTGGCCCGCGTTGGGCAGGAGTTCGAGCTGCATGTGAGGGTAGCGCTCGGCAACCTCGATGCCCTGTTCGGTATGATCGAGGATCCGGTCCTCGGTGCCATAGAGGATGCGGACCGGCATCCTCAGATCGCCGTATGCCTGCCATTGGCTGCCTATGGTCTCGCCCACCGCGCAGTAGTCGCGCGAGGTGTTGAGAAAGCTCTTCGGGCGTAGAGAAAGAAGCCCGCCGCCTTCCTTGGTATAGGCGGCGGGGACCGGGTCGGGGCCGAAAATCTCGGTTCGCGTGACGTCCTGGTTCTTGACCATGCCAGGCACGGCGAGGGTTCGGGCAAGCAAGCGGCGGGTGCGGGGGTTCGTCACCCCGAGCGCGGCAAAGGCGGTGGTGGACTTCGACGACGGGCGCAGTAGCGGCGCAATGAGGGCAAGACCGGCGACTTTCTCCGGGGCACGAAGCGCAAGCGCGGCGGCAATGGCGCCGCCTAGGGAATGGCCCACCACGATGGGCTTTTGCAGGTTGAGACGGTCGATGACCTCTTCCATGTATCCGGCCTGCGCGTCGATGGTGGCCGGCATCTCCTCGGGCCGGTCCGAATAGCCCATGCCGGGGCGGTCCACCGCGATCACCCGGAACTTGCGCCCGAGCGCCGCCGTCAGAAACAGCGTCATCGTACGAAGCTGGCCGCCGAGCCCATGGATGAGCAGCACCGGACGGCCCGTGCCGATGTCGGTGTAATGCAGCCGTCCGGTCGAGATCTGGATATACTGGCCCTGCGGCGGCACGGCCGCTTCGACCTGTTGCGCCATGATCCGGGTCTTCTTGGCCTGGGACATGAGATAGAGCGCCACGCCGAGCAGGGCGATGACGACGAGGCCCGCGACGGCGGACAGGATGGCGATCGTGGTGCTCATGGGGTCCTCTTTCCTTGAGGGGCGAGCCTAACGAAAACGCCCCGGCCGTGGGAAGCCGGGGCGTTGCGTCATCCGTCCCCTTCGGCGGGGGATCGCCGGGTCGGTCAGATATGTTTGCCGATCTCCGCCGCCGTATCGAGCATCCGGTTCGAAAAGCCCCATTCGTTGTCATACCAGGTCAGGATGCGCACGAAGTTGCCGTCGAGCACCTTGGTCTGGTCCGTGGCGAAGGTCGACGAATTGGGGTTGTGGTTGAAGTCGGTCGAGACGAGCGGCTTGTCGGTGTAGCCCAGGACGCCTTTCAGGGCGCCGTTGGCGGCTGAACGGATCGCCTCGTTGATCTCCTCGGCCGTCACGTCGCGCTCCGCTTCAAACGTCAGGTCCACGCAGGACACGTTAGGCGTGGGTACGCGGATCGCGACGCCGTCGAGGATGCCCTTGAGCTCGGGAAGCACGAGACCCACCGCCTTGGCAGCCCCCGTCGAGGTCGGGATCATGTTCATCGCCGCCGCGCGGGCGCGGTAGAGATCCTTGTGGTAGGTGTCGAGCGTCGGCTGGTCGCCGGTGTAGCTGTGCACCGTCGTCATGAAGCCGCGCTTGATGCCGAAGGTGTCGTTGAGAACCTTGGCCACGGGGGCGAGACAGTTCGTGGTGCAAGACGCGTTCGACACATGCACGTCCGTCGAGGTCAGCGTGTCGTGGTTTACGCCGTAGACGATGGTCTTGTCCGCGCCCGAAGACGGCGCCGAGACGAGCACGCGCGAGGCGCCGTTCTCGAGATGAACGGTCGCCTTGTCGCCGGTGAAGATGCCGGTGCATTCCATGACCACATCCACGTCGGCCCAGGGCAGCTCCTTGGGATCGCGGATCGCGGTCACCTCGATGGGGCCGAGACCTGCGTCGATGGTCGAACCCTTGACCGTGACCTCGTTCCTGAGCCTGCCGTGAACCGAGTCGAATTCGAGCAGATGGGCGTTCGTTTCGACCGAGCCCAGATCGTTGATCGCGATGACTTCTATGTCGGTCCGACCCTGTTCGATCAGCGCCCGCAGCACGTTGCGGCCGATGCGGCCAAATCCGTTGATGGCGACTTTGGTGGTCATGGTGGCTCCTTGGAGGTCTGGAGTGGGTCGCTTGCCCTGTCAGAATAGGAGGTTCGTCGCGGGACAGGCGTGACGTTATCGCTAACATCGCCAGATCGCGCCCGAGGTCAAGGGGGTGCGGACAAGGGAACGGGCGATGTTGCCCGGAAAATCAGCGCCAGAAGGCCAGCCAGTCAAGGAACTCATAAAGCTCCTTGGCCAGAAAAAGCGAGGCATCGCCGCCGTTCAGGGTGAAATCGCCGAGGAAGGCGAGCGCCAGCAGGACGAAGAGGATAAGGGCGAGCCGGTTTGTCATGCCAAGGTTCTGACCCAGAGGCGTGCTCACGGCAAGGGGGTCCGTGACGCCCCTGCGGCGTGCCACGCCCCGGGCCCATGCGAGGAGGCGAAGCCGTGGAGGCGATCTGCAAACGAAAACCCCGGCCTGTTTGGCCGGGGTTCGATCTGTCCGAAAGGCCGTCCTGTCAGAGCCGGCCCATCGCCGCGGCCACGTCCGCCATACGGGCCGAGAAGCCCCATTCGTTGTCATACCAGGCGAGCACGCGCACGGTGCGGCCGACAACGCGGGTCTGATCTGGCGCGAAGATCGAGGAATATTCGGTGTGGTTGAAATCGACCGAGACCTTGGGTTCGGGATCGTAGGCCAGAACCTTTTTCATATTGCCTGCGGCGGCTTCGCGCACCACCTCGTTCACGTCGTCCACGGTCACGTCCTTGCCCGCCTCGAAGGTCAGGTCGATGCAGGAGACATTGGGCGTGGGCACGCGCAGCGCGGTGCCGTCGAGCTTGCCGGCCAGTTCCGGGAGCACTTCGCCCAGTGCCTTGGCCGCACCCGTGGTGGTCGGGATCATCGCCATGGCGGCGGCGCGGGCGCGGTAGAGGTCCGAGTGGCGACGATCGAGCGTCGGCTGATCGCCGGTGTAGCTGTGGATCGTTGTCATCACGCCACGCTCGATACCGATGGCGTCATTCAGGACCTTGGCGAGCGGGGCGAGACCGTTCGTCGTGCAGGAGCCGTTCGAGATCATGTAGTCAGATGAAGCGAGCAGTTCGTCGTTCACACCAAAGACGATGGTCTTCTGAACGTTTTTGGCCGGGGCCGAGATCAGCACCTTCTTCGCGCCACGGGCGATATGGGCCTTGGCCTTTTCGCCGTCGTTGAAGTTCCCGGTGCATTCCAGCACGACATCGCAGCCCGACCAGTCGAGTGCGTCCATGTCGTAGGTCGACATCATCTCCATCGGGCCACGGCCGATGTCCATGGTGTTGCCCGCGACGCGGATCTCGTCGGGGTAGCGGCCATGGACGCTGTCGTACTTCAGAAGATGTGCGGCGGTCTCGAGCGGGCCGGTCGCGTTGACCTTGACCACCTGGATGTCATTGCGGCCCGACTGCGCGATGTGAGAGAGCGTGCAGCGCCCGATGCGTCCGAAACCGTTGATGCCGACGGTGACCGTCATGTCCATTTCCCCTCTCGATATGCAGCTGCCGCGCGCGTGGGTCGCGCATGGGACTGACGCTGATATACAGGCCGGGGTTCCAGCAGGCCACTGAAATTCCCATTATCTGGCAATATGTTAGCGAAAACATGAGGGCGAGATGTTGTGTTAGCGGGACCGTTAACGCAAACGGTCCGGGGCCTCTGGGCGTCGATTGTGTGCCATGGGATGCAGCGGCGTCGCTGCAGGGGCGGGAACCTTTACGGGGATTCGCGGCTTGCCCTTGGCGGGCCTTGGGATAGGCTGGCGCGAAGTTGTGAGGGGACAGTATGAGCGGACTTCTGGCACTACTCGATGACGTGGCGGGCATCGCCAAGGTTGCGGCGGCTTCGGTCGATGACGTGGCGACGCAGGCGTTCAAGGCGGGGTCCAAGGCGGCGGGGGCGGTGATCGACGACGCGGCCGTGACCCCGAAATACGTGTCGGGGTTCGATGCGAGCCGGGAGATCCCCATCGTCGGGAAGATCGCGCTGGGGTCGATCCGCAACAAGCTGCTCATCCTCTTGCCGCTGGGCCTGATCCTGGCGAACTTCGCGCCATGGGCGATCACGCCTCTCTTGATGATCGGTGGCAGTTACCTGTGTTTCGAAGGGGCGGAGAAGGTCTGGCACGGGCTCTTCCCCGGCGAGCACATCGTCCACGACCCCAAGATGCACGAGAACAAGGACCCCGCGAAGCTCGAGCAGCAAAAGGTCTCTGGCGCGATCAAGACAGACTTCATCCTGTCCGCCGAGATCATGACCATCGCGCTCGCGGCGATTCCGGAGTCGAACATCTGGACCGAGGCCGCCGTTCTGGCCATGGTGGCCATCGGGATCACCGTGGCGGTCTACGGTTCGGTCGCATTGATCGTGAAGGCCGACGACCTTGGCCTCGCCATGGCGACGCGCGGGCGTCTGGGTCTGACGCAGGCGCTGGGGCGCTGGATCGTGAAGGCAATGCCGGTCTTCATGCGCATCCTCACCACCGTCGGCACGGCTGCGATGCTCTGGGTCGGGGGCAATATCGTCATTCACGGGCTTTACGAACTGGGCTGGCCGCCGCTTTACGACTTTATCCACCACATGGCAGACGAGGCTGCACACGCGGTGAGCGACGGCTTTGCGCCGGTGGCCAAATGGGTGGTCACCGCCTTCATGGACGGGGTCTTTGGCCTTCTTTGGGGGCTGGTCCTGATCCCGGTCGCCACCTGGATCGTCGGCCCCGCGATCGCTGCGGTGACGGGCAACAAGGCCGAGGCCGAGGCGCATTGAGCGCGCGCAAGTTTGCGTGAGGCCGCGGTGCGCCTGTGGACTCGCGTCGACCTGCGCCCGATGAAGGACCCATGATCGTCGCCCGACATATCCTTATCGCCGTCCTGGTCGTGCTCACGCTGCCCTGGGGGGCCGTGCTGCGCGTTGCGGAGGCCGGGCCTGCGCAACCCCTATCCCCGGTCGTGTCGGTCGAGGCGCAGGTGCGCGCGGACCCGGCGCAGGTCATGCGGGTGTCGGGTCACAAATGCCGCACCGCGGTTTTTCCCGGTGCGATCTGCAGCTTCAACGCGCTCTTGCCGGTGGATGCCACCGCGCAGCGTCCCGAAGGGCAGGTGCGTCTGACGCCAGTCACCAGCACCACGGATGTGAGCCGGTTCGAGCCGGCGCCGGATACCGGACCTCCCCGTTTCGTTTGATCGCCTGACCGGCGCACGGCGCCATCCTACGATCAAACGGAGATTTCACATGCTTACACGCCGCACAGTCGTTGCGGGCGGGGCGCTTGGGCTGCTCGCGGCCTGCGCCCGGCCGAACGACGCCATGCTCACCCCCGCCGAACCGGTCATCCCGCCGTTGCCCGCCTTCTACGGCGCGGTAACGGACGAGCCCTTTCCCATCCCCGCCGTGGAAGAGGGCGTCATCGACCCGCGCCTGTGGCGCCAGACGGTGCCGAACCCCTGGCCGGAAAAGCGACGGGGCACCATTGTCGTTGACCCTGACGCAGCCCTCCTTCATTTCGTCGACAGCCCCGAGGCAGCCACGCGCTATGGCGTGAGCGTCGGGGCGGATGGCTTTGCCTGGGAAGGCACCGCGCGGCTGCAATTCTGCCGGGACTGGCCCCGGTGGAAGGTGCCAGACGCGATGATCGAACGGCACCCGGAGCTGGAGGAGTTCTCATGGCGCAAGGGCGGCATGGCACCGGGGCCGGGCAATCCGATGGGCGCGCGGGCGCTCTACCTCTTCTCGGGTGGGGTCGACACGCTCTACCGCATCCACGGCGACGCCTCGGCGCGGGAACTTGGGCAGGCGGTGTCGTCAGGCTGTATCCGGATGCTTAACCAGGACGTCATCCACTTGCACGCAAAGGCGGTGCACGGCGCGGATGTGATCGTGCTTCCCTCGAAGGCGCCGGATCGCTTCACGTCAGCGCCACAGCTCATCTGACGAAAAACGCCCCCGTGCCGGAACACGGGGGCGTTTCATATCAAGGGCTTGCGAGCCTCAGCCGATCAATTTCTTGACCTGCGCCGCGATGTTTTCGGCGGTGATCCCAAAATGTTCGTAAAGCTCGGGCGCGGGGGCCGAGGCACCGAAGCCCTCCATGCCCACGAAGGCCGCCTTCTTCTCGGAGCCACGCTCACCAAGCAGCCAGCGGTCCCAGCCGCCCGCCCGCAGTGCGGCCTCGACACCCACACGGACCGGGCCGGGGGGAAGGACCTTGCGGCGGTAGGCCTCGTCCTGCTGGGCGAAAAGCTCCATGCAGGGCATGGAGACGACGCGCGTGCCGATGCCGGAGGTCTGGAGCAGGTCTCGCGCGGTCATGGCGATCTCGACCTCCGACCCCGTGGCCATGAGGATCGCCTGGCGCTTGCCCTCGGCCTCGGCCAGCACATAGGCGCCTTTCGCGGTGAGGTTCGACATCTTGTGTTCGGTGCGCAGCGTCGGCAGGTTTTGCCGCGACAGCGCCATGCAGGAGGGCGTCGATTTCGACGTGAGGGCGAGTTCCCAGGCCTCGGCGGTTTCCACCGTGTCACAGGGACGGAAGGTCCATGTGTTGGGCGTCGCGCGCCAGATGGCGAGGTGTTCGACCGGCTGGTGCGTCGGGCCGTCTTCGCCAAGACCGATGGAGTCGTGGGTCATCACGTAGGTGACCGGGATGCCCATGAGCGACGACAGGCGGATCGCGCCACGCGCGTAGTCGGTAAAGGCCATGAAGGTGCCGCCATAGGGGCGGATGCCACCGTGGAGCACGAGACCGTTCATCGCCGCTGCCATGCCGTGTTCACGGATGCCGTAGTGGACGTAGCGCCCCTTGCGGTTCTTCGGTTCGAAGATGCCCAGATCGCCGGTCAGCGTGTTGTTGGAGCCGGTGAGGTCAGCGGAGCCGCCGATGTTTTCCGGCATGATCGGGTTCACGATCTCGAGCACCATTTCGGATGCCTTCCGGGTCGCAACCTTCGGTTTTTCGTCGGAAATCTGCTTCTTCAACGCCTTGATGCGGGCCGAGAGCTTGGACGGCGCTTCGAGCGCGAAGACGCGGGCGAATTCTTTCTGCCGCTGCTCGGACAGCTCGGCCAGACGGCCCTCCCACGCCTGACGTTCCTCGACCCCGCGCGAGCCGATGGCTTTCCAGTCGTTGGCCACGTTGTCGGGAATGTCGAAGGCGGCGGCGTTCCAGCCGTAGGTTTCGCGCAGCTTGGCGATCTCGGCGTCACCCAGCGGCGAGCCATGCGCCTTGGCGCTGTCCTGCTTGGACGAACCGAAGCCGATGTGGGTCTTGCAGTCGATGAGCGTCGGCTTCTTCGACTTCTTCGCCTCGGTCAGCGCCGCGTCGATGTCGTCGGGGTCATGGCCGTCACAGGCGATGACCTGCCAGCCCGACGCCTTGAAGCGCGCGCGCTGGTCGGTGATGTCGGACATCGAAATCTCGCCGTCGATCGAGATGTTGTTGTTGTCCCAGAGCACGATGAGCTTCGAGAGCTTCTGCTTGCCGGCAAGCCCGATTGCCTCCTGGCTGATACCCTCCATGAGGCAACCGTCGCCCGCGATCACATAGGTGTAGTGGTCCTGCACCTTGGCGCCGAAGCGGGCGCGCAGCATTTCCTCGGCCATGGCGAAACCGACGGCGGTCGAGATCCCCTGACCCAGCGGACCGGTCGTCGTCTCGATCCCTTGGGCGTGGCCGTATTCCGGGTGACCGGCGGTCTTGGCGCCCCACTGACGGAAGTTCCTGATCTGCTCGATCGTCATGTCGCTGTAGCCGGTGAGGTGCAGAAGCGCGTAGATCAGCATCGAGCCATGGCCTGCCGACAGGACAAACCGGTCGCGGTCCGGCCAGTCGGGGCGGGAGGCGTCGAATTTCAGGTGCTTCTCGAAGAGCACCGTGGCCACGTCTGCCATGCCCATCGGCATCCCCGGATGGCCCGAGTTCGCGGCCTGCACCGCGTCGACGGCCAGCATCCGGATGGCGGCGGCCTTCATCCAATGGTCGGGGTGTTTTTCGCGAAGGGCGGGAATGTCCACGGGGCAGATCCTTTGACGGTGAGTGCGAAGTCGGGTTCCTCTTAACAGTCTAAGGCGCAAGATCAAGCACGACGCCCAAGACCTTGGCCGCAAATGCGGGACATTCGGCGGAGGGTTGCGGTAAAGTCGGGTCAGCGAAGCCTTGCCACGCGATTCGCGGCTTGGTTGCAGAGGGGCCAAAGACCCGTCATGGTTTCGCGCAAAGGATACAGAGGGTCCGGTGCGGGAATGCCGCGCCCCGGACCGCAAGAGACAGATCGGGTGGCGCAACGCCGTGCACCCGACGGGGACGAGAAATGGGCAGCACAACATGACGGACATTTCCGAGCTTCAGGCACGCCTCGCGGCGGCGCTCGACCGGATCGGCACGGGGGTCGAGGCCCTCGGTGACGGCGGTGTGGGCGGTAACGACACGGGCGAGGTCGAGGCGCTGCGCGCCCAACTCGACGAAGAGCGCACGGCCAATGCGCAGCTCGAGGAACGGGTGCGCTCGATCCGCGAGAAACAGGACACGACGGTGGGACGGCTAAGCGCCGAGGTGGAGCGGCTGACGGCCGCGCTCGCTGCGCAGGAAGAGGCGGCGGCCAAGCTCGCGCGCGCCAATGCCGAACTGCGGTCGAACAACGCCGCACTTCGGCAGGCCATTCAGGACGGCGTGGCCGAACCGCATCTGGTCAACAAGGCGATGATGGCGGAACTGGACGGGCTGCGCGCGGCGCAGGGTGCGGACCGTGCCGAGCTCGACGGGCTTCTGGGCGAGATCGAGGCGATGCTGGACGCCGCCGAAGGGGAGACGGAACATGCCTGACGTAGTGGTGACGATCGGTGGCCGCGAATTCGAGGTTGCCTGTGCCGAGGGCGAGGAGCATTTCCTGCGCTCGGCGGCGGCGATGCTGGACAATGAAGCTGCCTCCATGGTGAGCCAGATCCGGCACCTGACCGAGAGCCGGATGCTGCTCATGGCCGGGCTCATGCTTGCGGACAAGACCGCCGGCCTCGAAGACAGCGTGAAGATAGCCGAGCGCCGGATCGCGGAACTGGAAGCCGCGCTCGAGGCGGCGGAGCGCGCGGGCACCGTGCCCGAGGCGCTGACCGACAGCCTGTCGAACCTCGTGGCGCGGGCCGAATACATCGCCCAGCACGTCGAGGCGAAGGTCGGCTAGGCCCAGATGATCAAGCGGTGCGGGCTGACGCCCGCGCAGGTCTTGCGCCCCTTCGCCTGCGGTGACAGTGCGCGGTTGCCGCCCGTGGTGTCGGCAGAAAAGAGAACGCCCCGCGCGCCAGTGGCCGCGGGGCGTTTTTCTTTGGTTCGGGCGCCTTCGGTTCAGGCGTTGGCTTCGCGGATCTTTTCGGCGGCATCCTTGTTGTAGGTGATGCCTTCCTGATCGAAGAGCTGGTCCAGCTCGCCCGAGAGCGTCATCTCGGTGACGATATCGCAGCCGCCGACAAATTCGCCTTTGACATAAAGTTGCGGGATGGTCGGCCAGTCCGAGTAGTCCTTGATCCCCTGACGGATCTCGTCATCGGCGAGGACGTTCACGTCCTTGAAGTCGACGCCCATGAAGTTGAGCACGCCCGCAACGCGGCTCGAGAACCCGCATTGCGGCATTTCCTTGGTGCCCTTCATGTAGAGCACGACGTCGTTCGAGGTGACGGTCGATTTGATGGTGTCCGTGGCGCTCATTCTGTCTGTCCTTTTGCTCCGCCCAGCGGCGGTGGCTGTGACCCGCGGTTTACGCGGGTGCTTTCGTCGTGAGGGCAAGGGCGTGAAGCGCGCCGTTCGGCCCGTCCATCTTGCCCTTGAGCGAGGCATAGACTGCCCGCTGCTGCTGGACGCGGTTCAGGCCCTTGAAGCTCTCGTCGATCACCTCGGCCGACCAGTGGTTGCCGTCCCCGGCGAGGTCGGTGATGGTGATTTTCGCATTCGGAAAGCTCTCGCGGATGAGAGCTTCGATTTCCGATCCTTCCATGGCCATGAGGCGCGCGTCTCCCTGATATGTCCTGACCCCAGATGTAGAGAGGGCGGGCGCGGGCTGCAAGGGTGTGTGGCTGTGGTGCGGGGGCCAAGACCTGTGCGCTGTCACACGAAGTCGCGCAGCCGGGGCAGGAATTTCGCGAGTCTGCCAGGCGCCTCGGAGGTGGCGAAGGCGGCGAGGCTGTCCTCGGTCCATTTCTCTTCGGGCGCATAGAGTTCGAGCAGGATTTCCCGCTCTTCTTCGTAACTGTCGGGCAGGTCGAGCCGTTCGGCCACGAGCAGCAGCTCGATGCCATCATGGATGCGGCGCATGGTGGCGAAAGCCTCGAGCATCGGACCGGTGATCGCGGGGGTGGCGCGCCATGTGTCGCCGTCAAAGACCTCCTGCGTCACGCGCTGGCCCGCGCCACGGCATTCGTAGCGCACGCATCCCGGGAAGCCCGCGTCTTCGAGGTGATTGTAGTGCTGGCAGGCGAGGTTCTCGTCGAGGTTGGGGCAGGGCAGCCCCGCCGGTTTGTCGAAGGCGAAATCCTCGCCCTCGTCGAAGGCCAGGGCGATGCAGCACAGCGCCGCGCAGGACTGGCAGTCGCTTTCCATCTCGGGGATATGGGCCATTCTGGACCTCGTCTCGGGTGCCTTGTGGGTGTCGTGGTAGGCGTATTTTGGGAAAGATGAAAGGGGCGGGGAGGCCCGCCGCCTTTCGTGGTCCATGCGTCAGAGGGCCCATTCCTGATAGATCACGCCCTCGGGATAGGCGATCTGGTCGGTGAGCGTCGCGGCGAAGGGAGCGGGCGCGCCTGAGAAGAGCGGGACGCCGGAGCCGAGAAAGATCGGAGCGCGCTTGAGCCTGAGCCGGTCGATGAGGCCATGGGAGAGCGCCCAGCCGGCCAGCCTGCCGCCACCGCAGAGGTAGAGCGGTTTGTCGGCGCTGGACTTGAGCCCCCGGATCTGGTCGCGCGCCTCTGCCCGAGGATGGATCGTGACCGACCCTATGGGGAGCTTGAGGCTGTCGGAGATGATGTGCGTTTCCATCATCGGGTAGGGATTGTCGCCCGGCGCCATGCCGAAGTCATAGCCGAAGGTATAGGTCGCGCGCCCCATGATCGCCGTGCCGTAGGTTGCGAGTCGCGCAAGGTAGGCGTCGACCCATTGGCCTGGGTGTGGAAAGCGGGAAGCGTCACCGTTTGTGTCGGCAATGAAGCCGTCGGCGGAGACCGCCACGTCGTAGATGAGAGGTTGCATGAGGGTGCCTTGCAATGAGGGTAAGTCCGATGCGCGCGTGGCTGGCACGCGGGCTGTTGTCAGGTCGGACTTAGTTGGTCACTGGCTGGGCACTCCTCTTTCGTTTCTATCCTAGCACGAGGCAAAAGCGCGGGCGAGTAGGGTGCGCGGTCCACCGCGCACCATTTCGGTGGATCAGGCGGCCTTCTCGGCAAAGGCCGACCGATAGATCGTGGCCAGATCGGCGAGCGGGGCGTCGCTCGCGCCGAATTTCACGCTGCTGCCGGTGAACTTGCCCACGGTCGCAATGGCGACCCCGGCCTGACCCGCAGACACCATGAGCGCCTCGGCCTGGTCCATGTCGCAGGCGATGAGGTAACGGGCCTGATCTTCGCCAAAGAGCGTCGCGGTGTCGCTGGTGTCGAGCGATACGCCCACGCCCGCCGCTTCGGCCATCTCGAAGGCGGCGAGCGCGAGGCCGCCGTCCGACAGGTCGGTGCAGGCCGTGATGTTCGCGCGGTTCTCGCGGACGAAGTCGCCATTGCGTTTCTCGACGGCGAGGTCGACATGGGGCGCATCGCCGTCTTCGCGGTTGAACACTTCCGCGAGGAGGGCCGACTGGCCGAGGTGGCCGGTCGTCTCGCCCACCAGAAGGGCCACATGACCTTCGCGGGCCAGGCCACCGATGAGGTCGGTCTCGAGGTTCTTCAGAAGCCCGATCGCGCCGATGGTGGGCGTGGGCAGGATGCCCTTGCCGTCGGTTTCGTTGTAGAGCGACACGTTGCCCGAAACGATGGGCATGTCGAGCGCCGATACGGCCTCGCCGATCCCCTTCAGCGCGCCAACGAACTGCCCCATGATCTCGGGTTTTTCCGGGTTTCCGAAGTTCAGGTTGTCGGTGGTGGCCAAGGGCAGCGCGCCAACTGCGGTCAGGTTGCGGTAGGCTTCCGCGACCGCCTGCTTGCCGCCTTCGACCGGGTTCGCGCGCACGTAGCGGGGCGTCACGTCAGAGGTAAAGGCAATGGCCTTGTCGGTGCCATGGACGCGCACGATCCCGGCGCCAAGTCCGGGGCGGCGCACGGTGTCGGCCATGACCATGTGGTCGTATTGCTCGTAGACCCATTGTTTGGCGGCATAGTTGGGGGACGAGATCAGACCCTTGAGCCCGTCGATGGGGTCGATCTGCGGCACATCGGCCAGCGGTGCGGCCTCGGGCGTCGCGACCCAAGGGCGGTCGTATTCGGGGGCATTGCCCGAAAGGGCCCGGAGCGGCAGGTCGGCCTTGCATTCGCCCCGGTGCATGATGACGAAGCGGTCCTCGGGGATCGTCTCGCCCACGATAGCGAAATCGAGGTCCCATTTGTCAAACACCGCACGCGCCTCGGCCTCTTTCTCGGGGTTGAGGACCATGAGCATCCGCTCCTGAGACTCCGAGAGCATCATCTCGTAGGCGGTCATGTTCACTTCGCGCTGCGGCACGTCGTCGAGGTTGAGGCGAATGCCAAGCTCGCCCTTGTCACCCATTTCGACGGCGGAGCAGGTGAGGCCCGCCGCGCCCATGTCCTGGATGGAAATCACCGCGCCGGTTTTCATCAGCTCGAGCGTCGCTTCCATCAGGCGCTTTTCCGTGAAGGGGTCGCCGACCTGCACCGTCGGGCGTTTTTCCTCGATGGTGTCGTCGAACTCGGCCGAGGCCATGGTGGCCCCGCCGACGCCGTCACGACCGGTTTTCGCGCCAAGGTAGACGACGGGCATTCCGACGCCGGAGGCGGCCGAGTAGAAGATCTTGTCCGCATCCGCGAGACCCGCGGCAAAGGCGTTCACGAGGCAGTTGCCGTTGTAGGCGGCATGAAAGCGCACTTCGCCGCCGACATTGGGCACGCCAAAACAGTTGCCGTAGCCACCGATGCCCTCGACCACACCATGAACGAGGCGCTTGGTCTTGGGGTGATCGACCTCGCCGAAGGACAGCGAGTTCATTGCCGCGATGGGCCGGGCCCCCATGGTGAAGACGTCACGCAGGATGCCGCCCACGCCGGTCGCGGCGCCCTGGTAGGGTTCGATGTAGGACGGGTGGTTGTGGCTTTCCATCTTGAAGACGATGGCTTGCCCGTCCCCGATGTCCACGACGCCCGCGTTTTCACCCGGGCCACAGATGACCTGCGGACCGGTGGTGGGCAGGGTGCGCAGCCACTTCTTGGACGATTTGTAGGAGCAGTGTTCGTTCCACATCGCCGAAAAGATGCCGAGCTCCGTGAAATTCGGCGCGCGGTTCAGGATGCGCAGGATGTTGGCGTATTCGTCGGGCTTGATCCCGTGGGCCGCAATCAGGTCTTCGGTGATTTCGGGCTCTTGCATAGCCAACTCCCCTTGGTGCGCTGTTTGCGCGCGTCATAAGGCACGGGCGCGCGACAGGGAAGGGCCTCGGGCATCGCTGGACTGTGGAGAGGGCGAAAAAAGCACGAGGTGCAGATGTGGAGGTAAACGCTTGGCCAAAAAAAAGACCGGGCACAGGGCCCGGCCTAAGTCCAACAGGGAGGTGAAGGTGGTCGGAGAAGGTCTCTACGACCGCCTTCGAGGGGTGATTTATTGTCAGAGTGCTTATGAAACAAGCAGAGTGTGAACAATCCTGCTATGCGCAAGGTGCATAGGTCGCGTGGGCGGTATTGGTCCGGCCCGTCCGCCTCAGCTATCGCCCGAGCCCTGGAGCACCTTGCGGTGCTCGAAAATCTCTTCCGTCACGAAATCGCGGAAGGCGCCGATGCGCTTGGAGTGGCGCAGTTCCTCGGGATAGGCGAGGAACACCGGGATCTCGCGGCTTTCCGACGGCGGCAGCACCCGTTCGATCTCGGGGAAGTCGGCGAGGATGTAGTCGGGCAGCACCCCGATGCCGAGACCGTTCAGCACCGCCTGCAACACGCCGAAATAGTTGTTCACCGTCAGCAGCGAGGGGATGTTGTAGGTCAGAAGCTCCTGCGTATAGGTCGAGCCGGCGCTGACCTGGGCGGAGTTCACGTTCTGGCAGATCAGCCGGTGATCCGACAGATCCTCCATCTTTTCGGGGCGACCGCGTTCGTCGAGATAGCCCTTGGACGCATAAAGCCGCATGTTCACGCCCATGAGCCGCTTGCGGATCAGGTCGGCCTGCGACGGCTCCTTGAGCCGGATCGCGACATCGGCCTCGCGCATGGGAAGGTCGAGGACACGTTCCTCGAGCATGAGGTCGATGCGCAGTTCGGGATACTTCTCGTAAAGCTTGTTGAGGCGCGGGGCGAGCCAGAGCGAGCCAAAGCCCGTGGTTGTCGTCACGCGCAGCTCGCCGAACACCTCTTCCTTCGAATCCCGGATGCGGGCCTCGGCCGCGTCGAGCCGCTGGGTCATCGACCGGGTCGCGTCGAACAGCAACTCGCCCTGTTCGGTGAGAATCAGTCCGCGCGCATGACGGTGGAACAGGGTGGCGTTGAGGCTCTCCTCGAGCCCCCTGATCTGGCGGCTGACCGCCGACTGAGACAGGTTGAGCGTGTCACCCGCATGGGTGAGCGACCCGGCATCCGCCACGGCGTGAAATATTCTGAGCTTATCCCAATCCATAGCGTAACTAACTAGCGTGTCCGAACCGTTTTGAAGATAGGTTGTTATCCTCAAGATTGCGTGAAAAGCCAAGTCTCTATCCGGTGATGTTACATTTTACAGGTCAGTTTTTTTGACCTACCCTGATGGGGCGCATCAGCAAGCTGGAGGAGCACGCAAATGCGGCAGGATGTATCCCTACACGACCGTTTCGATCTGGAAAAATCGCCCGTTCTCTTGAACGGCACGCAGGCGCTTGTGCGGCTCATGCTCATGCAGAAGGCGCGAGACAGGGCAGCGGGTCTCGATACCGCCGGACTGGTCACCGGCTACCGTGGTTCGCCCCTGGGGGCGGTCGATATGTGGATGCAGAGGGCGGTCAAGGACCTGTCCGCCGCCGATGTGGTGTTTCAACCCGGTTTGAACGAGGACCTCGCGGCCACCGCGCTATGGGGGTCCCAGCAGGCGGAGTTGCGCGGCGAGGGGCGGTATGACGGCGTCTTCGGCCTGTGGTATGGCAAGGGGCCGGGGGTGGACCGGACCGGCGACGTGATGCGTCATGCCAATATGGCCGGGTCGTCGAAACATGGCGGCGTATTGATGGCGATGGGCGACGACCACACCGGGGAAAGCTCGACCGTGCTGCATCAGTCCGACTGGGCCATGGTCGATGCCTATATGCCGGTCCTGTCACCTGCTGGCGTTCAGGAAATCCTCGATCTCGGGATCTACGGTTACGGCCTGTCCCGGTTTGCGGGCGTCTGGGCGGGACTCAAGCTTATGAAGGACACTGTCGAGGCGACGAGCGTCGTCGATGGTCGTTGGGACCGAGTATCGCTTGTGACTCCGGACTTCGCTATGCCCGAGGGCGGGCTCAACATCCGGCTCGTCGATGACCGCATCCCGCAGGAAGCGCGGATGATCGACTACAAGCGCTTCGCCGCCGAGGCTTACGCCCGCGCGAACCGGATCGACAGACGGATGTGGGGCAAGCCAGGGGCCAAGATCGGCCTCGTGGCGGCGGGCAAGAACTGGCTCGACCTCATCCATGCGCTGTCGTTGCTTGGGATCAACGAGGCCGAGGCAGAGCGGCTGGGCATCACCACCTACAAGGTCGCGCAGACCTGGCCGCTCGACATGGAGAGCTTTCACGAGTTTGCCGAGGGCCTCGATCTTGTGATCGTGGTCGAGGAGAAGCGCAAGCTCATCGAGGTGCAGATCAAGGAGGCGATCTTCGACGACCGCCGGGGTCGCCGTGTCTACGGCTGGCACAAGGGCGATACGTGGGAGAACGGGCGCAAGCTCGAACTTTTCCCGACGCGCTATGCTCTGGACCCGACCTTTATCGCGCAGAAGCTGGGCGACATCTTCATCGAAGAGGGTCGCGACACCGAGGCGATCAGCGCGGGGCTCGCCAAGATTGACGCGGCGCGCAAGGCCGACAATGCCGAACCCATCGCGGCGCGGCTGCCCTATTTCTGCTCGGGCTGTCCGCACAACACCTCGACCAAACTGCCCGAAGGCTCGCGCGCCTATGCCGGGATCGGCTGTCACTACATGGTGCAGTGGATGGACCGCTCGACCACGGGGTTCACCCATATGGGTGGCGAGGGCGCAAACTGGATCGGCGAGGCGCCGTTCTCGACCCGCGATCATGTGTTTCAGAACCTTGGCGACGGGACCTATAACCATTCGGGCATCCAGGCCGTGCGCGCGGCCATTGCGGCGGACACCAACATCACTTTCAAGATCCTCTACAACGACGCCGTGGCCATGACCGGCGGGCAGACGAACGAGGGCGGGCTGGACAGCCTGCGGATTGCGCGCGAAATGCTCGCAGCCGGGGTGAAGAAACTCGTGCTTGTCCATGATCCGAAAGAGGAATTGGACGTCGACGCCTTTCCGCGCGAGGTCGAGCGTCGGACCCGCGACGAATTGCTCGCGGTCGAAGAAGAATTGCGTGATATCAAGGGTGTGACGGTTCTTCTTTACGTGCAGACCTGCGCGGCCGAGAAACGGCGGCGAAGGAAGCGCGGAAAATTCCCCGACCCTGACAAACGGGTGATGATCAACACCGATATCTGCGAGGGCTGCGGCGATTGCGGGGTGCAGTCGAACTGCGTCTCGATCGTGCCGTTGGACACCGAACTGGGCCGCAAACGTGCCATCGACCAGTCGTCCTGCAACAAGGATTTCTCCTGCCTCAACGGCTTCTGCCCCAGCTTCGTGACGGTCGAGGGCGGCAAGCCCAAAAAGAAGGTCGCGGCGGACTTTGACCTGCCGGTCTTGCCCAAACCTGAACTGCCCGCGATCCTCGGCACCCACAACACCGTCATCACCGGCGTCGGCGGCACCGGGGTCGTGACCATCGGCGCGATCATGGCGCAGGCTGCGCATCTGGACGGCAAGGGCGCGGGGATGATGGAAATGGCAGGGCTTGCGCAAAAGGGAGGCGCGGTGCTCGTGCATCTTCGCATCGCGCAAAAACCCGAGGACATCTCCGCGATCCGTGTGGCCACCGGCGAATGCGACGCGCTGATCGGGGGCGAACTCGTCGTCTCAGCCGCGCCCGCGACGCTGGGCCTCACCACCACGGGCCGCACCGGTGCTGTGGTGGACAGCCACGAGACGATCACCGGCGACTTCACCCGCAACACCGAGTTTCGCATCCCCGGCGACCGGCTTGGCCTGTCGCTCGAGGCGCGGCTGCGTGACCGGCTGACGATGTTCGACGCGACGGATCTGGCCGAGGCTCTGCTGGGCGATTCGATCTACTCCAACATGATGGTGCTGGGCGCGGCCTGGCAAAAGGGCCTCGTGCCACTCACCCGCGAGGCGTTGCACCGGGCGATTGAACTGAATGGTCAGGCACCGGAGAAGAACATCCGCGCCTTCGAGGTCGGGCGCTGGATCGCCGCCGACCCCGAGGCCGCGCATCGGGCGGCGGGGTCGAAGGTGGTGGAGAAACCGCTGTCGCTCGACGAGAAAATCGCCTTCCGCGAACGTCAACTGACGGCATATCAGAACGCCCGGCTCGCGCGGAAGTACCGCGCTCTGGTTGACGCGATGCCGGGCGAGCTGCGGGAAGCAGTCGCGCTCGGCTACCACAAGCTCTTGGCCTACAAGGACGAATACGAGGTCTCGCGCCTCATGCGCGACACGCGCGCCAAGGCTGAGGCGGCCTTCGAGGGCGACCTCAAGCTCTCGGTCCACCTCGCACCGCCGGTTCTGGGCACCGAGGGGCCGGATGGCCGCCCGCAGAAACGCGCCTTCGGCGAGGGTGTGCAAAAGCTCATGTCGGCCGTGCTGCCCCGGCTCAAGGTCCTGCGGGGCACCGTGCTCGACCCCTTTGGCCGGAGCGACGAACGGCGGATGGAGCGGGCGCTCATCGCGCAATACGAGGCCGACATGGCGGTCCTGCGCGACGGCTGGGCGACCGGCAACCACGCGGCGGGCGAGGCGCTGGCGCGGCTGCCCCTCGACATTCGCGGCTTCGGGCCGGTGAAAGCGGCGAATGCGGCCAAGGCCGCGCTGCGGCGGGAAGAGTTGCTGGCGGCGTTCAGCGCGGGCGATGCCGTCGGGGCGAAGGCGGCAGAGTAGGGGCGCGACACCGGGGCGCATGGCGCAGACATTCGTGGTACTGCATGAGACAGACCCGATCGGAGACCCGCCATGCAACCGCCTTTTCTGACCCCCGCCATGCCCAAACCAAGGATATGGTCGCGCACGCCGCCCGCGCTGTTTACGCCGATCTTCGGGCTCTTCGGCCTCGGTATCGCGTGGCGTCGTGCGGTGGATGCCTGGGCCGCGCCCCTTGCCGTGAGCGAGGTCATCTTCGGCGCGGTATCGCTGCTCTATCTCTTCGTGCTGGCGGCCTATCTCACCAAAGTCGCGCGGCGTCCCGGCGTGGTGGTCGAGGATCTGCGCGTGTTGCCGGGCCGGGCGGGGCTTGCCGCGATGTCGCTGTCGGGAATGCTGATGGCGGCGGGACTGATCCCGCTGTCCGAAACGCTCGCTGCCGCCGTGCTGATCGTCGCACTGGCGGTCCATGCCCTTCTGCTCGCATTGGTCGTCCGCGGCCTGATCACCGGCCCAGCCGAATCGCGCAGTGTCACGCCGGTCTGGCACCTGACTTTCGTCGGGTTCATCATCGCGCCGGTCGCTGCCGTGCCTTTGGGCTGGATGACACTGTCCACGGTTATCCTCTGGGTCACTCTCGCGATGGCGGTCATCATCTGGATCGCCTCCGCCGTGCAGTTCGCCCGCCGGGATGTGCCCGCGCCCCTGCGTCCGCTGCTTGCGATCCACGTGGCGCCGGCAAGCGTGCTGGGGTCGGTCGCGCTGCTTCTGGGCTACGACATGCTCGCGTTCGGGCTGGGTCTTTTCGCGGCGGCGATGGTCACCTTGCTTGTCGCTCGCGTCCTGTGGCTGACCGAGGCCGGGTTCTCGCCGCTCTGGGGCGCCTTCACCTTTCCCGCAGCCGCCTTTGCCGCGCTCATGCTTCTGCTCGCCGCGGCAGGCATGGGCGAGGCGTTCCGCTATCTCGGCGCACTCGTCCTCGTGCTCGCCAGCATGGGCAGTCCGGTGGTGATGTGGAAAGTGATCCAGCTTTGGGCCAAGGGACTGCTCGCGGTCAAGACCAACGCCGCGCAGGCCTAGTCGACGGGTCCCAGGGCCGCTTGCGCCTTTTTCGGCAGGCTCGCGCGGATCGTGTCATAGCTCACGCGCAGGCGGTGGGCGTATTCCTCCTCGGAGGTCGGACCAAAGGGCAGGAGCACCCACGACTTGTGGAAATACGGTGCCTTCTGCGCCACGCCCGCATCCTTGAGCATATCCGCGGTTTCCACGTCGGGGCATTTCACCGCGACCCCGGTGCCCATCGCACCGACCGAGGCGAACATCTTGCCGCCCACTTTCCACGCGTCATGCCCGCCGCCCCAGGGGTCCGAGACTTCGGCGCCGGGGTAGGCCGCACATATGGCATTGACGATCTCGCGTGACATGGCGCGACGTTATCACGCTTGGCAGGGCGAGCGAAGGCTGCTACCCCTGCCGCATGAAGAAAACCGCAATCATCATTTGCTGCATTACCTGCTGACATCGTCGGCGGGCCGTTCTTCTGTTTCACAACCAGACCGAAGTTGCTAAAGCCCGCCGCGGGGACGCGTGTGAGGAAAAGTCATGGTCGAGATCAAGCTGACGAATACGGCGACACGGAAGAAGGAGGTGTTTACGCCTCTCGATCCGAACAACGTGCGCATGTATGTCTGCGGCCCCACGGTCTATGACCGGGCGCATCTGGGCAACGCGCGGCCCGTGGTGGTCTTTGACGTGCTCTACCGGCTCTTGCGCCATGTCTACGGCGCCGAGCATGTGACCTATGCCCGCAACTTCACCGACGTGGACGACAAGATCATCGACCGCGCGGCCCGCGACGGGCGGGAGATTTCCGAGATCACGACCGAGACCACGCAATGGTATCTCGACGACATGGCCGCCATCGGCGCGTTGGAGCCCGACCTGATGCCCCGCGCGACGGCGCATATCGGGGATATGGTCGCGATGATCTCGGACCTGATCGAACGCGGCCATGCTTACGAGGCGGAAGGGCACGTTCTTTTTTCCGTGTCGAGCTATGCCGACTATGGCGCGCTGTCGGGGCGGTCCGTCGACGACATGATCGCCGGTGCCCGGGTCGAGGTCGCGCCCTACAAGCGCGATCCGATGGATTTCGTGCTGTGGAAGCCGTCGAGCGAGGACCAGCCCGGATGGGACAGCCCCTGGGGGCGCGGTCGGCCCGGCTGGCATATCGAGTGCTCTGCGATGTCGTATGAGTTGCTGGGCGAGAGCTTCGACATCCACGGTGGCGGCAACGACCTGATGTTCCCGCACCACGAGAACGAAATCGCCCAGTCGAAATGCGCCCACGCGGGGGCGGGGTTTGCGCGGTATTGGCTACACAACGAGATGTTGCAGGTCGAGGGCAAGAAGATGTCCAAGTCGCTGGGGAACTTCTTTACCGTACGGGATTTGCTCGATCAAGGCGTGCCGGGGGAAGTGATCCGGATGGTGTTTCTGGGCACGCATTATCGCAAGCCGATGGATTGGACCGAGAAGAAGCGGGAGGAGGCCGAGGCGACGTTGCGGAAAATCTCACTCTTCTTGGGTAGCGATCCGCTCACAAAGCCCTGGATCAATAGGCAGGTCGCCAAGCCGCCCGAAGAGTTCATTGAAGCACTGGCAAATGATCTCAATACGTCTTTGGCGCTAACTCTGCTGGGCAAATATCTGAAAGACGGTCGCGAGGGGCCATTGTTGGCGTCGCTTCGGCTTCTAGGGTTCGTGCCCGAGCTGATCGTGGAGAAATTTGCGAGTTTTCAATACTCGACGCGTCAGAACGAACTAGGTTCTAGCCAAAGATTGGTGTCTTTCGGGGAGGATGCAATTGGACTGGACGATTTGCTCACTGCGCTAGGCTCGCGGCTCAACACACTCCGCGCCAACGCCATGGAAACCAAGGACTTCTCCGCAGTCGATTTGCTTAAGTCCGCACTGGTCGCGGCGGGGGTCGAGGTCAAGATGTCCAAGGACGGCGTGGATCTGACGCCGGGCAAGGGCTTCGACCTGGCGAAACTCGAGGCGATCGACTTGCCCTGACCTGCGGAACCGGGGGAGGCTCTGCCTCCCCCGGACCCCCGCCGGCATATTTGTGGAAAGATGAAAGACAAAACAGATGGCTGAACGTCTCTACCTTTTCGACACCACGCTGCGCGACGGGCAGCAGACGCAGGGGGTGCAGTTCTCGACCCCCGAGAAACACGCCATCGCCAGGTCGCTCGACGCACTCGGCGTCGATTATATCGAAGGTGGCTGGCCGGGGGCCAATCCGACGGACAGCGAGTTCTTTGCCCAGCGGCCCGAGACGCGGGCGACCTTTACCGCCTTTGGGATGACCAAGCGGGCGGGGCGGTCGGCGGCGAATGACGATGTGCTGGCGCAGGTGATGAACGCGAACACGCCCGCCGTCTGCCTCGTCGGCAAGACCCATGATTTCCACGTGACCACCGCGCTGGGGATCACGCTCGAGGAGAACCTCGAGAACATCTCCGCCTCCGTCGCGCATATCGTGGCGGAGGGGAAAGAGGCGCTCTTCGATGCCGAGCATTTCTTTGACGGCTACAAGGCGAACCGTGATTATGCGCTCTCCTGCGTGACTGCCGCATATGAGGCGGGCGCGCGCTGGGTGGTGCTCTGCGACACCAACGGGGGCACGCTGCCGCGCGAGGTCGAGGCGATCACGCGGGCGGTCATCGAGGCGGGGGTGCCCGGCGATCATCTGGGCATCCACACCCACAACGACACGGGCAATGCCGTGGCCAATTCGCTCGCCGCCGTGGACGCCGGCGCGCGCCAGATTCAGGGCACGCTCAATGGGCTGGGCGAGCGCTGCGGGAACGCGAACCTGATCACGCTGATCCCGACGCTGATGCTCAAGGAGCCCTATCGCTCGGCCTATGAGCTGACCGTGCCGAACGAGGCGCTGTCCACGCTTACCCGTGTGTCGCGTCAGCTGGACGACATCCTGAACCGCGTGCCCACGAAGTCCGCACCCTATGTCGGCTCGTCGGCATTCGTCCACAAGGCGGGGCTGCATGCCTCCGCGATCCTCAAGGACCCGACGACCTATGAGCACATCGACCCGCTGATCGTGGGCAACGCGCGGGTCGTGCCCATGTCCAATCAGGCGGGGCAGTCGAACCTGCGCGCGCGGCTCGAAGAGGTGGGGATCACGCTCGAGAAGGGCGACGCCCGGATGACCGAGATCCTCGACGAGGTGAAGCGGCTCGAGGACGAGGGGTTCGCCTTCGACTCCGCACAGGCTTCGTTCGAACTCGTCGCGCGGCGCATTCTCGGCTCGCTGCCGCATTTCTTCGATGTCGAACGCTACCGCGTCATCACCGAGCGGCGGCGCAACGCCATGGGCCGGATCGTGGTGGAAAGCGAGGCGGTGGTGACGATCCGCACCAACGACGGGCGCGAGCGCACTGCCTATTTCAAGAACGAACATGCCCAGGAGATGCAGGACGACGGTCCCGTGAACGCGCTCTGGCAGGCGTTGCAGGACGCGCTTGGGCCTTACGAGGGCAAGATCGACGGGGACGTGTTCCTCAAGGACTTCAAGGTCAGGATCACCCAGGGAGGGACCGAAGCCAAGACGCGCGTCATCATCGACTTTCAGGACGCGGCCGAGAACACCTGGTCCACGGTCGGGGTGTCCGCCAACATAGTCGACGCGAGTTTCGCCGCGCTTCTCGATGCGGTGAACTGGAAACTTGTGCGCGACCGGGTCACGCCGGTCTAGGAGAGCGGGATGTTGTTCAAACTCCTGATGATCGCCGGGATATCCGTCGGCATCTATTTTGCAATCGCTCTTGGCCTGATCCTGAGCCAGCGGCCCGCCCCGTTATCAGGCGAGGGCGGGCTGGCATTCGACCGCCTGCTGCGCCAGACAAAGATCGCGCCGCTGCCGCAAGGCACCTGGACCGCGCCCGACGAGACCCAATTGACCTATGGCCATGTGCCGGGGCCGGGCACGGATGCGCCGCTGGTCGTCATGGTGCATGGCTCGGGCTGGTATGGCGGGCAGTTCGAGGGGCTTGCCCGCGCGCTTGGCGACGTGGCCGAGGTTCGGGCCGTAACCCTGCGCGGACATGGGGCGAACCCGGAGCGCCGGGGCGATGTCGATTACGTCGGTCAGTTTGAAGATGACCTCGCAGCCCTTCTGGCCGAGGCAGAAGGCCGCAAGCGCATCCTTCTGGGCCATTCTTCGGGCGGCGGTCTGGTCGTGCGCTTTGCGGGTGGCGCGCACGGCGGGCTGATCGACGGGGCGGTGCTGCTCGCACCCTTCCTGCAATACGACGCGCCCACCACGCGGCCCAATTCCGGCGGTTGGGCACGGCCCCTGACGCGACGGATCATCGGGCTTACAATGCTCAACAACGTGGGTATTCACGCGCTCGACCACCTGACGGCGATCCAGTTCAACATGCCGCAGATGGTGCTCGACGGGCCATTGGGCGACTATGCCACGACAGCCTACTCCATGCGTCTCAACACCTCGTTCGCGCCGCGCCGCGACTGGCGGGGCGACGTGGCGAAGTTGCCGGATTTCCTGCTCATCGCGGGGGCCCTGGACGAGGCGATGGTGGCCGATGCCTATGAGCCGGTGCTGTCCGCGGTGACGGACAAGGGCCGCTACCTGACCGTGGACGGGGCCGCGCATCTGGATATCGTGGACCGGCGTGAGACGGTCGAAGCCATTCGCGCCTTTGTCCAATGACGGTGCAGGCCTGTGCCGAGATCGTCCATGCGGGCGACCCTGATCGCTTTGCATCCGCGATGACCGCGCCGGTTGCGGACCGAGAGGTGCTGTTCCCGCTCTACGCCTTCAACCTCGAGATCGCCAAGGCGCCGTGGATGACGCAGGAGCCGATCATCGCGCAGATGCGGCTTCAGTTCTGGCGTGATGTGCTGGACGAGGTCGAGGCGGGGGGCGTTCCCCGCGCCCATGAGGTCGCCCGTCCCTTGGCCGAAGCGATCCGCGCGCGGAACATTCCGCTGGCTGCGCTGCGCGACATGATCGACGCACGATTGTCGGACATTTCGCGCGAGCCCTTCGAGGCGCCTGCGCTCCTGTGGTCCTATCTGGAAAAGAGCGCGGGCGGTCTGATGGTAGCGAGTTGTGCCGGGCTGGGGTTTCAGGGCGCGGATGCGGCCCGCAGGCTGGGGAGGGCGCAGGGGCTTGCCAGTTTCATCGCGGCGCTGCCGCAGCTCTCGGCCCACGGCTGGAGGCCTCTCGATGCGGGCCTGCTGCCCGCCATGGCGCGCTCGGCGCTGGACGACCTCGTCGCGTTGCGAACGACGAATTTCGGCAGGGCAACACCCGCCGCCCGCGCGGCATGGCGCACAGGCGGACAGTTGCGCCGGTTCCTGCGCAATCCCGAAGCGGCCCCTGACGGCAGCGAGTTCGCCCGGCGCACGTCCCTCGTGTGGAAGACGCTGCGCCGGACGTGGTAGCTAGCGTGTCGTGTTGGCGTAGACCTCGCCGACACGCCCCGCGCCGTTCTCGGTGATGGTTATCTGGTTGCCGCCACCAGTCGCGGTCGTAGAGCCATAGAATTTGGCGCCTTCGGCATTTCTGCCGACGAACTGACCTTCGCCAGTGCCCCCGAACGCGATCCGGTCACCGTCATGAGTAAGGGTGCCCGACAGGTCAGCGGTGAATTCGGCGGCTGCGATGGCGCCGTTGGACAGGGTGAGCGACCCGTCGGCCTGGCTGAAACCGTCGAGAAGGTCACGAACCCCGGCCTCGTCGCCCGCGCCGATGGCGTTGCCCAAGGCGAACTTGTTCACGTCGTCCTTGGCGAGGAAATTGTCGAACCGCCCCGTCACGCTGCCGCCTGCGTTGGTGAAGCGGGCGGTCATCTCGGCCTCGCCCGCAAAGACACGCGCGTTGGTTGCCGTGTCATTGTCCGCGACCCAGGCGGTCACGGTGCCGGTGTAGGTGGCCGATCCGCTCGTGGGCATCGTCGTTCTCGTGTTCCCCTGTTCATTCTCAAGGTCCGCGATGGCCTGCGCGTTGTCGACCAGCATCTGCGCGAGGTCGCCCTCGGGCGTCGATGACCCCGATGTGCCGGCGCAGGCTGTCAACAGTGCAAGTGCAGAGATTGCCGCGCCGAGGCGCGGGTATGTGCTTAGAATCATTTGGTCCCCCATTAAATGGGATCATCCATAGATTGCACTTTGGCGCTTGCCTAGCTCCTTATGCGTGTGGGTCCGGATCACGCGTCTTTGGGGCGCATCACCAGCCAGATCAGCGCGCCACCGGCCAGCGCGAGGAAGGGCACCATGGCGAGGTTCACCGCCATCCAGCCGTCCTGCGGCGTGCCGCCCGAGCAGTTCATGAGGCCACCCGAGGCAAGCGAGGCCACGGTCACGCCGCCGAACACTAGCATGTCGTTCATGCCCTGGATCCGGCCCCGCTCGTGCGGCGCGTGCGATCCGGCGAGCATCGTGGTCGCCCCGATGAAGCCGAAGTTCCAGCCGACACCCAGAAGCACGAGCGCGATGAAGAAATTCTCCAGCTCGACGCCCTGCATCCCCACGATGCCGGCGGCGGCAAGGATGGCGAGTCCGGTCGCCATGATCTTGCGCGTGCCGAAGCGCGCGATGAGGTGGCCGGTGAAGAAACTCGGGACGAACATGGCCAGCACATGGGCCGAGACCACGTCGGCGGCGGTCGATTTCTCGAACCCGCAGCCCACCACGGCCAGCGGCGTCGCCGTCATGATCAGGTTCATCAGCGCATAGCTCACCATGGCCACGATGATCGCAACGGCGATGGCGGGCGTGGTGAGCATCTCCCACAAGCTGCGGCCGCGCGGCGCGTCATGGGCCGGGACCGGGGGCTTGGGGATGTCGAGGGCGAGGAAGAGGAGCGAGCCGACCAGGTTGATCGCGATGATCGCGAGGTAAGCGCCCATGAAGGGCACCACCATGGCATCCGCCGTCACCTTGACCAGTTGCGGCCCGATGATCGCAGAGGCGAGGCCGCCGGCCATGACATAGGAAATCGCCTTGGGCCGGAAGCTGTCCGACGCGGTATCAGCGGCGGCGAAGCGATAAAAGCCCTGCGCGCTCATATACATGCCGGTAAAGGCCGAGCCTGCGATGAAGACGTAGAAATTGCCCAGCGACAGGCCATAGGCCGCGATACCCGCTCCAAGGGTGCCGCCCAGCGTTCCGGTCCAGAATCCGGCCCGCCGACCGAACCGCTGCATGATCCAGCTCATGGGATTGGCCGAGAGCATCGACACGAGCACGATGGCCGAAATCGCGAGCGTCGCGAAACAGGGGTTGGGGGCGAGCGCCTGACCGGCCAGTCCGCCAATGGTAAAGATCATCGGCATCTGCGCACCGAGAAAGGCCTGCGCGAGCACGAGGATCGCCACGTTGCGTTTGGCCTTCGAGTCGTCGGTCGGGGAGAGGGTCAGATCAGTCATGCAAATTCGCTTATATGTTCCCACGGCGCGGGAAAAGGGGTCATTCGATCAGATGGGCAAAGGACCCTGCGACCCGGCCTTCGATCAGACCCATAGGCGCCAGAGCCTCGCCGAGCGCGTCGGTGGCATCGAAGAGCGGCGCGCCTTGGGCTGACAGCGTCGTGGCATAGTGAAATTCGTGGGCCTTGTGCTGGCCGGGCAGGCCGGACCAACGGCTCGTCAGGGTGCGGTAGCCCAGGTGCAGTTTGCGGGTCTGAAAACTCGTGGCGAGGCCCAGCAGACCGGCCATCTTGTGTGTGGTGCCCTCGGCATCCGTGAGGGTTTCGCCCAGCACCATGTAGCCGCCACATTCGCCGTAAATGTCAGACGTTTTCGCGGCCTCGCGCAGGGTCGTGAGGAACCGGTCGGCACCGGCGATCCGGGCCGCGTGAAGCTCGGGATAGCCGCCAGGGAGGTAGACGAACTCCGCCTCGGGCACCGGGTCGTTGGCAAGCGGGGAGAATGGCAGGAGCGTGGCGCCTTCTGCCTGCCAGCGGGCGATCTGGTGCGGGTAGGTGAAGGAAAACGCCACATCGCGGGCGATGGCGATGCGTCGGGGCCGGGGCGCGGCCGGGGACGGGGGCACCGAGGCGACGGGACGGGCGAGCGAGACAAGGAGGTCGAGGTCGATGGCCTCGGACACGCGTTCGGCGACCCGGTCGAGAAAGCCGGTGAGATCGGGGTGTTCCCCGGCCTGCACGAGACCCAGGTGGCGGTCAGGCAGCGACAGCGCCGGATCGCGCAGCTGAGTCCCAAGCACCGGCAGGCCAAGAGGGGCGAGTGCGCGGCGCAACATGGCATCGTGGCGGGCGCTGCCCACGCGGTTCAGGATGACACCCGCGATCCGCACCTCGGGATCATGGGTCGCGAATCCCCGGACGATGGCCGCCACGGACTGCGACATGCGCGCCGCATCGACCACAAGCACCACGGGCAGGTCGAGGATGCGGGCAAGGTCCGCCGTCGCGCCGTCGCCATCGGGCGCACCGTCGAAGAGTCCCATGGCCCCTTCGACAAGGAGCAGCCCCTCGCCATGGGCGAGGCTCCGGATCTGGCGTTTCGACATGGCCCAGGCATCGAGGTTGATCGACGGGCGGCCCGAGGCAGCCTCGTGAAACCTCGGGTCGATATAGTCGGGCCCCGATTTCGCGCCGCGCACGTCGATGCCGCGTTGCGAGAGCGCGCGCAGCAGCCCCAGCGTCAGGGTCGTCTTGCCGCTGCCCGAGGACGGCGCCGCGAGGATCAGGCCGCGTTGGGGCATGCCTCAGCCATCCTCGGCAGGGCGACCGATGCCCAGCGGGTCGAGGTCACGCAGCTCGCGCCCCATCGCGAGCGATTGCCAGTCGAGCGCCTGCCGCAGAAGCGCCGCGCGTCCGATGCAGATGACGGCGGGAGCGGCGAGGCTCGCCTTTGCTGCATCTTCTGCCGCCTTCGCCAGCGTGGTTTCGAGCACCTGCTGCTCGGGCAGCGTCGCATGGGCCAAGATGGCCACCGGCTCGTCCCCCGAACGACCCGCCGCCATTATGTCAGCGCAGATCTCGGCCAGGTTCGACATGCCCATGTAGATCACGATGACCTGCGAGCCGCGCGCGATGCTGGCCCAGTCGACCGCCGTGGTGCCCCCGGTCCGATCGTGCCCGGTGACAAAGGTCACGGCCTGGTTCACGTCGCGGTGCGTCACGGGAATACCGGCATAGGCCAGCCCCCCGATGCCCGCCGTGATGCCGGGGATGATCCGGATCGGCACCCCGTGCTGGACGAGCGTCTGGCCCTCTTCGCCGCCCCGGCCAAAGACGAAAGGATCGCCCCCCTTGAGCCGCAGGACACGCTTGCCCGCGCGGGCAAGGTCGATGAGCTGGAGCGAGATGTCGCGCTGCTTTGCGCTCGGCTTGCCGCCCCGCTTGCCCGCGTGGATGCGCTCGGCCGCCGGGTTCGCCCAATCGAGGATTCGCGGGTCCACGAGGGCGTCGTGCACGATCACGTCGGCCTGTCCGAGGGCGTTCAGCCCATGGAGCGTCAGAAGACCGGGGTCGCCCGGGCCGGCCCCGCAGAGCCAGACCCAGCCGGGTTCCATCGTCGGCCAGTCGCCGGGGGGAAGGGAAAGCGTCGTCATGGGGGTCTTATGCACCTCAAACCCGGTCGGGAAAAGCCGGGGTTTCGTGCTGTTCATTTTGCCGGCGCCCTGCCTATAGTCGGGCCGATGACGGATGCGACCGAAAGCCCGCTGCGCCGGGGTTGGACCACGGGGGCCTGCGCCACGGCGGCGGTGCGGGGCGCGCTTCTGCGCCTGTGGGGCGGGGACTGGCCCGAGGATGTCACGATCACGCTTCCACGCGGCGAGACGCCGACCTTCGCGCTCGCCCATCGGGCCGAGGGGCCGGGCTGGGCCGAGGTCGGGATCACCAAGGACGCGGGCGACGACCCAGATGTGACCCACGGCGCGCTGATCATCGCGCGGGTGACACCGGGGGGCAGCGGCCTGCGCTTTGCCGCCGGTCCCGGCGTGGGCACGGTGACGAAGCCCGGTCTGCCGATCCCGCCGGGCGAGCCCGCGATCAACCCGGTCCCGCGCGAGATGATGGTCGGGCAGGTGACCGAGCTTGCCGCGCGTTTCGGGCAGTCGCCGGACGGCGAGATCATGGTCTCGATCCCGGGCGGCGAGGCGCTCGCGACCAAGACATGGAACCCGCGCCTTGGCATCAAGGGCGGGCTGTCCGTTCTCGGGACCACCGGCATCGTGCGGCCGTTCTCCTGCGCGGCCTGGATTGCGTCCATTCACAGGGGCATTGACGTGGCGCGGGCCGGGGGGCTGACCCATGTGGCGGGCTGCACCGGAGCCACGTCCGAGGCGGCCGTGCGCGCGCACTATGGGCTGAGCGAGGGTGCGATGCTCGACATGGGGGATTTTGTGGGCGGGATGCTCAAGTATCTCGCGGCCCATCCGGTCGAGCGGGTCACCATCGGCGGCGGCATCGGCAAGATCGCGAAGCTCGCGCAGGGGGCGTGGGACCTCCACTCCAAACGCTCGCAGGTGGATCTGGATCTGCTGGCCGACTGGAGCGGGGAGGATCGCATCCGATACGTGAACACGGCGTTGGAAGCCTATGGAATAATTGGAGAACCTTTGGCCATGACCATTGCTGAACGGGCGCTGGCCCAAGTGCGGGACCGGTTCGGGACCGAGATCGGCTTTGACGTGATCATCGTGGACCGGGGCGGAAAGATCATAGCAGAGGTGGGTCCATGAAGCTCCTTATGCTCGCTGGGACCGCCGAGGCGCGCGCCTTGGCGGCAAAGCTCGACCGGGACGGGCGGATCGACCTGACCGTGTCGCTCGCCGGGGCCACGCAGTCGCCGCTGCCGCTCGAGGGCAAGCTGCGGGTTGGTGGGTTTGGCGGCGAGAGAGAGCAGGAAAAGTTCATTTTCGATAATGGGTTCGATGCCGTTATTGATGCGACGCATCCATTCGCCGCGCGCATTTCGGCGCGCACAAGCGACATCTGTCGGGGGCTGGCTGTGCCTTATCTGGGCCTCCTGCGCCCGGCGTGGCAGCCGGGACCGGGCGACGATTGGCGCAGCGTGGCGACCGAGGCCGAGGTCGCCGAGGAGGTGGCGCAGGATGACGTGGTGTTCCTTGGCACCGGCCCCGGATCACTGGACGCGATCGGGCCGCTCGACGCCCGGCGGGTGCTCTGCCGTCGGATCGACCCGCCTGAGGCGGCGTTTCCCTGGCCGGTCGGCAACTGGCATGTCGGACGGCCGCCTTTCGATGTGGCCGACGAGGTCGAGACCTTCCGCTCCGAGGGCGTGACGCTTCTCGTCACGAAGAACGCGGGCGGGACGGGGGGCGAGGCCAAGCTCATCGCCGCGCGCGAGCTTGGCTTGCCGGTCGTGATGATTGACCGCCCCGCGCCGCCCGCCGGCGACCGGGTCGAAACGGTGGATCAGGCGCTCGACTGGGTCAATCGGCTGTGACGGTGGGGAGGATCATCGAGGGTCCGGACTGCGTGGCGGAAGGCGCCGCGTGGCTCGCCGCCCGGGATGCGCGCTTCGCCGCGGCGCTGGCGGAGACGGGGCCGCTGCCGCTCCGGCGCAAGCCCGAAGGGTTCGCCCAGCTTCTGTCAGCGATCGTGAGCCAGCAGGTCTCGACCGCCTCGGCCGCAGCGATCTGGGGTCGGATGGAGGCAGCGGGGCTGACCACGCCGCCCGCGATCCTCGCGGCAGGCGAGGACGGCCTGCGTGGCGCGGGACTGTCGCGGCAAAAGATCCGCTACGCGCTGGCGCTCTCGGAGGCGGGCGTGGATTTCGACGCTCTCAGGGCGAAACCGGACGAGGTGGTGATCGCGGACCTTGTTGCCCTGCCAGGGATCGGGCGCTGGACGGCGGAAATCTACGCGATGTTCTCGCTCGGGCGGGCCGATGTCTTTGCCCCGGGCGATCTGGCGCTGCGGGAGGCGGCGCGGGTGCTCTTTGACCTCGGCGCGCGTCCAAGCGAACGGGCGCTGCGCGAGATGGCAGGCGACTGGTCGCCGTGGCGTGGCGTTGCGGCGCGGCTGCTCTGGGCCTATTACCGGGTCGTCAAACAAAGGGAAGGGGTGCGGTGATGGCGCGCGAATTGAACTTCAAGAAAAAAGACGCGGCCTCGGGCACGACGACCTCCGTGGTGGTGTTTCTGCACGGTTACGGCGCGGATGGTGCCGACCTTCTGGGCCTTGCCGATCCGCTCGGCCAGTACCTGCCCGACACGAGCTTCTACGCGCCCGACGCGCCCGAAAAATGCGCCAACAATCCCTTCGGCTACCAGTGGTTTCCGATCCCGTGGCTCGACGGATCGTCGCAGGAGGCCGCGACCGCAGGCGCCGCGCGGGCGCAGGAGGACATCGACGCCTTCCTCGACATCGTCATGCAGGCCGAAGAGATTGGGCCGGAGCAATTGATCGTCGTCGGCTTTTCCCAAGGCACGATGATGTCGCTCAAGACCATTCCCCAGCGAGACGAGGCCATCGCCGGGATCGTCGGCTTCTCGGGGCGGCTCCTCGAACCCGAAACCTTTGCCGACCACGTCAAGGTGCGTCCGCCAATACTGCTCGCCCACGGCACGGCGGACGAAATGGTGCCCTTCACCCATTTCCACGAGGCGGGCGCGATCCTTCAGGAGGCGGGCTTCACCGTCTATGGCCATGTCATGGAAGGCACCGGCCATGGAATCGCCCCCGACGGTCTGGGCGCGGCGCTGTCCTTCATCGCCGAGCGACTCGGGGTGGAGCTGGAGCGCGGCTAGACGCGCGTCTTCAGGTCCGAAAGTGCCCGTTTTTCGGGCACTTATCCACAAACCCGCCCATCTTGCATTCTGTCACATGGCTGACATGGACAGCCGCGAAAGTGAGCCCAGATCATGGGGCTTGTCTGGCATCCGAACCCAGATATAGTCCAAGGTATCAAGCATGACGGGGCGGCCAGTTTGTGGCGGAACCGGCCCGCCCTGCACCGGGAACCTGCCTTCGGGGGAAGGCTGGAACGGCGTTGAAGGGCGAGAGCGGAAGACCATCATGGACGGCGACTTCAGAACCAGTTTTGTCAGGGATCACAGTCATCCCAAATCGCACCCGGCGCTGGTGCTCAACGCGGACTACAGGCCACTGTCCTACTATCCGCTGAGCCTCTGGCCGTGGCAGGAGGCGGTGAAGGCGGTGTTTCTCGACAGGGTGAACATCATCGCCGAATACGAGGAAACGGTCCGAAGCCCCAGTATGGAGATCAAGATCCCTTCCGTCGTGGTGCTGAAAGATTACGTAAGACCCCAAAAGCGCGTGGCCTTCACGCGCTTTAATCTTTTTCTGAGGGACGAGTTCTGCTGCCAGTACTGCGGATCAAAGGGCGATCTGACCTTCGATCACGTGGTGCCACGGGCGCGGGGCGGGATCACGTCGTGGGAAAACGTCGTCGCGGCCTGTTCGCGCTGCAATCTGCGCAAGGGCTCGCGGCCCCTGCATCAGTCGGGGCTCGCCTTGCGCAAGCCGCCGCGCCAGCCGGGGGCGGAAGAGATGCGCAACATGGGGCGCAAGTTCCCGCCGAACTATCTGCACGACAGCTGGATGGACTTCCTCTACTGGGATGCCGAACTCGAGGAATGAGCGTCTCAGGCCCGCCTGGCAATGTGGTCAGGCAGCGGGGCGCGGGCATGGCGGGCCAGGGACCAGGTGAGCGGTATGGGCTTGGTTTCGGGCAGGGTCAGGAGCCTCGCCTTGTGGGCCGCCCGCGCCTCGGACGTCGACAGAAGCAATCGCGCGGGCACGGCACCCGTCAGCCGGTCGCCGCGTGCGGTGAGACGCAGCCATGACAGACGTTCGGTAGGGGTCAGCGCGGCAAAGACCTCGGGTCCGGGATACAGGCTTTCCGCCGCGATCCCGTTTGCGATGACGACTTCGTGACGGGGCAGGAGCAGCGCGAAATAGGTAATCTCCCGACGACCGGGCAGGGCGCGAATGCCCGCGATCCGGGTGAGCGCCTTGACCGGGGCCAACGCCCCCAGGGGGTCGTAGAGCGCGAAGGCCGGCGAAGTTTCGACCAGCAGCCGATGATTGGGTGACAGCAGAAGATCGCGGTTCGGCCGCTTGTCGCCGAAGCTGCCGCGCTTGATCCGGATCGGCTGCGCCAGATGGGGCCTGTCCTTGAACCGCAGGCGGCGTTTGCCGATCCAGACCACGGGTTGTGGTCCACTGTCGAGCGTGAGGATCAGATCGCCGCGCCGGAGCCGGTCCATCCGGCGGGGGCCCGTCGGCGTGTCGATCATCGTGCCCGAGGTGAAGCAGACGAAGTCGAGGGTGTCGGCCGCGTCCTGCGTGATGCCGGTGTAGTTCGAGGAGACGACCGAGTTGAAGGTGATCCGGTCGATCCCCTGGCTTGCAAGCTCGGGCTGGCTGTCGCGGATGACGGCAAAGGTGTCGCCGGTCTGGGTCTGAAACACCGCGATCTGAGCTTCGAGCGTGGTCTGGTCATAGAACGTCACGGTGGCGTTCATCATGAGGACGGCGTCGAGCTTGGTGCTCACCGTTCCGGCGCCAAGATTGTAATGCACCGTGTCGAAATCGAGGAGGTCGTTGTCCGTCGTTACCGTGTTGTCTAGGAAACCGGCGTCCGTCCGGACGTTGACGATATTCGTAGCCAGCGCGTTTCCGGCCCCTGCGCCAAAGGTGGCCAACAGCGGAGTCGCAGTCTCGACGGAGTTGGTCAGCTCGTTGGTGTCCATCTGGGCGAAATTGCCCAGATAGAGAGTCGACCAGTAGACGTTGTCTGCCACGGTTGTTTCGCCGCACGGGCGCCCTCGGAAAATCTCCGAAGACATAGCGCAACCGGTTTACGGCAAGGTTAATGGTGTCCGCAGTGCGCGGCGCCTGCCGTCAGGCCGAACAAGACGCGCCGCCCAGCACACAGAACTTGGCGCAATGCGGGTGGTTCAGCGCGACGGGGCGCTCGGCCTCGGCCAATGTGTGGCCCATGTCGAACTCGGCTTCGTAGGGCAGAAGCGTGCAGGCGGCGACCGAGGGCCGTTCGCCTTTGCGTTTCACGACCATGCGGGACGACGAACACATGACGTCCTCGGGCGATTTGTGCAGGATGCCCCAGCAGGCCGTCGTGATCTCGGGCACCTCCACGCTCAGGTCCATTTCGGGAAAAATGACGAGCGCGCCGGGATGAGCCGCATCCACGGGCCAGCCGCGATCGGCAAAGAGCGCGGCGTAACCGGCCCGTGCCTCTGCCTCGGTCTCTTGCCAGCGGGCACGCCCTGCGATGGTCAGTTTGCAGGACTGCGCCGCGATCCAATCGACGCCTTCGAGGGTGGCCGCCCAGCTTCCCGCGCCGCGCACCGCGTCGTGACCCTCTTCGGTCCAGTGATCGAGTGACACCCGGAGAGTAATCCTCGTTCCGGCCTCTTCGATCAATCGGGACAGTTGCGCGGCCACATGGGGGCGCTGCATCGGCTTCATTGCGTTGGTAAGCACAAGGACCTCGTAGCCCGAGGCGAGCGACTGGCGCATCATGGCGAGAAAGTCGGGGTTCATGAAAGGCTCGCCACCCGTGAATCCGATCTCGCGCACCGGCCAGCCGCGCTCAGCGATCTGGTCCAGATAGTCGGCCACCTCGGAAACCGTGAGATAGGACAGGCGGTCGTTGGTGGGCGAGCTTTCGATATAGCAGCCCTCGCAGGTGATGTTGCACAGCGTCCCGGTGTTGAACCACAGCGTCGTCGGCCTAGTCAGGGCCACGGTCGCCCGCGCGCTGCCGTCCGCCGTAACGGCCGGGTCGATGAACTTGCCCTGATTGGCGGGCTCGATGCGCTTGTCCATTGGGCACTCCCTTTGCCATTAGCCGTAATCCAAAGGTCCTGCGCTGTGAAGCGCGGGAACGCGGTTGTGATTTCGTTATGGATGCTGGACAGCTTGGGGCAGGGAGGCTATCCACGGGGCGCGACCGGTTAGCGCTAACGAAGAACGCAGCATGGCGTCGGACGGTCGGCCAACAGGAGACGGATATGGTATCGCGCGTCATTCCGGTCGAAGCCTTCGACCTCGTGATCTTTGGTGGCACGGGCGATCTTGCCCGGCGGAAAATTCTGCCGGGGCTTTATCGCCGGTTCTACGACGGCCAGATGCCCGAAGATGCGCGGATCATCGGGGCAGCCCGGTCCGAGATGGACGAGGCCGGGTTCCGGCAGTTCGTCAAGGAGGCGTTGAAGGAGTTCGTCTCGAAACGCTACGACGAGGAAAAAGTCGCGACCTTCCTGGAACATCTGACCTATGTCTCTGTCGATGCGATGGGCACCGATGGCTGGAAGGATCTGGCCAAGGTAATGCGCAAGGATGTGGTGCGCGCCTTCTACTTCTCGGTCGGTCCGAGCCTTTTCGGCGAAATCGCGGAACGGCTCCACAAATACAAGATCGCTGACGATGACAGCCGGATCGTGGTGGAAAAGCCTTTTGGTAACAATCTCGAAACCGCGCGGGCGCTGAACCGGACGCTGGCCGAGCATTTCCACGAAACGCAGATCTACCGGATTGACCATTACCTCGGCAAGGAAACGGTGCAGAACCTGATGGCTGTGCGCTTTGCCAACATGCTCTTCGAGCCGCTGTGGAACGCGCAATATGTGGACCACATCCAGATCACCGTGGCCGAAACGGTCGGCGTCGGCGGGCGCGGGGGCTATTACGACAAATCGGGCGCGATGCGGGACATGGTGCAGAACCACCTCATGCAGCTTCTGTGCCTGACCGCGATGGAGCCGCCGTCGAAGTTCGAACCCGACGCGGTGCGGGATGAAAAGCTCAAGGTGATCCGCGCGCTCCAGCCGGTCGAACCCGGCGACATCGTGCGCGGGCAATACAAGAGCCAGAAGGAAAGCTACATCGACGACGTGGAAAACCCGCGCTCGATCACCGAGAGCTATATCGCGCTCAAGGTCGAAATTGCGAACTGGCGCTGGAACGGCACGCCCTTCTACCTGCGCACGGGCAAGCGGATGAAGGAACGGGTGTCCGAGATCGTCGTGCGTTTCAAGGAGCCACCCCATTCGATTTTCGAAGAGGACACCGGCCAGACCGCGAACGAGCTTACCATCCGGCTCCAGCCGAACGAGGGCATGGACCTGACCGTGACGATCAAGGAGCCGGGGCCGGGGGGGATGCGTCTGATCGACGTGCCGCTCGACATGACCTTTGCCGAGGCGCTTGGTGAAGAGGCGGCGGATGTGCCCGACGCTTACGAGCGGCTCATCATGGACGTGATCCGGGGCAACCAGACGCTCTTCATGCGCGGGGACGAGGTCGAGGCGGCCTGGGCCTGGACCGATCCCTTGATCGAGGCTTGGGAATCGCGCGAAGAACGCCCACATGCCTATGAGCCGGGGTCGATCGGGCCGGAAGAGGCGCTGATCCTGATGCACCGGGATGGCCGCCGCTGGAGGGAGCTTCGCTCATGAATTACGATTTCCGGGAATACCCGGACCGCGAACTGATGATGATGGACATCGCCGACCGGGTGGCGAGCGAATTGCGGCAGGCGCTCAGGAACGGCGAGCGTGCGTCGATTGCCGTTCCCGGAGGCACGACGCCGGGGCCGATCTTCGACACCCTTTCGGGGGTGGACCTGCATTGGGACCGGCTTGACGTCATGCTCACGGACGAACGCTGGGTGCCCGAGGACAGTCCGCGCTCGAACACCCGGCTCCTGCGCGAACGGCTCCTTGTGGACAAGGCCGCCGCGGCGCGGCTCGTCCCGCTCTACGATGGAACGGACGCGCCCGAGGAGAGCCTCGACAGGCTGTCCCAAGGCATCGACGCGCTCCTGCCGTTGTCCGTCGTCGTGCTCGGCATGGGCGACGACATGCACACCGCGAGCCTTTTTCCCGAAGCCGATCTTCTGGACGAGGCGCTTTCTGCGCAGGCCCCGACGCTCCTGGCGATGCGGGCACCCGGCGCGCCCGAACCCCGCATCACGATGAGTGCACGGGTCCTCAATGGTGCAATGTCGAAACACCTTGTCATTACCGGCGCGGCCAAGCGTGAAGCGCTTGAACGCGCTGCGAAATTGAACGACGCTCGGCAGGCACCGGTGAGCGCGGTTCTCAAGGACACGACCGTTCACTGGGCTGAGTAAGGGTTCGAGGTTCGAGTTCAAGTTTTTGAAAAGATGGCGACCTTTCGCGGGATAGGCGAAAGGCCGATTAATTGTGTGGGGGATGCAGATGACTTGGGACGCGGTGAAAGCCCATCGGGCGGCGCAGGGCGACCTTTCCATTCCCGCCATGCTCAAGGACGAGCAGAGGGCGGCGGGCTTCTCGGTCCGGTTCGAGGACATGCTTTTCGACTATTCGAAAACCACGATGGACGAGACCGCGCGCGATCTGCTGCTGGAACTGGCAGATGGACAGGGTCTCGCCGCCCGCACCAAGGCCATGTTCGCGGGCGAGAGGATCAACGAGACCGAGGGGCGCGCGGTGCTCCACACCGCGCTCCGCAACCCGGACAAGAAAGGCCCCAGCGTCGATGGTGAGCCGGTCATGCCGGGCATTCACGCGACGCTTGAGCGGATGGAGGAGTTTGCCGACGGCCTGCGTCGGGGCAACGTGCGACCCCACGGCGGTGGGCGCTTTACCGATGTGGTGAATATCGGGATCGGCGGCTCCGACCTTGGCCCCGCGATGGCCACGCTGGCGCTCGCTCCCTACCACGACGGGCCGCGCGTTCATTACGTCTCGAATGTCGACGGTGCGCATATCCACGACACGCTCGAGGGCCTCGATCCGGCGACGACCCTCGTGATCGTGGCCTCCAAGACCTTTACGACCATCGAGACCATGACCAATGCCGAAACCGCGCGGCAATGGCTCAAGTCGGCCCTGGGGGGCGAGGCCGTCGGGCGGCACCTTGCGGCGGTTTCTTCCGCTGTGGACAAGACCAGCGACTGGGGCATCGACCCCTCGCGTGTCTTCGGCTTCGAGGACTGGGTCGGCGGGCGCTATTCGATCTGGGGACCGGTGGGTCTGGGACTGATGATTGCCATCGGTGGCAAGCAATTCCGCGAGTTCCTCGCAGGCGGGCATGACATGGACGTGCATTTCCAGTCCGCCGACGGCGCACAGAACATGCCGGTCATGCTCGCGCTCTCCGGCGTCTGGCATCGCCAGGTCTGCGGCTATCCGACACGGGCCGTGCTGCCCTATGACCAACGGTTGTCCCGGCTGCCGGCCTATCTCCAGCAGCTCGAGATGGAAAGCAACGGCAAGTCCGTGTCGATGGACGGGGACGACCTGCAAGTGCCCTCGGGGCCGGTGGTCTGGGGCGAGCCCGGGACCAATGGCCAACATGCCTTCTACCAGCTGATCCATCAGGGCACGCAGGTCGTGCCTTGCGAGTTCCTCGTCGCCGCGCGGGGCCACGAACCCGAGCTTGACGCCCAGCACCAGCTCTTGGTGGCCAATTGCCTGGCCCAGTCCGAGGCACTGATGAAGGGCCGCAGTCTCGACGAGGCGCGGGAGATCATGAAGGAGAAGGGCCTCAAGGGAACCGAACTCGAGCGGCAGGCGCGGCACCGTGTGTTTCCGGGCAACCGTCCGTCCACCACGCTTGTCTACCCGACGCTCACGCCCCGGATGCTGGGGCGGATCATCGCGCTCTACGAGCACCGGGTCTTCGTCGAGGGTGTGCTTCTGGGCATCAATTCCTATGACCAGTGGGGCGTGGAGCTGGGCAAGGAACTGGCGCTCGCGCTGGAGCCGATCGTGCGGGGCGAAAAGCCCGCCGACGGCAAGGATGGGTCAACGCGGATGCTGGTTGACTTCCTGCACGGGGCGCGGGGATAGGTCGGTCTGGGGATAGCCTCTGGAGACAGGCACATGCGGCGCGGGACGGCGCGTCGTTGACCGAGGAATGGGACGACGGGGCCGGTCCGAAAAACGGCCCCGCTGCGCGTGCCGGTCACATCGAGCACGCCATTTTGCGGTGAGGAATTCGGATGGACGTTTGGAGCGGGTGAAGGGAATCGAACCCTCGTCTTAAGCTTGGGAAGCTCCTGCTCTACCATTGAGCTACACCCGCGTGAGGGCGGAGATACGAAGCGGCGCGGGCTTCGTCAAGGGCTATCCGCGCCGTCGCCTGCGCCGACCGCCGTCCTCGCCGCCGCCCGCGTTGAAATCCACCTCGGGCAGGGTGACGACCGAGCGCAGGATCGGAAAGGGATCGGCGGAATTGGGCATCGCCGTGGCCGCGACGAAATGTTCCTGGAACCTGGGCTCGACGGCGGTTTCGATCTTTTCGATCTGGCGGACAAGGGTTTCGACCTCGCCCCGCGCCTCGCGGTTGAGAAGCGCGATGCGCGCGCCCGTGCCAGCCGCGTTCCCCGCCGAGGTCACGCGCTCGAGCGGGCAGTCGGGGATCATGCCAAGCACCATCGCGTGTTTCGGGCTGATATGCGCGCCAAAGGCCCCGGCCAGCACCACGCGGTCGACCTTGTCCACGCCGCGCTTGTCAATGAGCAGCCGCGCGCCCGCGTAAAGCGCGGCCTTGGCCATCTGGATCGCGCGGATATCGCCGTTGGTGACGGTGATCCGGCGGTCAGCGTCTTCCCACAGCAGGTAGGAATAGGTGCGGCCTTCCGGCATGCAGCGGGAGGTCCCGGTCGCCTCGGCCGACCCGATGAGACCCGAGGGGTCCACGATGCCCGCCATGCGCATCTCGGCCACGACCTCGATGATGCCCGAACCGCAGATGCCGGTGATGCCAGAGGCCGCCGTCGCCTCGGCAAAGCCCGGATCGTCTGACCAGAGGTCCGAGCCGATGACCCGGAAACGCGGTTCCTTGGTGACGGGGTCGATCTCGACCCGCTCGATCGCGCCGGGGGCGGCGCGCTGGCCCGAGGAAATCTGCGCGCCTTCGAAGGCCGGGCCAGTGGGCGAGGAACAGGCGAGCACGCCCGAGGTGTCGCCCAGCAGGATCTCGGCATTGGTGCCCACGTCCACGACGAGGACCAGATCGTCGGAGCGGTTCGGCGCCTCGGAGAGCGCGACCGCGGCGGCATCGGCGCCCACATGCCCTGCGATGAGTGGCAACACATAGGCGCGGGTGCCCGGCGCGATGGCGAGACCGATCTCGGAGGCCATAAGGCGCTGCGCCGTGCCGGTGGCGAGCGCAAAGGGCGCCTGGCCCAACTCGTAGGGGTCAAGGCCAAGGAACAGGTGATGCATCACCGGGTTCATCACAAAGGTCGTGTCGAGCAGGCTCGCGGCGTCGATCCCGGCCTCGGCCACCAGTTCGGCCACCAGCGTATTGATCCCCTCGCGCACCACTCGGGTCATCTCGGACGCGCCGTCAGGGTTCATCATGCCGTAGCTCACCCGGCTCATCAGGTCCTCGCCAAAGCGGATCTGCGGGTTCATGAGGCCGGACGAGGCGAGCACCTCGCCCGTGTCGATGCGCACGAGGTGGCCTGCGATTGTGGTGGAGCCAAGGTCCACGGCAAGCCCGTGCACCGGCCCCTCGAAGAACCCGGGCCAGAGCGCGATGACGCGCGGCGGCAGAGTGCCATCATCGTGGATCGCGGCAGTCACGCTCCACTTGCCGGCGCGGAGTGTCTTTTGCAGCCCGGCCATGAGATGGAAGTCAAGGGCAAGATCGTCGCGCCCGGTCTGGGCCCGCAGCGCCTCGAGCAGCCGCTCGGTATCGCCCGAGGGATGGTGCATGTCGGGTTCCGCCACCTCGACGTAGCTCAGCGTCACGGCGGGCGACAGGGTGATGTCGCGCACCTCGGCGCGCTTGCGCACGACCTGTTTGTGAACCTGGCTTTCGGCGGGCACGTCTATCACGCAGTCGCCCATGATCTGCGCCTGACAGCCCAGTCTGCGACCGGGTTTCAGTCCCCGGATGCGGTCGTAGCGTTCTTCCACTGCGTTGATCGCGGTCAGCGCATCCTCGGCAACGGTGACGCCATGTTTCGGGAACGATCCGTAGCCGGGAGAAACCTGACATTTCGAACAGATCCCGCGCCCGCCGCAGACGCTGTCGAGGTCCACGCCAAGCGCGCGGGCGGCTTGCAGCACGGGGGTGCCCGCCGCAACTCGGCCCCGTTTGCCGGAGGGCGTGAAGATGACGAGAGGGTCTTTGGTGGCGTCTTGGGACATGCGGCGCTCCTTTGCCGCCTTTGTATCGGGGAGGACGCCGGGGGCAAGCATGACCTGCGACCTGTGACAGGCGGGAAGCGGCATCACGGCTTTGCGCATGGTCTTGCATGTGAAAAGAAATGACCCTATATTTCCCTGTGAAAGGATGCCAGCCATGACCGTCCATATTCTCAGACCTCAAAGCGGACCAGATCGCGGCGCGGTCCTGACCAAGGCTTTGCTCAATGCGTCCGGGCGGCTCGGCCTCACGGGCGCGCGGCTGGCAGAGGTGATCGGCGTGTCCGGACCGACCGTCTCGCGCATGTCCAAGGGCGCCTGGGTGCTCGAGGAGGGGACGAAACCCTTTGAACTCGCCGCGCTGTTCTTGCGTCTCTTCCGGTCGCTCGATGCGATCACGGGCGGGGATGAACGGGTGGCAAAGGCGTGGTTGCAGGCCGAGAATACCGTTTTCGGTGCCGCGCCCGCCCAGACGATCCTGAGCGTGGAGGGGCTGGTGCGTGTCACGCAATACCTGGACGCCAGACGCGCTCCGCTCTGAGCTGCGGGCCTATCGGGGGTGCGGCTGGCGGCTGGTCGAGGCGCAGCACCGGGTATCGACGCTGAAACTCGTGGACAGCCTCGATGAACAGGCGGTGCTCGAGGATATTCTCGAGGCGTCGAAGCCTCCGGTTCCCGCGCCCTGTCAGGGCCTCGACTACCTGCTTGCCACGCCCTTCCGGTATGACGGACCTTATCCCCACGGCTCGCGGTTTCGCCGCGCGGGCATGACGCCGGGGGTCTGGTATGGGGCCGAGGCCGTCGAGGCCGCCGTGGCGGAAATGGTGTTCTACCGGTTCTTGTTCTATGCCGAGAGTCCGGCGACGCCATGGCCCCAGAACACCGCAGATTACACGGCGTTGGGCGTGCGGCTTGCCACCGAAGTGGCGGTCGATCTGACCGCCCCGCCACTGGTCGAGGATGCCGCACTCTGGACCGATCCGACGAGCTACGCTGCCTGTCAGGCGTTGGAGGAAGCGGTGCGTGCGGCGGGGGGGCGGCTTATCCGATACCAGTCCGTGCGTGACCCGGACGGGCGGGCGAACCTCGCCGTGCTGGACTGTGCGGTCTTTGCCGAAAAGGCGCCCGGCGAGCGCCAGACCTGGCGGATCCGGCTGTCGCAACACGGCGCGCAGGCCCTGTGCGATTTCCCGGATGTCAGGATGAGCTTTGGTCCCGATGCCTTTGACGATCCACGGTTATCCGCGATGGTCTGGCAGCGGTAGCTCTACATCGAGAAAGATACGCCGCAGCCGCAGGAGCTGGAGGCGTTGGGGTTCTCGATCACGAATCGCGCGCCGATAAGTTCCTCGGTAAAGTCGATGGTCGCCCCGGTGAGAAACGGCAGCGACACTTCGTCGATGACCACTTTCTCACCCGCGCCCTCGAGCACGAGATCGCCCTCTTCGGGTTCGGCCAGGGTGATCTCGTATTGAAAACCCGAGCAACCGCCGCCTTCGACGGCCACGCGCAGAGCCTTGCCATCGGTGCCGGCGCCGATTTCGCCCAGCCGGGCAAAGGCGCGGTCGGTGACTTTCGGAGGGAGATTGAGGTCCATGAGGGGCACCCTGTTTTACTTGGCGTTCAAGCCGAATATATGAAGGTGAGGAACAGGCGACAAGGGAAGCAGTCAGGGATGGGAGCCACATATGCGTGTGATCCGGCAAATTCGCGGGGCCGATTGTATCCGGAAGAGGAAAGCGCATTCCGCTCGCCCTTCCAGCGCGACCGCGACCGGATCATCCATTCTTCGGCCTTCCGGCGGCTCAAGCACAAGACGCAGGTGTTTCTCGAGCACGAGGGCGATTACTACCGCACGCGGCTGACCCATTCGATCGAGGTCGCGCAGGTGGCGCGCACGATTGCGGGCACGCTCGGGTTGAACGAGCACCTGACGGAAGCGGTGGCGCTGGCCCATGACCTTGGCCATACGCCCTTTGGCCACACGGGCGAAGATGCCTTGGACGCGCTCATGCAGCCCTACGGCGGGTTCGACCACAATGCGCAGGCATTGAAGATCGTGACCTCGCTCGAACGGCACTACGCCGATTTCGACGGGCTGAACCTCACGTGGGAGACGCTGGAGGGCATCGCCAAGCACAACGGCCCGGTCACAGGCGAGCTACCGGTCGCGCTGTCGGAATACAACGAGTTGCATGATCTGGAACTGGAGACCTACGCGAGTGCCGAGGCGCAGGTGGCCGCGATTTCCGACGACATCGCCTATAACAACCACGATTTGCATGATGCGATCAGGGCAAAGCTTATCACCGAGAAAGATATCTGCACCGTCGATATGGTGGCGCGCAGTTTTGCCGAGGTGGATCAGAAATACCCGACGCTGGATGCGAACCGGAGATTTCACGAGGCGCTGCGCCGGGTCTTTGGCCTCATGGTCGAGGATGTGCTGGGCGAAAGTTTCCGGCTGATGAACAAGGTCAATCCGGGCAGTGCCTGGGACGTGCGGCAGGCCGGCCAGCAGCTCATCCGGTTCTCTCCCGGCATGTGGGAGGAACTCAAGCAACTGCGCGGGTTCCTGTTCCGGCAGGTCTACCGCGCGCCGTCCGTGGTGAAGATGCGCGAGCAGGTGACGATGATCGTCAACGAGCTCTTCCCGCTCTTCATGGAGAACCCGGATTACCTGCCGTCCGAATGGCGCGAGGATGTGCGCAAGGCGAACGACGAAACCGCGCTGGCGCGGATCGTCGGGGATTATATCGCGGGCATGACCGACCGTTTCGCGATCGAGACCCATGCCCGGTTCATCGGCGGTGCCGACGTGCGGTCGCGTCTGTGATCCCGAGGTAAGCGGAGCGGGCTGTCGCCCGCGCAAAGTTTGCGCCGGTTCGCGCTGCGCGCGAACCGGCGCGGTGGCCGCCTGTGCCGGGCGAGATCGCAGGCTGCAAGCGTCGATTTTCTCGCTGGGGAAGCGCGGCAAGGGGCGCTATTTCAACGGTATTGCGAGTCGGCGGCGCGTCAAGGTCGAGCCGCTTCGCGGTGCCTTTGGCAACCTTGACCCGCCGCCGACTCGCGTTGCCCTGAAAGCCTGTCGTTGACCTTGGCGAGCGACGTGGTAGACCCCGGCTGATCTTTCCGACCTTAATGGATGCAGAAATGAACCTCTTTGCCGATATTCGTGCGCTGACCGTGGATGCCCTGGACGCGCTGGTGGCCGATGGCGTGCTGCCCGCGGGTCTCGACTACGCCAATGTGGCGGTCGAGCCGCCGCGCGATGCGGCGCATGGGGATATGGCGACCAACGCGGCGATGGTTCTGGCCAAGCCCGCGGGCATGAAGCCGCGCGACATTGCCGAGGCGCTCGCAGCCAGGCTTCTGGCCGATGGGCGGATCGCCACGGCAGAGGTCGCGGGGCCGGGGTTCCTGAACCTGCGGCTCGAACCCGGCATCTGGGCCGGGTTGGTGGACGGAATACTCTCAGATCCCGATTACGGGCGCGGCACACTGGGGCAGGGCGTCAAGGTGAACGTCGAATATGTCTCGGCCAACCCGACCGGGCCGCTTCACGTGGGTCACACGCGCGGTGCGGTCTTTGGCGACGCGCTCGCTGCGCTGCTCGAATACGCGGGCTATGACGTCACGCGCGAATACTACATCAACGATGGCGGCGCGCAGGTCGATGTGCTCGCGCGGTCGGTCTACCTGCGGTATCTCGAGGCGCATGGGCAAGAGGTGCAGTTCGCGGACGGAACCTATCCCGGCGACTACCTGATCGAAGTGGGCGAGGCGCTCAAGGACAAGGTAGGCGATGCCTATGTGGACGAGGCCGAGGAGGTCTGGCTTGAACCCGTGCGGGAATTCGCGACCGAACGGATGATGGATCTGATCCGCGACGACCTGAAGGCCTTGGGCGTCGAGATGGACGTGTTCTATTCGGAGAAAAGCCTTTACGGCACCGGCCGGATCGAGGCCGCGATCAAGGCGCTGGAGGGCAAGGGGCTCATCTACAAGGGCACGCTCGAGCCGCCCAAGGGCAAGCTGCCCGAGGATTGGGAGCCGCGCGAGCAGACGCTGTTCAAATCCACCGACTTCGGCGATGACGTGGATCGCCCGATCATGAAATCGGACGGCGCCTGGACCTATTTCGCGCCCGATATCGCCTATCACTATGACAAGGTCTCGCGCGGGTTCGATCAATTGATCGACGTGTTCGGCGCGGACCATGGCGGCTACGTCAAGCGGATGAAGGCGGCCGTGGCCGCACTGTCGGACAACGCCGTGCCACTCGACATCAAGCTCACGCAGCTCGTGAAGCTCTTCAAGAACGGCGAGCCGTTCAAGATGTCCAAGCGCGCCGGGACCTTCGTCACCCTGCGCGATGTGGTGGATGAGGTGGGCGCGGACGTCACGCGCTTTATCATGTTGACGCGCAAGAACGATGCGCCGCTCGATTTCGACTTCAACAAGGCGCTGGAGCAGTCCAAGGACAACCCGGTCTTCTACGTGCAATACGCCAATGCGCGGGCCCATTCCGTGCTGCGCAAGGCCGCCGACATGGGTGTCAAGGACCCTGTGACGCCGACGCTCACAGACGAGGCGGAGCTGAAGCTTGCCCGCACGCTCGCCGAATGGCCGCGGCTCGTCGAGATCGCCGCCAAGGGGCACGAACCCCATAGAATCGCCTTTTATCTCTATGACTTGGCGAGCGACTTTCATGCACTGTGGAACAAGGGCAATGATCGCCCGGAGCTTCGCTTCCTGAATGAGAGTGACCCTCTCGCAACAGCGGCGAAAATTGCCCTGCCGAAAGCCGTTTCCGTTGTGATTTCATCGGGCCTTGGTATTCTTGGCGTGACTCCGGTCGAGGAAATGCGCTGAGCACAAGCGCCGCCTGACCGCGGGATGAGGCGTCCGACAGAGTATCCGGCGACAGATCGGAACTTTCGGGCACGACGAGAACGGCAGTAACGGCGACCGGACGGACGCGTCCGACACGTCGAGCGAGGCAGGCAATGGCAAGTTCCGAATACCGCGGTCCGGGGGCCGCTTATCCAGACTCCTACGGCTACGGTGCGACGTCGTCGCGGGGTGCCGCGCCGTCCGGCTATCCGTCTGGCGCGCCGGCTGGCAACCACCCGGCACCTGGGCAGCACGGCACGGCGTTCGAGCCGCAGATCCATCGTCGCGAGATGCGCCCTGCGCAGCCGCAAGTGGTCCGACATGGCGCGCCGCAGCCCCAAGGGATGCCCCAGCCGCCCTATCAGCCTGCGCCGTCTCAGGCTGCCGTCGCCGGGCATTACCGCGAACATCACCATCACCCGGCGGCGGCGCAGCGCCAGATCGCGCAGCCACGCGCCGCGCAGCCTCAGCATCCTGCGGCCGAAAGGGCGCCGCAGCGTCAAGTCCATGGCTCCGTTCCGTCTGAGCACATGGGCTATCACGATGCCGCGCCCCAGATGCAGGTGCGTGGCCGACCGGTGCAGCCTCGGCCGCAGTCGGCGCATGGCAATGTAAGTCAGGCAGGCTATGCGCCCGCGCCGCAGGGCCATGTCGCCGCGCCGCAGGGTGGCTGGCAGGACGCGCCCTTCGAGGAGGACGCAGGCCATGCCGGTGCGGTCGCTCGCACGATGAACGGAATCGGCGCGGTGCTCTCCATCGCGCTCGTCGCGGGCCTCGCGGTCTGGGGCTACAAGCTCGCCATGCGGGACGTGACCGAGATCCCGGTCGTCGCCGCGCTCGAAGGTCCGATGCGCGTGGCGCCCGACGATGAGGGCGGGTCCGAAGCCGCACATCAGGGGCTGGCGGTGAACACTGTGGCGGCCACCGGCTCTGCCGAAGGTCCGGTCAATCAGGTTTTGCTCGCCCCGTCGCCAGACGGCTTGACGGACGAGGACGTGCCCGCGGTTGCCGCCGCTCTAGGCAGCGCCCCGCTCGAGACCGAAACCGGTGAGGCCGTGGTGACGCCTGCCTCCGTATCGGGCGACGAGGCCGAACGCGCTGCCGCTCTCGCCATGGCCGAGCAGATCGCGAACGGGGCGACGCCTCTGACCGGGGATGCCGCCGATTTGAACCTGAGCGACGGCGGCGAGGCGCTTGTCGATGCCTCCGCGCCGGGTGTCGCTGTGTCACCGCGCCCGCGTCCGCGCCCCGAGGATATCGTGGCGCGCTCGGCGGCGTCGCCTTCGACCGATGCGCTGCTCGCGGCAACGTCGTCCGCCGCTGCCGAAGTGCCCGCGTCGGACATTCCCGTGGGCACGCGTCTTGTCCAGATCGGCGCCTACGACAGCCAGGATGTCGCGCGTGCCGAGTGGGATCAGCTCGCAGGTCGGTTCGAGGATTACATGGGCGGCAAGTCGCGCGTGATCGAAGAGGCCTCGTCGGGGGGCAAGACCTTCTACCGCCTGCGGGTCATGGGCTTTGACGATCTGTCCGATGCCCGCCGATTCTGCGCCGCGCTCATGGCCGGGAATGCGAACTGCATCCCTGTGGTCACGCGGTGATCCATGGGAGCGGGCGCCACGATCCTTGGTCTGTCCGGTCCGCGTCTGACGCGGGCCGAACGTGATTTCTTTGCCGCTGCCGACCCTTGGGCCTTCATCCTCTTTGCCCGCAACCTTGAGGACCCCCAGCAGATCCGCTGGCTGACCACCGAGCTGCGCGAATGTGTCGGGCGCGAAGCGCCGATCTTTATCGACCAGGAGGGCGGGCGCGTCGCGCGTTTGCGCGCGCCGGTCTGGCGCGACTGGCTTCCCGCGCTCGAACAGGTCAAGTTGAGCGGGCGAAATGCGGTCCCTGCCATGCGCCTGCGGTATCGGATCATCGCCCACGAACTGCGCGCGCTCGGCATTGACGGGAACTGTGCCCCTGTCGTGGACCTCGTACAGCCAGATACGCACGAGATCCTCAAGAACCGGTGCTACGGCAACGACGTGGTCAAGGTCTCGGAAATCGCCGGTGCTGTGGCCGAGGGGCTGGTCACCGGCGGGGTGCTGCCAGTGATCAAGCATATTCCGGGCCATGGTCGCGCGACGGGGGACAGCCACCTCGAACTCCCAGTGGTCGAGACCAAGGAAAAGGCGCTCAGGGTCTCGGACTTCCTCGCGTTCCAATCCGTCGCGGGCCTGCCGCTCGCCATGACCGCGCATGTGGTCTACCAGGACATCGACCCGGACAACCCTGCGACGACTTCGCACAAGATGATCGAGATCATTCGGAGCAAGATCGGGTTCGACGGGCTCTTGATGACCGATGACCTGTCGATGCAGGCGCTCACGGGGAGCTTTGCCGATCGCACGCGCGCCTCGCTCGACGCGGGCTGCGATACCGTGCTCCATTGCAACGGGGACATGGCCGAGATGGCCCCGATCGTCGAAGCCGCCGGCCGTCTGACCGGCAAGGCCGCCGACCGCGCCGAAACCGCGCTTGGCTGGCGTCGCTCGCCCGATGATGTTGACATTGCGGCGCTCGACGCGGAGTTTCAGAGCCTGATGACCCATCAGGCCGGGTGAACCCCACCTATGACAGACGACGATTTCCAGCCCGACGTGATGTCGGTGTCCGAGCGCCTTGCCGCCGAGGCGCTGATTGTCGACGTGGACGGCTTCGAGGGGCCGCTCGACCTGCTTCTCACACTGTCGCGGACCCAGAAGGTCGACCTGCGCAAGATTTCGGTCCTGCAACTCGCGGAACAGTATCTCATCTTCGTCGAACGCGCCCGACACCTGCGGATCGAGCTTGCAGCCGACTACCTTGTCATGGCGGCCTGGCTTGCGTTCCTGAAATCGCGGCTTCTGCTGCCGCCCGATCCCTCGGACGAGGGGCCCTCGGGCGAGGACCTTGCCGCGCATCTGGCGTTCCAGCTCGAACGGCTCGCGGCCATGCGGGACGCGGCGGCCAAGCTCATGGCGCGCGACCAGATGGGCCGGGACTTTTTCCCGCGCGGTCAGGTCGAGGTGGTCGAGCGCACCCGGCGCGTGACCTATACGGCGACGCTTCTCGATCTCATGCAGGGCTATGCGCGGATCCGGACCAAGGACGAATTTCGCCCCTTCGTCATGGACCGCGACGCGATCATGTCAATGGAACAGGCGCTCGACCGGATGCGCCACCTGATCGGTTTTGCGGGCGACTGGACAGACATCATGTCCTACCTGCCTGACGGTTGGGAAACCGACCCGGCCCGAAGGCGCAGCGCAATGGCGGCCAATTTCGCGGCCTCGCTGGAACTGGTCAAGCGAGGCGCCATCGAAATCCGGCAGGGCGAGACCTTTGCCCCGATCCAGATACGCAGGATAACAGATGAGTGACGAATTGGATCAGGAGCCGGTCGCAACCCGCCGCGCGGACACGGAAAGGAGCCTGTTCGAGGCGCCGCCCATGGGTGAGCAGGAACGCATGGTCGAGGCCATCCTCTTTGCCAGCGCCGAACCGGTGACGGTGGCCGAACTGACCGCCCGACTGCCCCATGGTGCGGACCCCGCCGAGGCGCTCGTTCACCTGCGCAAGCGCTACGAGGGCCGCGGGGTGCGCGTCGTCAAGGTGGGCGATGCTTGGGCGATCCGCACCGCGCCGGACCTTGGCTATCTCATGCAGAAGGAAACTGTCGAGACGCGCAAGCTGTCGCGCGCGGCGATCGAGACGCTGGCGATCATCGCCTATCATCAGCCCGTGACGCGGGCCGAGATCGAGGAAATCCGCGGCGTCAGCGTGTCGCGCGGCACAGTCGACCAACTTATCGAGATGGAGTGGATCCGCTTCGGACGGCGCAAGATGTCGCCGGGGCGTCCGGTGACCTTTGTCGTGACGCAGGGGTTTCTGGATCACTTCGGGCTCGAGAGCGCCCGCGATCTGCCGGGGCTCAAGGAACTGCGCGCGGCAGGGCTTCTGGAGAACCGGCCCTTGCCCGGCGTACAGGTCGAGGGCGAAGAGGACGAGAGCGACGAAGACGAGGGGCAGTCAGAGCTCTTCGAGGAGTGATTCACAGATCGGCCCCGATCTGTTATGGTCGATACAAAGACCCCGACTGCGCGTCGGTTCAGCGCGACGCAACAGCGAAAGAGGCAGGCAGATGAACATCGAACGAATGATCACGATGGTGGTGCGGATGGTGCTTGGCCGTCTGGTGCACAAGGGCGTGGATGCGGGCATCGACTATGCCTCGCGACGCGGCAAGCGCGACGACGAGATGCCCCGTGAGGAGATGACGCCCGAAGAACGCAAGCGCGCCAGGGCCGCGCGGCAGGCCGCCGCCCGCGCGAAGCAGAGCGCGAAGATGATGCGCCGTATGCGCTGACGGCGACCAAAGTCTTATTTCTGATCCAAAATGGCCTTCTCTTCGCGAAGGTCAGGCCCAAACCCGTCAAACTTTAACCAAGTTCCCCACCTAGCTTTAGCCGACGTAAATGGTTTTCGGTTGGCCTGTATCGTGCTTGGAAAGGAATAGTCGGGGGATCTTTTGGCCACGAGAACGGCATATGTGACGATCCCTGACGGGGGCGGTGGCTACACCGTCACCCTGGCGACGTTTGACTTCGACGAACTCGACTACATGCCGGAGGCGATCGGATCGGCCAACTATCCCACGTCCTATGGCGTGGTGAACGGGGCCTTTTATCTCATCTCCGGCACGATCTATTTCGTCCCGGACGAACCCTTTCCGCTGGCACCCGCCGAAACGGCATCGACCAGCGACGTGGATCTGCGGATTTACGGCACCTCGTCCAGCCAGACGATCAGCGCACCCGATGGCGATGGCTACGTTATCCTGTCGGGACCCGATGCCTCGGGCTCGGGCACCGGCAGCGACACGATCTACGGCGGAACCGGGGACGACCACATCTATGTGGGCGACGGCGACGATACCGTCCATGCCGGGGACGGCGACGACATTATCGGCGGCTGGAACGATGGCGGGACCGGCACCAATCTGCTCGACGGTCAGGCGGGTGACGACCAGATCGTCGGGGGCAGCGGCAACGACACGATCATCGGCGGCACCGGGGACGACTTCCTGTCCGGCGGCGCGGGGAGCGATACGCTCTCCGGCGGCGAGGGCTCCGATACCTTCTGGATCGAGGGCAACGACGATCAGGTCGTCGTTGTCGGCGGCGAGACCGGAAGCGATGTCGACCATATCCTCTTTGCCAACGACACCTCGACCTCGCCCGTCGTGGTGCGCTTCACCGGTGACGAGCAAGGCACCTACAGTTACCTTCTGACCGGGGCCTACGGATCTTTCTCGGAAATCGAGGCGATCACCGGCACCGACCATGCCGACCAGATCAACGCCTCCCAATCGACGGTGGCGCAAAGCCTTGCTGGCGGGGGTGGCCACGACTACCTCCAGGGGGGCATGAGCGGCGACACGATCTACGGCGGCTCTGGCAACGATACCATCATTGGCGAAGGCTATGCGGCCACGGGCGCGAACCTGATCGCCAACGGATCGTTCGAAGACACGACCGGCATGACCGCCACGGTCTACGGCGACATGGGGTCAGGGACCGTGCCTGGCTGGACCGAGGCGAACGGCTACGACATCGACTTCCACAGCGACAGCCGAAACGGCATCGTCGCGCAGGACGGCGCCCACTGGCTCGACATGGAAGGCTACGCTGGCCAGAACTTGCGGATCGGCCAGAACGTCGCGGGTATTCAGGACGGCGAGACCTATATCATCCATGTCGACGTGGCAGATTTTCTCAGCGTCCAGGACAACACGTCCGATGACAACCAGGTCCAGATCATATGGAACGGCGTGGTCGTGGCCACGATCAACCCGCCGGACGGGTCGTGGGAGACGTTCGAATTCGTCGTGGTCGGCGGCTCCGGCGACGCGACGAACCGGCTCGAGTTCGCGGGCGCGGGCTTCGCCGATGCCATGGGCGTGTCCTTCGACAACGTCGAAATGCACCTTGCCATCCCGACCTCCGATGCCGACGACAGGCTGATCGGCGGCACGGGCGACGACACCATCGCGGGGGGCGATGGCGGCGATCTCATTCAGGGGAACGAGGGCACCAACACCCTCGCCGGTGGTGGCGGCGACGATACATTCGAAGTCGCCACGGCCCAGGGCGGCACCGACACGATCCGGGGGGGCGAGGCGACCGAGACGCTGGGCGATACGCTGCGCTTCGTGGGAACCGACGCGGCGACCATCGTCTTTGCGACACTGGAGAGCGGCACCTACACCGCTGGCACCGCCTCGGGCAGCTTTGCCGATATCGAGCGGTTCGAGGGCACCGGGGCCCATGACATCCTCGATTTCCGTGCCCTGGGCACGCCGCTGACCATCACGCTCGACGGGATCGGCTCCGGCACGGTGACGGACGGAACCGCGACGGTCCATTTCTCGAACATAGACGAGATCCTCGCCTCCGACGAAGACGACATCATCGACGCGAGCGCCGATGCCGGCGGGATGACCCTGCATGGGCGGGGCGGTGACGACCTGATCATCGGGTCCGACGACAACGACCGGCTCGAGGGCGGGACGGGCGACGACACGATCACCGGCGGCGGCGGCGACGACATCTTTGTCTATAGCGCCGGTGACGGCACCGATACGATCACCGACTTCAACGCCGGCAATACCGGGCCGAACAACGACGGCAATTCGGCCAACAACGATTTCGTAAACCTGTCCGCCTTCTACGACACGGTCTGGGAACTTCGGGCGGACCAGGCCGACGACGGAATCTTGAACCAGTCGAACGACGGTGTGGACGGGGTCGACTATTCGGACAACACAGGCTTTGGCACTGGCAGCCTGACATTTGCCGGCGCGACGAGCGACAGCAGCTTCTTCACCGCCGAAAACACGGGTGTCGCCTGTTTCGTCAAGGGCACGCTGATCCTGACCCCGCGCGGCGAGCGGCGGATCGAGGATCTGCAACCGGGCGATCTGGTGCTAACGGCGGACAACGGCCCCAAGGCGATCGGCTGGATCGGGCGACAAAGGCTGGGGCGCAAGCGCCTTGCCGCCGATCCGCATCTCAAACCCATCCGCATCGCGCCGAGCCTTCTGGGCAGCGACCGGCCGCTTGTCGTCTCGCCGCAACATGGGATCCTCTTGCAGGAGGGCCGCGACGAAACCCTCGTGCGCGCCAGGCATCTGGCCGAGATCCACGGCACGCAGGCGCGGGTGCTCGAATATTGCGAGGGCGTGACCTACTTCCACCTGCTGTTTGACGGGCACGAGATCATCTTCGCCAATGGTGCGCGGTCCGAGAGCTTCTATCCGGGCGAACAGTCCATCGGTGCCCTGTCGCAAGAGGCGCGGGCCGAGATCGCCGCAATCTTCCCCGCGCTCGCGGCCCAGGGGCCGTCCAGCTGGGATCATGCGCGCGACTGGCTCGGGCGCGAGGGTCTGTCCGACGACCTGCGCGCGCTGCTGCCAGGCTAGGTTTCAGTCAAGTTTCAGGGTCAGGTTTCAGGCGACGCGGGCGTCCGCGAGGGCCTTGAGCACTTTCGCCGGATCGTCGGCGGTCCAGAGTTCGTCGCCCAGTGAGAAGAAATCGGTGACTGGCGAGAGCGCCCTGATCAGATCGATGGTCAGGCCACCCTCGGCCACCACCGGCACCTCGATCATCTCGGACCACCAGGCGAAAAGCTCCTCTTCCGCGATCGTCCCGTCGCCCAGGTTGGTGCTGCCGACCGGGCCGAAGCTCACGTAATCCGCGCCGGCCTCGCCCGCCGTCATGCCGTCGTGGCGCGAGGCCCCGCAGAACGCCCCGACGATGGCCTCTGCCCCCAGATCCTTGCGGGTCTTGCGCACGTGGCGCGACCCGTCCGTGAAATGCACACCATCCAGACCGAGGCGTTCCACCATCAGGACGTGATCGGTGATGACGAGCGCGATGTCGCGGGCATGTGTCACCTCGCGGCAGGCATCCGCCGCGCGCGCGATGGCATCCTCGTCCCGCGTGGCGAGCGCGAGGCGCACGCAGGCCACCTCGGTCGCGTCGAGAACCCCGGCCAGAAGGTCCGGAAAGCTCGACAGTTCGATCTGCGGCGGCGACACGAGGTAGAGTTGCGGGAGGTCTTCGGACATGTCGCACCTGTGGGTTGGATTCGCGGCCTTTTACAGGGGTTTCAGCGCATTGGCTATGCGGGGCGTCGATTTCGGCGGCAAGCCCCGGTCAAACGCGATGGCCATATGGACGAGCCCTTGGCCATGGGTCGTCTTCCGCGAGACATCAGGTCACCACGCAGGCGCAGGATGACCGGATGCGACCTCCGGCGGCCGCTGTCTTGTCAACTACGGGCGCTGGCGCATCGATTGCACTGCGCAGCAACTCTGCCGCGTCCATGCCCGACGCCATTTGCCGAGCTTTCCGCGTCTTGCTCCCTGTCCGGGCGCAGCGTATCACGCGCGCCATGAGCCATGCGAACGATCAGGCGGACACCGGTCCGCAGCCCGCCTTCATCCTCGTGCGCCCGCAGATGGGCGAGAACATCGGCGCGGCGGCGCGCGCGATGCTGAACTTCGGCCTGAACCGGATGCGTATTGTGGATCCTCGCGACGTCTGGCCCAACCCGCGCGCCGTGGCACTGGCGTCCGGGGCCGGGCGGCTTCTGGACGACGCCGGGGTGTATCCCGATCTGGCCGAGGCGGTGGCGGATTGCGACTATGTCTATGCGACCACCGCGCGGGCGCGCGAGCTGTCGAAACCAGTGAAAACACCCGAACGCGCCATGGCCGAGGCGCGTGCGATGCAGGCGGCAGGCAAGAAGGTCGCGATTCTCTTTGGCCCCGAACGCGCGGGGCTCGAGAACGAGGATGTGATGCGGGCGAATGCCATCATCACGGTGCCGGTGAACCCAGACTTCGCTTCGCTCAACCTCGGGCAGTCCGTTCTGCTCACCGCCTATGAATGGGGCCGCCAGACCATCGAGGCAGAGCCGGTCGTCGACGGGCTGGCCAAGACCGACTTCGCCACGCAGGTCGAGGTCGAGGCGCTAGCCAAGCACTACGAGGACCGGCTGGACGAGATCGGTTACTTCTTTCCGCCGGACAAGGCGCCTGGGATGAAGGTCGTGCTGCGCAACACCTGGACCCGGCTCGGGCTGACCCGCGCAGAAGTCCAGATGTTTCACGGCATGATGCGGCAGGTCGTTCGCAAGCTGACCGTTCGCGACTAGACCTTGCGGCGGGCGGCGATCACCCAGATGACGGCGAGACCGATGGAAAAGATCGCGTTGAGGTTCGGCATGGTCAGACCCGCCATCTGCCACGCGATCTCGTCACAGCGGATGAGCGGCGCGTTCATGATCTGATCCATGAGGTCGGTCGTGGACATGCCCGCCCCGGCAGTTCCGGTGCAGCTTGACGGACCTTCCCACAGGCCGCGCTCGACGCCCGAGTGAAACACGCCGATGAGCCCGGTGGTCAGGGCCGACAGTGCCCCGATCCAGGCAAGCCATTTCTGTTTCAGCGCGAGCGCGAGGACGCCGACGGCAATCGCTACCGCATGGGGGTAGCGTTGCCAGTAGCACATTTTGCAGGGCGCGATGCCAAAATACTGGAACACGAAGGCCCCGCCCAGAAGCGCCGCCGACCCGAGGGTCGCGACGAGGACGAGGGTTTTCCAGTCGAAACGTTGCATGATGTCTCCTCAGTGCAGGAAGGTCACCGCGTAGAAACCCGCGAAAAGCAACAGGACGAGGGCTACGAAGACGAGCCCCAGACGACGTTCGATGAAATCCCGGATCGGCTCGCCGAAGAACCACAGAAGCCCCGCGACAACAAAGAACCGCAGGCCGCGGGCGATGATGGACGAGATCATGAAGACCGGGAACGACAGATGCGTCGCACCCGACAGGATCGTGATGACCTTGTAGGGGAAAGGTGTCACACCGGCGACGAGCACCGCCCAGGCGCCCCATTCGTGATAACGCTGGGAAAACTCGTCGAAACCGTCGGTCTTGCCATAGAATTCGAGCACCGGGCGCCCGATGCTGTCGAAAGCCGTCGCGCCGATCAGGTAGCCGAAAGCACCGCCCAAGACCGACGAAACCGTTGCAACGCCCGCATAGAGGAAGGCCCTGCGCGGGGCGGCGATGATCATGGGAATGAGCAGGATGTCGGGCGGGATCGGAAAGACCGAACTTTCCACGAAGGCCACGAAGGCAAGACCCCAGAGCGCGTAGGGTGACTGTGCCAGGCTGATGGTCCAGTCGTAGAGCTTGCGTAACATGTCTGTCCCGCGCCCGGTCGGACGCCCTCTGGTTTTCGGGACAAAAGGACCGAAAAGCCGCGCGGGGTCAAGGTGGGGCTTGTTCGCGGGAACAGGACGGCGTTGAACTGGTTGTGAACGAGACTGTGCGGACGGGAGATCGCATCATGAAATATCGGGGTCGACGCGGCAGCCGCAACATCGAGGACCGGCGCCGGATGGGCGGCGGAGCCGTCGGTGGGATCGGCGGGGTCGGTCTGCTTGTGATCCTCGCCATCGGATATTTCGCGGGGATCGACGTGTCCCCGATTCTGAACGACGTGGCCAGCGGGCAGGGTGGGGGTGCCGAGGTCACCGCCGCAGACGAGGAGGCCGCGCAGTTCGTCTCGGTCACCCTGGCGGATACGGAAGAGGTCTGGGCCGACATTTTTGCCGAACAGGTGGATGGCGCTTATGAGCCGGTGACGCTGGTGCTCTACAAGGGCATCACGCAATCGGCCTGTGGCGGGGCGTCGGGTGCGACCGGGCCGTTCTATTGCCCCCCCGACCAGAAGGTCTACCTCGACACCGATTTCTTCACCACCATGTCGCGCCAACTGGGGGCCAGGGGCGACTTTGCGGCCGCCTATGTCGTGGCCCACGAGGTCGCGCATCACGTGCAGGATGAGCTGGGCATTTTGTCGGAGGCGAATGCGCTACGGGCCCGGTCAAGCCAGGAGCAGTCGAACGCGATTTCGGTGATGATCGAGCTTCAGGCCGATTGCTATTCCGGGATCTGGGCGCGCCATGCGGAGGCACAGTTCGGGGCGATCGAGCCGGGCGATATCGGCGAGGCGATGAACGCTGCCCGCCAGATCGGGGACGACACGCTGCAACGGAACGCGGGCCGGGTTCCCATGCCCGAGAGCTTTGCCCACGGCACCTCGGAACAGCGGCAACGCTGGTTCATGACAGGTTACGAGAGCGGCGACCTGCGCGCCTGCGACACCTTCAACGCGCGTCGTCTCTGACCACAATCGGCGTGGCGACCCTCGCAGTCTGACATTGACGTTCCTCGGCGCTGCGGCTAGATCACGGGCCGGGGCCCGAGTGGCGGAATGGTAGACGCAGGGGATTCAAAATCCCCCGACTTCGGTCATGTCGGTTCGAGTCCGACCTCGGGTACCAAAGCGAGCCTCACAGATGTTTTCCGGTCGGTCGAGCGTCGTCGCAGGAGGTCGCGACGGACGTGTTGTGAAGCCGCCCATTTTTCTGTCAGTGATTCGGATTTCCTTAACCATGTTATGCGGTTGCGAGGCGACAGAACAGTCGGCTTGCCGCCATTGGCTGCATTTCGTGGACAGAACGTGAGACGTCCGTCTCTCGAAACATGGCGAGAATGAGACATTCGTGAAACGTAATAAAGGCATCGGGTTTGTTTCCCCTGCGACAACATTGAACTGCACTATCATGCAAGAAATTTCACCGCTTCTGTGGATAACTGGCCCTTAGAAGGGCGCTTTGCCTGCGTTTGGGAAAAAGGGGCACAGCCGAGAGTTGTAGTCGTCCCTTTCCCTGAAACAGTGGCGTCTCATGCGACTCGAAACGACCGCGCGCCAAGTAACGAACTGTTAACCAAAGCCTCTGCTAATTCGCCGTTTTAACGCGAGAAATCCCTTTTTTGGCCACAGGAGGCGGGATAACGTGATCCTGCCCAACTGGGGGGCGATGTCTGAAGGCCACGGGGGCGGCCGCACACGATGCCACGGTTTTTCCGTGGGGTAGAGGTGTGTGCCGAGCTGCTCGCGTGGGCGGATTTGGCAAGCGTGATGATGGGTGTGGGCCGGGGGGCTTCTTCACTTCATTGATCATGCCGGTCCCTGTTCGGGTCCGATCTCTCCCCTGACGAGCCGTGACGTAGCCAAGTGTGCGGCGATCCGTGGTCTGGATGTCGCTCGACGCTTGGGTCGGAACGAACACCGATGGTGAGGGGACATAAAGGACATGATGTCTTTGTCTGATCTTGAACGTATCGCCGCCGCGACTATCGCGGGGGTCTTCGGCGTTTGCATCCACCCAGCGAAACAACTGAGCGACATCGATACCGGGAACCAGTGGTCCCGGTCTTTAGTGGATTACCGCAACGTGGCCAATCAGCACATCGCCCGCAGCGGACTTGAGCAAGGGAAACAGTGAGATGACCTTCAATACGACGAACAACACCATCTGGCAGCCCAGCGGCGATTACCGCCTCGACTGGGACCTGACAGGTGCGGACGGCTCCGCTGCGCTCGTCTCATCGACCGGGAACCCCAACGTGGCCGTGACGGTCTCGACGCCGACCAACGGGAATGGCGACAGTTTCTCGCTCTCGGGGGGCAAACTCTATTCTGACGACGTTCAGAACCAGACCCAGATGGTGATCAATTTCGGCGCCGCGGTCACCGGCGTGAACTTCCAGATCGAAGACGTGGACCAGAACACCGGCTGGCTCCTGTCGGACGAGTGGGACGACAAGGTGACGGTGCTTGCCTACGACGAAGACGGCAACCTCGTCGACGTGAACTTCAGCTACGATTCCAACGCCGGGATCAGCACGTCGGGCAACACGGTCGAGGGTGGCAAGAACATCGACGGCGGTCTGCTCTCGGGCGAAAGCTCGAAGGACAACGTGACCGTGAACATCGCCGGTCCGATCGTGAAGCTCGTCATCGTCCACGACAACGGCTCGTCAGACAACGACAGCGGCTGGATCAAGATCACCGACATGGGTTTCGACGCGATCCCCGAACCCTCGGGTTTCGACGGCATTGTCGAGGGCACCGATGATGCGGATCTGATCGACCTCAACTACGACGGTGACCCGGACGGCGACAAGGTCGACAACAACGACGCCAAGCTGCCGGGCGAATTCGGCAACGACGACATCATCTATGGCTTCGACGGCGATGATGTCATCAAGGCAGGCGCGGGGTTCGACGAGGTCTACGCGGGCGCCGGCAACGACTATGTCGAGGGCGGCGCGGGCAACGACCTGATCCGGGGCGACAGCGAAACCCGCATGGGCGACCTGGGCACGGGCGGGCGCGAAGTGTTCCAGTGGAACGCCGGTCCCAATTTTTCCGACGAACGCGATGTGTCGGGCTTTACCCAGAACACTGGCACCGTGAATGTCACCTTCTCGACCACGCAGAAATCCTCCCATGCGCAGGTTGAATACGAAAACGCGGCGGGCAATGTGTCGGGTATCGATACAGGAACGCTGGGCGCCGCCGATCAGAAATCGGCCCTCGCGCTGGAAGGCGACGATTCCGACGACGACGCCAAGATCGAACTGAAGTTCTCGGACGACGTGACCAATGTCGCGTTCCGCGTGAACGACATCGACATGGACAGCAAGGTCACGATCTATGCCTTCAATAACGGCCAGCCGGTCGCGGTCACCTTGACGGGCGGAAGCAAGGTCGCGGTCAGTGGTGACAGCGCCACGGCGCTTGGCGGCGATGTGGATCCTTCTGCTTCGCAGAACTCGCTTCTCGTCCAGATCGCCGGACCGGTGGATCAGGTCTATGTCAAGCACGACGTGACCGGTCACGATACGAGCCACGTGCAGATCACCGATGTCTACTTCGACAGTCCCGATGCGGGCGCGGTCGAGCCCGGTCTTCCCAAGGCGGCAGGCGACGACGTGCTGCTGGGCGGCAGCGGCGACGACACGATCTACGGCGAGGGCGGCGACGACACCATCGACGGCGGCACCGGCAACGACACCCTCTACGGCGACCATGGCCCGGCAGGGTCGGACGCGACGATCACCTATGGCCGCGAAAGTTTCAACTGGACCGGCAAGGCAGGGTCGGATGCGGCCAATTTCTCGCAGAACACCGGCTCGGTGGACGTGTCGTTCAAGATCGTCTCCGAAGACTCGGGCGTGAAATCGAGCTACGAGGACAGCACCCAGAACGTGTCAGGCATCGACACCGGTGGCGAGACGATCAACGCGAACAAGTCCTTCTTCTCGGAAACCGGCGGCAAAGGTCGCGACGCGACCTACGAGCTGAACTTCTCGAATGTTGTCGAGAACGTCGACTTCCGCATCAACGACGTGGACGGCGACGGCCTGGTCAAGGTCACGGCCTATGACGCGGACGGCAACAAGATCCCCGTGACGCTGTCTGGCGGGTCCAAGGTCACGCTTCTGGACACTGATGGCGTGCCTGGCGCGGACACCATCGACTCCAAAGGCGGCTACCAGGAAGACAACACGCCCGAGTATTCGACGCTCGTGGAAATCGCGGGTCCGGTGGCGAAGATCGTCATCGAGCACGCGCAGAACGGCGACAACAACTCCGGTATCAATATAACGGACGTGTATTTCGACGTGGCCAAGGTGGTGGGTGACGACTGCCCGGATGACGAGGGCAACGACACCATCGAAGGTGGGGACGGCGACGACCTGATCTATGGCAACGGTGGCGATGATACGCTGTCGGGCGGTGCCGGGAACGACGTGATCTACGGCGACCAGGGCACGACGGCGACCGGCGGCTATACCATCGGTAACCTCATCCAGAACGGATCGTTCGAGAATACCTCGGGCATGAACACGACCAACTACGGCTTCGAGGGCACCGGGTCGATCGTCGGCTGGAAAGTGCTCGACCCGACCGGCCGCTTCGATGTTCACAACGATGGGCGCGACGGCGTGGATCCGACGGACGGCAACAACTGGCTCGATCTCGAGGAAAGCCCCGGCAACATCTCGATCTATCAGGACGTGCAGAATGTCGTCGACGGCGAAAGCTACACCCTGACCTTCGACGCAGCCGACAGTGTGGTGCGCGACAACAACACCTTCGATGTCTTCTGGGGCGGAGAGAAAATCGGCACCATCGACCCCACCGGCGGGTCCATGCAGTCCTACAGCTTCAACGTAGTGGGCGGTGCAGGCGACGGCTCTGACCGCTTGATGTTCGTCGGCAACGGCGAAGCGGGTGACAACATCGGCGCGTCGGTCGACAACGTCCAGCTCGTGGGCGCAATCGACGGCAGCTTCTGCGACCCGAACGAAGGCAACGACACCATCACCGGCGGCGCCGGGGCGGACGTGATGTATGGTGAAGGCGGAAACGACACCTTCATCGTGACCTCTGGCGAGGATGGCGCGGGCGACCAGGTCGTCGGCGGCAACGGCCCCGACCAGAACACGGACAGGGACGTCCTCGACCTGCGCGGCGCCGGCCGGGTGGACATCAACCAGACCGCGGACGATACCGACGCTGGCGCGATCAAGGGCACCGTGACCTTCTCGAACGGCAAGATCCTGACCTTCAGCCAGATCGAAGAGATCCTTTACGACCCGCAGAATTCGGACCCGGACGCGGTTGATGACAGCCGTTCCGTCAACGAAGACGGTTTCGTCGACATTCCCGTGCTCGCCAACGACTCGGATCCTGAAAACGATCCTCTCTCGATCGAGAGCTTCACGCAGGGTGCCAACGGCAGCGTGACGCAGAACCCCGACGGCTCCCTAAAGTATACGCCGAATGCCGATTTCAACGGTCAGGACAGCTTCACCTACACGATCACCGACGGGAACGGCGGTCAGGACACCGCGACGGTGACGGTCGATGTCATCTCCAAGAACGATGACCCGGACGCGGTCGATGACGCGCGCACGGTCGACGAAGACGGTTTCGTCGACATTCCCGTGCTCGCCAACGACTCGGATCCTGAAAACGATCCTCTCTCGATCGACAGCTTCACGCAAGGTGCCAACGGCAGCGTGACGCAGAACCCTGACGGCTCCCTGAAGTATACGCCGAATGCCGACTTCAACGGTCAGGACAGCTTCACCTACACGATCACCGACGGGAACGGCGGCCAGGATACGGCGACCGTCACGGTCAACGTGCTGGCGAAGAACGATGATCCCGACGCGGTCGACGATGTGACGTCGACCGAGCCGGGCACTCCGGTCACGCTGAACCTGCTCGCCAACGATACCGACATCGACGGCGACACGATCACCGTGCTGAAGGCGACGAACCCGGCGAACGGCTCGATCACCGGCAATGCGAATGGCACGTTCACCTACACGCCCAACGCAGGCTTTGAAGGCACCGACAGCTTCACCTATACCATCACCGACGGCAACGGCGGCCAGGATACGGCGACGGTCTTCATCTCTGTCGGCGACGGCAACCTGCCGCCCGACGCAGTGGATGACACCGCATCCACGACAGCCGGATTGCCGATCTCGATCCCGGTTCTGGCGAATGACAGCGACCCGGACAACGATCCGCTCGTCATCGACAGCTTCACGAATGGGACGAACGGCACCGTGAGCCTCGGCAACAACGGCCAGCTAACCTACACGCCCGACGCGGGCTTCACGGGTGCCGACAGCTTCACCTACACGGTGACCGATGGAGCCGGAAACCAGGATACCGCGACGGTTTCCGTCAACGTGGGCGAAGCCCCCAACACCGATCCGGATGCGGTGAACGACACGGCTTCGACCGTGGCGGGCACGCCGGTGTTCGTGGATGTCCTGGCCAACGACTCGGATCCGGAGAACGACCCGCTGTCCATCGACAGCTGGACGAACGGGACCAATGGCACCGTGAGCCTCGGCACCAACGGCCAACTGCAATACGCCCCGAATGCGGGCTTCACGGGCGCCGACAGTTTCACCTATACGGTGACTGACGGAAACGGTGGCATGGACACCGCAACGGTCACGGTCCAGGTCGACCCGGGCGCGCCGCCCAACACCGACCCGGATGCGGTCAATGACACGGCCTCGACCGTGCAGGGCACGCCGGTGACGGTGAATGTGCTGGCGAACGACTCGGATCCGGAGAACGATCCGCTGGTGATCGACAGCTTCACGGACGGCACCAACGGCACCGTGAGCCTCGGCACCAACGGCCAGCTCACCTACACGCCCAACGCGGGCTTCACAGGGGTGGACAGCTTCACCTACACCATCACCGACGGCAACGGCGGGATGGACACGGCGACGGTCAATGTGACGGTTGGCATGGGTCAGCAGAACTCGGACCCGGATGCGGTGAACGACACGGCTTCGACCGTGGTGGGCACGCCGGTGTTCGTGGATGTCCTGGCCAATGACTCGGATCCGGAGAACGATCCGCTGGTCATCGACAGCTTCACGGACGGCACCAATGGCACCGTGTCACTGGGCACCAACGGCCAACTGCAATACACCCCGAATGCGGGCTTCACGGGCGCCGACAGTTTCACCTACACGGTGACGGACGGTAACGGAGGCATGGACACCGCGACGGTCACGGTCCAGGTCGACCCGGGCACGCCGCCCAATACCGACCCGGATGCGGTCAATGACACGGCCTCGACGGTTGCGGGGACACCGGTGACGGTGAACGTGCTGGCCAACGACTCGGATCCGGAGAACGATCCGCTGGTGATCGACAGCTTCACGGACGGGGCCAATGGCACCGTGAGCCTCGGGACCAACGGTCAGCTCACCTATACGCCGAACGCGGGCTTCACCGGGGTGGACAGCTTCACCTACACCATCACCGACGGGAACGGCGGGATGGACACGGCGACGGTCAATGTGACGGTTGGCATGGGTCAGCAGAACTCGGACCCGGATGCGGTCAATGACACGGCCTCGACCGTGCAGGGCACGCCGGTGACGGTGAACGTGCTGGCGAACGACAGCGACCCGGAGAACGATCCGCTCGTGATCGACAGCTTCACGGACGGCACCAACGGCACCGTGAGCCTCGGCACCAACGGCCAGCTCACCTATACGCCGAACGCAGGCTTCACCGGGGTGGACAGCTTCACCTACACCATCACCGACGGCAACGGCGGGATGGACACGGCGACGGTGTCCGTGACGGTTGGCAACAACCAGCAGAACTCGAACCCCGATGCGGTGAATGACGTGGCCAATACCACGATCGGCAATCCGGTGACCTTCAACGTGCTCGCCAACGACAGCGACCCGGAGAACGATCCGCTGCAGATCACCCAGCTCATCGGTGCGCCGCAGAACGGCACGCTGACGCCGGGGGCCAACCCGGGCGAGTTCACCTACACGCCCGATGCCGGGTTCACGGGGACGGATACCTTCAGCTACACCATATCGGATGGCAATGGCGGCACCGACACCGCGACGGTGACCATCAATGTTTCGCCCGACACGGGCGCTAACACGGTTGTCGCCAAGGACGACAGGCTCGACATCGACGAGGATACCTCGATCATCGTCGACCTGACGGCCAATGACTTCGACCCGCAGGGTGACGACTTCGAGGTGACGGCCGTCGGCACGCCCGCCAACGGCACCGCGACGCTGCTGGCCGATGGCACGGTTCAGTATACGCCGGATCCGGACTTCTTCGGGACCGACAGCTTCACCTACACGATCACCGATCAGTTCGGGGCGACCGATGTGGCGACCGTGACGGTGAACGTGGACCCGGTGAACGACGATCCGAACGCGGACGACGACGTGGTCGTGATCGAGCAGGACAGCCCGGTCGTGATCGACGTCGTCGCCAACGACAGCGATCCGGACGGCGACCCGCTCGAGGTTCTGACCTATACCCAGCCGAACAACGGCACGGTGACGGACAACCCAGACGGCACGCTGACCTATACGCCCAACGCGGGCTACACCGGCACCGATACCTTCGAGTACACGGTGACCGACGGCAACGGCGGAACGGATACGGCGACCGTCTCGGTGGGCGTCCAGCCGGACGCCGTCAACACCACCGATGCGGTCGATGACTATGCCTCGACCCAGCTGGGGACCGCGGTCGACATCAACGTGCTGGCCAACGACACCGATCCGGAAGGGGATGCGATCAACGTGATTGCCTCGACCCAGCCGGCCAACGGGACGATCACGCTCTCGGGCGGGGTGTTCACCTACACGCCGAACGCGGGTTTCACCGGGGTCGATACCTTCACCTACACCATTGATGACGCGCTTGGCGCGACCGACATCGCGACGGTGACAGTGCGTGTGATGGCCAATGGCCAGAACACGGTGGACGCGGTGAACGACACGGCGACGACGGACGAGGACACCTCGGTCATCGTCGACGTGAAGGCCAACGACAGCGACCCGGAAGGCGACAGCTTCGACGTGATCGCCGTGGGCACGCCCACGAACGGCACCGCCGAGCTATTGCCGAACGGCACGGTCAAGTACACGCCCAACGCCGATTACTTCGGCACCGACACGTTCACTTACACCATCGAGGACCAGTTCGGCGCAACCGACACGGCCACGGTGACTGTGGATGTGACCGGTGTGAACGAAGTGGATGCGGTGGACGACACGGCCTCGACCGCGCTCGATACCCCGGTGGCGATCGACGTGCTGGCGAACGACAGCGATCCGGAAGGTGACGCCATCAACGTCATCGGCTCGACCCCGCCGTCGAATGGCACGATCACGCTCTCGGGCGGCGTGTTTACCTACACGCCGAACGCGGGCTTCACCGGGACCGACACCTTCACCTACACGATCGACGATGCGCTTGGCGCGACCGACATCGCGACGGTGACCGTGTCGGTGGGCATGACGGGTCCGAACACGGTGGATGCGGTGGACGATGCCTACACGACGGACGAGGATACCTCGCTCATCGTGGACGTGACGACCAACGACACCGATCCGCAGGGTGATCCGATCACCGTGACGGCGGTGGGCACGCCCGCCAACGGCACGGCGGTCCTTCAGCCGGACGGCACCGTGAAATATACGCCCAATGCGGATTTCTTCGGCACCGATACCTTCACCTACACGGTGACGGACGGCAACGGAGCGACCGACGTGGCGACGGTGACCGTCACGGTGGACCCGGTGAACGACAACCCGGACTCGGAAGACGATCTGGTCGTGACCCAGGGTGACGATCCGGTGACGATCCCGGTTCTCGACAACGACACGGACCCGGACGGCGATCCGCTCGATATCATCGACATCTCGACGCCGACCAACGGGACCGTGACCGAGAACCCGGATGGCACCCTGTCCTATGACCCGAACGACGGGTTTACCGGGACCGACACCTTCACCTACACCGTCTCGGACGGGAACGGTGGCACGGACAGCTCGACGGTCACCGTGGTGGTCAACCCCGGTCCGAACCAGAACTCGAACCCCGACGCGGTGGACGATACGGCGCGCACGCCGATCAACACGCCCATCGTGCTCGCGGTCCTGGTCAACGACAGCGATCCGGACGGCGACCCGCTGACCGTTATCGACGCCCAGTCGCCCTTCGGGACGCCGGTGATCAACACTGACGGCACCATCACCTTCACGCCCGCCCTGGACGTGACGGGACCGGCGACCGTGACCTACACCATCTCGGATGGCAACGGGGGCACGGACACCGCGACGGTGACGCTCATGATCAACGACGGGATCGTCGAGGGCACGACGGGCAATGACGTGATCGACACCAGCTACCTGGGCGACCCGGAAGGCGACCTCGTGGATGCCGGCGACAACATCTTCCCGGGCAAGGGTCCGAACGACGACATCATCGAAGCCTATGAAGGCGACGACATCGTCCGGGCCGGCGACGGCAATGACGAGGTTTACGGCGGTGACGGACGCGATATCGTCTACGGCGAGGACGGGGACGACTACATCGACACCTCGGCGCCGACGGAAGCCTCGGATCACGGGTTCGTGCCGGGCGAGACGGTGCCGAACTGGCCCTTCGATCCGCTGACGCCATATGACCTGGTGCCGAAAGACACCGACCCCTACAACGACATGGACGTGGTCTATGGCGGTGCGGGCAACGACACGATCCTGACCGGAGACGACGCGGATATCATCCACGGCGGCGAGGGTGACGATACGATCGACGGCGGTCTCGACGACGACACCATCAAGGGTGACGAAGGCGACGATTACATCATCGGCGGACACGGCGCGGATGTGATCGACGGCGGGGCAGGCAACGACGAGATCTGGGGTGGTCTGGGCCCGAATACGCCTGACATCCTGGACATCGAAGACGATGCCTATCCAGTGGACGACTACGGCGATACGGACACGAACGATCCGCAGAGCCCGGTCCCGACGTTCCTCGACCCGCGTCCCGAGAACGGCAAGGACATCATCCACGGCGGCACCGGCGACGACGTCATCTATGGTCAGGACGACGACGACATCCTCTTCGGGGATGAAGGCAACGACTACATCGACGGTGGTATCGACGACGACACCATCTTCGGTGGCGACGGTGACGACGAGCTCTACGGTGGCAAGGGTCAGGACTACATCGACGGTGGTGACGGCAACGACACCATGGACGGTGGTGACGACCGCGACATCTTCGTCAACATCAACGCCGGCGACGTCGTCGACGGTGGTGAGGGTGGCGACGACTGGGATACGCTGAACCTGACCGGTTCGGCGCCGGTCGGTGGCTCGCTGATCGTGACCAAGGACCCGTCCAACGTCGAAAACGGCGTGGTCGAGTTCTTCGACGATCAGGGCAACTCGGTCGGGACGATGGAATTCTTCAACATCGAGGAAATCGTCCCCTGCTTTACTCCCGGCACGCTCATCGCGACGCCGAAGGGTGAGGTCCCGGTCGAAGAGCTTCGCGAGGGAGACCGCGTCATCACCCGTGACAACGGCATCCAGGAGATCGCCTGGGTCGGCCACAAGGAGCTCGATTGGCGGGCACTGAACTCCAGCCAGCACCTCAAGCCGGTGCTGATCAAGGCCGGATCCCTTGGTCCGAACCTTCCGGAGCGCGACATGATGGTGTCGCCGAACCACCGGATGCTGGTCGCCAACGAGCGCACCACGCTCTACTTCGACGAACGGGAAGTTCTGGCCTCGGCCAAGCACCTGATCGACAACAAGGGCGTGATGCAGGTCGATGTGAAGTCGCTGACCTACGTGCACTTCATGTTCGAGAACCACGAAGTGGTCCTCTCGGACGGCACCTGGTCCGAAAGCTTCCAGCCGGGCGATCACTCGCTCAAGGGGATCGGCAACGCCCAGCGTCAGGAACTGTTCGAACTGTTCCCGGAACTGGAAACGCGCGACGGCATCGACGACTACGTGTCGGCCCGCCGGATCCTGAAGAAGCACGAAGCCCAGATGCTCATGAAAAAGTAATGCAGCTGCCCGCCGAGGGTCACCTCGGCGGGCGACCCAACCTGTAAGGGGAGGGGCTGCCCCCGGTGCCGTCCCGTGTTTTGGCACGGGCGAGACCGCGTGCGACCGGATGGGACCGGTCCGCCACGTCACAGGTTACGGAAGCAACTCTGCGGTGGACGCCCGTGGGGTTGTTTTCGTTTTCGGCCGCCGCGCGTTGATGCAGGATCCCGGACCGAAATCCGTCTCTTTGACACAATTCGGCCATGTTCGTTAACAGTTCACTAAACCACCGATCATTGTTTCCGGAGCGTGATCAATGTCACGCAGAGCCTGAAAACTCTCGTGAAACAAGGAGAATGGCTGCGATTCGGCTACGGCGACGGTTGTGGTTTCGGGCACGGAAAGCGCGCGCCGAAAGACGTCCAGCCCCGCGCGAATGGTGTCCTTATTGTGGCCTGAATGGGGCGGAGTTGCCATGAATTCTCGTAAGACCCTTAATTACAAGGTCCGCGAACCGTCAATCTTTATGGGTGTCTTTCATATTTACGGCACCATTCCCGGCTAGGCTGGTTGCAACTGAAGAACTGACTTTGACTCCCGGATTGGACCGCTCACATGCTGCACTTCCGTTCTCCCGCTGTTGATCGCGACCTCGATCCAGGCCATGGACTGCATACGGACGGGCGCGGAACTTCGCCGCTGTCGACCTTCTCCACCTCAGGTTTCGCGCCTTCCGCGGTGCTTGATACCGTGGTTGGTCCGGTTCTGGCCCGCGACCTCAAGGCAGGCGATCAGCTCCTGACTTGTGACGGTGATCCGGCTGTGGTGCGCTGGGTTGGTGAGAGCATGACCATGTACGACAACGCGAACGAAAACGCGCCCCTGTCTGCTCGTGGGCCGGTCCGGATCAAGGCGGGCACGCTCGATACCGATCCCGAGGCGGGGAACCTCGTTCTCAACGCCGGGCACAAGCTGCTTGTGCGCAATCCGCTCAACGAGCTCTATTTTGGCACGGACGAGGTCATTGCCGAAGTCGGTGACCTGACCCATCTGGACGGCGTCGATTTCGTGCCGCGCTCGGTCATGCGCTTCAAGCACGTGTTGCTCGACACCCATGAACTCGTGCGCGCCAACGGCATCTGGATGGAAAGTTTCTCGCCCGAAATGTGGGCGATCCGCGTCGCCTTCCCCGAGAAGTACGAGGAGATCACCGATGCGGTTCCGCGCCTCAAGTTCGAAGGCGGGGAAGCCAACTACATCTGTCCGCGCATGGCGCTGAACAATCGCGAGGCACGTCTGCTCGACTATGTCTGATTGATCGGTCTGGTCAGACGATGACGACCGCCTTCAGGGCGGTCGTTTTGTTTTCCACCAAGGGTGACTTAGGTGCGGGCCTCTTCCCGGCGGTTGCGCCAGGCTTCCCAGTCCTCCGGTGTATCGAGGTCGGTCCGGGCGTGGCTGTAGGGCAGGGTGACCGGGCGCACCCGGTCGCGGTTTTCCCGCAGCAGTATCTGCGCGCCCCTGTCGCCGTCCAGCGACCGCAGCGCCGGGAAATCGCGGGCCGGAAAGATGACCGGATGTCCGGCAACCCCGTCCGCCGTCGCGCCGCGCAGGATCGTCTCGCCGTCGAAGTCGGCCATGACGCGGCGCATGTCTTCCGATGTCAGGTCGGGCATATCTGCCAGCACCAGCATGACGGCGACCGCCATTTCGGGCAGGGCATCGACGCCCGCCGAGACAGAGGCCGACAGGCCGTCGGCGGCGTTGCTCACCTCGATCGCCGCGACGGGCAGTTCGTCGATCAGCGCCCAGCGGTCAGGCCGCTCGTCCCTTGGGGGAAGCGTCACCAGCACCGGCTGGCCGGTCCCCAGCGCCGCCTCGATCCGGTCCAGCAGCAGGGGTTTGCCGCCATGAACCGGCTCGAGCAATTTGTCCGCGCCCCGCATTCGCGATGATCGACCGGCAGCGAGGATCAGGACGGGCAAGGCGAGCATGGTTATTTCTCCGGAATAAGCCCACGCGGCGAAAACCGGAGTACGAGAAGCAGGATCAGGCCCATGGTCAAGAGCCTCATATGCGCGGCAGAGGACAAGAGGTGCGATTTCAGGTCGCCGTCCGGCATCGTGGCTGTGACCCAGCCCATCAGCGCGTTGCCCATCGGTTCGACCTGCACCCAGAAGAACCAGATGACGAAACCGCCCAGCACCGCACCCCAATTGTTGCCCGAACCGCCGACGATCACCATCACCCAGATGAGGAAGGTGTAGCGCAACGGCTGATAGGAGGCAGGGGTAAGCTGCCCGTCCAACGTCGTCATCATTGCACCGGCGAGCCCCACGACCGCAGAACCGATGACGAAGATTTGCAGGTGACGGCGGGTCACGTCCTTGCCCATCGCCTCGGCCGCGGTTTCATTGTCGCGGATCGCGCGCATCATCCGGCCCCAGGGCGAATTGAGGGCCATCTGGCTCATCCAGATGAGGACCAGAAGCACGGCGGCAAAGAGACTGGCATAGGCGAGCTTGACCACGATAGATGAGAAGGTGGTCGGGTCCATGCCCCATTGCACGGCCCAATCGACGAAGGCCGGGTTGTTTTGCAGGTCGATCTCGTAAGGAACGGGGCGGGGCAGGCCGTTCACGTTCTTCACGCCGCGCGACAACCATTCCTCGTTCTTGAGCACTGCGATGATGATCTCGGAAATCCCCAGCGTCGCGATGGCGAGGTAGTCCGAGCGCAGGCCAAGGGCCGTCTTGCCGATGGCCCAGGCCGCACCGGCGGCCAGCAGACCGCCCACGGGCCATGCGATGATCACCGGCAGGCCGAGACCGCCGAGATAGCCGGTGGAGGCGGAATTGACCGCTTCGATCGCCTGCACGCCGCCGTCAAAGATCGCACGGAACAGGAAGAAGCCGATGATCAATTCGGCCAGCAAGGCGAGCGTTCGGGTCTTGCCCGGTGCCATGCGTTTCCAGATCTGCACCGCGCCCAGGATCACGAGCACGCCCACGACAAGCCCGCCGAGCGCGCGCAGACCGCCCGCCGCCCAGGCATCCGCGACCGGCGGCATCGAGGTAATGACGACGCCCAGCCCGCCCATGGCGGCAAAGCCCATGATCCCCACGTTGAAGAGCCCCGCGTAGCCCCACTGCATGTTCACGCCCAAGGCCATGATGGCCGAGATAAGCCCCATGTTCAGGATCGCGAGCGCGAGGTTCCACGACTGGAACTCACCCGTCCCGATGATCATGAGGGCGACGACGGCGAAGAGCCCGATGTTGCGCCAGTTCACGCTCATACCGATTTCCCCTTGAAGAGACCCGTGGGCTTGAACAGCAGCACGATCACGAGGATCGCGAAGGACACGGCGAATTTGTAGTCGGTGGACAGGAGCTGGAGCAGCCCGTCCGGCGCCCAGTCACCGGGCGCGAGATAAGTCACCACCTTCTTCCACGCGTAGGTCACGGTGACCTCGGAAAAGGCGATGACAAAGCCGCCCGCGATGGCCCCCACGGGCGAGCCGAGGCCGCCGACGATGGCGGAGGCGAAGATCGGCAGCAGGAGCTGGAAATAGGTGAAGGGTTTGAACGACTTGTCGAGGCCGTAGAGCACCCCCGCGATGGTGGCGAGGGCCGCCACAATAAGCCAGGTGATCATCACGACGCGCTCGGGATTGATGCCAGACAGGAGCGCCAGATCCTCGTTATCCGAATAGGCGCGCATGGATTTGCCTGTGCGCGTCTTGTTCAGGAACCAGAACAGCGCGGCCACGACGATGGCGGCGGTGACGATTGTCAGACCCTGCGTGGTGCGGAAAGCCAAGGGCTCGGCCAAACCCGACCATTCGCGGAAGTCCCGCGCATTGATGATGAAGCGTTCGCCGTCGAGGAAACTGCGATCATCCGGCCCGACGATCAGGCGCACGATGCCGTTCATTACGAACATCACGCCGATCGAGGCCATGACCAGAACGATGGGCTTCGCGCGGACCCGTCGATAGTACTTGTAGACCACGCGGTCGGTGCCAATCATCAAGGCCGCCGTGACCACGATGCCGAAGGGCAGGGCGATCAGTGCCGTGGGCAACGCCCAGAGATGCAGGCCAAGCGACTGAAACCAATAGGTTATGAGCAGCGTGACCATCGTGCCGAAGGCCATCTGGTCACCATGGGCGAAGTTCGAGAACCTGAGGATCCCATAGATCAGCGTGACCCCCAGCGCGCCCAGGGCAAGCTGGCTGCCGTAGGCCGTGGCGGGGATCACCACGAAGTTCAGAAGGGCTACGAGAGCGTTGACGACATCCATTACGCGGGGGCCTCGCAGGTCAGATGGGTAGAGGTGCTTGTGGGCGGGGTGGCGTTGGTGTCGAGCGCGTGCAGCAACATGTCGATCTGGTCACCCTCTGCGCCGTCGATGAGCAGCGTCGAAATCACGCCGCCCGCGTTCCAGCTCCACGGTCCGAAGTCGCCCGACATCGTGCCCGTGGCGACCGTGTCTCCATGAGTGACCTCGACCTTGCCCATGCGGTTTTCATCGAGGAATTGCGGAGCAAAGACAAAGGTCTGTTCCGTGCTTTGGCCCACGTCACAGCGGTAGGTGATCGTCGCCCCTTCGCCCAGGAGCGGCAGCGGCAGGAGCGCGAGGCAGGCAGCGAGCCGGATCATGGCGTGCCTCGGCAGGTGCCGGAGTAGATGTAGGTCGAGGCGAGGCTTCCGTCCCACATGGCCGTCCTGACGAGCGTGGCATCGCCGTCGGGACCGATGGTCAGAAGCCCGGCCTCGCCGGACACGCCGTTCGAGACATAGGACACGCCGCCCTCGGCTTCCGAGGCGAGGGTGAAGCCCATTTCCTGCCCCTCATGGCTGCGGGGCGACAGAAGGAACATGTCCCCGAGATCGGAGAAGCTGTTGTCGTATTCGGTGGTCTCGCAGCCCATTGCGCCCTCGCACCACGTTGTCCAATCGCAGATCATCTCGCCAAAGCTGAGAGATGGAACGAGCGTGACCGCCGCGCAAAGGGCCATCATCCTTGTCATCATCCTATCCCCCCAGAAAACTCTGCCGCACTTCGGGATCGGCGAGCAGTTCCTTGCCCGTCCCGGTGTGGGCGTTCGCCCCCTGCACGAGGACATAGCCCTTGTCCGCGATCTCGAGCGCCTGACGCGCATTCTGTTCGACCATGAGGACGGGCAGCCCGGTGCGGGCGACCTCGATGATCCGGTCGAACAGTTCGTCCATGACGATGGGCGACACGCCCGCGGTTGGCTCGTCCAGCATCAGGACCTTGGGCTTGGTCATCAGGGCGCGGCCCACGGCGACCTGCTGACGCTGACCGCCCGACAGTTCGCCCGCGGGCTGATGCCGCTTGTCGCGCAGGATCGGGAACAGCTCATAGACCTGTTCCATCGTCGGCCGGATGTCGTCCTTGCGGATGAAGGCCCCCATTTCGAGGTTCTCTTCCACCGTCATGGACGTGAAAATGTTGTGGGTCTGGGGCACGAAGCCCATGCCCTTTTGCACCCGGTCCTGTGGCGAGAGTTGCGTGATGTCCTCGCCATCGAGCCGCACCGCGCCGCCGCGCACGTCGAGCATTCCGAAGAGCGCCTTCATCGCGGTCGACTTTCCCGCGCCGTTCGGGCCGACGATGACCGCGATCTCGCCCTTTTCCACAGCGATGGTGCAGTCGTGCAGGATGTCGGGGCCGCTGCCGTACCCCCCCGTCATCGTGTCACCGATCAGGAATGGTCCACCGGGGGCCGGTGTCGCGCGGCCATGCTGCGGGCCGGGCGTCATGGTGGCCCCGGTTTCCTTGGTCACCGAACGGTCGTTGTTTCCGCGTCCCGAATAGGCGTCGCTCATCTAACGTCTTCCTGTAGTGCGGCCAGCACGGCTTCATGCGCGGCAAGGTGTTCCGGGGTCAGCCCGTCGGTGGCTTCGGTGGTCTGGATGACCGCGACATGGTCCCCGACCTCGGTCACGGTCACGAGCGCCTGAAGCTGGGTCATGATTTGGTAATCCACCGAGGCAGCGATCCGCCCCTCGGGGTAATCGACCTCGGGCGCGAGGCCTTCGAAGCCGCCGATCAGCGTCTCGGCGATCCGAAACGCCCCTTCGTTGGTGCCGTCCCAGTTGCGAGCCGCGAAGCCGGGCAGGCGGTCGAAGGTAAGGGTGATGCCGCTTTCGGAGGTGAACACCTCTTGCGCCGTGTCCGTATTCAACACCGGTTCCACATCCACAAAGGCTGTGTCCCCAGCGCAGAAATCGACGCCCTCGGCCACGTCGCGGCAATCTTCGGCCTGCGCGGCGAGGGGAAGGAAGGCGACGAGTGCGGTTGCCAGAACCCTCATGCGCCCACCTGTTCCTTGTTCTTGAGCCCTGTCCCCAGATAGGCCTCGATCACCTGTTCGTTGGCCTTGATCTCGGCCAGTGTGCCCTCGGCCAGCTTCTTGCCCTCGGCCATGCAGATGACCGGATTGCAGAGCTTTTCGATGAAATCCATGTCGTGCTCGATGACGACAAAGGTATAGCCGCGCTCGGTGTTGAGCCGCTTGATCGCGTCGGCGATGGTGTAGAGGAGCGTCCGGTTCACGCCCGCGCCGACCTCGTCCAGAAAGACGATCTTGGCGTCGACCATCATGGTGCGGCCCAGTTCGAGCAACTTCTTCTGGCCGCCTGAGATCTGCCCGGCGCGCAGGTCCGCGATGTGGGAAATCGTCAGGAACTCAAGCACTTCGTCGGCCTTGGCCCGAAGCGCCCGTTCTTCGTCCGCGATCCGCTTGCGGCCAAACCACGTGTCCCATAGCCGCTCGCCCGACTGCCCGCCAGGCACCATCATCAGGTTCTCGCGGCAGGTCATCGACCCGAATTCATGGGCGATCTGGAACGTGCGCAGAAGCCCCTTGTGAAACAGCGTATGCGGTGGCAGGCCCGTGATGTCCTCGCCGTCCATCGTGACCCGACCCGAGGTCGGCGGCAGCACGCCCGCGATCACGTTGAAGAGCGTCGTCTTGCCCGCGCCGTTTGGGCCGATGAGCCCCGTGATCGAGCCTTTTTCGATGGTCAGCGACGCGCCGTCCACGGCATGAAAGCCGCCGAAATGCTTGTGCAGGTTCTCGACCGTAATCAAGCGATGTCCCCCGAACGATAATGCGCACAGCCCGAGGATGGTCCCCGGGCTGTGGCGATACTAGTCACACGTGATCAGCGGTAGCCGACGGTCGAATAGGCGCCGTCCACGACCTCGTACTCCTGATAGGTGCCGGCGGCTTCGCCCGGACCCACCAGTTCCACGTTCGACGCGCCGACATAGTCGATGTCGGTGCCTGCGGCGATGAGTTCGAGCGCCTTGCCCAGTTCACCCGGAAGGATCGGCTCGCCCGGCGCGTTGGCCACGTCCATCACGTTTGCAGCGATGGAGGCACCGGTCGCCTCGCCACCCTTCGCCATGGCGAGGATGAGGAGCGCGGCGGCGTCATAGCTTTCGCGGGTGTAGGAGGACGAGGCGTCGAAACCGGCGGCTTCGGCAAGCGCGGCAAAGGCTTCGGCGGCTTCGCCCTCGGTGCCCGGCAGCGTGCCGTATGAGCCGTCGAGACCCGAGCCGATGTCGGCAAGAAGCGCGTCGGAATACATGCCGTCACCCATGACGAAGGTGTCGAAGGCACCGGTGTCGAGCGAGGCCTGGATCATGCCCTTGCCGCCCTGGTCGGCGTAGCCCAGCACGACGAGCGCGTCGCCGCCGGCCGAGGCGAGCGAGCCGACTTCGGCCGAGTAGTCGGCCTTGCCATCTTCATGCGGCACGGTCGCGGTGACCGAGCCGCCGGTCGCCTCGAAGGCGGCGGTGAAGGCATCGGCAAAGCCCTTGCCGTAGTCGTTGTTGGTGTAGGTCACCGCAACCGAAGTCACGCCCTTGTCGGCCAGAACCTGCGCCATGACTTCACCCTGACGGGCATCGGACGGCGCTGTGCGGAAGAACAACCCGTTGTCTTCGGCGGTCGAGAGCGCCGGCGAGGTGGCCGAGGGCGAGATCATCGGGATGCCGTTGGCCACGGCCACGTTCGACAGGATCGCGCCGGTCACACCCGAACAGTCCGCACCCATGATGCCGACGACACCATCGGTGGTGACGAGACGTTCGGCGGCTGCGGTCGCGGCGGCGGCATCGACGCAGGTCGAGTCAGCGCGCACGGCTTCGATCATCATCCCGTCCATGAACATGCCGGAATCGTTGACTTCCTTGATCGCCATCTCGGCCGAGGTCGCCATGTTCGGCGTGATGGATTCGATCGGGCCCGTGAAGCCGAGGATGACGCCGATCTTCGCGCCGGCCCCATGGTTTTCGGCAAAGGCGGCGGATGTGGCGAGCGCGCCGACCGCGGTGGCCAGAAGCAGTTTTTTCATCAGTGTTCTCCCAGTTGGATTCATGTCGGATCTTTTGTCCTGACAGACAGACTAGCGCCGATTTCCGGAATGAAAAGGGGGGCTTGATCTGCGCTAACATGGTTTGCACGGGCGATCCGCGACGTTGACCTTTGGTCACGTTCGCGTTTGTGCTCTTGGAGGTCGCTTTCAGGCCACCCATTGTCTCGGGATGACACGGATTGTTTCTACCCCCCGCCTGAGCCTGATCGCCAGCCTTCTCGTCTTGCCGATGACCGCGACCGCGAACATCGTGGAAACCGAAGATGGCGCAGTCGAAATCACCGAAATGTTGGGCGATCTGACCGAACCATGGGGAATCGCCTTTCTCCCCAATGGCGATGCGCTGGTCACCGAACGGGACGGGCGCCTCCTTCACCTGACCGAAGGTGGCGCGGCGGTCGAGGTTTCGGGGCTGCCCGAGGTCTGGGCCGAGGGGCAGGGCGGTCTGCTCGACGTCATGGTGCCCGCCGATTTCGCCGAGAGCCGCGAGGTCTTTCTCACCTATTCCAAACCGCAGGACGGAGGGCAGGCGGGCACGGCACTCGCCTCGGCGCGCCTGTCCGACAGCGGCACGGCCCTCGAGGGGTTGACTGACCTCTTCGTGATGACGCCGGGCGGGACGCGCGGCCAGCATTTCGGCTCGCGCGTGGTCGAGGGGCCGGAAGGGCATCTTTTTGTCACTATCGGTGAACGCGGCAATGCGGAACTGGCACAGGACCTCTCGGTCCACAACGGCACCACCCTGCGCTTGGGCCGCGACGGCTCGATCCCCGAGGACAATCCCTTCGTCGGTCAGGACGGGGCGCAGCCCGAGATCTGGTCCTACGGTCACCGCAACCCGCAGGGCGCGGCCATCGACACCTCGGGCCAGTTCTGGGTTGTCGAACATGGTGCGCAGGGCGGGGACGAGATCAACCGCGTGGAGCGCGGGACCAATTTTGGCTGGCCGGTGATTTCCTACGGCGTGAACTACAACGGCACGCCGATTGGCGAGGGTCAGCAGAAAGAGGGCATGGCCCAGCCCGTCCACTACTGGGACCCCTCCATCGCGCCCTCGGGCATGGCGTTTCACTCCGGCAGCGACTTTCCGGCGTGGGAAGGTCACGCGCTCATCGGGTCGCTCAAGTTCAACTACATCGCCGTGATGGATCCCGCCGACTGGTCCGAGGTTCAGATCGAAAGCGACGAGACCCTGCGCGTGCGCGATGTGGAAGAGGCGCCCGACGGCTCGCTCTGGTTTCTGTCGGTGGGCAACGGTGCGGTCTACCGGATGACCCCAGCGGACTAGATCAATCGGCGAAGTCGTCCATGTCGTCGCCAAGCGTGACGTGGACGGCATCGGGGTCGTCGTCGGCCTCGTGGCTGCCGCGCTCGCGGTAGGGCGTGGTGCCGTATTGCGCACGGTAGCACTTGGAGAAATGCGAGGGGCTGGTGAATCCGCAGGCCAGAGCCACGTTGATCACGTTCATCTCGGTCTGCATGAGCAGGTTGCGCGCGCGGGCAAGGCGCAGTTCCATGTAATACCGCTTGGGACTGCGGCTCAGGTAACGCCGAAACAGCCGCTCCAGCTGCCGGGTGGACAGACCAACCTCCTCGGCCAGAAGCGACGGCGATACCGGTTCCTCGATGGTCGTTTCCATCCGCTGGATGACGGTGGCGAGCTTGGGGTGGCGCACGCCGATGCGCGTCGGCACGGACAACCGCTGGCTGTCGCGGTCCGTGCGGATCGAGGTATAGATCTGCTGGTCTGCCACGGCGTTGGCCACGTCCTGCCCGTGGTCGCGGGCAATCACGGCGAGCATGAGGTCGATCGAGGACGTGCCGCCCGCCGTCGTCATCGTCTTGCCGTCGATCACGAAGACCGACTTTGCGAGGTCCACATCCGGAAAATCCTCGAGAAAGGCGTCGTAGTTTTCCCAATGGATCGTGGCGCGCTTGCCGTCCAGAAGCCCCGCCTTGGCCAACGCATGGGTCGCGGTGCAGAGTGCGCCGATCCGCACGCCCCGGCGGCTTTCGCGCCGGATCCATGACACGAGCTTTTGGGTCGTGGCCGAGCCCACGTCGATGCCACCGCAGAGGATCACTGTGTCGTCATGTCTGAGTTCGTCGAGATCCCCGTCGAGGTGAAAGACGGTGCCCGCCGAACAGCGCGCGCTCTGCCCGCCTTCGCCCACGACGCGCCAGTCATAGGCCTTGAACCCGAGCTGCCGGTTCGCGAGCCGCAGCGCATCCACAGCGCCCGCAAAACTGAGCAGCGTGAAGTTCTTCATCAGGACGAAAACAAAGCGGCGGGTGACGTCGGGCTGGGTCTTGGTGACTGGCATGAGGGGTCCCTGTGATGCGGGCGAAACAGGATCATTTTTCCTTGGGCGGCGCAAGAGCCGCCGGACGTGGGGGAAGCTCCCAAGTTTCTTTTGCCATAGGGGGCGGGTGCGGATATACCCCCCATGTTTCGGAAGGCATGTTGCCGCTAACGGATGAGGATCGGCGGCGCCATCCGGCAAGGGATGAATTGGAGACGACAATGACGGACTGGACCAAATCTGCATGGCGCAAGAAGCCCCGGGTGCAGATGCCCGACTATACCGACGCGGCGAAGCTCGCAGAGGTCGAGGCGCAGCTTGCCAAGTATCCGCCGCTCGTCTTTGCGGGCGAGGCGCGGCGGCTGAAGAAGGCCCTCGGTGCCGCCTCGCGCGGCGAGGCCTTCCTGCTGCAGGGCGGTGACTGCGCCGAGAGCTTTGCCGAGTTCTCTGCCGACAACATCCGCGACACCTTCAAGGTGATGCTGCAGATGGCCATGGTGTTGACCTATGGGGCCAAGGTCCCGGTGGTCAAAGTGGGCCGCATGGCGGGCCAGTTCGCGAAACCGCGCTCGGCGCCGACCGAGGTCATCGACGGCGTGGAGCTGCCCAGCTACCGCGGCGACATCATCAACGATCTGGATTTCACCCCGGACGCGCGCATCCCCAACCCGCAGAAGATGCTTATGGCCTACACGCAGGCGGCTGCCTCGCTGAACCTGCTCCGCGCCTTTTCGACGGGCGGTTTCGCAGACATCAACCGGGTTCACGCCTGGACGCTGGGGTTCACCGAGAGCGACGAGGCCGAGAAATATCGGGATATGGCTGGCCGTATCCAGGATGCGATCGACTTCATGGCGGCGGCGGGGCTGACCTCTGAAGTGAACCACGAACTGTCCACCGTCGACTTCTACACCTCGCACGAGGCGCTTTTGCTCGAATACGAAGAGGCGCTGACGCGGGTCGATTCGATCTCCGGCAAGACTGTTGCGGGATCGGGCCACATGATCTGGATCGGCGACCGCACGCGGCAGCCCGACGGGGCGCATGTGGAATACTGCCGGGGCGTGCTGAACCCGATCGGGCTCAAGTGCGGACCGACCACCACGGCCGAGGACCTCAAGGTTCTGATGAAGAAGCTCAACCCCGAGAACGAAGAGGGTCGCCTGACGCTCATCGCGCGTTTCGGGGCGGGCAAGGTGGGCGACAACCTGCCGCGGCTCATCGAAACTGTGAAATCCGAGGGGGCCAAGGTACTCTGGACCTGTGACCCGATGCACGGCAACACGATCAAGTCGGCGACGGGCTACAAGACCCGGCCTTTCGAGAGCGTGCTTTCCGAGGTGCAGGAGTTCTTTGCGGTTCACAACGACATGGGCACGATCCCTGGCGGTGTGCATTTCGAGATGACCGGCAAGGACGTGACCGAATGCACCGGCGGCGTGCGCGCGGTGACCGACGAGGACCTGTCGGACCGCTACCACACCGCCTGCGACCCGCGTCTCAACGCCTCGCAGTCGCTGGAGCTTGCCTTCCTCGTGGCCGAAGAGCTTGCCGGTCGCAAGACGCCCCGGCTGGATGCCGCCACCGCGTGACCGCCGTAGGGTGCGCATTGATGCGCACCTGCCGCGCCAAGACACAAAGCCCCGGCGGAGACGCCGGGGCTTTCTGGTTGCACACCGGTAAGGCCCTTGGCGTAGAATGGGGGTCTCCCCATCCTTTGGAGGCGTGCGATGGACTGGACATGGGACGACTACGGCATGGCGCGGGCGCAGGTATCCGTGCCCGGTCTCGGCTGGCACCTGACCTGTGTGATGTTTCCCGAGGGCGACCACCTGACGCCCGCGATGCTGGCCCGTCTGGCCGAGGTCTGCGCCATGCCGCCTGAGCAACGGCCTGTCCTTCAGGCGCTCCTGTGGGACCACCTGCGCTTCAGCTTCCACGTGGCCGACTACGGGGTGCAGGCCCGCGAGGGCGAGGATACCATCACCGCGCATCTGCGGGACTTCGAGGTGCCTACGCCCGACGCGGTCCTCGCGGCCACCCGCCCGCGCGCCATCCATATCTTCGAAGAGCACGACGGCCTGTCGCACCGCCTCGCGACGCTGACGATGGAGGCGGTGACGGGCGATCTGATCGACGTGGTGATCCGCGACGGCGTCTTTGTCGATGTGGACGACAATGGCATCAATCTGTCGGATTACGAGGACAACCCGACCTATGCCGCAGACATGCGTGCGCGGCATGTGGGCGACGGCTGGAAATGACGCTGCCGCGCGCCGGTTGTGCGGCGGCGGCGGGGTCTGTCACCTTCCACGACTGCGTGGCGTCCTGCCGAAGACGCGCATCTAGCGCCCCGGCATCTCCGCATCATGGACGAGCCGCAGGAACGGGGCCTTTTTCGCCGGCTTCCCCTCGAGCCCGGCTTTGGCGTCGGCAAAGGCCCGCGGTGCCTCTGCCTCCGTCGCTGGGCCGGCAAGAATCCCTGCGGGCGCGTCGTAGCCAAGGATGGGCGCTACGTCCTGCGACAGGATCCTGAACCGGCGCGGTCCACGTCCGATGGTTCCCCTGGCCTGAAGCGCGCCAAGGATGCGTGTCGGACGACCATGTTCGTCCTTGAGTGGCATCAGGATCATTTGCGCTTCGAGCTTGGGGCGGGCGATCCAGCTGTCGCTTTCGAGCGTCAATTTCGCGATAGCTGGGCTTTCGAGCACCGATTCCAGCACCTGCTGCAGCGCGCGCCGGGCCTCGGGCAAGAACATCGCAGTGATCGGCATCCCGCGTACCTCCATGTCCATGAGGTCGTTGAGGTGCATGCCCGCGAGCCGCATCCGCGCCACGCCCGGCGCGATCTTTTCGAGGATGAAGGCGAACTCCAGCACGTCTGAAATGCCGCGCGGGTCGATCTCGGCACGCGCGGGCATCACCCGGCCATTGCGCAGCGCCTCCCAATAGGTCTCGACCCGCCGGATCGACGGGAAATGGACCTGCGCGCGGATCGGGCCGATCGAGACCACATTGCTGCCTTCGGTAACGTCGATCTTCATCTCTTTTCTTCTTCCTCCGTCGTCTGCTCGACCGGTCCTGTGTGGCCCTCGCTGGTCCCTTCGCGTTGCTCCGAAGGTGGCCGGATGTTAACGGTTTGTCGGCGCTGCTTGCCGATGCCTTAATCTGCCACATTTCGGCCCGAATTGGGGCAATATCTAAAAGAAGGGTTAACGCGGATGACGAAAAGCATGACCGGTTTCGCCGCCGCGAAAGGCGCTCTTTCCCCGTGGTCCTGGACCTGGGACATGCGTTCGGTGAACGCGCGAGGGCTCGATATCCGGGCACGGGTGCCCGACTGGATCGAGGGGCTGGAACCCGCGATCCGCAAGGCGGTGGGCGACCGCGTGTCGCGCGGAAACGTGAGCATTTCCTTGAAAATCAACCGGGATGCCGAAGACGGCGGGGCGCGGGTGAATGACGCAGCGCTCGACGCGGCCATCGTCACGCTGGCGCAAATCGAAGCGGCCGCGAAGCTGCGCGGCCTGTCGCTGACCCCCGCGACGCCGGTGCAGATCGCCGGGATGCGCGGCGTGATGGACGCCGCCCCCCAGCAGGACGATACGACCGAGCTTCTGTCCCGTCTCACGTCCGAACTGCCACAATTGGTGGCCGACTTCGACCGGATGCGGGCCCATGAGGGGGCCGAACTCGAGGGAATCATCGCGGGCCAGTTGACCACGGTCGAAACGCTGGTGGTTCAGGCCGAGGGCGAGCTTGACGCTCGTCGCGACCAGCAGGCCGAAACGATGCGTGCGGCGCTTTCGCGGGTGATGGAGAATACCGAGGGTGCCGACCCGGACCGCGTGGCGCAGGAGCTGGCGCTCATCGCGGTGAAATCCGACGTGCGCGAGGAACTGGACCGGCTCACCGCCCATGTGGCGCAGGCGCGATCTCTCCTGACCGCAAGGGAACCCGCGGGCCGCAAACTCGATTTCCTCATGCAGGAATTCAACCGCGAGGCCAACACGATGTGTTCCAAGGCGGGCTTTCAGGCCCTCACCCGGATCGGGCTTGACCTCAAGGCGACCATCGACCAGATGCGCGAGCAGGTGCAGAACATTGAGTAAGTCCATGACACGACGCGGTCTTTTGATCATCCTCTCCTCGCCCTCGGGGGCCGGAAAGTCCACGCTCGCGCGCAAGCTCATGGCGTGGGACACGACGCTGTCCTTCTCGGTCTCGGCCACAACCCGCCCGCCGCGCGCGGGCGAAGTGGATGGCACAGATTACCATTTCATGTCCGAGCCGGCGTTCAAGGAGCTGGTCAAAGACAACAAGATGCTCGAGCACGCCAATGTGTTCGGCAATTTCTACGGCTCGCCCGAAGCGCCGGTGCGCGAGGCGATTGAGGTCGGGCGCGACGTGCTCTTCGACATCGACTGGCAGGGCGCGCAGCAGATCAGCCGCTCGGCGCTCCAGGACCACGTCTTGTCGATCTTTGTCCTGCCGCCCTCGATCCGCGAATTGCGCCGCCGTCTGGTCGAACGCGGTCAGGACGCGCCCGAGACGATCCAGAAGCGGATGCGCAAGAGCTGGGACGAGATCAGCCATTGGGACGCCTATGACTACGTCCTGATCAATGACGATCTCGATGCGACCTTCGAGCGACTCAAGACCATCATCGCCGCCGAACGGCAGCGCGCCGCGCAACAGCCCGGCCTGCTCGAGTTCGTGCGGGGCTTGCAGGAAGAATTCGAGGAGGCCGAACAATGATCTATGCGCTCGACGGGATCGAACCGGTGATTGCCGAGGATACGTGGATTGCCCCAGACGCCAATGTGATCGGGCAGGTGACGATGGAAGCGGGCGCGTCGGTCTGGTTCGGCTGCACGATCAGGGGCGACAACGAGCGGATTACCATCGGCGCGGGCACGAATGTGCAGGAGAACTGCGTGTTCCACACCGATCTGGGCTATCCGCTGACGCTGGGTGCGAATGTCACGGTGGGGCACAAGGCGATGCTGCACGGCTGCACGGTCGGGGACGGGTCGCTCATCGGGATGGGGGCGACGGTGCTCAATGGTGCCGTGATCGGCAAGGGCTGCCTGATCGGGGCCGGGGCGCTGGTGACCGAGGGCAAGGTGATCCCGGACGGCTCGCTCGTCATGGGCGCGCCGGGCAAGGTCGTGCGCGAGTTGGACGACGCGGCCAAGGTGCGGCTCATCCAGTCGGCCGAGCAGTATCAGGACAACATGCGCCGGTTTCGGGCGGGGCTTACCCGCATCGGATAACGAAACGGCCCCGCATGGGGGCCGTTCGTTGCCGTTTCAGTCCTTGCCGCGATAGGGCTCGACGTATTGCAGCGCCATGTCCCAGGGAAAGAAGATCCAGGTGTCCTGGCTGACCTCGGTGACGTAGCTTTCCACCATGGGCTTGCCCATCGGCTTGGCATAGACGGTGGCGAAGTGCGCCTTGGGCATCAGGCGGCGCACGACTTCGAGCGTCTTGCCCGTATCGACGAGGTCGTCGATCACAAGCACGCCCTCGCCATCGCCGATTACGCTCATGTCCGGCGACTTGATCACCACCGGCTCGCTCTGGGTCTGGTGATTGTAGCTCTTGACCGAGATCGTATCGACGGTGCGCACGTCCAGTTCCCGCGCGATGATCATCGCCGGGGCCAGCCCGCCGCGCGTGATCGCCACCACGGCTCGCCAGCCATCGGGCGGTGTGATGTCCGACAGCCGCCAGGCGAGCGCCCGACTGTCGCGATGGATCTGGTCCCAAGAGACGTGGAAGCCCTTTTCGTGGGGCAGGCGGTTGTCGACCATGCTGTTTTCCCGATCACTCTTTCTTAGCGGAGGCGTCGATGTCCGGCGCATCGACTGCCTTCATCCCGACGACATGATACCCGGCGTCCACGTGATGCGTCTCGCCGGTCACGCCCGATCCGAGGTCCGACAGGAGGTAGAGCGCCGATTTGCCTACATCGTCGATGGTGACATTGCGGCGCAGCGGCGAGTTCAATTCGTTCCACTTGAGGATATAGCGGAAATCCCCGATTCCGCTCGCGGCCAGCGTCTTGATCGGCCCTGCGGAGATCGAGTTGACGCGGATACCGTCCTTGCCCAGATCCTCGGCCAGATAGCGCACCGAAGCCTCCAGCGCCGCTTTCGCAACCCCCATGACATTGTAATGCGGCATGACCTGTTCGGCGCCGTAGTAAGTGAGGGTGAGCAGGGCGCCGCCGTCCGGCATCATCGCCGAGGCGCGGCGCGCGACGGCGGTGAAGGAGAAGACCGAGATGTCCATGGTGGTGCGGAAGTTGTCGCGGCTCGTGTCCACGTAGCGACCGCGCAACTCGTTCTTGTCGGAAAAGCCGATGGCGTGAACGAGAAAGTCGATCTTGCCCCAGGCCTGACTCAACTCGTCGAAGAGACCGTCGATCGAGGGGCCGTTCGAAACGTCGCAATCGACGACGAAGGTCGATCCAAGCTGCTCGGCGAGCGGCAGCACCCGCTTCTTCATCGCTTCGCCCTGGTAGGAGAACGCGAGTTCGGCCCCAGCCTCGTGCAGCGCCTTGGCGATGCCCCAAGCGATGGATTTGTCGTTGGCGAGGCCCATGATCAGCCCGCGTTTGCCGGTCATCAAACCGTTGGACATGCCTGTTCCCCGTCCCATTGTTCTGATTTAACCGGGTTTAGGAGATTGCCGGGACGGCTTCAAGCCTGCGTGACAGGCAGGGTGCCGATCTCCTGTGCATGTGGAACATCATCGAACGAGAGGCATCATGACCGACCGGACCGGGATTTTTGCGGGTGAGAACCCTTTCGACATCGCCAGGCGCTGGCTTCGGGAAGCCGAAGAGACGGAACCCAACGACCCCAACGCCATTGCGCTTGCAACAGTCGATTCGTCCGGACTGCCCAATGTGCGCATGGTCCTTCTGAAAGAGATTCGCGACGACAGCTTCGTGTTCTACACGAACTACGGGTCGAAAAAGGCCCAGGAGATCGCCGGGAACGGGCAGGCGGCCTTTGTCCTCCACTGGAAGTCACTTAGGCGGCAGATCCGGGTGCGCGGCACGGTCGAGAAATTCGACGGGCCCGAGGCGGATTCCTATTTTGCATCGCGCTCTCTCAAATCGCGAATCGGGGCTTGGGCAAGCGAACAGAGCACGCCGCTCGACAGCCGTGCGAGCCTTATGGCCAAGGTCGCCAAGGTCACGGCCCAGCACGGACCGTCGCCCGCGCGTCCGCCTTTTTGGGGCGGTTTCACTATCGCGCCGGTTGAGATCGAGTTCTGGGCGGACGGCGCGTTTCGGCTTCACGACCGGTTCCGCTGGGAACGTGGGTTTGGGCAAACTTCGTGGAAAATCACACGGTTGCAGCCCTGAGCTCGGTCCGTTTTTTCACAAAAACGCCGGTTTCGTTCAATCCAGCCCTTGTCCGCTGACGTACAATGGGACACATAGGATTTGGGATGCGAACATAACAGGTGTTCGGATGATAGACGACGAGACACGGCTGGATCGCGAGGTCCTGCGCGGGTTCGTTAAGTGGTTCGATCCCGCTAAGGGATTTGGGTTTGTAGTGGCTGATACGGGAGGACCGGACGTCCTTCTGCACGCGAATGTGCTTCGCAATTTTGGACAGGGCTCGGTCGCTGACCGGGCTGGAATCGAAATTGTCGTGCAGCAAACGCCGCGCGGTATGCAGGCGGTCGAGGTGCTCTCGATCTCTGCGCCGGTGCCGCTTGAGGAAACGCCCTCGACCTTTCAGGAGGATCTGGACCTGTCGCGGGCCGATCCCCTCGAGCCCGCGCGCGTGAAGTGGTTCGACAAGGGCAAGGGCTTCGGTTTTGCCAATGTCTTTGGCCGTCCCGAGGATGTCTTCGTTCATATCGAGGTTCTGCGCCGCTCCGGGCTTGCCGATCTGCAACCCGGCGAGGCAATCGGTCTGCGCGCCGCGATGGGCGAACGGGGACGTATGGCGCTTCTGGTCACGCCGTGGGATGCTGCGCTTGATGATGGTCCCACCGAGGTTTGATCCCATGACGAAAAATGGCCTTCTGCCCGCGGCTCTCATGGGCGCGCTCGCACCGGCCTTGGCGCTGGCCGAATGTGCTCCCGCACAGGTCGATATCCGGGGCGATTTCGGAACCGCGCGCTTTACTGTCGAGATCGCGGACGACGACGCGGAACGCGCGCAGGGCCTCATGTTCCGCGAAAGCCTGCCATCGGGGCAGGGGATGCTCTTTGTTTATCCCGCCGCGGGGCCAGCGTCCTTCTGGATGAAGAACACGCTCATTCCCCTCGACATGATCTTCGTCGGACCGGACGGGGTGATCGACACCGTTCATTCGAACGCGGTGCCCGGCGATCTGACGCCGATCCGGGGGGGCGATGACATTCTCGCGGTTCTCGAGATCAAGGGCGGTCTGGCAACGGCCATTGGCATCGCTCCGGGCGATGAGATGCGCCATCCGGCCTTCGGTGATGCGGCGGAATGGTCCTGCTCGGATCAAGGCGGCGGCCAATAGGCCTTTCCCTTTCATCAGCACCTCGCTATTTAGCGCACGTCGGGGCGTAGCGCAGCCTGGTAGCGCGACTGTTTTGGGTACAGTAGGTCGTGAGTTCGAATCTCGCCGCCCCGACCATCCTCTTTCTGCCTTGGTGTCTTAAAGCTCGCGGTGCGGTTGTCCGTTCGGCACGCGCGAATCCTCCCCATATGTGGCGAGGCAGGGTCCACCAGATGTAGTGTCCTATCTCGTACATCCCCAATATATGTGGTGGGCGGCGCGCCGTTATTTTGTGCGATTCGATCCGGATTCGAACATTCGGCCCTCGACTGTGACCCCTCTGCAATACTTCGGGGCCGCCTTGCCTTCCCTTACGGCACCTCAGCCATTCGGATAGGTTCCACGGGGAAATCCCTGAATTTCCGACGATCTTTCGCGCATACCCACAGCCTGTGGATAAGACGCGAATCTACCGCTGTATTGGTCAACGGAAAAATTGGGTTAACGCGCCCTTAAATGGCGTTGACGCATAGGGACAGACACGTCACTTTGTTAGAGCAGGTCGGTTAAGCCACAAGATATAGTGGCGCTGGCAGGTAGGGATAGTTCACACACTCAGGTGTTGCCCGGTGACGGGCATCGACGCCCCCGCGGGACGGGTGGCGACGGGCGATGTGTTCCCTGCCTATCCACATCGACATGCAGACATTCGCGGAGCGCTTGCGCGAGCACGGGCGGTCCACAGTTCAAATGCGATCACGCAGGGGCACATAATGAAGATCGAACGCAAGTTTACCGAGGCAGGCAAAGACGCATACGCATCCGTCGATTTCACGACGGCGACGTCCGAGATCCGCAATCCCGATGGCAAGATCGTCTTCCACCTCGACGATATCGAAGTGCCCGAGAGCTGGAGCCAGGTCGCCTCGGACGTGATCGCGCAGAAATATTTCCGCAAGGCCGGCGTGCCCGCCGTGTCCAAGCGCGTGAAGGAAGAAGGCGTTCCCGAGTTTCTCTGGCGCTCGGTCCCCGATGAGAAAGCGCTCGCGCAACTGCCCGAAGAGACTCGCTTCGGCGGCGAGACCTCGTCCAAGCAGGTGTTTGATCGCCTTGCCGGCGCATGGGCCTATTGGGGCTGGAAGGGTGGCTACTTCACCAACGAAACCGATGCCCGCGCCTATTTCGATGAAATGCGCTACATGCTCGCGACCCAGCGCGCCGCGCCGAACTCCCCCCAGTGGTTCAATACCGGCCTGCATTGGGCCTACGGCATCGACGGCCCGTCGCAGGGTCACTACTACGTCGATTTCGAGACAAAGGAGCTGACCAAGTCCGCCTCGGCCTATGAGCACCCGCAGCCCCACGCCTGCTTCATCCAGTCGATCGGCGATGACCTCGTGGGCGACGGCGGCATCATGGATCTCTGGGTGCGCGAGGCGCGCCTGTTCAAATACGGCTCCGGCACTGGTACCAACTTTTCGCACCTGCGCGCGGCCAACGAACCGCTGTCGGGTGGCGGCAAATCCTCGGGCCTCATGGGCTTTCTCAAGATCGGCGACCGCGCGGCGGGCGCTATCAAGTCGGGCGGCACGACCCGTCGAGCAGCAAAGATGGTCATCGTCGATGCCGATCACCCGGACATCGAGGAATACATCAACTGGAAGGTGAAAGAGGAGCAGAAGGTCGCCTCGCTCGTCGCTGGCTCCAAGATGCACGAGAAGCACCTTAACGACATCTTCACCGCGATCCACGCCTGGGACGGCTCGATCGAGGCCGCCACGGACCCCAAGCAGAACGACGGTCTGAAGGTCGCCGTGCGCGCCGCCAAGAAGGTCGCCATCCCGGAAACCTACATCAAGCGGGTTCTCGACTACGCGCGCCAAGGCTTTGCGTCCATTGAGTTTCAGTCCTACGACACCGACTGGGACTCGGAAGCCTACGCCACCGTATCGGGCCAGAACTCGAACAACTCGGTGCGCGTAACCGACGCCTTCCTCAAGGCCGTCAAGGACGACGCGCCGTGGGAGCTGATCCGCCGCACCGACGGCAAGGTCGCCAAGACGATCTCGGCTCGCGAATTGTGGGAACAGATCGGCCACGCCGCATGGGCCTGCGCCGATCCGGGCATCCAGTATCACGACACAATCAACGCCTGGCACACCTGCCCGGAAGACGGCGAAATTCGTGGCTCGAACCCCTGTTCGGAATACATGTTCCTTGACGACACGGCCTGCAACCTCGCGTCCATGAACCTGCTGACCTTCTACAAAGACGGCGAGTTCCAGGCGGATGACTACATGCACGCCACGCGGCTCTGGACCGTGACGCTCGAAATCTCTGTCACCATGGCGCAGTTCCCGTCGAAGGAAATCGCGCAGCTGTCCTATGACTTCCGCACGCTGGGCCTGGGCTATGCCAACATCGGCGGCCTGCTCATGAACATGGGTCTGGGCTACGACTCGAAAGAGGGCCGGGCGCTCGCCGGTGCGCTGACCGCGATCATGACCGGCGTGTCCTATGCGACGTCGGCCGAAATGGCTGGCGAGCTGGGTGCCTTTGACGGCTATGCCCGCAACAAGGAGCATATGCTCCGCGTCATCCGCAACCACCGCACCGCGGCCTACGGTGCAACGGAAGGCTACGAGAAGCTGGCGGTGAAACCCGTCGCGCTCGACCTCGCCAATGTGCCCGACGCCAAGCTCGCGGACCTCGCCATGTCGGCCTGGGACGAAGCCCTCGCGCTCGGCGAAAAGCACGGCTACCGCAACGCGCAGGTGTCGGTCATCGCCCCCACGGGCACCATCGGTCTGGTCATGGATTGCGACACGACCGGGATCGAGCCCGACTTTGCACTCGTGAAGTTCAAGAAGCTCGCCGGCGGCGGTTACTTCAAGATCATCAACCGCTCGGTGCCCGCAGCACTTGAAACCCTCGGCTATTCCTCGGCCCAGATCGAAGAGATCATCGCCTATGCCGTGGGCCATCAGACCCTTGGCAACGCGCCGGGGATCAACACCCAGACCCTGATGAACAAGGGCTTTGGCGAGGCGGAAATCGCGAAACTGGAAAAAGGTCTCGCGACCGCCTTCGACATCCGCTTCCTGTTCAACCAGTGGACGCTGGGCGAAGCCTTCTGCAAGTCGGACCTGGGCCTCACGGATGCGCAATTGAACGACCCGTCCTTCGACATGCTCAAGCACCTCGGGTTCTCGAAGGGCGACATCGAACGCGCCAACGACCACGTGCTGGGCACCATGACGCTCGAGGGGGCGCCGCACCTTAAGGAAGCGCATTATTCGGTCTTCGACTGCGCCAACCCCTGCGGCAAGAAGGGCAAGCGTTACCTGTCGGTCAATGCCCACATCGACATGATGGCCGCGGCGCAGTCCTTCATCTCGGGCGCGATCTCCAAGACCATCAACATGGCCAACGACGCGACGATCGAGGATTGTCAGGCGGCCTACGAGCGGTCCTGGGAACTGGGCGTGAAAGCCAACGCGCTTTATCGCGACGGGTCCAAACTGTCGCAGCCGCTCGCGGCCGCGCTGGTCGAGGACGACGAGGAAGCCGAGGAAATTCTCGCCTCCGGCACGCCGCAGCAGAAGGCGGAAGTGCTGGCCGAGAAGATCATCGAAAAGGTGGTCATCAAGGAAGTCGCCCGCGCAGGTCGGGAGAAAATGCCTGACCGCCGCAAGGGCTACACCCAGAAGGCCGTGGTCGGTGGTCACAAGGTCTACCTGCGCACCGGCGAATACTCGGACGGCTCGCTCGGTGAGATCTTCATCGACATGCACAAAGAGGGTGCCGGTTTCCGGGCGATGATGAACAACTTCGCCATCGCGGTGTCGGTCGGCCTGCAATACGGTGTGCCGCTGGAAGAGTTCGTGGACGCCTTCACCTTCACCAAGTTCGAGCCCGCGGGCATGGTGCAAGGCAACGACACGATCAAGAACGCGACCTCGATCCTCGACTACATCTTCCGCGAACTGGCGGTGAGCTACCTCGACCGCACGGATCTCGCCCATGTGAAACCGCAGGGATCGACCTTCGACGATCTGGGCCGCGGTCAGGAAGAGGGCGTCGCCAACGTGCAGGAGATGTCCGAGAGCGCCGCGAACCGGTCGCTCGAGATGCTCAAGCAGGTCTCCTCGACCGGCTATCTGCGCAAGCGCCTGCCGCAGGAACTGGTGGTGCTGCAGGGCGGTGCCTCGCTCGCGACCGGGACCACCGGGATGGGCAGCATGGACACGGTGAGCGCGCTCACCACGCTGGTGCCGGAAACCGCTGGCGGCCTCGCAGGGGGCGTGATGCTCGCCGACCGCGCGGCGTCGACCCCGCAGACCTCGCTGGGGACCGGGGTGACGTCGATGGACGCGCGCACCAAGGCCAAGATGCAGGGCTACGAGGGCGAAGCCTGCGGCGACTGCGGCAACTACACCCTCGTGCGCAACGGGACCTGCATGAAGTGCAACACCTGCGGCGCCACGAGCGGCTGTAGCTGAGGCGCCCGGCCATGGAGCTTCGTGACTTCTCCGGTGCCTTCCTGATCGACGGTCGCGAGACCGAGGTTATGGACCTCCGCGTGCTCATGACGGTGGGCGGCGGCGAAATGCACGGCTCGGGTGCCTTCCGGGTCCCTGCTGCGATGATCGGACTGGAGGCGGCGGGTCCGCTCACCTTCCGCACCGCCGCCGGCGAGGAAATTCGCCTGATCGTGCGTGAGTTCGACCTGGTGAACGGCGTGGCCTACTTCCTCACCGAGGGGGCCGTGCCAGAGATACCCGGCGCAAAACGCGCGGCGGGGTAAAGGGTGAAGCGGCGGTGACGCCGTTCAGGGTCGCCCGTGACGCCTGCGGGCCAGCGGGCGGCCCGACGAAGACCCAACACGGGGTGGATGCGTTCGCCCCTGACGCGGATAAGGCCGCAGGCAGAAAACACCGGGCGGTACAAACGACGAGCCTTATCAGCGAAACTGGGGTGCCTGGGGGCACCCCATTTTCTTTGGCGAATATCCTGCGCGGGATTGCGCCGCCTTCGGCGTCGCGGTGGAGCTTGGGGGCTACCGCCCCGTCGCCGTCGGCCATTGGGCTTGAACCAATGGCGCACCAATGGCCAACTCTCTCGGACCAATTGCGCGACAATAGCGACCTCCCCGAGCATATCTTCGGAAAGGTGAAAGGGTCAGCGGAGGGCGTAGGCGGCGAGGAGAACGCCTGCGATCGAGGCCACCGCCCCGACGATCTGCACCCGGCGCGGGACGTAGTCACCCACAGGGATGAAATTCGCGGCGGCCGAAATCGCGGCAACGACGGCGGCATTTGCGAGCGGGGACTGAGGCGCCTTTAGCGCCACCACCGCGCCGCCGATGAGGGCGCCCGCAAAGGTCAGGGCCACGAGCTGCGCTTGCGTCGTCCGGGTCGCGAAAGCCTCGTCAAACCTGTTGTCCATCTGCTCGTCGATCTCATCGCTGTCGAGACGCTCGGGATCGTCGATTGTCTTGAAGGCATCTATCGACAGGCCAAAGCCAAAAATCAGACCGCCGACGATGGACACGCCAAAGAGTGCGAAGAGGGCGACACCGATGGCCCACCAGTCAAGGAGGGCCATCGTGGATTACTCCGCGCCGCGCGAGAGGGCCGCGACGCCGGTGCGCACCATTTCGACCAGCCCGAGCGGGCGCATGAGGTCGGCAAAAGCGTCGATCTTGTCCGGCGCGCCGGTCAATTCGAAGATAAAGCTCTCGAGCGTCGAGTCGACCGCGTTGGCGCGGAAGATGTCGGCGAGGCGCAGCGCTTCCACCCGCTTTTCGCCGTTGCCCGCGACCTTGAAGAGCGCGAGTTCGCGTTCGACCGAGGGGCCTTCGACAGTAAGATCATGCACCTCGCGCACGGTGACGATCCGGCCAAGCTGCGCCTTGATCTGTTCGATGATTTCCGGCGTGCCACGGGTCACGATGGTAATGCGCGAGGCGTGGCCGAGATGATCGACCTCGGCCACGGTGAGGCTGTCGATGTTGTAGCCGCGGCCCGAGAAGAGCCCGATCACGCGGGCGAGGACCCCCGCCTCGTTGTCGACAAGTACGGCGAGCGTGTGCTTTTCCTCGACGTCTTTGTGGGGGTCGCGAAGGTCGTAGGCGGATTTCCGGGACGAGCCTTTTTTGATCTTGAGCGCGTTCATGTCCTGTCCTCCTTACACCAGTGCCCCACCGGCCGCGCCGATGGCATTGGTCGCCGCCGCATCGCCCAGCAGCATCTTGTTGTGTGCTTCGCCCGAGGGGATCATCGGGAAACAGTTCTCGTGTTTCTCGACCATCACGTCGAGGATGAAGGGCCCGTCGTATTCGATCATCTCGCGGATCGCGTCATCGAGTTCGGCGGGGTCTTTGACAAGTCGGCCCTTGCAGCCGAAGGCCTCGGCGAGCTTGACGAAGTCGGGCAGGGCTTCGGACCACGACTGCGAGTAACGCTCGCCATGGAGCAACTGCTGCCACTGGCGCACCATACCGAGGCGTTCGTTGTTCAGGATGAACTGCTTGATCGGCAGGCGGAACTGAACGGCGGTGGACATTTCCTGCATGTTCATGAGCCAGCTCGCCTCGCCGGCGACGTTCACCACAAGCGCCTCGGGGTGCGCCTTCTGCACGCCGACCGACGCGGGTAGGCCGTAGCCCATGGTGCCCAGACCACCGCTCGTCATCCAGCGGCCCGGTTCGTCGAAGGTCAGGTACTGCGCAGCCCACATCTGGTGCTGGCCCACTTCCGTGGTGATGTAGCGGTCCATGCTGCGGGTCAGCGCCTCGAGCCGTTCGACGGCGTACTGCGGCTTGATGACCTTGTCCGAGTTCTTGTAGGTCAGACATTTCACGTCTTTCCACGCGTCGATCTGTTTCCACCAGCCCGCGAGCGCCTCCTTGTTCGACTTGCGGCCACGGGATTTCCAGATCGTCAGCAGGTCCTCGAGCACATGGCCCACGTCGCCCACGATGGGCAGGTCCACATGGATGATCTTGTTGATTGACGAAGGGTCGATGTCGATATGCACCTTGCGGCTTTCCGGTGAAAACGCATCGACGCGGCCGGTGATCCGGTCGTCAAAGCGCGCACCGATGCAGATCATCAGGTCGCAGTCGTGCATCGCCATGTTGGCCTCGTAGAGACCGTGCATCCCGAGCATCCCGAGCCAATGCTTGCCCGACGCCGGGTAGGCGCCCAGACCCATGAGGGTCGAGGTGATCGGAATGCCGGTGCCGTCCACCAGTTCACGCAGTAGCGTCGAGGCCGAGGTGCCGGAGTTGATCACGCCGCCGCCGGTGTAGAAAATCGGGCGCTCCGCACCCTCCATCCATTCGACGAGCTGCTCGATGGACTCGCGGTCGCCCTTGACCTGCGGCTGGTAGCGAGAGGTCTTGGCTTTCGCGGGGGGCACATAGGTGCCGGTGGCGAATTGCACGTCTTTCGGAATATCGATCAGGGTGGGGCCGGGGCGGCCCGAGGTCGCGACGTGGAACGCCTGATGGATCGTGTCGGCCAACGCGTCGGTGTCTTTCACCAGCCAGTTGTGTTTCGTACACGGGCGGGTGATGCCGACGGTATCGGCCTCCTGAAACCCGTCCGTGCCGATGAGGAACGTCGGCACCTGACCCGTGAGAACCACGATCGGGATCGAGTCGAGCAGCGCGTCGGTCAGACCGGTGACGGCATTCGTCGCGCCGGGGCCTGAGGTGACCAGCACCACGCCCGGCTTGCCGGTCGAGCGGGCATAGCCTTCGGCGGCATGGACCGCGCCCTGTTCGTGGCGCACCAGAATGTGCTGGATGTCGTTCTGTTGGAAAATCTCGTCATAGATCGGAAGGACAGCGCCGCCCGGATAGCCGAATACCGTATCCACGCCCTGATCCTTCAGAGCCTGAACCACCATTTTCGCACCGGTCATTTGCCGCGTCATGTCTCTCTCCGTCTTGGGCGCTTTGCCCGCTTGGCCTGTCGTGGCCTCCAGTCACAAAAAAGCCCCCGGTGGTCTTCCGGGGGCGCATGGGGAACCATCAGGGGTCCGTTACCGTCCCATGCGCCGATGTCCTACAATGACTACGAGGTTCTTCAAGGCCGTCTCCACTTTGGTGCCGGGAGTATTAGGAGTGTGGGCGAGGGGCGTCAACGGCAAATCGCCCCTCGCCTTGAATAAAATGTCGCAGAAGGCGGAGTTTTTGTAACTTTCGGTTTATCGCTACGCAATGGTCCTTGTTTTCCTGGGCCTGCCGGACGCCTGTCTCGAATTCATAGGGTCGTTACAAAACTGCAGCGCCGCTGTCACAGAGCCTCGCCAGTCTGCGCGCAACTTCGGGGCAGCCTGCCCACGGGGGATTCTTTACAGCCAGCAGTCATGGAGCAAGCCTGTGAACAAACGTATCGACATGTCCTGGGACGAATTCGATGAAATGCGCGATCCGCGCCCGGCAGAGAACGACTTCGACCGCGTTGTCGAGCGCGCGATCTCGCGTCGCGGCTTTCTGGGCGGCGTTCTGGCCTTCGGGTCGGCCTCGGCGCTCTTCGGCACGACGACCCTGACGCCCACCGCCGCGAAAGCGCAGGCGCAGGGCTTCAGCTTCGCGCCGATCCCGACCTTCACCGACGCCACCATCCACGTGCCGGAAGGATTCGAGTGGAAGCCGCTCGTGCGCTGGGGCGATGCACTTTGGTCCGAAGCCGAGGGTGCCTTCAACGCCGAGACCGGCGTTGCGCTCGACATGTCGGACAAGGTTTTCGGCGAGAACACCGACGGCATGGAGCTGTTCGAGGTCGAGGGTCGCGAGATCATCGCGGTGAACTCGGAATACGTGAACCCGGGCATCAACCTGCCGGCCGCCTCCGAAGGTATCCCCGCCAATGCCGATGAGGTCATGCTTCTCAAGAACATGCAGGGTGTCACGGTGATGGAAGTCGCGATGGGCACAAACGGCTATGAAGTCGTGGTGGACAGCCCCTACAACCGCCGCATCACGCACGAGACCCAGATGACGATGGACGGCCCCGCCGCCGGTCACGACCTGATGAAGACCAACGCCGATGCCGAGGGCATGTCGCCCAAGGGCACGATGAACAACTGCGGCTCGGGCAAAACGCTCTGGGGCACCTATCTGACCTGCGAGGAAAACTTCAACGGCTACTTCGGCGCGACCGAAGCGCGCGAGCCGACCGAAGGCGAAGCCCGCTACGGCATCGGCGGCGAGTCGAACTACTCCTATGAGAAATTCGACGTCCGCTACGACATCTCGAAGGAACCGAACGAGCCGCACCGTCATGGCTGGATCACCGAGATCGACCCGGCCAACCCGGACTCGGTCCCGGTCAAACACACCGCCCTTGGCCGCTTCAAGCATGAGAACGCCGAGATGACCCTCGCCGCCGATGGCCGCGTGGTGGTCTACATGGGCGACGACGAGCGGGGCGAGTTCATCTATCGCTACGTGTCGAACGGCACCTATACCGAAGGCGGCCCGACCGAGGGTCTGCTGTCGGACGGCCAGCTTTACGTCGCCGTGTTCAACGACGACCAGACCGGCGAATGGCGGGCACTCACGCCCGAAGCCACCGGGATGACGCTCGAAGAAACGCTGGTGTTCAGCCGTATGGCGGGCTCTGCGGTCGGTGCGACCACGATGGACCGTCCCGAGTGGATCGCGGTGAACCCGATGAAGGCCGAGGCCTACTGCGCGCTCACCAACAACTCCAAACGTGGCGGCGACGCGATGCCGGTGAACGCGGCCAACCCGCGCGAAACCAACGACTACGGCCAGATCGTGCGCTGGATGCCGGAGGGCGACGATCACGGTGCTGACGCCTTCACCTGGGACCTCTACGTGATGGCCGGCAACCCCACCGTCTACGACAACGTCTATGGCGGGTCCGAGAACATCACCGACGGCAACATGTTCAACTCGCCCGACGGCATGGCGTTCGATCAGAACGGGATGCTCTGGATCCAGACGGACGGCGACGACTCGAACGAGGGTGACTTTGCCGGTCAGGGCAACAACCAGATGCTCGTGGGCAATCCTGAAACCGGCGAGATCGCCCGCTTCCTGTCGGCTCCCAAGGGCGCCGAAGTCACCGGCCTGTGCTGGTCGCTCGACGGAAAGACCGCCTTCGTGGGCATCCAGCACCCGGGCGGCTCCTGGCCCGAAGGCAACGGTCTTCCGCGCTCGTCTGTGATCGCCGTGTGGCGCACCGACGGCAATGTGGTCGTCGGCTGAGATTTCAAAGAGCAGAATTTAGCGTGACTGCGGGCGCCCCTCATCGGGCGCCCGTTTTTCGTTATTCCGCCGGATCGACCACCGTGTCGCTGTCCATGCCAGGCACGGCCTTTTCATCGGGGATGAGAAGTGTCAGCAGGATCGCGGACAGGCCCGACAGCGTGATCGGCGTGGCAAAGACGTTCCGGACGAAGGCCGGCAGGTTCTGCGTCGCCTCGGGCACCAGCGTCACACCGAGGCCAAGCCCGAAGCTCACCGCCATGATGTAGACCTTCTTGCGATCGATGGGTTCGGAGGCCAGGATCCGGATCCCCGCAACCGCGATGGTCCCGAAGAGCACCAGCGTGGCCCCGCCCAGCACCGGCTTCGGGATGAGCAGGAACACCTGACCGATCACCGGTAGGAAGCCCATGATCACGAGCAGCCCGCCAATGTAGAGCCCCACATGCCGCGAGGCAACACCGGTCATCTGGATGACGCCGTTGTTCTGCGAGAATGTCGTGTTGGGAAAGGTGTTGAAGATCGCGGCGAGGCCCGAGTTCACGCCGTCGCCCAGCACGCCCCGCTTGATGCGTTGCAGGTAGAGCGGCCCGCGCACCGGCTGGTTCGAGATGACCGAATTGGCGGTCAGGTCGCCCGAGGTCTCGATCGCCGTGACGAGAAAGATGAAGGCGAGCGGGATGAACAGCGCGATGTCGAAGTCGAGGCCATATTTGAACGGGACGGGCAGGGCGACCATTGGTCCGCTGCCGAAAGTCGCGAAACTTACCTGTCCCATGGCCAGCGCCACGAGCGTGCCGATGATCAGACCGACCATGATGGCCGAGATGCGCAACAGGGGGCTGCCCAGAAAGGTCAGGGCGAGGATCGACACCAGCACGATGGACCCCATGAGCAGGTTGACCGGCGCGCCAAGGCTATTGCCCGCTTGCGCCCCGCCCGCGAAGTCGGTGAAGCCGACCTTGACGAGGCTCAGGCCGATGACGGTGATTACGACCCCGGTGACGGTGGGCGAGATGATCCGGCCCAGCTTGTGAATGATCTGGCTGAGCCCAATTTCGATCAGACAGCCGACAAGGCAAAGGCCGAAGATCATCGCGAGAATGTCTTCGGGCGTGCCGCCCGCGTTCTTGACCGCGAAACCGGCGGCAAGGATCGGCCCGAGAAAGGCAAAGCTCGTGCCCTGCACCGACAGAAGCCCCGAGCCGACCGGACCGATGCCCCGGGATTGGATCGCCGTCGCGATACCCGAAACGAAAAGCGACATGGCGATGAGATAGGGGATATGCTCGCCCAGCCCCAGCACGCCACCGATGACGAGCGTTGGGGTAACGATCCCCACGATCGAGGCAAGGACATGCTGAAGCGCCGCCAGCAGAGCCGGTCCTGGCGCTGGTTTGTCTTCAAGCCCATATATCAAGGTGCTTGGTAGCGGATCGGCCATGTGATGTCCCCTTTGTCCCGGATGTTCCATGTGTCCCGAGAGATAGCCTGCGCCTCATGGGCACTTCTGCCAAAGGAAAAGGGATGCAATGGGGGGCTGTGCGGCGAAAGCGCCTGCGAAAGAGGCATAGGCGCCTGTTTCGGGGGGACTCGGGAAACCCGTCAGCGTTTGACGGGATGGGCGCCGGGCAGGTTGATCTGCGCCACCTGTTCGGCAATCGGGTCGTTGGACAGGGGATGGGTATTGGCGTCGAACCTTTCCGGGTCTGCCAGTTCCATCCATTGCCCGCCGGTATAGATCTCGAGCGCCGAGAATTTCGCCTTGTAGGCCATCTTCGGCGATCCTGGCACCCAGTAGCCGAGGTAGACGTAAGGAAGCCCCGCCTCCTGAGCGAGGCGGATGTGGTCGAGGATCACGTAGGTGCCCAGCGACGATGCCTGCAAATCCGGGTCGTAGAAACTATAGACCATCGACAGCCCGTCATCGAGCACATCGGTCAGGCAGACGGCGGCAAGCTCGCGCATCCGGGTGTCCGGGTCGCGGTGGGAATATTCGATCACCCGCGACTTGATCGGGGTTTCCTCGATCATCGCGGCGAACTCGAACACGTCCATATCTGCCATGCCGCCATCCGCGTGACGCGCATCGAGATAGCGACGGAACAACTCGTATTGCTCTTCGGTCGCCCAGGGCGCGCGCGTGCGGCGGGCGAGGTATTCGTTGCGGTTCTCCGCGCGGCGCTGGCTTTTGGACGGCTTGAAGTCCCGGACCCGGATCCGTGCCGACAGGCAGGCGTTGCATTCGGAGCATGATGGTCGGTAGAGCACGTTCTGGGACCGCCGAAAGCCCTGTTTGGACAGGGTGTCATTCAACGCCTCGGCCTGATCGCCCTGCAATGCGGTGAACAGCTTGCGCTCCATCCTGCCCACGAGATACGGGCAAGGCTGTGGGGCAGTCACATAGAACTGCGGAGCGAGCGGTAACGTGTGTCGCATGTCTCGGATGAGGGTCTTTCCTGCCAGATTGCGAAAAAACTACCAATCAAACTCTACGTCGCCAAGAGCTACGTAAAGAAACAGTAAACATTGGCGGGCCTCCCCGCACGAATGTGATCATGGTGCGACCACTTGACGGGGAAATGACCGTTCATGGGTGTTTGAGGGGCGATTGCAGGGCAGGGCCGCGACGACCCTGCCCGGACTTAGGACCTCTGGTGATCAGAACCGCGACGGTTTGTTGATCGCCGCGGTGCCCAGGACCATGTCGGTGAGGCCCTGCTTGCGCTCGGAGGTGAGCATGAGCACCACGCTCGCGATCTGGGGCAGGACAAAGGCCATCGACATCGAGTAGCCCAGCGTGTGCAGGAGCGCTGCCCCGAAATCCATCCGGCTGCCGTCCGCCTTGCGCAGCTCGATCGAACACAAGCGCATCCCCAGCGTGGCCGAGCCGTTGGCGATGGTCACCGTGCGGTAGGCAAAACCTAGCGCGAGCCACAGGAAACCGGCAAAAAACGCGCCGATAAAGGCGGTGAACACGATGGCCAGCACGACAAGCAGCGCCACGATCACCGTGTCGATGATCCAGGCGATGAGCCGCTTGGTGGGCACATCGGCGTAGAACTCCGCCTGGTAATCCGGGTCTGGCAAACCCCAGGTGGCGTGGTGGGACGCGCGGGCGGGGTGGTCGTAGCTGCTCATAGGTTTTTCCATGTCCTGTCAGATAGGGATGCGACTGGCCCCGGTGAAGGGGCCAGCCAAAGGGTTGTCGGTGGGTTACTTGCCGTCCGGCTCGTCCAACTCGACGACACCCGTGTCGGACCCGGTGTCACGACCCTTGCGGGCGGCATCGGCGCGTTCGTCCATGAACTGGTCGAACTCGGATTTGTCCTTGGCCTGGCGCAGCCGCTCGAGGAAGGCCTCGAACTGCTCCTGCTCGTCCATCAGACGCTGGAGCGTGTCGGCCTTGTAGGCGTCAAAGGCCGAGTTGCCGGTCGGGTTGAACCCGTGGCGGCGGGCCATGTGCGCATGGCGTCCGTGTTCCCAGTGCTTGTGATGGCCGTGCGAGCGGCAGGACTTCGAAAACATGCGTTTGCTCCAGATCATGTAGGCGAGAAGGGCGAGGCCCACGGGCCAGAAGAAGACGAAGCCCAGAACCATGACCGCGATCCAGGCACCTTTGCCCTTGTCGTCGAGCCATGCCTCGGACTTGGAAAGCCAGCCCTGAGGTGCGCGAGGGGTGGTTTCGTAGGCAGTGGTCATTGTCGGGTTTCCTCTCGGTTCGTTGCTATGTGAATGTCTTTCACATTGCATAGATTGGCACCGACTGGTCCCCTCGCAAGGGTTAATGTGAAAAGATTTCACATTATTCGCGTTCAGATAATGAAATCAGCCACTTGCGCTGACGTAATCCGGGGAATCTCGCGCGGATCAATCGCAAAGACATGGCGCGGCGTGCCCGCGGCGGCCCAGACCACGTCAAACTCCATGAGCCGCGGGTCCATGAAGGCGCGAATCTCGGACACGTGGCCCACGGGCGCAACGCCCCCGATGGCAAAGCCGGTCTGCTCGCGGATGACGCCCGCATCGGCCTTGCCCAAGGGTTCGCCCGCCACCGCGCTGGCCTTGGCCGCGTCCACCCGGTTTCCGCCCGCGGTCAGGAACAGAACGACCCGACCGTCGGTCTCGCCCATGAAGATAATCGACTTGACGATCTGGTCGACATGACAGCCCGCCGCCCGCGCGGCATCGTCCGCCGTGCGCGTGCCCTCGGCCATTTCGAGGATCTCGGTTTTCACCCCGGCCTCGGCCAGCGCGCGTTCCACACGTTTCAAAGACTTCGACATGACGCTTTTCACCATGCGCGCGCGATATTGACCAGACCTCTCGCGCATGATCACTCTCGCCCCCATGAGTTTTGCATCCCGGATCACCCGCACCCCCATCGCTTTCGACCCCGAGATGGGGCAGGAGATGCGGGACCGTTTCTCGGACCTCGCCCCGGAACTGCGCGATGTGCTCGCCGGCACCGCGGGCTCGGCGCCCTATCTCAAGGGCCTCATGGAGCGGGAAGAGGACTGGCTCAGGGCCGCGCTCGAGATGACGCCGGACGATGCGGTGGCCGACGCCATGCGGACGGGCGAGGATATCGCCTCCGACCTTTCTTCGGCCCTGCGCCGGGCCAAGCGCCGTGTCGCGCTCTACACCGCGCTCGCCGACCTCGCGGGGGTCTGGCCGCTCGAACGGGTCACCGGGGCGCTCACCGATTTCGCGGGCGCGGCCACCGATGCCGCCCTCAAGGCCGAGATCGGTCGCGAAATCGCGCGGGGCCGCCTGCCGGGGATGACCGAGGCCGACCTGCCCACCGCCGCGGGTGCCGTCGCGCTCGCCATGGGCAAGATGGGGGCAGGCGAGCTTAACTATTCCTCCGACATTGACCTGATCATGGTCTTCGATCAGGACCGCTATGCGCCGGAGGATTTCGACGACGCGCGCGCGATCCTCATTCGCGCCGTGCGCCGCATGGCCGCGACCCTGTCCGAGAACACCGCAGAGGGCTATGTCTTCCGCACCGATCTGCGCCTGCGCCCGGACCCCTCGGTCACCCCGGTGATCCTGTCGATGGAGGCGGCCGAACGCTATTACGAGAGCCTCGGGCGCACATGGGAGCGCGCCGCCCACATCAAGGCGCGGCCCTGCGCGGGCGATATCGATGCGGGTTGGCAGTATCTCGACCACCTGCGCCCCTTTGTCTGGCGCAAGCACCTCGATTTCGCCGCCATTCAGGACGCACACGACATGCGGCTCAGGATCCGCGAGCACAAGGGGCTGGGCGGGCCGATCACGCTGCCCGGCCACGACATGAAACTGGGCCGCGGCGGTATCCGCGAGATCGAGTTCTTCACGCAGACCCGCCAGCTCATCGCGGGCGGGCGTGACCCTGACCTGCGCCTGCGCGGCACGGTCGAGGGGCTTGCGGCGCTCGCGGCCAAAGGCTGGGTGCCCGAGGATGTGGCGCGGACGCTCACCGACCACTACCGCTTTCACCGAACTGTGGAACACCGCGTCCAGATGGTGCGCGACGCCCAGACCCACCAGCTGCCGCAGTCCGACGAGGGCTTCCGGCGACTGGCCGCGATGATGGGCGAGGGCGATCCCGAGGCGCTCAAGCGCCAGCTGGTCGATGCGCTCTCCGAGGTTCACGAACTGACCGAGGGTTTCTTTGCTCCATCGCCCGCCAAGCCCGTCTCGACCGGCCTTTCCGAAGACGAAATGTCCATCGTGGAGGGCTGGAAAGCCTATCCGGCGCTGCGTTCCTCCCGCGCTGTCGAAATCTTCGACCGCCTCAAGCCCAGCCTGCTGACCCGGTTCGAAAAGGCCGCCCGCCCGCGCGAGGCGCTCTTGAATTTCGACAAGTTTCTCAGTCGTTTGCCTGCCGGGGTTCAACTCTTTTCTCTCTTCGAGGCAAATCCCTCGCTCGTCGATCTGATCGTCGACATTGCCGCCACCGCCCCGGCGCTCTCGGTCTATCTTGGCCAGAACGCCGACGTGCTCGACGCGGTGATCGGCGGGGATTTCTTTTCCGACTGGCCCGGCGAGGCGGAATTGCGCGAGGGGCTTCTCGACCGGCTGGAGGTTGCGGCGGATTACGAGATGAAGCTCGACGCCACCCGGCGCTGGCAGAAGGAATGGCATTTCCGGATCGGCGTTCACCATCTGCGCGGTCTCATCTCGGCCGACGAGGCGACCGGCCAATACACTGACCTCGCCGTGGCCGTCATCACCGCGCTCTGGCCGCTGGTGGTGGACGAATTTGCCCGCAAACACGGTGCCCCGCCGGGACAGGGGGCTGCGCTCATCGGCATGGGGAGCTTGGGCGCGCGGCGGATCTCGGCGGCCTCCGACCTCGACCTCATCGTGATCTACGACGCGCCCGGCGATGCGGAATCGACCGGCAAGCGGCCGCTGGGCGCGCGCGCCTATTACGCGCGCCTCACGCAGGCCATGGTCACTGCGCTTACCGCGCCCATGCCCGAGGGCAAGCTCTACGAGGTCGACATGCGCCTGCGCCCTTCCGGGCGGCAGGGGCCGGTCGCGACCTCGCTCACCTCCTTTGCCGACTACCAGCGGACCGAGGCCTGGACCTGGGAGCACCTGGCCCTGACGCGGGCGCGGGCAGTGGCAGGCGAAACCACCATCGGGGCCGAGGTCGAGGCGATCCGGGACGAGATCCTGACGCGCCCCCGTGACCTCGCCAAGACCGTGCAGGACGTCATCGACATGCGCGCGCGCATCGCCGAGGCCAAGGGCGACCAGAGCCCGCTCGAACCCAAGATCGGGCCGGGTCGGTTGCAGGACATCGAACTGACCGCCCAGTGCGCCGCGCTCCTGTCTCATGTGACACCGCGCCAGACCCTTGCACAGATCGAGGCCGGGGCAAGCCTGGGCTGGATCGACTCGGACGAGGCCCAAGCGCTGACCGCCGCCCATGACCTTTTCCTGCGTCTGCAGACAGCATCCAAGCTCATCACCGAGGGCAAGCTCGATCTGGACGCCATCGGCGAGGGCGCGCGCAGCTTTCTCTACCGCGAAACCGGCACCGACAGCGCGGAGGCGTTGGTCGACCGCACGACCACTTGCGCGACCCGCGCCGCGGTCGCCATCGACGCCATCCTCGCCAGAGACCCCGGCGCCAGTATGCCGAACGCCAAGCGGCCCAGAGCCCGTTAGCCCGGAGACAGCACATGAAAGGCGCCCATCCCCTCGACCCTACGGGTCTCATACAGGAAGCCTACCGCATAGACGGCATCACCCCCGAGGATTGCCGGGTGATCTTTTTCGACTGGGCCGTGGGCGCGCGGGGCGGCAAGCTCGACCGCGACACCGTGCAGACGCTGATCGACACCTATGCCGCAAATGCGCCCGATCACCCGATGACGCAGGTGCTGCGTGAAGGGCTTGAGAAAACGGCCGCCACCCCAGCCCGCCGCGGCGGCTGGCGCGCGCGCCGAAGCTGACCACGTCGAGAGGCAGCGCCCCCTTCATTGCTTCATAAATACCTCGGCAGGGTCTGGGAGGATCGCCATTGTCGCGCCATTGGTCCGAGAGACAATGGCGATGCCCTCCCAGCACCGCGACGTCTGTGCAGCAGAGGTCGCAACACCTATCTCGGCAGCGCCGCCGCCTCGCGCGCCAGCGCCTCGATCCCGGCCCAATCGCCCGAGGTCACCTTGTCCTTGGGTGCGACCCAGGACCCGCCCGCGCAGATCACGTTGGGCAAGGAAAGATAGTCGCGCGCATTGCCCATCGACACGCCGCCGGTGGGGCAGAAGCGGATCTGGGGCAGGGGCGAAGACAGCGCCTTAAGGAAGGGCGCGCCGCCAGCCGCCTCGGCCGGAAAGAATTTCTGCACCGTGTAGCCACGTTCGAGGAGCCGCATCGCCTCGGACGCGCTCGCCGCACCGGGCAGGAGCGGCAGGCCGACCTCTTCGCAGGCATCGAGCAGACGGTCGGTCGCCCCCGGCGACACGCCGAAGGTCGCGCCCGCATCCTTGGCCCGTTTCACGTCATCGGGGGTGAGCAGCGTTCCCGCCCCAACGGCGCCACCCGGCACCTTGGCCATGGCCGCGATGACTTCGAGCGCAGCCTCGGTGCGCAGCGTGACCTCGAGTGCGGGCAGGCCACCGGCCACGAACGCTTCGGCCAGCGGCGTGGCATGGGCCACATCCTCGACGATCAGCACCGGCACGATCGGCGCGAGGTTGCAGATTTTCAGCGCCTCGGCGCTCGCTTCATAGGGGGTCATCCGCCTCTCCTCACACCACCACGGCCGCGCCACTCGAGGCGAGGCCAACATTCTGCCGAAACATCTCGAACATCTCGCGGCCCAGACCGTGACCGTTGGCAGTGAGATCCGCGACCACGGCCTCGCGCGCCTCGAACCCGTCCTCGAGCACCTCGAGCACGCCGTTGATGGCGTCGAGTCGCAGCCGGTCGCCGTCACGCACCCGCGCGATGTTGCCGCCGTCCATCGCCTCGGGCGAGACATGGATCGCGGCGGGCACCTTGCCCGATGCACCCGACATCCGCCCGTCGGTCACCAGCGCCACCTTCAGCCCGCGATCCTGCAAGACCGCCAGCGTAGGCGTCAGCCCGTGCAATTCCGGCATCCCGTTCGCTTTCGGACCCTGGAAGCGCACGACGACGATCGTGTCCTCGGTGAACTCGCCCGCCTTGAAGGCGGCCTTCACGCTCTCCTGATCATGAAACACCCGCGCCTTCGCCTCGACGATATGACGCTCCTCGGCCACCGCCGACACCTTGATCACCGCATGGCCCATGTTCCCCGTGAGCTGGGTCAGCCCCCCGGTCTTCTGAAACGGATCGGACGCCGGGCGCACGATCTTGTCGTTCAGGCTTTCGCGCGGACCGGGTTCATAGACGACGCGGTCGCCCGACACCTTGGGTTCGCGGGTATAAAGCCCAAGCCCCTTGCCCGCGACGGTCAGCGTGTCGTCATGCAGCAGACCCTCTTCGAGCAGCGATCCGATCAGATAGCCCAAACCGCCCGCCGCGTGGAAATGGTTCACGTCCGCGAGCCCGTTGGGATAGACCCGCGCCATCAGCGGGGTGACGGCGGAGAGATCCGAGAAATCCTCGAGCGTGATCTCGACCCCGGCTGCCCGCGCCATGGCAGGCAGGTGCAGGATCAGGTTCGTTGACCCGCCCGTGGCCATCAGCCCCACGATCCCGTTCACGAAGGCGCGTTCGTCGAGGATATCGGCCACCGGCGTGAACTCGTTGCCCATATGTGTGATCTGGGTCGCCCGCCGCGTGCCCTCGACCGTCAGCGCGTCGCGCAAGGGCGTGTTCGGGTTCACGAAGGAGGCACCGGGCAGGTGCAGCCCCATGAACTCCATGAGCATCTGGTTCGAATTGGCCGTGCCGTAAAAGGTGCAGGTGCCCGGCCCGTGATAGGCGGCCATCTCGGCCTCCATGAGCGCGTCGCGGCCCACTTCACCGGCGGCGAACTTCTGGCGCACCTTGGCCTTCTCGTCGTTGGGCAGACCGCTCGTCATAGGCCCTGCCGGCATGAAGATGCCGGGGATATGGCCAAAGGTCGCGGCGGCGATGATCAGCCCCGGCACGATCTTGTCACAGACGCCCAAGTATAGAGCGGCGTCAAAGGTGTTGTGCGACAGCGCGACCCCGGTGGCGAGCGCGATCACGTCGCGCGAGAAAAGCGACAGCTCCATGCCGGTTTCGCCCTGGGTGACTCCGTCGCACATGGCGGGCACGCCGCCTGCGACCTGCGCCGTGGCCCCCTCGGCCCGGGCTGCGGCGCGGATCAGGTCAGGGAACCGCTCGAACGGCTGATGGGCTGAAAGCATGTCGTTATAGGCCGTCACGATTCCGATGTTGGGCCCCGGTTTCGTGGCAAGCGCCGCCTGATCCGGACCGGCCCCGGCATAAGCGTGGGCCTGACTCGAACAGGACAGATGCGCCCGCTTCGGTCCCTTGTCGATCTGCGCGCGAATGATCTCCATGTAGCGGCCCCGGCGGGCGGCGCTGCGTTCGATGATGCGGTCGGTGACACGGGCGATTTCGGGATGAAGGGGCATGTGACGTCCTGCTCGCTACTGGCGCTGGTTCGCGGGTTCCATATCACGCAGGTTTAGCGCTAACAACCCGGCGTGGTGCCGGACGGACTCAACCGGTCCCTCGGGGCTTCCTCGGACCCCATCATATCATGCTTTCGGACCACGTTTCGCGGGGGGTGGTTCATTGTTGGGTGTAATCGATGACGATGATGAAATCCAAGGCACTCGCGCAGCGGTTCGTCTGTTTCACGGCCAGGACCGGGACGGCCAACGTCACTCAACGTCACCGAGAATGATATCTCGGCCAATCCCTTCGCCGACAAGCTGTGGCGAAAGATCCTTTTGGCGGCCCGCACCGCGTTCCAATCTCCGACCGGACAGCCTGCCATCGCTGCCGAGGTCAATCCATAGTATCGGATGCGCGCCTATGTGGCCGAGTTCATTACGGCCGAACTGGGGCTTTGCCTCGCCGCATCACTCTCCCGTGGGCCTAGACGGCTCCCGACAGGGCTTTCGGGTGCGGGACGCGCGGTGTAGGAGGTTCGCAACGAAAGCGAGCCTCCCATGACCGACAGCGCCTCCCGCCCGATCCTTCGTCTCAAGCCCAAGGCAAACGCCCGTGCAATCCGACATGGTGCGCCTTGGGTCTATGACAACGAACTGGTGACCGACCGGCGCACGAAGGCCATCGCGCCCGGCACGATCGCGACGCTCGAAGACGGTGACCGCAATCGACTGGGCACCGTCGCGGTCAACCCGAATTCGCGCATCTTCGCCCGGATGCTCGACCGCGACCCCGAGGTCCAGATCGGGCCCGACTGGCTGCGCGAACGTGTGCGCGCGGCGCTCGCGCACCGCGAACGGCTCTATGACCAACCCTTCTACCGTCTCGTCCATGCCGAGGCCGACGGTCTGCCCGGCGTGGTGATCGACCGCTTCGGCGATGTGGCTGCGATCCAGCCCAATGCCGCTTGGGCCGATGTGCTGTTCGATGACCTTGCGGCTGTGGTGGCCGAGGTGACGGGGGTCGGGTCGGTGATCAAGAACGCCACCGGCCGCGCCCGGTCGCTCGAGGGTCTGGACGAGGGCGTGACGGTCTGGACGGGCGGTGTGGATGGGCCGATCCCCGTCCCGATGAACGGCGCGACCTATATGGCCGACCTTCTGGGCGGGCAGAAAACCGGGCTCTTCTTCGATCAGCGCCCGAACCACGCCTTTGCCGCCGGCCTTGCCAAGGGCGCACGCGTGCTCGACGTGTTTTCTCATGTCGGGGGCTTTTCCCTCGCCGCACTCGCTCATGGTGCATCCTCCGCGCTCGCGGTCGATGGCTCCGCACCCGCGCTGGAGCTTGCCGCGCAGGGCGCCGAGGCGAGCGGCATGTCCGACCGGTTCCAGACCCGGCAGGGCGACGCATTCGACGTGCTGGCCGCACTTGGCGAGGAGGGCGCGCAATTCGACGTGGTGATCTGCGACCCGCCCGCCTTTGCCCCCAACAAACAGGCGCTCGAAGCGGGGCTGCGCGCCTATGAACGCATCGCGCGGCTTGCCGCGCCGCTGGTGGCCGAAGGCGGTTATCTGGGTCTGTGCTCCTGCTCTCACGCCGCCGACCTCGATGCCTTCCGCAAGGCATCGACGCGCGGGATCGGGCGGGCAGGGCGCGCGGCCCAGCTCATCCACACGGGCTTTGCCGGACCCGATCACCCGATGCACCCTGCGCTGGCCGAAAGCGGCTACCTCAAGTCGCTTTTCTACCGGCTGATGCCGTGAAGGTCCTGATCGACGCCTGCGTCCTTTTCCCGACCGTGATGCGGGAGGTGGTGTTGGGGGCAGCATCGGCGGGCCTGTTCACTCCGCTCTGGTCTGACCGTATCCTCGAGGAATGGGCGCGCGCGGCGGCCAAGCTCGGGCCGGGGCAGGAGGACCTTGCGCGGGCCGAGGTGGCACAACTGCGGCAGGACTGGCCCAAGGCCGCCGTCCAGCCCCGCGCGGGCGATCTGTCGCGCCTCTGGCTGCCTGACGCGAACGATGTCCACGTGCTTGCCGCCGCCATCGCGGGCTCCGCCGATGTGCTCCTCACCATGAACGTCAAGGATTTCCCCCGCGCGACCCTGGCAGAAGAGGGGTTGCGCCTCGCCGTGCCCGATCTCTTCGTGATGGAATGCTGGGCCGCGAACGAGCCCGCGATGATCCGCATAGGGCAGGGCGTGCAGGCCACCGCCGAACGCCTGTCGGGCGAGGTCTGGCCCATCCGCAAACTGATGAAAAAGGCGCGGCTGCCGCGCTACGGCAAAGCGCTCGAGGCGGCAGGGCTAAGCTAGCCCACCCATTTCGCCTCGTTCGCCTCAATCGCCGCGATCCGCTGATGGGTCTTCGGGTGGCTCAGGAGCCACGCGGGCGGACCCTTGCCGCGCATCTTCGTCAGGTCCTCTAGCTTCGTGAACAGTGTCTTCTGCGGCCCGGCCCCGATCCCCGATTTGATGAGCAAGGCGGTGGCATAGGCGTCCGCCTCGTATTCGTCCGACCGCGACAGTCGCGCCGCCACCATTGAAGTCAGCACATTGGCAAGGATCGTCCCGATCCCCGGAATGAACCGCCCCAGGATAACGATCAGCGCCGTACGCAGCGCGTTCTGGCCGGAAAAGTCGATCATCCGCCGCCGCGCATGGCCCAGCGCCACATGGCCCAGCTCATGGGCGATGACGCTCGCCATTTCCTCTGCCGTTACCTTGCCCGCGCGATACTGGTCGTAAAACCCCCGCGTGATGAAAATCCGGCCGTCGGGTGAGGCGAGGCCGTTGACCGGCTCGACCTCGTAGATGTTCACCCGGATCCGCGGCAGGTCCAAGGCAGCGGCCATCCGGTCGGTCAGTGCCTTGAGCTTTGGGTCGGCCAGCTCGCTCGATTTCTGGTCAAGTTCCTGACGAAGCCGAAGCGCCGAGAACCACCACAGGATGAACCCGTAGAGCGCGGCGATGAGGAGAGGCGTGAACTTCAACATGCGCCGACTATGGCGTTTCCCCCCGCCGCGCGAAAGAGAGGACCGCGCCCGCGCCGATCACATCGTCGCAACGCGCCCCTTTCATCTTTCTCCAAATACGTCGGGAGGGTTCGGGAGGGCAGCGCCCTCCCGATGCGGCACCCCAGCCACGAGCGCCTCAAGTCGGATCGAGCTCGGCTTCGCCCTCGTCCTCGACCACCCGCGTCCAGATGATCCGGCCCAAGAGGCCTGCGAGCAGCAGCGCCACGAGAAGACCCGAGAAATTCCCGGCGATCTGCGCGATCTCTGCGATGTTCGAGGAAAACACATAGCCCAGCCCCACGTAGATCGAGACCCAGATCACCTCGCCCAGCGCGCTCCAGAGCGTGAACACCCGCCAGTCCGTCCGTGACGCGCCCGACAGGAGGTTCACGTAGGGGCCAAGCGGGCTGACCAGCCAGCGCGACAGGAACACCCCGACGGCCCCCCATTTCGCGGTAAAATTCCGCGCCCGCGCCAGCACCACGGCGCGGGCGGGATACTGCGCCTCGATCCGGTCGATGAGCGCAGCTCCCCTGTGCCCGATCCCGTATCCCGCCTGATCGCCGACCACGGCCCCGACCCAGCAGGCAAGCCAGACCGGGATCGACTCCAGGTCGCCCCCCGCTGCAAAGGCGCCGCCCGCCAGCATGATGAGCGAGGCAGGCATCGGCACCGCGATGCAGGACAGGAACGTGGCCAGCCCCAGAAGCACGAGGCCATAGGTCGGCACGAGGGCGACCAGCGTGTCGCTCATCTGTTCGCCGCCACCCAGGCGTCGAGTGCCGCTTCCACCTCGGCCGCGTAGTCCGGCGGCGTCAGGCCTTTGTCGAGGGCGATTTCAGAGATCGTCATGCGCTTTCTCGGCTGTTCGGTGAGGCTCAGGGTGTCAAGAAGCACCTCGGGCGGAATGTTCCATGTCCGCGCGATGTAGCCCGGCGTCATCCAGCCGGCGATCTCGGGATCGGCGGAGAACCGCGTCTTGGCCGCCATTAAGTCCTGGGTCGCCTTGATTCCGAACCACACGACCGCGAGGAGCGCGACGAGAAACAGCGGAAACAGCACCGGGTGGCGCCGGAACGCGCGGTCCGTTCGGGGGCGGGGCAATTTCGGCGTCATTCCTTGCCTACCGCCCGAGGACCCGCATACCGCGGTCGATGCCTTCCAGCGTCATCGGCACCATACGGTCGTCAAAGATCTCGCGGATCATCTCGCAGGACTGGGTATAACGCCAGTGCCGCTCGGCCAGCGGGTTGATCCAGAGGTTGTCGGGCCATTGCTCGCGCGCACGGGTCAGCCATGTGACGCCCGCTTCGGCGTTCCAGTGCTCGTTCGCGCCGCCCGGCATGGCGATCTCGTAGGGCGACATGCTGGCATCGCCCACGAAGATGCACTTGTAGTCAGAGCCATAGGTGCGCAGCACATCCCACGTGGGCGTCTGTTCGGCCCAGCGGCGGCGGTTGTCGCGCCAGACGCCTTCGTAGAGGCAGTTGTGGAAATAGTAGTATTCCAGATGCTTGAACTCGGCGCGCGCGGCCGAGAACAGCTCTTCCACCACCTTGATATGCGGGTCCATGCTGCCGCCCACGTCGAGAAACAGGAGCACCTTGACTGCATTGCGCCGCTCCGGGCGGACTTTCACGTCGAGATAACCGTGCTCGGCGGTGGAGCGGATCGTGCCGTCGAGGTCCAGTTCCTCATGCGCCCCGTCGCGCGCCCAGTTGCGCAGGCGTTTGAGCGCCACCTTGATGTTGCGGGTGCCAAGCTCGACCGAGTCGTCGAGGTTGCGGAACTCGCGTTTGTCCCAGACCTTGACCGCCCGCTGGTGGCGCGATCTGTCCTGACCGATCCGCACGCCCTCGGGATTGTAGCCATAGGCACCGAAGGGCGAGGTGCCTGCGGTGCCCACCCATTTCGAGCCGCCCTGATGGCGGTCCTTTTGCTCCTCGAGCCGCTTCTTCAGCGTCTCCATCAGCTTGTCGAACCCACCCAGCGCCTCGATCTCGGCGCGCTCTTCCTCGGTCAGATGCTTCTCGGCCATTTTCTCGAGCCAGCCCGCCGGGATATCTACGGCCTCGAGCACCTGGTCGAAGCTGATCGCCTCCAACCCCTCGAAGGTCATGGCGAAGGCGCGGTCGAACTTGTCGAGATTGCGCTCGTCCTTCACCATGATCGCGCGGGCGAGATAGTAGAACCCCCCCACGTCATAGGTGACGAGCCCCGCCTTCATGCCCTCCAGAAACGCGAGGTATTCGCGCAGGGACACGGGGACCTTGTTGTCGCGCAGCGTCTGTAAGAAGGGAATGAACATGGGGCCTCGCGTCGTTTCCGCCGGGCTCAGGCGCCCCGGCTCAGAAACACCGTAACGAATACGCCGAGAATGGCAAAAATCATCCCATAGACCGCGCCATATTGCGCGAGGTCCAGCGGCTTGCCCCTGCGTTTGCGCGCCTGCAGCACGCCCAGAAGGACACCGAAGACGGTGAAGGCGAGGATGATCATGGGCGGCCTCCTGTAACGGGCGGCCGCCCGTATGATCGGGTTCTAGCCGCGAGAACGAGGCGATATGGCGGCGATTTCTTTCAGTCGCTCGGTCACGTCGCTTTCAGAGCCGAAGCCATACCGTGCCCAGCCGAGGCTGTCGAGACGCACAAGCTGGGCTTCCGCGACGCGGCCCTCGAGGGTCATCGCCTCGGCCTTGATCATCAGAAGCGTGGCGAGGAGGGCGGCGTTTTCAGCGCGCTGCACGGATGGCATATGGGCGTCGGCAATGCGGATCGCGGTGCCTGCGTTGCCCATCGAAAGCGCATGGGCGGCAAGCTGCACGCCCATATGCGCGGCCTGAAGCTGGTTGCCGGGGGTGGTGCCGTAAATCGCCTCGGCCTCGCGGAACGAGGCGAGCGCCACATCCGAGTTCACGCCAAGATTCAGACGGCCCTGGACAAAGAGCGCGAAGGCGAGCCGCGTGTCGCGCCAGCCCATGGCGCGGGCGATTTCCACTGCGCGTTTGGCGGCGGACCGGCGCGCGCCCGCCGGGGTGCGTCCGCCCAGAGCGGTCTCGATGGCCTGTTTCCACGCGGCGGGCGTTTTCGAAACGGGGGCGGGTGCACCACCGCCCCCGTTCGGGTTGAGGCGGGCCAAGAGGCTCGGGAGCCGTGTGGCCACCTCGGCTTTGGTCATGCCGGAGCGCAGCTCGGACGTGTAGTAGGCGCGCAGCACCAGCATGTCGAACCCGGTCAGCACGGTGTGGAAGTTGTCGTCGTTGAACACGCTGTCGGACAACCGCCACAGGTCGTTCACCGGGCCCAGCGCCTGCGCGGTTTCCTCGTGCAGACAGTCGCGCATTTCTTGCGGTGCCACGTCCCCGGGAATGAAGATCGCCATCCGGCTACGTTCACGGATCGCGGTCCAGTCGGTTTCCGGCGTGCCGCGCTTGGCCTTGTATTCCATCCAGGACGACACGTTCGGGGCCACGAAACAGGCCGCGTTCGGCACGAGTTTCTGAAGTTGCGCCTTCGAGATGATCTCGAGCGTGATCGAGGCATTCTCGTTCGGGCCGACGCGGGAAATGTCGATGCCGGCTTCCGACCGCAGGCGGCCGACAAGACGGTTGAGATCGCCCGACAGAACAGCTGGGGCCCGCCCCGTGACCCGGATCGTCACCGGACCCTCGAAGCGCGTCAGGACAGGAAGCTGTCGTCCACTTTCCAGTTCGAAGGAAAGGTCGAGAAAATCCGCCGCGATCGCGGCATTGGACCGCTGGACCGGCTGGACGCCGCCCATGGTGAAGGCCCGCATCGGCGGCAATTCCGTGGGCAGGTTCGTCTGCCGGGCGGTCACGTCCCGCGACGTGTCGCTGCGGGCCGGTTCGTCCTGCAGGTTCGACGAACAAGACGCCATGACCACAAGGGCCGCAAGCGCCGCGCTTCGCAAATGTAACTTCGTCATCCCCTTCGACCTCACCTGAACTGGTTTCGGTAAACCGGTGAGCGTCGTCTGTTCGTCGGGTTGAGCTTGTCCAGCTGCAAGAAAACGCCACGGAGTCCAAAGCCAATGCCATGTGGGCGCGAAAGTTCCGCGATCTCAGGGCTTTGGCTCGCGATCCCCATTCCTGTCGTAGGCTCATGTCCGACCCGTGGTAGGGGGCGGACGGTGATCTTTCGACGGGTGGAGGTGCGGTTCTGTTGCAGGTGACCGGGCCGCGTCTTGGGGGGCAGGTCCCCGATCCGTGGTCCCATGGCGCGCAAGGATGGTCCTGCCACCACATCGGTCAGCGTCTCGCAAGGCGTCGGGTCGATGACACGGGCGACAGGCAGGCACACCTTTCGCCACATCATGGACCGTTCGGATTGCGCAGGCACCAACCAGGGGCAAGGCCTCCCGGGCGCGTCTGCTCGCATCAGCGAACGGACGGCGATATGCGTATTGTCTCCCAAGACCAATACTTTCTCACCGTTCTGTGCCCCCCCAGGCAGAGCCAAGGTAAGACACGACTCAGACAAATCCCAAAACGAAAAGTGACCGAATTGGGGCAGAAAATGGCTTTCGGCATGGCAGAGGGCAATGCGCCCACAAGATGTTGCGGGCCAGCGCCGGAATGTAACAAGTTGTCGCCGCTGTTTGCGGCGGAAACGTGGCGCATCAGGCGGCGCAAAGGTAGATGTTCTGCGAATCGAAACCATGTGAGATCAGGTTTGCGATTGTTTCGCTCGATTCTGGGGCAAAGCCGGGGTCATTGCGGGGAATGACCGGGGCAAAGGGGCGCGAACCGGTCGCGCAAGACACGTGTCCGCCGGAAAAAAGGAACCCGCGTCCCTTGTTTTCAAGGGCGCGGGCCTGAATGGGTCAATTGTGGCAGCGGCAGGGGTGTCTAGCGCCCGTCGCGCCCTTCGCGCCGGGCGAGGAATGCCAGCCGTTCGAACAGGTGAACGTCCTGCTCGTTCTTGAGCAGCGCCCCGTGCAACTTGGGCAGCGCCGATCCGCCGTCGCGCTTGAGGTCCTCGGGCGACATATCCTCTGCCAAAAGCAGCTTCAGCCAGTCGAGCACCTCCGAGGTCGAGGGTTTCTTCTTCAATCCGGCCTGTTCGCGGACTTCGTAGAACTGGGTCAACGCCGTGGTCAGCAGCGCCTCCTTGATCCCCGGATGATGGACCTCGACGATCTTGCGCATCGTCTCGACGTCCGGGAACTTGATGTAGTGAAAAAAACAGCGGCGCAGGAAGGCGTCGGGCAGTTCTTTTTCGTTGTTCGAGGTGATGATGACGACCGGGCGCTGGCGGGCGGCGATGGTCTGGCCGGTCTCGTAGACATGGAACTCCATCTTGTCGAGCTCCTGGAGCAGGTCGTTCGGGAACTCGATGTCGGCCTTGTCGATCTCGTCGATGAGGAGCACGACCTTCTCGTCGGCCTCGAAGGCGGTCCAGAGCTTGCCCTTCTTGATGTAGTTGGCCACGTCATGCACGCGCTCGTCGCCAAGCTGGCTGTCGCGCAGCCGGCTCACGGCGTCGTATTCATAGAGACCCTGCTGGGCGCGGGTCGTCGACTTGATGTTCCACTCGATCATCTTCAGGCCCAGCGACTGCGCCACCTGCCGCGCCAGTTCGGTCTTGCCGGTCCCCGGCTCGCCCTTGACCAGAAGCGGGCGCTCCAGTGTCACGGCGGCGTTCACCGCCACTTTCAGGTCGTCCGTCGCGACATAGCTGTCGGTGCTTTCAAAGCGCATTGTCATTCTCCTCGGTCGTCGCGGGGAGGTAATCGTCTCGCGCGAGCGAAGGCAAGGGCAGGCGGCCATTTACTCTGCGTCCCGCCGGTCTGCCGAAGGCGTGCGGGCAGACGCGCCAGGCGCGATGCAGGTCCCGAACCTCGGCGCGCTGTGCCGGTTTCCCAGGAGATTGGACGGTTCCCGGACGTATCTCTTGGCCCAATTCCCGTGAGCAATCAGTCACCTGCCCCTGAGAACAGGCTGGCGCGCCCGGAAAACCGTCCTTGCCCCTCCACGGCCGGTCAAAACGTGAACACATTGTCCCGTTTGGGGCGTGACAACCCGCTGGACGTGGAGTAAAGCCTGCCCAGAGGAGCGACCTAATGTCCGGAATAGTCCAAAATCGAGAACGTTTCGGGTCGCGACCGGGCGAAGAGGAGAGTGGGATGAGGGCAGAGACCTTCTTGCCGGAGGATTACATCCCGGCCGAGGACGAACCTTTCATGAACGAGCGCCAGCTCGAATATTTCCGCCGCAAGCTCCTGAACTGGAAGGCGGAACTTCTGAACGAAAGCAAGCACACGATCGAGGGGTTGCAGGATTCGACCCGCAACATTCCCGACATCGCCGATCGTGCTTCCGAGGAAACCGACAGGGCGTTGGAACTGCGCACGCGGGACCGTCAGCGCAAGCTCGTGGCCAAGATCGACGCGGCGCTGCGCCGGATCGACGAGGGCGAATATGGCTACTGCGATGAGACAGGCGAGCCGATTTCGCTCAAGCGGCTCGATGCCCGCCCCATCGCCACCCTGAGCCTCGAGGCGCAGGAACGGCACGAACGGCGCGAGCGGGTTCACCGCGACGACTAGGTTCGGACCTGGCCCTCTGTCGGGCCACGGCCACGCGAGAGATGAGGGGCACCGTGGCGCATTGCGCCCGGTGCCTTTTTCGTCGAAAAGCCCCGCGCAGGATGACCGGAGCGGACGAGGTCGGAGGAGGCCGGACGCGGACGACAGCACAGGCACGAACAGACGCGAGGGGCAGGGACACAGGTATGTTGATCGGGCAGGACATCACCATTCTCGGGGCCGGTATCGGCGGGTTGGCGTCGGCCATCGCGATGGCGATGCACGGCGCGCGGATCACGGTGCTCGAACAGGCCGACATGGTGCGCGAGGCGGGGGCGGGTATCCAGATCAGCCCAAACGGACTTGCCGTGCTCGACGCGCTCGGCGTTGGACAAGCGATCCGCGACGTGGCGGTTCGATCGCAGGGCGTCACGCTCCTGGATGGTCTCTCCGGGCACGAAGTTATCGCGATGGACTTGCAACGTCATCGCCCCGAACAGACCTTTCTCCTCTTGCACCGCGCCGACCTCATCGCGGTCCTGCACGCGCGCGCCCGCGAACTCGGGGTCGCCATCGAGACCGGTGTGCGCGTCACCGGCGTGACCCTCTCGCCTGACGAGACGCTCCTGGCGACGGAAATCGACGAGCGCCGCGCGGATTTCGTCGTCGGCGCCGGCGGCCTTCACTCCGTTCTACGTCCCGTGCTCAACGGAAAACGCCAGCCGTTCTTCACCGGACAGGTGGCCTGGCGCGCGGTCGTGCCCGCGACGGGCGACGAGCCCCCCGTGGCCCGCGTCTTCATGGGGCCAAAGCGCCACATGGTCACCTATCCGCTGCGCGGCGGGGCGGAGGTCAACATCGTTGCGGTGGAAGAGCGCAGCGCCTGGGCCGACGAGGGCTGGCACCACGAGGACGACCCCGACAACCTGCGCCGCGCCTTCTCGGGTTTCGCCGCCACTCCCCGCGCGCTGCTGGAGCGCGTGGAACAGGTCAACATCTGGGGGCTTTTCCGCCACCCGGTCGCCGACCAGTGGCACAAGCACCGCGCCGTGATCCTTGGCGACGCCGCGCACCCGACGTTGCCTTTCATGGCGCAGGGCGCGGTCATGGCGCTCGAGGACGCATGGGTGCTGGCCGATTGCCTTACGGTCGCCGGTCTCGACGAAGGCCCCGCGCTCTATCAGGCGCGCAGGCGTTCGCGCGTGGCGCGGGTGATCGAGGCGGCGAATGGCAACGCGCGCAATTACCACTATTCGAACCCGGTCCTGCGATTTGTGGGACACAACGCCCTGCGTCTGGCGGGGCGGGTCGCCCCCGCTGCCATGATCGGCCGGTTCGACTGGATCTACGACGTCGACGTGACCAAGGACGCCTGACCGGCCGAAGGCCGCGGGCCCCCAAGCAGTCTCCGTTCGCTGAATGGCGGGCCTTCCTCAGCACGAAAAGGTCGCCCTGGTTGTACACCTGGCCCAATGTCGTGTGCGACCGCGCCTCGGTCTGCAGTGGCTTTCACGCTCCGGCCGACAGCCCGCCAAACGATCGAGCGCCCTGTCTCGCGAACCAAACCATGGGCAGGCCGGTTCTCGACCCACAGTCTTGGCGTTGTGAACGCACCCGTGAAAAACCAAGTTTCGCCCCTTTCCATTCCCCCCCTCCCGTGAAATAGGAAACTGCCAAACGAAAGCTCCAAAGGAGACCCGTCATGGAGATTCGCGAGGCTCTTACCTTCGACGACGTATTGCTTGTGCCTGCGGCAAGTTCCGTCCTGCCGTCCACGGCGGATACGGCGACCTATGCGACCAAGTCGATCCGCATGAACATTCCGCTCCTGTCCTCTGCCATGGATACGGTGACCGAGGCGCGTATGGCCATCGCCATGGCACAGGCTGGCGGGATCGGGGTCATTCACAAGAACCTGACGGTCGAGCAGCAGGCCGACGAGGTTCGTCGCGTGAAGCGGTTCGAGAGCGGGATCGTCTACAACCCGGTGACGCTCACCCCCGAGCAGACGCTGGCCGATGCGCAGGCGCTCGTCGACAGCTACAACTTCACGGGTTTCCCGGTGGTCGATGAAAAGGGTCACGTCGTCGGCATCCTCACGAACCGCGACATGCGCTTTGCCTCCTCCGACAAGACGCCGGTCAAGGCGATGATGACCTCGAACGATCTGGCCATCCTGCGCGAGCCGGCCGACCTCGAGGAAGCGAAAAGCCTGATGAAGGCGCGGCGGATCGAAAAGCTCCTCGTGACGGACGCGCAGGGCAAGCTGACGGGTCTGCTTACGCTTCGCGATACGGAGCAGGCCGTCCTGAACCCCACCGCCTGCAAGGACCCGCTGGGCCGGCTGCGCGTGGCGGCGGCGACCGGCGTGGGCGACAGCGGCTTCGAGCGGACCGAGGCGCTGATCGACGCGGGCGTGGACATCGTCGTCGTCGATACGGCGCATGGCCATTCGCAAGGTGTTCTGGACGCGGTGACGCGGGTCAAGAAGCTCTCGAATGAAGTGCAGGTCATCGCGGGCAACGTGGCCACCGCCGAAGCGACCAAGGCGCTCATTGGCGCGGGCGCGGATGCGGTCAAGGTCGGCATCGGCCCGGGGTCGATCTGCACCACGCGCATGGTCGCAGGCGTCGGCGTGCCGCAGCTCACGGCGATTTCCGACAGCGTGTCCGAGGCCGACAAATCCGGCGTGCCGGTGATCGCGGACGGTGGGATCAAGTTCTCGGGCGACTTCGCAAAAGCCATCGCGGCGGGCGCTTCCTGCGCGATGGTCGGTTCAATGATCGCGGGCACGGATGAAAGCCCGGGCGAGGTGATCCTTTACCAGGGCCGCAGCTTCAAGGCCTATCGGGGTATGGGATCGCTGGGTGCCATGGCGCGCGGTTCTGCCGACCGTTATTTCCAGAAGGACGCCGCCTCCGACAAACTCGTGCCCGAGGGGATCGAGGGGCAGGTGGCCTACAAGGGCTCGGCGGGCGCGGTGATCCACCAGCTCGTCGGCGGTCTGCGGGCCGCCATGGGCTACACCGGGAACGCGACCGTGGAGGAGATGCGCAAGAACTGCCAGTTCGTCAAGATCACTGGCGCGGGGCTCAAGGAAAGCCACGTCCACGACGTGCAGATCACGCGGGAAAGCCCGAACTACCGGATCGGCTAGTGACGCCCGCCGCGCGACAGGCCGCAGCGATCGGCATACTGGACGACTGGCTCGCAGGTGGCGCGCCCGAACGGCTGCTTACCAACTGGGCGCGCGGTAACCGCTACGCCGGATCGGGTGACCGGGCCGCAGTGCGCGACATCGTCTACGACGCGATCCGCTGCAGGCTGTCCTTCGCGGCTCTTGGCGGAGCGGACACCGGGCGCGGGCTGGTGCTGGGGGGGCTGCGCGCCGCCGGTCGCGACCCGGATGCCGTCTTCACCGGCGAACGTTTCGCCCCCGCACCGCTAACCGAGGCCGAGCGGGCAGGGGAAACCGCGCTTGCCGACCTTGCCGAGCATGTGGCGCTTGACCTGCCGCTCTGGCTGTTGCCCGACCTGCGCCAGTCTCTTGGCGACGATCTTTCTGCCGTGGCCCGTGACCTGCGGTCCCGTGCGCCCGTATTCCTGCGCGTCCACCGCCAGCGCACGACGCGGGAGGAGGCGCAGGCAGCGCTTGCCGCCGAGGGCATCGTCACCGCACCTCACGACCTTGCCGATACCGCCCTCGAAGTGACCGAGGGCGCACGCCGTATCCGCACCTCGCTGACCTTTACCGAGGGATTGGTCGAGCTTCAGGACGCTGCAAGCCAAGCGGTCGTTCTGGCCGCAGGTGTGACGCCCGGTGCCCGCGTCCTCGACTACTGCGCGGGAGGCGGTGGAAAGGCGCTCGCCTTCGCTGCCGAGGGCGCGACTGTCACCGCCCATGACATCGACGCGGCCCGCATGGGCGATATCCCTGAGCGCGCGCGGCGGGCAAAGTCGACCGTCCGGATCGTGCAGCCGGGACAGGTTGAAGGCACCTTCGACCTCGTGTTCGTCGATGCGCCGTGTTCCGGTTCCGGGTCTTGGCGGAGGGCACCACAGGGCAAATGGCTCCTCACCCGCGACGACCTGGACCGTCTCGCGCGGGTGCAATCCGACATCCTCGACCGCGCCGTCGCCCATGTCGCGCCCGGCGGGCGTCTCGCCTATGCCACCTGTTCGCTCCTCGATGCCGAGAACCGCGATCAGGTCGACGCCTTCCTCGCGCGGCACCCGGAGTGGTCGTGTCTGTTGGACCGGCGTTTGACGCCCCTGGACGGCGGCGACGGATTTTATGTCGCAATGTTCGTGCATAACGAAATATTCGCGCAGAAAAAACAACTATAGATTGCGCGGCGCGCGCCGACTACAGTCACCATTAAGCACTTCTTAACAGTGATTCCTGCATGAAGTGGACCGAACCGTGAACGGCGGTCATTTCAGAAAGGGGCCAGGTGGCTCGACGCGCTCATTTCTCCGAACCCTTGCAGACCGCGGCGTGCGCCGTGGCCCCACGCGCTTGGGTCATCGCCGCATTGGGCGTGGCGCTCCTTGCGCTTTCGCTTCTGATCCGGCAGCCGCTTCCCGCTCTGGTGCTGCTCCTCCTCGGGTCCACGATGCTCCTCATACACACGATCGCGGTTCTGGCGGCGTGGCGGGCGGAGCGGGACGAGCGCGCGCTTCTGACGACCCTGACCACGCTCACCGCCGACGACCTGTCCGGGTGCCTGCTGTCGGACGCGGACGGCGCGGTCGTCTTTGCCAACGCCGCCGCCAAGGCGCGGTTTGGCGAGGTGACGGGAGGCAGCATCGCGGCGTCCTTCTCGACGATTTTCGCCCAGCCCGCCTCGGCGCTCTATCGCCTGCAGAACGCCGCGCTTGCCATGGGCGCCGGGCGGGAAGAGGTGCAGGCGGGGCAGGGGCGGGTGATGATCTCGGTCCATGCGGTGGGCGGCGACGGCTTCCTGTGGCGGATCGAGGACATGCCGATCCACCCCGACCATATCCACGGGTCCGAGACGGTCGGGCTTCCCATGCTGACGCTCGCCCGTTCCGGCCAGATCCTTTACATGAACGAGGCCCTGCGTCGTCTGCTCGGCGAGCGGGAAAAGACCATCGACCGGGTCCTGCCCGAGCTTCCCTTGCGCCCCAACGACATGAACCTCGTGCGCACCGAAAAGGGCATCCTGGCCATGCTTGTTTGCGAAGCCGAAATCCCGGGCGGGCGGCGCGAGCTCTACTTCCTGCCCGAACCTCGCAAGCGGCTGGCCGATACCGCCGGATGGGGCATGGTCGAGGCTTTGCCGGTCCCGATCCTCAAACTCGCGCCCGACGGCACCATCCTCATGGCCAATGCGCGTGCCATGCGGCTTCTCAACGTGGACGAGGCCGCGGGCATCCCGTTGGCCCAATTGATCGACGGGCTGGGCCGTCCGATCACCGACTGGCTGGACGAGGCATGGCAGGGCCGCAACCTGGGCCGCACCGAGACGGTCAAGGCCGTGCGCCGCCCCGACGAGACCTTCGTGCAGGTCTCGCTCGATCTCATGGACGAGGAAAGCGGCTCGGTTCTGGTCGTCGTGATGAGCGATGCGACCGAGTTCAAATCGCTCGAAAAGCAATTCGTGCAAAGCCAGAAGATGCAGGCCATCGGCCAGCTCGCGGGCGGTATCGCGCATGATTTCAACAACCTGCTGACGGCCATCTCGGGTCACTGCGACCTGCTCCTCCTGCGGCGCGACAACCGTGACCCGGATTATGCCGACCTGATCCAGATCTCGCAGAACTCGAACCGCGCCGCGGCGCTGGTGAGCCAGCTTCTCGCCTTTTCGCGCAAGCAGACGCTGAAGCCCGATGTCATGGACCTCGCCGAAGGCGTCGCCGATCTGTCGCATCTCCTGGGGCGCCTCGTCGGTGAGCGGATCAAGATCGAGTTCAACCGCGATTCCAAAATCGCGCCGGTGCGGGCGGACCGCCGTCAGCTCGAGCAGGTTGTGATGAACCTCGTCGTGAATGCGCGCGATGCCATGCCCGAGGGGGGGCACATCAAGCTCGAGGTTCGCAATCTCTACCTGGGCGGTGTGCTCGAGCGCGACCGGGTCAGCGTGCCGCCGGGGCAGTATGTCACGCTGCGCGTCGTCGACGAGGGTACCGGGATCGCGCCGGACAAGCTGACCAAGATCTTCGAGCCATTCTTCACGACCAAGGGTCCGGGCAAGGGAACCGGTCTCGGGCTGTCCATGGCCTACGGCATCGTCAAGCAGTCGGGCGGCTATATCTTCGTCGATTCGGTCGAGGGATCGGGGACGACCTTTACCATCTACTTCCCGGTCTACCGTCCCCCTGCCGACACAGGGCAACGGGTCACGCGCCCGACCGAAGCCATCTCAACGCCGGCTGCGCCCCGGACCCTGTCCGAAACGGACCCGGTGATCGCGCCCAACGTCGAGCAGCTCGACGACCTCTTGCCCAGGGCAACCCATGATCCCGGCACCGTGCGCGGCGGCACGGTGCTTCTGGTCGAGGACGAGGCGCCGGTGCGTGCCTTTGCCTCGCGCGCCTTGCAACTGCGCGGCTACGAGGTGATCGAGGCCGAGAATGCCGAAGTGGCGCTCAGGCTTCTGGAAGATCCTGAGCTCAATGTGGACGTGGTGGTGACCGATGTGGTCATGCCGGGAATGGACGGCCCCACATGGGTGTCCCACGCGATCAAGGACCGCCCCGGCGTCAAGGTGGTCTTCGTTTCGGGCTACGCGGAAGAGGCCGTGTCCGAGCACCAGAAGCGAATCCCCAATTCGGTCTTCCTGCCCAAGCCCTTTTCGCTGTCGGAACTCACCGCGACCGTCTCTGCCCAGATCCACTGACGGCGCACTCATTCGCGTGGCCCGGAAGAAAAAGTTCTCCCCTACGTCGTGGGTAAACCTTTGTTAACCATCCATGGCGCAAAGTGTCCTTGTAGAATTTTCTTGTAATGTTCTCTTTTGTTCTGCATCAAGGGCACAAGAACAAGAGGTGAACAAGAGCACCAATTGCCGCCCGGGGCCGGGTGTGGAATAAGGACGAGAACAAATGGCGACAGCAAATCTTCTGGACTTGGATATGAAACGCGACAGCGAGAAGCAGAAAGCCCTCGACAGCGCGCTTGCGCAGATCGAGCGGCAGTTCGGCAAGGGTTCGATCATGAAGCTCGGGGCCGACAATCCCGTGGCGGAAATCGAATCGACCTCCACCGGCTCTCTCGGGCTCGACATCGCGCTGGGAATCGGCGGCCTGCCCAAGGGCCGGATCATCGAGATCTACGGGCCTGAAAGCTCGGGCAAGACCACGCTCACGCTGCATTGCGTTGCCGAAGAGCAGAAGAAGGGCGGCGTCTGCGCTTTTGTCGACGCGGAACATGCACTCGATCCGCAATACGCGAAACGGCTCGGCGTCGACCTTGACGAACTTCTCATTTCCCAGCCCGACACCGGGGAGCAGGCGCTCGAGATTGTCGATACGCTGGTGCGCTCGGGGGCGGTGAACATGGTGGTGGTCGACTCGGTCGCCGCCCTTACGCCCAAGTCGGAGCTTGAGGGCGACATGGGCGACAGCTCGGTCGGCGTGCAAGCCCGTCTCATGAGCCAGGCCATGCGCAAGCTCACCGGCTCGATTTCCCGGTCCAAATGCACCGTGATCTTCATCAACCAGATCCGCATGAAGATCGGCGTCATGTTCGGCTCGCCCGAAACCACAACGGGCGGCAACGCGCTCAAGTTCTACTCTTCTGTGCGTCTCGACATCCGCCGCATCGGCGCAATCAAGGACCGGGACGAGGTCGTGGGCAACGCGACTCGTGTGAAGGTGGTCAAGAACAAGGTGGCCCCGCCGTTCAAACAGGTCGAATTCGACATCATGTATGGCGAGGGCATCTCGAAGACCGGCGAGCTTCTCGACCTCGGTGTCAAGGCAGGCGTGGTCGAGAAATCCGGTGCCTGGTTCAGCTACGGCGACGAACGCATCGGGCAGGGGCGCGAGAACTCCAAGACCTTCCTCAAAGAAAACCCCAAGGTGGCAGCCGAGATCGAGGACAAGATCCGCGCGGCACACGGGCTCGACTTCGACATGAGCGCGGGGGACTACGACGAGGAAACCGGCGAGGTGATGGAGGACTGATCCTTCATCACGTCCGATAGACGGAGACCGCCAACTCCAGAAAAGGCGCACGCTTTGGTCGTTTCACCGCGACCCGGGCGGAGAATACCCGGGAAAGGGCGGGCATCGGGAACGATGACCCGTCCTTTTTCGTCTCGCGGCACCGCGCATCCGCCTGTCGTGGTGGACAGTCCCCGACGCCGCCATTAAACCGGGGCGACCGGGGAAACCCCACGAAACACGCAGGACACCATGGTTAGCCTGAACGACATCCGCTCGACCTTTCTCGACTACTTCGAACGCAACGGCCATACGGTCGTGGACAGCTCGCCGCTGGTCCCGCGCAACGACCCGACGCTCATGTTCACGAACTCCGGCATGGTCCAGTTCAAGAACTGCTTCACCGGGCTCGAAAAACGCGATTACACCCGCGCGACCACGGCACAGAAATGCGTGCGTGCCGGCGGCAAGCACAATGACCTCGATAACGTAGGCTACACCGCGCGCCACCATACGTTCTTTGAAATGCTGGGGAATTTCAGCTTCGGCGATTACTTCAAGTCCGAGGCCATTCCATTCGCCTGGAACCTGATCACTAAGGACTTCGGGATCGACAAGTCGCGCCTGCTGACCACCGTCTATCACACCGACGACGAGGCTTTCGAGATATGGAAAAAGGTGGGCGTCCCGGAGGATAGGATCATCCGCATCCCGACGTCCGACAATTTCTGGCAGATGGGTCCGACCGGTCCCTGCGGTCCCTGCACCGAGATCTTCTATGACCACGGCGACCACATCTGGGGCGGCCCGCCCGGTTCGCCTGAGGAAGACGGGGATCGCTTCATCGAGATCTGGAACGTCGTCTTCATGCAGAACGAGCAGTTCGAAGACGGCTCGATGCGCGCGCTCGACATGCAGTCGATTGACACGGGTATGGGCCTCGAACGCATCGCGGCGCTGCTGCAAGGCACCCACGACAACTACCAAACCGACCTGTTCAAGGCGCTGATCGAGGCATCGGCGCAGGCCACCGGGGTCGATCCCTATGGCGACCAGAACGTGCATCACCGCGTGATCGCCGATCATCTGCGTTCGACCTCCTTCCTGATCGCCGAGGGTGTGCTTCCGTCCAACGAGGGTCGCGGCTACGTCCTGCGCCGGATCATGCGCCGCGCCATGCGTCACGCACATCTGCTTGGCGCCAAGGACCCTGTCATGCACAGGCTCGTTCCCGCGCTCGTGCAGCAGATGGGGCAGGCCTATACCGAGCTTGGCCGTGGTCAGAAGATGATCGAGGAAACGCTCTTGGCCGAGGAAACCCGCTTCAAGGCGACGCTCGATCGCGGGCTCAAGCTCCTCGACGAAGAGCTCGACAAGCTGCCGGACGGCGCGGCGCTGCCCGGCGAGACGGCGTTCAAGCTCTATGATACCTACGGCTTCCCCCTCGACCTCACGCAGGACGCGCTGCGCGAGAAATCGCGCGTGGTGGATACCGAAGGCTTCGACACCGCCATGGCCGAACAGAAGGCAAAGGCCCGCGCGGCCTGGTCGGGATCGGGCGAGGCGGCGGATGCCTCTGTCTGGTATGACATAGCCGAGGCGAAGGGCACGACCGAGTTCCTGGGCTACGACACCGAGAGCGCCGAGGGCCAGATCGTGGCGCTGGTCGCGGAAGGTGCGCAGACCGACAGGGCCACAGGCACGGTCCAGATCGTCGTGAACCAGACGCCGTTTTATGCCGAATCCGGCGGACAGGTGGGCGACACCGGCGTGATCACCACCGACACCGGGCGTGCCCGCGTGACCGACACGAAGAAGGTGGCGGGTGTGTTCATCCATTTTGCCGAGGTCGAAGAGGGGACGGTCGAACGCGGTCAGGGCGCGAAGCTGGTCGTGGATCACGACCGCCGTTCGACGATCCGTGCGAACCACTCGGCCACGCACCTTCTGAACGAGGCGCTGCGAGACGCGCTTGGCGATCACGTGGCCCAGAGGGGCTCACTCAACGCGCCGGATCGGCTGCGGTTTGACTTCACGCATCAGAAGGCGCTGACCCGCGAGGAAATCGCGAAGATCGAAGCGGACGTGAATGCGTTCATCCGCCAGAATTCGGCCGTAGAGACCCGGATCATGACACCCGACGACGCCCGCGCCATGGGTGCGCAGGCGCTCTTTGGCGAGAAATATGGCGACGAGGTGCGTGTTGTGTCCATGGGCCGTGCGCCAACGGGCAAGGGCGCGGACAAGAACACTTGGTCGATCGAGCTTTGTGGCGGCACTCATGTGGCCCGCACGGGCGACATCGGTGCTTTCGTGCTGACATCGGAAAGCGCCTCTTCCGCCGGCGTCCGCCGGGTCGAAGCCTTGACCGGTGCCGAGGCGATGCGCGAGTTGCGCCGCCGTGATAGTCTCATGGGGCAGGTCGAAGGGTTGCTCAAGACCTCGGGAACCGAGGTTCTGGCGCGTCTGCAAGCCATCCTCGACGAGCGCAAGGCGTTGTCCTCCGAGGTGGCAAACCTGCGCCGCGAGCTTGCCTTGTCGGGCGGCGCCAGCGCCGCGCCCGAAGCCGAGACGGTGAATGGCGTGACCTTTTTCGCCCAGACGCTCACCGGCGTGTCGGGGCGTGACCTGCCGCCGCTCATCGACGAACACAAGGCCCGGCTTGGTTCCGGTGCCGTTCTGCTGATCGCGGATGTGGACGGCAAGGCCGCGGTGGCCGCCGGTGTGACGGGTGACCTGACGGGCAAGCTGTCGGCAGTTGACCTCGTGCGTGCAGCTGTCGAGAAACTCGGGGGCAAGGGCGGCGGTGGCCGCCCGGACCTGGCGCAGGGCGGCGGCACCGACCCGTCGGCTGCTGACGAAGCGATCAACGCGGCGAAAGCCGTCATCGGAGGATAAGATGCCCGCACTCTGGATTGCCCACGTGTCCGTCACGGACGCGGATGCCTACAAGAAATACGCCGAGCTTGCCGGGCCCGCGATTGCCCAGCACGGCGGTGCCTTCATCGCGCGCGGCGGACGCTACGTGCAGCTTGAGGGCCGGGACAGGCCTCGCAATGTGGTCGCCAGATTCCCGAGCCTTGAGGCCGCCGAAGCCTGTTATCATTCGAAGGAATATCAGGCAGCGCTGGATCACGCGCGCGGGGCCAGTGAACGCGATCTCGTGATCGTCGAGACCACCGAGTGACCCCAAGTCTCACTTGACGCGCAGACACAAGCGAGATCCGGCCCATTCGGGCCGGTTGCGTTTTGTGGGCCGGATTTGGCCGACGCCGATTCGCGATACTTGCCGTATTGTTTCAGGTATGGAAACGCCGGATAATCCGGCCAACAGCTGTTTCAGTCCCGGAAACACTTACCCTTTCGGATAGGTCATGCGATTGTGGCCAAATTGTGCCCGATCCTTATGTTTCTGGACGATTTTCCAAAATTTCACGAAATAACGGCAGTTTAGCGGCGCTAACTCTGCAATTCCTGTCGCGCGTCGTTACACAAGTTCGCTATCCTGCATTTACCAACAATTTCTTTGGGAGATCGATCAATGAAAAAACTGATTGCTGGTGTTGTTCTCGCTGCCTCGACCCTTGCTGCCCCGGCGTTTGCCTGGGAAGGTCACGTGGTGGCGTGCTACGACAAAGTCTGGGTGCCTGCCTCTTATACCTATGGCAAGACCCTTGTGATGGCCGCTCATACCGAGTGGGAGCACAACAAGAAAGGCCAGATGGTCCGCGTTCACTACCCGGCCGTCTACAAAGAAATCAAGACGATGAAAACGCCGGGCCACTATGTGGCCAAGGAAGCCGCCTGCAAGTAAGAGCATATTTCGCTCTGAAAAGGCCAAGACAACGAGAGGCGCGGGCCGGGGGGCCGCGCCTCTTTCTTGTTCCGTCAACTTAATGAATTCTCGGTTGCGGCTTTATTTTGCCTGATTTGGAGACAATCCTGGACGCACCAGTTTATTGAGGATTGAGCCATGCGCAGGCTGTTGCTGATCGCCGCATTGATGATACCCGCCACGCCGGCACATACCGAACAGCGGTATGTCAACGTGGGCAACGACCGGGTCAAACTGCTCGCCTGTTTCGAAGAGGTGACCGTGCCCGCCAAGTATTCGACGAAGAAGATCCTGATGGAGCCGGCGCGGCAGGCCTACGTCAAGCGCGCGACCGGGCAGATCGACCTCGTCGAATATCCCGCCGTCTATCGCGAGGAAAAGACGCTGGTGGAACCGGAATACAAGCTGATGAAACAGATCGCCTGCCGTTACTAAGACACTGTTCCAGATACGAAAAAGCCCGGGGACTAGGCTGCCGGGCTTTTCGTGTTTTTGGATGATCGGGCTCAGCCCTGACGCGAGGCGCGCTTGCGCTCGTGCGGGTCTAGGTGGCGTTTGCGCAGCCGGACCACGTTGGGCGTGACCTCCACCAATTCATCATCGTTGATATAGGCAATGGCCTGCTCCAGCGACATCTTGGTGATCGGGGTCAGGCGCACCGCTTCGTCCGTGCCCGAGGCACGCACGTTGGTCAGCTTCTTGCCCTTGAGCGGGTTCACCTCGAGGTCATTGTCGCGCGAATGCTCGCCGATGATCATGCCCTGATAGATCTTGTCCTGTGGCACGACGAACATCTTGCCCCGCTCCTCGAGGTTCCACAGCGCATAGGCGACTGCCTCGCCGTCTTCCATCGAGATCAGAACGCCCGCGCGACGGCCTTCGATCGGGCCCTTGTGCGGCGCCCAGCCGTGGAAAACGCGGTTCAGCACGCCGGTGCCGCGGGTGTCGGTCAGGAACTCGCCGTGGTAGCCGATGAGGCCACGCGACGGCACATGGGCGACGATGCGCGTCTTGCCGGTGCCGGCCGGTTTCATTTCGACAAGATCGCCCTTGCGGGGCCCCGTTATCTTTTCGATCACCGCCCCCGTGTAGTCGTCGTCCACGTCGATGGTGACTTCCTCGATCGGCTCGACCTGCTTGCCGTCCTCTTCGCGCATGATGACCTGCGGGCGGGAGATCGACAGCTCGAACCCCTCACGGCGCATGTTCTCGATAAGCACGCCCATCTGAAGCTCGCCACGGCCTGACACCTCGAAGGCTTCGCCGCCGGGGGTGTCCTTGACCTTGATCGCGACGTTCGATTCCGCCTCTTTCATGAGCCGCTCGCGGATCACGCGCGACTGCACCTTTTTCCCGTCGCGACCAGCCAGCGGGCTGTCGTTGATGCCGAAGGTCACGGTGATGGTCGGCGGGTCGATGGGCTGGGCTTCGAGCGGCTCGTCCACGGCAAGCGCGGCCAGCGTATCGGACACGGTGGCCTTCGACATGCCGGCAAGCGACACGATGTCGCCTGCCACACCCTCTTCGATCTCGGTCTGGCCGAGGCCCCGGAACGCGAGGATCTTGGACACCCGGAACTGTTCGATCTTTTGCCCAACCCGGCTGATCGCCTGAATGGTCGCGCCCGGCTTGATCTTGCCGCTTTCGATGCGGCCCGTCAGCATCCGGCCCACGAAGGGGTCCGCGCCAAGGGTGGTGGCGAGCATGCGGAAATCTTCATGCTGATGCGCCTGCTGCTTGGGCTTCGGCACATGGTCGACGATCAGCTTGAACAGCGCGTCGAGGTTCTTGCGCGGCCCGTTCAGCTCGTTGTCGGCCCAGCCGGAACGGCCCGAGGCATACATGTGCGGAAAGTCGAGCTGGTCGTCGTCGGCCCCGAGGTTGGCGAAGAGGTCGAACACCTCGTCCAAAGCCCGGTCGGGCTCGGCGTCGGGCTTGTCAACCTTGTTCAGCACGACGATGGGGCGCAGGCCCAGGGCAAGCGCCTTGGAGGTCACGAATTTCGTCTGCGGCATCGGGCCTTCGGCGGCGTCCACCAGCAGCACGACCCCGTCCACCATCGACAGGATGCGCTCTACCTCACCGCCAAAGTCGGCGTGGCCGGGAGTGTCGACGATGTTGATCCGCGTGCCTTTCCACTCGACCGAGGTCGCCTTGGCAAGGATCGTGATGCCGCGTTCCCGCTCCAGATCGTTGGAATCCATCGCCCGTTCGGCAACCGCCTGGTTGGCGCGGTAGGTGCCGGATTGTTTGAGTAGCTCGTCCACCAGCGTCGTTTTGCCGTGGTCGACGTGGGCGATGATGGCGATGTTGCGAAGATCCATGGTCCGTCCTTAGGTGCGTCTTGCGGGGCGCATACCTTGGGGAGAACGGAAAGGCCAGTGCTATAGCGTCCGAAGCCAGTCGATGAGCAGGCGATTGACCGTTTCGGGGTCCTCCTGTTGCGTCCAGTGCCCGACACCCGGCAGCCGGTGCACCCCGCGCAGGTCGGCGAGCGTCTTGGGCAGCAGCTCTTCGGGCGAGGTGCGGAACATGGTCAGCACAGGATCGCGGTCGCCGTAGATAAAGAGGCTCGGCTGCTGGATCACGGGGTTCGAGGGATGCGCTTTCAGGAAGGCATGGTCGCGCCGGTGGTTGCGGTAGCGATTGAGCGGCCCGCGAAAGCCCGAGGTGCGGAAGTCGGCGGTATAGGCGTCGAGGTCCTCCTGCGTGAGCCAATTGAGCGGTAGGTCAGGGCGGGTGAGGCCGGTCAGAACCTTGTCCCCGTGGCGCTTGTCATTGGGCCAGCCGCCGTCCGCGCCGTCACCGGACCACGCGTAGTAGAATTTGATCAGGCTGTCTTCGGGGTCAGCCTCAAGCTCGGCCTCGGCCACGCCCTCGTCCTGGAAATAGACCTGATAGAAGAAGCGGTCCTTCTCGGTAAAGAGCTTGCGGTAGATGTCGATGGGCGGCAACTCGCCCGGCGGCGCATAGGGCACCGACAGGCCCGCAACGGCGCGGAACCGGTCGGGAAAAAGCCGCGCTGTATTCCAAGCGAGCGGCGCGCCCCAGTCATGGCCGACAATGACAGCGGGCTCGTCCGACAGGGCAGCGGCGAGGTCCGCGAAATCACGCGTCATCGTCTCCATGTCATAGGCTTCTACCGCCTCAGGCGCGTCCGAACCGCCGTAGCCGCGCACATCAGGGACCGCGACCCGGTATCCAGCCTGCGACAGGGCGGCGCTCTGGTGGCGCCAGCTATAGGCGCTTTCGGGAAAGCCATGGATCAGAAGGACGAGAGGCCCGTCGCCCGCCACCTCGACCCGCAGCGTGATGCCGTTCGTCTCGACGAAACTCTGCTCTGCCATGCTATCCTCCCACCTATTGCGGGGCCATGAGGCCGGGAGCAGTGGGGCAGGTCAACGACGCCGCTACGTCACCACATACCAGTCGCGCCGGTGGTTGAAGGCGATCACGAGGTTCAGGATCAGCGCGCCCAGAAGCGACCAGAGCACCCGGTCGGCGGGCAGGATCAGAAACGCCGCAAGGAACAGGACCCCGTCATGGATGAGCTGGGTGTAACCGGCCCGGAAATTGAACCGGTCCTGCAGGATCAGCGCGATGATCGAGATGCCGCCCAGTGAGCCGGAGTGGCGAAACAGTCCCAACAGCCCCACGCCCGCGCTCACGCCGAAGAGCACCGCAGCGGCACCGGGGTGGATCGTGGCGATCTGGAGCAGCGGCTTGATCGCCTCGGCCATGAGCGAGACGAGGGTCACGGTGGCGATGGATTTCACGAAGAATACTGCCCCTCGTGCCCAGAAGGCGATGCCAAAGAAAGGGATATTGATCAGGAAGAAGGTGACCGAGAAATTCCAGCCCGTGGCATAGGCGATGACCAACGCCAGCCCCGCCGTGCCTCCGGTCATGAGCCCGGCAGCGCGCAACAGGTGGATGCCCAGCGCGGCCTGAAGGGATGCAAGGAGGATGCCCTGCAAATCCTCGAACAAAGAATAGCGCGGCTCGGCCAGGGGCACGTCCACATGCGGCGGGTGTGCCGGGCGCTCCGGGTCATCGGGGGTGGGAAGGTCAGCGTTCATGACCCTTTATCGCACATTCTGCGAAGGGGCAGAAGGGTCAAGACGACGCCACATATCGGTCGCGGCGGTGGTTCAGTGTGATCACGATGTTGAGCACCACCGCGCCGAGCAGAGACCACAGGACCACGGAAGGCGGAAAGAAGAACACTGCGAAGGCAAAGATGCAGGCGTCGAAACCCAGCTGCACGAGACCCGCCTTGATCCCGAAATTGTCCTGCAGGAACAGCGCCATCATCCCGATCCCACCCATGGAGGCGCCGTGGCGGAACAGGACGAGCAGCCCGGCCCCGGCGATCAGGCCCGCGAGCACCGCGCCAACGGCGGGATGCGGCACCTCGATCACCATGCGGCTCGCCATGAAATTCGCGATCACGGACATCAGCAGAACGGCGGCAAAGCTCTTGAGCGTGAAGCGCCATCCCATGCGCAGGACCGAGAACGCGTAGAACGGCAGGTTGATGATGAAGAACACCAGGCCAAAGCTGTAGCCTGAAAGGTAGGACAGGATGAGCGACGCGCCGGCCACCTGACCGGTAAAGAGCTCGCCCGCTTGCAGGAACTGGACCGAAAGCGCCATGAGCGTCGCACCCGTAAGAAATGCAAAGGCATCTTCGATCAGCGAATGTCTTTGAGGTTCGGTGGCCAGCAGGGACATCAATGCGGCGTGGCCTTGGAAAACAGGTGGATGACCAGGATGCCACCCAGGATCATGGCCATACCCAGAAGCGCGGGCAGGTCGAGCTTTTGCCCAAAAACGGCAAAGCCGATGAGGGCGATCAACACGATGCCCAAACCCGACCACATGGCATAGGCAATGCCGACGGGCAGGAACTTGAGCGTCCAGCCAAGCAGCACAAAGGCCACCGCATAGGCGACAACGACGACGATCGAAGGGCCGAGACGGGTGAACTGTTGGCTCGCTTGCAGGGCCGTGGTGCCGATGGTTTCGGCAACGACGGCGAAGAACAGGAGGATGTAGGGCATGTCAGGGTCACCTTCTCACGGGTCGGGCGGAGGCTAGTCGGACGCGAAGCGGAAGGAAAGCCGGGACGTGCCCGGTGGATCATCCGGGGCAAGAGGCCCGCATCAGGCGGGCCTCGGTCACGGCATGTCGCGGACCCTCAGCCAATTGCCTTCTGCAGGTTCTTGTCCACAGCGTCGAGGAATCCGGTGGTGGTCAGCCAGCCCTGATCGGGACCCACGAGGAGCGCAAGGTCCTTGGTCATCTGGCCGCCCTCGACGGTGTCCACCACGACCTTCTCCAGCGTCTCGGCGAACCCCATGAGGCGGTTGTTGCCGTCGAGCTTAGCGCGATGCTTGAGCGCGCCGGTCCAGGCATAGATGGAGGCGATGGAATTCGTCGATGTCGCCTCGCCGCGCTGGTGTTGGCGGTAGTGTCGGGTGACCGTGCCATGGGCGGCCTCGGCCTCGACCGTCTTGCCGTCGGGCGTCATGAGTTGCGACGTCATAAGGCCAAGCGAGCCGTAGCCCTGCGCGACCGTGTCGGACTGCACGTCGCCGTCATAGTTCTTGCAGGCCCAGACATAGCCGCCCGACCATTTGAGCGAGGAGGCCACCATGTCGTCGATCAGCCGGTGTTCATACCACAGGCCAAGTTCGTCGAATTGCGCCTTGAATTCCTTGTCGAAAATTTCCTGAAACAGATCCTTGAAGCGGCCGTCATAGGCCTTGATGATCGTGTTCTTGGTGGACAGGTAGACCGGCCATTTGAGGTTCAGACCGTAGTTGAAGCTGGCCCGCGCAAAGTCGATGATCGACTCGTCGAGGTTATACATCGCCATGGTCACACCAGCGCCGGGGGCGTCATAGACCTCGCGCTCGATGACGGTGCCATCCTCGCCCTCGAACTTGAGCGTGATCTTGCCCTTGCCGGGGAAGGTGAAATCGGTCGCCTTGTATTGATCGCCAAAGGCGTGGCGTCCCACCACCACGGGTTTCGTCCAGCCCGGCACCAGACGCGGCACGTTGCGGCAGATGATCGGCTGGCGGAAGACGACCCCGCCAAGGATGTTGCGGATCGTCCCGTTGGGGGATTTCCACATTTTCTTGAGTCCAAACTCCTCGACCCGCGCCTCGTCCGGCGTGATCGTCGCACATTTCACGCCGACGCCGACCTCCTTGATCTTCATCGCTGCGTCCACGGTGACCTGATCGTCGGTGCGGTCCCGTTCCTCGATCGACAGGTCGTAGTAGAGCAGGTCCACGTCGAGATAGGGTTCGATCAGCTGTTTCTTGATCAGATCCCAGATGATGCGGGTCATTTCGTCCCCGTCGATGTCGACGATGGGACTTGCGACTTTGATCTTGTCCATGGGTGCTCCTCAGGGTGCGAGTCGCGGGAAGCCTACCCAGTTTGCAGGTGCAGCGAAAGTCTGTATGCGACGGTATACTTGAATTTCCGCCCTCAGATGCTGTGAAGGTAGAGATCGTAGTCCACTTCGCTCACGGTTCGGGCAACCCGCGCGTATTCGGCGGCTTTCACGGCGGTGAACGTGCGGTGCATATCCTCGCCCAACGCGGATTTGAGGAACGCGGACCCCTGCGCGGCATGGATCGCGGCCCCCCAGTCGCACGGGATGGTCGTCGCGCTGTCATCGTCATAGGCGTTCCCGGTGGTTTCCGGGCCGGGGTCGATTTGGTGGTCGAGACCGTGGAGGATACCGGCGAGCACGGTCGCACCCACGAGATAGGGGTTGGCATCGACGCCGGAGGGGCGATGTTCGATGCGCCGCGCCTTGACGCTGCCCTCGGGGATGCGCAGGGCGACCGAGCGGTTGTTGAGCCCCCAAGCGGTGGACACCGGCGCATAGCTTTGGTTCGCGAACCGCCGCCATGAATTGAGGTGCGGGGCGAAGACGAGCATGGATTCCCCCATGGTTGTCTTGAGCCCGCCCAGCGCGTGCAGCAGCGTGGGGGTCCAGTCGTCACCGTCCTCGGCGAAGATATTGGTGCCCGTATCGTCCATCACCGAGACGTGCAGGTGCATCCCGGAGCCCGCGTAATCCTCGACTGGTTTGGCCATGAAACAGGCGGTGACGCCGTGGGCGCGGGCCTGCGCGCGCACGATGCGTTTCAGCCGGACGAGGTCGTCGGCGGCCTGCAGGATGTCCTCGCGGTAATGCAGCGTCAGTTCATATTGGCCGGGGGCATATTCCGAGATCAGCGTCTCGGCCTTGATCCCTGCCGCTTCCGCGCCCGCGTAGATGTCGGAGAAAAGCGGCAGCATGCCGTGCAGGTGGTCGAGCGAATAGACCTCGGTCTTGCGGCTCTGGCGTCCGTCCAGCACGTCGCGGGCGGGCTGGCGTTTGCCATCCGGGCCGGGGGTGTTGTCGAGCAGGAAGAACTCGAGCTCGAAGGCCCCGGCGGGGGTGAGGCCACGGGCGGCGAAGGCGTCGACCTGACGGGCGAGCGAATGGCGCGGGTCCGAGGTCATCGGGCGGCCGTCCAGCTCGTAGAGCGACAGGAACACTTCGGCGCGGGGCGGGGTGGTGTTGTGGAGTGGCTTCAGGGTGCCGGGCACGGGCCAAGCGCGCAGATCGCCGTCGCCCTGATCCCAGATGAGCCCGGTCTCGTGCACATCTTCGCCCACCACGTCGAGGCCGAGGATCGAGATCGGCATGTGCCGCCCGGAGGTGAAGAGCGGGATGAGTTCATGCCGCCGGATGATCTTGCCGCGCCCGATGCCGTTGGAATCGTGCAGCACGATGTCGATCGCCTCGATCTCGGGATGGGCGGCGAGAAAATCCTCGGCCTCGGCCAGCGTCGCGCCGGAGGGGCAATCGGAAGAGGGGGCGGTCATTGGGTCAACTCCGTGAGGATCTCGTCGAAGGCGGCGATGAGCCGGTCGATCTGGGCGTCGCTGGTGACGGGCGAGACGAGCATCATGTTGTGGAAGGGCGCGATCAGGCAGCCGCGGGTGACGAGGGCCAGATGGATCGCGCGTTCGAGATCCGGGCGATGGGCGGCGGCGGCCTCCGCCCCGTTGTTGAGCGGACCGGGAGCGCAGATGAACTCGACCCGCGCGCCGACATTGACGACGTGCCAGGGCAGGTCATGGGCCGCGATGGCGGCGGCAAGGCCCGCGGCAAGACGCTCGGCACCCGCGTTCATCCGGGCGTAGTTTTCAGGCGTCATCACCTGCCCCAGCGTGGCCTCGAGGGCTGCGAACTGAAGCGGGTTGGCGGAGAGCGTGGTGCCCATGCCGGAATGCCCGGCAGGTTTGGCGCGGTAGGCGCGCAGGAACCGCTCGGCCACATCGGGCGCGAGGCCCCAGACGGCGGTGGGCAGACCACCGGCCACGCATTTGCCGACCACGAAGATATCCGGCGACAGGCCGTGGGTGCGGGTATAGCCGCCAAGGCCCGAGGAGATCGTATGGGTCTCGTCATGGATGAGGAGCGCGTCGTAGCGGGTGGCAAGATCGCGCAGGCCCTCGAGAAAGCCAGGGGCGGGCAGCACCATGCAGGAATTGGTCATCACCGGTTCGGTGAGAATCGCGGCGATCTCGCCGGTGGCCAGCGCTGCCTCGACCGAAGCGAGGTCGTTGAAGATCGCCGCGCTGGCAAGGGTCGAAAGATCGGTGATCTGGCCGACGAGGCCGGGGCGGCTGACGGTCCGGCCGCCTTCGAGCGTCACCATCGCGTCGTCCACCGTGCCGTGGTAGCAGCCGTCGAAGACCAGCACCTTGGGTCGGCCGGTCACCGCGCGGGCAGCGCGCAGGGCAAAGCGGTTGGCATCGGTGGCGGTGGTGGCGATCTGCCACTTGAAGTCGCCGAAAACGTGGGAGAGCAGGTTGCCTGCCCTCTGCGCGGCTTCGGTCGGCAGCATGTAGGTCAGGCCGCGCGCTGCCTGCGCCCGGATCGCCTCGGCCACCGGCGCGGGCGAGTGGCCGAACATCGATCCGGTGTCGCCAAGGCAGAAGTCGTCGAGCCGATTGCCGTCGATGTCGGTGAGCGTGGCACCCGTGGCCTCGGCCACCAGCATTGGGACAGGCATCGGCCAGTCGCGCATCCAGTGCATCGGGACCGCGTCGAGAAAGGGCGATCCAGCCCCGAGATCGGCGGCGAAGCACCGGGGACGCGCAGCGCGGTAGTCGTCCGCCGCGCGTGCGGCCAGCGCCGCGAGACGGTCGGGCCGGATACCGGCGACGAGGTTCTTGTCGCTGGGCTGGGGGGTCGTGGCAGCGGACATCGGGCTGGACATGGGGCACCTGAGAACGGGGTCCCGGGCGTTATGCTGCGAATTTGATCAAATTGAAAGAGGCATGATCCTGGTGTCTGTCTGGCGCGGTGTCGCGCTCGTCCGATGTTGCGTTCGTACGCGGTGCGGGACTGAAGGGGTCCTCGGACCCCTCCAGACCTCCCCGAGGATATTTATGAACCAGAGAAGACAGGACCGCTCGCTCTTTGAGGGGTGGGCGGGGCGCGCGTTAACCTTAATGAGGTGTCACTGGTGCCAGTCCGGCTTGCGTTTTTCGATGAAGGCCTGAATGCCCTCTGACGTGTCCGCGTCCATCATGTTCACCGCCATGACCTCGCGCGTGTGGTCATAGGCCTGGTCGAGCGGCATCTGGATCTGGTCGTAGAAGGCGCGTTTGCCGATTTTGACCGCCGAGGCGAGCTTGCCGGCGATGGTGGCGGCGAGCTCGAGGGTTGCGTCCTCCAGAGCCTCGGGCGGGACCACGCGATTCACGAGACCGATCTCGCGCGCACGGTTGGCGTCGATGAACTCGCCCGTGGTCAGCATCTCGAAAGCCTGTTTGCGTGGCACGTTGCGGGTGAGCGCGACCATGGGCGTCGAGCAGAAAAGGCCGATGTTCACACCGTTCACGCCGAAGCGGGTGCCTTCGGCGGCGACCGCGAGATCGCAGGAGGCGACGAGCTGGCAGCCTGCGGCGGTGGCGATGCCGTGGACCTGTGCGATGACCGGCTGGGGCAAGGTGGGGATCAACTGCATGAGCGCGCCGCAGCGGGCAAAAAGGTCCCCGAAGTAGGCCGCGCCGCCATCGGGGGCCTGCCGACCCGCCTGCATTTCCTTGAGGTCATGTCCGGCGCAGAAGGCCTTGCCCGCCCCCTTGAGCACGATGGCCTTGACCGAGGGATCATTGCCGATCTCGGCAAGCGTGGTGCTGAGGGCCGCCAGCATATCGTCGGAGAGCGCGTTGAGCGCGCCCGGATTGTTCATCGTCAGATGCGCGACTGACGCCGCGTCCTCCCGGATCAGAAGCTCGGCCATCTTGTCCTCCCTTTGGCTTTGGCCGAACGTAAGCCGGAATTTCGGGAGGGAAAACATGGAAAACGGGCCGCAGGTCGTGATGTCGCTTGGGGAACTGAACCGGTTTCTCGACGAGCAGTTTCCGCAGGTCGCGGGCGAGTTTTCGGTAACCGAGGTCGCGCCCATGCGGCTCGTCACCAAGGCGCATGTCGCAGACAAGCACCTGCGCCCGGGCGGCACGGTGTCCGGGCCTACCATGTTCGCGCTTGCCGATGTGTCGGTCTATCTCGCCATTCTGGCCATGATCGGGCCCAAGGCACTGGCGGTCACGACGAATTGCGCCATCGACTTCATGCGCAAGCCCGCGGCGGCGACCGACCTGCATGCCGAAACCCGTATCCTGAAGCTGGGCAAGGTGCTGGCCGTGGGCGACGTTTTGATCTGGTCCGAGGGAGACACGCGGCCCGTGGCGCGGGCATCGCTGACCTATTCCATTCCGCCGGACCGGTGAGGCACCTCTGACCGCGATGACCGGTTGACCCCGGCTCCGGTCGCGGTTTCTCTGTCCCTCGGGGCAGGGACGGGCGCAAGGAGGCGGACCAAGGTGCACAGGCTCGAGTATTTTCCGGTGACATTCTTCGCGGTCGTCATGGGGCTCATGGGACTTGCGCTTGCGCTGCACGGGGCTGCGCCGTTCTCACCATGGCTGGAGGACCTGTCGCAGGTGGTGTTCTGGATCGCGCTCGGCGTCTTTGCGGTCATTGCGGCGCTCTTCGCGTCGAAACTCGCCACGCATTTCACCGCGGTTCGCGCGGAATGGAACCACCCGTTGAAACTCGCCTTCTTTCCGACGATCACGATCTCGCTTCTGCTCGCGTCCACCGCGCTCCTGAATCTCGCGCCCCATGTGGCCGAAGGCATGTGGCTCGTGGGGGTGTTCGGGCAGGGGGTCTTGTCCATAGCGGTGGTGAGCGGATGGATCTCGCACCGCAGTTTCGAAGTCGGGCATCTGACGCCCGCGTGGTTTCTGCCCGCGGTGGGCAACGTGATCGTCCCCGTGGCGGGGGCGCGGATGGGATACCTCGAGACATCCTGGCTCTTCTTCGCGGGGGGCATGATGCTTTGGGCCGTGCTTCTGACCATGGTGATGAACCGGCTCGTGTTTCACGATCCGATCCCGGCGCGGCTGTTCCCGACCATCGTGATCCTGATCGCGCCGCCTTCGGTTGCCTTCGTCAGCTACGTGGGCCTTGTCGGTCATGTGGACGGTTTTGCCCGAGCGCTGATCTACATGGGGTATATCTTCGCCGCCCTCGTGCCGACGCAGATGACCCGGCTCGCGCGACTGCCCTTTGCGCTGAGTTGGTGGGTCTTGTCCTTTCCGCTCGCCGCGCTGGCCGTCGCGTCCTTTCTCTTTGCCCGCCTCGAAGGCACGCTGGTGCATCAGACCGTCGGTTTCTTCGTGCTGCTGCTCCTTGTTCTCGTGGTGGCGGGTCTGGTCGTGCGGACGATTCTCGGCCTGTTGCGTGGAGAGATCCTGCAACCGGAATGACGCCTCCGCCACGACGGCACGCGGCATCTGCGGGGCTGTTCACCGGAGGTTTGTTTCCTGATCGGGAAAAATATCGGTGCGGGGTGGGAACTGTTCGAAGTTGCCTTGGGAAACCGATTGTTTTCAATGGAAAAAGCGGATTTCCCCCTCCCCAAGCCCGATGCCGTGCGTATCATTCCGGAACTGGGAACGCGGGCTGGTCCTATGAACGAACACTCTAAGGCGGTGCTGGAGGCCTGCACGGGCCAACTCGTCGCTCTGGGGATGACCCGGAGGCGGCGCGGGCTGGCCGTCTGGCAGATGAACGACGAGATGTGGGGCGGCATTGCCACGCAGATCCAGTTCATGAGTTCCGGCATGGTCCGGGTTATCCCGGTGATGCAGGTGGTCTGGGAGCCGGTGGAACGTCTGGTCGCCCATGGCAAGGGCATGGGATACCGGCCCTGGGGCGCCACCATGGTCACGCGATCGCGGCTCGTCCTGCCGTCACGCGCGATCGGGCCGATCGAGTTTCGCGACACCGAGGTGGACGGACGAATGCTCGACCGGTTCGCGAAGCTTGCCACGGGCGAACTGGTGCCGCAGATCCTCGACATGGCGGACGAACGCGACATCCTGCAGTTCTTTCTGGACGGGGCAGGGCGCGGCGGCGGCCGGGCCGAGCATGTGCTCGCGATCCGGGCCTGGCAGAAAAAGAGCCTCGACATCGTCGAGGACTACGGGCGGCTTCTGACCGCCCAGACGCAGGAGGACAACCGCTCGCGGCTCGAAAGCTTTCATGGCAGGCTCTCGACATCCGAAGCCGTTCTCGAGATGCTGGAGCATCCGCGAGCGTGATGGGAAGGCAGGGGAGCTTACATTTCGTGGGGTAAAATAATACCATTTTTCTAAGTAATTGAAATTGCTGTTTATTCCAGAAAACATGCCGCTTGACCGGTGCTGAAAAAGCTATAGAAGCGCGTCATCCGAAACCCACCAAGGGCCGAATGACATGAAAACGTTCTCTGCTACCCCGGCAGACATCGAGAAGAAATGGGTTGTGATCGACGCCGAGGGCGTCGTTCTGGGCCGTCTCGCCTCGATCGTCGCCATGCGTCTGCGCGGCAAGCACAAGCCGTCCTTTACCCCCCACATGGATTGCGGTGACAACGTCATCGTCATCAATGCGGACAAGATCCAGCTCACTGGCAAGAAGCGCACCGACAAGCGGTTCTATTGGCACACGGGCTTCCCGGGCGGAATCAAGAACCGCACCACCGGTGAAATCCTCGAGGGCAAATACCCCGAGCGCGTCCTGACCCTCGCGGTCAAGCGGATGCTGCCGGGCAACCGTCTGTCGCGTCAGATCATGACCAACCTCCGCGTCTATGCCGGCGCCGAGCACCCGCATGAAGCGCAGTCGCCGGAAGTGATCGACGTAAAGTCGATGAACAAGAAAAACTCGCGTGAGGGCTGATCATGGCTGAAGAAATCAAATCGCTCGATGAGCTGAACGCGGCCGTCTCCGGCACCTCTGCCGCCGTCGCCGAAATCGCCGCCCCGCGTGAACCCCAGCGTGACTCGCTTGGCCGTTCCTATGCGACCGGCAAGCGGAAAGATGCGGTCGCCCGCGTCTGGATCAAGCCGGGTTCCGGCAAGGTCACCGTGAACGGCAAGGAAATGGACAAGTACTTTGCCCGTCCCGTGCTCCAGATGATCCTGCGCCAGCCCTTCCAGGTGGCCGGTGTCGAGAACGAATTCGACGTCTACGCGACCGTGACCGGTGGCGGTCTGTCGGGTCAGGCCGGTGCCGTCAAGCACGGCATCTCGAAGGCGCTGCAGCTTTACGAACCGTCCCTGCGTGGCGCGCTCAAAGCGGCTGGCTTCCTCACCCGCGACTCGCGCGTCGTGGAACGGAAGAAATACGGCAAGGCGAAAGCCCGTAAGAGCTTCCAGTTCTCCAAGCGCTGATCGTTCTGCGTTACACGTTTCGGAAAGGGGCCGCTTCTGCGGCCCTTTTTCTTTTGCAACTGCCTGATTTGTCTGCGCGTCGCGCCGCGCGGGCCGCCTGTGACGGCCGTTAACCGGACGGAAAGGCAAGCGCACTAGGGTCTCCACCGATCGCCCCCGTTCGGGGGCTGCTTGGACCAAGGAGTTCCCAATGAAGATTCATCTGCCCCTCGCGCTCGTTGCCGGGTTCCTCGCCACGCCTTCGCTCGCGGTCGACGCGTCCGATGCCATGGGCGGTTTCCTTGACGACAACATCGTCGGCTGGGCCTCCGATGCGATGATCCTCGACGCGATCCGGGCCCAGAACACCGAGACGGCGGGTCTGACCCAGACCGAGATCGACGCGATGGATGCCCGCTGGCGGGCCGAGGTCGGAACCGGCGCGACCCCGACGATCGACGGCGTGATGAAAAATCCGGTGTCGGACATGCTGCGCGGCCATGTGGACGCCATGGCGGGCAAGGTCACCGAGATCTTCGTGATGGACGCACGCGGGCTCAACGTCGCGTCGAGCACGGTGACCTCGGATTACTGGCAGGGTGACGAGGAGAAATTCAGCGCCACCGCCGGTGTCGGTCCCGATGCCCGCCATTTCTCGGAGATCGAAAAGGACGAGAGCACCGGGTCCTATCAGGGTCAGGCGTCTTTCGCGATCACCGACCCCGACACGGGCGCGGTCATCGGCGCGATGACCGTCGGCATCAACGCAGAATCGCTTTTCTGAGGCGACGCCTGCTGCGGCGGGCGCAAAAAGGGTACGTGAGAATGGGCAGCACTTCGAAGGGCCGGGGGCTCCGGTTGAACTCGATCTTTATCAAGCTATCGGCGGTTATCTTCGCGATGTCCGTGATCCTGGCGGTCCTGCTGGCCGTCCTCTACACCAAGACGACGGTCCAGCAGATCCGGGCAGCGGCGGCCGAGGCCGGACAGGAAGTCACGGCTTCCCAGGCCGGGTCCTTGGGGGCGGCCTTTGCCTTTCGGGACGAGGCTGGCCTGCGCGCGACGCTTGAGGCGATGATCGACCTCGAGGCAATGGCGCTCTACGGCCTTACCCTTGACGCCGAGGGCAATGTCTTTGTCGAGCATGGCGAAATTGCCGAGCCCGCCCTTCTTCTCGAGACCGCCAGACAGGCACTCGCGACCGGCGAGATGCAACGCGCCGACGACGGCCTTTACGTGTCCGTGCCGGTCCGCTTCGGCGAGAACCAGTCGATCGTTGGTGTCCTTGCGATGGCCTGGACCGCCGACGGTCTGGTCGCAAGCGCGATGAAGGAACAGCGTCTGGCCATCATCGTTTCTGTTGTCACCGTGCTGGTCGTCGTCACGCTCATGGTCTTTGCGATCCGCATGTGGATCACCAAGCCGATGGTGCGCACGGCGGGCTATGTGGAAGAGGTGGTCAAGGAAAACTACGATGTCGAGATCAAGACGGCCGTGCGCGGCGACGAACTTGGCGACATCGGCAAGGCGGTTGACCGGCTGCGCGAGACCCTGAACCAAGGGGCCGAAACCGCCCGGATCGCGCGGTTCCGGGGGCGGGCCTTTGAAGGCACCTCCGCACCCCTGATGCTGGTTGACCAGGACCTCGTGATCACCGCCACGAACGATGCCTTCGGTGCCCTCGTGGACAACTACGTCGGCGACTTCCGCAAGGCGGCGCGCAGCTTCGATCCCGCGACCGTGGTCGGCAATGGCATGGGCCTGTTCCACACGGCCGAAATGGACCAGCGGATCCGGGGGATCCTGTCGGACCCGGCGAACCTGCCCTATGTGACCAGCATCAGCGTCGGCGAGGCCCGCTTCCGCCTGTCGATCAGCGCCGTCAACGACGAGGCCGGGAGGAACGAGGGGTTTGTCGTCGAATGGGCCGACCAGACCTCAGATTACATGAACAAGGCGATCCTGACGGCCATCGACGCGAACCAGATCAAGGCGGACTTTGCCGTGGACGGCCATGTACTCGATGCGAACGCGCGGTTCCTGGCGGCTGTCGGCAGCGACGCCAAGACGATCAGATCGCGGCGCAGCGACGACATATTTCTTTTCGACCGGGACTTCGCGCTGGAGCGCGGCGATGTGTTTACCCGCCTCCGTTCGGGCGAGTCCGTTTATGGCCGGTTCGAGGTTCAGCGCGTGGATGGCGGCCGTTCGGTCATCGACGGCGGCTTTACACCCGTGCTCGATACACGTGGCCGGCTCTTGCGGATAATCCTGATCGGAAACGATGTGACCGAGGCGCGCGATGCAAGCGACACGGCCAAGGCGGCCGCGCACAAGGCCAAGGAAGCGCAGGATGATGTGGTCCGCTCGCTCGGCAATGCGCTCGAGAAACTTGCCGAAGGCGACTTGCTCCACCGGATCAACGACCCCTTCACGGAAGACTACGAACAGCTGCGCGAGGACTTCAACCGGGCTGCGGACAGGATTCTCGAAGCCCTTCGGGGCGTGCTCGAGAACGCGAACCTCATCACCGGCGAAGCCTCGGAAATCTCGGCTGCCGCGGACGATCTCTCGGCACGGACCGAGAAACAGGCGGCAACGTTGGAGGAAACAGCGGCGGCCATCGACGAACTGACCTCATCCGTGAAATCCGCTGCCGACGGGGCGTCCCACGCCAACGAAATCGTCGAAAAGGCCAGAGTCAACGCTGAACATTCCGGGACGATCGTGCAGGAGGCCGTGGTCGCCATGAGCGAGATCGAGGCGGGGTCGCTTCAGGTGTCCAAGATCACCGGTGTCATCGACGACATCGCCTTCCAGACCAACCTTCTGGCCCTCAATGCAGGTGTGGAGGCCGCCCGAGCGGGCGAGGCCGGTCGCGGGTTCGCCGTCGTCGCCTCGGAAGTGCGCGCGCTGGCCCAGCGGTCGTCTGACGCGGCGCGCGAGATCAACGCGCTGATTTCGGCCTCGGATGGACAGGTGAAACGCGGCGTCGGCCTCGTAGGACAGGCAGGCGAGGCGCTCAAAGGCATCGTCAACTCGGTGTCCGAGATCAGCAAGCACGTCTCCGCCATCGCAACGAGCGCCAACGAGCAGAGCGTGGGCCTCGCCGAAATCAATGCTGCGATGGGTCAGCTCGACCAGGTGACCCAGCAAAACGCTGCGATGTTCGAGGAAACGACGGCTGCCAGCCACGCGCTGACCCGAGAGGCGGAAGCCCTCTCAGACTCCATGGCCCGCTTCAAGACCGGCGGAACCAGTATCACCCGGCCCTCGGTGTCCGCAGGTGTTTTTGTCAGTCCGACAGTGACCGCTCCTCCGAGACGCGCGGCGGGGTCCATGACTGCCGTCATGCAGGCGCCGTCGCTCGATGACGGGTGGGAAGAGTTTTGACGTCGCCGCGTGGCTGTCTGACCCGCGACTGTTCGTTACCGCCCGCGATTGCCATTGGAGAGCCGGAGAGATGATCAGATGAGTCTTGCGCAGGTTCGCGACGGCCGTCGCCATATCGGACAGGGCGAATACGCCATAGACGGGGGTGACAAAGCCGTCATCAGCACCTTGCTCGGGTCCTGCGTCTCGGCGTGCATCTGGGATCCGGGGCGTGGAATTGGGGGCATGAACCACGTGCTTTTCGTCGATCCCACGCGGGGGGCCGAGGTTGCTTTTGGCTTCGGTGTCAACGCTATGGAGCTCTTGCTCAATGGCCTCTTTCGGCTGGGCGCGCAGAAGTCCAACCTACGTGCCAAGGTCTTTGGCGGGGCGCAGATGATCGGCAGGACCTCGGAGGCGGGGCAGAAGAACGTGAAATTCGTGACAGAGTTCTTGGTCGCAGAAGGACTGACCATCGAGGGGGGCGATACCGGCGGCACTAATGCGCGCCGACTTGAATTCTGGCCTGGCCTCGGTCGGGCAAGGGTCAAACTGGTTCTGGATATGCGGGTGGAGGAGATCCCGACTCCTCGTCCTTTGTCATCCTCCGAGCCGGAGCTCTTTTGAGAAGGGTCCCAAGCAGCCGGCATGCCGGTTGTCCTTGCGATGCGTGGAACAATCCTTCGCATAGCGGTCTTGCTGCGCTCCCATTGGTCTTCCCTTTCAAGGCCGGAGCCCGAAACGAGCGAGTGATCGGACCCGCAGGACACGAAAGTTGAATGACGCCCGGACATAATAGTTTCGGAGGAAGACCTTAGCGGATAAACGGATGGAGGTTGTCTTCCGTCAACCCTGGAACGCCAACAATGCGATTTAACATGGATACCGGGCCGGACCCAGCATGAGCCACCGCAGATGCCGCCACGATAATGCTGTTCCGGAAACACTCTCACGAGTGCTCGACGGCGGGTATCGCACGAAGCTTGAATGAAATACGGCAGCCCGCGTTCGATAACTAGGGGCCTTTTCCGGATGGAAATCCGCACTCTTTAATTTGGGATTGGTGTCGCCCGATATTAGGGGCAGAAACGGAATAAGACAGGTCGCCCGCTGGCACGTCAACCTCAGAGCCACTCAACATCAGAGCTCCCGGAAGACTTCCCGACTGTTTCGCTTTCTTTTCCGAGCAACCTGTCTTGAACATCTCTCAACTGAAACACGGGCGCCTCGCGTGTTCGTTCGTCATCGAAATCTTGAACCAAGCAATGCTCCAGGAAACGTGCAACGTCAGCGAGGTGTTGTCGCAGGTAGTCAACCTTCTGGAGTTTCGTGAAAATGAGGTGCGTTTCATTCACGGGCGCCATTCCCAAGAGTTTTGAGACGATCTCTTCGATCTCTTCGCATTCGAGGACGCAACGCTTGAGTTCACTAATGGTTCTTTGGACGTCGGTCCGGGGATCTTCTGCCATCATGTCCGAACTCAATTAGAGTCTTCCAAATATCGCTTCGATCGCGCGTGCGAGATCCTCGGTCTTGAAGGGTTTGGGAATGAAATTGTTCATGCGGAGTTTCTTGCCGGTCTCGATCAACTGGCGGTCCGCCTTGGACGTGATGAGCAGAAAACCGGTGTTCTTCGTTCTTGGATCGGTGCGGATCGAGTGCAGAAGCTGTAGACCGTTCATCTCCGGCATGTTCATGTCGGAGATGACCAGGTGTGGCTGGTTCGACTTCATCGCAGCCAGGGCCTCGCGACCGTTGGACGCCGTCTCGATCTGCCTGACGCCGATGGCATCGAGGGCTTGTGTGATCAGACCGCGGCTTGTCGACATGTCGTCGACGACAAGAACGCGCAATTGATCTCTCATTGACATGGATGGCTCCTCGGTTGGGAAGTGCGCGGAAGGTAGGTGGTGATCCCGACCTTCTCGTAGAGGTCCCTGTTTTCCTCGGACATGCGCTCGGAATGGCCCAGAAAAAGATGACCGCCGGAAATCATCTGAGAATGGAACCGTCTGAAAATCCGGGCTTTCGTCTCCGCATCGAAATAGATGACGACGTTGCGGCAGAAGATTGCGTCAAACTTGGATTTCATGGGCCAGGCATCCATCAAGTTCAGCTGCTTGTAGTGGATGAGATCACTCACTTCGCGCCTGACGGATGCGTCTTGGTCCGTGCAGTCGAAGTAGTCCGCGAGATCTCGCTCGGAGAGGCCCTGCCACATATGTCGGGGGTAACGTCCGGCCTCGGCGAAACTCAGGGCTTCTGCATCGATGTCCGTCGCCAGTACCTTGACGCGATATTTCTGAGGGATCGACGTCTTCAGAAGGGCGATTGCGATCGAGATCGGTTCCTGGCCTGTTGCACAACCCGCCGACCAAATCCTGATCTCCGTGCCGTTACCATTCGCTTTGACGCGCGTTTTCAAGAGATCGACCAAGGCGTCGAAATGGTGCATCTCCCGGAAAAAATGAGAGACATTGGTCGTGAGCGCCGAGATCAGCTTCGGGATTTCTGTATGTCCGTCGTCGCTGAGAAGGTAAGCCGAATAGTCGCTGAAGGACGAGAACGCCAAGGATCGCAGTCTTTTTGCGAGACGTGTGCGCACCATGGCGCTCTTGCCAGGCGGCAGGTTGATTCCGGACTCCCGGTAGACGATCCGGGAGATCGCCAGCAGTTCACTATCGGTCAGCTCAGGGGCGGAATGAGAGAATTGCATGTTGATCGTCTCACTGGTGCTCGGTCAGGCGACTTCACTTTCGAAGCGTGGCAAGACGGTGGATAGATCCAGCACGCGGATCATGATGTCGTTCTTGATCGTCAGCGAGGATACGAAGCTCCGCTGGTTATCGGCGGGAAGGTCGGGGGGCGGTTGCAGATCCGCGGAGCGGACGGCGAGGATGTCGGAAACGGCATCGACCATCAGGCCGACGACCTGATCGCCCTGGGCGACCACGATGATGACGCTACGCCCTGACGCTTCGTCCGAAGCGATGTCGAGCCGCGTGGCGAGATCCATGATCGGCAGGACCGTGCCGCGCAGGTTGATGACACCCCTCATGTAGGATGGAGAGTGGGGTAGGGTGGTCGCCTTGGCGCCGCTGCGAATTTCGCGGACTTGCATTATGTCGACGCAGTAGTCTTGCCCGCCGACAAGGAATGACAGGTATTCGCGAACGGAGGCGTCGGTATTCTTGTCCATGGTTGCGTGTCTATCCTTCATGCTCGGGTTCCAGTGACAGCCGTGTCGGAATGATCGATCCGTGTCGGCGCACCGGCGCGTCGCGTACGACCGGTGGCGTTCGCGATCAGGTCGATGGGGTCGAGGATCAGGGCGATCTGTCCGTCCCCCAGGATTGTGGCGGCGGCGACGCCCGGGACGCGGCCGAAGCCGTCCTGCAGGCCCTTGATCACGACCTGGCGCTGGTCCTCGATGGTGTCGACGACGACGGCGGCGGCGAGGCCGTCTTCCTGGCCGATCAGCAGCACGACGGTGCCTGTGTAGTCGTCAAGGGGCTCGCGGTAGCCGAGTTCCGCCCCCAGGTCGATGAGCGGCACGAAGGCGTCGCGGATCTTGATTACATGGGTGGAGGGCCCGAAGGTCCTGAGTTCCTTGCGGGTGAGCGCGAGCGTTTCGAGGATTCCGTTGAGGGGAACGACAAGGGTTTCGTGGGCTACCGTCACGACCATCCCGTCGAGCACGGCGAGGGTCAGCGGCAGCGAGATCGAAAAGGTAGTGCCTCTGTCGGGCTCGGAGGTGATCGAGATGCGGCCGCCCAGGGCCTGGATCGAGCTTCTGACCACATCCATGCCGACCCCACGGCCCGAGAGATTGGAAATCTCGTCCGCGGTGGAAAATCCCGGCAGGAAGAGAAGATTGTCAATTTCGGCATCGGACAATTGCGCGTCGGCGGGGATGAGGTTCTTTTCGATGGCCTTCCCCAGCACCTTGGGCCGGTTGATACCGGCACCGTCGTCGCTGATCTCGATCACAACGCGACCGGAGCGATGAAGCGCGGTCAGGACGATGTTGCCCTCTTTCGACTTACCCTTTTCGGCACGCACCTCGGCCTTTTCGATGCCATGGTCCACGGCGTTGCGGATCATGTGGGTAAGCGGGTCGGCGAGCCGCTCGATGACGGTCTTGTCGACTTCGGTGTTCTCACCGTCGGTCCTGAGGCGCACGTCCTTGTTCACACCCGCAGACGCCTCGCGCACGATGCGGGACATGCGCTGGAAGAGCGACTTCACCGGCTGGGCCCGGATCATCATCACGCTTTCCTGGATGTCCCGCGTGAGTTGCTGGAACTCCTCGAGACCCGTGCGCACAGGAGAGTTGGGCGGAATGCCGGCGGCTTCCACGCTCTGGCTCAGCATGGCCTGATTGATGACGATTTCGCCGACAAGGTTCACGAGCCGGTCGATCCGGTCCAGATCCACCCGCACGGTCGCGCGGGGGGCCGGAGGTGGCGGCGCGCTGCCTGAACTGCGGGAGGGTGGCGGGCCATCTGAGGAGAGCTGCGCGTCCGCGTCCATCACCGAGGCAATGCGCGCGGACGGGGAGGGCAAAACGATCGGTTTCGCCGCGGGGACGGTATCGACATGGTCGCTCGGAGGCGGCGCGGGGGCTTCCGACAGGAGCGGGGCACTCTCATCCTCCTCGAAACCACTGAGGTCGGCGAGGTCGAGGTCGGGGAGCATGACCACGCTGCCCTCGACCATGTCGACCGTGAGGTCGCAAAGGCTGTCGACGAAATCAAAGACCTCGCGGATGCCGTCACGGTCGACGCTCGGGTCGAGCGTGATCTTCCAGCTCATATATGCGTGTTCCGGATCGATGTCCTCGAGGCCGGGCAGCCCGGTTTCATGCGGGGTGATGGAAAATTCACCGAGGTCGCGCAGGGCGCGGAACAGGAACTGGGGTTCGTTGCCATTGGCGTAGAGCAGGGATTTCGGGCTGAAGGCAATGTCCCAATGCGGCGGCGCGTCCGGCCCCGCGTCGTCGAATCCGTCGCCCGCATCCGCGATGAGGTCCAGCGACAAGGGCGTCACCTCGAAGGCGAAATCCTCGGGCTCTTCCTCGGCGGCCGGACCGCCCAGGAGTTGGTCAAGGTCGGCCAGCACCGGAGCGACACGGGTGGCATCATGCGGGACCTCGTCGCGACTTTCGCGGACCAGATCGGCGAGGATGTCGCCGCAGGTAAAAAAGAGCTTCAGAACATCGGCGTCGGGGGCCAGTTTGCCCGCCCGAACTTCGTCCAGCGCGGTCTCGAAACGATGGGAGAAGGCCACGAGGGCATCGAGGCCAAAGGCTCCGGCGCCGCCCTTGATCGAGTGGACGGCGCGGAACACGACGTTGACGGTTTCGCCGTCGCCGTCACCGTCAAAAATGACCTGCAGTCCGTCCTGCAGGCTTTCGAGCAGTTCCTCACATTCGATGAAAAAGGATGCCCGGATTTCTGCCATCGGGTCGGACATGATCTACCCCGTCACCATCTTTAGGGCCTTGACCAGTTTGGTCGGGTCGAATGGTTTCACGATCCAGCCGGTGGCACCCGCGTCGCGGGCGCGCGATTTCATCTCGGCGGCGCTTTCCGTGGTCAGGACGAGGATCGGGATGGATCGGAACTCCTCCCGCGCGCGCACGGCGTCGATGAAGCCGAATCCGTCGAGGCGGGGCATGTTGATGTCGGTGATGATCGCATCCGGCGGCGAGATTTCATCAAGCACCTCGAGCCCGTGAACGCCGTCTTCTGCCAGATGGGCGTTGATGCCGGCATTGGACAGGGCGAGGCGCACCATGTCGCGCATGGTGCGGCTGTCATCTACGGCAAGGACCTGGAGGGTCATTCTGCGGTCTCCCAGCGGGTAAGGGTGGCGGGCGAAAAACCGAGTAGAGCCAGTTGATCGGCGAGATCGGTCGAGACATTCGTGAGCGTCAGGGAATGTCCGGCCTCGGACCAGGTCTTCGCCGCGGCCCGGATCACCTGCAGCGACAGGGCGCCGAGGTGGTTCACCTGCGCCGCGTCGAGCACGAGGTCGGCGCCACGCTCCGATAGCAGCGCCGCGCGCAGCGGCCCGGCGGCGCGCAGATCCAGCTTGCCGGGAAGGAAAAGGGTGCCGCTCATCGCAGGCCCCCGGTCCAAATGCGTCGCGTCATCGTTACAACCCTTCTCGTCATCCGCGTCCATGACGGGATACGGCAGGGGTCGTTAAGATTGGCTTACCGCCAGAAAGTTTTTCAGCGGGCGAGGCGGAAGGCGCAGCCGGTGAGGGCGGCGTAGTCGTCCTCGATCAGGTACACCGGGAAGTTCTTCATGAATCCGGCGAAGCGGCCCTTGTCGCGCATCGCGTCGGCGAAACCAAACTCGCCCAGCCAGGGTGCCACGGCGCGCGCGATCCCTCCGACCAGGTAGACGCCGCCGAAGGGCAGGTGGATGAGCGACAGGTTGCCCGTGACGGTTCCCATGATGCGCACGAAGAACGCGAGCGCCTCGCGGGCCTGCGCATCGCCCGCCTCGGCTCCCCCGATAACGTCCTGCGAGGAAAATTCGCGCGGCTCGCCCTGGCGTGTGGCGAGCCAGCTTGCCACATGCGCGATGCCGCGTCCCGAGAGCACGTCCTCGACCGCCGGAAAGCCGTGGGCAGTTTCGAAATGGCGGCACAGCGCCAGCTCTTCCTCGGTTCGGATGGGCAGGTTGGCATGGCCCGCCTCGGCCGGGGTGACGATACGGCCAGCAGCCGTTTCATGCACCGGGGCGCAGTTGAAACCGGTGCCGATGCCGATCACCAGCTTGGAGGCATGGTCGGGCGCTACGGGACCGGGCACGAGCGTCTTGATATACTCAGGCGCGATGTGATCGAGCGCATAGCCCTGCGCCTGCAGATCGTTGATGACCGCCACACGCTCGGCCCGCGTGGCCCGCGCCACGGTGTCGGCGTCGATTGTCCAGTCGAGGTTCGTCATCGTGCCCACGTCGTCGCGCACCGGCCCCGCGAGCGCGACGCAGGCACCCGCGCAATCAGGGTTGCCCTGGGCGTCAAGGTAACGGCGCAGGACCGTCTCGAGCCCCGCGAATTCGGCATTCTTGAAGCGTTCGATGGTATCGGGGAGCAGCGCGGTGCCCCTCACGAGAGCGACGCGGGTATTGGTACCCCCGATATCGGCGACGAGGGACAGGTTGTCTGGGGATTGCGTCATTTCCGAACTCTATCAAAGGCTTTTTTGCACGGGCCTGGTGTCAAGGGCTTGGCAGGAAGCCTGTTAGCGCCGGGACAGCGCGCGGGCCAGTGTGTGGTAGGACGCTTTCGGGGTTCGTTCAAGGCTGTCGAAGTCCACGTGCACGATGCCGAAGCGTTTGTCGTAACCGAACGCCCATTCGTAGTTGTCCAGAAGCGACCACTGGAAATAGCCCTTGACCGGCGTGCCCTCGGCAATGGCGGCCTGCACGGCGGCGAGGTGATCGGCGAGGTAGGCGATGCGGTCGTGATCCGCGACGGTGCCGCCGGTGAGCCGGTCAGGCGCGGCCATGCCGTTTTCGGTCACGTAGATGGGCAGGCCCTTGGCGTAGTCGCGATGCACCTTGGTCAGGAAATGGCGCAGGCCGTCCGGGTAGATTTCCCACCCCATGGCTGTTCTGGGCAGGTCGCCCACCGTCTCGCGGGTGTTGGGCCAGGGGCCGGGGGCGTGGGAGATGACCTTGCGGGTGTAGTAATTCACCCCGCACCAGTTGAGCGGCGCGGCGATCGTCGCCATGTCGTCCTGCCAATTGTCAGGCAAATGGGGGGCAAGGCCCGCGAGCACCTCGTCGGGGTAGCTGCCGTGGAAGGCCGCGCCCAGGAACATGCGGTTGTAGATCGCATCCCAGTTGGTAGCGGCCTGTGCATCCGCGGCGCTGTCCGTTTCGGGCAGGGTGTATTCAAAGTTGAAGACCGCACCGATGTTGTCCACGCCCCAGTCCCGCATCGCGCGGGCGGCGGTGCCATGGGCCAGAAGCACGTGATGTACGGCGCGGGCGGCGGCGCGAATGTCGCGCATACCCGGCGCATGGGCTCCAATGAAGTGCGACAACCACGCCACGCACCAGAATTCGTTGATCGTGGCGGTGGACCAGAGCCGGTCGCCCAGCCGCTTCGTCACCACTTCGGCGTAGTCGGTGAACCACCCGGCCACGTCGCGATTGCGCCAGCCGCCGAGATCGGCGAGCGGCGAGGGCATTTCCCAGTGATAGAGCGTCAGCGCCGGTTTGATCCCGCGTTCGAGCATCCCGTCCACGAGCCGGTCGTAGTAATCGAGCCCCTCGGCATTCACCGGGCCGCGCCCCTCGGGCAGGACCCGCGCCCATGACGTCGAAAACCGGTAGACGTCGAAATTGCCATCTCGGATCAGGTCGAGGTCGTCCCCCCAGCGGTGGTAATGGTCGCAGGCGCGCGCACCGTCCTCGGCGTTGACGACGTTGCCCGGGGTGGCGGCGAAGGTGTCCCAATGGGTGCTGCCCGCGGCCCCGAAGCCGTGGCCCTCGATCTGGTAGGCCGAGGTCGAGACGCCGAAGAGGAAGTCTTCGGGGAAATCCTTGCGGGTCGGGAATGTCGTCATGTGGTGGCCATGGCTCGAACGGGGCCGGTGGAGCGGCCGAGGATCAGGTCAGCTTCGAGCAGGACGTGACGCGGGTCGTGGTCGCCGGTCGCGATGATGTCGAGGAGCATGGTGGCGGCGGCGCGCCCGGCCTCACGCACCGAGGACCGTGTGGCGGTAAAGAGCGGGTCCTCGCGCCCGTTGGGCAGATAGGACAGGTCGTCGTCATGGATGATGACCGAAATGTCGCGCCCGATCTCGCGGCCCGACTCCCGGATCGCGCGGCGGATGCCGATGCCGGGAATCATCGACGAGGTGAGCACGGCTGTCGGCGGCTCGGGCAAGGCGAGCATCTCGGTCATGGCGCGGTGGCCATAGTGTTCGGTCATCTCGCCCGAGAAGAAGCAGGCGTCGTTCACCTTCAGTCCGGCCGCCCGCAGCGCCGCCTCGACGCCCGCGCGGCGGCGAATCGCGAAATCCATATCCTCGAGGCCGTTCACGAGCCCGATCCGTGTGTGTCCGAGGTCGAGCAGCAACTTGGTGGCGCGCTCGAAGGCGCGGAAGTTGTTCATGTCGACCCAGGAATAGGCCTCGCCCGAATCCGATGCGCGGCCGTGAACGACAAAGGGGATACCCACATCATTGATGAGCTGGATGCGCTTGTCGCCCAGACGCGGGGCATGAACGATGATGCCGTCCACCGACCCCTTGGTGCGGAAATCCTCATAGGCCTGTTGCTGCCGGTCGTCAGGGACGATGGAGATGAGCATGTCGTAACCGGCACCCGAATAGACCTCGCCCGCGCCCGCGATGAAGTCGGCGAAGACCGGGTTCACCATCTCGTGCCCCGACTGGATCGGGATCACGTGACCGATGGCCATGGCGCGCCCCGTGGCAAGCGAGCGCGCGCGCATGTTCGGGCGATAGCCATAGGCCTCGGCCGCCGCACGGACCTTTTTCCGCGTCTCCTCCGACACCTCGGGGAACCCGTTCAGCGCGCGGCTGACGGTGGTGGGGGACAGCCCCAACGCCTGTGCGAGTTCCTTGAGTGTCATGCGAGTGTCGCGTTTCCCAAAGCGGTTTGGATAACGATGGACCATAGGCCCCGGATCGCTCGTCGTCAAAGGGGTTGGTGAATTTTCTCATATTCTGCGGTGCGGCGATGAATGTTTGGCGGTTTGCGGAAACGGAATTGACTCTGGGTGGCGCATGGGTGAGGTATGAGTATCCAAAGCGGTTTGGGAGGATGCCGGGCCGTGATGTGCAACAGTGGCTTCGACCGGCGGGTGCCGGACCGAGGCGAACCAAACGCTCAAATGAACTCTGGGAGGTTTTCATGACGCGCACTTTCACCATGCGGATGACGGCGGGTGTCGCCGCGCTCGCGCTCACTGCGGGCGGGGCTTTGGCCCAGGACCTGATGGCACCCATCGGCGAGGGCGATTTCAACTGGGACAGCTACAACGCCTTTGCCGAGGCGCATGACCTGTCAGGGCAGTCGCTGACCATCGCCGGGCCGTGGCTTGGCCCGGACCAGGACATGGTCGAGAACATGCTCGCCTATTTCGAGGAAGCGACCGGAGCGGATGTCTCCTATGTCGGCTCCGACAGCTTCGAGCAGCAGATCCGCATCGACGCGGAGGCTGGATCGGCCCCGAACGTGGCTGTGTTCCCGCAGCCCGGACTGCTCGCCGATATGGCCGAGCTTGGCTATGTGACGCCCTTGGGCGAGGAGCTTGCCAGCTGGACGGCGGAGAACTACGCCGCCGGCCAATCCTGGGTCGATCTGGCCACCGTACCCGGCCCGGACGGGACCGAGGCGCTTTACGGCTTCTTCTACAAAGTCGATGTGAAATCGCTCGTCTGGTATGTGCCCGAGAACTTTGAGGACGCCGGTTACGAGGTTCCCGAGTCCATGGAGGATCTCAAGGCGCTGACCGAGCAGATCGTGGCGGACGGCGAGACGCCGTGGTGCATCGGGCTGGGGTCCGGTGGTGCGACGGGCTGGCCCGCGACCGACTGGGTCGAGGACATGATGCTGCGCACGACCTCGCCCGAGAACTACGACGCTTGGGTCGCCAACGAACTGCCGTTCAATTCGCCCGAGGTGGTGAATGCGATCGAGCAATACGGCTGGTTTGCCACCAATGACGACTACGTGGTGGGCGGCAAGCAGGGCGCGGCAACGACCGACTTCCGCGACAGCCCCAAGGGTCTCTTCGGTGCCCCGCCGCAGTGCTACATGCACCGTCAGGCGTCCTTCATCCCGGCCTTCTTCCCCGAGGGCACCGAGGTCGGCGCGGACGTGGATTTCTTCTACTTCCCGGCCTCGGCCGAAGCGGACCTTGGCACCCCGGTGCTGGGTGCGGGCACCGTCTGGGGCATCACGAACGACTCGGATGCCGCGCATGTGTTCATGGAGTGGCTGACCACGCCCATCGCGCATGAACTCTGGATGGCGCAGAAGGGGTTCCTCACCCCGCACAAGGGCGTGAACACCGCGCTCTTCTCTGACCCGACGCTGGGCAAGATGAATGACATCCTGCTCGACGCGACCACCTTCCGCTTCGACGGCTCGGACCTGATGCCCGGTGCCGTGGGCGCGGGCAGCTTCTGGACCGGGATGGTCGACTACACCTCGGGCGCGAAAGCCGCGCAAGAGGTCGCCGACGAGATCCAGTCGAGCTGGGACGCGGTGAAATAGGCGTGACGTGACGCCGAGGATCAGGGCGGCCCGCGATCCCGTGGGCCGCCCGTCTCGCAGAGGGGAAAGACCATGCATCCAGCGATACAAGCGGTCCTGACGGTCGGCGTGGCCGTGATCGTGTCCATCGGCTACTTCTACCTCTCCAACGTCTTTCTGGACCGGGTCCTGTTCCCGGCCCGAGGCCCGAACGCGGGTCGCAACATCAACCGGGCGAATTTGATCCGCCCGTGGCTGTTTCTCTTTCCCGCCTTTGCCGCGCTCGGGCTCTACCTTGCTTATCCCGTGGTCGAGACGATCCGTCTGTCGCTGACCGACCGGGTTGCGGGCGGGGCCTATGTCTGGGCGGGCACCGACAATTACGCGCAGATGCTGGGCGACCCTAAATTCTGGGAGGCGCTTCGGAACAACTTCTTCTGGCTCCTGATCGTGCCCGCAGCTTCGACCGCCTTTGGACTCATTATCGCGCAGCTCACCGACCGGCTGGCCTGGGGCAATATCGCCAAATCGCTGATCTTCATGCCCATGGCGATTTCCTTTGTGGGTGCGAGCGTGATCTTCAAGCTCGTCTACGACTACCGTCCGGCGGGCGAAGAACAGATCGGCATCCTGAACGCGGTCTACCTCGCGCTTGGCGGCGATGCACCGCAGGCTTGGCTCACGATCCCCTGGGTCAATTCTCTCCTCCTCATGGTGGTGCTCATCTGGATCCAGACCGGTTTCGCCATGGTGATCCTGTCTGCCGCGCTGCGTGGCATCCCCGAGGAAACCATCGAGGCCGCCATCGTGGACGGCGCAAACCCCTGGCAGATCTTCTTCAAGATCAAGGTGCCGCAGATCATGCCGACGATCATGGTGGTCTGGACGACGATCACCATCGTGGTGCTCAAAATCTTTGACATCGTCTTTGCCATGACCAACGGCCAATGGGGCACGCAGGTTCTGGCCAACTACATGTATGACAAGCTGTTTCGTGCGAACGACTGGGGCGTCGGGTCGGCCTCGGCCATGGTGATCATGCTGCTCGTGCTGCCGATCCTCGTCTGGAACGTGCGAACCGCCCGCAAGGAGATGCGCTGATGGACAATATCGCAGGCCGCAAACCGGCGCTTGGCTGGGCCGTCAACATCAGCGTGGTCCTGCTGGTCGCGCTCTGGCTGTTCCCCACCATCGGGCTGCTGGTCAGCTCCTTCCGCACCGCCGACCAGATCGCCGCGACCGGCTGGTGGAAGGCGTTCTTCCCGGTCGAGCAGACCGAGCAGTTGCGCACCGCCGATCCCGGCGAGGTGCGCGCCCAAGAGGGCGACCTCTTCGTGGTCGAGGGCAACATCTTTGGCGACGGTCCCGCGACCACGATTTCCGCCTGGGGCGTGTCCTCGCGCGACGTGGCGGCCTATGCGCCGGGCGAGACGGCCGACATGGGCGACGGCGAGAGCTTCACGCTCAACGAGGATGGCAGCTACCGCTGGACCGGCACCGACGACCAGATCTCGGGCCGGGGGCAGCGGGTGTTCGTGGGCGTCGAACAGGCGCCGGAGTTCACGCTCGCCAACTACGAATACATGCTCGTCTCGGGCGGCAACGCCAATATCTCGAAGGCCTTCTTCAACACGCTGACCGTGACGATCCCGGCCACGATCATTCCGATCCTCTTCGCCGCCTTCGCGGCCTATGCGCTGGCGTGGATGGATTTTCCGGGCAGGGCGCTGCTCATCGCCTTCGTCGTGGCGCTCCTCGTGGTGCCCCTGCAACTGGCGCTCATCCCGCTTCTGAAACTGCACCTCGCGCTCGGCATCGGCAAGGGCTACCTCGGCGTCTGGCTGGCCCACACTGGCTTTGGCCTGCCACTCGCGATCTATCTCTTGCGAAACTATATGGCCGGGTTGCCGCGCGACATCATCGAGAACGCGCGCGTCGATGGGGCGACGGATTTCCAGATATTCACGCGCATCATCCTGCCGCTGTCTTTCCCCGCGCTTGCATCCTTTGCCATCTTCCAGTTCCTGTGGACGTGGAACGACTTGCTCGTCGCACTCGTTTTTCTCGTCGACAGTTCAGGGCAGACCACCGTCATGACACGACATATCGTCGAACTTCTGGGCACCTTCGGGGGCAACTGGGAAGTGCTGGCCACCGCGGCCTTCGTCTCGATGGCGGTGCCCCTTGCCGTCTTTTTCCTGATGCAACGCTATCTGGTGCGCGGCCTTCTGGCCGGCTCCGTCAAATGAGGCCCTCGTGACCGCAGAACAACGTCAACCGAAACTCACCCATCTCGCCAAGAACCCGGACTGGTGGCGGGGCGCGGTGATCTATCAGATCTATCCGCGAAGCTATCAGGACTCGAACGGGGACGGCATCGGCGACCTGCTGGGCATCGTCGGGCGGCTGCCCTACATCGCGTCGCTGGGCGTGGATGCGATCTGGATTTCGCCCTTCTTCACGTCACCGATGAAGGATTTCGGCTACGACGTGTCGGATTACTTCGACGTGGACCCGATGTTTGGGAGCCTCGCCGATTTCGACGCGGTGATCGAGACGGCGCATACCCTTGGCATCAAGGTGATGATCGACCTCGTGCTCTCGCACACTTCGGACGAGCATCCCTGGTTCAAGGTGAGCCGCGCGAGCCGCGACAACCCGCGCGCTGATTGGTATGTCTGGGCGGATGCCAAGGACGACGGCACGCCGCCCAACAACTGGCTGTCGATCTTTGGCGGGAGCGCCTGGCAATGGGACCCGGCCCGGATGCAGTATTACCTGCACAACTTCCTGACCTCGCAACCTGACCTCAATTTCCACAACGAGGACGTGCAGGAGGCGCTCCTGGGCGTCGCGCGGTTCTGGCTTGAGCGGGGCGTGGACGGCTTCCGTCTGGATACGATCAACTTCTACACCCATGATGCCGAGCTGCGGAACAACCCGGCGCTCAAGCCCGAGGAACGGCAGTCCAAGACAGCGCCTTCGGTGAACCCCTATACCTGGCAAAACCATCTCTATGACAAATCCCGGCCCGAGAACCTCGTGTTTCTCAGGCGCCTGCGCGAGGTGATGAAGCACTACAACGCCGCCGCCGTGGGGGAGGTCGGCGACGACCAGCGCGGGCTCGAGATCCTTGGCGAATACACCAAGGGCGATGACCTCATGCAGATGTGTTATGCCTTCGAGCTACTCTCCGGGTCCACCCCCAGCGCGGGTTACGTGGCCGAGACGCTGCAGGCGGTCGAGGATGTCGCGCCCGATGGCTGGGCCTGCTGGGCCTATTCGAACCACGACGTGGTGCGCCACATCTCGCGCTGGGACCTGTCCCCCGCCGCCGCGCGCGGGTTCGCGACGCTTCTCATGTGCCTCAAGGGCTCGGCTTGCATCTACCAGGGCGAGGAGCTGGGCCTACCCGAGGCGGAGATTGCCTTCGACGACCTGCAGGACCCTTATGGCATTGAGTTCTGGCCGGAGTTCAAGGGCCGCGACGGCTGCCGCACGCCCATGGTCTGGGAACATGACCGCGCGCTCGGCGCCTTTACCAACGGCGCGAAAAGCTGGCTTCCGGTGCCGCAGGAGCATCTCGCGCTTGCCGTGGATCGGGCCAACGCCGATCCTGGTGCGCTCATCCACCATTACCGCCGCGCCATCGGTTTCCGTCAGAGCCACCCCGCGCTCAAGAAGGGCGGGATCGAGGACCTGCGCGCCTATGGGCAGGTGCTGTCCTTCCGCCGGGTCCACGCGGACGAGGAAATCTATTTCGCGATCAACCTCGGGGAGACGCCTGTGACGCTGACGCCGCCTGCAGGGGAGTGGCTGGAAATCGGGGCGGAACTCAATGCCGCCCATCCGCGCCACGAGGGGCAAATTCACCTCGCGCATTGGCAGCCGACCATTCTGCTCAAGAAACGCGACGACTAAGGGGGCTGGGGAGGACACCATGGCCGATCTCAAACTCACGAACGTGGGCAAATCCTACGGCGGCAAGGTCGAGGTGCTGAAGGACATCGACCTCGACATCAAGACGGGCGAGCTGATCGTCTTCGTCGGCCCCTCGGGCTGCGGCAAGTCCACGCTCCTGCGCATGATCGCGGGGCTGGAAAAGATCACCGCGGGGACGCTTGAGATTGACGGCGCGGTGGTCAACGACGTGCCGCCCAGCGAGCGCGGCATCGCCATGGTGTTCCAGAGCTACGCGCTTTATCCCCATATGACGGTCTACGACAACATGTCGTTTTCGCTGAAGATCGCCAAGAAATCGAAGGACGAGATCGACGCGGCGGTGCGCCGCGCGGCCAAGATCCTGCAGCTTGACCCCTATCTCGACCGGCTGCCCAAGGAACTGTCGGGCGGACAGCGCCAGCGCGTCGCCATCGGCCGCGCCATCGTGCGTGACCCCAAGGTTTACCTTTTCGACGAGCCGCTCTCGAACCTCGACGCGGCGCTCCGCGTGGCGACCCGGATCGAAATCGCGCAGCTGAAAGAGGCGATGCCAAACTCCACGATGATCTACGTGACCCACGATCAGGTCGAAGCGATGACGCTTGCCGACCGCATCGTGGTGCTGGCCAACAAGGGCATCGCGCAGGTGGGCAGCCCGCTCGAGCTTTATGAGACACCCGACAACGAATTCGTGGCGCAGTTCATCGGCTCGCCCGCCATGAACCTGATCGCGGGCGAGGTGACGGGGACCGGCACGCAGACGACCGTGCGGCTTGGCTCTGGCCAGACCGTGACCAGCGCCATCGCGACGCAGGAGGCCGACAAGGGCCGTGCCGTCAACGTGGGCGTGCGGCCCGAGGACATGGTGATCGCCGCCGAGGGCGCGCCTGCGGTCTACGAGGGCAAGGTCGACTACGTGGAGCGGCTGGGCGAGGTCACGGTGCTTTATTTCGAGACCGAGGGGGACAGCGCCCCGGTGATCGCCAAGCTGCCCGGTATCCACAAGGGCCTACGCGGCACCACCGTGCGGCTCGACGCCGATCCGGCGAAAGTGCATCTTTTCGCGAACGGTCGCAGCTTGCGCGAGGCGTGACGGCGGGGTAGGCAGGCGACTTTCCGAACGGGAGGCCAGCTTGTCGGACCGCATCACCGAAACCCTCGCCATCGACTTTGGCACCTCCAATTCCGCCGTCGCCGTGGTGGACCGGGGCCGCGTGTTCCGGCTGCCGCTCGAGGTCGGGCAGGACACGCTGCCGACGGCGGTGTTCTTTCCGGTAGGGGGCAAGATGAAGATCGGCACGCCCGCGGGCGAGGCGCTGATCGCGGGGGACGAGGGGCGGTATATGCGCGCGCTGAAAAGCGTGCTGGGCACCACGCTGTTTCACGAGGCCAAGCTCATCGGTGGCAAACGTCAGACAATTTCCGCCATCGTCACCGCCTTTCTCACCGAGGTCAAGACCCGGGCCGAGGCGATGACGGGGCTCACCTTCACTCGCGTCGTCTCTGGCCGACCCGTGCATTTCCACTCTGCCGACCCCGAACGCGACGCGCGCGCGGCCGAGGACCTCGCCGCCTGTTACCGCGCGGCGGGCTTCGAGCATGTCCGTTTCGTGATGGAGCCTGAAGCCGCCGCGCTTGCCAACCAGGGGGCCAACGACCCGGCCAAGCTGGGGCTTGTCGTCGACATCGGCGGCGGCACCTCGGATTTCACGCTCTTTCGCAACGGGGCCGAGAGGCCAGACATCCTCGCGAGCCACGGGATCCGGCTGGGCGGCACCGATTTCGACCAACAGGTCTCGCTCACCCATGTGATGCCGCTTCTGGGCCATGGCGGCGAACTGCGCCGCGAGTTTGGCCCCGGTCTCCTCCCCATGCCCAACGCGATCTACGTGGACCTCGCCACATGGGCGCGCATCCCCTTCCTCTACGCCCCCGAAACCCGGCGCGAGGTGAAGCACCTCGTGAAATACGCGGTGGAGCCGGAACGGCTTGAACGGCTGGAAACCGTGCTCGAGGACGAATTGGGCCATGACATCGCCTTTGCCGTCGAGCGCGGCAAGATCGCGGCCAACTCGCCGGACGGGCAGGCACGGATCGCGCTGGGTCTGGTCGAGCCGGGACTGGTGGCCGAGGTGACCCGCGCGTCCCTCGACGGCGCGTTGGCCGAGATGCAGAGCCGCCTTGAAGTGGCGGTGCGCGAAACGCTGTCTTTGGCCGGCGTGCAACCGGGCGAGGTGGGCACCATCGTCATGGTCGGCGGATCGTCCCTCATGTCACTGGTCGAAGGTGCGGCGACCGCCGTGATCCCCGACGCGCGCATCGCGCGGACCGAGGCGTTCACCGCAGTGATCGACGGCCTCGCGCTCGCCATCGAACGGCGGATCGGCGTCCCGGCCTGAGGGCCAAACCCACCGCAACCCTTGCCGCCCAACCCCGTGGTTGCTATGTGACCGGGCGACGTCAGAACAGGTGCCAAGATGCGGGCAGAGGCTCAGAACAACGTAGATGCGATCGAGAAATCGCTGAAGCTCCTTCGGCAGCGGATCGGCTGGGAGACCGCCGAGCACCGGCTCGAAGAGCTGAATGCGATGACCGAGAACCCGGAGCTTTGGAACGACCCCGATCGCGCGCAGAAACTGATGCGCGAACGCCAGGCGCTGGTCGGGGCCATGGACGGTTACAAGGACATGGCGCAGGAACTCTCGGATTCGATCGAACTCATTGAGATGGGCGAGATGGAAGACGACGCCGAGGTCGTGAAGGACGCCGAAAATGCGCTCAAGAAGCTGCGCGAAAAGGCGGCGCAGGCCGAGCTCGAGGCGCTGCTGAATGGCGAGGCCGACCCCAACGACAGCTTTATCGAGGTGCACTCGGGCGCGGGCGGGACGGAATCCTGCGACTGGGCGTCGATGCTCGCGCGGATGTATGTCCGGTGGGCTGAACAGCACGGCTACACGGTCGAACTGCAATCCACGACACCGGGCGAAGAGGCGGGGATCAAATCCGCGACCTACAAGATCTCGGGCCATAACGCCTATGGATGGCTGAAATCGGAGTCGGGCGTTCACCGGCTCGTGCGGATTTCACCCTACGACTCTGCCGCCCGTCGCCACACCTCGTTCTCGTCGGTCTGGGTCTACCCCGTGGTGGACGACAACATCGAGATTGACGTGCAACCCAACGATATTCGGATCGACACCTATCGCTCGTCCGGTGCCGGTGGCCAGCACGTGAACACCACCGACTCCGCCGTGCGGATCACGCACCTGCCCACGGGGATTGTCGTGACCTCGTCGGAAAAGTCGCAGCACCAGAACCGCGACATCGCTATGAAGGCGCTGAAATCGCGGCTCTATCAACTTGAACTCGACCGCCGCAACGCCGCCATCAACGAGGCGCACGCGGCCAAGGGCGAGGCGGGCTGGGGCAACCAGATCCGGTCCTACGTGCTGCAGCCCTACCAGATGGTCAAGGACCTGCGCACGGGATACGAGACCTCGGACACTCAAGGGGTGCTCGATGGTGACATTGACGGGCTGATGGCGGCAACGCTGGCCATGGACGTGTCGGGCAAGAGCCGGGCCGAGGCGAACGCGGACGATTGATTTATCAACCAGGTCCAAAGGCTTGAGGGGCGCGGTTCATGCCGCGCCCCAACTTTTTACTGGATCGGCAGCGCCTTGATATAGGCGGCGACCGCGGCGCGATCCTCGGGCGCGAGCGCCGCGAAGTTCTCGACCACCAGCGCCATGTGACCGCCCGCGCTGTCGAACTCCGGCGTGAAGCCCGACGACAGGTATTCCGCGATCTCGTCCGCGCTCCAGTCGAGCGTCACGAGGTCAGGGAAACTGCCGCGACCCGCCGGATTGGGCGCGCCAGACAGCCAGTCGGCGCCCGTCTTGAGCCCCCCGAGCGCATTCCTCGGCGTGTGACATTCCGCACAGTGCCCCATCGCCTCGACCAACTCACGCCCGCGTTCAAGTTCTGAGGTAAGGTCACCTTGCATCACCCAGTCATCGTTGAGGAAAAGCATCTTCCAGCCGCCGAGAGAGGCGCGGATCGAGAAGGGAAAGCCCACGTCATGGGGCAGCGACGGTGTCTCGTCGGCGGGGAGCGTTACCATGTAGGCGTGCAGGTCCACCACGTCCTGCGGGGTCATGTGGATATAGGCGCCATAGGGAAGCACGGGGTAGTAATGCTCGCCTTCGGGCGAGGTGCCGTGATGCAGTGCGTTCCAGAGGTCGAGGTCCGTCCAGCCGCCGATACCGGCGCTCTCGCTTTGCGAGATGTTGGGGGCGTGGAAGGTGCCGAAGTCCGAGGGGAAGGCTTGCCCGCCGGACAGCACGAGCTTGGCCTCGCCCGTCGCGCCCTCTGCCATGTGACAGGACGCGCAGCCGGAAGCGGTGAACACTATTTCGCCATGCGCGGGATCGGGCGTCAGCCCCGCCAGCACATCGGCGCCGTCCGCCTTGGGCCGGGTGATGAAGAGGCCCGCACCAATCGCGAGGGCGGCCACGATCACGAGGGTGAGAAGGACGCGCATGGAGTTTCCTTTCGTAAAAAACAAAAGGCCGGGACGATGGCCCCGGCCTTGTCCAAAGCTAGCAAACCCTATTCGGGTTCACGATAACTTTTGTGACAGTCGCCGCAGGCCCCGCCGAGCGGGCCGAAAGCGGCCTTGAGACTGTCGAGGCCTTCGCCCGCGGCGGCCTCCATTGCGACGGCGGCTTCGTTCAGCGCCACCGTCTTGGCGATCACGTCATCGGAGTTTTCCCAGATCGCGGGCAGGGCGCGCGACCCTTCGGCTTCGCCCGCCGCGGTGCCCGGCGCCCACATCGCCATGGCGTTGAGCGAGGACAGCTTGACGATGTTGCCCGCGGCTGCCGTTGCGGCCTCGGCGTCATAGTCCATCTTGTCCTGTGCCATGGCGCCAAGCGTGCCCAGGTTGAAGGCGTAAAGGTTCATCTGGGCATGGCGCGCCTTGACGGCAGGCGCGAGGTTTTCCTGCGCCACGAGCGGTGCTGAGGCGAGGCTGGCGGCGGCGAGGCCGATGAAAACGGTGTGGCGAAGGCGCATGGTTGATCTCCCGTTGGCTATTTGGCTGGACAAAAGCCTATCTGTTCAGGAATACGGGTGAAGTCGAAAAACACGCATTGGGTCTGTGCGAAATGAAACAGATGGATTGGGACGACCTGCGCTTCGTCCTCGCCGTGGCCGACGAGGGATCGCTTTCAGGGGCCGCGCGGGTGCTGGGGGTTAATCACGCGACTGTGCTTCGCCGGATCAACGGGTTCGAAGAGACGGTCGGCATGACGATCTTCGACCGGACCGCGCGGGGCTACCGGATCGCGCCCCGTCGCCAGCGCATTCTAGATGCCATGCGCGCGGTCGAGGACAGCGTCTTCGGGGTCGAGCGGGCGATGACGGCGGCGCGATCACCGCTTGCGGGCGTGGTGCGCGTGACCTCGACCGATTCCCTCTGCGTCTCGGTTCTCCCCCCGATCATCGCACAGATCGAAGCACAGGCGGAGGGGCTGCATGTGGAACTGTCCTCGCAAAACCTGCGATCAGACCTCGCCCGGCTCGATGCCGATATCGCGGTGCGCCCCGCCGCGTCGCTGCCGCCGGAGCTGTCAGGCACCGTGGCCGGGCAGCTTGGTCTTGCGGTCTATGCCGCACCCGGCGGCGGCACCCATTGGCTCGGGTTCTCAGGCACGCTGGCCGAAGCCTTCAGCGCCGAGCGCTTCGCGGACCTTGTCGGGGACGTGAAGGTCGGCGCGACTTCGGACAGTTTCGTGGTGCTTCGGGAAATGGCTGCGGCCGGGCAGGGGCGCGCGATCTTGCCCTGCGTGCTGGGCGACGGCGACCCGCGTCTCGTGCGTCTGGACGGCATGATGGCGCCCCTCGCTGTGGATATCTGGGTGGCGAGCCACGTGGACCTGGCCGAAGTGCCGCGCATTCGCGCCGTGCGCAACCTGATCGTGCGGGCGCTCGACCTCGACCGCGCGCGGCTTCTGGGGCCGTCCAATGCGGTGACGAACGGCTGATCCTGCTCGCCCAGCGGCTAGCGCGTGATCTTGCCTGACGGCGTGCCGTCCACGGTCAGCCACTCGGGCCAGCCGAAGATCCTGTCGATCCCGAACAGGACGAGGCAGATGGCCACGACGAGGAAGAACAGCCGCACCTGTTTCTCGCCGGGCGGATTGCGCGCCCATTTGGTCATGCGGATCATCTGGCGCGGGTTGAAGTTCATGGCCTAAGTCCCGCTCTCGCCGGTGAACCGGACCTTGCCGATATAGGGCAGGTTGCGGTTTCTTTGTGCATAGTCGATGCCGTAGCCCACCACGAATTCGTCGGGGATTTCAAAGCCGGTCCAGTCCGCCTTCACGTCCACCTCGCGCCGCGACGGTTTGTCGAGGAGCGCAATGGTGGACAGCTTTTTCGGGCTCCGGGTCTGCATGAGCGCGATCACATGCTTGAGCGTGAAGCCGGTGTCGACGATGTCCTCGACGAGCAGCACGTCGCGCCCCGCGATCTCGCCCCGCAGGTCCTTGAGGATACGCACCTCGCGCGAGCTTTCCATCCCGTCGCCATAGGACGAGGCCTCGAGGAAATCGACCTCGACCGGCAGGTCCAATTCGCGCACCAGATCGGCGATAAAAACGAAGGAGCCGCGCAGGAGCCCCACCACGACGAGCTTGTCGGTGTCGTGGTAGGCGGCCCGGATGTCGCGCGCGAGCGCCTCGATCCGCGCTGCGATCGCCTTGGCGCTGATCAACTCGTCGATCACGTAGGACTGCGGCATTTCGTTTTCCCGTGCGGACGGGCCCCCTTGCAATTCGGGGCCATCCTATGGAATTTGCGACCCGAGTCACGGGGTCAAAGAGACGCGCGGGGAAAAGAGCGGTTATGCCGACACATACGGAAAAGCGGGTGCTGCCCTATACGGCCGATCAGATGTATGCGCTGGTGGCCGATGTGGCGAAATACCCCGAGTTTCTGCCGTGGAATTCCGCCGCCCGCATCCGGTCGGTCACGCCCCAGCCTGACGGGACGGACGTGATGGAGGCCGATCTGGTGATCAGCTTCAAGGTCTTTCGCGAACGCTTCACGAGCCGCGTGGTGCTCGACGAGGCGGCGAAACGGATCGACACTGAATACCTCGACGGGCCGTTCAAATACATGAAGAGCTACTGGCAGTTCCGCGACACCGAGGGCGGCGTCGAGGTCGAGTTCTTTACGGATTTCGAGTTCAAGAACATTGTGCTCCAGAACCTGATCGGCGTGGTTTTCAATCAGGCCATGCAGCGCATCGTCGGCGCTTTCGAGGCACGGGCAAAAACGCTCTACGGATAAGAAAAGGCCCGGTCGAAACCGGGCCCTTCCTGTCTATTCGGCGTCCGCCGACCACCAGACTTCGGGCAGGAAGCCCTGCCAGTCGCCATACATCTGGACATGCTCGGGGAATTTCAGGTTCGCCCTGTGCGCGATGCGCGACACGTCGGCATACCAGATCGGGATCACGTAGCGGCCCGCGGTCAGCACCCGGTCGAGCGCCTTGGTCGCGGCCTGGCTGTCCTCACGGGTCTCGGATTCGAGCATCGCGGTGATCATCGCGTCGACGGCGGGGGATTTGATTCCCATCCAGTTTCCCGAGCCGTTGATGTCGGCGGCCTGCGATCCCCAGTAAAGCCATTGCTCGTTCCCCGGCGACAGCGAGACGGACCGCCAGTAGGTCGTCATGTCGAAATCAAAGTTGTCCGTGCGTTCCTTGTATTGGGCGGTGTCGACCGAAGTGATGGTCGGCGTGATGCCCACGCGCGCGAGCGCGCCGCGATACATCTCGACGATCTGGCGGTCACGGGTCGGATCGCGCGTCGCATTGGGGCTGATCAGGATTTCGAGCGGAAAGGCCTGACCCTCGGCATTGCGCAGGATGCCGTCCTGCGGCGTCCATCCGGCCTCGGAAAAGAGGTCGAGCGCGCGGGCCACCGAGGCGCGGTTGCGCTCGCTCGTGTCGCCCACGGGCAGGGCGTAGCCCTCGATCGTGCCGGGGGGCAGGTCGGCGGCGAAGGGGGCGAGAAGCTCGGCCACCTTACCCTGCGCCGGTTCGCCCACCGCCATGCCAAGGACGGAGTTCGAGAAATAGGACTGGATGCGTGGCTCGCGCCCGCCATTGAGGGTCTGATTGATGAACTCGAAGTTGAAGACCTCGATCAGCGCCTGCCGCACCCGCCAGTCGGCCAGATGCGGGCGGCGCGTGTTCATCGCCAGCCCCTCGATCCCCGTGGGACGCTGGTGCGGGATTTCCGACAGGACCACCTCGCCCGACTGCACTGCGGGAAAGTCATACTGCGTCGCCCAGCGTTCGGGGTTGGACTCGCGGTAGAAATCCGCCGCGCCCGCCTTGAACACCTCGAAGATCACGTCGCCGTCCACGTAGAAGTCGTAGCGGATCGTGTCGAAATTCGCCTGACCTTTCATGAAGGGCAGATCGGCCCCCCAGTAGTCGGGGTTGCGGGTCAGTTCGAGGTAGCGGCCCGGTTCGTAATCCCCGATGACATAGGGCGAGGACCCGATGGGGGCCTCGTCCAGCGAGGAATCGGCGAAATCCTTGCCCTCCCACTGGGCCTTTTTCAGGATCGGGCGCAGGCCCATGATGAGCGGTAGTTCGTAGTCCACCTTGTTGAACGTGAGCCGCACCGAGCGCTCCCCGGTCTGCTCCATGCTCTCGACCGCGTCCCATGCGCCCAGATAGCGAGGGTGCCCGACCGTCCCCAGCGTTTCGTAGGACCACATGACGTCCTCGATGGTCACCGGCGAGCCGTCCGAGAACCTGGCCTCTTCACGTAGGGTAAACTCGACCCATTCCCGGTTCGGCCCGGTCTCTACCGTTTCGGCAAGGAGACCGTAGAGCGTGAAGGGTTCGTCGTAGGACCGTCCCAGAAGCGATTCAAACAGCAGGTGCCGGAGTTGCCAGGGCGGGGTCCCCTTGGTGATCAAGGGATTGATCGAATCGAAGGTCCCCGATTCGGCGGAAACCAGCCTGCCGCCCTTCGGCGCGTCCGGATTGGCCTGCGGCAGGTGGTCGAAATCCGCGGGCAGGGCGGGTTCGCCATACATCGCGATGCCGTGCATGGGTTCAGCCTGCGCGAATGTGGCAAGGGCCGCCATAGTGGTGCCGAGCCCGAAAGCCCGCATATGTTGAACGATTTTATGCATCACGACCTGTTTCACCTGGGTCTGCCCCCTTTTTACCGGATTTTCGCCCAGCCTATGGGGCGAACCTTGCCTTTTCAAACTTTTAGCTTGGACTCTTTGCGCGCTCGCCCTATATTGAGGGCACTGCTCGATAGGTTTCTTGCCTGTATGAAACCTGCCTCAATGACTGAACGCCGGCCTTGTGCCGGCGTTTTTTTTGGTCCGGACTTGGTTCCCATCTCACAAGATCCCGTGGATGAGCTTGGCCGCGATGGCGAGCATCGTGACCCCGATGATCGTGTCGAGCACCCGCCACGCGCCGGGCCGAACCATGACGGGCGCGAGCAGCCGCGCGCCATATCCTAGCGAAAAGAAGAACACGAAGGACGCAATCACCGCGCCCGCGCCAAAGACCACGCGCTGGCTCCAGTCGTCGTATTGGGTCGAGACTGCGCCGATCAGTCCGAGCGTGTCGAGATAGACATGCGGGTTGGCCCAAGTGAAGGCGGCTGCGATGGCGATGGTGCGGCCAAGACTCTGCGCCTGTCCGGCGATCTTCATCGCTTCACCCCCGCGCCAGGCCGCGCCCAGACGGGTCAGCCCGTAGACGACCAGAAACGCGGCACCGGCCAGCGACATGACGAGGGGCAGCCAGGGCAGCGCCTCGGTCAAGGCGCCGAAGCCCGCGACCCCGGCGGTGATGAGCAGGGCATCCGACGCCGCGCAGAAGAGGCAGAGCCAGAACACATGTGAGCGCAGCAACCCCTGCCGCAGGACAAAAGCGTTCTGTGCCCCGATGGCGAGGATCAGGGAGAACCCGGTGGCAAAGCCCGTGAACGCAGGCGACAGATAAGGCGCTAAACTGGTCATCCGCGCCTTATGCCCGCGTCAGGGCTTCTGCACCATATCGACTTCGAGACTCTCGCCCACGGTCACCGTGCCCTTTTCCCGGTTGGGATAGACGAGACCCGCCGAAATGATGAGCTTGGCCGCATCTTCGACCGTCATGTCGAGGATGATGCACTCTTTGCGCTTGACGAAGAGAAGGAAGCCCGAGGTCGGGTTCGGTGTCGTGGGCAGGAACACCGACAGGATATCGTCCTCCTGCGGAAACTTCTCCTGTATCTCGCCCTTGGCCTTGGTCGAGACAAAGGCGATGGCATAGGTCCCGTCGCGTGGGTACTGGACGAGACAGGCCTGATCGAACTTGCTGTCTGTCTGGGCAAAGATCGTCTCTGCGATCTGCTTCACGCCGCCATAGACGGACGACAGGATCGGGATACGATTGAGCAGGCTTTCGGCCCAGGCGATGAAACGGCGCCCGAAGAAACCCTTGGCAATCGACCCGACGATCGTTGTGAAGATCAGAAAGACGATGACCCCGGCGCCGCGCACGTTGAAGGTGGCGTTCTCGCCAAAGACCATGACGAACCACGACCGTTCGCCTAGGTAGCGCTGGATGAGCATGTCGGGGTGGTAGCTTTTCGGGATGAAGGGCAGCACCCAGCCATCGATCCAGCCGATGATCGTCCAGATCAACCAGATGGTGATCGCCACGGGGGCGACGACGATGAGACCGGTTAGGAAATTGCGGCGCAGTGCCCCGAACCGACCACGCTTTTTCTTGGCAGAGGGGTCGAGGTTGTTGATCTTGGCGTTCATCTGGGGTCCCGGTCCGGCGTTGTCCACGATATCTATGTATGGCCCAACGTGGGAACAATGATCGGGTTCAACCTACCCGCGAGGTTTCTTCTTTTTCCGGCGCGGAGGGGCGATTGTCGCCCGGCTCCCGAACGACTACCGGCCCAGGGCGCTGAATGCGCGGGCGATGGCAGCCCCCAGACGCGCATTGTTGCGCACGAGCGCGATATTGGCGTCGAGCGAGGCACCTTGGGTCGCGTGGAAGATGTGGTCGAGCAGGAAGGGCGTGACCTCCTTCGCGGTGATGCCCTGTTCCTCTGCCGCGGCGAGCGCGTCCTCGATCACCGGTATCATCACCTCGCGGGGGATCTCGAAATCCGCCGGGATCGGGTTCACGACAAGCTGCCCGCCGTCCAGTCCAAAGGGTTCGGCCCGCAGCATCGCGGCGCGGGCGATGGTGGCGGGGTTGTCCATCCGAAGCGGCGCCTTGATCCCCGAGGATCGCGACCAGAAGGCCGGAACCTCGTCCTGACCATAGGCAATGACCGGCACGCCCTGGGTTTCCAGAACTTCGAGCGTCTTGGGAATGTCGAGGATCGCCTTCGCGCCCGCCGCGACCACCGTCACCGGGGTCTTGGCAAGTTCCAAAAGGTCCGCCGAGATGTCGAAGCTCGTTTCCGCCCCGCGATGGACGCCACCGATCCCGCCGGTGGCAAAGACATGGATGCCCGCGAGCCGGGCGGCGATCATGGTGGCAGCGACCGTGGTCGCGCCGTTCCCGCCCTGCGCCATGCAGGCTGCCAGATCCGCGCGGGAAAGCTTGGCCACGTCCTTGGCCTGCGCCAGCGTTTCGAGCTCGTTGTCGGTCAGCCCGATGTGCAGCACGCCGCCCAGCATCGCTATGGTGGCGGGCACGGCACCCTCGGCGCGGATGTCGTCCTCGACCTGACGCGCGGTCTCGACATTCTGGGGGTAGGGCATCCCGTGGGTGATGATCGTGCTTTCCAGCGCGACGACCGGGTCGCCGTCTCTCAGCGCGGTTTCGACCTCGGGGGCATAGGCGATACGGTCCATCAGTTGGCGTCCTCTCCGGAAACATAGCGGGCGGCGGCGGCCAGCGCGCGGGTCAGCGCGTCCTGCACGGCAGCGCCCGACAGATCGGCGGCGATATGGGCCGCCATGAAGGTGTCGCCCGCGCCGGTGACGCGGGACTGTCTGACGGCGGGTGGCCGTGCGGTGATCGCCCCGCGTTTGTCGGCAAAGGCGGCGATCCCGGCCCCGTCGGTGACGAGCGCCCGCGCGGCGCCCTTGGCGACCAGCGCCTCAGCAGCGTGGGCCGCATCGTCAAAGACGTCGCCGGTGATGAGCCCTGCCTCTTCGCGGTTGACATAAAGCGTCACGCCCGGATGCCCCAAGAGCGGGATGAGCCGCGTCGCCTTGCCGGGGCTCGCGGGGGCCACGCGCAGGTCCGCGGCGGCAAAGGCCGGGTGCTGCGCGATGTCGGCGAGAAGCACCTCGGTCAGGTTGCCGTCGAGCGCGATGGCACCGGGGTAGGGGGCTGCGTTGGATCCAAGGCGCCCGTCGAAGAGCGGGGCCAGGATGCGGTCCCCGGCGGCTTCGAGCGAATAGGCGTCGCACATGGCGGCCACGAGCCCCGCGTGATCCTCGATCGCGACATAGGTGTCGGTGGGCAGGCGCGCGTCGCGCAGGAGATGATCGGTGACGAGCTCCATCCCGTCGCAGGCCGCCACCAGTTCGTCCCCGGCGGGATCGGTGCCCACGACCGACAGGAGCGCGGGCGTCAGATCGAAGCGTTTCAACGTCATCGCGATATTGAGCGCGACGCCCCCCGGAATACGGGTTATCAGGCCGGGCACATCGTTGCCGTGACGCATCGACCGGTCGGTGCGCCCGATAACGTCCCAGAGGACCGAGCCGATACAAAGGATGTCAGGTGAGCCGTTCATGTCCTGCTTTCAGCACGCGGGGCAGGGGACTGCAATAGGCGGGCGAGCACGCCACCGGGGTGAGAACCAGCAAAGGGGTTGCAATACCCCCAAAACCCGTCTATGCGGCGCACACTTCACAGGCGGGGTCGGGCCCTGCGGGGAGACATCCCGCAAAGGTCCACCGGTTGGGAAGGGTGATACGCATCACCTGACCCTGAAGCCCCGCTCAGGCGCAAACCGGAAAGGAACATGGACATGGCGCTCCCCGAATTTTCCCTGCGTCAGCTGCTCGAGGCTGGCGTTCACTTTGGTCACCAGACGCAACGTTGGAACCCCCGTATGGGCGAGTTCATCTACGGTGAGCGTAACGGTATCCACATCTTCGACCTGACCCAGACCGTCCCGATGCTCGATCAGGCGCTCAAGGTCATTCGTGACACCGTTGCGAAAAACGGCCGCATCCTGTTTGTCGGCACCAAGCGTCAGGCGCAGAAGCCGATCGCGGAAGCTGCCGAGAAATCCGCCCAGTACTACATGAACCACCGCTGGCTCGGTGGCACGCTGACCAACTGGCAGACCGTGTCGCAGTCGATCAACCGTCTCAAGGAAATCGACGAGAAGCTCGCCTCGGGTGCCGAAGGCCTCACCAAGCGTGAGCGTCTGTCGATGGAACGCGATCAGGCCAAGCTGGAAGCCTCGCTCGGCGGGATCCGCGAGATGGGCGGTCTTCCCGACCTCATCTTCATTATCGACGTGAACAAGGAAGACCTCGCGATCCTCGAAGCCCAGAAGCTGGGCATCCCGGTCGTGGCCGTCGTCGATACCAACTGCTCGCCCAAGGGCGTGGATTACATCATCCCCGGCAACGACGACGCGGCCCGTGCGATCCAGCTTTACTGCGATCTCGCCGCCCGTGCCGCGCTTGATGGCATGTCGGGCCAGCTCGAAGCCGCCGGCATCGACGTCGGTGCGCTTGAAGAGACCTACGCGGAAGAAGCGCTCGCCGAAGACGCCAACGCCTGAGACGGACCGGCCCGAGGCCGACTGTCACATTGCTGATATCGGGGGCGTGTTAAGCGCCCCCGGACGCAATCCAAACAATATCCCAAGAGGAGAACCAAGATGGCGATTACCGCTGCACAGGTTAAAGAACTCCGCGAAACTTCCGGCGCGGGCATGATGGACGCCAAGAAGGCGCTGACCGAAACCAATGGCGACATGGACGCCGCCATGGACTGGCTGCGCACCAAGGGTCTCGCCACCGCCGCCAAGAAATCGGGCCGCACCGCCGCCGAGGGCCTCGTCGCTGTCGCCGTGTCCGGTGGCAAGGGTGTCGCCGTCGAGGTGAACTCGGAAACCGACTTCGTCGCCAAGAACGCCGACTTCCAGGGCATGGTCGCGAAAATCGCTGCTGCCGCTCTGAACGTCGCCGACGTGGACGCACTGAAAGACACGCAGGTTGACGGCAAAGCCGTGTCCGAGATGATCACCGACGCCATCGCCAAGATCGGCGAAAACATGGGCGTGCGCCGCATGGCCGCCGTGTCGGGCGAAACGGTCGTGTCCTATGTCCACAATGCCGCTGCTGACGGCATGGGCAAGATCGGTGTTCTCGTCGCTTTGAACGGTGGCTCGGAAGAGTTCGGCAAGCAGGTCGCGATGCACGTCGCCGCCGCGAACCCGGCGTCGCTGTCGGAAGCCGACCTCGACCCGGCCGTGGTGGAAAAAGAGCGTCAGATCCAGATCGACATCGCGCGTGAGTCCGGCAAGCCGGAAGCCGTCATCGAGAAGATGATCGAAGGCCGCATGAAGAAATTCCTGGGCGAAGTCACGCTGCTGGGCCAGAACTTCGTGATCAACCCCGACCTGACCGTGGCCGCCGCCGCGAAAGAAGCCGGGGCCGAGATCGTCGGTTACGTCCGCATGGAAGTCGGCGAAGGCATCGAGAAGGTCGAAGAGGACTTTGCCGCTGAAGTCGCGAAAGCGATGCAGGGCTAAGATACCGGACAGGCGGATCGGGGCAGGGCTTCGATCCGCGGACCATTTGAAACGGCGTGCCGCAGGGCGCGCCGTTTTCCGTTTCTGGGACAGGTGCGATGGTCGGGCCCCTATGCCGGATCAGACGCGCTGGAGGACAGGCGTTTCGTGAGCGGGATGAGGCAATCCCGTAATTGCGAGCGCCCCATCCCCGTTCCCTGGCATAAGCCACCACTCACGGAACGGCGCGATGATCAGCGATTCATTGCTGATACGCCAGTATGGTTTTCCTTACTGTGTCGATGCGTTGCGAGGGCGCTACGCCTCGGCCTCCTCCTCGTCCGTCTCGTTGATGAAGGACCGGAGCGACTCCGTCGCCTCGCGATTGGGACCGAAGCTCGGGGGCTGCGAGGTGCTGACATACATCTGGTTGAGAAAGGTCAGCTTCGCGATGGCCTGAGCGGTGGTCTCGACCACGAGTTTCTCGCGCGCGACCCGCAGGTGCTTCTCGATCGTCGGCACAGAGACACCCATGATCGTCGCGACGTCCTGGTTTGATTTGCCGAGCGCAACCCATTCCAGAACCTCCATCTGTCGCCGGGACAATTTCGTGCGCGCCGTGTCGATGGGCAGCGAGGCGAACTTGAGATGCGCGAGATTGCAGATTACTTCGATTTCCTCGCCGTGGCGCGCCCAGGTGTCGTCCAAGTCCTGTTGCGTGAGGCCGCGCTTCCCGGTCAGGGCGAAAAGCGCGTAGGACCGGGGCGACGGGGTAGGGATCGCGACAGTGTATCCGGCCGTCACACCCATCGCGATGTTGAAGGCGACAACCTCGCGCTCCTGCGGCCTGAGGTCCTGGGGCTTCTTCCAGATCTGCCCCCAAGAGCAAGAACCTGACCTGTTCTCCTGCACCCAGCGGGTAAGCGGCGCGTCCAGGAACATGCGATCCCCGATGAAGCGCTCGAAATAATCCTTGTCGTGACTGGTGAGGAAGAGCGCGTCCTCGAGCGGGCCAACGCCGCTCGGCGTTGCAAAGCGCGTGAAGCCATAGATCAGTCTGTCGAAGCCGTAGGCGGATAACTCGACGCACAGCAAGTTCCAGACCTGTTGCAACGTCGTCGCCCGCACCAGCGGTCCGGCGAATGCCAGCATTCCAACCCTTTCACCCTGGATCGGAGCCTCTTGCGGGCTCATGGTCCTGTCGATCGTTTACAACATTCAAGGTGGCATGGGCCGGGTTGTCGAGAGGAATCCTCTCCAAGTTGCAAAAAATTGCGGATTGCAATGAATTCTGCGCAAGGCTGAACGAAACCTGCACCAAGGTTGCAACTTATTTTACATAATACTGATTATGCGTGTAGAAGACACGGCGCGCGGTCAGCCCAAAGCATATCCCGTGCCGCGCACCGTGCGCAGAGGATCTTCCCCCCCGTCGCGGCACAGCGCCTTGCGCAACCGGCCCACATGCACATCCACGGTCCTCGTGTCGACATAGACTTCGCGCCCCCAGACACGGTCCAGAAGCTGCTCGCGGCTCCAGACCCGACCGGGCTTCTCCATGAAAGTCGTCAGCAGCCGAAATTCGGTCGGCCCCAGTTTGACCGGATCGCCGCCGCGCGTCACGCGGTGCGTCTCGCCGTCCAGCACGATGTCTTCGTACGTGAGCTGCTGGCCCACACTCGCTGGTCGCGTGCGCCGCAGTTGCGTGCGGATACGCGCCATAAGCTCCTGAACCGAAAACGGTTTCACCATGTAGTCATCGGCGCCGGTCTCGAGCCCGCGGACCCGGTCCATCTCGTCCGAGCGCGCCGAGAGCATGATCACGGGAATATCCACCGAGGCCTTGCGCGACTTCACGCGGCGGCAGATCTCGATCCCCGAGACGCCAGGCAACATCCAATCAAGCAGGATCAGATCCGGCCCGATTTCCTCGACCAGCACGAGCGCATCATCGCCGTTCTCGGCAATCGACACGTCGTAGCCTTCTGACGCGAGGTTGTAACGCAGGATCTCCCGCTGTGCCGGTTCATCTTCCACCAGCAAAACCAGAGGCTTGTCCGTGCTCATTCATCTGCCTCATCAAGCGCTTCCGAGAACTTGTAGATCGACTGGTTGTCCTTGGGCCGCGGATCTTCGGGCATCTGGCCAGTCGCGAGATAGATCACCTGATCGGCGACCGAGGTCACGTGGTCGCCCATCCGTTCGATGTTCTTGGCAATGAAATGCAGGTGCATACAGGCGGTGATGTTTCGCGGGTCTTCCATCATGAAGGTCAGGAACTCGCGAAACAGCGCGTTATACATCTGGTCGACTTCGAGATCGCGGTGGCGCACATCGTCCGCGAGTTTCGCGTCACGCCGGATATAGGCGTCGAGCGCATCGTTGAGCATATGTTCAACTTCACGCGCCATCCGCTTGATTGCGCTCGTGGAATCCCCGATGGGCTGCATGTGCGACAGCACTTCCGTGCGCTTGGCGAGGTTCTTGGCATAGTCCCCGATCCGCTCGAGGTTGCCCGCGATCTTCATCACCGTCAGCACGGTGCGCAGATCGCTCGCGATCGGCTGGCGCATGGCGATGACCTGCGCGCATTGGGTGTTGATCATGTCCTCGAGGTCATCGACCTTGGCGTCGCCCTTGCGCACGGCGTCCGCAAGCTCGAGGTCGCGCGCCTTCAGCGCCTTGGCGCTGTCGCGGATGGCGGCTTCGACAAGCCCGCCCATCTTCATCACGAGGGCCTGAACGGCTTCCAGATCCCGGTCAAAGGCCGAGGCGATGTGTTGGCTGTGATCGCTCATCTGTTCTGCTCCTTACCCGATCCGCCCGGTGATGTAGCTTTCCGTCCGGGGATCATGGGGGTTCGTGAAAATCTGGTTGGTGTCGCCGTATTCCACGAGGTTGCCCAGGTGGAAGAACGCGGTCTTCTGGCTCACCCGTGCCGCCTGCTGCATCGAGTGAGTCACGATGATGACCGAGTAGTTGGCCTTGAGCTCGTCGATCAGCTCCTCGACCTGCGCGGTCGCGATGGGGTCCAGTGCCGAACACGGCTCGTCCATGAGCAGAACCTCGGGTTCCGTGGCCACGGCGCGTGCGATGCAAAGCCGCTGCTGCTGGCCGCCCGAAAGCCCCGTCCCCGGCGCATCGAGGCGGTCCTTGACCTCGTTCCAGATCGCGCCGCGGCGGAGCGATTTCTCGACGATCTCGTCAAGCTCGGCCTTGTTGCGGGCCAGCCCGTGGATGCGCGGGCCGTAGGCCACGTTGTCGTAGATCGACTTGGGGAACGGGTTCGGCTTTTGAAACACCATGCCCACCTTGGCACGCAGTTGCACCGGATCCACCTTGGGGTCGTAGATGTCTTCGCCGTCCAGAAGGATGTCGCCCTGCACGCGGCAGACGTCGATGGTGTCGTTCATCCGGTTGAGCGAGCGCAGGAAGGTCGATTTCCCGCAGCCCGACGGTCCGATGAAGGCGGTGACGGTCTTGTCGAGGATGTCGACGTTCACGTCCTTGATGGCGTGGTTGTCGCCGTAATAGACCTGCACGTCGCGGGCCGAGAATTTGGTCTGCATCGCGTCCACCCCGATCTTGTCTTCGATATTGTCTTTCATCATAGGAACTCCCCGCTCCTTTTGTAATGGGGCGCGCTTACCAGCGGCGCTCGAACCGGCGGCGCAGGATCACCGCGATGATGTTCATGGTCATGAGGAACAGAAGCAGGATGATGATCCCGCCCCATGCGCGTTCGTAGTAGGCCGGATCGGCCCGTTTCGCCCATTCGTAGATCTGGGCGGGCATGGCCGAGTTGGGGCTGAGGAACCCGTCCGCGAACCCGTCCGGGTAGTTGGAGGCGATGTAGCCGACCATCCCGATGAGAAGCAGAGGCGCGGTTTCTCCAAGCGCCTGTGCCAGCCCGATGATCGTGCCCGTGAGGATGCCCGGCATGGCGAGCGGCAGAACGTGGTGGAACACCGTCTGCGTCTTCGACGCCCCGATGCCAAGGGCTGCCTCGCGGATTGACGGTGGCACGGCCTTGAGAGCGGCGCGCGTCGAGATGATGATCGTCGGCAGCGTCATGAGCGTGAGGACGAGGCCGCCCACCAGCGGCGCCGACTGCGGCAGATGCACGAACTGGATGAACACGGCGAGGCCAAGGATACCGAAGACGATCGACGGCACGGCGGCGAGGTTCGAGATGTTCACCTCGATGATATCCGTAAGCCGGTTCTGCTTGGCAAACTCCTCGAGGTAGATCGAGGCAGCGACACCGATGGGTAGCGACAGCGCGAGCACCACGAGCATCATGTAGAGCGACCCCAGCATCGACACCCCGATCCCCGCCTGTTCGGGGCGGCTTTCTGACGCGTCCGCACCGGTGATGAAGCTCCAGTTGAAGCTCTTGTGAAGCGTGCCGGCCGCTCTCAACTCATCCACGAGGTCGAGGTGAGCGGGGCTGATGTTCTTGTCCCGCTCGACGCTGCCCCTGGTCACCCGGCCCTTGAGGTATCCGTCCACGCGCGAGCTTGCGAGCACCTCGAAGCTGGCGGTGGTGCCGACAAGCTCGGGATTGGCGAGCACCCGATCGCGCACCTGAGCGGCGGCGGAGGCGGAGAGAAGCTGAGACAGGTCCTTGGCGTCCTCGAAGGGGTTCGCGATCCCCTGCTCTTCCAACGCCGCCGCCATGGCGTCGTTGATGAGCGGGTTGTAACCAAAGGTCGACACCTTGGCCATTTCTTCGGGATCGCGGTTGCCGGATTTGTCGAGCGTCTCGGCCGGCAGCGTGATCTCGAGCGTGATGAAGGTCTGCTGGAACGCAGGAACGCCGCGCGAGATGATCGTGGTCAGGAGCGCCACGAGAAAGAACAGGCCGATCCCGATGGCCACCATGCCGTAGATGCGAAAACGTTTCTCGGCGGCGTTGCGTTTCTTGGTCCGCGCATCGGGGCGCAGGATCGACGATCCGCCTGACGCGCCGAAGGCTCCGGGGGTGATGTCGGTCATTCGTATTGCTCCCGGTATTTGCGCACGATGTAGAGCGCGAGGACATTGAGGCCGAGGGTCACGACGAAGAGCGTCATGCCGAGGGAAAAGGCGACCAGCGCCTCGGGGCTGGCGAAATCGGCGTCCCCGGTCAGCTGGCTCACGATCTTGGCAGTCACCGTCGTCATCGCCTCGAAGGGATTGAGTGACAGCCGTGCGGCGGCCCCTGCCCCGAGCACGACGATCATCGTCTCGCCGATGGCGCGGGAGGCGGCCAGAAGGATGGCGCCCACGATGCCCGGTAGCGCGGCGGGCAGCACCACCTGGCGGATCGTTTCCGATTGGGTCGCGCCAAGACCGTAGGAGCCGTCGCGCATCGCTTGCGGCACGGCGTTGATGATGTCGTCCGACAGCGACGAGACGAAGGGGATGAGCATGATGCCCATCACGAGGCCCGCGGTCATCACCGCCGTGCCACCCCGCATCCAGCCCACGCCCAGCAGCCCGCCGTCGCCAAAGACATCAAGCAGCAGCGGCCCGACCGTGAGCAGCGCGAAGAGACCGTAGACGATTGTCGGGATGCCCGCGAGCACCTCGAGCAAGGGCTTTGCGACCGCGCGAAGCTTGGGACCGGCGTATTCCGACAGGTAGATCGCGGCGAAGAGCCCGATGGGCACTGCCACGGCGAGGGCGATCAGCGAGATGTAGAGCGTGCCCCATAGAAGCGGCAGGATACCGAGCGACGATCCCCCGCCGAAGGACGGCGACCAGGTGGTGCCGAAGAAAAACTCGTCCGCCGGGTAGAGCTGGAAGAAGTTGATGGTGTTGAACAGGAGCGACAGCACGATCCCGACCGTGGTCAGAATGGCGATCAGCGCGGCGGAGATCAGGAGGACCAGAACCCCCTTCTCGACCCGGTTGCGCGCGCGCAACTGCCCATTCGTGCCCATGTAGGCGTACAGGAACCCGGCGACCGCGACGATCAGCACGAGGCCCGTCATGATCCAGTGGCCGGTGTTGGTTTTGGCGCGGTAGGCTTGGGCGGCGTTCAGCACCTCGGGTCCGACCTCGGACCCGATGGCGACACCGACGCCCGCGAGCATCTCGCGCACATTGGCCGTGCCCGCGTCGAGACTGCGTGCGTCATCCGGCGTCATCACGCCCCGGTCCACGGCCACGTCGAGGCCTTGGGCCACGCGGCTCACGTCCGACATGATGAGCGATAGGGCGCCTGTGTCGTCATACATGGTCGAAGGGATCATCCCCTTGACCTGCTGGGTGATGACGATCGGTTGCGCCACGACCCAGACGGCCAGCAGCAGCACGGCCGGCACGAAGGCCAGCATCGCCACGTTCAGGCCGTAGAAGTTCGGCAGCGAATGGAGCTTGCGCACATCGTCGACCGACCCCACGGCGCGCGCACGCCCCATGATGTAGCCGGCGGCTGTCAACGCAACGACGATGGCGAGAAGGATAAGGGGGGACATCGGCTTTCCGGTTTCTGGTCCGTCGAGCGGTCGCCGCGGTCACGGCGTCGTCACGGATCTTGAGGATGTCTGAACGGCGCGAACGTATTTTTCGTGGAAAAGGTCGGTGCGAGCTGCCCCGCACCGACCCTCATCATCAACGATGAACCTTAGTTCATGGTCTCTTCGTTGGCGATCATCGCTTGCGTCGCGGCGAGCTCGGGGTCCGACACGAGGCCATACTGGGCGAGCGGGCCGGAGGGGCCGGCGATTTCGTCCGCCACGAAGAACTGGGCGAATTCTTTCAGGCCGGGGATCACGCCGATGTGGGCCTTCTTGATGTAGAAGTAGAGCGGACGCGACACCGGGTAATCGCCGGCGGCGATGGTCTCGGTCGTGGCTTCCACACCGCCCATGGTCGCGGTCTTCAGCGTGTCGGTGTTGTTTTCGTAGAAGGCGAGGCCGAACACGCCGATCCCGTTCGGGGTCGCGTCGATGCGGGCCAGCGTCTCGGTGTAGTCGCCGTCGATGTCGACCGATTTGCCATCGGTGCGCACCGCCATGCAGGCGCCTTCGGCGTCGTCTTCCGACATGCCGGCGGCAACCATGGCTTCCATCGCGCCGCTGTCTTCACAGCCCTGCAGCATCACCTTTTCTTCGAACACTTCACGGGTGCCGTGCTTGGTGCCCGGGATGAAGGCGGCGATTTCGGCGTCCGGCAGATCGGCGTTGAACTCGTTCCAGTTCATGTAGGGGTTATCGACGAGTGCGCCGTCCACGAGGACCTGCGCGCCGAGCGCGTTGAAGATGTCGGCGGGTTCGAAGGCGGTGAACTCGGGGCCGTCGATCTGCGAGGCGAACACGATGCCGTCGTAGCCGATGCGCACTTCGATGATGTCGGTCACGCCGTTGGCGGCGCAGGCTTCGACTTCGCTGTCCTTGATGGCGCGCGAGGCGTTTGCGATGTCGATGGTGTTTTCACCCACGCCTTCGCAGAACCGCTTGAGGCCAGCCGACGAGCCGCCCGATTCCACGACCGGGGTCGGGAAGTCGAAGTTTTCGCCAAAGGCTTCGGCAACGATCGAGGCATAGGGCAGAACGGTCGAGGACCCGGCCACCTGGACCTGATCACGAGCAACGGCAACACCGGTGGTGGCGGCAGCGATCGCCAGGGTCGAGGCGGTCAGTTTCGCAAAAGTCATCAGTTTCTCCTGTTACGGTTTTGCGTAAGGGGCGAGGGCGTGTCCCCCGCTGTCCTGACGCTGTGGCCTAAGGTGAGTCTGCGATGGTTATGCGACAGTCTTGTAACAGCTTTGTAACGATGTCCAAATCGTCTGTGGAGAAGTCAGGACTTCGGAAGAAGCACGCTGAAACGGCTCCCCTGCCCCGGCTGGCTCTCGATCCTCAGACGGCCCCGATGGCGGTTCAGGATGTGTTTCACGATGGCAAGCCCCAGCCCGGTGCCGCCCATCCCGCGCGAGCGGTGGCTGTCCACGCGGTAAAAGCGTTCGGTCAGACGGCCAAGATGCCGCTCGTCGATCCCCTCGCCCTTGTCGGCCACGCTGATCTGGACCCCGGGACCGCGCAGGCGCGGATCGTCAGGCAGGTCTTCGACCGACACGTCCACCGCCCCGCCGGAGCCGCCGTATTTGATCGCGTTTTCGATGAGATTGGTAAAGACCTGCGTGATCTGGTCGGGATCAGCTGGCAGGAACACGGGCCGCTCTGCCCCGGTCACGGTGAGTGTGACACCCTTTTCCACGGCCAGGTTGCGCAGGGACCGCGCCGCGCTTTCCACCAGTTCGGCGATGTCCACGTCCTCGGTCGGACGCAGGCGTTCGAGGTCCTCGACCTTGGCCAGCGACAAAAGATCGTCGACGAGCCGGTTCATCCGCCGCGCCTCGCGCTCCATGATCTCGAGAAAGGTCTCCCGCGCGGCGGCATCGTTCCTGGCCGGGCCGCGCAGGGTCTCGATGAAGCCGGAAATGGCGGTGAGCGGCGTGCGCAGCTCGTGGCTCACGTTGGCCACGAACTCGGACCGCATTTCACCCGCCTCGGTCTGGGCTGTAAGGTCCAAGAAGGTCAGCAGGAGCCCCCCGGTCTCGATGGGCGCGATGGTGACGTCGAACACCCGTTCACGTGCGCCGGTGGCGACGGCCACATGCCTTCCCTTGCGCGAGGATCGGGTCGCCATCGCTTCTTCGATGGGATTGATGAGGTCGGGCTGGCGAAACAGGGTCGCCGCCTGCCGCCCGACGGTCTGGTGGCCAAAAAGCGCAAGCGCCCCCTCGTTCATCGCCGTGACCCGTTCCGTCCGGTCGATCACGGCACAGGGCACCGGGAGGGCGCGGATCAGCGTTTCTGGTGTCATGGGTCCTCGGCGCATCCTGGGCGGTGAGCGGGATTCGGTCGGCTGAAACCGACGCTCCGCACCCGCGTCTTGTCGCGCGGAGAGTGTGAGCGATTGCTCGGGCTGTAAAGGCCCGGGAGAACGAACTGTGTAATGCCCGGTTCATTTATCATCTTTGCAAACGCATGTATTCGACCTATAACAACCCTTGCGTGAAAGTGGGCAGAGACCGATCCGGCAAAGACATTCGTCTGGGGATCGAAATGGGACAGGTTCGACGAAACTACCTTGAAATGGACAAGGCCCGATGTGCGGACCCCAACAGGGCGGTCCTGCGGATCCTTGCCATCGGCCCGGCGCGTCGGGAGGATGAGGACGCGAGCCTCGTGCGTATTCCGGGCACAGAGTTTCTGCCCTTCGCGCAACTTACCGCGGAACGGATCCACGACCTGGAACCGGACGTGGTGATATCGCCGCTCGTGACACAACAATTCGATTGCCTGGAGGTCGCCTTCCTGCTGACGGAAGCGGGCTACAGGGGCCGGTATCGTGCCCTGGCAGCCATGTTGCCCCGGCCCGACATGGTTCGGCGCGAAGTGCGGTCGAGTTTTCCCGAGATTGACTTCGACGTCGTGCTCGTCGGCCCGGCGGCGCGCTCGGCAGGAAACTGACAGCGACGGGCCGGGTGCGGGGTAGAGGACGCGGACCGGGTCCTCAGTAGATCAGGTCCTGCCCTTCATCCCCGACCCGGTCGTAGTGACGTTCCAGCGCCCCCAGCGCGATACGCAGGACGATTTTCCCAGACCGGGCAGGATAATCGAGCTTCGCCTCGATGGTCTCCATCCCGTCCTCGAGGCAGCACGACAGCAGCACCGTTTCCGCCAGTTCCGGACCGAGTGCCCTGAGCGCCCGATCGAGGCTTTCATGCGCCACGACATGGCGTGCCTTCTGTCGCACGAGATTGCCCTCGGACCGGCCCGTATCGACGGGGTAGGCTCCGGTCAGGAGCCGCCCGAGATCATCACCGATCGCCCCCCCTGCCCGCGCGATTTCGTAGCTTTCCCGGAACCGTTCCGCCGCCCGCGTCATCGCCTGCGTGAGGAACGGGTCTCCGCCCGACCGCTTGCGCCTCGCCAAGACCCGAAGCGGTGCCTCGCTGCCCGCGCTGCGCAACTTGGTCTTGCGGATCTCCTTGGGCTCGCCACCGCGCATCAATTCCTGCGCGCCAAGCCGACGCGACTCGGCCCCCGCAAGGCGGCGCTGGAACTCTGCGCGCCCCGGCGTCGTGATGCGATACCGGGAGAGTCGACCAGACACATCTCCCGCGATCCATTCGTTGACCGCCATTTGTTCCGCAACCTGCCGGGTGACGACGGCCTTGCGGACCGGGCGGTCGTCGTCATAGGCCCCCTTGCCCACGACCACCGCATCCTCGACCCCTTCGGCAATGACGAGCAACGCGCCGGGGTCCGCGAGCGCCCGCAGGGCCCGCAGGATGTCGCGATCAAGGGTCGCGTGGTCGATGTCGTCTGTCAGAAACGCATGTGCCGTCTGGGACATGGCCGGAGCCTCCGTCTGGGCGGAAGGACGACCCGTCTGGGTCCGGTTTCGCAACGAGGCACCAAGCGCATGGATCGCGCGGGCCGCCAGGGGTTCGTCGCGCAGGGCCCCCGCGCGCCTCACCTGCCGCAGGACGGTCGAGGCATGGCATCCCTCCTGCGCGGCAGTTGGCCTGAGACTTGTCCCTGCCTCGGTATGCTCGAGGTAAGCGATCACGCGGGGCGGCACCCAATCGGCCAAGGTGCTTGCACCGGCAACGTCGATCTCCACATCTTTCGGCATGGGACACTCCTGTTGTGAAACTCTTCCTCCCGAAGGTGAAAACAACTTTAAGGCGAGTCGTTCGGTTTGTGCAATCCATTGTTCACCTTCCGGCAACAATGGCTGAGAACGCTCCTGAATACAGTTATTTTTCCAATATTAAGCCGGCCTTATGGCAGCGAACGCTGCGCAAACACCCCAAGAAAAAACATCCTATGGTTGTGCTTCAAGCACATTGCGCCGCGGGTCGGGTGACACGCGGCGCATCGTTCTTCAGCGTCGGCCGGGCGAGCGGCGGGCGCTTCGATCAGGTGTAGGCGTCGGGCATCGACGCCTTGCGGTCAGCGATATAGGCGTCGAGCGCCTCGCGCACCGCGGGATCCAGTGCGGGGGCCTCGTAGCCCTCCAGCATGGATTTCACCTTCGCGCTGGCGAGCGTCACCGTGTCGCGCGCGCCCTCTTCGTCCCAAGTCTCGAAGGGTTTGTAATCGAGCACCTCGGTGCGCCAGAACGCATCCTTGAAATGGCGCTGGGTATGGGCGCAGCCCAGATAGTGACCGCCAGGGCCCACTTCGCGGATCGCATCCATCGCCTGACCTTCGTCGTCGATGCTGAGCCCGCGGGCCATGCGGTGGATGACACCAAGTTGGTCCGCGTCCATCACGAATTTCTCGAAGGAGGACACGAGCCCCCCCTCAAGCCAGCCGCAGGCATGGAGCATGAAGTTCACGCCCGCGTTGAGACCGGCATTGAGGCTGTTGGCGCTTTCATACCCGGCCTGCGCATCGGGGATCTTGGACCCGGTGAAACCACCGGCGGACCGATACGGCAGGTTCATCCTTCGGGCGAGCTGGCCCACGCCATAGGTGATTTGCGCGGCCTCGGGCGTGCCGAAGGTCGGCGCGCCGGAGTTCATGTCGATCGAGGTCACGAAGGCACCGAAAATGACCGGCGCGCCCTTGCGCACGAGCTGGCTGTAGGCGACGCCCGCCATGACCTCGGCATAGACCTGCGTCAGCGTGCCCACGACCGATACCGGCGCCATGGCACCGCCGACGATGAAGGGCGAGATGATCGCGGCCTGACCGGCGGCGGCATATTCCTCAAGCGCGCCCATCATGGTAAGGTCGAAGGAGAGCGGCGAGTTGATGTTGATGAGCGAGGTCATCACCGCGTTCTGGTCGACGAAATCGTCACCGAACACGATCTTGGACATGTTGATGCAGTCGCGCGCCCATTCCCGGTCGGTCACGGCGCCCATGTAGGGCTTGTCCGACAGGGTGATGTGCGCATGGAGCATGTCGAAATGGCGCTTGTTCACCGGCACGTCGGTCGGCTCGCAGACCGTGCCGCCCGACAGATGCAGCCATTTGGACATGTAGCCCAGCTTCACGAACTTGCGGAAATCCTCGATGGTGGCGTAACGGCGGCCGCCGTCCAGGTCGCGCACGAAGGGCGGGCCATAGACCGGGGCGAGCACGAGGTTGTTGCCACCGACCTTGACCGAGCGTTCGGGGTTGCGGGCGTGGTGTATGTATTCCGACGGCGCGGTCTTGCACAGCTCGCGGGCAAGGCCGCGGGGAATGTGGACCCGTTCGCCGCGCACATCGGCACCGGCATCGCGCCAGCGCTGAAGGGCGGCGGGGTTTTCCGTGAAGTTGACGCCGATTTCATCGAGAATGGTCTCGGCGTTGCGTTCGATGATCTCGATGGCCTCGTCGTTCAGGATGTCGATGGTCGGGGACATCCGTTCCAGCACGGGCACCAGTTCGATCCGCCGCGCGGTCCGTTCGGCACGGCGCGCCGCACCGCCACCTGTCCCCCGCTGGCGGCGACGCGCCCCCGCTTCGATCATCTCATCGGCCATGTCATCCTCCAGAGCTCGTTGTCTCCCGTTTATCGGTTGGGCGCGTGGGACTGGCGGGGAATAGCGACATTTGACGTGGAAAAACGACCTCGACGTCAGGCGCGTTGGACACCCGCCATTCCGTGATCTGCCGGGTCATGCTGTCATATGTTGCAAATTGCGGCATTTACCGGCATGAAGCGGCAAACGGACGAAGGAAACGGCATGTCCAGACACCTGCCCGATGCGCGGCGCGCGCAGCTCGAGCACCGGCTGACGCGAGGCGAGGCGCTCGACCTTGCCTCGGTGGCGCGCGATTTGGACGTGTCTGTGGACACCGTGCGGCGCGATCTGAAAGAGCTGGAGAAACAGGGGCTTGCACGATATGTGCGCGGCGGCGCCCTGCCGGTCGCACGCCCGCCCGCCGCCTTTGTCTCGAGGGTGGCCGAAACCGGCCCGATCAACGCGGCACTGGCCGAAGCCGCCCTGCCGCTCGTGACCGAGGGGATGGTTCTGGGGCTAGACGGCGGCACCGCCGTTCTGGCGCTGGCAGAGCGCCTTGCCCCCCTGCCCGATCTGCTGGTGGTCACCCCTTCGCCCGCTGCCGCCATGGCCTGTCTCGCGCGCGGGATCGAGGTGCACATGGTCGGGGGCACGCTCGCCGCATTGGGCGCGATCTGCGTCGGGCACGAAGCGGTGACGGCATTGTCCGACATTTCCATTGACCTCGCGTTTCTCGGCGTCTGCGGGCTCGACACCGGCTTTGGCCTGTCCGCCGACGATCCGCGCGAGGCGCATGTGAAACGCGCCCTCATCGCCTCGGCCCATCGGTCCGTGATGCTGACGGACGAGACGAAACTGGGCCGTCGCGCTCGCCACCGCGTCGCACCCTGTGGCGAGCTTCACAGCCTCGTCACCACCGCGCCCGCCCATGTGACGCAGCCCTTTACCGACCACGGGATCGAGGTAATCCATGCCTAGGATCATCACCCCCCGCACCGGGGTCGCGGCCGCCTTTGCCCTGAACGGTGTGCTGTTGGGCACCTGGGCCGCGCGTGTGCCGACCTTTGTGGACACGCTCGACCTGTCCGAGAGCACCCTTGGCGTCCTGCTTTTTTGCATGGGAATCGGGGCGCTGATTTCCTTTCCGCTCGCGGGCCGGCTGGCCGATCAGCATGGGGCGGTGCGGGTCACGCGGGTGCTTGCGTTGTTATATCTCGCCGCGACGCTGCTTGTCGGGTTCTCGGCAACACCCCTCCTGCTGGGCGTGGCGCTTTTCGTCTTCGGCATCGGTCATGGGGCGATGGACGTGACGATGAACTCCTGGGCGACCGAGGTCGAGCGACATCATGGCCGGTCGATCATGTCGTCCTTTCACGCGATGTGGAGCCTTGGGGCGGGTCTCGGTGCTGCGGGCGGGTTCGTCGCAACCTCGTCGGGCGCTGCGCCGCCGATCCACTTCACCGCCGTGGTCATCCTGGGCGCGCTTTGTGCCGGGCCGTTCCTGCGGGTTCCATGGCAGTCCCGCACCCATTTGTCAGACAAAAAGGCACCGGCTTTTGCCCTCCCCAAGGGCGCGCTTGTCCTCGTGGGGCTCATGGCGATGGCGGCGGGGATCGGCGAAGGTGCGGCGGTGGATTGGAGCGCGGTCTACCTGCGCGACGTGATCGCGGTGACCGAAGCGCAGGCGACGCTGGCCTTTACAGCCTTTTCCATCACCATGGTGATCATGCGGCTCAACGTGGACCGCATCATCGACCTCTTCGGCCCTGTCTCCGTGGCGCGGGTCGCGGGTGTTCTGGCGGCGGGCGGCTACCTGACGGCAGCGATTGCCCCTTCGCTCTGGGTCGTGGTCGCGGGCTTCGTACTCGTAGGCATGGGTTATGCCGCCGTGGTCCCGATGGCCTTTTCGCGCGCGGCGAACGACCCCGATATGTCGGCGGGACAAGCGATCGCCTCGGTCGCGACGCTGGGATATGGGGCCATGCTGCTCGGGCCGCCTGCCATCGGCTTTCTGGCTCACGCCACGTCACTGCGCTTTTCCTTTGCGCTGGTCGCTGCGGCGGCGCTGATCATCACGCTCTTTGGGCGGGCGATGCGGCCCCCGACGGGGTGAGCGAAAACGGCGCGGCGCGCCCAAGGCTCTTGCCACCAACGCGCCACGGGCCTAATCACCGCGCATGACACAGACCTCCCATGACCGCCTTCTCATCATCGACTTCGGCAGCCAGGTCACGCAGCTTATCGCGCGGCGCCTGCGGGAGCTGAACGTCTATTGCGAAATTCACCCGTTCCAGAAAGTGACCGCCGATTTCCTGCGCGACTTCGCGCCGAAAGCGGTGATTTTCTCGGGCGGCCCGGCATCGGTGATCGACGAGGGCTCGCCCCGCCCGCCCGCCGAGGTGTTCGACATGGGCGTGCCGATCCTTGGCATCTGCTATGGTCAGCAGGTGATGATGGAGATGCTCGGTGGCAAGGTCGAGCGCGGTCATGGCACCGCCGAGTTCGGGCGCGCCTATTTGACCCCCTCCAAGACGCGTCTCGACATTCTGAACGGCTGGTTCATGGACGGCTCGGGCCGCGAACAGGTCTGGATGTCGCATGGCGACCACGTGGCGAAAATCGCACCGGGTTTCGAGGTCTATGGCACCTCGCCCAATGCGCCGTTTGCGATCACGGCGGATCTTTCGCGCAACTTCTTTGCCGTGCAGTTCCACCCCGAGGTGCATCATACCCCGAACGGCAAGACGCTTTACGAGAACTTCGTGCGGCTTGCCGGGTTCACGGGCGACTGGACCATGGGCGCCTACCGCGAAGAGGCGATCCGCGTCATTCGCGAACAGGTCGGTGACAAGCAGGTGATCTGCGGCCTGTCGGGCGGCGTCGATTCGTCGGTGACAGCGGTGCTCCTGCACGAGGCCATCGGTGACCAACTGACCTGCGTCTTTGTCGACCACGGGCTGCTGCGCAAGAACGAGGCCGAGGAAGTGGTCACGATGTTCCGTGACCATTACAACATGAAGCTGATCCACGCCGACGAAGCCGACCTGTTCCTGGGCGAGCTTGAGGGGGTGTCTGACCCGGAAATCAAACGTAAGACGATTGGCCGCCTCTTCATCGACGTTTTCCAGAAATACGCGAGCGGGATCGAGGGCGCCGAGTTCCTGGCGCAAGGCACGCTCTACCCGGACGTGATTGAATCGGTCAGCTTTTCGGGCGGACCTTCGGTCACCATCAAGTCGCACCACAACGTGGGCGGCCTGCCGGAGAAGATGGGGCTGAAACTCGTCGAACCCCTCCGCGAGCTTTTCAAGGACGAGGTGCGCGCGCTGGGTCACGAGCTTGGCCTGCCCGCGAGCTTTATCGGGCGTCACCCCTTCCCCGGTCCGGGCCTTGCCATCCGTTGCCCCGGCGCGATCACCCGCGAGAAACTCGACATCTTGCGCGAGGCTGACGCGGTCTATATCGACCAGATCCGCAAGCACGGGCTTTACGACGAGATATGGCAGGCCTTCGTCGCAATCCTGCCCGTGCGCACGGTGGGCGTGATGGGCGACGGGCGCACCTATGACTATGCCTGCGCCCTGCGTGCGGTGACGAGCGTCGACGGGATGACGGCGGATTACTATCCCTTCAGCCATGATTTCCTCGGTGAAACGGCGACGCGTATCATCAACGAGGTCAAGGGGATCAACCGCGTCACCTATGACATCACGTCCAAGCCGCCGGGCACGATCGAGTGGGAATGAGCCCGCGGGCGGGCGTCCGGGGCGGCTTGTTCTTCCCGGTCACCGCGGGATATCTGGTCGCATGACGCAAGCCTCCCTCCCTCGCTCCGAGAAACGCGAAGCCTCGGCCATCGCGCGTGCCGCCCTCTGGATGGTCGGCGCGGTGTCCTGCTTTTCGGCCATGGCCATCGCCGGACGGGCGCTGTCGCTCGACCACGACACGTTCGAGATCATGTTCTACCGGTCCTGTGTCGGCGTGATCGTCGTGACGCTGGTCATCACCGCCACGGCACGCTGGGGAGAGATCGGCTCGCGCAAGCTCGGGCTGCATTTCGTGCGCAACGTGTCGCATTTCACCGGGCAGAACCTGTGGTTCTACGCGGTCGGGGTGATCCCGCTCGCGCAGGTCTTTGCGCTCGAGTTCACCGCACCCCTTTGGGTGCTTCTGCTGTCGCCGATCTTTCTCTCCGAACGGATCACGCGCCCGCGCGCCTTTGCCGCCGGCATCGGGTTTTTGGGGATCCTGGCCGTCACCCAGCCCTTTTCCACCGAGATCGCGCCAGGGACCATCGCGGCGGCGGTGGCGGCGATCGGTTTTGCCGGGTCGGCCGTCTTTACCCGCAAGCTCACGCGGACCGAATCCATGGCGGCGATCCTGTTTTTCCTGACGACGATGCAGGCGGCCATGGGTCTGGCCCTCGCAATGTTGGACGGCGAAATGGCCCTTCCCAGCATCTCCACCGCGCCGCTGCTCGTCCTTGTGGGGCTCGCGGGACTGGCCGCGCATTTCTGCCTGACCTCGGCATTGAAGCTCGCCCCGGCGACTGTGGTCATGCCCATCGACTTTGCCCGGCTTCCGCTCATCGCGCTCATCGGCTGGTATTTCTATCAGGAAACCCCGGCGCTCGGCGTTTTCGTGGGCGCGGTGCTCATCCTCGCAGGAAACTGGATCAACATCCGCGCCTCGGCCCGCGAGATGCGGGGGGCGCGGGCGACCGGCGCCTAACCACCTTGCCCCTCTGCGCCCGCCCGGCTACCAAAGCCCCGACCGTGAACTGAGGGGCGCAAGGTGATCTACAAGACCGCGAAAGACTGGCTCGGGGCCAGCCACAAACGGGTGCTGTTCTTCGGCATGTCGGGACTTGGAAAGACCCATGTCTCGAACCTGCTGCGCGGCTCGGGCGACTGGTTCCACTACTCGGTCGATTACCGGATCGGCACCCGCTACATGGGCGAATACATCGCGGACAACTTCAAGCGCGAGGCGATGAAGAACCCGTTCCTGCGGGAGCTTCTGCTCACCGACAGCGTCTATATCGCGTCGAACATCACCTTCGACAACCTCAAGCCCGTGTCGACCTATCTGGGCAAGCCGGGCGACCCGTCCAAGGGCGGGCTGCCTTATGCCGAATACCAGAGGCGGCTCGAACAGTTCAAACGGGCCGAGATCGCGGCGCTGCTGGACACCGGCCATTTCATCGACCGGGCGCAGGCGCTTTATGGCTATCCGCATTTCGTCTGCGACACCGGCGGGTCGATCTGCGAATGGGTCGATCCCGAGGATGCGAACGATCCGGTTCTCAAAGCCCTGTCCGCCGAGACCCTGATGGTCTGGATCAAGGGCGACGAGGCCCATACCGAGGAACTTGTCCGCCGCTTCGACCGGGCGCCCAAGCCCATGTGCTACATGGAGAGTTTTCTCGAGGACAGCTGGACACGTTACCTCGACCAGAAGAAGCTGACTGAGGAACAGGTCGATCCGGACGATTTCATCCGCTGGACATACGCCGCCGCCCTCGCCCATCGCCAGCCGCGCTACGCCGCGATGGCCGAGAACTGGGGCGTCACCGTGCTGGCCGATGACGTTGCGCGTATCCGCACCATCGAGGACTTCAATGTGATGATCTGCGCAGCGCTTGAGAGCCGCTGACCTTGTGACCCCGTGACCGACCGCTTATTTCTCTGACCTTCCGGCGGCCCAAAGCCGCGCCTTATCCCGGAGCCCACCATGCCCATCAAGATCCCCGCCGACCTGCCCGCGACCGACGTCCTGCGCGACGAGGGCGTGATGGTCATGCCGGAGAACCAGGCGGCGCGGCAGGACATCCGCGCGCTGAAGATCGGGCTTCTGAACCTCATGCCCAAGAAGATCCAGACCGAGACGCAGTTCGCGCGACTGATCGGGGCCACGCCGCTCCAGATCGAGTTCACGCTCATCCGGATGACCGAACATTTTTCGAAGAACACGCCCGAGGAACATCTGGGCACCTTCTATCGCACCTTTCAGGAGGTGAAGGACCAGAAGTTCGACGGTCTCATCATCACCGGCGCGCCCATCGAGCACCTCGATTTCGAGGACGTGACCTATTGGGACGAGATGAAGGAGGTCCTCGACTGGACCCAGACCAACGTGCAATCGACCTTTGGCGTCTGCTGGGGCGGGATGGCGATGATCTATCATTTCCACGGCGTGCCCAAGTATATCCTACCCGCGAAAAGTTTCGGGCTGTTTCCGCAGGAAAACCTGAAACCTTCCTCGCCCTATCTGCGTGGCTTCTCGGACATCTGCATGATCCCGGTAAGCCGCTGGACGGAAATGAAACAGGACGACATCGACAAGGCCCAAGGGCTCACCACGCTGCTGGGATCGCCCGAGACCGGCCCCTGCCTGGTCGAGGACCCTGGGCACCGCGCGCTCTATATCTTCAACCACTTCGAGTATGACTCGGACACGCTGAAGCAGGAATACGACCGCGACGTGGCCGCAGGAACGCCGATCGAGGTGCCGGTGAACTACTATCCGCAGAACGACCCGAGCCAGCCACCCAAGAACCGCTGGCGGTCGCACGCCCATCTGCTCTACGGCAACTGGATCAACGAGATTTACCAGACAACGCCCTATGATCTCGATGAAATTGGTCGTTAGCCTTCTCCTGATCCTCGCGCTCTTCGCACTTTGGACCATGGTCCGGGTCGAGGACCGCAGGCTCGCCGCCTACCGGGAACATCCGCCGGAAGGCCGGTTCACCGTCGTGGACGGCCACCCGGTGCATTACGTGCAGATTGGGCAAGGTCTCGACCTCGTCCTCATCCATGGCGCGTCCGGATCGACCCGTGACTGGACCTTCGACATCGCGCCCAAGCTGGCCGAACGCTACCGCGTCACGATCTTCGACCGTCCGGGGCTGGGCTATACCCAACCGCTCGCGCCAAACGGCGTGACGCTCGATGATCAGTCCGACCTCCTGGTGGCTGCCGCCAAACAAGTGGGCGTCGAAAACCCCATCGTGGCCGGGCAGAGCTTCGGCGGCGCGGTCCTCATGAACTGGGCCGTGCGGCATCAGGATTACATGGCCGCCGCCGTGGACATCGCCGGGGCGACCCATACCTGGAACACCGGGCGTCCGGCGCTCTACCGGGTGCTCGCCCAGCCTGTGATCGGCCCGGTGCTGGCCCATGTGATCGCGGGCTGGATTTCCGAGGATTACCTCGAGGCCCAGATCGACGGCGTGTTCCGCCCGAACGACCCGGTGCCGGGCTACAGCGACTACATCGGTGCCGGGATCATCCTGTTGCCCGAGCAATTCGTGGCGAATGCCCAGCAGCGCCACGGACTGATCGACATGCTGCCCGCGCAGATGGCGCTCTATCCCACCGTCACAGTGCCGGTCGAGATCGTGCATGGCGACGCAGACACCACCGTGGGCCTGTCGATCCACTCGATCCCGCTGTCGAACGAGGTGCAGGACGCGAACCTCACCGTACTGCCCGGGATCGGCCACATGCCCCAGCATGTCGCCATGGACGAGGTCATCGCGGCCATCGACCGCGCGGCGTTGCGTGCCGGTGTAAACTAGCCATACTGTCGCAAAACGAACCGGAGGCAGCGATGGCGGACCAGACGACACTTCCCTTCGACGGGGCGATCAGCCGTTTCTACAAAGAAGAGGCCCCCGCCGACGTGCGCGCGGCCATCGCCGAGGGCGAGAAGAAAGAGGTCATCGACCCCGGTTATCCCTACGACAGCTGGATGGACAAGGACGACTACGAGGACACGCTTGAGGCGCTCCAGCTCCAGCTCGTCCGTCTGCTTGCCGACGTGAAGTCGACCGGCAAGCGCGTCGTGGTGCTCTTCGAGGGTCGCGATGCCGCCGGCAAGGGCGGCACGATCAAGCGGATGCGCGAGAACCTCAATCCGCGCGACGCCCGCGTCGTGGCGCTGCCGAAACCGTCAGACCGCGAGACGGGTGAATGGTATTTCCAGCGTTACGTGGACGAGCTGCCCACCAAGGGCGAGATCGTGCTCTTCGACCGCTCGTGGTACAACCGGGGCGTGGTGGAAAAGGTCTTCGGCTTCTGCACCGACGACCAGCGCGCCGCCTTCTTTCGCCAGTTGCCGGACTTCGAACGGATGCTGGTGGACGACGGGATCCACCTGATCAAGATCTGGCTCAACGTCGGCCGTGCCGAACAGCTGCGCCGCTTTTTGTCGCGCGAACAGGACCCGCTCAAGCAGTGGAAACTGTCCTCGATCGACGTGAAGGGACTCGCGCTCTGGGACGACTACACTGCGGCCATCCGCGAGACCTTTGACAAGTCGCATTTCGACCACGCGCCCTGGACCGTGATCCAGTCCGACGACAAGCGCCGCGCCCGGATCGCCGCGATCCAGGCGGTGCTCTCGGGTCTCGATTACGCCGGCAAGGACGAAAACGTCGCGGCCACCCCGGACCCCGCCATCGCCGGTGACCCGACGCTCTGGCGCGAGCGGCACGAATGACCACGAAGAAACGCGGATACCACCACGGCAACCTTCGGCAGGCGCTGGTCGAGGCGGCGCTCGAACTGATCGAGGAAAAGGGCCCGACCGGTTTTACCCTGTCGGAAGCCGCCAAGCAGGCCGGTGTCACGCCCGCCGCCGTCTACCGCCATTTCGCGGGGCGCGAAGACCTGATCGCCGAAGCCGCGCGTCAGGGCTACGAGATCTTCGGCGACCTCATGGAACATGCCTATGAAAAGGGCCGTCCCTCCGCGCTCGCCTCATTCGAGGCGACCGGGCGCGCCTATCTCGCCTTTGCGCGGAAGTTTCCCGGACACTACATTTCGATGTTTGAAAGCGGGGTGTCGATCACCCGGAACCCCGATCTGGCCCATGTGGCGAACCGCGCCTTCGCGACCTTGGAACGCGCCGCCACGGAACTCATGGCGGGTCTGCCTGAAGACAAACGCCCGCCCGCGCGGATGGTCTCGGCCCATGTCTGGGCCATGTCGCACGGCGTGGTCGAGCTGTTCTCTCGCGGCTCGCCGGGGACCAGATCGCCCTTCCCTCCCGAGGATCTGCTCGAGACCGGCATCGGGATCTACCTGCGCGGCCTCGGCCTCATCAAACCGGACGCCTGAGGCCGTCAGCGAGACACCCGGCGCAGCATCCCCGCTTCTCTGGTTCATAAATATCCTGGGGGTTTGGGGGGCTGGCCCTTCAGCCGAACAGCCGGTGGCACAGCTCCAGACCCTCGAGCAGTCGGTCGACCTCTTCCACCGTGTTATACATCCCGAAACTCGCCCGCGCCGTGGCGGGCACGTCGAGCCACTCCATGAGCGGCTGGGCGCAGTGGTGCCCGGCCCGCACCGCAATGCCCTTCTTGTCGAGCACGGTGGACAGGTCGTGCGCGTGCGCGCCCCCGTCGATGGTCAGGGAAAAGATCGCGGCCTTGCCCGGCGCAGTCCCTTGGAGATGCAGCCAGTTCAGCCCCGACAGCCGCTCGGTCGCGTAAGTTGCGAGCGTCGCCTCATGCGCGGCGATGTTCTCCATCCCGATTTCCATGAGGTATTCCAGCGCCACGCCCAACCCGATGGTCTGCACGATACCCGGCGTCCCTGCCTCGAATTTCATTGGCGGATCGGCATAGGTCACGACGTCGCGCGTAACCTCGCGGATCATGTCGCCGCCGCCCATGAAGGGGATCATCTCGGCCAGACGCTCCTTGCGGCAATAGATCGCGCCGGAGCCGGAGGGACCGTAGAGCTTGTGTCCGGTGATCGCATAGAAATCGCAGCCAATATCCTGCACGTCCACGGGCATATGCACCGCCCCTTGCGAGCCGTCGACCAGCACCGGTAGGTCACCGGAGCCTTCGCAGATCGCCTTCACGTCCACCACTGTTCCCAGCACATTGGACACCTGCGTCACGGCGATCAGTTTGGTGCGCTCGGTCACTGCCGCCAGCACCTTCTCGGCCGGAATGGACCCGTCGGCGTCGGGTTCGACCCAGACGAGTTTCACGCCTTGTCGTTCCCGCAGGAAATGCCAAGGCACGATGTTGGCATGGTGTTCGGCCACGGTCAGCACGATCTCGTCGCCTTCGCGCATCCGGTGCGCGGCCCAGGCGTAGGAAACCATGTTGATCCCCTCGGTCGTGCCGCTGTTCAGCACGATCTCGTCCTCGGACCCCGCGTTAAGGAACCGCGCGATGATGCCGCGCGTCGCCTCGTAGCGTTCGGTGGAGAGGTTGGACAGGTAATGGAGCCCCCGGTGGACGTTGGCGTATTCCTCAGCATAGCCGCGGGTGATCGCGTCGATCACCACCTGCGGCTTCTGCGCCGAGGCGCCATTGTCGAGATAGGTCAGCGGTTGCCCGTTCACCTCGCGCGCGAGGATCGGGAAATCGGCGCGGATGCGCGTCACGTCATACATTGGATAGATCCTCGACTTGGACGCCCGCCATGACGCCCAGAAGCGTAAGCACGACCGACAGGACCACGGCGGCCACGAGGCCGGTCATCACGACCCCCAGGAACACCCGGCCGGCGGAGGTGAAACCATGCGCCTCGGCGATGAAATGCGACATGATCCAGATGCCCGCGAAACTGCCGAAAATCCACAGGAGCACGGCCAGACCGGGGGCGATGAAGGTCAGGATCAGCACGAGGGTCTGCACCATCAGCAGGACGAAGTTGACCCAGATGACTGTCACGAGCCCGTCCTCGAAGGACCCGGTCCCGCCCGCCGCCCGGCTGACCCAATAGACGAAGAACGCCGTGAGCACGGCGATCGACGCTTCGGCCACAGCGACCAGCATCGGGTTCGCGATGATGGTGCCCTCAAGCTCCGGTGCGATGGGGAACAGAAGTCCCGAGACGACGCCCAACATGGCCCCCAGAACGAGGATCAGCGCCAGGATCGCCCAGAGCGTGTTGCGCGGCAGGCCCTGATCGAAGAGATCACGCGCCACACGGCGCGGTTCGGGAATCGATTGAAGCGCCATGCCGAAAATGTAGCCCGGCTCGTATCTCACGCCACCGCCTCCGTCCGGGCCTGCGCCGTCCAGAGGTTCACGCCCCAGTGGATGACAAAGGCGGCGAGCGCGATGGCGCCCACGGTATTGGCCTCGATCCCTTCGCCCATAAACCCGCGCGTGAGGCCATTGAGCATCCAGAGGGGTGCGGCCACAAGGAGCGCCCAGAAGAGCGCGAGCCGCGAAGCGATGGGCGCGCCCTGACCGCCCAGCACCCGTGCGATGAGGTGGCTGATCCACGAAAACGCATAGGCGGCGAGCGGCATGATGAAGAGCCAGGCGAAGAGCGCCCCACCCAGAAGCGGGTTCAACTCTTCGCCGGTTTCGATGGCCTGCCGTTGCAGCACCGGGGCCTGCGCGACGAAGATGAGCAGGCAGGCGGTCATCAGGATGACGAGCGCCTGTCCTTCGGTCCCGGTGGCCGCGAGCCGCCGCCGGAACACGCGCCGCGGCGCGCCATAGGCCGCAAGGATGTCACGGGCGACGGACATTTACGCGCCGCGCCGCCTTTGAAGCCATCCATCGAGACGCTCGGTCATGGCTTGGGCCAGTCCTTCGTCCTCGATTTCTTCCATGGCTTCGGCAACGAAGGCGAGGACGAGCAGGTCCATAGCGGTATCCTTGTCCACGCCGCGCGCGCGCAGGTAGAAGAGCATGTCTTCGTCGATTGCGCCCGAGGTCGAGCCATGAGAACAGGCGACGTCGTCGGCGTAGATCTCGAGTTCCGGTTTGGCGAGGAAGTTCGCCGTGTCGTCGAGCAGGAGTGACTGCGACTTCTGGTAGCCGTCGGTCTTTTGCGCCCCGCGCTTGACGAGGATCTTGCCCTGGAACGTGCCCACGGCCCCTTTGCGCAGCACCTTCTTGAACACCTGACGGCTTTCGCAGCGTTCGGCGTCATGGGTGATGAACACGGTGTCGTCGTGGTGGAAATCGCCATGCCCGAGTGCTGCACCGGCCACATGGGCCGAGGCATCGTCGCCGGTCATCTCGATCACGCATTCGTTGCGCGTCATGCGGCCATTGGCGGTGAGCGTGAAACTCTTGAACAGGCTCTCGGCACCCAGACGGGCAAACATGGCGGTAAAGGCCTGCCGTTCGTGGTCACGCCCCTGGGCGCGCACGTGGTGGAACCGGGCACCGTCGCCCACCTCGACCTCGAGCACCTTGTTGAACCGGGCTGCGGCGGGGCCGTTTTCCAGCAGCGTGAGTTCCGCTCCTGCCTCGAGCTTCAAGAGGTTGTGGAGATAGGCGTCGGAGGTTTCGCTCTCGTGCCGATATGTCACATGCACGGGCTTCGTCACCTTGCCGGTGACGCGGATCAGCAAGCCGTCCGTGGCAAAAGCGGTGTTGAGCGCGGCATGGGGCCGCTCGACCGGGTCCTGTCCACGGGTTTCGAGAACGCCGTAGAGCTCCTTGGCCCAGTGGATGTCCTTCGTCGCTGCCTCGGCGAGACGCTCGATCTCGACCCCCTCGAGGGCCAGGTCGTCGGACTCCTCGGGCGCGAACACACCGTCGACAAAAACGATCCGAAGACGGTCGATCTCGTCAAAGATTGGGGCCTCGTCGGCATGAAACACCGCCGCGCGTTCCGGCGCGGGGGCGTTGAGCAGCTGCGGCCGGGTGAAGCGCCAGTATTCGTCGCGCGGGGCCGGAAGCCCCATCGCCTGAAGCCGCGCGAGGGCATCCTTGCGCCGCTCGGTCGCCCAGACGCCGCCCTCGGGCAGGGTCATTGCGGCAAGCCGTTCGGCAAGCACGTCCTGTTTCTTGGAAAGCGCCGAAGCCCGCGCCGTGCCTTTCGCTACACCGGGCATCACGCGGTCTCCGCGAGGATGTCGGCGTAGCCGTTGTGCTCGACCTCGAGCGCAAGTTCCGGCCCGCCCGACTTGATGATGCGACCATTTGCCATGATGTGGACCGCGTCCGGCTGGATGTGGTCGAGCAGGCGCTGGTAGTGGGTGATCACGAGAAAAGCGCGCTTGCCGTCGCGCAATGCGTTCACGCCATCGGACACCAGCTTCATCGCGTCCACGTCGAGACCAGAGTCGGTTTCGTCCAAGATGCACATCTTGGGTTCGAGCATCGCCATCTGAAGGATTTCGTTCCGCTTCTTTTCGCCACCCGAAAAGCCCACATTCACCGGGCGCTTCAGCATCTCGGCGTCGATCTTGAGGTCCTTGGCCTTGGCGCGCACGAACTTGAGGAAGTCCGAGGCCGACATCTCGTCCTGCCCGCGTGCCTTGCGCTGTGCATTCACGGCCGTGCGCAGGAAGGTCATGTTGCCAACGCCCGGGATTTCCACGGGGTATTGGAAGGCAAGGAACAGGCCGGCGGCGGCGCGTTCCTCTGCCTCGAGCGACAGGAGATCCTGGCCCTCGAGCGTCGCGGAGCCTTCTGTGACCTCGTAGCCGTCCTTGCCGGACAGCACGTAGGACAGGGTCGATTTGCCGGACCCGTTCGGTCCCATGATCGCGTGCACTTCGCCCGCGGGCACTTCAAGGTCCACGCCTTTGAGGATCTGCTTGTCCTCTTCTTCAAGTTGCACATGCAGGTTGTTGATTTTCAGCATTTTCGTCTCCTTCACGGCGCTCAGACGTCGGCTTTGAGCGCGTCGGGCAGTTTCTTGAAATAACGGTGCGGGACACCATCGGGGATCGCCCCGCGGGTCACGAGTTCGTCGAGGCAGGCGATGACCAGATCGAAGCTCTGGAACATCGTGTCGGCGGCCAGCGCCAGATGTTTGAGTTGCAGATCGCTCAGCTCGCCCAAGGCATTGGCGGAGCGCACATAAACGGCGTCGCCGTCGATAAGCTGGCTCTGATGCGCCTTGTGCGCAAAGCTCTTGCGCTGCGAGTTGCGGACCATGGCGTGATGGGTCGTCGTGATCTTGTGGAGCACAAAGCCCATCTCGACCAGCATCGCATCCACGTCCCGCCATTGCGGCGCACCCTCGTAGACCGGGTGAAAGGCAACCTCGGTGATGATCGCGACGGCGTCAGAGAGCAGCCGCTTGCCGGACCTCATCGCGCCCAACTCGCCGCCCTGGATGTCGATCTTGAGCACGTCGAGGTGGTCAAGGCCCTTCACGTCATCGAGCGCGGTGAGCGTGAGGGGAATTTCCTCAAGCTCGGGCCGGTTGATCCAATGGAACTTGGCCATGTAGAACGCGGCCTTTTCCGAGATGCGGAACAGCGAGGAAATCGAACCGATCGGATGGTTGTAAAACGTCGCGGAACCGGGTTCGCCCACCGCCACGTTGAAGTAGGTCGAATTGGCCGACTTCTCGGATTCGAGCACGGCAAAGGCGGCTTCGTTCGGCTCGAACCCGACCACTTCGCAGCCGTCCTTGGCGCGCAACTCGTCATAGGGCGGCGGCGTCGAGATCTTGCGCGCGCCCACGTCGGCAATGACCATGCGCCGTGCGGGTTCCAGCACGCGCAGGAGAAACTCCGTGCGCGCCGTATCCGGCCCGAGCTTTGCCGCGTCCTTGGCCATCTGCCCTAGCCCACCGAACCTTCGAGCGAGATGGCGACGAGCTGCTGGGCCTCCATCGCGAACTCCATCGGCAGGGCCTGCAGCACTTCCTTGGCGAAGCCGTTCACGATGAGCGCGACGGCTTCCTCCTCGTCCATGCCACGCTGGCGGCAGTAGAACATCTGGTCGTCATCGACCTTGGACGTCGTCGCCTCGTGCTCGACGCGCGAGGACGGGTTCTTGACCTCGATGTAAGGCACCGTGTGCGCACCACATTTGTCACCGATGAGCAGGCTGTCGCACTGGGTGTAATTGCGGGAATTGGTCGCCTTCGGGTGCATCGACACGAGACCCCGGTAGGTGTTGTTCGACCGGCCCGCGCTGATCCCCTTGGACACGATCCGGGACTTCGTGTTCTTGCCCAGATGCACCATCTTGGTGCCGGTATCGGCCTGCTGCATGTTGTTGGTAATGGCGATCGAATAGAACTCGCCCTGGCTGTCGTCGCCGCGCAGGATGCAGGAGGGGTATTTCCACGTCACGGCGGACCCGGTCTCGACCTGCGTCCACATCACCTTGGACCGGTCGCCCCGGCAATCGGCGCGTTTGGTCACGAAGTTGTAGATGCCGCCCTTGCCGTTCTCGTCGCCGGGGAACCAGTTCTGGACGGTGGAATATTTCACCTCGGCATCCTCGAGGATGACGATCTCGACCACGGCGGCGTGAAGCTGGGCTGTGTCGCGCTGGGGCGCCGTGCAGCCCTCGAGGTAGCTCACGTAGCTTTCCCGGTCCGCGATGATCAGCGTGCGCTCGAACTGGCCCGTGTTTTCTGCGTTGATGCGGAAGTAAGTGGACAGCTCCATCGGGCAACGGGTGCCCGGCGGGATGTAGACGAAGGAGCCGTCCGAGAACACCGCGCTATTGAGCGTGGCATAGAAGTTGTCGGTGGGCGGGACGACGCTGCCCAAGTATTTCTTGACCAGTTCCGGGTGCTCGCGGATCGCCTCGGAGATCGAGCAGAAGATGACCCCGGCCTTCTCGAGTTCTTTCTTGAAGGTCGTACCCACTGAGACCGAGTCAAAGACCGCGTCCACCGCGACCTTGCGCTCGGAGTTGTTGCCGTCGGCCGGAATCTCGTCCGCACCCTCGACACCCGCAAGGATCATCTGTTCCTTGAGCGGGATACCGAGCTTTTCGTAGGTGGCGAGGAGCTTGGGGTCCACGTCCTCAAGCGACTTGGGCTTCTCCGTCATGCTCTTCGGACGGGCGTAGTAATACTGGTCCTGAAAGTCGATCTCGGGATAATCGACCATCGCCCAGTCGGGCTCTTCCATCTGGACCCAGCGGCGATAGGCGGCGAGACGCCATTCCGTCATCCACTCCGGCTCGTCGTTCTTGTGGCTGATGAGACGAACGATGTCCTCGGACAGCCCCTTGGGGGCATATTCCATCTCGATCTCGGTTTCCCAGCCGTATTTATACTTGTCGCCCAGCGACTTGACTGCGTCGACCGTGCTTTCGTCCACACCGTCCTTGACGATGACGTCGTGATCCTGAGCCATGTTCGCCTTCCTGTCTGCCCACGGTCCGGTCATCGGGACCGGGCGCGGAATTTCTCGTGTTCCCGAAGCCACGCCTCGCAGAAGCGTTCGACCTCGTCCTTGGTGGTGGTGGGACCAAGCGACACCCGCAGCGCGTTGGCCGCCAGTCCCTCGTCATAGCCCATCGCCTTGAGCACCCGGCTTGCCCGGACCTTGCCCGATGAACAGGCCGAGCCTGCGGAAACCGCAAAGCCGGCGAGATCCATCACCATCACCTGCGTCTCGCCCTTCCACCCCGGCGTTATGAAACACGAGGTATTGGGGAGCCGCGTCGCGTCTTTCCCGACAAAAATAGTTTCTTTTGCGGATTCGGAAAGGGCTTTTTCTAGAAAAGTTCTAAGTTCGCGGACCTTTTCCCACCGACCTTCGTCCAGATCACCGAGCGCCGCTTGGGCCGCCGCGCCGAAACCGGCGATCCCGATGGTGTTTTCCGTGCCTGAACGCCGCCCCATCTCCTGCCCGCCGCCCACGGCCAGCGCGTCGATGTCCACGCCCTGCCGGATGATGAGAGCGCCGACGCCTTTCGGGCCACCGAGCTTGTGCGCCGACAGGATCGCGAAATCCGCCCCGGACCAGGAAAAGGCAAAGGGCATACGCCCCACCGCCTGCGTTATGTCGAGCAGGAGCCAATCCGCCTTGGCCCGACCCACCGGCCACTGGTCGCCCTCTTTCGCGGGCGGCTCGGTCACGATCCCGGTCTCGGAATTGGCCAGGCCCATGGCCAGCGTATGACCGGGGCCCTCGGGCCGCTCGGACCAGTTGACCTCTCGCACATGGGCCCAGAGCGCATCATGCGCGGTCTCGTCGACGAAGACATCCATCCCAGGCTTCACGTTCGACAACATCGACGCGGCCTCGGTCGCCCCGGAGGTAAAGACCACCTCGCGCGGCTGGCAGCCGACCAGAGCCGCCACCTGACGCCTGGCGGTTTCCACGATGGCCTTGGCCGCGCGCCCCTCTGCATGGACCGAGGACGGGTTCCCGCCCACATCCATCGCCGCGATCATCGCCGCCCGCGCCTCGGGCCGGAGCGGCATCGTTGCGTTGAAATCGAGATAGGTTCGCGACAACCGCGCCCCCTTTCATCTTTCAGATAAATACGCTCGCCGAAGGCAAGACCGTCACTCGTCCACGACCTCGAACAGGTTCGGAACGGCAGGACAGGGCGCAAGCTCGTTCTTCACCACGTCCGAGAGGCGGGTCTGGTGGAGGAACACATAGACATGGGCCGACAGCCCCTCCCACAGCCGATTGGTCATGGATTGCGCGCGGGTGCCCGAGACCGCGCCCGAGGCCCCTGCCCCCATGTGCATCGCGCTCACCGTCTCGTCCACGGCGGCGAGGATCTCGGCCACCCGGATTTCGCTCGCGGGCTTGGCCAGCATGTAACCACCGCCGGGGCCGCGCACGCTGACCACAAGCTCGGCCCGGCGCAGTTTTACAAAGAGTTGTTCGAGGTAGGGCAGCGAGATTCTCTGCCGCTCCGATAGGTCGGTGAGCGACAGCCGTGTACCCTCCGGCTGGAGCGCGAGGTCACTGAGCGCCACCATCGCGTAACGTCCCTTGGTCGAAAGCTTCATATCTCCCCCCGAAACATTGACGAAACCGCCCTGCGGCTTTAGGTGACGTGGAACCCGTTTACCGTGACCGTCGCCGGCCACGTCGTTAACGGACCGCTTTTATTCAGCCCCGGCAGTGCCGTCAAGAAATCCGGGGTCCGAGGGAGAAACCAGAAGACCATGCCCGAGGTGATTTTTCCCGGCCCCGAAGGCCGGCTCGAAGGCCGCTACCACCCGCAAAAAGACCGTGACGCCCCCATCGCCATCGTCCTGCACCCGCATCCGCAGTTCGGCGGGACGATGAACAACAAGGTCGTCTATAACCTGCACTATGCCTTCTACAAGATGGGCTTCACGGTGCTGCGGTTCAACTTCCGCGGCGTGGGGCGCAGTCAGGGCGAATACGATCAGGGCATCGGCGAATTGTCCGACGCCGCCTCGGCGCTCGATTACCTCCAGTCGATGAACCAGAACGCGAAACATTGCTGGGTCGCCGGTTTTTCCTTCGGCGCCTGGATCGGGATGCAGCTTCTCATGCGGCGGCCTGAGATCACGGGGTTCGTGTCGGTTTCGCCGCCCGCGAACATGTATGACTTCTCGTTCCTAGCACCCTGCCCGTCCTCGGGTCTGATCATCAACGGCACGTCGGACCGGGTCGCGCCGCCTGCCGATACCCATTCGCTTGTCGACAAGCTGCACGAACAAAAGGGCATCACGATCACCCATACCGAGGTCGAAGGTGCGGGCCATTTCTACGAGGGCGCGCATATGGACACGATGATCGGCGCGGTCGATCAATACGTGCGCCGTCGCCTGACCGAGAACAGCCGCTAGGGGGTCACCATGCAGCTAATCGACGATGTCGCCGACCGGGTCGCTATTGAGGTTCTGAAGCTCGTGGACGACACCGGCAACGTGGACCTGATCGACGAGGTGAAGAAGGTCATCGGCACCTCGTCGCAAACGCTGGAAGAGGCCTATATGACCGCCGTGCGCGTGCGTCGCGCCGAAATGCGTGCGATGGAGCTGATCGCGCAGCTGCGCAAGGCCAACGGCGTGTGACCCTGTAGGATGGGGTTCAACCCCATCCTACAGCTTGTAGATCTCTCCAAACTTCGCTTCGAGGTAATCGAGCAGCGGCGCCTCGGAGGGCGCTTTCCGGCCGCAGGCGCGCGTGATCACCTCGCGCGGCTCGTAAAGCCCGCCGTGTCGTTGCAGGTTGTCCGCAAGCCACGCGGTGACCTTGCCCGGCTCACCCTTGGCCAGATGGCTGTCGACCTCGGGCATGGCGTCGCGCAGCGCCTGCATCAGGCAACCGGCGTAGACATTTCCCAGCGAATAGGTCGGGAAATAGCCAAAGAGCCCCACCGACCAGTGGACGTCCTGTAGACAGCCGTTCGACGGCAGATCGACAGCGACGCCGAAATCCCGCTCGAACCGCGTGTTCCACGCCTCTTCGAGGTCCGCGACCGCAAGCCGCCCGGCGATCATGTCGCGCTCGAGGTCAAATCGCAGGAGGACGTGCAGGTTATACTGCACCTCGTCGCTTTCGGTGCGGATATAGCCCGGCGTTACCCGGTTCACAGCGCCGTAGAACGCGTCTGCGTCGGGCGTGGACAACGGGCCAAAGACCTCGGCCATCTTGGTGTAGAGCCAGCCGGTGAAGGCGCGCGAACGCCCCAGCTGGTTCTCGAAGATCCGACTCTGGCTCTCATGCACCCCCATCGACACTCCTGCGCCCAAGGGCGTCAGCAAGTAGTCGCGGTCGATGTTCTGCTCGTAGCAAGCATGGCCGACCTCGTGCACGGTCGAGTAGATCGAGCCGAAGGGATCGGCCGGGGAGGTCCGTGTCGTGATCCGCACGTCGAGGCCGGAGCCGGACGAGAAAGGATGCACTGCCTTGTCGATGCGCCCGTGAGCCATGTCGTAGCCAAAGGCCCTGGCGATCTCGCGGGTGAGCTTCATCTGGGCGGGCTCGGCAAAGCTGCCCATAAGCGGCGCGGGCTGGTGGTCGGCTCCCATGATCCGGTCGCGAAGGGCCACGAGCCGGGGCCGCAGCGCATCGAACATTGCCTGAAGCTCGGCCGCGGTCGCGCCGGGTTCGTAGTCGTCAAGCAGCGCGTCGTAGGCGTCGCCACCATCCGCGAGCGCCTGCGCCTCGGCCTGTTTCAGCGCGACCACTTTCTCAAGCACCGGCTGGAAGGCCTTGAAATCGTTGTTCGCCCGCGCCTCTGCCCAGATGCCCTGGGCGGAGGACGTGACCCGGGCAATCTCGCCCGCGAGGGTGATCGGCACCCGCTGGGTGCGCTCGTATCGGCGGCGGATGTGGCGCAGGTTGGCCTGCCCCACGGCATCCAGTTTGTCCGCCTCGATCGCGCCCAGCCAGTCGCCGACGCGCGGATCGGTGCGCCGCTGATGCAGCACATGCTCGAGCGCCTCGGTCTCTTCCGCCCGTTGGGCACCGGCGCCGCGCGGCATCACGGTCTCCTGATCCCAGCCAAGCCGGCCCGCCACCTGACCAAGCGCCTGTGTCTGACGCTCGAAGGCCATGAGGTCGTCATATGCAGTCATGTCTTACCCTCGGACGGATGTTGCGGCGGGATAACCCGCACGGAAACGGGCGTTGATGATCAGCGCCCAGGTCAAAATCGCGCCCGCCTGATGGGTGATCGCGATATGCAGCGGCGCGGCGTTGAGCACGGTCCAGATTCCGATGAGCATCTGCACGACGATCATGCCGGCGGCGAGAGTGAAGGCCAGCCGGGTCGAGGGCGCCGCCGCCCTGCGGCCGCGAAAGAACACCCCGATGGCGAAGAGGAACAGGAGATACCCCGCGATCCGGTGCATGAACTGCACGGTGCCGGGGTTCTCAAAGAAGTTGCGCCAGACCGGTGTAATCGAAAAGGCGTCCGGCGGGAAGAACTGCCCTGCCATCCATGGCCAGTCCACGAAGTTGCGCCCGGCGTCGATGCCTGCCACCAGCGCGCCCAGCAGGATTTGCAGGAAGGCGAGGTGCATGAGCCCGGTGCCCATGCCGAAAAGGCTGCGCTCGCGCAGGCGCCGCGCCTGAATGTTCTGAGACTCGGTTCGCCCCAAGAGCAGGATATACCACAAGATGAGGCCCAGAATGGCGAAGGCGAGGCCCAGGTGGGTGGCAAGGCGGTAACTGGCCACGCTCGTCATCTCGCCCTGAAGGCCCGAGTGCACCATCCACCAGCCGACTGCGCCTTGCACGCCGATGAGCGCGCCGATGCCGACAAGGCGCCCGGTCCAGCCTTTCGGGATGCGGCGGGTGGCGAGCAGGCCCAGAAAGCCCACGATCCAGACGAGGCCGATGAAGCGGCCCAGTTGCCGGTGCCCCCATTCCCACCAGTAGATCTGCTTGAACGAGGCGAGGTCCATGCCCGCGTTCATGTTCCGGTACTGCGGGCTCTCCCGGTATTTCTCGAACTCCGCCGTCCAGTCGGCCTCGTTCAACGGAGGGAGCGAGCCGCCGACGAGGTTCCACTCGGTGATCGAAAGCCCCGAGTCCGTGAGCCGGGTCAGTCCACCGATCACCACCATCACCGTAATCAGCGCAAAGAGCGCGATGAGCCAGCCGCGCACGAACCGGCGCGCGCCCCCGCGCGATCCCGCCTCGATCATCCCCGTCTCGCGCGGCGTTCGCGCTGCGGCGTCGTGATCGACTTCCTGGAAAATGCTGCGGTTTTGGGACATGGCTCACCCCTCTTTGTTCGCGTTTGCCGGAACATGGGGGAAGGCCCCGGAAAAGTGAAGGCGAAACCCGCTTTTCGCGGCCTTTCGTCGCCCTTCGGATTGCACCCCAAGGCTAGGGTTTGATATAGAGAGCCGAGACAAGATGTGGCCCAGAGCCACCCGTGATCAGAACCTATAACAACGCACGGCGGACACCTTGAACGATACCCCGGATACCCCCGAGAACGAGGGCGACCTGCCCCCGGAACGGCCCGTTTTCTCTGGCCCCTCGATCACCATCGAAGAGGAAATGCGCACCTCCTACCTCGATTACGCGATGAGCGTGATCGTGAGCCGCGCGATCCCCGATCTGCGCGACGGGCTGAAACCCGTGCACCGGCGGATTCTGTTCGCGATGCACGAGGTGGGCAACACCCACGACAAGCCCTACCGCAAATCCTCGCGCCCCGTGGCCGACACGATGGGCCAGTATCACCCGCATGGCGACTCTGCGATCTACGACGCGCTCGCCCGGATGACGCAGGATTTTTCCATGTCGCTGCCGCTGCTCGACGGTCAGGGCAACTTCGGCTCGATGGACGGCGATAAGCCGGCGGCCTTCCGGTACACCGAAGTGCGGATGGAAAAGGCGGCACAGGCGCTTCTGGCCGACATCGACAAGGACACGGTCGACTTTCAAGACAACTACGACGGCAAGCAGCGCGAGCCCATGGTGCTCCCTGCCCGCTTCCCCAACATGCTGGTCAACGGCGCGGGCGGCATCGCGGTCGGTATGGCGACGAACATCCCGCCTCACAACCTTGGCGAAGTGGTCGATGCCACGCTCGCGATGATCGAGAACCCGGATATTTCCGACGAACGGCTGATGGAGATCATCCCAGGTCCCGACTTCCCCACCGGTGGCGTGATCCTTGGCCGCGCCGGTGCGCGCAAGGCCTATCTCGAGGGTCGTGGCTCGGTGATCCTCAGGGCCAAGACTCGCGTCGAGGAGATTCGCAAGGAACGCTATGCCATCGTCGTGGACGAGGTGCCGTTCCAGGTGAACAAGGCGCTGATGATCGAAAAGATCGCGGAACTCGTGCGCGACAAGAAGCTCGAGGGGATTGCGACCATCGCGGACGAGTCCGATCGTCTGGGCGTGCGTGTGGTCATCGAACTCAAGCGCGACGCGACGCCCGAGGTGGTGCTAAACCAGTTGCACCGGTTCACTCAGCTACAGACGTCCTTCGGCTGCAACATGCTGGCATTGAATGGCGGACGGCCCGAACAGCTTGCCCTGCGCGATTTCCTCCGTCACTTCATCACCTTCCGCGAGGAAGTCGTCGCCCGGCGCACCGCCTTTGAGCTGCGCAAGGCGCGCGACCGGTCGCATATCCTTTGCGGTCTGGCCGTTGCGGTGTCCAACGTGGACGAAGTGGTGGCGACCATCCGCGCCTCTGCGGATGCCGCCGAAGCGCGCGAGAAACTGATGACGCGGCGTTGGCCCGCTCTCGACATCGCCGATTACATCCGGCTGGTCGATGACCCCAGTCACACGATGAACGACGACGGCACCTATAACCTGTCGGAAACCCAGGCCCGCGCCATCCTCGAACTCCGTCTCCAGCGCCTGACCCAGATCGGCGTGAAAGAGGTCACCGACGAACTCGCGGAACTGGCTGGCAAGATCAAGGAATACCTCGAAATCCTGCGTTCGCGCGAGCGGATCATGGGCATCATCTCGGACGAGCTGTCGGCGGTGAAGGACGAATTCGCCGTGCCGCGCCGCACCGAGATCGTCGACTGGTCCGGCGACATGGACGACGAGGACCTGATCGAGCGGGAGGATATGGTCGTCACGATCACCCAGTCCGGCTGGGCCAAGCGCACGCCGCTCATCGACTTCCGCGAACAGAAACGCGGCGGCAAAGGGCTGTCGGGCATGGCGACCAAGGACGAGGACGTGATCACCACGCTCTTCGTGGCCAACACCCACACCCAGCTTCTGATCTTCACCACCGATGGGATGGCCTACAAGCTCAAGACCTGGCGCCTGCCGCTCGGCGGGCGCACGGCCAAGGGCAAGCCGCTCGTCAACATCCTGCCGATCCCCACGGGTGTCGGCATCGCCGCGATCCTGCCCATCGACCGGGACGAACTGGAATGGGACGACCTCCAGATCATGTTCGCCACCTCGAAGGGCGGCGTTCGACGCAACCGGCTGTCGGATTTCACCAACGTCAAGGCCAACGGCAAGATCGCGATGAAGTTCGAGGGCGAGGATGCCGACGCCCGCCTCATCAATGCGCGGATCTGCGATGACGGCGACGACATCATGATGGTGACGAACAAGGGCCGCGCGATCCGTTTCCCGGCCTCCGACGTGCGCGTGTTCAATTCGCGCGCCTCGACCGGGGTCCGCGGCATCCGCCTGCTCGGCAAGGACGACGAGGTCGTGTCGATGTCGGTGATCCGGCACTTCGACGCAACGTCCGAGGAACGCACCGCCTACCTCAAGATGCGCCGCCAGATGGCCGGGGTCGACGAGACCGAGGCGTCGGACGACGACGAGGAACAGGTCGAGGGCGCGATCACGCCCGAGCGGTTCGAGGAAATGCAAGCCGCCGAGGAGTTGATCCTGACGATCACCGAACGCGGCTTGGGCAAGCTCTCATCCTCGCATGACTACCCGGTCCGGGGCCGCGGCGGTCAGGGCGTCACCGCCTTTACCAAGGCGATGCCGGGCGGTGACCTCGTCGCCTGTTTCCCGGTCGGGATGGACGATCAGGTCATGCTCGCCACCTCCAAGGGCCAGTCGATTCGCTGCCCGGTGAACGGCATCTCCTTCCGCTCGCGCGGGGCCGGCGGGGTCAAGGTGTTCAACACCGGCAAGGGCGAAAGCGTCGTGTCGGTCGCCTGGATCGCCGAGGCGAGCGAAGAGGCGGAGGACATCGTGGAGGCGGCGGAAGAGGCCGCCGAGGCCACGGAAGAGTAGCCTGAGGCTCCGTTTCGAATAACCAGACAATCCCGGCCTCGCGCCGGGATTTCTTTTTCTTTCCCAACAATCATCCCGCCCGTTCCGCAATCGCGCCCGATTTGACCGGCACACAATCCTTAACGAAACGAGGATACACCGATGCAGATCTACGACCGCCGCATCTCCACCACCCGCCGCACGCCGGTCGCGCTCACCTATTTCGACCGCGCCGACAGGGTGAACCGCCCCACCGGGCACTTTTCGATGATCCTCGACCGTATCGGCCACGGCACCGCGCCAGACACGCCGCAAGCCGCCGAACTCGCCCGGCTCTGACCCCCTTTGCCCGCCTTCTCCAATTCCGCCTGACTGGAATGCCTTCCTCAAGGTGCACTTGGCCCGCTCTTCGGAGCGGGCCCTTTTCTTTGCGCGACCCAGCTCATCGCCGCGGGCTTTTCTTTTGACCCGCGACCGCCTATCTCCCGGCCATGGACAAGACACTTCACATCGTCGGCGGCGGAATGGCCGGATCAGAGGCCGCGTGGCAGGCCGCGAACGCGGGCCTCGACGTGGTCATTCACGAAATGCGGCCCACGGTCGAAACCTTTGCCCACCAGACCGGCAAACTTGCCGAAATGGTCTGTTCGAATTCCTTCCGCTCGGACGACGACGAACAGAACGCTGTGGGCCTGCTCCATTGGGAAATGCGCGCGGCGGGTTCGATCATCATGGCGACGGCGGACAAACACCGCCTGCCCGCCGGTGGCGCGCTGGCCGTGGATCGCGAGCCGTTTTCGCAGACCGTGACCGACACGCTGCGTGCGCTGCCCAACGTGACGGTTGTGGACGAGGAGGTGACGACGCTGCCCACCGAGGGTCACTGGCTTTTCGCCACCGGCCCGCTCACCTCGCCCGCGCTCGGTCAGGCGATTCAAGAGATTTCCGGCGCCGACCGGCTCGCCTTCTTCGATGCCATCGCCCCCATCGTCTATGCCGAGTCGATCGACATGGACGTGGTCTGGGCGCAGTCGCGCTATGACAAGGGCGAGACGGAGGCGGAGCAAAAAGCCTATCTCAACTGCCCAATGACCAAGGACCAATACGAGGCCTTCATCGACGCGCTCCTCGCCGCCGACAAGACCGAGTTTCACGAGGGCGAAACCGCGGGCTATTTCGACGGCTGCCTGCCGATCGAGGTCATGGCCGAACGCGGGCGCGAAACGCTGCGCTTTGGTCCGATGAAACCCATCGGGCTCACCAACGCCCATGACCCGGAAAACAAGCCATACGCGGTCGTGCAACTGCGCCGCGACAACGCGCTCGGCACGCTCTTCAACATCGTGGGCTTCCAGACCAAGATGAAATACGGCGCCCAGACCGAGGTGTTCAAGATGATCCCCGGTCTCGAGAACGCGAGCTTTGCCCGGCTGGGCGGCATCCACCGCAACACCTTCATGAACTCGCCCACGCTTCTGGACCACGAGATGCGCCTGCGCCAGCGGCCCAACATCCGCTTTGCCGGGCAGGTCACGGGCGTCGAGGGCTACGTGGAAAGCGCCGCGATGGGCCTCTTGGCCGCGCGTTTCGCCATTGCGGAACTGACCGGCGAAACCCTGCCGCCCGCACCGCAGACCACCGCCATGGGCGCACTAGTCACCCACATTACCGGCGGGGCCGAGGCCAAGACGTTCCAGCCGATGAACGTGAATTTCGGGCTATTTCCGCCCGTCGAGGGGCTCAAGGGCGGGCGTCGCGGACGCAAGGACCGCTACCAGGCCTACACCGACCGGGCCAAGGAAGATTGGCGGAACTGGCTGGCCGCATCGAGCGTTGTGCCGGCATGAACTACATACTCGCCATCCTGCTCCCGCCGCTGTCGATCCTGCTCACGGGTCGGCCGATCCTCGCCATCATCGTGTTCCTGATCTGGATTCCGGCCCTGATCTTTTCTGGCGGGCTCACCCATCCGATGTTCATCATCCTCGCATGGATCCTGATCTTCCAGTCCCGCGAGGATCGCCGGATGCGCCGATATGGTGGCGAAGGCTGAGCGCTGGACCCGACGGTATACACCCGTCATAGGTAGCGGATGATCACCCGCTTCGCCCCGTCCCCCACCGGCTACCTGCACCTGGGCCATGCCTGCTCCGCGCACGAGGTCTGGCGCATCGGGCGCGAGGTGGGCGCGCAGGTGCTGCTCCGGATCGAGGACGTGGATCGCGAGCGCTGCAAGCCGCAGTTTGAACACGCAATCTATGACGATCTCCACTGGCTTGGGTTCGACTGGCCCCGGCCCGTGCGAAGGCAATCCGACCACGTCGCGGACTATGACGCGAGCCTGCAGGCCCTCGCCGCCCACGGCCTTGTCTACCCCTGCTCCTGCACGCGCGGCCAGATCGCTGCACATGATCCCGTGTTGGGATGGGATGGCTACGTCCATCCCGGCACCTGCCGCGCGCGCGCGATGACCGACCGGCGTCCGGGCGACGCCATTCGCCTGAACCTCGCATCCGCTCTCGATGTGATTGGAACGCCCCCCGCCTTCACCGAGACCGGCCTGCTTCATGCCGGAACCCATCAGCCCGATCCGAATGACCTTCTCACGCAGATCGGCGACCCAGTGCTCTGGCGCAAGACCGACGACCCCGCCTACCATCTCGCCTGCCCACACGACGACGCTGCGCAGGGCATCACCCATGTGACGCGCGGTGCGGACCTCTGGCGCGCGACCTTCCTGCATGTGGTAATCCAGGCGGTGATGGGCTGGCCCACGCCGACCTACCACCACCACGGCCTCGTCCGCGACGAAAGCGGTCAGCGCCTCGCCAAGATCGACCGAAGCCGCGCGCTCGCGAGCTACCGGGCCGAGGGCCTTACGCCCCAGGACATTTGGCGCCTCGTCGGCGTCCGACCGACCGCGCCCTTCACTGCTTCATAAATACCTCGGGGGTGTGAGGGCAGAGCCCCCAGCGGGCCGTGGCGGGCGCAGCCCGGCGCGAAAGCTCACACCATCGGCGCGGCCAGTTCAACCTCTTCGCCCGTCTCGACCCCCGTATAGAAACACGACCGCCGGTTCGTGTGGCACGCCGGGCCTTCCTGCTCCACGATTGCGAGCAGACAATCCCGGTCGCAATCCACGCGAAGCTCCACCAGCGCCTGCGTATGCCCCGAGGTCTCGCCCTTCACCCAGAACGCCTGCCGCGACCGGCTCCAATAGGTCACGCGCTTCGTCTCGAGCGTCCGCGCCACGGCGTCTGCGTTCATCCAGGCCAACATGAGAACCTCTCCGGTGCCCGCTGCCTGTGCGATACAGGGGATAAGCCCCTTTTCGTCATAGACCAAGGTCGTGACATCGAATGACATGGCGGTTCCTTCCCAAAGTGCGGTTTCCGTCCTATCTAGGGACAAGACCAATCCAGGGAAAGCCCGGAGACACGACCATGAGCGACAGCGACCTGATCAAGCTCTACTCCAAACGCATCCTCGCGCTTGCCGCCGATATCCCGCATCTGGGCAGTCTCGAGGCTGCGGAGGGTATGTCCAAGCAACGCTCGCCGCTCTGCGGGTCGACCGTGACCGCACAGGTCGTCGTGCGCGACGGCAAGATCGCGGATTTCGCCCAGAACGTGAAGGCCTGCGCACTGGGTCAGGCTTCGTCCTCGATCTTGGGTGCCCATGTGATCGGGCAGGACCGCGCCACCATCGAGGCCGCGCGCGACGCGCTCATCAGGATGCTGCGCGAGGACGGGCCGACCCCGCCCGCACCCTTCGAGGACCTCGAGGTTCTCCGCCCGGCGCGCGATTTCAAGAATCGGCACCCTTCCATCCTTCTGGCCTGGGAGGCGACCCTCGCCGCCATGGACGAGGCGCAGGCGGCCGCCTGATCCAACCAAAGGCAGGTCAAAAAAACCGCCGCACTCCGATGGGAGGCGGCGGAAGGTATGCGGTTGGGTCGGACCCGGGGAAAGAGGCAGACCTCCGGGCAGGACAGGTGACGTTCGGGGAAACGTCGGCATCACGTTGGGGACAGATGCCGGACCCTTATCCGCAGGCAGAAACTTGGGAAAATGATAACCGGCGTGTCAGAGGACCCCCGGAAGATGCAGCGCAGCCATGAGACCGACCATGAGAGCGGCACCACCGGCAAGGTCCTGCCAGATCGTCGCGCGGGACCGGGCGAAAACGGTTTGAATATCCTGCATCATCTTGTCGCTCCTGTTCTCAATGTGCTGTTTTTGTTCTCTGTTAACGCTTTGTTCTCACATTGCCGCGCGATGTGTAAAGAACTTTTTGAGAACAAAACGGAACTTTTTGCGAGTTCCGCAGGAACGTTCCGCTAACCGACTGAAATCAAACGGATCGCTTCGTCCTGCCGCATGAGCCAGAGCAGAACGCGCGCCGCCTCGCCGCGCGGGCTGGTCAGCTCGGGGTCGTCCACAAGCAATTTGCGCGCATCTTTCTGCGCCACGGCCATCAGGCCCGCCTGATGTTCGAGGTCCCCGACCATGAAGCGCGGCAGCCCGGATTGCGCGGTGCCGATCAGGTCACCCGCCCCCCGCATCTCGAGATCCGCTTCGGCAATGCGAAACCCGTCCTCCGTCTCGCGCATGATGCCCAGTCGTTTCTCTCCGCTTTCGTTCAGCGGTGGCTGGTAGAGCAGCACGCAGGTCGAGGCCTCTGACCCCCGGCCCACGCGCCCCCGCAACTGATGGAGCTGCGCCAGACCGAAATGCTCGGCCCGCTCGATCACCATGATGGTCGCATTGGGCACGTCGACCCCGACCTCGATCACCGTGGTCGCGACCAGAACCTTGGTCTCGCCCCGCTGGAAGGCCGCCATCGCCGCATCTTTCTCGGCAGGCGGCATCTGGCCATGCACCAGCCCCACGACGCCCTCGCCCAAGGCCGCGCGCAGGTGCTTGAACCGTTCCTCAGCGGCGGTGAGTTCGCTGACCTCGCTCTCGCCCACCAAGGGGCAGACCCAATAGGCCTGCCGCCCGCTCGCCGTGACGGAGCGCAGCCGATCCACCACATCGCCGATCCGCCCCGTGGGCAGCGCCGAGGTGGTGATGGGTTTGCGCCCCGGCGGCTTTTCATCGAGAACCGAGACGTCCATATCGCCGTATTGCGCCAGCGACAGCGACCGCGGGATAGGCGTCGCCGTCATCACCAGCACATCTGCAGCCTGCCCTTTCTTTCCCAGCCGCATCCGCTCCTGCACTCCGAAACGGTGCTGTTCGTCCACAACGGCAAGGCGCAGGTCGTGATAATCCACATCGTCCTGAAACACCGCATGGGTGCCGACGAGGATATGGATCTTGCCCTCCCTAAGCGCGGCCAGTTTCGCCCGCCTTTCGGCCCCCTTGTCGCGGCCCGTGAGCAGTTCGACCACGACCTGCGCCTCCTCGGCCATGGGGCGCACGCTTTCGTAATGCTGCCGGGCCAGGATCTCGGTCGGGGCCATCATCACGCCCTGCCCGCCCGCCTCGACCGCGGTCAGCAGCGCGAGCGTCGCGACCAGCGTCTTGCCCGCGCCAACGTCGCCCTGAAGGAGCCGATTCATCCGCTTGCCGCTCGCCATATCGGCGGCAATGTCCGCGACCGCCCGTTCCTGCGCCCCGGTCGGCTGATACGGAAGCGCCGCCCGCACCCGCGCCTGAAGCGCGCCGGTCCCCACCGTCGCGATCCCCTTGCCACGCCGCATCCGCGCGCGGGCGAGCGCGAGGGTCATCTGGTGGGCAAAGAACTCGTCATAAGCCAGCCGCCGCCGCGCGGGCGCATGGGGCGACAGGTCATCCATGCCATGGGGCAGATGGGCGCGCATCACCGCCTCGTGCCAGTCCGGCCAGTGCTCCTGCGCCTTGAGCGCAGGGTCGATCCATTCGGCGAGCGGTTGCAGCCGGGTCAGCACGTCGGCCACAGCCTTGGCCACGGTTTTCTGCGTGATCCCCTGCGTCAGGCCATAGACCGGTTCGAACTCGGGGATCTGGTCGGCCTCGCCGGGTTTGAGGATGTGGTCGGGGTGAACCATCTGGGCGATCCCGTCGAAATGCTCGACCTTGCCCGACACGATTCTCTTCTGTCCCGTAGGAAGCTGCTTGCCGATCCAGTCCGGGTTGCCGTGAAAGAACACCGCGTGAAAGGTGGTCAGCGCATCGGTCAATTCGACCCGATACGGGCGGCTCTTCGATGACGGCGGCAGGTGCCGCCCCACGGTCACCTCGACCGTGGCAGTCGCGGGCGGCGTGACCTCGGAGACACTGGCGCGAAACTGGCGGTCCACGCCGGAATGCGGCAGAAAGAACAGCAGATCACGGGGCTTGGTAATTCCGAGATTGTCGAAAAGCTTCGCGGTCTTCGGCCCCACACCGCCCAAGGTTTCAAGCTCGGCAAAGAGCGGGTACAGGATTTCGGGACGGGTGCTCATCGGGTGCTCACAGGTCCTTGATCAGGTCGAGCCAGCCGTCCTCATCCACCATTTCGATCCCAAGGTCCGCCGCCTTCTTTGCCTTGGACCCGGCACCGGGACCGGCCACGAGCAGGTCCGTCTTGGCGCTGACCGAGCCTGCAACCTTGGCGCCGAGCGCTTCAGCCCGTGCCTTGGCCTCGGCCCGCGTCATCTTTTCCAGCGTGCCAGTGAACACCACCGTCTTGCCCGCGACCGGCGAGCCTTCGGTCCTGGGCGCCTCGACCGGCTGGATGTCGAGCTGGGCCGCGAGCCTGTCGATGGAGGCGCGCTCGTTCTCCTGTTGGAACGTGGTGACGAGAGACGTTGCCATCACCGCGCCAATGCCGTCGATCGACAGAAGCTCGTCCCAGGCGGAGCCACCTTCCGGCGTGGCCCCGGTCATCGCGGTCTCGAAGCTGGACCAGTCGCCGTAGTGGCGCGCAAGAAGATTGGCAGCGCTCTCGCCCACATGGCGGATGCCGAGCGCAAAGATCACCCGGTTCAAGGGGATCTGCCGCCGCTCCTCAATCCCGGCAAAGAGGTTCGCGGCGGATTTCTCGCCGTAGCCGTCGCGATTCCTGAGCTTGGTCAGGTTCTCCGCGTCGCGGGTGGCGAGGGTAAAGATATCGGCGGGCTCCCGGATCGGAAGCTGGTCGTCGTGATAGAACATCTCGATCTGGCGCGCGCCAAGCCCCTCGATGTCGAAGGCGCCACGCGAGACGAAATGTTTCAGCTTTTCAACGGCCTGCGCGGGACAGATCATGCCGCCAGTGCAGCGTCGGACCGCGTCGCCCTCTTCCCGGATCGCTTTGGAGCCGCATTCGGGACAGTGGGTTGGAAATGCGTAGGGTTCGGTGCCCTCGGGCCGCTTGGCAAGGTCCACATCGGCCACCTTAGGAATCACGTCCCCGGCGCGATAGACCTGCACCCAGTCGCCGATCCTGATGTCCTTGCCCCCCCGAATCTCACCGCCCTTGCTGTCGCGTCCGGCGATGTAGTCCTCGTTGTGGAGCGTCGCGTTCGAGACGACGACACCGCCCACGGTCACGGGGGCGAGCCGGGCAACGGGCGACAGCGCGCCGGTGCGCCCGACCTGAATGTCGATGGCTTCGAGCTGGGTCCAGGCCAATTCGGCGGGAAACTTGTGTGCGATGGCCCAGCGGGGCGTGGTCGAGCGGAACCCGAGACGCTGTTGCAGGGCGAGATCGTCGACCTTGTAGACGACGCCGTCGATATCGTAGTCGAGCGTCGCGCGCTGCGCCTCGATCGCGTGGTAATGGGCCATCATCTCATCGGGCGTGGTGACGCGACGGGTGAGCGGATTGGTCTGGAACCCGAGGTCGCGCAGCCGCTCGATGGCGGCCGATTGCGTGGGCGCGAGCGGTTCCGACACTTCGCCCCAGGCATAGGCGAAGAACTTCAGCGGCCGGTCGGCGGTGATCCTGGGGTCGAGCTGGCGCAGCGACCCGGCGGCGGCGTTGCGCGGGTTGGCAAAGGTCTTGCCGCCGCGCGCCTGTTGCCGGTCGTTCAGCGTCGCGAAATCGGCGCGGCTCATGTAGACCTCGCCGCGGACCTCGAGCACGTCGGGCGCACCCGTCAGCGTGACGGGAATGTCGTCGATGGTGCGGGCGTTGGCGGTGACATTCTCGCCCTCCGCCCCGTCGCCGCGCGTGGCCGCCTCGATGAGCTTGCCCTTTTCGTAGCGAAGGGACAGCGACAGGCCGTCGATCTTGGGTTCGGCGGTGAAGGCCAGCGGCGTGTCGGGCGCGACGCCGAGGAAGCTCCGCACCTGCCTGTCGAAATCGGAAATGTCCTCTTCGCTAAAGGCATTGGCGAGCGACATCATCCGCACCCGGTGGCGGACCTTGGAAAAGGCTTCCGACGGCGCGGCACCGACCTGATCCGTCGGGCTATCGTCGCGCTTGAGGTCGGGAAAGCGGGTCTCGATTGCAGCATTGCGGCGTTTGGCTGCGTCATAATCCGCGTCGCTGATGAACGGCGCGTCCTCCCCGTGATAGGCAGTGTTGGCCTTGGTCAGCAAATCGGACAGCCGCCCCAGTTCCGCGCGCGCCTCGTCCTTTGTCAGGGAATCGACGGGTTTATCGCTCATTCCGGTCCTCTCAACTCCGCCGTTTCCGCCGAAATCTAGGGGGCCAGTGCGGGAGGGTCCAGTGCTTTGACCGCGCATGGTTTCGCTTTACCTGGCGCTGGCCGGACCCCTTGGGACTTCCGCCCTTCAAGAGACCCGCTTCGGCGTGTCCCGGCTCGAACGTCCGGGCGGGGCACCGTCGCAAGTGCCGCGCGACTATCGGGGTCGCGACTCGACACTCTTTAGACAGTGCGCCGCTGCGGGCGCTGCCTGACCCGCGCAAACACCAGCACAATGCTCTTGGCGGGGTCGCACTCGGCTCCTTGAGGTCCAGGTCCCTTGCGCAGAGGACCGCGCCGGGAATGATCCCGACATCGTATCAGGCGCCGAGGGCGAGCTGGCTGCCCATCTCCGACGGCGCCGGGTCGCGCAGGACGTAGCCGCGGCCCCAGACGGTTTCGATGTAATTTTCGCCATCGGTCGCCTCGGCGAGCTTCTTGCGCAGCTTGCAGATGAAAACGTCGATGATCTTGAGTTCCGGCTCGTCCATCCCGCCGTAGAGATGGTTGAGAAACATCTCCTTTGTCAGGGTCGTTCCCTTGCGCAGGGAGAGCAGTTCGAGGATCTGGTATTCCTTGCCGGTGAGATGCACGGGCTTGCCATCCGCCTCGACCGACTTGGCGTCGAGGTTCACGGCGACGCGACCGGTGTGGATGACGGATTGAGAATGACCCTTCGAACGCCGGATGATCGCATGGATTCGCGCCACCAGTTCGTCGCGGTGGAAGGGTTTGGTCATGTAGTCGTCCGCGCCGAAGCCGAAGCCCTTGAGCTTGTTCTCGGTGTCGTCGGCGCCCGAGAGGATCAGGATCGGCGTTTCGACCCGGGCCAGCCGCAGCTGCCGTAGCACCTCGTGACCGTTCATGTCCGGAAGGTTCAGGTCGAGAAGGATGAGGTCGTAATCATAGAGCTTGGCGAGGTCTATCCCCTCTTCTCCAAGGTCGGTGGAATAGACGTTCAGGTTCGCATGGGTGAGCATCAGCTCGATCGAGCGTGAGGTCGTGGGGTCATCTTCGACAAGCAGGATACGCATCAATCAATCTCCAGATAAGTTCCCGTTCTGTTCGTCAACACAATCAAAGTAAATAGTTAACGCACGGTTACTTCTCCGAACTATTAGGGAACTCTACCTATGGTTGTCTATATTTTTGCAGCGCCGTGGCCTTCAACGCCGCTTCCCCGTGTTCCTCGACGGCGTGAGACCACTCGGAAAACTCCTCTTCTGACAGCCCGTAAGTTCCAAGCGCCTCGGCCAAGGGAATCAAACCGTGTTTCACGGCGCGCACGACCGCCGCCTTGCGCGATGCGACCCATCGCTTGGTGTTTGGCGGCGGCAGGTCCGCCCGGGTCATATGGGTCCCGTCCGGCAGCCGAACCGCCCGGGGACCGTCGATTTTTTTCAGATACATCATGCTTCCCTCGGTCAAAGGTTCGTCTTTTCTGGACCAGGGGATTTAAGGATGGGTGAAGCCCGACCTTGCAGATATGTGCAATTTTCCTATATTCCCTCACTCTTTGGGCCCGGTCAGAGGACGCACGCATGGCACTGGACACCGAGATCACCGTTAATTCGCTGGGTTTTGCCAAGCGGCCCGAGGACACGCGCGTCGTCGTCGCGATGTCGGGCGGGGTCGATTCGTCAGTCGTCGCGGCCATGCTGAAAGCCGAGGGTTACGATGTGATCGGCGTCACGCTGCAGCTCTACGACCACGGTGCGGCGCTTGCCAAGAAAGGGGCCTGCTGCGCGGGAATCGACATCCACGATGCCCGCCGCGTGGCCGAAGAGATGGGCTTTCCCCACTACGTCCTCGACTACGAGAACATCTTCCGCGAAGCGGTGATCGAGGAGTTTGCCGACAGCTATCTGGGCGGCGCGACCCCCGTGCCCTGCATTCGCTGCAACGAACGCGTCAAGTTCAAGGACCTGCTGGCCACGGCGCGCGACCTCGACGCCGACTGCATGGCGACGGGGCATTACATACAGCGGTTCGAGGGCGCGACCGGGCCGGAATTGCACCGCGCCGCCGATCACAACCGTGACCAGAGCTATTTCCTGTTCTCGACCACGCCGGAGCAGCTCGATTACTTGCGCTTCCCGCTGGGTCATCTGGCGACCAAGGACGAAACCCGTGCGCTGGCGCGGCGCTTTGATCTCATGGTCGCGGACAAGCCCGACAGTCAGGACATCTGCTTCGTGCCCGACGGAAACTACGCCGGCGTCATCGAAAAGCTGCGCCCCGGTGCGGCGGAGCCGGGCGAGATCGTCCATGCGGACGGTCGCGTTCTGGGCATGCATGAGGGTGTGATCCATTACACGATCGGACAGCGGCGGGGCTTGGGTATCGGCGGGCTTGCCGATCCGCTCTATGTCGTGCGGCTCGATGTGGACGCGCGGCAGGTCGTCGTGGGCCCGAAAGAGATGCTGGCGACCCGCGTGGTTCCGGTGCGCGAGATCAACTGGCTGGGCGATGCACCCTTCACCTCGCAAGAGGAATGGCACCTGTCGGTCAAGGTCCGCTCGACCCGCCCGCCGCGCGAGGCGATCATGCGTCCGATCTCGGAGACGGAAGCCGAAGTCGAATTGCTCACGCCCGAGGAAGGCGTCAGCCCCGGACAGGCCTGCGTCTTCTACGCGAGTGAAGGCAGCCGGGTCTTCGGCGGCGGCTGGATCTGGTCGGGACGGCGCTGATCCGGGGCGCCGGGTGGGATGAAACGGAAGAGGCCGGGACGTGAAGCCCCGGCCTTTGTCATCTGTGGCGACCGCTTGCGGGATTGCCGGCGCGCGCTGCTTCAGCCCGCCTTGGACAGGTCGATCATCGCCGAGAACTCGGCGGAACAGGCGACCTCGCCGTCAACGGTCGCGACACCTTCGAACTTCCAGATCTTCGACCCGCCGCGCAGGGTCTTGATGTCCATCTTCAGCACGTCGCCGGGAACGACCTTGCGCCGGAACTTCACCTTGTCGATCCCCATGAAGTAAACGAGCGGCTCCTTGTCCACGAGGTCGAGGGTGATCGCTACCATGACCGCGCTGGTCTGGGCCATCGCCTCGATGATCGTGACGCCGGGCATGATCGGCGCGGCCGGGAAATGGCCCTGGAAATGCGGCTCGTTGAAGGTCACGTTCTTGATCCCAACCGCGCTTTCGCCGGGCACGATGTCCACGACCTTGTCGATCAGGAGAAACGGGTAACGGTGCGGGATGCAGCGCTGGATCAGGTGAATATCGGCGTTTGCCGGTTTCGTGCTGTCGTCTGTCATGTCGGGGCCCCCTATCTGGCGGGCCGTCCGGGCCTGCCGCTTTCCGCTTGATTGAGAAAAAACGCGCGGGCCCGCAAGGGGCCTTGGCCTATTGCGCGGGTTCTGTGGCCTCTGTGCCCATGTCGAGGGGCAGGTTGATCACCGGATCGGTCACCTCGGGCGGAGCCTCGGGCACCGTGCCGGACGAGCCGTCGCCCAGAACCTCGTCGATCCGCGCAATGGCCTCTTCCGTCACGTCGACGGCGGCACTGGACAAAAGCACCATACGCTTGTCGAGCACAACCACCGCACCGCGTTCCGTCATCAGGCTGCCGATCACCGGGCCGACACGCGTGTAGAAATCCCGCTGCGCGCCTTCGAACTTCTGGACGTATGCGGCCTGTGCCCGGTCGCGATCAGTGCGCAGGGCCTGCACCCTCTCGTCGAATTCATTGGCCTTGGCGCGGAACTCTTCGGCTGTGAGCGTCTCGCGTTCCTCGGTCAAGGCGCGTTCCTCGGCCTCGAGCGCGGTCTCGATCTTGCGCGTTTCCTCGGCGAGCGCGGCGCGTTCGCTATCGAGCTCCTGCGTCACGCGCTGGCCAAAGGCGGTGCCGGTGAAAAGCGCGTCGCGGTCGATCACCACGACATCGCTCACCAACTGTCCAAGCGACTGTGCAGCGACGCCAGAAGGCCCGCCCGCAAGGGCGAGCGCGATACCGACCACGAAACCGCGCAAGAACCGCGCGCGCGTCGGGCGGCCAGCGTCCATATCAGAACGACGTGGAGATCGTGACTTCGAACCGGTTCTCGCGGTCATAGCCCTGCTTGATCACCGGGACGGAATAGTTGAACCGGAGCGGACCGATCGGCGTGTCCCAGAACAGCGATGCGCCGACCGATGAACGCAGGTAGAACTTGTCGTCCACCACGCCGCCGCCCGTGTTGTCGAGCCCCCAGAGGCTGCCCACGTCGGCAAAGACACCACCGGAGATCCCGTATTCCTCGGGCAGACCCAGCGGGAACTGGGCCTCAACCCGCGCCGCGACGAAGTAGTTGCCACCAAGCGCGTCCTGGTTCCCGGCGGTCAGGTCACGCGGACCCACGCCATAGGGCGCGAAGCCACGCACCTTGTCGGTGCCAAGCTGGAAGCGGTCCGTGACCCGGCTGCCCGCGCCCGCGATGGAATAAAGCGCACCGCCCTCGGCCTCGGCCCGCAGCGTGACCTCGTCATTGAAGACCTTGGTCTGGAGACGAGCGAGCGCCGTGGCACGCAGCCATGTGTTGTCGGACCCCAGCCCTCCGATGTCGCCGTCGATGCTGATGAAGGCACGAGAGGTCGGGTCGATCGCGGTCAGCGCGGTGTCGAAGGTATAGGTCAGACCCACCTGCGCGCCATACTGCCAACCGCGGGCCGCTTCGGCCTGGAGCACGGCCGAGGACTGGACATCGACATTCGAGATGTCAGACCCGGCCGCACCGGCGCGCAGCGCGACACGGCTGGCCGCAGAGATCGGGAACTCCACGTAGGGCACGACCTGGAACTTGGCCGTCTCGTAGAAGGCCGTGTTCGAAGGGGTCGTCGTGAAATAGAAGGCGTCGATCCCGAGAGTCAGGTCGCGCCCGAGCAGGTTCGGCTCCGCAAAGCTGAAGGCATAGTTGCGTGTCGTCGCACCGCCCGAGAATTCAGCAGCGATATACTGGCCACGACCGAGGAAGTTGGTCTCGCGGAAGCTCGCGTTAAGCCCAATGCCCGTCGCCGTCGAATAGGTCGCGCCGAAGGACAACGACCCGGTCCCCTGCTCTTCCACGTCCACATCCACGACCACGCGGTCAGAGGCCGAGCCTTCGCGCGCTTCGACCTGAACATCCGCGAAATAGCCAAGCGCCCGGATACGTTCTGCTGAGGCCCGAATCGCGCGCGGGTTGAAGGGGTCGCCTTCAACCGTGGTGAACTGCGAGCGCACCACGCGGTCGAGCGTTGTCTGGTTGCCCTCGATGTCGATGCGTTCGACGATGACGCGGGGACCGCGCGTGATTGCGAGATCGATGTCCAGCGTGCCTTCGCGTTCGTTGCGGATGATCCGCGGCTCGACGGCGATGAAGTTCATCCCCTTCTGGATCGCGAGACGCTCCATCCGCGCCACGGCGTTCTCGATGTCCGTCGGGTTGTAGACCGCGCCCTGACGCAGCCGCGCCACGCGCTCGAACTCTTCGGGATTGACGCCGTCGACTTCGGAAATCGTGTTGATCCGACCCAGCGAGAACTGCTGCCCCTCGACGATCTGGTAGGTCACGCGGTAACCGTCGCGCGACTGCGGCGCCTCGACCACCAGCGCCTGCGCCTCGGCATCGACGAAACCGCGCGAGCGGTAGAAATCGGTCAGCACCTGGCGGTCGAACTCGAGCCGCTCGGGATCGTAAGTGTCTGACTGCACGAAGGCGCGCAGGAGTCCCGCCTGTTTCGAGGTCAGCACCCGGCGCAGACGCGAATCCGCGAAGCTGCGGTTGCCGTTGAAGCTCAGGCTCTCGATTTCGGAATTGCGGCCTTCAACCACCTCGAACACGAGGTCCACACGACCGTTGCTGCGGCGGATGATGCGCGGCGTGACTTCGGCGGCGATCCGACCATCGGCGGCGTAGGCCTCGGCGATCGTCTGGGCGTCGCGTTCGGCGGTCGAGGGCGAGAACACCCGGCGCGGCTGCGATTGCAGGAGCGGCAGCAGGTCCTCGTCGTCCTTACGGCGGTTGCCCTCGATGTTGATGCGGCTGATCATCGAGTATTCCTGCACCCGCACGATCAGCGTCGAACCGCGCGGTTGCAGTTCCACCGTGTTGAACAGGCCCGACCCGGCAAGCCGCTGGTAGGCATCGTTGAGCTGCCCGGCGCTGACCGTCTGGCCCTTGCCGAATCCGAGGTAGGACAGAACCGTCGCCGCCTCGATGTTCTCGGCACCCACGATCTGAACCGATTGGAAATTGTAGGATTGTGCGTAAGCAGCCGTCGGTGGAAGCACCGAAGCCCCTGTTACCCCGAGGAAAAGCGCCGTGGCAGCCGGCGCGAGTACGGATTTACGCATGATTGCCGCACTGGCCCTGCGCTGCTCGTTATACGTCATCTTGTTGTCATCCGCTCAGACATCCCAGTCCCTAGTGTGAGTAACGAAGGTGAGAGGGCTTGTCAAAGCATGTGAACGACAAAGGGGCCGCTGGAAAGCGGCCCGGCACGGCTTCGTGAACGCAGGGCGATTTATGACGGGAAATGAGGGGCTTGCAGCGTGGCCCCCAAGCCACGCTCGGGGAATTTCTTTCAGCGCGCGGTGGGCGCTAGTGGACCATGCCACCAATCAGCGCGCCGCAGCCAAGAGCCGCAGCCAGAGTGCCGAGGTAGAGAAGCCGGTCCCAGTTCAAATTGACCAGAAGGGAAAGCCCCCGGTAGCCGTGCTGAATCGTTTGCATGGTAGGTGCCCTGACAGGTTGCCGGTCCAGTCTGACCACGCGGCATGGCAGAACCAGCGCGAAACCGGGGCATTGTTGGGGCAAGCGGACGCGTCGCCTGCCCCTGTGCAACAGCGCATTGCTCTACGGACAGAAGAGGTCGTTGGTGATGCCCAGAACCATGATCGCCAGCACGACGGCGAGCCCCGCGGCCAGAAGCACCCGCATGGCCCGGTCGCTCGGCGGGCGCCCAACCACGGCCTCATAGGCGTGAAACACCAAGTGGCCGCCGTCGAGCACGGGGATCGGAAAGAGGTTCAAGAGCCCCACCGCCGTCGACAGCACGGCGATGAACCAGATGAAATCCGGCACGCCCTGCGATGCCGCCGCGCCCGAGGTTTCCGCGATTCCGATGGGGCCGCGCAGGTTGCACGACGAAATGGCGCCCGTGATCATGTGCCACAGGCCCGACAGGCTCGAGGTGATGATGTAGCGCACATGTTCGACCCCGCCGGTAAAGGCCTCGCCCACGCTGGGTGCGCGTGTCGCGGGTTCAAAGATCAGCCCGCCGCCGATCCCGATGAGCCAACGGGTCTCGAACCCGCCGTCGGGCAGCGGCAGGTCCATGCGACGGGGCGTGAGCTCCACGTCCATCTCCTCGCCGCCCCGGTTGATGGTCAGCGTCAGAGGTTCGCCGTCGCCCGCGCCGACAAAAGCGCGCAGGTCCTCGAAGGTTGCCGTCCTTGCGCCATTGACCGCAAGGATCAGGTCTCCGCGTTCGAGCCCGGCATCCGCCGCCGCCGTCTGTGGCGTGACCGATCCGACGAAGGCCGGATAGGGATGAAGAGTCGTGACGGTGACTTCGGCGCCGTCACGCAGGACGGTGTAGTCGAGCGGGCTCTCGTCCGGCAGCGTCTCGACATAGGCGCCGAACTCGGCCAGCTCCGGTGTCGGCAGCCCAGCGATGGACAGGATCTCGTCCCCCGGCTCCAGCGTGTTCTCGACGCCCGAGATCGGGGCCATCTGTTTCACGGTCAGGGGATCGGTCGCGATCCCCTGATAATAGGCCATGCCGAAGAAGATGATCACCGACAGCACGAAATTGAACACGGGACCAGCCGCCACCGTCAGCGCGCGCGCCCAGACCGGGGCCCCGGGCATCGTAGCGCGGCGTTCCTCGGGTGTGAGCCCAGCGATGGCGCCTTCGTCGACGCCGGCCGAGGCCGCATTCGCGTCCCCTCGGAACTTGACGTAGCCGCCCACGGGAAAAGCCGCGATCTGCCACTGGGTGCCGTGTTTATCCATCCGCTTGAGCAGCACGGGGCCGATCCCGATGGAAAACACATCCGCCTTGATGCCCGTCCAGCGGCCGACGATGTAATGGCCGTATTCATGGATGAAAACGATGATCGACAGGGCGACCACGAACGCCACGATGGTGAAGGCCAGATTGCCGAAGTCGGGGATAAGCCCGGTTACGTCCACGTGTCACTCCTATCCAGCGGTTAAGCCCCGCTTATGATCTCTGCTGCTCTTTCGCGTGCCATCTGGTCTGCGGCGCGCACGTTATCAAGTGTGAATGCGTCATTGATGAGGCCCGCGTCACCCGACAACTGCGTGAGCACCTCCTCCACCACGCCCGCCATGCGGGTGAAGCCGATCCGTCCAGCGATGAAGCCGTCAAGCGCCGTCTCCTTTGCCGCGTTGAAGATCGCGCCCGACATGCCGCGTGTCTCCATCACGGCGCGGGCAAGGCGCAGCGCCGGATAACGCTCATCGGACGGCGCCCGGAACTCGAGGCTGCCGATCCGGGCAAGGTCGAGCCGCTCGACCGGCAGGCGTCGGCGTTCCGGCCAATGCAGCGCATAGCCGATGGCATGGCGCATGTCCGGCGGGCCGACATGGGCCATGAGCGCCCCGTCGTTGAAGCCGACCAGCGCGTGGATCAGACTCTGGGGATGGACGATGACCTCGATCACGCCGGGGTCGACGCCGAAAAATTCGCGCGTCTCGATCAGTTCCAGCGCCTTGTTGAACATGGAGGCCGAGTCGATGGTGATCCGCTGCCCCATGTCCCAGTTCGGGTGCGAGGATGCCTGTGCGAGCGTGGCGCTCGGCAGGTCTTCGATGGGCCAGTCGCGAAAGGCCCCGCCAGAGGCGGTGATGATGACGCGCTCGACGGCACTCAGGTCCTCGCCGACGAGCGCCTGAAACACGGCGGAATGTTCGCTGTCCACCGGCAGGAGGTGCGCGCCGTGCTTTCTCGCGGTCTCCATGATCAGTGGTCCGGCGGTGACGAGGCTTTCCTTGTTGGCGAGTGCCAGCGTCGCCCCGGTTTCGAGCGCGGCCAGTCCCGGCGGCAGACCTGCCGCCCCCACGATGGCCGACATGACCCAATCGGCAGGGCGGCGCGCGGCCTCCTCAATGGCGACCGCGCCCGCCGCAGCCTCGACCCCGCTGCCTGCAAGCGCGTCGCGCAGGGCTGGCAGGTGTTCCTCGTGCGCCGTGACCGCGATCCGGGCCTTGAGCGCCCGCGCCTGTTCGGCCAGCAAGGCTATGTTATGGCCCCCGGTCAGCGCGACCACCTCGTAAGCCTCGGGATCGCGCCGGATCAGGTCGATAGTCGACAGGCCGATGGAGCCGGTCGACCCGAAGATCGAAATGCGGCGCGTCATGTCAGAAGATACCCGCGATGAACCCGGCCACGCCCGCCAGCGCCGCCACCGCCACCAACGCGTCGAGCCGGTCGAGAACGCCACCATGGCCGGGGATCAGCGTCGAGCTGTCCTTGACCCCGGCCCGCCGCTTCATCCAGCTTTCGGTGATGTCCCCCATCTGGCCCGCAAAGGCCAGCACGACCGCCGCGCCTGCCGCCAGCCCCGCGCTCATCGGCCAGACCAGGGGACCGAAGAAGGCGCCGAAAATCCCGGCCCCGATCCAGCCCGCAACCGTGCCCGACCAGGTCTTCTTGGGCGAGACGCGCGGCCAGAACTTGGGCCCGCCCAGCATCCGCCCGGCGAAATACCCCAGCACGTCCGAGATCACCACGATCCCCACGAGGATCAGGATCGACCGGGGGCCGATCACCGCGTGACCGAAGTCAAGCGACAGCGCCGCGACCGCGAGCATCGTGCCATAGGCAAGCCACGTCCGATGCCCGTCGCGCAGAACGAACAGTCCCACCGCGATGGGGACGAGCACGACGAGGGCCGCGCGCAGGATGCCCAGCCGGTAAATGTCCCAGATCTCCTCGGCCCGCGACGGTCCGGCCTTTTGCATCAGAAGTGCGAGAATCAACACGACCACGGGAAGAAGCGCGATGCCCCATCGCCGCGCCGTCGAAATCTCCGGCTCACAGAGCTTGGCGAGTTCGCGCAGCATGAGAACATAGATGACCAGAACAAAGATCGACCACACCAATGCCCCTCCATAGAGCGCGGCGAGTGCCAGCCCAATGATCACCCCCGCCGACAGGACGCGGGTGCCAAGATCCGACCATTTGCTGGAAACCGTATCGCTCATCCGGTCACCCCGCCGAAGCGCCGTTCGCGCAGCCCGAACTTGTCGAGCACGGCAGCAAATTCGGCGCGCCCGAAGTCGGGCCAGAGCGTGTCGGTGAACTCGTATTCCGCATAGGCCGACTGCCATGTAAGGAAGTTCGAGGTTCGCGCCTCGCCCGAGGTGCGCACGACGAGGTCGGGGTCGGGAAGCCCGGCGGTGTCGAGATAATGGGTCATCGTATCCTCCCCGATGTCCTCGGGTCGCAACTGGCCCGCGATGACCGCCTGCGCCATCTTGCGGGTCGCGCGCAGGATTTCGTCCCGCCCGCCGTAGTTCAGGGCCACGGTCACATGCACCCGGTCGTTTCTAGCCGTCAGCGCCTCGAGCTCCTGGATGAGCGCGACGAGCTTGCGGTCGAGCGGTGCCCGATCCCCGATGAACCGCACCCGCGCGCCCTCGGCATGAAGCTCGTGCATGGTCTTGCGGATATAGTGCCGGAAAAGGGCCATGAGCGCGATGATCTCGGGCTTCGACCGCTTCCAGTTCTCGGTCGAGAACGCATAGAGGGTGACGTATTTCACGCCCAGGTCGGGACAGGCCTCGACCACCTCGCGCGCCCGCTTCGCACCGGCCTGATGGCCGAAGGGGCGCGGGCGGCGGCGCGCCTTGGCCCAGCGGCCATTGCCATCCATGATGAAGGCCACGTGCAGGTCCCTGCCTGGGCCGATCTGGCTCTGCTGGTTCACGTCACGTCCCCCGGCCATGCGCCCACCCGATCGGGCCGGTGCCCACAGGTCTCAGACCTGCATGATCTCTTCCTGCTTGGTCTCGAGCTGTTTATCCACGAGCTTGATGTATTTGTCGGTGAGGTCCTGAACCTCCTGCGACCAGACCTTGTGATCGTCCTCGCTCATGCCGTCGGCCTTGGCCTTCTTGAGCTGCTCCATCCCGTCGCGGCGCACGTTGCGAATCGCGACGCGGGCGCTTTCGGCATATTGAGCGGCCACCTTGGTCAATTCGCGGCGGCGCTCTTCGTTGAGTTCGGGAATCGGCAGCATGATGATCGTGCCGTTCGTCTGCGGGTTGATGCCCAGCCCGCTTTCGCGGATCGCCTTTTCCACGGCGCCGACCATGCCCCGGTCCCAGACGTTGATCGTGACCATGCGCGGCTCGGGCACGTTCACCGTGCCAACCTGGTTGATCGGCGTGCGCTGGCCATAGGCCTCGACCATGACCGGCTCGAGGATAGAGCCCGAGGCGCGGCCCGTGCGCAGGGACCCGAATTCCGTGCGGAGCGACGCGATCGCCCCATCCATCCGCCGTTCGAGGTCGTCGGTGTCAATCTCGATTTCGTCGCTCATGGCTCAAATCTCCTGGTCGATGCGGGCCATCGGGGCATGTCTGCCCCGCCCGCGCATTTGCGTCGGTATATCCCTAACCGCCCGCGATTGTATAGACTTCCGGATGCGCCCTCAGGCCGCCGACTTGCCGCCGTGGACCAGGGTATAGGTCCCCTCTCCCGCCAGGATCGTGCGGAACCCGCCCGGCTCGTCGAGGCTGAAGACGATGATCGGCATGTTGTTGTCGCGGGCAAGCGCGATGGCCGAGGCATCCATGACGCCCAGACGCTTGGCCAGCGCCTCGTCGTAGCTCACCGTGTCGTAGCGTTTGGCATCGTCGAATTTCTTGGGGTCCTTGTCATAGACCCCGTCGACCTTGGTGCCCTTGAAGATCGCCTCGCAGGCCATTTCGTTGGCGCGCAGGGTCGCCGCCGTGTCGGTGGTGAAATAGGGGTTGCCCGTGCCCGCCGCGAAGATCACCACGCGCTTTTTCTCGAGGTGGCGCACGGCGCGGCGGCGGATGTAGGGCTCGCAGACCTGATCCATCGGGATCGCGCTGATCACGCGGGTAAAGACGCCCAGCCCCTCGAGCGCCGACTGCATCGCGAGCGCGTTCATCACGGTCGCGAGCATCCCCATGTAATCCGCCGTGGTCCGCTCCATCCCCTGAGCCGACCCCGCGAGCCCGCGAAAGATGTTGCCGCCACCGATCACCATGCAGATCTCGACGCCCAGATCGTGCACCGATTTCACCTCCTGCGCGATGCGCGCGACGGTGGGCGGGTTGAGCCCGTAGCCCTGATCGCCCATCAGGGCCTCGCCGCTGATCTTGAGCATCACACGGCTGTATTTCGTCTTGGCGACGGCACTTGCGAGAGCGGTGGTGGCGGGGGGGGTCGGCGTGGCCTCGGTCATGTCTTTGCGTCGTCCTCGGGGCTCATGTATGGATCGCGCCTGTAATGTCGGAAAATGACCGGGCGCGCAATCCGCGAAACCGGCGCAAGGATGGAGCCCGCGTGTCACGCGAACTCGACGCTCTTCTCAGGAATGTACCGCCGGAGCGCCCCGTGCTGATCGCGGGACCCACGGCCAGCGGCAAATCGGCGCTCGCCCTCGCGCTCGCGCAGGATGGCGGCGGCGTCGTGATCAATGCCGACGCGCTGCAGGTCTTTGCCAACTGGCGCATCCTGACCGCACGACCGTCCCTTGCCGAAGAAGAGGTCGCGCCGCATCGGCTTTATGGCCATGTGCCGGGCGATGCCGACTATTCCGTGGGGCACTGGCTGCGCGAGGTGGCCCCGCTCCTGACCGGCCCCGCGCGTCCTATCATCGTGGGGGGCACGGGCCTTTACCTGACCGCACTGACCGAGGGACTGGCCGAAATTCCGCCCACCCCGCCCGAGTTCCGGTCCGAGGGTGAGTCGCTTTTGGCCGAGGCGGGCCTGCCCGCGCTGCTTGCCGCGCTCGACCCCGAGACCCTGGCGCGCATCGACCAGCAGAACCCGGCGCGGGTCGCGCGGGCCTGGGAGGTGCAGCGCACCACGGGCCGGGGCATCGCGGACTGGCAGGACGACACCCCGCCGCCGCTCCTGCCACTCGACCAAACGACCGCGATCTGCCTCCTGCCCGAGCGCGACTGGCTTCTCTCGCGGATCGAACGGCGCTTCGACGCGATGCTGGCGCAAGGCGCGCTGGACGAGGCGCGGGCAAACCTGCCCACATGGTCGCCCAAGGACCCTTCGGCCAAAGCGATCGGGGCGCGCGAGCTTGTCGCTCACCTCAAGGGGGAGATCACGCTCGACGCGGCCCGCGACAACGCCGTCATCGCAACCCGACAATACGCAAAGCGCCAGATGACATGGTTTCGAGCCAGAATGTCGAAATGGTGCAATTTCGGGCTTCCCGCAAACGACCCCTAGCGCCTCATTTCACGTCTTTGTGTGGCCTCCCGGAAACATCCCGGAATTGCCTCCAACTTATCCACAGGCAATCCGCCCCCCTGTGGATAGCTGGGGGCGACAGGTTCGCGGGAATCGGCTAGCGCTAGACTCACACGAATGAGAGGTCCCCCGACCTGACCCCTGCCGAGGCCTTGACCCGGCGCTCTGGGCAACGCGGGCCGAGACCTCCGAGGGACGGGAGTGACGACCAATATGGACCAGCACAACGCGCTTTCTTCGCCGTTTCGCGTGATTCCCCTCGCCAGGTTGGCAAGCGGCGGACGCTGGCGAACGGAAGCGATGCGCAGCTATGGCGCGCCGGTCCTGCTTTGGTTCACCCGCGGCCAAGGCCGAATCACGATGAACGGCAAGACCGCAGGTTACACCGCCCACAACGCCATTTTCGTTCCCGCCGGCACCATGCATGGCTTCGAGATGAACTCGACCGTGCAGGGCATGATCGTCGTCTTCCCCGTTGGCGTGGAAAGACAGCTCGAACTGCCCGAGGACGTAGTTCACATGCGCCTGCCCGACAGTGAGCAGCACATTGAACTCAATCGCCTGATCGACAACCTGCAGACCGAGTTGGACGGCGGCAACCTCGCCTCTGACCGGGCTATGCTGTGCCACGCTGGGCTTTTGTCGGTGTGGATCGAACGCCAGATGCGGTCGCTTCAGATCGACGAGCCGGATGCGGATGCGTCCTCTCGCCTCGCCGCCGCCTATACGGCGCTCGTCGAGCAGGATTTCCACTCGGCCAAGACCGTGCGGGATTACGCCAAGGATCTGGGCGTCACGCCCACGCATCTGTCCCGCGTCTGTAACAAGGCCTGCGGTCGTCCGGCGTCTTCCATTCTCGCCGACCGGGTGCATTACGAAGCGCGCCGCCTGCTGACGGAGACACATATGCCGATCAAGGACATCGCCTCGTCACTGGGCTTTGCCTCGGCCGCCTATTTCACCCGCGCTTTCCAGCAGCACACCGGGCGCACACCGTCTCAATTCCGGCGCGGCGCTTGACCAACGCCACGCATGGCGGCCTCTGAAACGAGACCGCCGCCCCCCTTTCACTTGACGCTTTCGTGAATTCGCGCGATGCCTGTGCCGTGAGACGAGGGAGAAACCGGTGGAAGCCACCTGTGCATGTGGGAAGGTCGTTCTCGACCTCGTGGGCAACCCGGTCCTGACGACAACCTGTTATTGCGCGGATTGCCAGTGCGCGGCGATTCACTTCGAGAAACGCTTCGGACGTGCCCTGATGACCGAGGACGGCGGCACCGATCATGTGCTCTGGCCGAAGAAGGCCCTGTCCTGCCTGTCGGGGGCCGAGGAACTGGCGGAATACCGGCTCAACGCACACACCCACACCCGACGCGTGGTTGCGACTTGCTGCGGCACGCCGATGTTTCTGGACTACACCAAGGGGTCATGGGTCACGCTCTACCGTGACCGGCTCGCGCCCGTGAACCGGCCCCGGATAGAGATGCGCGTGATGCTGCGGGATCGGGTCGGCAAGGCGCGTCTGCCCGACGATTGCCGGAACCTGCCGCGCTATTCGCCCAGGATCTTTGCCAGCCTCCTGCGCACCGCCGCGCTGCAGGGGTTCAGACGCTTTCCCATCACCTTCGTCAAACGCGTGCTGTGACCCTGCCGGGTTCGAAAGGTCAGCTTCCGAGGATGGCCTTCACATAGCCCTGGGTTTCGTCATAGGGCGGCACGCCGTCATATTTCTCGACCGCTTCCGGCCCGGCGTTATAGGCCGCCAGCGCCAGTTTCCAGCTCTTGAACCGCTGATATTGCTGCTTGAGATACCGCGCCCCACCTTCGAGGTTCTGGTGCGGATCGGCGGCATCGACCCCTAGAAGCGCCGCCGTGTCTGGCATGAGCTGGGCAAGGCCAAAGGCCCCCGCATGGCTCTTGGCGCTCGGATTCCAGCCCGATTCCTGCTGGACGAGCCTGAGGAACAGGTCCTCGGGAATCCCGTGTTTGCGCGCGACCTCCTTGGCGGCAGCAAGATAGAGCCCCTTGTAGCTGCCCGAATAGCGCGGAATCGGCGCGTCGGCCTTGGGCGGATTTGGCTGGTAGCGCACCGACCCGGCATATTGCGAAGCCGCGCGATTATCGAGGACTTTCAGGGCATTGTCGAAATTCGCCCGGCTGCTCGACGACGAAAAGGTCTGCGCCGACACAGGCGTGCCCACAAGCAACGTCAGCGCGAGAGCGCCCCCCAGGATGTCCTTCACCGTCCGTTCTCCCGTCTTTCGCGGTCGCCAAGTGCATATCGACCCGCAGAAGATATGGCGGGAGGATACAGGAAAGCATCGGGCTTCGCCACCCGCCGCGACGCCTGGGAACGCCTGGCGGGACGAAACGAGGCAGAAGCGCGCGCCATTTCGCCTGTCGTCAGTCCGGCGCCTGCTGCGCTGCGCACCCAACCACTTTAACCTTTCCTTCACCACGTTCGGGTGATGTAACCGTGGAAATCGAAATTTCAGATTCGGGGGGCACCATGGCTGGTTCCGTCAACAAGGTCATCATCGTGGGGAATCTCGGGCGCGATCCCGAGGTGCGGAATTTCCAGAACGGCGGCAAGGTGGTGAACCTGCGGATCGCGACCTCGGAAAACTGGAAGGACCGCAACACCGGCGAGCGCAAGGAACGCACCGAATGGCATTCGGTCGCGATCTTCTCTGAACCACTGGGCCGGATCGCCGAGCAATATCTGCGCAAGGGGTCCAAGGTCTATATCGAGGGCCAGCTCGAGACCCGCAAATGGCAGGACCAGTCCGGTCAGGACCGCTATTCGACCGAGGTTGTGCTGCGCCCCTACCGTGGCGAACTCACCCTGCTCGACAGCCGGGGCGACGGTGGGTCGGGCGGCGGCTACGGCGGCGGATCGTCCTCGGGCGGCGGTTACGACGATCGGGGTGGCTATGACGATCGCGGCGGTTACGACGACCGTGGCGGCAGCGGCGGCGGCAACGACCGTGCCCCAGCGGGCGGCGGCTTCGACGACGAAATTCCGTTCTGAGCAACGCTCGGACGTGACAACAGGGGCGGGCCGCTGGTCCGCCCCTTCTCTTTCTCCCGTCCCGCCCATATCTGAGCTGTCATGCGTTGGTCATTCCCCATAGGTCGCCTGCTCGGCTCCGAGCTTCGCGTTCACTACACCTTTCTGCTGCTCGTCGCCTTCATCGGAGGCAGCGCCTGGATGAACGCGGGCCCCGAGGCGGCGTTGATCAACACCGTCTATGTCCTCGCGCTCTTCGCCTGCGTTATCGCCCATGAATACGGTCACGCCCTGACCGCCCGCGCCTTTGGCATTCCGACACCGGACATCACGCTCCTGCCCATCGGGGGCCTCGCGCGGCTGGCGCGGATCCCGGAAAAGCCGGTGCAGGAAATCCTCGTGGCCCTCGCCGGTCCCGCGGTGAACGTGGTGATCTTCGGGCTCCTCTTTATGTCCGGTTTCGCCAATTTCAGCGGGGCAGCGATGACGGGCAACATGACGCTCGCCCAGCTTCCCGCCGAGATTGCGCTTCTGAACCTGATCCTCGCCGCCTTCAACATGATCCCTGCCTTTCCCATGGACGGCGGACGGGTCCTGCGCGCGGTGCTTTCGCTGATGACCAACCGGGTCCGGGCCACGCGCATCGCGGCCTTCATCGGTCAGGGCCTCGCCGTGGTCTTTGCGCTCTATGGCCTTTATGTCGGGAGCTTCATCTACCCGCTCATCGCGGTGTTCATCTTCATGGCCGCGCGGGCCGAAGCGCAGGATGTGCAGCTTCGGGCACTGGCGCGGACCGCAAGGGTGGACGACGTGATGGCCACCGGCTTTACCGCGCTCTCACCGCATGTGACGCTCGGGCAAGCGCGCAACGCGTTTGACCGCAACGATCAGCCCGAGTTCCCTGTGGTCGACGGCGCAAGCGCGCGCATCGTGGGATTCCTGTCGCGCAAGCAGCTTTACGACGCGCTCCCGAAGCTGGGCGAGGCCGAGACGGTCGGCGCCGTCATGTCGCGCAATGTGGCGCAGGTGAACATGGGGCAGCCGCTGGCCAATGTCCTGCGCGTCCTGCAACGAGCGGCGGGCGTGGGGGTGCTGGCGCCGTCAGGCGAAACCGTGGGATATGTAACCCATCAGACCGTGCTTGATCATCTCAAGCGTTAGCGGGCCGCCAGACCCTCCGCCAGAACGGCGCGCACGATGTCCATGTCGGTCGTGCCGCAGACAAAGGCCTCGCCGATCCCGCGCGCGAGGATGAACTTGATCTTGCCCGCCTCGACCTTCTTGTCCTGCCCCATAAGGGTGATGAGGCCATCAGCATCGGGCAGATCGCCGGCAATGTCGGACAGATCCCGCTTCATTCCCATCGCCGCGAGATGTTCGCGAAACCGCGACGGCGCCTCCTGCGACATGAGGCCCATGCGCGCCGACACCTCGTAGGCCAGCGCACAGCCGATCGCGACGCCCTCGCCATGGAGGAGCCGGTCGGAATAACCCGTCGCCGCCTCGAGCGCATGGCCGAAGGTATGACCAAGGTTCAGAAGCGCGCGGTCACCCTGCTCGGTCTCGTCCCGTTCGACGATATCAGCCTTCATCTGGACCGACCGACGCACGGCTTCGGTCCGCAGCGCCACGTCGCCTGCTGCCATGGCAGGACCTTTGACCTCGAGCCATTCGAAGAAGTCGAGCGAGCCGAGACCACCGTATTTCACGACCTCGCCGTAGCCCGCGCGGAAATCGCGCGGCGCGAGGGTGCCCAGCACGTCGATGTCCGCAAGCACGAGCGAGGGCTGGTGAAACGCCCCGATCAGGTTCTTGCCATGGGGCGAATTGATCCCGGTCTTGCCGCCCACCGAACTGTCCACCTGAGCGAGAAGCGAAGTCGGCATCTGCACAAAGCGCACGCCCCGGCGCAGGATCGCGGCGGCAAACCCCACGAGGTCGCCGATCACGCCACCGCCAAAGGCGATGACCACATCCTTGCGCTCAACCCGCTCTGCGAGCAGCCATTCCACGGTTTCGGTGAGGTGTTTCCAGCTTTTCGTCGATTCCCCCGGCGGAAGGATCAGAGCCTCGCTCTCGATCCCCTCTGCCGACAGCGCGGCCTGAAGCGCGGTCAGGTGCAACTCTGCCACCCGCGCTTCGGTCACGATCCAGACGCGCTTTCGGTTGAGGATCGGCGCGATCTGCGCCCCTGCCTCCGCCAGCAGCCCCGGCCCGATCCGCACGTCATAGGACCGGTCACCCAGATTAACGTGAACCGTTTCCATCAGGTCATCTCCAAAACATCGGGCCGGGTCATCAGGACCCGGATCACATGCTCGGTCATCGCGGGGATGGAATAGCTCTTGTGGCTGTCCACCACGAGGTCCGCGAGCGCGTAGGTATCGCGCCGCGCCTCGTAAAGATCGGTGAGCGTCTGTTTCGGATCCGCGGTGCGCAGGAGAGGTCGGGTAGACTTGTGCCGGACCCGCTGCCACAGAAGCTCGACATCGGCGCGCAGCCAGACCGAGACACCGGCCTCGGAAATGGCCTGCCGGTTCCGCTCGGCCAGAAAGGCACCGCCGCCTGTGGACAGGATCATCGGCCCCGTCGCGAGCAGCCGCTCGATGACCTCCGATTCCCGCTGCCGGAAGAACACCTCGCCGTCGCGTTCAAAGACCTCGGGGATCGACATCGCGGCGGCTTTTTCGATCTCGGCATCCGAATCCATGAAGGGCACGCCCAGCCGCGTGGCGAGCGATTTGCCCACCGCGGTCTTGCCCGCCCCCATCATGCCCACGACGGTCACGGGTTTATGAAGTCTGTATCCCAAAGTGGCAGCGCCTTGCCGATCCCGAAATTGTCACCCCGTCTTGGCGTGACCTTGCCGGACATGCCATATATGAAGTGCGCGCGGGGCAAAACCCGTGATCAGGTCTTGCGACCGGGCCGGGATGGACGAGGGCACAGGAGAGGCCCGCATTCGCGGCTCTGAACGATCGCAGGGCGATCAAAGAGGAAAGCGAGGGACAATGCTGGCGCGGCTTATCAAATTCGTGGTGTTCGTGGTGGTGGTGGGCGCCATCGGGATAGCCGGATATGCGCTCGTCGGTGACCTCACGCCACCCGCGAGCCAGAACTCGTTGACGGTGACGCTGGATGGCAACTAGGGCGCGCAAGGCTCTTTCTCCGCTGATCTTGCCCCTGATCGGGATGTTTTTATCGCCGGTTCTGACCGCTGCGCCGGTATTGGCGCAGTCGGACGAGCCGATGTCGGCGATCAACTGGCTCTCGGATTCGCTGAGCCAGCCCGGCACTGCCCCCGGCACCGTGATTGCGGGCGAGCCGCCTGTGGATGGCGGCGCGGTTACGCCCGATGTGACGGTCACCGCGCTCGATTCCGCCCAGGGCCCCAGGGCCGACGCCATCGGTCTTACCCCGCCCTCGGTCACCGGTTTGCCCGCGGGCCTTTGGGGCGCGTCGGATGCGGCGACGCTTGCGCGGCTCATAACGGCAGAAGGCCCCTACCTGTCCCCAACCCTGACCGCCTTTCTGCAAGACCTCCTCGTGGCCGAGCTCGACCCGCCCGCCGCCAGCGACGGCGAGACGCTGTTTCTGGCCCGCGTCGACAAGCTCCTCCAGATGGGCGCGATCGACCCGGCCTACGAGCTTCTGTCGCGCGCCGGGGCGGCCACGCCCGAGATCACCCGGCGCTGGTTCGACGCAGCCCTTCTCATCGGGCAGGAGGACACCGTCTGCCGCGCGATGGAGGAACGGCGCGACCTGTCGCCCACCTATCCGGCCCGTGTCTTCTGCCTCGCCCGCGCAGGCGATTGGGACGGCGCGGTGCTGCTCATGGGCACCGCCCGGGCGCTGGGGCTGATCACCGAAGAGGAGGACATGCTGATCGCGCGGTTCCTCGACCCGGAGCTTTTCGAGGGCGAGCCGCCGCTCACCGTGCCGCGCCCGCTCACCCCGCTCACCTTCCGGATGCTCGAGGCCGTGGGCGAGCCGGTCCCAACCCTTGGACTGCCGGTGGCTTTCGCCCAGTCGGACCTGCGCGCGAACATCGGCTGGAAGGCACGGATCGAGGCGGCAGAACGTCTGGCGCGCACCCGCGCCGTCACCGACAACCAGCTTCTGGGCCTATATACCGAACGCCGCGCTTCGGCCTCTGGCAGCGTCTGGGACCGGGTTGACGCGGTTCAGGCGCTTGACACCGCAGTCTCTGATGCGGACCGGGAGGCACTGAGCCTCGCCCTGCCCGTGGTCTGGGACCAGCTTTCGGTCGTGGAAACCGACGCCCCGATGGCCCGGCTCTTCGGCCCGAGGCTCGCGGCCTTCGACCTCGAGGGCGAAGCCGGTGTGCTTGCGCTCAAGATGGGGCTTCTGTCGGACGACTACGAGGCCGTTGCGCAGGCCGCCGACCCTGCCGACGATGAAAGCCGCTTTCTTGTGGGCGTGGCGCGCGGCGACGTTGCGGGGCTGACGCCGTCCAGTGACGCCGCGCGGGCCGTGGCCGATGGTTTCACCACCACCCCACCGCCCGCCGGACTTGCCCGTCTCGTAAGCGAGGACAAGCTGGGCGAGGCGATCCTCGAGGCCATCGCGATGTTCGACCGGGGGACCAAGGGCGATTACTCCGACCTTGCCGAGGCGATCGCCTTCTTCCGCGCCGTGGGGCTCGAGGAACAGGCCCGTCGCGCGGCCCTCGACGTGCTCATTCTGGAGCGTCTGGGATGACCGCCGCCTCCGACCGCTGGATCTCTGCCTTTCTCGAGGCACAATCGGCAGAACTGGACGCGGCCCGCAACACGCTTTTGGCCTATGGCCGCGACCTCAAGGACTTCGCGGATTTCGTGGCGACGGCCAAGCGTGATTTCGAGAGCGTCGACCGGGATTTGATCGAGGGCTACATGGTCAGTCTCGACGCGCTGGGGCTTGCCGCCTCGACCCGGGCGCGCAGGCTGTCGGCGGTCAAACAGCTCTTTCGGTTCGCCTTTGAAGAGGGCTGGCGCCGGGACAATCCCGCCCTGCGCATCAAGGGGCCGTCCAAGACGAAATCCCTGCCCAAGACCCTGTCGGAAACCGAGGTCGAGGCGCTCCTGACCGCTGCCGCCACCCATGGCCGCACGCCCGAGGACCGGTTGCGCAATGCCTGCCTGATGGAGGTGCTCTACGCGACGGGCATGCGAGTGAGCGAGCTCGTCAGCCTGCCCGCCAACGCCGCGCGGGGCGATACGCGGATGCTTCTCGTGCTGGGCAAGGGTGGCAAGGAACGCATGGTGCCGCTGTCGGCCCCGGCGCGAGCTGCGCTTGCGGACTGGCTGGCCTGCCGGGACGAAGCGGAAGAAGCGGCGCGGGCCAAGGGCGCGAAGCCGTCCAGGTTCCTCTTTCCCTCGCCGGGGGCCGAGGGCCACCTGACCCGCCAGCGGTTCCACGGGCTGATCAAGGAAATCGCCGCCGCCGCCGGCGTTTCGCCTGCCAAGGTCACGCCGCACCGCCTGCGCCATGCTTTCGCGACGCATCTTCTGGCCAATGGCGCGGATCTGCGCGCGATCCAGACGCTTCTGGGCCATGCCGACATCTCGACGACCGAGATCTACACCCATGTGCTCGACGAACGGCTGAAGGACCTCGTCCTTACCCATCACCCGCTGGCCACGAAGCGCTAGCGCCCGCCTCAGTCCTCGCCCGGCAGCAGGAGCGAGGAATCGCCGTAGCTGAAGAACCGGTAACGCTCGCGGATCGCGTGGTCGTAGACCGCGCGCATCCTTTCGATCCCCATGAGCGCTGAGACCAGCATCATCAGCGTGGACTTGGGCAGGTGGAAATTGGTCATCAGCCCGTCGGCCATCTGGAAGCGGTATCCCGGCCGGATGAAGATATCCGTGGGTCCGCGCCAGGCCGCAATCCGCCCCTCGCGCGCGGCGCTTTCGATCAGCCGGAGCGCCGTGGTGCCCACCGGGATGACGCGCCCGCCTGCCGCCTTGGTCGCGTTGATCTCGGCGGCGGCCTCGGTCGTCACTTCGCCCCATTCGGAATGCATCTTGTGGTGGGTCACGTCATCGACCTTGACCGGAAGGAAGGTGCCCGCGCCCACGTGCAGCGTCACATGGGTCCGCTCGACCCCCATCGCGCTCAGAGCCGCGAGCAGCGGTTCGTCGAAATGGAGCGACGCGGTCGGGGCCGCCACCGCGCCGGTGTTCTTGGCCCAGACGGTCTGGTAATCGGTCAGGTCCTGCGCGTCGGCCTTGCGCTTTGCCTCGATATAGGGCGGCAGGGGCATCCGCCCCGCCACCTCTAGCGCCGCGTCGAACTCTGGTCCCAGCCGGTTGAACGCGAGCACCGCCTGCCCCTCGTCCCGGCGCAGGACCTTGGCCGACAGACCGGCGGCGAAGACGATCTCTTCCCCGTCGGCCACCTTGCGCAGGGGTTTCACGAGCGCGCGCCACGCGCCCGGTTCCGCGTCAGGCTCCAGAAGCGTGACCTCGATCCGCGCAATGGCCTCGCCCCTCTCGCGGTGCCCTTCGAGGCGCGCAGGAATCACCCGCGTGTCGTTGAGCACCAGCCGGTCGCCGGGGCGCAGCCAGTCGACCAGATCCGTGACCACCCGGTCGTGGATCTGACCCCGCGTGGCCACGAGCAGCCGGGCCGACGAGCGCGGCTTGGCGGGCCGGGTCGCGATCAACACTTCGGGCAGGTCGAAATCGTAATCGGACAGCCGCGTGCCGTCTTCGTGGTCCATCATCGGTCGGTCTACCGTGTTCTCTATTGCGTTCGGGCGTTCGCCGGTTGGGGGTTCGCAGCCTGTGCGGGGGCCGTTGCCGCCCCGTCGGCCTGCGGCGCCTGCCTGCGGAAGATTTCCCGCAGGAAGCCGGGTGTCAGCACCGACAGGGGGTTCACGCCCACCTTCATGTCGCTCGCGGGGCCCTTGAGGGTAAAGGAAAAGCCCACCAACCCCTCGCCGTCACGAGCCGAGACGATGCGGCCTATCGAATTGATCAGGTAAAAGGGCGAAAGAACCCCCTGCATGTCGAGCGTCCTCTGATCGAGGTTGTAATAACCGTCCATCGACAAGCCTATGGATGTGCTGACGGCAGACGACGAATAAAGCGTGAGCGTGGTCGGTGAAAGCCGGAATTTGCCCTTCACCTCGGAGAAGGGAAGCCCCTGCCCGTCCATCTGTTCGAGCAGCCCGACGATGGAGATCGCGGACAGAAGCTCGGCCATGGCGGGCGCATCGACCAGGTAGGTGTCCGTCAGCGATATGCTTCCGTCAAAAGTCCCCGGCGCACCCGTGGGCACCAGCACGACCTCGAGGTTGCCGCGACGCGCCTTGTTGAACACGCCCATGCCGTTCAGCACCTCGCCGCCCTGCCCCGACTTGATCCGGTAGGCCGCACCATTGGCGGTCTGCGCGACCGTGCCCTCGATGGGGGCGCCACCCGCCACATTGGCAAGGAACGTCCCCGAGAGCCCGCCGCCCAGGTCGAAATTCCCCCGGAAATCCGACAGCACGATGCCCTCGGCCACCGTGAGTTGTCCTAGCCGGATGGCCAGGGGCTGTGCGCCGTTGCCGCCCCCGCCGGACCCGCCGCTGCCGAAGTTCGCCCGGCGCAGGTCGGCGCTGCCGCCCTCGACCGAAATGGCGACGCCGCGTCCTTGACCGGCGATCGTCACCGGCGCGTCGAGCCAGCCGCCCAGTTGCACGCGGGTAAACCGGGCCTCGGCAAGCCCGCCGCCCGCGCTGGTGGTCAGCGTGCCCGTCGCATCCAGTCCGGGGGCAGAGATCGACAGGCGTTCGACCTTCGGCTGCGCGCCCAGCACCGCCGCCACATCGAGCGTGCCGCGCGTACCGCTGCCCTTGGACCAGCCAGTGCCCGGTATGGCGAGCGTAAGACCCGCGAGATCCGAGGCCAAGGTCACGCGCGGCGCCTGCCCGGGCTTCAGTGTCAGCGCAAAGTCGCCCGTTCCCGACCCGCCCAGCATGTCGGGTGAAAGGCCGAGGTTGAACTCCTTCACCGCCGTCTGGCTCAGGGTCACCGTCCCCGTGACCGTCGCCCCCTGCCCCTTGTCCTCAGGGCGCAGCGACTGGCGCCAGATGGCGGTGGCGGCCACATCGCCCAGCTTGCCCGGCCCCGTCACCTCGACGCTCTCCGGCGTCGCTTGAAACGTCATTTCCTCGCTCGTGAGGATCTTGCCTGCCACGAGTTTTTCCGACCGCAGGTCGAAGGCCTTGCCCCGCACGTCGAAGGCCACCTGTTCGAAAGGCAGGTTCTTGACCATCGGGAAGGTGACGCGACCCTGCGCCTCGAACCGCCCCTGGGCCAGATCGGGACCGAGGTCGGTATCGCGAAACACGTTGAAGGGCTCCATGGCCAAGAGAGACAGCCCGGCCTGCAGGGGGCCGGCGAGGCTCAGATCGGCAACGCCCGCCCCAGGCTTCTGGCGGACGTCGCTGACCGTGAAGGTTGACCCCGATACATCCACCTGTTCGCCGTTGGGCGCGGTCATCCGCCCCGCGTTGGCCCGAATGGTCAACTGCCGGTCGGCCAGCATCATGTAGCCGCTGGCCCCGCGCACTTCAGGCAGGAGCCGCATGGGCTTGACCACCGCGTCAGTGAGCCGCCCGCCCAGAAGCATCTCGCCCTGTTTCAGGTCCGGCCCCCGGACCGCAAACCTGACATCCCGGATTTCGCCGCTCGTAAGGTTTTCGAACACCCACAGCCGCGGCTTGGGCGACACGTTCTTGGGCCAGAGCCGCTTCAACTCCGCCACATCGAGCGACGGGACCGCGGCCTCGAGCGACAGGTCCCATGCGTCGCGCGTAGCCCCGATGTCGCCTTCGACCTCGATCCGGGTGTCGCCGTGGAAGAACACCGCCTGACCGATGTCGAGCTTGAAGGGCGACAGTTTGACCCGCGCGTCGATGTAACCGCGTTCGATCTCGACCGGCGCATCGAACACGCGGGGGTCGCGCACCACCGCCCGACCCAGCCTGAGCTGCGCCACGACGCCTTGCGGCCATCCCTTTACGTAATCGGTGAGATAGAGCTTGCCCTCGAGTTCCGCTTCTCCCAGTTCCGAGGACAGGCCCAGACCCCGCACGTTGACCGCCTGTTCGATCGGGTCGTAATCCACGTATCCCTTCGCGCCGCCAAAACGCACCGTGCGCGCGCCTTCGTTGGGCTTGATGCCGCCCTCGTCGATCTCCATCGCCCCGGCAAGATCGGTGATCTCGCCATCAGGGCCAAGTGTCGTGCGCAGCGCGCCGGAAATCGGCGCATCCACGAGGGACAGGAAGGACAGGACCGGCGATTGTGCCCCGATGTCGGCTGCGGCGGCGTTCTGGAAGGACACCGACAGCGAGGCCGCCGATGTTTTTCGGTCCGACCGCAGCGCCACCTCGACCTGCGCGAGTTCCTCGGTCTGGTTGAAGACCTCGAAACCGATGTTGGTCTCGATGATCTTTTCGGAGGGAATCATTTCCATCTGGCCGTTGGTGACCTGCCACAGCCGCCCCGTGCGCCCGTCCTCGAGCGTGATGGTCAGACCCTTCGCCTCGACCCTGTCCACCTCGGCCAGAATGCCCTTGGCAAAGGCCGCGTCTATGGTGTCGAAAACCTCGGCCAGGTTGCCGGTCGTCGTGCCCCCCTGCCCGAACTGAAGCGCGAAAGTCCCGTCGGCCATCCGCCGGAACGTGACCTGCGCCCCCGACAGGATCGCCGTACGCGGCACCAGTTGCCCCTTGAAAAGCGGCGCGAGCCGCACGCCGCCCTCGATCGCATTGAGCTGCGCGACGTCAAGGCCCGAGGCGTCACGAATGCCAACGTCCACAAGCCTGAGACTAGGCCGCCCCTTGGGGGTCACGCCGATCTCGATCCGGCGCAAAGTGATCGAGCCTTCCGGAATAAGCGTATTGACCCGAGTTTCGACATTCGCCGCGACCCAGGCTGGCAGGGGCACTGCGCGGCCCGTGGCGGACATGGACACAAGCGTAAGGAAAAGCGCCGCGATGCCGATTGTGAGAAGCGACCAGACCCCCAGATGCACGTGCAACCTGCGTGGGCGCCACCGGGGTCGCCGCCCCTCGGTCGCGCGCGGCGGGTCCGGCGCTTCCCGGCCCGCCTGGCCTTCGGCCCCCTCGGGCGGCTCTGCCATGCTGTCGCTCTCTGTCATCGGCCTCGAATGTCGCTGGAGATCGCGGCAAACCGTCTTCAAAACGGCGCCCGGAATGTCTAGGTCAGGTGCTTACGGGAAGCAAAGGAGCTTGTGAAGAAAATGACGGATACCCTTCTTGAGGTCGGCGCGAAAGCGCCGGAATTCACGCTGCCCGATCAATCCGGCAACGTGGTGTCGCTCGAACAATTCGCGGGGAAACCCGTGGTGTTGTTCTTCTACCCCAAGGCCTCGACCCCCGGCTGCACGCTCGAAGCCCGCGATTTCACCGCAAAACTGGCCGAGTTCGAAGCCGCCGGTGCCGTGGTTCTGGGGGTGTCCAAGGACAGCGTGAAGAAACAGTCGAACTTCGCAAAGAAAGAAGAGCTCGCCACCGCACTTCTGTCCGACGAGGACGGCACGACCTGCGAGGACTACGGCGTCTGGGGCGAGAAAAAGATGTATGGCAAGACCTTCATGGGCATCGCCCGCACAACTTACCTGATCGGCCCCGATGGCACGATTTCGGCGGTCTGGGGCAAGGTCAAGGTCGAGGGCCACGCTGACGAGGTGCTGGCGGCGGTCAAGACCCTGTGAGCGACGCTGCCCCGCCCCAGAGCCTTGCCGAAATGGCCGTCGATGTGCTGACCACCGCCGACGGTCGGGAAAAGGCGGCGCGCTCGCGCCAGCATGCGGCGACCTGGTTCGCCGCGCGGGCAGCGGGCACGCCGCTGCCGGTTGGCACGGCCTCTCCGCCCGACAACCCGGCGCGGCCTGACAAGCCCGAGTTGCTCGATCCGCGCGACGTGCCGCGCCGTCGCACAGGCAGCCCCGAGGGGCGCATCGCGCTGCTTCATGCTATCGCGCATATCGAGCTTAACGCTGTCGACTTGCACTGGGATATCATCCCGCGCTTCACGGACACATCGATGCCGATGGGATTCTACGACGACTGGGTAAAGGCCGCGGATGAAGAGGCCAAGCATTTCGGCCTTGTCTGCGACGCGCTCGAAAACCTGGGCAGCTTTTATGGCGCCCTGCCGGCCCATGCCTTCATGTGGCGCGCGGCCTCGGACACACATACCGACTTCATGGGCCGCCTTGCCGTCGTGCCCATGGTGCTCGAGGCGCGTGGTCTGGACGTGACGCCCGGTATGATCAAGATCTTCGAGCAGGCGAAGGACGAACTGGCACTCAAGGCGCTGCGCACGATCTATGCCGAGGAAGTTGCCCATGTCGCCTACGGCTCGAAGTGGTTTCATTTCCTCTGCGGGCGCGAGAACCTCGACCCGAAGGACGCCTTCCACGATCTTGTGCAGCGGTATTTCCACGGCGCGCTGAAGCCGCCCTTCAATGAGGAAAAGCGGGCCGAAGCAGGCTTGCCGCCTGATTTTTACTGGCCGCTTGCGGTGTCCTGAACCCACCGGCCGGGAGGCGAGATCGGCGGGGTTCTGCCGGATGCGACCCCCTGTCCCGCCCTGTCCGGGCCAAATTCCTTGCACCATTCCAACCTGACGGGTTAGACAACGCCAAGCATGCGGCCCCGTAGGTCCGCGTGTTTACGGGACATGGGGCAACGAACGGTAGACCAGTGCTGAACAGGCTCGGACACGACATGAACCGAAAGCTCGAGACGAGCTTTCCGGAACAACGGCTTTTCCTGCGCTCCGAACAAGGCACCCGTTTCGTCATCCTGTCGCCGCTGACCCAGCTTGTCGCCTGGACCGTTTCCGCAGCCTTCGTCGCTTGGGCGATCATCGCCACTGCCGTGCTGATCATGGATTCGATCGGTTCAGGCAACGTGCGCGAGCAGACCCAGCGCGAACAGCGGCTTTACGAGGAACGGCTGCAATCGCTGGCCTCCGAACGCGACGCCCGCGCCGCCGAAGCGGCTGCCGCGCAGGAACGCTTCAATCTGGCACTAGCGCAGATCTCGGACATGCAGTCCGAGCTTCTGACGTCCGAGGAACGCCGCCGCGAGCTCGAGACCGGGATCAACGTGATCCAGTCCACCCTGCGCCGCACCATGGGGGAGCGCGACGCGGCCCGGTCTTCGGTCGAGGCGATGCTGGCCGAGAACGGCGGAACACCCGCCGGCGCCGGCACCTTCCAGCTGGCCTCCGCCACCGACATGACGCAGACCGTGACCGCGCTGACCGAGGCGCTCGACATGACGTCTGCCGAACGCGACGCCGCCCTCGCCGAGGCGCGCGAGGCCCGCGACACGACCGAGGAACTGATCTACGAGGCGCGCCTGCGCGACGAGCGCAACAACCAGATCTTCGCCCAGCTCGAAGACGCGGTGACCGTGAGCCTCGAGCCGCTCGACAAGATGTTCTCCGCCGCCGGGATGTCGACCGACAACATCCTCGCCACCGTGCGCCGGGGCTATTCCGGTCAGGGTGGCCCGCTCACCCCCATGATCCTGTCGACCAAGGGCAGCGCGGGTGACAGCGACGCGGCGCGCGCCAATGGCATCCTGTCCGAGCTCGACCGGATGAACCTCTACCGCATCGCCGCCGAAAAGCTGCCTTTCTACATGCCCGTGCGTCCCGGATCGTTCCGTTATACCTCGGGCTTCGGTACGCGCTGGGGTCGGCTCCATGCCGGCACCGACATGGCCGGCCCCGTGGGCACCCCGATCTACGCCACCGCCGACGGTGTCGTGACTCATGCTGACTGGCAGTCCGGCTATGGCCGTCTGGTCAAGATACAGCACGAGTTCGGCATCGAAACCCGCTACGGCCATATGTCACGCATTCGCGTCACCAAGGGCCAAAGGGTATCGCGCGGCGACCTTATCGGTGATATGGGGAACTCTGGCCGGTCCACGGGACCGCATCTACACTACGAAATCCGCGTTGGTGGTAACGCGATCAACCCGATGACTTACATCCAGGCAGGACGAAATGTTTTCTAAGAGCCGTATCAACGAACCCGGCCCCAAGGCGGGCGAACCCGAATCCAAGGCCCCCGAGTCGACCATGACCAAGCCCTCCATGCCCCTGCCCGGTGGCGCGCCCGCGCCGGCCTCGGCCCCCAAGGCCAAACCGCCGGCCTCGACTCTGTCGTCGGACCTTCATGTCGTGGGTAACCTGCGCTCGACCGGCGACATCCTCGTCGAAGGCACCATCGAGGGTGACATTCGCGCCCACCAGTTGACCGTCGGCGAAAGCGCGACCGTGAAGGGCGAAGTGGTCGCCGACGACGTGGTCGTGAACGGGCGCATCGTGGGTCGCCTGCGTGGCCTCAAGGTGCGGCTCACCTCGACCGCCCGCGTCGAGGGCGACATCATTCACAAGACCATCGCGATCGAGAGCGGCGCCCATTTCGAGGGTTCCGTCCAGCGTCAGGACAACCCGCTGGAAGGCGGCGCCAAGAAAGCAGCGCCGCAACCGCAGCCGCAGGCCGCCCCGAAGCCCGCGCAGGGCTGAAGTTCACGACATCTCGCACAACGAAAGGCCGCCCCTCGAGGCGGCCTTTTTCGTGGCGGCTGACGGCCCCCTTCCGGCGGTCCCTAGTCCTTGGTGAACCGATCCAGCGAGGTGCCGTGGGAATACTGCCCCTCGACCTCGGGTCCCGCCGCATCCACGCGCCCTTTGCGGTCACGTGCCGCCCGTTCACGTGCAAGCCCCTCGTCCACGAACGAGAGAACCAGCGCCTCGACGCTCATACCGCGCTCCGCGGCAACGGCCTCCAACGCGGCGAGACGCTCTGTCCCGATGTCCGAAATCTTCATGTTGGCACCTCCGTTCCCAAGACCCCGCAAGCTATGCGCGATCTGACACGCAAGGTCCACAGATCACGCGTCCGGGTGGATCAGCGCGCGTCGATAGAGGTGCCACGACGCGTGGCCCAGGATCGGCAGTACCAGGACGAGGCCGACGAAAAAGGGCAGCATGGCGAGGAACAGCAACACGGCAATGACCGCGCCCCAGACCAACATCGGCCCCGTGTTCACCATGACGAGCTGAAAGCTCACGATCATAGCGGTGATGAAGTCGATCTCCTTGTCCAGGAGCAACGGCAGGCTCACCACCGTGAGCGCGTAGAGGACAAAGGCAAAGCCCGCCCCGACAAGCGTCCCGAAACCCAGCATCCGCAATCCCTCGGGCGCGAGGATCGTCGCCTGCCAGTCGGTCAGGATATTGGTCATCGGCATGAGGCCCAGGAAGAGCGCAAAGATCATATGGGCGAGAAACACCCAGAAGAGAAAGATCATGATCACCACAACGGCCATGGACGGAATCTGGCGGTCCTTCTGCCGAAAGATCACGCCAAGGATATCGCCCGGACGGAATGGCAGATCGTATTCCAGCCGTCGTGACATCTCGTAGAGCCCCGTGGCGACGAAGGGTCCAAGCAGCGGAAAGCCGAAGGCGACCGGGATGACGAGATAACTCTGGTCCATCGCTTCGAACTGCCAGAGCAGGATCAGCCCGCCCATGGCATAAAACGCGCCAAAGGCCAGCCCCAGCCCCGGCGCGCGCAGAAAATCCCGCGCACCGAGGGACAGGATTTCAGGAATGTCGGAATAGGTTACGGGACCGATCTTCGGCATCGGCGCGGCCACGGGCGGCTGCCCGGCGTCCATTTCGCTCACACTGTCCTCCCAGACGAAAGGTTTCCCTGTTCGCCGGGTCAGAATGGACGGGACGGTGCATAGCCGTCAAGCAGGCCGAGCGACCGGTTCAGGCCCCCGGCTTCATGATCGTGCCCTGAGCCGTGGCACAGAGTTTCTCGACACCATCGGCCAGAACCATGACGTCCGCGCGCACCACCGCCTGACTACGGCCCGATCCGACGACCTGCCCCCGCGCGATCATCGCCTCGCCGATACCAGGACGCAGGTAGTTGATCTTGAACTCCTGCGTCACCGCGCCCCCGCCCATCATCGGCCCGCCGGCAAAGGCCAAGGCCATGTCGGCCAGGCTCGCGATGGCCCCACCGTGCGTGAAGCCAAGGTGCTGCTTGTGACTGTCGGTGATCGGCATCCGCAACTCGGACCGACCGTGGGCAATGGTCACGAGTTCGACCCCGAGCATCTGGCTGAAAGCCTGCCCGCTCAGGATCTCGCGCGCATGAGCTTCAAGGTCGGTGTCAGGCGTGTTCTCGTCGAGGCTCACGCCCGGTTCGCCTTGGCCTGGCGGGCCGCCCGCATCCGCGCGAAATCGTCGCCCGCATGGTAGGACGAGCGGGTGAGCGGCGTGGCCGAGACCATGAGAAAGCCCTTGCCATAGGCGGCCTTCTCGTAGCCCTTGAACTCGTCCGGGGTCACGAAACTCGCCACCGCGTGGTGTTTCGGCGTCGGTTGCAGGTATTGGCCAATGGTCAGAAAGTCGATGTCGGCGGCGCGCATGTCGTCCATGACCTGATGCACCGCCTGCCGATCCTCGCCCAGACCAACCATGATGCCCGACTTGGTGAACATCATCGGGTCCAGTTCCTTGACCCGTTGGAGGAGCCGCAGAGAATGGAAATACCGCGCGCCGGGACGGACTTCGGGATACAGGCCCGGCACGGTTTCGAGGTTGTGGTTGAACACGTCAGGCCGCGCCTCGACGACCTTTTCCAGCGCGTCCGGCCCGCATTTCAGGAAGTCGGGCGTCAGGATTTCGATGGTCGTGTCGGGTGCCTGCTTGCGGATCGCGCGGATCGTCATCGCGAAATGCTCGGCGCCGCCGTCATCCAGATCGTCGCGGTCCACCGAGGTGATCACGACGTGGTTCAGCCCCAGTTTCTTGACCGCATCGGCCACGCGCCCCGGCTCGAACACGTCGAGCGCATCGGGCCGGCCCGTCGCCACGTTGCAGAAGGTGCAGCCACGCGTGCAGATCTCGCCCATGATCATCATCGTGGCGTGACCCTGGTTCCAGCACTCGCCCACGTTGGGGCAACCTGCCTCTTCGCAGACCGTCGACAGACGATGTTCCCGCATGATCTTTGCAGTCGAAGCATAGCCCTCGCCCCCCGGCGCGCGCACGCGGATCCAGTCCGGTTTCTTGGGCTGGGCGTTGTCCGGGCGATGCGCCTTTTCGGGATGGCGGCTCGCGGGGAGTTTCAGATCACGCATGGAATGTCCTCCAATTCGTCAGATACCTAACGCCTGCGCGGTGGAATGTCACCGGCAAACGGCTATGCTTGCGCGTCATGGCCCAGAAGCTGGCGACCGGCGGTTTCCAGGATATCGCCAAGTTCCGAAAACCAGCCCTCGGGTCCGCCAAGGTCGCGGCGGACAAGCCCGATGGTGCGCGCAGGCTGCGGTTCGGCAAAGGCGAGCACGTCCATATCGGGCGCGGCGGCACATTCCTTGGCCAGACTGATCTCGGGCAAGAGCGTCTGGCCGAAGCCCGCTGCGACCATCCCGCAGAGCGTGGGCAGGCTCGATGCCCGCAGGTCCACCCGCGTCTGCCCGCGCGAGGTTCCGCAGACCTCGAGCGCCTGATCGGCGAGGCAATGTCCCTCGTCGAGCAGCAAGAGCGCATTCGGGTTCAACGCGCCAGGCAGCACCGGCCCCTTCGCCGTCAGCGCGGCGACCGAGGCATGTGACGCCGCGAGCAGGAACCGGTCCCGAAAGAGCGGCCGCTCCACCAGCCCCGGCACTCCTGCCGGGATCGCCACCACGGCAGCGTCGAGCTGCCCATCGGCCAGCGCGGCCAGAACCCTCTCCGTCTTGGCTTCGGTCAGCCGGAGGTCGAGCGTCACGTCCCGCATCCTGAGCATTGGCAGCGCGACCGGCAGAAGGTAGGGGGCGACCGTGGGAATGATACCCAGCTTCAGCCGCCCCGACAGCCCCTCGCCCCAGCGCGTCTGTGTTTCGATCCGTTCGACCTCGGCCATGATCCGACGCGCAGCCTCCAGCACCTCGCGTCCCGCGGGCGTCAGGCGCAACTCGCGGTCGGTTCGGTCGATGAGCGGGGCACCGAGACGTTCCTCCAGTTCCTTGATCTGGGTCGACAGCGCGGGCTGGGACACATGGACCCGTGCGGCGGCGCGGCCGAAATGCCGCTCTTCGGCAAGGGCGATCAAGTAAGCCAACTGGCGAAGCGTGATATTCATAACCGGAGATTATCAAACCCATCCGAACTTGCAATTTCCATTTATCCGGTCCCGTCGCCAGATTGGTTCCATAAACGGCGCGCATCGGGCGGGGACACCCCCTGCCCGCCCCGCGCCGTCCACAATGCCAAAACGGCCGAACAACGGCACATTAGCGGAGGATCCTCATGGACGGACAAGCACCGGGCGCATGCCCTTTCACCGGTAAACCCAGCGCGCGCGGCACCCAGAACACCGACTGGTGGCCCAATGCGCTGAACCTCAAGGTCCTGCACCAATTCGCGCCTGCCTCGAACCCGATGGACCCTGAGTTTGACTATGCGGAGGCCTTCAAGAAACTGGACCTCGACGCGGTCAAAGCCGACCTCACCGCGCTCATGACGGATTCGAAGGATTGGTGGCCTGCCGACTACGGTCACTACGGTCCCTTCTTCATCCGCATGGCATGGCACGCGGCGGGCACATACCGCACGGCGGACGGTCGCGGCGGGGCTTCGAACGGCTCTCAACGCTTCGCGCCGCTCAATTCCTGGCCCGACAACGTGAACCTCGACAAGGCGCGGCGTCTGCTCTGGCCGATCAAGCAGAAATACGGCAACAGCCTGTCCTGGGCCGACCTCTTCATCCTCACCGGGAACGTCGCGCTCGAATCGATGGGCTTCAAGACGTTCGGCTTCGGCGGCGGTCGCGAGGACATTTATGAACCCGAACAGGACGTCTACTGGGGGTCCGAGAAGGAATGGCTCGAGGTGTCGGGCGGCGAAAACAGCCGCTACTCGGGCGAGCGTGATCTGGAAAACCCGCTTGCCGCCGTGCAGATGGGCCTCATCTACGTGAACCCCGAAGGTCCGGACGGCAACCCCGATCCGCTCGCCTCGGCCCGTGACATCCGCGACACCTTTGCCCGCATGGCGATGAACGACGAGGAAACCGTGGCGCTGACCGCCGGTGGCCACACCTTTGGCAAGGCGCATGGCGCGGGCGATGCGGCGCTCGTCGGGGCCGAACCCGAAGGCGGCGACATCACCGCGCTTGGCTTTGGCTGGGCCTCGACCCACGGGTCCGGTATGGGCGACGACACCATTTCCTCGGGGATCGAGGGCGCGTGGACGCCGAACCCGATTCAGTGGGACATGGGCTATTTCGACATGCTCTACGGCTACGAATGGGAACTGACCAAGTCGCCCGCCGGTGCCCAGCAATGGACGCCCAAGGACGTGGACGAGGACCACATGGCCCCCGCCGCCCATACAAAGGGCAAGAAGGTCAAGACCATGATGACCACCGCCGACATGGCGATGCGCATGGACCCGGCCTATGACAAGATCAGCCGCGACTTCCACGCCAATCCCGAGAAATTCGCCGATGCCTTTGCCCGCGCGTGGTTCAAACTGACCCACCGCGACATGGGGCCGAAGGTGCGGTATCTGGGCAAAGAGGTGCCGTCCGAGGACCTGATCTGGCAGGATCCGGTGCCCGCGGTCGATCACCCACTGGTGGACGAAGCCGACGTCAAGGCGCTGAAGGCGCAGCTTCTGGACAGCGGCCTGTCGATCGCGGAACTGGCAAAGGTGGCGTGGTATTCCGCATCGACCTTCCGGGGCTCGGACAAGCGTGGCGGTGCCAACGGTGCCCGCATCCGGCTCGCGCCGCAAAAGGACTGGGCGGCCAATGAGCCCGAGATGCTGGCCAAGGTCCTGCCAGTGCTCGAAGGCATCAAGTCGGACTTCGACGCGAAAGGGGCGAAGAAGATCTCGCTTGCCGACCTCATCGTGCTCGCCGGTGTCGCGGCGGTCGAAAAAGCGGCCAAGGATGGAGGGATGCCGACCGAAGTGCGTTTCACCCCCGGCCGCACCGATGCGACGCAGGAGATGACGGATGCCGAGAGCTTTGAGCCGCTGGAGCCCCACTCCGAAGGTTTCCGCAACTACCAGGCGCGGAAATATTCGATGTCGCAGGAGGAACTGCTCGTCGACAAGGCGCAGCTTCTGGGGCTGTCCGCGCCCGAGATGACCGTGCTCGTCGGTGGCCTGCGCGCCATGGGCGTGACCCATGGCGATACGGGCTATGGCGTGATGACCGAGAACCCCGGCCATCTCACCAACGACGTCTTCGTGAACCTCTTGGATATGGAGACCAAGTGGGAAGCGATCGAGGATGATCAGCTCTTTCAGGCCGTGGACCGCAAGACCGGGAACAAGGGCTGGAAAGCCACCCGTTCTGACCTCGTCTTTGGCTCGAACAGCCAGCTTCGCGCGCTGGTCGAGGTCTATGCGCAGGACGACGCCAAGGGCAAATTCGTCTGCGACTTCGTGTCGGCCTGGGTCAAGGTGATGGAGGCCGACCGCTTCGATCTGGCCTGACCGGCCCGGCGTCGCAAGGCGGGATTGCGCAGGGCGCAACTCTCGCCGGTCGCCTGAAAATCAAGCAAATACAGAAGGGTCCGTGCAATAGTTCGCGGGCCCTTCGGTCGTTATGCATATGCAGCATTGAGGATGCAGGCGCAGTATGTTCTAGAACCGTTATAAATCTCCGGTGTGATTCCGGTGATAACCTGACAGACCCAGATGATGGAGACACCCATGCAAGTTGGCGATCGCGTTCCCTCCGTGACCTTCAAGACCCGCGTCCGTGACGAAAGCGTCGGCGGCCCGAACCCCTTCCGCTGGCAGGACATGACGACCGACGATTACTTCGCCGGCAAGCGTGTCGTGCTGTTTTCGCTCCCCGGTGCCTTCACGCCCACCTGTTCGAGCTACCAGTTGCCGGGCTTCGAAAAGGGCTTTGCCGATTTTGCCGCGCAGGGCATCGACGACATCTATTGCATGTCGGTGAACGACAGCTTCGTGATGAACAAATGGGCGATCGACCAGGGCCTCGAGAACGTCAAGGTCATCCCCGATGGCTCCGGCGAATTCACCAAGGGCATGGGGATGCTCGTGGCCAAGGACAACCTCGGCTTCGGCGCCCGCTCGTGGCGCTATGCCGCCATCGTGAACGACGGCCGGATCGAGGCGCTCTTTGTCGAACCCGGCATGTGCGACAACCACGGTGAAGACCCCTACGGTGAATCGTCGCCCGAAACCGTGCTCGCATGGCTCAAGGAAAACGCGACCGCGACCGCCTGAGGCGACGGTCAGACACGCGAAAGGCCGCTCAATCGAGCGGCCTTTTTCTTTAGCACCTTCGCTTGGGCTTACCCCTCGATCATCTCGACTCGCGTCGCGTGTCGACCGCCCTCGAATTCCGCCGAAAGGTAAGCGTCCACGATGTCGAGCGCGAGGCCCTCGCCCACCACGCGCGCGCCGATGGAGATCATGTTGGCGTCGTTGTGCTCGCGGATCATCCTGGCGGAAAAAGTGTCGCTGCAGACGCCGCAGCGGATGCCGGGCACCTTGTTCGCAGCCATCATGATGCCCTGACCGGTGCCGCAAAGGATGATCCCGAGATCGGCCTCGCCCGCCACGATCTTTTGCGCCGCCGCCTGGCCATGCTTCGGGTAATGCGTGCTTTCCGTCGTCGTGGGACCAATGTCGATGACCTCGTAGCCCTGTTCGCTCACATGGGCGGCGATGGTCTGCCTGAGGTCGATGGCCGCGTGGTCGCTGGACAGAACAATGCGGGTTTTCTGGGTCATGGGGTCCTCGGGCTCGGTCGTTTCGTTGCCTAGCCTTTATCGCGGCCCCCCCGCGACGACAACGGGCAAGACGACGGTTTCCGGCCCCGGAAAACAAAGACCCCGGACCAGGTCCGGGGCGCGATGTCGAATTGTCTCGGATGGCTCACTCGGCCGCCTCAGGGGTCTCCTTGCCCCCGGACGCCTCAGCCTTGGCGTCGGACTGGCTCTCCGCCTCGGGCTTCTTGGCCCGCGGTTTGCGCGTGCGCGGCTTTTTCGGCTTTTCCTCCGGCGTCTCCACCAACCCGCTGTCCTGATCTTCGGCCGAAGTCGCGTCAATCACGTCGGGCTGAGGTGCGGCACCGGGATCGTTGAACAGCTCCTGCTGCTCTCGGCGGGCCTGCTTTTCGCGGCGGCGCTGCTCGTCACGGTTCTGGCGGCTGTTGGCATCGCCCTGCCCGTTGTTTCCGCCGTTGTGGCCACCATTGTCGCCATCCCGACGCGACTGGTTCTGGCCGCTGTTTTGGCCGCTTTGACCCGCGTTCTGACCCTGATCGTCGCCAGATTCGTCCGACTGGTTCTGGCCCTGTCCCTGATGCGGCTGCCGCTTGGACTCCGCGTCCTTCTGTGCCTCGGCCAAGAGCCGCACATAGTGTTCGGCGTGCTGCTGAAAGTTTTCGCCCGCCACGCGGTCGTTGCCCAGAAAGGCATCGCGCGCGAGCTGGGTGTATTTGTCGATAATCTGCTGCGGGGTTCCGCGCACCTTGCCCTCGGGACCGGAGCTGTCAAAGACCCGGTTGATGTTGTTGGAGGGCGAGCGGTTACGGTTATTCTTCCCGCGCGAACGTGATTTAGAAGATCTCATAAGTTCCTGTATCCAGCCTGTTATCTGGCTACCGCACCCCGCTGCTCCTTCGCAGCGCCCTATTGGTCCGGCTTTTCGGCTTGCCGCGCCGAGAGGTCACTTCCCTCGTCAGGCGCTGGTCTTGAGTAAACACGCAGATAGGCGCGTGACAAGGGGATTCTGGCTATCCTTGCGGTATGAGCGGCGATTTTGCGCCTTTTTGGCATCAAAACGCTGATTTTCCCTTACGGCCATGGTTCTATCCGGCCAGCCGGGCGCTGACCACCCGGTCCCTTCCATCCATGTCGGCATGGATACGCAGGCCTTCAAGCCCCGCCTGCGCGAAGATGTCGCGCACCGCCGGCCCCTGGAGAGGCCCGATCTCGACCAGAACCCGGCCCCCCGGCGTCAGATGCGCGGACAATCCCGCCGCGATCTCGCGATAGGAACCCAGCCCGTCGCCCCCCGGCGTCAGAGCTTGGCGGGGATCGAAGCCAAGGACCTCGGGCGCCAAACCGGTCATCTCCTCCTCCGAGATATAGGGCGGGTTCGACACGATCAGGTCGAAACGGCCCTCGACCCCGGCGAACCAGTCCGAAGGATGGAACCTGAGCCGCGAGCCGACCCCGTTCGAAGCCGCGTTCCGGGCCGCCGTCGCCAGCGCTCCTTCCGAGATATCCGTGGCGACCCCCGTCGCCCTGGCGTGTTCCGCAAGCAGCGTCACGGCCAGGATTCCCGACCCCGTGCCAAGATCGAGGATCCGCACGGGAGGCGGACCTTCACCCGCCAGCGCCACGATCAGTTCCGTTTCTGGCCGTGGATCGAGCACATCCGGCGTCACCTCGAACCACCGCCCCCAAAACAAACGCCGGCCGATGATCCGCGACACAGGCTCGCAGGCCGCGCGCCGTTCCAGTGCCGCATCGTAGGCTCGCGCCTCGTCCACGCTCATCCGGTGTTGCGCCCCGAGCCGCACCATGGGCGCCTCGACCTCCAGCACATGGGACAACAGCCGGTCGGCATCGCGCTGCGCCCCCTCGATCCCCGCAGCCGCGAGCCGGGCCGCGCCCGCGCGCAGCGCCTCGATCAGCGTCATCCGTCCATCTCGGCGAGCTTCGCGGCCTGATCAGCCTCGATCAGCGCATCCACGGTCTCGTCCAGATCGCCACCGAGGATCTCGCCCAGCTTGTAGAGCGTGAGGCCGATGCGGTGGTCCGTCATCCGCCCTTGCGGGAAGTTATAGGTGCGGATGCGCTCGGACCGGTCGCCGCTGCCGACCTGCGACTTGCGATCCGCCGCCCGCGCGTCATGCACCCTCTGGCGTTCGGCATCGAAGAGCCGGGTCTTGAGCACCTGCATCGCGATCTCGCGGTTGCGGTGCTGGGATTTCTCGGAACTCGTGACCACGATCCCGGACGGAATATGGGTGATCCGCACGGCGGAGTCCGTCGTGTTCACATGCTGCCCGCCCGCACCGGACGAGCGCATCGTGTCGATGCGGATGTCGTTCGGGTCGATGTGGATGTCCACGTCTTCGGCTTCCGGCAGCACCGCCACCGTCGCCGCCGAGGTATGTATGCGCCCGCCGCTCTCGGTCTCCGGCACCCGCTGCACCCGGTGGACGCCGCTTTCGAACTTGAGCCGGGCAAAGACGTTCTCGCCGGTGATCCGACCGACCACTTCCTTGATCCCGCCAAGCTCGGTCAGGCTTTGTTCGAGTACGTCGAAGGACCAGCCTTTCACCTCGGCATAGCGCTGATACATGCGCAGAAGGTCGCCCGCGAAGAGCGACGCCTCGTCGCCGCCGGTGCCGGGCCGGATCTCGATCATCGCCGGACGCGCGTCGGCCTCGTCACGCGGTAGAAGCGCGACGCGCATCGCCTGTTCCATCTCGGGCAACCGGTCGCGCAGGGCCGGCAATTCCTCTTCCGCCAGCGCCCGCATCTCGGGATCCGCGAGCATCGCTTCGGCCTCGTCGATGTCCGACAGCAGCTGGCGAAATGCCGCGATTTCCTCGACCACGGGTTTCAGATTTGCGTATTCGCGACCCACTTTGGCGATCTCTTCGCCAGAGAGGCCAGCCGACATTTTCGCCTCCAGATATTGAAAGCGTTGCGTGATCGCGTCGAGTTTGTCCAAGGGCACCATGGGGGCTTCGTTACCCTATAATCGGGGCGGGTCAAGTTGGATTAGGGGAATGGGCGAGGCCGTGCTAGCATCCTGACATGACCGTGCAAGCCGCCCCTTTCGTCGGCTTGGCACTGGCAGCGGTCCTGCCCGTATTGTCGGGCCCTGCCCGTGCCGATCCCGACTGCTACTGCACCGACCGCACTGGCGCGCGGGTCGAGATGGGAATGTCGGTCTGCCTCACCGTCGACAATCGCAGCTACATGGCACGCTGCGAGATGAGCCAGAACGTCCCCATGTGGCGACCGACCGGCGAGACCTGCACGCTGTCCTCACGCGCCCGCCTCGAGCGTCTCCATCCAACGGGAGACCTTGGCGGCGTTCACGCCCATATCTCCCTTGCCGAAAACAAGGTGTGAATAGACGTGCAGGTTGCCGTCCGCCACCCAGAGGGTCGCGATGTCTGGAAAGGCCCAGAGCTTTGACCGGGTGACAAAGGCCGCCGGGTCCGTCCCCTCGCCCAGCCGTTCCGTCCGCGGCGTGGCGGCGGCGATGGCGATGAGTTTGTCCAACGCGTCCTCGGGCAGATCGGCGAGCGGCACGACCAGCTTGATCCCGCCGGTCAGCTTGTAGGCCCCCGGCTCCTCCGGCCCCGGCTTCGCGGTCAGGCGCCCCTGCGGCAAGGGCGCGAGCCGCACCCAGACCCCCGCGATGACCAGAAGCAGGACGAGGCCCAGTATGATGCGAAGTGCCATGACAGGCTCCTTGTATTGGACGTGAGGGTTGCGGAAGACCGCGCGGCTAGCGCCGGGTAAAACCCCAGAGACAGAGAATCTCGGTCGCCACATGAGCCGCAGCAACTGCCGTCGCGCCCGTCGTGTCGAAGGGCGGCGAGACCTCGACCACGTCGCCGCCGACCACGTCGATCCCGGCCATCCCGCGCAGGATCGCCGCCGCCTGCGCCGAGGTGAGACCACCCCAGACCGGCGTCCCCGTGCCCGGCGCATAGGCCGGGTCGAGCGCGTCGATGTCGAAGGTCAGGTATGCCTGCGCATCCCCCACCACCTCGCGGATACGGGCCACGGTCGCCTCGACCCCGATCCGGTGCACCTCGGGCGCGTCGATGATCGTGATGCCGAGCGGGTCGTCGTTGGTCGTGCGAATCCCGATCTGGACGGAGTGTTTGACGTCGATCAGCCCCTCCTTCACCGCCTTGTAGACGAAGGTGCCGTGATCCACGCGGTTCGGGTCATCGTCCACCCAGCTGTCCGTATGGGCGTCGAACTGGATGAGCGCGAGGCGGCCATGTTTCGCCACATGCGCCCTGAGGATCGGGAGCGTGATCGAGTGATCGCCGCCCAGCGTAACCGCTGCGCAATCCTGCGCGAGGATATTGGCGATGTGCTTTTCGATCCGTTTCGGCACCTCCGACGGCTGGGCGTAGTCAAAGGGCATGTCGCCGTGATCGACGATGGCAAATGCGCTCATCACGTCGAAGCCCCAGCCATAGGGCGCATCGGGGGACTGGAGCGCCGATGCCTCGCGGATCGCGCGGGGACCAAGCCGGGTGCCGGGCCGGTTCGTCACCGCCTGATCAAAGGGGATGCCCGTCACCGCCACATCCGCCGCGCTCAGATCCTTGCGGTAGCGCCGCCGCAGGAAACTCGTGGCGCCCGAAAAGGTATTCTCGAACCCCGGCCCCTTCAGGCTTTCCTTGGTAAAGGCCGCGTCGATTTCATTCTTGGCATCCTCGAGCGCCATTTCCGTCTCCTTATGGGCAGTCTCACGCAGCTTCACCCTGCCAGCGCGCCCGAAGGCCCGCAAGCGGTGGCGCAGCGTCGGCTTGGCTGCTACCTCTGACCGCGACAGGAGGCCCCCATGCGCGACCGTTCCAACGACATTGTTTTCGACCCCGATGGCGGGCTGCCCCGGCTGCTCGAGATCATGCGCCGCCTGCGCGATCCCGAGACCGGCTGCCCCTGGGACATCGAACAGGACTTCGCCACCATCGCGCCCTACACAATCGAAGAGGCCTATGAGGTTGCCGACGCGATCGAGCGCGAGGCATGGGGCGAGCTGAAAGGCGAGTTGGGCGATTTGCTGTTCCAGTCGGTCTTTCACGCCCAGATGGCCGAGGAACGGGGGCTGTTTTCCTTTCACGACGTGGCCAACCAGATGTCGGACAAGATGGTGGCGCGCCATCCGCATGTCTTTGGCGAGGAAAGTCGGGACAAGTCCGCCGAGCAACAGACGAAGGATTGGGAAACGATAAAGGCGGCCGAGCGCGCAGCCAAGGCCGCGACCGGTGTGCTTGACGATGTGGCTCTGGGCCTCCCCGCGCTCCTTCGGGCAGTGAAGCTCCAGAAACGCGCGGCGCGTGTCGGGTTCGATTGGCCCGACCTTGGCCCGGTGCTCGACAAGGTGGCCGAGGAGACCCGCGAAGTGGTCGAGGCCCGCGACCATCTGACCCACGAGGATTTGACCGAGGAATTCGGCGATCTCCTTTTCGTCATGGCCAATGTTGCCCGCCATCTGGACATCGACCCAGAGGCGGCGCTTCGCGGCGCGAATGCGAAATTCACGCGACGGTTCAAAGGAATAGAGGCACGACTTGCGGCGATGGGCAAAGCGCCCGAGGACAGCGACCTCGCCGAAATGGACGCGCTTTGGGACGCGGTCAAAGCGGACGAGAAAGCTGCCAAAGCCGCCTCGACCAAATCCGAGTAACCCGGCCAGGTATTGACCTGACCAAATTTGTCGGATTTAAACCCTCCCGAACGCAATTCGGAGGACCACAATGCTTCGCACCACCGTCGCCGCGACTGCTCTCGTCGCCACGGCACTTCCCGCTTTCGCCGATGTGAACGTCTATTCCTATCGCCAGCCCGAGCTGATCCAGCCGCTGGTCGACGCTTTCACGGAAAAGACCGGGACCGCTGTGAACGTGGCCTTTCTCAACACAGGGATGGTCGAGCGCCTCCAGGCTGAAGGCGATCGTTCGCCGGCGGACGTGGTTCTGACCACCGACATTTCGCGGCTTGTCGAACTGGTGGATGCGGGCGTGACTCAGCCCGTGGACAGCGCCGTGCTCAAGGAACAGATCCCTGAGAACCTGCGCGCGACCGATGACCAGTGGTTCGCCCTGACCACCCGCGCGCGGATCGTCTATGCCTCGAAGGACCGCGTGGCCGACGGCGAAATTACTACCTATGAGGACCTGACCGACCCGAAATGGCAGGGCCGCATCTGCACCCGTTCGGGCACCCACCCCTACAACGTGGCGCTCGCCGCCGCGATGGTCGTGCACCACGGCGAGGAATACACAAAGGAATGGCTCGAGGGGCTCAAGGCCAACCTCGCCATGAAACCGCAGGGCAACGACCGCGCGCAGGTGAAATCCATCTGGGCGGGCGAATGCGACATCTCGCTCGGCAACACCTATTACATGGGCGAGATGCTGGCCGACGCCGAGCAGACCGAATGGGCCAATTCCGTGCGCATCGTCTTCCCGACCTTCGAGGACGGCGGCACCCATGTGAACGTCTCGGGCGTCGCGATGACCAAGGCTGCGCCGAACCGTGACGACGCACTCGCCTTCATGGAATTCCTCGCCTCCGACGAAGCTCAGGCGATCTATGCCGAGGCGGTGAGCGAATACCCGGTGGATGCCAACGTGCCCGCCTCGGACCTTGTGCAATCCTGGGGCAGCTTTACGCCGGACGATCTGAGCCTGCCGGAACTGGCAGCCGCCCGCCCCGCCGCGCTGCGCCTCATGCAGGAAGTCGACTTCGACAGCTAAGACACTGAACAAGCGACAGAAACGCCCGGCGCATGCGTCGGGCTTTTTGTGGCAAAGTCAGTCCCGGGGCGTGACCTTCAGCCAGATCCCGTCCTTGCCCCGCACCGTCAGATGCGCGACCGGCACCGCGGGCCGCTCTGGCACCAGCTCGAACCGATAGGCCCTGACCAGCATCGCGAGGAGCAATGGGCCCTCGATCATCGCGAATCCCGCCCCGGTGCAGACCCGCTGGCCCGCCGAGAATGGCATGTAGGCGTCGCGCAGGCATTGCTTGCCGTTCTCGGTCGCAAAACGGCCGGGGTCAAAGTCGTCGGGCCGCTCCCACAGCCGTTCATGCCGCTGGAGATGCCAGGGCGACAACACCACCTGCGCGCCCTTGGGCACGTCACGGTCGCGAAACCGCTCGGGACAGGTCGTTTCGCGCACCATCATCGGCACCGGCGGGTAAAGCCGAAGGGATTCGCGAAACACATCGCGCGTCACGCGCATCCTGCCCACTTCGCCGAAGTCATTGGTCAGCCCCGCAGCCTCCTCCGCCACACGGTCCTGCCAGTCGGGGAACATGGCGAGCAGGTAGAGCGTCCAGGCCAGCGCCGAGGCCGAGGTCTCATGCCCCGCGAGGAAAAAGATCGCGACCTGATCCACCATTTCCTCGGTGTCGAACCCCGCTCCCGTCACCGGGTCCACCGTCGTCATGATCTTGGTAGCGAGGTCGTCGGGCGCGGTCCCGGCCCGGATCTCGGCCATCCGGTCCGCCGTGAGCCGCGTGATCAGCGCCCGGATCTCGCGCGCCGTGCGCTTGGTCTCGCGGGAATGAAACCGGGGAAACCAGCGTGGCAAGGGCAGCACGGCGCCGAGGTTCAGCACCGGTTGCGCCCGCTGATGCGCCCGGAACTTGTCGAAGACCTGCGACGCCACCTCGTCCTCGATCGGGATAGAAAAAAGCGTGCGAAAGATCACGTCGGCAGCGGCGTGGGAGGTGTGGAACTCCACCTCCACCGGCGTTCCGTCCGCGACCCGTCCTAGCCGCGCCACCGCCGCCTCGCCCGCCGCCCACATGGCCGCGAAGGTATCGCGCAGCCGCCCGCCCTCGAACGCCGGGTTGATGATCCGCCGCTGCCGCTTCCAGGTCTCGCCATTGGTGACGAAGACGGAATTGCCCAGAAGCGGCGCGAGCCCCTCGCGAATCCGAGCGGATTTCGGGAAATCGTCGGGTCTCTCCTTGAGCACCAGATCGACGAGTTTCGGATCGTTACACAGATACGAACGAAAGAACGGCGTGCGAAACTCCGCCATCCACGCGCGGTAGAGGTGACCGGGCTGCGCCGACAGGATATCGGCGCGAAAGAGTCGCGCGTATTCGCGTAGGGACACCTTGCCAGGGCGCGCGAGCGGTTTGGGCGGTTGCGCGGTCATGGCGCCCTACTCGTGAACCTGTTGACGGGCATGGCGATCAGGCTCTTGGACGGCGCGCGATCCTCGTATCGCGCGGCTAGGCTCTTGGGTCCCGCCGTGATCCGGAAATAGTCATAGTCTCCGGGCCGGTCGAAGGCGCAGAGATACTGGAAATGCAGCCGGAAGAACCGCCAGCGCAACTCGCGCCAGCGTTCGGGCGACAGCGTCTGGGTGAAGGCGGCCGAGATGACCCGCGGCCAGAGCTGCCCCTCGGGCGCGACCCCGGACACCGCCACGGGGTCACACAGCGCAAAGGCGCAGCCATCCCCCGGCGCCGTCACGTCCAGCCAGAAGATCCGGTCGCAGGTGGACAGGTCGTGCAGGTCGCGCCTGAGCCGCGTCGCCTCGGGCAGGAAGCTCACCATCGGCACCACCTGACCGAGCGTGAGGAACCCAATTGCTGGCCCCATCTCTGGCAGCCGCCCGGCCCGCATCAAATTGGCGAGGATCGACACCCCCAGATGCGCGCCCGAAGAATGGCCCACCACCAGCACCTCGTCCACATCGCTCTCGAGCGCCTCGGCGATCCGGTCGGCAAAGACCGCCATCCGCGCCTCGAGCTCCGGCGGATTGGCCCCCTTGGACCGCGCTGAATAGGCGTAGTCGTGCATGAGGTAGTAGACGAAGAGCTTGTTGTCATAGCGTTTGAAAAGCCGCAGGAGATAGACGACGGCAAAGGCGAACAGCCCCCAGAACATTACGACGCCCGCCCAAGGCGCGATCAGCGCCCGCGCGGGCCACGCCCAAAGCGCACCCAGAAGCCAGCCGATCAGCCCGGCGACGACAGCTTGCAGGATAAGCATCCCGACCGGATAAAGCGCGGCCATCACCGGCCCCTTGCGAAGCCGCATAAGCCGCCAGAGCGCCCCGCTCGCGATATAGGTCCACGCGGTCCTTGCCATGAGCAGATAGGTCTGCGCGATGTTCAGGTCCATCGAGTCCCGCACGATGTCGGACCACACGAGCACGTCGATTTCTGCCTCGGTCGCATATCCCTCGATCTCTCCGTTCACCGTCCAGCCATAGGTGCCGCCACCCTGCCGTCCGACAAGCCGCAACTCATAGCCGGAAATCCCCGCCTGCGCGGCGCCCTCGGTCCGATACAACTCGCGATAGCGCCGCGGATGGATCGGATCATAGCCGGGGATATAGAACACCCGGCGCCGACGCACATCGCGCCTCACTTGCGTCTCGCTCACACCGTCCATGCCCAAACCAAACCTTGCCCTGCGCCAAGGCTACCCAAGAAATCGGGCGTGAATAAGCCCCTTACGTGCCCTTCACTGCTTCATCGATACCTTGGAGGGGGGGCGGCGCAGCCAGAATCAAGAACTCACCCGAGCGTCGCAAGCGCCGGGAATGTCTCGAGCAGCCAGTAGGAAAAGGACGAGAACCCGCCGGTCAGCATCAAGAGCCCGATGGTCCAGAGCAAGAGCCCCATGATCCGCTCGATGCGTTCCATGTGCCGCTTCATCCAGCCCATGACGCCGCGCATGCGCGGGAAGAACGCCGCCACCAGCAGAAACGGCACCCCGAGCCCGATGGCATAGACGGCGAGCAGCAGCGTGCCCCGTGCCACATTGGCCTCAGACGCCGCGAGCGACAGGATCGCGCCCAGTTGCGGCCCGATGCAGGGCGTCCAGCCAAAGGCAAAGGCCAGCCCCAGCAGATAGGCGCCAAAGGCCGATCCGCCCTGATCACCCGCGTCGAGCCGCGCCTCGCGGTTGAGAAAGGGGATCGTGAAGATACCCAGAAAATGCGCCCCGAAGATCATAACGACCACGCCCGCAAGCGTGTTGAAGATCGTCTGGTTCTGCAGAAAGAACGCACCGAAAGCCGAGGCCGCGAAGCCAAGGAACAGAAACACCGTCGACAGCCCCATCACGAAGAACAGCGCCGCCACCGTGGCCTTGCGCGACGACCGCGCCCCCTCGCCCAGATCGGTGACCGACACGCCCGACATATAGGCCAGATAGGGCGGCACGATGGGCAGCACACAGGGGCTCAGGAACGACAGAAGCCCCGCCACCAGCGCGATGAAGAGTGCGGGCAGAAGGCTCGCGTCGATAAGGTCTATTCCGAACATGCTTTCCCCTAGCCTGCCCCGCCCGCCCCGTCACGATGCAAATCGTCACATCTGCGTGGCGCGGTGAAACCAGCGCTCTGGACAGCGACCCTGCGGCCATCTACCCAAGGGCCATGGACGTGACCCAGGATATCGACGCAATCGGGCTTTTGTGCCCCTGGCCCGTGCTCAAGGCGCAGAAGGCGCTGCGCGAGATGGCCTCGGGCGAGGTTCTCTGCCTCATGGCCACCGACCCGGTCGCCTTCATCGACGTGCCGCATTTTTGCGAGCAGGAAGGCCACAGCCTTCTCGAGGTCGAGGAAGACGGCTCTTCGGTCCGCTACTATATCCAGAAGGCCTGATCCCGGCGCAGACGACACGCGTTCCTTTGCAGCCGCCCCGGCATGAAAAAGGCGGACCCTCGGGCCCGCCTCTTCGCGTTATCGGTCAGGCTCGCCTCAGCGCCCGAGGCTCCACCAGCCCTTGCGCTTTGGCTTGTCGTCCTCTTCGGCCTCTTCGGCTTCGGCCATGGCGGGCTCGCGCTCGGCCTCGGTCGCCGTTTCTGCCGCGGCGGCCGTTTCGACAACCGCCTCGGGCGCGGCCGGTGCTGCATCCGGCACATCGGCGGCAATCACTTCGTCCACGGTCGCCGACACACCGATCTCGGCCTCCGGTTCGGCGGCCGTTTCCGCCTGAGCAACCTCTTCCGTCACTGCGGGTTCCTCGACCTTCTTCTTGGTTCGCGACCGCGTGGTGCGTTTGGGCTTTTCCGATTCTTCGGCAGCGGCTGGGGTCGTCGCCTCGGCCTCTTCGACCTTCTTCTTCCGGGACCGGGTGACCCGCTTCTTGGGCGCGTCCTCGGTGGCAGCCTCCGCCTCGGCTTCGGTCTCGGTCTTGGTCTCCGCCTCGGCCGCAGGCGCCGTTTCGGGCGTCTCGTCGGTCTTTTTCTTGCGCGACCGGGTCGTGCGTTTCTTGGGCTTCTCTGCCGCCTCGGGCTGCGCTGCCTCGGCGTCAGCGACCACGTCGGCCACGGTTTCCGCCACGACCTCCGGGGCGGTCACGTCAGCTACCACCTCGGCAGCCTCCGGCGTGCTCTCGACATCGTCCGAAGCACCCTCGTCAGACCCCTCCTCATCGGAGCCGTCCTCATCCGAGCCGTTTTCGTCCGAACGCGACTTGCTGCGGCCGCGTCCACCCCGGCGCCGGCGACGCCGGCGCTTTTTCTTGGGCTCGCCGTCCTCGTCGTCCACCTCGCCATTGGCGGCGCTGTCCTGATCGTCCTGATCCCCGGACCCGTCAGCGGCGGAGTCGTCATCAGCCTGATCCTCGGTGACGAGATCCTCGTCCTCCTCGTCAAGGTCGTCCATGAGCGAGGCATTCCCCGTCACAACGGGCGTCAGCACCTCGGCCACGACCCTCGTTGCCGTCTTGAACTTCTCGATCGAGAAATCGGGCGAGATAAGCAGGGCGTCGGCTTCGATCCGGACCGACATGCCGTAACGCGCCTCGATCTGGAAGATGTGCTCGCGCTTGTTGTTGAGCAGGAAGTTCACGATCCCCACCGGGGCCTTCAGCAGAACCTCTTTCGACCGCTTGCGCGTGCCCTCTTCCTCGAGCTGGCGCAGGATGGTCAACGCGAGGTTGTCGTCCGAGCGCACGAGGCCGGTGCCGTGGCAATGATGGCAGGGCTGGGTCGTCGCCTCGAGCATCCCTGGACGCAGCCGCTGACGCGACATCTCCATGAGGCCAAAGCCCGAGATGCGGCCCACCTGGATGCGGGCGCGGTCGGTCTTGAGCTTGTCCTTCATGCGCTTCTCGACGGCGGCGTTGTTCTTGCGCTCTTCCATGTCGATGAAGTCGATGACGATCAGACCCGCGAGGTCGCGCAGACGCAGCTGGCGCGCCACCTCTTCGGCGGCCTCGAGGTTGGTCTTGAGGGCGGTTTCCTCGATCGAACCCTCTTTCGTGGCCCGACCCGAGTTCACGTCGATGGCGACGAGCGCCTCGGTCACGCCTATCACGATGTAGCCGCCGGATTTCAGCTGCACCACCGGGTTGAACATCGAGGCAAGGTAGCTTTCCACCTGATAGCGCGCGAAAAGCGGCAGTTGCTCGCCGTATTGCTTCACGTTCTTGGCGTGGGACGGCATGATCATCTTCATGAAGTCCTTGGCGGTGCGGTAGCCCGCGTCGCCCTCGACCAGAACCTCGTCGATGTCCTTGTTGTAGAGATCGCGGATCGACCGTTTGATCAGGTCGCCCTCTTCATAGATCTTCGCAGGCGCGATGGATTTCAGCGTCAGTTCGCGGATCTGCTCCCACATGCGCTGGAGATATTCGTAGTCGCGCTTGATCTCGGTCTTGGTGCGCTGCGCGCCTGCGGTGCGCACGATGAGGCCGGCACCGCGCGGCACGTCGATTTCCTGCGCGATTTCCTTGAGCTTCTTGCGGTCGGCGGCATTGGTGATCTTGCGGCTGATGCCACCACCGCGCGCGGTGTTGGGCATGAGGACGCAGTAGCGGCCCGCGAGCGAGAGATAGGTCGTGAGCGCGGCGCCCTTGTTGCCGCGTTCCTCTTTCACCACCTGCACGAGCAGGATCTGGCGGACCTTGATGACCTCCTGGATCTTGTATTTGCGCGGACGCGGCTTGCGCGGCGAGCGGATTTCCTCGTGCACGTCCTCGTCGGCCACGGATTCGATGTCCGAGTCCTTTTCATGGGCCGGGGTAACATCGTCGTCGTTGTGGTGCTCGTGATCGTCATCGGACTTGCGCGACCGCGACCGACGCGACCGGGACCGGCGCGACCGCGACCGGCGCGAGCGGGACCCGCCCTCTTCGTCCGACGCTTCGTCATCAGAGGACTCGTCACCGTCCTCGTCTCCGTCGTCATCCTGCGAATCGTCCTCGGAGGTGTCATCGGTCGGTTCCTCGACCGGGGCTTCCTCGACGGTCTCCATAGGCGACAGACCCTCCTGCGGATCCTCGCTGCCCTCGTCGAGGTCGATCACATCCATGCCGCCGATCTCGACATCGCGGTGCGCGACCTCGTCGTCGGGCAGGCTGTCCTCGGCCTTGGGCTTGCGCGATGACCGCGACCGCGAACGTTCTTCTTCGCGGGCTTCCATCGCCTCGGCATACGCACGCTCTTCCTCGAGCAGCGCTTCACGGTCGGCGACGGGGATCTGGTAGTAGTCCGGGTGGATTTCCGAAAAGGCGAGAAAGCCGTGACGGTTCCCGCCGTAGTCCACGAAGGCCGCCTGAAGCGACGGCTCCACGCGCGTGACCTTTGCGAGATAGATGTTGCCAGCTAGCTGGCGCTTGTTTTCCGATTCAAAGTCGAATTCCTCGACCTTGTTGCCGTCCACCACGACCACGCGGGTTTCTTCCGCATGGGTGGCGTCGATGAGCATTTTCTTTGCCATGAGTTCTCATTGCACCCGCGCACGGGTCCGCCCCTCTGGTCAGAGAGTTAGAGCGGTGGGGGTGACTTGTCTGGGCGAGGCTGGGCGCAGTGGCCGACACGAAAACAGGGGGCGTTAGCCCTCTACCCGTTTCCATCAGTGTCTCACCGCGCCTCATCGCGTTTCTTCTCCGGCCCATTCGTCGCTTGCGCGGCGCTGGACCCGTTAAGGCCCGGACCTGCGTGAACGCGGCGGTCCGGACAATCCTTGCGCTTCGGGTTTCCCCTCGGCTCTGGCCTTTCGGCCAATTCGATCTGCCTCAGAACGTCCTCTCGCGAGCGCGGGGTGCCGTTCGATGCAGCGAAACCTTCGGGCAGACGGGCAAGCACGTCGCTTTTTCCCGATCTTCCACCGGACCAACATAGTGGCGCGACCATACGCCTGACAATGGCGAAAATGGTTAAGACCCGGTCGTTTAGGGGAATTATCCCCCACCCCGGTCGGGAAGCGCCTGTATTTCCTAGTAAAGACCGCCGGCAGAAAGTGACGAGGACGGCGCGTTTTGCACCGGCACGTTCACCACCCGCCCGGTCGAGGTCTGCACCTGCTCGACCTGCTGGCCTTGCGTGCCGAAGAGCGGCAGGTTCGACCCCATCGCGAAACCGCCGTCAAAGACGATGCCGAAGATCGGCTCCTCGCCGTCACGGAAGTATTCCGCCACCACGTTCGCACCCGAGGCGCTGTCGGGCAGACGCGCGCCGGAATAGCGGTCGATCTTGACGAAATGCCCGCCCGGCGGGACCTTGAACTTGCCGCCGCCGTATTTCTTGACCGCCTCGACCATGAACCGCTGGAACACCGGGCCGCATGTGCCGCCACCCGACGCGCCGCCGAGGCTCCGCGGCTGATCATAGCCGATGTAGCAACCCGCCACGATGTTCGAGGTAAAGCCGATGAACCACACATCCTTGGCATCGTTCGTGGTGCCGGTCTTGCCAGCGGTCGGCACCGGCAGGTTGACCGCACCCGAGGCCGTGCCGCGCTGCACCACGCCCTGCATCATCGAGGTGAGCTGATAGGCGGTGATCGCATCCATGACCCGTTCGCGGTTCGAGGTGATTTCAGGCGCCTCGCCCGCCGGCAGACGCGCGGCCTTGCAATCGGTGCAGTCGCGCTGATCGTGGCGGTAGATCGTGTTGCCCCAACGATCCTGCACGCGGTCCACGAGCGTCGGCTCCACCCGCTCGCCGCCATTGGCGAACATCGCGTAGGCCGAGACCATCTTGAAAAGCGTCGTCTCTTCGGCCCCCAGAGAGTTCGCGAGGAAGGGGTTCATCTTGTCGTAGACGCCGAAGCGTTCGGCATAGCGCGCGACCGTCTCCATCCCGATTTCCTGCGCGATCCGCACGGTCATGAGGTTGCGGGACCGCTCGATCCCCGTGCGCAGCGGCGTCGGCCCGTAGAACTGGTTCGAGGCGTTCTTCGGCCGCCAGACTCCCGCGCCTGTCTGCACTTCGATGGGTGCGTCGATGATGATTGAGGCGGGCGAAAAGCCGGACGACAGTGCGGCTGCATAGACAAAGGGCTTGAAGCTCGAGCCGGGCTGGCGGGTGGCCTGCGTGGCGCGGTTGAAGACCGAGTTCTCGTAGGAGAACCCGCCCTGCATCGCGATCACCCGACCGGTGTTCACGTCCATGGCCATGAAGCCGCCCTGAATGAGGGGCACCTGCCGCAAGGACCAGCGCATGAAGTCCCCGGTGCCGTCGTCACCCGTCGTCATGGCGCGCACATGAACCACGTCGCCACGTTCGAAGTTGTCGCGGAAGGACCCACGCAGCCAGCGGATATCCTCGCGCGGCACCACCCAATTCTGGGGCTCCGGCTGACCCTCGATCTTGAGCGTCATCTCGCTGTCGCCGATCTGGTCCACGGCAGCGACGTGCCACTTGTTATCGAGGAAGATGTCCCGCGCGACACGGGTGTCATTCAGCGCCGCCTCCCATGTGCCGTCATCCAGCGTCGCCGGGTCAATCGACTTGCCGGTGCCGCGCCATGTGCCCCGCGCACGGTCCCAGTCCTCGAGCGCCTTGCGCAGCGACCAGGCGGCAAGTTCCTGCATCTCGGGATCGACCGTGGCACGAATCGTCAGACCGCCGCCGAAGAACTCCTCTTCACCGAAGTCGCGCGACAGTTGCCGCCGGATTTCGTCGGTGAAGTAGTCGCGTGGCGGCATGGCCGAACGGAAGCTCTCGAAATCCCCGCCCTGCACGGATTCGATGGGCTGCTCGCGCTCGCGCAAATAGGTCTGCTCGTCGATATAGCCGTTCTCATACATCTCTTTCAGGATGAAGTTCCGGCGGTTAAGCAGGCGGTCGTGGTTGCGCACCGGGTGGTAATCCGACGGCGCCTTCGGCATCGCGGCCAGCATCGCCGCCTCGTGCGGATTGAGCTCGTCCAGCGTCTTGTTGAAATAGGTCTGGGCGGCGGCGGTGACGCCATAGGAGTTCTGCCCGAGGAAGATCTCGTTGAGGTAGAGCGCGAGGATCGATTCCTTGTCGAGCGACTTTTCGAGCCGGGACGCGAGGATCAGTTCCTTGATCTTGCGCTCGGCTGACCGATCCGAGGACAGAAGGAAGTTCTTCATCACCTGCTGGGTGATCGTCGAGGCGCCGCGCAACTGCCCGCCCCGCGCCGCGTCGATGGCCGCGATGAGCATCCCGCGCGGGTCATACCCCCGGTGGTGATAGAAGTTCTTGTCCTCCGCCGAGATAAACGCCTCTTTGACCAGCGACGGGATCTGCTCGGGCGGCGTGTAGAGGCGGCGCTCGCGGGCAAACTCGTCCATGAGCTGCCCCTCGCCGGAATAGATCCGCGAGATCGTGGCGGGCTGATAGTTTTCGAGCTGCTCGTGGCTTGGAAGCCCTTGGGAATACATCCAGAAGATCGCGCCGATCCCGAGCGCAGCCATCACGAGGCCGAGCGTGATCGCCGAAAAGATCGCACCGAAGATGCCAAGGATGAATCGGATCACACCTGCCCCCAAAGTCAGTTCGCCCCGTCTTACTGACAAAGGCTTTAGGGGTCAAAGCAATCGGCAAGTTTCACCAAGTTGTGCGGACAGGTGGGCGAGTTTTCGCGCGGATCGGCCTAAGGCTTTGAAAATTCACTGGACCGGGACGCAATTGACCCCTAACCGGGATGATCATGCGCCCTGAAGACATTCTCCCCACATATGACCGCGTCGCGGCCGAATTCGCGCGGACCCGCGACAAGACGCTGTTCGAGCGCCGGTGGCTCGACCGGACGATCAACTGCGCGCCGGGGCGCAAGGTGCTCGACCTGGGCTGCGGGCCGGGCGTGCCGATCTCGGCCTATCTCGCGGACCGACGCTGCGAGGTGACGGGCGTCGACGGTGCCGGGGCCATGGTGCATCTGTTTCAGAAGAACCTGCCGGGTCAGCGCGTGTTCCATGCCGACATGCGCGGTCTCGACCTGCGCGAGAGTTTCGACATCATCGTGGCCTGGGACAGTTTTTTCCACCTCTCGGTTGATGACCAGCGCGCCATGTTCTCGACCTTCTGGACCCACAGCCACGACCGCACAGTGCTCTTGTTCACGACCGGCCCCGCGGCCGGCGAAGCCATCGGCAAGGTGGGCGGGGAAACCGTCTATCACGCCTCGCTCGATCCGTCGGAATATCGGGGGCTGCTCGCCGAACACGGATACGAGGAGCTGGCCTTCGTGCCGGAAGACCCGACCTGCAACGGCCATTCCGTCTGGCTCGCGCGCTATCGGGGCTGACGGCGGCAGGCGCCGTTACTGACGTCTGCGCTCCGCTCCAGCCTCGTCCGCTTCGGCCCAGGTCATCACCGCATCCCTGATACCGACCGCCATCGAGGCGCGCCATTCAGGATCCGTCAGCTTCTCGAAATCGCGCTTTGAGGACAGGAACCCCAGCTCGATGAGCACCGAGGGGATGTCTGGCGCCTTCAGCACCGAGAACGAGGCCTGCATCCGCGGCGTCTTGTAGGTCGAACCGGTTGCCGTCCGTATCCCTTCGACGATGGCATCCGCCAGCGCGTCCGACCGCGGCTGCGTGTCCGTCCGCGCGAGGTCCATCAGCACCAACGCGACTGCGTCGTCGGTCTCGGTGAGGTCCACACCGGCCAGCAGATCGGCGCGGTCGTGTCGCTCGGCGAGTTTCTGGCTCGCCACGTCCGAGGCATCCTCGGACAACGTGTAGACCGTCGCGCCATTGGCCCGCCCCTCGGCCAGGGCATCTGCGTGAAGCGAAAGGAACACATCCGCCTTTGCGATCCGGGCGAGGCTCACCCGCTCCTCGAGCGGAACGAAACTGTCATCCGACCGGGTAAGCACCACCTGGACGTCCGTGTCCCGCAAGAAGGCTTCTTCCAACGCCCGGGCAAAGGTCAGGACGAGGTCCTTCTCCATCACGCCCTCGCGCTCGGCCCCCGGGTCGATGCCCCCGTGCCCCGGGTCGATCACCACGACGAAGGTGTCATCCTCGACTTGCCCCGGCGTGGGCAACTCGGCCACGTCGAACCGCGCGCTCGGCGGCGCCCCGGCCCGCGCGGCAAAGGCGTCGGCGTCGGTCGGAACCAGCGAGATCGCAACCCGTGCCCCCTCGCCCTCTGCCCGCATCGCCGCACCCTTGATCGCCAGCGGCTCGGTCAGTTCGACGACCATCCGCGACCAGCCGGGACGAAAAATCCCTGTGGAGACCGCGCCCACCTCGGCCAGTCCCGCGCCCGCCTCAGGATCGACTGCGTCCCAGTCCAGTTCCGAGAAATCCACGACCAGCCGCATCGGCGCGTCGAGAGTGAAGACCCGCCATGGCACCGAACGGTTCATCTCGATCCCGATCTCGACGCCCTGCGGCCCGGTCTCTATCGTCAGCCCCTCGCCCGTCAGTCGCGACAGCGCCGTCAGCGCGTCCTGCGCTATCGAGGCGGTCGGGAAGAGGCCGCCCAGAATCAGTGAAACAAGGAATAGGAACCGCGCGACCATGACCCGCCCTGCTGTGCGTTTGTTCTTTTTGCGGGCAGTCTACCGCGCCGCCATGAAGGCTTGCAACCGCGCGAGGCCTTCTTCGATGTCCGCTGTGGATCGGGCATAGGAAAAGCGCACGGTGGTTCGACCCCGGTCCGGGTCGAAATCCATTCCCGGCGTGATCGCGACCCCGGCCTTCTCCAGCACCTCGGCCGCGAAGGCGCGGCTGTCGTCGGTGAAGGCCGAGACATCGGCGTAGATGTAGAATGCCCCGTCGGGCGGCGCGATCCGGGTGAAACCGGCCTTGGCCAGCCCGTCGAGCATCAGCGCTCGGTTTCTCACATAGACCGCCCGGTTCGCCTCCAGCTCCTCGCCCGCGTCGAGGGCGACGAGCGCCGCGACCTGGCTCACATGGGGTGGGCAGATGAACATGTTCTGCGCGATGCGTTCGACCGTGCGCACATGATCCTCGGGCACCACCATCCAGCCCACGCGCCAGCCGGTCATCGAGAAATACTTGGAGAAGGAGTTGATCACATGGACCTCGTCCGTGATCTCGAGCGCCGTGACCCCGCGCTGGTCGTAGTGGAGGCCGTGGTAGATCTCGTCCGAAATGAACGAGATGTCGCGCTCGGCGCAGGTATCGGCCAGCGCCCGCAGGTCGTCGTGGCCCAGCATCGTGCCCGAGGGGTTCGCGGGCGAGGCGACCATCAGCCCACTGATACCCTGCGGCAAGTCCTCCGGCACCGGCTGATAGCGATTGGTCTCGGAGGCCGGGAACACCACCGGCTCCATCCCAAGCGCCTTCAAAATCTGGCGATAGGACGGATAGCCGGGCGCGGCGATCCCGACCCGGTCGCCCGAGTCGAACAGCGTCGTGAAGGACAGAAGAAAGGCCGCCGACGACCCCGCCGTCACCACGACCCGACCCGGATCGAGGTCCACGTCATACCATTCCCCGTAAAGCCCCGCGATCCGGCGACGGAGCGCCGGCAGGCCGAGGGCGACCGTATAGCCAAGCGCATCCGCCCCCATCGCCGCCTCGACCGCCTGCCGCGCGGCCTCGGGCGCCGGGGTCGAAGGCTGGCCAACCTCCATATGGATGATGTGGCGCCCGGCCTCTTCGGCGGCCCTTGCCGCTTCCATCACGTCCATCACGATAAAGGGATCGACGTCGCTCCGACTTGATCTGCGCATGTTTGCCCCGCTAACTCGACCCATCTGACCTGCCTTTTCGGCAAAGAAAGGTCAACGGGCGCGACCGGGATGCGCGCGGGGTTGTGAAACCCCCGTCCCCGCCTTAGCGTCGCGCCACAGAATTTTGGAGACACCATGACCCGCCTCGTATCCACCCCCATCTCGGCCATCGCGATCCTTCTGGGCCTCGCCACCGCCCCCGCGCTCGCCTTCGAGATCGAGGCGATGACCGACGACGAACGCGCGACCTTCCGCGAGGAAATCCGCGACTACCTGCTCGAAAACCCCGAAGTGCTGATGGAGGCCATTGGCGTGCTCGAAGCGCGGCAGGCCGACCAGCAGGTCGCCGACGACGCGGCCATGGTGGAAAACAATATCAACGCCCTCATCGACGACGGCTATTCGCTGGAAATCGGCAACCCGGACGGCGACGTGACGATCGTCGAATTTGTCGATTACCGCTGCGGCTACTGCCGCAAGGCGTTTCCGGAAGTGAATGCGCTGGTTGAAGAGGACCGCAACATCCGACTGATCTACAAGGAATTTCCGATCCTTGGGCCGGAAAGCCTGATCTCGTCGAAATTCGCCATCGCGACCAATCTGGTGGCGGGCGAAGAAGCCTATGCCAAGATGCATGACGAGCTGATGAACCTGCGCGCCAATGCGTCGGAAGAGGTGCTCGCGCGGCTGGCCGACGACATGGGCCTCGACAGCGCCGCGATCCTCGCCGCCATGGACGACCCCGAGGTCGAACGCCAGATCGCCGAGAACCACGCGCTCGGTCAGGCACTGGCCATTTCCGGCACGCCGACCTTTATCGTGGGCGGCCAGATGGTGCGCGGCTATGTGCCGCTTGAGGGCATGAAGCAGATCGTCGCGGAAGAACGCGAGGGTTGATCGCTCTCGGGCCGGTATGATGAAAGGGCGCCCGATGCGGCGCCCTTTTTCATGTGTGCCCAAGCACGGAATCAATGCCGATGGCCGCCGCGCATCGCTGGGCCGCCCGGACGGCCCGCCGACGCGTGGCTCGCTCGCTACTCCGCCGCGGTCTCTGCCGCCTCATTCTCGGCCTCGATCTCGGCGGCCTTCTTCTCGACCAGTTCGACGATGTGGTCGACCATGCCGTCGTTGCCAATCTTGTGGTCCTGCTTACCGGCCATGTAGATCATGCCGTGCCCGGCGCCGCCACCGGTGAAGCCGACATCGGTCATGAGCGCCTCGCCCGGCCCGTTCACCACGCAGCCGATGATCGACAGCGAAATCGAGGTATGGATATGCGCGAGCCGCTTCTCCAGCTCCGCCACCGTCTCGATCACGTTGAACCCCTGCCGCGCGCAGGACGGGCAGGAGATGATGTTGACCCCGCGATGGCGCAGGTTGAGTGATTTCAGGATCTCGAACCCGACCTTGACCTCTTCCACCGGATCCGCCGACAGGCTCACCCGGATCGTGTCGCCGATCCCGGCCCAGAGAAGGTTGCCCAGACCAATCGACGACTTGATCGTGCCCGACACCAGACCGCCAGCTTCGGTGATCCCGAGGTGCAGGGGCGCGTCGGTGGCATCGGCCAGCGCGTAATAGGCCGCCGCTGACAGGAACACGTCCGACGCCTTCACCGAAATCTTGAACTCGTGGAAATCGTTGTCCTGCAGGATCTTGATATGGTCGAGGCCGGACTCGAGCATCGCCTCTGGGCAGGGCTCGCCGTATTTCTCGAGCAGGTGCTTTTCCAGAGACCCCGCGTTCACCCCGATCCGCATGGAGCAATTGTTGTCGCGCGCCGCCTTGATAACCTCGCGCACCCGCTCCTGCGAGCCGATGTTGCCGGGGTTGATCCGCAGACAGGCCGCGCCGTTCTCGGCCGCCTCGATCCCGCGTTTGTAGTGGAAATGGATGTCGGCGACGATGGGCACCGGGCTTTCGCGGGTGATTTCCTTCAGCGCCTTGGCCGACGCCTCGTCCGGCACCGACACACGCACAATGTCCGCACCGGCTTCGGCGGCGGCGATCACCTGCGCGAGCGTGCCCGTCACGTCGGTGGTGAGCGTGTTGGTCATGGTCTGCACGGCGATGGGCGCGTCGCCCCCGACGGGGACGTTGCCGACCATGATCTGACGGGATTTCCGGCGCTCGATATTGCGCCACGGACGGATCGGATTGTGGGACATGATGCCTCGCGGGTGTTCGTCACGCTCTAGCTAACGCGCAGGCGCACGGGGAACAAGGCAAGAGACTGTGACAGTTGGCCCCGCGACCGGGGCTTACTGGCTCGCGTCCGCGACGGCGACGAAATTCGCGAGGTCCTGATCGGCCTCGAGGTTCGCAACCGCGTAGGAGGTCGAAATCGCCTCGGGGGCCAGCGCGACCTTGGACACGACGCTCGCACCCTCGCCCGCGGGACCATAGGCCGTGCCGTTCACCGCAAAGTAAACCGACCCGGCATTGCCCGTACGCAGAAGCGGCGCGGCTTCGGTGGCGGGTAGGACATACTGCTCACCCGCGTCGAGGATCTTTTCAAACAGGATCGAGCCATCGGCGGCCTGCACCCGCACCCAGGATGGACGCACGGCAAAAATCGCAACCTCAGGCGCATCGGGGCCAAAGACCCGGACACCACCTGCGGCTGGCCCCGCATCCGCCACCGCAGTATTCACCGCATTGTCGATCGCTTCAGGCTGACCCAGACCCGGCGTCGTGCGCGCTACCTGAGATCCTGCACCCGGCATCACGCCGACTTCGCGCGGATCGAGGGTCGAAATCGGACCGTCGCGCGCGATGAGCACGGGAACATCCAGCGCCTCGGGTCGATAGAGCCGGTCGAGCGCATCGGCAGAGGGCGGCGAATTGAGGCCGGCGGCCTGCGTCGTCTGCCCTTCGACGGCCTCAGCCTGTCCGACCGTCACGTCAAGCTCCGGCAGTTCGTCGAGCACGGCGACGCTTTGTTCCACCGGCGCGAAATCGACTTTCTGGATTTCCTTGAGCAGCGAATAGCCGCCAAACCCCAGGACGCCGACGATGGCGGCGAGAACGGCGACCGACCCCACGGCACCCGGCTCGATCCCGTCGAAGATCGAGGCAGAGCGCGGTACGAAGGTTGCGTTGGGATTTGCCAGCGGATCGGTATCCGTCCGGGTTTCGGCGCGCGGCGGCTTCACGACCGAGGCCGCGGCCGACAGACCGTGCGCAGGTTCGAAACCGCTCTCCGCGCAGAAGGCGCGGAAGGCGCGGTCGGGGTCGATCCCAAGATAGCGGGAATAGGACCGGACGTAGCCGGCGATGAAGCTGGGTGTCTCGAAAGCGGTCATGTCGCAGTTCTCGATCGCCGCGATATAGGTCGCCTTGATCTTCAGCTCACGCTGCACGTCGAGAAGGGACTTCCCGAGCGTCGCGCGCTCACCGCGCATGACATCGCCGAGTCGCAACTCGAAACTGTCGAACCCTGTGGGTTGATGTTCTTCGGTGACCCGAGGCGAAATCCAGCGCCTGATCATACAGCCTGTCCCTAGCAGTCTAGCCGTTATTACGGCTTTTTCCCCGTTCGGGCGACGATTCCTGCCCGTTACGCCCCTATTACGGCTTTCTTACCACGCCGCAACGATTCTCGCGAGTGCAGAAGGGGTTAGGCGGAAAGCTCGGCACGATTCAGCGCACAATGCGCCCAGAGCTCGTCGAGCGACCTGATGAGCGCGTCCATCTCTTTCGGCCCGTGGACCGGAGAGGGGGTGAATCGAAGTCGCTCGGTCCCGCGCGGGACGGTGGGATAGTTGATCGGCTGCACGTAGATCCCGAAACCATCGAGCAGCATGTCCGACAGAATCTTGGTGTGCTTGGGGTCGCCGACGATGACCGGCACGATGTGCGAGCCGTGGTCGATGATCGGCAGCCCCAGTCCCTTGAGCCGCAGTTTCAGGATCTTTGCCTGCGTCTGGTGCTGGGCACGCAGCCTGGCGCCCTCTTCACCCTTGAGAAACGCGACCGAGGCCGCTGCTCCCGCCGCAATCGCGGGCGCGAGCGAGGTGGTGAAGATGAAACCCGGCGCATAGGACCGGATCGCGTCGACCATCTTGGCGGAAGCGGCGATATAGCCACCCATGACGCCATAAGCCTTGGCCAGCGTCGCGTTGATGATGTCGATGCGGCCCATCAGGCCGTCGCGTTCTGCTACACCGGCGCCGCGCGGGCCATACATGCCGACCGCGTGCACCTCGTCGATATAAGTGAGCGCGTTGAATTCATCCGCGAGGTCGCAGATTTCGCGGATCGGACCAAAGTCGCCATCCATCGAGTAAACGCTTTCGAATGCGATCAGCTTCGGCGCCGCCAGATCGTCGGCGGCAAGCAATTCGCGCAGATGTGCCACGTCGTTGTGCCGGAAGATCCGCTTTGCGCCCCCGTTACGGCGCACCCCCTCGATCATCGAGGCGTGATTGAGCGCATCCGAATAGATGATGAGACCGGGGAACAGCTTGGGCAGCGTCGACAGCGTAGCGTCATTGGCGATATAGGCCGAGGTGAAGAGCAGCGCCGCGTCCTTGTGATGCAGGTCGGCAAGCTCAGCCTCGAGCCGCTTGTGATAGACCGTGGTGCCCGAGATATTCCGCGTGCCGCCGGACCCGGCGCCGGTCGCGTCGATCGCCTCGTGCATGGCTGCGAGCACCACCGGGTGCTGGCCCATGCCGAGGTAGTCGTTACCGCACCAAATCGTGACGGGCTTTTCCGTGCCATCCTCTTTGCGCCAGGTCGCGTGGGGGAAGTTCCCCTTTTCGCGTTCGACGTCGATGAAGACACGGTAGCGGCCTTCGTCATGCAGCTGTTTCAGGGCTGCATCGAGTTGGTTCTCATAGTTCACGCGCGTCCCTCCCCAGGGATCCGATTCTCCTGTCCACCGTAGCAGCATACAAATTTAGCGACGGTAAACATATGCAAAAACTTGTATACACTACATTGGAGGTCCAACGCATTGACATGGGTCAAGTTTCGCCGGTGGTCTAACCCTATTTTCCGACAGAATAAATCCTTCATTCGTCCAATGTATTGCGACGCTTCGTCGCTTTACCCTGCGTCACTGATCCTGAATGACGATCACGCAGTCGCTCTGCTTGCACGAGGCAATCGCGGCCTCCGGCGTCGCCGCCGCACCCTTGGCAATGCCCCAGCCGCTGGTGGAAGGCGAATAGGCCAAGTATTTCGGGGTGACGCCATCGTCCCAACCCTCCATCACGCGCGCCGTCGCCGCCTGGGACAGGGTAAGATCCCGTGATTTGTAGCCCTTGGGCAGGAGCAGCGCCGCCACGGCGCATTGCCCGCCGTTCTGCTGCTGACAGGTCGTCACCGCAGCGCTCGCCGCCGCCTGCGGCGTGTTGAGCTGCGCCACGATCACGGGCGGCACCGCTTCGGACCCTGCAACCGGAAAGGCCACCGCGCCGTAGTAGCCATAGCCACCTTCGACGAACTTCGACATCTGGCTGTTGCCGCGCATCTGGTCGAGGGTCAAGTTCACCGTCTCACGCATGGCACCCTGAAACACCGACAGGTCCTGCGGCAGAAGGATCATGTTGCGCGCATTGAACAGCTGCTTCTTGGCCGCATCGCCGCTCATCACCTGAGCCACGGCCGCTCCGCCTGTCAGGCCCGCGCACATTGCACCAAGGGCAAGCGCCGCAATGGCTTTCCGCATGTTCGTCTCCTCGAAGTCCCAAAAAGGTTCCCGGGTCGTGCGCCCGGCTGGCAGGAAACATAGGGTCAAAGCTAACCTCGCGCCACCCCGGCTGGACTACGCTCACGACAATGCTACGGTTTCCGCCGACGAACAGGAGACCAAGAATGCCCCATAACACCGTCCTGACCCGCATCGACGGCGACCTCGACGCGGCCCTCGACCGCCTGATGACGCTGCTCGCGATTCCCTCGATCTCGACCGACAAGGCCTACAAGGCCGATTGCGACGCCGCCGCCGACTGGCTGGTGCGCGATCTGACCTCGATCGGGTTCGAGGCGTCGAAGCGCGACACCCCCGGTCATCCTATGGTCGTGGCCCATGGCGGCCCCGCCCCCGTCGAAGGCATCCCGCATCTGCTTTTCTACGGCCACTACGACGTGCAGCCGGTCGATCCGCTATCCCTTTGGGACACGCCGCCCTTCGAGCCGCGCCTCGAAGACACCGACAAGGGCCGGGTCATCCGCGCGCGGGGCGCGTCGGACGACAAGGGCCAGCTCATGACCTTCATCGAGGCGATGCGCGCCTGGGTCGCGACCCACGGCGCGCTGCCCTGCCGGATCACGATCTTCCTCGAGGGGGAGGAGGAATCGGGCTCGCCCTCTCTCATCCCCTTCCTGCAAGAGAACGCCGAGGAGCTGAAGGCCGACATCGCGATGATCTGCGACACCGGACTTTTTGACGGCAAGACCCCGGCCATCGTGACCCAGTTGCGCGGGCTCTTGGCTGAGGAAATCACGATCAAGGCCGCGACCCGCGATCTGCACTCGGGCTTTTACGGCGGTATGGCCGCGAACCCGATCCACGTGCTCTCGCGCATCTGCGCCGACCTGCATGATGAAAACGGCGGCGTCACCCTGCCCGGCTTCTACGACGACGTGCCGGAGCTTGCGCCCGAGCTCAAGACCCAGTGGGAGGCGCTCGACTTCGACCCCGACCATTTCCTGACCGACGTGGGACTTTCTGTGCCTGCGGGGGAAAAGGATCGCACCTCGCTCGAACGCATGTGGTCGCGCCCGACAGCCGAGGTAAACGGCATCACCGGCGGCTATACCGGCGACGGCTTCAAGACGGTGCTGCCCGCCGAAGCCTCGGCCAAGATCAGCTTCCGCCTCGTGGGCCAACAGGACCCGGACAAGATCCACGCAGCCTTCGTCGACTTCGTGAATGCCCGCTTGCCCGAGGACGTGACCTGCGTCTTCTCGAACGGCCACGGCGCGCCCGCCTCGGTCATGTCCACCGATGACCCGGCGTTCGAGAAAGCGCGCAACGCGCTCACCGAAGAATGGGGCATGGAAGCCGCCTTCATCGGTGCGGGTGGCTCGATCCCGGTCGCGGGTCACTTCAAGACCATCCTCGGCATGGACGCCATGCTCATCGGTTTTGCGAAAGACGACGACCGCATCCATTCGCCCAACGAGAAATACGACCTCGAGAGCTTCCACAAGGGTATCCGAAGCTGGGCACGCATTCTCTCCGCCCTCACGCCGACCGGATAAACGCCAAAAAAACGCGCCCCCTTCACTGCTTCATAAATACCTTGGAGGGGGTCTGGGGGAGGCAAAGCCTCCCCCAGCTACCAGCGTCGATCCATCGCCACTTCAAACGACTCCGAAGAACCGCTCCGGCACCTCGTGTAGATGCTCGAACTCGCCGCGCGGGAACTGCCAGAGCTCTTCGCCGCGCCGCGACCAACCGTCGTGCATCTTCTTGCGATATTGGCTCATCTCGAACCCGCGCACCACGGGCTTCGACGCGATGCCCCTAAACAGCGCCTCGTCATCGCCGCGCTCCTCGGGAAACCAGTGACCGCCGATCCCTGTTTCGCCCTTTTTCGCCCCCGAGACCGCGACCGCCTCGTTACGACGGTCCATCACCCCACCATATTGCCCGAGATCGCAATACTTCATGTGAAACAGATACATGGCGTCAGGCGTGTACAATTCATCGAAACTCGAGAAATGCCCGCCGCGCGAGATTTTCGCGGGCGCGCCGATCACGCAGGGCTTGGAGTAATGGTAGGTCACCCGCGCGAACCGACGGGGGCCGAGGATCGGTCCGGCAATGGGGTCGACCTCCTCGTTCACCCGGTGCATGACCTCGAGCCCAAGCGGGGTGAGAACCTTGCGGCCCGGCGCCCGCCCGAGAAACCCGAGCAGGTCCATCCCCGCCTCCGGGTCGATGACGACATATTCGTCCACATCCCCCACGACCACATATTTGAAATACTGCCGCAGCCCGCCGACGAGGTTGTTCAGAAGCCGCCAGCGCAGCATGTCGAACTTCTCGGTCTTGCCGGGGATCGCCAAGATGTTGCAGCCCTGTGCAACCCGCGCGACGATGTCGCCGCCGCCATGGCTCACCACATAGCAGTTCTCGCGCCCGAACATGCCGCCGTAATAAGACACCCATCGTTCGAGGAAGAACGCGTCGTCACGCACCATGGTGACCGCGGCCGCCGTCGTCTGCATGTCGCTTCCCTGCCTCATCTCACTGATAGTGTTTGCAAAACACTATATCGCCGGGACCGAATGTTCTACATCTAAGCGCAGGCGACCACCCGAAAGGACCGAGATGACGCTGGCCGAGAAGGGGTATGAGATCCATCGCCGCCAGCGCGGCGTCCCCGACCATTTTCAGGTCTTCGGCGAACGCTCGTCCGGCACGAATTACGTGGACCGATTGCTTGCCCGCAACACGGTCCTGCGCTCAACTTCGGACTACGGCTGGAAACACGGGTTTGCCCAGATGACAGGCGTCGCACGCTCCGCGATCATCGTGGCGGTGGTGCGCGACCCGGTGGGCTGGGCGCTGTCGATGCACGCCAAGCCCTGGCATTGCCCGCCCGCATTGCAGGCGCTCGACTTTCCCGCGTTCCTGCGCAGTCCCTGGACCACCGTGATCGACCGGCCCCGCTATTTCGGCGGGGACCGGGCCGCGGGCAGGATCGGAACGCCCCTGCAACAGGACCGCCACCCGATCACCGGCGCGCCATTCGCCAATCTCGCAGAGCTGCGCCGGGTCAAGGCGGCCGCACTTCTGGGCTGGCGCAATCGCGGCGTGAACCTCGTGCTCGCACGCCTTGATCATGTGCAGGCGAATCCCGAGGCCTTTGTCGTCGCGGTGTCCGAGGCTTTCGACCTGCGCCCGGTCGAGAGCTTTCGCCCGATCAACCGGCGCCTTGGGTCGCGCTTCCTGCCCAATGTCGAGGATCGCCCCGCCACGCCAAGGGTGATGACACCCGAGGATCGCACGTGGTTCGCACAGGCCCTCGATCCCCGGCTCGAGGCCGCGCTGGGTTACGCCCTGCCCGCCTGAACCGCCCGCAGACCCTTCAGAACCAAGAGCGCCCAAGGCGTGCCGTGAAGCACCAGATCGAATATGTCGATGGGTTTCACCAGCGGTCCGGCAAAGAGCATCTGCAGCTTTTCCTAGACATGCGGCGGCGTGAAAGGCGCCAGTCCGATGGTTGCACAGAGGATCAGGGCCATGCCCCAAGTCAGCTTGTCGAGGTGCTTCATAACGTGTCTCCCGGTTCGGGAGACACATATTCCACTTTCTACATATGTTAAGGTGGCGCGGTTGACGGGGCTCGAACCCGCGACCCCCGGCGTGACAGGCCGGTACTCTAACCAACTGAGCTACAACCGCGTTGAGCGGGATTTAGGCGAGCACAGGGATGGGGTCAACGGCGAAATCTCGGGCGGACCGGAAAAATTTCATTCCGGGAAATCCTGCCGCTGAAAATGAAAAAGGCGGCCCGAGGGCCGCCTTTTCGTCCGGGACTTTCACCCGAATCGCAGCAGTGGCGCGGTTGACGGGGCTCGAACCCGCGACCCCCGGCGTGACAGGCCGGTACTCTAACCAACTGAGCTACAACCGCCCGCTGCGTTCGGTGCTTCTATGCGGACCGCCTGCCCTCGTCAAGCGGCTCATTGCCGGAAAATCCGGCAAATTCACGCCCGTTTCCCAAGCCATGACAAAATCGCAACAGATCGGGGCCAAGTCGCTTGTGGACAACAGGTTTTCGTCGCTTTCGCCTTTGCGGCGGCGCGGAGCGCGACAGTGTATTTAGTGCGACGCAATCCAAGTTCCACAGCATATCGTGTCTTCTCGCCGTCTCTTCCTTTCCTCTGCCAGTGCTGCCCTTGCCGGGATCACCGCCCCTGCCCTCACCGCCCCCCTCGCGCTCACCCTGCCCCGAACTTCCCTCACAGACATGGTGACCGTACGCCAAGGCCCCTTCGACGCGCTATCTTGCGATGACCTTCGACGACGGCCCGCATCCGAGCCTTACGCCGGCGCTTCTGGACACCCTCAAGGCCCGCGACATCCGCGCCACCTTCTTCGTGATTGGCTCCATGGCCGCACGCTATCCCGACGTGATCCGGCGCATGGCTGACGAAGGCCACGAAACCGGCAACCGCACCTGGTCCCATGCCTTTCTCAAGTCCCACGATGACGAGGCGATTCTCGACGAGATCGACCGCACGGCCGCGCTGGTCGAAAACCCTCACAGGCCCGCGCTCCCGCGCTTCTGCGGCCGCCCTATGGGGCGCTCACGCCCCGGCAACGCGACATGGTGCACGAGGCGCGCGGTCTGCTGACGGTCCCGTGGTCCGCCGATCCCGAGGATTGGGCCGACCCCGGCTCCGATGCGATCACTGCGCGAATCCTCCCAGGCGCGCGGCCCGGCGCCATCGTGCTGTCCCACGACATCCGCCCCGGCACCGTCGCGGCCATGCCGGACACGCTTGACCTGATCCGCGACCGCGGCCTCGCCGTCATGCCCATGTCCCGGCTGCTGGGCCATCGCGACTGGGCGAGACTGCCCCGGCGCGCGCCGGGTGCGCCCCTGCCGGATACGGCGGTGCAGTCGTCTTACTGAGGCAGGAGACTGGTGGGTGGTGAGGGACTCGAACCCCCGACATTCTCGGTGTAAACGAGACGCTCTACCAACTGAGCTAACCACCCGTGGAGGCGGGATTTAACGGGCGCTGCCGTCTCTGGCAAGCCGCTTTCATGGATAAATTACGCCGGGCCGCGATGGGCCTTGTCCAAAATGAAAAGCGCGGCCTGAGCCGAGCGTCATGCCCCGCAAGGGGAAATGGTGGGTGATAAGAGATTCGAACTCCTGACATCTTCGATGTGAACGAAGCGCTCTACCACTGAGCTAATCACCCGGTGCGGCGGCTTTTAGCCTCACTCCGCGGCGGTCGCAAGAGGGTCATTGCCCTCCGGCTCCGACTTTTTTCGTTTCAGCTTGCAAATGATGACCTCGCCATCGTCCACGTCCTTGCGACGCTGCACCTTGAGCGTACCAAGCGGCTGAACTTGCAGCATTTCCGCCTCTTCAATCATGACCCCCATCTCCAGAAGCATGGCTTCAACGACCTGCCGCACGTAGCGCGGTTTGACGCCCGAGCGGGCAATCACCCGGTCGATCAGGTCCTTCTTGACGAGTTTGCCGTCACTGTCGCTGCCCGCGCTGGCCGGGGTGTCGGTGGCACCGCATGCACTCTCATCCTTTTCGTCCGCGACCGGCACGGTCATCGGGCGGGTCACGCCCATGACCCCAAGGCGCGCGCCGCTCAGGGTCGCGTCGATGTCTTCATGGTCCACGAGATCACGGGCTTCCTGCGCAATCTCGGACGCGAGCAGCGCGTCCTTGAGGGAATCCGGGCCGACACTCTTCGATCCGGCAGCTTCGACCGCCGCTGACTTCGCAACAGGGGTTTTCGTCTTGGCCGACTTGGTCGCCGCCTTGGCCGGTGACTTGGCCGCCAAAGTGTCCGGTGTTGCAGCGGCCTTGCGCGTCGATGGCTTGCGGCTCGCTGTGGTTTTCGCCGACGCGCTGCGCGCGGCTGTCTTTCTGGTCGTCATAAGATCGCCTGTTCATCCATGCCCGGCTCTTGCGGCCGGTGCTGCCCAAAATAACTGGCCAGAGGTCCAAGCCTCCGGTTCTTGATATACCTTTGATACTACTCTCGCGTTAATAAATCTAGGGTAATGGACGGGAGAGTTCAAAAAGCCACACGCCCGGCGGGTCTGTCCCGCCGGGCGTGCGCGTTGTCTGATCGTCCCCCCGGATCAACGACCGGGGGCAACGGAACACGGTTAGTGTGCGACCTGCGCCGCGTTGCCCTGCTCTTCCTTGAGCGCCGCCGCAGCGGCCTCTTCGGCCGCTTCGTCCCATTCGACCGGCTCGGGTTCGCGCACCAGCGCGGCCTTGAGCACGTCGCGAACGTGGGTCACCGGGATGATCTCCAGCCCGTTCTTCACGTTGTCCGGGATGTCGGCCAGATCCTTGGCGTTCTCCTCGGGGATGAACACCGTCTTGATCCCGCCGCGCAGCGCCGCAAGCAGTTTCTCCTTGAGGCCACCAATGGGCATGGCGTTACCGCGCAGGCTCACCTCGCCCGTCATCGCCACGTCCTTGCGCACCGGGATGCGGGTGAGGACCGAAACGATCGAGGTCACCATGGCCAGACCGGCCGACGGGCCGTCCTTGGGCGTCGCCCCGTCCGGCACGTGAACGTGGATATCCCAGCGTTCAAACTGCGGCGGTTTCACCCCGATCTCGGGCGCGATGGAGCGGACATAAGAGCTTGCCGCGTCGATGGACTCCTTCATCACATCGCCGAGCTTGCCCGTCGTCTTCATCCGACCCTTGCCGGGCAGGCGCAGCGCCTCGATCTGAAGCAGATCGCCGCCGACAGAGGTCCAGGCAAGCCCGGTGACGACGCCGATCTGGTCTTCCTTCTCGGCGAGCCCATAGCGGAACTTCCGCACGCCCAGATAATCCTCGAGCGTTTCCGGCGTGACTTCGACCTTATCCACATCCTTGCGGACGATCTTGGTCACGGCCTTGCGCGCCAGTTTCGCCAGATCGCGCTCAAGGTTCCGCACCCCGGCCTCCCGCGTGTAGTAGCGGATCACGTCGGTGATCGCCTCATCCGTGACCGAGAACTCGCCCTTGCGCAGACCGTGGTTCTTGACCTGCTTGGACACGAGGTGCTGCTTCGCGATCTCGCGCTTCTCGTCCTCCGTGTAACCGGCGAGCGAGATGATCTCCATCCGGTCAAGGAGCGGCCCGGGCATGTTGTAGCTGTTGGCGGTCGTCAGGAACATGACGTTCGACAGGTCGTATTCCACTTCGAGATAGTGGTCCACGAAGGTGCCGTTCTGTTCCGGATCGAGCACTTCGAGCATGGCCGACGCCGGGTCGCCGCGGAAATCCTGCCCCATCTTGTCAATCTCATCGAGCAGGATGAGCGGGTTCGTGGTCTTCGCCTTTTTCAGCGCCTGGATGATCTTTCCGGGCATGGAGCCGATGTAAGTCCGGCGGTGACCGCGGATCTCGGACTCGTCACGCACGCCACCCAGCGAGATGCGGATGAACTCGCGCCCGGTCGCCTTGGCGACCGATTTGCCGAGCGAGGTCTTGCCCACGCCGGGAGGACCGACGAGGCAGAGGATCGGGCCCTTGAGCTTTTTCGACCGCTGCTGCACGGCGAGATACTCGACGATGCGTTCCTTGACCTTGTCGAGGCCGTAGTGATCGCGGTCGAGCACGTCCTGCGCGAACCCCAGGTCCTTTTTCACACGCGACTTCACGCCCCACGGGATCGATAGCATCCAGTCGAGGTAATTGCGCACCACGGTCGCCTCGGCGCTCATGGGCGACATGGACTTGAGCTTTTTGATCTCGGCGTCGGCCTTTTCACGCGCCTCTTTCGAGAGCTTCGTGGCGGCGATCCGGGCCTCGAGCTCGGCCACCTCATTCTGGCCGTCGCCGTCCTCGCCCAGTTCCTTCTGAATGGCCTTCATCTGCTCGTTCAGATAGTATTCACGCTGGGTGCGCTCCATCTGCGACTTGACGCGGGTCTTGATCTTTTTCTCGACTTGCAGCACGGACATTTCGCCCTGCATCAGGCCGTAGACCTTTTCCAGACGCTCGTCGATCGGCAGCGTTTCGAGAAGCTCCTGCTTCTGCGCCACTTCCACGCCCAGATGCCCGGCCACGAGGTCGGCGAGCTTCGCCGGCTCGGTCGTCTCGGCCACTGCCGACAGCGCTTCTTCTGGGATGTTCTTCTTGACCTTTGCGTAGCGTTCGAACTCCTCGCCCACCGAGCGGATGAGCGCGGTCACGACATCGTCGTCACCGATGGTTTCGATCAGCATCTCGGCGTCGGCCTCAAAGAAATCGGGGTTGTCGTAGAAATCCGTGATGCGCACGCGGCTCTGGCCCTCGACCAGCACCTTCACGGTGCCATCGGGCAGCTTGAGCAGTTGCAGCACATTTGCCAGCACACCGACGCGGTAAATGCCGTCGGCGTCCGGGTCGTCCACCGAGGGGTCGATCTGCGACGAGAGCAGGATCTGCTTGTCGTCCGCCATGACCTCTTCCAACGCCTTCACGCTTTTCTCGCGCCCGACGAAAAGCGGCACGATCATGTGGGGGAAGACCACGATGTCGCGCAAAGGCAGGACCGGATGGGATTTGGTGATTTGCTCGGTCATTATCGTTCCTTGTCTCAGGCAAGGCGCGCCGGTCCCGACCATCGGCAACTCGGCACGTCTCCTGTTCGCCTTCCGAAAATGGGGGCATCCGCCCCCGCTTTCAACCGTGAAAGGGACCGCTTCGCGCCCCCTCGTTTGGCAGTCATTGTGCGCGCGCACCCATTCATGGACAAGTCCTAGTATGGCCAGCCCGTCACAAATCCTTCACACGGATCCTACACCGATGGAAAAAAGACGCGCGTCCAATCGCGACCCAGGGTGAATTGGCATTGAATGCCTCCTTGGACGGCGCCGGTCCGGCACGGAATATCCACGCGATTTCCACAGTTTCGGCTTCATTCGCCGCACTCCCGCCGCCATCGTCGCGCACAAGTGAGGTGACGTTAACGGGTGTATTGCATGATTACGCGACTTCTCAGACGACTGCATCGGGACCGGCGGCGCATCGCCGTGACCTTTACCTTCATGTTCCTCGCAGGCGTGGTCGAAATGTGGGGCAAGTCCGACCTGCTGCCGCCCTTCGTGCTCGAGATCATCGCGGGCGGTTTCCTCGTCGCTTTTCTTGGGACCATGCTGATCGGCTTCGGCCTCGCCTGGCCCAGCTTTCGCCATGCCTACGCGCCCATCGGGCTCACGCTCTTCGCCGCTGCCGTTCTCGGGCGGCTTCTGCCGGGTTCGGCGTTCTCGCTGCTCACCGTGACCGAGGGCGGCGGACGGTCGCTTGCCGGTCTGATCACGACCGGGCTTTTCGTCCACTTCTTCTTCTACGGGCGCTGGTCGGACCGGCTGCTCAAGGCCCGCAGGTCGCGCACCACAACCCGTGTCGTCACGCGGCTCGAGGCCGACACGGTCTGGCATGGTCTCGTCCCGACACCGGGCCGACGCGAGGCGCTGCACGATCCCGATGTCGTTTCTGTCGACTGGCTCGACCGTGACCACAAACGGGTGCGCATCATCCGCTGGGCGCCACCCGAACCCAAGGTCGAGGAACATTACCTGATCGAGGACATGCTGCCCGGCGCCTATGTCATCTATCGTTACGTCCGCGCGGGGGCCAAGCCCGAGACCCTGATCAAAGGCCTGCGCGCCGTGAAGCTCATCGACCTCGTGGACCGCCGCGTGGTCTATGTCACCGAGTTCCGTCAGGACCAGTCGCTCCGCCGCGTGCTGTTTGACTGGCTCGACGACAAACTTGGCCGGATCGAGGACGAGCGGATGCAGCAGCTCGAACATGCCGTCTCGGCGTCGAAATCCCGGCATGGCAAGCGCGAGTCGAATGTCATTGGCGGGGTGCTCCGGCCCCGCGGTCGCGGCTTGCCCAGTGTGACCTCGGCAGCGCCGATTTCGCTCGCCGCCCACAGGCGGGCCGAGCGGGCCAAGTCATCCCTCTACGCGGCCCGCGACCTTCTCGCGGCGGGTGAGTAGCCCGGCACATCCAAGACTGGCAAGACTGGGCGGCGCAGCGCGCGCAGCCGTCCCCCCGCTTCGGTCCACCCCGGGGTCTGCATTAGCCCCGTGTTAACCCTGCCTCGCGAAAAGACCGCGAAACCGACGCGCGCGCGCGCCTCTGCCGAGATTTTGCCTCATTGCCCCGTCAACCCTGACCGGCCTCCCAAGGGGCATGGATCGAGCTATGGATGGGGACTTGGCATGTGGGACAGACTGAAACGGCTTTTCTACCGAGACCGGCGGCGGCTCGCCTTCAGCGTGGCGCTCGTTCTCCTCGCCTCTGCGATCGGCTTTGACTACTTGCCCGACCCGGTGCCCCATGTGCCGAGCGAAAGCCTCGCCGCCGGCGCGCTCATCCTCGCGATGCCGCTCGTTTCGGCCTTGGTTCCCGACCACCGCTACCTGATCGAGCTCGGCGCCGTCTCCAACCTGCTCTTCGTCCTTATGGGCAGGGTCTTTCCCCTGTCGAACTTCAACCTCGCGTCCGAGCAGGTGGATTTTCTGTCCTCCGCCGTGCTCTACGGCCTGACCGTCGCCGTCGTGCAGGGCGTTGTGCGGGGGCGCTGGTCCGACCGCTTCGGCCCGCGCACGCCGGTCCGCCTCACCGCGCGGGCCACGACCCCGGTCGGGCGGCGCGCGCTCTGGTTCGGGCTGGTGCCAACGCCGGGGCACCTCGAGGATAACCCGGACCCCTCGGTCGTCGCCATCGACTATCTCGACGCCAACCGCCGCACCGTGCGGATGATCCACTGGATGCCGCCGCACCGTCGTTGGGAAACCCTCCTCCACATCGAGGAGGCCGCGCTTCATGACCACGTTCGCTTGCGCATCGAGTCCCGTAGCGAAGACGTGGCGCAAGCCTCGCGCGGCTCCACGAGCCTCAGGGTCTTCGACAAGGGCCCGCACCGCCTCGTGATCCTTGCGCAAGACAGCGAACAGGTTGCGCTGCGCCACCTCGTGCGGGGCTGGCTCGACGACACCCTGGGGCGGATGCTCGATGCCCGGCTCGCACGGATCGAGGCACAGCTCTCCACCGCCCGCCAGACCGGGCGCCAACCAAAAGGCCGCGTCCGTCGCGACGATCCGGAAACCCAGGACTTTCTTGATTGCTTCTGCTCTGCCGAGCCTGTCCCCGTTGCGGCCGACCGCCATGAACTGCGCCGCAAAACGGACAGGATCCGTATTGCCACGCGCAAGAGCGGCGCGGAACCGGGTTAATCTGGACAATTCCTCGCGATGTCGCGCGCGCGACAGGCGCCGAACCGACGGAGAATGCCAGATGGTCCGGCGTCACCACATGAGCCCCGATCAGAGCGGCACGATATCGCCCTTGGCCCGCTCTGCATGAAACCGTGCCTCGAATCCCGCAAAGTCGCCCGCCGCGATCGCCGTCCGCATTTCGTCCATGAGCACCTGATAGTAGTGCAGGTTGTGCCAGGTAAGGAGCATCGAGGCGATGATCTCGCCCGTCCGGTAGACGTGGTGCAGATAGGCGCGGGAATAGCCGGTGCAGGCGGGGCAGGAACATCCCTCTTCCAGCGGCCTCGGGTCGTCGGCGTGCCGCGCGTTCTTGATGTTGACCTGTCCGCGCCGGGTCCAGGCTTGCCCGGTCCGGCCCGAGCGTGACGGCAGCACGCAGTCCATCATGTCCACGCCGCGCTTCACCGCACCCACGATATCGTCCGGCTTGCCCACGCCCATGAGATAGCGCGGCTTGTCCTCGGGCAGCATGTCGGGGGCATAGTCCAGAACTCCGAACATCGCCTCCTGCCCCTCGCCCACGGCAAGCCCGCCGATGGCGTAGCCATCAAACCCGATGGCCTTCAGTGCCTCGGCGCTCTCGCCGCGCAGGTGCTCGGTCACGCCGCCCTGCTGGATACCGAAGAGCGCATGTCCTGGCCGGTCGCCAAAGGCATCGCGCGACCGCTGCGCCCACCGCATCGACAGCCGCATGGAACGTTCGACCATCGCCTCGTCGGCGGGGAGCGCGGGACATTCGTCAAAACACATGACGATGTCCGACCCGAGTTTGCGCTGGATCTCCATACTGGTTTCCGGCGAGAGCATGTGTTTCGAGCCATCCACATGCGACCGGAAGGTGACGCCCTCCTCCGTCAGCTTGCGCAATTCGGCCAGCGACATGACCTGAAACCCGCCCGAGTCGGTCAGGATCGGCCGCTCCCAGTTCATGAACCGGTGGAGGCCGCCCAGCCGCTCGACCCGATCCGCGCCTGGCCGGAGCATCAGGTGATAGGTGTTGCCGAGAAGAATATCGGCCCCGGTGGCGCGCACGCTTTCGGGCAGCATTGCCTTGACCGTCGCCGCCGTGCCCACGGGCATGAAGGCAGGCGTTCGGATGTCGCCGCGCGGGGTCGAAATCAGCCCGGTGCGGGCCTTGCCGTCGGTGGCGTGAAGGGCGAAGGAGAAGCGCTGTGTCATGCGCCTTCCGATAGACCCAAGCCCGCGCTTTCGCAACGCCCTAACCCTGTCGCGACGCGCTTGTGGTTCCCTCGTGCCGGTCCTAGCCTCGGGCCATGGAGTCATTCGGCAAGCACCTCTGGATCAGCCCCGGCCCGCCGATCACGGCAGCCTTGGGGTTTGCCTACCCCACCCGCATGGCGGTCGCGCGATTGGCGGACGGCGGTCTGTGGCTCTGGTCGCCCGTGGCCCCGTCCAAGGCGCTTTTTGCCGAGGTCGAGGCTCTGGGCACCCCCGCGTGGATCATCGCCCCCAACACCCTTCACCACGTCCATGTGGCCGCATGGAAAGCACGTTTCCCCGACGCCGGGATCGCTGCCGCGCCCGGTTTCGCCCGTCCCGGTCAATCGGGTAAACCCGTCGACTTCGACATCGACCTTGGCCTCGACAGCCTGCCCGCGGACTGGTGCGACAGTTTCGAGGCGGTGGTTCTGCACAACCGTCTGATGACCGAGGTGGTGTTCTTCCACCGGCCAAGCGGCACCGCGATCTTCACCGATCTCCTCCAGAACATGCCCCCCGACTGGTATCGAGGCTGGCGTCGCGTAGTGGCGCGGCTCGACCGGATGACCGAGACCGAGCCGACCGTGCCGCGCAAGTTCCGGATCAATTTCCCGGACAGGCCCGCGACGAAAGCGGCGGTCGAAACAATCCTTGGCTGGCCCGTAGAGCGGGTGCTCATGGCCCATGGCACCCCTGTGCGCAGCGAGGGCCGTGCCCTCATCCACCGCGCCTTCGACTGGCTCTAGGCGCCGGGACCTCGCTCCAGCACAAGCACCGACGCTCCGTCGAGCGCCGTGATCCGCCGCGTGGCAAAGGCCCCTGCCCAGCCATAGCCATAGCGTGCGGCAGCCCCGATCACCGGGTCCTGGACATCCATCATGCGCGAGTATCGCCAGTCGGTGGCTGGCGCGACACCGACGCGGGCATAGGTCATGGCAGCAAGGATCGCCTCGCCATCGGGCACGGTCACCCGGTCGATCACAGGTCCGTCTTCCCAATCCGCCACCAGCAGGCCCAGCCAGGATGCTCGCCGATCCGGGTGCTGCCCGTCCGGGGCGCGGTAGACCTCGACATGGTCAGGCTCGATGGGGCGCGCGCCAAGCTGAACCGCGCGCAGGTCCAGCTCGCGCCGGGCGATCTCTGGCAGGCGCGGCATGACCCCGGCGGCCCGCGCAATATGAAGCGCGAAAGACAGGCAACCGCCGCCCTCGTAGGCCGCCGGGCTTTCCAGCAAACTGTAGCGCCGGTGCGGCGCATTCGGGTGCCTGGCAAAGGCCGCCACTTCGGTCCGCGCCGCCTCGCATCCGGCGCGCGTGGTCTCGGCGGCCATGACGACCCCGCGCCCCCCGGCCAAGGTGCGCGCCTGCGCCTCGGGTATATCGGCCTGCCCTACGAGGGCGCCGTCCAGAAAGGTGGACAGGACCGGGGTCACGCCCCATCCTTCGAGCAACATCCGCTGGCCCTGCCTGTCCTGCTCGCCGGTCATCGACACCAGACCGCGCCGACCGCCGCATTGCCATCCGACAATCAGATGACCGAGGGTGGTGCCCGCTTCCATCGCACCCAACTGGTCGAAGACCATGAGCGCCAGCGTGCGACGGGCCGCATTCGGTGTGGAGAGGTCAATGGGATTGGCGGGCGGCACATAGGCCAGAAGCATGTAGTCGCGCGCCGGATCCAACTCTGTTCCGGCCATGAAACCGGGCCAGTCGGCCGCCTCGTAGGGTGCCAGCACATCCTTGCCGGAGGTGCGGGTGGTCAGCGTCTCGCCCCCGCCGCACCCCGCCAGACCGAGGAGCCCGACCGCGATCAGGTGGACAAGGCGCATGACGGCGGCCTCAGCTCCCGGTCTCGGTCCCGGCGCCCAGCCCGAGCGCGTCGATCCGGGCGGCGCAGATGAAATCGTTCTCGGACAATCCGCCCACCGAATGCGTGGTGAAGCCTGCCTCGCAATAGCCCCACCCCAGCTTGATGTCGGGATGGTGATCTTCGGTCTCGGCCAGTTCCCCGATACGGTTCGCGATCTCCAGTGCGCGCGCGAAATTCCGCGTCTTGAACCGGCAGGATAGCGTGTCCCCCTCGATCCACCAGCCTTCGGCGAGCCTGCCGAGCAGATCCGCCGCCTCGGCTTCGGTCAGGGCGGGCGTGCCCTTGGGCAGGGCCTTGCAATGTTTGTCAGCCAGTGCGGTCATGTCGTCCTCCAGTGTGGCCCGAGTCTAGACGCCGGTCACCCCGAGGGAAAGCCGCGAGCGCGCCCGGGTCACGATTTGATGAACGTGCCCGTCCGGCTCGGCAGGGCCACGGGCACAGCTGTTCCGCGCTCGGGCACAACCGGCCGGGGTGGACGCCGTGCGGATAAATCCTTATGTGTTTGGTCAGGAATTCGCCCTCTCCAAGAGGGCCCGGAACAAGAGAAACGCGATGAATAGCGAAACCCCGAAGCTCGAAGGCACGCCGCTGATCAAGCCGTCCTCGACGGATCACGCGCTCTACGACAGCGTGGTCGAGGCCTGCCGCACCGTCTATGACCCGGAGATCCCGGTGAATATCTACGACCTCGGGCTGGTCTACACCATCGACATCAACGACGAGAACGAGGTCTTCATCGCAATGACCCTGACCGCGCCCGGCTGCCCGGTGGCAGGCGACATGCCCGGCTGGATCATCGACGCGATCAGCCCCGTGGCCGGGGTCAAGGACGTTCAGGTCGAACTCACGTGGGACCCGCCGTGGGGCATGGACATGATGTCGGACGAGGCGCGGCTGGAGCTGGGCTTCATGTGATCCGTCACCCCGTCCTTGAGACGGCGCGGCGCGGTTCCTACATTGCAGGCAAAGGAGACATCCATGTTCAGCATTCCCGGCAAACAGGCAGTCACGATCACGGATCGGGCGGCCACCCAGATTGCCAAGCTCATGTCGCGGGACGGCACGCAGGGCCTGCGGATCGGCGTCAAGAAGGGCGGCTGCGCGGGCATGGAATACACAATGGATTACGTGTCCGAGGTCGATCCCATGGATGAAGTCGTCGAACAGGACGGCGCGCGGGTGATGATCGCCCCCATGGCGCAGATGTTTCTCTTCGGGACGGAAATCGACTACGAGGTCTCGCTGCTCGAGAGCGGCTTCAAGTTCCGCAATCCGAACGTGGTCGATGCCTGCGGTTGCGGCGAGTCGATCAAGTTCGACGAAAGCCTGACGGCGAAGTAAGTGGCGGTCTCGGACGCCGACATCGAACGGATCTACGAGCTGTTCGAGGGCGTCGGCGGATTATCTCACCGCAAGATGATGGGAGGTCTGTCGCTCTATTGCGAGGGTCAGATCTTTGCGATCCTTTCCGCTGAGGGACGCATCTACCTCAAGGCCTCCGGGGATTTCGCGGACCGGCTCGCAGACGCCGGGTCGGAGAAATTCTCTATGGCCGACGGGCGGGGCATGAACTACTGGACCCTGCCTGACGCGGCGCTGGACGACCCGGACGCCGCCGCCGACTGGGCGAGACAGGCGCTCGCCGCGCTCTGAGCCGAAAACCTCCGCCACCTGATCGCCGCGTCCTATGGTCAGCGGACGCCCTGCCCGTTACTGTCGCCCTGACAACCGAAAGACACATAGGGAGCAGGCGATGCGGCGCAAACTGGCAGCGGGTAACTGGAAGATGAACGGACTGGCGGCGGATTCCGCCGTGGTGCGGGCGCTGGAGGTGAGCCATGCGGCCGCTTCGGTCGATATTCTCATCTGTCCGCCCGCCACGCTCATCGCCTCGCTCGCCGCGACATCCGAGATCGTCGCGATTGGCGGGCAAGACTGCCATGCCGCCGAGAAAGGCGCGCATACCGGCGACATTTCGGCCGCAATGCTCGCGGATGCGGGCGCGCGCTACGTCATCCTCGGACACTCCGAGCGGCGCGAAGACCATGGCGAGCGCGACGAGGATGTGGCGGCCAAGGCGCGGGCGGCGATGGCGGCGGGGCTGGCCCCTCTCATCTGCTGCGGCGAAAGCCTGTCACAGCGTGAGGGCGGCGAGACGCTCGATGTCATCGGCGCGCAACTGGCCGGATCGATCCCGGACGATGTCGATGGCAGCCTCGTCGTGGCCTATGAACCGATCTGGGCCATCGGCACGGGCAAGATTCCGACACTTGAACAGATCGGCGACGTGCATGATTTCATCCGGAAAACACTGGTGGATCGCTTTGGTCCTCCCGGAGACGCCATGCGGCTTCTCTATGGTGGTTCGGTGAAACCCGGCAATGCGGCCGAGATATTCGCAGTCTCCAACGTGGACGGAGCGCTCGTCGGCGGCGCGAGCCTGACCGCCGAAGATTTCTCGCCCATCATCGCCGCGCTCGAGGCTGCCTGATGGATCACGACGACCTGGCCCATTGGTCCAAACGCGCCGCGGACTGGACGCGGGACTATCACGCCGGTCTGCGCGACCGCCCCGTGCGTCCCGACCTTGAACCCGGTGCGTTTCGCAAGCTGATCGACGGTCCGGTGCCGGAAGAGCCGGAATCGATCGAGACGATCTTCGACGACTTCACCCGGCTCGTGCCCGATGCCATGACCCACTGGCAACACCCAAGGTTCTTCGCCTATTTCCCGGCCAATGCCGCCCCCGTGTCGATGCTGGCCGAGCAACTGGCCAATGCCATGGCCGGGCAAGCGATGCTTTGGCAGACCGCGCCCGCGGCCAACGAAATGGAGGCACTGGTCGTCGACTGGATGCGCAATGCGCTGGGACTGCCGGGATCGTTCACCGGCACGATCCACGACAGCGCCACCACCGCGACACTCACCGCAGTCCTGACCATGCGTGAGAAAGCGCTTGATTTTCAGGGTGCTACGGACGGTCTTTCAGGCGCGCCCAGGCTACGCCTCTATGCCTCGTCCCATACGCATTCCAGCGTGGACAAGGCCCTGAGGCTGTCGGGGATCGGTCAGAACAACCTCGTGAAAGTGCCAACCTTTGGCCAAGACAGGCGCTGGTCGATGGACCCAGATGCGCTGGACCGCCTCATCCGCGACGACGTGGCGGCGGGCATGACGCCCGCGGGTGTCGTGCTGGCGGTTGGCGGCACGGGCATCGGCGCCACCGACAACCCCAAGGATCTCATCGCGGTGGCGCATCGCCACGGTCTGCCCGTCCACGTCGACGCCGCCTGGGCCGGCAGCGCGATGATCTGCCCGGAATTCAGGGACTTGTGGCAAGGAATTGAGAAGGCGGATTCAATCGCCTTCAATCCGCACAAGTGGCTGGGTGCCCAATTCGACCTGTCGATCCAGTTCCTGCGCGACCCCGCGCCACAGATCCGCACGATGGGCCTTCGTCCGGCCTACCTCGAGACGCTGGGACAGGACGAGGTCGTCAACTACAACGAATGGACGGTCCCTCTAGGGCGCCGGTTCCGGGCGTTGAAGCTGTGGTTTCTCTTGCGATCAGAGGGGCTTGCGGGTCTGCGTTCACGCATCCGCAACCACGTCACCTGGGCGCGCGAGGCGCGCGATGCCATTGCCGCGCTACCAGGTTTCGAGATCGTGACCGAACCGATCCTGTCGCTTTTCACCTTCTGCTTCCAGGACGACGCGCGGACCGCCGCGCTGCTGGAGGCCGTGAACCGGGACGGGCGAATCTACCTTACCCAGACACAGGCCGAGGGTCGTTTCGTGATCCGGATGCAGGTCGGGCAGTTTGATTGCACGCGCGAAGATGTCATGATGGCGCCCGAAGTGCTGCGCGACATCGCCGCGCGGCTCTAGCCTTTGATGTCGGGAGGGCGTGACATGGCGGCGAGGGAATTGACGCGACGGACCGGCGTCCTGCTCTGGTTCCTGGCGCTCGTGTGCATCGCGCCCTTCGCAGGTCAGGCGCAGGACAATGCGGAAAGCTGGCCTGTCTACGAAAACGTCTACGTGAACGACTACGCCGGTGTCATCGACCTTGATGCCGAGACGCGGATCAAGGGCCAGCTCGAACTCCTGCGCACGGAAACCGGGGTCGAGGCGACGGTGCTTACCTTGCCCACGCGGCAGGGCTTCACCGCCGCACCGACGATGGAGGATTTCGCGACCCGGCTTTTCAATCACTGGGGCATTGGCAATGCCGACCGCGACGACGGCATCCTGATCCTCGTCCTCGTGAACGATCGAGAAATGAGGGTCGAACTGGGCGCGGGGTATCCTGCGGGTTTCAACCGGCAGGCGCAGGACATCATCGACCGGATCATGCTGCCGGCGTTTCGCAACGGCAACTTCTCGGAGGGGATCGAGGATGGCACCGACGCGGTGATCACCCGGATCGCGCGGGATCATGCCGCGGGCAACGTGCCGGAGGAAAGCTGGACGCCCGAGGGATCGGGCGGTGGGCTGGTTGGCTGGATCATCGGCGCCGTCGGTATCGTCGCGGGGCTGATCGCGGTGTTTTCGCGCAAGATCATCGACCGCCTCTCGCGCTGCCCATCTTGCGGCGAGCGCGGCGTGGACACGATCCGTAACCGGCTGGTGGCACCGACACGATCCTCTTCGGGCCGCGGGGAAAAGATCATGGACTGCCCGCACTGCGGTTATCACGCGGTCACGCCCTACACGATTCCGCGGATCACGTCCTCGTCCTCGGGGTCTTCGGGCGGGTTCGGGGGCGGGTCGTCTTCGGGCGGGGGCGCATCGGGGCGCTGGTAAGGGCCGGTCACGGCAAGGCGTCGGCGAAGCACCGCCGCCCTCACGCAATCGGCACCCACGTCAACCTCGCCTTCCTGTCTTCCCGCGCTAGACTAGGGGTATGACCACGCGGGAAAAAATCGAACAGTTCGTCCTCGACCACAGCTTTGCCGAGCATGTGGCGGATGGTGTCATGCATGTGCTTGGCGTCGTCGCCGCCGTCGCGCTCGCCTCGGTGCTCTTGACCATGGCGATCCTGTCGCTGCCGGGCGCCCATGTGGCGGCGCTTGTGCCCTATGCCATCGGGCTGGTCGCGACCTTTGCCTTCTCTGCCGCCTACAACATGACGCTGCACGGGCGCATCCGGGCGGTATTGCGCCGGTTCGATCACGCCGCGATCTACCTGATGATCGCGGGCACCTATACGCCCATCGCGCTCATTGGCGTGGGCGGCGGCTGGGGCATCGCGCTGGCCACGGCCAGCTGGACCATGGCCACGGTCGGCGTGCTGGCCAAGCTCGTCTGGTTCGACCGGTTCGAGAAGCTCGGGTTCTACCTCTACATCGGCATGGGCTGGCTCGCGCTCGCGGCCGCCGGGCCGATCATGGCCGCCTTGCCGCTCGCCGCGCTGATCCTTCTGGCGGTCGGCGGGCTGATCTATACCGTGGGCACGTTCTTCTATCACAAGGCCCTGCCCTATGCGCGAGCCATCTGGCACGGCCATGTGCTGACCGCTGCCGTGCTGCATTGGGTCGCGGTCCTGATGATCGCGCGGGTTTGATCAGGATCGGATGGCAGGGGCGAAATTTCGCCCATCCGCACAAGCCGGGTGACAGATTGACCCGATTGGCCTAGGATTCACCTATAGGTCGGGCACAGACCCGGCGTGAAGAGCACAACAGTTCGAACAGAACGGGGCACAGGCAAATGACAGATATTCCCATCTCCGGTCGCGGATACTCGCGGCGTGGATTCATGACGGTCCTCGGCGGTGCCGGGGTCGCGACGCTCGCCGCCTGCGACAATTCCATCGGCACCAACGGCGCGGCCAAGATCGACGCGCGCGTGAACGCCACGCTGAACCAGCTCTACGCCACCTACCCCGAGGCGCAGAGCCTTGCGGGCAAGGCGACCGGTATGCTCGTCATGCCGCTCGTCACCGAGGCGGGGCTTGGCATCGGCGGCTCCTATGGCCGGGGCGCGCTGCTCATCAACGGCGCGACCGTCGATTACTACAGCCAGGCCAAGGCGAGCTTCGGGCTTCAGGCCGGCGCTCAGCAATATGCCCATGTGCTGTTCTTCATGACGCAGGACGCGTTGGGGAACTTCCGCTACTCGCCGGGCTGGGTTGCGGGCGCCAACATCAAATACGCGGTGCTGAACGAAGGCGACCGGTTCACGGCGGACACCCTCGAAGGGATCGACCCCATCGTCGCCATCGTCTTTGCTGCCTCGGGCCTGCTCGTCGGGGCGACCGTCGAAGGCTCCAAGTATACGCGCATCGTCCCGTAGAGGACGGACACGTCGATCTCCCTATGGCCCGGCGCCGAACCTCGCGGTTCGCCGGGCTTTTTCTTGTCCGTCGGTCCGGTCAGGCCGAAAGAGAAAAGGCGAGGTAGAGCACAAGGATCGCGGCAACCCAGGACGCGGCGATCCGCCCCCCGATCCGCGTCACCTCGCCCGGCCAGCGTTCACTCACCCAGCGGATCACCCCGGCGGCGACGGCGAGCGTCATATTCGCAGCAAAGAAGATCCCCGTGCGGATGAGAAGTCCGATCTCGGCGAACCCATGCCCCTCGAGCGCGGCGGTGACGACGGCGAGGCCCATGAGCCCCGCAAGGATCGGCAGTGCCGCCGCGATCCGTTCGAGCGGCAAGAGAGCCGCAAGCACGCCAATCACGAGGCCGAAGGCCAGCGGCACCAGCGCGATGGAGGACGGCGCAAAGGGGGCGAGCGCAAAGCCCGCGAGCGCGCCGATGAGAAACCCGGGCCAGGCGGCGAGCAGGCCCTCGGTGCGCCAGAGGCCAAGCGCCACGCCCGTCGCGACCAGCGGCAGGACCAGCGCCGGGGTGGTGAGGATGACCTCGGCCCCCTCGAGAAACAGCCCATAGGCGTCGCGCCCGGTGTCGAAGGCATGGGCAAAAGCCGCGCCCGGGATGAGCGCGGCCAGTGCCGTGATCAGGCCGTGGCGGATCACACGAGACCTAAAAGGAAGGCGCCGCCCAAGGCAGCGATCCCCGCCCCCGCGACGCGCACCACGACCCGGCCCGCGGCAAAGCCCACGAGCAGCCCCAGCGCGATGCCCGCAAGGTGCAGAAGGCCGGTGCCGATCACGAAGCCGATGCCATAGGCGAAGGGATTCGCGGCGTCGGGAAGCTCGGTGCCATGGGCGTGCCCGTGAAAGATGGCGAAGATCCCCACGATGACCGCGGCGACCCAGATCGGCGCACGCACGGCAAAGGCGATGAGCAGGCCAAGCACCACGCCCGACAGCGCGATACCCGCCTCGACCGCCGGAAGCGGCACCCCCATGACGCCAAGCGCGCCTCCGAAGGCCATCACGAGCGGGAAAACCACGGGCAGGACCCAGATCGCGGGCTTGCCGAGGAAAGCCCCCCACAGGCCGACGGCGACCATGGCGATGACGTGATCCCAACCAAGGATCGGATGGGTGAAGCCCGAGACGAAGCCGCCGACGTCGCTGTCGGTATGCGCCATGGCGGCGGTTGCGATCAGTGCCATCGGCACGGCCACGAGAAATCTGTTCATGAAGGGTCCCCCTGCTTTCGACAAGATACGACCACGCGGCCCGGTAGGTTTCAACTCTTATCGCAATCGCTTGATGAGCGAGGAGGTATCCCAGCGGTTGCCGCCCATGTTCTGCACGTCCTTGTAGAATTGATCGACGAGCGCCGTCACGGGAAGAGACGCGCCGGTTTCCTCGGCGGTGGCGAGGCAGATGGCCAGGTCCTTGCGCATCCAGTCGACCGCGAAGCCGTGCTCGAAATGGTCGTCAACCATGGTGGCATGGCGGTTCACCATCTGCCAGCTTCCCGCGGCGCCGCCCGAGATCGCCTCGACCACCGCGCGCCCGTCGAGGCCCGCCTTTTCGGCAAAGGCCAGCGCCTCGGACAGGCCCTGAACGAGGCCCGCGATGCAGATCTGGTTGACCATCTTGGTGAGCTGCCCTGCCCCCACGTCTCCCAGACGCTTGATCGAGCGCCCATAGGCCTCCATCACCGGAACGGCAGCCTCCCACGTGGCCTGATCGCCGCCGCACATGATCGCGAGGACGCCGTTCTCGGCGCCCGCCTGCCCGCCCGACACCGGCGCGTCGACATAGCCCAGACCCGCCTCGGCGGCGGATGCCGCCATGTCGCGGGTGACCATCGCGGACACGGTCGTGTGATCGACGAAGGTGGCGCCCGGTTTCATGCCGGCGAAAGCTCCGTCCTCACCCGTGCAGACCGCCCGCAGGTCGTCGTCGTTGCCGACGCAGGCCATGACGAAATCCGCGCCCTCTGCGGCCGCACGCGGGGTCGCTGCGGCCTTACCACCATGCTCTGCGGCCCATTTTTCGGCCTTGGCGCCGGTGCGGTTGTAGACCGTGACTTCATGCCCCTTGGCCACGAGATGCCCGGCCATGGGATAGCCCATGACCCCCAGTCCCAAAAACGCGCATTTCGCCACGGTGAACCTCCCTCAGATTGCAGAACCTCTTTGAAGCCTTTAATGACCGTCCCCATCGGACAGGTCAACGAACCAGCAGAAAGTCGTCATGGTTACCCTTTTCAGATGGACGGTGCGGCTCGTGAGCGCCGCCCTGATCCTCGCCGCACTGGCGCTTCTTCTTGCCTATTACTTCGCCTCGCGGTCGCTGCCGGATTACGACGTCACGCGGCGGGTGAACGGGATCACCGATCAGGTCGAGATCGTGCGCAACAACGCGGATGTGCCGCATGTCTTTGGCGCTACGGACGAGGATGTGTATTTCGGGCTTGGCTATGCCCATGCGCAGGACCGGCTGTGGCAGATGGTGACCATGCGGCGCACGGTCCAGGGACGCCTGTCCGAGATGTTCGGGACCCGCACGCTGGCCACGGACGAGCTGATGCGGCGGCTCGACCTCTACCGGCTCGCGCAGGAGGCGGTCGCGGTGCAGGACCCCGACGTGCTCGCCGCACTCGAGGCCTATGCGCGGGGCGTGAACGCCTGGCTCGACCGGGTCAACGACGAGGCGCTCGGCCGCGGGGCGCCGGAGTTCTTCATGTTCTCGGCCTCGATTTCCCCTTGGGTGCCTGCCGACAGCATCGCGATCATGAAGCTCATGGGCGTGCAGCTTGCCGGGCATGTGCAGGACGAGGTGTTGCGCGCGCGCGTGTCCCTGTCGATCTCCGAGGACCGGGTGGCCGATATTTTGCCCGACATGCCGGGCACCGGGGTCGCGGCACTGCCGGAATATGCCGCGCTGTTCGAGGAGAGCGACAACCGCTTCGCGGCCTATGCGCCGCCAGAGGACACGCCGTTCCTGTCGCCCGTCTCGGCGCGCGGCATGGCGGGGGCGTCCAATGCCTGGGCGGCCGCCCCCAGCCGGTCGGCTGCGGGGGGAACGCTTCTGGCCAATGACCCGCATCTGGGCTTCACCGCCCCCACGATCTGGTATCTTGCCCGGCTCGAACTGTCGGACGGCGCGGTGATCGGCGGGACGATCCCGGGGATGCCCGTGGTGCTTCTGGGTCGTAGCGCGGATTTCGCCTGGGGCCTCACCTCGAGCTACCTCGACGATCAAGACGTGATGATCGAGCGGCTCAATCCCGACAACCCGAACGAGGTGCAGACCCCCGACGGATTTACGCGGATCGTGACCCGCGACACGATCATACGGATCAAGGACGAAGCGCCGCGCACCATCACGCTCCAATGGTCCCCGAACGGCCCGATCCTGCCGGGCAACCAGTACGGGCTCGCGGCCGTAACGCCCGCAGGCCATGTCCCAGCGCTCGCCTGGTCGCTTCTCGTGCCCGAGGACCGGTCGATGACTTCGGCGTTCAAACTGATGCACGCGAAATCGGTGCGCGAAGGGATCGCGGCTGGCGAGGATTTCGTCGCCCCCAGCCAGAACGTCACGATGATCGACCACGAGACCATCGCGATGAAGACGATCGGCTACGCGCCGCGCCGCGATGCCGACCACATGACCTATGGCCGGATGCCCGCACCGGGATGGCGCAGCGAAAACCGCTGGCTTGGGCGCGAGGCCTATGCGGCGAACCCCGAGTTCGTTTCGCCCACGGGCGGTATCGTGGGGAACACGAACAACAAGCTGATCGAGCGCCCGTTCCCGCTTCATGTCAGCTATGACTGGGGCGATAGCCAGCGGGTGCAACGCTGGCAGCGGCTCATGCAAAGCCGCGAGGTCCATACGCGCGAGAGCTTCATGGAGGCGCAGCTCGACACTGTGTCGGTCACCGCGCGCAACCTCCTGCCGCTCGTGGGTGCCGACCTGTGGTTCACCGGCGACGCTGCCCCCGAGGGCACGTCCGAGCGCAAACGGCAGCGCGCGCTCACGCTTCTGGCCAACTGGAACGGCGAGATGAGCGAGCATCTGCCGGAGCCAGTCATCTACATGGCCTGGATGCGGGCGCTTCAGAACCGGCTCATCCGGGACGAGCTTGGCCCGTTGTCGCAGAGCTTCGACCACGTGGAACCCATCTTCATCGAGCGGGTGTTTCGCGACGTGGGCGGAGCCGCGATCTGGTGCGACGTGGTTCAATCCGCCCCGGCCGAAACCTGCGTCGACATCGCCCGCGATTCGCTCGACGACGCGATCATCTGGATCGAGGAAAACATCGGCGGCGCGCTTGAGTCCTTGCGCTGGGGCGATGTCCATCAGGCCACCCACGACCATCAGGTGCTGGGCAATGTCCCGGTGCTGAAGTGGTTCGTGAACATCCGCCAGTCCACCAGCGGCGGGGACAACACGCTCATGCGCGGCAAAACGAGCGGACGCGATCCGGAGCCGTTCCTGAACGTGCACGGCGCGGGCTATCGCGGGGTCTACGACTTTGCCGATCCGGACAGCTCGCTCTTCATCTCTTCGACCGGGCAATCGGGTCATTTCCTGTCCCGTCATTACGACGATCTGGGCGACCTGTGGCGCCGTGGCGAATATGTTCCCATGTCGCTCGACCCCGAGCTTGCGCGGGCCGCGAACGTCGGAATTACGGTGCTGCTGCCCCGCGCGACGGAGTGACACCTATAGGGTGATATTTATCGTTATAAATAACGCAACGTCACGAAAGACCCCTTGTTTTAAAGGGGTCATCCATACAACCTTGATAAGTTTCGTTTTTTACCGTTTGGTCAGATAATGCCACCGGACAGGCAGGGAGAGCGACCACGACCGAGGGTGAAATGAGACTTTCCATGCGCAAGAGCCGCCGCCATATAGCCGCTCGTTGATCGCGACGGAAACGCGCGGGCAACATGCCGTCACTCACGGTAGTAGGTCGTTTGTCGCGGGTGCCCTCTTGCGATGGGCGGCCTACGTCCGTTGGGTGGTGACCGGAACGCCGGTGTCCTTGGCGAACTGCGCGCGCTGCTTGGCGGTCCAGCGCAGATCGAGGGTCCAGCCGGATTCGCCCTGCGCCTCGCCCTGCACGACGCCCGCGTCATGGAGCCAGGCCCGCGCCTTGCCTTCAGCAAAGGTCAGCGTGACACGTGCCTCGACCGCATCCTCGGCCAGATGCGCGTCGATGATCTGATAGAGCCGTTCGAACCCCTCGCCCGTGAGCGCGGAGATGGCGACTACGTCATCGCGCCGGGCGGCTTCGGTCATCCTTGCGTCATGGTCCTCGGGGGCGAGTCGGTCGATCTTGTTCCAGACCTCGACCTGCGCCACGTCCTCGTCCACCCCGAGCGAGGCCATGATGGCGGCGACGTCCTCGGCCTGTTCCTCGGTTTCGCGGTGCGAGATGTCACGGACGTGGAGAATCAGGTCCGCCCCCAGCACCTCTTCCAGCGTCGCGCGGAAGGCGGCTACGAGCTGCGTCGGCAGGTCAGAGATGAAGCCCACAGTATCGGACAGGATCACCTGACGTCCGCCCGGCAGGTCGATGGAGCGCATCGTGGGATCGAGGGTGGCAAAGAGCATGTCCTTGGCCAGCACCTCGGCCCCGGTCATCCGGTTGAAGAGCGTGGACTTGCCCGCGTTGGTATAGCCCACCAATGCCACGACCGGGAACGGCACCTTGGCGCGGGCGGCACGATGCAGCTCGCGGGTCTTCACGACCTTGGCCAGTTGGCGGCGCAGGCGGACGAGCTGCTCGTCGATGGCGCGGCGGTCCGCCTCGATCTGGGTTTCCCCCGGACCGCCGACAAAGCCCAGACCGCCGCGCTGGCGTTCGAGGTGGGTCCAGGCCCGCACGAGCCGGGTGCGCTGATAGGACAGCGCGGCCATTTCCACCTGCAGCACGCCCTCGCGTGTCGCGGCGCGGTCGGAGAAAATCTCGAGGATCAGGCCGGTCCGGTCGAGGATCTTGACCTTCCATTCCTTCTCGAGGTTGCGCTGCTGCACCGGCGACACTGGCCCGTCGATCAGCACAAGCTCGACCTCATGCTCGTGCAGACGCTCGGCAAGCTCCTCGGTCTTGCCGGTGCCGAAGAGGTGGCCGGGATGCGGCTTGGCCAAGCGCACGATCTCGGCCCCCTGAACCTCGAGCCCCGGCAGGGCAGCGGCCAGCGACACTGCCTCTTCGAGCGCGGGCCCGGCATCACGCCGGTCGCGGTCAGAGGTCAACTCCGGATGGATCACCCAGGCCCGGGTGATACCCGGACCAAGGGGGGTATCATCGGTCAGTTGTCGTCGCCGTCATAGAGGTTGATGGGGGACGCCGGCATGATCGTCGAAATCGCGTGCTTGTAGACGAGCTGGCTCTGGCCATCACGTTTCAGAAGCACGCAGAAATTGTCGAACCATGAGATCACGCCCTGCAGTTTGACACCGTTGATCAGAAAGATCGTCACCGGCACCTTTGCCTTGCGGACATGGTTGAGGAATGCGTCCTGCAAATTCTGTTTATCGGCAGCCATCGCTTATTGCCCTTGTTTTCTCGTGCTGCCGCATCACCGGCAGAAAATCCCTGATACTTCCAATAGTAATCGCTCATATGGGATTTCCAAGCCCCGATTTTCTGCGACTGCGCAATCGGGCCTGTTCGGGCGCGATCAGGCCCAGTCAACCGGAGCGCCGCGCCCAGACATCGGGCGACAAGAGCGCGACGATGGCGAGCATCTCGAGACGTCCAAGGATCATGCCGAGCGACAGCACCAGCTTGCCCGAAGTGGTGAGCGCGGCGTAACGGATCGGCTCGGATGCGGCCACCTCGGCCAGTTGCCCGGTGGTGGTGAGCGAGGCGACGGTCAGCACGACCGCCTGCTCGAAGTTCTCGCCGGTGAACGAAAACGCCAGCATGATGAGCGCGACCGAGAGTGTCATCAACATGAAGAAGAGCCAGGCCGAATAGGCCCCGCCCCGGCGGATATGCCGCGCCTCGCTGCCCATGCCCGCGACCGAGTTCGGGTGGATAAGCTTGTCCAGTTCGCGCTTGCCATGTGTATAGAGCGCCCAGACACGCAGGAGCTTCGCCCCGCCCGCCGTGGTGGCCACCCCGCCCCCCACGAGCGCAAGCCCCATGAGGATGAGACCCGGGGTCGACAAGCCCGACCAGGCGGTCGAGGTGTCCCAAGCCTCGGATATGAAACCCGTGGTGGTGAGGAAGGACAGCGTCGTGAAGACCGACCCCCAGAGCGACCCCAGCCCCGACCAGATGGTCATTTCCGACGACACCTCGTAGGCGCCGAGGAAATGGCGGGCGAACAGAAAGAGCGGCACCGTCACGATGATGAAGGCGGCGAGCCGAACCTCGGGATCGTTGCGAAAGGCGTTGATCTCGGACCCCGTCCCATCGCGGGTAAAGGCCAGCCGCGATACGCCGAACACGAGGAAGATCGCGATCATCACCTCGCCGCCATAGCCCGCCTGCGGAATGTCGAGCGTGGCCGAGATCGGCATGGTTATGCCCGAGGTCGACATTGTGGACATGGCGTTGATGAGCGCAAGAAGCGGCCCATCGCCCACGATGATGAGACCCAGCCAGAGCGCGAGCGTCAGGCCCACGAAGACCGGGAGCAACTGGGTCGCGTATTTGCGCACTCGGGCCGAGAGGTTCGCGACCCGGTCGATCTGGGTGAATTGGCCACCGGTGATCACGTGGCGGCGGGTGCGCACCTCGAATCCGCCAAGCGCCATGGGCGCGAGCACCGCGATGGCGGTGATCCAGACGAAGAGCCCGCCCATCCATCCCACGGTCGCGCGCCAGAGATGGAGCGAGGGCGACAGTCGACCCGGCTCGTGAAACAGCGACGCCCCGGTGGTGGTCAGGCAGGAGATCATCTCGACATAGGCATTGAGATAGGTGGTGTTGCGCACGCCTTGGTGAAACGGCACGGCCAGAAGCGCGGGCAGGAACACGAAGAGCACGACGAGGGACAGGAGGTGACGGCGCGGCCGATCGGACCGGGGCCGGTCCAGAAGCGCGATGGCGAGAAAGGAGGCGAGGCAGAAGGTCAACGCAGCGGAGAGAAAGAACGTCCCGGCCACCCAGTCGTCGCCCGTCACGCTCGCGTGCGCAGCAGGCAGCAGCATCATGAGGGCGGAGAACCCGATCACGATCACCAGAAGCGGCAGTTTTGCGATCTGGTCGAGCACCGGCGGGACCTAGAAGTAGTCGATCGAGACTTGCAGGAGCCGCTCGACCTCGCTCACGTCGCCCGACATGGCGAAAAGCACGACGACGTCGTCCTCTTCGATGCGCAGCGCCCCATGGGGTTTGACGAAATTGCCGGATTTCAGGACACCGCCTACAAGCACGCCCTCGGGAAACTCGATGTCGCGGATCATCTGGCCCGCGATGGGCGAGGTGGAAAGCACCTGCGCCTCGATCACCTCGGCCTCGGCGTCGCCAATGGAATAGACCCCGCGCACCCGGCCATGCCGGATGTGACGCAGGATCGAGGACACGGTGGTCTGGCGCGGGTTGATATAGGCGTCGATGCCCAGAGGCTCCATGAGCGGCACCAGCGTCGGATCGTTGACGAGGCAGATCGACATGGGGCAGCCCATCGCATGGGCGCGCACCGAGGCAAGGATGTTCACCTTGTCGTCCGATGTGACCGCAAGGATCGCGTCGGCCCGGTTGATCCCCGCCTCGCGCAGGAGGTCCTGATCCATGCCGTTGCCATGCAGGACGACCGTGCGCTCGAGGCTGTCTGCGGCACGTTCCGCCGTCGGTCGGTCCATCTCGATGATCTTGGCGCGGACGCGGTCGGTGCGGCTTTCGAGGGCTGCCGCCACCGCGCGGCCCACATTGCCACCGCCGATGATGACCACACGCTCCTGCCGTTTGACCTGCTTGCCGAAAATCTCGAGCGTGCGGTTCACGTCCTGCGTCTCGGAAAAGACATAGATCTGGTCGCCTGCAAAAAGCTGGTCATTGGCCTCGGGCGCAAAAAGCGTGCCCTCGCGGCGCACGCCTACGACCGTCGCATTGAGCGTCGAAAACAGGTCGGTGAGCTGGCGCAGCGGCGTTTCCAGAACGGGGCAATCCTCTTCCAGCGCAATGCCTAGAAGCGTCGCGCGGCCTTCGAGGAACCGTTCGGTGTCAAAGGCGGTCGGGGCCTGAAGGCGGCGCAGAGCAGCCTCGGCCACCTCTTTCTCGGGGCTGATCACCACGTCGATCGGCAGATGTTCCTGCCGATAGAGGTCGCGGTAGATCACGTCGAGATAGCTCTGCGCCCTGAGCCGCGCAATCTTGCGCGGGACGTTGAAGACGGAATGGGCCACCTGACAGGTGATCATGTTCACCTCGTCCGAATAGGTCGCGGCGATGACCATGTCGGCATCACGCGCCCCTGCCCGGTCGAGCACGTCCGGATAGCTCGCAAAGCCCGTGATGCCCTGCACGTCGAGGGTTTCGGTGGCGCGAGCGACGAGATCGGGGTTGTTGTCCACCACCGTCACGTCGTTGCGTTCGCCGGAAAGATGGCGCGCGATTTGCCAGCCGACCTGACCCGCGCCGCAGATGATGACCTTCATCCGATGTATCCTGTCTTGGTCGGCCTAGCCTTGGCAGTCTTTGAGGCAAGGGTCAATCGGCGGCCTATTCCGCGGCCGTGTCGTTTTCCTCGTCCTCCTCGGCAACATAGGCCACCCGCGCGCCCGACTTGGTGCCCGTGACCACCCCCAGCGACTTGAGCTTGCGATGGAGCGCCGAGCGTTCCATCCCCACGAAATTCGCGGTGCGGGAGATATTGCCGCCGAAGCGATTGATCTGGGTCATCAGATATTCGCGTTCAAAGGCTTCACGCGCCTCACGCAGGGGCAGTGTGGCGAGCGCGGTGGGCAGGACGATACCGGAGTCGCTGCCGCCGTTCGCGCTGCCTTCTGCCCCCGGCAGTTCCCCGGGGTCGATGGGACCAGTGCCGTCACCAAGGATCAGCACCCGTTCCACGATGTTTTTCAGCTGCCGGACGTTGCCCGGCCAGGGCATCGACTGGAGCACCGCATGGGCCTCGTCCGACACCTCGCGCAGCGGGAGGCCTTGGGTTGCGTTGAAGACCTTGATGAAATGCTGGGCCAGCACCGGAATATCCTCGCGCCGGTCCGACAGCGGCGGCACCCCGATCGGCACCACGTTCAGGCGGTGGTAAAGTTCCTCGCGGAACCGTTTCGCGGCGATTTCCGCCTGAAGGTCGCGGGTGGTGGACGAGATCACCCGGACGTCCACATCGACCTTGTCGTTGCCTCCCACACGCATGAAGCTCTGCTCGACGAGGACGCGCAGGATCTTGGACTGGGTGCCGGGCGGCATGTCGGCCACCTCGTCGAAATAGATCACGCCGCCGTTCGCCTTTTCGAGAAGGCCCTGCTCGATGCCGCGGTCCGGCGTTTCCTTGCCAAAGAGCACTTCTTCCATCCGTTCCGGTTCGACCGCCGCCGAGTTCACGATGACGAAGGGCTTGCTCGACCGGTCCGATCCCGCGTGGATCGTGCGCGCGGCCAGTTCCTTGCCCGATCCGGCGGGGCCGGTCAGCAGCACGCGGCCATTCGAGCGCATGACCTTCTCGAGGTTCGACTTCAGCGACTTGAACGCCGCCGAGGCGCCGATCATCTCGACCGGCCCGCCGCCCGAGCGTTTCAGTTCCACGTTCTCGCGGCGCAGGCGCGAGGTCTCCATCGCGCGCGAAATGACCACGAGCAACTGGTCGATGTTGAAGGGCTTTTCGATGAAGTCATAGGCGCCTTGCTTGATCGCGGCCACGGCAATCTCGATGTTCCCGTGGCCCGAGATGATCACCACCGGCACTTGGGGGTAATCGCGCTTCACCGCCTTCAGGATGTCGATCCCGTCCATCGCGCTGTCTTTCAGCCAGATGTCGAGGATCATCAGCGCGGGCGGTTCGGATTTCACCTGCGCCATCGCTTCGTCCGAGGTCCCCGCGAGCCGGGTGTTGTAGCCCTCGTCCTCCAGAATGTCCGAGATCAGTTCCCGGATATCGCGCTCGTCATCGACGATCAGGATGTCGGTCATGGTAACTCCAGTGGTTCTATTCGGCAGCGCGGGACACGCCCGCGGCGGGTGGCAGAGGCAGGGTGATGACGGCCATCGCACCCCGATGCGCGCCGTCGGCAAAGGGCGCCGCGTCGGTCAGCGTGAGGGTGCCGCCGTGTTCTTCGATGATCTTCTTGACGATGGGCAGGCCAAGGCCGGTGCCCTTGGCGCGGGTGGTGACGTAGGGTTCAAAGAGCCGTGCCCGATCCTCGGGCAGACCGATGCCGTTGTCCGCGATGGTAATGCGCGCATCGCCTTCGCCGTCGCGGCCCAGCGTCACGCGAATCTCAGGCACATGGCCGTCCGGTGCACCCTTTTCGTAAAGCGTTTCAATCGCTTCGCCCGCGTTCTTGATAAGATTGGTGAGCGCCTGCCCGATCATCGTCTCGTCCAGTTCCGCGGGCATGGGCGTGGGCGGGATGTCGGAGTGGAAGGTCACGCCCTCTTGCCCGACCTCCTGCAGCGTCACGGATTCGCGCAGGAGTTTTGCAAGGTCCATGGGCCGCCGTTCGGGTTCGGGCATCCGGGCGAATTTCGAGAATTCGTCGACTATCCGGCGCAGATCCTCGGTCTGGCGCACGATGACGCCGGTCAGCTCCTCGAGCTTCTCGGCATCCTCGCCCTCGACCATCCGCCCGTATTTCCGCGCGATGCGTTCGGCGGACAGCCGGATCGGGGTGAGCGGATTCTTGATCTCATGCGCGATGCGCCGCGCCACGTCGCCCCAGGCCGCCATCCGCTGGGCGGAGACGAGGTCGGTCACATCGTCAAAGGCGATCACGTAGCCTTCGAGCGTGTCGTCCACTCCGTAGCGCCGGGCAATCCGCACGAGCAGACGTTCAGCCTTGGCCATGCGCGTGAGGCCAAGTTCCTCCTGCACCTGCGAGCGGCTTTCATGGCGCAGCCGGTCGAAGAGCGGCCCGAACTCGGGGATGAGCAGTGACAGGGGCACGTTCGAGGGCTCGGTCGTCGGCAGGTCGAGAAGCCGCGCGGCGGCCCGGTTGAGAAAGGTGATCTTGCCGTCAGGGTCCAGCCCCACGACGCCGGCGGTCACACTGGACAGCACCGAGTCGAAGAGCCGGCGCCGCGCCTCGATCTGTTCGGTGTTGGCGATGAGCTCGGCGCGCTGCGCCTTGAGCTGGCGGGTCATCGCGTTGAACTGGCGGCCCATGATGGCGATCTCGTCGTCGCCGTCCTCTTCGATCACTTGCACGTCGAGGTCGCCCTCGCCCACGCGCTGCGTCGCGCCCGCGAGCCGTCCGATGGGCTGGGACAGCCGTTCGGCAAACCACATGCCAAGCCATGTGGCCGCAAGGATCAGGATGGCGGCAAAGCCAAGGTAGAGCAGCCCGAACTCGAACAGCACCCGACCGCGCTGGTTCTCGAGCTGCTGGTAGAACAGAACGGTTTCCTGCGTCTCGTCGAGAAGCGACAGCACTTCGCCATCGACCTCGCGGGTCACGTAGAGGAAATGATCGGGAAACGCTTCGAGTTGGACGAGCGCGCGGAACTCGTTGAGGTCCCAGTCTTCGATCACCACGATCTCGCCCGCGATCGCCTCCTCCATCGCCTCGGTCGAAGGCGCCTCATAGTCGAAGAGATAGGAGCGGTCGCCGCGCACCCGGATATCGCCGTCGGACGAGATGACATAGGCCTCGCGCAGCCCCCGCTGGATCTGTGTCTGGCCTTGTGCAAGCGCCTGTCGCAGTTGCGCGTCGTTGATCAGCGCGTTGGCCTGTTTCGACAGGTCGAGATAGGCGCCAAGCGCCTGCGCGTCCTCGATCAATCCCTGCCGGTGTTCGTCCTCATAGGCCTGCGCGGCCTCGAGCGAATTGCCGACCACGCGGCTCACCCTGTCGGAGAACCAGCCCTCGAGCCCCACGTTCACCGTGAGCACGGCAAAGACGGCGACCAGAACGGTCGGGATGAGCGCGATGACCGAGAACACGCCGGTCAGTCGCAGGTGAAGCCGCGATCCCGCCGATTTCGCGCGCCGTGCCACGATCATGCGCGTGACGCCCGCCGTGACCATGGCGGCGACGGCAAGGATGTAGATGAAATCGGTAAGCAGGATGATCCGGAGCGCCCCGGACGAGGTGCCCTGATCGAAGGGGCCGAGGATCAGGTAGGTTGCCAGCGCCAGCACCGGGGCCATCACAACGACGCCGACAGTCGCGAACGACTGGACGCGCCGTATGCGCCGCAGGCGGGCGACCCGTTCCCATGTCCATTTGCGTTTCACGCCCTGCGCCGCCATGCGTCTTTCATGCTCCGTGCCGGGGCATCACCCACGCCTTGCGACGGCCTGATGCCCACTTGTGGCGGGGGATTCTCTCGCTGACGTCCCCCTGCCACGCCTGTGGCACTTTTACATCAATTTGCGGCGGCGTGTCACCTCGATTTCCAGCTCGGTGATCTTCTTGCGCAAAGTATTGCGGTTGATCCCGAGAAGATCGGCACATTTCGCCTGATTGCCGCCGGTCGCGTCGAGCGCGATTTCGATAAGCGGGATCTCGATTTCGCGCAGGATGCGCTGATAGAGCCCCGGCGGCGGCAAGGTTCCGCCATGCAGGTCGAAGTATCGTTTCAGGTGCCGGGCGGTCGAGGTCGACAGCTTCTCGCCTTCGTCGGACGAGGCCACCGGCCCACCCGACGGCGTGCCCAAGGTCGCCTCGACCTCGGCGCGGGAAATCTCGGCCTCCGATCCGGTGACCATGAGTCGCTGGATCGTGTTTTCGAGCTGGCGCACGTTGCCCGGCCAGGGATAGGCGCGCAGAAGCTCGGTCGCTTCCTTGGACAGGGCACGGGGTGTCAGCCCGTCGCGTTCCGCGCGGGCCAGGAAATGTTCGGCGAGCGAGGGGATGTCCTCGAGCCGTTCGCGCAAGGCGGGCACGGGAATCGTGACGCCGCCCAGCCGATAGAACAGGTCCTGCCGGAACTCGCCGTCCTTGATCCGCCGTGACAGGTCGTTCTGCGACGTTGCGATGACGCGCGGGGCCGGATCCGTCAGGCTGTCGAGCATCCGGGTGATCCGCGCCTGCGCATCCGAATCAAGGTCGCCGATCTCGTCGAAGAGGATCGTCCCCTGCCCAGCCCGCGACAGGATGCGCGCTGGCCCGTCGATGGGACCGAGGTCATCGGGCGTCACGACGACGAAGGGCAGATTGCGCCGGTCGGAAAAGTCGTGGATCGCGCGGGCAATGAGGCTCTTGCCCGTGCCGCTTTCCCCGGTGATGAGCACCGGAAGCTCGGTGTTCATCACGCGTGCGACAAGCCGGTAGAGCGACTGCATCGCTGGCGTGCGGCCCACGAGCGGCAGATCGTCGCCCGCTTCCTTGCTCTCGGTCCCGGCCGGTTTCTGCTGGCTGGGCAGACGGCGCTTCTGTTCGAGCGCCCGCGCCGCGCGCTTCATCAGGTCCGGCAGATCAAAGGGCTTGGGCAGGTAGTCGAAAGCCTCGGCCTCGGCCGCCTGGATGGCGGTCATGATGGTGTTCTGCGCCGAGATGACGATCACCGGCAAGTCGGGCCGCATCTTGGAAATCTCGGGCAGCGCTTCGAGCCCGTTGCCATCGGGCATGATCACGTCGGAAATCACCAGATCGCCACGCCCCTCTTCCACCCAGCGCTTGAGCGTGACGAGCGAGGACGTCGCATGGACCCGGCACCCCGCGCGGGTCAGGGCCTGCGTCAGAACCGTGCGGATCGTGCGGTCGTCATCTGCGACCAGTACCGTGCCATCCATCTGTTATTCCTTCACTTTCGGGGCGACCGGAAGGGAAATCCGGAACACCGTCTTGCCGGGGACCGAGTCGACGGAAATCCATCCGTCGTGGTCCGATATGATTTTCGACACCAGCGCGAGGCCGAGCCCGGTGCCATTTTCGCGGCCCGAGACGAAAGGCTCGAAGATCTGCTCGACCATCTCGGGCGGGATGCCGGGGCCGTTGTCGATGATCTCGACCTGCAGCGGCAGCCGGTTGCCCGATCCGTCGGAGCGTCTGAGCCTGAGCGAGTGGTCGTAGAAGGTGCGAATGCGGATCTGCCCGCCGGTGTCGTCGGCCACCTGCGCCGCGTTCTTCAGAAGGTTCAGGAACACCTGCATGAGCTGGTCCGGGTCCACGTAGGTCGGCGGCAGCGAAGGGTCGTAATCCTCGATGATCTTCATCTTGGCGGCGAAACCAACCTCGGCCGACTTCTGCGCCCGGTCGAGAAGGTCGTGCACGTTCACCTCCCGCTTTTCCGGCGGGCGCAGGTTGCCGAACTGTTCGACCTGTTCGAGAAGCGCGACGATCCGGCGGCTCTCGGCCACGATCAGGTCGGTCAGCTCCATATCCTCCTGGCTCAACCCCATTGACAGAAGCTGCGCAGCGCCGGTGATGCCCGCGAGCGGGTTCTTGATCTCATGCGCCAGCATCTCGGCCATGCCGATGGCCGACCGCGCGGCGGTCTTGACCCCATGGGCCTTGCCCATCCGGTCCGCGAGCTTGCGCGGCTCCATGAGCATGAGGATGTGCCCCTCGGCCCCCGACAGCGGCGCGATCTGGATGTTGCATTCTACGGGCGGAGAAAAGCCGGTGCCCACATCGACCGAGTTGATGAACATCGGCCCCTGGTCACGGCGCACGCGGGCAAAAGCGCCCTCCATGTTCGTATTGATCGCAAGCTGGTCCAGCACCGCCTTGCCGATCAGTGATTTCGACGAGGCGTTCAGGAACTGTTCGCCTGCCGAATTGATCTCGGAGATGTTGTCAGACGGGTCGAGGATCAGCCCCGGCACCGGCAGGGAATTCCAGAGGTTGTCGTTCTCCATCAGGCCGCCTCCTTCCGCGGCACGAGCGCTTCGGGGATCAGGTCGATCACCGCGGCGGGATCTGGTTCGGACAAGAGCCTGCGGCGCAGGTCGGCATCTGTATTGGCGTGATCCATGTACCATCCAAGGTGTTTGCGAATAACCCGCTTGCCCAGTTCGGGGCCATAGAAGTCGAGCGAGGCACGGTAGTGGTCGGTGACCATGGCCGCGAGCGCCGCCCCGGTCGGCACGTCGGGGGCCGGCGTGTCGTAGAGCGCCGCGGAAATCTCGGCCAGAAGCCATGGCTTGCCTCCGGCGGCACGCCCAACCATCACGCCATCTGCCCCGGATTGCGCCAGCGCGCGCCTCGCGGCGCCCGGCCCGTCGATATCGCCATTGGCGATGACCGGAATCGTGACGGCGTCCTTCACCGCGCGGATCGCGGCCCAGTCGGCACTGCCCTTGTAGAACTGGCAGCGAGTGCGCCCATGGATGGTGATCATGCGGATACCCGCAACTTCCGCCTGCCGGGCAAGGTCGGGCGCGTTGAGACAGCCGTCGTCCCAACCCAGCCGGGTCTTGAGCGTCACCGGAACCGACACGGCCTCTACCACCGCTTCAATGAGTTGCAGCGCGAGCGGCAGGTCGCGCAGGAGCGCCGAACCCGACAGCCCGCCCACCACCTTTTTCGCGGGACACCCCATGTTGATGTCAATGATCCGCGCGCCCGCATCCTCGACCATGCGGGCCGCCTCGCCGATCCAGTATGGATCGCGGGCGGCAAGCTGGACGGCGGTGTTCTCGACTCCGAAGCCCAGTTCGGCGCGTTCGCGTGTGCCGGGTTTCGCCTGCACCATCTCCTGCGAGGCGACCATTTCGGACACGACGAGACCCGCGCCGAAAGAGGACACGAGATCGCGAAACGGCAGATCGGTGATTCCCGCCATGGGGGCGAGCAGCACCGGTGCGTCGAGGGTCAGGGTGTCGGACAGGCAGAGGCCCAAGGCGTCATCTCCACTGCTTAATCCTTGTGCAAGTGCCCCCGATATAGGACAGGGAAAAATTGAGCGCAATTTCACGGCAGGTAGCAGCCGAATTATTCCGCGAACGCACAACATTTGAGCAGATTGAACCGGAATTGCTAGGGTGATTGTCGTCTCAATGCGCAATCGGTAAACGATGACCATGCAAGACCGACCCGCCGACAGCTCTCAGATGCCCCCCCACAGTGGACCCGGGAATCCCCCCCGGATCGCCGCTGTGATCGTCGCGGCCGGGCGCGGCACCCGCGTGGGTCCGGGTGCGCCCAAGCAGTGGCGGGCGCTGGTGGGGCGACGAGTGGCGGATTGGACGCTCGACGCCTTTCGCGCCCATCCCGGCATCGGGCGGATCGTGCTCGTCCATCATCCCGACGACCGGGCCGAATTGACCGGCCTGAACGACGTCCTGACCGTCACGGGCGGGGCGACGCGGGAGGCGAGCGTGGCGAGTGGACTTGCCGCGCTGGCCGCCGATCCCCCCGATCTCGTGCTCATCCACGACGTAGCGCGCCCGCTGGTCACGCGCGACACCATCGACCGGGTGATCGCCGCGCTTACCGATGCCCCCGGCGCGGCCCCTGCCCTTGCGGTCACCGATGCGCTTTGGACCGCGGCGGATGGGCAAGTGAGCGGCACGCAGGACCGAAGCGGTCTGTTCCGCGCCCAGACACCGCAGGGATTTCACTACGCGGCGATCAGGCAGGCGCACGAGGATCATGTTGGACCTGCCGCCGACGACGTCGAAGTCGCCCGCCGCGCAGGGCTTGACGTCACCATCGTCGCGGGTGACGAGAGGAACGTGAAAATAACAGGACCCGAGGATTTCGCCCGGGCCGAGCAGTATCTGAGGGGTCGCATGGATATACGAACGGGGCTTGGCTATGACGTGCATGCCTTCGAGGACGGCGAGGCCTGCATCCTGTGCGGCGTCACGGTGCCGCATACGAAAAAGCTCAAGGGTCATTCCGACGCGGACGTCGGGATGCACGCGCTGACCGATGCGATCTACGGCGCGCTGGCCGAGGGTGACATCGGGCGGCACTTTCCGCCGTCGGACATGCAGTGGAAGGGGGCCGAGAGCCGCATCTTCCTGCGCCACGCCGTCGATCTCGCGCGTGCCAAGGGCTACGAGCTGTCCAACTGCGACGTGGTGCTCATCTGCGAGCGGCCCAAGATCGGCCCCCATGCGGGCGCGATGCAGGCGGCGCTGGCCGAGATCATGGGGGTCGCGCCGGACCGGGTGAGCGTCAAGGCGACGACCTCGGAACAACTTGGTTTCACGGGTCGGGAAGAAGGCATCGCGGCGCAGGCCATCGCGACCCTCGTGAAGGGGTTGGCATCATGAGCCGGATCATCGCGACCTTTCTGTTCGTGGGTTACCTCAAGCCCGCTTCGGGCACTTGGGGATCCGCGGCAGCGTTGCCGCTCATCTGGGCGCTGCATCAACTTGGCGGGCCCTGGCTGCTCGCCGCCGGGATTGTCGTCGCCTTCGTCGCGGGCTTCTGGGCCACGCGCGAGATGACGGCGGACATGGACAACGAGGACCCGTCGGAAATCGTGATCGACGAAGTCGTCGGACAGGGCATCGCGCTTCTACCGGTGTCGATCGGGGCGGCGGGTGTCGGGATGGACATCACGGCGCTCTGGCCCGGCTGGATCGCGGGGTTCCTGCTGTTTCGGCTCTTCGACATCTGGAAGCCCTGGCTCGTGGGCTGGGCCGACCGGCGCGGCGATGCGATGGGCGTGATGCTCGATGACGTGATCGCGGGCGTGTTCGCGGGCGTCGGCGTCCTGGCGCTTGCCGCCCTGTCCCACCTCGTGCTGCTGGCATGAGCGTGGACCTGCCCGCCCTGCTCGAAGCCTGCCGCAAGCGCGGGGTCCGGCTCGCGACGGCGGAAAGCTGTACCGGCGGCATGGTCGGCGCGGCGCTCACCGATGTGGCTGGGTCGTCGGACGTGTTCGACCGGGGTTTCATCACCTACTCCAACGCGGCGAAGGTCGCCATGCTCGGAGTGCGCGAGGCGACGCTCGCCGCCCACGGCGCGGTCTCCGAGGCCGTCGCCCGTGAAATGGCGGAGGGGGCGCTTGCAAATTCCGCAGCGGACGTCGCCGTGTCGATCACCGGGATCGCCGGGCCGGGCGGGTCCGAGCACAAACCCGAAGGACGGGTCTGCTTCGGCCTCGCAGGTGGGGGCGCGACACATGTCGAAACCGTCGAATTCGGGGCGCTTGGCCGGTCGCGGGTGCGCAAGGCGGCGCGCGATCATGCGCTCTCGCTCATCGCCGGGCGGGTTTCCCGGACCCACGAGGCCTGAAGCCGATTCAATTTCGCCCATTTCCTGTGCGTGCTCTGGAAATACCGTCACATTCTTGGGCAGTTCCGAGACTGCCGAGAAATTGGTCGCTCCGCCCAAGGATGCGGCCTTGATCCCCTTCTGACCCCCGTTACACCCAGCCGAAATCCAAAAGGACTATGGTCAGGAGGGACCTATGAACGGAGCGGATACCGCTTGGATCATCGTGGCGACGGCACTTGTGCTCTTCATGTCGCTGCCGGGGCTGGCGCTGTTTTACGGGGGGCTGGTGCGCGCGCGCAACGTGCTGTCGGTCTTCATGCATGTCTACGCCATCGCGGCGCTCATGAGCATCCTGTGGCTCATGTTCGGCTATTCCATCGCCTTCGGCGACGGCAATGCCGTCTGGGGCGGGTTGGGCAAGATGTTCCTTGCGGGCGTGGATGCCGACAGCCTCGCCGGCACTCTGCCCGAGGTCCTGTTCTTTGCTTTCCAGATGACCTTCGCGATCATCACGCCCGCACTCATCGTGGGCGCCTATGTGGAGCGTATCGGTTTCGGCTTCGTCTTGGCCTTTTCCGGCCTATGGATGCTCCTGTGCTACGCGCCGGTCGTTCACTGGATCTGGGGCGGCGGGTTCCTGTCGGACGGCGGGATTTTTGGCGAGACCGGCGTGCGTGACTTCGCGGGCGGCATCGTGGTGCATGAGACAGCCGGTCTGGCCGCGATCCTGATTTCGGTCTTTCTGGGTCCGCGCAAGAACCAGAAGCACCCGCCGCACAACCCCGGCTTCGTCATGATCGGGGCCTCGATGCTCTGGGTCGGCTGGTTCGGCTTCAACGGCGGCTCGCAACTGGCCGCCGATGGGGGTGCCGCCATGGCGATCACGGTCACGCATATTTCGGCCGCGGCAGCCTCTCTCACATGGGCGCTGTGGGAGAAGGTGAAATTCGGCCGCGCCTCTCTCGTCGGTATCGTGACCGGCACCATCGCGGGCCTGGCCTCGATCACGCCCGCCTCGGGCTTTGTCGGCCCGGTGGCGGCGCTGATCATCGGGGGCGTCGCGGGTATCCTCTGCCAGGAGGCGGTGAACCTCATCCGCAACAGGCTGAAGATCGACGACACACTCGACGTTTTCGCGGTGCACGGCGTGGGTGGCATCTTTGGCACCATCATGATCGCGGTCTTCGGGGCGGGATCATGGGCGGCGCAGCTTGGATCGCTTGCCATCGTTGGGGTCTACACGCTGGTCGTGACCTTTATCCTGATCAAGGGCGTCGCGATCCTGACCCGGCTGCGGGTCGACGAAGAGACCGAAGTCAATGGTCTCGATCTCGCGGTCCATGGCGAACGCGCCTACGACACCGCCTCGTAACCGGGACTGCAAAGTTATATTCCGATCGGCGCCGGATGGTTTGAAAAACCATTCGGCGTCAGTCATTTGCGGGGTGTTCTAAGATTCTAGAATTCTGGAATCCCGGAGCCTTCAAAGTCGCGCATATCCAGCCTGCCCTTAGCAAGCTCGGCTGGCGCCTCCCTGGAGGCTAACGCGTAGAACCGCCCCGCACCGACACGGCATTCCCCGCCTAGCGCGCGAACCCCGCTTCCTCGAGCCTCGCCCCCGGCGCACCTGCGCCGGACCGCCGCATCCGCATCGGCAGGACATCTTGCGACGGCCAGACGCCCGTGACCAAGGCTCGCTCGTAACCCTGTGTGAGCCCTGCCGTTTTCATCGCGGCCACGGCCGGGGCCGGGTCATAGTTGAGCCGTCGGATATGGGCACCCCGCCCGTCCAGCACCACATATTGCCCGCCAGGCACGCCGTTGTTGGGCGGCATCCCGATCACGCCTGCGTTGATCCAGCACCGCCCGGCGGCCACCCGCGAAAAGGCGATGCCCGAGTGACCCGCGACGACGCCCTGCACCGGGCCGACGATGGCCTCGATCGCCCCGATCTCCTGCGCAAAGGCTGGCTGGCGCGAGAGAGACCAGAGGAACCGGGACCGATCGGTCACACCCCCGTGGATGACCGCATAGCGCCGACCGCCGAAGGCAAAGACGGCGAGGTCAGGCAAGCCCCGCATCCAGTCGCGCGCCGCCGGTCCGATGGTCGCATCCGCATGGGCCCACCACGCAGCCGACAGCCGGTCACAGGCGCTGCCCGCATCAAAGCCGCAGCCGCAGTCGGCGCGGCCGATGGCAAGCCCATCTTCCACGTTCCCCTTGACCACCGTCCAGCCCGAGGCACGCACCCGGTCGATGCAGGCGACACCGTCCGCGCCGTAGCCCGCGAGGTCGCCGGTGCAGATGACGCGCCCGGCGGGGACCCCAAGTCGCGCGACGACATCCTCAAGCGCAGTGAGGGCTGAAAGGTTACCGAGCGCACCGCCCCAGAGGACGACGGGTCCGGACAACTCTCCGAGGTCTATTGCTATCATGGATCCTCCCAAATCCACCGTCCCGCGGTCAGCCCAAGATCCCGAAACCGGACCGGGGCCTTGAAACGAAACGGCCTGACAACCATAACACGGCAAACCTCTTGGAAAGAAATCACAATGACACCTGCCGACACCGGCACTTTCGACCCGACGCTCTGGATCATGGCCGGCGCCATCCTGCTGCTGCTCGTCTTCTCCGCCTTCTTCTCCGGCTCCGAAACCGCGATGACCGCTGCTTCGCGCGGCAAGCTTCGGTCCAAGGCCGACAAGGGCGACAAACGGGCCGAGCGCGCGCTGCACATCACCGAGGACACCGAGCGGCTGATCGGATCGGTCCTTCTGGGGAACAACTTCGTCAACATCCTCGCCTCTGCGCTGGCGACCACGCTCTTCACCCGGCTTCTGGGCGACGGGGCCATCGCCATCGCGACGCTGGTCATGACGCTCCTCGTGTTGATCTTCGCCGAGGTGCTGCCCAAGACCTATGCCATCACGCGACCCGAAGAGGCCGCGAGCGCCGTTTCCGCCCCGATCCGGATCATCATCATCGTGCTCTCGCCCATCGTGGGGATCGTACGGCTTTTGACCCGGCTCATCCTGCGGCTTTTCGGGGTGCAGGCCGATCCGGACGCGCAGCTTCTGGGGGTGCGCGAGGAAATCGTGGGGGCCATCACGCTCGGACACCATGAGGGCGCGGTGGAGAAAGAGGACCGCGACCGCCTGCTGGGCGCGCTCGATCTGGGCGACCGGACGGTCGAAGAGATCATGCTTCACCGCAGCCAGATCGAGATGATCGACGCCTCTCTCGGCCCGCGCGAGGTGCTGGAACAGGCGCTCGCCTCGCCGCACACGCGCCTGCCGATCTATGAGGGCGAACAGGAAAACATCGTGGGCGTCATCCACGCCAAGGACCTGTCGCGCGCGATGTATGCGGCGGGCGAGGCCGCGGGTGACGGAAATCGGCGCGAGGCCTACGACAATTTCGACGTGCTCGAAGTGGCGATGGAGCCCTATTTCATCCCCGAGACCACGACGCTCGACGACCAGATGCGCGAATTCCTGAAGCGTCAGACCCATTTCGCGCTGGTGGTGGACGAATACGGCTCGCTTCAGGGTCTCATCACGCTCGAGGACATCCTCGAAGAAATCGTGGGCGAGATCACCGACGAATTCGACGCCTCTGACCCGGGCGAACTCAGGGCGCTCGCGGACGGGAGTTTCTCGGTCGATGGCGGCATGACCATCCGCGACTTGAACCGCGCGAACGATTGGTCGCTGCCGGACGAGGAGGCCAATACCGTCGCCGGTCTCGTCATCCACGAGGCGCAGATGATCCCGAACGAGGGGCAGGTTTTTTCCTTCCACGGGTTCCGCTTCGAGGTCACCAAACGGGTCGAGAACCGGATCGCGCGGTTGCGCATTCGCAAGCTGACAGTCTAGACCCGCGCCACCTGACGCCACGGCGGGCTGGTCATTGGCCCGCCCGCTTGCGACCCTGACGCCAAAGGAGAGGTTCATGTCCGAAAAGATCATCGACTGCGGCAACGGGTTCTGGAACATCCGGGGCAGTTTCAAGCTGGCGGGCCTCATCGACCTCGGCACCCAGACCTCGCTCGTGCGCCTGTCGGACGGGCGGTTCGTGATGCTCGACAGCTACGGCTATGCGCCCGAGACGCTGGAGCGGATCGACGCGATCACCGGCGGGCGCGACGGCGTCGCCGCCGTAATCAATCTTCACCCCTTCCACACGCTCCACACCGAAGCGATGCACGCGGCCTTTCCGGGCGCGGTGCACTACGGCACGACACGCCACCTGAAAAAGTATCCCGCGCTCATCTGGGCCGACACGGTGACCGAGGACCCGGCGACGTGGGCGCGCTTTGCCGGAGATCTCGACTTCACCCTGCCGGCCGGCGTGGCGCTGGAGACGGGGAGCGAGCATATCCACGCCGGATCGGTGCTGGCCTATCATCGGGCGAGCAAGACGATCCACGTGGACGACACCTTCAACCTCAGGGGCGCAAAGAGGGGCAAGGCCGGCAAACTCTCGGTTCATCCCACATTGGGTTTCGCCCTGGAAGAACGCGCGGGCGCGGCGCAGGACTTTCGCGACTGGGGCCAGCGGCTGGTGACGGACTGGGCCGATGCGCAGGTTCTCTGCGCCGCCCATGCCGGTGTCCTCAGGGCCGAGACGCTTGGGGCACGTCGGCTGTCAGAGGCGATGGGTCACGCCCTGTCGCGCGTAGACCGTAAACTTGCGCGACACGAACGCAAATACGGCTGATCTTGCCCGCGGCCCCTTCACGGGACGCCTGTAAATTAAGCCTTGTTACATTTAATTGACCCAAGGTGAAACGAACGCCCCTTTCACGGCGTTGGTTTCACACATAAGTGCTCACATACCGCCCATCGTGCAATTGACCTATCGTCAAAGAAACGGCGAGGCTTGGGTGCATTGGATGGGGGAGATTGGAAAATGGCAGGATACCTTAGGTTCACGACTGGCGGACTCGCGCTAGGATTGCTTTGCCTGTCGCCACTCACCGCGATTGCAGATGACGACGAAATGTCCGCCGCATTGGCTGGACGCACGCTGACCGCCGGTCCGACGGTCATCAGCCTTGGCGAAGGTGGTCGCATGAGCGGGTCGGTCGGAGACGATGCTTTGGACGGCGACTGGTCGATTTCCGATGGTCGTTTCTGCCGGACGATCACCGAACCGGCGCGCATGGCAGGAACGGAATGCCAGCGGCTTGAGATCAATGGCGGCAAGGCGACAATCACCACGCGGCGCGGGTCGCAGGTCTATTCGCTGGAATAAAGAACGCGACGCGCGCACGTCAGCGCGCAGCGCGCCGGTTTGCGGCCTGTGGCCTACCGCGCCTTGAACAGACCGCCAAGGATACCGCGCACGATGCGTTTCCCCGTGGTGCCCTTCAGTTCCTTGATCACGACTTTCGCGACCTCCTCGCCAAAGGTGGGTGCCGGTTTGCTTGACCGCGACCCCGTCGTGCGACGGCTTGTGCCCGTCGTGCGCCCTCCGTCATAACGGCGGGCGTTCGCGAACTCGCGCTCTGCCTGCGCCTCGGCCTGCTCGGTCTCCACCGCTTTCCTTTCAGCCTCTTCCGCCTCGCGCGCGGCATCGGCGGCGCGTTTCGTCAGAATCTCGAAGGCGCTTTCCCGGTCTACCAGCGTTTCGTATTTCCCGGCGATGGGCGAAGCCGCGATGACCTGCGCCCTCAGTCCCGCGTCGATGGCGCCAAGGTTCGAAGACGGCGGGCGGATGAGCGTGCGTTCCACAACGCCCGGCGCGCCCTTGGCCTCGAGCATCGAGGTCACCGCCTCGCCGGTGCCCACTTCGCGGATCGCTTCCTCGGTCGAGAAACGCGGATTGTCGCGGTAGGTCTCGGCGGCCTGTCGCAATTCCTTCTGATCTTTGGCGGTAAAGGCGCGCAGCGCGTGCTGGATGCGGTTGCCAAGCTGGCCCAGAATATCCTCGGGCACATCCGCCGGGTTCTGGGTGATGAAGTAGACCCCGACGCCTTTTGACCGAATGAGCCGCGCGACCTGTTCGACCTTGTCCACCAGCGCCTTGGGTGCGTCGTCGAAGAGCAGATGCGCCTCGTCGAAAAAGAACACGAGCTTAGGTTTCTCGGGATCGCCCACCTCGGGCAGTTCCTCGAAAAGCTCCGACAGCAGCCAGAGCAGGAATGTGGCGTAGAGCTTGGGCGACCCCATGAGCTTGTCGGCCGCGAGGATCGAGATGCGCCCCTGCCCGTTCACCTCGGTCCGCATGAGGTCGGTCAGCTCCAAGGCTGGTTCACCGAAGAGCATCTGCCCGCCCTGGTTTTCAAGAACGAGAAGCTGCCGCTGGATCGCGCCCACGGACGAGGTCGCGACGTTGCCGTAACGCAGGGACAGGTCCTCGGCGTTCTGGCCGACCCAAACGAGGAGCGCCTGCAGGTCCTTCAGATCAAGAAGCGCCATGCCCTCTTCGTCGGCCACCCGGAAGGCGATGTTGAGCACGCCCTCCTGCGCATCGGAAAGCTCTAGCAGCCGGGCGAGAAGCAGCGGCCCCATCTCGGTCACCGTGGTGCGGATCGGATGGCCCTGTTCGCCGTAGAGGTCCCAGAAGGTCACCGGGAAGGACTCGTAGGTGTAGTCGCTGAAGCCGATGGTCGCGGCGCGCTTCTGGAACGCTTCGTGCAGCTTGTGGGTGTCGGCCATGGTCCCCGCAAGGCCCGAAAGATCGCCCTTCACATCGGCCAGGAACACCGGGACGCCCGCCTTGGAAAAGCCTTCGGCAAGGATCTGGAGCGTGACCGATTTCCCGGTGCCGGTTGCGCCCGCGACAAGGCCATGGCGGTTCGCGTATTTGAGCAAGAGCCCCTGCTGGACCGCGTAATCCTCGCCCCCGCCCCCGATGAAAACCGCACCTTCCATGAACCGCCCTTCCGAAATTTCACGCAACGTTCTGAGGTGACAATACATTCTTAACCTTCGTGTGCCAGAGTGATCTCGTCCGGCACGTGTCCTCCCGACGTCATGTCGTTCCGACGCGGCTCTGTCGCCGGACAACTTCCTCCCTGTCAGACTGCCGCGCCCCCAGGGGCGCGGTTTTTTGCAGCATGGCGGTGCATCTTGGCAGGAGACACCCGCTCGCCCATGGGATGAAATTTGCATTTTGAGACGATCCCGGACCCATGCTCCCGCCGGTTTCGACGGTTTGAGCAAACTTGAACAATGTGCTGTTGACGGGTGGGGCTTCCTGTCGTAACGTCCAGCGCATAAGTCGGCCAGTCCGACAGGGAGATACAAAAAACGGAAAGGGGTTCGCACCAGCGGCCCCTTTTTCTTATGGAGCATACGCCCCAGGTGACCGGGCAAAGACCCCCTCGGCGGATTGCCGCGCCTTGGCGATTTAGGGCTGACCTCGCCCGGCCTCCATGCTATCGACCGCACAATTCAAGACGACCAGACAGGGAAACCAATATGGCACTCACTATTACTTCCTTCGACCTGAAGACGCTCGCCGCCCCGCTCGGCGTCGCAGCCCTTCTTGCCGTCGCAGGTCCGGCATTGGCGCAGGACACGACGACCGAGGCGCCCGCTGCCGAGGCCCCGGCCGACGCGCCCGCTGCTGACGCCCCTGCCGCCCAGGCGCCCGCCACCCCCGAGCTCGACATGGGCCAGGTTGACAACGGAGCGAACGGTCAGCCCCAGATCGAAACATATGTGGACGAGGTCTTTGGCGACTGGCAGCGCGAATGCCTGCGCATCCCCGGCGAGGAAGGCCCCGCCCCCTGCCAGATCACCCAGTTCCTGCGCGAAGAGCCCGAGGGCCAGCCGGTGGGCAAAGTGTCGCTCGGCAAGCTGCCCGAAGGCGGCGAAGCAGTCGCCGGCTCGATGGTTATCGTGCCGCTCGGCGTGCTGCTCACCCAGCAGATGACCGTGGGCGTCGACAGCGCCGCGCCGAAACGCTACCCCTACCGCTTCTGCGACCCGAACGGTTGCGTGGCCCAGATCGGCTACACCGGCGCCGAGATCGACGCCTTCATGAAGGGCAACCAGGCGACCCTGACCGTCGTGCCGACCGCGGCTCCGGATCAGCAGATCGCGCTGCCCCTGTCGCTCAAGGGCTTCACCGACGCGTGGAATTCGCTCGAACTGCCGCCGACAGGCGAAGCCGCACCCGCGGCGCCCGCGCAGTAAGCGAAGCGACAGACCGGATGACGGGCCGCGCGGGGGAAACCTGCGCGGCCTTTTTCATATGTGCGTGGCGGCGAAGCCGGGATCAGATACGGTCAGGCGCTGTGAGCACGATCACCGCGTTCATCCCGCCAAAGGCAAAGGCGTTGGACAGCACCACCTGTGTCTCGCTCCGCCGGGCCGCACCCGCCACGATGTCGAGGTCGCAGTCGGGATCGGGGTCGGTGATCCCCCCGGTCGGCGGAATGACCCCGGCGAGCGCGGACAGGCAGGACAGAAGCTCGACCGCCCCCGCGCCCCCGATCAGGTGACCATGGAGCGACTTCGTCGAGGACACCGCGACACCCGCCGTCGCCGCGCCGAAGACCTCGTTTATCGCAGCAGCCTCGACCCGGTCGTTGGCCGCCGTTCCGGTGCCATGGGCATTGATATACCCCACGTCCTCCGGCGCGAGACCGGCATCGGCCAGTGCGCCCCGCATCGCGGCCGCCGCACCGCGCGGGTCCGGCATGACGATATCGCCCGCATCCGAGGTCATCGCGAAACCCGCCACTTCCGCCAGAATCGTCGCGCCGCGCGCCAGCGCATGGTCGCGCTCCTCGAAGACGTAGATCGCCGCACCTTCGCCCTGCACCATGCCGTCGCGCGTCGCGCAGAACGGGCGACAGCCGGTCGATGACATGACGCGCAGCCCCTCCCAGGCCTTGATCCCTCCGAAGGTCAGCATCGCCTCGGTGCCACCGGTCAGCATCACGTCGGCGCGGCCTGCGCGGATCATTGCGGCCGCCTCGCCCATCGCGTGATTGGACGAGGCACAGGCGGAGGAGACGGTAAAGCTCGGGCCACGCAGGCCAAACTCCATCGTCAGATGCGCTGAGGGGGCGTTGGACATGAGGCGCGGCACGGTAAAGGGATGCACCCGGTTCTTGCCCTCGGCATAGACCGCGCGAAAGGCATCGTCCTGCGTGCGCATCCCGCCGCCCGAATTGCCGACGATCACGCCGAACCGGGGGGCAAGCGCCTCGGTCACGACAAGGCCCGCCTGCCCCATTGCTTCGCGGCCCGCGACGAGAGCGAACTGCGCGAAGCGGTCGAGCAGGCCAAGCTGCGCCTTGTCGAAATGATCCTCGGGGACAAAGCCCCGCACCTGCGCGCCGATCCTGACCGACAGGCGGTCCACGTCGGGAATGTCGAGCGGGCCGATGGCGACGGTGCCTGCCGCGAGGGCCGCAAGCGTAGAGGCATAATCCTGTCCGAGCGAATTGATCGTGCCCGCGCCGGTGATGACGACCCGCCTCATGCCCGGCTCAGGCCACCGTTTCGCCGGTAAGCGCGTGAACCGCCTCGATCAGCGATGCGACGGTGGTGAGGTCGAGGCCGCCGCCGTTCTGTTCGTTGGCATTGAAGGGGACTGAGATGTCAAAGGTCTCTTCGATCGCGAAAATGGTTTCGACCATGCCGAGGCTGTCGATCCCGAGGGCGTCAAGCCGGTCCCCGGTGGCTATGTCGGACGGATCGAGAACCGCCTGCCGCGCGAGGATGTCGATTACCGTCTGCTCGATGCTGTCCATCATGTCCTTCATCGCTCTCACCTCATGTTAGCGGGTTTTCGGGGGGCTATGCCACCGAAATGAAACAAGGATGCGACGGGTGCGACAAAGAGAAACGGCGCGGAGAGTCCCCGCGCCGTTCCCTGTCTCTTGCGATCTTCAGCTGTCGAGCGCGCGCAGGGTCACACCAGCCGACTGCAGCGCCGACCAGATCTTGGCGTCGCGCCCGTAGATATCCTCGCGGTAGTTCATCACGCCGCGCGTGTCGGTATAGGCGGTGCGGTAGACCAGATGCACCGGCACCGGGTTCACGAGATCGATCTTGGTCTCGGCCCCGGTGTTCAAAACCCGCGTGAACTCGGCCTTGGGGTCCGACGACTGCGGAGCGAGCATCGCATAGGCGAACTCGAAGGGTTCGGCGAGACGGATGCAGCCGTGGGAATAGGCGCGCACGTCGTGGGAAAAGAGGCTCTTGGACGGCGTGTCGTGCAGGTAGATGTTATACTGGTTCGGGAACATGAACTTGACGTAGCCAAGCGCGTTGCCCGGCCCCGGCGGCTGGCTCATAGCAAAGGGGAAGCTGCGCGCCGAGTAGCGCGAGAAATCCGTGTTGCGGCTCACCACCCGGCCCGCCCCGTCGGTGATGCGCAGGTGTCCGGCGGCGCCCGGATTGCGCTGCAGCGCGGGCAGGTACTCGTTGACGATGATCGAGCGCGGCACATGCCAGCTCGGGTTCACGATCATATGCTCCATCACGTCCGAGAACTCGGGCGTCCGATGGGTCGACAGGTCTTTGCCGATGACCGAGCGCGTCTCGAAGGTCACCTTGCCCCCGTCCACGATCCGGGCGGCAAAGGTGGTCAGGTTCACCCAGATGTAGCGATCGCCGCGCTCGATGTTCATCCAGCGTTCACGCTCCATCGCAACGATGATGGATTCGAGCCGTTCGTCGATGCCCGTGTTGATCTCGTTCATCGTGCCGTTGCCGGCGACGCCGTCGGCATTGAGACCCATGTCAGTCTGGAACCGCTGCACGGCCCGCTGGATGTTGTCGTCGTAGGTCTGGGTCGCGGAGCGGTCGAGATAGCCCATCTTGACCAGCCGGTTTCGCAGTTCGATCACCTGCGGACCGGTCGCCCCCGGCCCGAGCGAGGCGGCCGAAACCGTCTGCCCCCAGCCACCCGTGGCGCGCAGATGTTCGAGCCGCAGCTTTTCGCGCATGAGACGCGCGTATTCCTCGGACTTTGGTGGCAGCGACCGGAGGAAAGGCGCGGGCTGTGCTTTGGTGAAGCTCTTGAGGATCTCGGTGCGATCGCGCAGCGGCACCTCACGCTTGATGCCCTCGTCCACCTTGGCGGGTGTGAGAATGCCGGTCTCGATCTGGCGGGCATAGGTCAGGAGCAGTTTGGACAGTTCGACCTCGACCCGGCCCAGGTCGCGGGGGCTGTCGATGGCGCGCATCTCGGCCTCGAGCGCGGCGGTGTCGTAGTCCGCGAGCGGCAGGCCATGATCGTCGGCGTGCTGGATCGCCTGAAAGAGCGCGAGGATCCGGGCCTGATCTTCGGCAGAGCCCGAGGTCCAGATCGGCTGGTAGTCGTTATCACGGTAGAAGGCCGCGATATCCTCGTCCCCCACCGAAGCTTCGGCGACCGACTGGGCAAAGGTCGAAATGGTCTGCGCCATGACCGGCAGCGACGTGATTGCGGTGGACGCGGCAAGCGTCGCGGCGAATACCATTGCGCCAAGGCGCGGCAGCTTTTCGATCATTCTGTCCCCTCAGGCTTTGGGCCTAATTCTGTGTGGCCAAAGGTTTTTCTGCGATAGGCCAATTGTTGCCACGTCTTGGCGCGGGATTAAATCACAAACCCGGGAGGTTGGCGGGTTTCAGGTCCATCGCGGCCCCTGCGACACAATGGACACGCATTAACGGAAGATTCGGGGTTTTCAGCCAAATTTTGCCGAAACCTCTTGATTCGAGACTCTGGCGGGCCAAAGGGGGTTGGCGCACGAATCGTGCCGTGGCATAGTTTCGTCATCGCCTGGGGGATAGGCGTAATCACGGCCCGCTGAACCGAGCGGGCGCAGGCAAGAAACTGGGATGATGGGACAATGACGATGTCGAGTCAGAACGGCTTGAGCCGCCGGGCACTGCTGGGTGCCTTCGCGGCAACCGCGGTAGTGGCCGCACCGACCTATTCCAATGCAGCGGGATTTCTTCGTGGCGCGGGCGACGTGCGGCGGATCGCAATGTATTCGGGTCGGACCGGCGAAAGCATCAACACGATCTACTGGATCGAGGGCGACTACATCAAAGAAGCGCTCGGCGAGATCAATTACTTCATGCGCGACTGGCGCACTGACGAGCAGAAGGTGATGGACAGCCGCACGGTGGATATCGCCGCCGCGGCCCATTCGCTGCTCGATAGCTCCGAGCCCTACATGCTCCTCTCCGGCTATCGGTCGCCCGCGACGAACAACATGCTCCGCTCGCGTTCGAGCGGTGTTGCGAAGAACTCGCTTCACATGGTGGGCCAAGCCGCCGACCTGCGGCTGCAATCGCGCTCGGTCAACCAGATCTACAAGGCCGCTTCGGCCTGTAATGCTGGCGGCGTCGGCAAATATTCCGGCTCGAACTTCGTCCATATGGACTGCGGTCAGGTCCGCACCTGGGGCAGTTGAGACGCACAGGTTTCGCGAAACCCTCGCTTGAATGAGCCCCGGCAGGTCCGGGGCTTTTTCTTTGCGCGCCCTTCCGTCCCCCCTTTCCTAAGGCGCCCGACCCGGTTCCCTGCCCGACCCGCACTCCGTTCCCGCCCTTGCCAAACTTGGCACCGCCCGCCGCATCCCATAGGAATACGCCCAAGACACCGAGCAAAGGGGGCGACATGTCGACAGATGCCAAGCTGCGCAAGGCCGACAGGCTTCTGAAGGCAGGCGACCACGCGGGGGCCGAGGCGCTGTATCGCGACATCCTGAACCGGTTTCCCGCCAATGCGGCCGCCCGACGCGGGCTGCTCTCCGCTACCACGGGTGTCGCGCCGAAGGTGGCCGCCCAGCAGGTGGACCCGCCCGCGCCGCAGGCCCAACGCCTGACCCAGCTTGCTCAATCCGGCGCGATGGCGCCGCTGGCGCAGGAGGCCGCCGCTCTCGCGAGGCTTTTTCCCAGGTCGGTCTTCGTCCTCAGGCTGCTTGCCCTCGCCCAGAACGCCACCGGCGCGCATGATGCCGCTCTCGCAACCCTGCGGCGCGCCGCCACCCTTGCCCCAAGAGATGCCGGTCTTGCCTTGATGGAGGCCGACATCCAGAACGGGGCCGGACGCCCGGACGAGGCGCTGCGGGCTGCCGAACGCTGTCTGACGCTTTCGCCCGGCAATCCACAGGCCATCGCCGCCAAGGCGAGGGCGCTGTCGGACCTCGACCGCGACGACGAGGCGCTGGCGCTCGTCGCCTCCCCACCCCAGACGCCCGCTGCGCTGAACCTCTGGATCGTGCGCGGCAACCTTCACATGAAGGCGCTTCGGTTTGAAGACGCAGCCGAGGATTTCCGAGCCGCCCTGACCTTTGCGCCGAACCACCCGGACATCCTCAACAATCTTTCAAATGTGCTGGCCAGGCAGGAACGGTTCGCTGAAGCCGCCACCGCGATGGAGGCGGCGCTTGCTGCCGCCCCCGGCCACCCTGCAATGAGCCGCAATCTTGTCGTTACGCTGATCGCGGCAAAGCGCCATGACGACGCCATAACTCTGATCGACAGGCTGGTCGCAAAGGATCCCTCTCACCGAGTTCTCCTGCCGCAAAAGGCTGTCTGCCTCTTTGAACTGGGAGACCGGGAGGCCGCGCTTGCCACGCTCGACGACCGCATCGCCGAGGTCGGTCTGACCGAAAACCTCGCCGCCGAACGGCTGCGGTTTGCGCCCCGCGACATCGACCCCGACATGCGCGACCGGATCGAGGCCGGTGCCGACGAGCCGGACACGACGGGCGAGACGCGGCAGTTCCTTCATGCGGCGTTGTTTCGTCACTTCGATGCAACCGGGGACACGGATCGGGCCTTTCGCCACATGAGCGCGGCCAACGCGCTGCGCGAAGCGGATCATCCATTCGACATGGACGCGATGGAGCGCGTCGCGGCGGCGATCATGACCCAGATCGACGGCAGCCGCGCGGCGCCGCGCAGCCCCGTCTCAACGCCCCGCGTCGTCTTTGTGCTGGGCCTGCCCCGCTCGGGCACCTCGCTCGTCGAACAGATCCTCGCGGCCCATCCGATGGTGCATGGCGCGGGCGAGATTTCGAGCTTCCGCATCGCCATGGCGAAGGAGGGCTGGACCATCCGCGACATCGGTGCGCCGCTGGATGACGCGATGGCCGAGCGCATCGCCGGGCACTACCGCGAAAGTCTTGCGCAATTCGCCATCTCGGACCCGGTGGTGGTGGACAAGCTGCCGATCAACTTCCTCTGGGCCGGTCACATCCTGTCGATCATTCCGGGCGCACAGGTGCTTTGGGTCGAACGCGATCCCATGGCGGTCGGCTGGTCGAACCTGAACGCGCAGTTCACCGGACAAATATACAATTTCGGCAACACCCAGCGAAACATGGCCCGCGCCATCGCGCTGCACGCAAGACTGGGCGACCACTTTGCGCAGAGCTTTCCCGAGGGCTTTCACCGGATCTCCTACGACGCGCTCACCGAGGACCCAGAGGCGGGCATCCGCAACATCGTGGCCAAGGCGGGCCTGCCCTGGGACGAGGCCTGCCTGTCCTTCGAGCGGCAGCGCCGCGCAATCCGAACCTCGTCCGCCGGTCAGGCCAACCAGAAAATCTATCGCGGCAGCAACGAGGGCTGGCGACGCTACGCCGACCACCTGACCGAGCTGCAGGATGCTCTTGCCGCGTCGGGGCGCACCTGAGCAATGGCCGGTCATCGCTTCCTCGTCCTGCAACTCAGGCCTGAACGCGCGGCGAGCGACGACGAATTCGCGGCCTTCCTGGCCAAGGGCGGTCTCCGCACGGGCGAGGTCGAACGGATCGAGCTCGACCATCAGGACATTCCACGCGACCTGGACCCGGGGCGCTATGCCGGCGTGATCGTGGGCGGCGGACCGGGCTGCGTGTCGGACCCGCCCGAGACGAAGGACCCGGTCGAGGCCCGGATCGAGGCGCAGATCCTGTCGCTCATGCCCCGCATCACCGGGGGCGACTTGCCTTTTCTCGGGTGTTGCTACGGGATCGGCGTTCTGGGCCAGCACCTCGACCCCGGTTCGGTGAGCAAGGCGCATCATGGCGAGGCAGCGGGCACGAGCGCCTGTCGCGTGACGCCCGAAGGCGAGACGGACCCGCTTCTCGCCGGCCTGCCCGCGTGTTTCGAGGCTTTCGTGGGCCACAAGGAGGCACTGGACCGCCTGCCCGAAGGAGTCACGCGCCTCGTCACCTCGGACCCCTGCCCCAACCAGATGGTCCGCTTCGGGACCAATGTCTACGCCACGCAGTTTCACCCCGAACTCGACGCACAAGGGTTCGAAACGCGCCTCAACATCTACCGTCACAAGGGATATTTCCCGCCCGAGACCGCCCAAGCGCTGATCGCGGCGGGCCATGAGGCGCAGGTGGCCTGGCCCGGGCGCATCTTGCGCAACTTCGTCGCGCGGTATCGGCGGGACTAATGGAACCGTGACTGGCCCCGACATGACCCCGCCCATCGTCTTTGATCTCGACGGCACTCTGGTCGACAGCGCCCCCGACATCCGTGCAGGCGTGAATAGCGCGATGGAAGCGCGTGGTCTCGCACCCTTTGCCCTTGAGGACATCATTCGCTTCATCGGGAACGGATTGCCAAGGCTCGTGGAACGGGTCGCCCACGCCCGTGGCGTAACTGACGTGCCGGCGCTGCATCTCGAGGTCGCCGCAGCCTATGACGCGTTCAACGGCGCGCTCACCCGACCCTATCCGGGGGTCCGTGCCGCCTTGGCCTCCCTCGCCGCAAAGGGTCACCCCCTCGGTATCTGCACGAACAAGCCGCTGGGTGCCACGCGGGACCTGCTGACGCGGATCGCGTTGTCCGACCCGTTTGCGGTGGTCATCGGCGGCGACAGCCTTGCGGTGCGCAAGCCCGACCCCGCACCACTCGCCGCCGCATTCGACGCCTTGGGGCCGAGCGGCATCTTTGTCGGAGACAGCGAAGTGGACGCGCAGACGGCGCAGGACCTGGGCGTGCCGTTCATGTTGTTCACCGAAGGTTACCGCAAGTCGCCGACTGCCAGCATCCCGCATTGCGCGCGTTTTTCCGACTGGGCCGATGTGCCGGGCCTTGTCACCGAGCTGCTCACCGCTTCATGAGTAACCCAAACGGCACGGGCAGGATGGGGCGCACCTTTTCCGGCTCATCGGCGGCGCAATCCGCCTCCATCACTACGGACCCGAGGCCTCCGCCCGCGCGTTACGAATCAAGTTGTCCAGGTAAATGGCGCACCCGAGAGGATTCGAACCTCTGGCCTCTGCCTTCGGAGGGCAGCGCTCTATCCAGCTGAGCTACGGGTGCCTGAGGCCGGGATATAGGGCATGGGACATGCGCCCGCAACCACAATTGCCGCCTCCCCCGGCAACGATCTTCAACTGCTGGGAAGAGCATGGACGATCTGGATGTCGCGTCACCAAAAGGCGTGCGATCATGGGTCCACGTCACCGCGTCAGCACTTGCGAAAGGGGCTGGCCACACGCCGCGTATGGTCTCGCGCGAGACCGGGCGTAAAGGTGCCCGCCCGCGCAAGCTCCAACAATGTGCCTGTCTCTGCCCGATTGCGCAGCGCAGAAGCCGGACTGGTTTGCGAACCGGCTCGCTGGCGAGAAACGGTTCTTCAGCCGATCCGAACCGTCTGCGAAATCGACCCGAATAGGACGGACCCATCCGGTGCTTTCACGGACATATGCACGCGGTCACCTTCTTTCATGAAGGCGGTGCTCGGCTTGCCCGTCGCGATCTGTTCGATTGCGATCCGCTCGGCGATACAGCTTGATCCAACCTCGGCGTAGTTCGCATTGGCCACCGTGCCCGACCCGAGGATGGTTCCTGCGGGCAGTTTGCGCGAATAGGCCGCGTGGGTGATCAGATCGTTGAAGCCAAAGGCCATTTCGCCGCCGTTGGCCGCGCCGAATCGGACCTCGTTGTAGTCGATCTCGAGCGGCAGGCAGACGCGGTGATCGCGCCAGCCGTCGCCAAGTTCGTCGGGCGTCACGGCAAAAGGTGCGACGGCGCAGGCGGGTTTGCACTGGAGCCAGCCAAAGCCCGTAGCCATTTCCACCGGCCCAAGCGCGCGCAGCGACCAGTCGTTGATCTGCACGATGAGCCGGATATGCGCGCCCGCCCTGTCCGCAGGCGTGCCCATCGGCACCGGGCCGAGGATCACGCCGTATTCGCCTTCGAAGTCGATGCCGTCCTCCGCCGAGGGGAACCGCGCCTCGCCATGGGGCGGAAGAAACTCGTTCGACAGGCCCTGATACATCAGGGGACGCGCCGGAAGCCCGGTGCGCGGCAGATCCCACGCCTCCTGAATGAGTTCGGAATGGGTGGCAAAGGCGGAACCGTCGAGCCACTGCCATGCGCGCGGCAGCGGCGACAGCGCATGGGCGGGGTCAAAGGCCGCGCCCATCGCGGGCTCCGCGTTCAGAGCATCGTATTGCGCGGTCCAGTCGGCGAGATGCCTGTCCCAATGCTCCATCGCGTCGAGCATCGTCTCGACATGGGCGGCGGGGGTGACGCGGCTGCCGTCCTTCGACACGACATGCAGGCGACCGTCGGCGGTGCCGTTGTCCAGCGTGACCAGCTTCATGGGGTATCCTTTCCTTGGCCTCGTAGCCGTTCGTTTCACTGGCGCGAAAGCCACGGGCGCGCTGCGGCGTGGCCCCGCGTCGGCGGCGGCAGGGTTCGCGCGCTCAGTCCTTCAGAACGGCGACCGCGCGGCACCAGCCTGCCGAGGCCGCCTTGATCTTGACCGGGAAGCAGATCACCTCGAATCCCGTCGGGGGAAGCGTTTCGAGGTTGGCGAGCTTTTCGATGTGGCCATAGGCCCGGTCCATGCCGGCGCGGTGGCCTTCCCAGATCAGCCCGGCATCCCCGGTTTCGGCCACCTTTTTCGCGGTGTGGACAAAGGGCGCATCCCAGCTCCACGCGTCCGTCCCGGTGATCTTGACCCCCCGGCTGGTCAGGTAGTTCGTCGCCTCGCGCCCCATGCCGCAACCGGTCGCGACATAGGCGGGCGTGCCATAGGCCGCCCCGGCGGCGGTGTTGACGAGCACGATGTCGTTCTCGGCAAGCTCATGCCCGATCCGTGCCAGTTCGGCCTCGATATCCGCTGCCGTTACGACATACCCGTCCCCGAAGTGGCGAAAGTCGAGTTTGACGCCGCGCGCCCAGCACCATTCGAGCGGCATCTCGTCGATGGTGAACGCCCGCTCGCCGCCGTTTGTGGTCGAGTGAAAATGATAGGGTGCGTCCAGATGGGTGCCGTTGTGCGTGGACAGAGTCACCTGTTCGATGGCCCAGCCCTCGCCCCCCGGCAACTGGTCGCGCGTCACGCCGGGAAAGAATGCGAGCATTTGCCCTGCCGTCTGATCGTGGGCGAAATACTCGATCCGGGGCGCAGCGCCCGGCGGATCGGCGTAGTCGGTGTTTTCGAGAGGGCGGGAAAGATCGACGAGTTTCATGTCGGCTCCAGTCACGTCAGGGGCTCAAAAGGCCGATTGAGAGAGCGGGGATGAAGACGACCAGCATCAGGCAGATCAGCATCATCGCAGCGAAGGGCGCAGCGCCCAGGAAAATGTCCTTGAGCGAAATGTCCGGATCGTTGAGCGTGGCCTTGATCACATAGACCGAGATGCCGAAGGGCGGCGTCAGCAGTCCGATCTCGACCGCCAGAACGGTGACGATGCCGAACCAGACGAGGTCCATCTGCATCGAGATCACCACGGGCAGCATCAGCGGCACGAGGATCAGCATGATCGATCCGCTGTCGAGGATCATCCCCATCAGGATGACGACGAAGCAGTAAAACAGGATCACATGCATGGGCGAGATGTCCGCCCCCGCGACCAGTTCCCCGAACCCCGCCGGCAAGCCGGAAAAGGCGAGCATCCGGCTATACATCTGCGCGGCGATGATCAGGAACGAAATGGCGGCGGTGATCATCCCGGTCTCGACGAGCACCCGCCAGAGCGCCCGCCACGACAGCCGACGCTTGGCCACGCCAATGATCAGCGCGCCCGCTGCACCGATGCCGCCCGCCTCGACCGGGGTAAAGAACCCGGCGTAGATGCCGCCCAGAACCAGCGCGATCAGGATGGCGATCGGCATGCCTTTGGACAGGGCTTCGCCCGCGCTCATGGCCTCGGTGTCCCGCGACAGGTTTCGTCCGACGAAACCGGGGGCAAAGATCGCAAGGCCTATGGTCCCGATGGCGAACATCACGGCCAGAACCAGCCCCGGTCCAAGCCCTGCAAGGAAAAGGTCACCGATGGATTGCTCGCTCAGGAGCCCGTACAGGATCAGTAGCAGGCTGGGCGGGATCAGCATCCCCAGCACCGACGATCCGGCCACGACGCCGACCGAGAACCGGGTGCCATAGCCATGACGGCGCAGTTCCGGCACTGCAATCTTCGTAAAGACAGCGGCAGAGGCGATGGAAATCCCGGTGATCGCCGCAAAGATCGCATTGGCCGCGATGGTGCCCACGCCCAACCCGCCCTTGACCCTGCGGAACATCGCGTTTGCGACGGCGAAGGCATCTTTGCCCAGCCCGGCCTCGCTTACCAGATAGCCCATGAGGACGAACACCGGCACAACGCCGAAGAAATAGCTGGAAATCGCGTCGTTCGCGGCGAGGCCGAGCATCTTGGCTGCCAGAAGCGCGTTGCCCTTGATCGCCCAGACGCCCACGAAGGAACACAGGATCAGCGCGATGGGCACGTAAAGACCGCCCAGCACCAGCCCCCCCATCGCGACGAGGCTGACCAGACCGATGGCAAAATCCGTCATTCGACAGGCTCTCCTTTGAAGCGTCTCGCGATGCGGGCGAGGAATTGCAGGCCCAAGAGCACACAGCCCACCAGGATCATCGCCTTCACGGGCCAGGTCGGGATCGTCAGGTTGCCCGTCGATCCGACGAAATCGCCCCGCGTGTAGGCTTTGACCAGAAGCGGCCAGTGGGCGTAGAGGATCGTTGCCACCACCGCGAAGCCCAGAACCTCGAACACGGTTTCAAGCAGGGCGGCGAGCCTGGGTTTGCGCCGGTGCAGCACGTTGATCACGCCGTCCGATCGGGTCAGCCGACCGGCTCGCAGGGCTTGGGGCACCTGCAGGAACACGATGGCCACGATGGACAGCGCGATCATCTCGGGCACGCCCTTGAGCGGTGCGCCGAAGGCCTCGCGCCCGACCACGTCCACGCAGATCAGGACCACAAGCCCCGCGATCAGGAGCGTGCCGATGACATTGGCGCCCTGCGTCGCCCGGTCGAGCAGACGCAGGGCCTGGGAGGATAGGCTCATCCCTTACTCTTGGTCCCAGTTGCGCAGGGGCTCGGCCCCCTTGGCGCGCATCGCTTCCATATAGGCGGCAAGGATTTCCGGACCGTTGGCATTGGCTGCCGCCCATTCCTTGGCCGAGTTGTCCATGCCGGCTGCCCATTCTTCGCGCATCTCGGACGACGCGTCGGTGATCGTGGCACCCGCTTCACCCATCTTGGCGAAGGCCATCTGGGTAAAGGCTTCGAGGTCGCCCAGATACCACTCCATCGAGGCATCGGCCCCTGCCCGCAGCGCCGCTTGCACGTCGGCGTCAAGGCCGTCCCACCAATCCTTGTTGGCGCAGATCGACCCGGCGAACTGCGCGCCGAGGCCGAAACGGGTCACGTAAGGCGCGACTTCGTGGAGTTTGCCCGGGAACGCCGCCGAGGCAAAAACGATCACGCCGTCATACACGCCGGTCTGGATTTCGTTGTAATAGGTTGTCAGGTTGCCCTGCACGCCGACGGCTCCGGTGCCCGAAAGCCAGTTGATCGCCGGACCGGGGGCCGCGATCTTGCGCCCCTCGAGGTCGGCAAGAGAGTTGACCGGAAAGTTGGTCATCAGCAGGTAGTCGTCGATGGCCGAGGGCCCGCCGACATAGACCACGCCATTGTCGGTGTAGGCCTGCGTCATCCGCTCGTCGGTCAGGTGCAGCTCGTGCATCACCTCGGCCACACTGCGTCCGTCGTCGGACACGAAAGGCGTGTAGTAGGTCACGTTCTGGAGCGCCATTTTCGCGGGATCGAAGAGCGACGAACAGGCGCCGATCTCGGCGAGGCCCGCCTCGACGGTCTCGAGCTCCTCGCCCACCCCCGCTATGGCACCGCCATATTGGCCGGTGGCGGTGAAGCTATGCCCGAGCTTCTCCATCTCGGCGGTGACGGTGGGCACGAAGGCCTCGTCGAACTGCTTCACCCAGCGAAACACCGGCGGGTGACCTGCGACGATGGTCACGTTGAAATCCTCGGCGCTCGCCGCGCCTGCGCCCGCAATGGCAACCCCGAGGGCAAGGCCCCCAAGCAATGTGTTGTTCATGGTATCCTCCCAGATCGGCCAGTCTCCTTCACCGGCCCTGCCCCACATTAGAAAGCGCATGGAAAAGTAAGCAAATTGATAATTGCGTTGATGACTATCAACGTGATCAATAGAAGAATGCACTTGGAGAATCTCGACCTCAACCTGATCGTCGCCATCGACGCCCTCATGCGCCACCGTTCGGTGACGGATGCCGCCGCCGAGATGTGCATCTCGCAATCCGCGCTGAGTTCCGCGCTGAAACGGGCGCGGGCGCATTTCGGCGACGAGATTTTGTTCTACAACGGGCAGAACATGGTCCCTACCGCCTTCGGCTCGGCGCTCGAAGCGGAGGTCCGCGAGTTGATCGTGCCCCTGCGGATGCTCAGTCGGCGCCGGGCACAGGAGGACATCAGCCTCCTGAACCGGCGCTTTACCATCATCGCATCCGATTACGTGGCGGCCGTCTATGTGTCGGAGCTGTGCCGGCATCTGGCCCGCGTGGCGCCGGACGTGTCGATCTCGGTCGTACCATTCACCGAAGACGCGATGCAGCGGTTCCATCGCGGCGCCATCGACTTTTTGATCGGGCCGACCTTTGCCATGGAAGAGAGCTTCGAGCCGCATGACCTGTTCCGCGACACCTTCGCCTGCGTGCTGTCGCGTGACAACCCTCTGGCCGAACGGATGACGGAAGAGGATTTTTTCGCCGCGCCGCAGGTTGTCACCGAGTTCTTCCTCGATGACGGGAGAAGCCATTTCGAACGGTGGCTTGTGGAACGAAACCGCCCGGTGAAGATCGTGGCCTCACTGCCCTCGTTCGTTGTTCTCCCGCATTACATCGCCGGGACCGAGAACGTCGCTACAATCCACAACCGGCTCGTTCCCCATTTCGCGGGCAACCCAAACCTCGTCTTCGTCAAGCCGCCAGTGCCGATCCCTCCGTTGATCGAGCACCTGGTCTCCAATCGGCGAAACCGGCACGACACCGACGCCATGCGCCTGCGCGACATCATGCTGGAGGTCGGGCGCGGATTGGTGACGCAGACATCCATGTGACGGTAAAGTCGTGTCTTGTGCCCGCGACGCACGATGTCCACGACGATGGGTCCCCACCCAGTCAACCATCGCCGCTTTTGCGTTCGGTCGAGCGCCTGGCCGCATGGGTCGACAGTGCGCTCTGGCTCGAGGACGCGTTGAAAGGCGGCTTGACCCGCCCTCCCGGAAGCTCCGAATTCGGGGCACTTCATCCGACCAGACTCCGGTCGTCTGCCACACTTTCCCGCCAACGGCGTTCTGGGGTGAGGCAGAAACCTGTGTCCGAGGATCAAACGGCTTTTCGCACCGATGCTATTGCCGCACCACTCAGGCGGTCAATGCGACGCCAGCCCATCTTGCTGGGCGAGCATGAGCGACAGAACACTCGTCAGGAATTCCTCGCGCTCGGGCTCCGACACCGCCTGCACGAAGGCATAGGCGCGTTCCGGAGCGCTTTCGACGGTCGTGCGCAGGATATTCCACCGTCCTCGAGCGCTGCGTCCGACACCTTGCCGTCGGCCAGTGCCCGATCGCCCTCCCATGCGCGCGACAGATGTTCGTGAACCTCCGGCGGCACGAGCAAATCCTTCCCACGGTCAAACAGGTCCCGGCCACCGGCATAGCCAAGCGCAACCAAGGGCGGGAAAGACATCGAACGATATATCTCAACCGCGTTCTATTGCCAGAAATGATGGCGGACAGTGAGGGATTCGAACCCTCGAGACGGTTCCCCGCCTACACACTTTCCAGGCGTGCGCCTTCGACCACTCGGCCAACTGTCCGTGCCGGGCGATATATCCAACAAGTGTCGAGACGTGCAAGGGGCATCGGGAAAAAAGTCGCGCCGACGCCAACGTGCCGGGGTCACTCGCCGTCGGGGTCGGGATCGCCCGGGTCCGGGGCGCGATCGGTCAGCGCGTCCGGTTCCGGTGCCGGGGCGCTCTTCGGCGGGACGAGCGTCTCGGGGTTGCGCAGCCAGATATCGCGTTGGGCGAAGGGGATCTCGATGCCCTCGGCGCGGAAACGCCGCATGATCTCGTGGTTGAACTCGTCGCGCACCACGTTGATGTAGAACACATCCGACAGGATCGCCCGGATCTGGAACATGAGTGCATCCGCCCCGAAGGACATGAAGCTCACCTGCGGTTCCGGGTTCACGGCCACCATCGGGTGGTTCTGCGCGACGTCCATGAGAATCTCGCTCACCCGCTGGGTGTCCGAGGTATATCCGACGCCGACATCTATCACGAGACGACCGACCCGGTTGCCGCGCGTGTAGTTCGTCACCACCCCCGAAATGAGATCCGAGTTCGGGATCACCACGTCGGTCTTGTCGAAGGTCTCGATGGTTGTCGAGCGAACCGAGATGTCCTTTACGATGCCCATCTGACCGCCGGCCTGGATCCAGTCGCCCTGCGACACAGGCCGTTCGATCAGCAGGATGATCCCCGAGACGAAGTTCGACACGATGTTCTGAAGGCCGAAACCGATGCCGACCGACAGCGCACCGGCCACCACGGCGAGCGAGGACAGGTTGATCCCCGCCGTCGTCACCGCGATGATTGCGGCAAGGAAATAGCCGACATACCCCACGCCCGAGGTGATCGCGTTGCGCCCGCCTATATCCATGCGCGTCTTGGGCAGGACCGAGGTCTTGAGCATCCCCTGCAAGAGCCGCGTGGCGCCAAAGCCGACGGCAAAGACGATGAGGATCATCAGCACGTTTGAGGGCGTGATGCGGCTTTCGCCCAGCTGGATGCCCTGCCCCACCCGCGACCAGATTTCGCCCAGCTCGGTCGTGCGCGCGCCCCAGACGAGCGCGAAGAACGGCAGCGACAGGAAGAACACGATGAGCGTGCCCAAGACCGGGATCAGCGCCTGCTGTGCGTCCTCGAGGCTGGCCTTGGACAGGGTACCGTAGAGATCGACGAAAAGCACATGGATGATGAGCAGCACGCCGACGATCGCGAGCGACAGCGCGGTGCCGTAGACCACGAAATTCGCCAGCGCATTGTAGCCCAGCATGTTCATGACGGGGCCCACGATGGCGACCAGCATGACCGCCTGCCCGCCAAGGCTGAGAAGCCGATCGCGAAAGCTGGGTCCGGTCTCGCTCACCTCGCCGGCCGTGCGGGCATGAGACCGGAAGAGCCGCCCGATGCGCCAGAGCACGAGCGCGGTAAAGATCATCACCGGGAATTGGAGCACGGCGGAAACCGCGTCGGTATAGCCTTCGCCGCTGGTCAGTGACCGGATATAGACGTGGATGCCGTAGGCCAGGCCAAGCAGCAGCGCCTCGATCCGCCCTTCGGTCCGCGCGCCGCGCGACAGGTTCAGAACCTCCCACTGGGCATCGTTGCGGCCAAAGACCCGTGCCCCGATCCAGCCTGCGATCACCACGTCCACGCCGATCGAGACAAAGCCGCTCAGGGCCGCTTGCGACTTGGTGCCAAAGATCGACAGCGTATCGAAAGCGATGAGCACCGAGAGGATGCCGAGGATCGGGATGATCACCTCGCCCAGCGAAACGAGGAAGGACCAGACGCCCTGTTTCGGTCCCGTGCCACGCGTCATGATCCGGTTGCCGAGCGCGATGGGCAGCCGCCGCGCGCCGAAGACCATGATCAGACCGAAGACCAGGAAGAAGATCGTCAGGGGCAGGTTCGCGCGGAACTCGGACATCTGCGCGGCCGAGGTCAGGTTCTGCCGGATCTCGCGCTGCCAGCCCAGGACAGACGCCCGGATCGCCCCCGCCGCTTCGGACCAGTTGCCCGGTGCAAGCGGGCTCGAACCGGGCGACATCAGTTCTTCCGCCTGCCGGGTGCGCAGAAGATCGTCGATCTCCGCGATGATCGTGTCGGCCCGCGCATAGGCAAGATCAGCCGCCAGCGCCGGGCGCTCGAGCTCGGCGAGCCGTGCGTTTAGCTGTTCACGCTCGGCGCTGACCGTGGCGCTTTCGCTCGCGCCGTCCGCCGGCACCGGGCCAAGGGCAGCGATCTGGTTGCGCAGCGTGGCCAGCGGTACCCGGTTTTCGTTCCGGGCCGCGGCGAAACGGTCGCGCCATTCGACGATCTGGGTGCGAAGCTGGCTGAGCGCCTGATCCGACGCCCGCCCTGCCTCGAGCGATTGTTCGGCGCGCAGCGCGACCCGCGCCCATGCCTCATAGTCCGGCGCGCCCGCAGGAAGCGACGTTTCGGCGGCGATCTGTTCGGCAGGCGAAGCGTCGTCCGCCGGGCTCTGGGCCGCATCGTCCACCATGGGGGCGGCGACTTCGCCGCCCGCACCCTGCCCCTCGTCCGCCGCCTCCTGCGCCCGGAGCGGCGCGCAAAGGGCAGCGATCAGCGCGGCAAGCGCCGCGATCCGCGACAGCGCGCGCATTATGCCTCCTCGAACACGCTCGGCACCTCGCGCGGGGCGCGGTCGAGGAAACCGGGCACCGGGAGGCCTTTTTCCCGCAGGAAGTCGGCATTGTAGAGCTTGGCCTGATAGCGCGTGCCGTAATCGCACAGGATCGTCACGATTGTCTTGCCTTGCCCCATCTCGCGCGCCATCTGCACGGCACCCGCCATGTTGATGGCGGAAGACCCGCCGACGCAGAGCCCCTCGTCCTCGAGCAGGTCAAAGGCATAGGGCAGCGCCTCGGCATCGGTCGCACGGTACGCCATGTCGGGCGTGATCCCTTCGAGGTTCGCGGTGATCCGCCCCTGTCCGATGCCCTCGGTGATCGAGGAGCCTTCGGATTTGAACTCGCCGGTCTTGTAGTAGCTGTAGAGCGCCGCGCCCTCGGGATCGACGATGGCGACCTTCACGCCCTTGGGCTGCAGCGCCATGGCCAGACCGCCCAGGGTGCCGCCGGAGCCGACGGCGCAGACCACGCCGTCGACCTTGCCGCTCGTCTGGTCCCAGATCTCGGGCCCCGTGGTTTCGATATGCGCCTGACGGTTCGCGGTGTTGTCAAACTGGTTGGCCCAGATCGCGCCGTTGGGATCGGTCTTGGCCATCGCTTCGGCCAGACGCCCGGAATAACGCACATAGTTGTTGGGGTTCTTGTAGGGCACCGCTGGCACCTCGACCAGTTCCGCGCCTGCGATGCGGATCATATCCTTCTTTTCTTGGCTCTGCGTCTCGGGGATCACGATGATCGAGCGAAAGCCCATGGCGGCCGCGACCAGCCCGATTCCGATGCCGGTGTTGCCCGCCGTGCCCTCGACAATCGTGCCGCCGGGCTTGAGGTCACCGCGTGCGATGGCGTCGCGGATGATGAAGAGCGCGGCACGGTCCTTGACCGACTGGCCCGGGTTCATGAACTCACATTTTCCAAGGATTTCGCACCCGGTCTCATCCGAGATCTTGTTCAGCCGCACGAGGGGCGTGTTGCCGATGAGGTGGATGAGGTCTGCGCGCGTGTCCATCTGAGGCCGTCCGTTATCGTTAGTTTGCCCAATTGGTAATGGCGAGCGCCGCCTAACTCAAGCCGACCCACGCAGACGTGCGCGATTCAGCGCAAGCCAGTAGGCCGACACGACCAGCGGCCCGGTCCCTGCCTCGCCCGTGCGCACAAGCTCCATGAGATGATCGAAGGGGATGACATGCGAGCGGATGTTTTCGTCCTCGGTGGCGAGCCCCGCGACCTCGCCGCCGCGCCCCTTTAGCCGCGCCTCGCCGACATAGGCGTAGATGTATTCGGTCACGGCCCCCGGTGATGGGTAATGCGCGTTGACGAAATGCAGCTTGCCCAGGGTCAGCCGCGCCTCCTCCAGCGCCTCGCGCCGCGCTGTCGTCTCGGGTGCCTCGCCCGGATCCACGCGGCCCGCGATGGGCTCGAGCATCCAGGGGCGCGGGTCGCCCCTCAGGAGCGGTCCCATGCGGAATTGTTCGACAACAAGCACGAGGTCATGCTCGGGATCATAGGGCAGCACGGTGACCGCATCCCCCATGACGAACCCGGCACGGTTGACCGAGGGGCTCATCGAACCGTCGAAGCGGCGGAATTTCAGGTCCGCCTCGGCAGCGACGAAGTAGTTCGAATAGGGCCTGCGGAAATCATCGATCTCCACATCACCCGCACAGGACATGTCGGTGCGCAGGGTGGCAGGCATCGGCTCTTCCGCGCGCAGCCGGGCCGAGGCCCGCAGGCGGATCATCGGCATCCGCCGGGCCAGTTCCTCGGGGCTGATGGTGCCGAAGTAGCTCATCGCCTCTTCAGCCGCCGCCATCCAGAGGGGTGCGTAGGTTTCGGCCCAGTCGGCCAATTGCCAGCGGCTCCCGGGTCGGGCCCCGGCGGGCGCGTCGTAGCGCAGAGCCGTGACCAGTTCGCCGTCCACCTCGACCATCGCAGGAACGAGGTCGTAATCGAACCCGCCCTCGAAGAAATCGAACCGCGCGCGCTGCTCGCGGGTCATGCCGTTGACGACCACGCCGCTCGCCGCATCCCCCGGCGCGGGCACCAGCATCGGATGATCCGCACGCCCGGCCCAATGGACGGCGTGTTCGCGCAGTTTCGCGGGCTTCACCTCGACCCGGGTTTCCCCGCCCATGACAAGGTCGCGCAGCGGCGTGTGGCAAAGCGTGCCGAAGAGGAATAGATTGGCCTCGCTCACCGGAACCGCCTCGCCACGAAGCGCGTAACAAAGCCGATAGCGATTCCACCGATGGCCGCCACCGCGATCACGTCAGGCTTGGCCACTGTCATCGCGTAGTCGAGCGCGTTCTCAAAGACGCCCGCTACCGCGTCCATCGGCGTGTCGTAGCGCATCTTGAACGACAGGATGACCATCTGCCGGATTGAGAAGGTAAAGATCGCCAGCACCGCCTGAACGATGGCCGAGGACAGCCCGATGGCAAAGGCGCTGCCGATCCCCCGGTCGAGCTTGGGCGCGGTAAACACCCAGCCGGTGACCAGCCCCCAGCCGGCAGAAACGATCTCGATCATCCCCAGCGGCGTGCCCTCATCGAAATAAGGCTTGGCGAGCGTAGCCACGACCCAGCCCAGTGCCGCCAGCAGAACCGCCGCCACGAGGCGCGCGAAAGTGGGCATTCTAGGAACTCCTGCGAGAACGGTCAGGCAGGCTTTCCGATTGTCACCTGCACCACGTCGCAATTTTCCGCACGGAAGGCCGCAGCGCAACCCGCAAGATAGAAATTCCACATCCGGCGGAAACGGTCGTCGAAGCCGAGCTTCGTCACCTCGTCCCAGCGGTCGTTGAAGGTCTCCATCCAGCGGCGCAGCGTGTCGGAATAGCTCTGACCAAAGGCGATCTGGTTGCGCAGCGCGAGCCCTGCTTTCTCGATCTCGCCCTTGAGCGCGGTTTTCGACGGCAACATTCCGCCCGGAAAGATGTATTTCTGAATGAAATCAACGCTCCTACGGTATTTCTCAAAGCGCCGTTCCGTGAGCGTGATGATCTGGAGCGTGGCCTTGGCCCCCGGCTTAAGGTTCTTTTTTACGGTCTCGAAATAGACCGGCCAGTATTTCTCGCCCACCGCCTCGAACATCTCGATGCTGGCGATGCCGTCATACTGCCCCGCCTCGTCGCGGTAGTCCTGAAGCTTGATCGTCACCTTGTCGGAAAGCCCGGCCTTTTCAATGCGCTCCACGGCGTAGTCGAACTGTTCCTTCGAGATCGTCAGACAAGTCACCGACAATCCACGCTCCTTGGCGGCATACTCCGCGAACCCGCCCCAGCCGCAGCCGATTTCCAGCACGTGATCGCCGGGTTTGGCGCCCATCTCGTCCACCATGGAGGCGTATTTCTGTTCCTGCGCCTTCTCGAGGCTCTCCTGCCCGGTTTTGAAAAGGGCCGAGGAATAGGTCATCGTGTCGTCGAGCCAGAGCGCGTAGAAATCGTTGCCAAGGTCGTAATGCGCCGCGATGTTCTTTTTCGCCTGTTTCTTGGTGTTGGACTGAAGCCAGTGGCGCAGGCGCTCGGCAAGTTGCACGAGTTTCGCACCTCGGAAACCGCCATAAAGCTCGTCGTTCTCGGTCTGGATGAAATCAAGGAACGCCTGCAGGTCCGGCGTGGACCAGCCGCCTTCGATATAGCTGTCGCAAAACCCCAGGTCGCCCTCGCGCACGAGGCGGGCAAAGACATCGTCGGAGTGGACATGAACCTCGGCGACATAACCCGCATCGGGACCCTCGGCGCGGAACACGCGTCCGTCTGGCAGGACGAAATCCAGCCGCCCCTGCTTGATTTTCGAGGCAAGCGCATAGACCTGCGGAAAGTATCGCGGCAGGCCCTGCTGGCCTTTCGTCGTCGTGTGGATCATCTGCTTCACCCCTGTCTTCTTGTTATGGTGAACGGAAATTGTTGCGCTTGCCAAGGATTTCTTAATCTTCCCCGGCCTTTGGCCGTTTCTGGTAAGCCTCGAGCGCCCGATCCCGCCCTTCTTTTAGACCTACGATTGGCGCATCTGGATAGTTTCCCCGCATATCCATTTTCCATCCGCGCGGAATCGCCGCGAAATAATCGCGTGCCGTTTCGGGCGGGTCGTCCTGTCCCTCGGCGATCCAGCGGTCGCGGTAGGTGCCGTCGGGGTCGAATTTCTCGGCCTGCGTTTCGGGATTGAACACCCGGAAATAGGGTGCGGCGTCTGGCCCGGAACCCGCCACCCATTGCCATCCCATCGCGTTCGATGCCGGGTCCCAGTCGGTCAGGCAATCCTCGAACCACGCCTGTCCGACGCGCCAGTGGACCATGCAGTGCTTGGTCAGGTAACTCGCCACGATCATACGCGCCCGGTTGTGCATCCGCCCGGTCACATACATCTCGCGCAACGCCGCATCGACAAAAGGCACCCCGGTGCGCGCCTGTTTCCAAGCCTTGACCTCCGCCAGACGCTCGTCATCCTTCCAAGGAAAATCGTTCCATTCCTCGCGCCAGTTGCGGTCCACGATACGCGGGAAGTGGTACATGAGGTGATAGGCGAACTCGCGCCAGACGACCTCTTTCACGAAATGCTCAGCCCCTGCCTTGCCCGCCTCCATCGCGCGCCGCCCCGCGGCCCAGAGCGACCGCGGAGAAATCTCGCCATAGGTCAGGTATTCGGACATGCCGGAGGTGCCATCCTCGGCCACCCTGTCACGAGCCTGTTTGTAATCCGCCACCTTGTCCCGGACAAAGACGCCCAGCCGCGTCTGCGCCGCCGCTTCGCCGGGGTCCGAATGTTTGGCCAGCACCTCCGCTCCCCGATTCATAGCCGCGCCCAGACGCCAGTCGTCCAAGTCGTCGCTGTCAGGCCACTGGGACGGCGCGGCCAAGTTCGGCGCGGATACCGTTGCGCCCGGATCGCGGTCCGCCACCGCACGCCAGTAGGGCGAATAGACCTTGTAGGGATCGCCCGCCTGCGTCTCGACCGTCCAGGGTTCGAAGATCAGATGCCCGGTATGGCTTTCGACCGTGACGCCCTCGTCCTTCAGCGCCGACTTCACGTCGGTGTCCCGCTCGATCGCCTCGGGGTCGTAGAGCCGTGACCAATGCACCTCGCGCGCGCCGGTTTCGGCAATGACCTCACGCAGCACGTCGAGTGCATTGCCGCGCCTCAGGATCAGGCGCGACCCTTCGCCCGCCAGCCGATCGCCAAAGACCCGCAGGCCCTCACCCAGCCGCCATTGCGCGGCAGCGCCCAGCCGGTCGACGCTCGCATCCCGGATGAAGAGAGGTATGACCGGGCCAGACGCGGCGGCAGCGACGAGGGCGGGATGATCGGTGAGCCGCAGGTCGCGGCGCAGCCAGAGGATGACTGGTGGCTTCATGATCGGACTACGTCCGAAACCGCCAGCCGGTTCAATGCGCCTCAACAAAAACAAACGAAAACCCCGGCGAGTTTTCTCGCCGGGGTCAGTGGGTTAGACAGTTGGCTGGCTTATTCCGCCGTCACGCCCGCGGCGATCTTGGCCGACCGGCGCTCGGACGCCAGCCCCTTCCAGATCGCGTAGCACATGATGAGCAGAACGATCGTAAAGGGCAGACCCGTCGAGATGACCATGGACTGTAGCGAGGCAAGCCCCCCCGCCGACAGAAGCAGAACGATGGCCACGGCCCCCTCGAAGACGGCCCAGAACACCCGCTGCGGCACGGGCGCATCGACCTTGCCGCCCGCCGTGATCGTGTCGATCACCAGCGAACCGGAGTCCGACGAGGTCACGAAGAACACGATCACGAGGATGATCCCGATGATCGAAGTCAGCCCCGCAAGCGGCAGCGCATCGAGCATCTTGAAGAGCTGGAGCGCAAGCTCCGCATCCTGGGCGGCGGTGTAGCCGTCCTGAATGACCTGCTGGATCGCGGTGCCGCCGAAAACGGTCATCCAAAGCACGCAGACCAGCGACGGGACCAGCAGAACGGCGATGACGAATTCGCGCACCGTGCGACCCCGCGAAACGCGGGCGATGAACATGCCCACGAAGGGCGACCAGGAAATCCACCAGGCCCAGTAGAACGAGGTCCAGCCCTGAACGAAGTTCACGTCCTCACGCCCGACCGGATTGGACAGCGCCGGAAGGTATTGCAGGTAGGCCCAGAGGTAGTCGAAGAACCCGGTCGCAACCGCCACGAAACTGCCCACGAACAGCGTGAAGAGCAAAAGCAATGCCGCGAGGCCCATGTTGATCTCGGACAGGAGCTTCACGCCACCGTCCAGACCGCGCAGCACCGACACCAGCGCGACGGCGGTGATGCAGGAAATCAGGATGACCTCGACCGTGTTGTTGATCGGTATCCCGAACAGTTCGTGCAGACCGGCGTTCGCCTGCGCCGCGCCGAAGCCCAGCGAGGTAGCGAGGCCGAAGAGCGTCGCAAAGACCGCGAGGATGTCGATGACATGTCCCCACCAGCCCCAGACCCGTTCGCCAAGGATCGGGTAGAAGGCCGACCGGATGGTCAGCGGCAGGCCCTTGTTGTAGCTGAAAAGCGCCAGTGCCAGCGCCACGACCGCGTAGATCGCCCAGGGGTGCAGGCCCCAGTGAAAGATCGTCGCGGCCATGCCCAGGCGGACGGCCTCGGCCTCGTCGCCCGCGGCACCGCCCAATGGTGCCCAGTCGGTGCGCACGCCGCCTTCCGATGCCGTGCCGCCAAGCGCGGTCGAGAAATGGGTCAGCGGTTCGGACACGCCGTAGAACATGAGACCGATGCCCATGCCCGCGGCAAAGAGCATCGCGAACCAGCCAACATAGCCGTAGTCCGGTCGCGCCTCCACGCCGCCCAGCCGGACCTTGCCCATAGGTGTCACGATGAGGAGGATGCAGAACAGGACGAACAGGTTCGCCGCCCCGAGGAAGAACCAGTCGAAACTCTGGGTCACGAAGCTAAACATCGCCGTGAACGCCGTTCCGGCCTGTTCGGGCAGTGCCAGCGTGTAGAACACGAAGAGCACGATCGCGAGACCCGAGATGGCAAAAACCGGGTTGTGGATGTCGAGGCCGAAGGGCCCGATGGAAGTGTTGATGTTGTCCTGGCCGATTTCGTAATCGGTTTCGATCACGTCGGCATGCCCGTCCGGCGCAGGAATACCCTGCGTTTCCGTGTCGCTCATCGCGCACGCTCCCCTTATCGTTGCTATTGTCAGGGCACCGCGCGGATCCCTGTCACGCGGCTCCTGCGACAAAGGGTAGCGGAAAATCGCCAGTCTTGAAACGAGAAAGTCCGTTCGCGACCATGGGCGTCGCAAACGGACCTCAAAGCGTCGTCAGGCAGGGCTTCAGGCGTTCACATCGACCACGACGCGACCCTTGACCTGACCTTTCAGGATGTCGGCGCCAAACCGCGGAAGGTCCGCGAGCGTCGCGGGCTGCACCATCGATTCGAGCTTGTCCATCGGCAGATCGGTCGCGATCCGCTCCCAGGCGCGCAGGCGGCCCTCGTAAGGTTTCATCACGCTGTCGATGCCCAGCAGGTTCACCGCGCGAAGCAGAAAGGGAACCACGGTCGCCGGAAGCGCAGCACCACCGGCCAGACCCACCGCCGCGACCGAGGCGCCGTATTTCATCTGACCCAGCACGCGGGCGAGCATATCGCCCCCCACCGCATCGACGCAGCCTGCCCAGGTTTCGCTCTCGAGCGGGCGCTTGACCGTCTCGTTCAGCTCCTCGCGCGCAACGATCCGCGTCGCGCCAAGGTCGCGCAGGTAGTCCGCCGTTTCGGGCCGACCGGTCACGCCCGCGACATCGTAGCCGAGGTTCGCCAGGATCGCGGTCGCCACGCTCCCCACGCCGCCGGCGGCCCCCGTGACCAGAACCTCGCCCTGCTCCGGGGCAAGCCCGTGATCCTCGAGCGCCATGACCGCAAGCATCGCGGTAAAGCCCGCCGTACCCACCGCCATCGCCTGTTTCGTGGTCAGGGCATCGGGCAGCGGCACCAGCCAGTCCGCCTTGACCCGCGCCTTCTGGGCATAGCCGCCCCAATGCACTTCGCCAACGCGCCAGCCGGTCAGCACCACCTTGTCGCCCGGCTTGTAGCGCGCATCGTCCGAGGCCTCGACCGTGCCCGAAAAGTCGATCCCCGGCACATGCGGATATTTGCGCACGAGCCCGCCGCCTTTGGCCGACAAACACAGGCCGTCCTTGTAGTTCACCGTGGAATACTCGACCGCGACCGTCACATCGCCCTCGGGCAGCGCGCTGTCGTCGATTTCCCGGATTTCGGCCGTCGCCAGACCGTCATCGTTCTGGACCATCGTCAGGGCGTTGAACATCGGTGCCTCCCTTGTTGCAAACGCGATTCCCAAATGTCATACATTTGGAAACCACGAATGAGAAGCCCATCGGACAGAGTGTGACGTGATGTCGAGCAGCCCATCAGGCCCCCTCAGGACCGACCTTGAAGGCACCCGTGACCTCTCTGCCCAGATCGCCGATGCGATCCGCGCGGCGATCGTCGCGGGCACCCTGCGCGTGGATGAGCGGCTCCCGTCCGAAGCGGAATTGTCCGACAGTTTCGGCGTGTCCCGCCCCACCGTGCGCGAGGCGCTGAAACGGCTCGCGGCGCAGAACCTGATCCGCACCCAGCGCGGCGCGACCGGCGGGGCCTTTGTCAATCGCATGACTTACGAAGCGGCGCGCGAGGGATTGGTGACGACGTCGACCCTGCTTCTGTCCATGAATGACGTGGACTTCGACACGGCGGTCGAGGCGCGCTTCGCGCTCGAGGCCGCCTGTGTGCCGCTCGCCTGCGCCCGCCGGAGAGACGACAACCTCGCCCGGATGCGCGACGAGATCACGCGCCAGCAGGACGAAAGCCTCTCGGACGAAGCCTTTTGCGCCTCGGACGTGGCCTTTCACCGCGCGCTCGTCGATGCCACGGGCAACCCGGTGCTCGCCTACCAGCTCGCGGGCGCGGTCGAGGCGATGCAGCCGCTCATGAACATGGTGACCTTCACCGCACGCTCCCGCGCCCGGATCAGCCGCAAGCACCAGCGCATCCACCTTGGCCTCACCAACCGCGACGTGCCCGAGGTGCTGGCCAATCTGGCCGAGATCGAAAACTACACGCGCAGGATCGCCGCGGAACTGCGTGAGGCGCGGGCGGACTGAAGACGCTTTCGCAAGACCCCTTTTCAAGCGCGAGCGCCCTGCCTATATCTGTCTCGTCCCTTCGGGGACTATGGACATAAACGCGCTCGTAATACGCGGATCGGACCCGGGGGCGGTACCCGGCGGCTCCACCAAAATCCCTTCGTTGGGGGGTTCTGGGGCCGAAACAGGATCGACGAACGTCTAAAGGGGTTAGCTTTGTCCCGGTGAGATACCACCGTTATCGGTTCACAATGCATAATTGCCAACGACAATCGTGCTCCGGTCGCTCTCGCTGCGTAAGCGGTGAGAAAAACCGAAAATTAAGCCCTTGCGCCTAGCAGCGTAAGGCGGGGTTCGCAGGTACCTGGCAACAGAAACCTGCACCTAATCCCCCCATTCCAGACCGTAGGGTGCGCATCCATGCGCACCGCCCTTGCAGCTTTCTGCCAAACAGAGCGGGGTCCCGGACCTGATCTGGTGCTCCATGTGTCCCAGCATGACCCGTCTTGCCCCCGTCACAAACCCCTGCAATCTGGGGCCATGACTCCGCTATCAGACCTCTTTCGCGCCTTTTCCAAGATCGGCCTTCTGTCTTTCGGCGGGCCCGTCGCTCAGATCGGTGTGATGCACCGCGAACTCGTCGAGCATCGAGGCTGGCTGACCGACGACCAGTTCTCGCGCGGCCTGTCCTTCTCGATGCTCCTGCCCGGTCCCGAGGCGATGCAGCTCTGCACCTACGCGGGTTGGCGGTTGCGCGGCACGCTTGGCGGGCTTGTCGCGGGTGCGCTCTTCGTGTTGCCCGGTGCAGCCTTTATGGCAGCCATCACGCTTGCTTATCTGCGCTGGGGCAACCTTCCGGGCGTCGCGCCCGCCTTTCTCGGCATCAAGGCCGCCGTTCTCATCGTCGTGGCACAGGCGCTCGTCCGGCTCGGTCTAAGGACCCTGACCACACTGCCCTCCCTCTTGCTGGCGTCTGCGGCCTTCGCGCTCCTTCTCCTCGGCCTGCCCTTTCCCTTCGTCGTGCTCGGCGCGGCGCTCTACGGCGGGCTGCGGGCGACCGGCACGGCTCCGCTCGCGTTCCCTCTCAGGCGTTCGGCGCGGACCGCCACCCTTTGGCTCGCGCTCTGGCTTTCCCCTGTTGCCCTGCTCTATGCGACGCAGACGCAGACGCAGACGCAGACGCAGCCCATGGCAGATCTCATCGGTTTCTTCACCCGACTTGCTGCTTTTTCCTTTGGCGGAGCCTATGCCGCGCTCGCCTGGATGAGCCAAGCGATGGTCGAAAGCCATGGCTGGCTCACCCCCGCCCAGATGGTGGACGGACTGGGACTGGCCGAGACGACGCCCGGCCCCCTGATCCTCGTCACGCAATTCGCCGCCATGGTCGCGGTCGCGGACCACGGCACCGCGACCGTGCTGGCAGCGGGCACGCTCACGCTCTGGGCGATCTTCGCTCCCTGCTTCGGCCTCGTCTTTGCGCTGGCCCCCGCGCTCGACGCGCTCACCCGCCACCCGCGGCTGTCGGCCGCGCTCAAGGCCGTCTCAGCCGCCGTGACCGGGGTCATCGCGGCGCTCGCGCTCTACTTTGCGGGGCACACGCTTTTTCCCGGCGGGATCAGCCTGCCGGGACTGTCGCTGCCCGCCCTTGGCCTCACCGTGCTCGCCGCCTTGTTCCTTCTGCCCCTGCGCTTGCCGCTTCCCGTGGCGCTCGTGCTTCTGGCGGGGGCTGGCTGGTGGATTGGTAACCTTTCCTAAATCCCCCCTGGGCCACTTTTCATCGCCCCCGAATCCCGTATGGTGAGGGGAAAGAACGCCTGAGGAACCAGATGTCGCGGTCCATTGATTACGGAAACCTGATGCATGCCGCCATGCGTGGCCTGATCCGTCAGGTTCTGACCGAAGTGGCCGAGGGCGGATTGCCCGGTGCGCATCATTTCTTCATCACCTTCGACACGATGCACCCGGACGTGGAACTGGCCGACTGGCTGTCGGACCGCTTTCCCGAAGACATGACCATCGTCATGCAGCATTGGTTCGACGATCTGCAGGTGGGCGAGGACGGCTTTGCGGTGACGCTCAACTTCGGGGACAATCCCGAACGCATGTTCATCCCCTTCGACGCGATCCGCACCTTCGTCGATCCTTCGGTCGAATTCGGCCTGCGGTTCGAAACCCAGGGCGAGGACGACGAGGAAGAAGACGAAGTCGAGACCCTGTCGGACAAGCGCCCTGCCGACAAGCGCCCCGCGCCCAAGCCGGTCAGGGACGACGCGCCCAAGAAGGACGCCGAGGTCGTGAGCCTCGACAGCTTCCGCAAGCCCTAGGCGTCACCGAAACTTCACGCCCCCGTCACACCGCCGATACGCACAGGGTGTTCCTGCTGGTCAAACCGCCAGAGGAGCGCACCCCATGTCCACCGCCCGCCTGTTCCTGAAGGAAACCCTGCGCCGCCCCGGCGAGGTCGTCGCCATCGCGCCCTCGTCGCAGGCCGTGGCCAAGAAGATGACGCGGGGCCTCGAACAGGTCGACGGACCCATCGTCGAAATCGGGCCGGGCACCGGCAGCTTCACTCGGGTCATTCTCGCTCGCGGCGTCGCCCCATCGCGTCTGACGCTTCTCGAAACGAACGAGGCCTTCTGCGCGATGCTGCGCGAGCGATTCCCCGGCGTGCGCGTTCTCAATCGTCCGGCGCAGGACATCCGCAAGATCGGCCTCACCGACGTGGGCGCGGTCATCTCGGGCGTGCCCGTTCTCGCCCGCCCGCAGATCCAGCGCGAGGTGGTGGGGCGCGCCATGGACATCATGGCCCCCGGCGGCTGGTTTTCGCAGATCACCTATTCGCCCCGCGCCCCGATTTCGACGGCGATGCAGGCCGAACTGGGTGTTACCGCTACCTACCGGGGCATGGTCTGGGCAAACCTCCCGCCCGCCCATGTCTTTGCATTCCATCGTATACAGCATTGACGTTGAACCTTGGAAAACAGGTGCTATGAAGGCCGCAGATTCTGATCCGGAGGCCTCATTATGACCGCGACACGCACCGAAACCGACAGCTTCGGCCCGCTCGAAGTGCCCAGCGACAAATACTGGGGCGCGCAGACCCAGCGTTCGCTCCTGAACTTCCCCATCGGCTGGGAAAAGCAGCCCGTCGCCGTGGTGCGCGCGCTTGGCGTGATCAAGAAGGCCTGCGCGCAGGCGAACAAGGCCTCGGGCGACATGGACGCGACCATCGCCGACGCGATCATCGAGGCGGCTGGCGAGGTGATCGAGGGCAAGTTCGACGACAACTTCCCTCTGGTCGTCTGGCAGACCGGATCGGGCACACAGTCGAACATGAACGCCAACGAAGTCATCTCGAACCGCGCGATCGAGATCCTCGGTGGCGAGATCGGCTCGAAAAAGCCCGTCCACCCGAACGATCACTGCAACATGGGCCAGTCGTCCAACGACACATTCCCCACCGCCATGCACATCGCCGCCGCGATGACCGCGCGCGACGTACTGCTGCCGGGGCTTGAAAAACTCCACAAGGGACTGGTCGCCAAGTCCGAGCAGTTCAAGGACATCATCAAGATCGGGCGCACCCACACGCAGGACGCGACACCCCTGACCCTTGGGCAGGAGTTCTCGGGCTACGCCAAGATGATCGAGAACGGCATCGCCCGGATCAAGCTCGCGCTGCCGGGGATCTATGAGCTTGCGCAGGGCGGCACCGCCGTCGGCACCGGGCTCAACACCCGTCCCGGTTGGGGCGAGGATGTCGCGGCCAACATGGCCGAGATCACCGGCCTGCCCTTCGTCACCGCCCCGAACAAGTTCGAAGCGCTCTCGGCCCATGACGCCATGGTCTTCATGTCCGGCGCCATCGCGACCACCGCAGGTGCCGCCTACAAGATCGCCAACGACATCCGCTTCCTGGGCTCCGGCCCGCGCTCGGGTCTGGGCGAGCTGATCCTGCCGGAAAACGAACCGGGCTCGTCGATCATGCCCGGCAAGGTGAACCCGACGCAGGCCGAGGCGCTGACGCAGGTCGCCGCCCACATCATGGGCAACGACGCCGCGATCAAGTTCGCAGGCTCGCAGGGCCACTTCGAGCTTAACGTCTACAACCCGATGATGGCCTACAACCTGCTCCAGTCGATGCAGCTTCTGGGTGACGCCGCCGACAGCTTTACCGAGCGGATGCTGAACGGGATCGAGGCCAACGAAGCGCGTATCGAGAAGCTGATGAAGGAGAGCCTGATGCTGGTCACGGCCCTCGCCCCCACCATCGGCTACGACAACGCCACCAAGGTCGCCAAGACCGCGCACAAGAACGGAACGACCCTGAAGGAAGAGGCGATCGGGCTGGGGTTTGTCGACGAAGAGACGTTCGACCGCGTCGTTCGGCCCGAGGACATGATCGGGCCGAAGTAAGGCCAGAGACATCCCGAACGGCGCGCCCCACCCGGCGCGCCGTTTTCGTTTGGGCGGACTGGCCCGTCCCCGCGCAGCCTGCTAACCCGGTGTCAACGACCCGGAGTCCCCTTTGCTCTTCACCACCATCTGGCCCCTCTTCGCCCTCATCGTCCTTGGCTACGCCCTCGCCCGTGCCGGGTTTCCGAGCCGGGAGTTCTGGGCTTCGGCCGAGCGGCTCAATTACTACACGCTGTTCCCGGCGCTGCTCATCGTCTCGCTCGTGCGGGCGCCGATGGGCGATCCCGCGATCCTGCGGTTGGGCGGGGCCGCAGTCGTCACGATCCTGATCGCGAGCGTCGTCATGGTGGCCGCACGCCGCCTGAAACCCACGCCGCCCAGCCGCTTCGGCCCTGCGCTCCAGGGCGTGATCCGCTTCAACACCTACCTGGGCCTCGCCGTGACCGGGAGCCTTCTGGGCACCGAGGGGTTGACCCGCGCCGCCGTCTACCTCGCCGTTGCCGTGCCGCTGGTGAATGTCCTGTCGATTCTCGCGCTCACCGACGGCGGCACGCTGCGCCGCCCGGGCACGCTCGCGAAGATGCTTCTTACGAACCCGCTCATCCTTGGCTGCCTGATCGGCGCGGCGCTCGCGGTCTCCGGCATCGGCCTGCCCTTCGGCAGCGACGGATTTCTCGACCTCCTCGCCCGCGCGAGCCTGCCCCTGGGCCTTCTCTGCGTGGGCGCGGCACTGCAACCGGCGACGCTCACGCGTGACATCCCCGCGCTCGCGGGCAACACCGTGCTGCGCCTCGCCGCCATGCCGGCGCTCGCCACTGCGGTCGCCTGGGCCATGGGACTCTCGGGAATCGAGGCGCAGGTCCTCGTCCTCTTCTCGGCCATCCCCACGGCGACATCGGCCTATGTTCTCACCCGCCAGATGGGCGGTGACGGGACGCTCATGGCCGGGATCGTGACCTTGCAGACGCTGGTCTGCGCCCTGTCGATCCCGCTGGTGCTCGCGGTCCTGCTCTAGGACGGACGCAGGCCGCGCCGCACCCGGCGCATACGCCGCGCAAGGAGCACCGCTCCGACACCCAGCACCAGCGCGACCGGCACCGAGATCAACCAGCGATCCCGCGCCAGGTCCCCGAGCAAAGCATGAACCGCCACCCCGACCGCGTGCCCCGCGGTGACGTAGAACGTCGACCAAAGGATGCCCGCACACCCCGCGATGAGCGCGAAGCGCACCGGCGGGAACCCGGATTGACCAAGCGCGACCGGCCCCACGATGCGCATACCGGGCACAAAGCGGAAAGACGCGGCCAGAAGCGTCGGGTTGCGCCCCATCACCCGCAACGCACGGGCAAAAGCGGGGCGCTCGGCGAACCCGCGCATGCGCCGGTGGCTCCGGTAGCGCCGGGCCAGCAGGAAATACCCCATGTCCGAGACAAAGACCGCCGCCGCCACAGTGGCGACGACCTGCCACGGAACGAGAAGGTGACGATGCGCCAGTAGTCCCCCGGCGATGGCGACAGTTTCGCCTTCGAGCAGGCATCCGATGAAGATCGCCGCAAGACCATAGTGAGAAACGAAGCTGTCCACTGGCGCATTCCTTCAGCCGGTCAAGCGGGCGAAGACTAGCAGTTTCCCGGAAGATGAGAAGTGGTCCGCCTCCGGCAGCACCTCGCCGCCCCTGCGACCGACAGCGAAAAATCATTGGCGGAGCGGAACAAATGCGCTACATTGAACCCGCTACGTTACCGACTGCCTACTGTCTCCTTCACCGGCCCAGTCTGCTTAATCGCTCTGACCTGCCGGGCTGCCGCAATCTCGCGGGCAGCATATATAGAAGGAAACACGCGATGGCCAATGGCACCGTGAAGTGGTTCAACGCAACCAAAGGCTTCGGCTTCATTCAACCGGAAGATGGCGGCAAGGACGTGTTCGTTCACATCTCCGCCGTGGAACGCGCTGGTCTGCGCGAGCTGCCCGATGGTCAGAAAGTGACCTACGAGCTGCAAGCTGGCCGTGACGGCCGCGAATCCGCCGGGAACATCGAACTGGCCTGAGCCAGACGCAGCACCGGAATCAGAAACGGCGGGCCTTTCGGTCCGCCGTTTTCCTTTGTGCTTCATGGAATTGCTGGGTCAGAGGTAATCCGACCGCTGCAAGCCGTATTTGGCCATCTTCTCGTTCAGTGTCCGGCGCGGCAGGCAAAGCTCCTCCATCACGCCCACGATGGACCCCTTGTGGCGGCGCATCGTGTTGTCGATGAGCATCCGCTCGAAGGCCTCGACGTACTCCTTGAGCGGCTTGCCCTCGGTGGTCACCACCGGCGAAACGTCGTCATGGTCGTTCATCAGAAGCGACGAAATCGTGCCGGTGCCCCGGCGCGATTGCAGCACCGCACGTTCCGCGATGTTGATGAGCTGGCGAATGTTGCCCGGCCACGGCGCCTGCAGAAGCTGCGCGGCCTCCTGCGCCGACACGCCCGGTGCGGGGCAGCCGTATTCCTCGGCAAAGCCATCTGCAAAGCGAGTGAAGAGCATCAGGATGTCTTCGCCTCGCTGTCGTAGCGGCGGGATCGTGATGGTCATGGTGGCGAGGCGATAGAACAGATCGGGGCGCAGGCAATCCTCGCAGGTCTTGCCCGCCTCCTGCAGGTTGCAGACCGCGACCACCCGGGTCTCGGGCGGCGTGCCCTGATCGTTCATCCATGACAGGAGCTTGGCCTGCAGCACCATGGGCAGCGCCTCGATATCCTCGAGCACGAGCGTTCCGCCGCGCGCCTCTTCCACGTAGGGAATCGCGCCGCCGTCCTCCATCGGACCGAAAAGCCGCTTGCCCAGCTCGTCCTCGTCCTGACCGGCGCAGCGCACCACGACGAACTTGCGGCCGGTCTTGGCCCCCACGGCGTGAAGCGCATGGGCGACAAGCGTCTTGCCCGTCCCCGTCTCGCCTTCGATCAGCACGTGACCTTCGGCCTGCCCGATGTCGAGGATGTCCTCGCGCAGCCGCTCCATGAGCGGGCTGGCCCCCACCAGTTTCTTCATGATGGTGCCGCCGTCACCCAGCTCGCGGCGCAGGATGCGCCCGTCAAGCGTCATGCGGCGGTTCTGGGTGGCTTTTTTCGCCAACTCCGTCATCCGGTCGGGGTTGAACGGTTTCTCGAGGAAATCATAGGCCCCGACCCGCATCGCCTCGACCGCCATGGGCACGTCGCCGTGACCGGTGATCATGATGACCGGGAGCGCAGAATCCACACTCATGAGTTTCTTTAGGAACTGCATCCCGTCCATGCCGGGCATCCGGATGTCCGAGATGACCACGCCGGGATAATCGCTCCCCACGGATTTCAGTGCCTCTTCAGCCGAAGGAAAGGTCTCGGTGTCGAAACCCGAGAGCGCGAGCCATTGGCTGATCGACTGGCGCATATCCTGTTCGTCGTCGACGATCGCTATTTTCATTGCCTGTGCCATGGTTGGTTATGTACCCTCCGCGCCCACATGGGGCCTTCTGCCGGGTCCATCCCACCCGGGTATCGTCTGTTTTTCTTTGTGTCTGCTCATTCCGCAGCCTGAACGTCCGCGTCCGAGCGCTTGTTCCTGTCCTTCAAGATAGGAAGTTCTACCTCGAATACAGCCCCTCCGGCGGTTCCGTTACGCGCCGTGAGCCGTCCGCCGAAGTCGTTCACGATGCCCGACGAGATGGCGAGGCCAAGCCCCACGCCGTCCCCCGGCGCCTTGGTGGTGTAGAAAGGTTCGAATAACTGGTCGAGATCCGCGACCCCCGGACCGTTGTCCCGGACCGAGATCCGGACCTGATCGCCGCCCGTGAGAAGGATGTCCACCTGCGGGTCGTCGATGGTCTTGGTCGCGTCGATGGCATTGCGCATCAGGTTTATCAGCACCTGCTCGAGCCGCACGTTGTCGCCCAGGATCATTACCGGTTCGCGCGGCACGTTGCGCGTGATGCGCACTTGGCGGCGTTTGAGCTGCGGCTCCATCATCGAGAGCGCCGAAGAAATCGACTGGCGCACGTCCATGGGCTGAAAGGCATCGCCGCCCTTGCGGGCATAGCTCTTGAGCTGCTTGGTGATCGCGCCCATGCGTTCGATCAGGTCGTCGATGCGCTGGAAGGACGACAGCGCCTCTTCCGGCCGCTTGCGTTGGAGGAGCAGTTTGGCGCCGGCGAGATAGGTCTTCATCGCGGCGAGCGGCTGATTGAGCTCATGGCTCACCGCCGCCGACATCTCGCCCAGAGCGGCGAGTTTCGATGACTGTTGCAGCGTCTGCTCGGCCACTTGAAGGCTTTCCTCGGCCTTCTTGCGCTCGCTCATCTCACGCTGGAGCGCCTCGTTCAGGCTGCGCAGTTCCTCGCTCTCGAGCTGAAAGAACCGCGAGGCGGAATTGGCCCGACGGCTCATCACGTAGAACCCGAGCGCGAGGAGGATGGCAAAGGCCATGATCTCGAGCGCCAGAACCCCGTTCACCCGCTCGCGCACCGAGGCATAGGTGGTGAAAGACGTCATCCGCCAGCCTTGGAACGGGATGCGCGCGTCCTGCCGCATTACGTCGTCGCCGGTAAAAAACGCCTCCGACGGAAGCGCCGCCCATTCGGCGGTCTTGTTGAGCGCGGTCTCGATGGCCGAGGGCGCGGGCATTACGTTGAGCGCCTCGTTCTCGGGCAGGCCACGCCACTTGGGTTCGGTCGTCAGGATCACGGTGCCGGTGCTGTCGGTGACGAAGACCGCGTCGGAAATTCCGGCCCAGCTTTTTTCGAACTTGGTGAGATCCACCTCGACCACGATCACGCCGATGAGCGCCCCGCCGTTGGTGATCTTGCGCGAATAGGCGAACTGGTAGCCCCCTGCCTCGGTCCGGGCCGTGGTGAACACCGTGTCCGACGCGCGCAGCGCCTCGACGAAATAGGGGGTCTGACGATGGGTCGATCCCAGCCGTTCGCGGTCCGACGCCGCCACCGCGCGCCCGCTCTGGTCAAGGAGCAGGAGCGAGGCCGCCCCGATCTCGTCGCGGTAGGAAATCAGCCGCTGCGAGGAGTTGAGGTAATCCTCCGACGAGAGCGCCGAGATGAAGGCCGGGTCGCGCGACAGCAGAAGAGGCACGACCGAATTTCGCTGAAGCTCCGACAGCAGGTTCCCGGAATAGAGCGCGAGCCGCAGCTCTGCCCGCGTCCGCGTGCTTTCGGTATAGCGTTCGGTGAGCAGCTTGTTCGAGATCCAGACGACCGCGATGGCCGCCGCAAGGGCCGCCACAATGGCAATCCGCCCGATCAGCCCGATCGGTGCCGGTTGCCGCACCTGCGTGCTCTCGGTGTCGTCCCGATCCGTCATGGATAGGTTTTACGCGCCCCGGCGCGCTGGCTCAAGTCAGGCCGTGACGAGGCCTTGAGCGAGCGAGCGGAACATCGCCACCCCGTCGGTGCCACCATGCATCGCGTCCACCGCGCGTTCGGGATGCGGCATCATGCCCAGCACCCGGCGGTTCTCGGACAGAACGCCGGCAATGTCGCCGACCGAGCCGTTGGGGTTCGCCGCATAGGTGAACGCCACCCGGTCCTCGCCACGCAGCTTTGCCAGACCGTCCTCGTCGATGGTGTAATTCCCGTCGTGGTGCGCCACCGGCACGGAAATCACGTCGCCCGCATTGTAGCCCGAGGTGAAATCCGAAGCCGAGGTTTCGACCTTCAGATCCACGGGCCGGCAGATGAACTTCAGGTTCGCGTTGCGCATCAGCGCCCCGGGCAGAAGGCCGGTTTCCGTCAGCACCTGAAAGCCGTTGCAGACCCCCAGCACGTAGCCGCCGCGTTCAGCATGACGCACGAGCGAGGCCGAGATCGGCGATTTCGCCGCGATGGCCCCGCAGCGCAGGTAGTCGCCGAAAGAAAATCCGCCCGGAACGCCCACGATATCCAGCCCCTCGGGTAGCGCCGTGTCCTTGTGCCAGACCATGGTGACATCGGCGCCCGCGCGTTCAAAGGCGACGGCCATGTCGCGGTCGCAGTTGGAACCGGGAAAGACGATGACGGCAGCTTTCATGGGGCACTCCGTTCGGATGAGGGCATGGCGGAAGATGGCCTGCTGATAGTCCGCTGCTTCCGGCGGGTCAAGCAAGCGAAGCAGCGTTCCGCGCGACAACCCGGCCGCCCCGACCTATTGCATAGCAAGGGTATCAGTTATACTGTTCCACCGGTGAACCGAACGGTTAACGATACGCCACTCACCAGATTGATGCCCTACCACCCATGACGACCCCGCCGCTGCCGCCGACCCCGTCTGGGAACGATTCCAGGCTCGACCGCCTCAGATCTCTGTGCATCCTCGATTCCGAACCGGAACCCGGCTTCGACGAAATAACCGATTTTGTCGCACGGATGTGCGAAGTGCCAACGTCCCTTGTGTCGCTCGTGGACAATGACCGCCAGTGGTTCAAGGCTCGCACCGGATTTGACGAACCCGAGACCGACCTGCAACGCTCGGTCTGTGCCTATGTGGTGCTCGAAGGCGACCTGATCGAAATCATGGACCTGACGCAGGACCCGCGCACGAAACACAATCCGCTGGTGGCGAAACAGGACGGCATCCGCTTCTACGCCGGTGCGCCCCTGACGCTCTCGACCGGCGAAGTCATGGGTGCGCTCTGCGCCATCGATGTGGTCCCGCGCCAGCTCACCGCGATGCAGCGCGAGACCCTGCGCGTGATGGCCCGGCAGGTCGTCGCACAGATGGAGCTGAAACACGCCCTCGCGCAGGAAGAAATGCTCAAGCGCGAAGTGGATCACAGGGTCAAGAACTCGCTCCAGTCGATCTCGGCCCTGACCCGCATCCAGGCGCGCAAGACGAAAAGCGACGAGGTCCGCGCGGCGCTGACCCAGGTGCAATCGCGCATCGAGATGGTCGCGGCGCTGCACGAACAGCTCTACAAGACCTCGGCCAGCCGCGAGATGAACCTCGGTGCCTTTGTCGAGAAAGTCGGCAAGATCCTCGAAGGCGCCGGCCCCGGCAATGTCGATATCACCGCGACCTGCGACCGGGTCATGGTGACGCCGGAACAGGCCAGCGCCGTCGGGGTTATCCTGAACGAATTTGCGTCGAACTCGATCAAGCACGCCTTTCCCGAAGGCATCGGTGGCGCGATCCGTTTCGACGGTCAGCTCATGCGCGACGGCGACGACGAGAAGCTGGTGCTGGAAATGAGCGACGACGGCATCGGCATGGGCGCGGTGTCCCATACCACGGGCATCGGGCTTGCGGTGATCGAGGCCTCGGTCGCCCAGCTCGGCGGGTCGTGGGAGCCGCTCCTCGACACGCGCGGCACCGCCGCCCGACTTCACATCCCGCTCACCCGTTAGCCCGCGCGCAGAAACTCCGCGACCAGAGGGTTGAATGTCTCCGGCGCCTCGCGCATCGGCCAATGCCCCGTATCGAGCACCTCGAGCCGCGCTCCCGGGATATGCCCCCGCGCCATGCGCGCCGCCTGCACCGGCACCAGCCCGTCCGCCTGCCCGTGCACCAACAGCGTCGGCGCGCCGATCGTGGCGAGCGCATCCGGCCCAAAGACCGTACGCAACCGGCGTGGCGTCAACTCGCCCCGTTGAAACCCCACGAAGGCGCTCTGATCGGTCAGGCTGTCCAGCGCCGCGCGCACATCCGCGACGACCTCGTCCGTCAGCCGCGCGGGATCGGCAAAGATCGACCGCAGCGACGGTTTCAGAAGCCCGGGATAGCGCGCCAGCATCGCGAACGTGACCTTCGTCAGCAGCAGGTTCACCGCCGCCCAGGAGGTCAGATGCCACTGCGCGCGGGCGGCCAGACCATAGGCCGACACCGGCACCAGCCGTCTGACACGCTCCGGGTGATGCACCGCCATCCACAGGGCCGCACCGCCGCCCATCGACACGCCGACCAAATCCGCCCGCGCGACGTCCAGCCGGTCCATCAGGTCGACCAGCCACCGGCCCAGATCGGGGATCGTGTAGGCGCGCCCGAAGCCGGCGCTGCCGCCATATCCCGGCCAGTTCGTCGCGATCACGTCATGCGATTGCGCGAGCTCCGGTAGAAAATGGCGCCACGACAGCGCCGCGCGGTCGAGCCCGCCCCCATGAAGCAAAAAAGCAGGGACACCGCCCCTGCCTTTCGTCTCGTGGATGACCGCAGGTCCGGTCGCGCTCGCCAGCGTCCGTCCTTCGGGGAACCGTGACACCGCGCCGCCTCCGGCCTTACATGTGGACCTGATAGCTCTCGATCACGGTGTTGGCGAGCAGCTTTTCGCACATGTCCTTGATCGTCGCCTCGTCGGTGCCCTCTGCCACGTCAAGCTCGATCACCTTGCCCTGACGCACGCCCGAGACGCCGTCAAAGCCCAGCGACCCCAGCGCATGGCGCACCGCTTCGCCCTGCGGGTCCAGCACGCCGTTCTTCAGCATCACGTCCACACGCACCTTCATCGACCGCTCCTTAATTGATCAGCTTCGGCTTCGCGCCGGTATGGGTCACATTCGTCGGCATCACGCCCAGACGCTTGGCCACCTCTGTATAGGCATCGGTAAGCGAGCCAAGGTCACGGCGGAACACGTCCTTGTCCAGATGCGCGCCGGTTTCGATATCCCACAGACGGCAGCTGTCCGGGCTGATCTCGTCGGCCACGATGAGCCGCATGTAATCGCCTTCCCAGATGCGCCCGATCTCGATCTTGAAGTCGACGAGCTTGATCCCGACCCCGTGCATCACGCCCGACATGAAGTCATTGACCCGCAGCGCAAGCGCCACGATATCGTCGAGGTCCTGCTGCGAGGCCCAGCCGAAAGCGATGATGTATTCCTCGGGCACCAGCGGGTCGCCGAGCGCGTCGTCCTTGTAGGAAAACTCGATGATGGGACGGGGCAGCGGCGTGCCCTCTTCCAGACCCAGCCGCTTGGCCATGGACCCGGCCGCAAAGTTGCGCACGATGACCTCGAGCGGAATGATCTCGACCTGCCGGATCAGTTGCTCGCGCATGTTGAGGCGCTTGATGAAGTGGGTCGGAACGCCGATGGAGGCGAGGCCGGTCATGAAGAACTCGGACAGGCGGTTGTTCAGAACCCCCTTGCCCTCGATCGTCGCTTTCTTCTCGGCGTTGAAGGCCGTGGCGTCGTCCTTGAAATACTGCACGAGCGTGCCCGGCTCGGGGCCTTCATACAGAATCTTCGCCTTGCCCTCGTAGATCTTCTTGCGACGCGCCATGGGAAAGTCTCCTTGCCGCGCGAACCCTCCGCACGGTTGTCCGCGCCCTCTTAGACCAAGGTGGGCAGAGGGGCAAGCGGGGCAAGGCCGGGAATATCAGCCTCGGCGCCGCTGCCAAGGATACGCGCAGTCCGTGTTGGGGGTTGTCAGGCGGCCGACTGGGTGCCAAAAAGCCCCTGCGCATCGGCGAGCAGCGAGAATTCATCCTCCCGGATACCCATGGCGCACTGCATTTCGACAAGGAAAAGCACGTCGCCAATCTGGAACACGGGGTTGTCCCGAGACATTTCCATGGCGAGCCGCAGCGCAAGGCGCCGCTCCGCCATCGTCATGACGGACACACCGGCGCGCATCACCTTGTCGGCGCCGCGCTCGGCGATCTCGGCCAGAATTTCGTCGGTCAGGTCCTTCATCTCGTCCGCGCCAAAGGCGCGCAAGAGCGGCACGGACAACAGAACTCTGGACAGCACCGCGCCCGTGGCCTGGTCCAGCGCGCCGTCCGGTGCAGCGATGGCAACGGGCATGGTCAGGATTGCCCTCAGGGTTTCGGTGCGGACCATGTTGTTTTCGCCCGGCTTGGCGCCAGCCTGCCCCGCTCCACCCTGCTGAACGTCATTCTGCCCGAAATTGCTAAGAAAACCCATTCGCTCTCACCTCTTCGCCTCTTTACGCTCCATGCCGCGACACAACGATCCAAATGTGGCAAAAGGATGGAAAAAACGGTTAACAAGCCAAATATGGACCCGGCACCCGGCTTTTTTCGGGGGCGAGTGCCTTTCAACGGGTCCGTATTCTGCCGCGCAACCGACCTCTGGGGACTTGCGGCAGCGTCGCCGAGGGGGCATATCGGACCCGACCGCCAACCACCGGCCAAAGGGACGAGACCATGAGCACCTTCAACGACCGCGAGAACGCCTTCGAAAACAAATTCGCCCATGACGCGGACATGCAGTTCAAGGCGGAAGCCCGCTGCAACAAGCTTCTCGCGATCTGGGCCGCCGGGCTTCTGGGCAAGACCGGCGACGATCTCGCCGCCTATATCACCGAGGTGATCAAGTCCGACTTCGAGGAACCCGGCGACGACGACGTGATCCGCAAGGTCGCGGGCGATCTGGGCGACAAGAGTTCTGCCGACGAAGTGCGCGCGCAGCGCGTCGCCTTTCTCGCCGAGGCCAAAGCGCAGCTCATGAGCGAAATCTGACATCGCCATTTGATCAAATGTTTATCGTTTGATCTCAGGGGCGTGCGGGAAACCGCGCGCCCTTTTCCTGTCGGGACCTGGAGAAAATTGAAACCTTAGCGCGGATTTCCGAGTTAGTGCCGGGCAACCATACACAGGTAATGCCATGCACACTAAAGGACGCAAGATATCCATCGCGGGCGCGCAGCTGCACGTCCAGACCTCGGGGAATCCCGAAGGCCGCACCATGCTGTTTCTGCACGGCGGCGGCGGGTCGCTCGCCGACTTCGAACCCCTCATGTCGGATTTCTCGGACTTCAATTGCGTCCATCTCGATTCCCGCTCCCATGGTGCCTCCACGCGCGGCGGCCATGCCCAGAGCTACGCACGCCTCGCCGACGATGTCGAAGCGGTGATCCAGGCGTTGAACCTGCGACGCCCGGCGTTGATCGGTCACTCGGACGGTGGCGTCGCGGCGCTCGAAGTGGCCGCACGACGCCAGACAGACATCGCAGGCATCGTGACCATCGGCGCACACCGCTACGTGCCGACGAGAAAGGTGCGCGACGAGCTCTGCGCCCTGACCCCCACCAGCTGGCGCGCGCAGGCCCCCGAGGGCGTCAGGACCTACGAGGCGCTCAATCCCGAGCCCGACATGGACCGGCTCCTCGAGGAACTTGTCTGCATGTGGTGCGATGAAACGCCCGGCGCCTACCCCGGCGACCGAACCTCGCGGATCAAATGCCCCTCGCTCATCCTTGGCGGCGAACACGACCACCTCGTCAGCGTGGACGAGACGATCGACCTCGCCCGATCGATTCCCGACGCCCATCTGGGCATCATCCCATATTCGACCCACGCGATGCATGACGAACAGCCCGAGCGTATCTCGCCGTTCATCTGCGACTTCATGATGTTTCTCGAGGACGAACCGGCCTTGACCGCCTAGGTCCAAACCCGGTCCGCGGCCCGAATTTCCCCGCCTTCACCCGTTAACCCGGCCTTAGCAGGCGGAACGCTAGGCTGGCACCGGCGACGACGGGTGGCGCGGAAAAGGTTCGGGGAACATGAAGACGAAATACCAGGGTGCGGGCCCTCTACCGGGACTGCTCGCGCGGACGGCTGGCGGGCGACCTGCGGGCAGCGACGCACGCAGGGAAAGCGCGAACGGGCCGGGCATAAGTGCGACCGCGTCGCGGGCCGGTCTCGCCGTCAGTGCCCCGCGGCTCCTCGTTCGCCAACTTCCGGCACTCGGCGTCATTCTCGTCTTTGCGGTCCTCCTGCGCGACCGGGTCGCCGACCTCGATTTCGGCCATATCCGCAGTGCCCTCGTCACCGTTGGCCCCGGACAATGGATCGCGGGCGCTGCCCTGACCGCGATCAGCTTCTGGTCCCTCGGGCGCTACGACGTGGTCGTCCACCGGCTTGTGGGGCGCGACACCGACCCGCGCCGGGCCGCGCGCACCGGCATGACCGCCATCGCAATCGGTCAGACCGTGGGACTTGGGGCAATCACCGGCACCTTCGTGCGCTGGCGGATGCTGCCTGGACTGGGGCTGATCGACGCCACCCGCATTTCGATCATCGTGTCCTTCTCGTTTCTGAGCGCTTGGGTAGTGGTCACCGCCGCCGCCGTGATCATGTTGGGCGCTGCCTTGCCCCATGCCCGGCTTGCCGCCGCGCTTGTGATAGCCGTTGCCTTCATGCTCGTGGTCCTCTCGGTCTGGCGGCCCGGGGCGCTTGCCCGCTTGACTCTGCCGCCGCTCAAGGCAATGGCCCTCATACTCATCTTCACGACCATCGACACCGTCGCGGCCAGCGCCGTGCTCTGGGCCATGCTGCCCGAGGGGCTTTCGATTCCCTTCCCGACCCTGCTGACCGCCTATCTCCTCGCATTGGGCGCGGGGCTGGTCCTGACGACGCCCGGCGGCGTCGGCCCTTTCGAGGTCGCGCTCCTCGCGCTCCTGCCCGATGCGCCTGCCGAACCGCTTCTGGCCGCCGTCCTCGCCTACCGCGCCGTCTACTACGCCGCCCCCGCTGTGATCGGCGCGCTCCTCCTCGCGCGCCCGCCGACGCGCCCGCCCCTGCCCGAGGTTGCGCGCGCCGATTTGAATCGCGTCGATCCGAACCACCTCCCGCTCAAGATCGAGGCGGCGCTCGACACCGCCCCCCGCGCCGAGGCCGCACTTCTGCGCCATGGACGCTTCCATCTCCTGTCGAATCTGCGCAACTGGCCCGCCGCCCTTGTCGCCCGATCCGGCCAAAGCCTCATCCTGCTGGGCGACCCGCTTGCCCGCGACAGCGGCGAGGAGGTGCTTGCAGGCCTGACCGACCGCGCCGCACTCACCCTGGCCGTGCCCGTCGTCTACAAGTGCGGCGCCCGGTTCGCCACACGGGCCCGCCGCGCCGGATGGCAGGTGCTGCCCATCGCGCGCGAGGGCTGGGTTGATCCGCGCGTTTTTTCCGATGCCGGCGCGGACCGACGCAACCTGCGCCGCAAGCTGCGCAAGGCCGAGGGGGCCGGACTGGTCCTTACCACCATTTATCCGGGCGACCCCGCGCCGCTTCCCCTGTCCGACATGGAAGATCTCGCCGACCGCTGGCGCGCCGCACGCGGCGGCGAGCGCGGTTTCTCCATGGGGGTCTGGGACCCGGGAACACTGCGCCACGCGCTGATTATCCTCGCCCATGATGCCCACGGTCGGCTACGCGGCTTCGTGACCTGCCACATGAACCGGCACGAGGCGACGCTCGACCTCATGCGTCAGGACGACGGTGCCCCGGACGGGATGACCTATCGCCTCGTCGATGCAGCGATCCGCGCTGCGGGCGACGCGGGACTCGCGCGCTTTTCGCTCGCTTCCGTCCCCTTCGGCGTGGCACCGGGCGAGCTGTCGCTCTTTCGATACCTGCGCCGACAGCTCGACAACGCGACCGGGGCCGAGGGCCTGCGCCAGTTCAAGACCGCCTTCGGCCCGCGCTGGGAAACGCTTTACCTCGCCGCGCCGAACCGCCTGTCGCTTGTGCTCGGTGCCGTCGACATCGTCCGCGAAATCACTCGTCAGGAAAAACGCCCCACGCCTGGGCACCAGCGACCCTAGGCTGATTGAACCTCAACGCCTTTCGTGGCAAAGGGACCGCGACCGATCCCTTCAGCACTTCCCGGAACCGAGGCCCCCATGTCCCAGAACGCGCTCGCCAAACTCCTTTCCGAGAACGACTGGCTCATGGCCGACGGAGCGACCGGCACCACGCTCTTCAACATGGGCCTCACCTCCGGCGACGCGCCCGAGATGTGGAACGTCGAATACCCCGACCGCATTCGTGCGCTCTACAAGGGTGCGGTCGACGCAGGGTCGGACATCTTTCTCACCAACAGCTTCGGTGGCACCGCCTCGCGGCTAAAGCTGCACGACGCACAGGACCGGGTGGGCGAGCTCAATCGCATCGCCGCCGAACTGGGACGCGAAATCGCCGACAAGGCGGGCCGCACCGTGGTTGTCGCAGGTTCCATGGGCCCGACCGGCGAAATCATGCAGCCCATGGGACCGCTGTCCTATGAGGGCGCGGTCGAGATGTTTCACGAACAGGCCGAGGCGCTCAAGGAAGGCGGCGCCGACGTGCTCTGGGTCGAAACCATTTCCGCGCCCGAGGAATACAAGGCTGCCGCGCGCGCCGCCGAGCTTGCCGACATGCCCTGGTGCGGCACGATGAGCTTCGACACGGCGGGCCGGACCATGATGGGCGTGACGTCGGCGGCCATGGCGAAACTGGTTGAAACGCTGCCCAACCCGCCGCTTGGCTTCGGCGCGAACTGCGGCGTCGGCGCCTCTGACCTCCTGCGCACCGTGCTGGGCTTCACCACGGCGGGGGCCACGATCCCGACCATTGCCAAAGGCAACGCGGGGATCCCGAAATACGTCCACGGCCACATCCACTATGATGGCACGCCCGAGCTCATGGCCGATTACGCCGTCCTCGCCCGCGACTGCGGCGCGACGATCATCGGCGGTTGCTGCGGCACGACGACCGAGCACCTGCGCTCGATGCGCGAGGCACTGGAAACCCGCCCCCGCGGCGACGCGCCCGCCCTCGAAACCATCGAGGCGGCACTTGGCGGCTTTTCCTCGGTCTCGGACGGCACCGACGACAAGGGCCCCGCGCCCCGCGAAAGGCGCGGCCGCCGCCGGAGCTGATCCCCGCGACAGACCGCTACATCGACGCCCCGTCGTAATGATGGGCCGTCAGGGCGCGCGGATCGACCCCGTCGAGGCAATTGGCGTTGACCGCCACCGTCTCGGTCCCGTCCGGCATCATGCCATAAGCGAAGCTCTCGACCCCGCAGGTCGCGCAGAAAAGATGCCGGATCGTCCGGCTCGCAAAGCGAAACTCCGTGACCGCATCCTCGCCCGCGAGCAAGGTGAACGCAGAACGCGGCGCGAAAACCAAAGTGAACCCCAACCGCTCGCAGCGCGAGCAGTTGCACGTCACCGCCCCCGCCAGATCCACCTCGACTTCATAGCTCACCGCGCCACATTGGCAGCCGCCCGTGTAGTGTTCTGTCGCCATGCTCCTGTCCCTCCCTCAAAACAATTCAAGCTGCGCCGACGGCTCGCGCGGCACCCGGAACTTGTCCAGCGCCAAGGCCGGCAGCCGATCCTCGAACCCGAGCCGCGCCTTCGCCACTTCGAAACGTCGCGCGATAAGCTCAGCATAGGCCCCCTCGCCCCGCATCCGCTTGCCGAAGGTCGGGTCATAGTCCTTGCCCCCGTGCATTTCACGCAGATGCCCCATGATCCGTGCCGCCCGTTCCGGGTAATGCTCGCCCAGCCAGTCGCGAAACAGCGCCGACACCTCGAGCGGCAGGCGCAGCATGATCCAGCTCGCGGCCCGCGCCCCCGCCTCGCGCCCGGCGGTCAGGATGTTCTCGAGCTCCGCATCGGTCAGCGCAGGGATCATGGGCGAGGCCATGACCCGCACCGGCACCCCCGCCGCCGACAGCGCGCGGATCGTCTCGAGCCGCCGCGCGGGCGTGGGACAACGCGGCTCCATTCGCCGCGCGAGGTTGCGGTCGAGCGTCGTGACCGACACCCCCACATGCACCAGCCCTTCGGCAGCCATGGGTGCCAGCAGGTCGAGGTCGCGCTCGATGAGCGTGCCTTTGGTCACGATGCCCACCGGATGCCGATGCGCCCAGAGCACTTCAAGCACCTCGCGCATGACCCGCATCTTGCCCTCGATGGGCTGATAGGGGTCGGTGTTCGTCCCGATCGCGATGGTCGCGGGCCGGTAGCTCTTGCGCCCAAGCTCGCGCGCGAGCACCGCACCGATCCCGGGCCGCGCCACCAGCCGCGTCTCGAAATCCAGCCCCGGCGACATGCCGAGCCAGGCATGCGAGGGCCGCGCGAAGCAGTAGACACAGCCGTGCTCGCACCCCCGGTAGGGGTTGATCGAGCGGTCAAAGGACACGTCGGGCGAGGTGTTCTTCGTGATCGCGGACCGTGAAACTTCGAGCCGCACCTCGGTCTTGAACGCCGCTTCGCCCTCGCGCTCCCAGCCGTCGTCGATCTCGACCCTCGACAAACGCTCGAAGCGACCGGTCTCGTTCGACCCGGCCCCGCGTGACCTGCGACGCTCTTTCTCGATGTTGCGCGACTCAATCATGAGAACATTTGTAGAACATTAATCCCGGCGTGGTAAAGGTCGCCCGAGATATCCCGAATGTCGCAATTGGCGGGCATTGCCGCGACAATTGACCCCATGTAAGGACGAGGAATAACAGCGCGACGCCAGAGGATTAGCGACATGGCCGACGAAGACGACATCATCCTGTCCGAACTCGAAGACGACGACCTCGTCGCCCAGATGATGGACGACCTCTACGATGGCCTCGCGGACGAGATCGTCGAGGGCACGAACATCCTTCTGGAACGCGGCTGGGCCCCCTACCGGGTCCTGACCGAGGCGCTGGTCGCCGGCATGACCATCGTCGGCCACGACTTCCGCGACGGGATTCTCTTCGTGCCCGAAGTGCTTCTGGCCGCGAACGCGATGAAATCCGGCATGGCGATCCTGAAGCCGCTGCTCGCGGAAACCGGCGCGCCGACCATCGGCAAGATGGTGATCGGCACGGTCAAGGGCGACATCCACGACATCGGCCAGAACCTTGTCACCATGATGATGGAAGGTGCCGGGTTCGAGGTGAAGAACATCGGGATCAACAACCCGGTCGAAAACTACATCACCGCCTGCGACGAATTCGACGCCGACATCCTCGGCATGTCCGCGCTGCTCACCACGACCATGCCCTACATGAAGATCGTGATCGACCAGCTCGTGGCCGAAGGCCTGCGCGACAAGTATATCGTGCTCGTCGGCGGAGCGCCCCTTAACGAGGAATTCGGCAAGGCGATCGGCGCCGACGCCTACTGCCGCGACGCCGCCGTTGCGGTGGAAACCGCCAAGACCTTCATGGCGCGCAAGCACAACCAGCGCGCCGGGGCCTGACCTCGACCTGAAGACAACGCGCCCCGGGGTTGACCCGGGGCCGTGTCACCCACATCTGCTGCGGATCACGCCCTCACGATCGGCCCCCGCGATGCCCCGCAAAGTCTTCCTCGCAGCCCTCGCCCTCCTCACGGGCGCGCTTGCCGCCTATGTTCTCGTCGAGGCGATCGTCACCGAACACCTGTCGCAACAGGTTGTCTACGCGCTCCTGCCGCTGGTGCTCCTCTGCACACTTGCCGTGAACGCCCTGCGCAAACCGCGCGATTGACCCGCCCGATTGACCTCCGTGGCCACGATCCCCATCTTCGTGAGAGGGAAAGGAGCCTTCATGCCGCTCGACAAATTCGTCCTTATCCTCGTGATCGTCATCGCCGCCGCCGGGGCGACCGTCTGGATCGGCACGCTCGTCGCCGCGTCGACCCAGATGCCCCTCGGCTGGCTCGCGATCGTCCCCGTCGTCCTCGTCGTGACGATCCTCTGGCGCGTCATCGCAGACCGCCTGTCCAACCGCGAAGACGACCACTACGACCGGATAGAGAAATGACCCCCGAGATGATCGTCGTCACCACCGACAGCCTGCCGGGGCGCGAGATCGCGCAGACCCTCGGCCTCGTGCGCGGCTCGACCGTGCGCGCCAAACACATCGGGTCCGACATCGTTGCCAGTCTGCGCAACCTCGTCGGCGGTGAGGTCCGCGAATACGCAGCCCTCCTTGCCGGTGCCCGCGAACAGGCACTCGACCGTATGATCGCCGAGGCGCGAACGATGGGCGCCGATGCCGTCGTCGGCGCGCGGCTCGAGACCTCGACCATCGCGCAGGGCGCGAGCGAGATTCTCGCCTATGGCACTGCCGTCCGGCTCAAGTGACCACGCTCTCCGACACCACCCTGACCACCGAGGGCCTTGCCCCCAGCGGCGCGGGCCGCGTCCTGGTCGTGGCCTGCGGCGCGCTCGCCCGCGAAATCCTCGCGATCCGCGACGCCAATGGCATGGATCACCTCGACCTCACCTGCCTGCCCGCGATCCTGCACAACCGCCCCGACAGAATCGCCCCGGCGCTCGACGCGCTTATCACCGAACAGGCACCGCACTACGACCGCGTGTTCATCGCTTATGCCGATTGCGGTTCGGGCGGCGCGATCGAGGCCGTTGCGCGAAAGCACGACGCGGAAATGATCGCCGGTCCCCACTGCTACAGCTTCTTCGAAGGCAACGACACCTTCGCCGCCCATGGCGAAGTCACCGCTTTCTACCTCACCGATTTCCTCGCCCGCCAGTTCGACGCCTTTGTCACCAAACCCCTGGGCCTCGACCGCCACCCGCAATTGCGCGACGCCTATTTCGGGAACTACGAGAAACTTGTCTACCTCGCCCAGACCGAGGACCCCGCCCTCGACGCCGCCGCCCGCGCCGCCGCCGAAAAACTCGGCCTCGCCTATGAGCGCCGGTTCACGGGCTACGGCGACCTCGCAGCCGCCCTCACCCCGCTCGAGGTCCCCCGCTTCTCTGGTTCATGAATATCCTCGGGGAGGTTTGGAGGGGTCCGAGGACCTCTCAAACGGGGGGTGCGGGGGGCTGGCCCCCGCAACGGTCGGGATGCGGCGCAGCCGGAAGCCGAAACCCCATGGGGAATCGCGCGATCAGGCCGCCTCGACCGCCAGCTTGTTGATCCGCTGGATCATCGCCTTGAGCCCGTTCGAGCGCTGTGACGACAGGTTGTCCTCGAGCGACAGCCGGGCGAGTTCCGCCTTCGCGTCGATCTTCGGCACGTCTGCCACGGGCACCCCATTATAAAGCGCGCCCAAGACCGCGATCAGCCCGCGCACGATCAGAGCATCGGACTCGCCCCGAAACCTGAACACGCCGCCCTCGATCTCGGGAAACAGCCAGACCTGCGAAGCGCAGCCGTCCACCTTGGTCGCGGGCACCTTCAACGCGTCTTCGAGCGGCGGCATCGCACGCCCCATGTCTATGACGAGCGCATAGCGGTCTTCCCAATCGTCCAGAAACTCGAAATCCTCGACAATCGCTTCAAAACTCTCGGTGGCCATCGCGCAAACTCCGTCAGGTCCCTGCTTCGCGCTTTCACCTATGCCCGCGTCCCGGAAAGGTCAAACCGCGAAAGGCGGGCCGTCAAACGCATCTGGCCGCGAGATGCGGGTTTTCAAACGCCCCGCTTTCGGCTAGTCAATTTGACAGGATCAGGGGGACACACATGATTTTCCGTGCCATCGCCACCACCACGCTACTGGTTGCGCTTTCCGGATGCTCCGGCGGCGGCGTTTCGCTGAACCCGCTCGACTGGTTCGGACCGAAATCCGACGTGGAACTCGTGGTCGTGGAACCCGAAGAAGGCTGGGACTACAGCGCCCGCGACTATCGCGGCCCGATCCAGCAGGTCACCCGTCTCGTGGTCGAACGCGCCTCGGGCGGCGTCCTCATCCGGGCCGAAGGCGTTCCGCCGTCGCTGGGCTACTGGGAGGCCGATCTCGACCCCGAGAACGACGAGAACCCCGTGGACGGCGTGATGACCTATACGTTCAACGTGGCCCCGCCGCCGTGGAACGAACCGCAGGGCACGGTCTATTCCCGCACCATCACGGTCGCGCACTACGTGTCGGACCGGACGCTGGGCGACACGCGCACGATCCGCGTGGTGGGCGCAACGAACAGCCTCACCTCGGGCCGCCGCTAGGCACCTCGTCGCCAGGCACCCCCGGCCCAGTCCTCTCAGATCACGATCACCCGCACGCTCGAGCCCTTGACGCCGAGCGCCAGCTCGCCCTTGCAGAGCCTGAGCGCGTCCTTGCCAAAGACCTCGGCCCGCCAGCCCTTGACCGCCGGCACGTCCTTTTTGCCGGCCGCAAGCAGGTCGAGTTCCGCCGCCGAAGCCACAAGCTTCTGCGCAACGCCCGCCTCTTCGCAGCGCGCCTTGAGGAGCACGCGCAGCAGATCGGCCAGCGCCGGGTTCACCTGCAGCTTCTCGCGCCCGTCGCTTTCGACCTCCGGCAGATCGGACGACGGACACTCAAGCCCCGCCGCCACCGCGGCAAGGATCCCGTCCGCGATCTCGCCCTTGCGGGCCTCGCGCAGCAGCAGCCGCGACCGGCCCAGTTCCGCGATGTCCTTGGGTTTGGTCGAGGCCAGCTCCATCAGCGCATCGTCCTTGTAGACCCGGCTTCTGGGAATGTTGCGTGACTGGGCGAACTCCTCGCGAAACGCCGCAAGCTCCCGCACCACGGCCAGGAAACGGCCCGAGTTGGTCCGCGTCTTCACGCGCCGCCAGGCCTCGCGCGGGGAAATGTCGTAGGTCGCCGGATCGGTCAGCACCGACAGCTCTTCCTTGACCCATTTCTCCCGGCCCGACTTGTCGAGTTCCGCCTTCAGGAATTCGTAGATCTCGCGCAGATAGGTCACGTCGCCGATGGCGTATTTCTTCTGCGCATCCGTCAGCGGGCGGCGCGACCAGTCCGTGAAGCGGCTCGACTTGTCGAGCGAGGCCTTGCAGACCTTGCGCACCAGCGTCTCGTAACCGACCTGATCGCCGAAGCCCGCGACCATGGCCGCGACCTGCGTATCGAAAAGCGGCGACGGAAAGACACCGGCATCGACCCAGAAAATCTCGAGATCCTGACGTGCCGCGTGGAACACCTTGACCACGCCCTCGTCGCGGAAAAGCGCGTAGAGCGGTTCGAGCGACAGGCCCTCGACCAACGGATCGACGAGCACCGCGTCTTCCTTGTCGTCGTCGCCCGGCACGGCAAGCTGCACGAGGCAGAGCTTGGAATAATAGGTCCGCTCGCGCAGAAATTCCGTGTCCACGGTCACATAGGGAAATGTGGCTGCCCGTGCGCAGTAGTCGGCAAGCGCCTCGGTCGTCGTAATCGTCTTCATCCGGATGATCTTTATCTCACGTTGCCGTCTCGTTTACGTGGAAACGCAGGGGATTGAAAGAGACGACTACAGGTTGAGCAAGCCGCGCTCGCCCGCCAGAAACCGGTCGAGGACCATGGGATAGAGCCGGTGCTCCATCGGCAGCACCCGCGCGGCGAGGCGCGCCTCATCATCCCCCGGCAGGATCGGCACCCGCGCCTGCCCCAGCACCCGTCCCCCGTCCAGTTCCGCCGTCACCTCGTGCACCGAACAGCCCGCCTCGGCATCGCCCGCCTCGATCGCGCGGGCATGAGTGTGAAGACCCTTGTAATTCGGGAGGAGCGAGGGGTGGATGTTGAGCATCCGGCCCGCGTAGTGATTGATGAAGGTCGGCGTGAGAATACGCATGAAACCGGCCAGACAGATGACGTCCGGTTGCGCCGCGTCGATCACCTCGATCAGCCGCGTCTCGAACGCCGCGCGATCCTTGGCAAAGTCGCGATGATCCACCACAGCGGTCTCGATCCCCAGAGCCTCGGCCTTGGCAAGCCCTCCGGCTCCGGGCACGTTCGACAGCGCCAGCACGGGCCGCGCGACGTCACCGGCCAGCAGATGTCGGGCCAGCGCCACCATGTTGGACCCCGACCCGGAAATCAGGATCGCGATACGCTTCAAAGCAACGACCCGAGATAGGACACGCCCTCGCCCGGCTGCATGCGCCCGATCTGGTAGACCGTCTCGCCCGCCGCCTCGAGTGCGGCCTTGGCCGCCGCTGCCTGCTTGGCATCGACCACGACGACCATACCGATCCCGCAGTTGAAGGTCTTGAGCATCTCGGCCTGCGAAATGGATCCGGTCTCGGCCATCCATTTGAACACGGGCGGCAGGTCCCATGCGTCGAGGTCGACCAGCGCCTGAAGACCCTCGGGGAAAACGCGCGGCAGGTTCTCGGTCAGGCCACCGCCGGTGATATGGGCCAGCGCATGGACACCGCCCGTCTTGAGCGCGCCCAGCACCTGCGTGACGTAAAGCCGCGTCGGCGTGAGCAGCGCTTCGCACAGCGAGCCCTCGCCGAAGGGGCAATCGGCGTCCCAACCGAGCCCCGACACCTCGACGAGCTTGCGCACCAGCGAATAGCCGTTGGAATGAACCCCGTTCGAGGCAAGACCCAGCAGAACGTCGCCCTCTTTCACACCCTTGGGCAGGTCCGTTCCCCGCTCCATCGCGCCCACCGCGAAACCGGCCAGATCGAAGTCGCCATCGTGATACATGCCCGGCATCTCGGCGGTCTCGCCGCCGATCAGCGCGCAACGCGACTGCGCGCAGCCCTCGGCGATCCCCTCGATGATCCGGGCGGCATCGTCCACGGCGAGCTTGCCGGTCGCGAAATAGTCGAGAAAGAACAAGGGCTCCGCGCCCTGGCAGACGAGGTCATTGACGCACATCGCGACGAGGTCGATCCCGATCGTGTCCACGTTGCCCGTGTCGATCGCAATCCGCAGCTTGGTGCCCACCCCGTCGGTCGCCGCCACAAGGACCGGGTCCTTGTAGCCCGCACCCTTGAGGTCGAAGAGCGCGCCGAACCCGCCCAGCCCCGACATGACCCCCGGCCGGTTCGTCCGCTTGGCCGCCGGTTTGATCCGGTCGACGAGCGCATTGCCCGCGTCGATATCAACGCCCGCATCGGCATAGGTGATCGAGGTTTTGCTGTCGGTCATAGGGGCCCCCATCTGGTTGCCCGTGCCCTAGCGCCAAGTGGCCCGGAACGCAACGGCAACTGCGCCCTGAGGCCGGCTTTCCCCGCAGGATCGGTGCGCGCGGCCCCCAACCCGCTTGACCGTTCCCGCCCCTCTGGCTACTCACGTCGCCATGGCGGCGGCCTTGCGCCCTGCCCATGGTGGGCCTGTAGCTCAATTGGTTAGAGCAGGGCGCTCATAACGCCTTGGTTGCGGGTTCAAGTCCTGCCGGGCCTACCATTATTGATTACTGTCAATGACTTAAATGAAAATCGGGGCTTCCAGTGACCGATCAGCTGCCGGAAATCTGGAACACGACCTTCACCGATCACACGATCAACGTTCGCAACATCGACTTTCACATCACGGACGGAACGACGAAACGCAGAAAGGCATGCGCGCATGCATTCCTCTACCCTGATGGTCAGCCCTTGACTGCGGACCTCGTCCCCGACTACATCTTCTTCAACCTCCAGAACCTCAAGGAAGCCTACAAGGCCAAGACACCTGACCTGGCGATGATCAGTGGCGGTCTATTCGTCATTTCAGAGACGTTCCGCGACCTTCTGGTGCCCTTCGACCTTGACACGACGCTTATCCATGAAGTGCCGTTTTACGAGGTCGATCAGAAGACCCCTCGCCCGGGTCGCTGGTTCATCATGCACATCACGGCGCACAAGCAAACGGTGATCCCGGAGCTTTCGGAGAACATCAAGGAAGTTGCGGCGGGCAGTGGGTATTGGAGGACCCGTGTCGCGCAAACGGATGTCCTTTCCGTGCGTGCCGATGCCGCGATCGGAGCGGACCTCTTGATTGATCCGCATTTCCGTGGCCGCATCTTTCTGTCCGACCGGTTGAAGTTGTCTCTGAAGCCTGCGGGCATCCGTGTTCTGCGTATGCCCATCCGGCCGTGCGAGGTCGTGGCCTGAGCAAGCGTGCCAAGAACCAATCTCTGAACCGGAGGGCAAACCATGCCAGTCGGACTTTGTATCCATCACGCTCTCACCCGCGAAGCGATGTCGATTCATGATGAGAGAATCGCTAGCTTGTACCAACTGGGTGGTCAGCCCTACTTGAGTGGTCCGGGTTGAGGCCAGTAGCATGACCGGCCGCGAATGTATCGGAACGATGGTTTCCGGGGCGGGTCAGGCTCGGCCGAACGCCAATGTTGCGTCGAGGTGGCGTTCCCGGCACATACGCCGGACAAAAAAAGAAGGCAAGAAACCATGAAGAGCAGAACGACCACCGCCCTCATCGCAACCCTGCTGGTCGCCGGATGCGGCGTCGGCAATGAAACCAACATCGGGTCGCGCACGACCGTACGCAACGTCGGATCGGACGACCTCCTCAAACTGCGCGCGGGTCCCGGCCTGAACTACGACATCCTGATGGGCCTGCCCGACGGCACCCCGCTGATCCGCCGGCAATGCGTGACGGAGGTCGGGCAGCTGTGGTGCAAGGTTGCCCTCGCGAAATCCCCCAGGGTCGAGGGCTATGTCTCGGCGGACTACCTCGCCCGGAATTGAGATCGGCTTGAGCAGGCCGGGCGCTCTGCGCGGGGTGGCCCGACCCCGGCAGCGCGCCCGCCCACGTTCTGCCCGCGCACCAGACGGGCGACCCCGTGGCAATCCCCCGGCGATCTCGACCCTGAGAGTCGTCAACCGCGCCGCCTTCGGGCGGATCACTTGCCGGGACATACGGCTTCGTAAAAATGCGGGAACCCCGTTGCTTTCAAGATTCGGGACTTTCGCACCGACGGCTTGCAGGACGGCGCAGGCCGCTGACTTCGCGGCCCTGCCGTAACGCGCGGCGCATTAACATTCCGGAACCAAATAACTGAAAACGCTTATAGACTCTCCCCTCGGGGAAGGTTTCAAGGATCGGCGATCCACCCAGTGATCCCTGACCCTCGCGCAACCAGCCTTTCTCCGGACGCGAATACGCAGCTTCGGCCCCTTGCCAATCCGCGGCCCCCGCGCTTCCATCGCGCCATGGATTTGCCTCACGACATGCCCCCGCACGGCGTACTGGAAACGCTCGAACCCGGAATCCGCCGGATCATCGCGCCAAACCCCTCGCCCATGACCTACTGGGGCACGAACACCTTCGTGCTGGGCGAAGGCGACGTGACCGTGATCGACCCCGGCCCGATGATCGAACGCCACGCGCAGGCCCTGCTCGCGGGGCTGGCCCCCGGTGAACGCGTGGCCCATATCCTCGTCACCCACGCCCATGTGGACCACAGCCCGCTCGCGCGCCCACTGTCGGATGCCACCGGCGCCGACGTCTATGCCTTCGGACCGGCGAGCGCGGGGCGCAGCGCGGTGATGGCCGCGCTCGTGGAGGGCGGCCTCACCTCCGGCGGCGAAGGCATCGACGCGGAGTTCTTCCCGGACGAGGCGGTCCCGGACGGGGCCACGCTCGACCTCGACGGTGTGACGGTCGAAGCGATTTGGACCCCCGGCCATCTGTCCAACCACCTGAGTTTCGCCATGGGCGACGCGGTCTTCGTCGGCGATCATGTCATGGCCTGGGCCTCGTCTCTCGTGTCGCCGCCCGACGGCGACCTCACGGCGTTCATGGAAAGCTGTCGCAGGCTCGCCGCCCGCGACGACCGCATCCACTACCCGGCCCACGGCCCTGCGATCCCCGACCCGCAGACGCGCCTCGCGTGGCTCATCGACCACCGGCTGTCGCGCGAGACCGCGATTCTCGCTGGGCTGGCCGACACCCACAGGCTCCCCGCTCTGACCCGCGCAATCTACACCGACACCCCGACCGAACTCCTCCCCGCCGCCGAGCGCAACGTCTTCGCCCACCTCATTGACCTCTGGTCCCGCGGCCACGTCACCGCGACCCCCAGTCTTACAACGGGCGCCAGCTTCCACCTGGCAAGGGACTGACGCCCCCGGAAATTTAAGCGGAACTTTACCCAAATTTCCCCCTTGCCCCCCCGGAATCACATTGCTATATCGCCCCTCGTGTTCCGGCGTAGCTCAGCGGTAGAGCAGTTGACTGTTAATCAATTGGTCGTAGGTTCGATCCCTACCGCCGGAGCCATAGACTTCCCCCAAAATGCTACGTAAACCCTTGTAAATAAAGGGAATTTGGGAAAGCCTCGCAAGAGGCTTGATTTGTCGTTCCGATTTCTGCATTACATCTTGTGTTACATTTTGCATTACATGGCGGGTAAATGTCGCATCTGGTCCAACGCGGAAAGAGCGGAACATGGCACCTATACCGGCGCGTTCCTTCACGATTCGCAGACCTTGAGACGGGACCGTTTTTCACCCGCTCCTTGAAGACCGACAGCCGCGCGATTTCCGACGAAAAGGCACGCGCCATCTGGGAATTGCAGCTCACAATCTGGGAAGCCCGGCGCGCCGGTCGTGATGACGACGCCGCCGCCCTGCACCGCCGACTTGTCGAGATTTCCGAACGGCGCGGCTTTCCCTACGCCAGCGCCGCCCAGATCGCCGCCGCCCCCCTGCCCGAAATCCTCGCCCGGATCGCCACCGCCCACGGTGACGCCCCAGAAGTCGCCGACGCTCTTCTAGGCACCCGCGAAGCGCCACCCGTGACCCTCTCGGCCCTCTTCGACGCCTACAAGGAAATCGTCGCCGTGGACATTCGCGGCAAGTCAGAGGGCCAGCGGCGCAAATGGGAGAATGACCGGCAGCACGCGACCACCTACGCCCGGCAGGTCTTGGGCGACGTGCCCGCCCTCACCATGACACGCTCCGATGCGATGAAGCTACGCAACGCCCTCGCCGCCCGGATCGAAGTGGGCAAGCTCGTGCCCTACTCGGCGAACCGCACGATGATCACGCTTGGCGCGATGATCAAGACGACCGCGCGCGCTCATGGCATCGCCGATCCCGAACCCTTCGCGGGCCTCTTGTTCAAAGACCCCAAGAAAAGGCGACGCCATGCCGACTTGCGGTCCTATCCGTCCGACTGGATCGCGGCCCACGTCCTAGCGCCCGGCGCGCTCTCGAGCTTGAATGACGACGCCCGTGCAATCTTGCAGCTTGTCGCCACGATCGGCGCGCGGCCCTCGGAAATCTGCAACCTGACCGCCGCCACAATCCACCTCGACGCCCCGGTCCCCTTTGTCTCGATCGAACCGGACGGGCGCGAGACCAAGACCGCCGCCGCCGTGCGCCGCGTGCCCCTGACCGGCCATGCCCTCGACATTCTGACCGCGCACCCGGCAGGCTTCCCCAGGTATCGCGACAAGGCGGCAGGATGGAGCGCCGCCGTGAACAAGCAGCTGCGCGAAAAGACGCCCCGCCCCTCGCCCGATCATACCGCTTACGATCTTCGCCACGCGTTCCGCGACCGCCTGCGCGCGGTCGGTTGCCCCGACACCATGGCGGATTTCCTCATGGGGCATGAAGAACAAGGCACCGCTTACGGCGAAGGCGCGACGCTTGAGACCTTGCGCCATTGGCTCGAGCGGATCGAAGTTCGTTTCTCGGACGCCGAAACCACGGCCTAGCACGAACTCGCATCGTGTCCGACTCTTGCCCACATTCACAGAGCTTTTCGCTGCGATCAGCTCGCGACTGCCATTGGTCCATGAAGAGGCGGCGGGAACGCTCAAACCCCTCGTCACGGGATTGAAATCTGCACTTTATCCCGCCCTTTGCACTGCTAATCTTAGAGCAGGGAAGAAATGGGCAGAAAGTGAATCAGGTTTGACCTTGACCTGCCTACGAAAACGCTGACTCAATGCTGCCGCGCACAGCATTGATAACGTTAGACGAACGGCCTTTCATTCCGTTCAATTGGGAGTGGCGAATGGAACTCAAATCATTTCGAGTAAGGAACTTTCGGTCCATAAACGATAGTGGTGTAATCGACGTTTCGCGCATAACCGCGCTACTCGGAAGAAACGAAAGCGGAAAATCTAACGTTCTTCGCGCGCTTCACAGCCTGAACCCGGCGGACGGATTTAGAGTACTTAAACCAATTAAAGACTTCCCCCGTCACCGTAAGCTAACGGACTGTAACGACGATACTCCCGTAGTCGACTCCACTTGGCATTTGAGCACCTTCGAACAAAAACGCCTTGGCGAAATCTGGCCCGCCGCCCAAGGCATTTCTGAAGTTACTGTTTCACGCGGCTACGGTGCCAAACGTTTCGTCGGTGTGAATGCCCCGGAAATCTCGTTCGACTTAGCCACCATTAGGGCCGAAGCGCGAAAAATTGACGCGGCTGTAAAGGCAATAGCGTCGAAGATGACCGATGATACCAAGTCAGAATTAGAACGCGCTTCGGGCAAATTCCTCACCGCAATCAGCGTTGGGGGAGATGCCGCAAAGTGGGCGGCTTTAGCGGGGCCGGCACTCGCCGAGCTGCGGCAAGCCCTAGCGGCGGCTGATATCGAACTCACTGAAAAACAAGATCAGAAAGTCGTCGCATTGGAGGAATTAGCCGAAGAAATTCCCGGATACGAGGCAGCTCACGCGCAGGCGCGCAATTGGATCGTTGAACGCCTACCAAAGTTCATGTTCCTTGAAGATTATCCGGAAATAAAAGGGCAACAAAACATTGCGCAGTTCCTTCAACGCAGGGACGAAGGAACACCCACTCCAGCGGACCTGAATTTTGAGAAGTTATGCAAGGTTGCTGGATTAAGCCCCGAAGAGCTACAAGACCTTCTAAAACGGAATGACCAAGAAACACGGGGACAGTTGGCTAATCGTGCTGGCTCCGTTGTAACGACGGCCATTCGCAAGCGTTGGAAGGACCGAGAATTGAAGGTCCGCTTCAACCTTGACGCACAGCACTTTGAAACGCTGATTTCCGACCCAAACAATACGTATGATGTTGAAGTGAATCTTGATGAAAGAAGCCGTGGCTTTCAATGGTTCTTCGCATTCTACATCGTGTTTGCTGCGGATACCGAAGATGGCGAAGCCGACGGCGCAATTTTATTATTGGACGAACCCGGCTTGTATCTTCACGCCCGTTCACAAGGCGACTTGCTTCGGCACCTTGAGGAAGATTTTGCAAATCAAATTATCTATACGACGCATTCGCCGTTCATGGTGCCAACGCATCAACTGGATTGGGTGCGAACCGTCAACATCAACGAAGAAGCTGGGACGACCGTATCCAATGATCCTACAGGTGATGCTCGAACCCTATTCCCGCTGCAAGCAGCACTAGGCTACGACCTTGCACAAAGCCTTTTCATTGGCCCGAATAACTTGGTTGTCGAAGGGGTCACTGACTTTTGGATCCTTTCCGCTGTCTCGGCGCATCTCAACGACCAAGGGAAAGCTGGCCTCGACAAACGCCTAACCATCACGCCCGCCGGTGGCGCGCAAAAAGTTCATTACATGGTAGCTCTGCTTACATCCGAGCAGTTGAAGGTGATTGTCCTTTTCGACGATGAAAAGGACGCGAAGGCAACACGTAACGATTTGGTCAAAGGCAAACTTCTCCGGTCGGATAATGTGGTGTTCGCCAGCGAAGCATTTGAGGCTCCGCCGAGCGAAGCTGACATCGAAGATATCTTGGACCCGGTGGTTTACGAGAAACTAATTCGTGAAGCCTACACCGACGAATTGAAGGGCAAGACACTGGAAATCAACACCCACGTTCCCCGAATAGCTCGTCGTTTTGAAGCAGCTTTCAAAGCGCTGTCCATCGACTTCCACAAGACGCGACCAACACGGCTTTTCTTGCAGAAAATGGCGACCGACCCGGCCTCAGTATTGCCTACAGAAAGCGAAGACCAGTTTGAACGCCTGTTTAAGGCAATCAACACAGCATTTGAAAAGCACCTTGCACAATGAACACGAAGATCGGAATAGTGCAACTTGCCCACCAAAATCAACGCGACGCGGCACCCGGCCATTCGCCAACCAGTTTGACGATAACTTCTTCTTGCCCGGAAGTCGCTCGTTTTTCAACCGCCCCAGACATGCCTGTGCAGGACCCACCGCCGGTGCGCATGATCCGCTTAGACCGCGCCTCTCCATCTCATTACGAGGGTTAGACTACACCATGAATCCGATTTCAAAGATGGATTGGGACATCATTGAGTCTAGGGTCACTAAGACCTGCAAGAAACATCAGTTCGCCAAGAAAACAGTGGGATTCCTAGCAATCGTCTTGGAGCAGATATTTCCTGGTCACGATGATCAATTGCAGGAAATTATCACGGATGGTCCTGACGATCGCGGGATTGATGCAATTCACATAATCGAAAGCGAAAGTACCGCTGAAGTCTTCCTATTCCAGTCAAAATATCGAGAGAGCCAAGGCACTTGTCACAAGACGATCAATGACACGGAGATTCTGAAGGTTTCCCTTTTCCTTAACGAGTTGTTCGAGAAGTCAGACGGATTGGCTAACTGTGGAAACTTTCGGCTTCAGGAAGCTGTGCTTCGGATCTGGGAACTCCACGACAAGGGCAAAATCTGCCGATATAAGGCTATCTTCTGTTCGAATGGCGCAGGTTTTGCAACCTCTGCCTTGGGCATCATCGAGAGCATCAAGGCGTCACATCCGTCCGTTTCGTTTGAATTTTATGGCGGCCACAGTGTTATTCAAGGCATGGCGGGCGAAGGTCGGACGCGCGAAGATGGGCAATTGCAGGTCATTGGCCGAGAAATCTTGGAGCGTTCGGACGGTGATGTCCGAGGGGCGATTGCGTCGATTGATGCAATATCCTTTGTTGAACTTATTACGGAAGACGATCGCGAGACCATCAAACGCCACCTGTTTGATGACAACCTGAGAGTGTTCCTCGGGGCCAAGGGTGGTTTCAATCAGGCAATTATCTCTACAGCTACATCGAACGACAGCTACCTATTTTGGTATCTGAACAACGGTATCACAATCACCTGCAACAGCTTTTCTTACAACAAGGGGCATACCAACCCGAGATTGGTTTTCAAAGATTTCCAAATCGTCAATGGTGCGCAAACTTCTCATTCATTGGTTGAGGCCGCGCGGACTGATCCTCAAGCCCTGTCTGATGTTGTTGTGATGGTGCGCATGTATGCAACCGATCGGTCAGACATCGCAGAAAGGGTGGCTGTTGCGACCAACAGTCAGGCACGGATTCAAAGCCGTGATCTCATGTCAAACCACGAAGTCCTGAAGAAGCTAGAGCTCGCACTAAAGGAGAAGGGCTATTTCTTCGAACGCAAGAAGAACATGCATTCTGACCAACCGGACGACAAGAGAATCGACGCACTGAAATTGGGGCAAATCATTTTGTCGTTTGATCTTAGAGAGCCTGATCGAGCGAAGACAGAGTCAGATTCAATTTTTGATGCACGTTTCCAGCAGATATTTGGCAGCCGCCAGAACGTCAATGAGCTGATCAAGCTCTATCAGATGTATGGGATCATCGAAGGGCTTCGCGATACCTATCAAGCAAATTTCGGATCGTCGCCCGAAAGCGGGCACGAGCATCAGTACCTAGTTTACGGGCACTGGTTTATTCTTTTTGCGTGTAAACTTCTCCATGTGAAGTCCCAAAAGGCCGAATTGCCCGAGGGAGACGCAGCAGTTGAGTTGGTTGAGGAGGCCATTCGTCGCGTGGCCGCAGCTTGCAGCCAACAAAAAGCGGTGGCTCACTACCAGATGTTTAGAAGTCCTAGGACCAAAGAACGCATAATTGGAGAAATCAGTGCCAAGCAAACAGATTTCTTCGATCTCTTAGCTGAATCTTAGTAAGTATTGGCGCTTGTGTGGGCCGCTTGGATTGTGCTTATTAACGTGAGTAGCTAATCCCGAAAGAACGGCATCTATTTTTCTCGGCAGACGGCGGGCCACAGTAGGCCCGCCATACCTCCGGCGCATAGCGAATTTCTGTTTTCCGCCCTTGCCTGGCCTTTGGATTGACAGCACCGAGCGACTATCTACGTGAACTTTCGTTTAGTGTTTGAACTTACTTGAGCGTCCGTTTTCTACGTAGTCTCGTCGACAAGGACCCCAACTACCCCTTGCGCCCAAGCGGCGAGCGCCGCCTTTTCGTCACCGCAGGCGACCAGCTCGAGCCGATCGCGACCCCAAAGCCGTTCTTGCTCGCCCGTGGTATCGGCGGTTTCGGGAACCGGCACCGGACGCCCGCAAGGCTCGAGCAGCGCCGCAGGGGGCGGCGCAAGGTCGATCCGGTCAGCGGATGGAGTCGAGACGCCGCAGCCCGTCAGAACCAATGCCAGCGCGCCCGCTTTCAGGATCATTTGCGATTTCATCGGATAACGCCCTTTCCAGATCGGCCCGCGCCGCGCTTTCCTCGAGCAAACGCGCCGCCGTCTCGTCACTTGCCCGGCGAAGCCGCCGCAGCTCGTCATTCACTTTGCGCGTGGCCTCTTGGTGCGCGGCCTCGCTCGCCGCAAAGCCCGCCGCACGCCCTTGGACACGCCCGGCCAGGTAAGCACCGCCCACGGCAGCGCCGACGACTGACAGCGCGACGACCGCCACCCAGAGCTTCGACATGGCCTAAGCCTCATTCTGCGACGTGATCATGCCGCCCAAATCCACGCGATGCGCGCCCGCCTTGGGGTCGCGATAGGAGGCAGGCCACCGACAGCCGCCCGCGCGCAGACGCCGCTTGTCGATCGGCGAGACCGTCACCGCGTTGGATTGATTGCCCCCCATGACGAGGAACCGCCCGGCATCCTCGCCAGCGTAGAAGCCGACATGGCCTTGCCAGCTCGACGGCGAACCGCGCCAGAACGACAGCACCGCGCCGTATTGCGGCGCGCACTCGATCCCGAACCCTGCCCAGCTCGCCGCCAGATAGGGATTGCCGGGCAACGGCTCGTCAGGAAGCGACAACGCGAACGCCGTTTGCACGAAATCGCCGCACCACGGCACGCGCGCCGGGTCGCCCACGGTCGCCCCGTCCGATTTCAGCCACGCCCAGAGCCGCGCCTTGTCGCGCGCTTCATGCAGGCCCATCACCCGGCCCGCCTCGATCATCCACGGCAGGCGCGCTTGCGCCGCCGGATCGCCCGCCAACGCCCGCACGGTGGCCCCGTCGAGAACGCCGGTCACGCGAAGCCCGCGCGCCACCTGAAAGGCTCGCAGCGCCGCTTGCGTCTTGCGCCCGATGATCCCATCAAGCGGCCCCGGATCGAACCCGCCCCGCGCAAGCAGCTCCTGCGCTTCAATCACGCTCATAATCGCCATGATCCACCTTTCCCGTTGAATTGAGACCCGGCACGAAATCGCGCCACGCCTGCCCCTCGAGCCGATCGCCCGCCAGCCCGCCAAGCCAATGCAGCAGGCCCAAAATCAAAAGGGCGGCCATCCAAGCCCGCCCTTCTTCTTTCGCGACAGTCCACAAGGCCCGTTTCATTTTGGAATGTCCCCGCCGCTATCCTCGACCAGACGCCGCGCCCGGCCTTCGATGATCGCGGCGACCAGCCGAACGCCGGTCATGCCGATCATGCCCGACAGGAAACCGCAGGTTTGATACGCGTCGCGCAGATCGGCGAACGGCCCTACGTAGGTTTCCCAGATCGTCACCAGCGCCGGTGCCATGTATTTCGCGCAGATCATCCCGGCGATGATCGCGCCCGCGAAGGTTTTCAGATTGCGGCCCTCGGATGCGGCCCACCGCAGCCCGCCGCCTGCCCCGCCCGCGATGATCCGGCTTCCCAGATCACCCGCCGCCCACGCCAGCATGACCGCCGCCCATGTGACGGCGGTTTCCCAGACATGCACCCATCTATCGGGCATAAGATTTCCCCTTTCGTTGTCCGCGCGTCCCGCGCGTTATTTCCATCGCCAGCAGATCACGGCGAGCGTTGCGGCCAGCCGCACCCATCGCCCGACCCCGTCAGCCGCCAAGGCTTCGGCGAACAATGCCGCCGCCGCGACGCGCGACCACCGATCACCCAAGGCGAAATCATGCAGCGCCGCCGCCTTCAGAAAGCGCGGATCGTTGGGGTCGATCACCCACCAAAGCGCGCGCGGCACGCTCACATCAAAGCGATAACCGACCGGAACACCGACCCACAGACCCGACCCGATGCGGCCGATTTCCCAGAGCAGCGCCCCGCGCGTGACATAGTCACCCCCGCCGATCGGCTCGCACCAATCGGCGGGGGCATCCGTGTAAAGGCTCATGCGAAGATCGCGCGCAGCGCCTCGAGCCGGGCGGCATTTTCCAAGCGCGCCGCCTCGACGGTTTCCGCCGCTTTGAGCGCGTCACACCATGCCCGGCGCAAACCGGCGAGCTGGCCCGCGATTGCCGCCATGCGCGCCGCGTTCTCCACGATGGACGCGGCCAGCACCGCCCACTCGCCCGGCGCGGCTTCTGCCGCAATGATCGGCACCCGCGCCGGGTCGGTTTCGCCCGCCAAGATCGCCGCCGCCTCGATCGCCTTTGTCGGCCATGATGCGACCTCGGCAGACGGATAGCGCGCCAAGACGGCGCGAGACGCCCGGTCGATATGCCCCGGCACCGCCGCCAACAGCCGCGCCTTTTCCTCGTCCAGATCGACCGGCTTGACCGGCGGCAAGAACCCGTTCCCGTTCCATGTGTAGCCCACACCGCAGGCCATCCCCTCGGGCACGATCATTTCGCCCGCGCGCACGTCATTTTCACCGAAGCAGCGCCGCACCGCGACCACCACCCCGTTTTGAAAGATCGCCTTTTTCATGGTGTTCCTCACGCATATTCATCAATGATGATGATCCCGTCGCCGCCGTCACCGCCCGACACCGCAGTTGCCGACCCAAGCGCCGCCGCGCCTATGCCGCCCACCCCGAAGCCATCGGCGGGAAAACCCGCTATGCTTCCGCCATCGCCCTCGGTGTTCCTAGACGCTTCAACCTCACCAAAGGTTGACGCCCCACCTTGCCCCCCGACCGACAATCCATCACCAGCCAGATCGGCGGACGTGATGACCCAGCCGACGCCGCCGGAGTCTCCTTCTTTCAAGATAACCGGAAATGCGTTGGCCCCCGAGACGGACGCGATCTCGCCATTCCCGCCGCTCGCGATCGCTGCATTGCTATCGGACACCGTTTCGCCACCACCGCCACCCGCCAGCGTGATGGAACAGGCCGCGCCGCCGTCCCCAATGGAAACAAATGTCGTGTTGCCGCCCGAAGAACCAGAGGAACTGTTATGCGCGCCACCGACGCCACCGCCGCCAAGCGTGTAAGCGTAATCGACCGTCTCGCCGACCGTTACCCACACCTCGCACTCGGCACCTGCACCGCCCCCGCCGCCGCACCCACCTTGGGTTTCTGCCGTATCGCCATCGGCACCGCCGCCGCCGCCGCCAGCACCGCACCCCCGCACCCGGAACCGGCTGCACCCGAGACCCGGCGTGTAGGTGCCGGGCGCGCCGGTCAGGATCACGGTGCGCAGATACCGGCCCGACAGGTTTGCGGTCAGCGTGTCCAGATCGGCGGGCAGCTTCGCGTTGACTTGCGCAATGGCCGCGTTCCAACCGGGCAGCACCACACTGGACAAGTGTTCAAAGACGTATTCCGCATATTCGTGGAAATTGTCTTCATCCGCGATAAACGGGAATTTCAGCGGGTCGAACTCTTCGACCGGATCAATGGGCATTACTCCACCCCTTCATTGGTTAGCTCGAAAAAATAGGTCTCGGGCAGCTCAACCGGCACTTCCGGCAAGGACAGGAACCCGAAGCCGATCAGCTCCGGGTAATCGTCATGCGCCCACGTCACGACCTTGACCCCGTCCAGCTCGTCTAGGGCACGCTCGTTTGCCCAGAACGTCCGACGACTTGCCTTGACCGAATAGGTAATGTCGCGCGTGGTGGCCCGCTTCACCGCCTTCGACTTCCCGAAAACGTCCGTCTTGATTTCGCTAAACGTGCGCTTGGCGATGCGGGTCCGGTCGTTCATTAGGGTTGTGCCGATCCGCAGCGCCCGCCCGACCGCCAGCATACCCAAAGACGGGGCGGCGCCCTCGATCGTGATCCGCACATGAGCGCCCGCGAACCCCGCGAAATCGCGCAGCACATGGCGGCGCACCCGCTTGAAAAAGATCGTGCGCACCCATCCCAACCAGCCCGTTACAGGCTCCGCCCCGGCGCGGATTTCGCGCGTTTCCTGCACCGCGCCGTCGCGGATCAATTCGACCGTGACCGCGTTTCCGTTCAACCCTAACAGCGCGACGGAATTGAAATACTCCCCCGCTTCGACCTCGAGAACCAGCGTCCCGGTTCCCACCGTGGGTGTGGAAATCACATCGTCCAGAAAGGCCCGCATGTTTGTCGGCCCCTTCAATATCCAGCGTGCGCCTTCCAGCTCTTGCGGCTCGGTCGCCGGGTCGATCCCAACATTCCCGTTGATCGAAGACAGGTAAACAAACCCGTTTCGGATCACAGGATTGCCGAAATTGTAGGTCGTGCCAGACGCCCAGATGGGCGCATCGTCTTCGGCCACGCTGGCCGAAACGAACGTGAGCGGCACCGGGATATTCGCATACATTTGCCGATTTCCCTAGGTCAGCCGCGCCGCCGTGGCGCGCGTCGCATCGCTCGCCGCCGAAGACCGCGCCGAATTGCGGATTTCCTCGAGCAACGAAATCTGTTGCCTTAGCAGCTCGTTTTGCGCGTTCAGCAGGTCGCCGGTGTATCGCCCAGGGTTTGCCAGCTCGTCGGCAAATCTGGCCTCCCATGCCGTTGCATACTCGCTCCCATCGAACTGATAGGCCGCGCGCATGTTCGCGACCGCAGACGTGACGCCGTCCGCCGCGTCAGTGATTTGGTCGAAGACCGGCGCAATTTCGATCAGCGCCGCGAACGTCTCGCGCCCCTTTGTGGTCAAAAGGTTCTGCGACAGCGCGAGCTTTTTGAACGCTTCATCCGTCGCAGGGACCGACAGTTTCAGCCGCTTGAACGTGTCGGCGACGACGCCTTGCATGTAATCGAGCTTTTCCGCATCGGTGAAAAAGCCGTCATAAAAGGCCCCTGTCTTCTGCCCCAAGGCTTCGACACCGCCCACCAGATCTGCCAGCGCGCTTGCCGCGTTTGAAAACTTGCGCAGATCGACCCGCCCCGCGCGCGAGGATTGCCGGGCGAACAGATCAAAGGCTTTCCCGACCGGGGCAAGCGCCGCCTGCACAGAGAGAAGCGCGCCCGCCGCCTTCAAGCCGATCTTGCCGACCGCCTTGGCCATTGCGTCGCCGTATTTCTCAAATACCGCCGCGACCGCCGACTGAATTTCATCGGCGCTCTTGCCCTCGGTCTTGATCTTCTTGACGGCGAGGCGCACCCGGTTAAGGATCGCATCGGGCACCGACACGCCCAGACCTTCGAAGACGCCCGACACCGACTTGCGAACCGCGTCCACCTGCGCTTGCAGGGCCGACCGCGCCTTTTTCGTCAGGGCGGTATCCTCTTCATACTTCTTTTTGAACAGCCCCCAGAAATACGTTTTCTTGAACCGCTCATAGGTCGAGCCGACGACTTTACCATCCTTCACGCCGACTTTCAGGCCCTCGCCTATTTGGGTCGTTTTCGAGAAATTCTTGATCAGGTTGAAGGCGGCAATCCCCGCCCCGATGAAGGGCAGCGCCCCGCCGATCGCCGTTCCGATCGCCGCAAGACCCCCGCCCGAGAACAGCCCGGAAATGCCGGTCGTAAGGCTCGAGAACGCCCCTTTGACCCCGGCGACCAGACCGCCCGGATTGAAGACCATGTTGGAAAAGGCGTTGCCCGCCGCGCTCTTGATCCCCGAAAAAGCGTTCTGGAAAGCCGACCCCGGATTGCTCACCAGATCGGATAGGAAAGATTTTCCAACACCCGCCACGGCATCCGCCGCCGTGCGCGCCGCACTGGCGGTTTCGTCCAGCTCGTCGCGCAGCCGCCGCGCGCCGCCGCCACCACCGCCCCCAAGGTTCTCGGCAGCGTCGCCCGCATCGTTCAAGGCATCCTCGAGCGCCACGGCGCTATCCGTCGCCGCGTCCGTCGCGGTTTCCATGTCGCCCGCACCATCCGCCACGTTCCGCGACAGCATCCGGCTTGCCTCGCCCAGGGCGCGCACGCTCTCAAGTGGCGCAGTCGCCGCCTGCATCGTCGCTTGACCCGCCGCGCCGAAGGCATCGGCGACGCCGCGCGCCTCTTGGGCCAATCCCGCGACATGCGCCGTCAGCTCGCCCACGTAGTTGCGGCCCATGGCGTCAGTGAAGGCCGATTGCACCCGATCCCCGGTCCCGGCGAGCGTGACAGGCACGCGGTCGATCGTGACCGATCCGATTTCCGACCAGCCCAGAACCTCGCGGACCTTCGCGGGCAGGCTCGACACAAAGGAATTGATCAGCGCGACACCCTTGTTGATCGCGCTTTCAACGCCTGCAATGACGGCATTTGCAGCCGCGGCGACCGGCGCGCCCAAGGCCGCGGGCAAGGTCGCCCATGCCTCGGCAATCGCCGCCCGCGCGCCGACCCACGCGCCAATGATCGGGTTTACAATGCCGGGCACCGCAGACAGAACGCCCGCCATCGCCTCGAGCGCATCGGCCCGCAGACCTTGCCACGCCCCGGCGGCAAGTTGCCTCATCCCTTCCCAGATCGTGCCAAGCCGCCCGATCCCCTCAGTGGCGACCGCCTTGGCGACGACAAAGGCCGAACCGATCGACCCCACCGACCGAACGAACCCGGCGACCTTTCCCGCCGCCTCGAGCGCCGACGCGCCAACGGCAATGAAAGGGATACCGCGCAGGATTTCACCGACGCGCGCCGCGACGCCCTCGCCTTTCTGCATCGCGAGCCAAAGCGTCCCGATCGCGGCCCCGACCAGCAAGGCGGGCGGTCCAACCACCGCCAGAACCGGGAGAAGCGCGCCGATCGACGCGACCGCGATTCCCGCAGCAATCGCAAGCGGCCCCAGCGCCGCCGCGAGACCGGCAACAACGGTGCCAACACGCAAAACTGCTGGGTCCAGCTCGGACAGGCGACCCAGAAACCCGGCCAGACTTTCCGCGATGCGCTCGCCAAGCGACAAAAGCCCGCTCTCGGCAATCGCGATTTGCAGCCCTTCGAACGCCGACTGCAATTGCTTCACGGCACCGTTGAAACCTTCCATTTGCGCCGCCGCAATGCGCGCCGCCGTGCCTCCCGCGTTCTCGAGCTTCGTTTGCAGATCGACCAAAGCCGCCGACCCTTGGCTCACAAGCGCCGCCATCGCAGGCCCGGCCCGTTGCCCAAACAGCTCCATGAACAAGCCCGCATCGTCCGCGTGCGGCTCGAGCTGGGTAAGGATTTGGTCAAGGGGCAGTATCTTGCCCGCCGCATCGGTGAAGGACAGCCCAAGCGACTGCATCGCAGCCGACGCCGCACCAGTCGGCGACAGGATACGCCCGATCGCGCCGCGCAGCGACGTGCCGGCCATGCTGGCCTGAATACCGGCGTTGCCCATCAGACCGATTGCCGCCGCCGATTGTTCGAAGGACACGCCCGCCGCCGATGCAATCGGCCCGGCGTATTTCATCGCCTCGCCAAGCTGCACCAGATCGGTGTTTGAACTGGTGAAGGTCTTCACAAGCACATCGTTGACGCGCGCCAGATCGGCAACGCCCATGCCGTAGCCAGACAGGACGTTTGAAACAATGTCGGCGGATTGCGCAAGGTCCATGCCAGCCGCCGCCGCGAGCTGCAACGTGCCCGGCAGAGCCTCGATCGCCTGCCCCGCGCTGAAACCGGCCATGCCAAGGAAGCCCAGAGCGTCAGCAGCTTCGGACGCGGAAAATTGCGTTGTCGCGCCCATCGCCTTGGCCGCGTCGCGCAGGGCGGTCAGGTCGCCCCCGACCGCCCCCGTGATCGCGCCGACCCGGTTCATGGCCGCTTCGAAATCCCCACCCGCCTTGAGCGCCGTTCCGGCGAAAGCGGTTAGGGGCAGGGTCAGCCCCAGCGACAGCGCCCGGCCAACGCTTTGCATCCGGGCACCCGTCGCCGCGAAGGCGGCTTGGGTCTTGGCTAGCCGCCGGGCGGCTTCGTCCAGGCCCTTCATAAAGGCCGCACTATTCAGCCCAAGGTCAACGCGCAGCGCACCGATTACCGAAGCCATCACTTTCCCTTTTTTGAAAGCGCCAAAAGAAAAGCGTGCAACCCGTCCGGGTCGTCACGCTTTGCGGGTTTGCTCGAGCCGATGAACGCCTCGAGCTTGGGGAACTTCTTGGGATTGTGGAAACCGAGTGTGATCAATTCGGCCAGCTCATGCGACCGCCGCCGCTCGCGACGCTCGCGCTCGAGCTGGCCTTTCAAGATCAGATCGACCTCGCGCAACGTGAGCTGCCAGAACAGGGCGTAATCCTGCCCCGCCGCGACCCACGTTGAAATCAGGGAAGACCAGTAGGCTAAGCGGTCTTGCCCGCCTTGGCCTTTCCCCCGTTTCCCGGTGCGCCCGCCTTGTCTTTGGTCGCGGTCTTGTCCGCGTCCGGGTAGGCAGCGGCCAGCGCCTCGCCGATCAGCTCGACCGCGCGAGTTGTGCCCAGCTCGTCAATGACTGCCGCCGCTGCGGCCTTGGACACGTCGCCGCCCAGGGCGTGCCGGAACAGGGACAGCACGTCGCCGACGCGCACATTCTTGGCGTTCTTCTCGTCAAAGATATCGCCGACCGCCGAAAACGGCTTGCCGGTTTCCTCTTCCCAAGACACTTGCGCCAGCGTGGTGAAGGCGAGCGAGCGGCTTTCACCGCCCGCCGTGAACGACACCCGGCCCAGCATCACGCGCCCGCCGCGAAGGTGACGGCACCGGACACCTTGATCCGGGTCGTCATGGTTTCCGGCTCACCAACGTCCACCGTGTCGGGCGTCGTGATCGGAATACCGTCGAAGGTGAACGCATCGTCATTGGCGAAGGTCGATTTGAACATGACTTTCGTCGCGTCGATCGCCGCCAGAGCGGTGTAACCGGCGCGGGTGTAGTTGCTTTGCACCTCGACCTCGCCACCGTCTTTCAGGCCGGGGATATATTCGCGCCACCCTTCGGAATCCAGCGACGTGACTTCCTTGTAGTCGATTTCGACGGCGGGCACCGGCGCGGCTTTCGGCTCGATGAAGGGCTCCCAAGTCGTGCCGCCATCGGTCGAAAAAGCGAACGCGCCAAGCGCGAGCATTGCGTTTGTCGTCATTGGTCTTGTCTCCTGTTGCCAATGAAAAACCAGCCGCCCCGCCTCGCGCGGGTCGCCGGTCAAGTCTCTTGCGAGAAGATGAAGGGCGCGCGGCCCGGTTAACCCGGCGCGCGCCGGATCGGTCAGACGGTCAGGCGACCGCCCATTTTACAAGAACGTCTCGCGACACCCTGTAAATCTTCACGTCGCCCACGGTTTCCGGGCGGTAATCCCTCTTCCCGTAAGGCTCGACATAGTTGAAGGCGACGCCGCCGAAGGCCCCGCGATAGTCGGCGAGGAAATCGTAAATCGCCCGATCGACCGCGACCGCCTGCATGGGCGTGCCCTTGCCGTAAGCGTCGATTTGGACGCGGGTTTCAAAAAGCCCCGACCGCCCGTCCAAGGTCCGATCGTCCGACCCGCCCACGGTTTGCCAGATCGCCCACCGATCGCCGGTCGTCTCGCCTTCCGGCACCGCCACCAGAAACAGCGCCTCGCCGATCAGCGCCGACACCGCCGGGGCAGACAGCACCAGCCCGCGAAAAGCTCCCTCGAAATCTGCCATGCCGCCCCCTATCCAGCGCGCGCGGCCTTGCGCGCCGCCCGCATGACCGACTTTTGAACCTCGGTGGACATGCCGCCGATTATGCTATTCAGAACGACCGCCTTGCCACTTTCCCACGCGGGGCGGAAATGCGGTTGCGCAGGGTCTTTGTAGGTCCCGAACTCCTGCCACATTCCGGCCGGGTTTGCGGTGCCGATATACATAAACACATCGTCGCGACCCTCGCGCTTGGCGAGACCGAATTGCCGTTTCGTGAGCCGCGTTCCGACCGTGTAGCTTCCCGAAAGGTCGCCATCGTCCACCGGCGCGGTCGCATTGGCGACTTCGGCAATCGGTTGCGCCGCCTTTTTCAGAACCCGCCGGGCGACGCTCTTGGCCGTCGCCGTCTTCAGCTCCATTAGCCCCGCTTCCACACCTTTGAAGCCATGAACCTTGAACGTGATCGCGCCGCCCATCAGTCGAGCCGCCCGGCGCGCGTTGCCATCAGCTCGCGCGACATGCGCGGCGACTTAGGCGCGGGAATGTTGCCCGTGATCGTCCAGACCTCGCCGCCGCCCGCGTCGATCAGCGCGCCCGCCTCGAGCGCCCGCGTCACCGGGTTTGACCGCACAATAACGCGCGCCACCCGTTCCGACGCTTCGCGCCCCGCCTTCACCTTTTCCACGTCCGACAGCTCGCGCAAATCCGCGAAGCTCACGCCCAGCTTGACCGGCGCGCCCGCGACCGGAAACCCGGCAGAATCGCGGGCACCCGACGCCGGGCGGAAAAACGTCACCTTGCGGGACCGCACCCCGGCCATGTCAGACCTCGAGAACGGCGACCATGGGCCGCTTGTATTTCAGTTGCCGCATGATCGCCCCGGCGTCGAAGCCAACGCGGATTTCCTCGGTCGCTTCGGTCGATAGCCCGGCCTCGAGCCAATCTTTCACCATGAAGGTTAGTGCCTCGACCACTTGCGCGGGCATGGTGCCCGCCGCATATCCCACCGACGCCGTGACCCGCATTTCCGCCGCGCCAAGCGACGAAAAGCGAAAGTCGCAGATCAATTGCGGCTCGGTTGCACCGCTCACAAGATCGACGCCCGACATATCCAGCGCGACCCATTCGCCGCCCCGCGCCCGACACTCGATCGACTGCACCGCAGAAACCGGCGCAACCGGGAACCACCAGCGCGAAAAGTCCGCGCGCGGCAAGTCAAACCGCATGACGCGCGGCACCGTAGGCCGATCCGTCGCCGTCTCAAAGAGCGCCGTCGCGGCCTTGATCAAGCCCGGCAAGGCTTCGTCGTGGTCGTTGTCGTCGTCAAAAAGACCCATGCCGCGCTTGATCACGTCCAGCGCGACAGGCACGGCAAATTCAGCGTCTAGGATTTCCATAGGATCGGCCCCGGTCGTTACTTCTTGGCGTCCGCTTCGGCCTTGGCTTTGGCGTCCGCTTCGGCCTTGGCTTTGGCGTCCGCTTCGGCCTTGGCTTTGGCGTCCGCTTCGGCCTTTGCCTTGGCGTCCGCTTCGGCCTTGGCATCGGCCAAGTCGTCGGCCTTGGACGGATTGAGCGCCGCAGTCTTCGCCTCTTCGACCGTGGCGACACCGGCCTTGACCAGCCGCGCCGCGTTCTCGGCCTCGAAACCGGCGACCTCGCCCGCGTTGAACGGCCCGTGGGCCTTCTTGAATTTCAGAATGACGCGCATTGCTCGCGCTCCCTTTTCTCGATTGTCAGGGGATACCGCGCCCGATCAGCCGGGCGCGGTCATGGCAGATCAGAGCGCCCAGCTCACGCCATTCAGGCCGGAAATGGCCTCGTCATGCGCCGGTGCGAAATCATGCTCGGAAATCGCGCGGAACAGGGTTTGGTCGTTCTGGAACGCCGACACCACGTTGTCGCCCGAGTCGATGTAGGCAGCTTCAGACGACAGGGCGAGCGTGATGCGCTGGGTTTCCCCGATCATGCACTCGTTGAAATCCGCGAAGGTGACTTCGGTTTCGTTGCCACCGCCGCCCAGGTTGTTGGGAACCTGCGACGTGGTGAAGATCGGAAACCCATGCAGCGTGCCGTTCGCGTCGATCGACGGATACAGCTTGAAGCCGTTCGCGTCCTTCAGCTCGGCCAGCCAGTTTTTCACCGACGCGCGCATGACCCAGCCCGGCGACGCCATGGGCACGTCCGAGTCCTCGACCAGCGACACGCATTTGCGCAGCGCCGCCGACACCGCAACGGCGGTTGCCGCGACACCGGCTTGCCAGTTGGCGACCTTGGCCCAGTTGCGCAGACCCTTGGGCGTGCCACTGGTGCCGTCGCCGCGCAGGAATGCCAAATCCTCGCGCAGCGCAAGAACCTGCACCAGATCGTCACGGATCAGAGCGCCCGCGTTGAAGATCGACATGGCAAGCAGATCGTTGGACACCGGCACCAGCGCCGTCAGTTTCTTGAACGACTGGTCGAGCGACCCGGTTTCCGGCTCACTCGGCGGGATTGCGTTGTTTTCACCGGAATAGCCCGCCGTCGCCGAAGCGGTCATTTTGGCATGGCGCAGCTTGCCCGCAGGCATCGGCACCGACCGGGCACCGGCACGCCGCACGACAGAGCGAGCGCGCAGAAGACCGATCAGCTCGCCCGCCGTTTCTTGCGGCACCAGCACGCCCCCGGCGCTGGAAACCGCCGTGGACATGGCGGCGCTGATTTGGCCCAGACCGTCACGCTCGAGCGACGCCGCCGCATCCTGCACACGGCCCCCGTTGTTGCCCAGAGCGTGCAGCATGAAACCGACCTCGACACCGCGTTGCTCGTCACGCTTCACGGCACCGGGCACCGTGCGCGGCGCGACCGGCGCGCGCGCCTCGTCGCTCACCGCCGCCGCCGCCTGCGCGGCCTCGACCGCCTCGGCACGCTCGACCGCCGCTTTCGCGGTTTCAAACTCGGCTTTCGCCGCGTCGAAGGCGGCGACCGCCTCGACCATTTCCGCCGCGTCCGCAGCGACGCCATCCGCCGCCAGCGCGTCCAGAGCCGCCGCAGCAGTCTGCATGTTATCCGCCGCCGCTTTGCGAGCGCGGCGCTTATCGGCAATGTCTTTCATGCCTTGTCCCTTTCGTGGATGAAAACCGCGCACGCGGTCAGAAACCCCCGCCCATTTTCAGCCGGGGGAACTCGGAACCCGGCGAGACCGCCGGGCGATGTTGGATTGATCAGCTCGCCGCGATTGCCTGCGCGGCATCGGCAAGCGCACGGTGCGCCCGACCGCCGCGCCGATCGTTCGCCGCCTGATAGGTGGCGACGATCCGCGCCATGAATTCGGCCCGCGTCTCGACACGATCCGCCAGCCCACGATTGACCGCATCGGCACCCGACCACACCGCGCCACCGTCGCGCGGGTCGCCGGTCGTGGACATGCGCCCGACCAGCTCGCCCGCCGCCATGCCGCGCCCGGCCTCGACCGCCGCGTGAAATTCGGCCTCGCTCGCGTCGATCCGGCGTTGGATTTCGGCCCGGCCCGCTTCGGTGGACGGGTCGGGAATTTTCGAAGCGGCATGGCTCGACGTGAAATCAAACCACTGATAGCCGCTCGAACCGGGCGCGACCGGCGTTGCGCTCGACGTTGCCGTGCCGATCGACCCGACGATCGACCCCCGCGACAGGGAAACCTCGGTCGCTTGGCTCGCAATCCAATAGGCCGCACTGGCGGCGACCGGATCGGCGAAAGCGTGAACCGGCTTCACCAACGCCGCAGCGGCGACCGCCGCGCCTGCATCCGCGCAGCCCGTGACCAGACCGCCGGGCGAGTCAATATCCAGAACGATCGCCCGCACGTCACCGTTTGCCGCAAGCCGCGACATCGTGTCGACAAGACCGAAATAGGTTGTCCATCCGAACCACTCTTCAAAGGCGGTCGTGTTGGGCGTGAGAAGCCCGCGCACCGGCACCACGGCCACGCCGCCGGAAATGGCGTAGCGTTCCACCATGGCGACCGCCTCGCCCGGTGCGCCCTCGCGTCGCGCCTCGAGCGACAGGAGCGCGCCCGCATATTCCTGCGCAATCGCCACAGTCTGCCCCGCCAGCATGGCGGCAATCGTCGTGCCCGTCATTCGTCGGCCCCCTCGGTTTCGGTTTTCGTGTCCCGCGTCATGTTCGCGGGCGGATAGAGCGCGTCGCCATCGGTGACAGGCGGCAAGCCATGATCGGCCCGGCCTTCGTTGGGCGTCTTGAACGGCCCGCCCACGGCCTTCACCGTGGCCTCGTAAGCCTCGCGCGTGGTCGCTTCCATCAGCGCGGCATAATCGAACCGCAGGAACAGCCCGGCGCGCTTTTCGGCTTCGGTCAAAAGCCCCTCGGACAGATACGCCGCCGCGAACCCGCCCCAATGCGACAGCCCGTCCGACTTGTAATCGACCGCCTGTTGTTGACCGTTCGCCTTCACACCATGCTCGAGCATTTGCAGCTTCGACGGCGGCACGCGCCACATGGCGGCGATTTGCTCGCGGTCGAACTTGCGATTTTCCAAGAGCTGCATGTCGGCGGCGCTCATGTTGAGCGTCTTAATGTCGTCGGTATCGCCGATCACCGCCACGCCGTCGCCATCGGTCATGGCGGCTTTCAGACGTGCCCGGTTGCGCTGATATTGTTCGTCGTTTTGATAGTGACCGGCGAGCTTTGCGACGGCGCGCACGTTGGAACCCGTCGCGGATTTCACCGCCGCATCTTGCCCGGCAATCGCCAGCCCCATGCTATCGGCGGCAACGGCAATCGGGCTTCGGCCCGTCCAACCATCTTCGGCCATGTAGCGCATGACCACCATTTGACGCGTTCCGACCGTGCGTTGAACGCCCTCGCCGTCTTCGAACTGGAACCACCGGCGGCGACCATCGGCGACCATCGAAACCCGATCCGGACGCAAGACCTCGAGAAATTCCACCTCGCCCGCCCCGTCGCGCGGCGCATAGATGTAGCCTTGGCCGCGCAGCGCGAAGGCATAGACCGCCGCGAAGCGCGCCGTGATCGCGGGCACGCCGGGCGCGGCTTGCGTGTTCAGCAGATAGGCAAGGTTATGATCCCGCACCTTCACGTCGCGCCCGTCCGTCCCGCGCTGCATGACATGCAGCGGGATTTTCGCCAGATCCCCGGCCAGCACATTGCAGCAAGCAAAAACGGTCGCGTGCCGTTCGGCGGTTGCGGGCGTGGCGCGCGGTGCGCCTTTGATCCGCGACCCGCCAAAGCCCGCCTCGAGCAGATGCGCCGGCACCTTGGACACGCCGCCGGATTGCGCCGAAACGACAGGCTCGCGCCGCTCGATCGCCGCGCCGCGGTCGCGCCCAAAGACCCGCCCGAAAATGCTCATCCTATGTCCCTCGCTTCGCGTCTCACGCTTTGCCCGGCTTCCGCCCGGCCCACGGCCATGATCGCGGCAACCGCCGCGTCAATGCGCCCCGTGGATTTCTTCTTGTTCGGCTTCACGTTCTCGCTCGCATCTTCGTCGCGATGCACGTTGCCCACCTGCCATGCGAGCACCGGGTTTCCCCCGTGCCGGATACGGTTTTCCGCCGTGCGCTCTTCGAAGAGCTTCATCGGCGACGACATGGACACGAACCCTTGCCGGTGCTCGACCAGCGGAAAGCCCATCTTGTCGAGCTTCGGCGCAAGGTAGAGCATCCCCCAAGGGTCAAAGGCGACCTCTTGCAGATCGAATTTTTCACGTATCCACTCGAGCCGCTTCACCACCTCGGCCTCGTCGATCGTCCCGCCCTTGTGAACCTCGAGCCAACCTTCATCACGCCATTGCACAAACTCGCGCTTTTCGGAGCGCGCCCGGTGAATGAACCCCTTCGGCCCATCCGGCAGGAACACCCACGCGAGCAAGTAAACCAGCCCATCAACCGGCACCGCCGCGACAATCGCGGTCGTGTCCGTTTTCGTGGACAGGTCGAGACCGACCCACGCCTTGCGCCCGAAGAGCGCGCGCGGGTCGATCGGGTCAGCCGCCGCGCCCTTGTCCCATGTGTCGCGGTCGATCCACGTTTGCGCGCCCTCGGTCCACAGGTCCAAGTGAAAGCGCCGGAAATTCGGCATGTTCGCCGCAATCGCGAGCGCCTTTTCCGCCGCCGCCTGCATCGCCTCTTCTGACTTCGACACCCCCAAGTTGGGATTGCCCATCTTCCACGCTACCGGGTCCAGCACGTCCGCGTCTTGAGGCGGCTCGGCGACGTAGGCGAAAAAGGCATCATCGGCGACAGCCCCGCGCACGACGCTTTCGGCATAATCGCGCAGCTCGCCGCAGATCGACGCCCGGTCCTGCCCGGCAGTCGTGATTACCCAATCAATCGGTTGCGCCCGCGCAATCATGGATTCCGTGATCGTGTCGGCAAATTCCCGATCGGCCCAGCGGTGCAGCTCGTCGCGGGCAAGGAAGCTCGGGTTGATCCCGTCCGCGCCCTCGCTATCGCGGCTTAACGTGGTCACGACACCGCCGGTCGGCGGCGCTTTCACTTCGAAGCGGTGAACCTCCATCAGCCGCGACAGGACGGGCGATTTCCGCACCATGCGCCGCAGGTCTTCGAACAGGATTCCCGCCTGTTTCGAATTGGTCGCGGCGCAATAGGCTTCCGGCGTTTCCTCGCCGTCGAAGAGCTGGCCGAAGAGGAGCGGCACCGCCGTTGACGTGGTCTTGCCGTTCTTCTTGCCGACTTGGTTGTAAGTCGATCGGAACCGCCGCAGGCCATCGACCTCGCGCCGCCAACCGTAGACGCTCCCAATCTGGAACACCTGCCACGGCTCGAGCGCGATAGGCGACCCGCCAAGCGGCCCTTTCGTATGCTGCAACAGCCCCGCGAAATTCAGCACAAGGTCGGCGGCTTGCGGATCGAAGAACAAGCCCCGATCGCGGCCCGTTTCCAGATCGTCCAAGTGACGCTTGCAGGCCAGCTTGACCAGCTCGCCCGCGACCTCGCGCCCTTCGACCACCGAAAGCGCATAGCGGCTCACGCCGTGGTCAATTGCCTGCATCGCCGCGCAGTTGTTTCATGATGTCGCCGAACAAGTCACCCTGCCCGCCCGTGTCGATCCGTTGGGCGTCCACCGGCGACAGACCGAAGAGCGCCGAATCCCGGCGCATCGCGTCCATAGCCTCTTTCTGGTGAACCGCCGCCGGGTTGCGTTTCTTCTGCAATCCGTTGCGACCCTTCGTCTCGTAATACGTGCCCTCGAGCGCGAGCGTCGTGGTCGCCTCAAGGAAGCTCGCGACGTTCTCGCAATAGGCGGCGAACTGATACCGATACTCGAGCGCGAGCCGCCCTTTCGTGGCAATGACCGGGGCCAGCTCTTCCCAGACCTCGCGCGCCGTGTCGCGCAGGATCACCGGGCAATCGGGAACCGCCGCCGGTGCCGCCGCGCCCTTCATGGGCACCACGTTGTCAAGGCTCGGCTTGCGCCCCTTCATGCTCAATTCCCCTTAGATAGTGGGCTTTTTCCCCCAATTACCAGACCGCAGAAACTTAGGTTTCCTCGCCGGTGAGGAGCAGCACGCCCAGATTTCCAGACCACCCCCCCTATTGCCCGGATCGACGCCGACCCGCGAACACCTCCCGCGCCGTCTTGCGACTGTGACAGCTCTTGCAAAGCGCCTGCCAATTCGACCGATCCCAGAACAAGGCACGGTCGCCGCGATGCGGTTTGACGTGATCGACCTCGCGCGCACCGACCACCAGACCCAAGCCCGCACAATCGGCGCACAACGGATGCTCGCGAAGGAACGCCGCCGCCGCGCGTTTCCAACGCGGATCACGGTAAAGCTCGATCCCGGCCAGCGCCGCCGCGCTCGTCTTGGCCTTGACCCGCGAAGCGTTCAGCCGCTCGAGCCGTTCGGCCTCGTGCCGCTCGCAATGGGAAAGCCCGTCGATCGCCAAAGACTGACAGCCGCGCCCGGCACAGAGCTTGCGTATCGGCACCGCGCGCGACCTTTCTTGCCAGTTTGCACCTTTGGATTTGACAAATAAAAAGCGCCCGCCGGTTTCCCGTGAGCGCAATTTCAGATGATGACGAATCACTAGGACGGCGACGAACTTTAGTCCAGTCCCTAATTTTCGCGGGACAGATCGACCAGCACCGCGCCGGTGACACTTCGACCGCCCGCAGCCCATGCCCGACAGGTCAGCACATAGTCACCGGCGACAGGGACGCCACGGCACCGAACGCCAGCCGAACCACCCGACAGCTCGAGCGCGCACCACGTCACGCCAACGACCGCCAGCACACAGACGGACGCGACCGAAACATGACCAGCGACCCGCGCGACCAGCTCGAGCCGATCGCGCCACACGGCCAAGCGCGCACCGTTCATTCCGCGCCGCCCATATCGTCGGGCGCATCCTCGGCCCGCCAGACCACCGACCCACCGCGCACCGGCCCGGCCATCCGGTCGAGCGCCGCCGCCAAGGCGCGCCGCAGCTCTTCGACCAGCTTGCCCGCATTGGTCCAGCCGTGCCGCTTGAGAACATCGGTCAACGTCAGCTCTTCGATACAAACCGCATCAACCAACGCCCGATCCGTGATCGCCGATCGACTGCCCCGCTCGCTCGGTCGGATGCGCCGAACGGCCTTGGCCTCGCCGGTCCCGATCCGCCGCCGCATCGCACCTATCGCCTGCCGGTCCTGCAACACCGCGTCGATGAACCCGCCGCCTTGACCCGATCCGCCCGACCGCGCGCCCTCGAGCGAGGAACACTTGACGCCCGCCGCCGCGTGACGCTCGACCAGCGCCCGATATTGCCGCCCGATCGCGACTTGTCCCGGCGTGAAGGGCGCGCCCTTGCCCTTGGCCTTGGCCTTGCCCGCCATCACGTCGAAGGCATCGCCGACCCACAGTTGCGCCCGGCCTTCGTGCCCGGCGTGCTTTGCCTCGAAACTCTCAATCCCCTTCGGATAGAGCGCCATCGGCACGGTGACGCGAACCGCGCCCCGCGCAGGCGCAACCGGGATTGCCGGGCCACACTCGGCAGGAACCGCACCCCGCGCCTTCATCGCCTCGAGCCGCGCCGCCTCTTCGGCCTTGATCGTTGCCAGGTCACCGCGCCGCGCCACCAGATCGGGCGCACTCACGCCCTCGTCATTCCGTCGATTGACCTTCATGCCCCTGCCCCTTCCATGATTGCTTCACACCGCCGCAACGTGTCGTAGTATCCGTGCAGCCAAGCGACTTCGCGCGGGTCAGCCGTGCCCCGCTTCATCGCCTCTTCGCAACGCACCCGGCGGCGCGCGTTGTCGTCAGCGTCGCCCTTGATCGACGCCATTGCGAAGTTGTCGCCGGGCGGCACGCCGCGTTCCTTCAACCACCGGAACAGCTCGACCAGATACCCGCCCGACGCCGCCGCGCGCCCCGCCCCGCTTTGCAGGTAAGACCGCACCAACCGGCTTTCCGACGCGGGCGGCTCTTGGATGCGCCGCGCCCAATTGCAGATCGGAACCTCGCCCGGCCAACGGTCTTGCCGCGACCCGCCCGCGTGACGCTCGACCACTTCGGCAAGCGCCGCCAAGCTCGCCTCGGTCATGTAGGCCAAGCGCGCCTCGAGCGAGGCGAGGAACGCCGCGTGATCCTCGACCTTCTGCCCCGATCGCCGTTGCATCCCGCCCGCCTCTAGCGGGTCGATCAGCACCGCCCGCACGCGCGCCTTTCCCTCTCTTAGCTCTTGCCCTTCCATGCTCGCCCTCTTCTTTGCCTTGCCACGTTTTCCACCCGTGCCGCCGGATCGTGGTCGCCCCTAAAGGGAAGGTGTTTTTTTTTGTTTTGTTCGGTTTTGTCTTGTCTTGTCCTATAGGGCAAAGACAGTCGCAGGACTGTCTTAGGACTGTCTCGAACTGTCTTGTCGGACAGTTACGGACAGTCGAACCGCTACGCCCGCGCGCCGGGGAAATGCGACACCGTTCCCGTGAAACCCATCGTCTCGCGCATCGCCATGACGACATGATCCGCCGTGATGTAGAGATCGGGCGACGCATCGAAGAACCGCAGTAGCTCACCAATGACGCGCGGGTTTTCGATCATGCCCGCTTCAATTCCAGCCTCTTTCATCTTGGCCTTGATGCGGTCTTTCCGCTTCTGGCCTCGCGCTTGCTCGCGCGCCGCATCGCGGCCCGTCTTGCGCTTGTGCATTTCGGTCGCGATTTCGCCCAAGAGCGCGTGACCCATGCGCGGCACCAGCTCGCCCGTGCGCGGGTCTTTCACATGCACCAGCTCGAACCCGTGCAACACGTTGTCGGCGACCGCCTCCCATGCCTCGAGCGAGTGAAAGCGCGCCAAGGCGGCAAGCTGGATCGGCTCGCACGGCAGCGTGCCCGCCGGGTCTTGGCGCATCGCCTCGGCCCACAAGATCAGCGCCGTGCCCAAATCCTCGCGCCGGTCGAGCATGACGCATTTCGCCACGAACGCAGACGACAGGAGCCGGTGCCCATGCAGCGGAAACCAGTCGTGATTAGACAGCGTGTCGCCACGCTCGAGCGCCCATGTGTCGGGTTGCCTGTAATCGTCCATATCCTGCCTCTTGCCCGTTGTTATCGTTGCTCGCCCGGCTCGACCCGAACGCGTCCCGTGCGCCTTTCAGTCGCGACCTCGTCGCCACAAAGGCGAAACCCGCCGCGACCGCGAAGCATGACCACCACAAAGCCCGCCTTGTCGTCGGCCTCGATCACGTGTCGAAACCTCGAAACCGTTCAGGAACACGCGCGCGGGTCGACCGATCGCCGCCGTGTTTTCGGGCGTGTATCGCGTCACGATCCGCACCCCGCCGCCTCGATCGCCGCCGCGCGTTCGCGCAGCCATGCGCTTTGCGCCTCGGTCACATGCCGCCGCGCCACGCGCGCCAGCTCGCCCGCCGCCGTGTCGCCCGGCTGATACTTGTTCACGCGCCACGCCAAGAGCGGCAGCGCCATGCGGTGCCCCCACCGCCGAAATTCCGCCGTGCCCGCCCGCTCGCACGAGGTCGAGCAATAGACTTGCCACGACCGCGCGGGCGTGAACGCGCAGCCGCACGCGGGATTGAAGCACCGGCCCGGCACCCACAAGGGCGCGGCCTCGAGCGCGGGCGCGGCATAGGTCTTGAAATCCTCGACCGTGACCAAATGCCGTGCCACGGCATTTGCGGGGGCATATGCGCGCGCAGTCATGCCCCGCACCCCCCGGTTTTTGCGCTCACAGCGCCGTTTTCGGGGAAGGCGACACCGGCCCGCCGAAACGCCGCCCGGCTGACCTCGAGCGCATCGCGTGCCCGCCCAACCATGACGCCGAACCACTTGGGGTCTTTCTCGATCGCCAAGGCGCGCCGCCCGGCCCGCATCGCGGCAACCACGGTCGAACCCGACCCCGCGAACGGATCAAGCACCAGCGCGCCCGGATCGGTCACGTTGGAAATCCAGTCTTGCAGGAGCTTCACCGGCTTTTCGGTCGGATGCGGCGCGCGCTCGAGCTTCGGCAGATCGGCGGGCAAGTAATGGTGCGACACGTCCATTTGCCGCACCTGCACCATTTGCCGCGCGCCGCAGTCGTTCAACCGGCGCGCCTTGCCCTTGTAGAGATACAGGCCAAACTCGCAATTCGGCATGAACCAGCGGTTAGGGGTCGCGGTGCCCTTGCCCCAGACCAAGAGCCGGTGAAACCTCGCGCCCTCGACCTCGAACGCCGCACGCGCCCGCGCCTCTTCGCGGTCAGTCGCCATGATGATCAATTCGGCATTGTCCGCGCAGGCGGCAAGCATGATCGGTGCCATTTCGTGCCACGGCACCACGTCGAAAAGCGCGCCGCCGTTGTCGTATCGGTTCCGCCCGAAACAGCCGCCAAGCTCGCCGTTGTTGCCGCCGCTCGACAGCATATAGGGCGGGTCGCTCATAACCATGTCGGCGCGCATCTTGAGCGCGGGCAGAACCTCGCGCATATCGCCCAAGATCAGGCGGGCGGGTCCGATTGTGATTTCCTCGACAATGCCCGTCATGCCGCCACCGCCTGTCCGTTCAAAGTCAGCAGCTCGAGATACGCCGCGCGCACCTTGACCGGATCGAAACCGGCAAACTCGCAGACCGTCGCAAAGTCGCGCGCCGATCGCGGCGACAGAAACCATGCCCGCGCCTCGGCAACCTCGCGCGGCTGAAAATGCCCGTCCGACCGCGCGGGCAAGGACGGATCGCGCAGCGCATATTTCAGCGTCTCCCAGATCACCGCTTGCCAGAGCCGCGCACATTGGTCGGCCTCGCTCTTTTCGACGCCGTGCCCGCTCGCCTTGTTCATATTCACCGGCCCACCCGGCCCGATGATCGAAAACGTCCCCGTCATGCCGCGCCCTCGACCAGCTCGCCCGCGCGCGCGGCCTCGAGCGTGTGAAGAAACTCGACATAGACCGGCACCGGATCGACCCCGGCCAGATCACAAACAGCCTCGAAATCACGCGACCCGAACCACCGCCGCGCCGCGTCGATTTCGTGCCCCTTGGGCGGCACCGCCGTTTTCATGCCCGTTGCATCGCAGCCGAACGCCAGCCGCCATTGCTCGAGCAAGACCGCACCCCAGAGACGCTTGGCCCGGTCGCCCTCGCTTTTGTCGGAAAGGCCGCGCGCCTCGCCGAAATTCGATCCGTGCCCGGTCAGCCGTTCAAGAAACGTCCGCGACATGCTCACCCCTTCCCATTGATCAATCGAAGCCGGGCGCGCAGATCGCGCCGGGCGTCGCGCCGGGCCTCTTCAACCGTGGCGCGCCATGCGCCGCCGCCGACCACCACCCAGAACCCAAAGACGCCGAACCACCGACAAAGCCGCTCGGCCCGCACGCGCCCGGCCCCGTCCTCCAAAAGCCGATATTGCCCCTCGCGCGCCATCATGCCGCCCCCGCGAAAAGGGGCGCGCAGGGCAAGCCCCACGCGCCCGCGTCCAACAGGGAGGATTGCGAGGCAGACGCCCCGCGCATACCCTTGCCTACGCATTGCAAAGACAAAGGGATTCTTAGATGTGGGGGCTTATTGCAGGGATACTCGTTGTCGCAGCGATCGTGATTTACATGATTCAACAAATCATGGGCGCGCTCGAAGCGGGGAAATCGAGCGGAGCGCGAAAACGTTCCGGCAAGGGATACGGCACTCAGACACATTGGGAGGACGAGGACGGCAATCTTCACGAACGCGAATGGATCGTCACGGACTACGCAGCCGATCCAGACAAAAAGGCGCCACGATGGGCTGCCCTTCCCGGCGTCGGCGAATGCTACGTCGCAGGGTTGTTGCACCGCTTTGACGATTTCATGAGCTTTCACGAACAGGCAAACCCGGCGACCGCGAAAGTGTCGATCGAATGGGACAACTCGCACGAAGCGCCCGCCATCAAGGTCTTCGGCCACGTGGACGCGACCGCGCCGGGTGTTCACATCGGTTACGTCCCCGCCGAAGTTTCCGAGAAGATCAGGAAAACCTACCGTCGCGATATGCCACTTGGCGCACGCATCAAGAAAATCGGGCTTCATCGCCGGTATCGGGAGAACACCAAGAAACGCGCGTTCGCGACGATTGTTCTTGTCGGGCCGGGAAAGAAGACGCGCGACACCTTCCGTTTGGACGCCGAAACGCCCGAACAAACGTCCGGCCTTTAGTCCGGGCATTTGTCCGAACTTTTGTTCGGTAGGGATCGGCGGGACGTTCGAAGCCATGTCGATCATTCCGCCGCGAAGAGCATACGCGGCGCGACGCCGGGGTGAAGGCTGACCGCGATTGCGACCTTGCCGCCTTGTGCGCCGCCCTCGCCCGCCCACCACTTGCGCGCGGTGCGCTCGCTCACTTGAAACGCCTGCGCGACCTCGAAGTGATTGCGAAACGCCGCGTGCAAGTAGGCGCGCCACTTTTCGGGAAAGGTGGCGTTGATCCCGTAGGGGTCGAGCCGCCGCCCCGCCGCGAACATCTTGCCGACGAAATCCCCGGCCTTGGGCGCGCTATGGTCGGCATCGGGCGCAGACCCATTCACATAAACCACGACCGCCGGGGAAGCACTCATGCCGCATCATCCTTTTGAACAGGCAACAGCTCGACAAAGGAAAACAAGGACCGGGGCGGCTCGGGAATGCCAAGCTCACGCGCCAGATCACAAAGAGCGTCGAACCACGTCGCCGGAAAGACTCCGGCCCGCATCGCACTGTGAACGGTCGTGTAACCCTTGCCGATGCGACAACTCACAACGCCACAGCCGCCCAAGCTCTTGATGAACATCTTTGTTGCAACTCTATCCATGCCCCCATGGATATACGGAAATATCGTAACTTCAAGAATGCAAGTGATCGTAGTTACAAAATTTTTGGATACCTGAGAACCTTCGACTATGGATTACGAGACACAAGAACGCCTTTGCCGCCGGGGAGACTCTTCACCCGACGCCATTCACGCCCGCCTTGTTGCGGCGCGCGAGGCAACAGGACTGACTGCAAAAGCATTGGCCGAAGCGTCCGGGATCAAGTACACGACCTTCAAGAGCCAAGAGGCAGCAGGCTCACCTTCTGTAAAGCTGATGAGGTTCTACCTCGCTCGCTTCCAAATCGACTTCAATTTTGTCTTGGGCGGTGATCCCTCTCGTATTCCCGCCGACACACTTCGAGCGATTTTGGGCCAGCTCGCTTCACACGATAAGCCGTAATCGGCGCAAACACCCAATTCATGTTGATACCAAACGCGACGCAAAATCGCGCCAATATCCCAATGATCATTCCGAATCTCCCGTCACCCCCACCAACGCCTTGACCGCCTGCGCATACTCGAACCAGCAGCCCCGCATCCAAAATTACGACTAAATCGTAACTTTTTGTTTTGAGTTACGAGAATATTGTAATACTGCACTAGTGAAACAGCTAGGGGCAGGCAATGACACACACCCAGGATTTCACACCCGCCGCACCGCGCAGCGTGATCGACGCGGCGAAGATCATGGCGAACCCGACAAACAAGCCCGAAAGCCTTGTGCGGCTCGCCCGCCTTGTCTTGGCGAGCGCCATTGGCCTGACGATCCCGCAGCGCCACCGGCAGGCGGGCGCGGCATGAGCCTTTCCGAACTGGCAAGCCGCCCCGCCGCCTTCCTCCTCCATCTGGAATGCCTCGATCGCGCCGCCCTTTCCGACGCTTTCGCAAATGAAGTGATCCAAGCGGGCGGAACCTATATCGTGCCGACCGCGACGCGCCGCACGACCTCGCACCTTGTGGAGATTTCCCTTTATGGCGTCACCGGGCGCGGCACGTCCGAAGCCGCCGCCATTGCCGACTGGCGCGCCGCCGCGCGTCGGGCGAACCTTGGCGGGCTTCGCGAATGACCGCGCCGCACGATGACCAACCGAACACCCGTGCCGTGAAACCTACGGGTCAACTGACCGGGGGCCTTCGTGCCCTCGGTCGCCTTTTCGACATTGACGCCCGCCTTTGGCGACGCGCCACCGAGATAACGAGCTTGCGCCTCCTCGGCACGCTCACCCCTCCACCGCCCGCCGCCACTCACGGCCCCGGCCATCCTCCTGTCGGGGAAACGCGGGCACCCGGCCCGGACGTTTGCGTTTTCATCACGGCCATTCTGCCGGATGGAGAACCGCGACACGTCCGGGCCTTTATCCCCGCCGCGACCCCGGCCCGCGACCAGATCGCCGCCGCGCAACGCGCCATCGCCGACCATGCGCTAGGCCGCGAAGGCGCGAAGGTCTCGAGCGTCGCCATCTACGCCGCCCGGATCGTCGCATGAGCAAGCGACCCTTTGCAGAGCTTCCGGCCCCGCAACAGGCGGGCATCCTTTGCGGGCAAGGATGGTTTGGCGTGTTCCTCGCAGATCACTTCAAGCATTACGGCGAACCCGCCGATTTCGTTCGCGAATATTGCGACGTGCCAAGCCGCCGCGACCTCACCACCGACGCCAGCGCGCGCGAGAAATGGCTCCAGCTCGTTTCCGAGTTTGACGCATGGCGCGGCGCAGTCCCCAAACCCGACGACAGGTGACGACATGAAGGACGATCAAGCCAAGCCGGATCCGGCAACCGACGCCGTGAAGAAAGCGCACCAGAAGGACAAGGCCCGACGCGGCGACCCGCCGATGAAGCCCGATCCGACTTTCGACGCCGCCGCCAACAACGCCTATCGCGTGACCGCCGACGAACTGCGTTCCTTCGTTGAACGGTTCGAGCGCCTCGAAATCGAGAAGAAGGACTTTGCCGATCAGCAAAAGGAAGTCATGGCCGAAGCCAAGGGGCGCGGCTACGCCACAAAGATTTTGCGTAAGGTGATCGCCCTGCGCAAACGCGATCGCGACGACATCGCCGAAGAGGAGGCCATCTTGGAAATGTACAAGCAGGCGCTCGGCATGTAACCCGGCGCGCCTCTTTCTGCCCCCGGTCCAGATCGGGGGCAGCGACGGACGCGAAGAGCTAAGACCATGACGACGAGACCCACCCTTGCCGACCTCGAGCGCGCGCGCGACCAGCTCGCCGACATGATCCTTGCGGGCAACCGCGTCGCCGCGCGCCCGATTTATGAACGCTTGTGCCGCGAAATCGAAGCCGCGAAAGAGGATCGTGGGTTTCTCGAACAACTGCGCGAAGCTTACCTGACGGGAAGGCGCAATGACAAAAATCATGCGTGTCGAAACACTCCCAGCCCGTGACCGAAGTGACTTCCGCAACAGTAGACCCTTTACAAGTCTGCGCTCATGTCAAACCCGCCTTTACCTCCAACAATTTTCTAAGAGACCTCCATCAGAAAGGCGGTTGTCGGTCGAATGGCGAGGTGTAATCATCTAAATTGAAGATACTGTTTGAGACTTGAACCATGAAAATTGATATGACCGACCCCGACGAACTGCCTTCACTCGTGACCGGCTTCCTCGGCGTCCTGTCGTTTCTGGTATGCGGCATGGCCTTCGTGTACGCAATCGGCGAGCTCCCACATTTCGTCCGCTGCTGCGGCGATGCTGGTGAGACCTATTCCAGCCCTTCCGTCCTCATGATGATTATTTCGACGGTTCTCTTTCCGCTCACCATCCTCTTAGGTTTTGTGCTCATACTCTTCGACGGCCAGGTTCTCCATTTCCTAGTCATGCTCGGCATCATCGGTGCTTGGGTTTGGGCGACATTCTGGCGGATGGGCTTGAAAGATCGCAAACAGGCGGCAATGGCAGAGCGCCTGAGTTCGAAATAAGACAGTTTTTGATCGGCGGTCGCCGTACCTATCTCCCCTTCAGCTTAAGAAGACGGGAGGCAGGTATCTACAAGCGCGTGTGCCGCGAAATAGGCCCGCAGGTTCCTCGATCGACCGAGCGAAAATCGCCAAGCGTGAGGCTAGATTTGGCCCCGTAACTGCATAACATTACGTATTACATTTTGCATTACATTTGACTTTCAAAAATCATCTAAGTATATGTTTTTTATAAAAATTAACGCATCGAAGTACCCGACGCCACCCCTACCGCCGGAGCCAAATATACCTGATGTTGCGACCGTCCACAGGGCTTCCAAGCGTCTGCGGTTGTTTCGGGTAACAAAGTCACATCCTCGATCCGAAATGGCTCTCCGCATTATTCAGCCCAAGCCGCCGATGCCGTTCGTCCCGACGTCTCCTTCCGCCTGCGGTCCGTCTCACTCCAGCGGTGTCACCTCGACCGGGGCGATCGTGCTACCCTCGGGGACAAAGCTCTCGGGCCGGAAGTCGACGTCCTGCTCCTCGATCGCGATGTCGAAGAGCGGCGCGCCGACCACGAAGCGGCCGACGATGGTGTTGAGGCCGAGCCCGGTTTCGCGGGCCACGTTCACCTCTACCGACGCGAGCGCGTGTTCCGCGGCAGGCAGACGCAGCACGGCAACCCGGGCCCCCTGTTCGCGCATGAATACGGAAAAGGCATCCAGGCCGGTGTTGATCGCGCCCAGAATCGGCGATCGCGACGGTCCGACGGTGATGATGTTGTCGAGATCGCCGTGGATCATCAGCACGTCGAGGTTCGTCGCGCCGGGGCAATCGCGCATCGCGTAGTTCCCGGAAATACCGATCACGCCCGCGATCCGTCCGGGCCGGTTGCAGGCATAGTGATAAGACATCATCGCGCCGTTGGAGTGCCCGACGAGATAGATCCGGTTGGGCGTGACGAGGCCCGCGTCTTGGAACCGCCCGATGATCCGGTCGAGCGTGCCCAGGTCGTCGATCCCCTGTGCGGCGGCGGCGCCGCAGCAGTAGCCTGCGTTCCAGCCCTTCCAGTTGTCGTCGTAAAGCCGGGTAAGTCGCGAGCCGTCGATGTAGACCGCCCGGAATCCGGCCACCTGCGCGATTTTCTCGAGGGGAATCGAATCCGCCATATAACCCGAATTGCGCCGCGCCCCGTGGAGCAGGATGACGAGGGGCGCGGGCAAAAGCTCGAGCCGTTTGGGCGACACCGTTTCGATCATCCGCCCCTCGATCTCGAACGTTTCCACCTCGACTTGCCCGAGGGCCGCGGTCGAAGTGGTGGCAAGCATGAGGGCGACGATGGCGGCAATGAAACGCATGGCGATCCTTGGAACAGGTGTTGCTTTGCGCGCACTATGGCCCTTTGGACCCGGCACCGGAATGCGGGTTGCCTGAATTTCTTCCAGAAATATTCAGACCGTCGCAGGCACACGACGAGCGCCTTCTACCCCGGCGGCGCGGATTTGCCACAAGCCCCTGAGCCAAGGCGCTTTTTCGCCGATGTCGCCTATTTACCACCTTGCCCAGCGTCACAGTTCCGCCGTATTTCCGCCGCGCCTTCGCCGCGAGGTGGAAGCAGGATTCGGGGAACGATGCCGGGCACAAGGCATCGACCCTTCATGGACAGGGTGGCTGAAACCACCATGGCGATCAGGTCTCACCGGATGAACCGGGACCACGCCAGAGCGGGCCGAAACGGGCCCAAGGAAGGAAAGAGGCATGGCGAGCACGAGCGACCAACGCCAGAACAACGAAACCGGCCTTCGCGAAGTGAAGGCGCCCGAGACGGCACGGGAACAACCGGAAACGGTCCCTGCCCTGACCGCCGCTCTTGCGGAGAACGCGCCGAAACCGGTGTTCCGCGATTGGGCCGCGATCTGACGCGAGCGTCATGTCATCGCCTCTGTCGCGGTCGTCCCGACAGCGGTCCGTCGGCGAACTTCCGTCACCGGGCCTTGCGTTGAGCTGCGCGTGAATTGACCCCTGCACAAGGGCGGGCCAAGGTTCGCCCATGTGCGCCGATCTGACCACCATTCCGAATCTCGGACCTGCCACGGCAGAGGGGTTCCGGCGCGCCGGTATCCACACGGCAGAGGAGCTGCGCGCCATGGGGGCAGACGCGGCCTACCGTCGCTGGCTCGCCTCCGGTGAACCCGCGCATTTCATCGGATATTACGCACTGGTCATGGGCCTTCAGGGGCGGCCATGGAACGACTGCAAGGGGTCCGAGAAGGACGCGTTGAGACGGGCGTTCAATGCGCTCAAGGCCAGCGTCCGGCCCAACCACACCGGGATCGAGGCGATCCTCGATGAAATCGGGATACGCCCGCGCGCATGAAATCCTTTATCTACGTTCTTTTGCTGGGCCTGTGCGCCTTGGGTGCGGCGCGCTCTGCCCAGGCCGAAGAGGTCTATTTCCAGCAAGACGGGCTGACTCGTCGTTTCCAACTGCTCATTCCGGACACGAAGCCCGAGGACACGGCAGCCCGCAGGCCGCTCATCATCGTTCTGCACGGGCTGTTTCAGTCCGACCGCGGGATGCCCAAGGTCACGCGGCACCAATGGGAACGGATCGCGGTCGATCAGGGCGCGGTGCTCGTCTATCCCAATGCGGTGGGCAAGATCTGGGATATCGGCCAGGGCGAGGCCTCGGCGCTGCTCAGACCCAAGCGCGACGATCTCGCCTATCTCGACCGGGTGATCGCGGTGACATCCGAGCGCACGCCGATTGACAGGGACCGGGTGTTCCTTGCGGGATTTTCCATGGGCGGACAGCTTGCCTATGCCTATGCCTGCACCCGTCCGGGCCGGATCCGCGCGGTGGCGGCACTATCGATGAACCTGCCCAAGGTGCTCGAGGACGACTGCGCGGCGACGCGGCCCTTCCCGATCTTTCTGGGGATCGGGGACGAGGACCCGGTGATGCCATACGAGGGTGGCCGGATCCCCGCAGGGCCGGGATTCTCGATGGCGATCAAGGGCTTCGAGGAGACGAGTGATTTCTTCGGCCAGCGGGCGGGTTGCGGCGCGGACTATCAGGAGAGTGTCCGCGACGTGATCGACGACGGCACCAGTCTTGTATTCCGCCAGCGACAGGGTTGCGCCCTGCCCGTCTGGTCATTGAGGATCACCGGCATGGGGCACTACTGGCCCGGCGGCGGGCCGGATATGTCGCCGCTCCTGATCGGACGCCCGACCGAGGAAATCGACGGCGCCAACATCGTCTGGCGATTTTTCAGCCAGTTCGAATGAAGGTCAGACGGCGTCGGCCCGACAGGCGCCAACGGAAACCTCGGATTGTGCAAATACCGTGCGGTAACGCCGGTCGTCTTCGTCGATGAGCACCTGCATTCCCGCCGCCTCCAACCCGTGCCGATCGAAGATTTCCAGAAGATGGGACAAGGGAACGGGTGCAACGAAGGCCGCGACGGGTTCGACATAGTCCCGAAGGACCTCCATCACGTCGAACGCATTCTCGAGAACCTCGAGCAGGGCTTCGTTGACAACGGCGATCGCATCGACTTCGGACATTGAGGGACCCTCCTTCGGTCAGCATGACCTTGCAGGATAGAGACCTACAAATTGGTTAACGCCTGCTGGCCGGTGCCCTGATCCGGTGCTCCAAGGCGCCTTGGCATGACCGATGCCCATTGGGCCTGCCGGCGGCCCGGGCAAGCGCGCGACGTCGCGGACAGTCTCAGGCAAGATCCGGGTTTTCTTTCGTCGTCAGGACTTTACTGTTCCCGGACCATTGACCTGCACAGAAATTGAAAGCCGCACCGTGAATACACCACTCGCCTCAATAGCCATCACGCTTGTCCTGACGACCGCCGCCCAAGCCGACCAACTGCGCTGTGTCTATCGCGCGGGCGGTGAGGATCTGCCCTGGGCGGCCGAGCTCCATTACTTTGGCGAAGCGGGTGAGCCACCGAGATACGAGCAGATCCTGCTGCGATCCGAAACCTATGACGTGCGGCTGATCGGGAGCCAATGGGCCGCTGAGGCGCAGGCCCCGGACGGGCTGCGGCTGGCGCAGGTCCAGAGCACGGCCCAGGTGCTCGACGGCGTCGGCGCCTATGGCGTCGAAGTGCTCGTGTCGCCCATCGTGCCCGAGGGGGCGGACCCGGATGTGCCCCGGCGGCTTTGGGGCAAGCTGATCGTCGATGGCCGCACCATCATGTCGGCCCCGATGGAGCCGGTCACCTTTCCGATAGGCACCTTCCTGTCGATGCACACGGGCTATAACGCGGCCTACGATCAGATCGAGGATTTCGGTTCGGATACGGAGGCCACGGTGGACTATGGTCAGGTTGTCCGCGCCAAGACAATCGTGCGCTTCGCGCTCTTCGAGACGACGACCGAGGACGAGGCAGCGGAACCCCCGGCAGACCAAGGGTCGCTGGCGCAATTCAGTTTTGACGTCACGAATTTCACCGCGCCGGTCGCGGCCCTGAATGACCTTTTGGCCGAACACGAAACGCTCATCATGGCGGACTGCCCGGATCACGGGATGTGAGGCCACTTGCGGGCGTTGGCCCCTTCGGGCCACGAAAAAGGCCGCCCCGGATGGAGCGGCCTTTCTTGTCCCGGCAGGCGAAGGCGGCTTAGCCGACCAGTTCGAGGCCCGAGAAGAAATAGGCGATTTCCTGAGCGGCGGTGTCTTCGCCGTCCGAGCCGTGGACCGAGTTTTCACCGATCGAGAGGGCGAATTCCTTGCGGATGGTGCCTTCGGCGGCATCGGCGGGGTTGGTCGCGCCCATGACTTCGCGGTTCTTCGCGATCGCGTTCTCGCCTTCGAGAACCTGCACCACGATCGGCTCCGACGACATGAATTCGCACAGCTCGTCGTAGAAGGGACGCTCGGCGTGCACGGCGTAGAACACGCCAGCCTGGGCTTTCGACAGGTGGATGCGCTTCTGCGCGATGATGCGAAGGCCGGCGGCTTCGAGTTTCGCGTTGATCGCGCCGGTCAGGTTACGCTTGGTGGCGTCCGGCTTGATGATCGAGAAGGTGCGCTGAATGGCCATATCGGTGGTCCTTTGGTTCGTCGGGCGGATCCCCGGTGGAAATGTCGCGCGCCTGCTAGCACGGGCGTTGGCCCGGGGAAAGGGGTTTCGCCGCAGCTGCGCTGCGACGACCGATTGGGGAGAGGCCGCCGCCATTGTCGCTCGGACCAATGGCGCAACAATGGCAGCCTCCCCAAACCCCTCTCCGAAGTTCTTATGAAGCAGTGAAGAGGAATTGACGGTGCCGGGGGGTTCGGGCAGTGAGACGGCATGTTGAAGATCGAAGATATCTCTTATTCCGTCGAGGGCCGCCCTCTGATCGACCATGCCTCTGCCGTGATCCCCGAGGGGCACAAGGTGGGGCTTGTCGGACGCAACGGCACCGGCAAGACGACGCTGTTTCGGCTGATCCGGGGCGAGTTGGTGTTTGAAACAGGGTCGGTGTCGATGCCCAAGGGCGCGCGGATCGGCGGCGTGGCGCAGGAGGCCCCGGCGAGCGACGTGTCGCTCATCGACACGGTGCTGGCGGCGGATACCGAACGCGCGGCGCTCATGGCCGAGGTGACGGATGACCCCGGGCGGATCGCCGATATCCAGACGCGGCTCACAGACATCGACGCGTGGAGCGCCGAGGCGCGGGCGGCGTCGATCCTCAAGGGTCTTGGTTTCGACGATCCCGACCAAGCGCGGCCCTGTTCGGATTTCTCGGGCGGCTGGCGGATGCGCGTGGCGCTGGCGGCAGTGCTGTTTTCCGAGCCGGACCTGCTGCTGCTGGACGAGCCGACCAACTATCTCGACCTCGAGGGCGCGCTGTGGCTCGAAAGCTATCTGGCGAAGTATCCCCATACGGTGATCGTGATTTCCCACGACCGGGGGCTGCTGAATCGCGCGGTCGGGTCGATCCTGCATCTCGAGGACCGCAAGCTCACGCTCTACAAGGGCGGCTACGACACCTTTGCCCAGACGCGCGCCGCGCGGCTCGCGGTGGCCGAGGCCGAGAACCGGAAGAACCAGCAGCGGCGCGACCACTTGCAGAGCTTCGTGGACCGGTTCCGGGCCAAGGCGTCCAAGGCGAAACAGGCGCAGAGCCGTCTCAAGATGATCGAGAAGCTGAGTTTCGTGTCCTCGCCCAAGGAGGCTGCGCTTCGGAAATTCTCCTTCCCCTCGCCCGAGGAGCTGTCGCCGCCCATCGTGAACATGGAGGGCGCGGCGGTCGGCTACGACGGCGTGCCGGTCCTGTCGAAGCTGTCCCTTCGGATCGACCAGGACGACCGGATCGCGCTTCTGGGCAAGAACGGTCAGGGCAAGTCGACCTTGTCCAAGCTCCTCGCGGGGCGGCTCCCTGCCCTGTCGGGCCGCGTGGTGAGCGCGTCCAAGCTAAGGATCGGCTATTTCGCCCAGCACCAGATGGATGAGCTCTACCCGGACGAAACGCCGATCGAGCATCTGCGGCGGCTCAGGCCCGGTGAAAGCCCCTCGCAACTGCGCGCGCGGCTGTCGGGCTTTGGCCTCATGGCCGAGCAGGCCGAGACGGTGGTCGCCCGCCTGTCGGGTGGGCAGAAGGCGCGGCTCACGCTCCTCATCGCCACCATCGACGCGCCGCATATGCTCATTCTCGACGAACCGACCAACCACCTCGACATCGAGAGCCGCGAGGCGCTGGTCGAGGCGCTGACGGAATACTCCGGCGCGGTCATCCTCGTCAGTCACGACATGCACCTTCTCTCCATGGTGGCCGACCGGCTGTGGCTCGTGAAGGACGGGCGGGTCGCGCCTTTTGACGAGGATCTGGAGGCCTACCGCAAGCTTCTGCTCGCGAGCGATGCGCCTGCCAAGCCGCAGGTCGAGGCGCCCAAGCCCAAGCGGGCGTCGAAGGACGAAGTGCAGGCGCTGCGCTCGGACGTTCGCAAGTGCGAGGACCGGATCGCCAAGCTCGAGGACATGCGCGGGAAACTGGCCACGAAACTCGCCAATCCTGACCTTTATGAAAAGGACAAGATCGGCGAGATGGAGGTCTGGCAGAAGAAATACGCGGAAGTCATGGAGGGCCTCGACCGGGCCGAGGCCATGTGGGTGGCGGCGCAGGAAAAGCTCGACAAGGCGACCGCGTGACGGGCAGGCTTTCCCCATGACGCTCGACATCCTGATCCCCGCTTTCGTCACGCTCTTCGTGATCATCGACCCGATCGGACTCGCGCCGGTGTTCCTCGCGCTCACACGCGACATGACGAGCGGGCATCGGCGGATCGTGGGGCTGCGCGCGGTGCTGGTGGCGGCGGCGATCCTGACGGTGTTCGGGCTCGCTGGTCAGGCGGTGCTGGACCTCTTCGGGATTTCCATGGCGGCGTTTCGCATCGCAGGCGGGGCACTCCTGTTCCTGACCGCGCTCGACATGCTGTTCGAGCGGCGCAAACAGCGGCGCGAAAGCCAGTCGGAGGCGAGTGTCCTGGACCCCGCCGACGATCCGAGTGTGTTTCCGCTGGCGATGCCGCTCATATCGGGTCCCGGCGCGATGGCGACGATGATCCTGCTCATGGGCAACGCAAGCGATGTGGGTGGCAAGCTCGCGGTGCTGGGCGTGATGATCGCAGTGCTCGCCGTGGTCTTTGCGTTCTTCCTCGCGGCCGGCTGGCTCGGACGGTATCTGAAGGACACGGGGATCAACGTTGTGACGCGGCTTCTGGGGATGCTGCTTGCGGCGCTCGCGATCCAGTTCATGATCGACGGACTGGCGCAGACACCGCTCTTTGCCGTCTGATCTCTGGCAATTTCTGCCGGGGTGATTACTTTCCGGTCATGGACAGTTTCGATTACGCCCGTCTCGCCTATCTCACGCTTCTCGGGGGCGCGGTGATCGCGTCCTTTTTCGTGATGAACAAGGCGAACCTCGGAAAGTCGCTGCAACAGCTTGCAATCTGGGCGCTGATCTTCGTCGGTGCCGTGGCGGGCTATGGCCTGTGGGGTGACATCTCGCGCGACGTGATGCCCCGGCAATCGGTGGCTGGCAGCGGGGTCATCGAGGTGCCGCGCGGGGTCGATGGGCATTACTACCTGACGCTGGAGCTGAACGGCGAGCCGGTGGTTTTCGTGGTCGATACCGGGGCGAGCGAGATCGTCCTGTCGGAACGCGACGCCAGATCGGTGGGCCTCGATCCCGAGGACCTCGATTACATCGGGAGCGCGATGACCGCGAATGGCATGGTGCGCACTGCCCCCGCACGAGTCGAGCGCATGGTTCTGGGCGATATCGTCGAGGAGAACGTGAAGGTCTATGTGAACGAGGGCGAGATGGACGGCTCGCTCCTGGGAATGTCCTACCTGCAGCGCTTCGAGCGGATCGAGATCACGCAGGACGGGCTGGTGCTGACGCGCTAGCCGGTCTGGGGGCGTCCATCGCGCCGTCCCAGTCGTAGACGACGATGCCGTCCGTGCGCCGGGCCGCGAGGCTTTCGTACAGTTTCTGCGCGGGGGTGTTGTCGGCCTCGGTCGCCACCCAGATCCCCTCGCAGCCGAGCGTCCGGGCCTGTTCCAGCAGCGCCCCGGTCAGCGCCTTGGCGATGCCCCGGCGACGGAACGGTTCATCGACGCCGACCTCGCTGACGAAAAGCATCGGTGCCTTGTCGGGGTGATACATCACCACGCCGGAGGCGAAGCCCGCGACGGTATCGCCGACGGTCGCGAAGATCAGGAGATGGCCGGGATCGGCAAGGAACGGTGCGAGGGCCTCGAGCCTGACCGGGCCGTCAAAGACCGTCGCACCGTCAAGACGCGACGCGTTAGTGTGATCGAGCAGATGAAGCGTGACGTCGGGGTCCATGCCCGAGGCTAGGCCCACGTCCCGGACAAGAGCAAGCGACAAAAGAAAAGGCCCCGGGACAGACCCGGGGCGCGATGTCTTGGGGGTGAGGCTAACGCCTTAGCGCGGCGCCATGCGGATCGCGCCGTCGAGTCGGATGACCTCGCCGTTCAGCATGGCGTTTTCCGCGATGTGCTGGGCAAGCTGCGCGTATTCCTCGGGCTTGCCGAGGCGCGAGGGGAACGGCACCTGTTTGCCAAGGCTGTCTTGGGCCTCTTGCGGTAGCCCCTCCATCATCGGAGTGTAGAAGAGCCCCGGCGCGATGGTGCAGACGCGCACGCCGTCGCGGGCCAGTTCACGGGCGAGCGGAAGGGTCAGGCCCACAACCGCGCCCTTGGAGGCAGAATAGGCCACCTGCCCGATCTGCCCGTCGAAGGCTGCAACCGAAGCGGTGTTGATGATCACGCCGCGTTCGCCATCCTCGGTCAGCGGATCGGTAGTGATCATGCCCGCTGCCGATTGCGATGCGCAGTAGAAAGTGCCTGCGGTGTTGACCATGAGCGTCTTGGCAAAGCTTTTTGGGTCGTGGACGATGCCCTTGGACACCGCCTTGCCGATGGTGCCGATGCCTGCGCAGTTGACCATGATGCGTTCCTGCCCGTTGGCGGCGCGCACGGTGGCGAAGCCTGCCTCGACGCTGTCGGCGTCCGAAACATCGACCCGCGCGAAGGTGCCGCCCAGCTCCTTGGCGAGCGCCTCACCCGCCTCGGTGTTCAGATCGAAGATGCCGACGGGCGCGCCCTTGGCTGCAAAGGCGCGCACGACAGCGGCGCCAAGGCCCGAGGCCCCGCCGGTGACGACGATTGGGGTGTTCTTGCCGATTTCCATGATGTCCTCCCGCTTGGTTGACAGATGCCTAGCAGCGCCGGACGAAGGCCGCAATGGGATTGGTTATGAGGTATCACCAATGGGCGGGGCGACGTTGCGGCTGCATAGGGTTTCAGCAGTCGATTACGGGTGAGTCTCGGATTCCGGGATTCCAGAATTCTAGAATCCTGGAATCCGCTTTCCTCATGGATTTCCGTGACTTGCCCGGTCCGTGCTAAGAAGTTTGTTAACGCGCCCTATTGCGCGGCGTTCAACACCGGCTTCATCCCATCCACCGGCCCCAGCGCCTTCATCGCGCCGAAATGGGTCAGAAACACCTGCCCGGACAACGCGTCCAGGAAATGCGTCCGTTGCAGACGATCCATCACCGGCCCCTTTACCTCGGACAGGTTCAGGCTGATCCCCATGTCGCCCAGACGCCGATTCAGCTCCTCGAGGCTTTCGAGCGCCGAGAGGTCGATCACGTTCACGGCGGCGCAATTGAGCACCACGTGGCGGATCGGTTGATCCTTGCCAAGCCGGTCGAGGATGTAGTCCTCGATATAGCGGGCATTGGCGAAATAGAGGTTCTCATCGAGCCGGAGCGACAGCAGTTCCGGGTGGGTCAGAACCCGGTGCCGGTCGATGTTGCGGAAATGTTCGGTGCCGGGAACAAGGCCGATCTCGGCGATATGGGGGCGTGAGGTCTTGTAGAGAAAGAGCACGATCGACAGCACCACGCCCGCCGAAACCCCAAGCTCGACCCCATAGGTCAGCGTGAGCAAGATGGTCGCGGCCACGGCGGCGAAGTCGGCTTTGGAATAGGCCCAGGTGCGCTTGAGGATCGCGACATCGACTAGGCTCAGGACGGCGACGATGATCGTCGCGGCAAGCGTGGCTTGCGGCAGGAAATACAGGAGCGGCGTTAGAAGCAGCGCGGCCAGCGCGATCCCGACGGCGGTATAGGCCCCTGCTGCGGGCGTCTCGGCGCCCGCGTCGAAGTTCACGACCGACCGGGCGAAGCCCCCCGTCACCGGGTAGCCCCCAGACATGGCGGCGGCGATGTTGGAGGCGCCCAGGCCCACGAGTTCCTGGTCCGGAACGATCCGTTGCCGGCGCTTGGCGGCAAGCGTCTGCGCGACCGAAATCGACTCGACGAAACCGATGATCGAAATGAGAAGTGCGGAGCCGAAAAGCTGACCCCAGACTTCGGGTGAGAACGAAGGCATGGTAAACGGCGGCAGGCCCTGCGGCACGTCGCCCACGATGGACACGCCCTTGCCCGCGAAGTCGAAGGCCCAGGAAAGCAGCGTCGTGACGGCGACGGCGGCGACGGGTCCGGCCTTGGCAAGGATATCGGCCATGCGCGGCTTGAGACCCGCCCTGACGAGAAGCGGCTTCAGCCCCTTGCGCACCCAGAAGAGGAACGCGACCGAGCCGACGCCCACCACCAGGGTGATGGGGTTGATTTCGCCCAGATGGCCGAGGATGGACCAGAGCCGGTCAAACAGCGCCTCGCCATGGGCCGGAACACCCAGCACGTGTTTGAGCTGCGATGTCGCGATCAGCAGGCCAGAGGCGGTGATGAACCCGGCGATGACCGGATGCGACAGGAAATTCGCGAGGAAACCCAGACGAAAGACGCCCATGACGAGCAGGATGAGCCCCGACAGGAACGCGAGCGTGATCGCGGCCAGCGCGTATTCCGCCGTCCCCTGCACGGCGATGTTGCCCACGGCGGCCGCGGTCATGAGGGACACGACCGCCACGGGACCGACCGCGAGCGCGCGGGAGGTGCCAAAGATCGCATAGGCCACGAGCGGCAGGATCGAGGCATAAAGCCCCATCTCTGCGGGCAACCCCGCGAGCAGCGCATAAGCGAGCGACTGCGGGATCAGCATGATCGTGACGATCACGGCGGCCACGAGGTCCGACACGAAGGTGTCGCGCCGATATTCCGCGCTCCATTCGAGAATAGGGAAATACTGCCGGAGCGACTTCGCCCGGCGTTTCTGGGTCACGGCCATGGTGGCGGTCCTTGGAAACGGTTGTCCCCGGCGCCTGACAGGCACCGGGGCAAGACATCAGCCCTGCGCGAGCGCAGCTTGATAGATAAGTTGGCAACGCGTGCCCGAGCGGCAGTAGGCAAAAAGCCGGTCGTTCTCGGCAACAGCCTCGGCAAAGGCTGCCGCGGCGGTTTCAGCCTCGGGCCGGGACTGCACCGGCAGGTAGTAGGTCTTCATCCCCGCCGCCTGTGCGGCCGCCTCGATCTCGGCCCAGGGGGTCTGGGTCGGATCCTCGCCGTCGGGCCGGTTGCACATGAGGGCGTCAAAGCCCTCGGCGGCGATCACCGCCACGTCCTCGACCGTGATCTGCGGCGACACCGTCACCTTGTCGTCCAGATGGTTCATATGCATCGCGCGTTTCCTCTCACTGACCTTTGGCCCTGCTGCTTCTTACAGCTTGTTTACCGGCACTTTAAAGAACACATCGCCCTGGTCGTCAGCCGGGGGCATTGAGCCGCCGCGCATGTTCACCTGAAGCGAGGGAATGATGAGCTTGGGCATGTCGAGCTGCGCATCGCGTTCGGTGCGGAACTTGACGAAGTCCTCCTTCGTCTTGCCACCGCCCACATGGATGTTGTGCGCCTTCTCGTCACCCACCGTGGTTTCCCACTGGATGTCGCGGCCATTGGGGCCATAGTCGTGACACATGAAGAGGCGCGTCTCATCCGGCAGCGAAAGCACCTTCTGGATCGAGTCGTAGAGTACACCCGCATCCCCGCCCGGAAAATCGGCCCGCGCCGAGCCGCCATCAGGCATGAAGAGCGTGTCGCCGACAAAGCTCGCGTCGCCGATGACGTGGGTCATGCAGGCCGGCGTATGGCCCGGCGTGTGCATGGCGAAGGCGGTCATGTTGCCGATCTTGTAGGTGTCGCCGTCGGTGAACAAGCGGTCGAACTGCGAGCCGTCGCGCTGGAACTCGGTGCCCTCGTTGAAGACCTTGCCAAAGGTCTCCTGCACCACGGTGATGTTCTCGCCGATCCCGATCTTGCCACCCAGTTTCTGCTGGATGTAGGGCGCGGCCGACAGGTGGTCGGCGTGCACATGGGTTTCGATCAGCCATTCGACCTCGAGATCGTGCTCCCGCACATAGGCGATGATCTCGTCGGCATTGTCGTAGGTGATCCGGCCGGCGGCATAGTCGATGTCCATCACGCTGTCCACGACGGCGCATTTGTTCGACGTCGGGTCTTTCACCACGTAGGAGATCGTGTTGGTCGCGGGATCGAAGAACGCTTTCACGTCCGGTTTGATGTTGGTGTCCACGGGATAGCTCTGGGCCATGTCCTTCATAACTCCCTCCACTGTGCCGGGAACCTCCGGCCATTTCAATCTGAACCGAAGCCGCGACATATGCAGGCTTCGTGTTGCGTCCAGTCCGAAATAGGCGGTGCGCATCATCCCGTAAACCCCTTACATTCACTTTTTTGAATTTAATTTGCCTTCACTGTATCGTGAGGATGGCGAACGTCCAGGAAGAGTGGCGGATATGCGAAAGGGGCCGCGCGACACCCCGTGCGGCCCCTCCTCTTGGCTCCATTGGGTCCGGTCACTCGGCGGCGAGGGTCCGTGCCCGGCGGTTTTCGGTGAAGTTCATCATCAGTTTAGCCAGGAAGATGCCGACGATGAGCGCTGCGGTAAAGATCAGCACGTCCGGGTTCAGGGTCGAGACGACCGGCATGGATGCGCCGGGGCAAAATCCAGCAATACCCCAGCCGATGCCGAAAATCGCCGAGCCGCCGATGAGTTTGCGGTCGATGATCCGGTTGGTGGGCACGCTGAACTTCTGCTCGAAGAGCGGCTTCTGGCGCCGGAACACCAGCCTGTAGCCGGGGATCGTGACCGCCAGCGCACCGCCCATGACGAGCGCGAGCGACGGGTCCCAGACGCCCGCCACGTCAAAGAAGTTCTGCACCTTTGCCGGGTTCGCCATGCCCCCGACGGACACACCGAGACCAAAGAGAAGGCCCGAGATATAGACAAGCAGCTTTTCCATGATGTCAGCCTCCGATCACGTGACGGATGATGTAGACGGTGATGCCCGCGGTGAGCATGAAGGTCAGGGTCGCGGCGATGGAACGCGGTGAGAGCCGCGCAATGCCGCAGACACCGTGGCCCGAGGTGCAGCCGGAGCCGTAGGTGACGCCCACGCCGACAATCAGCCCGCCCAGGATCATGGCGAAACGGCTCATCGGGACTTCGATGGCCGGGAAGCTGCCCGTGAGGCCCAGTAGCACGAGCGGCGCGGTCAGCATCCCGCCGATCATCAACGCGCGCCAGGTCCAGTCCCAGGACGAGGACGGCGTCATGAAACCGGCGAGGATACCGGTCGCCCCCAGCACGTTGCCGCGCGTCCACATCAGGAGCACGGTGGCCAGCCCGATGAGCACGCCGCCCCCGAGCGACGCCCAGGGCGTGAATTCCGTTGCGATCACGTTCATGTCTTCCTCACTTTCCGCACCCGGCCGGTTCCCGGCTTCTGGGGCTGACATCTGTTCCGAACAGCCGATCTATGGGCCGGGTTTCACGAGTTCAAGGACATATTCGAATGAATGATTTTTTACCGAAATCCAGAAGAAAATCGGAAATGCGGTCTCTCTCCGGCGCCTGAGCGGCGACGAAATTCCTGGGGTTTCTGTGGTTCGGGCGGTTCTTGTCAGGCGCCCCCCCTGCCGCCGCAGGATCAGTTGGCGAGCGCCTCCTGAACAATGCCGTCCAGAAGCGCCTCGACCGCATCCATCGGGCCATCGGGGTAGTTCTGGTAGCCCAGCATCACCTCGCCGTCGCGTTCGGCCACGAAAATCCCGTAGGGGCAGAAGGCGATATTGCGCCAATCGGCCTCCATCACCTCGCGGCTGACCAGAGCGGAACAGAAGAGATAGACATCGGCCGCCTCGAACAGATTAACATCCGACCCGACGTCGAGCCCGGTCCGGTTCAGCATCTCACCCGTGTGGGTCACGTAGTCGATCACCAGACCCTGCCCCACGATGGCGTTTTCGAGCGCAAAGGCCGCGTCGTCGAAGCTGCCGTCATACGGAAAGGTAAAGGCGAACTCCGATCCGCCGTGGCTGTCAGCCAGCGCAGCCGCCGCCCCGATCGGAGCGATGGCGAGAGCGGCCAACAAGGCGCGCAGGTAGGTCATGTCGTCCTCCCGGAACAGGATCGGGGCTGGATGTGCGGTCCGCCCCGATCCGTCGATTCATATTCTGCTATCCGAATATATCAGCGCTGATCCCGTCATACCAGCCAAGACTTTCCTCGTAGGTCGCTTTTCTGAGCGCCGCGTCCTCGCCGGTCTGGCTCACAAAACTGTCGGTGCTCGCGATCTTTTCCTCGGTCGCCTCATAGGCCGCCCCGACCTTGACCCCGTCCTCCGGCGCGATGAGCGACCAGCAGGTGTTCGAGAATTTGGCCGGGAACATCCGGCTGTCGGTGAGCGCCGCGCGCACGGCCATGGCGGCCACCTTGGCCTGGCTGTTGGCCGAGAACCCGGACTTGGGCATGTCGCCCTGTTCGCTGGCATCGCCAAGGATATGCACATCCGCATCCATCCGGCTGACCATCGTGCGCCCATCGACCGGCGCCCAGTTGCCCTCGGTCAGTCCGGCGCGTTCGCAGATCACCCCTGCCTTCTGCGCCGGGATCACGTTGCAGACATCCACGTTTTCCACCGAGCCGTCGATGTCCACCGTCATCGCCATGGGATCGACGCTCACATTCGCACCGCCGAAGTCGGGGCCGATGCGTTCGATCATGCCGGAATAATGCTTTTGCCAACCCTCCTCGAAAAGCCCCTGTTTCGAGTATTTCTCCTTGGGATCAACGAGCAGGATCTTTGCCGTCGGGTTGGTCTGAGTCAGCAGATGCGCAACCATGGAAATCCGCTCATAGGGACCGGGTGGGCAGCGGTAGGGGTTCGGCGGGGCCACCATGGCAAAGGTGCCACCCTCAGGCATCGCCTCGATCTGCGCCTTGAGAAGTTCGGTCTGGCTGCCGGCCTTGTAGGCATGGGGCATCCGGTTCTGCATCGTGACATCCCAGCCCGGCACCGATCCATCGACAAAGTCGATCCCCGGCGACAGGATCAGCTTGTCGTAGGGCAGCGTGGCCCCGGAGGCGAGCGTCACGGTCCTGGCCCCGCGATCCACGTCCACGGCATAGTCGTGCACCACGTTGATCCCCTCGGCCGCGAGGGTGCCGTAGGAATGGGCAAGACTGTCCATCGTGCGGAAACCGCCGATGTAGAGGTTCGAGAAGAAACAGGTGTAATAGGTACGGCTGGGTTCGACGAGCGTGACTTCGATCGCCCCGCCCGCGTCCTTGTTGATATAGCGCGCGGCGGTCGCCCCGCCTGCGCCGCCGCCGATCACGACGACCCTGGGCGCGCCCCCGTGGCCAGCGGCGTAGACGTGGGGGGCTGCGAGCGTCGTTGCGGCAAGCCCCGCGCCGGAGCGGATGAATTGGCGTCTGTTCAATGTCATGATGGTTCCTCCCTGAACCTGCGGCCCCCTCCTCAGAGCCCGCCGAAATAGGCCGCGAGCGCGGCGATCTCGTCATCGGCCAACCGGCCGGCCATCATCTGCATGACCGGGTGGGGCCGGATCTTTTCCTTGTAGGCGTGCATGGCAACCACGAAGTCCTCTTCGGGCCAGCCGGTGATCGCGGGAATACCGGTCGCGCCGCCGTCCGCCTGGTGGCAGGTCAGGCACTCGGACGACAGGTATTCGCCGTAGGCCACATCGCCCACGAGGGCGAGGATGTCGTCGGACAGTTCGACCTCGCGCGGGGCGGCGGTCGGGGCCGCGCCGGGGATGTTGGCGGGACTGTCGGAATACTGGCGCAGAAAGGCCAGCACATCAGCGCGGTCCTCGGCGTCCTTCAGCCCGACGAAGTTCATCCTTGTGTCCGAGGCAAAGGCCTTGGGGTTCTCGAGATAGGCATCGAGGCTCGCGAAATCCCAGGCGAGACCGTCATTGCCCATGCGGACGAGTCCGGCGGAATAGTCAAAGCCGTCAAGCGCCCCGGCCCGGCGGCCGAACAGGTCGTTGAGATGCGGACCGGTCCGGCTGAAGGCATCGGGTCCGACCGCGTGGCAGGCCTGACACTTGCGAAAGACGCGCGCGCCCTCGTCGGCATCTCCGAAATCGTCAGCCATCCCCGGCCCGGTCGCGACCGCGACAAGGACGGCGGCTGCAGCGTGGCGTAGAATCGTCTGCATGAAGAAAGTCTAGCGTGGGACATATCGTCACACAAACATATTCGCGGGTTTGTATGCCTTTAGAGCACTGTTATTGAACGAATTTTCCCGCCGCAATGCAGCAAGAGGGCACCGCAGTCTCACTGCGGCGCCCTCTGGTTCTTTTAAGGGTCACGGTCCGGTGCCGAACCGGTCCGACGATTACGGGAAGGTCGAGAGATAGGCGATGATCGCCTGCTGATCCTCTTCCTTCTTGAGACCTGCGAAGGACATCTTGGTGCCCTTCATGAAGTCCTTGGGATTGGCCAGGAACGCGGCCAGATCCTCGGGCGTCCAGGTCAGGCCTCCGGCAGCGGCATCCTTCAGGGCGTTCGAATACTTGAAGTCCGGGTTGGCGCCGGCCGAATGGCCCACGATCCCGTTCAACGTGGGTCCGGTGCCGTTCTTTGCACCCTCGCCAACCTTGTGGCATGCCTTGCACTTCTTGAACACGTCCTCACCGGCGGCAACCAGTTCGGGATCGGGTTCGGACATGGCGCCAGCGGCGGTCGTATCGGCATCGGCAGCGGGCGCCGGTTCCTCGGTCGCCTCGGCAGCCGCCATCTGGACCTCTTCGGCCGCAGCCGGGGCCTCGGCCGCCTCGTCCCCGCCCTCGTCGCCCGCTTCATCAGGCGTTACGTCGAGCACGGTGGCCAGCATCGTGATTTCGACGCTGTCCTTGCAATTCTCCATGCAAGGCTCCTGCCCCCAGAACGCCGCCTCGGCCGTTTCGCGGTCATCCTCGTAAAACCCGTCGGCATTGGGCATCTCGACATCGAGGAAGGTCTCTTTCGACAGAACCGCGTCGTATTCGAAGAGGTCGTTCGAATAGAGGATATAGGCCACGATGGCGTAGGTGTCGTCCGCCGTCAGCGTGCCCGCGTTGCCAAACGGCATGGAGCGGTGGACATAATCCCAGACGGTCGAGACATAGGGCCAGTAGCTGCCCACCGTCTTGACCGGGTCCTGCCGGTTGAGCGTGCCGAAGCCACCCGCGAGCACCGGCCAGCGATCGACGCCCTCGGCAAATTCGCCGTGACAGGACGCGCAGTTCTCGGAAAAGATCATCTCTCCGTTTTCCGCCGTGCCCTGACCCTCGGGCAGGCCGGTGCCATCGGGCGACACGTCGAGGTCCCATGCCGCGATTTCCTCGGGCAGCGCGGGACGGCCGAGGCCGTAGGTCTGCGCGACCGCTGGAAGCGCGATCAATGTGGCGAGTGCAGTTCCCGCGACAACTTCAAGAAACTTCGACATTTTCAGCCTCCCCGGTGGTCTTGACATGCCAGGTCTGGATGCAGTTGTTGTGATAGACTGAGTTCTCGCCGCGCACCGCGCGAAGCTCTTCCTTGGTCGGCTGAACGTATCCCGTTTCGTCTATCGCGCGGGATTGCAGGAGCATTTCCGAGCCGTCCCATTGGGTGTCGAGGTAGAAGCGCGTGAGCGCCTTGTTCCCCGGTTCGCCCGCCAGACGCGCGGTCTGCCAGTTCATCCCGCCATCGGTCGAGACATCGACGCGGGTGATCTTGCCCCGGCCCGACCAGGCCATGCCGGAAATGACCAGCGGCCCCGGACCATGGGTGATGGGCATCTGGGGGCTGGGCGACGTGACCACGGATTTCGCGTCCATGACCCATGTCCATTTGCGCGACGTCCCGTCGGCCATCGTGTCGGTGTATTTCGACGTTTCTTCCCGGCTTTCAACGGCTTGCGCGGCGACCTCAATGCGGCGCAGCCACTTGACCCACATGTTGCCTTCCCAACCGGGCACGACGAGGCGCACGGGATAGCCGTGTTCCTTGCGCAGGGCCTCGCCGTTGGCCTTGAAGGCGACGATCACGTCGTCCATTGCCTTTTCGAGCGGGATCGAACGCCCGTTGGACGACGCATCCGCGCCCTCGACATAAACCCATTTGCCTTCGGGGTTTACGCCCGCTTCTTCAAGCAGCGTGGACAGTTTGACACCGGTGTATTCCATGTTGTGGATCATGCCGTGGGTGAACTGCGCGCCATTGAGTTGCGCCCCCGCCCATTCCATGCCGGTGTTGGCCGCACATTCGCAGAAATAGACGTGGTTCACGCGCGGGAACCGCTCGAGATCCGCATAGGTGAAGACCAGCGGTCGATCGACGAGGCCGTTGATCATCAGGCGGTAGTCTTCCTTGGCCAGCTCGATCGCGCCCGAATGGTGGCGCTCGAAGGCGCAGCCCTGCGGCGTGATCGTGCCATCGAGCGCATGGATCGGCGTGAAGTTGATCGAGCTGATCGGATCAGCGGTGAGCCACGGCACGTTGCGGCGGATCACATCGCCCTCAAAGCGGATCGGCATCCCGTAAGGTGTCGCATCCACGCCGTCGCCCAAGCCATTGGCCCAGTCCTGCAACTCGGTGATCAGCGGGTCCGGTGCGCCCGCCGCGTGGCCCTCCGCCATGGCGCGGCCCGCGACCAACCCCATGCCACCCAGCGCGACCCCGCCCAGAAAGCGACGGCGCGAGGGGCTGTTGGTGTGAGATGTATCGTCCATACTCTCCTCCCTGTTCGCATCAAATCATTCGCCTATGTGAATGATTTGGTTTCAGAAAAGCCTCCCGCCCGTCGGGACGGGAGGCGCAAGTTTACCCTTGGATGACTTCGACCGAGGTGTTCGGGTCGAGCGTCACCGTGCCCAGTTTCTTGATATGGCTTTCCACCACGTCCCAGATCATCGGGCCTTCGGTGCCCTCGTTGACGCTGGCCCAGCCCGCGACCTGATAGGTGCGCGCGGGTTCGATTGCCTCGCCCGTCTTGAGCAGCGTCATCTCGGAAATTCGTTCGCCCTGCGGCTTGGTGATGTCGATGCGATAACCCATGCCCCCGATGCGCACCATGTCGCCGCCCTGCTGGTAATAGGGATCGGGGTTGAAGATGTTGTCGGCCACATCCTCGAGAATGACCTTGATGAACTCGCCGGTCATCTCGTTGCGGTAGGCCTGGCCGTAGGTCATCGAAGTCACGTTCCAGATGTCCTCGCGCGTGATCTCGTCACCGGGGATCAAGGACGGCCCCCAGCGCACGCCGGGTGACATGGCGATGTCGGCCTCGCGTTCCGAGATAAGCGCATCGCAGATCAGGTCGTCCCAAGAGCCGTTGAAGTTGCCGCGCCGGAACAGTTCGACATCCGTGGTGCCGATGACCTCGGACAATTCGGCCTCGTAGGGCGCACGCTGTTCGTCGATGAGCGCGGTCATCTCGGCATCCGGTGCGATGACGTCCGAGAAGATCGGGATCAGCTTGTGCTTGAAGCCCATCATCCGCCCGTCCCGCACGTCAAGGTCGACGCGGGAGACGAATTTGCCGTTGCTGCCGCTCGCGATGATGATCGTCTCGCCCACGAGCACGGGCTCGGGCAGCGCATCATGGGTGTGGCCCGACAGGATCACGTCGATGCCCGTCACGCGGTCGGCCATCTTCTTGTCCACGTCGAAACCGTTGTGGGACAGGACCACGACCAGCTCGGCGCCATTCGCGCGGACCTCGTCCACCATTTCCTGCATATGCTCGTCACGGATGCCGAAGCTGTATTCCGGGAACATCCACGACGGGTTCGCGATGGGCATATAGGGGAAGGCCTGACCGATCACGCCGATCTTGACGCCGCCCGCCTCCATCATCTTGTAGCTCTCAAAGCTCTCGGCGGGCTCATCCCACTCAGCGTCGAAGATGTTCTGGCCGAGCGCGGCAAAGGGCAGCCCCTCGACCAACTCGCGCACACGGTCGGAGCCCAGCGTGAACTCCCAGTGGAACGTCATCGCGTCGGGCGCGAGGGCGTTCATCACGTTGACCATGTCCTGCCCCTGGGTCTGGTAGCAGGTGTAAGAGCCGTGCCACGTATCGCCGCCGTCAAGCAGCAGCGCATCGGGGCGCGCGGAACGGATCTGTTTCACGACCGTGGCCACGCGGTCGATGCCGCCGACCTGCCCGTATTCCTTTGCCAGTGCTGAAAAGTCATTGTAGGTCAGCGCATAGGCCGAGGGCGAGCCGTCGGCGATTCCGTAACGCGCCTTGAACTCGGCGCCGGTGATATGCGGCACCTGACCGAAGGCATCGCCCACGCCGAGATTGATCTCGGGTTCGCGGAAATAGATCGGTTTCAACTGCGCGTGGATGTCGGTGATGTGGATCAGCGTCACGTTGCCGAAGGTCTCGAAATCGAGCAGCTGGTCCTGCGTGAGCGTCTGCTGGGCGGCCAGTCGCGCCCAATTGCCGAAGCCGGACGCGCCGACCAGCGCCGAGGCGGCCATGCCGACCTGTAGAAAATCGCGGCGAGAGATCATCGCTGCATCCTTTGGTTCGCGCCGTCCAATTTATTCAAGAAACGGCATATATTCGGGAAGAAAAACCCCGCGCGAGGCTGGCCCGCGCGGGGGTTGGATCAGTTGCGGACGGCGGGGCCTTCGACCGAGAGGCCGTTGCCCCGCGAGGCCACGTAAAGCTCGAGCGCGATGAACTCGGGCGCACCCGGATCAAAGGTCTCGGCCCGTGTGTCGCGGATGCAGCCCTTGAAGCGCGTCTGCGCCCCGATGAGCTTGGCATCGCCCAGCCGGTAGGTCGGGAAGCCGTTGACCTGTCCCTGCGACAGATGATCGGCGCGGATCATGTTGCCGTAGTTCTGTTCGTGACAGTTGGCACAGGACAATTCGAGCTGACCGTAGCGAGTGTAGTACATGTCATGCCCCTGCTGCCAGGCGTCGGCCACCGGGCCGTCGATGGCGACGTTCATGGGCATCCCGCGCGACACGGACGACAGAAGCGCCTCCATGGCCAGCGCGGCGGTGCTGTCGACCTTTTCGGCCTCGGCCCCCATGCGGTTCACGCGGCAGTCGTTGACCTGCATCTGGATCGTCCGCAGTTCACCGGCAGCCTCGTTCCACTTCGGATAGGTGGGCTTCACGCCCGCCATGTCCTCGGGCGCGCCGTGGCAATCCATGCAGGACTTGCCCTCGGTGCCCGCCGCGGTTTCCCAGGCGACCATGGCGTCTTCGACCATCAGCATCGCGGGGTTGTCGAAATCGTCCGCCTGCATCGCCTGCGTTTCGTCGGACCGGAAGCGCCAGCCCGACATGATTTCTTCCAGAGCGCCGTCCAGATGAGCGGGGGCCGCCGTCTTGGTGACGATCTCGATCTCGCCGTTGATCACCAGTTCCGCCTCTTCATCGGCAAGGGCGGCGCCCGTCCCGAATGCAAGCGCGAACGCGGCAATCCCCGTCAGCAGTTGTTGTCTCATATGCTCCTCCCTCCTGCTGCCCGGTTCAGGCGATCGCAATGTCCGACGTGTCCTCGTAGACTGAGCCGTCATCGTCATACCAGGTGAACTTGAACGCGCCGGCCGCATCGACCTTGGCGTCAAATTCAATGTAGGGGTTGGTCGAGATCGCCGGTTCCAGCGTCACGTCCACCACCATGTTCCCGTTCAGCTCGCAGGTGAAACGGTTGATGATCGAGCGCGGGATGACGTTGCCGTCCTTGTCCTTGCGCTGGCCCGATTCCATCGGGTGCGAGATCAGGGTCTTGAGCGTCACCACCTCGCCCGCGGCTGCGGATTTCGGGGCTTTGACGCGGGGTTTTACACCATCTGCCATATTCGTAGTCTCCTAAGTTCCGCTGATCAGCCGCCGCATCCGCCGATGGTGACCTTCACGGTCTTGGCGGTCTGCACGAAGCTGCCGTCGGCCAACTGGGCCACGGCGATGACGTCTTGGGTTCCGGCAAGCCGGATCCGGGTCGAGGCGGTCTGGCTTCCCGCGGCAGGACCGAAGTTGAAGGTCGCGACCGCGGGGGTCGGGTTGCCGGCGGCAAAGATGGCCACGGCTGTCGCGCCGGGCGCGTCGATGGTGATCGGAACGGTATTGCCGTTTTCCGCGATCTCGGGGGCATCGAGGCTCAGGTCGCCCTCGCCCACCGCCGCGCCGCCGGTGAAGGCCGCGATGGCCTCGTCAGCCGCTGCGACGGCGCGCATTGGCAGCATGGCGACGGCGGTTGCGCCGAGGCCCAGGGCCAGTGCATCACGTCGTGTCAGTTTCATGGTCTGTTGATCTCCTCGTTCGTTCGGTCGGTCCGGATCACTCGTGCAGAGTCATCAGGTAGGCGACCGCATCTTCGATCTGTTGCGCGCTGAGAAGCGGCGTCACGGGCTTGTCGGCGGGCCAGGCCTTGCCGGTGAAGGCGTCGCCCAGCCGGGTATATCCATCGACCTTGTAGAAGGCCGGCATCACCGTGCCGTCGAAAGCGATCTTGGCATTGGCCACGATCCCGCGCAGCTCCGCCTCGGTCCAGCGATCTGCCACGCCGTCGAGCGGCGGTCCGACCTCGCCACCAAACTGCTGGTCGGCATAATCCTCGGCCGCATGGCAGGCGATGCAGTTGCCCATGGATTTCGAGGTGACGACCTTTCGCCCCTCTTCGGGGTTGCCGGTCGCGCCGGTCAGGCTCGCCTGAACTTCGTAGCCGTCGAACTGCACGTCGCCGGGCGCGATATCCTCGGCCAAGGCCAAGCCCGTCCCTGCCACGAAAGCGGCGAGCGCCATCGTTGTCCGCTTCATGATTCCTCCCATCACGATTTCTGAATACGACCGTATGCGACCTGCGACAATTTGCCAATCACAAATTGTGATTACTGAATTCATTAGGTCGCCAGCCCTGACCGATGCGCCGCGACGCAGCGCGACCGAGGGCCCTAATCTCCACTTTCTCCGGGGTTCGCGGCCTGCCATTCGGCAAACTTGGCAGCGTGATACTTCTGAAAGTTCTCGCCGTTCTTGTAAGCCTCGTCAAATACGAAGGTCATCAGGTTCTTGGTGGTGTGATAGCCGAACGCACCCGGCATGATGGCCACCTCCTGCGCCGCGTCGCGCGCGGTCGCACCGGCTTCGATTTCGTCCGGATGGGGCAGAAACATCATCGTGGGCGTGAACATGACACCCCATTTCATCGCCATGTCCTTTTCCGAAAGGGTTTCTCCGTCGAGATCGGTCACCTCGACATCGCCGAACAGGTTCATCTGCACGACAAAGAAATTCTCTTCGATGTAGGCCGCAAGGTCGGGACGGGGAAACACCTCTTCATGCATCTTGGTGCAGTAGATGCAGCCGCGCTGTTCCCACAGGATCATCAGCCGTTTCCCTTCGGCCTCGGCCTCGGCCAGATCCTCGGCGACATCCTTGAAGGTGTCGCGCATCCAGACCTCCTTGTGCAGCCCGTCGTCGCCCATGGTGGCGGCAAAGGCAGGAAACGCGATGGCGGCGGCGGCGATGGCGGCAAGAAAGCGCATGAGGGATCCCCCGGTCAGCCCATGGTCGAGAACATGGGGAAGGTTTCGATAAGCCAGTTCGAGATCGCATTGACCGATCCGGTGGCGATGAGCACGGCGAAAAGGATGAGCATGACGCCCATGACCTTTTCCACGTAGGGCATGTATTTTCGGTTCCGGGCCATGAAACGCAGGAACTGCTGGGCAAAGACCGCGGCGATGACGAAAGGCGCGGTCATGCCGAGGCCGAAGGTGATGAGAAGGCTCCCACCCTGCCAGAGCGAATCCTTCATCGCCGCGATCATCAGGATCGAGGCGAGCACGGGACCGACGCAGGCGGTCCAGCCAAAGCCGAAGGCAAGCCCCATGAGATAGGCGCCGACCACAGTCGACGGGTCGGCCTTCGACTGCATCCGCGCCTCGCGCATCAGGAAAGGAATGCGGATGAGGTGCAGGAAATGCAGCCCGAAGACAAAGATGATCGCGGCGGCGACATAGGACAGCACCTGTTTCCACTGGGCAAAGGCCTGCCCCACCGCCGTGGCCCCCAGCCCCAGAAGGCCAAAGATCGTGGTCACGCCGAGCGCGAAGAAAAAAGCCGAGACGATGAGCCTGCGCTGCGCCCCTGGCTCGATCCCGCCTTCGTCATTGAGCTGGGCCATGCTGACCCCCGCCATGTAGGACAGGTAGAAAGGCACCATGGGCAGGATACAGGGCGTGAAGAACGCGATAAGCCCCGCGAGGGCCGCGCCGCCATATGAAATGTCACCGAACATTGATCCTCCCCATGCAACCCGCGCATTGATCGGGTTACATAAACGCATTATGTTTCTTGGATACGTTCGGTCAACTCGGAATTTCGCAATGCGCCACCTGTTCGCTGCCGTGATCCTCGCCCTGCCCTTGGCGGGGCTTCCGATGTTTACCGCAAGGGCGGCGGAGCTTGTCATGGTCGAACAGCCAGGTTGCGCCTATTGCCGGGCCTGGGACCGGGACGTCTCCGAGGAATACCCCAAGACCGCCGAAGGCCGGGCCGCCCCGCTGGTCCGGGTGCAACTCTCCACCGTGAATGACAGCCCCTATGCCCTCGCCCGCCCCGTGAACTTCACGCCCACCTTCCTGCTCGTCGAAGACGGCGCGGAACTGGCGCGGATCGAGGGCTATCCGGGCGAGGATTTCTTCTGGGGTCTTCTGGGCATGATGCTCAAGGCGCAGGGCATCGCGATGGACCTGCCCGCATCGGAGCCGCTCGACGGTTGAAAATTTGTCTCGCATTTAGATATATGCATGGAATGGACGTCGCGGTAACATGCGGCATCAGTATTTAGGGATGTTTGGAATGGCGGTTCCCAAGATCACGGCAGACATGTCGGAAGAGGACATGGACATGATGGTCGCCTCGGCCTGCGACGCCTCGGCTTTTCTCAAGGCGATCAGCCACGAGGGACGGCTCATGATCCTCTGTCACCTCGTCACCGGCGAGAAATCCGTAACCGAGCTCGAGGACCTGCTCGCCGCCCGCCAAGCCGCTGTTTCCCAACAGCTTGCCCGGCTTCGGCTCGAGGGTCTGGTCAAGCCGCGCCGTGACGGCAAGGCGATCTACTACTCTCTTGCCGACGACCGCCCGCGCCGGGTGCTGGAAGTCATCTACGACATGTTCTGCTCGGTCGATCAGGGCAAGGCGAAGGCAGCAGAATAAGGGCAACGCGCCCTTCCCCGATCACAACTGAGACGTGCCGCGGTGAAACGCGCCGGAATCGCTTGATTCCTCTTAGATGTATTCGCTTTACTGAATGACAGGTCAGACGTCAGGGTGCCTGCCGTCCGACCGGGAGGAGCAAAGCGCCCCGCCCTCGCGCGGGACCGGGAGGAATGGCATGTCCGGCATCATAGACATGATCGGCGCTGCACAGGCTGCGGCGGTGGTTGGGCTTATCGGCGGGCTGTTGCTCGGCCTGTCCGCGCGTCTGGGACGGTTCTGCACGCTGGGGGCCATCGAGGATGCGCTTTATGCCGAAAGCACGGTGCGCCTGCGGATGTGGGGCATCGCCATCGGCGTGGCCATGATCGGGACCTTCACGCTCGCCGGGCTTGGCGCCTTTGATCTGTCGCAGTCTGTCTACCTGCGCCTCGCGTGGCTTCCCGCCGCCTCGGTCGTGGGTGGCCTCATCTTCGGCTACGGCATGGCGCTGGCGGGCAATTGCGGGTTCGGTGCGCTCGCGCGGCTGGGCGGGGGCGACATGCGCAATTTCGTCATCGTCTTTGTCATGGGGCTTGCCGCCTATGTCACGATCTCGGGCCCCCTCGCCTTTGTCCGCGTCGCCCTGTTTCCCGACCGGGCGCTGGATCCGGGCGAGATGCCGCCGGGCATCGCGCAATGGGTCGAAGGCGCGACCGGCCTGCCCGCCCCTGCTCTGGGGATCGGCCTGGGCCTCGTCATCATCGCCGCGATGCTTGCCTCCCCCGCCATGCGCCGGGCTTGGGACAAGGCGCTCTGGGGTGCCGTCGCGGGGATCGCCGTCGTGATCGGCTGGGGCGGCACGGCCTGGGTCGCGGCCAACGGGTTCGACCCGATCCCGGTCGAGAGCCATACCTTTTCCGCCCCCTTGGGCGACACGATCCTCTGGCTCATGACCGCCTCAGGCGCCACGGTCAATTTCGGCGTGGGAAGCGTCGCGGGCGTGCTCGCCGGCGCCTTTGTCGGGTCGATGATCAAGGGTCATTTCCGCTGGGAGGCCTGCGAAGACCCGCGCGAGCTCAAGCGCCAGATCGGGGGGGCGACGCTCATGGGGGTCGGTGCCGTGATTGCCTTTGGCTGTTCCATCGGACAGGGGCTGTCGGCCATGTCCGTGCTCTATGCCGGGGCACCCGTGACCCTTGCCGCCATCGTCGCGGGCGCGGCTCTGGGCCTGCGTCACCTTATCCAGGGCTTCGCGCCCGCGGAATAGCGCACAGCGGTCCGACCGTTCCGAGAGAGGGCCAGCCCTTTTCCTTCCGCCGCGCGGCGACTAGGTATCGGTCAACGACAGGAGACCCGATGCCCAGACCCAGCGCCGAGACCGCAAGTTTCATTCCCTCCCCCGAAACGCAGTCACAGATGCGGGCTGCGCTCGGGCTGTTTGCGACCGGCGTGACCGTGGTTACGGCGGACAGCGTCGCGGGACCGATGGGAATCACGGTCAACAGTTTCACCTCGGTCTCGATGGATCCGCCGCTCATCTTGTGGTGCCCCGCCAAGAACTCGAAACGCCACGACGTCTTTGCCGGAGCCAGCCATTTCGCGCTGCACATCATGGGCGAGGCACAGGACGACATCGCGCGCGGCTTCGTCCAATCGGCCGAGGCCTTTGACGGCGTCGAATGGGAAGCGAACGACAAGGGTGTGCCGCTGATCTCGGGCTGCCCGGCCCGGTTCGAATGTCACATCCGCGACCGCATCGACGCGGGCGACCATTCTGTAATCATCGGCCACGTGGACCGGGTGAGCGTGTCGCCCTCGGTCCCGCGCGTGTTCATGTCCGGGGCCTGGGGCGCATTCCTGCACCCCGAGGATGTGTAAGGACGTGATCCTCAGCGCGTCAGGACCTGCGCGCGAGCGTAATCCATGACCTGCTCGGAGCCGTCCGGAAAGCTCACCTCGACCATGACCGATTTCACGCTGCCTTGGGGAAAAGCCACATAGGGCTGCACGCCTTCGGCCTTGATCGCGTTGGGCGAGACTTCGTCGGTGTAGCAGGGTTCGGTTTCCAGCCGCTTCAGCCCCTCGCCGTTCACGGCGTAACGAATCCGCTCCACTCCGCAGCGCCAGGCGAGGATATTGCTAAAGTAGACCAGATCCTGACCCTGGTATTCGCGCACCGCGATCCAGCTCGTCTTGGTCAGATCGAGAATCTGCTTGGCGTCCTGCGCCGAGGCACTGCCCGACAGAGCCATGACACCCGCCGCAAGACATCCTGCCAGCCGCATCCGCATCGCCCCAATCCCCTTTTCGTCCCGATCATGTGCGCCGCGACCGTTCCCTCGGCCCGGCACGCTGCCTATACTGGCGCAAAATCACCAGACGAGCAAAGGCGGTCGGACGGAAATGGCGAAAACCACGCGGAAAACGGCTGCACCGCGCAAGCCTGCAACAAAGTCACCCGCTAACAGTGACGCGGTGGCGGAAAATAGCGCGGGACCCGGTACCTCCGCCCGCATTTTCAACATCCTCATCATCGGTCAGGGCGGGCGGATCGGCTACGAGGCGATCCTCTTTGCCGCCTCGCTGCGCAAGTATGACCCTGGCTTCAAGGGCCGGATCATCGTGGCCGAACCCCAGCCGGGGCCGCTCTGGGCGCAGGACCCTCGCATGAGCGTGGATCAACGCGAGGCGCTGTTGTCGCTCGATGCCGAGATCGTGCCTTTCGAGAATCGCCACTTCGGCGAGAGCTATCCGCAGGGCAACAAGATCGAGGCGCTCGCGGTCCTGCCCAAGGGCGAGCCATTCTTCTTTTTCGACAGCGACACGGTGGTGGCGGGGCCGCTCTCCGCCCTGCCCGTGGATTTCGACCGCCCCTCCGCCTCGATGAAGCGCGAAGGCACATGGCCACAGATCGAGCTTTACGGACCGGGCTATACCGAGACGTGGAAATCGCTCTACGACGCCTTCGGCCTGGATTTCGAGGGCTCGCTCGACCTGAGCGAACCGGACGAATACTGGGGCCGCTACCTTTATTTCAACGCGGGCTGGTTCAACGGGCCGGACCCGGTGGTGTTCGGCCAGCGGTTCCTCGAAATGGCGCTCGCGATCCGGGACCATCCGCCCGAGGCGCTGGTCTGTCAGGAGATTTTCCCCTGGCTCGATCAGATCGCCCTGCCCCTTGTCATCTCGTCCCTCGGCGGCGGGCGACCGGGGCCGGAACTGGCCGGGCTCGACGGCGACATCACCTGCCACTGGCGGGTGCTGCCGCTGGCCTATGCCCGCGAGGCGGACGCCGTTATCGAGGCGATCGAGATGTCGGCAGCCCCGAACAGGATCAAGAAGGTGCTCAAGTCCTACGACCCGATGCTCCGGATGATCTACCAGGGACGCGGCCACAAGGTGCGCGAGATGTTCGACCGCGCGGACCTGCCCCGGCAGGAAAAACAGATCCGCAACCAGATCAAGAAAGAGGGCTTCTGGATGCGCTGACCTCTCGCGGCGCGCCCGTGGCGGCGGCAGATGTGCGTATTTAGGGAAAGATGAAAGGGCGCGCGGTCAGAGCGCCCTGCCCCCGGTTTCCGTGGCCCAATGGGCGAGGCGTTCCTTGACGCGGGTCTCGCGCGCCATGTCGGAGAGTTCCGGGTCGAGCCGTTCGAGGATGTCGAGATTGAACTGGCCCACATCACGGAACGCGGCGGCCATGTCCGGGGTGAGCGCGGAGCCCGTGCGCAGAGTGAAGCTCATGCGCCTTTCAAAGGCGGCGGGATCGGCCACGGCCTTGAGCCATGTCGAGGTGCCGATCCGGACCGCGACGATGGCCCAGTCGGCTTTCCGTTCCTTGTAGGCGTCGATGGCAGCGCGCCTGTGCGCCTTGGTTCTGTCCGACATTTCCCTTGTCTCTCTTTTTACCCGGGTGTAATGCGCTGTCGCAGATTTTTACCCGGGTGTAAATATGAAACCGAAAGAGACCACCGTGACCGCCTTCATCGGCCACACCATCGCCGCGCAGGGCAGCCGCGCTGCCGTGACCGCAATCCTCGCCCCGCGCGGGCCGCATCCGGAGGCGCTGCTCGTCTTCGAGGACGACAGCGGGCGGCAGACGGACCTTGATCTCACCGGGACGACACCCGCGCGGGGTCGGCCGAAGCTGGGCGTGACGTCGAAAGAGGTCACGCTGCTCCCCCGTCATTGGGACTGGCTCACGACCCAGCGGGGCGGGGCCTCGGCCACTCTGCGACGGCTCATCGACGCGGCGATGACGGCGGATGAGGCGACGCCGACGCCGGACCGCGCCTACCGCTTCCTTTCTGCCATGGCGGGCGACTTCGCGGGGTTCGAGGAAGCGATCCGCGCGCTCTACGCGGGAGACACGGCGCGGTTCCGGTCGCTGACAGCCGGCTGGCACGGCGATGTGGCGATGCATGCGCTGCGCCTTGCCGGACTGCCGACCAAAGCCCCGGAAACAGAGTGAAATATCGCGCGGGGTGAATGTGTGCGGATCCGGCGGCCCGCGATTGTGACGGGGGCCAATGTCGCCTAACCTCCGCCCATTCAGTCTTGGGAGGACCACATGACAGACGCACAGATGCACGGCTTTGACACGCTGCAGGTTCACGCAGGCACCGATCCCGATCCGGCGACCGGCGCGCGGCAAGTGCCGATCTACCAGACCACGGCCTATGTGTTCAAAGACGCGGATCACGCCGCGCGGCTCTTCAACCTCGAGGAAGTGGGCTACATCTACTCGCGCCTCACGAACCCCACCGTGGGCGCACTGGCCAACCGCATCTGCGCGCTCGAGGGCGGCGCGGGCGCGGTCTGCACCTCGTCGGGACACGCCGCGCAGATCATGGCGCTTTATCCGCTCATGATGCCGGGCAAGAACATCGTCGCATCGACCCGGCTTTATGGTGGCACCTACACGCAGTTCACCCAAGTCTTCAAACGCTTCGGCTGGTCCTGCAAGTTCGTCGATTTCGACGATGCGGCGGCGGTCGAGGCGGCCATCGACGAGGACACGCGGGCGATTTTCTGCGAAAGCCTCGCCAACCCCGTCGGCTATCCCATCGACCTCGAGACCATCGGCAAAATCGCGGACAAGGCAGGCCTGCCGCTCGTGGTGGACAACACCTCGGCCTCGCCCTACCTCTGCCGCCCCATAGACTTCGGAGCGACGCTCGTCGTGCATTCGCTGACCAAGTACATGACGGGCAATGGCACCGTCACGGGCGGTGCCATCGTCGACTCGGGCAAGTTCGACTGGTCGGCCTCGGGCAAGTTCCCGTCGCTGTCCGAGCCGGAACCGGCCTACCACGGCATCAATTTCCACGGCGCGCTGGGGGCGATGGCCTTCACCTTCCACTCCATCGCCATCGGCCTGCGTGACCTTGGCATGACGATGAACCCGCAGGCGGCGCATTACACGCTCATGGGGATCGAAACGCTGTCGCTGCGGATGGAGAAACACGTGGCCAACGCGCAGAAGGTGGCCGAATACCTCGAAAGCCACCCGGCGGTCGACAAGGTGACCTACGCGGGCCTCAAGTCCTCGCCGGTTTACGAGCGCGGTCAGAAGCTCTTCCCGCGCGGTGTGGGCGGTCTGTTCACCGTGGGGCTCAAGGGCGGCTACGATGCCTGCGTGAAGACCGTGAGCAATCTCAAGCTCTTCAGCCATGTGGCGAACCTTGGCGACACGCGGTCGCTGGTCATCCACCCGGCCTCGACCACGCACCGGCAATTGTCGGACGAGCAGCGCGAAGCGGCGGGGGCGGCGCCGAACATGCTGCGCCTGTCCATCGGGATCGAGGATGCCGACGACATCATCGCCGACCTGAAGCAGGCGCTGGCGTAAGACAGGAAACCGGGTGCGCCGCGACGGCGCACCCTACATCTGTTCGATGAGAAGCGCCGAGAGCGGCGCAAGGTTCACGGTCTGCGCCCGGTTGCCCAGCGACCATTCGAGAAGCGCCTGCAGGCTGTCGGGCCGCACCCGTGCCAGGGCCACGGTGCCCTCTTCGTTACGCGCCCGGAAGGCCACGTTATCGAGGAAGCGGCGGATCACGTCCGGGGACTGACCCTCTGGGTCGAGATCGCGGAACACGAGCGTGGCGGGCACGCCCTCGGAGACCGCCGTCTTGTGCCCGGTGTTGAGCCCGGCGGGATAGGACAAGAGCCCCAGCCCCTTTTCCCCCAGCACGGTCGCCAGCTGCGCCGCGGCATCGCCCGCGTTCTGGAAGCCCACGCTTTCGGGCACCATGACCGCAACGACCTTGTCCAGAAGCGCGTCATAAGCCTGCATCGTCACGTCCACGTCCGTGGCGGTGACCCCCGGCGGGAAGGGCACGACGAGGATCACCTCGGCATTGTTGGCGCGGTAATAGTCGATGGCGGCCTCGGCATCGGGTTGCGAGGCATCGACCGCAACCGAAAGCGGGAAAGGCATGAGCGCGACATCCCCCACCTCCTCCCGGCCCGGCCCGGTGTCGAGCAGAACGACGGCCATTTCGGGCAGTTCGGGGATGGTGGTGAAGTCGAGCGCGTTCTTGCGCAGGAGCGGTACGTCCTCTGCCAGCGGGCTGGGGGGTTCAGCTTCGGCCGCGGGCTCGTCTCCGATCCGCGGCAGGCGTTCGGACACGGCGGGCTGCGGCGGCTCGGGATCGCCGCCAAGCCGGTCCTCCTCGGTATCGACGCCCGGCGTGACCTGCCCGGCCCCAGCAATAAGCGTGCCGTCGTCGGTTTCGGTCACGGTGGTCTCCGCTGCGGGCGGGTCGGACGGTTGTGGTGCGGACGGGGGCGTATCCGCCTGCGATGCCTCGGACACGTCTTCGGGAGCCGGTTCGGAGGGAGGCGTGTTGTCCGTGGCGGGCGGCTCTGCCACCTCGGGCATGGAGGCCTCGGGTTCTGCCAGCGCGGAAACCTCTTCCTCGGGCGCGGTCGTCTCAGGGGTGTCGGCGACAGGCGGCTCGGCCTCGGCGGTTTCGGTTTCGGCTTCGGCGGACCCGGCGTCGGGCGTTTCGGCCTGCGGCTCTACCGCTGCGATCTCTGCGCCGGTCTCTTCCACTGGCTCTGCCACGACGCCCGCCGCCTCAGGTTCGTCATCCACCGGGGCCTCGATGACCGGGGCCGTGTCCTGCTCGGCCATGGGCGCATCTTCGGCGGGGATCTCTTCCGCCTCGTCGAGCGGCAGGTCCACCGTGGGGCCAGGCTCGCCCACGGGGAGCTGCGTCACGGTGTTGTCCGGCGCGGTGTCGGACGGGGGATCGAGGGGTTCGGGCGCAGAGACCTCGGGCACCACGGCAGCCTCGGGCGTGTCGGACGGCACTGCGGCGTCAGGCGCGCCCGGCTCCAGCACCACGGGTTCGACCAGAAGCGCAACCGCCCCCACGCCGCCCGCCGCGACGACGCCACCGACGATAATCCCCGAAATCAGCCCGCGTATCAAAAGCGCCCCCAATCTGGTCTTTCCGGTCCCGTCCGCGCGCCTGCGAAGGCTGTGACGGTCCCGACTTTGCCCAAGGGGTGTTGACCCTCCCCCCCGGCTGGGACCATGTATAGCGCGACTACGACACGATTAAAGCCCTCCCTGTCGCGGCGGGGGGCGAAACGCCGATCTCGATCGGACTTGACCCGGGCCTGAACCATGCTGCTCCTCATCGATAACTACGACAGTTTCACCTATAATCTCGTCCACTATTTCGGCGAGGAAGGCGCGGACGTGCGCGTGGTGCGCAACGATGCGGTCGACGTGCAGGAGGCGATGGGCATGGGCGCCGAGGCGATCGTTCTGTCCCCCGGTCCCTGCGACCCCGATCAGGCGGGCATCTGCCTGCCCCTGACGCTCGCCGCCGCCGAAGCGGGAGTGCCGCTGCTGGGCGTGTGCCTGGGCCACCAGACCATCGGTCAGGCCTTTGGCGGCAAGGTCGTGCGCCACACGGAAATCGTGCATGGCAAGATGGGCACGATCCACCACTCGGGCAAAGGCGTGTTCACCGGCCTGCCCTCGCCGCTCCTGGGCACGCGCTACCATTCACTTGTGGTCGAGCGCGACAGCCTGCCCGATTGCCTCGAGGTGACCGCGTGGCTCGAGGACGGCACGATCATGGGGCTCAGGCACAAGACGCTGCCGGTCGAGGGCGTGCAGTTCCACCCCGAAAGCATACGCTCGGAACATGGCCACGCCATGGTGCGCAACTTCCTGGCCTCGGTTAAGGACAACGAAAAGGTGCCCGCATGAGCGACAAGATGAAGCCCCTGATCTTCGCGGCCTCCGAAGGGCCGCTGTCGCGCTCGCAGGCCGAACAGGCCTTCGAGGCAATGTTCGACGGCACCGCGACGCAGGCCCAGATGGGCGGGCTTCTGATGGCCATGCGCGCGCGGGGTGAAAGTGTCGCCGAATACGCGGCGGCCGCTGCCGTGATGCGGGCGAACTGCGTGCCCGTGAAGGCCCCCGAGGGCGCGATGGACATCGTGGGCACGGGTGGCGACGGCAAGGGGACGCTCAACATCTCGACCGCCACCGCTTTCGTCGTGGCGGGCGCGGGCGTGCCTGTTGCCAAACACGGCAACCGCAACCTGTCGTCGAAATCCGGTGCGGCCGATGCATTGGGCGCCATGGGCATCGACGTGATGGTGGGTGCCGAGGTCGTGGAACGCGCGCTGCGCGAGGTCGGCATCGGATTCATGATGGCCCCCATGCACCACCCGGCGATCAAGCATGTGATGCCCGTGCGGCAGGAACTGGGCTGCAAGACGATCTTCAACATCCTGGGGCCGCTGACCAACCCGGCGGGCGTGAAACGGCAGCTCACCGGCGCCTTTGCCCCCGATCTCATCTTCCCGATGGCCGAGACGCTGCAGACATTGGGGTCGGATAAGGCCTGGCTCGTCCATGGCTCGGACGGCACGGACGAAATCGCGATCTCCGGCCCGACCGAGGTCGCGGCGCTCGAGAACGGCAAGATCACCGGCAGGACGATCCATCCCGAGGACGCGGGCCTGCCCGTCCATCCCTTCCGCGACATCATGGGCGGCACGCCCGAAGAGAATGGCAAGGCCTTCATGGCTCTGCTGGAGGGAGCGCAGACCGCCTACCGCGACGCGGTGCTTCTCAATGCCGCCGCCGCGCTCGTCGTTGCGGACAAGGTTAGCACCTTGCCCGAAGGTGTTGAACTGGCACGGGAGTCCATCGATTCCGGCGCGGCGAAATCCAAGGTCGAACGCCTCGCCGCCCTGTCGAAACAGGCCGCCTGAGCTACGCGATGCAGCTCAACCCCAACCTTCTGGCCACCTCCGCCTCGCCCGTGGTCGAGGCCAAACGCTGGATAGCGGGCAAGAGCTTCGACACCGACCGTCCCCTCCTGAACGTGAGCCAGGCCGCGCCGATCGACCCGCCGCCCGAGGCCCTGCGCGAGGTCATCGCGCGCGCGGCGATGGACGAGCCGATGGCCCATGTCTATGGCCCGGTGCTCGGTCTGCCAGATCTCCGCGCCGAGGTCGCCGCGCAGTTCAGCGCGGCTTACGGCGGCAAGATCACCACCGACAACGTCGCGATCACGCAAGGCTGCAATCAGGCCTTCTGCGCCGCCATCGCGACGCTCGGCGCAGCCGGTGACGAGGTCATTCTGCCGGTGCCGTGGTATTTCAATCACCAGATGTGGCTCGACATGGCGGGGGTGAAAACCGTGCCGTTACCGACAGGCCCCGACCTCCTGCCCCGGATCGAAGACGCGCAGGCACGCGTCAACTCCCGAACGCGCGCCATCGTGCTCGTCACCCCAAACAACCCAGCCGGAGTCGAATATCCCGCCAACCTCGTCCATGACTTCGCGGCGCTGGCCCGCAAACACGACATCGCCCTCATCGTGGACGAGACCTACCGCGACTTCGACTCGCGCAGCGGGGCGCCCCACCACCTGTTCCTAGACCCGGATTGGTCAGAGACCGTCATCCAGCTCTACAGCTTCTCGAAAGCCTACCGCCTCACCGGCCACCGCGTCGGCGCGCTTATTGCCGCGTCCGACCGGCTGATACAGGTGGAGAAATTCCTCGACACAATAGCGATCTGCCCCAACCAACTGGGCCAGCGCGCCGCACTTTGGGGGATGCGCAACCTTGGCGACTGGCTCGCGGGAGAACGGGCCGAGATTCTCGCACGTCGCTCCGCAATCGAGGCGGGCTTTGCCCGGCTTCCAGGCTGGAAACTGCTCGGCGCCGGGGCCTATTTCGCCTACGCCAGCCACCCTTACGACGAGGACGCAACCACCCTCGCCCGGCGCATGGTCGACCAGATCGGTGTCCTCGCCCTCCCCGGCAGCTTCTTCGCGCCGAAAGGCGACGATCAGGCCGCCCGACAGCTGCGGATCGCCTTCGCCAACATCGACCGGACCCAGATCGCGACCCTCATGGACCGCCTCGCGAGCCTGTCCTGACCCCGGTCCATCCTTCTCTGGTTCATAAATATCCTGGAGGGGGGCTTGGGGGGACGCTGGCCTCCCCCCAACGGATCGGATGTCGCGCAAGCGACACTCGATCCCCTTAGCGCCCCTCGAAGGACGCCGGACGCTTCTCGAGAAACGCGAGCACGCCTTCCTTGAAATCCCTTGTGCCGCCGCAACGACCCTGCAACCGCGCCTCAAGCGACAATTGTTCGTCGAAGGAGTTGCCCAAAGACGCCTGCATCGCCTCCTTGATCGCGCCATAGGCCACGGTCGGCCCCGCCGCCAGGTGTTCGGCCCGCCCGCGCCAGCCCGCCTCGAACGCCGCGTCGGGAAAGGCCTCCCAGATCAGGCCCCAGTCGACCGCCTGCGCCGCACTTACCCGATCGGCAAAAAGCGCGGCACCCATGGCCCGCGCCATGCCCACCCGGCGCGGCAGGGTATGGGTGCCGCCCGCGTCGGGCAACAGCCCGATCTTGGCGAAGGCCTGGAGGAAATAGGCGCTTTCCGCCGCGATCACCACGTCGCAGGCCAAGGCGAGGTTCGCCCCGGCCCCCGCTGCCGGTCCGTTTACCGCCGCGATCACCGGCACCTTCGCCTCTACGATGGCGCGGATCATCGGCTCGTATTCGTCGCGCAGCACCCGCTCGAAATCCGCCGCCGCCGCGCTGTTGCTGTCACCCAGATCCTGCCCGGTGCAGAACGCGCGCCCCGCCCCGGTGATCACAACGACCCGCGCCTCGCGGGTGGCGCGCTGCATGGCGTCGGCGATCTCGGCCCGCATCTGCGAGGTGAGCGCGTTCATCTTGTCGGGGCGGTTCAGCGTGATGACGCCGATGCCGCCACCGAGGTCGTAGAGAATCGTCTGATAGTCCAAGGGGGCCTCCCGATGCGTTTTCGCAAACTCTACCCCTTGAGCGAGCCAAGGAAACCCGAACGCCGGGTCACGCGGCGGTCGCCGGGCTCAGTCGCCCAGAAGCTCGCGCAGGCGCGCCTCTTCGTCGCCCGACAGCGCCGTGCCCGTCTCGGTGGCGCGTGACCGGCCCCGCAGGTAAAGCCCCGCCCCCAGAAGAGCCAGCAAGAACAGCGCGGGACCCGCATACCACAGGATCACGTTCGCCCCGCCCGTGGTCGGTCGCATCAGGACATATTCGCCGTAGCGCTCGACGATGAAGTCCACGACCTCGTCGTTCGTATCGCCGGCCAGCAGCCGTTCTCGCACCAGAAGGCGCAGGTCCTTCGCAATGGCGGCATTCGATTCGTCGATGTTCTCGCCTTGGCAGACCACGCAGCGCAGCCCCGCGGAAATCTCGCGCGCCCGCGCCTCGAGCGCGGGATCGTCGAGCACCTCGTCCGGCGTCACCGCGAAAAGCGGTCCGGTGATCAGGATCAGGGCGAGGATCAGGCGCTTCATTCCGCGGGCACTCCCCCGGCCACAGATTTGCGCGCGGTAACCGCGACGCGGTAGCGGCGGTCCGACAGGCTCAGAAGCCCGCCCAGCGCCATGAGGAGAGACCCCGCCCAGATCCAATTCGCAAAGGGCTTGATGAAGGTTCTTACGGCAAAGCCGCCGTCGGCCTGACGGTCCCCGATGACCACGTAAATATCTTCCCAGAAGCCGTTCTTGATCGCGGCTTCCGTGGTGGGCATCGCCTGCACCGGGTAGATCCGTTTCTCGGGCTTGAGCGAGGCGACGAGTTCCCCGTCCCGGCGCACGTCGATAGTCGCCATTGTGGTGAAGTAGTTGGGCCCGCGCTCTTCGTGCACTTCGGCCAGCACGACCTCGTAGCCTGCGACCTCCCACGGCTCGGCGGGGCTCACGGCACGGATGTCCTCGACCTGCCAGGCCATGAGTCCCGAGACCCCCATGAAGGTAACGCCAAGCCCCGCATGGGCCACGACCCGGCCCCAGTCGGCGCGCGGCAGCCGCGTCAGCCGGCCGAAGCGGGACGAAACGACGCCGCGCCCGGTGCGGCTCCAGATATCGACCGCAGCCCCGGCCACGAGCCAGACGCCCAGCAGGAAGCCGACCGGGCCCAGAAGCGACTTGCCGGTCTGAAGCACCCAGCAGAGCAGGAACACGGCGACCGCGAGCACGAAAGCGGGGATAAGCGGTTTCACCACCCGGCCCAGTTTGGCGCGTTTCCACGGCAGCATCGCCCCGATCGGCAGCGCCAGCGCCAGAACCACCATGAAGGGGGTAAAGGCCGCCTCGAAGAAGGGCGCGCCAACCGAGAGCTTGCGGTCAAAGAACATCTCGGCCACCAGTGGCCAAATCGTTCCAATGAAGACCACGATGGACGAGACCGCCAGCAGGATGTTGTTGAGCACGAGCGCGCTTTCGCGGCTCACCATGCCAAAGACGCCCTTGGCTTCCATCGCGCCGGCGCGCAGGGCAAAAAGCACGAGCGCGCCGCCGGTAAAGACACCGAGGATCATGAGGATGAAGATCCCTCGCTCCGGGTCATTGGCGAAGGCATGGACCGAGGTGATCACGCCGGAACGCACAAGGAAGGTGCCGATGAGCGAAAAGCCGAAGGACAGGATGGCGAGCAGGATGGTCCAGCTCTTCAGCGCCTCGCGCTTTTCCACAACGATGGCGGAATGGAGGAGCGCAGCGGCGAAAAGCCACGGCATGAAGCTCGCGTTTTCCACCGGGTCCCAGAACCAGAACCCGCCCCAGCCAAGCTCGTAATACGCCCACCACGAGCCGAGCGCGATACCCACGGTCAGGAACATCCAGGCAGCGAGCGTCCAAGGCCGCACCCAGCGCGCCCAGGCCGCATCGACCCGGCCTTCGATCAGGGCGGCGACGGCAAAGCTGAAGGCCATCGAGAGGCCCACGTAGCCCAGGTAAAGAAACGGCGGATGGAACGCGAGACCGGGGTCCTGGAGAAGCGGATTCAGATCCTGCCCGTCGAAAGGCGGGGTCGCGAGCCGCAGGAATGGGTTCGAAGTGAAAATGATGAACAGGAGGAAGGCAACGCCGATCGACCCCTGCACCGCGAGCACCCGCGCCTTGAGCCGGGGCGGCAGCCCTGCCCCGAACCACGCCGCCGAGGCACCGAACAGGGCGAGGATCAGCACCCAGAGCAGCATGGACCCCTCGTGGTTCCCCCATGTGCCCGAGATCTTGTAGAGCAGGGGCTTGGCGCTGTGGGAGTTGAGCGTGACGAGCCGCAGCGAGAAATCCGAGGTCACGAAGGCATGGACCAGCGCGCCAAAGGACCCCGCGAGGAACAGAAATTGCAGGCTCGCCGCCGGGACGGCCACCGCCATCCATCCAGCCCACCCCTTTTGCGCGCCGATCAGCGGCACAACGGTCTGCACGATCGCCACGCCCAGCGCGAGGATGAGTGCCAAATGTCCAAGCTCGGTAATCATGCCGATTGTCTAATGTGTTTCACCCCGCCCGCCAATGGTCCGTGAGGTCGCGTCGCGGAAATGTTCCCTTGAAACGAGCCGGATTTTTCCGTCGCGGCCAATATGTCGCACCCCCCTCCTGCAAGGGGCCTTGTCGGCGGCATCCCGCAGACACCCGGCAAGCCGCTGCCGACTGACGCGGCTGTGATGGAACCCCCCTCGCGCTCGTCCCGTTGGCAGCCCAGATATCCGCAACAGCGCGGGTCAGTGAAACTCGGGCTGAGCAGTCCGCGTCAAAAGAACCTTAAAGGAGGTCATATGAAACGCTTCATCAAAACCACCGCCGTCGCCGGCGCCATCGTCCTTGGGGCCGGGGCTGCTGCCCAGGCTGGCGAGTTCGACGGCTTTTACCTTGGCCTCTATGGCTCGGGGGACTTTCAGACCAACCCCAATACCTATGGCTTCGGCGGGAACGCCGGCTACATGTATGAATTCACGCCGGGCGGTTATGCCGGTGTGGAAGCCGACGTGTATCGACCGAACGGCGGTCCCACGACCTACATGGGCGTCGCGCGCATGGGCTACGACTTCGGGACGAACTTCATGCCCTACGCTTCGGTCGGTGCGGGTGCCGATTCGAACGGTACCGGCAAGTTCCTTCTGGGTGCCGGTGCGGAATACGCCGTGGGCGGGGGCGTCGGCCTGCGCGCGGGCGTCGACCGCTATCAGGACTTCAACAACGGTCCCGCCGACTACGTCGCGAAGATCGGTGTGAACTACCGCTTCTGATCCCGTCCAGCCTTCGGGCTGGCAAGGATCCGCACTCACGGATCACGAACCCGCGCGGGGGCTTTCTCCCGCGCGGGTTTTCATGGATAGTTGATACATGACTGGACGTTCGTTCATATCCACCGCCTTCGCCTTTGCGCTCGTGACCGCTTTGGTTGCGAGCAGCGCGCAGGCGCAGGATATGCGCAACGCGCCGCCACGCACGATTTTCGACTGGGACGACCGGGTTTCGGTCACCCTGCGGGACCAGGGCCGCGCCTCGATTGCCGCTGGTCAGCCGCAACGGCGGATGGTCGCGGCCGGACGGACAACGCCAGCGACGGATGCCGACGACGAGCGAAAGCAGGGCATCGAGTTCGGCGGGAACATCAACGTGGGTATCGCGATCCCGTTCTGAGGCCGCGCTGCCCGGACCTATCCGGCCTGCGCCGCGACATGTGCGGCGAGCTTGCCCAGCGTCTGACCACCGTATTCCACCGCGCCAAAACCGATGACCTCGGATCGCCGGTCTGCCGTGGGGTGCATCTGGCGCAGCGTGATGACGGTCTTGCCGTTCGCCTGTTCATCGAAGGTGACGAGCATCCGGAACGCGCCCGGATCATTGTCGTCGTCCGCACCGTGCAGCACCTCGATGAGGCGTTCCTCCTCCATGCGTAGGAACCGCATCCGGTTGGTGAACCGCAGATCGCCCTTGCCCACCATATCGAACCGCCAGATGCCCCCCTCGCGCAGGTCGATCTCTTTCGTTTCGATCTTCAGCCCCTCGGGGCCGAACCACTGACCGATCTGCTCGGGGTCCGCCCACGCCCGCCACACGAGCCGCTTCGGCGCGTCGATCACGCGGCTGATGACGATCTCACGGTCGAGCGGCCAGTCGGCCCAAGGGGATGCGGTCATTGCTCATTCTCCTTCATACGCTGAATATGCGCTTCCATCCGTTCGAGCCGGGTTTCCCATTCTGTAATATGAGCCTGAAGCCAACGGTCCGTCGCCCGGAGCGCATCTGTATCGACGGAGCAGGTCCGCACCCGGCCCCGTTTCTCGGATGTCACGATCCCCGCCTTTTCAAGCAGTTGCACGTGCTTGAGCAGCGAGGGCAGCGCGATGTCGAAGGGTTCGGCAAGATCGCTGACCGTCTTGGGCCCGGCGCACAATAGCCCGATGATGGCCCGCCGGGTCGGATCGGCGAGCGCGAAGAAAGTTCGGTCCAGGTCTGGCTCATACTTAGTCATATGTGAAAGTATTGACCGCCCCGGACGGGACGGTCAACCAAAACTTTCCGTATAGGCTAAGTTTCGCACTCTCACCCGAACAGCGCGAAAAGCCCCAGCGACGCGCCCAGCGCTCCGCAGACCGGCCAGAGGAACGCCAGCCCACGGTAGCCGAAACTGCGTTGGATGACGGCGAAGTGCAGAAGCGATCCCGCAATGGTCAGGGCAAGCATCCAAAGGATCGCCGGGTGGTCCATGGTCCAGTCCGGCGCCTCGAACAGGTTGTAGGCCCAGCGCCAGACCGCCATGCCACCGACCCCGAGCCAACTCAACACCATGCCCAGCGCCAGCGGCGTGGTATGCGACGCCCAGAGCCACAGGAAGGTGAGCGCGATCAGGAACGCCATGATCGCCACGGCCCCGAAGGCGATATCCGCCACCGGCACGTAGCCCGCGACGAGGAACCCGGCTTCAAGAACCGCGACGGTCGCCAGGGTGAGCCATATGGCCTGTTTCATGTCCCAGAACCTCTCGCACAGCATGGTCAAGATGGCGCGCCGCCTGCCGATGACGCTGCAGCGCGAGATGGAGTTTGTTGCCAGCGAGGAACCAACGCAGGCGACGAAGCAAGCCGCGGGGGGTCATTCCTCGGTCTCCCGCAGGGTGCGGCGTGGCAGACGTTCACGAATGATCGTGGTGACCTCGATCAGGATTGCGGAATTGCGGTCGAGCACGGCGCGCGTCGCCTGGTCCTTCTGCAGGTCCCGCCACAGGAGGTAGAAGACGAGGAGCACCCAAGGCCCGTGTTCCGACAGGAGCGCGATGAGGAACTCGGCGCTCATTTGCGGCTCCAGTCCGCGAGCGCCGGGTTCTCGTCGCCCTGCGCGCGGCTCCCTGCCTCGATCCCGTTCAGGACCTCGAGATTATGAGCCACGTTCGAGGTCGAGGCCATGGTCGTCGCGATGGAGCGTTGGAACTCCTGCGTCTTCACCTGATGACGCGCGCCGAAGTAGAAGCTCACGATGGCGCCCATGAGCCACCAGAGCGGCTCGGGCACCAGCGCAAGCCCGTTCATTCGGGCAGCGAACCACACCGGGTTCACCATAGCACAGACGAACATGCCGATGGTGCCCAGCGCCAGCATCGGGCGCGGCAGGCGATTGAGCCCGTCGATGAAGCGATCCCACCAGCCGTTTCGCGCGAGCGCGAACTCCTTGCCGAATTGATCGAGGGACGAGGTCCGCAGCATCGCGTCCCGCTGTGCCTGCGCTTCGGCATTCTCGATGAACACGCCCGCGGTTTCGGCGATGACGTTGCGCCCGCCGGTGGCACCGCCGCCGAAGACGCCGCCCAGGACATCGGTGATCAGCCCCATTTCGCCACCCGCGCGCGATGTTCGGCCTCGGTCAGATGGTATTTCGGGCTGATGAACTCTTCGGCCCGGGTGATCCAGCCGCCCTTGCCCCCATCCTTGCGCCTTGCGTATTTGCGCGAGGCCGCGCGTTGGTCGGCAAGCCGATAGTAGTAATTCCGCCGCTCGATCCCGTAGGCATCCGCGATGATCTCGGGTGCCGCGCGCCACGCCGCCTCGGTCGCCGCGATGGTCTTGGGCCCGATGGCCCCATCCACGGCGAGCGGATAGCCCATCTTGGTCACGAGCCGTTGCAGGATGCGCACCGCATTCGCCCCGGCATTCACATACATATCGAAGACCGAGGGTTGCAGCGCCTCGGGCAGTGCAGCGATCCCCGGCCCCTCGAAATAGTGCTTCACGAAGATGTCGGTCGCCTGGTCACGGCTCAGGCGCCTGACGTCCTCGGCATCCACGCGGCCGTCGCGGTTGAGGTCGAGCCCCAGCTTTCGCATCGTGTGGATGGTGACGCCGTATTTCGTCGCTCCGCCCGGATCGTCCGGGTCGTTGACGTATCCGCCTTCGCGGGACACGATCGCTTCCGCGATCTCTCTTACGGTCTGCATGGTCCGCCTCGCATCGTTCGTGCGAGACAGACTTTCCTAGCAAGGCGTTAACGGCCCCGTAATCAGGAGTTCGGATCCTCGTAGACGCCCTGTTCCTTGAGCGCGTCGATGACCTCTTTCGGCATGTATTCCTCGTCGTGCTTGGCGAGGATCTCGGAGGCCAGGAAAACGCCGTTCACGAAGCTGCCGGTGCCGACCATCCCCTGCCCCTCTTCAAAGAGATCGGGCAGGATGCCCCTGTATTCCACCGGGACCGAGGCACTGGTGTCGGTCACGGAAAAGCGCACCGTGTCACCGTCACCACGCACCAGCGTGCCCTCTTCGACAAGGCCGCCGATGCGGAAAATCTCGCGCTCCGAGGGCGGTTCGGCCAGCACCTGCGAGGGCGACTTGAAATAGTTGATGCCATCGCGGAAGGCATAGCCGATCAGGCCGGTCGCAAGGACGAGGCTCAGGCAAGCAACCAGAATGATCTGGATGCGCCGCCGCTTCTTCAAGCTTTTCATGCCCGCCATGTCCGTTCCTTGTGCCGAGTGCCTTGACACCCCTATGTCCCGTTCGAGCGGCGTCCTGCCTTGATATATCGCAAATACCGAATACGGGAAGCCCGCGTGGATCACAGACGCGCCAGTTGCGACGAATTGACAGGGTCGGTCTCGCGCCTAGGGGAACACGGGCGCGAGCATCAGCCCCGCCGTCTCGTCCTCCCCCAGCATGAGGTTTGCGTTCTGCATCGCCTGCCCCGAGGACCCCTTGCAGAGGTTGTCGAGTGTGGACACGACCAGTGCGCGGCCCGGAACACGGTCTCCGATCACGCCGATATGGCAGAAGTTCGACCCCATCACATGCCCCATCCCCGGCGCCTGGCCAAAGGGCAGGACGACGACGAAGGGTTCGTCCTTGTATTGCTCCACGAGCGCCGCGTGGATCGCCTTGGGATCGCCTTCGACATAGCAATCCGCGATAATGCCCCGGTTGATCGGGACGAGGTGCGGGGTGAACATGATCTCGACCTTGCGGCCCGCGAGTTTCGAGAACTCCTGATCGAACTCGCCCAGATGCCGGTGCTTGCCGCCTTGGGAATAGCCGACCACGTCGGTCGAGCGTTCGGCGAAGAGCATGTTTTCCTTCAGGCTCCGCCCGGCCCCGGAAATCCCGTTCTTCAGGTCACAGATGATCCGGTCGAGGTCGATAAGACCGGCCGAAATCAGCGGACGCAGCGCGAATTGCACGGTCGCGGCATTGCAGCCTGTGCCCGCCACCAGTCGCGCGCCCCGGATATCGTCCCGGTAAAACTCGGTCAGGCCATAGACGGCCTCGGGCTGAAGCTCCTTGGCCACATGCTCGTTCCCATACCATTTGGTGTAGTCGTCAGGGTTCGCGAGCCGGAAATCCGCGCCGAGGTCCACGACCTTCACGCTCTTGGGCAGGTCGCGGACGAGCGCCTGCGAAAGCCCATGGGGCAGCGCGGCAAAGCACAGATCCACCTGAGAAAAGTCTATCTCTTCCATCGTCACCAGCTTGGGCAGCTTCAAATGACGCAGGTGCGGGTAAACGTCAGACATTTCCATGCCCGCCTTGCGGTCGGCAGAGAGCGCCACGATTTCCATCGTGGGATGGGTCGCGATCAGGCGGACAAGCTCGGCCCCGGTGTAGCCGGACGCCCCGAGAATGGCGATCTTATGGGTCATGCGCCCCTCCTGTTTGTTGCCTTGGATGTAAGACGTTTGAACGTGCCCTGCAATCGAGCGGGCGGGGTCACGCCTGTTCGAAGGTCACCTGACGGCGCAGGAACCGCGTGGCGCCCGTGGACACCTTCACAGGGTTCCCGGTCGTCAGATACTTGGTTTCGGTCCCCGCCCCCAGCATCCCGGGATGACGGTCCAGGTAATCGGCGAGGCTTTCGGCCACGAGATTGGCCTGGCTGTAGACGGCGACCTCCGGCCCCAGTGCCTCCTGAAAGGCATCGGCCATGATCGGGTAATGAGTGCAGCCAAGGATCGCCGCCTCGGGCTCGGGCATCTTGCGTTTGAGCGCATCCACATGGCTGCGCACCAGCGCCTCGGCAAGGATCATGTCCCCGTCCTCGATCGCATCGACGACCCCGCCGCAGGCCTGCGCCTCGACATCGACGCCAATGGCGCGGAACGCCAGCTCGCGCTGGAAGGCGCGGCTCGCCACCGTGGCGGGCGTGGCAAACAGCGCCACATGCTTGATCGCCACTTCTCGCGGCGGTGAGTTGTCGCCCCATTTGCGTTCGGTCAGCGCCTCGATCAGCGGCACGAACACGCCCAGCACCCGCTTGTCACGTGGGATCCAGCTTTCCTGCATCCGTCTGAGTGCCGCGGCGGAGGCCGTATTGCAGGCGAGAATGACCAGATCGCAGCCCTCGTCCCAAAGCCGCGACACGGCGGCGGTCGTCAGGTTGTAGATGTCGTCGGCATTGCGCACCCCATAAGGCGCATGGGCGCTGTCGGCGAAATAGACAAAAGGCACCTCGGGCAGTTTCTTCTGCACCGCATCCAGCACCGTCAGCCCGCCCAGACCGCTATCGAAAACGCCTACTGCCATGTCCGTCTCCTTGGGTGTTACTCACCCGAAATCCTTGCCCAAGATTTGCCAATCCAAGGGCTGTGGCGACAAGCCATAGGTCTGTTCCCTGAGGAAATCCATCATGGATTTGGGCTGCGCGACGAATGGCGCCAGCGCCTCGGGGGGAATGACCTTGCCGATGTGAACGCGGATCGGGCGATCCAGTTGTTTGCGAAACTCGTGCAGCAAAAGCCCCAGCCGCAGGCCGGTCGATATGTGGCTCGCCAGATGAAAGGCGCGGGAATTGGCGCCCTCGAAAAAAACCGGCAGGACACTGGCCCCGGACCGCGCCACCATCTTGGCCGTGAAGCGCCGCCATTCCGGGTCCATCGCTACACCAAAGGGCGTCAGGGGCGTGGACACCGTCCCGCCCGGAAAAATCCCGACCGCGCCGCCCCGGGCCAGAAAGGACAGCGCCTCTTTGCGGGTTTCGATGTTGCGCCGTGCCGCCTCGGGCTTCTCGGAAAAGTCGATGGGCAAGATCGTGTCGCGAATATCGGGCGCGCGGGCAAAGACCTCGTGCGCGAGGACGCGAAACCCCGGCCCGCCGTCGATGGGCGCGCGATGATCGTGCAGAAGCCGGGCAAGCGAGAAGCCGTCGAGCACGCCGAAGGGATGATTGGCCACCATGACGAGCGGCCCCTCGCGCGGGATACCTTTTGGACCCGCCCCACCTGCCGCGAATGTCAGGCCCATCCGCCCAAAGAGCGCTGCGTAGAAGTTGCTGCCACTCGCGATATCGCGGTCATAGCCCCGCGCCCGGCGAATGATGGTCAAACGGCCCGTCAGGTTCTCGATACCGCGCACCACGCCGCGCCCCAGGGGCGTCTTCATGCCATAGGCATAGGACAGATCGCGGGCGTAACGGCTCATCCCTCAGCCCCAGAGCGCCTTGCGCAGCATGTTGAGCGCGACGAGCATGAGGAAAATCCCGAAGGCGCGCTTGAGCGGCTTGGGGTCCATCGCATGGGCGAGCTTCACGCCCAAGGGCGCGGTGAGCGTGGTCATCGCGATGACGAGCAGGAAGGCCGGGATATTGACCGACCCCAGCGTATAGGGCGGCGCGCCTGCCGCATCGACGAAGAGGAAAGTCACGACCGAGGGCACCGCGATGATGAGGCCAAAGCCTGCCGCCGTCGCGACCGCCCGGTGGATCGGCACGCCGTGAAGCGTCATGATCGGCACCCCGAAGCTGCCCCCGCCGATACCCATGAGGACCGAAAGGAAACCGACGAGGGGCGACAGGATCGACCGGCCGACGAGACCGGGCATGTGATCCGCGATCTGCCATTCTGTCTTGAAGAACAGCATGTAGAGCGCAATCAGGAAGGCGATGCAGCCAAAAATGACTTGCAATGTCGGCGTGCGCAGGCCGCTCGCGATAAAGACGCCGATCACCGCACCGATGACGATCCCCGGTGCCCAGGCCCGCAGGATCGACCAGTCCACCGCGCCCTTGCGATTGTGCGACAGGACCGAGCGGATCGAGGTTACGATGATCGTGGCGAGCGAGGTGGCGAGGCAGACGTGCATGAGCTCCGGCCCCTCGTAGCCGAGGCCGGCAAAGGCATAGTAGAACGCAGGCACGAGGACGATGCCGCCCCCGACGCCCAGAAGCCCCGCCAGCACGCCGGCAAAGCCGCCGATGGCGAGCAGCAGCCCACCCATGAGGGCGAGCGTGCCCATGTCCAGTCCCGCGTCCATCCCTGCCTCCCGAACCTTCCGTCGTTCTTGCCCCGGCATAACGCGCCGCGATGCCCGAGGAAAGCGGTCACAGAGCGCGGAATCGTGTGGATTCGTATCGTGACAAGCCGAACGCCGCGCGTTACGTCCGATGCCATGATCAAGCTCTACATCTTTTCCGACCCGGTTTGCCCGTGGTGCTATATCGGCAAGGCCCGTCTCGACCGCGCGCTCGAAGCGCGGCCCGATCACCCCTTTGCCGTCGAATGGCACCCCTTCATGCTGGACCCGACCATGCCCCCCGAAGGCATGGACCGGCGCGCCTATATGGAGGCCAAGTTCGGCGGCAAGGACGGTGCGGTGCGCGCCAACGTCCCGGTGCTGCGCGAGGCCGAGGCGGCGGGTATCACGATCAACTTCGACAAGATGACACGCGCGCCCTCGACGCTCGACGCGCACCGTCTGATCCATTGGGCGCAGATCGAGGGGCGGCAGACCGCCGTCGTCTCGCGCCTGTTCAAGGCGAATTTCGTCGAAGGTCAGGATATCTCGGATCACGAGGTGCTGGCCGACATCGCGGAGGGAACCGGGATGGACCGGGCTGTGGTCGAACGGCTCCTCGCGTCGGACGCCGATTCCGACGACATCCGCGCCCGCGACATGGACGCACGGGAAAAGGGTGTGAACGCCGTGCCCACTTTCGTCATCGCGAACCAGCATGTGGTGCCCGGCGCTCAGCCCACCGACCTCTGGCTCAAGGTGATCGACGAAATCACCGAGCAACTGCGCGGCTGATCCCGACAGGCGGACGCCCCTGTGCGCTCGCGACAACATATGCGGAAGATTGCGCGGTGACGCACAGGCCCCGGTCTTACCTCGCCCAGGCAAAGGCCCTATCGGTGACCTCGATTGTAACGATACCGGCGACCTCGTGAAATTCCGCGACAAGACACCGACCCGCGCCCTGTCGCAGTTTGAACTCGTGGCCCTGCTCGCGATGCTCATGTCGCTCATGGCCTTTTCCACTGACAGCATGTTGCCTGCCATGTCGGATCTGGCCGCGACGCTAGCGCCCGACAACAAGTCGAAGACGCAGCTCATCATCTCGATCTTCCTGTTGGGCGGGGCCTGCGGCATGTTGCTGTGGGGACCGCTTTCGGACAGTTTCGGCCGCCGTCGCGCGCTCATGCTGGGGATCGGGGTCTATGTGCTCGCTGCCGGCGCAGCGGCATTTGCCACGTCGCTCGACATGCTCATTGCGATGCGGTTCGCGATGGGTTTTGGTGCGGCATCGACACGCACGATTTCGCAGGCCGTGACCCGCGATCTGTTCTCAGGCGCCGAGCAGGCGCGCGTCTCGTCGCTCATCTTCGTGTTCTTCGTGATGGTGCCCGCCGTGGCGCCGCTCTTGGGACAACAGATCATCTTTGTGGCCGGATGGCGCGGGCTGTTCCTGAGCTTCATCGCCTTCGGCCTCGCCGCGCTCACCTGGTATCTGTTGCGCCAGCCCGAGACGCTGCCGCCCGAGTATCGCCGCGCCTTCCGCCTGCGCCCGATCCTTGCCGCCGCGCGCGAGGTGGTGACGAACCCGATCTCTGCCCGCTATCTGGCCGTGCAGGTGCTGATGTATGGACAGTTCGCCGCCTATCTCTCCTCCGCCGAGCAGCTCTGGGTGGATGCGCTCGACGTCGGCCACGCGTTTCCCCTCTGGTTCGCAGGCGTGTCGGTGCTGTCGTCACTTGCCGGTTTCGTCAATTCCCGCCTCGTTATGCGGGTGGGGATGCGGCGGATGCTGATCGGGGCCTTCGGTTCCCAACTGATCTTTGCCGCGCTCGCCTCGACGCTCTGGTCCTTCGGGATCCTCGACGGCAACTACCCGGCGCAGCTCGCTGTCTTTGCGCTCTGGTCGGTGTCGCTCTTTTTCATCAACGGGCTGACGCTCGGCAATGTGACCGCGCTCGCGATGGAGCCCCTGCCCCATCTCGCGGGCACCGCCGCGGCCGTCATCGGCGCTTTCGGCATGGGCGCAGGCATGATCATCGCGATCCCGTTGGGCCTATCGTTCGACGGCACGCCGCGCCCGATCATGCTTGGCGCAACGATCTGTTCCGCACTTGCCCTGAGCCTCGTCCTCACGGACATGAAGCGGGACCGGGCGCGCGGCGCCTGACGCTCAGGCCGCGCTGTGCCGAAGCATCCGGGCGCGCAGCATCCCTGCCATGCCGATCTGGATGAAATAGGCCATCATGACCGGGAGGATGAAGGTCGGCCCAAAGGTATCGACCGAGAACACTGCGAGAATGAGCGCGAGCGTGATGTAGCGCGTGACCACATGCCAGTAGACCGCGCGCCCCTCGGGGGTGTCCGGGGTGAAGAGCGTCGCAAGCCCCACCGCGACAGCATAGAAAACGACCGTTGCCACACCAGCCCGCGCAAGGGCCATGGGCTCGACCGTGAAGAGCATTTGCGCGGTGGACAGCGAAAAAAGATAGAAGACGATCCCGAACATCGTGGCCTTGGACAGCGCCTGCTGGTGGCGCTCGACGAAGGCGATCAGCCCCGGCGCGCCGGACCGGGCGAGCCGCGACAAGAGGAACGGTATCACGATCAGGATCACGAAGGGCGCGAGAGGCCGCACCCCGCGCCCCGGCGCATCCTGCGCGACGCCCGTCAGGTCGGGTGCCGGAAAGAACGGGGCGGCGATGCCGTGAAACTGCGCAAAGACCAGCGTGACCGGCAGGAGCAGCGCGAGGTTCAACATGAAGAGCATGAACCCCAGTTTCGGATTGGCCCCCGAGGTCTTGATCCACATCATCACCATCCCGCCACCGGGCAGGAGCGCGAGCAGAAACAACGCTCCCGCAATCCCGATGTCCCGGCTCGCATAACCGATGACGAGCGCGGCGACGACCAGAGCCACGTAATTGATCGCGAGAGTGCGCCACACCGCAGGTGTGTTGCGCGCGATCACCCCGGCGTCGGCCACGTCGAACTTGAAAAGCGTCGGGGTTACGAGAAAGACGCCCGCCACCACGCAGACGAGCGACGAGAACGACGTGCCGCCGGTGTAATGTCCGAGCGTCAACCCCGCGACGATGGCCAAGACCACGAGAAAGATCTGTTGCATGGCCGGGTCCCCTTTGCTGTCCGTCGCCGTTCCGCTCTATAGATATTCATCTTATTGAATTTGTAACTGCGACACAGACGCACGGCACAAGACTGGCACCCTTCGGCCACAGCCGATAAAACCCGTATACAAGAGCCGAACTTGGGCTTATGTGGGTCGCTTCGACGAAGGCGCCCCCTTCTGCCACCCTCCTCGCGCCCGATTGGACGACCATGATACATCCCTCCCTTTCCCTTGCCCTCGCCGAGAAGGGTTACGAAACCCTCACCCCCGTGCAGGAAGCCGTGAGCGCGCCCGAACTGGCGACCCGCGACCTGCTCGTTTCCGCTCAGACCGGGTCGGGCAAGACGGTGGGCTTCGGCATCGCCATCGCCACGACGCTTCTGGGCGAGGAAGAGGTCTTCGGTCCTGCCACCACGCCGCTCGCGCTGATCGTCGCGCCGACACGCGAGCTCGCCTTTCAGGTGATGCGCGAAATGCGCTGGCTTTACGGCAAGACCGAAGCCTGGATCCACTCCTGCGTCGGCGGCATGGACTTCCGCGACGAGAAACGCACGCTCGAACGCGGCGCGCATATCGTCGTCGGCACGCCAGGCCGTCTGGTCGATCACCTGAACCGGGGCACGCTCGATCTGTCGCAGACCCGCGCCGTGGTGCTCGACGAGGCCGACGAGATGCTCGACCTCGGGTTCCGCGAGGACCTCGAGACCATTCTCGCCGCCGCGCCCGAGGATCGGCGCACGCTCCTGTTCTCGGCCACCGTGCCCGCCGCCATCGCCAAGCTCGCCGAGACATTCCAGCGCGATGCCCAGCGGATTTCGACGATCAACAAGGCCGAGCAGCACGCCGACATCACCTATCAGGCGGTGCAGGTCGGCCCGGCGGATGGTGAGAACGCCATTTTCAACCTGCTCCGGTTCCACGACGCGCAGAACGCCATCGTATTTGCGAATACCCGCGCACAGGTCGCGCACCTCGCCGCGCGCTTGCACAACCGTGGTATGCCGGTCGTCGCCCTGTCCGGCGAACTGACCCAGAAGGAACGCTCCAACGCGCTCCAGTCCATGCGCGACGGGCGCGCGCGGGTCTGCGTCGCGACCGACGTTGCCGCGCGAGGGATCGACCTGCCCAAGCTCGACCTCGTGATCCACGCCGATATACCGACGAATACCGAGGGTCTTCTGCACCGCTCGGGCCGCACCGGCCGCGCCGGGCGCAAGGGGATTTCCGCGCTCATCGTGCCGCCGCGCAACCATAAGAAGGCGCATCGACTGCTGGGCTGGGCCAAGGTGCAGGCAGAATGGATTCACGCCCCCACCGCCGACGAGGTGCGCGCGAAGGACGAGGAGAAACTCCTCACCGATCCGCTGTGGTCGGAGGAGCCGTCGGAAAGCGAAGCCGCCCTCGCCGCCCGCCTGACCGAGGCCTTCGAACCGCAGGCGCTCGCCCTTGCCGTGGCGCGCATGTTCCACGCGGGCCTGGCCGCGCCTGAGGACATCGGTCCGGTCACCGACATGCGCGACCGTCCGGAACGCTCGGACCGCAAACCGAAGGAGGAACGCGCGCCCTTCGGCCCCTCGCGCTGGATCGAGCTGAACAAGGGCCAGAACGACAGGGCCGAGGCGCGCTGGATCCTTCCCGTCTTGCTCAATTCGGGCGGGCTCGAGAAATCCGACATCGGCGCGATCCGGGTGCAGGAGGACTGCACCTATGTGGAAGTGACCGAGGGCAGCATCGACGGGTTCGTCGCCGCGCTTGGCGATGCAATGGCGCTCGAGAACGACCTCAAGGTCAGCGTGCTGGACGAGGCCCCCGAGATCAAGCCGCTGCCTCGCCGTGACGGCCCGCCCCGCAAGGGCCGGGAGGATCGTGGTGACCGGGGTCCGCGTGAGTATAAACCGCGCGAGGATCGGGGCGACTACAAGCCGCGTGAAGACCGCGCCTATGACCGCAAGCCTCGCGACGACTACAAGCCTCGCGACGACTACAAGCCCCGCGACAGCTACAAACCGCGCGAGGAAGGCGGCGACGAGGACAAGCCGCGCAAACCCCGCCATACAAAAGCCGAACGCCCCGAGCGCGATCATGCCGTTCATGGCGACTTCAAACCGCGCAAACCGCGTGAAGAAGGCGGCTACAAGAAAGACTTCGGCGGCAAGCCGAAATCCGCGGACTACAAGGGCAAGTCCGAGGGCGGCTACAAGGGGAAATCCGAGGGCGGTTACAAGGGCAAGAGCGAAGGCGGCTACAAGGGCAAGAGCGACAAGCCCTTTGGCAAACCGGGCGGAAAGTCGGGGGGCAAACCGTTTGGAAAACCGGCCGGGAAGTCCTTTGGCGACGAAGCGAAACCCGCGCGCCCGGCCAAGCCCAAACCCGACGCCCGCGACACCTCGAAACGGTTCGAGCGCCCGGATGGCAAACCCTCGGCGCGCAAACCGGGCGGAAAGCCTGCCGGGAAACCCGGGCCGCGCGGTCCGAACGCCCGGCCCACCCGGAAATCCTGATCGAACACAAAGGCGGCCCCGGCCGCCTTTGTCATATCTGGGCGATCACGCGGCCTTGGCCGCCTTGACCTTTTCCGCCAGATCCCGCGCAATGGCGAAGGCGCCCTTGACCTTGTCGGACGTCTTTTGCCAGTCCCGCCGCACCACGATCTTGTTGTCCTTGACCTTGGCCAGCCCGCGCTGATCGGTGATGAACTCCACGAGGCCCGCGGGGTTCGCGAACTTGTCATTGTGAAACTGGATCGTCGCACCCTTCGGCCCGGCATCGAGCTTGGAAATCCCGGCGCGTTTGCACATCGCCTTGATCCGCACCACGGTCAGAAGCATGTTGACCTCTTTCGGCAACGTCCCAAACCGGTCGATTAGTTCGGCGGCAAAGCCCTCAAGCTCCACCTTGGTGGTGAGATCGGAGAGCCGCCGGTATAGCCCCAGCCGCACGTCGAGATCGGGGACGTAAGTCTCGGGGATCAGCACCGACACTCCGAGATTAAGCTGCGGCGCCCAAGTGTCGTTGACCTCGGCCAGACCTTCAAGCTCGCCCGAGCGGATCTTGGCAATCGCCTCTTCCAGCATCTGCTGGTAAAGTTCGAAGCCGACCTCGTTCATCTGCCCCGACTGCTCTTCGCCGACAAGGTTCCCCGCCCCGCGAATATCAAGGTCCTGAGAAGCCAGCATGAAACCCGCACCAAGGCTGTCCAGAGACCCCAGCACCTTGAGCCGCTTTTCCGCCCCCGGCGTCAGCGGCACGCGCGGTTTCGTGGTGAGATAGGCATAGGCGCGTGTCTTGGACCGCCCCACGCGGCCCCGGATCTGGTAGAGCTGCGCCAGCCCGAACATATCCGCCCGCCACACGACCATCGTGTTCGCGGTCGGAATATCGAGACCCGATTCGACGATGGTGGTCGCCAGAAGCACGTCGAATTTGCCATCGTAGAAGGCGTTCATCCGGTCGTCGAGCTCGCCCGCCGCCATCTGCCCATGTGCGATCACATAGGTCACTTCGGGCACGGAATGCTTCAGGAATTCCTCGATTTCCACGAGATCCTTGATGCGCGGCACCACGACAAAGCTTTGCCCGCCCCGGTAATGTTCGCGCAAGAGCGCCTCGCGGATGGTGACCGTGTCGAACTCGCTCACATAGGTGCGGATCGACAGCCGGTCCACGGGCGGGGTCGATATGATCGACAGGTCGCGCACACCGGTCAGGCTCATCTGGAGCGTGCGCGGAATGGGCGTCGCGGTCAGCGTGAGCACGTGGACGTCCGAGCGCAATTCCTTGAGCCGCTCCTTGTGGTTCACGCCAAAGCGCTGCTCCTCGTCGATGACGAGGAGGCCAAGGTCCTTGAACCGGATGCCTTTCGCGAGCAGCGCATGGGTGCCCACCACGATATCCACCTGCCCGTCCGCCATGCCCTCGCGGGTCTTCGTGGCCTCGGTCTGACTCACGAAGCGCGAAAGCTGCCGCACGTTGATCGGAAAGCCCCGGAACCGTTCGGCAAAGCTCTTGTAGTGCTGGCGGGCGAGGAGCGTCGTGGGCGCGATCACCGCAACCTGCCTGCCCGACATCGCCGCGACAAAGGCCGCGCGCATCGCCACCTCGGTCTTGCCGAAGCCCACGTCGCCGCAGATAAGCCGGTCCATCGGCGTGCCCGACACCATGTCGGTCAGCACGTCCTCGATTGCGGTCAGCTGATCCTCGGTCTCGGAATACGGGAACCGCGCCGCGAATTCCTCCCACGCGTGATGCGGCGCCTCCATCACGGGCGCTTTTCGCAGGATACGCTCGGCGGCGAGCCGGATGAGCTTGTCCGCGATCTCGCGGATGCGTTCTTTCATCCGGGCCTTGCGCGCTTGCCACGCCCCGCCGCCCAGCTTGTCGAGGAGCCCCTCCTCGTGCCCGAACTTCGACAGAAGCTCGATGTTCTCGACCGGAAGGTAGAACTTGTCCCCGCCCGCGTATTCCAGCACCACGCATTCATGCGGCGCACCCGCGGCGGTGATCGTCTCAAGCCCCAGGTACCGCCCGACGCCGTGGTCCACATGGACGACCAGTTCGCCCACGGAAAGCGACTGGTACTCGGTCAGAAAATTCTCGGCTTTGCGCTTTTTCTTCGTCGTCCGGATCAGGCGATCCCCCAGCACGTCCTGCTCGGAAATCACGGTCAGCCCGTCGGCTTCGAACCCATGTTCCAGCGGCCAGACGGCAAGGTAGGTGCCGCCCTTCTGGTCGGGCACATCGCGGTAGTCCGCGATCTCGGCGCTCGCTGTCAGGTCCTCGTCGGCGAGCAGCCCCGACAGACGCTCCCGCGCACCCTCGGAATAGGAGGCGACGATGACCGGCCCTTCTTTGCGCTTTGAACGAATGTGATCCGCGAGAACGCTGAAAAGGTTGATCTTCTCCTGCTGGCGTTCCGGCGCGAAGTTGCGTCCGATCCGTCCGCCCGCGTCGAGGACACCCGGCCCGGTGGGCTGCGGCAGCGCGACCATCTGGATCACCCGGTGATCGACGGTGGCCAGCCGCCACGCCTCGTCATCAAGATAAAGGAGCCCCGGCGGGCAGGGCTTGTAGATCGTGTCGAGCCGCCCCTTGTCGGCCATCGCGAGCCGCCGGGTTTCATACTGGTCGACGATCCCCTCCCAGCGCGAGAGCCGCGTGGGCGTGAGTTGATCGTCGAGCATCACACTCGCAGCCGGAAGGTAGTCGAAGATCGTCTCGAGCCGCGCGTGGAAGAACGGCAGCCAATGCTCCATCCCCTGCACCTTGCGCCCCGCGCTGACCGCTTCATACAAAGGGTCGTCCGAGGTCGCGCCGAACTCGATCCGGTAATTCTGCCGAAACCGCGTGATCGCGTCCTCGTCGAGGATGATCTCGGACACTGGCGCAAGCTCGACCGCCGACAGCGTCTCGGTCGTGCGCTGGGTGGCCGGATCGAACCGCCGCGCCCCGTCCAGCGTATCGCCGAACATATCGAGCCTGACCGGCCCCGTCTCGCCCGGCGGATAGATGTCGATGATCCCGCCGCGGATCGCGAAATCCCCCGGCTCCATCACCGTGGGCGACTGGGTAAAACCCATTCGCACGAGGAACGACCGAAGCGCCGCCTCGTCGATGCGCGATCCGACCCGGGCCGAGAACGCCGCCTCCTTCAGCACCTCCCGCGCCGGAATCCGCTGGGTCGCCGCGTTGAGGGTGGTCAGCAGCACGAAGCGCCCGGTGAACCCATGGGCAAGGGCCGCGAGCGTCGCCATCCGCTCGGCCGAGACCTCGGCATTGGGCGACATGCGGTCAAAGGGCAGACAGTCCCAAGCCGGGAACCGCAACACCGTCACATGGGGTGCAAAGAACGCCAGCGCCGCCGCCATGGACGCCATGCGCTTTTCATCCCGCGCCACATGGAGCACGGGGCCGCCCGTTTTTTCCAGCTCGCGGGTCAGAAGCAGGGCGTCATGGCCTTCCGGCGCGCCCGAGAGTGTGATGTGATCTTTCGCCATGGATGGGGAGGTAAACCCGCCACGGGCAAAGTCAACCGGATTGGCAGCCGCAGTCAGCCGCCCAGAACCCCGATCGACATGTTCTGATACATGCCCCAGAGAGCGGTGACGAAAATCGCCGCCATGCCCACGAACTGCGTCGCGGTCCGGTGCCGATGCATCCGTTTGCGCAGGTCCTTGCCCGCCAGCCCCCGCGCCCGGATATCCTGAGCCGCGTTGAGCGAGAGCACCCCGACGATCAGCATCGGCGCACCGAGCAGGAACACGGCCTGCGCGAACTCGAGGTCATACCAGAACGCGAGCAGAGCCATGGAAGTGAACATCGCGGCCACGATACCGACGAGCCAGAGACCCGAGACCCCGGCCACGTAGAGGAACCGGTTGCAGTTGATGCGCACCATGTCCTCGAGGTCGACCTCGGCCTCGCCGCCATGGCGTTCAGCCCGCTGGATCATGTCGTAGGGCACGCCGAGCACATAGCGGCTCGTCTGCGACCAGACGGCGGCCAGCGCGATCCAGTACCAGAGGTTCGAGAAACTCCGCATGTCGATGAGTTCAAATACGGCTGAATACCAGTCCACCGCGCGCCCGTCCCGTCACTGATCCCTCGTGGCCGCCCGATCTGGCCCGGCCCGGTTTTGCCGGACCATAAGCCCGACGCCCGGAAGGCGCTACCCCTTGAGCGAGCGGAAATGCCGTGCCACACACCCGGGACAATCAGGAGTGACCCCGATGACACGAACCACCGCCCCCTTCCCGATGACGCGTCTGCGCCGCAACCGCCGCTCGCCCGCGCTGCGCGCCCTCGTGCGGGAAAACGTGCTCACGGTCGAGGACCTGATCTGGCCGGTGTTTCTCATGGAGGGCAAGGACGACGCCTATGACATTCCCTCGATGCCCGGCGTCCAGCGCCTGACCGTAGACCGCGTGGTGAAAGCCGCGCGCGAGGCGGCGGATCTCGGGATCCCCGCAATCTGCCTCTTCCCCTTCATCGAGCAGTCGGTCAAGACCGAGGACTGCGCCGGCGCCTGGGACCCGGACAACCTGTCCAACCGCGCCACCCGCGCGATCAAGGACGCCGTGCCCGAGATCGCAGTGATGACCGACGTGGCGCTAGACCCCTATAACATCAACGGCCACGACGGCTTTGTCGTGGACGGCGAGATCGTGAACGACCGCACCGTCGAGGCGCTGGTCAAGATGACGCTCGCTCAGGCCGAGGCCGGCGCCGACATCATCGGCCCCTCCGACATGATGGACGGCCGCATCGGCGCCATGCGCCGGGCGCTCGAAGCCGAAGGGCACCAGAATGTCTCGATCATGTCCTACGCCGCGAAATACGCCAGCGGGTTCTACGGCCCCTTCCGCGATGCGGTCGGCGCGTCAGGCGCGCTCAAGGGCGACAAGAAGACCTACCAGATGGACCCGGCCAATTCCGACGAAGCGCTGCGCCTCGTCGAACGCGACCTGATGGAAGGGGCCGATATGGTCATGGTCAAGCCTGGGATGCCCTACCTCGACATTTGCCGCCACGTGAAGGACCGCTTCGGCGTGCCCACCTACGCCTATCAGGTCTCCGGCGAATACGCGATGCTACAGGCCGCGTTCCAGAACGGCTGGCTCGACGGCGACAAGGTGATGATGGAAAGCCTGCTCGCGTTCAAACGCGCGGGCTGCAACGGCATTCTGACCTACTTCGCCCCCGAGGCCGCCAAGCTCCTCAACGACTGACGCCCCGGCTTCATGACGTCCCCCCGCTTCTCCGGTTCATAAATATCCCGGGGAGCGTGAGGGGCAGCGCCCCTCACCCGCGTCGGCTCGGGCGCGAGCCCGAGACGAGGCTCAATATGCGCGGGCGCCAGCCCGCGCCGCTTGCCTCACGCATCGGCCTTCTCGGCCAGTTCCAGCCATTCTTCCTCGGCGGCGGCCAGTTTCTCCTGCCGCTCCACCAGTGCCTCGGTCGCCTTCTTCCACTTCACCGGCTCGCGGGTGAACATCTCGGCATCCGCGAGCAGACCCTCGAGCTTGGCGATCTCCGCCTCGAGCCGTTCCATTTCGGCAGGCAGGGCCTCCAGCCGGTGTTTTTCGGTGAAGGACAGCCCGGATTTTTTCGGCTCGGCCTTGGGCGCCGGCGCAGATACCACCTCCTCGCCCCGCGTCTCGCCTTTCGCCTTCACCGGCGCCCCCAGAAAGCCCTCGCCCGACTCGGCCCGCTGCGCACGGTAATCCGACCAGCCGCCCGCATAGACCACCGCACGCCCGTCACCCTCCATCGCGATGGTCGTGGCCGCCACACGGTCGAGGAAATCACGGTCGTGGCTGACGAGCAGCACGGTGCCGTCATAGTCGTCGATGAGCTCCTGCATGAGGTCGAGCGTTTCCACGTCCAGATCGTTGGTCGGTTCGTCCATGACGAGGAGGTTCGAAGACTTGGCCATGATCTTGGCCAGTATGAGCCGCGCCTTCTCGCCGCCCGAGAGCGATGACACCGGCGCGCGCGCCTGCCGTTCATCGAAGAGAAATTCCTTGAGGTAGCCCACGACATGTTTCGGGTTGCCCCGCACCAGCACCTGATCGGCCTTGCCCGACACCCGCATCTCTGGATCGCCCGCGAGGTTTTCCCACAGGCTCGCCCCGTCATCGAGCGACGTGCGGTTCTGATCGAATACCGCCATCTCGAGCCCGGTCCCGAGCTTCACGGTGCCCGCATCGGGCGCCATCTCGCCGATGAGAATTTTCAAGAGCGTCGTCTTGCCCGCGCCGTTCGGGCCGACGAGCGCGATCCGGTCGCCCCGGTTCACCTTGAGATCGAAGGGCTTCAGAATCAGGCGCTCGCCGAAGGACTTGGTGATTCCCTCCGCCTCGACGACCTTCTTGCCCGACTTCGGCCCCGCCTCCAGTTCCATCGCGGCGGCTCCCTGCCGCCGGATCTGCCCCGCACGCTCCGCCCGCAGTTCGCCGAGAGCGCGCACCCGGCCCATGTTGCGCTTGCGCCGGGCAGAAATGCCCTCGACCGCCCAACGCGCCTCGGCCTTGATCTTGCGGTCGAGCTTGTGTCGCGCCATGTCCTCGTCTTCCCAGACCTTGTCGCGCCAGGCCTCAAAGTTCTCGAAGCCCTTTTCCTGCCGCCGCACATCGCCCCGGTCGATCCAGAGCGTCGCGCGGGTGAGCGCACGCAAGAATGCCCGGTCGTGGGAAATCAGCACGAATCCGGCCCGCGTCGAGGACAGCTCGTCCTCGAGCCACTGGATCGCCTCGATGTCGAGGTGGTTGGTCGGCTCGTCGAGCAACATCAACTCGGGGGCTTCCGCCAGCAGTTTGGCCAGCGCCGCCCGCCGCCGCTCGCCGCCCGAGGCAGTCGTCACGTCGGCGTCCAGCCGGAACTTCAGCCCTTCCGCCACCCGCTCGACCTTGTAGGCTTCGCCCTCGGGCAGGCCGCTCGCGGCAAAGTCCCCGAGCGTGGCAAAGCCCGACAGGTCCGGGTGCTGCTCCATGTAACCGGTCGATACACCGGGCGACAGGATGCGCTCGCCCTGATCCGGCTCGATCATCCCCGCCATGACCTTCATCAGCGTGGATTTACCCGACCCGTTGCGCCCCACGAGCGCGACCCGGTCGCCGGGTTGCACCACGAGGGAAAGGTCCGAGAAGACAGGATCGCCGCCGAAGGTGAGCGAGATGTCGGCGAGCTGGAGAAGGGGTGCGCGTGCCATGCCGCTCACCTAGTCGTGCCCCATTGCGGCGTCAATGACGCTCGCGGGGCACAGCGAACCGGGACGCCATCCCGAACAGGGGCAAAGCGCGTCGATACTACCCCTGAGCCAGCGCCCGGAGCGCGCGCGCCCTGGCCTCGGGCACCCGCCCGATCTCGACCCCGGTGAAGACGTGGAGCGTGTTCATCACCCTGTCCACCACCACATGGTCGCTGACCCAGCCGCTCATGAGCAGGTAGGTGCGCAGGAGCGGCGGCATCTGGCGCTGCGCGGCCTGCGCATCATAGGGGCCCTTGGGCAGAGGCATCCGTTCGCGCGCCTTGGCCTTGGGACGGACCTCGGCGGGCGCCACATGTTCCGCCGCCAGCATCCTGAGCGCGTCTTGATAGGGAGCCGCGTCAATGCCGCGAAACGACGAGCATCCGAACAGCAACGTCGCCTGTGCGTCGTCCACCAGCCGAGTCATCGCCGCCCAGGCGAGCCGCAGGATATCGGGGTCGTGGGCCGTCGGATGCAGGCAGAATCGCCCCATCTCGACCATCGGTCCCTTGACCGTGGCGAGCGGGGACAAATCGTAGACCCCGGCGGAATAGCCCGACCGGGCCTCAGTGCTGCTCGGAAAAAGCTGATAGCGAAAAGTGCAGACCACGCCATCCGGTCCCTCGACCAGAAGGTGCCGGAACGTCCCGTCAAACCGGTCCACGTCCCGCCCTTCGCCCTCGGGATCGCGAAAGGCGAGATAGCGCAGCGCCTGCGCCGCGCCGACATCGGCGCGTCCCGCGGCCACCCTTGCGCGGTATTTTCCCTTGCTCAGTAGATGGTCGGCCATGCCGCCCCCGATCGATACGTCCCTCTTACTGAAGCAACGTACCCGCATCAAAGTTCCCGATGCCGCCGAGAAGTTGCCGCAGGAAGCCGACACCGCGGGTGTTGGACGTGGTCACGCGACGGGACAACACGACGACCTGACCCTCTTCCAGACCGAAGCGCTCGATGTTCTCGACCAGCCCAGCCTCGTCGAAGCCGATGCGCAGAACCTCGCGCTCGATTTCCTCGGGGGCATTGTAGGCGAAGTGCTTGAAACGGCTGGAGACGTAATACCAGCCCTCTTCGGTCAGAAGCCCCTCTGCCCCGGGCTTGCCGATGATGGCCGACACGGTTTCGCGCGTGTCCACGCCGACCATGATTTCTTCCACGTCTTCATCGGTGGGAACGAACCCGTGGTTCGTGTAGGTCGCCGAACAGGCTGCGAGCGTCAGAACACCCATAAGAACGGCGATCATACGGACCCAACCGCGCGCCTTCATTCCAATGGCCGTCATACCGCCCCCCTTGCCTTGCCGTGCCTTCGTTGGTTATCGGCTTACAGGAGCATAACGCCGCGTTCAAGAAACGAAAGCCAAATGACCATGTCCGAGGATATCCAAAATTTCGGCCCGAGGCTCAAGGTCTCGGAGCTCGACCATACGCGGCCGCAGGATATAGCGGTCTCCCTCTCCGACGCGCAAGCAACGGCGCTTGCGCGGCTGCTGGGGATCGAGGATGCGCGCAAGGTGCGGCTGACCGGGGTTCTGGCCCCCGTCGGGCGGCGCGACTGGCGTTTCAAGGGCACGCTGGGCGCGACCGTCGTGCAGCCCTGCGTCGTCACCCTCGCCCCTGTCACCTCCCGGATCGACGACCCGGTGGAGCGCACGTGGATCGAAGGGCTTGAGCCGGTCACGGCAGAGGAAAGCGAGATACCCGAGGACGTGACGCAGGAACCCCTGGGACCGGTCATCGACATTGGAACGCTCCTGTCCGAGTCGCTCGCACTATCTTTGCCGCTTTATCCGCGGGCGGATGACGCCGAGTTGGGCGAGGCTGTCTTTACTGAACCAGGCAAGGACGCGATGCGCGACGAGGATACCCGTCCCTTCGCCAGTCTGGCCGCACTGCGCGACAAACTCAAGGACAGCCCGGACGAGTCGGGCAGCGAGTAGGTCTGCGCGGCCAGGCGTTAACCCGCCGGGCCGCGCCGGGCGAAGAGGTAGCCGCGCCCCCGCGAGCCCGAGGTTTTCCAGAAACGCCGTGAGATAGGGCGTGGGCGGCCCAAGCGCGTCGGGCGTCTCTGCGTAGAGCTTGTCGTAATCGTATGCCATGAGGACAGGCAAGTGGGCGGAATCGGGCCTGACCAACTCATTCTGCGGCCCTCTTGCGGGTCGTTGCGCCGGGTGTCCGCCGAGGGCAGGAACGAGACCAGCCGCAAGGCGCCGCGAATCCGGCCGGAAACCCCACCAAAGCGGCCAAAAATTCCTTGCAAGATGGCAAAATCGCAGTATGTTCCGGCCCTCTTTCACAAGGTGGGTTTCCTCCTCACGCCGAACCGCGTATGAGGCGGCGAGACTCACGATCTTGCGGGCCATCGCCCGAGAGATTCCGGGCATCGCCCGACAGAACACCGGGCATCGCCCAAACGAACAATGGGCCAAAGCCCTGCCACCGAGCAGAGCGCGCCTTGCGTGAACCTTGGGCCTCGGCCCGACCAGAACCCGGGGCCCCGCGCTCCAGACGAAACCGGCCCCACGTCGCGATGACGCCAAGGCCCAGAAATATCGAGGTTGAGACATGGCTGTCCCTCAGAACAAAGTCACGAAGTCGCGCCGCAACATGCGCCGCGCCCATGACGCTCTGGTTGCTGGCAACCCCAACGAATGCCCCTCCTGTGGCGAACTGAAGCGTCCGCACCACGTGTGCCCGTCCTGCGGCCACTATGCGGACCGCGAAGTCGTGGCCCAGGCCAACGAGATCGACCTCGACGACGAAGACGCGGCGTAATTCACGCTGCGTTCGCCCATGATGCCTGCCGCGGATACCGATACACGGATGTCCGGCTCTCATCGGGGGCCTGATCGCACCATACTTTCGATCGACGCGATGGGCGGCGATCATGGGCCGGCAGCCATCGTTGCCGGCCTTGCCAAGGTTGCGGCCAAACGCAACGTTGGCTTCATCCTGCACGGAAACAAGCATGAGCTTGGGCCGCTGGTTGCAAAGCAGCCTGCGCTGAACGGCATTTGTGACATCCGCCACGCCGATGACGTCGTGACGATGGAGGACAAGCCTGCGCAGGTGATCCGCCATGGCAAGAATACCTCCATGTGGTCGGCGATCGAAAGCGTGAAGACGCGCGAGGCCGAGGTCTGCGTGTCCTGCGGAAACACCGGCGCGCTCATGGCGATGTCGGTGCTGCGCCTGCGCAAATTGCCCGGCGTGTCGCGCCCCGCCATCGCCGTCTTCTGGCCGTCGCGCAACAAGATGGGTTTCAACATCATGCTCGACGGCGGGGCCGATATCCGCGCCGACGAGATGGACCTTTTGCAGTACGCGCTGATGGGCGCTTCCTACGCCCGCAACGGCCATGGCATCACCCGGCCCCGCGTTGGCCTGCTCAACGTCGGCACCGAGGAACACAAGGGCCGGGCCGAGATCAAGGCGGCCGCGGACCTGATCGAGGATGCCGCCCGCGTGGCGGATTTCGACTTCATCGGTTTTGTCGAGGGCGGGGATCTTCTGTCGGACCGCGTCGATGTGATCGTGACCGACGGCTTCACCGGCAACGTCGCGCTCAAGACCGGCGAAGGCACCGCCAAGATGGTGAGCGATTTCCTCAAGGAAGCCTTCACCGCGACCCCCCTGTCCCGCCTCGCCGCGCTCTTCGCCATGACCTCGCTCAAGCGCCTGCGCAAGCGGATGGACCCGCGCCGCTCGAACGGCGGCGTGTTCCTTGGCCTCAATGGCACGGTGGTCAAGAGCCACGGTTCAGCCGATGCCACTGGCGTCGCGGCGGCGGTCAAGCTCGCCTATGATCTGGCTCAATCGAACTTCAATGAAAAACTCGCGGCACGGGTTGCCTATACGCCGGGGGACAGCCACGATGCCCCTGCGTTGATCGAGAAAAAAGAACCGAGCGGGGAAGAATGACAACACGCGCAGTCGTCCGGGGCGTCGGGCACTACTTGCCCGAGCAGGTGATTCCCAACTCATGGTTCGAAAGCCGCGTGGACACGAGCGACGAATGGATCGTGTCCCGCTCCGGCATCGAACGCCGCCACTTTGCGGCCCCCGGTGAAACCACGTCGCACATGGCGATCCACGCTGCCAAGGCCGCGCTCAGCGATGCCGGGATGCGCGTGGACCAGGTCGACACGATCATCGTCGCCACCTCGACCCCCGACCTCACCTTCCCCTCGACCGCCACGATGGTGCAAGAGGGGCTGGGCATGGAACAGGGCTACGGATTCGACGTGCAGGCCGTCTGCGCCGGATTCGTCTTTGCACTGGCCAACGCCAATGCGTTGATCGTTTCGGGACAATCGAAATCGGTGCTGGTCATCGGGGCCGAGACCTTTTCCCGCATCCTCGACATGGAAGACCGCGCGACCTGCGTGCTGTTCGGTGACGGCGCGGGCGCGCTGCTCCTGGAAGCCGCGCCCGGAGACGGCAGTTCGGCCGATCGCGGCATCCTGTCGACCGATCTCAATTCCGACGGGCGGTACCGCGAGATGCTCTATGTCGACGGCGGCGTCTCGACCACGGGCACGGCCGGCAAGCTCAGGATGCAGGGCAACCCGCTGTTCCGCCAAGCCGTTGAAAAACTTGCCGCAACCGCCGATACCGCGCTGGCCAAGGCCGGCCTGGGGCATGACGACATCGACTGGATCGTGCCCCACCAGGCGAACATCCGCATCATCCAGGGCACGGCCAAGAAGCTCGGGCTGTCGATGGACAACGTCGTCGTCACGGTCCAGGACCATGGCAACACCTCGGCCGCCTCGATCCCGCTCGCGCTGTCGGTCGGCAAGTCGCGCGGCCAGATTCGCGAGAACGACGTGCTGGTGGTCGAGGCCATCGGCGGCGGTCTCGCCTGGGGTGCGGTCGTCCTGCGCTGGTGATCCGACAGGCGCGGACCCGCGCCTCAAATCCTCCCTCCAAGTCATTGATCTTGACTTGAAAATAAACCCGCCCCATGCTGCCCCAAACGCCATCGGGGGACGGAATGAGTGAAAAGACTCTGACGCGAATGGACCTGAGCGAAGCCGTGTTTCGCGAAGTCGGCCTGTCGCGCAATGAAAGCGCCCAGCTTGTTGAAAGCGTTCTGGGCCATATCTCCGACGCCTTGGTCGCGGGAGAGACGGTGAAAATCTCGTCCTTCGGCACCTTCTCGGTCCGAGACAAGGCCGCGCGCGTCGGACGCAATCCCAAGACCGGACAGGAAGTCCCGATCTCGCCCCGGCGGGTCCTGACCTTCCGTCCGTCTCACATCATGAAAGAACGGGTCGCCGCCGGAAACAAGGACTGAGCGACCCGGTCTAACCCCGACATAACAGAGCAGAAAACGGGCTGGAGCTATGGACAACAAGTCGCCGGATGCATTTCGCACCATCAGCGAGGTGGCCGATTGGCTTGGCGTGCCGACCCACGTCCTTCGCTTCTGGGAAAGCCGTTTCACGCAGGTGAAACCCGTGAAACGTGCGGGCGGTCGACGCTATTACCGCCCGTCCGACATGGAACTGCTGGGTGGCATACGCAAACTCCTGCATGATGACGGGCTGACCATTCGCGGGGTGCAAAAACTCCTGCGCGAACAGGGCGTGAAGCACGTGGCGGCCATGTCGCCGCCTGTAGACATGGACGCGGTGGCGGAAAGCAACGTGGTTTCTCTCGCGGAAAGCCGACGTGCCGCGCAGACTGACGAGGCCGGGACCGGCGCGCGGACGCCGTCAGATGAACCGGCGGATGACGACGCGGCGGACGACAACGTTTTCGCAACCGAAGTCACCGACGAGCTCGAGTCCGCTCCGGAACCCGTCGATGTGGCGATCGAGGCGCAGGATGTCGCCCAGACCACCCCCGCCGCCGGCGAGGAACTCGAAGATCTGACGCCCGTCAGTTACGAAACCGTTGACGAAGCGGAAGCGGACGAGGCGCCCATGGGGCTCGCTGTCGATGACCTGGGCACGCTCGACGCCGACGACACGACGGGCCGCGCGGTCGAGGAGATGACCGATTTCAACCCCTTCGCCGCGGCCGCCAGCTCCGCCGGGGACGACATTCCCGAGGGCACCGACGACGATACCCCCCTCGCGGTCGAGGACGACGCAGGCCTCGCCGCCCTCGTCTCCGACTCCCTGCAGGACGACGCCCCGGACTGGAGCGGACAGGACCTCGCTGACCCTGCCTTTGACGAAGCCGAAGCCACGACCTCTTGGAGCGACGACGCGGACAGTGCCACCGGCGAAGAGGCCAGCAAGCTGCCGCCTCTCGAAACCGAAGCAGAGGCCGACAGCGCCGCGATGTCGACCCTCGACGGGCTCCCGGAAGCTGACCCCGATCTCCTGCCCCCGGCAGAGCCCGACGACCTGCCGGACCTGGCGGACGATTCGTCCCCCGATCTCTCTGCCCTCGACCTGGACGAGTCGGCGACCGGGACGCCTGCCGACGTGCCCTCGGATGCCGAACCGACGACTGTCTTCGACGCCGCCCACAGCACACCGGTCACAACAGACTCCGATCCCACCCTCGACCCCGTCGACACAGAGGACGACGACAGCCTCGTCGCGACGCCGCCCGATTTCGCAAGCCAGACCGACGACGACCCGGTCGCGGTCGATGCCGCCGTCCACGCCGTTCTGGGCGACGAGGTCAGCGTGGACGACGCCGACGCGCAGGCGATCAATCCGCCCGGCTCCGACGCCGAGCCTTTCGCCTCCCCCGGACCGGCGCTCATCATGCCCGACATCGGCCCCGACCCGGTCGATGGCGACGACACACTGTTGACGCCGGTCGCAACCCGCCTGCGCGCCTTGCGCGCCGCAGGAAAACCACTCCCGACCGCAGCCCTTTCCGCTTTCTCCGCCCGCCTCGCGACCCTTCGGGCCAACGCACACAAAGGCTCCGGCCCGGCCACGCGCCTCTGACCGCGAAGGCGATGAAATTTCATGGCCATCAGCCCTTGCCACGCCTGCGAAAATCGCTATCTAGGGCCGCACGTCGGGCTATGGCGCAGTCTGGTAGCGCGTCCGTCTGGGGGACGGAAGGTCGTAGGTTCGAATCCTGCTAGCCCGACCATAACACCACCGAACCGCCCGCCCCCTGCAGGGGCGGGCGTTCGTGTATCTGGCGCGCCCCGGTCCCCGTCGGCCTTGACGCGCAACAAGGGGAGACCGACGCGATGAGCCTGACGCAACCGACCGGGACCGGCGTTCTCCCATCCCAGACCCTCCGCCGGATGATCGAGGACGGCATTCTCGCAGCGGCCCCCGGCTGCCCCGAGATCACCGAGGCTCAGATCCAGCCAGCCTCGCTCGACCTGCGACTGGGCACCACCGCCTACCGCGTCCGCGCCTCGTTTCTCGCGGGCGAGGGCCGCACGGTGTCCGACCGGCTCACCGAGTTCGAAATGCACCGCATCGACCTGTCGCAGGGCGCGGTGCTTGAGAAGGGTGCCGTCTACGTCGTCCCGCTCATGGAGTGCCTCGCCCTGCCCGAAGGTATCCAGGCTGTCGCAAACGCAAAGAGCTCCACCGGGCGCCTTGACCTCCTCACCCGGACGATCACCGACGGCGGGGTCGAGTTCGACCGCATCGCCCCCGGCTACCACGGCCCGCTCTATGCCGAGATTTGCCCGCGCTCTTTCTCGGTGCTCGTGCGCCCCGGCATGAGACTCAACCAGATTCGCTTCCGCGCAGGGCAAGCGGTGCTGACCGACGACGAGCTCGCCGCCCGCCATGCCACCGAACGCCTCGTCGACGGTCCCGCCGTGATCGACCACGGTCTTGGCTTCTCGGTCGACCTGAAACCCACCCAAGGCGACCTCGTCGGGTATCGCGCGAAGCCCCATACCGGGGTCATCGACCTCGATCTCATAGGCCACTACGACCCGGCGGACTTCTGGGAACCGATCCACACCCGCGAAGGCCGGATCATCCTCGATCCCGGCGCCTTCTACATCTTGGTGAGCCGCGAGGCCGTCCATATCCCGCCCGACTGCGCCGCCGAAATGGCCCCCTATCTCGCGATGGTCGGCGAGTTTCGCGTCCATTACGCCGGGTTCTTCGACCCGGGCTTCGGCCACGACGCCGCCGGCGGTTCAGGCTCGCGTGGCGTGCTCGAGGTGCGCTGCCACGAAGCGCCCTTCGTGCTCGAACACGGGCAGGTCGTCGGACGGCTCGTCTATGAACGCATGGCGGAAGTGCCCGAAACCCTATACGGCGCCGACCTCAAGTCGAACTACCAGGGCCAGGGCCTCAAGCTCGCCAAGCACTTCAAGGCGCCTGCCTGACCCGCCGCATGGTCGCCGGCGTCTCTGGTTCATAAATATCCTCGGGTGTGTTCGAGGGGGCCGACGCCACCCTCGAGTAGGGGGTGTGGGGGGCGGCAGCGCCCCAAGTGCCCCGCGACGGGTCCATGCCCCGGCGCAACCCTACTCCGACAGGGCCGAATGAACCGGCCTGCGCACCGCCGCTTCGCAATATGCCGCCAGCGCCTTGCGGTCCGCGAAATCCGCGACCTGCACCGGCGCATGATAATGGATCTCGACTCGCCCCTGCCGGAGCTGACCCAGCACCGCCAGCAGATGCGGCCCCAGATCCATGTCACCCCACCAACCATAAAACCGGTCGTCCCGCCCCTTGGGCGCGCGATAGACCACCGACACCGGCTGCACGCGCATGGTCTCGCGCAATCCCTCTGCAAAAAACGCCGCGAAGAGCGTGGTCTTGAAGGGCAGCACCCGGCGGCTGTCGGTCGAGGTGCCCTCGGGAAAGAACAACAGCCGATGGCCCAGTGACAGTCGCCGCCGGAACTCCGCGACCTGCGTCCCTGCCTCGCGCCGGTCCCGCTTGATGAAGACCGTGCCCGTCGCCCGAGCGAGCCAGCCGATGCCCGGCCAGTCGCGCACCTCCGCCTTGGACACGAAATACAGCCGCTTGGGCGCATTGAGGACGAGGATGTCGAGCCAAGAGGAATGGTTCGCCACCACGGCGCCTGCGCCTTTCATCGGCTGACCGACCACCCGCCAGCGGATCCCCAGAAGGGCGAGCGCGAGGATACAGACCACCCGCGTGATCGTCGGCGTGACAGGTCGCCGTTCTCCAGCCAAAAGCCGCTCGATGGGCAGAAGCACGAGCGTGAGGATCAGCCCGACCGCGAGCACGACGAGAAGCGGGACAAGCCGCAGGACCGCGACGAGCCACCCGCGCGCGGTGATGCCAAGGTCGGGCGCAGGCCCATCGCTCTGCCACGACGGCCCAGGATCGCTCACCCCCGAACCTCCCGGCGGGCGAGCTTTTCGTACATTGCCCGTTGCTTGGGCGGCACGAGGGCCAGATCCACGATGATGCAGACATCGGTGGTGTTGAACGGCGTGTCTATGAAAACGCCATCCCCGATCACCCCGCCCAGACGCAGATAGGCCTTGATGAGCGCCGGCATCTGACGCATCGCCTCCTTCGTGTCGATCGCCTCGGCGGGCATCAGATCTGCGCTTTGGTAGAAGGGTTCCTGCACCCGGCTCCTTAGCGCCACGGGGGCGAGATGGGCGTGGTGAAGATAGGACAGGGGTTCGCGGATCGCCGATAGATCGGTGCCATGGAAACTCGCCACACCGAACATGACCTCGATGTCATGGGCGTCCGAGTAATTTAGCAAACCCACCCATAGTTGCGCGAGCGCCGCCCCGCCGCGGTAATCCGCGTGGACGCAGGAACGGCCAAGTTCAAGGAGCTTGCGTCCCGACGCCTTGAGCGCGGAGAGGTCATATTCGGATTCCGTATAATACCGCCCCGCCTTGGCCGCCTGGTCATCTCGCATGACCCGGTAGGCGCCGACCGCCTGGTCCCCCACCCTGTTGCGGTCATAAAGGATCAGATGATCGAAATAGGCATCGAACTCGTCGCATTCGAGGCGGGCGTCATGGTCCACGTCCGGCCCGCTGCCCCCCAGTTCCTCGATGAAGACCTCGTAGCGCAACCGCTGGGCGTCACGGACATCCTGCGCCGTTTCGGCGATGCGAAGCTCGTATCGCGGGCTGGCTTCGGACATATGGGCAGGCTCCCTCGTTTCCGGGGTTTTAGGAGCCAGACCAGGCCTTGGCAACCATTCCCCAACCCGGAACGCGGTCTTTACTCGCGCTCCGGCTGTGATAGCGTCGAATAACTGCGCCTACACCGGAGCAGGAGGTTCAATCCTCGTCGAAGACCGGCGTCAGCGAAACCTGAGAGATATCTATGACCCGCTTGCCCGCATGTTCGAAGTTCACGGTCACCTTGCCGTGGATGTTGGATTGCACCTGCCCAAGGCCCCAGTCCGGTTCCGTCGGCAGCCGGACGAGCATACCGGGTTCGAGAAGCGAGGAGAGATGGTCCATGGCAAGCCCTTCGTCGTGGATGGCAAACGGATGAACGACACGAATGACCTCGTGGCGCTGGTCGGCAGCCGGATCTGTCATGACCTTATCAGCCCTTTGGGCGCGATCGGCAATGGCATCGAGCTGATGTTGCTCGGGGGCAGCGAAGACAGTCCGGAAATGGCACTGGTGCGCGAAAGCCTCGAGAACGCCTCGGGCCGCATCCGGTTCTTCCGGATCGCCTTTGGCGCGGCGCAGTCGGGGCATGGGGTAAGGGCGGCCGAGATCACCTCGGCGCTTGAGGATGCGGGGCGCAAGGCGATGATCGACTGGCGGGTGCCCGGCGACTGCCCCCGGCCCGAAACCAAGCTCGCCTTCCTCCTGACCGCCTGTTGCGAGAGCGCCATGCCCTTTGGCGGCACGATCACGGTAAACGAGGCGGGCGGAATCTGGTCGGTGACAGGCCGTGCCGAGCGGATGAAGATCAGCCCGGACGACTGGGCGCATCTCACCGGCAAAGGCGGCGAGCTCACCCCGGCCAAGGTCCACTTCGGCCTGGTCCTGCCCGAGGTTCAGGCGCAGCGGCGCAAGCTGGGGGTCGAGGTCACCGACACCCGCCTGCACCTGACGTTCTGAGGCGTCAGCCCCGAACGGTCCCGTCACCTTCGACGATATACTTGAAGCTCGTCAGCTGTTCGGCCCCCACCGGGCCACGCGCGTGCATCTTGCCCGTGGCGATGCCGATTTCGCCGCCCATGCCGAATTCGCCCCCGTCCGCGAACTGGGTCGAGGCATTGCGCATGAGGATGGCGCTGTCGAGGCGTTGAAAGAACCGCTCGGCGGCAGCGTCATCCTCGGTCATGATCGCGTCGGTGTGCGAGGACGAGAACTGGCGGATGTGGTCGATGGCCCCGTCGAGATCCTCGACCACCTTGGCAGCGATGATCGAGTCCAGATACTCGGTGCCCCAGTCGGCGTCGGTCGCGGCAACTGTGCCCGAAAGCCCCTCGCCCGCTCGGACCTCGACGCCCTTTTCCATCAGCGCATTCAGAACCGCCTGACCGAGCGGCAGCGCGTCGCGGTGGACGAGCAGACATTCCGCGGCGCCACAGATACCAGTGCGCCGGGTCTTGGCGTTGATCACCACGTCCATCGTCTTTTGCGGATCGGCCGCCTTGTCGATGTAGATATGAACGATGCCCTCGAGATGGGCAAAGACCGGCACCCGGGCCTCGCGCTGGACGAGACCGACAAGCCCCTTGCCGCCACGGGGCACGATCACGTCCACGTAGTCGGTCATGGTCAGAAGCTCGCGCACGGCTTCACGGTCGCGGGTGGGCACGCGCTGGATCGCGTCCTCGGGAAGACCGGCGGCCTTTAGCCCTTCGACGAGGCAAGCATGGATCGCGCCCGAGGAATGAAAGCTCTCGGACCCGCCCCGCAGGATGACCGCGTTCCCCGCCTTGAGGCAAAGCGCCCCGGCATCCGCCGTCACGTTGGGGCGGCTTTCATAGATCACGCCGATCACGCCAAGGGGCGTGCGCACTCGCTTGATGTGCAGGCCCGAGGGACGGTCCCATTCGCTCATCACCGTGCCAACGGGGTCGTCCTGCGCGGCAACCGCGCGCAGCCCGTCGCACATGGACCGGATCCGCGCCTCGTCGAGCATCAGCCGGTCCATCATCGCGGGCGAAAGACCCTTGTCACGACCGAAATCCAGGTCCTTGGCATTGGCCGCGATGATCTCGCCCCGTTTTGTCCAAAGAGCGTCGGCAGCAGACTCGAGCGCCTGCCGCTTGGCATCCGATGGCGCAAAAGCCAGCTCGCGGGCGGCGGCTTTGGCACGGCGGCCAAGGTCCTGCATCAGCGCGGGGATGTTCTCTGCGTCTTTCATCGAAGCCTCCAAGTCTATGCGCGTCGTTTATGCCGGATGCGGCCTCAGGTCAAAAGATTGGTGGTGATGGCCATGATCACGAGGCCGGATGCCAGTGCGGCGGGGTTCGCATGAGCGGTGCGGCGGCGCGTCCCCGGATTTCGGGATTTTAGAATTCCGGAATCCAGGAATTCGTTCTTCAAATAGCAAAACGTTGGCTTGAGCGGATCGCCGACCCGCCAGGCGTTAACAGATCAAAGTTCCGGCAAGGTTTCGGGCCCTAGAGCGCCATGTCGTCGCGGTGCACGAGCGCCGCCCTTCCGGGATACCCGAGCGTCTCTTCGATCTGGTCCGAGCGCTTGCCGATCAGCCGCCGCGCCTCTTCCGCCGTGTACCGCACCAGGCCCGCGCCGATATGGGCGCCATCAGGGCCCACGATCTCGACCGGTTCGCCGCGGCCGAAGTCGCCCGCGACCTTGGTCACACCGGCAGGCAAAAGCGACTTGCCACCCTTGAGCGCACGCACCGCGCCCTCGTCGAGCATCACGGTGCCCTGCGGCTTCATCGACCCGATCCAGTGCTTGCGCGCCGCCGAAGGATCCTGCCGCGCGGTGAAGAGCGTGAACCTCGCGCCTGCCTCGAGTGCCGAAAGCGGATTCGGCCGCGAGCCTTCCGTGATGATAAGACCACAGCCCGCTGCCGTCGCGGTCTGGGCGGCAAGGAGTTTCGTCTTCATCCCGCCCTTGGACAGGCCCGTGCCAGCATCCCCGGCCATGGACATGAGTGCGGGCGTGATCTCGGCCACAACCGGGTAATGTTCGGCAGCAGGGTCGGTCTTTGGATTGCCGGAATAGAACCCGTCCACGTCCGACAGGAGCACGGTCAGGTCCGCGCCCACGGTCACGGCCACCTGCGCGGCGAGCCGGTCGTTGTCGCCGTAGCGGATTTCATCGGTGGCGACGGTGTCGTTTTCGTTCACGATGGGCACGACGCCGTAGGACAGAAGCGTCTCGAGCGTCGCGCGGGAGTTGAGGTATCGCCGCCGGTCGGCGGAATCCTCGAGCGTGACCAGGACCTGCGCGGTCTTGATGCCGAGCGGCGAGAGCACTTCCTCATAAGCGCGTGCAAGACGGATCTGGCCCACAGCGGCAGCGGCCTGGGATTGTTCGAGCGCAAGGCCGCCGGCGGGCAACCCCAGCACGCCCCGTCCCAGTGCGATCGAACCCGAGGACACCAGCACCACATCGGCACCGCGCGCCTTGAGCTGGGCCACGTCGGCGGCCAGCCCCTTGAGCCAGTCGGCCTTGAGCGCACCTGTCGCGGCATCGACCAGCAGCGCCGAGCCGATCTTGACCACCACGCGCTGCGCGGTGGCGAGCGTTACGGTTGCCACGTTCCACGCTCCTCGTCGTCGCCGCCTTCCGCCTTTTTCTGGCGAAAGCGTTCGGCACCGATTTCCGCCTTGAGCGCGCGCAGGACCGAGGTCACGCCATCCTTGGCCACGCCCGACATCTCGTAGACGTGTTCACCACAGGCTTCGGCCAAAGCCGCGCGCTTTTCCTCGCGCTCCTCGTCCAGAAGCGCGTCGATCTTGTTCAGGACGGTGATGCGCGGCTTGTCCGCCAACACACCGCCGTAGGCTTCGAGTTCGTGGATGATCGTGAGGTAATCCTCGACCACCTGCTCGGACGTGCCGTCGACGAGGTGCAGGAGCACCGAGCAGCGTTCGACATGTCCAAGGAACTGATCGCCCAGACCGCGACCTTCATGCGCGCCTTCGATAAGGCCCGGAATGTCGGCTACCACGAATTCGACGTTGTCGACGCCCACGACGCCAAGGTTCGGCACGAGGGTCGTAAATGGATAATCCGCGATCTTGGGCCGCGCGTTCGAGGTCGCGGCGAGGAAGGTCGACTTGCCAGCGTTGGGCAGGCCCAACAGCCCCACGTCGGCGATCAGTTTGAGCCGGAGCCAGATCGTGCGCTCGACGCCCTCCTGCCCCGAGTTCGCGCGGCGCGGCGCCTGGTTCGTGGCGGTCTTGAAGTGCAGGTTGCCAAAGCCGCCGTTGCCACCCTTGGCGATCACGAGCCGCTCGCCGACCTCGGTCATGTCGGCAATGACGGTTTCCTCATCCTCGTCGATGACCTCGGTCCCGACGGGAACGCGCAGGATGATGTCGTCACCCGACTTGCCAGTGCGCTGGTTGCCCGAGCCCGGTGCGCCGTTCTTTGCGAAGAAATGCTGCTGGTAACGGAAGTCGATGAGGGTGTTCAGCCCCTCGACCACTTCGATGATCACATCGCCACCGCGCCCGCCGTCGCCGCCGTCGGGGCCGCCAAACTCGATGAACTTCTCGCGCCGGAAAGACACGCAGCCGTTCCCGCCGCTGCCGGAGCGGATGTAGACCTTGGCGAGATCGAGAAACTTCATGGGGTTCGGGCCTTTCGTGGTTCGGGGCAAGCGATAGAGGGAAACGGGCGCTGCCTCAAGGGTGGGCTTTGGGACGAGCGCCTTCGGCAGGTGCCGTCACGGGCGCTCGAGACGGTAGTCGATACCGCCAAGTTTTTCGCCCCTGGCCCGATTCACGGCCGTGTGACGCCCGACCTCGCGAAAGCCGAGTTTTTCGAGGACACGAGAAGAGGCCGGGTTGTCGGCCCAGACTTTCGCAGTGAGGAAGGGCGCGTCCTGCACCGAAAAGCCATGGGCGACGAGCGCGGCGGCGACTTCGGTGGCATAGCCCCTGCCCCAGTGGTCCTTGGCGAGAAGATAGCCGATCGCGCCCTCGGCCACATGCGCCATGCCCACCGGGTCGTCCCCCAGCAGGACGAGCGCGTAGAACCCAGGCTGATCCAGACGCTCCTCGATCCGGCGGCGGACGTAGGCCGCATCCACCGGATGCGACCACGTGCCGGTCATCCGGACCACGTCCCAGTCACCCATGACGGCGGCAAGCGCGGGCGCGTCATCCAGCCGCAGCCGGCGCAGGGTAAGCCGGGCGGTGTCGATCTGGTCGAAGCGCCCGGTGACCGTCATGTCAGCGCATCTTCCGGCTGTAGGTCCAGGTTGAGACACTGGCGTTGCGGGCGACCGAGAACGTCTCGCTGTCGCCCACGTATTCAAAGCCCGCGTTGGTCAGCACCCGCGCCGAGGCCGGGTTGTCCTGAAACACCTCGGCAAAGAGTGTGTCGTTGCCCAGCGGGTTCGCGGCGACCAGCGCCTGCACCGCCTCAGAGGCGACACCGGTATTCCAGCAGGGCGGCGCAACCCAGTAGCCAAGCTGGCTCTGGTTGCGGTCCATCCGCGTGAGGCTCACCACGCCCAACACTTCCTGCCCGCGTTCGCCCCCCTCGACGGCGGCACCGTCGATGACCCAGACGTCCTCGGCCCGGTCGGACTTCAGCGCCCGTTTCACGAAGGCCTCGGTCACGCCCGGCGGCAGCGGATGCGGGATCGAGCGCGTCTCGCACGCCACGCGTTTGTCGCCGGAGTAATGCGCGAGCAAACCCACGTCCGACAGCCGCGGCGCGCGCAGCACGAAGCGTTCGGTTTCGATGATGGCCTGCTCGGGCCAGTCCAGAGCCTGCATGGATTGTCTTTCTTGAATCACGGTCTTTCCTCCTCGAAAGCCGCCGGTCGGAGCCGCTCGTCATAATCGGGCTTCATGACCAAGAGATGAATGTCTTCGGGCGATCCGGCCTCCCCTCCGTCACGCCCCGGACGACGTGGTCCGGCTGAAACGACTTGGGGGACCGGCCTTTGCGCCGATCCCCCTGATTTTGTCAGACCTCAGGGTCTCGGCTTACTCGGCAGCCTCTGCGGCCGGGAGCACGGAAATGAAGGTGCGGCCCTTGAGACCCTTCGAGAACTTCACTTCGCCGTCGGCGGTTGCGAAGAGGGTGTGATCGCGGCCCATGCCCACGTTCGAGCCGGCCCAGACCTTGGTGCCGCGCTGACGCACGAGGATGTTGCCCGCGATGACGGCTTCGCCACCGTATTTCTTGACGCCAAGGCGACGGCCCGCGGAGTCGCGACCGTTGCGGGAGCTACCACCAGCTTTTTTATGTGCCATTTCGCTCTCTCCTTATTTCGCCAGAGTTTTGGCTTCTTCGACCCACTCGGGCTTCACGTTGACGGCCTCGAACGTATCGGGGTCGACTTTCGCGAGGTCCGCGTAGGTGGTGATGCCAGCTTCCACGAGCTTCTTCTGCATCGCGGGGCCGACGCCGTTGATGGCGGTGAGGTCGTCACCGGCAGCAGCGGTCTCAGCTTTAGCTGCGGCCTTGGGCGCCGCGGCTTTCTTCGCCGGAGCAGCGGCCGGAGCCGGTGCGGTGCCCGAACGTGCACCGATCGCGGCGGTCACGCCGGATTTGTCGGCACCCGATTCCAGGATGTCGGTGATACGCACGAGGGTCAGTTGCTGGCGGTGGCCACGCTTGCGCTGCGAGCTGTGCTTACGACGGCGCTTCACGTAGCTGATGACTTTGTCCGCTTTGATCTGTTCGATCACTTCGGCCTGCACACCCGCGCCTGCGACGAGGGGAGCACCGAGGGTCGTGCCGACCATCAGGATGTCGTTGAACTGGATCTTGTCGCCGGCATTGGCCGCAAGTTTTTCCACGCGGAGCACGTCGCCCGCCTGGACCTTGTATTGCTTGCCGCCGGTCTTGAGGACCGCAAACATATGGTCTTCCTTCATGTTTCCGCATCCTGTGGCCCCGGCATTCCGGCGTTTCGCGGGGTGGTCCCCGGCCTTCGGACAGCGCGTCTTCGAGAGACGTTGTTTCAAAACGTATGACCCGCACGCGAGTCGCCTCGGGTGCAGGAGCCGCGTGTATCAGGGCATTCCTGCTGCAAGTCAAGAAAAACACGCGTGTGAACCCGTGAGGGCGCCGCCCCACCCCCTCGGCTTCGCCGGCGCGTCAGATGTCCTGTTGCGGCGCGAGGTCCGAGAGGCGCGCGGCAAGTTTGCCGTAGCGGTCGCCCATGATCTCGTACTGGATGCCGTTCAGGATCTCGTAGACCTGCATCATCTCCGGCTCCTCGAGCGCCTCGCGGTAGGCCACGACCTCTTCATCGGTGAACTCACGGTAGACGTAGGCCGAGGCCAGCACACCCGACGACTGGATCGCATCGCGCAGCTGCGGCTCCTGCTGCTCGAGAATCGCACGCAGTTCATCCGCGGAATACTGGATGTCCGAGGCCCCCGCCGCCATGGCCGAGGTCAGATAGCGCACCTGAAGCTCGATCACCGCACGCACCGAGCTGTCCACGCCGCCGATGGCATCGGCCATGAGCCGGTACTCGTTGAGCCGCGCCGGGTTTTCGTCCGCCAGACGGGTCACGATCAATTCGCCCTCGGCATACTGCACGTCGGGGTCCGCGGTCTGCGCCGCGTTCTCGGCGGCGACGAGCTTTTGCCCCAGAGGCCTGCCGTAAAAGGCGATGCCATGATCGACGAGATCCTGCGGCATGATCGCTTCCATCATGTCCAAGGTCTCGTCGATCATGGCCTCGGGCTCAAAGACCTCGCGGGCCAGGCGCACCCACTCGCTGCCAAATGCATCGGGGTCGGACCCGGCAATGCCGGGCCCGTTCATGGCGCCTTGCTGCAACGCCGTGATCGCGACGTCGAACCCGGTCACCTCCAGAAATTCGCGCGAACTGTCGCGGTCTGCGGCGGCCAGGGCGGCGCCGAAACAGATGGCGGCCACCGCCATCGCGGCCCCGGTCATGAGACGGTTGAAAGTCATCGAAGCCTCCCAGTTGTGGCAACTGACCTGTAAGTTATGGTGCGCCCCCCTTGAGAACAAGGAAAGTCACGTGGTCGTCAGAGGACCGGCGGGCTGTCGCCGGGCCCGTGCCTTGGCCATGCCGGCAACCTGTCGCACGCCTGCGTCCCCATGATGCGCCCTCGCCCCGAGTTTTTTGCAAATCATCCCTTGCGCTCTGCCGCCCGGCTCTGTAAATCGCCCTCCACCAGACCCCCGCGGAGAGGTGCCGGAGTGGTCGAACGGGGCGGTCTCGAAAACCGTTGTGGGGGTGACTCCACCCAGGGTTCGAATCCCTGTCTCTCCGCCACTATCCCCCAACGATTATTGTTTCTTGCGACGATCGGGGCGCTGCCCGAGCGCGCCAGGTGACCCGGCAACGGTCCTGTCGTCCGCTTCGGCGGCTACGGCCGGCGCATGCGATTTGATCGACGGCACCTGAGCTGCGAACCTCTCGTGCCATTGTGCGTTGGGACCATGACGTCTTATCCGACAGTCACGAACGGACCCAAGAGGCCCGCGGTTTGTGCGCCCCTGCCCCGAGACTGTGCGGCGCTCGGCATGGTGCGCAGGGCCAGAACACGCCATGTTTGGCCGGAACCCAACCGGAGGATGCAGAACATGCCCGACATTCAACGTGACGAAACCGGCAGCAAAGGGCGCTATACCCTCGTCATCGACGGGCACGAGGCCGAGATGACCTATTCCCGCCTGTCAGATACCATGCTCATCATCGACCACACCGGCGTGCCCGACGCTTTGCGCGGCAAGGGCGCGGGTGTTGCGCTGGTCACCCGCGCGGTCGAGGATGCGCGGGCGGGCGGCTACAAGCTCGTGCCGCTGTGCCCCTTTGCCCATGCGCAATTCGATCGCCACCCCGAGTGGGCGGACGTCAAAGGATAGGAAAGGACAGGACATGAGCCATTTTCCCGGTTTCGACCCGACACTCGCCACCGATCCCAAGTCGCTCGAGATGGTGATCGTGCCCCGCGCCCGCGATCTGGGCGGCTTCGAGGTGCGCCGCGCCCTGCCCGCGGCCAAGCGGCAGATGGTGGGGCCCTTCATCTTCTTCGACCAGATGGGACCCGTGGAATTCATCGACAACGGCATCGACGTGCGACCGCATCCGCATATCGGTCTGGCCACGGTCACATACCTGTATCAAGGACAATTCCGGCATCTCGACAGTCTGGGCTCCGATCGGATGATCACGCCCGGTGCGGTCAACTGGATGGTGGCGGGGAACGGCGTGACCCACTCCGAACGCTCGGCGCCCCAAGACCGGGTTGGCAGGCACGACCTGTTCGGTATCCAGACCTGGGTGGCGCTGCCCGAGGACCGCGAGGATGACCCGGCGAGCTTCGAGCATCACGCCAAGGCCGACCTGCCGATGATCGAGGGCGAGGGCGTGACCGCACGGCTCATCGTCGGGCGGGCCTGGGGCGAGAAAGCGCCTGCGAGCACCTTTTCGGACATGTTCTACGGCGACGTGACGCTCGCCCCTCACGCGACCCTTCCGATGCCCGACGACCACGAGGACCGGGCCTTCTACGTCATGGACGGCGAGGTCGAGGTGGCGAGCGAGGTATATGCGCCCCATCGCATGGGCATTTTCCGCCCCGGCGACCGGGTCGCACTGACCGCCGGTCCCACGGGCGCGCGCGTCATGGTGCTGGGCGGCGAGACGCTCAATGGCCCGCGCTATATCTCGTGGAACTTCGTGGCCTCGTCGCGCGAAAAGCTCGAGGCGGCGCAGGAGGCCTGGATGAAGGGGGACTTCGAACACGGCCGCTTCGCGCTCCCGCCCGGTGACACCGAGGAGTTCATCCCGCATCCCAAGGCGCGGGACTGACGTTTCAGCGGGACGTGACCGTTTGCAACAGTCGGGCGGGGTGACGCGCGCCCTGCCCGGCCCCATATTCTGCGCAACGGATAGGAGTCACCCATGGCCAAATATGAAAAGAACCCTGATGTCGTCGCGGCGCTGGACGAGATGCAGTATTACGTGACCCAGCAATCGGGCACCGAACGCCCCGGCACCGGCGCGCTGCTATATAACAAGGATCGCGGGATCTACGTCGATATCGTGTCGGGCGAGCCGCTCTTCGCCTCGTCGGACAAATACGAGAGCGGTTGCGGCTGGCCCTCTTTCACCAAGCCCATCGACCCGGCCCATGTGAGCGAGTTGCGCGACACCACGCACGGAATGATCCGCACCGAAGTCCGCTCGACCCATGGCGACAGCCATCTGGGCCATGTGTTCGACGACGGCCCCCGCGACCGGGGCGGGCTGCGCTACTGCATAAACTCCGCCTCGCTTCGCTTTGTCCCCTTTGAGGACATGGAGGCCGAGGGCTACGGCGACTACATGGATCAGGTGGAGTGATCCGCCTGATTGCCGTCTTGGTCATGGTGGCCGGGTCTGCCTGGGCCGAGACGGCACCTCTGATCATTGACGAAGGCGTGAACGCAGAGACCGGCGTCAACGTCACGCCCGACTGGCGGGCCGAAAAATGCGCGCGTTTCGAGCGGGCGTGGAACGCCGTGATCGACGGTCAGGGTGCGAACATGAGCGCGGATTTCGTCGAAGGCGTCGATGCCTTCGTCACATCGCGCTGCGAGGACCGGGCGGACATCTGCCCCGCCCCCGGCGCGGATTTCGAAGCCGCCGATATGCTGGCGCTCATGGTCGTGTCAGAAGGGATGACGACGAGCTTTCTGCCCTTCGGCTGTTCATGACATTCATAGCTGGGCCGTGACCACGTCCTTGGCAAAGACCGGTCTACCACGAGGACCACGGAGCGCAATCGGCGCGCCCCGTTCCTGCGGCCCGATCAGAGGCGCCCTACTCGCTCAGTTGCGCAGTGATCTCGGCCGAAACCCGCATGAGTTCGCGGATCGAGACATCGGCGGGCTGGACGTAGCCGCGATCCGGCAGGGGCACCTCGGCCCGCTCCGGCGCGTTGTCGGTGACCGATGCGGAATCGCGGGTGACAGGCGCGTTGGACATGACCGGGGGTCTTGGCGCCTCTACCGTCGTAGCCTGAGCGAGGACGACCGTGGATTCCTCCGGCTCCTCGGTGGCGGACCGTCCCGCCGACATGGCGGCGGGTGTCACGTCTACCACGGCTGCCCGCAGGACTGCCGCCGTGCCGTCGCGGCTGACCGCAGGTGTCTCGACAGGTTCTTTGGACACGGCCACCGCCGGCGGTGCGACCTCGTCCATGGGCAGGCCAGAGAGCACGGCCGCAGGCACGCCCAGACGGCCACCTTTCGCCACCGGGTCCTCGAGCGCGCCAAGGAAGGCGATGAGCGCAGGAATCTGGTCCTCCGTCACCTCGGCCCCGTCAAACTCGATCGCGGCCGAGATACGCGCCATCTCCTGCGCATCCATGAGTGCGTCATTATCCGCATGGTCGGTGTCCACGGCATGCAGCAGTGCCTGAGCGATGTCGTAATCCGCGAGCCGCTTGCGCGGGTCCATGTGATGACGGATCACGGCCTCGAGCGTGGCATAGGCCCCGGCATGGGTATAGGGCGCGGTCAGCGTCACGTTGCGCAGCGACGGCGTGCGGAACTTGTAGGCATCCGCAGGGTCCCCGGTCACCGCCATACGCCCGATATCGGCATAGGTCCGGTCAGTCACATGCGCCTTGCCCGGCCCGATCTGGGGCATCCCCATGGCGTGGAAGCTCTGGTCGGTCTGGAAGGTGCCCGAGTGGCAGGCCGAACAGCCCGCCGTGCCGTAGAAAAGCTCCATCCCTTCGGTCTGAAGGTCGGTGAGCGCCGTCTCGTCACCGCGCAGGTAGGCGTCGAAGGGGCTGTCGGTCGAGCGAAACTCGAAGGTCATGAAGCTCGCCAGCGCATTGGCGATGTCGGTGATGTGGATCGGCTCGCCCGGCCCGATGATCCGGTCAAAGGCCGCGCGGTAGGCCGGCACCGCCTCGACCCGCGCAGCGATGGTGACCCATGCGCCGTCCGCCCCCGCAAACTGCATCTTTTCGGCGCGGGACGCCGTCTCGTTTTCGTCATGCTGCCCGGCCATCTCGTCGGCGGAAGTGACGGGGAGCAGCGCCTGCGCGGCAAGCGGGCTCATCACCGCGCGTTCGAGGTCGCGGGCGGCCGGCATGAGGACGCCAAAGGGCCGGTCTTCGGCAAGTTGCAGTCGGCCATCGTGGAACATGGTGTGAAATCCGGTCGCCCCCCGGTTCCAAAGCGCCGGGGCATTGCGCGGGATGCGGGCATAGACATGCTCGCCCTCGCCCAGCCGCCGGTCGGGACCAAGACCCACGCCGCCCTCACCGATGGACAGCGACATGCCGTCCGAGGTGCCAAGGGTCGGGTGGTGGCAGGTGGAACAGGCGATGTTCTCGTTGCCCGCGAGGATCGGATCGAAGAACAGCGACTGGCCCAGAACGGCCTGCTGGATGTCGATCTCGGGAAACATCTCGTCCGTCGCCGGCTCCGGCAGATTGTCGGGCCGCGCCGATGCAATGCCCGTGGTCAGGACGCCCAAAGTCACGACCCCTGCTGCGAAAACGATCATCCGTGCGACCAGCGCCACCTGTCCCCGTTCCATCTCAAGCCCCCTCTGAAACGTGTCGACACGTGTTGAAACGCATCATCTCAAATATGCGGGAGCCTAGCGCGGGAAACCGTTTCGCCCAAAGAGATTATGGCATTTTCAAGGCAGATCGCACCGAGGCGTTTCCGGGTGGGCATGGACACGCAGTCTCGAACCGGGATTGTTCACGAGACGTCACCAAAGGCGGCGCATGAAACGTGGCGATCAGGTGGACCGGCGACTCACTCGTCGGCCTTGGAATACTGGCGTGGTCCCTGGGTCGCGACGATTCTGGCTTTCAAAAGACCCCTTGGCCGCCGCAATCCTGCGGAAGTCTTGCCACGTTATTCTGCACAATCCGCTCCATTGACCAATTTTGGACCCGGAGTAGAAACAATGCATATGACCGAATCCGCCGCCGCCGGCGCCCCCGCCGCCATCGCCTTTGCCCGTCAGGAACGCGCCTCCTGCGTGTCGGACCGGGAATGGAAATTCCGCCTGCGCGGCTATGGCTACGCCGTGCAAGACACGCCGCGTGGCCGGATGCTGACCCATGTGGTCAAGGGCACCGAGATCGGGCTGATCTGAGGATCAGCCTTCTTCCGAGCCGTCGTCGTCCGCATCCGCTGCGCCAGCCGCCCGAAATCCTGTGGCGACCACAAACTTCTCGGAACTGTCGGACCGTGACGCGGGCGGCTTGATGTTCACGACCTTGGTGAACTTCTGCTTCAGGAGCTTCTGAAGCTCGCCCTCGGCCCCACCCGCCAGCACCTTGGCGACGAAGGTTCCGCCTTCGTCCAGCACGTCAAAGGCGAACTGCGCAGCGGTTTCGCACAGCGCGATGATGCGCAGGTGGTCCGTCTGCTTGTGGCCCGACGACGCGGCCGCCATGTCGGACATGACGACATCGGCCCGGCCTCCGAGCCAATCCTTGACCTTGAGGTCCGCGTCATCCTCCATGAAGTCGAGCACATAAGCCTCGGCCCCAGCCACCGGCTCGACCTCCTGCAGGTCGACGCCCAGCACGGTGCCGATCTTCTTGCCCTTCTTCTCGCCAAGCGCGTTCACCCGTTCGACGGCCACCTGAAGCCAGCCCCCCGGCGCACAGCCAAGGTCCACGACCCGCGCGCCCGGCACGAGAAAGCGGAACTTGTCGTCGATCTCGAGGATCTTGTAGGCGGCGCGCCCGCGAAAGCCCTCGGCCTGCGCGCGTTTCACGTAGGGATCATTCAACTGCCGTTCGAGCCAGAGCGTGGACGACAGCTTGCGCCCGCGCGCGGTCTTGACCTTCACGCGAAGATCTCTTTGCCCCCGTCCGGAGGTCCCCTTGCTCGTCGTCTTTTTCGCCATTCAGAAAGGCCCGTCTTCCAATACGCCGTCCGAGGACATCTGCGCGTAAAGCAGCCCCTCGCGCAACCCGCGATCGGCCACCGAGAGGCGATCCGTGGGCCAGACCCTGAGAAGCGCCTGCAGGATCGCCGCCCCCGACATGATCAACGCCTGCCGGTCCTTGCCGATGCGCGGGTCGTTGCGGCGGCCATCTGGACCGGCGGCAAGATAGCCCCGGATCACCTTGTCGATCTGGTCCGAGGTCATGCGCAGACCGTCAACCTTGTTGCGGTCATAGCGCTTGAGCCCCAGATGTGTCGCAGCAACGGTGGTCACGGTGCCCGAGGTGCCGATGATCTGGAACCCCTCGCGGGCCTGCGCCTTGTGAAAGGGGCTGAAGTCACCAAGCTGTTCCTCGAAATGCCAGGACATGAGCGCGAACCGCGCCGCGTCCTCGTCCACGTCGTCGAACTGTTCGCGTAAGGTGGCCACGCCCAGCGGCACCGAGATCCAGTCGACCACGCGGGCGACCGGAAACGGACCGGGGTCGAGACCGGCGCCGACCCCGCCCGGAAATCCGCCGCCCAGGCCGCCGCCAAACCCTTTGTGCAGGCGCATGATCGACTTCTGCCGTTCCCGCTTGGGCACATGGGAGAGGTCGAGCCAGACGAGCTCGGTCGAGCCGCCGCCGATATCCACGACGAGAAGCTGCTCGGTGCGCGTCGCCACCAGTGGCGCGCAGGAGATCACGGCGAGCCGCGCCTCCTCCTCCGGCTTGATGATCTCGAGCTTGAGCCCCGTCTCGCGGGTCACGTAGCGCATGAAATCGCCCGCGTTCGACGCCCGGCGACAGGCCTCGGTCGCCACAAGGCGCATGTTCGTGACATCGTGTTTCTGGAGCTTGCGCTGGCAGATCTTGAGCGCCTGCACGGTCCGCGCCATCGAGGCGCGCGACAGACGTCCGCTGGCCGAGAGCCCCTGCCCCAGCTGAACGGATTTGCTAAAACTATCAACCACATGAAACTGGTTGCCCTTGGGTTGGGCAATCAACATGCGGCAACTATTGGTGCCAAGGTCCAGTGCCGCGTAAAGGCTGTCCGGATCCGGGCTTGTCGGCACGGGCTGCTCGACCGCTTTCGGGAACGCGCCCGCACCTTCGGGACGCTTGGGCGCCATGACTATCGCCCTTCCATATCGAGTTGCCTTCAAGGTAGTGTCCGGGGCAATTTCTGGCAAGCGCCGTGATCATTTTATGATGATCGAAGATGAATATGTGAAACTTTCATCACCCGAGGAGCCGCGACCCGTGGAGAAACCGGGCGCGAGCCGCTATCACCCCGCGAAAGGTCGCAAACCGGCTCGCGAGAATGAACGGGGCGGTTAGCGTCGGCACCGAATGAGGGAGAGAATTATGGCAGATGTGACCGTGGTTTACTGGCGCGATATTCCCGCGCAAGTGATCGTCGGCCGGGGGCGCAAGGCCGCCAAACTGCCGCTTCCCGAACGGTTCGAACAGGCCATCGACCGCGCCGCCATGACCTCGGGTCTCGCGGGCACCGACGATTACCTCGCCCAGTGGCGGCGGGCCGAGCCCTTTGCGGCTGAGGGCGAGGATGGCGAGATCGCGACGCGCGAGGCCGCAAAGCTCGACGCCGAATATGACACCGAACGTCTCAAGGCGCTCATCAGCAACGGGGGCCATGCCCCTGACCATAAAGGATAAATAATGACCCGGACCGTTCTCGAATCCGCGACCAAGACCGTGACCATCGGGTTTGACGAACCCTTCTGTGTGATCGGCGAACGCATCAACCCCACCGGGCGCAAGAAGCTCGCCGCTGAACTCGAGGCCGGCGATTATTCGACGGTCGAGACCGATGCGGTGGCGCAGGTCGCCTGCGGGGCCACGGTCCTCGATATCAACGCGGGCGTCGTCTACAATTCGAATCCCAACCCGAACGAGACCGAACCGCCGCTGATGACGGCGATCGTCGAACTCGTGCAGGGACTGGTGGACGTGCCGCTCTGCATCGACAGCTCGGTGCCCGCCGCGCTCGAGGCCGGGCTCAAGGTCGCCAAGGGCCGCCCACTGGTGAACTCGGTGACAGGCGAGGAAGAGCGGATGGAATTCGTCCTGCCGCTGGTCGCGAAATACAACGTGCCGGTGGTGGCGATCTCGAACGACGACACGGGCATTTCCGAGGACCCCGATGTGCGCTTCGAAGTCGCGAAACGGATCGTGCAGCGGGCCGCGGACTACGGCATTCCCGCCCATGACATCGTGGTCGATCCGCTCGTCATGCCGGTGGGCGCCATGGGCACGGCGGGCCTTCAGGTGTTCACGCTGGTGCGCCGCCTGCGCGACGAGCTGGGCGTGAACACGACCTGCGGCGCGTCCAACATTTCCTTTGGCCTGCCCAACCGGCACGGGATCAACAACGCCTTCCTGCCCATGGCGGCGGCGGCGGGCATGACCTCGGCCATCATGAACCCCCTCGCCCTGCCCGTGACCCAGACGAAGATCGCCGAGAAGAAGGCCGAGGTCGAGGCGGCGGGCATCATCCTGCCCGCCGAGATGGACGACGAGACGTTTGTCACGCTCTTCGGCCTCGGCTCGACGAAACATCGGCCGGGGAAAGAGATGGAGGCGATCCGCGCGGCGAACTTCCTGCTCGACAACGACCCTCATGGCGCCGACTGGATCCGCTTCAACAAGCCCGGCGGGTCGGCTGGCGGGGCCACCAGCGGGCGGCGTGGCGGACGGCGCGGTCGCGGCTGATCCACAGACCGAACGGAAAAATGGGCGCCCCGGTGATTGGACCGGAGCGCCCTTTTCTTTGCTGTCTGTGGGTCCTCCTGACGGAGTGGCGCTCTGGGGGCACCGCGCGCCCCCGAGTCAGCCGAGATCAGAAATGGATCGCGCGGCCGTAGGCGTCGAGGACGCTCTCGTGCATCATTTCCGACAGGGTAGGATGCGGGAAGACCGTGTTCATCAGGTCCTCTTCCGTGGTTTCGAGCTGCCGCCCCACCACGTAGCCCTGAATGAGCTCGGTCACCTCTGCACCCACCATATGGGCCCCCAGAAGCTCGCCGGTCTTGGCGTCGAAGACGGTCTTGACCATGCCTTCGGGTTCCCCCAGCGCGATGGCCTTGCCATTACCGATAAAGGGGAAGCGGCCGACCTTGACCTCGTAGCCCAGTTCCTTGGCCTTGGCCTCGGTGTAACCGACGCTCGCCACCTGCGGCTGGCAATAGGTGCAGCCCGCGATGGACAACGGCTTGACCGGGTGGGCGTGCTTGCCCGCGATAAGCTCCGCCACCATGACACCTTCGTGCGAGGCTTTGTGCGCAAGCCACGGCGCCCCCGCGATGTCGCCGATCGCATACAGCCCCTCGACCCCGGTGCGGCAGAACTCGTCCGTGACCACGTGGGTCCGGTCGAGCTTGACGCCGGCCTCTTCGAGCCCCAGCCCCTCGACGTTACCGACGATGCCCACGGCAGAGATCACCGTGTCGAACTCCTCGGTCGTGGTCTTGCCCCCCGCCTCGATGTGCGCGGTAACCTTGCCCTTGGCGCGGTCCAGTTTCTTGACCGTTGATTTCTCGCGGATCTTCATGCCCTGCTTTTCGAATTGCTTCTTGGCGAAGGCCGATATCTCGGCATCCTCGACGGGCAGCACACGGTCCATGACCTCGACCACCGTCGTGTCGGACCCCAGCGTGTTGAAGAAGCTGGCAAATTCGATCCCGATCGCACCCGAGCCGATGACGAGGAGCTTTTTCGGCATCCGCGGCGGGTTGAGCGCGTGCTTGTAGGTCCAGACCAGATCGCCGTCCGCCTCGAGCCCGGGCAGTTCGCGCGCCCGCGCTCCGGTGGCAATGATGATGTTCTTGGCCGAAAGCGTCTCGGTGCCCTTGTCGGTCTTGACCTCGACCTTGCCTTTGCCCGCGAGCTTGCCCGCGCCCATGACCACCGTCACCTTGTTCTTCTTGAGCAGATGCGCGACCCCGCCCGAAAGCTGTTTCGCCACCCCGCGCGAACGCGCGACGACGGCGGCAAGGTCGTAGTCGGCCTTCTCGACCGAAAGGCCGAAGTCCTTGGCCCGGTGCATGAGGTGATAGACCTCGGCCGAGCGCAGGAGCGCCTTGGTCGGGATGCAACCCCAGTTGAGACAGATGCCGCCCAAATGCTCGCGCTCGATCACCGCCGTCTTGAGGCCGAGTTGAGCCGCCCGGATGGCGGCCACATATCCGCCGGGGCCGGACCCCACAACGATCACGTCAAAGCTGGTATCGGCCATGTCTCAACTCCCTCAGAAAAAGTAGTTTACCCTTAAACTACTTTTCGAAGGCGCACAATGCGCGCCGCGACAGCAGGGGAAAACCACGCAAGATCAATGCCCGCTCCAGCATCGGGCGGGCCTGACCACTCTAGATGATTCGAAGGGGGACGTCGCCTCAGGCGCTCAACTCGCGCAGAACGGCACCGTATCCGCCCGCTTCGACGAAATTCGTCTCAGGCGCAGTCGACGTGCGCGACAGGGCCGCGTTGCGGTAAGGGAAACGCCCGAAGCGGCGGATCACCTCGCGGTGGACCTTGGCGTGAAGCAGGTTGGATTTGCCCGTCTCCGGCATCCGCGTCAGCATGAGCCGCACGCAGCGGTCCTGATCGGCCAGGTTTTCGGAATGCATGAGCGGCAGATAGAAGAACTGCCGCGCCGGTTCGTCGATCTTGAGATCCCAGCCCTTGTCGATCGCGCATTTGGCAGCCGCCAGCGCGACCTTGTCGGTCGAGAACGCCTTGGCCTCGTCCCGGAACATGTTGCGCGGGAACTGGTCGGTCAGGATAAGATAGGCAAGCGCGCCCGAGGGATAGGTGAGCCAGAGCGAAAAGGCACCCTGCGCCGCCTGTGCCCATGCGCCCCCGAAGCGTTCACGGATCGTGCGGTCGAGATCCGGCGAACTGTCATACCAACCCTTCTGCCCGACGTCGTCGAGCCAGAATTCGAGGATGCTTTCTGGTGTGGCCATGGTGTCCTCCCGGGGCCTTGCGCTTGATTTGGTTTTTGCAAATGTTTCTCGGTTTCGCAATAATATTTTCAATTATTGCGCAGATCTCCGACCATCCGTTTCCGTCTGGCCCTCCTCGCCGTTATCCATCTGCTCCTCCAGCGCCTCGACATAGACCTCCTGCGCGACCTCGACCGCAACGAGCGAGGCCTGCGGCATGACCGAAACGATACCGCCCGTGGCATCGACCGGGATCGCGGCGCGGCGCGTGGACCGCCAGACCGCATAGGCGATGAGGACAGACAGTAGCGCACCCAGCACAAGGAAAAAGCCACCCGCCCCGAGCGGCCCCATGAGCCAGCCGGCGGCGAGCGGGCCCACGATGGCTCCGACACCGTTGACAAACATCATGCCCGACGAGGCCGCAGCCATTTCCTCGGGTTCGAGGTAGTCGTTGGTATGGGCAAGGAGCAGCCCGTAGAGCGGCCCCATCATCCCGCCGATAAAGAACGCGGCGGCAAGCAGCGTGGCATAGCCGGGCGCGAGATAGGCGACGAGCGAAGCGGTCAGCCCGATGCTCGAACAGATGATGATGAGCAGGCGCCGCCCACTCCGGTCCGAGAGCCAGCCGATGGGATACTGGAGCAACAGCCCCCCCACGTAAAAGCTCGCCACGAAGTAGGAGAGCTTCTCCTTGGTCAGCCCCGCCTCGGTTCCGTAGACACCCGCCATGCCGAACATCACCGCATAGGCCGCGCCGACGAAGAGGATGCCGATGACGCCCAAGGGCGAAATCTCGAACAGCGCGCGCAGCGACAGACGGCGCGACGTGTCGAAGGGCGGCGTAGGCGAGACCGACAGAAGGATCGGGGCAAAGGCAATGGACACCAGCACCGAGGGGATGACGAAGAGCACGAAACCAGTGGGATCGCCCACGACCACGAGCCCCTGCGCCACGATGATCCCGATCATCTGCACGATGAGATAAAGCGACAGCGCCTTGCCCCGGTTCTGGTTGTCCGCAGCATTGTTGAGCCAGCTTTCCGCCGTCACGTAGACGCCCGAGAAACAGAAGCCGATGAAAAGCCGCAGGAGCGACCAGGACACAGGATCTGCGAGCGTCGGATAAAGAATGAGAACGGCGGAGATGAAGCTGCCCAGCGCCGCGAACACCCGGATGTGGCCGACCTTGCGGATGAGTTCCGGCGCCATGCGAGAGCCGAACAGAAAGCCCGCGAAATAGGACGACATCACGATGGACATTTCGAAGGTCGAGAACCCCTCGAGATTGCCTCGGATACCCAGAAGCGTGCCCTGAATGCCGTTGCCGACCATCAGCAGCATGATGCCCAAAAGTAGCGCCCAGGAGCTTCCCAATACTTGAATCATCTTCTGGCGTCTCCGGTCGTTTGTCCCCGCCTAACAGGTGCGGCTCCGGGTTGCGAGCCATCAGCGACGGTTCGGCGGCGAATTGCGCCGGAAGCGAATCCGGCGCCGCACGGGGGGTCTAGAGCGACGTGACCCAGAGAATGAGCGCGTCCTCCTCGGACACCGAGATCACGTTATGCCCCATGGAAGCGTCGTAATACGCGCTGTCGCCCCGGCGCATTTCGATGGGTTCGTAGAACTCGGTGATGAGCCGGATCGCGCCGGTGAGGACGTAGAGAAATTCCTCACCGTCATGGCGCACCCAGCCGTCGAATTCCTCGAAACTGCGGGCGCGCACACGGGCGCGGTAGGGCAGCATGGTCTTCTTTGTCAGCGCGCCGGCCAGCAGTTCGTGTTCGTAGGTGGCGGTCGGATGCGCCTGCCCCTCGCCCGACTTGGTCACCGCCATGCGGCCCGAGACGCGGGTGTCGCGCGGCGGGGTGAAGAGCTGCGGGACCGAGATTTCGAGGCCTACCGCCAGTTTCTTGAGCGCCTCGTAGGTGGGCGACATCTGGCCGTTCTCGATCTTGGACAGGGTCGAGCGGGCCAGCCCCGCCTGTGTCGCCGCCTGTTCGAGCGTCCAGCCCCGCGACTTGCGCAACTCCCGGACGCGCACGCCCAGATCGAGCGGCAGGGGATCGGCGACCTCTGCCCCCCCGTCGCGTTCGCGGGCGAGCTTGATCAGGCTGGGCTGGCCATCATTGTCGGGCGTGGCTTTGGCGCCGGGATGGGTCTGGGTCATGCGCATTTCTATCGCTTCCCGCGGCCCCATTGCAATGTGAACCGACCGGGTTCATGTGGAGATATGCTTGCGCTTCACCGACCCGACCCCGCCCTTCCGCCGCCTCCCGAGGCCTTCAACATGGCCGCCTATGTGCTGGCGGGCGGCGCGGCGACGCCCGACAAGATCGCGCTGTCGGTGGTGGGCCAGGAATCCCGCGACGACTGGAGCTATGCGCGGCTGACGGCTGCGGTGCAGGGCATTGCGGGCGGGTTGTTGGCGCGGGGGCTTGCCCCCGGCGACAGTGTGCTCCTGCGGTTGGGCAATGTGGTCGAGTTCCCGCTGGCCTATCTGGGCGCGATCTGGGCGGGCTTGGTACCGATTCCCACCTCGTCGCAGCTGACCGAGGTCGAGATCACGAAAATGGCGGCCATGGTCGCACCGAAGCTGATCGTGGCCGGCGACGGGATCGCCCTGCCCACGCCCCTGCCCTGCGACGTCCTGGGGGTCGATGCGCTTCATTCGCTGGCGCAGGGTCCGGGCGCGGCACCGACCTTGGGCGATCCGGGACGCGCGGCCTATGCGATTTTCACCTCCGGCACCTCGGGCAGTCCGCGCGCGGTGCTGCACGCCCATCGCGCGATCTGGGCACGGCGGATGATGTGGCAGGGCTGGTATGGCCTCGGCCCCGAGGACCGGCTCATGCACGCGGGCGCCTTCAACTGGACCTATACGCTGGGCACCGGCCTCATGGACCCGTGGAGCGTGGGTGCCACAGCGCTGATCCCGGCAGCAGGCACGACTCCCGCCGGTCTGGCCGCGATGCTGCGCGACGAGGGCGTGACGATCTTTGCCGCCGCCCCGGGGGTCTACCGCCAGATGCTGAGGGCCGGAGTTGGCCGGTCGGATGCGCTGCGCCACGGGCTGACGGCGGGCGAAAAGCTCGCAGCCCCGATCCGCATGGCCTGGGAGGAAGCGACGGGCACCACGCTCCACGAAGCCTTTGGCATGTCGGAATGTTCGACCTTCGTCTCAGGCAGCCCCGCGCGCCCCGCGCCCGAGGGCAGCCTTGGCTATCCGCAGGCCGGGCGGCATGTGGCGGTGATCGACGGCGGCGCGATCGTGGACCGGGGCACGCCCGGCGTGCTTGCCATCCACCGCGACGATCCCGGGCTGATGCTGGGCTATATGGGTGCCAAGGACGAGACCGCCGCGCGCTACGCGGGTGACTGGTTTCTCACCGGCGACACAGTGCGGATGGAGGCGGACGGCGCGCTCACCTACCTTGGGCGCGACGACGACATGATGAACGCGGGCGGATTCCGCGTCTCGCCGGTCGAGGTGGAAAGCGCGATGATGCGTCATCCCGGCGTGCAGGAGGCCGCAGCCATCGAGGTCGCCGTGTCCGACAGCGCCAGCGTGATCGCCTGTTTCTACGTCCCCGCACCGGGGGTAGCGCCGGATGATGCCGCGCTGGGGGAACATGCCGAGGCGAACCTCGCGCGCTACAAGTGCCCGCGGATCTTTGTCGAGATCGACGCCCTTCCCCGTGGGGCCAACAACAAGCTCCTGCGCCGCGCCTTGCGCGACCGGGCGGCGGCGGGTGAGTTCACCGAACTCCCGCGACGAGATTAGGCGAGCGCTGCCATCGCCTCTTCGATCAGCCGGGCGGAGGCGTCCGGCCGATGGGCGTTCTCCGAAAGCACCCGCTTGAAATGCCGTGCGCCGGGGCGGCCTGCGAAGAGGCCGAGCATATGGCGCGTGACCTGCGCGAGCTTGCCGCCCTGCCCAAGATGGCGCTCGATATAGGAAATCATCGCCAGTGCCACGTCGCGCGGATCGTGGTGCGGGTTCCTGCCCCCGAAAATTCGGGAGTCCGCCGCGAGCAGGACATCCGCAGGCGTATGGTAAGCGGCGCGCCCGATCATCACGCCATCAAGACCACGCGCCAGGTGTGCCTCGGCCTCGTCCAGCGAGGCGATGCCGCCGTTGATCGACAGATGCAACTGCGGGAACCGCGCCTTCATCCGGTGCACGAGGTCGTAGTCGAGCGGCGGGATGTCGCGGTTTTCCTTGGGCGACAGCCCCTGAAGCCAGGCCTTGCGGGCGTGGATCGTGAAGCGTCGCACCCCGGCCTGCGCCACGCGGTCGAGAAAATCGGGTAGCACCTCCTCGGGGTCCTGATCGTCGACCCCGATCCGGCATTTCACCGTGATCTCGGTGTCCCCCGCCGCACGGATCATCGCGGAAACGCAGTCCGCGACCAGCTCGGGCGATTTCATCAGCACCGCGCCGAAGGTCCCAGATTGCACCCGGTCCGAGGGGCAGCCGCAGTTGAGGTTCACCTCGTCATAGCCCTGGTCCACCGCCATGCGCGTCGCCTCGGCCAGTTCCGCGGGGTCTGAGCCGCCAAGTTGCAGGGCGACTGGATGTTCTTCGGGGTTGTAGTCGAGCAGATGCATCGCCCCGCCCCGGACAAGCGCCGGCGCCGTCACCATTTCGGTGTAGAGCAGCGTCTCGCGGCTCATCACACGGTGAAAGAACCGGCAATGGCGGTCGGTCCAGTCCATCATCGGCGCAACGGACAATCTGGCGTTCTGGTCTGGGTTCATTCTCTTTTGTCTTCAAACTCTCTGCAGCAGCGACTGCCATGTCGGCATACGCCCGCATAGCCCCGGATTGCCAGCCGCGACGACCCGAAGACCTCAGCACAAACAGGAGGACACCGTCGACCTGTTCCGCTTCAGTGCCGACCGGATCCCGACCCGACGAAAGGGCTTCGCGCGATCGAGCACCCCCTTCGCCGCGGCACCGCCCATCGCCGGACACGGCTGGCACAGGTTCCTGTGGGTCGGGCACCGGCGCGGAACGCGTCGTCTGTCTTGCGCCTTCGGATCCCCGGCAACGTCATCGACCGTCCTATAGCCGATATCGGTGCGCCAAGGGAACCGCTCTGCCGCGGGAAGGACGTCACGTTGATTACGTTCGGTCCGTCACCTGAACCGGCACGGTGCAGACGACCGGAAGGAATGGGCCTGTCGGTATTGAACCGCCATCGTCCCTCGACAGCACGATCAGGGGTGTTCCGCGCGGATCAGCTGCTGCCCTCTTTCTCGATCTGGATGTTGAGCAAGACCTGCCGCCTTTCTTCCAGCGCCACCTTGATCGCGCGCTCGATTGCGCCGGGCAGGTCCTTGCCGTGCGTCACGGTTTCGGCATAGGCGCGGCTTGCCTCGGCCGTCTTGCAGAAATCCGGGCTCGGTTTGAGAGACGTAAGCGGCACGTCGTTCGATCTGGACGCGAGGCCCTGCTTGTAGACGCCGAACACAGACTTTCGGACAGCCCCCCATTCCTCGTTGTTCAACACGAGCGTAATGACCGGGAGGGACAGCGCTTCGCAAATCTGGTGGCAGGCGGTCGGATTGGCGAACATGTAGCTCCCGTCACCCACGGTTGCAAAGACCAGGCGATCCGGGTCCGCCAATTGTGCGCCGATGGCAGCCGGTAGCCCCCACCCCAGCCCACCGGAATGAGGCTCCTGAAAGTAGCTCAGATGGTGCTCGAGTTGCAGGGGCGGAAGAGGACAGCCGAGTTCGTGGATGACGGTCGCCTTCCGGCCGCGAAGCGCTTCGCCCAGACAATGAGAGACCCAGGACTTCGTCATCGGCGACCGGCAGCCTGCCTGCGCCTCTTCGGACACACGTTTCCTTTCCGCGCGGGCCGCTGCCGTGACGCGGCCACGGCGAGCGGCAATGACCTCCTTATCCGCAGGCAGTGCGTCGACGGCAGCAATCAACTCGAGCAGCGCGTCCGCCGTATCGCCGGCCAAGGTAACGTCAGAGCGGAAACTCCGCATGGGAGAAGCGCGCGCGAAAAGGGGATCCGGCCCAAGGTGAATGATCTTCGCATCGGAGGGCGGCGCGGCCCGATCCGGCCACCAGGGCGCGAGGCTGTCAATGACAAGAACCACGTCGGCCTCTTTCAGGGCGTCATCGGGGAACCACCCGATGTGCATGTCGCTCGTCGTCGGAATGGATATCTGGTTGGCCCAGTAATGCGACAGCGGGATCGCACGCCGTTCCACGAAGCCTTTCAACGCATCGAAAGCCGTCTGCGAACCCGGCCCTCGTTGCGCGATGATCAACGGGCGCTCGGCGCCAGCCAGAATCTCGGCCGCCTGTGCGAGCGCGTCCCGTGAGGGTGCCGTGCGGATTGGCTGAAGGCGGGACGGATCGTCGAGCCCCTCGGTCGGACAGGGTTCGCAAAGCACTTCCCTCGGAAGACTGAGGTAGACCGGGCCCTTGGGCGTGGAGTTGGCAATGGACCAGCCACGATCCAGCACGTCCGAAATCTGGTCCGGGAATCGAAGTTCGTAATCCCATTTGCAGGCTTCCCGGACGAGCGCTGTCTGGTCGAACATTTCCTGCCCCCACCCGATGGGCGTGGTGCGCGCACCAAAACGCCCCCCTTCGGTCACCGGGGTACGGCCGGACATGACGAACATGGGAACCTGGTCGCAGGCCGCGTTGATCAGGCCGGTGGCGCCGTTCGAGAGACCCACATTCGTGTGCAGCATGACCGCCTGGGCGCGCCCGGACACCTGAAAGTAGCCATGTGCCATGCCCACAGCCACATGTTCGTGGGGAACCGTGATGGCCTGCGGCAGGTCTATGCCCTTTGTGCGCGCCTCGATCAGACCCTCGATGATCGGTGGGAAATCGGTTCCCGAATTGGCGAATACGTAGTCGACGCCCAGCGCCTTCAGCTTGCTGAAAATGGCGCCGCCGGCGGTGACCGTGCTGTCGTCTTGCATGTCCTGTGGCCTCAGATCGGATAGTGTTGGTCGGGATCTTCCACGGTGATCCAGCGAAGCTCGGTGAACTCGTCGATCGCCGCGGTTCCGCCGAACCGACCGTAGCCGCTCGCCTTCGTCCCGCCAAAGGGCATCTGCGCCTCGTCGCCGACGGTCGGACCGTTGATATGGACAATACCGGTGCTCAGGCGTCTGGCCACCGCGAATCCGCGCCTGACGTCTCGGGTGAAAATTGCGCAGGTCAGTCCATACTCGGTGTCATTGGCAATCGCGACGGCGTCCTCTTCGTCCTTTGCCCGGACCAGCGCGGTAACAGGGGCGAATGTTTCGGCGGCATAAAGGTCCATCTCGGGCGTCACTCCGGCAATGAGCGTGGCGGGCATCATGGTGCCTTCCACGGGCACCGGCCCGCCAAAGATGCGCGCGCCTTTCGCATCGGCATCGCGAACCAGATCCGCGACGTGGTCGATCGTATCGCGGTCAACAACCGACGCGAGGTCCCTTTGGTGGGAGGGATCGCCCAGGGTGAGGGCCTCCACCCGTGCGCGCAAGGCGGTCTCGAAGGCGTCGGCGACCGTCTCGACCACGATGACCTTTTCCGTCGACATGCAAATCTGGCCCTGGTTCATGTAGGCTCCAAAGACGGCCGCCCGTGCCGCCGCATCGACATCCGCGTCTTCGAGCACGAGCAACGGATTCTTTCCGCCCAGTTCCAGCAAACAGGGCTTGAGGTGTTTCGCTGCGCGTTCGGCGATGATCTGCCCGACCCGCGTCGATCCGGTGAAGTTGATGCGGCGTGTCAACGGGTGGTCGATCAGCGCGTTCACGACTTCGGCCGCGTCGTCCGTGGAATGGTGAACCGTGTTCAATACGCCGGGCGGCAATCCGCCTTCGGTCATGCACCTGGCGATCAGATCGTGCAGGCCCGGGCATTTCTCGGACGCCTTCATCACCATCGTATTTCCGCAGGCCAGCGGCATCGCGAAGGCCCGGACACCCAGTATGACGGGCGCGTTCCAAGGCGCCATTCCGACAAGAACGCCAAGGGGCTGGCGATAGGCCATGGACAACGTGCCCGCCTTGTTCGCCGGAATGATCTCGCCCTTGATCTGCGTCGTCATCGACGCCGCCTCGCGCAGAAAGCCTGCGGCGACCTTGACGTTGTTGCGATACCAGAACGGGGTGCTACCTGTCTCCCCGATGCCGATCCCGACGAACTCTTCGGTGCGCGCCTCGAGGGCATCGGCACAGGCATTCAAAATCCTGCGTTTCTCGCCGGGCCCGGTGTCCGCCCATGCAGCAAACGCGGCGTGGGCGGACTGCACGGCGCGGTCGACATCAGCCGCCTTCGCCGCGGCGGCCACCGTGACGACATCCCCCGTGAGCGGCGAGCGTCGTTCGAAAGTCGCCTCGTCCATGGCCAAAACACCCCGGCCATCGAGGTGAAGATGAGCTTCAACGATGCGCATTAGACATACCTCAAGGGACGGGGGCCGGGCTCGATGGCGTCCAGCATGGCTTGGCTCAACTCGAAGAGAAGGCGAGACTTGACCGCGGAAGATGCAGGGTCATCCCACAGATTGAGCGTCTCGTTCGGATCGGCCCCGGTATCGAACAACTCGCCGGTTTCCAGCCCCTTGTAGACCGTCAGACGGTGCGTGGTCGTCACAAGATTCCGGATGTTCGGGATTGCCGGCAATCCGGGATACATCTTGTTTTCCTCATGCTCGATCAGCACGACCTCGCGGGTCGGCACATCCCGCTCGATCTGAGGCAGAAAGGAGCGGCCCTGCATTCCGAAATAGGGCAAGACCCCGCAGCGCTCCAGGATCGTCGGCGCGATGTCGACCGAGGCGGCCAATCCATCAACCGCCTTCGGCGCCATGTTGTCGGGATCCGCCCAGATGAACGGCACCTTGTTCACCGAGACATGCGGGAAAGGGCCTTTCAGAAGCAGCGAGAATGCCCCCATGTAATCGCCGTGATCCGCGTTGAAGATGACGACGGTATCCTCGGCCTTGCCGCTTTCCTCCAGGGCCTGCAGGACATCGCCGATCGCGTCGTCAATCATGGTGATCATGCCCGCGGTCAGCGCCATGGCCTCCTGTATCTGCCGTTTCGGCGCCATGAAGGCCTGCTGCAGGTTTCCGGGCAGCACACCTTCGTCCATGAGTGCCTTCCATTTGCGTAGCTGCTCGGGCGGGTTCTGGTGCGCCTCGAAGGGCAACGGCACTTCGAAGTCGTCGGGATCATACATGTCCCAGTATTTCCCCGGGGGCGTGAAAGGGTGATGGGGGTCCGGGAACGAGACGAATGCGAAGAACGGCTCGTCCACATCCTGCCGTCCCGCGAGAAAGCGTTTGGCTTCTTCGCGAATGTAGCTCGTGGGATAGAGCTCTTCGGGCACTCGGGTTCTGAACGCCTGCGGGTTCGCATATCTGTGGGGCAACTGGTTTGCCCAGTCGCGGATCTCGGCCCATTCGTTGGTTTGCTGTTTCAGCCACTGAAGATAATGTCCGCCACATTGGTCACTGTGGTCTGTCACCAACCGAACGTGGTCAAACCCGTAATAGGGTGTTGAAACCTCGTATTGTGCGTCGCCTTGATAGGTTTGCGGCTGTTCGGCGTCATAGCGCGTGTCGCGAACTTTTCGCGCCTCTGGCAACGCCTCGTTGAGCGCCGCCGACCGACCCTCTGCTTTCACCGGCCTGTCGGTGAAGGGTTGGAGATGACTCTTGCCGATCGAAGCCGTATGGTAGCCGGCCGCGCGCAAGAGATCGACAAAGGTATTGGCGTCCTCGGGAAGCGGCAGCCCATTGTGCCGAAGCCCATTCACCGACGGATAACGGCCGGTGAAAATGGCTCCGCGATTGGGCATGCAGACCGGTGTTGTGACGTAGAAGTTCGTGAACCGCGTTCCCCTGCCCGCGAGACTGTCGATATTCGGGGTGCGGACCACCGAGTGGCCAGCGCATCCCAGCCAATCCGCACGATGCTGGTCCGTCATGAAGTAAAGGATATTGGGGCGCTTCGTCATGAGTTGGCGGGCCCCTTCAAGACCGTGCGGTGCAGGGTCGCGAGGACAACGGCCCCGAGCAGCGCCGGGCCGCTTATCAGCGGGTCGGGATGGATGACGGCGAGCCCGACCCCGACGCGCAGGACCACCTCCAGGATCGATAGACGATGGGAGTCGAAGCGGCTGGCTGCCGAGGCGAGCATGTAGATCAGGGCCGCAAGGCGCAAGAGCAGGAAGATGAAAGAGATCAGGCTCCACTCCGCACCCGCCTCGGCCACCAGGAGCATGACCGGATTGAAGGCAAAAAGGAACGGAATCGCGAAGATGACGATCCCGATCCGTGTCGCCTCGACCGCCGTGCCCATGGCGCCACCACGCCATATGGACGCCGCAGCAAAGGCCGCAATTGCAACCGGTGGCGTGATCGCCGAGGCCACGCCGAAGTAGAACACGAAGAGGTGGGCCGTGAGGTCGGTCATGCCGAGGCGGGTCAGCGATGGCCCGAGGATAATCACGATGGTCAGGTAGGCCGGCAGCGTCGGCATTCCCATGCCAAGGACCAGCGCCGCCAGCGCCGCAAAGATCAGGGCGACCAACATGCTCTCGTTCGCGCTGCCGCTGATGATCTTTGCAAACTCGAGCGGCAGACCCGTGGCGCCCAGAACCGCGACGATGATGCTGACGACGCCGATCGCCATCAGGAGCTTGCCAAAGGTCAGTCCGCCCCTGGCGAAACTTTCGGCAATCGTAAGGGGACGCTTGCGCATTTCCGGGTTCAGGAAACTCAGGACAAGCAGACAGGACAGCGCGATCATCGCGGAACCAGCGGGCGAGAAACCGGACAACAATGCAAAGACGACGATGGCCACCGGCAAGACGACGAGGATCAGGTTGATCCAGTCCTGGATCAGGATCGGTTCGATCGCGTCATCATCCGTCGCCTCGACCCCGAGCGAGCGCGCCTCGAAAACCACGGTCGTGAAGAGCGACGCATAATAGGCTATGGCGGGAACGACTGCGGCCGTGATGACGACCAGGTAGTCGACCGCGATGAAGTCGGCCATCACGAGCGCGGCCGCCCCCATGATCGGCGGCATGATCTGGCCGCCGGTGGATGCCGTGGCCTCCACGCCACCCGCGAAGGTGGGGCGAAAACCGCGGCGCCGGATCATCGGAATTGTGATGACCCCGGTGCCGACCACGTTCGACACCGCCGAGCCCGAAATGGTCCCGAACAGCGAGGACGCCATGATCGCCGCATGGGCCGGACCGCCGCGAAACCGCCGCATAGCATGGAAGCTCAGCTTGATCATGGACGAGCCGCCGCCCGTGCCCTCGAGAACGGCACCCATGATGATGAAGGGGAAGACCGTGTTGATGAGGATGGCAAGGATGTTGCCCATCACGCCGTCGCCGGTGTTGTACCAGAGTTCGGTTGGCGTATCCTGCGTGAAATCCATGCCCGGGTGCCCGAGGACGCCCGGAAGGTGCTGGCCGAAGAAGAAGTAGAGCAAGGCCAGGGTGCCGATCAGCGCGAGCGGCAGCCCCCACAGGCGCCAGCAATAATACAGGATGACCGAGCAGCCCATGACCGTCACCCAGGCATGGATGTCGCGGAAGAAGAACAGACCGACGTTCTCGATACGGGTCACGGCCACGTTGAAGGACCACAACGCGTAGATCGCCGCCGCGGCGAGAACGAAGTTGAAAGCCGAGAGGATCAGCGCCTTCGGTGTCCGCGAAAACGACGAGATCGACAGAAACGAAATGATGATCCCGATCGCGAGAACGCCCGGATGCAGGTCCACCGCCGAGATGACACCAATCGACGGGAGCGGGCCAAAGTCCGGAACGGCATTGAGATAGCCCAAGAGGGCAAACCCGAAGCCGATGAGCAAGAGTATGCGGGACTTGAGTGGTCGTGCACCCTGGGTGGCGGCATCCATGGATGCACCTTTCGCTAGGAAGTTGTCAGACGGTCCGGGCGGGGGCGCAGGGGCACCCCCGCTTGCGGAGGTTTACGAGCCGGGCAAAAGGTGCGGCGGGATCGTCACGCCAGCCTCTTCGTAGAAACGCACGGCGCCGGGGTGCAGCGGGGCGGCCAGCGAGACGAAGGCATTGTCCAGATTGAGCGGCGTCAGACCCGGGCTTACCGAATGGGCATCGTCCAGATTCTCGAACATCGCTTTCGTAAGATCATACGCAGTCTGTTCATCCATGTCCTTGTGGACGGCGGTGAACATCACGAACGCCGATGCCAGGATATCCTCATCGTTGTTGGCTTGGTTGCCATAGGTTCCGGCCGGCAGCACGTCGGCGGCATACCCGGGCGTCTGAAGGTATTTTTCCCATGCTTCCGTGCCGATGACCTCGTCCGGAATCCCGATCAGGCGAAAGGGCGTGGCAGAACCCAACTGGTCGATTGCAGCCGACCCGATGGTGCCGGACCGGAGGAAGGCGTCGAACTTGCCATCCTCGAAAGCCTGATTGGCCGCCCCCCAGGCCAAGCGGATGGCCTCGTAGTCCTCATTGGGCTTCATGCCGGTCGTTGCTTCGATCAGCGCCATGGTCTGCGCCGAAAAGGACCCGGCGGGCGGACCGATGAACACGCGTTTGCCCCGCAGATCTTCCTAGGTCTCGATGCCGCTGTCGGCATAGGTGATCGCGTGGACATGTCCACCCAGAAACGCGAACAGGGAACGGATGTTGGCCGAGGCATCTATCGCTTCCTGACCAAGTTCGCCGTAGGGGCCTGTGCCGGTCTGCATCCGTGCAAAGGCACCGGAGGGCGTGCTCGCCACGTCGATCGCGCCGGTAGCGACTTTCAGCGCGGACCGGGTGAGGGTCTGGTCGATGTTTACCCGAACTTCGTGCTTGTCGGCTGCGTATTTCGACAGGAGCTGTGGGACAAGCGCGCTCAGACCGGCCGCGGATCCGCCCTCCGCCCGAAGGGTTTCGGCCTGTGCCGGAGCGGCAACGGAAAGCGCGAGCAGCAGCCCCGCCAAGGTCTTGTGCAGAGTTTTCATGATTTCCTCCCAGAACCAGTGGGGGTCACTGTCCCAGATGGCAGGGTCATATGTAAAACCACAAAAATTGACGCTACCATACGTTTTCGTATATCTTCGACCCATGTTGGACCCCAAGCACCTCTACTGGTTGGCCGAGATAACCGACCTCGGGTCGATCAGCCGCGCCGCCAAGAAACTCCACGTGACGCAGCCGACGCTCAGTCGGGCGGTTCAGGTCATCGAGGACCAGGTCGGCAGCCCCGTCCTGGAGCGGACCCGCCATGGGGTCCGTCCCACGACCATCGGGCTGCGGCTCGCGGAAACCGGGCGCACGATCGCGGAAAGCCGACTGCAGGCTGAAACCGCCGTGGACCTCTGGCGGAGTGGCCAGGACCGCGAACTGCGCATCGGCGTCGGGCCGATGCTCGCGGTGTCTGTCATGGGCGGTTTCTTTTCGGTGCTCTTCGAGAACCGGCCACGCTATGCGGTCCGGGTCGTGTCCGCCACCGCGGCCCGTTTGATCGAACGGCTCAACGACGGGCATCTGGACATCGTCCTCGCGCCCGAACAGATCAACCTCTTTCAGGACAACCTCATCCAGCACAAACTCTTTGATGACCAGCTTGCCGTATTCGCGCGGCCACGACATTCACTCACGACATCCGGCGAAGGGATCGACCCCGACCAACTGAGCGGTCGCAAATGGATCGCGATCGGCGCGCTGTCGGGAATCTACGGGTCGCAGAAGGAGATTCTGACCGGCCTGGGCGCGGAACCCGCAACCGCCTCGATTACATTCACCGGTGACGTCGTCATGGCTGCCGAGATCCTCAAGCGAACCGACGCGCTATGCATCATGCCGCGAGTCCTGGCCCGCTTGTCCGGGGTTCTGGCGGGCGTGCGTGAAGTTCCGCTTCAGGTCGAACTTCCCAGCCGCAACATTGTTCTATGGTGCCGCCGAAGCGAACGACACCGCGCTGACATTCTGGATTTTCAGAAGCGACTGGAAAGCTATTTGAGCGGGGTATTGGCGGGCCAAGAGGCGTAAGGCGCGCTTGATGGTCACGAATCCGCTCAAAGGAACAGTTTCGCGAACATCCAAAGCCCCATGCCGAACATGGCAAGGCTTTCCGTGAGCGAGACGAAGCCCAATGGGACCGAGGAGTTGCCGCCCGCGCAGGCGCATTTCAATTCGCGTTTGTCGATATAGACCGCCTTGATCACGCTCACGGCCCCGATAGCCCCGATCACGATGGATACGGGCGCGGCGAGCCATAACAGTGCACCCGCGGTCATCAGGATACCGGCGCCCGCCTCGAGAAACGGATAGAAATAGCCGTAGCGGACCCAGCGGCGCGCCAGCAGGTCGTAGTTGAGGAACATCGTCGAAAAACTTTCGACGTCCTGCAGCTTTTGCAGCGCAAGAAGCGTCATGGTGATCGAGACGAACCATTCCACGGTACGTGGCGCAATCACCGTGCCCAGTGCCACCCAGGTGAGTGCGCCGGCCAGCATGGCGGCGACGGAGAAAATAGCGATGACAGGCGTATAGGAGGTATCGGATCGTTCGGATTTCGGCGGGTCGAGGTCGAAGAACACCCGAAGGTCGTCGTATCCCCCGATCCGTTCCTCCCCGATCCAGGTCTGGGGGGTGGTCTCGACCCCGTGACGCTCCATGAACGCGTCGGTCTCTTCACGGGTTTCGAGCCAGTGATCCTCGACCTGGTAGCCATGGCGTTCGAGCAGATCCTTGGATTTCAGACCGAAGGGACAGATGTGCTCAGGCATCACCATGCGGTAGAGAACGGCTTTGGTGGCGGGGTCGGAGGTGTCGCGTGGCATCGGGCGCTCCTTTCGGTGGCCCAACGCCGAAGCCCGCCGGATTGTTCAGATCACTTGCTCTCGGCCTTGAGCGCCCATGGTCCGGTTTCCTGCGACCAGTATTTCGCCTTGATCCCCGCGCCGATGAGCGCCTTCCACTGCTCACGGGCACGTTGGAGCGCCGTGGCGTCGTTCCCATCGAAAAGGATCATAGTGCGGTCCGAGGCGGTGACCTCTTCGGGCGTCACCTCGGCCCCGTCCACGCTTACCATACAGGTGGCCGCGTTCGCTGCCGCACCCGTGGTGAGCAGGATCGGCTGATCCGCCGCATGGGGCGCGGAGGCGAGGCCATGGGGCAGGAACCCCTGCCCCTCCCACAGCCGGTCGTCGAGCCACGTGAGACGCGGCTCGTCCCGCCCCCGGACCGCCACGCGCCAGCCCGCCGCCCGCGCCTTGGTCAGAAGCGTGGGCAGTGTGGCCTCGAGCGGCGTTGCGGTCAGGTGGTAGAAATAGGCCTCGCCCATTTCGGCTTACCCCTCGTAATTGTCCGCGATCATCCGGTTGAGCGCCCGCACACCCCATCCCGTCGCCCCCTTGGGCGCGAGCGGCGTGGCGGATTTCAGATCGGCCACGCCCGCGATGTCGAGGTGAATCCAGGGCTGACCCTCCTTGATGAACCGCTGAAGGAATTGCGCCGCGGTGCTCGCCCCCGCCGGCCGTCCGCCCACATGCTTGAAATCCGCCTTGGTGCTTTCGAGCGCCTTGTCGTAGCCGGGACCGAGCGGCAGCCGCCAAGCACCCTCTTCCTCGGTCTCCGCGGCCTTGAGGAAGGTCTTGCAGAAGTCGTCGTCGTTCGAAAAGACGCCCGCGTTCTCGTGCCCCAGCGCGATGACGCAGGCCCCGGTGAGCGTGGCAAGGTCCACGATCCCGACCGGCTCGAAACGTTCCTGCGCATACCAGAGCACGTCGCAGAGCACCATGCGCCCCTCGGCGTCGGTGTTGATGATCTCGACCTTGTCGCCCTTCATCGTGGTGACGATGTCGCCCGGGCGCTGCGCCTTGCCGTCCGGCATGTTCTCGACCAGCCCGATGAGACCCACGACATTGGCCTGCGCCTTGCGCAGCGCCAACGTCTTCATGACCCCGGTCACGACACCCGCACCGCCCATGTCCATGGTCATGTCCTCCATCCCCGCACCGGGCTTGAGGCTGATGCCGCCCGTGTCAAAGACGACGCCCTTGCCGACCAGCGCGAGAGGCTTTTCGTCTGTCTTGCCCCCCTTCCACTGCATCACGACGACCTTGGACGGGCTTTCCGACCCCTGCCCGACGCCCAGCAGCGCGCGCATCCCGAGTTTTTCGAGATCGGCTTCCTCCAGCACCTCGACCTCCACTCCCAGATCGGTGAGCGCCTGCGCGCGGGCGGCGAACTCGGTGGTGGTCAGCACATTGGCGGGTTCGTTGACGAGGTCGCGGGTCAGGAACACGCCCTGGGCCACGGCCAAGACCTCGTCCAGCTGCGGCGCGTATTGATCGGGAGCGTTCACCATGAAGGTAAGCGCGGCCGGCTTCACCTCGCCCGCCTCGCCGGACTTGTGATCGACGAACGCGTAAGCGCGCAGCACCGCGCCCAGCGCCACCTGGTCGAGAAGCCGGGTCGATCCGCCCAGCACCGTCACCGTCTCGCCAGTGAGCGACGTGCCGATGGTGCCGCCGATCTTGCGGGCAAGCTCGGGCGTCATGCGCGGCGCGACTTTCACGACGTCGACCGCCTTGGCCTCCATCCCGCCGGGATAGGCGAGGCTGCCGGACTGGCCGGGCTTCAGTTTGTCGAAGGCCTCGCTCTCCACGTAACGCGCCAGCGCCCCGCGCATCAGCCGGTTCACCCGCCGCGCGCCCTTGTCCATCTTGGCGCCGCCTTCCGACAGAACGACCACCCGGCCCTCGAGGCCACCGATGGCGTCGAGGTCGAGGGCGGTGAAGGTGGGTGTGATCGCGTCGGTCATGGCTGCTCCTATGTTCGCGGGGCCACATGCCCCGGCGTTCGCGGCACAGGTAATCACCTTGGCCGGGGGCCCGCAACCACCGCCGCCGTGCGAAGCCGGGTTCGCGGATGGCCGAGTCGGTCCTTCCCTGCGTCGAGCGACGCCGTTCGGCCAGATATGGTGGAAAAGGTGCCATTGCCCACCGGATCATGGGAAACCGATCCCCAAAACCCGCCGATTTTGCCAGATTTCCCCTCGCATGACCTCGAAATCCCGACTAATGTGCGGGCCAATGGGGGGAGGCGAAAGCCTTCCGAAACGGATCGACGAACAGATCGTAAGAACGGTGGGCGGCATGAACCAACCTTTGGCACGCGGACGCAACCTTTTCTGCGCGACCCTTGGCGGCACGGCCAGGATGTCGGCGACAGAGGCATCGGCACGGGTGTCCGGCGCCGGTCTCTTCAGGGGTGCACTTCTTGCGCTGGCGCTGGCCGGACTGACGCTGACCCCGGCACCGGGCGTGGCACAAGGCCAGTTTTCGCCGGTGATCAAGGTCAACGACGACATGATTACCGAGTTCGAGTTGAGCCAGCGCATGGCCTTTCTGCGGATTCTGGGCGCACCCGGCGACATCGGGGAACTGGCCCGGGAACAGCTCATCAGCGAAAAGCTGCAACTTGCGGAAGCAGACTTTCTCGACATCACGGTGAGCGACGAAGACCTGACCGAGGCGCTGGCGGAGTTTGCCGCGCGCGGCAACCTCGATCTCGAACAGATGACCGCCTTCTTGGCCCAGGCCGGAATCGCCTTTGAATCCTTCCGCGAGTTCGTGCGTGCCGGGCTTCTGTGGCGCGAAGTGGCGCGGTCCAAGTTCCTGGCCTCCGGTCAGACCATCACGGAAAGCGAGATCGACCGCGCCTATGCCGAGGCCGAGCCGCAGCCGGGTGTGAAGGTGCTGGTGACGGAAATCGTCCTTCCCGCCTCGACGCCGGAAAGCGAACGTGCCTCGATGATGCGGGCGGACCGACTGGCCCAAATCACCGACCCGGTGGAATTCAGCCGCGCCGCGACGCGGTTCTCAATCGTGAACTCGCGCCTGACCAAGGGCGAACGCGATTGGATGGACATCTCGACCTTGCCGCCCGAGGCACAGGCGGTGCTGTCCAATGCCGCCGAGGGCCGGACCACGCGGCCCGTGATGCTGCCCGAGATCGGCGTCGCCGTATATTACGTGCGCGACCGCGAGACGATCACCTCGACCAAGGTGGGGACGCTGCTCGAATATGCCGCCTTCCTTATCCCGGGCGGACGCAGCGAGGCGACGCTGGCCGAAGCCGCCAGGATCCGCGAAGAGGTCGACATCTGCGACGATCTCTATCCGATCGCGCGCGGCCTGCCCGCCGACCAGTTGATTCGCGAAGAGCTGCCCGAAGGATCGGTCCCCGCCGCCTATCGTAGCGAACTCGCCAAACTCGATCCGGGCGAGGTGTCGACCGCGCTCACCTCCTCGTCGGGCAATGCGCTTGTGTTCCTGATGCTGTGCAACCGGCGCAATGCGGTGCCCGACAGCGTGAGCCGGGACCAGGTGGCCGATGGGTTGCGCAACCAGCGGATCGGTGCGCTGGCCAACGATCTGCTGGCCGACCTGCGCGCACAGGCCCGTGTCGAAGACCTCCGCTAGGCATCGACCATGACCGTAAAACCCATCGCGGTTTCGGTCGGGGAACCGGCCGGGATCGGACCTGAGGTCATTGCGCGCGGCTGGGAACGGCTCGGGCGCGACCTGCCCTTTTTCGTCATCGGCGATCCGCGGCACATCGACGGGCCGGTCGTGCCCATTTCCCACCCGCGGGAAGCCGAACGGGCGCTGGGATCAGGCGTCCCGGTGCTGGCCCGCGATTTCGGCGGGCCGCGCGTGCCGGGCGAGGCGCAGGCGGCCCATGCGCCCCATGTGATCGCCGCGATCCGCGAGGCCGTGGCGCTGGTCATGGCCGGGGATGCCAGCGCGCTTACCACGGCGCCGATCAACAAGAAGGCATTGAAAGACGGGGCCGGGTTCAGCTTTCCGGGCCATACGGAATACCTCGCCCATCTGGCGGGCACGCCCGATGTGGTGATGATGCTCGCTTGCCCGGAATTGCGCGTGGTCCCGGCCACGATCCACATCCCCCTGTCAGAGGTCCCGGCCGCGCTGACCCGCGCAGGTCTGATGAAGACGATCCGCATAACCCATGCAGCCCTGCGCGCGCAGGGCTTTGCCAACCCGCGCATCGCGATCGCGGGCCTCAATCCCCACGCGGGCGAAGGCGGCGCGATGGGACGCGAGGAGATCGAGATGATCGCCCCCCTCGTGGCCGATCTGCGCGCCGAAGGGCTGGCCATCGCCGGCCCCCTGCCCGCCGACACGATGTTCCACGCGCGCGCGCGGGACGGCTACGACGTGGCGATCTGCATGTATCACGACCAGGCGCTGGTCCCGATCAAGACCATCGACTTCGCGGGCGGCGTGAACGTGACGCTGGGCCTGCCCTTCGTGCGCACCTCACCCGATCATGGCACGGCCTATGACATCGCAGGCACGGGTCGCGCCGATCCGACGAGCTTCATCGCCGCGCTGCGCATGGCACGGGACATGGCGGCGGGTCAGCGCCCGGGGAGCAGCGGATGACCGCGCTCGACGGGCTGCCGCCCCTGCGCGAGGTGATCGCGACCCATGACCTCAAGGCCAAGAAATCGCTCGGACAGAATTTCCTGCTCGACCTGAACCTCACGGCCAAGATCGCGCGCAAGGCCGGGGACCTCTCGGCCTGCGACGTGCTCGAGGTCGGCCCCGGCCCCGGCGGGCTGACCCGCGGGCTTCTGGCCGAGGGGGCGCGAAAGGTGCTGGCGGTCGAAAAGGACGCCCGCGCCATGGGTGCGTTGGCCGAGATTTCCGCGCATTACCCCGGACGGCTAGAGGTGGTGAACGCCGATGCGCTCGAGATCGACCCGCTCGTCCACCTGACGCCTCCGATCCGGATCGTGGCGAACCTGCCCTACAACGTCGGAACCGAGTTGCTCACCCGCTGGCTCACGCCCAAGGTCTGGCCACCAGCGTGGGAGAGCCTGACGCTCATGTTCCAGCGCGAGGTGGCGAACCGTATCGTGGCCAAGCCGGGGTCCAAGACCTATGGTCGGCTCGCGATCCTGTCGCAATGGCGCACCGACGCCGAGATCGTCATGGAACTGCCGCCAGAGGCGTTCACGCCCCCTCCCAAGGTTCATTCGGCGGTGGTGCATCTGACCGCCCTGCCCGAGCCGCGCTATCCGGCGGACGCAGGCGTTCTGTCGCGGGTCACCGCCATGGCGTTCCAGCAGCGGCGCAAGATGTTGCGGGCATCGCTCAAGGGGCTGGGCGGCGACGTCGAGGGGCTTCTGGAAGAGGCCGGGATCAAGCCCACGGCGCGGGCCGAGGAAATCGGGCTCGAACACTTCTGCGCGCTCGCGCGGTTGGTGGCGGCGCGCTGAGATGAGTGGTTTCGACTTTCGGCTGCGCCGAAAGCCGACCAACTGGGAGGGCTCTGCCCTCCCAGACCCTCCCGGGATATTTATGAACCAGAGAAGCTAGGGACGCGGTTGGCTAAGGATGCCGCCGCCGACGTTGGCCGAAACACCTGTGGTGGTCGGGCAGGACGTGGGCAGGCCGCGGACAACGCGCACGGCGAGGAAGGCGAAGGCCTGGGCTTCGAGCATGTCGCCATCAAGACCAACATCCTCGACCGGGGCGACGGGACAATCCAGATGCGCCGCGAGGGCGGCCATGAGCGTGCGGTTCCGGCGGCCGCCACCACAGACGAGAAGCCGCGCAGGCGGGCTTGGGCAATGCTCCATACCGCGCGCGACGGCAGCGGCGGCGCAGGCGGTGAGCGTCGCCGCCGCGTCCACGTCGGTGAGCGGCGCGACCGCCTCCAGCAGTCCGTCAAAAGCGTCGCGGTCGAGGGATTTCGGCGGCATCCGGAGAAAATAGGGATGTTCGAGAAAGGCCGCGACGATGCCTGCGTCCGCCTTTCCCCGGGCCGCGAGCGAGCCGTTTTCGTCATGCGACTGACGGCGGCGGCGTTGCAGAAGGTCATTGATGGGCGCGTTCGCCGGACCGGTGTCGAAGGCGAGAATCGCCCGCTCGTCTTCGGGCCGCTCGTATGACGGATCGACCCAGGTGATGTTGCCCACGCCGCCCAGGTTGAGAAAGGCGAGCGGTTCGCGGGCGCCGATGAACTTGGCGAGCGCAAAGTGATAGAAGGGTGCGAGCGGCGCGCCCTCGCCCCCAAGGGCCACGTCCGTCGAACGGAAGTCCCAGACCACCGTCAGGTTCAGAGCATCGGCAAGCGCCTGACCGTCGCCAGCCTGGTGCGTGCCGCGACCGCGCGGGTCATGGGCAAGCGTCTGGCCGTGGAAGCCGACGAGATCGACGTTCCGGAAGCGGCCCAGCAGATCGCGGTGAGCGGCGAGCGTGACATCCGCCGCATCCGCGACGCCCTCCTCGCCCGGCCAGCGCCCGAGGGCCGCCCGCAAGGTCGCGGCTTCGTTGTCGGAATAGGCCTGATAGGCGCTGTCGCCGAAGGCAAAGATCCGGTAGCCGTCGGTCTCGACCATCGCCGCATCGACGCCGTCGAGCGACGTGCCGGACATCGCCCCCAGTGCCCAGATCGGACCCTTTGTCTTCATGGCTTTCCCTCTGCCCTTGCGGGCTTTATAGAAAGCCCTCGAACGCCAGACAATGGATGGAAAGACCATGACCTACCACCCGAAATCGGACTTCATGCGCGTGATGATCGAGCGCGGCTATCTGGCCGACTGCACCGATTATCAGGCGCTCGACGAGGCTTTGGTGAACGGGGTGGTGACCGCCTATATCGGCTATGACGCGACCGCCAAGTCGCTGCACGTGGGCCATCTGCTCAACATCATGATGCTGCGCTGGCTGCAAAAGACTGGGCACAAGCCGATCACCCTGATGGGCGGCGGAACGACCAAGGTGGGCGACCCGAGCTTCCGGTCGGACGAGCGGCCCCTGCTGGGTCCGGAGCAGATCGACGCGAATATTGCCGGGATGAAGCAGGTCTTTGCGAAGTATCTGTCGTATGGTGAGGGCCACATGCCCTCAAGTAGCGAAGCGGTAGGGCAAAATAATGCCGCGCTCATGCTCAACAACGCCGAATGGCTCGACGGGCTCAATTACCTCGAGTTCCTGCGCGACATCGGGCGGCACTTCAGCGTGAACCGGATGCTGTCCTTTGAGTCCGTGAAATCGCGCCTCGACCGCGAGCAGTCGCTGTCGTTTCTCGAATTCAACTACATGATTTTGCAGGCCTATGACTTCCTCGAACTGAACCGCCGCTACGGCTGCGTGCTGCAGATGGGCGGGTCGGACCAGTGGGGCAACATCGTCAACGGGATCGACCTCACGCGCCGGGTGCTGGACCATGAGATCTATGGGCTGACGTCACCGCTGCTCACGACCTCGGACGGCAAGAAGATGGGCAAATCGCAAGGCGGGGCCATGTGGCTTAACGCCGACATGCTGTCGCCGTACGAGTTCTGGCAGTTCTGGCGCAACACCACCGACGCGGACGTGGGACGGTTCCTCAAGCTCTATACCGAGCTGCCCATCGAAGAATGCGAGCGGCTTGCGGCTCTGCCGGGTCACCAGATCAACGATGCCAAGATCGTGCTGGCCAACGAGGTGACGACGCTGTGCCACGGGGCCGAGGCGGCCAAGACGGCGGAGGCCACCGCGCGCGAAGTGTTCGAGAAGGGCGGTGTCGGGGACGATTTGCCGACGCTCGTCGTGACGGCGGAGGAAGTGGGCGACGGGATTTCCATCGTGCAGCTGATCACGCGGTCGGGGCTTGCCGCTACGGGCAAGGAGGCCAAGCGCCTCATCGCCGACAAGGGTGCCAAGCTGAACGACGCCGATGTGACCGACGGTGGACTGATGATCACGCAGGCGGATCTGGCTGCGCCGATCAAGCTGTCGGCGGGCAAGAAGCGTCACGCGCTGGTTACTCTGGGCTAAGGGAATGGGACGCGTGGCATTGGTCCGGCGCGCCCTTCCCCCGGTCTGAACGCGATGGCGAAACCGCACCATTATCGCACGATCATCCTTGGCGCAGGCGCGGCGGGGCTTCTCTGTGCCGCCCATGCCGGGGGCGATACGCTGGTCATCGACCATGCCGCGAAGCCCGCCGAGAAGGTGCGGATTTCCGGTGGCGGCCGGTGCAACTTCACGAACCTGGACGTGACGCCGTTCAATTTCCTGAGCCAGAACAGGCATTTCCACAAGTCCGCCCTTGCGCGCTACACGCAATGGGATTTCATCGACCTTGTCGCGAAACACGGCATCGCCTACCACGAGAAAACGCTGGGGCAGCTGTTTTGCGACGACAAATCCACGCAGATCGTAAGCCTGCTAACGACTGAGGCCGCGAAAGCCGGGGCGCAGGTGCTCTTGGACACCCAGATCACCGGCGTGACTCATGCAGACAACCGCTTCACCGTGAGCACCTCGCGCGGTGCCTATACCTGTGACAACCTCGTCCTCGCGACGGGCGGCAAGTCGATCCCCAAGATGGGGGCGACGGGGCTTGCCTATGACCTCGCAAGCCAGTTCGGACACGACATCGTCGAGACGCGACCCGCGCTCGTGCCCTTTACCTTCGGTGACCGGTTCGCGTCGATCTCGGGCACGGCGGCGCGCGCGACGGTGTCCAAAGACGACGCATCCTTTCCCGAGTCAGTGCTCTTTACCCATCGCGGCATGTCCGGACCCGCGATCCTGCAAATCTCGTCCTACTGGCGAGAGGGCGAGGCGGTGCATGTGGACCTGATCCCCGACACCGACCTCTACGGGATCCTGCGCGACCAACGGCAGCGCGAGGGGCGGCGGGCGCTGACCACCGAACTCTCGCGCCACCTGCCCGCCCGGCTCGTCGATCACCTTGCGCCCGAACTCCACCTCACCGGCAACCTTGCCGACCAATCCGACGAGAGGCTCAAGGCGCTCGACGCGGCGCTGCGCGACTGGGTGCTCACCCCCACGGGGTCCGAAGGCTACCGCACCGCCGAGGTCACGCTGGGCGGCATTTCTACCGAGGGTCTGTCGTCCAAGACCATGATGTCCAAGCACATGCCCGGCCTTTTCGTCATCGGAGAGGCGGTCGATGTGACCGGCTGGCTGGGCGGCTACAACTTCCAGTGGGCGTGGTCGTCGGCCCATGCCGCCGGAACCGCCATCGCACGCGGTTTGGCGCTTTAACCGACCGGCACGCACCGCTAGGCTGACCCCAACAACAGGAGCGCCCATGAAAATCGCGAGCTTCAACATCAACGGGGTCAAGGCCCGCCTGCCCGCCGTGACCGACTGGCTGAAAGAGGCTGAGCCCGATGTGGTGATATTTCAGGAGATCAAGTCGGTCGATGAAAATTTCCCGCGCGAGGCCTTCGAGGAACTTGGCTACAACGTCGAAACCCATGGGCAGAAGTCCTTCAACGGCGTCGCGATCCTTTCCAAGCGCCCGCTCGAGGATGTGACGCGCGGGCTTGCGGGGGCGACAGGCACCGGGCGCGACGGCGAGGATGACGAACAGGCGCGCTACATCGAGGCGACCGTGATGGGCGATAGCCATTCGGTGCGGATCTGCGGACTTTATCTGCCCAACGGCAACCCCGTGGGCGACGAGAAATTCGCCTATAAACTCCGTTGGATGGAGCGGCTCGAGGCGCGGGCGAAGGAGCTTCTGGCGCTTGAACAACCGTTTCTCATGGCCGGCGATTACAATATCATCCCGCAGGGGATCGACGCGCTGCATCCGGAAAACTGGCGCGAGGATGCGCTGTTTCAGCCCGAAAGCCGGGGCGCCTTCTGGAAGCTCTGCAACCTGGGATTGACCGATGCCTTCCGTGCGCGCAATCAGGCCGCCGAGCAGTTCACCTTCTGGGATTTCCAACGCGGCGCCTGGCAGCGCAACGACGGCATCCGCATCGACCATTTCCTGCTGTCGCCGCAATGCGCCGACCTGCTCATCGACTGCCAGATCGACAAAGAGGTTCGGGGGCGTGACAAACCATCGGACCACGTGCCGATCTGGGTGGAACTCGCCGCGTAAGAGGCTCGAATGGCTCGTAAAATCATAATTGACACCGATCCGGGTCAGGACGATGCGGTCGCTATCCTTCTCGCCCTCGCCTCGCCCGAGCTTGAGGTTCTGGGCATCACGGCGGTGGCGGGAAACGTGCCCCTGCCGCTGACGGCCAAGAACGCTCGGATCATCTGCGAGGTGGCCGGTAGGCCCGAAACGCCAGTGTTCGCGGGCTGCGACGCGCCGCTCACGCGCCCGCTTGTGTCGGCGGAGCACGTCCATGGGCGTACCGGCCTCGACGGGCCGGAGTTGTGGGAGCCGGAGATGGCGCTCCAGTCCCAGCACGCCGTGGATTTCATCATCGAGACGCTCAGGACCGAGCCCCTCGGCAAGGTGACGCTGGCCACCCTTGGCCCGCTCACCAACATCGGCAAAGCGTTCAGCCAGGCCCCCGACATCATCCCCAACGTGGCCGAAATCGTCGCCATGGGCGGGGCCTATTTCGAGGTGGGCAACATCACCCCGGCGGCCGAGTTCAACATCTACGTCGATCCCGAAGCCGCTGACATCGTTCTGAAATCTGGCGTGAAGATCACGATCATGCCACTCGACCTCACCCACAAGGCACTGGTCACGAAGCGCCGCAACGACGCCTTTCGCTCGCTTGGCAATCGCACCGGCACCTTCACCGCGGAAATGACCGAGTTCTTCGAACGCTTCGACAAGGAGAAATACGGCTCCGAAGGTGCGCCGCTGCATGATCCGACCGTAATCGCCTATCTGCTCGCGCCCGAGCTTTTCACGGGCCGATTCATCAACGTCGAGGTCGAGACGCAGTCCGACCTGACGCTGGGCATGACGGTGGCCGACTGGTGGGGGGTCACCGATCGAGCTCCGAATGCCACTTTCATGGGGGACATCGACGCGGACGGCTTCTTCACGCTTCTCACCCAGCGGCTTGCACGGCTCCCCTAGGGTGCCTACCTCCTGTGGCATGAAAGCCGCCTTCGACAATTCCTTCGCCCGCCTGCCCGGTCAGTTCTATGCCAAGCAGGCCCCCGTTCCTGTTCCCGCCCCGCGTCTGTTCGCAGTCAACCGGGAGCTTGCGACGCGCCTTGGCATCGACCCCGACAGCCTGACCGCCGAGGAGCTTGCGGGCAACGCCGTGCCCGAGGGTGCCGAACCGCTCGCGCAGCTTTACGCGGGCCACCAGTTCGGGAATTTCGTGCCGCAACTAGGCGACGGTCGCGCGCTGCTTCTGGGAGAAGTGGTCGATGTGGACGGCAAGCGGCGGGACATCCAGTTGAAGGGTGCAGGGCGCACCGCCTTTTCCCGTGGCGGCGACGGACGTGCATGGCTCGGCCCGGTCCTGCGGGAATACGTGGTGTCCGAGGCGATGCATGCGCTCGGGATCCTCACGACGCGGGCGCTGGCCGCCGTCACCACCGGCGAGGACGTGGTCCGCGAAACGATCCTGCCCGGCGCGATCCTGACGCGCGTGGCCTCGTCGCATCTGAGGGTGGGCAGCTTTCAGGCGTTCGGCGCGCGTGGCGATACCGAGGCGTTGCGGCTCCTCACCGAACACGCCATCGCGCGACATTACCCCGAGGCGGATGGCGCGCTTGGACTACTCAAAGCGGTGACCGAGGCGCAGGCGAAACTCATCGCCGCGTGGATGTCGGTGGGGTTCATCCATGGGGTGATGAATACCGACAACATGGCGATTTCCGGCGAGACCATCGACTATGGCCCCTGCGCCTTCATGGATGCCTATCATCCGGCGACAGTGTTTTCCTCGATCGACCAGCAGGGGCGCTATGCCTACCAGAACCAGCCCAACATCGGCATCTGGAACCTTGCGCAGCTCGCTACCGCGCTTCTCCCGCTCATCGACACGGACAGCGACGCCGCCATCGACAAGGCCGAAGAGGTGCTGCACGGCTTTCCCGATCTGTTCGGGGCCGAATGGATACGTCTGTTCCGGGCCAAGATTGGCCTCGTCACCGCAGAGGACGGCGACGGCGCGCTCATCCAGGGGCTGCTCGGTCGCATGGCCTCGGGGCAAGCGGATTTCACCAATACCTTCCGGGCTTTGGCCAAGGGCGATGCGTCGGGCGAATTGACCGAAACGGGTGCCTGGGACAGTTGGGCATCTGACTGGCAGGCGCGTTTGGATCGCGAGCCAGGCGATACGGCGGCCATAATGCGGGCCGCGAACCCCGCCGTGATCCCGCGCAATCACCGCGTGGAAGAGATGATCAAGGCAGCGGTGGCGGGCGATTACACGCCCTTCGAACGGCTGAACGAGGTTCTGGCGCGTCCTTACGAAGACGGGCCCCTCACAGAGGACTATGCCCGCCCGCCCAAGCCCGCGGAACGGGTCCTGCGCACCTTCTGCGGCACCTGATCAGAGAGGCCCTCAAGCCTGTCGTCAGGCGGGCGTAGCCTCGTTTCCCCCGGCCTTTTCACCCTTTTCTTCTGCCTTCTCGACACGGATTTCACACTCGGACAGTTCCGCCTCGAGCGCCCTGATCTGCTGGCGCAGCTTCGAAGCCCGCCCTTCACGGTCATCGTCGGTTTCTCCTCGCTCGTCCTGAACGAGCTGCTCGCTGCCCCGCCGGAAGAACCGGCGATTTCTCAGCATAAACTCGGCAATGACGCCCATCGGCCCGGCGCGCATCCGCCAGCGCAGGAAGGCATAGCCCATCGCGGCCCCGACGCCCGCACCGACGCAATCGACAATGAGATCACCCATCGTGTCCATGAGACCCGATTTCTGCATGTTGGTGCCGAAGGTCTGGTCCATCGCGAACTCGAAAATCTCCCACACCACGCCGATGGTGACGGCGAAGGAAAACGAAATCCCCGCCACCGCATAGGGCGGTGCCGCGTAACGGTCGCCCTCGAACATGAGCAGCGTAAGCACGCAGCCGACGATGCCGAACCCGATGGCCGAGGCGCCGTGCAGCGCCATGTCCCACCACCAGAACCGGTCGTAGAACTTGTAGGCCTCGCCCAAGAAGATCGTGCCGAAGAGAAACAGCACGATTCCGGTATAGAAATAGACCGGGATGCGCAGGTGCAGCCGCTCGGCCATATAGGCGGGCGCCATGGTCAGCGCGAGGGTGGCAAGGCCGACGGCCCCGATCATGTAGTCGCGCAGGACAAAGGCCGCGAGGCTCGCGATGACGAGCACGGCCCAGACGGCATAGGTGACCAAGGAGTGACGACGCATGAACATGACTGTGAAATGCCCCTGAACTTCATCCTGTTCCCTGCGTTGAAAAAGGACCTTATGAGGGTGACATGAAAGTTGCGAGTTACAATATCCGCAAGGCGGTTGGACGGGACCGCCGCCGCGATCCGGCCCGGATCCTGGACGTGCTCAACACGCTCGATGCGGATGTGGTGGTCTTGCAGGAGGCCGACCGGCGTCTTGGCCAACGCCCTGCCGCCCTGCCGCCGCGCATGATCCTGGATCACAGCGATTTCGTGCCTGCGCCCCTGGCCGTGAACGACGTTTCGCTGGGCTGGCACGGCAATGCGGTGCTCGTGAAACGGGGGGTCGAGATCACGGGTTGCACGCGGATCGACCTACCGTTCTTCGAGCCGCGCGGCGCTGTCGCGGTCGAGATCGAGGACCATTTCCGCGTGGTGGGTGTCCACCTTGGCCTTCTGCGCCGTCACCGTCACGGCCAGTTGCGCCAACTTCGCAGCATCCTTTCTGAAAACGCGATGCCCACGGCCATTCTGGGCGACTTCAACGAATGGTCGAAGCTCGGCGGGATGGAGGAGCTGGGGGCCGATTTCCACCTGCACCTGCCGGGGCCGAGCTTTCCGACCCTGCGCCCCACCGCGATGCTTGACCGGGTGGCGCTAACCCATGACATCGAATTGCGCGACAAGGGCGTGATGGCCACGGAACTGACACGTATCGCTTCGGATCACCTGCCGGTCTGGGTCAACCTCACTCTGCCGGGTGCGGCCGCGCCACGCGCCGCTTCGGCGGGCGGTTGATCAGCACGATCCCGACAGCGACCAGCGCGAGCTTGAGCGCGATGGAGGCCGACATCGGTTCATCAAGCACGAGCCAACCAAGGCCCACCGAGATGATCGGGGTCAGGAAGGCAAAGCTCGCGATGGCCGAGGCCTTGTAGCGATTGAGCAGCCAGAACCACGCGAGAAAGGCCGCCGCCGCGATGAGCACCGTCTGATAGGCCAGTCCCAACCAATGCATTGGCACGATGTCGCGGATGAAGGGGCCGAAGAAAAGCGACGCCACCAACAGGATCGGCCCGGACACAAGCAACTGCCAGAACATCTGCATCTCTGGCGAAACGCGATTGAGCGTCGTGACACGGGCGAGGATCGCCACCCCCATCCAGCCCAGCGCCCCCATGAGCGCGGCAAGGTCGCCCCAGATGTTGGCAGTGCCCGCGACGCCTGCATCCCGGTCGGCGATGGCCCAGATCACGCCGCCCATGGCGAGCGCGAGACCCGCGGTCTTGAGCGGTGTCAGGCGTTCGCCGGGCAGCAGGAAATGCGCCATGATCGCGGTCCAGACGGGCATCGAATAAAAGATCACGCTGGTGCGGGTCACGGTCGTGAGGTCGAGGGCGATGAACAGGCCCAGAAACTCCAACGAAAACACCACGCCGATGGCAAAGCCCGCTGCGATTGTGCCCTTCTGGAAATCGAGTCTGAGCCCGCGCATCCGCATCCAGATATAGACGCAGATCGCCGCGCCCACCGAGCGAAGCCCGGCGGCAAAGACGGGTTGCAGTCCTTCGTTCACCAGCTTGATGACGACGTGATTGAGCCCGAGCCCCACCGAGATCACGAGCAGCATCGAGATCCCGAGACTGTCGAGGTTGCGTTTTTCAAGCATGGATGAAGGCCTCCCTGCCCGGAAAGGGACGTTGCAGATGCGATGAAGTCAACCAAGGCACCGCGTCACAGCCTGTTTGCCACCGCACAATCTCATGCTAACCACTTACAAAATCGCGCATTCGTGATGATCGGGCGCGATGATCGGGTTTCAGGGGTTTTCATGGAATTTCTTCAGATCGCATCGCTGTTGATCGTGCTGGCCGGGGTTTTCGGCGCCATCAACTACCTGTTTTTCAAACTGCCAAGCTCGATCGGCATCCTCGTCGTGGCGCTGCTCGCCTCGCTCGCGATCCTGCTTCTTGAGCTTCTCCTGCCCCAGACCAGCATGGCCGAGACCGTGCAGACCGTGGTGCGCTCCGTCGATTTCTCGGACGCGCTGCTTGAGGGGATGCTGGGGCTCCTCCTCTTTGCTGGCGCCCTTCACGTCAAACTCGACGACCTGCGCGCGCAGTGGCTGCCGGTGTTTCTCATGGCCACCATAGGCGTGGGACTTTCCACGCTGGTCGTGGGTGTGGGGTTCTCGTGGATCACCGGGATGCCGCTCATGATCGCGCTCGTCTTCGGCGCGCTGATCTCGCCCACCGATCCCGTCGCGGTTCTGGGGGTCCTGAAGGAGGCTGCCCTGCCCAAATCGCTCGAGACCAAGATCGCAGGCGAGTCGCTCTTCAACGACGGGGTGGGCTATGTGGTCTATCTTGTCCTCGTTGGCCTTGCCTTCGGCACCACGGGACACGGCGAGGCCACGCATGACGGCGGCGGGCTGGCGGATGCCGCCAAACTCTTTGTGGTCGAGGCGGGCGGCGGAGCGCTTCTGGGGCTTGTGCTGGGCTACCTCACCTTCCGGGTCATGCGCCGGATCGACGACTATTCGCTCGAGGTTCTGATCACGCTGGGCCTTGCCTTCGGCGGCTACGAGCTTGCGGTCGCGCTCCACGTCTCGGCCCCGATCATGGCGGTCTGCGCCGGGCTTCTCATCGGCGAAGTGGGCGCGAAGCACGGAATGAGCGAGGAGACCCGCAAATACGTGGACGCCTTCTGGAAACTCATCGACGAGATCCTGAACGCCGTGCTGTTCCTGATGATCGGATTCGAGATCTTCCTCGTCGTTTTCGACACGACCACAGTGCTCGCGGGGCTTGCCGCCGTGGCGCTCGCCCTCATCGCGCGGCTCGTCGCGGTGTCGGTGCCGCTCTTGGTTCTGCGCCCGTTTTCTGACGACGACGTGCCCGGCGTCATTCCGATCATGACATGGGGCGGCCTCAAGGGCGGGATTTCCGTGGCGCTGGCGCTGGCGCTGCCCGAGAGTGAATGGAAGACCGTGATCCTGACGGCGACCTATCTGGTTGTGATCTTCTCGATCATCGTGCAGGGGCTGACTGTCAAGCGGCTGGCCATGCGCGTCGGGCGCGAACCGGAACTGATGTGAGGGCGTGACGCCATGACCGATTACCTCGTCTACGACGTCTTCACCGACCGTCCCTTTGGCGGCAATCAACTGGCGATCGTCCCGAACGGGACCGAGGTGGCCGAGGCCGACCTGCAACGCATTGCGCGAGAGTTCAACTTCTCGGAAACCGTGTTCCTGTTCCCGCCCGAAGGGAATGGCGTGGCCAAGGTCCGTATCTTCACCCCCACGATGGAGGTGCCCTTTGCGGGCCATCCGACCATCGGCACGGCTATGTTTCTGGGCGAGGCCGGGCTGGGGCCGGCGTTCGTGCTGGAACTGGGCGCGGGCGATATCGAGATCACGCTGGGCCGGAACAAGGCAAGTTTCACGACCCGCGCCGCCCTCGACCGCTTTGCCGAGCCGGACCGGGCGCTCATCGCCCGCGCACTTGGCCTGCCCGAGAGCGTGATCCTCGGCCAACCGGTCATGGCCGGTCTGGGGCTTGGCTTTACCTTCACCGAGCTAACCGACCGGGATGCGCTGTCCGATATCGTCTGCGACGTGGCTGCCTTTCGCGAGGGCCACGCGCGTTACCCCACGGGCCTTGATTTCGCGCAATGCGCCTATGTGCGTGACGGCAGCACGATCCACATGCGAATGTTCGCCCCCTTGGACAACATCCCCGAGGACCCGGCGACGGGATCGGCGGCCGCCGCGCTCGGCGCACTGCTCTGCGCGGCGGAGGGGCCGCTGACGCTCACCATCCACCAAGGCGACGATATGGGCCGGCCTTCGCTGATCCATGTGCAGGCAGAGCCCGGCGCGGTCACCGTCACCGGACAGGCGGTCCGCGTGATGGAAGGCAAGCTCGTCCTGTGAACCTCTGGGTCTGCCTCCTGCGCGGGATCAACGTGGGCAGCGACCGCAAGCTCCCCATGGCCGACCTCAAGGCCGTGCTGGCCAAGCTCGGGGCCGAGGAGATCGAGACCTATATCCAGTCGGGCAACGCGGTCTTCACGGGCGACATCGACCCCGAGCGGTTTGCAGGAGATCTGGCCCAGGCCATCGCCGGGACGAAAGGTTTTCGGCCCGAGGTGTTGCTGCTGCCGGGCGCCGAGATGCTGCGGGCCGACGCCGCCTACCCCTTCGCCCCCGACGCGCCGGGCGAGAAGCCCGCGCATGTCTGGTTCTGCGCCCGCGCTCCCGAAGCCCCGGATCTGTCGCGCCTCGAGGCCGTGGCGCTGCCATCTGAACGGTTCGTACTCGACGGCAGGCTCTTTTTCCTGCGCGCCCCTGAAGGCGTCGGGCGCTCGAAACTCGCGGCCAAGGTCGAGCGCGTGCTGGGCGTGCCCACGACGGCGCGCAACCTCAAGACCGTCGCGACGATGGCCGAGATGATCCGGGCGCGCGCCTAACCTGCCGGTTGCCACGCGAGATAAACCACCGGATGCCCCATGACGGGATGGAGGCTCTCGCGCGTCTCGACCATCCCCATCCGGGCATAAAAGGCTCGCGCCCGCGTGTTGGCGGTGGGGGTGTAGAGCGTGAAGCCTCCCGGCATCCGGGCGACGGCGCGGGCAAACAGCGCCTGTCCGATCCCCTGACGGAACACCGACGGATCGAGAAAAAGCTGGTCGAGCACAGCCGCCTCGGGTGTCACCGCGAGAAATCCCGCCATCTCGCCCCCGCGCCACGCCACCGTAACTTCGCTGCGCCGGGTAACCTTGTGCAGCGTCTCGCGCACGAAATCCGCGCCCGGCCGCGGCGCATCCCCCATCGGCATCTCGGCCACGCTGCGACACCAGAGCGCGAGGAGCGGCTCGAAATCCGCCGTGACGTAATCACGAAAGGCAATGTGCTTCATCACGGAACCTGTCTTTTCCCGCGCGCCGGAAACGGGGTAAGGGCGTGGGACATCCTGACTCGGAGACGACCCTTGGACAATCTGCGCGGCGCCCTTCTCATGACTCTTGCCATGGCGCTCTTCGCCTCCGAGGACGTGCTGGTCAAGACGGTGACGGCACGCGTCCCTCTGGGTCAGGTGATGATGATGCTGGGGGCGCTCGGGGCCGTAGCCTTTGGCCTCATGTCGTGGCGGCGCGGCTATTCGCCCTTTGCCGCCTCGTTCTTTCATCCTGTGATCATCGTGCGCAATCTGGGCGAGGTGGTCGGGACCACCTGTTTCGTCATAGGCCTGATGGTCCTTCCCCTGGGCCTTCTGTCGGCGCTCCTGCAGGCCAACCCGCTCTTCGTGAACCTTGGCGCGATCTTTTTCCTCGGCATGACCGTGGGCTGGCGGCGCTGGATGGCGATTGGCGTCGGCCTGGTCGGGGTGCTCATCATCCTGCGCCCCGGCGGCGAGAGCTTCCGCCCCGAGGCGCTTCTGGGTCTGGGCACCGCTATCGGGCTGGCCGCCCGCGACGTGGCGACACGTTTGCAGCCCGCCCATGTCCATGCCTTCCAGACCTCGTCCTGGGGGTTCTTCATGGTGGTTCCTGCGGGCGCGCTGCTCCTCGCATTCGATCAGGGGCCCATCGTCCCGCTTGCCAGCGATACGCTGATGATCCTCGCTGCGACCAGTTTCGGGATGCTGGGCTATTACCTTCTGACCCGTGCCATGCAGACCGGCGACGTGCCCGCCGTCACGCCCTTTCGCTACACGAGGCTCATCTTCGCGATCGTCTTTGCCTTCTTCATCTTCGGCGAGGTGCCCGACCAGTTGACCATCGTCGGATCGGTCCTGATCATCGGGGCGGGGCTCTACACCCTCATCCGCGAGGCGCAGACGGCGCGCAGGCTCAAGCGCGTGACCCCCGCCGCATCGCCCAGCCGCGCGGGTCTCTGATCCCGCCCCGTTTGCGCCAACAGACCCTGATCTTGCCCCGATCTTGCATTGAAGAGCGGCGCTTCCCTGCTATGAATGCCGCGACAGCGAACAAGGGGGTTCCCATGAGCATCATCATCGACATCCACGCCCGCGAAATCCTCGACAGCCGGGGCAACCCGACCGTCGAAGTCGACGTCATGCTGGAGGACGGCACTATGGGCCGCGCCGCAGTGCCCTCGGGCGCCTCGACCGGGGCGCATGAGGCGGTGGAAAAGCGCGACGGGGACAAGTCACGTTATATGGGCAAGGGCGTGCTCGACGCCGTGGCCGCGGTGAACGGCGAGATTGCGGAGAACCTCGTCGGTTTCGACGCGACGGATCAGGAGGCCATCGACCGCGAGATGATCGAACTCGACGGCACGCCCAACAAGGGCCGTCTGGGTGCGAACGCCATTCTGGGCGTATCGCTCGCCACCGCGAAAGCCGCCGCCGATTTCTCGGCCCTGCCGCTCTATCGCTATATCGGCGGCTCGTCGGCGCGAATCCTGCCGGTCCCGATGATGAACATCATCAATGGCGGCGAACATGCCGACAACCCCATCGACATTCAGGAATTCATGATCATGCCGGTCGCCGCGGAAAACATCCGCGAGGCGGTGCGCATGGGGTCCGAGGTGTTCCACACGCTGAAAAAAGAGCTGTCTGCGGCGGGCATGTCCACGGGTTTGGGTGACGAGGGCGGGTTCGCGCCCGAACTCGGCTCGACGACCGACGCGCTCGATTTCATCCTGAAGTCCATCGAGAAAGCAGGCTACAAGCCGGGCGAGGACATCTACCTCGCCTTGGATTGCGCCTCGACCGAATACTACAAGGGCGGCAAATACGAGATGAAGGGCGAAGGCAAATCGCTCTCCTCGGCTGAAAACGTCGACTACCTCGCCGACCTCTGCGCCAAATACCCGATCATCTCGATCGAGGATGGCATGGCCGAGGACGACTGGGAGGGCTGGAAGCTGCTCACCGACAAGCTGGGCGACAAGGTGCAGCTCGTGGGCGACGACCTGTTCGTGACCAACCCGGCGCGGCTGGCCGACGGCATCAAGCAGGGCGTCGCGAACTCGATGCTCGTGAAGGTGAACCAGATCGGGTCGCTGTCGGAAACGCTCAAGGCCGTCGATATGGCGCACCGCGCGCGGTATACCAACGTCATGAGCCACCGCTCGGGCGAAACCGAGGATGCGACCATCGCGGACCTCGCCGTGGCCACGAACTGCGGTCAGATCAAGACCGGCTCGCTCGCGCGGTCCGACCGGCTCGCCAAGTACAACCAGTTGATCCGGATCGAGGAAATGCTGGGCGACGTGGCCGAATACGCGGGCCGTTCGATCCTGAAGTGATCCGAGCCGCGAACTGACCAAAGGCCCGCCCTCGTGCGGGCCTTTTTCATGGACGCTACCGCCCCGCTGGCGCACCATGCCCCCATGATCGAAACCCGCGACGACATCATCGACCTGATCGGCAACGCCGCCTTCAGCGAGGCGCGCGATCTGGTCATGGCCAAGGACGACTTCGCCCCGGCCTTCTGGGACCTGCGAAGCGGGCTTCTGGGCGAGCTTGCACAGAAGCTGGTGAACTATGGCCTTACGCTCCGGCTGACCGGAGATTTCGCTCATGAAACCGCAGCCTCCAACGCGTTCCGTGACTTTGTCCGGGAAAGCCGGAGAACGGGACCGATCTTTTTCGTGGACAGCCCGACCTGAGCTTCGCCTGCGCGGCGCGTTCCCGCCGATTGTTGCCCGGCCGCGCACATGACGTCTGCGCGAACGGACTGTCACAAAGGTTGCGGGTCAGTGGCACGACGGTATGTCTTGGCCACGACAGAGACTACCCGCGGACCCCCATGCTTCGCCCCACCGCCTACATCGCGATGATCGCCCTCATTCTGTGGTCGGCCTTCCAGCCGGCGCTGGCGAGTCCGGTATCGGTATGCCCGCAGACGGCATCGGAAAGCCTCGACGCTTGTTTCCAGCCCGGCGCGCCAATGCCGGCACAAGCGGACGGCGCCAAGACCTGCGGCACCTGTATCCTGCCCGCCGAGGCGGTTCTGCCCTCCGTAGGATCGCAGGAAATCGTCCTCGTGGCCGAATCGCCTGCGCGCGCGGATTACGGGCGCACCGTGCTGCCGGACCGACGCCCCCCTCGCGCCTAACTCCATCCAGATCGCCGGGTCCTCGACCCGAATCCCTTGCGTCGCCCGCAGAAGCCGCTGACCGGCCCCGGAGCGACCCTTTCCTGATGGAGACTTCACATGACCACCACCGATACGAACACCAATCTCGAAACCCGCGACACCTCGGCCACGCGCCCAACGCTTGTCCTGCCCAAGCTCGCGCCGATCTATGACGCGCTCACGCCCATCTCGCACCTGCTCCTGCGCGTCATCTGCGGCGTAGCGCTGATGGTGCATGGCTGGCCCAAGATCACCAACCCGCTCGGCGCGACCGAAATGGTGGCTGGGATCGGCTTTGCCCCTGCCGCCTTCTGGTCCGTCGCCCTGTCCCTGTTCGAGTTCATGGGCGGGCTGTTCCTGCTCGTGGGCCTTCTGACCCGCTTCGCCGCCGCCGGCGCGACCGTGATCCTGCTGGTGACGGTCTATTTTCACTGGGTCCAGCTTGGCCAGGGCTATTCCGGCTCGGAACTCTCGCTCATCTGGGCGGCGGCGACGCTGACCTTCGTCGCACGGGGCGGCGGGAAATACTCGATCGACCGGTTGATCGGGAAAGAGCTGTGATGCAGCGTCGCGGGTTTCTCGCAGGGGGCGGCGCTGCCGCCCTCGCAACCGCGCTGCCCGTCACGGGCCGCGCGGCCAATGCTTTACCCCTCTCCGCGCCTGTGCATGTGGGCAGCGTGGGCCTGCGCACGCTGGATGCCGAACGCCTTGCGGCCTGGTATGCACGCGCGGTCGGCCTGAAGGAAATCGTCCGCGAGGGCGATACGATCTGGATGGGTGCAGGCGACCAGCGGCTTCTGGCCCTGACCGAGGATAGCAGCCTGCGCCCCGCCGGACAGCGCGAGGCCGGGCTCTATCACACCGCGTTCCTCCTGCCTTCTCGCGCCGATCTGGGCCGCTGGATCCACATGGCGATCAGCAATCAGGTGCCGGTTCAGGGTAGCGCCGACCACCGGGTGAGCGAGGCGATCTATCTCGCCGATCCCGAGGGCAACGGCATCGAAATCTATGCCGACACGCCCGAGGACACATGGCAATGGTCAGGCGGCACCGTCACGATGGGGTCGCTGCCCCTGCGGGTCGAAGAGATCCTCGGTGAACTGGGTCCGATGCCCACGCCCTACACCGGGGCACCTGCTGGCACCTCGGTCGGGCATGTCCACCTCAAGGTCGGCGATGCGGGCAAGGCCGCGCGCTGGTGGCAGGACGAGCTTGGTTTCGACGTCACCTCGCAGCGGCCAGATGCGGTGTTTCTGTCCACCGGGGGCTATCATCACCATATCGCCGCGAACGAATGGATGAGCGCGGGGGCGTCCCGGCGCCCGTACAACGAGACGGGTCTTGCTTTTGTCGAACTGGTCGGCGACGGGGCGCGGCAGCCGGCAACCTTCGAGGACGATTGGGGCACGCTCATCCGGCTCGTCTGATCCCCGGCGAGGCGACCAATACCGAAGGCCCGGGCGACACCCCCAGGCCTTTTCCCGTTGCAGGCCGTTGTCCGGTCGGCCACCTTCGGCCCCGGACCGATCAGCCTGGACAGACCGCCCATGACCGCCGACGACATCATCGCCGCCTTGTCGCTGGCCCCCCATCCCGAGGGCGGATGGTTTCGCGAGATCCTGCGCCTGCCTGATCCAGAGGGCGAGCGCGATCTGTCCACGACGATCCATTTCCTGTTGAAGGCGGGCGAGCGCAGCCATTGGCACCGGGTGGATGCGGATGAGCAGTGGATCCACCTCGGTGGCGCGCCCCTAATCCTTTCCGTGGCGGCCGATGCGATGGGCCCTGCCCGCGACCTGCGGCTCTCTCCTCTCGCCCAAGGTGGAAGCCAAACACATGTCGTGCCCGCCCATCACTGGCAGGCGGCTCAGAGCGAGGGAACCTTTACCCTCGTCGCCTGCACCGTTGCGCCGGGGTTTCGCTTCGAGGGCTTCGAACTGGCCGCCCCCGGCTTTGACATTCCGCGCGGCTAAGCCCCAAAAGAAAACGCCCCCCGGCGGGACCGGAGGGCGTTCTTTACCGTCGGACGAGCGGCTTACGGATCGGTGGTGAACTGCGTCCCCGCCTCGGCATCCGCCTTGGTCCAGTCGCGCTTCACCCCGAGACGCAGCACGAGCTCCGAGGCCACGAAGGTCGAGGAATACGTCCCGACCACGATGCCCCAGATCATCGCAAAGACGAAGCCACGGATCACGTCGCCGCCCAGCACGAAGAGCGAGATGAGCGCGATCAGCGTGGTGAAGGACGTCATGAAGGAGCGCGCCAGCGTCTCGTTGATCGAGAGGTTCAGAAGCTCCTTGAGGTCCATTTTCTTGTAGCGCCGCAGGTTCTCGCGCACCCGGTCAAAGACGACCACGGTGTCGTTCAGCGAATAACCCACGATGGTCAGGAGCGCCGCGATGATGGCCAGGTCAAAGCGGATCTGAAGCGCGGCGAAGATTCCGATGGTCAGCGTGATGTCATGGACGAGCGCAAGCACGGCACCGACCGAGAACTGCCATTCGAAGCGCAGCCAGATATAGACGAGCACGGTGCCGATGGCGGCCAGAACCGCCTCGACCGCCGTCCAGATCAGCTCGCCCGACACCTTGGGCCCGACGCTTTCGACGGCGGCAAAGGTCAGCTCGGGGTCGACGGCGTTCAAGGCGGTGCGCACCTCGGCAATCTGCTCGGGCGTGATCGCCTCGTCCGCGTTCTGTGCGCCGATACGGATCGAGGCTACGTTGCGGTCCGCGCCGAAGGTCGAATCGAAAACCTCGGTGATCGACACGTCGCCCAGATCGAGCGGCGTCAGCGCGTCGCGGTAGGCACCCACGTCCACCGCTGCCGGGCTTTCGGTCCGGATCGAGGTGCCGCCCTTGAAATCGACGCCGAAGTTCAGCCCGAAAGCGAAGAAGGCGACGATGGACAGGACGAAGAGCACCCCGGACAGGCCGAGCGTGTAGCGGGAGCGACCGAAGAAGTCGATGTTGGTCACATCGGGTATGATTTTGAGACGCATGTCAGACCTCGATCGTTTTCGGACGGCGGCGTTCGAACCAGATGACGACCAAGAGGCGCGTCACGAAGATGGCGGTGAAGACCGAGGTCACGATCCCGAAGAGGAGCGTGACGGCAAAGCCCTTGACCGGCCCGGAGCCCATGAAGAACAGGATACCGGCGGTCAGCACCGTGGTTATGTTGGCGTCGAGAATGGCGCTCATCGCCTTTTCATAGCCCAGGTCGATGGCCCGCGCAGGTCCGCGCCCGTTGCGAATTTCTTCCCGGATACGTTCAAAGATCAGCACGTTCGCGTCGACCGCCATACCGATCGTCAGCACGATCCCCGCGATCCCGGGCAGCGTGAGCGTCGCCCCGATGGCCGAGAGAAGGCCAAAGAGCATCCCCACGTTGATCATGAGGGCGATGTTGGCAAAGACACCGAAGAGCCCGTAGGAGGCGAACATCATCAGGATCACGCCGACAAAGCCGACGATGGCCGCAATCTTGCCCGCCTGAATGCTGTCTGCCCCCAGTTCCGGGCCGATGGTCCGTTCCTCGAGGAACGTCATCTCGGCCGGCAGGGCACCTGCGCGCAGCAGCACGGCGAGGTTCGTCGATTCCTCGACGTTGAAGTTCCCGGTGATGATGCCGGAGCCGCCCGTGATCGCCTCGTTGATCCGGGGCGCCGAGATGACCTCGTTATCCAGAACGATGGCGAAGGGCGAGCCCACGTTCTCGGCGGTGTAATCCCCGAAAAGCCGCGCGCCATGCGGGTTGAAGCGGAAGTTGACGGCAGGCTGGCCGTTGCGGTCAAAGGCGGGCTGCGCGTCGACAAGATCCTCGCCGGTCACGACCGGGCGATCCTCGAGCACGTAATAGACGCCCTCCTCATCCGTCGAAGGCAGCAGCACATTGTTCGGTCCGGGGTTGGCATTGGCGTCCCCCGTGCGGCTCAGAACTGGCTGGAAGGTAAGCTGCGCCGTGGTGCCGATGAGCGCCTTGAGTTCGTCCGCTGACCCCAGACCCGGCACCTGGATGAGGATGCGATCCTCGCCCTGCCGCTGGATCGTCGGTTCCCGCGTGCCGACCTCGTCGACCCGGCGGCGGATGATCTCGAGCGACTGCTGGATCGTGCGGTCGTCCGTGGCGAGCTTTTCGGCCTCGGACAGTTCCACGACGATCTGGTCGCCTTCGACCGAAACCACGAAATCCGTCGACCCGGTGCCGGTGATCGAGATCACCGGCTGGGCCAGTTGCCGGACCAGCTCGGCGGCATCGTCGATGTTGTCGGTGTTTCCCACCTGGATACGCAGGGTGCCGTCGTCAGTCGGCATCTTGCGGATCGTGCCCACGACCGCGCGGCTTTCGCGCAGGATCGGAAAGACTTCGGCCCAGATCGAATCCATCCGCTGGTCATAGACCTGCGCGACCTGCACTTCTGCCAGCAGATGCGCGCCTCCGCGCAGGTCGAGACCAAGGTTCACGAGCTTCGAGGGCAGCCAGTCAGGCCAGGCCGACCGGTCCGCCGCCTGTTCCTCGGTCGCCGTCCCACCGGCAAGCTCGATGGCCTTGACCGCGTCGTTATGGGTCTCGACACGGGGGTAGAAAAGGTTGGGCGTGGCATAGACCAGACCCAGCACGACGAGACCGATGATCACGATCCGTCTGAATAGCGAGATTTGCAGCATATGCCCTGCCCTGCTCTGTCTGTTCTATGGGTCGGAGCGCGTCAGGCTTCCGGTGCCGGTTCCGTCTTGGACACGACCTGCAACACGGCGGCACGGGTCATGCGCACCTTGACGCCCTCGGCGATCTCGACCTCAATCTCGCCACCCTCTTTCACCTTGGAGACCTTGCCGATCAGCCCGCCCTGCGTGATGATCTGATCGCCCCGGCGCAGCGCGTCCCGCATCTTCTGATCGTCCTTGAGCTTTTTCTGCTGCGGACGAATGAGGAAGAAATACATGATCCCGAAGACGAGCAGCATCGGGATGAGCATGGAATTGAGAAGGCCCCCGGCGGGGGCGCCTGCGGCCTGCGCGAAAGCGGGCGATACGAACATATGGTGGTCCCTTGTTTTGGTTGGCCAAGCGGCCCTTGCGGTTCTTGGGCGACGGCCCTGTTTCTGACCCGTCCAGAGCGTCGCCAGAACGCCCTCGTTTGCTGGCGCGCACCCTATATGTGGCCCGGTGGGATGACAAGCAATGGCCGGTCACACGCGCGACAGAGATATTGCGGGACGGCGCCTGCGGACGCAGCCCCTTTACGTCCCCGAAACCAATCGGGCATAAGCCCCGGCGAGAGATACAGCATCGGCGCCAGAAGGACCCAGACCATGCACGACATCCGCACGATCCGCGAGAACCCCGAAGCCTTTGACGCCGCCATGGCGCGGCGGGGTCTGTCGGGCGTGTCGTCCGACGTGCTGGCTCTGGACGAGGCGCGCCGTGCGGCGATCCTCGCCTCCGAGACCGCGCAGGCCGCGGCGAACAAGGCGGCCAAGGCGATCGGTGCCGCCAAGGCGTCGGGCGACGACGCGGAGTTTGAACGGCTTCGCGCCGAAGTGGCCGACAAGAAGGCCGAGATCGGAAAGATGGGCGACGAGGCCAAGGCGCTCGACGACAGGCTCTCGGCACTGCTCATGACGCTGCCCAACGTGATGGCCGACGACGTGCCCGAAGGCGCGGACGAGGACGACAACGAGGAACTGCGCCGCTGGGGCACGCCGCGGGTGTTCGATTTCAAGCCGGTCGAGCATTACGAGATCGCGGGCGTGAAGGGCGGTCTGGACTTTGAGACCGCCGCGAAGCTCTCCGGCTCACGCTTCGTCGTGCTGCGCGGCGCGCTGGCGCGTATTCACCGCGCGCTCGCGCAGTTCATGATCGACACTCATGTGGACGACAACGGGTTGACCGAGGCAATCACGCCAGTTCTGGTGCGCGAGGACATGATGCTGGGCACCGGGCAACTGCCGAAGTTCGGCGAGGACAGCTATCAGACCACGAACGGCTGGTGGCTCATCCCTACCGCCGAGGTGACGCTGACCAACTTCGTCAATGGCGAGGTCGTGGACGGCGCGACCCTGCCGCACCGCTATGTGGCGCATACCCAGTGCTTCCGCTCGGAAGCAGGCAGCGCGGGCAAGGACACGGCGGGGATGCTGCGCCAGCACCAGTTCGAGAAGGTCGAGATGGTGTCGGTCACGCGCCCGGAGGAGAGCGAGGCCGAGCACGAGCGGATGACCCGCTGCGCCGAGGACATCCTCGAACGTCTGGGCCTGCCCTACCGCACGGTTAAGCTCTGCTCGGGCGACATCGGCTTTGGCGCGCGGCGCACCCATGACATCGAGGTCTGGCTGCCCGGCCAAGACACATACCGCGAGATTTCGTCGGTCTCGACCACCGGCGATTTCCAGGCCCGCCGCATGAACGCGCGTTTCCGGGCCGAACAGGGCGCGAAGCCCGAGTTCGTCCATACGCTCAATGGCTCGGGTCTGGCCGTGGGCCGTTGCCTGATCGCGGTGCTGGAGAATGGGCAGGAGGCCGATGGTTCGGTGACCCTGCCCGAGGCGATCCGGCCCTACCTCAAGGGCAAATCGCGGCTCACGGCTGAGGGCGTGCTGGCGTGATGTCGAATTTCCGCTGACGCGGAAATCCGATCCATTGGGGAGAGGCTCTGCCTCTCCCCAAACCCCTCTTCTGGATATTTATGAACCAGAGAAGATAAGACCCGCGCACAACGGACGCGCGGGCTAGAGCGCGACGCCGTTACGGCCTGCAAGGTCGGTGAAGAACTGCCAGGCGACGCGACCCGAGCGGCCGCCGCGCGTGGCCTGCCATTCGATGGCTTCGGCGCGCAGGGTGTCGTCGTCGATTGCTACACCATGTGCGTCGCAATAGCCCCGGATCATCGCGAGGTAATCGTCCTGCGAGCACGGGTGAAACCCGAGCCAGAGGCCGAAGCGGTCGGAGAGCGAAACCTTCTCCTCCGTCGCCTCCGACGGGCTGATGGCGGTGGAGCGTTCGTTTTCGATCATGTCGCGCGGCATCAGGTGACGACGGTTCGAGGTGGCGTAGAGCACCACGTTGTCCGGCCGCCCCTCGATCCCGCCATCCAGGACGGCCTTCAACGACTTGTAATGCTGGTCGTCATGGCTGAACGACAGGTCGTCACAGAAGAGGATGAAGCGGTGCTCAGACCTGCGCAGGAGCGCGAGCAGGCGCCCGACGCTGGGCAGATCCTCGCGCTGTAGCTCGACCATCTTGACCGGATGTTCCGCGTTCACCGCGCCGTGTATCGCCTTGACGAGAGAGGATTTTCCCATCCCACGCGCGCCCCATAGGAGCGCGTTGTTCGCAGGAAGCCCCCGCGCGAACTGGCGCGTGTTGGCCAGTAGCGTGTCACGCGAGCGGTCTATGCCAATGAGCAGAGAGAGGTCCACCCGCGAAATCCGCTCGACGGGTTCGAGCCGGTCGGGATCCACGTGCCAGACAAAGGCGTCCGCCGCGTCGAAATCGGGCGCGGCGAGCGGTGCAGGCGACAGGCGCTCCAACGCCTCCGCAATTCGGGACAGTGCCTCGTCCGACATCAGGACTTCTTCTCGGGGTCGTCGTCCCCGTCCGACCCATCCGGGCCACCTGCCTGATCGTCGTCCTGCGCGTCGGCCAGATCAGCGGCTTCCTCGTCGTCGAACTCTCTCAGGAGCGGGTCATCCTCTTCGGGCGCCGGCTGTTCCGTCGGCTCGGAGGCGGACGCCTCATCCTCGTCATCGTCGAACCACAGGCCTTCGGCCCGCAACTTTTCCTCGCGGCGCTTTTCGACATGGGCCACGAGGAAAATCGAGATCTCGTAGAGCCCGTAGACGACAACGAAAAGGATCACCTGCGTCGTCACATCGGGCGGCGTCACCAGCGCGGCCACAGTCAGGATGCCCACGATGGCGTATTTGCGCATCGAGCGCAGGCCCTGCGCGGTGGCCAGCCCTGCCATGCCGAGAAGCGTGAGCAGAACGGGCAACTGGAAACACAGGCCGAAGGCGATGATCATCTTGAGCGTGATGTCGAGGCTTTCGTTCACCTTGCCCTGAAAGACGATGTCGATGCCCTGATCCACCTCTTCGCCCGCGAAATAGGCGGTGACGACGGACGGCAGGTCCGCAAAGCCGAGGAAAAAGTTCATCGCGAGCGGCACAACGACATACTGGGCAAAGGCGGCGCCCAGCAGAAAAAGAACCGGCGAAGCGATGATGAACGGCAGGAAGGCCTGTTTTTCGTTCTTGTAGAGGCCCGGCGCCACGAAGCGCCACATCTGAAACGCGATGACCGGAAAGGCGAGGACAAAGCCGCCGACCATGGAAATGCGGATGAGGGTAAAGAAATATTCCTGCGGCGCGGTGTATTGCATCACCGGGTTCGGGTTCCCCAGATCGCGCATGGTCTTTTCGATCGGCCCGAGCAGAAAGTCGAGCACCTGCCCGCCCACGGTAAAGACGATCACCATGCCCACGACAAAGGCGATGGCGGAATAGATCAGCCGGGTGCGTAGCTCGGCCAGATGTTCGATCAGCGGCGCCGAGCTGTCCTCGATCTCGTTCACATCGCTCATTCAGAGGCGGCCTTTTTCGCGGGAGCTTTTTTCTTGGGGGCCGCTTTGCCGGCGGTCGATTTGGCAGCCGGCTTTGCAGCGGCTTTGGCGGCGGGCTTCGTCGTGGCCTTCGGGGCCGCCTTGGATGCCGGCTTCGCCTTCGTCTTGGCGGGAGCCTTCGCCGACGTTTTGGCCGACGTTTTCGCCGGCGCTTTGGCAGGAGCGGCCTTCGCCGTCCCGCTCGCGCCAGCGGGCTTCGCCGTCCCGGTCGCGCCAGCGGCTTTCGTCGTGCGCTTGGCGGGGGCTTTCGCGACAGCTTCGGCTGGAGTCTTTGCCGGAGCCTTTGTGGGCGTCTTGGCGGGCGTCGCATCCGCCCCCTCACCGGCTGCGGCAGCCTTATCGCGCTCCAGCTTCGCGCGTCCCATGCGCTCGGTGGCTTCGCGGATCTTCGCGGTATCGGCTGCGCGTTCGGGATCGACCGGCTTTGCGCCGGTCTTGCCACCCGCGATCTTGGGGTCGTCGGACGCGGCCTTGCCCGAGGGTTTGGCAGGATCCCATTTCTCGAACTTGTCGGCGGCGTCATTCAGCGCGTCCAGACCGAATTTCTTGGGATTGGACACGGCCTTGAGGCTGTTGGACGCGCCCTTGAGACCGTCCGCAGCACCCTTCAGTCCGCTTTCATCTGCGGCGTCGTTCATCGCGCGGGAAAACTCCCGCCCCAGGGCGCGGGCCTTGGCGGTAAAACGGCCCAGCGTGCGGAACATGCCGGGCAAATCTTTGGGCCCCACCACGATCAGCGCGACGATGCCGATCAGGAGGAGCTCGCTCATACCGATGTCGAACATGGGAGGCGGGCCTAATCAGGGGTGCCGGAGAGGCGAAATTCGGACTTAGACTTTGTCCTTCTCGCCCTCGGGCGTCACGTCCTTGGCAGTCGTGGCCTTTTCGTTCTCGATTTCGGCATTGCCGTCGCTGATGCCGCGTTTGAAGGACGTGATGCCCTTGCCCACTTCGCCCATCAGCGACGAAATCTTGCCGCGCCCGAAGAGCACCAGCACGACCACGGCGATGAGGATGAGGCCCGGAAGCCCGATATTGTTCAGCATTGGAAGTCTCCCTACCGGACGGCGCCCCGCCGCCCTCGCAATTTCGCACTCCGTATTTATTGGCTATCGCGGCAAGATCAAACCCCCAAAGGGTGGCGCTCGGCAATAAAATGCACGCAGGCGCATATGTCACCGAATGCGGTATCGGCCCCGATCAGGCGCGCAGGTCACCGCCGCGCGCCATACGCCGGGTCTCGGCCGGAAAGATGTAGCAGCGGTCCCGCCGGATCGCGATCCAGAGCGGCGTGCCCCTGGCAGGCAGGAACACATTGGGGATCGTGGCGCGCAGTGGGGTGCCGTCGGACACCATGCGGAACTCCACGATGCTTTCCGACCCGACGAAGCGCGCGCGCTCTACCTGCGCCTTGGCCCAGACCCCGTGATCAGGGGTGGGCGACGGGCCGACCCCGGCGCGGTCGAAGTCGATCTTGAGGTGCTGGGGCCGGATCACGATCTCGACCTCGGCCCCGTCCGGATGGCCGGGGGCGAGGAACTGCCCAAAGGCCGTGTCCACAAGCGCGCCCTTGACCTTGCCCGCTATGACATTGATGTCAGAGAAGAAACCTGCCGCCTCGCGGTCCACCGGCGCGTTGTAGATATTGTAGGGCGCGCCTTGCTGCACGATCTGGCCACGCCGCATGAGCGCGATCTCGTCGGCCATGCGCATCGCTTCTTCCGGCTCATGGGTGACGAGAAGAACCGCGGCGCCTTCGCTCTTCAGGACCGCCAGCGTTTCGTCCCGGATGCCGTCGCGCAGCCGGTTGTCGAGGCCGGAAAAAGGCTCGTCCATGAGCATGATCTTGGGCCGGGGCGCGAGCGCGCGCGCGAGCGCCACCCGCTGTTGCTCGCCGCCCGACAACTCGTGCGGATAGGCGTCCAGGTAGCGCGTGAGTCCGACCTTCTCGAGCAGCTCACGCACCCGCAGCCGCTTTTCCGTCCGGGTGCCCTTGAGCCCGAAGGCCACGTTGTCACTCACGGACAAGTGAGGAAACAGCGCGAAATCCTGGAACATGAGGCCGGTGTGCCGGTCCTCGGGCGGAGTCATGACACCGGGTCCGACGATCCGCTCCCCATCCATGAAGATCTCGCCCGCATCCACCGTCTCGACCCCCGCGATGATGCGCAGGGTGGTCGACTTGCCGCAGCCCGAGGGCCCGAGCAGACAGGTCACCTGCCCCGGCGCGACCGAAAGCGACACATCGTCCACGACGGCACGCCCGCCAAAGGCCCGGGTCACATTGCGGATTTCCAGGCGCGGTGCCGGCATGATGCTCCTCTTACCCGAGCGAAATCATCGGGATAGCGACGGGATATCAGCGTCGTCAGGGGCAGGCAAGACGAGCGACAGAAAGACGCGGGCAATCCGCCACCCGATCCTTGACGGGATGGCCTTCCAACCCGACACTGACATCATTCAGCCATGAAACGCACGACACGAGGGAACGATGAAGACACTTCTCGTAGCAACCGACATGTCCATTCGATCGGATCGCGCAGTGCAACGGGCGCTGCGGATCGCCCGAGAACGGGGTGCGGTCTGCCACATCCTGCACGTTGTGGACGACGCGCTTCCCGGTCCTCTTGCGGAAACGGTCCTGGCAGGAGCCGCGGGCCACATAGATGACTTTGCGGCGAGCTACGGCAATGGTGCCGTGCATGAAACCCACGTCGTTCATGGTGATCCAAGGCAGATCGTCCCGGAGATGGCCGCGTCGCTGGCGGTCGATCTGCTGCTTCTCGGGATCCATCGCCCCCGCCCGATCCTTGACGCGCTCAGGGAGACGACGATGGAGGCGATGGTGCGCACCGTGTCGGTCCCGGTGCTACTCGTGCGCGATCCGGCGGACCATGATTACACCCCCGTGGTCATCCCCGTAAGCTTCTCGCCAGCCTGCGCCGCCGCAATCACCGCCGCAAAGGCGCTCGCCCCCGAGGCGGAGGTGACGGTCTACCACTCGGTCCACCTGCCGTTTTCCGGTCTCACCATGGAAACCCTCGGCGGCCCGATGGACCGCGCCATGACCAGCGAGGCCAAGATGGCAGCCGCGAAATGGTCAGAGAAAGAAGGCATCGACGGCGACATGGTCGAATTCATCAGCGGTGGCCTGCGCGAGACGTTCTTTGAGACGATCAACGCGAAGGGCGCCAAACTGGTGGCGCTCGGTGCCCATACCCGCAGCCCGGTTTCGATCTTTACCCTTGGGTCTTTCACGTCCCTCGTGGTGCGCAACCCGCCCTGTGACCTATTGATCGCCCATCCCGCCTGAGCGACCGTCAAGGCGATTGTGCGGGTTACGGCGTCGCCCGAAACGGGACGCCGCAGCCCGTTGCCTCGAACGAGCCTTTCCGAGCGTTTCCGCCTGCGCGCCTTATAGCGTCGAGTGGAATTCGCCCCCGTCGAGCAGCAGGTTCTGCCCGGTGATGAAGGCCGCCTGACGGCTGCACAGAAAGGCGCAGGCGGCGCCGAATTCCTCTGCCGTGCCATCCCGTTTCATCGGGTTGCCCGCCTGCCGCTTGGCCCGAGCCTCGTCGAAACCGATGTTCTGGGCCTTGGCCGCATTGGTATCGAGACTGTCGATCCGGGCCGTGGCATGGGAGCCGGGCAAGAGGTTGTTCATCGTCACGCCCGCATGGGCGATCTGGCGGCTCGTGCCCGCGACATAGCCTGTCAGCCCCGCGCGGGCCGAATTGGACAGGCCGAGGGGCGCCAGCGGCGATTTCACCGAGCGCGACGTGATGTTCACGACCCGGCCCCAGCCCCGCTCCATCATCGCGGGCACCAGCGCCTTGATGAGCGCGATGGGGGTCAGCATGTTGGCATCCAGCGCCTTGATGAAATCCTCGCGGTCCCAGTCGGTCCAGACGCCGGGGGGCGGGCCACCCGCGTTGTTCACGAGGATGTCGATCTGGCCGCAGGCGGCGAGGAGCTTTTCGCGGCCCTCTTCGGTGGTCACATCCGCGGCCACAGCGACGACCTCGACCCCGTAGGTATCTCGGATCTCCTGCGCCGTGGCCTCGATATCCGCCTCGGTGCGGGCATTGATGACGAGGTTCACCCCTTCGCCCGCCAGCGCCTCGGCACATCCCCGTCCCAGTCCCTTGGACGAGGCGCAGACCAGCGCGCGTTTGCCTTTCAATCCGAAGTCCATCGGTTCCTCCATCTGTTGCTGTCACTGTCGCTAGCACCCGCCCGGCGATTCGCCCATGCTCCTGGCCCCAAGGTCAAACCATCCGCCATGGCGTCCCTGCCGCGCCAATCCGGGGCATTCTCCACGTCTGTTGACCCGACACCGACAATCGGTCGGCTCCCGCCCGTTCCGGCGCCCCCTATCCAAACCCTTTGTTGACCATGTGGTGCCCGGCGTCCTACTTTGGAGACCTGCGGTGGGGGATGCACCGCAAGGGGTTGCTGCTATGAAAGACACCGCCGCGAGGGGCCATCTGCCCGTTCGCCAGATCACGGTCTATGCGGCCGAGGATTTCCGCGTCACCCATGGGGTGAACGAGGGCGACGCCCTGACGGATGCTGCCGACCTGATCCCTGATGACATCTACGAACTTGCCCCCGGTGCGCGGCCCCGGCGGCTGGGTCTTGCCGTGTCGCCCGAGGGGCATCTGTCCGTCTCGGTCGATACCGAGGCAGGCGCGGTCACCGCCCCCGTCTTTCTGGACAGCCTCGCGACCTTCATGTCGCCTGCTGGCGAAACGCTCGAGGCGATCCTGCTGGTCGAGGTCGATGCCATGACCGGGATGATCGCGACGGTCCATCTGCATCCACTATCGCCCATTGCTGCCAAGTTGCCCTATACGCTCGTCTCGCTCGACCGCGAGGGCGCGCGGCGCAAGTTCGCCGAAAGCGCGAGCGTCAGCTTCACGCGCGGAACGCGCATCACGATGGCCAACGGGCTTCAGGTGCCGGTCGAAGACCTGCGCCCCGGCGACCGGGTTCTGACCCGCGATTCGGGAGCGCAGGAGGTGCGATGGGTCGGGATGCAGACGGTGCGGGCCGAGGGTAGCTTTGCCCCGATCCGGATCGAGGCGGGAGCATTGAACAACGCCGGTCCTCTCGTGGTCAGCCCGAACCACCGCCTGTTCATCTACCAGCGCCTCGATGCGCTTGGCGCCGGACAACGGGAGCTTCTGGTCAAGGCCGGGCTTCTGGTAAACGGCACCACGGTCACGCGCGCCGAAGGCGGGTTCGTGGACTACGTGCAGGTGCTCTTCGACGCACACGAGATCATTTATGCCGAGGGCATCGCGGCAGAGAGCCTCTTTGTCGATACGACGACGCGCAGCGCCCTGCCGGACGAGGTGGCACGGCGCCTGCACTTCGACGCCCCCGGAGACTATCCGCTCGGGGCCGTCGAATTGCGCGAAAGCGACCTCACCCGCCGCGCGGATGCCGTCGCCATGCTGAAACGGGTGTCGGCGGTCTGAGAGTTACCGGACCGCAAGCGCCGGGCGCGGAAGTGTCCTTCCGCGCCGCGGTCGCGCGTCAGCGCGTCGCGTAGATCTCGGCATCCACGCTCGTCGCCTCGGTCCCATTGCGCGAGAAGCTGAAATCCGCGCCGTCCTCGGCCGCGATGGCCTTGGCGCCCGAACCACGGAACTCGCCGTCGATGCCGCCGCCGACGCGGTAGATGAGGCCGTCCATGAAAAACTCGCCATCGGTCTCGGCGGTAAAGGTGTTGCCCGCGATCACGCCATCCTTGATGTCGATGGAGCCGTCACCACGTTCAGCGACGCGTGCGATGGCAAAGGCGCCGAGCTTGCCGTCGTCGAGACGCTGCTTCTGGCGGTCGTTCAGGTCGGCCCCGACGAGATCGGTGATTTCACCCGAAATCCGCGCCGTGGCGAAATTCGCGGTCATGGTGGTGTCGCCCAGAACCACGACGTTGGAATCGTCGAAGGTGCCCGCGATCTGCGAGGTGCCGGTGTAGGTCGCAGACCCGGAGGTCGGCATCGAAGTGGTGGCGTCGAGCGCGTTAACCTCGGATTTCACGTCATCGAAGTCGTTGAACGTGCGACCGAGTTTGACCGCAGCGCAGCCAGACAAAGCGAATGAGCCCAGAGCGAGCACCAGAGCAGTTTTGCCGATAGACATGGGATTCCCTTTTTTCCGTGGCAGACCCCGGACCACAGGACCCCGGGCCGAGAGTCGCGTCACCTTGCCCCGGAATCGGCGCATCGGTCAATGAGACCGGAGGGATCGGATAAGTTCCGCCTTGGTCATGCCCGAGCGCCCCTTGATGCCGATCTCGCGGGCCCGGTCGTACAGGTCATCGCGTGTCCACTCCTCGTAAGGGGGCGCCTTGCCGCCCTTCTTGGCCGGGTCGCGGTCCGGATCAGCCTGCGCATTCGAGATGCGGGCAGCCTTTTCCTTGCTCATCCCCTTGTCGCGCAGGGCCTCGTAGACCTCGGGGGCCTTGATCGAGGGTCCGGGTTCGTCCTCGCCGCCCGATGTCGTCTTGGCCTTGGTCCTGGCCGATGATTTGGCAGCCATGTCGCACCTCCGTCGTGGGTCCTTTGCGGGTCCGGGCCTGGCCGTCGTGTCTTCGCGGAATAAAGCTTACCGAAGAGCCTCGCCCGACATGCGCCGTCGCGACCGCAACGCCGGGCACAAGGCTTGGGTTCCGGGAGCGAAGTGGTGCCCGAAGCGCCCCGGGACACTGGTGTCACGCGCCCCCCCTGCGCGAGAGACGCCCCGGCGCGCAATGCACGTGACCACTGGTCACTTTCACCTCACGGCCGCTCTCCCGTCCGTGTTCGAACGTGTGCGACGGCTCCGACGGGACTGCGGATCGGGTGCGTTACACGGGTGTTCAAGGCGACGGAGCGACAGGGTCGCGCCGCCGCCAGACACCCTAACCGCCTGACAGGGCGACCCAAAAAGGAGACCAATAATGAAAACGATCATGCTTCCCCTTGCCGCACTCGTGACTTTCGGCACCGCCGGCATCGCCGCCGCCGATATGGATCAGGGCACCATCACCGCGATGAACCTGGGCGCCGGCAAGGTGACCCTGTCGAGCGGCGCCGAATACGACTTTGACAGCAACACGGCACTGCGCGGCTTCAACGTGGGCAACGAGGTGCAGGTCCGTCTGGTGAACGAAGGCACCGAGATCCACCCCGTGTCGATCGCTCCGGTCGACTGATCGGCACCGACCTCCCTCGGGTGATCCGCCAAGGATCACTCTCCTCCTCCCAAGGCCCGATCCGCGAACCGCGGATGGGCCGACACACGACTTGAAAGGATTTCACAGATGAAACGCTACGCTCTCCCCCTCGCCGCCGCCATTGCCCTGACCGCCGGTGTTGCTTCGGCCGACACCGAACGTGGCACGATCACGGCGATCAACCCGTCGAACGGCATCATCGCCCTCTCGACCGGTGGCGTCTATGACTTCGACAGCTCGTCCACGCTGCGCGGCTTCAATGTCGGCAATGACGTGGTGATCCGTTCGGTGACGTCCGGCACCGAGATCGAGCCGGTGTCGATCGCGCCGATCGACTGAGACCGTTTACGGCGTTCGGGGTCGACGGGACGCTGGCCCCTTCGCGAGGGGCGCTCCGTCGGGGTGCCCCTTTCGGCTTTGGCCGCCTCGCGCCGCTCGCAACGCTGGACCTCGCCCGCGCCGCGCCATATATCCGCGCCATGCTGGACCAAGTCGCCCCCAACCGCCCCGCCCTGCCGCCGGAAATCGCGCGGCGCCGCACCTTTGCGATCATCTCGCACCCGGATGCGGGCAAGACCACGCTGACCGAGAAATTTCTGCTCTTCGGCGGCGCGATCCAGATGGCGGGTCAGGTGCGCGCCAAGGGCGAAGCGCGGCGCACGCGCTCGGACTTCATGCAGATGGAAAAGGACCGGGGTATCTCGGTCTCGGCCTCGGCGATGTCCTTCGACTTCGGCAAGTTCCGCTTCAACCTCGTCGATACCCCCGGCCACTCGGATTTCTCCGAAGACACCTACCGGACGCTGACCGCCGTGGACGCCGCCGTCATGGTGATCGACGGGGCCAAGGGGGTGGAGAGCCAGACCCAGAAGCTGTTCGAGGTCTGCCGCATGCGCGACCTGCCGATCCTGACCTTCTGTAACAAGATGGACCGCGAGAGCCGCGACACCTTCGAGATCATCGACGAGATCCAGGAGATGCTCGCGATCCACGTCACGCCCGCCTCCTGGCCCATCGGGGTGGGGAGCGAATTTCTCGGCTGTTACGACCTGCTCCGTGACCGGCTCGAACTCATGGACCGCGCCGACCGGAACCGCGTGGCCGAGTCGATCAGCATCGAGGGGCTCGACGATCCGAAACTCGCCGAGCACGTCCCCGCGCATCTGCTGGAAAAACTCCGCGAAGAGATCGAGATGGCGCGAGAGCTGCTGCCTGCACTCGACCCCGACGAGGTGATGAACGGGCAGATGACGCCGATCTGGTTCGGCTCCGCGATCAATTCCTTCGGCGTGAAGGAACTGATGAACGGCATCGCGACCTATGGTCCCGAACCCCAGCCGCAGAGCGCCGAGCCGCGCCAGATCGCGCCGGACGAGACGAAAGTGGCCGGTTTCGTGTTCAAGGTGCAGGCCAACATGGACCCGAAACACCGCGACCGCGTGGCGTTCGTGCGTTTGGCGTCCGGCCATTTCGAACGCGGGATGAAGCTGCTCCATGTCCGGTCGAAAAAGCCGATGGCGATCACCAACCCGGTGATGTTCCTGGCCTCGGACCGCGAGCTTGCCGAAGAGGCCTGGGCGGGCGACATCATCGGCATCCCGAACCACGGCCAGCTGCGCATCGGCGACACGCTGACCGAGGGCGAGGCGCTGCGCGTGACGGGTATCCCGAGCTTCGCGCCGGAACTCCTGCAAGGCGTGCGCGCGACCGACCCGATGAAGGCCAAGCATCTGGAAAAGGCGCTCATGCAATTCGCCGAGGAAGGCGCGGCCAAGGTCTTCAAGCCCAACATCGGTTCGGGCTTTATCGTCGGCGTCGTCGGCCAGCTTCAGTTCGAGGTTCTGGCCTCACGCATTGAACTCGAATACGGCATCCCGGTCCGCTTCGAGGCGTCGCAGTTCACCTCGGCGCGCTGGATTTCCGGACCGAAGGCGGATCTCGAAAAGCTCATTAACGCGAACAAGCAGCACATCGGACACGACAATGACGGCGACCCGGTGTTCCTGACGCGGCTCCAGTGGGACATCGACCGGGTCGAACGCGACTACCCGACGCTCAAGCTCACCGCGACCAAGGAACTGCACGGGGAATAAGCGCAGGTTCCGGCTTGGCAGGGTCTGCGGACTGCGCCACGCTCGCCCCATGACCCGACAGAACCGCGTGCTCCCGACCGGCGAGATCGTCGCCCTGCCCTTTCGCGGCGGCCTCATGGGCAATCGCGGCATCCTGCATGACGACGAGGGGCGGCTAGGCCCTGCGCGCTGGCGTCACAAGGCCTGGGTCTGCTGCGTGACCGCGTTCAAGGAGCGCCGCCGGTGGGTCATGGCACCGGGGCGATACACCGAACTTTTCTTCACCGACGAGGCCGTGGCGTTGGCCGCCGGACACCGGCCCTGTGGGGAATGTCGCCGCGCCGCCCTCGCGTCGTTCCGTTCGGCATGGCAGGCAGTGCATGGAACGGATGCGCTGGCCGACATCGACCGGACACTTCATGGCGCGCGGGTCACGTCGCGAACGCGGGCACAAGTGCGCTACCCTGCGGCGGCGGACATCTTGCCCGCCGGCACCTTTGTCCTGATCGACGACATCCCGCATGTCTTTCGAAACAGCGATGCCCTGCCCTATGCCGCAGGGGTCTATGGTGCCGCCCGTCCTCGCCCGACGGGAAGCGTCACCGTTCTCACGCCTGCCCCCACGGTCGCGACGCTGGCAGCGGGCTACCGACCCGTGATAGGCGGGGACGCATGACACAAAGCATCCCCCGCGCCCTCGTGGCCCAAGCCCTTGACCAACCCGAAGACAACCTGCCCCCCGGCGACCTGCCGATGGATCGCTTCGCCCAGCGGTTCCTCATGTTCCTGCGCGACACCGAGGATGACGAGGCAGAAGGCGACGATTTCGAGGCTCACCCCGAGGTCTGGACCGCCGTGCTCGCCACCGTGCTCGCCACCGATCATCCCGCGCTGTCCTTCGCCGTGCAAGAGGCGCTCGTGGCAGAGGCGCAGACGCCCGAGGACCTGGGCCTCATCGCCGCCGGTCCGATGACCGAGCTTTTCGCCACTCAAGGCCCAGATCTGCTCCCGCAAATCGAAGCGGCGGCGACCTCCCCCCGCTTTGCCATGGCGCTTGGCGCGCTGGCGCCCGAGGGGCACGGCAATCCGCTCTTCTGGGCGCGGCTTCAGGGAATGGCCAAGGGGCATCCCGACATGGCGGACGAGCTTCCGCCGGTCTGAGACTGAGCCTTACGCACAAAAAACCCCGCGCGGCGTGACCGGCGGGGTTTTCCATTTCCGTCGAAATCGCAGGGATTACAGGACTTTCGCGTCCATCGTGATCTCGCAGTTCAGAAGCTGGCTCACCGGACAGCCTTTTTCCGCCTTTTTCGCGGCTTCCATCACCTTGTCCTTGTCGCCCGGCGCCTTGATCGTCACGTCGAGATGCGCCTTCACGATCTTCGGCCCGTCCGACATGTCGAGCGAGATGGTCGATTTCGTCTCGATCTTTTCAGGCACGATGTCGTCTTCGCCCAGAATGTTGGACAGCGCCATCGAGAAACAGGCGGCGTGGGCCGCGCCGATCAGCTCTTCGGGGTTCGAGCCAGGCTCGTCCTGAAATCGCTTGTTGAAACCATACTGCACCGCATCGAGCACACCCGACTGGGTGGAAATCGTGCCGTTACCTTCCTGAAGACTGCCCTGCCATTCGGCGGACCCATGTTTGCGGATCATGTCACGCTCCTTTCGTTGAAATCACTAAACGCGGGGCGGCCAAGGCTGTTCCCTTGTTTTCTTGACCTTTTCCGCAAGGAGGTCTATGGCCTTTTTTCACAGAATGTTCGGCAATCCGGTCGAACCGGGCCGCGCGGGGCAATGCGGCCATAGAGCCGTAACTTGCATCCGAAAGGCAGCCATTGACCAAATTCTCAGATCTTTCCTTGAACCCCAAGGTTCTCAAGGCCATCGAAGAGGCCGGGTATGAAACCCCGACCCCCATTCAGGCGGGCGCGATCCCCCCTGCACTGGAAGGCCGCGACGTCTTGGGCATCGCCCAGACCGGCACCGGCAAGACGGCGAGCTTCACGCTCCCCATGATCACGCAGCTGGCCCGTGGCCGCGCCCGTGCCCGGATGCCGCGCTCGCTCGTCCTTTGCCCCACGCGCGAACTTGCCGCGCAGGTGGCCGAGAACTTCGACATCTACGCCAAGAACGTCAAACTGACCAAGGCGCTGCTCATCGGCGGCGTGAGCTTCAAGGATCAGGACGCGCTCATCGACCGGGGCGTCGATGTTCTGATCGCGACCCCCGGACGTCTGCTCGACCATTTCGAGCGCGGCAAGCTGCTGCTCACCGGGGTGCAGATCATGGTTGTGGACGAAGCCGACCGGATGCTTGATATGGGATTCATCCCCGACATCGAGCGCATCTTCGGGCTGGTGCCCTTCACCCGCCAGACGCTGTTCTTCTCGGCCACCATGGCGCCCGAGATCGAGCGGATTACCAACACCTTCCTGTCGAACCCCGCCCGCATCGAAGTCGCGCGGCAGGCGACGACGTCCGAGACGATCACGCAGGGGCTGATCAAGTTCAAGGCCAAGCGCCGCGAAACCGCCGGGTCCGAAAAACGGGCGCTCCTGCGCGCGGTGATCGACGCCGAGGGCGAGGCCTGCACCAACGCGATCATCTTCTGCAACCGCAAGACCGACGTGGATATCACCGCGAAGTCGCTGCAGAAATATGGCTACAACGCGCAGCCGATCCACGGCGACCTCGAGCAATCCAAGCGTATGGAAGTGCTTCAGGGCTTCCGTGACGGCACCATCCGGTTCCTCTGTGCCTCGGACGTGGCGGCCCGTGGCCTCGACATTCCAAACGTGAGCCACGTGATCAACTACGATGTGCCGAGCCACGCCGAGGACTATGTCCACCGGATCGGCCGCACGGGTCGCGCCGGACGCAAGGGTCACACGATCATGCTTTGCGAGCCGCGCGACGAGAAGAACCTCGAAGCGGTCCTGCGGCTGATCGAGAAGGACATCCCGCTCATGGAAAACCCGCTCGGCAACGCGCCCGCCTCGAACGAGGACGAGCGCGGGGCGCGTGGGGATCGCAGAGAGCGGAGCGACAAGAAACCGTCGCGGTCGCGCAAGTCATCGGATCGTGGCGAGAAACCTGCGGACAAGGTCGAGGCGAAAGCGGATGCCAAGGCAGAGACGCCGAAGCAGGAGGACCGCAAGCAGGACGTCGGCCAGCAGCCCCGCGAGGATCGTGGGAGCAGCCGATCGCGCAGCGATCGGAACGATCGTCGCGACCGGAACAACGACCGAGGCGGCAATACCCCGACAGGCATGGGCGACCACCTCCCCGGCTTCATTGCAAAGAGCTTTGAGGAGCGGATGTCGGACTGACAGCGCCAGTTCCCACGAAAAAGGGCGGGTCATTGACCCGCCCTCTCTCTTTGGGAACCTGTTCGCCTCAGGCCTCGAGCCGCGAGATGATCACGGTCACCTCCGGCTTCTTGCCAATCTCGTCCTGCGAGGATTTGCGCACGATCCTGCGCAGCTCTTCTTCCAGCGCATCATCATCGGCCAGCGTCCGGTCCTTGGCGCGCATGAGGAACTGGTTCAGGTCCTCTTCCAGCACGTCGACGAGCGGCGCCTTGGAACTGCCGATCTCGGCCAGGCCCATCAGCTCGACCCAAGGCTCGCCAAGCGGCGCGTCGTCCTCCAGGATCACGTTCACGATCACATGGCCATTGAGTGCCATGCGGATGCGGTCGCGCACGATGCCGTCCAGCGCCCCGATTAGTTTCGATCCGTCCAGGTAGGTGCGATCGGTTTCCACATGCTCCACCACCTTCGGCGCGGGACCGGTCAGGTCGACCATCGCGCCGTTCACCGCGACGATGGACTGAAAGCCGTTCGCGATGGCCACCTTGGCATGTTCGCGCAGGTGGCGGTGTTCGCCGTGCATGGGCACCACGATCTCGGGGTTCACGATGCGGTGCATCCGTTCAAGGTCGGGGCGGTTCGCGTGGCCCGAAACGTGGTAGCGGTCATCATCGACGATCAGGTCGACGCCCATCTCGGAGAACGCATTGAGGATACGGATCACGCCGCGTTCGTTGCCCGGAATGACCTTGGAGGAAAACAGGAACGTATCGCCCTCGGCCATCTCGAGACCAAGGTATTTGCCGCGCGACAGTTGCGCGGTGGCAGCGCGGCGTTCGCCCTGCGACCCGGTCACGATGAGCATGAGGTTCTCGCGCGGTACGTCGCGGGCATCCTCGGGCGTGATGAGCTTGGGAAAGTCGGTCAGCACGCCGGTTTCCATCGAGGCGTCGATCATCCGGCGCATGGCGCGGCCCAGAAGGCAGATCGAACGCCCCGCCGCCTGCCCTGCCTCGGCCAGCGTCTTGACCCGTGCGACGTTGGAGGCGAACGTGGTCGCCACCACCATATGCGGCTGGCTTTCCACGAGCTTGGTGATCTCGGAGACGAGGCCCGCCTCGCTGCGGCCCGGATTCATGGAAAAGACGTTGGTGGAATCGCACATCAGCGCCTTGACGGTGCCACCGGTCGCCTCTTTCCACAGCGCCTCGTCAAAGGCCTCGCCCACCCCCGGTTCAAGGTCGATCTTGAAGTCGCCGGAATGGGCGATGCGCCCCGCCGGCGTGTCGATGACCAATCCTGCACTTTCAGGGATCGAATGCGAAATCGGGATGAAGGCGACCTTGAAGGGCCCGACCTCGGTCACCTCGGGCCATGCGCCGACCACATGGATCTCGTCAGGGTTCTGCCCCGCCTCCTCCATCTTGCGCGCGGCGTGGTAGCCGGTGAAGACGCGGGTGTAGACAGGCACCCGCAGATGCTCCCACAGCCGGCCAATTGCGCCCACGTGATCCTCGTGGGCGTGGGTGATGAAGATGGCCTCCAGCCGGTCGCGGTTTTCCACGAGCCAGGCCACGTCGGGCATGATCAGATCGACGCCCGGCGTCGTTTCCATGTCCGGGAAGGTCACGCCGAGATCGACGAGGATAAGCCGCTCCTTCCCCGGCGCACCGTAGCCGTAGACATAGGCGTTCATCCCGATCTCCCCCGCGCCACCGAGGGGGAGATAAATCAGTCGGTCCTTGCTCATACGTTACCCTGTGCCTTGTTGTGTTCGTAAATGATTTTGAGCCCCTGCATGGTGAGGCTGTCCTCGAAGTGGTCGAAGACGGGGGCGTGAGACTGGAACAGGGGGGCGAGGCCGCCGGTTCCGATGACTTTCATCTTGCGCCCATGTTCGTCCTGAATGCGAGAGGAGATTTCCTTGATGAGGCCGACATAGCCCCAGAAGATCCCCGATTGCATACAGGCGATGGTGTTCGTGCCGATGACCTTGTCCGGGTGGGTGATGTCCACGTGGGGCAGCGCCGCCGCCGCCATGTGCAGCGCCTCGAGCGACAGGTTCACGCCGGGGGCGATGACGCCGCCAATATAGGCCCCGTCGCTGTCGGCCACGTCGAAGGTGGTCGCGGTGCCGAAATCCACGATGATCAGGTCGCCGCCGCACAGGTTGAAACCGGCCACGGTGTTGACCAGCCGATCGGGGCCGACGGCCGTGCCCGCATCGACCCGCACATCGACGGGCAGCAGGCACTCGGGCTTGCCCACCACGAGGGGGCGCAGGTTGAAGTAGCGGTCGGTAAAGACCCGCAGGTTGAAAACCACGCGCGGGACGGTGGACGAGATGATCACGCCCTCCACATCGGGGGTGATGCCGTGATGCTTGATCAGGGTCGAGAACCAGACCCAATAGCTGTCCGCCGTGCGCTGGTGCGCGGTCGAGGTGCGCAGCGTGCAGACGTTCTCTTCCCCTTCCCAGAGCGTGAAGACGGTATTGGTATTGCCGCAGTCGATGGTCAGAAGCATGGCGTCCCCTCGGTCAGCCTTGGAAAAACACGTCGCCCGCTGCGATGCGGCGATCCCCACCCGGCGTTGATAGGACAAGTTGCCCGGCCTCGTCCACCGTGCGGAAGGTGCCGGTGATCTCTTGGCTGGGCAGACGTGCCGTAACGACCTCCCCGATCCTTGCCGCCCGGGCGAGCCAGGCCTCGCGGATCGGCGCGAAACCGTAGGTGGTGAACTGTTCCTCGCGGCGGGAATAGGCGGGGGCGAGCGCCTCGAGGAAGTCCTCCGGGCTGACGCTGGTGCCGGTCGTCTGCGCCAGCGACACGGGCGGCAGCGCGCCCGGTTCGAGGCTGGCGGCTTCGGGCGCATGGGCCAGGTTCACCCCGATCCCGATGGACAGGCCCGCGAGCCTGCCCTGCCGTGTCACGCTTTCCAGCAGGATACCCGCCACCTTGCCCCCGTTCAGAAGCACGTCGTTGGGCCATTTGAGCGCAAAGGACTCCGCGCGCCCGGTCAGGGTCACGAAGGCCTCGTCGAGCGCGACGGCGGCGACGAAGCTGCGCAAGGCCGCCGTTGCGGGGTCTGACAGACGCGGCAGCACCAACGTTCCTGCGAAATTCCCGGTGGGATTGGCCCATGCCCTGCCCCGCCGTCCACGCGCCTTGGTCTGGGTTTTCGCCGTGATCCATGTGGGTCCGGCGAGGCTGTCGAACCGGCGCGCGGCCTCGTCAAGCGTCGAATCCACAGTGTCCAGTGGCAGGTAGCCGTAGCCTTGGGGCCAGTCGTTCGCCATGCTCCCCTCCTTCACATACAGACACCCGGCCCATCGGACCGGGTGCGTGTGTCGCCTTTGGGTCTCTTGATCAGTTGACCAACGCCTGTGCCGCCGTCGCCGCCGCACCTTCGATCCCGAAAAGGTTGATCACGCCCAGAAGCATGATCGCGGCAGACCCCATGAGCATGAGCCATGCGGCGGGCGCCATGGGCGTCTGCACGTCGCCTTCGGTCGTGCCGAAATACATGAAGTAGACGATCCGCAGGTAGTAATAAGCGCCGATCACGCTCGCGATCACACCGGCGATGGCAAGCCACGTAAGTCCCGCGTCCACGGCGGCGTTGAGCACATAGAGCTTGCCGAAGAAGCCGACCATCGGCGGCACACCGGCGAGCGAGAAGAGAAGCACGAGCATCGCAAGCGCCTTCAGCGGTTCGGCTTTCGCGAACTGGTTGAGCGCCGCGATTTCCGTGACCGGCTTGCCGCCCCGCTCCATCGACATGATGAAGGCGAAGGTGCCCACGTTCATGGTGAGATAGATCGACATGTAGACGAGCATCGCCTGCACGCCGTAGGCGGTGCCCGCCGACAACCCCATGAGCGCAAAGCCCATGTGCGCGATCGACGAATAGGCCATCAGGCGCTTGATGTTGGTCTGGCCGATCGCCGCGATGGCGCCCAGGAACATCGACAGCACCGCGATGAACGCGATGATCTGCTGCCAGTCGGCCACGACGCCGCCGAAGGCATCGAACAGCACGCGGGCGAAAAGCCCCATGGCGGCCAGCTTCGGCGCGGTCGCGAACAGCGCGGTGACCGGCGTCGGCGCGCCCTCGTAGACATCCGGGGTCCACATGTGGAAGGGCACCGCCGAGACCTTGAATGCCAGCGCCGAGATGACGAAGACGAGACCGATGAGCAGACCGATGGAGGGTTCGCCCTGCACGGCAGCGATCACGCCCGAGAACATCGTCGTGCCCGCGTAGCCATAGACGAGCGACGCCCCGTAAAGCAGCAGACCCGAAGACAGCGCGCCGAGAACGAAGTATTTCATCCCGGCTTCGGTGGACTTGACCGAGTCCCGGTTCATCGCAGCGACCACGTAGAGCGCGAGCGATTGCAATTCGAGACCCATGTAGAGCGCCATGAGATCACCGGCCGAGACCATGACCATCATGCCAACCGTCGCCAGCGCGATAAGGATCGGATACTCGAAACGGTCGAGACCGCGCTTCACCATCGGTTCCTTGCCCGCGACGAGCACGGCGGCACCCGCAATGAGGATCGCCACCTTCGCAAAACGCGCGAAGGCGTCGTTGACGAACATGCCGCCAAAGGCCTGATCCGGTCCGTAGGTGCCCGAGCCGATCCAGATGGCAAGCACAGCCATGACGGCGGCGGTGATGTAGGTCACCATCCCCGTGAGCTTGTCCTTGCCCGTGTAGACCGCGCCGACCAGTGCCAGCATGGCGTAGATCGCCAGCACCAGTTCCGGGAAGATGGATTGAAGGTCGTTCGAAATCATCTGTTCGTCCTCAATGTGCGGCGGCGACATCAGTCGCGGCATCCGCCGGGAGCGCGGCGTTGTAGTTATCGAGCAGGACCTCGACCGAGGGGCCGATGATGTCCGTGACCAGCGCCGGGTAGACGCCGAGGATCAGGGTCATCGCGACGAGCGGTGCAAAGATCCACTTCTCGCGCGCGGTCATGTCGGTGATCGACTTGAGGCTCTCCTTGATCAGGTCGCCCATGACGACGCGGCGGTAGAGCCAGAGCGCATAGGCCGCCGACAGGATCACGCCGGTCGTGGCGATGGCGGCGACCCAGGTGTTGGCCTGGAACATGCCGACGAGGGTCAGGAACTCGCCCACGAAACCGCTCGTGCCCGGCAGGCCCACGTTGGCCATGGTGAAGAACATGAAGATCATCGCATAGGCCGGCATCCGGTTCACCAGCCCGCCGTAGGCGTCGATTTCCCGCGTGTGCATCCGGTCATAGATCACGCCCACACACAGAAAGAGCGCACCCGAGACGAAGCCATGGCTGATCATCTGGAAGATCGCGCCGTCGAGCCCTTGCTGGTTCAGCGAAAAGATACCGGCGGTGACATAGCCCATGTGGGCGACCGAGGAATAGGCGATGAGCTTCTTCATGTCCTCCTGCACGAGGGCCACGAGCGAGGCCCACACGATGGCTATCGCCGAGAGCCAGAGGACGAAGGTCGCGAGTGTCTCGGAGCCGACCGGGAACATGGGCAGCGAGAACCGCAGGAACCCGTAGCCACCCATCTTCAAGAGGATTGCGGCCAGCACGACCGAACCGGCGGTCGGTGCCTGAACGTGCGCATCCGGAAGCCAGGTATGGACCGGCCACATCGGCATCTTCACGGCGAAGCTCGCGAAGAAGGCAAGGAACAGCAGCGTCTGCGCCCCGCCCACGATCTGGATTCCGAGCAGGTTGAAGGTCTCGGACCCGAAGCTGTGGCGCATAAGCGTGGGAATGTCGGTCGTCCCGGCCTCTTGGAACATATACACCATGGCGACGAGCATCAGGACCGAGCCAAGGAAGGTGTAGAGGAAAAACTTGAACGCGGCATAGATCCGGTTCGCCCCACCCCAGATCCCGATGATCAGGAACATCGGGATGAGCCCCGCCTCGAAGAAGAGGTAGAAAAGCACAAGGTCCAATGCCATGAACACGCCCAGCATGAGCGTTTCCAGAAGCAGGAAGGCGATCATGTATTCCTTGACCCGCGTGGTCACGTTCCAGCAGGCCGCGATGGTGATCGGCATGAGCGCCGTGGTCAGCATCACGAAGAGCACGGAAATCCCGTCCACGCCCATCTTGTATTTCAGCCCCATGAGCCACTCGGTCTCTTCCACCATCTGGAAACCGGTGTCGGAAGGATCGAAGTTGAAGAGCACGCCCAGCGAAATCAGGAATGTCGCCGTGGTAGCGGCCAGTGCCAGCCACTTGGCGTTCCTCTGCGCCGCCGCGTCGTCGCCGCGCAAGAACAGCGCGAGGATCAGCGCCGCGACCGCCGGCAGGAAGGTGATGATCGAAAGCAGGTTGTTCATTAGTTCGCACCGCCGGTCATAGTCATGATGGTCACGAGCACGACGATGCCGAGCACCATCGCGAAGGCGTAGGTGAAGAGGTAGCCGGACTGCCAGCGGCCCGCGAGCCGCGTGAACCACGGCACGATGCCCATGGCGACCCCGTTGATCGCCCCGTCGATGGCGGCGCCGTCCCCGCGTTTCCACAGGATGCGCCCGAGCGCCTTGGCCGGACGGACGAAGAGGAAGTCGTAGATCTCGTCGAAATACCACTTGTTGAGCAGGAACTGGTAGAGCTGCGGCTGGTTCTCGGCGAGCCTGCGCGGCAGCGACGGGTTCACGATGTAGAAGACATAGGCGGTGCCCAGCCCGATCAGCATGGCGATAAAGGGCGAGAGCTTGACCCATGTGGGCGCGTGGTGCGCGTCGTCGATCACGGTGTTGTCGGGGGCGAAGAACACGGCGCCCTGCGGAGCGTGACCCTGGGCCATCGCATGATCGCCGGCGGATGCTTGGTCACCCTCGGCAGCGGGCGCTTCCGTACCGGCCTCACCCTCGCCCGCCGTCTCGCCATGCCCTTCGCTCGCCTCGACATGGTGTTCGGGCAGGCCGAAGAAGGCGTTCATCTGGTCGTGCTTGTAGAAGAAGGCGTTGTAGCCCAGCATCCCCGAGAAAATCGCGCCGATGGCGAGGACGCCCAGCGGGATCGTCATCACGGCGGGGCTTTCATGGGCGTGATCGTGGGTGTGGTGATCGCCACGCGGCGTGCCCCAGAAGGTCAGGAACATGAGCCGCCACGAGTAGAAACTCGTGAAGAGCGCCGCCACGACGAGGAGCCAGAAGGCCACGCCACCATTGGTGCCCGCATAGGCCACCTCAATGATAGCATCCTTGGACAGGAACCCGGCAAAGCCGATGGCGGTCAGCGGAATCCCCACGCCGGTGATGGCGAGCGTGCCGATGAGCATGGCCCAGAAGGTCAGCGGGAGTTTCTTGCGCAGGCCGCCATAGTTCCGCATGTCCTGTTCGTGGTGCATCCCGTGGATCACGGAACCGGCGCCAAGGAACAGCATCGCCTTGAAGAAGGCGTGGGTCAGCAGGTGGAACATGGCGACCGGGTAGGCACCGACGCCTGCGGCCACGAACATGTAGCCCAGCTGCGAACAGGTCGAATAGGCGATCACGCGCTTGATGTCGTTCTGGACGAGACCCACGGTCGCGGCAAAGAAGGCCGTGATCGCACCGATGCCGACGATGATCATCTGCGCCTGCGGGGCGTATTCGATGAGCGGCGACATCCGGCAGACGAGGAACACGCCCGCCGTCACCATGGTCGCGGCGTGGATGAGCGCCGACACCGGGGTCGGGCCTTCCATCGCGTCGGGAAGCCATGTGTGGAGAAAGAGTTGCGCCGATTTCCCCATCGCGCCGATGAAGAGCAGGAAGGCGAGCAAGTTAGCCGCATTCCAGTTCTGCCACAGGAAATGGATGTCGGTTTCGGCGAGCCGGGCGGTTTCCGCGAACACGTCGTCGAAACGGATGCTGTCGGTCAGCATGAAGAGACCAAAGATGCCGAGCGCAAAGCCGAAGTCACCGACCCGGTTCACGACGAAGGCCTTCATTGCGGCCGCGTTGGCCGAGGGTTTCTTGTAGTAAAACCCGATGAGCAGGTAGGACGCGACGCCCACGCCCTCCCAGCCGAAGAACATCTGGAGCAGGTTGTCCGACGTTACGAGCATGAGCATCGCGAAGGTGAAGAAGCTCAGGTATGCGAAGAACCGGGGGCGGTAGCTCACGCCCTCGAACTGCGGGTCATGCGCCATGTAGCCCATGGAATAGAGGTGGACGAGCGATGAGACCGTCGTCACCACGATCAGCATGATCGAGGTCAGGCGATCGAGCCGGATCGACCAGTCGGTCGACAGGCTGCCGCTTTCCACCCAGCGCAGCACCTGAACCCGCTCGACCACCATTGGGTCATGGGTGAAGAACACGATCCACGACAGGGCGGCGGCGAGGAACAGAAGCGCGGTCGTGGTGACCTGCGCGCCCTTGTCGCCGATGATCCGGTGGCCGAAGCCCGCGATGAGCGCGCCCACCAAGGGGGCGAAGAGGATGATGGTCAGCATCTCGGATCAGCCTTTCATCACGTTGACGTCTTCGACCGCGATGGTGCCGCGGTTGCGGAAGAAGCTCACGAGGATGGCGAGGCCGATGGCGGCCTCGGCTGCGGCCACGGTGAGCACGAAGAGGGTAAAGACCTGTCCGACCAGATCGCCCAGATAGGACGAGAAGGCCACGAAGTTGATGTTGACCGACAGGAGCATCAGTTCGATCGACATGAGCAGGATGATGACGTTCTTGCGGTTCAGGAAAAGACCGAAGATGCCGATGACGAAGAGCGCCCCCGCCAGTCCCAGGTAATGTTCAAGTCCTACCATCGTGTCCCTCTGGGCCTTTGCCCTTGGTTAGTCTTCGTTCGGTCCCCGGCCCGGGCGTGCCGCCACAGGGGGCCATGCTGTGCGGGCCTTTGCGGCCCCTAGTTTGTCGCGCAGACGCAGCCCTTGCTCGAGAACGGCGTGGTTTGCGCGGCGAGCCCCATGCTGCGCATGAGGTTTGCGAGTTCGGTCAGGTCGTATTGCGCGTTGTTCGGGTTGAGGCCCGTTGCGAATTCCCGCGCCGGGTATTCGGCACCGCCGGGGTCCGTCGCCTCGACCGCCATGTCCATGGAACAGACGGCGATAATCGCCGTCGCGCCACGTTCGGCATAGACCACGTTGGGGTTCACCCGCTCGATCGCTGTATAGCTGCTGCCCCCGTCCGAGCACGACGCGGCCTGTGCCGCGATCGGCGTTACCGCCACCAGAGCCGCAAGAACGATGTGCTTCATCATCACCACGTCAACCCGCAGATGCAGGCCCCCTTGTTGAAATTGACGACCTGCGCGGACCAGCCGGCTTCGCGCGTCAGTTTGGCGAGGTCGTCGAGCGTGTAGCGTTCGGGTGAGCGGATCATCCCGTCCGCCAGATCATAAAAGACGTAGCCGTCGGTGCCGCTCTGCCGCGCCTCGACCGCGCGCCCTGCGGTGCAGGACAACAGGTAGCCGGTGCCCACGTCGCTCTGCTCGTTCGCGCGATACTTCGTCGCGAGCCGCAGTCCGTTGCCATAGTCGGTGCCGAGATACCACTCGGCCCCGCTCTCAAAGCAGCTGGGCGCGGGCGGCGCTTCGGCCAGCATCGCCTGCGGCAGAACCGCAAGGGCAACGGCAAGGGATTTGACGCCCATTATGAAGGAGGCTCGGATCAAAGCCCCTGCCCCGGTTTCACATCGACCATCTCGAGCGCCTTGGCCGGATCGCGATACATCTGAGCGAGCACGTCCTGCCGCTTGATGTTCTTGCGATGGCGCAGCGTGAGCGTGATGGCCCCGATCATGGCGACGAGCAGGATCAGGCCCGCAAGCTGGAACAGGAGGATGTAGTCGTCATAGATCAAGAGCCCGAGCGCGCGGGTGTTTTCCACCTGTGTCACGTCCGGGGTCACGGCGCGCCGCGCCAGTTCGGCCCCGTCCGACATGGTCCAGGTGCCGAAGATCATGCCGAGCTGCAGAAGCAGGATCACCCCGATGAGAAGCGCCATGGGCATGTATTTTGCCATGCCCGCCTTGAGTTCGGCAAAGTCCACGTCGAGCATCATCACGACGAAGAGGAACAGGACCGCGACGGCGCCCACGTAGACGATCATCAAGAGCATCGCGACAAATTCCGCGCCCAACAGCACGAACAGCCCCGTGGCCCCGATGAAAGCCGTGATCAGCCAGAGCACCGAGTGAACCGGGTTGCGCGCCACCACGGTGAAGAGCCCGCCGACCAGCGTGGTCAGCGCGAAGGCGTAGAATGCGAAATCGGCAACGCTCATGCGCTCCCCTCCTCATTGGTCTTTTCGGCAAAGACGCTCTGCGCGAGCTCCATTGCCCTGTTCATGGCCGGAATGCCACCCAGCATCGACATCTGGTAGATGACTTCGGCGATTTCCTTTTGCGTGGCGCCCATTTCGAGCAGATGGCGAACGGTGTATTTGATCTGCGGCCCGGCGGTCGCCCCCACGGCGACGAGCCCGCCAAGGGTCAGCATCAGGCGCGTCTTGGCATCCAGCCCGTCCTTGTTGAAGGCATTGCCGAACATCGCCTCCATCCAGTCCTTGGGCATCGTAGGCATCAGTTTCTCGAACCCCTCGGGCACGTAATCCTCGAGCGCGGGGTTGAAGGCACGGACCATCGCCGTGCCCTGTTGCATCATCTGCGCATACATGCGGGCGAAATCGTTCATCCGAGCCTCCTTTGAAGGTCGTTGATTGCTGCGACCCAAGCACGCTGGTCGCGCTCCATCCACAACTCGTGAAGCTCGGACTTGTCCGAGATGATGCGGTTTACCGCCGCCTTGGCCCGCGATTTGATATCGGGCAGCGCCCGAACGTCCGATCCGTGGACGTTGAGGCGTTCAAGCTGGTCTTGCGTGATCCCCTCGGGCAGGTCGCCAAGCGCCACCGCGACAACTTCGGCCGCCACGCGCGCGGCCGCGCCCCGGTCCAGTTCGAGAACCTCGGTCACGGGCGTTCCGGCCGCATCGTCGAGCGCACGCGCGACCTTGCCCGCGCCGGACGACGCATAGGCGTCGAGCCAAACGAGCGAGGCGTCGTCCTCGAAGATGGAGATGCCGGAAGCGCCCATTCCCGTCTCCTACCGATAAGGCGCGTCGAGCTCGAGATTGCGCGCAATCTCGGCTTCCCAACGCTCGCCGTTGTCGAGGAGCTTTTCCTTGTCGTAGAACAACTCTTCGCGGGTTTCGGTCGCGAACTCGAAGTTCGGACCCTCGACGATGGCATCGACCGGGCAGGCCTCCTGGCAGAAGCCGCAGTAGATGCATTTCGTCATGTCGATGTCGTAGCGCGTCGTGCGGCGCGAGCCGTCATCGCGGGGTTCCGCGTCGATGGTGATCGCCTGCGCCGGGCAGATCGCCTCGCAGAGCTTGCAGGCGATGCAGCGTTCCTCACCGTTCGGATAGCGGCGCAGGGCGTGTTCGCCACGGAACCGGGGCGACAGCGGCCCCTTTTCATGCGGATAGTTCAGCGTGGCCTTCGGTTTGAAGAAATACTTCAACCCCAGTTTGAAGCCGGTGATCCAGTCAGCCAGCAGAAAGTATTTTACCGCGCGGGTGTAGTCGATGTTGGCCATGTCAGCCTCCCACGGTCCAGCGGGCGTAGGTTCCCCAGAACGCGCCGTATTGTGCAAAGAAGGCCACCAGAACGACCCAAATGAGCGACAGGGGCAGGAAGACCTTCCAGCCGATACGCATCAGTTGGTCGTAGCGGTAGCGGGGCGTGATCGCCTTCACCATCGCGAAGACGAAGAAGAAGAAGAAAATCTTGAGGAACAGCCAGACCATCCCGTCGGGCAGGCCCGGGATGGGCGACAGCCAGCCGCCGAAGAACAGGATCGAAACGAGCGCGCACATCAGAACGATGGCCACGTATTCCCCGATCATGAACAGCAGGAACGGCGTGGACGAGTATTCCACCTGATAGCCCGCGACGAGTTCGGATTCCGCTTCCGGAAGGTCAAAGGGCGGGCGGTTGGTTTCGGCCATGGCCGAGATCAGGAAGAGGAACACCATCGGGAAGTGCGGCAGCCAATACCACGAGAAAATCCCCGCCCCGTCCTGTGCGCGCACGATGTCCCCGAAGTTGAGCGACCCGGTCGAGAGCACGACGCCGATGATGATCAGGCCGATCGAGACCTCGTAGGAAATCATCTGTGCGGCCGACCGAAGCGAACCGAGGAACGGGTATTTCGAGTTCGACGCCCAGCCGCCCATGATGACGCCGTAGACCTCGAGCGACGAGACGGCAAAGACGAAAAGGATCGCCACGTTGATGTCGGCCAGCACCGCCGTGTCAGAGAACGGGATCACCGCCCAGGCGATCATGGCCAGCACGAAGGACAACATTGGGGCGAGGAAGAACACGAACTTGTCCGCGCCTGCCGGCACAACGATTTCCTTCAGCACATACTTCAGGAAGTCGGCGAAGGACTGAAGCAGACCAAAGGCGCCCACCACGTTGGGGCCGCGACGCAGCTGCACCGCCGCCCAGACCTTGCGGTCGAAGTAGAGCAGAAACGCCAGCGCGACGAGAAGCGGCACCACGATCAGGAGCACCTGCCCCACGATCGTCAGCGCGATCCCCGTGTTCGTCGTCGTGAAGAATTCATACATCAGAGTCAGCCTCAGATCGTCGGTATACCGTTTTCCTTGCAGGCCGCGACCGCCACTTCGGCGTCGATCTTGGCCAACCCGTCCGGGATTGCGTCGGAGATCACGTAGGTCGCGTCTCCTTCCCAGACATCGCCGCGGGTGTCCACAGCGGTTCTGACATGGCGGGCGAAACCGTAGCCCCGGATCAGCGCATATTGCGCCGCCGCGCATTGGGCATAGTCCACCACGTCCTGATTGTTGCGCGCCCCCGTCATGCGCACGTCAAAGGCGACGAGGTCGCCGTCAAGCAGCCCGGTCGATATCCCCAGATATCGGGGATTGAAGGGCGCCACGGCCGCCTCGGCGCTTTTCACGGCGCGCGTGACCTCGGCTTGCCCGCCGCAGGACATGAGGAGAGCCATGCTCGCGCCCAGATATGCGACCAGTCGGATCACTCGGCGGCCACCTGCGTGACGGCGCGGGATTTCGCCATGGCCGACAGTTCTGCCATCGTCTGCGAGGCCCGCGCGATGGGGTTCGTCAGGTAGTGGTCGCGGACCGCGTGGCGGAAGGTCGCCTCGCCCAGCTTGGACGCGGCGAGCGCCTGCCAGTCATTTTCCGGCACCTCGTCGATCTTGGCCAGATGCGGCACCTCGGCGACCAGCGCCCGGCGCAGCGCAGCAAGGCTATCCCACGGCAGAGTCGCGCCCAATTCGGCCGACAGCGCGCGCAGGATCGCCCAGTTTTCCTTGGCCTCGCCCGGCGGGAAAGCGGCGCGAAGGGCAAGCTGCGGACGGCCCTCGGTGTTCACGAAGAGACCGTTTTCCTCGACATAGGCCGCACCCGGCAGGATGATGTCGGCGCGATGCGCACCCCGGTCGCCGTGGCTGCCCATGTAGATGACGGTCGGCCCCGCGCCGATCTCGACCTCGTCCGCGCCCATGTTGAAGACGACTTCGGCCCCCTCGAGCGCAGCCGTCAGCCCGCCCTCGGTCACGGCCCCCACGTCCAAGGCACCCACGCGCGACGCGGCGGTATGCAGGATCAGGAGCTTGGCCTGACGCGCCTCGGCGATCTGCATGGCGAGCGAGAGAACAGCCTCTCCATCCGCCTCGTTGATCGCGCCCTGGCCGACGATCACGATGCCACGTTCGCCCTCGCCCACCGGTTCGGATTTCGCGAGCTTGAGGTGCTCTTCCAGCGCCTTTCGGTCGGAGCCGAAGTTGTGCGCCTCATAGGTGAGGTCGGCCATGGGCCCGATCACGCCCACGGTCGCGCCGCGAATCCAGGCCTTGCGGATGCGCGCGTTGAGGACGGGCGCCTCGTCGCGGGGGTTAGTGCCGATGAGGAGAATGCCGTTCGCGCTGTCGATGTCCTCGATCCGCGCGGTGCCGGCATAAGCAGCGCGGTTGCCTGCGGGGAGCTTCGCCCCATCCGTGCGACATTCGACCGAACCGCCCAGACCCTCGACCAGCGTCTTGAGCGAATAGGCCATCTCGACGGACGCGAGGTCACCGACGAGACCCGCGACCTTGTGGCCCTTCATCGCGCCCGCGGCAGCGGCCAGCGCCTCACCCCACGACACCGGCTTCAGCTTGCCATCCACACGGACATAAGGGCGGTCGAGACGCTGGCGGCGCAGCCCGTCCCAGACAAAACGGGTCTTGTCGGAAATCCACTCCTCGTTCACGCCGTCATGGTTGCGCGGCAGGATGCGCATGACTTCGCGGCCCTTGGTGTCCACCCGGATGTTCGACCCGAGCGCGTCCATCACGTCGATGGTCTCGGTCTTGGTCAGCTCCCACGGGCGGGCGGTAAAGGCATAGGGTTTCGAGGTCAGCGCACCGACCGGGCACAGGTCGATGATGTTGCCCTGAAGGTTACTGTCGAGCGTTGTGTTAAGATACGAGGTGATCTCGGCATCCTCGCCGCGCCCCGTCTGGCCCATCTGGTGGATGCCCGCGACTTCTGTCGTGAAGCGCACGCAGCGGGTGCAGGAGATGCAGCGCGTCATTTGGGTGGACACAAGCGGGCCTAGGTCCAGATCCTCGGACGCGCGCTTGGGTTCGCGATAGCGCGAGAAATCCACGCCGTAGGCCATCGCCTGATCCTGCAGATCACATTCGCCGCCCTGGTCGCAAATCGGGCAATCGAGCGGGTGGTTGATGAGCAGGAACTCCATCACCCCTTCGCGCGCCTTCTTGACCATGGGCGAGTTGGTCTTGACCACCGGTGCCTGACCTTCCGGACCGGGCCGCAGATCGCGCACCTGCATCGCGCAGGAGGCGGCGGGTTTCGGCGGGCCACCCACGACTTCGACCAGACACATCCGGCAGTTGCCCGCGATGGAGAGCCGTTCGTGGTAGCAAAAGCGCGGCACTTCAATGCCCGCCACTTCGCAGGCCTGCAGGATGGTCATTGCGCCATCCACCTCGACCTCGTGCCCGTCGATGCTGATTTTCTTCAGGTCTGCCATGTGCTTACCTTAGCTTCTCTATCCACCGGGTCGCCCCGGCCATTTCCTAATCACAGATCTCGGAGTAGATCACTGCGCCGTTTTCAAGGACCATGCCGTCGCCGAACATGTCCTGTCGGCTGAATTCGGGATGGTCGAGGCAGTAGGCTTTCGCCACCTGCCGGGCCTGTTTCTCGCGCGCGCCCTGGGTGATGGGCTGGCCGTCGGCGCGGGCCACGGTCACCTGCGGCACCGCCTGCCCCGCGCCCGCGTTACCGGCTTGATCGCGCCAGAGCCCGTGGCTTGTGTAGGTCACCGCATAGGCCGTGCCACCCGACATGAGGACGCCCGAATGCTGCACGCCCGAAGCCACTTCGGCGCCGTCCGTATGAACCGAGGTGCGCGGCGCGAACACGCCGCATCCCGCCAAAGCAAGCAGGGCACCGCCGAGCGCAGCCCGTCCAATGGTCGTAGAGACGGAACCGGGACACTCAGGCTCACGTTCCGCTCCAAAGGAGGAACAACGCATGAGCAAAGTGAAGCACGACGACCAGCGCGAGCGCGCCGAAGAAGCCGAGGAACAGACGGAACGCTTTGTCGAGACCGGCGACGCCGGGCGCGAGAAGACCGAGGAAACCTCAGACGACATGTCCAAAGGGATGCCCGAAAAGGACCGCGAGAACCTCGACAAGGTCACGAAGACCAAATGACCAATGCCCACGCGCGGTTTCCCCGCGCGTGGCTTTGCCCCCACGCCCCGCGGCGGCCAAGCCGCCGGGATATGAGACAGGCCCGTCACAGGTTATTCCGCCGCCACTGCGGCTGAGATACGGCCCGCTTTTTGCGCCTTGATGCGGTCCTCGATCTCGCCCCGGAAGTTTTTGATGAGACCCTGGATCGGCCAGGCGGCCGCGTCACCCAGGGCACAGATGGTGTGACCCTCGACCTGCTTGGTCACGTCGAAGAGCATGTCGATTTCCTCGACCTCGGCCTCGCCGCGCACGAGCCGGTCCATGACGCGCATCATCCAGCCGGTGCCCTCGCGGCAGGGCGTGCACTGGCCGCAGCTTTCGTGTTTGTAGAACTTCGACAGCCGCCAGATCGCCTTCACGATGTCGGTCTGTTTGTCCATCACGATGACTGCAGCCGTGCCCAGCCCCGAGCCAAGCTCGCTGCGCAGGTAGTCGAAGTCCATGATGGCGTCTTTCATCTTCTCGCCGCGCACACAGGGCACCGATGAGCCGCCGGGGATGACCGCGAGCAGGTTGTTCCAGCCGCCGCGAATACCGCCGCAATGCTTGTCGATCAGCTCCTCGAAAGAGATCGACATAGCCTCTTCCACCACGCAGGGGTTGTTCACGTGGCCCGAGATGGCAAAGAGCTTGGTGCCCGCGTTGTTCGGGCGGCCAAAGCCCGCGAACCACTCCGCGCCCCGGCGCAGGATGGTCGGGGCGACCGCGATGGATTCCACGTTGTTCACCGTTGTCGGGCAGCCGTAAAGCCCCGCGCCTGCGGGGAACGGCGGCTTCATGCGGGGCATCCCCTTCTTGCCCTCGAGGCTTTCGAGCAGCGCTGTTTCCTCGCCGCAGATATAGGCACCAGCACCGTGGTGGACGTAGATGTCGAAGTCCCAACCCGACTTCGCGGCGTTCTTGCCGACCAGCCCAGCGTCATAGGCCTCGTCGATCGCGGCCTGTAGCGCCTCGCGTTCACGGATGTATTCGCCGCGAATGTAGATGTAGCAGGCATGGGCATTCATCGCGAACGACGCGATGAGGCAGCCCTCGATCAATGTATGCGGATCATGCCGCATGATTTCGCGGTCCTTGCAGGTGCCGGGTTCGGATTCGTCCGCGTTCACCACGAGGTAGGCGGGGCGGCCGTCTGACTCCTTGGGCATGAAGGACCACTTGAGACCGGTGGGAAAGCCCGCGCCGCCGCGACCGCGCAATCCGCTCGCCTTCATCTGGTCGATGATCCAGTCGCGGCCCTTCTGGATGATCCCGGCGGTGCCGTCCCAATGCCCGCGCGCCATCGCGCCCTTGAGCGAGCGATCATGCATCCCGTAGATATTCGTGAAGATCCGATCCTGATCTTTCAACATGCCCGTTATCCTCTTTGTCCTCGCCCGTCAGGCCTTGCGCCCGGCGCGCCAGATGCGGATCGCGAGGATGAGGCCAAAGGCAAAGCCCCCCATCGCGACCAGTCCGATGAGCCCCATGGCGCGGTTGGATAGCCCCAACTGCGGCCCGAAGCCCGTGCCGACGACCGAGATCAGACCCGATACGGCGATGACCACGGCAGCAACCCTGCCCTGTCTCGCCCTGATCCTATCCCGGTCGTCAGCCATGTCTTCCGTCGTGCCTTACTTCTTGTTGTCGCCGTAAAGGTTCGACTTGGTCGCCTTTGCGGAGAACGCGGTGGTGCCGCCCTTGGCAAGAACCTTGGCGTCCGGCTGCCATTCGGTGATCTGGCGCGCCGACGTGCCCACCATCTGGTCGTCGAGCCACTCGATCTCGGCCTTTTTCAGTTTGCCGACCTGATCGAAGTGATAGATTCCGTGGGCGTGAAGCTGGGCTTCGATCTTGGGTCCGACGCCCTTGAGCATCTTGAGGTTGTCCGGCCCGCCCTCGCGCGGAGCGTCGAGCTTGACCGAGACACCGCCCGCCTCGCCCACCTTGCGCGCGGCCGCCGAGAGGGCACCGGCACCGGCTGGTTTGGTCGCGGCGGATTTGGAGGCAGCTTTCGGCGCGGCAGCCTTGGCAGGCTTCGGCGCGGCTTCGTACTTGTAGTCGCCCTTTTTCTCGGCCAGTTCCGCCGTCCCCGGCAGTTCCTTCGAGGGCTTCACCGCGGCCTTCTTGGTGGCCGTGGCCTTGGACGAGGCGGCTTTCTTTGCCGCCGGTTTCGTTTCCGGCTTCGCCGCGGGCGCCTTGGTTTCCTCCGCGGGCTTCACGTATTTGTACTCGCCCTTCTTCGCCGCCAGTTCGGCGGTTCCGGGAAGTTCTTTCGACGGCTTGATGGCCGACGAGCCAGTGGTCGCAGCGGCGGAGGCATCGAGCGCAGCGGCGGGTTTCACCGCGGCAGCGTCCACATTGCCCTGCCCGGCCGAGGACGCGGCTTCCGCGGCAGCTTCGTCGGTGGCGATGTCGGATTTGGGCGTTCCGGTCGCTGCGGCGGGCGCCGTGGTGGCAGGCGCGGCTGCAGGTGCGGCTTTCGCCGCTGGCGAAGACGTGGCCGAGGTCGCCGTGCTCACGCCCGAGGTGGCACCGGCACCAGCGCAGAAGACACGTTGCAGGACCAGCGCGGCAACCACCGCCACCACGATCCCGACAATGATGGCCCAGAGCCACGGGTCATTCATCAAGAGAGCCACAACGAGGCCCAGAAGCCCCCCTGCGATCCAGCAGGTATTCCGACATTTTGTAGTATCGTTCATAGCCAATCCCCCAATTCCCTGTTGTGAGGTTCAAATACGGCGACGGACATACGGTCTCGCGCCGCTGTCTTATCTTTCACGTCCATCGCCATCTTCATCATTACCACATTGGTCGCACGTCAGTAGACGTCGCCCTTCTTCACTTTCTTCGAGAATTCGGTTTCGCCGCCGGTGGCGAGTGTCTTGGCCTGTTCGACCCAGCCATCACGGGTGGCGCGGCCCTTGAACCCTTCGAGGTTCTCGTCCACCCAGGCCAGTTCATCCTGCGTCCAGTTCGCGATCTGGTCGAAGTGATAGAACCCCATACCATTGAGCATGGCCTCGAGCTTCGGCCCGACGCCCTTGATCGCCTTGAGATTGTCCGCACCATTCTCGCGCGGGGCGGTCAGTGTTGCGGGTTTGGTGCCTGAGGTCGTGCCTGCCGTCGTGCTTTCGGTCGGCGCGGCCGGGGTTCCGGCAGCCTGCGGTGCGTCGTCGCCGGCTTTCATCGCGGGCGCGTCAGTCTTGGCGGGGGCGTCGCCCCCCTTGGCCGCCTTTGCATCGGTGTCCGAGCCGGTCACCGTCTTGGACGCGCCCGCGCTGGTTTTCGCGGCGGGTTTGGCGTCGGCCTTCGGCTCCGGATGGCCCGGTTCGTTGGCATCCGACATGGCAGCTTCGGCATCGCCCGGCTTGGTCGCGGACTTGCGCGGTTTCACGGCGACCTTTTTGCCCGCTTGCTTGCCCTGCCACGGTGCGGTGAGCGGCACTTCGGTCCCGTCGATGCGCTTGAGCGTATCCCCGATGTCGGTGGCAAGCTGAACCGAGGCGTTGTATTTCGGACGATCCGCTTCGTACTCCTTGAGGCTTGTCAGACCATGCGCGGGCTCGGAGGTATAGCGGCCGTTCTGCGGTCCCGGCACCGGCACCTCGCCCGCCGCCATCTTGTCGATGAGCGCGCCAAAGCTCTCGGGCGTCAGGTCCTCGTAGTAGTCCTTGCCGATTTGGGCCATGGGGGCGTTCGCGCAGGAGCCGAGGCATTCGACCTCTTCCCACGAAAACTTGCCATCCGCCGAAAGCTGATGCGCCTTGGGCGCGATGCGTTCCTTGCAGACCGCGACGAGGTCCTCAGACCCCATGATCATGCAGGAGGTCGTTCCGCAGATCTGGAAATGCGCCACGGAACCAACGGGTTGCAGCTGGAACATGAAGTAGAACGTCGCCACTTCCAGCGCCCGGATATACTGCATACCGAGCATATCCGCGATGTGCTCGATCGCCGGACGGGTCAGCCAGCCCTCCTGCTCCTGCGCCCGCCACAGAAGCGGGATGATCGCAGACGCCTGACGGCCCTCAGGATATTTGGTGATCTGCGCTTCGGCCCAGGCGAGGTTGTCCGGGGTGAAGGCGAAAGAAGCCGGTTGTTCGTGGTGCAGACGGCGCAGCATTAGCGGTCAACCTCTCCGAAAACGATGTCCATGGTGCCGATGATCGCGGCCACGTCGGCCAGCTGGTGACCAGAGGCCACGTGATCCATCGACTGAAGATGAAGATAGCCCGGCGCGCGCAGCTTCGCGCGGTAGGGTTTGTTGGTGCCGTCCGACACGAGGTAGACGCCGAATTCGCCCTTGGGCGCCTCGACCGAGCAGTAGACCTCGCCCGCAGGCACGTGGAAGCCCTCGGTATAGAGTTTGAAGTGGTGGATCAGCGCCTCCATCGAGGTCTTCATGTCTGCGCGTTTCGGCGGCGAAAGCTTGCCACGGGCGAGCACGTCGCCCTGCCCCTCGGGCGCGCGGAGTTTCTCGATCGCCTGCAACATGATCTTCACGCTCTCGCGCATCTCGGCCATGCGGACGAGATAGCGGTCATAGCAGTCGCCGTTCTTGCCGACGGCCACCTTGAAGTCGAACTCGTCGTAACATTCGTAGGGCTGCGACCGGCGCAGGTCCCAGGCAAAGCCCGACCCGCGCACCATGACGCCGGAATAGCCCCAGTTGAGGATATCCTCTTCCGTGACCACGCCAATGTCCACGTTGCGCTGCTTGAACACACGGTTCTCGGTGAGCAGATCGTCGATGTCCTGCAGTTTCTCGGGGAACTCGTGGCACCATGCCTCGATATCGTCGAGAAGTGCCGGCGGCAGGTCCTGATGGACGCCACCCGGGCGGAAATAGGCGGCGTGGAGCCGGGCGCCCGAGGCCCGTTCGTAGAAGATCATGAGCTTTTCGCGCTCTTCGAACCCCCAGAGCGGCGGGGTCAGCGCGCCCACGTCCATCGCCTGCGTCGTGACGTTGAGAAGGTGGTTCAGGATGCGCCCGATCTCGGAATAAAGCACCCGGATCAGCGAGGCGCGGCGCGGCACTTCCACCCCGCACAGCTTTTCGATCACGAGACACCAGGCGTGTTCCTGGTTCATCGTGCCGACATAGTCGAGACGGTCGAAATAGGGCAGGTTCTGGAGATAGGTCCGGCTCTCCATCAGCTTTTCAGTGCCTCGGTGAAGCAGGCCGATGTGCGGATCGCAGCGTTCCACGATCTCGCCGTCCAGTTCCAGCACGAGGCGCAGCACGCCGTGCGCGGCCGGGTGCTGCGGACCGAAGTTGATGTTGAAGTTGCGGATCTGCTGTTCGCCCGTCAGAGCGTCCTCGAAACCCTTGCTGCCATCCATCATGCCATCACCATTTTGCGGGTCCACTCCGCGGGCAACTCGCCCATGAAGCGTTCGATGAAGTTGTATTGCGGCGCGAGCACCGCCTGTGCCGCCGCGCGGCGGTCGTCGTCGAGGCTCACGTGGCCCGACGCGTTGTAGCGTTCGCCAAAGGGCACCTCGACCGGCGCGATGCCCAGAAACGCCAAGAGCCGGGCAATGGCCTCGGGCGTGAAGAGCCGCTCATAGAACTCGATATGCAGACAACGCTCGGGCACCACGTCCTTCAGACGGTTGATCGTCTGGCGGTAGTTCGACCGCATGGCGACGTTCTGCTCGCCGCCCTTGAGAAACTCGTCGAATTTCTCGCGCGCAAGGTCGGCGTTCCCGGCCCCGGCGTCCATGCGGATATGGGACCAGAGCCGGTCCACAGGTTCGCGCAGGAGGTAGATCACCTTGACGCTGTCAAAGACGCCGACCATCCGCTTCATGCCCTTGCGGGTCAGGGCCGCGTAAGCGGGCGTGAAGTCCCCGATCACCCGCGCACCTTCGCGCCCACGTCCGAGGAAATCGAGGTAGCCGCGGTCGTTGGGCGTCTTGCCGTCGAAGGTTTCGAGCCAGCGCTCGATATCGGCAATCGCGCCGTTCTGGTAGTTGTGGAGCGCCGTGCCGTCGGGCTCGGCCGCGTGACGCTCTTTCACCTCGGCAAGCCGCTGGATCAGAAGCGTCCGGTAGTAGTTGCCGCGCCCAAGATCGAGGGAGTTCCAGTAATGAAGCTCCTTCAAGGCCGTGAAATGGCATTCGGGGTGCTTGAAGAGCACCTCGTAAAGCCAGCTCGTCCCGGCCTTGGCTGCACCTACGCAGTATATGAGCGTCTGGGCGACCATGGATCAGCCTTTGGCCTCTCCGCTTTTCTCGTCGCCCGGCAGGATGTAATGCGCGCCCTCCCAGGGCGACATGAAGTCGAACTGGCGGTAGTCCTGCACGAGCTTCACGGGTTCATAGACCACCCGCTTCTCGACCTCGTCGTAGCGCACTTCGGTATAGCCCGTGGTCGGGAAATCCTTGCGCAGCGGATAGCCGCGAAAGCCGTAGTCCGTCAGGATGCGGCGCAGGTCCGGGTGGCCCTTGAAGATGATCCCGAACATGTCGAAAATCTCGCGCTCGAACCAGTTGGCCGCCGGATGCACGTCGATGATCGAGGGCACCATTTCGCCCTCGGCCACGGCCGCCTTCACGCGGATGCGGTGGTTTCGATACATCGACAGGAAGTGGTAGACCACGTCGAACCGCGCCTCGCGCTCCGGGTAATCCACCGCGGTGATGTCCACGAGCGACGAGAACTTGCAGTTGCTGTCGGATCTCAGAAAATCGAGGAAGCCCGGCATCGCCTCGGGCTGGACCGTGACGGTCAGCTCGTCAAAGGCCACCGTCCACGACACGACCGTATCCGGGCGCTTCATCTCGATCAGCGCGCCAAGCTCGTTCAGGGCTTCGGTCATTGCAGTATTCGCCATGACTTACCTCGCGATCGTGCCGGTGCGGCGGATTTTGCGTTGCAGTTGCAGGATTCCGTAGACCAGCGCCTCGGCAGAGGGCGGGCAGCCGGGGACATAGACGTCCACGGGCACGACGCGGTCGCAGCCACGCACCACCGAGTAGGAATAGTGGTAATAGCCGCCGCCATTGGCGCAGGACCCCATCGAGATCACGTAACGCGGCTCGGGCATCTGGTCGTAGACCTTGCGCAGCGCGGGGGCCATCTTGTTGGTCAGGGTGCCCGCCACAATCATCAGGTCCGACTGGCGCGGGGACGCGCGCGGCGCGGTGCCGTAGCGTTCGAGGTCATAGCGCGGCATGGACGACTGCATCATCTCGACCGCGCAGCAGGCGAGACCGAAGGTCATCCAGTGGAGCGACCCTGTGCGCGCCCAGTTGATGATGTCGTCCGTCGTCGTCAGCAGAAAGCCCTTGTCGGCCAGCTGATCGTTCAGTTGCCGCGTCGCGACTTCCTTGTCGCCGCCAGCGGTGTTCGCACCCGTCATCACTCCCATTCCAGTGCCCCCTTCTTCCATTCGTAGGCAAAGCCGATGGTCAACACGGCGAGGAACACCATCATGGACCAGAAACCGACGAGGCCGATGTCACCAAAGGCGACCGCCCAGGGGAAAAGGAACGCGATTTCGAGGTCGAAGATGATGAAAAGGATCGAGACGAGGTAGAACCTCACATCGAACTTCATCCGCGCATCGTCAAAGGCGTTGAACCCGCACTCATAGGCCGACACCTTTTCCGGGTCCGGGTTGCGCACCGCAAGAACGGCGGCGGCGATGATGAGAACGAGGCCAAGGCCGACGGCAACGGCAAGGAAAATCACGATGGGGAGGTATTCACGGAGGATGTCTTCCACGATGGCTCCTTTGTCGGGCTTGCGCCCGCGACAGTTTGGCTCTTCCGGGGTCTACTCCGCTCTGTGGGGAGGGTCAACCAAAGCTGCCTGTTTTTCGGAGGATGCTGCGGGTGCTTAACGCTTTGTGAAGACGCGTTGATTGGGGCCGTCCAGACGTGGCGCGACGGCCCCCACGCATGACGCCGCAGCGCGGCACAAGAGGTCATTCGTGAGGTCGCAAAGGGCCATCAAGGGACCGATTCCCCGTGGCGGACGACTCAGTCCGCAGGGTCCGGCGGTTGAGCGCGTCTCAGGGGCCAATCGCGCCGTGGCGGCTCAGCCTACTGGACCCAGCCGGGGCGGCGCTTGTCAAAGAACGCGGCGATCCCATCCTGAGTCTCTTGCCCTTCCCAGCAGGCGACCAGTTCCCGGATCGTCTCGTCGATGATCTCGAGCGTGATCGGCGGGCCCAGCCTGCGGGCCAGCCGCTTGGCCCGCGCCACCGCGCCGGGCGCGCAGGCGAGATAGGGCGTGACTTCGGCCTCGACGGCGGCGTCGAGCATGTCTGCGGGCACGGCGGCGGCGACAATGCCCAGCCGCACCGCCTCGTCCGCGCCGAAGCGGCGACCGTTCATGAACACGCGCCGCGCCATGGCCTCGCCCATCCGGGCGATCACATAGGGGCCGATGGTCGCGGGGATGAGGCCCAGCCGTGTCTCGGTCAGGCCGAACATCGCGTGATCGGCGGCAATCGCGATGTCGCAGACCGCGCACATGCCGATCCCGCCGCCAAAGGCCTGCCCCTGCACCCGCCCGATCAGGGGCTTCGGCACTTCGTTCAGGGTGTTGAGCATCATGGCGAGTTTGCGCGCCTCGACGAACCGCGTCTCGGCGTCGGCCTCCATCTGATCGCGCATCCAGCCCAGATCGCCGCCCGCGCAGAAGCTGGCCCCCGCTCCTGTCAGCACCACGGCTCGCACAGCAGGGTCGGCGCCCAGCGCCTGTGCAACGACCGTGATCTCGTCGATCATCCGGGCCGAGAGGCTGTTGTGTTTGCCGGCCCGGTCGAGGGTGAGCGTGGCCACACCTCGCCGGTCGGTCGTCACCGATATCGTCTCGTAGCTCACGACCGCATTCCTTTCGCCAGTTCCGCCGCCTGCCCCAGAACCTCGCGATCAAGGCCCGTGGAAAAGCCCAGCGCCGTGAGGCGGTCATGCACCGCTTCTGTCGCAACGTTGCCCGCCGCCCCCGGCGCATAGGGACAGCCGCCAAGCCCCCCCACAGCGGCATCGAAGACCCGCACGCCCAGTTCCAGCGACATCTCGATGTTGTCGAGCGCGCGTCCCGCCGTGTCGTGATAATGTCCGGCCAGCCGGTCCGCTGGCACGAATTCGGTCACGGCGATCAGCATGTCGCGGATCGTCTCGGGCGTGCCCTGCCCGATCGTGTCGCCGAGCGAGACCTCGTAACAGCCCATGCGCGACAGTTCGTTCGCCACCTGCGCCACCGCCTCGGGCGCGACGGGGCCATCGTAGGGGCAATCGGTGACGCAGGAGACATAACCACGGACTTGCACTTTTCGAACCATGGCTGCCTCAATCACCGGGATGAACCGCTCAAGACTTTTACTAATCGAACAGTTGATGTTGGCTTGGCTGAAGCCCTCGCTCGCGCTGGCAAAGATCGCCACCTCGTCCGCCCCTGCCGCCATCGCGCGCTCGAAGCCCTTCAGGTTCGGGGTCAGCGCCATATAGGTCACGCCGGCACGGCGCCGGATACCACCCAGTACCTCGGCCCCGTCGGCCATCTGCGGCACCCATTTCGGGCTCACGAAGCTCGCCACCTCGATCCGGGCAAAGCCCGCGTCCGACAAGCGATCTACCAGCGCGATCTTCTGCGCCGCCGGGATCATCCGCGCCTCGTTCTGGAGCCCGTCGCGCGGCCCCATCTCGACGATCTCGACGGTCTCAGCCACGTGGGACCTCGTAGAAATCCTGCGTGTAGATCGTATCCGGCCCCTGCGCGGCGAGGGCGGCCTGATAGGCCGGGCGCGCTGCGAGCCGCTCGTGGTAAGCCTGGAGCGCCGGGAACTTGTCGCGGTAGACATAGTGAAACGCCGCCTCGACGCCGAAGCCGAACATGATGTCCGCCGCCGAGAACCCGGATGCGAGCAGGTAATCCTGCCCGCTCACGCGTTTTTCCAGCGGCTTGAGGGCGGTCGCGAGCCGCCGCACCTCGATCCCCATGACCGTGGGCGAGCGCATCGCGGGATCGGGCAGGAAGATCTGTTGCAGGTTCAGGTTCTGGATCGCCGTGGCGACGGTTTCGGCATAGTGGATCCAGACGAGGAATTCGGCCCGCTCGGGATCGCCCGGCGGGCGCCCCAGCCCGTGTTCGGGACGGGTTTCGCACAGGTATTCGAGGATGGCCCCGCTCTCGATCATCGTGATCCCGTCCACCTCGAGCGCGGGCACGCGGCCCGCCGGGTTCAGGGCGCGGTAATCCTCGGTATTGAGGCTGCCGTTGGCGATGCGGTAATTCTCGATCTCGGGCTCGATGCCCATTTCGGCGAGCAGCCAGTGGACCCGGAACGACCGGCTCCCCGGAACGGCGTGCAGTCTGATCATGCGGTTTCCTCTTCCTTTGCCGGTACCAGCGCAATGAGCGCCGCCTGCGCCTCGACCTGCGCGCCCTCGGTGACGAGCACCTCGGCCACGACGCCGTCACGCGGCGCGGTGAGGGTATGTTCCATCTTCATCGCCTCCATGACGGCCATGCGCTGCCCTGCTTCGACCCTGTCACCTTGACCCACGAAGATCGCCTTCACCAGCCCCGGCATCGGCGCCTCGACCACATTGCCGCCGGGTCCGGCCGCGGCGGCCACGGCAAGCGGGTCGGGGATGGTGAAACCATACCCAGCCCCCTCGAACACCGTGACGAGCGCGCCAGTCTCGACGACGGGAGGCGCCGCCTGCTCGTCCAGACGCCAGCCGGAGGAGCCGAAGCGGGCGCTGACCCGCGTGTCGCCGATCGTGGCGAGGATCGACGGGCCGTCGACCTCGAGCACGACCGGGATGATCTCGCCCCCGCGTTCGATGAGGACGGTGCGCCGGAGGGGCGACCAGAGCGCGAAGCCCGCGAGCGCGCCCGGCTCGCCAAGCCCCGCCGCCGTGATCGCGGCCAGCGCCATGGTCCGGGCCGAGGGCGGCGGCGTCACGGTCAGCGCGTCGATGTCGCGCGCGATGAGGCCGGTGTCCACCTGCCCCGCCGCAAAGCCCTCGTGCGCACAGAGCGCCGAGAGGAAGCCGAGGTTCGTGACCGTGCCCGCAACTTGCGTCCCCGCCAGCGCCGCCCGCATCCTGGACAGGGCGATGTCGCGGGTCGCGCCATGGGTCACGATCTTGGCCACCATGGGGTCGTAGAACGGGCTGATCACATCTCCCGTGCGCACGCCGGTTTCTGCCCGGCAGCCATCGGGAAAGGCCAGATGCGCGATCCGCCCGGTGGCGGGCAGAAAGCCCGCCGGCACGTCCTCGGCATAAAGCCGGGCCTCAAAGGCATGACCCCGCAGCGGGATCTCGTCCTGCGTCATCGGCAGACCTTCGCCGCTCGCCACCCGCAACTGCCATTCGACGAGGTCGATCCCCGTGACTTCTTCCGTCACCGGGTGCTCGACCTGAAGCCTAGTGTTCATCTCCATGAACCAGAAGCCATCGGTGCGCAGCCCGTCCGAGCCGTCCACGATGAACTCCACCGTGCCCGCCCCTGCGTAACCGATCGCCTCGGCGGCGCGCACGGCGGCATCCCCCATCGCCGCGCGCATCTCGGGCGTCATACCCGGCGCGGGGGCCTCTTCGATCACCTTCTGGTGGCGACGCTGGAGCGAGCAGTCGCGTTCGTAAAGGTGAACGGCGCTTGTGCCGTCGCCAAAGACCTGCACCTCGATATGCCGGGGCGCGGTCACGTATTTCTCGACCAGCACGTCGGGGTTTCCAAAGGCCGTCTTCGCCTCGGACCGGGCCGAGGCGAGCGCGTCGGCGAACTGCCCCGCATTCTCGACCAGCCGCATCCCCTTGCCGCCGCCACCCGCAATGGCCTTGATGAGGACCGGGTATCCGATCCTCTCGGCCTCGCCCGCGAGCAGGTCGTCACCCTGATCGGCGCCGTGGTAGCCGGGCACGACCGGCACCCCCGCCTCCTCCATGAGCGCCTTGGCGGCGTCCTTGAGGCCCATGGCGCGGATCGCCTTCGCGGAGGGGCCGATGAAGGTGAGACCCGCCGCTTCTACCGCCTCGACGAAGTCCGGGTTCTCGGACAGGAACCCGTAGCCCGGATGGATCGCCTGCGCGCCGGTCGCCTGCGCCGCCGCGATGATCGCCTCGCCCCTGAGGTAGCTCTCGGCAGGGGCCGAGCCGCCGATATGCACCGCCTCGTCCGCCATGGCCACATGCCGGGCGGCGCGGTCGGCGTCGGAATAAACCGCGACCGTGGCCACCCCCAGTTTGCGCGCCGTGTCGATGACCCGGCAGGCAATCTCGCCCCGGTTCGCGATCAGGATCTTGTCAAACATCATTCCCCCTCACATCCGGAACACGCCGAAGCGCGTCTCTTCGATGGGTGCGTTGAGCGCGGCGACGAGCGACAGAAACAGGACGTCGCGGGTCTTGCGCGGGTCGATCACGCCGTCGTCCCAGAGCCGGGCCGAGGCGTAGAGCGGATGGGACTGGCGGTCGAACATGTCGATGGTGGGCTGTTTGAAGGCAGCTTCCTCGTCGTCGGACCACGTGCCGCCGCTGCGTTCGATGGCGTCACGCTTGACAGTGGCGAGCACCCCCGCCGCCTGTGCGCCGCCCATGACGGAGATGCGCGAATTGGGCCATGTCCAGAGGAACCGGGGCTGATAGGCCCGGCCCGCCATGCCGTAGTTTCCCGCGCCAAAGGACCCGCCGACGAGCACCGTGACCTTGGGCACGTTGGTCGTCGCGACCGCCGTCACCATCTTGGCCCCATGGCGCGCGATGCCTTCGTTTTCATACTTCCGGCCCACCATGAAGCCGGTGATGTTCTGGAGGAAGATCAGCGGGATACGCCGCTGCGAGCAAAGCTCGACGAAATGCGCGCCCTTCTGGGCGGCTTCGGAAAAGAGCACGCCGTTGTTCGCGATGATGCCCACCGGGCAGCCCTTGAGATGCGCGAACCCCGTCACCAGCGTCTCGCCGAAGCGCGGCTTGAATTCGTCGAAACGCGAGCCGTCCACGATGCGCGCGATCACCTCGCGGATGTCGTATGGGGTGTTGAGCGAGGCGGGCACCACGCCGAGCAGGTCCTCGGGGTCATAGGCGGGGGCCTCTTCCGTCTCCCAGACCACCGTATCGGGCTTGCGCCGGTTGAACGACCGCACGGCACGGCGTGCCAAAGCCAGCGCATGGGCGTCATCCTCGGCAAGGTAGTCCGCGACACCCGACAGCCGCGTGTGAACGTCGCCGCCGCCAAGGTCCTCGGCCGTAACGACCTCGCCCGTGGCGGCCTTGACCAGCGGAGGACCGGCGAGAAAGATGGTGCCCTGCTCGCGCACGATGATGGTCACGTCCGACATCGCGGGCACATAGGCGCCGCCAGCGGTGCAGGAGCCCATGACGACCGCGACCTGCGGGATGCCATTGGCGCTCATCCGCGCCTGATTGTAGAAAATCCGCCCGAAATGATCGCGGTCGGGAAAGACCTCGTCCTGATTGGGCAGGTTCGCGCCGCCACTGTCGACAAGGTAGATACAGGGCAGATTGCACTCCTCGGCGATCTCCTGCGCGCGCAGGTGTTTCTTGACCGTCATCGGATAGTAGGTGCCGCCCTTTACGGTGGCGTCGTTCGCGATGACCATGACCTCCTGTCCGTGGACCTGCCCGATCCCCGCGATGACGCCCGCCGCCGGGGCCGCGCCGTCATACATTCCGTGGGCTGCCGTCGCGCCGACCTCGAGAAACGGCGCGCCGGGGTCGAGGAGGTTCGCGACCCGGTCGCGCGGCAGCATCTTGCCACGCGAGACGTGGCGCGCCCGGGCCTTGTCCCCACCGCCCAGCGCCGCCGCCTCTGCCGCCTCTGAGATGAGCCCGAGCATATCGAGATGGGCGGCGCGGTTGGCCACGAAACCCTCGGCCCCCGTCAGAACCTTGCTCTCCAGTTTCATTCCTTCGTCTCCTCCTCGGTGCGCCCGCCAGTCGCGGGCGCGGTCGTTCTGCCCCGGTCGAGCGGCCGGCCCGGACCCGTTGCCTGATGCTCACCGCCCCTCAGGCCGTGGCGGCGGGCGGCGGGGTGACGGGGGATCGGCCCATCCCGCTTCGACCGCCGGGGGCACGAGGCCCAGATATTGCGCCACCTGCCAGGCATCGACGGCATCGCGCAGGCGGTTGCCCTCCTCCCGCGCCATGCACCACGACAGCATCGGGTCGCGGGTCCCCGCGCAATCGTCCCCGGCAGAGATGCCCTGCGCGAGGTCATGGGTCTGGGCGTAAAGCCGTTCGGCCCAGCCGGTGCCATCGCGGTCGGGCGCGGGAAGCCCCGCGCGGATGGTTTCGGCCAGCGCAGCCTCGCGCGCCGCCAGATCGCGCTGGCAGGCATAGGGCGTGGCGCTCTCGTCGCAGATCATGATGGCCATGGTGACGCAGTTCGCCACCTCTTCAGGGTGCCAGATGCCGCCCTCGACATCCTCGAGCGGCTGGTCCCCAGTCACCTCGAGCCGCCAGTCGTAATCGGCCATGTAGGCATCGAGGCAGGTCTCGAGGTCCGGCAGATCCTGGGCCCGCGCAGGGGCGGACAGCACACAGAAGCACAGGAGGGCAACGCGGGCTTTCATCCGTCACGCTCACCCGTCCGGCGCGCGATCAGCTTGCCGAACGCGTCCGTATGGTAACGGACCTGCGCCGCGCCCTGCCCGCAGGCGATGACGTAGCCCGTCGCGTCCGGCCGCCCTTCGCAGGGTCCAGCGCCGCCAACTTCGTCCCGGTAGGTTGCAGCCCATTGCGCCACGATCCCCGAAGGGTCCGGCGGCACCGCGCGCCCGAGACGCCAGCCGAGGACAGCGGACAATCCGCAAAGCGCGAGGATCATGGCGACGAGACCGGGTCGCATCCTCAATTCCCCAGTCGGTCGAATTGCAGCGCGATGGCGCGCTCGGCAGTCATGCGCATGAGGCAATCGGCTTCCGCTGGCCCGCCCCCGGTGCCGCCGCCCCATTTCGACCGCTCATAGGCACAGGCGGCGTCGCGGTAGGGAATCCACGCCCGTTGCAGCGCCTTCAGCGCATCGGCCTGGCTCACCGGGCTGTCGTATTCGGAATCCTCGGCGGCGAGGCGGGCAACCGTGGGACCATAGAGCGCGTTGAGCTCGCGATCCCAGTCCTCCATCTCGGACCAGAGGCATCCACCCATCCCGACGGTGGAATAACCACCCGGCGTATTCTCCATGCAGTTGGCCGCCGCCGTGCCCACACATTGAAGTTTGTCATACCAGTTTTCCTGCGCCGCGACACAGGCGGTGCTGTCGGTAAAGTCGTAGATCAGGTCCTGCGCGGCGAGCGGCGCGGGGGCGAGAAGGATGAGGGCGAGAAATGATCTGAGCATGAAAGTCTCCCGTGCTGGATAGGATCAGGTCACCATGCCCCGCCCCGCCCGGCAAGTCCGCAGTCAGCGCATCGCGGCCATAAGCTCGCGCCCGACGAGCATCCGCCGGATCTCCGAGGTGCCCGCGCCGATCTCCATGAGCTTGGCGTCGCGGAAGATGCGGCTCACCGGCGTTTCGTTCATGAAGCCCATGCCGCCCATGGCCTGCACCGCCTGATGGGCGACCTTCATCGCCTCTTCGCTCGCGTAAAGCACACAGGCGGCGGCGTCCTGACGGGTGACCGTGCCCCGGTCGCAGGCGCGCGCGACCTCGTAGACATAGGCGCGGGCCGAGTTCATGGCGGTATACATATCCGCGATCTTGCCCTGCATGAGCTGGAAGTCCCCGATCGACTGCCCGAACTGCTTGCGCTCGACCATATAGGGCATGACCTCGTCCAGACAGGCGGCCATGATCCCGGTGCCGATGCCCGAAAGCACGACACGCTCGTAATCGAGGCCCGACATGAGGACGCGCACTCCCTTGCCCTCTTCGCCCAGCACGTTCTCGAAGGGCACCTCGACGTCCTCGAAGAAAAGCTGCGCGGTATTCGATCCGCGCATCCCGAGCTTGTCGAAATGCGGCGAGGTGGTGAAGCCCTTCATGGTCTTTTCCACGATGAAGGCGGTGATCCCCTTGGAGCCCGCCGCCATGTCGGTCTTGGCATAGACGACAAGCGTGTCGGCGTCCGGCCCGTTGGTGATCCAGAATTTCGAGCCGTTGAGGGTGAAATAGCCGTTCTTCTTCTCCGCCTTGAGCTGCATAGACACGACATCCGAGCCCGCCCCCGGCTCGCTCATCGCGAGCGCGCCGACATGCTCGCCGGAGGTGAGCCCCGGCAGATACTTGCGCTTCTGTTCCTCGCTGCCATTGAGGCGGATCTGGTTGACGCAAAGGTTGGAATGCGCGCCGTAGGACAGCGACACGCTGGCCGAAGCCCGCGCGATTTCTTCGACCGCGACGGTATGGGCGAGGTAGGACATGCCGGTGCCGCCGTAGTCCTCTTCCACCGTCATGCCGAGGAGCCCGAGATCCCCCATCTCGCGCCAGAGGTGCGCGGGGAAGTCGTTGGTCTTGTCGATCTCGGCGGCAAGCGGCTTGATCCGCTCCTGGGCAAAGCGGTGCACGGTGTCGCGCAGCGCGTTGACCTCGTCTCCCAGATCGAACGTCATGGATGCGGTGAACATGCGCGGCTTCCTCCCTCTGAAGTCACGTTATTGAACGCTTGTTCATTTCTGGCAGCGGCAGTGAGTCGGGTCAAGAGGCACGCTGGGTTGTCGCCTCGTTCTCAATACGGATCGCCGCGCCGCTGCGCGACCCGTCGATCCGTGCGAGAGGCCAGCCTCTCGCGCTCTCCGGGATATTTATGAACCAGAGAAGTAACGGACCGTTAACGCGCTACAAGGAGGTGCGGCACAGGCTGGGAAGCCGATGACCGTAACCGGAGAAGCCCCTGCGGATCGTCTTTCAGGACGGCTCGCAGGGGTGGACCCACCGGAGGCGGCGTCCTCTTCTCTGGTTCATAAACATCCCGGGAGGTCTGGAGGCTGGCCCTCCAGAGCCGGCGTCAGCCGGCTTCCTGGTAGACGGCGGACACCTCGGCCCGGATGATCCGCGCGATGAGGGCGCAATCCTCGAGCGAGAAGGTGAGCGGCAGGCGCAGATCGAGGATGCCGCGCAGGACCCGGTCGCTCGCGGGCATCGGCTCGCTCGCCACGTAGCGCCAGCTGTCGTAGCGCGACGTGAAGCCCACTGGCTCCGCCGCGCCGAACCACTTCAGTTCCACGCCGCGCGCGGCGCAGCGGCGCACGACCTCGGTGATCCTGTCCCCGGCCCAGTCGAGCAGGAGGAACTGGAACGAGGACATGACGTAGTCCTCTTTCTCGGGCCGCGGGATCAGGGTCAGGCCGGGTGCGTCCTCCAGCCCGGCCTCCACCGTCCGGTAGCGTTCGTTCCAACGCTCGCATTGCCGGGCAAGGTCGCGCAGTTGTGGCCGCAGGATGGCCGCGCGCAGGTTGTCCATGCGGCCCGAGATATTGGGCGTGACGTATTTCACTCGCTCGAAGACCTCCGGCCCCGGCGCGGCGCGGTGCTTGCCATAGAGCATGTAGCTGCCCGAGAGCATCACGCATCGCGCGGCGACGTCCTCGTCGTCGGTGACGATGAGCCCGCCCTCGCCCGAGTTCATGTGCTTGTAGGTCTGGGTGGAATAGCACCCGATGGTGCCATGGCGCCCGGAGAGCACCCCGTTCCAGCGCGCGCCCATCGTATGGGCGCAGTCTTCGATCACCGTGATCCCCCGCGCGTTGCAGAGCGTCATCAGCGCGTCCATGTCTGCAATATGGCCACGCATGTGGCTCAGCATCAGGACATCCGCCTGATCCGCTTTCGCGGCGAGGTCTTCGAGGTCGATCACCAGCCCCTCGGTCACGCCGATGAAGACCGGAACCGCCCCGAGACTCGCGATGGCGCCGGGAACGGGGGCAAGGGTGAAGGCATTGGTCAGCACCCGGTCGCCGGGTGTCACGCCAACGGCCCGCAAAGCCGTGGCCAACGCATAGCCACCGGAGGCGACCGCGAGGCAGTAGCGCGCGCCCGTGTAGGCCCCGAACTCCTCCTCGAGCAGCGACACCTCGCCCACCTCATCGCCCACGAGGTTGTAGCGATGCAGCCGCCCGGTGCGCATCTGGGCGACGGCCGCCTCGATCGCCGCTTCGGGGATCGGTTCCTGCTGGGTGAATGTGCCTTCGAAGACCTCGGTCATGGCCGCGACACTGGGACCGGGCGGGAGCCGCGTCAAGAGAGGAGCCTGCCAACCACGGCGGGCAGTTCGCCGTAGCTGCCGATGGTCGCCTCGGGACCGAGCGCCAGCACCGTGTCGCCGTTGGGGCCGAAGGTCACAAGGACGCAGGGCACCCCCGCCGCGCGCGCCGTGTCTCGGTCGGTCACCGTGTCGCCGATGAGGATCGAGCGCGCGACCTTTCCCCCCGCCCCATTGACCGCCGCCACATAGGGCGCGGGGTCGGGCTTGCGGGTTGGGAGCGTGTCCGCCCCGATGAGCGAGGCGAAGAGGTCGCGCACGCCGAGCCGCGCAAGCAGCGCCTCTGCCAGTCCCTCGGGCTTGTTGGTGCAGACGCCGACCGCGTAGCCCGCGGCCCGCAGCGCCTCGACCGCCTCGACCGCGCCGGGATACATCACGGTGTGGGTGTCGATGTTCGCGCCATACCAGTCGAGCAGATAGGGATAATCCTCCTCCATCCAGCCACCGTCATGGGCCAGCCGCTCATACCCCAGCCTGAGCATCGCGCGCCCGCCGTGAAAGGCCACCGCCGCATCCGCCACCGGATCGAGCACGTCGCCCAGACCCCGCCGCCCGAAGCAGGCGTTGGCCGAGGCGATGAGGTCGCGCGAGGTATCCGCGAGCGTGCCGTCGAGGTCGAAAATCACCGTGCCGCGCGTGGGTGCCATAGTCTTTCCTGTCGTTCCTGCCCGTGCTACCTGACGGGGTAAATCGGCACGGGACAGAAGAAAAGAGCAGCCATGACCGCAGCGGGCCAGTCGACGGGCGAAATCAGCCTCATTATCCTTGCCGCCGGGCAAGGCAGCCGGATGAACTCCGACCTGCCAAAGGTGCTGCACGAGTTGGGCGGTCAGCCGCTCTTTGCCCATGCGCTCGCCGCCGGGAACGCGCTGGCGCCTGCCCGCATCGTGCTGGTCGCGGGGCATGGGGCCGAGGCGGTGACAAAGGCCGCGAAGGCGCTCGACGACGAGATCGAGGTGGTGCTCCAGACCGAACGGCTCGGCACGGCCCATGCGGTCGATCAGGCGCGGGATGCGCTCGCGGGGCAGTCGGGCGACGTGATCGTGCTCTACGGTGACACGCCTTTCGTCACGACCGAAACGCTCGAGGCGATGCAGGCGGCGCGCGCGGGCGGGGCCGACGTGGTCATCCTGGGTTTCGATGCGGCGGACCCGAAACGCTACGGGCGGCTTGTGATGGACGGGAAAGAGCTGATCCGGATCGTCGAATACAAGGACGCCTCCGAGGACGAGCGCGCGATCACGCTGTGCAATTCGGGCGTGCTGGCCGCCAATGCCGCGACGCTCTTTGAGTTGATCGCCCAAGTCGGCAACGAGAACGCCTCGGGCGAATACTACCTCACCGACGTGGTCGCGGTGGCGCGCGCCAACGGGTTACGCGCCGAAGCCGTGACCTGTGACGAGGCCGAGACGCTGGGGATCAACACGCGCGAGGAACTTGCCGCCGCCGAGGCCCAGCTTCAGGCCCTCAAACGCGCCGAGGCCTTTGAAAACGGCGTCACCATGACCGCGCCCGAGACCGTGTTCTTCGCCGCCGACACCTTTGTCGGGCGCGACGCGGTGATCGAGCCCAACGTGGTCTTCGGCCCCGGCGTCACCGTGGAAAGCGGCGCGCGCGTCCGGGCGTTCAGCCACCTCGAGGGCTGCCACGTCTCGCAAGGCGGCGTCATCGGCCCCTATGCCCGCCTGCGCCCCGGCGCGGAACTGGCCGAGAATGTGAAGGTCGGCAACTTCGTCGAGATCAAGAATGCGGACATCGCGGCGGGTGCCAAGGTGAACCACCTGACCTATATCGGCGATGCCTCGATCGGCGAGCGCACCAATGTCGGCGCAGGCACGATCACCTGCAACTACGACGGCGTGTTCAAGCATCGCACCACCGTTGGCGCGGATGTCTTCGTGGGTTCCAACACCATGCTCGTCGCGCCCGTGACCATCGGCGACGGCGCGATGACGGCCACGGGCACGGTTGTGACCAGCGACGTCGAGGCCGGCGCCATGGTCATCGGACGCAGCCCGCAGCAGGTCAAACCCGGTTTCGCCACCCGTTTCTTTGAAAAATTGAAGGCCCTGAAGGCCGAGCAGAAGGGCAAATAGTCATGTGCGGTATCGTCGGTATCCTCGGCCATCACGAGGTCTCTCCGATCATCCTCGAGGCGCTGAGGCGGCTTGAATATCGCGGCTACGATTCCGCGGGCATCGCGACGGTGAACGAGGCCGGCGCACTCGACAGGCGCCGCGCCGTGGGCAAGCTCGTGAACCTGTCCGATGAGCTTGTGCACAATCCCCTGCCCGGTCGTGCGGGCATCGGGCATACCCGCTGGGCGACCCACGGCGGCGTGACCACCGAGAACGCCCACCCCCATCGCGCGGGCCGGGTGTCGGTGGTGCACAACGGGATCATCGAGAACTTTGCCACGCTGCGGCGCGAATTGGAAGCGGCCGGGAAATCGCTGGAAAGCCAGACGGACACGGAAACCGTGGCTGCCTATGTCGCGCTGATGATGGATGGCGGCGCGGAACCTGTCGACGCCGTACGCGAGGTGCTGGGCAAGCTCGAGGGCGCCTATTCGCTGCTCTTCCTCTTCGACGGCGAAAAAGACCTGATGATCGCGGCGCGGAAAAACTCGCCGCTCGCCATCGGGCACGGGGACGGCGAGATGTATGTGGGGTCGGACGCGATTGCGCTGGCCAATCTGACCAACCGCATCACCTATCTCGAAGAAGGCGACTGGGCCGTGATCACCCGTGAGGGCGCCACGATCTACGACGCCAAGGGCCGGCGCGCGAACCGCGAGATACGCGAGGTCCGGATGGACGCCACGCGGATCGAAAAGGCGGGCTACAAACACTTCATGATGAAGGAAATCGCCGAGCAGCCCACGGTGGTTGGCGGCGTCTTGTCGGCCTATGTTGCGGGCGACGGCTCCGAGATCACGATGGAGTTGCCGGGGATCGACTTTTCGCAGGTCAGCCGCGTGTCCATCGTCGCCTGCGGCACCGCCTATTACGCGGGTCTGGTCGCGAAATACTGGTTCGAGCACTACGCCCGCCTGCCCGTCGACATCGACGTGGCCTCCGAGTTCCGCTATCGCGAGCCGCCCTTTGCCGATGGCACCCTGTCGGTCTTTGTCAGCCAGTCGGGCGAAACCGCCGACACGCTGGCCGCTCTTCGCTACTCCCGCGACCGGGCCGCGCATATCGTGTCGCTGGTCAACTCGCCCGAAAGCTCGATCGCACGGGAAAGCGACATCGCGCTCCCGATCCACGCTGGGGTCGAGGTCTCGGTCGCCTCGACCAAGGCCTTCACCTGTATGCTCGCGACCTTCGCGATCATGGTGCTGAAGGCCTCCGCCGACCGGGGCGAGATCGCCCCTGCGGAGCTGACCGAACGGCTCGCGGACCTGCGCAAGCTGCCGGGCCTCATGTCCCATGCCATCAGCATCGAGGGCGAACTTGACCGCGCCGCGCGCAAGGTGGCCGAGGCGCATGACGTGCTCTTCCTTGGCCGGGGGCAGATGTATCCCCTCGCTCTTGAGGGGGCACTGAAACTAAAGGAAATCAGCTACCTGCACGCCGAGGGTTATGCATCAGGTGAATTGAAGCACGGTCCCATCGCGCTCGTGGACAAGGAAACGCCCACAGTCGTCCTCGCTCCCCATGACGGGCTCTTCGAGAAGACCGTGTCCAACATGCAGGAGGTCATGGCGCGCGGCGGTCGCGTCCTGCTCATCGCGGACGCGCGCGGCATCGCGCAGGCGGGCGGCAATGTCTGGCGGACAATCACGATGCCGGATGCGCCGGAGTTGATCCAGCCGATCCTCTACGCGATCCCGGCGCAGCTCCTCGCCTATCACGCGGCGATCGCCAAAGGCACGGACGTGGACCAGCCGAGAAACCTCGCCAAATCCGTGACGGTGGAGTGAGGCGACGCCATGGCCAAACAGTTCGATTACATCGAGGACGCGCATAAGCGGTTCATCGGGGATCAGCACATCTATTTCGTCGGCTCCGCCGCCGAGACCGGTCGGGTGAATGTCAGCCCCAAGGGCATGGACAGCCTGCGTATCATGGGACCGTACCGGATCGTCTGGCTCAACCTCACCGGGTCGGGCAACGAAACCGCGGCGCATCTGGCGCGGGTCAACCGCATGACGCTCATGTGGTGCAGCTTCACCACCCGCCCCCTGATCCTTCGTTGCTATGGCACGGCGATCACGGTGCATCCGCGCGACGCGGGGTGGCAAGAATTGTCTGACATGTTCGGCGACCCACTGGGCGCGCGCAATATTTTCGACATGACGGTGGATATGGTGCAGACCTCCTGCGGCTACGCGGTCCCCTTCTTCGACAACCCACGCGAGCGGGACACGCTCGAAAAATGGAACGAAGACAAGGGCGAAGAGGGCATCCGCGACTACTGGGCCGAGAAGAACCAGACCACCATCGACGGCTTCGACACGGGCATTTTTGATGACGCTTGAAGAGGCTTTGGACGAACTGCGCGCGGCCATCGAGCCAGGCCGCGCCCCCGGCATGGCCGACTACCACAAACAGACGCGCGAGGTGCTGGGCATTCCGAACCCCGCACTGAACGACATCACGACGGGCTGGCGCCGGTCGCTCACGGTTGATGAGCGCGTCGTGCTTGCCGATGCGCTCTGGCAGACCGACATTTTCGAGGCGCGGATCGCGGCGGCCAAGCTGCTCACTCAGGCGCGGATCAAGGACGACGGTCCGATCTGGGACCTGATCTTGTCATGGCTTCCCGACCTCGACAGTTGGGCAATTGCCGATCACGCGATGATGGCGGCGCAGAAGCGGCTGATCGCGGACCCCTCGCGGCTCGACGAGGTCGAAGGCTGGACCACCTCGAACCACATGTGGACCCGGCGCGCGGCCCTCGTCGCGACGCTGCCCTGGACCAAGCAGAACAACCCCAAACCCGAAGAACTCGCCGCACGGGACCGCGTGCTTGGCTGGGCTGCCGCCTACGTCACGGATCCCGAATGGTTCATCCAGAAGGCGGTGGCGTGGTGGCTGCGCGATCTGTCGAAACACGACATGAGCCGGACTCATGACTTTCTTGAAAAATATGGTAGTGAAATGAAGGGCTTCGCCCGAAAAGAGGCGGCGAAATACCTCCGCTGAACCTTGTGGTTTCGCGGGCGCCGGACTAGGTTTCGCGCAACCCTACGGAGGATCACATGCCCATTCAGGAACCCCCCTTCCGCGCCGATCACGTCGGCTCGCTGCTTCGCCCCAAGGCCATCGTCGAGGCCCGCAAGAAATTCTTTGCGGGCGAAATCGACGAGGCCCAGCTCAAGGCCGTCGAGGACGCCGAGATCCCCGCGCTGATCAAGCTGCAGGAGGACGTAGGTCTCAAATGCGTGACAGACGGCGAGGCGCGGCGCACCTACTGGCATTACGATTACATGGGGATGCTGGACGGCTTCGACATCGAAACCCGCGACGGGTCCTCCTTTGTCGGCTTCAAGGGCGTCGATCTGCCCCCCGTCTATCCGGCGGTCACAGCCAAGCTCGACTTCCCCGCCGATCACCCCATGCTCGAACATTTCAAGTTCGTGGCCAAGCATACCAAGGTGATGCCGAAGATCTCGATACCCGGCCCGTCCTGCCTTCACTTCCGAACCGCAAAAAAGGACATCCGTTACCAGCCCTATCTGGATGACGAAGAGGAATTCTTTGCCGACGTCGTGTCCGCCTATCGCAAGGCGGTGGATGCGTTCTACGAGGCCGGTTGCCGGTATCTTCAGATGGACGACATCTACTTTGCCTACCTCTGCGACCCCAAGCATCGGGCCGACAAGCTGGCCGAGGGTTCGGACCCTGACTTCCTTATTCGCAAGTATGGCGAGGTGCTGCATGACGCGATCAAGGATCGCCCGAGCGACATGTATATCGGGATGCACATGTGCCGGGGCAACTTTCGCTCGACCCATGCGGCGGAAGGGGCTTACGACATGGCGGCCGAGGCTATCTTTGCCACCGGCGTCGACATCTTCTTCATGGAATATGACACCGACCGCGCGGGCGGGCTGGAGCCGCTGAAGCTCCTGCCCAAGGGCAACCAGATCGTGCTGCCCGGTTTCATCACCACCAAGACGCCAGAGCTTGAGAGCATGGACTGGCTCAAGTCGAAATTCGACGAGGCGTCGAAATACGTCGACATCAACCAGCTTGGGATCGCGCCACAATGCGGGTTCTCGTCCACCGAGCATGGCAACGCCGTGACCGAGGACGACCAGCGCAAGAAACTGGAACTCGTTGTGCGCTGCGCCGAGGAGATCTGGGGCGGCGTCTGACGCGCGAGTCCCGAAATAAGACGAAAGTTGCCGCCGCGGGGGTCCTGCGGCGGCATCTGTTTTTCCGGCAGGCAAGGCACGCGGAACAGCGTTTCCCGCCACCACACAGGGAAGAACATCGTTCTTTCCGGCCCCGGTATTCACCCATTCAATTCCCTTGATTCGTCGATGTTTCCCGCGCAGACCGGAACGGTATTCCGTCTGGAGCGATTCCGATGTTCGAAAGCCTTGGCTTTGAAACCCTCACCGCGCCGCAGGCCGCCATCTGGCTTGGCCTGATCCTCGGGCTTGCCTTTGGTGTGCTGGCAGAGCGCACGCGGTTCTGTTTCCGCCGTGCGCTGGTGGGCGAGGACCGTCGGCAAGCGGGCGGTGTCTGGGCCATGGCGCTGGCCTTTGCGCTGATCGGCACGCAGGCGGCGGTTCTGTCGGGCCTCATCACCTTCTCGGACCATCGCTTCATGGCGGGCGACCTGCCGATCCTGTCGATCCTCGTGGGCGGCGCGCTGTTCGGGGCGGGAATGATCCTTGCCCGTGGCTGTGCCTCGCGGCTGACCGTGCTGGGGGCGACCGGCAACCTGCGGGCGCTGACAGTGATGGCGATCTTCGCCGTCGTGGCCCATGCGACGCTGAAGGGCGTGCTGGCCCCAGTCCGCACCACGCTCGCCTCGGTGACGCTGCCCCTGGGCGATGCGACAAGCCTCTCCGCCCTGCCCGGCGGCGCGCTCCTTTGGACCTCCGTCATCGCACTTGGGGCGCTGGCCATCGCGCTGACATCGGGGAACCGGGCCGTCACACTGGGTCTTGCCGCCCTTCTGGGACTCCTCGTGCCGGCGGCCTGGGTCGGCACGGGTTACGTGCTCTACGACGACTTCGACGCAATCCCGCTTGATGGCCTGTCCTTCACCGCGCCATGGGCCGATGCGCTGTTCTTCTCGATCGCCTCCTCCGCGATCCCCGCGAACTTCGGCGTGGGCCTGATCGGCGGCACGCTCGTCGGCGCGCTCGTCACGTCGCTGGTCGGCAAGACCTTCCGCTGGCAGAGCTTCACTTCGCCCCGCGAGACCGGGCGCTATGCGGCAGGGGCGGTGCTCATGGGGCTTGGCGGCGTCGTGGCCGGGGGCTGCACCATCGGTGCGGGGCTTGCGGGCATCCCGACCCTGTCGGTCGCAGCGATCCTGACATTGGTGGCCATCGCCGCCGGGGCGCTCGCGACGCAGGCCGTGCTTGGCCGCAGCCCCGCTGGCACGGCCGTTCCGGCGGAATAATTCCGACGCAAACCGAAGCGCCGCCCGCCAGACCCGGGCGGCGTTCTCATTTGTGCATGAGCCGCCTGCGCACCGCGCGTCCCGAGAGCCAGACGGCCAGCACAACCGGCACGACGAGTCCCGCCGTCCACCAGACCTTGTCGATATGCAGCTCATAGGCGATGGGCGCGGTCAGGTAGCCCAGCAGCGACACGGCGTAATAGCTTATCGCCACCACCGAAAGCCCCTCGACCGTCTCCTGCAGGCGCAGTTGCAGATCGGCGCGGCGGTCCATGCTTTCCAGCAGCAACTGGTTCTGCGCCGAGCGTTCCACGTCGACCTTGGTGCGCAAGAGGTCCCCTGCCCGGATCGCCCGTTCGGCCATGTCCGCAAGCTGCCGCTCGACCGCCTTCACGGTGCGCATCGCCGGGTCGTAGCGGCGGGTCATGAACTCTGTAAAAGTCTGGCGCCCGTCCCAGCGTTCTTCGCGCAGAACCTCGACCCGCTGGCCCACGAGCGCCTCATAGGCCCCGGTCGCACCGAAACGGAAATTGCTTTCTGCATTGAGCCGTTCAAGCTCCGCCGAGATTTTCAGAAGCTCCTGAAGCCGGGGTTCGGCCCCCTCGTCCTGTGCCCCCATTCCCGCCACGAGGTCGGACAGCTGGTCGCCGATCGCCCCAAGCCTGCCTTGCAGGGATCGCGCGCGGGCAAGACCCAGCATGGACATCTGCTTGTAGGTCTCGATCTCGCAGATCCGCTGCACGATCCGCCCGATCCGGCGCGGGCTGCACCCCGGCGCGGGAAAGACGGCGAAGCGCAGATGCCCGGCCTCGTCGATCCTGAAATCCCCGGCGATGATTGCGGCACGGTCGAGCACATGGGTCGCCGCCACGCTTTCGGGCACGAACCAGGCGTCGATCTTGGGGCGCAGATCCTCGGCCACAGGCATCGGTTCCACGCGGATCAGCGCCGAGGTCACCCGCACACCGGGCGCCCGCGCGAGCCAGTCCTCGGGAAAGACATCGAACATGGTCGGGTCAAAGGGCCGGTCGGACAGGCCCTCGCCAAAGATCGTGTAGGTCACAAACTCGGTGTGGCTTTCCCATTTCAGCCGATATTTGCCCAGGTCCCCAAAGTAATGGTTTGCCCCCGGCTTGGGATGGGCGGTGCCGTAGCGGTCGAGCAGGTCGATCAGATGCGCCACATCGGCAGCCCGGTCGCGCGCCGCCGCGTTCTCGGGCTGCTTGATGGCGAGGTAGACGGCAAAGGACGGCGCCTCCAGCGACGGAAAGGGCCGTGCGTGCAGTTCGTTGGCCAGCGCATAGCGCAGCTTGTGGTCCGTAAGCGTCATTGTCTGTCCCGGTTCGCGTTTTGCCCGAGGTTACAGGCGATGCGCGAACCGAGACAGCGGTTAAACGTCGCATGGCGACGGCGTTTCCGGCGTTGGTCAGAGAACGACCACCTCAAGCGGCGGGAAGCCGTTGAAACCGACCGACGAGTAAGACGAGGTATAGGCCCCCGCGTTGCGGATCACGATCCGGTCCCCTGCCGCGAGCGTCAGGGGCAGCATCACGGGCCGCTTTTCGTAAAGAACGTCAGCCGAGTCGCAGGACGGACCGGCCATGACGCAAGGCCCGACCTCGTCGCCATCGCGGGGCGAGACGAACTGGTAGCGGATCGCCTCGCCCTCGGTTTCGGCCAGACCCGAGAAGCGGCCGATGTCGAGATAGACCCAGCGGTGCATCTCGGACGCGGATTTCCTGGACACCAGGAGCACCTCGGCGAGGATCGCGCCCGCCTCGGCCACAAGACCGCGACCGGGCTCCGCCATCACGCGGGGCACGTCGCCGAAGCGGGCGCGCACAAGTTCCATCACGCGCGCGGCATAGGTCGCCGGTCCGTCGATGCGTTCGCCGTAGAAGGCCGGAAAGCCGCCGCCGATGTTGAGAAGGTCGAGGTCATGACCCGCCGCCCGCGCCCGGTGCCAGATGTCGGACACCGCGTCGAGCACGCCCGACCACATGTCGGCCTGCCGCGTCTGGGAGCCGACGTGGAAGGACAGGCCCACGGGTTTGAGGCCGAGCGCCACGGCGCGGTCCAACAGGCCGCCCACCATATCGGCCCGGCAGCCGAATTTGCGCGACAGCGGCCAGTCGGCAAGGCTGTTCTCGACAAGAACGCGAATATAGACCTGCGCGCCGGGGGCATGGGCCGCGATCTTCTCAAGCTCCTGCTCCGCGTCGGCGGCGAAGACGCCGATCCCGGCCTGATGCGCAAAGGCGATGTCGGCCGGTTTCTTCACGGTGTTGCCGAACGAGATATGCTCGGGCGCGGCCCCTTGGCTCAGGCACAGTTCGATCTCGGCGCGCGAGGCGGCATCGAAATGCGACCCGATGGCGACGAGGCGCTCGATGATCTCGCGGGTCGGGTTCGCCTTGACCGCATAATGGATATCCGCCGCGCCCAGCCCCTGCTTGAGCTGGTGATACTGATATTCCACTCGGTCGATGTCGAGAACGAGCGTCGGCTTGTCGACCACCAGGTCGGCAAGGGCAGTATCCAGACGGGAAACGGGCGCAAAGGCGCCCAGAGCGACGGGTGCAACGTGGGTCATGTCAATCTCCGACAGACAGGGGCGCAATGCCCCAAGGTTCCAAAGGAGACGTTACCGTCGCTGCATAAACGCGTGCCGATCCGAAGTCAGGCGAACCGTATTCGGTCTGCCGGTCGTGGCCAGAGGCGCGTGCGTTGGCGTCTTGAGGGCTGATATTGCCCCGAACGAACCGCAAATCAAGACCCATGGTCCCGGTGCGGAAATTATTTCGCAGGAGGGGCGAAATCCCGCCGGAAGCCGTGTAACACGACGCCATGACCCGCGTGATCCTGTTCAACAAGCCCTTCGACGTGCTGTCGCAATTCACCGACGAGAAAAGCCCCTCGCCGCGTGCGACCCTGTCCGATTTCATCGACGTCCCGCGCGTCTATCCGGCGGGGCGGCTCGACCGTTACAGCGAGGGGTTGCTCGTCCTGACAGACGACGGGCGCTTGCAGGCGCGGATCGCCAATCCGAACCACAAGACCGCAAAGACCTACCTCGCGCAGGTCGAAGGTGATCCCATCGAGGCCGACCTTGATCCCCTGCGCCGGGGCATCGCGCTCAACGATGGGCCGACCCGACCGGCCAAGGTGCGCCTGATCGAGCCGCCCGCGCTCTGGGAACGCGTCCCTCCGGTCCGCTTTCGCAAATCAGTCCCCGACCGCTGGATCGAGATCACGATCACCGAGGGCCGCAACCGGCAGGTGCGCCGAATGACGGCGGCAGCAGGTTTTCCCACCCTGCGGCTCGTGCGCTGGCGGGTGGGCGACTGGAGCCTCGACGGCATCGCGCCGGGGACCTGGCGGGACGCCTGACCGCGGATGATCCGTGGCTTCACTCGAGCCGCCTGCGCATTTGCCTGCCGGGATCCTGCGGGCGTCTCAGACAGCCTGCGCAGGTGGAACCAAAGTGTCGCGGTCGGTCGATGAGAGAACGACCCTGTCCGAATGAAGGCATCCGCAGTTTACCCGCGATTGTTTCCGCAATGAGGACGCGTCCCTGACAGGCAGCAGACTGGCCCTGACGAGCCATGGCTTCCTGCAAAGAACCGACGCTGCAATACCAAACTCTTGTCCAGAACAGGTCAAATTTGGTCCTTAACCTGCTTTCATGCGGCGGCCCAAGGACCGCGAAACGAATTTGGACTGACTTTGACATGACACTCAAATCCCGCATTGGCGCCTTTCTGCGTGACGAAACCGGCGCGATCACCGTCGACTTTGTCGTCGTGGTGGGAGGGTCGATGCTCATGGGATACACGGTGGTCACGGACGTGTCGCGGGGCACCCTGAATTTCGCCAATGACATAGATTCCTATCTCACCGCGATCTCCGAGCTGGACCTGACCAAGACGCGCGGACAGATCGTCGTGGACCCGGATGCCTTTTCGAACTCGTCCGATCTTTCGGCCGGGACGGATGGCCAGACCTCATCTGGAGGCAACCCCGGCAACGACAAGGACGTGGGGAACGCGGGCGAGAACCCGAACGGTTCAGGGGACTGGGGGTCCGGCTCCAACGGAATGAGCGACGGGAACAACGGCACCTCGGGGAACTCGGGGTCAAGCGGGAACGGCAATTCCGGTAACGGAAACAACGGGAACGGCAACGGCAACCAGTCGTGCCACAGGTGGTGGTGCTGACGCACAGAACGGCATCTGATCCCGACCGCCGAAAAACCGAAAAGGCCCCGCGATCCGCGGGGCCTTTTTCATTTCGCCGCTCGAAGTGCCTTCTTGGCCTTCTTGAGCTTTTTCTTCTGCCGCGCCAGTTTCGCCTCGGCGAGCTTCACATTGGCCTTCAGCGCCTTGTGCCGGGCCTTGCGGGCCTTTTCCGTTGGCGCTTCGGCCTCTTCCGCCGCCTCTGCCTTGGGCTTTTTCTGCTCGACCGACTTTTTCTTGGAGCCAGGCTTGCTCTTGCCGTCCGGGTCGCCGGTCCCAACGGGACGGAAATCGACAACGGTGCTGTCCGGCGCATCGGTGGGCGCATCCTGCGCGACCTCGACGACATCAGACCCGACCACTTTCGTGGCCAGTTCGTCGACCGCGAGAATCATCCGGGCCTCGGCGCGAAAGGCTTCCGCCCGCTCGGGCGAAATGCCGCGAACGGTGGTCAGGAGCATCACGTCGGCCTGCGCCAGGGCTTCGACATCGGTAATCCCGATGCCCGCCAGCTGGGAGAGCATGGCGGGGCCGATTCCGGGAATGGAGGAAAGTTCGTGCATCTTCATCTCTCGCAAATGCGGGACCGGACCGACGTCCGGCCCCGACCGCTTCAGGCGGCTTTCTTGAGCGCTTTTTTCGCCGACTTCAGTTTTTTCTCCTGCTTGGCGACCTTCGCCTTGCGGGATTTCACTTCTGCCTTGAGGGCTTTGATCTTGGTTTTCTTGGCCATTCTGGGCTCCTATTTCGCTTTGGTTTCCCCTGCGGTGTCGCCGTCCTCGTGACGGATCAGGAAATCCCGGATGAACCGCCGCACCTCGCGCGCCGCCGACGTGTCGAGCTCTTCGCAAAGCTCGACGAAAGCGTCCCGCTCAGCCTTGCTGATCCTGACGATCAACTGGGCGTCCTTCTTGGTCTTTTCCTTCTTGGCCATGTGGCCTCCTTCCGGCAGGTGCAAGTTTGTTACGCTATGGGATAGCAAATGTATATACGTTTTTTTGTCGGCGGCGCGATGCAAAAAGGCCCCGCGTGATGCGGGGCCTTTCCTCTGGGCTGTGCCCGGATCAGGAAATCAGCGGCAGCAGGCTCGACACGCTTTCCTTGGCATCGCCGTAGAACATCCGCGTGTTGTCCTTGTAGAAGAGCGGGTTCTCGATACCCGAGTACCCCGTGCCCTGCCCGCGCTTGGACACGAAGACCTGCTTGGCCTTCCAGACTTCGAGAACCGGCATCCCCGCGATGGGGCTGTTCGGATCTTCCTGCGCGGCCGGGTTCACGATGTCGTTCGAGCCGATGACGATGACCACGTCGGTAGACGGGAAGTCGTCGTTGATCTCGTCCATCTCGAGCACGATGTCGTAGGGCACCTTGGCCTCGGCCAGAAGCACGTTCATGTGACCGGGCAGACGGCCCGCGACCGGGTGGATCGCGAAACGGACGTTCTTGCCCTGCGAGCGGAGCTTGGAGGTCAGGTCCGAAACCGCGCCCTGTGCCTGCGCCACGGCCATGCCGTAACCCGGAACGATGACCACCGAGTCCGCCTCTTTCAGCGCTTGCGCCACGCCGTCTGCGTCGATCGGCTTCTGCTCACCCTCGATTTCCATCGCGGGGCCGGAGGTGCCGCCGAAACCGCCCAAGATCACGCTGATGAACGAGCGGTTCATCGCCTTGCACATGATGTAGGACAGAATCGCACCGCTTGAGCCCACCAGCGCACCGACCACGATGAGGAGGTCATTGCCCAGCGAGAAGCCGATGGCAGCCGCCGCCCAGCCCGAATACGAGTTGAGCATCGACACCACGACCGGCATGTCGGCGCCGCCGATGCCCATGATCAGGTGATACCCGATGAAGAGCGCAAGCAGCGTCATGATCGCGAGCGGCAGGAAGGCGCCCGAGCCGAAATACCAGAACAGGCAGAGGACCGAGATGATCGCCGCACCCGCGTTCAGGATATGCCCGCCGGGCAATTTCTGCGCCGTCGTGTTCACCTTGCCCGCCAGCTTGCCATAGGCGATCACCGACCCGGTAAAGGTCACGGCACCGATGAAGATGCCCAGGAACAGCTCGACCCGCAGGATGTTCAGTTCCACCGCCGTCTTGTGGGCGATAAGGCCCGCGAAGGTGCCGAAGTCCTGTTCATGCAGCCAGGCCTCCATCCCCGTTGAAGTCAGCGAGGTGGGCGCAGACGCCATGATCTCGGCCACGCGCACCATTTCGAAATGGGCATTGAAGCCGACGAAGACCGCCGCGAGACCGACGAGCGAGTGCATCGCGGCCACAAGCTGCGGCATCTCGGTCATCTGCACGCGCATCGCGACCATGTAACCAATGGCACCGCCCGCCGCGATCAGGATGATCGACAGCAGCCACAGACCGGCACCGGGGCCGACCAGCGTCGCCACCACGGCCAGCGCCATGCCGGCAATGCCATACCAGACCGCCCGTTTCGCACTTTCCTGTCCCGACAAACCGCCTAGGGCGAGGATGAAGAGGACCGCTGCGACCACATAGGCCGCCGTCGTAAATCCGAATTCCATAATCCCCTACCCCCTTACGATTTCTGGAACATGGCGAGCATGCGCCGCGTGACGAGGAAGCCGCCGAAGATGTTGATCCCGGCCATAAAGACCGAAAGCGCGGCCAGCACGATCACGAGGAAGCTGCCCGATCCGATCTGCATCAGCGCCCCCAGGATGATGATCGAGGAAATCGCGTTCGTGACGGCCATCAGCGGCGTGTGCAGCGAATGGGCCACCCCCCAGATCACCTGGAACCCGATGAAAACCGCGAGCACGAAGACGATGAAGTGCTGCATGAAGCTCGCCGGGGCAAAGAGACCTGCGAGCAGGATCAGCGCGCCGCCGACAGCCAAGAGCGTGACCTGATTGCGCGTCTGCTGCTTGAAGGCGGCGGTTTCCTTGGCGCGCTTTTCTTCCGGCGTCAGTTCCTTGGGCTTTTCGCGCTTTTGCGTCGCGATGGCCTGCACTTTCGGCGGCGGCGGCGGGAAGGTGATCTCGCCCGCATGGGTCACCGTCGCGCCCCGGATCACGTCGTCTTCCATGTTGACGTTGATCTGACCGTCCTTCTCTGGCGTCAGATCGGTCATCATGTGACGGATGTTGTTGGCGTAAAGCGTCGAGGACTGGGTGGCCATGCGCGACGGGAAGTCGGTGTAGCCCACGATGGTCACGCCGTTGGGCGTCACGATCTTCTGGTCCATCACCGTGCCTTCGGCGTTGCCGCCCTTTTCGGCGGCGAGGTCGACGATCACCGAACCCGGCTTCATCGCGTCGATCATGTCCTTGAGCCACAGCTTCGGCGCCTCGCGGTTCGGGATGAGCGCCGTGGTGATCACGATGTCCATCTCCGGCGCAAGCTCGCGGAATTTCTTGAGCTGCGCTTCGCGGAACTCGGGCGAGGACACGGACGCATATCCGCCCGTGGCCGCGCCATCCTGCTGCTCTTCCTCGAAATCGAGGTAAACGAACTCGGCCCCCATGGATTCGACCTGCTCGGCCACTTCGGGCCGCACGTCGAAGGCATAGGTGATCGCGCCCAGTGAAACCGAGGTGCCGATGGCGGCCAGACCGGCGACACCGGCACCGACGACCAGCACCTTGGCGGGCGGCACCTTACCGGCGGCTGTCACCTGACCGGTGAAGAAGCGGCCGAAGTTGTTGCCGGCCTCGATCACGGCGCGGTAGCCCGCGATGTTCGCCATGGACGACAGCGCGTCCATCTTCTGCGCGCGGCTGATGCGCGGCACCATTTCCATCGCGATGACGGTGGCACCCTTGGCCTTTGCGGCTTCCAGACCCTCGGCGTTTCCGCCCGGATTGAAGAAGGTGATCAGCGTCTTGTCCGCCGTCAGGCGCTTGAGTTCGGCCTCGGTCGGAATCCGCACCTTGGCGATGATGTCGGCCTCTTTCCAGAGGCTCGCGGCGGTCTTGACCACCGTCACACCCGCCGCTTCGTAGAGCGCGTCCGAGAATCCGGCAGCCTCACCCGCCTTGGTCTCGATCAAACAGTCGTAGCCCAGTTTCTGCAGCATCCCCGCAGATTCTGGCGTCATGGCCACGCGGTTCTCGCCCGCGAGCACTTCCTTCGGTACCCCGATCTTCACGTTTCCGTCCTTCTCCCTCGGCGCCGCGGTGTTTCCCCACGGCTACAAAAGTTTCCTATACGCTACGCTGCCGCCAGATGCGACAGGTTACGTGATGATTGCGACCTCATGTATCCCCTACCCCAGCGTTAACCGTCTCACAACCGGCCTCACAACCAGCGCCGCACATCTTCGAAGTAGCGTCGCGCCTCTTCACCGAAGACCTCGACGAGCCCCGCCTCTTCGCCCCGAATGTATCGCACCGTGAGAAACCACATGAAAGCGGGCACCAGGACCAAAGCCAACGGCACATCCCACCACAGGCAGGCCCCGGCGAGCACGAGCGCGTCGCCCAGATAGATCGGGTTGCGGCTGATCCGGTATACGCCGCCCACGGCAAAGCCGCTCGGTGTCCGGCGCGGCATGAGGCTCGTGCGGCGTCGGACAAGTTCGATCACGGCGGCGAGCATGAACAGCAGACCCAGTACGACCAACGCCAGCCCGGCCCAGCGCAGCGCGGCCAGACCCGTGCCAGGCGTCATCCCGGCCTGGTCGAGCGCCCAGGCAAGCCCGAGGCAGACCAGAAGCCAGAGCGGCGGAATGTCGATATCGCGAAGCAGTGCAGAATCCCTTGCGCAACTTTATTTCCTGAACACTGGTTTATTGGCGAATATTGTTTCTTCTGCAAGTGCGACATGACACCCAATCCGGAAAGACCGTCAGATGTGACCGAAGACGGGGCGACCTGTCAGTGCGCCGCCTTTGTCACCTGCCACTCCGGCAGCGGGAAAAGACGGTCGTAGGCCCAGTTGAAGCCGAAGGTGTAGACCACGTAGAAAAGAGAAAAGCTCACGTCCATGACCAGAGCCGTCCAGAGGCTCACGCCCAGATACCAGGCGATGAAAGGCAGGAGCACTGTCAGGAGCCCTGCCTCGAACAGGAGCGCGTGAACGATCCGCAGCGCCAAGGTCTTTTGCGTCGTGCCGCGACGGCGCTGCATCGCACGGTCGAAGATCAGGTTGTAGAGGTAGTTCCAGCCGGTGGCGATCGTGGCACTGACCAGCCCGACAACACCAATGTCGTGCACAGGCATGTGAAACAGCCATGCGCCAAGCGGCACGAGCATGAAGAGTGCGATGGCTTCGAAGGAAATCGCGTGGCGGATACGGTCGGACGTGGTGCGCATGGTCGGCTCCCGAATGGATCGGGCCGTCCCGCGTGTCTGCCCACAATGGGTGAGGTCGTCCTCGGGCCATTCACCTAAACCACAGGGCGCCGAAAATCAATCCTGCACGACTGCCCCCCCGCGGCAATCCCGCCTTGCACGACGGGCACATCCGAGCCGTCCGTCAGACCGTCAGCCCACGCCCAAGGAGGGTGGCCAATGCCCTGAGCCGTCCGGGCAGGCCCGCGAAATCGCCTGCCGCCGTCACCACCCCGTCGAGCGCCCCGATGATGAGCCCCGCGACGAGCACCGCGTCGCCACCGCTCGCCGCAAGCGTCACGCGGCCCGCATCGGCCTCGGTCGTCAGCCAGTCGGCGAAGACGCCGCGCACCCTGCCCTCGCAGGCGCGCACCACCTCGGGCGAAATGGCGGCCTTGGCGTCGAGCAGTTCGGCCCCATGCGGGCTGTCCATGAGCTTGTGAAAGAGCGGCCCGATCTTGGCCTCGAAGGCGCGCGCGAGCGCTTCTTCCGGCGGGCCGCCCTTGGCCAGAGCGTCGGCGATGGCGCGGGCGGATTGCGCGAAATAGGCCTGCACCAGCGAGGTGAAGATGTCTTCCTTGTTCTTGAAATGCAGGTAGAGCGCCGCGCGGCTCATCCCCGCCTCGGCGGCTACATCCGCCATCGACGTCCGCCGGTAACCATAGCGCGCAAACGCTTCTGTCGCTGCCGCGAGAATCGCTGCCGCCTTGTCATCCGCCCCTGTCGTTTCTGCGTAGTTCACCTGCATAAAGGCGTTCTGACAAAATTCGTCGAAACTGTCAATTGACAGGGTGACACTTTTCGCACATTTTGTCAGAAAGCGATACGACAGCCACAGCGGATCAGGGAGACAGCCATGGCGACCCAAATCACCGTCAACGGACAGACGCACAGCGTCGACTTGCCAGAGGATGTGCCCCTTCTCTGGGTGCTGCGCGACCAGCTTGGCATGACGGGCACGAAATTCGGCTGCGGCGTCGCGGCCTGCGGGGCCTGCACGGTCCATATCGACGGCGAGGCGACGCGCTCCTGCCAGGTCGCGCTCGGCGACGTCTGGGGCGACGTCACGACGATCGAGGGGATCGGGACGCCCGACAGCCTCGCCGCCATCCAGGCGGCCTGGGTCGAAGCCAACGTGGCGCAATGCGGATACTGCCAATCGGGCCAGATCATGCAGGCGGCCTCGCTCCTCGCGACCACGCCCAACCCCACGGACGAGGAAATCGACGAAGCGATGGCCGGCAACCTCTGCCGTTGCGGCACCTACCCCCGCATCCGCGCCGCCATCCATTCCGCCGCCGCCAAGATGCAGGAGGCCTGATCATGTCGAAACTCGGCACCTTTACCCGCCGCGCCTTTATCGTGGGCTCCGTCGCGGTCGCCGGTGGCGTCGCCTTCGGGGCCTACAAGGTCACCGAAGATCCCGGTAACCCGCTCGAACCCGCCGAGGGCGCCGCGCTCAACCGCTTCGTGATCATCGACCAGTCGGGCGTGACCGTCATCGTGCCCCGCGCCGAGATGGGACAGGGCGTGCAGACCACGCTTGCAGCCCTCGTGGCCGAGGAACTCGCCGTGCCCATGTCGATGGTCAAGGTCGACCACGGCCCGCCGTCCAAGGACTACGGCAACCCCGCCTTCCTGATCCCGCGCAACTATGACAGCTCGCCCCCCAACGCGGTCGCCAAGTCGGTGATGGAGGCAGTGCCGCGCATCTTCGGGATGCAGATCACCGGCGGCTCGTCGTCCATGGTGGGCGCGGCGCAGGAGATGCGCGTGGCAGGGGCTTCGGCCCGCGAGGTGCTGATTTCTGCCGCCGCCGACCGACTGGGCGTTGGCCGCGATCAACTCCGCGCCGAGAACGGGGCCATCGTGGCCACCGACGGCACCACGCTGCCCTATGCCGAGCTTGCCGAGGCCGCCGCCGCCATCGACCCGCCGCAGAACCCGACACTCAAGTCGCCCGACGACTGGGTGCTGCTGGGCAAGAGCCAGCCGCGGCTCGACCAACCGGGCAAGGCGACAGGCACGGCGATGTTCGGTATCGACAAGCGGATGGAGGGGATGAAATTCGCCACCGTCCGCATGACCCCGCGCATTGGGGGCGAGATGGTCAACTTCGACGCCTCTGCTGCCGAAGGCATGCCGGGCGTGGAAAAGGTCGTCGACCTTGGCCACGGGATCGCCGTCGTCGCCTCCAACACATGGCTTGCCATGCAGGCGGCGCAGGCGGTCGAGATCGAATGGGGCCCCGCCCCCTATGGGGCGACGACGGACGAGATCTTTGCCGATCTGGAAGCCGCCTTCGACACCGACCCGAATGACGTGCCCGAAGAGGAAGGCGAGATCACCGAGGCCGAGAGCGACATCGTCGCGGAATACCGCGCACCCTTCCTGTCGCACGCACCGATGGAGCCGATGACGGCGGCGGCGCTTTACACCGGCGATCACCTGACCCTCTGGGCCGGTGTGCAGGCCCCGGTCATCACGCAGAAACAGGCGGCAAAGCTCGTGGGTCTCTCGCCCGAGGACGTAACCGTCGAGACGACGATCATGGGCGGCAGCTTTGGCCGCCGGGGCTTCAACGATTTCGCCCTTCAGGCAGCGCAGATCGCGGCGGCCATGCCCGGAACGCCGATCTCGCTCACCTGGTCGCGCGAAGAGGACATGAGCCACGACTACCTCCGCCCCGGCGCGATTGCCCGGATGCGGGGCGCGGTCAAGGACGGGCGCATCGACATGCTCAAGGCCGACCTGTCGGCAGGCTCGGTCATGCGTGCGACGATGAAGGCTTTCATGGGCATCGACCGCCCGATGCCCGACCCGATGGTGACCGAGGGCGTGGCGCTCCAGCCCTACCAGATCCCCAACAAACGGATCGCAGGCTACGTGCCGGAACGCACGCCGCAGGTCGGGTTCTGGCGCTCGGTCGGTGCCTCGCAGAACGCGTTCTTCATGGAGAGCTTCGTAGACGAGATGGCGCGTGCGGCGGGCGAGGATCCTTTCGCGTTCCGTCTCAAGCACATCGAGCCGCTTCACACGCCCTCGGCCAATGTGCTCAAGACAGTGGCCGAGATGTCGAACTGGGGCACCACGCCCGCCGGCAAGGGACGCGGCATCGCAATCAGCTATTCCTTCGGGACCCCTGTGGCGCAGGTCGTGGAAATCTCGGACGAGGACGGCGCGATCAAGATCGACAAGGTCTGGATCGCCGCCGATCTGGGCCAGATCTTTGACCCCGGCAATGTCGAAGCGCAGCTCATCGGCGGGTCGATCTACGGCCTCTCCGCCGCGATCCACGGCGCTATCACCTTTGAAGACGGCGCGGTGGTCGAGCAGAATTTCTACGACTACGACGCGCTCCGGATGCACACGACGCCGGTCTTCGAGGTGTCGCTCCTGGCCTCCGGCGGGCATATCGGCGGCGTGGGCGAACCGGGCACACCCCCCGCCGCCCCTGCCCTCGCCAATGCGATCTTCGATCTCACCGGGCAGCGGATAAGAACCCTGCCGCTCAGGAACGAGGTCGATTTTCTGACCTGAGAGGGCACGGCGCGCGCGGCGTCTTGTGATCCAAAAGGTTAAAAAGACACGGAAAAAACGGCCGGGCCTGTGGCATTGTGTCCACAGGCCCGGTCTTAATTTTCCCCCCTGCCGATCAATTCGCCCCTGACACCGTCTAGCGGCTCGCATTTGGTGAAGTTTTCCATTAGGCTCGCTTCAGCACGACCGGAACCATAACCGGCGGCAACGAGGCAGAGCAGTAATTCATGGCGACCTACCTGGTCAGATTCTATGCCGTGAACCCCGCGGGTATTTTCTCGACCGGGATCAACAGCACGTTCACATGGAACGGCCCCGCCACGGCGGCGGGCAAGGCCACAGTGAACGACCCGGAATCCGGTATCCAGGGCACCACGCTCGACGACGACAACGGGGGCGGCGAAAGCGCGACCGCGAACGTCACGCTGAATGGCCTGACCTCGACCAATACGCCCGTCGACGGCGAGATCGTCTGGACGATCCAGAACGTCACCACCGGCGAAACCTTTCAGGTCATCCAGCTAGATGTGGAAAACGGCAGCGCGGCGGGGCTTTACACCCTGTCCGAGCGACCGCTCGAGGTCGGCCAGCAATACCGGGTGCTGCAATACGACACGAACCCCAACGTGGCGGCGGGCGATCCGGCCTTCAACGCGGCCGACTATGTCTGGGACGACAACGTGGTGGACGGCACCGCCGGAGCCGACACGATCAACACCTCCTACACGGACGCGCAGGGCGACCGGGTCGACGACGGCTTTGGCGGGGGCGTCACGCACCAGGACAACACGGTCTACGCGGGCGCGGGCAACGACACGGTCTGGGCGGGTTTCGGCGACGACACGATCTATGGCGGTGACGGCAACGACACGCTGTACGGCGAGGACGGTGACGACACGATCCGCGGCGACAGCCAGGCGATGACGGGCACGGCCCAGCACCTCGACTGGATCCAGCAGGCCGCGTCGGGCTCGGACATCGAAGGCGGGTTCACCCAGAACACCGGCACTGTCGCCGTGACCGTGGATTTCACCGACGAGAACGGCAACGCCTCCTTCAATACCAGCAACACCACGACCTACAAGGCCACGGGCGAGGTGCAGGATGCCACCTCGAACCTCCAGCTCGGCGCGACCGGCACCGGCACCGTGTCAACCACGTCGATCAGCTTCGCAGGCACCGGCGCGAACACGCTGGACGAGGTCCAGAATGTGTCGTTCCGGCTCAACGATATCGACGCTGCCTCGGGATCGTGGCGCGACATCATCACGATCAACGCCTATGACGCGGACGGCAATCCGGTGCCGGTCTCGATCACCATTTCGGGCAATGACAGCGCGTCGGGAAACACGATCACCGCGGCCTTCACAGCGGATGCGCAAAACTCGGCGCAGGGATCGGCGCTCATCAACATCGCGGGACCCGTACAGACGGTCGAGATCGTCTATGCCAACGCCAACGCGAACCAGCAGTATCTCTGGGTGTCGGATGTCCATTTCACCTCTCTTCTCGAGGCTACGGGCAACGATACGATCGACGGCGGTGCGGGCGATGACACGCTGTTCGGTGATGGTGGCGACGACATCATCACGGGCGGCACCGGCGCCGATTACATCGAGGGAGGCACCGGCAACGATACGGTGTCGGGCGGCGACGGCGACGATGTGCTCCATGGCGACGCCCCCGCCGAGACGACCGGGCCGAACCTGATCGTGAACGGGTCGTTCGAGAACACGACCGGCATGACCTCGACCGGCTGGGGATACCAGTCGAACGGTCCCACGGTTCCAGGCTGGTTCGAAACGAACGGCGGCGACATTGATTTCCACCTTCCCCGCTACGGGGTGACGGCATCGGACGGGTCGAACTGGCTCGACATGGCCGCCTCGAACGGTCAGTCCTCGGTCACACAGACAGTGGCGGGCGTCACAACGGGTGAGAGCTATCTCCTGACCTTCGACGTGGCCGATTATGCCAGCGCGGCAGACGGAACGGCGGGTGACAACACCGTGACGGTTCTTTGGGGCGGCGAGGTGATCGCGGTCATCGACCCGGACGACACGGGGGCCTTCGAGAGCTATGAATTCGTCGTCACCGGGGGCTCCGGCGACGGCACGAACCAGCTGACCTTCGTCGGCAACGGCGCCAGCCTGAACGAGGGTGCCTCGGTCGACAATGTCGAGCTTTACCGGCTCACCGGCACCACTGGCGGAAACGACACGCTGATCGGCGGGGCCGGCGCGGACACGATGTATGGCGGTGCGGGCGAGGACAGCTTCTATCTCGGAGCGGGCGACACGGCCCAGGGGGGCGAAGGGGACGACTCCTTCATTCTCGACCCCGGTCTCGCGCTTGGCGGCCCCGGCAGCGTCATCACCATCGTCGGCTCCGAAAGCGAAGAGGACACCGGCGACACCCTCGACTTCGCCGGGCTGATCGACTGGGGCACGATCAACTACACGAGTGCCGAAAGCGGGTCGGTCGAGCTCGCGGACGGCACGCTGGTCAATTTCTCGAACATCGAGAACGTGATCATCTGTTTCACCCAGAACACCGGCATCCTCACGCCCTGGGGCGAGCGACCGGTTCAGGACCTGCGTCCCGGCGATTTCGTCCTGACGCGGGACAACGGCCCGCAGCCCCTGCGCTGGATCGGACGGCGCACGCTGCCGGGCACCGGTGAGATCGCGCCGGTCCGGATCGCACAGGGCGCGCTGGGTAACGACCGGGTGCTCTATGTCTCGCCGCAGCACCGGATGCTCTGCGCGGGCGGGCCGGTGCCGATCTATTTCGACACGCCCGAGGTCATCGTGCCCGCGAAACATCTGGAAAACGGCAGCACCATCCGGCAGGTCGAGGTGCCTTGGGTGACATATTACCATATGCTTTTCGACCGGCACGAAGTGGTCTGGGCCAATGGCGCGGCCTCCGAGAGCTTCCACCCCGGCGCCGAGGGGCTGACCGCCATCGACCCCAAGGCGCGCGAGGAACTTTTCGCGCTCTTTCCCGGCCTGCGGTCCGATCCCAACCACTACGGCCAGACCGCGCGCACCGTCCTGCGCCACTACGAGGCGCGGCTACTGGCCGACTACGCAGGCCGGGTGGCCTAAGGCGTCATTTGATGCCGTTAGCGACCTGCAGAGTGCGCACGAAGGTCACGATCCGGCCGATCTCGGCCTCGCTCACGCCCTCGACCGGGGGCATGTCGCCGAAGCCCCAGTGGTGCGCGCGCACGCCCTGCAACGCGGCGAGATAGAAGGCCTGATCGCCATGGTGAGAAGGCTCGTAGATTTTGTGAATGAGCGGCGGGGCAAGGCCGTCGAGCCCGCCGCCGTTGGGTCCATGGCATCCCGCGCAATATTTCACATAAGCGATGCGCCCCTCTGCGGCCGCCCCGTCAAGCGGCGGCACTGTCACCGCTACAAGCTCGGTCATGGCGTTGCCGGAGGCGTCGACCGACATCTCGGGATCGCCCCCGCGATAGAGGCTTACGGTGAGAATTGCCGCGACAAGTGCCACGGCCGAGGCGACGGCGATGATGAGATTGCGCAAGTTGTCCTCCGAAGACGACAAACGTCCCGCTCAGGCAAAGGGTTCCGAAAGTTCCAATGACCGGGTCCCCCCCGGCCCGATCAATCGATCACACGGCCTTGAGCATCGCCTGCACCGAGGCCGCCTGCCTGCCGTCGGCCCAAGCCCGCGCGGCGGCCCCGAAGGCCTCGAACAGCGGACGCGACACAGGATCTTTGGCGGCGTTGTATTCCGGGTGCCATTGCACGGCGAGGGTGAAGCCCGGCGCGCCCTCGACATAGATCGCCTCGGGTGTTTCGTCATCGGCATAGCCGTCGATCACGATGCGCTTGCCGGGCGTCTTGATCCCCTGCCCGTGCAGCGTGTTGGTCATAACGGTCTGCGCCCCGAAGAGCCGGTGAAACACGCCGCCCTCGGTGAAGGTAACGCTGTGGCGCAGGGCGAATTTTTCCTCCACCGTGCCCTCGGGCGGCATCCGGTGGTTCATGCGGCCCGGCAGATCACGGATCTCGGGATAGAGCGTGCCGCCCATGGCCACGTTGACCTCCTGAAACCCGCGGCAGATGCCGAGGAACGGCTGACCCCGTTCGACGCAAGCCCGGACGAGAGGTAGGACGATGGCGTCGCGGGCGCGGTCGAAAGCGCCATGCGCCTCGGTCGCCTCTTCGCCGTATTCCTCGGGATGCACGTTGGGGCGTCCGCCGGTCAGGAGAAAGCCGTCGAAAGTCTCGAGCAGGTCCTCGACCGAGACGAGGGCGGGATCGGCGGGGATCATCAGCGGCAGGCCCTTGCACACCTCGGCCACGGCTTCGGAGTTCATCACGCCGCCCGCGTGGACCGGGTAGGTCTCGTTCAGGAGGGCCGGGTTTCCGATGATGCCGATCTTGGGACGGGCCATGGCAGTCAGAGGTCCTTTCGCGTTTGCAGAAAGGTAACGCCGCGCGGGGCGTTAGAAAAGGGCATATGCGCACAGTGGGGGTGCCGCTTCTGCACGGATGCGGTGGCGCATTGTGGAGTTTCTGATTTCGCTTGCGCGAAATCCAACCCGTTGGGGAGGCTCCGCCTCCCCAAACCCCTCCGTGATACTTTTGAACCAGAGAAGAGGGACGGAAGGTCAGCCGTCGGCGATAAGGCCCGCCGCCTCGATGGCCGCCGCGCCCGCGGCGAGATCGTTCTCGGACGTATCGCCGGTGACACCGACCGCGCCAAGAATGGTGCCCTTTGCGTCGCGCACAAGGATGCCGCCGGGGACGGGCACGAGGTGCTGACCGAGGGCTGCACCGGCAGCACTGACGAAATAGGCCTGCGTTTCGGCGCGGTCGCGTAGCTGCGTGCCGGTCATACCCATGAGGACGCAGCCCCGCGCCTTGCCCAGCGCGAGGTCGAAACGGCCGGGAGGTGCGCCGTCCGCGCGTTCGAAGGCGATCACATGCCCGCCCGCGTCGACCACGACGATTGACAGGGGTTTCCATCCCGCCTCGCGCCCATGGTCCATTGTCTTGCGAATGATCGTGCGCGCGCGGCGCAGCGAGATCGTAGCCATGCGATTTGTCCTCCTGCCGTTCTTACCCGTGACGGGCAAGAAATCCGTGCAGAGCCTCGTCGAAGGCGGCGGGTTTTTCAAGGTAGGGCGTGTGGCCGCAGCCGGGAAACACCACTCGCTCGACCGAGCCGCCCTGCGCCTCGTAGGCGGCGAGTGCGGCTTCGGTCTGGGCGATCATCGGCTGCGGCGGAAAGGTCTCGGCTCCCGGCCAGCCGGGAACCGCGCCCAGACTGCCCAGCGTGCCCATGTCGAAAAGCGAGCCATCGGCCACCACCGGGTCGTCCGCACCCCTGAGCCACAGGATCGGGGCGCGCGCGCCGGTCCGGATGAAGCCCAACGGATCGGACTGATAGACCGGAGCCATGGCGTTGATCGGCCCCAGCGTGCCGGGGGCCATGCCGGGCCAGTTGTCCGACGGCGTAAAATCACCGGGGTAGTCCTGATCCCCGGTGTGCTGGGCCAGCGCCGAGGTCAGGATCTCCTCGATCCTCTCCGGCACGAAGGGCGGTTTCCAGACGTAGGTGTTGAGCACGTTCCGCAGGTGGTTGGGCGTGGCTTCGCCCCGGTCTCCCGCCTGCATGAGCGCGATGAGGTCGGGGTTCACAGCGCCCCCGCCCGCACCCGCATTGTCGGGAAAACAGGGCGTTCCGTCAGGCCCGCAGGCGCCGAAACCATAGGGCGAACCGGGCGCTACCTGCGTGAGCGACAACAAATTGCCGGGGTAATCCGCGAGGAATTGCCACAGCACCGCACCCCCAAGCGAATGGCCGACCATATGCGCGGCCTCAATCCCCATCGTCCGCATCAGCGCCGCGATGTCGTCGGAGAAGTCCCGCATCCCCCGCGTCGCATCGACCTTGGCCGCAGGGTCGGCCTCGCCATAGGCGCGCAGGTCCGGTGCGATGCAGAAATACCCCGCCGGCATCCGCGCCATGGTCTCTTCCCACCATGTCGCCGCCGACAGGTTGCCATGGACGAAGACGACCGGCATGCCCGCGGGATCTCCGCACGTCAGGACACGCGTCTCGAGCCGGTCGGTGGCGATACGGCGCGCGTCGAGGATGGCTGGAATGGTCATGAGAGGTACTCCCTGAAATCAGGCCCCTACCCTTGCCGAGCCACACCAGACCTGCAACCTGTGGAAAACACCTAAGCCCAGAGAGAAAGGACGACCCGCATGAAGATCACCCGCTCAGGCAGCACGCCCTCCCGCCCCGGACCCGCCGACTGGTTTACCGGACGGGTGCGTATGGACCCGCTCTTTGCCGCCGAGGCGCCCGGACGGGCCGCAGGCAGCCTCGTCACCTTTGAACCCGGAGCGCGCACCAACTGGCACACCCATCCGGCGGGGCAGACCATCCTGATCACGACCGGCAAGGGCCGCTGCCAGTCCGAGGGCGGACCGGTTACCGACCTTTATCCCGGCGACGTGGTCTGGTTCCCGGCGGACGAGCGCCATTGGCACGGCGCCAGCCCCGCGACCGCCATGTCCCATATCGCGATACAGGAGAGCGTGGACGGACGCAGCGTCACATGGGCGGAACCGGTGAGCGACACCGATTACGACCCGGCGTAGCTCCAGAGGCCCGCGTTCAGGCCCGCAGCCGCTCTAGCGCCTTCAGCTCCAGACGGCGCGCGTGCAGCACGGGTTCGGTGTAGCCCGATGGCTGCACCCGCCCCTTAAAAACGAGGTCGCAGGCCGCCTGGAACGCGATCCCGTCAAACCCCGGCGCCATCGGCACATAGGCCGGATCGCCTGCGTTCTGACGGTCCACGACCGCCGCCATCTTGCGCATCGCCGCCATGACTTCGTGCTCGCTGACCACACCGTGGTGCAGCCAGTTTGCCAGCGCCTGCGAGGATATCCGGCAGGTCGCGCGGTCCTCCATGAGACCTACGTCATGGATGTCGGGCACCTTGGAGCAGCCGACGCCCTGATCGACCCAGCGCACCACGTAGCCAAGGATGCCCTGGGCGTTGTTCTCGATCTCTTCGCGGATTTCGTCTTCGGACCAGTTCGCTCCTTGGGCGACCGGCGGCGTCAGGAGGTCGGCCAGCGTGGCGCGTGGGCCACCCCTGGCGATCTCGTCCTGCACCCGGGCCACGTTGATCCGATGATAGTGCGTCGCGTGCAGCGTCGCGGCGGTGGGCGACGGGACCCATGCGCAGTTTGCGCCCGCCTTGGGATGCCCGATTTTCTGGTCGAGCATATCGGCCATCCGGTCGGGCGCGGCCCACATGCCTTTGCCGATCTGGGCGCGGCCCTTCAGCCCGCAAGCCAGCCCGATGTCCACATTGCGCGCCTCGTAGGAGGTGATCCAGGGCGTGTTCTTCATCTCGCCCTTGCGGATCATCGGACCCAGTTCCATCGAAGTGTGGATTTCGTCCCCCGTGCGGTCGAGAAAGCCCGTGTTGATGAAGGCGACGCGATGGCGGGCGGCGCGGATACATTCCTTGAGGTTGGCCGAGGTGCGCCGTTCCTCGTCCATGATCCCCAGTTTCACGGTGTATTGCGGCAGGCCCAGCGCGGCCTCGACGCGAGTAAAGATTTCGTCGGCAAAGGCGACCTCGTCCGGCCCGTGCATCTTGGGCTTCACAACGTAGAAGCTGCCGGTGACCGAATTGGCCTTGCGCGTGAGGTCGTGCATCGAGGCGAGCGTCGTCATCATCGCGTCCATGATGCCCTCGGGCACCTCGGCGCCGTTTGCGTCAAGGATCGCAGGGTTGGTCATCAGGTGGCCCACGTTGCGCACGAGAAGCAGCGCGCGGCCCTTGAGCGTGACCTCGCCCTCGGGCGTCGTGTAGCGGGAGTCCGGGTTGAGCTTGCGGGTGAAGCTCTTGCCACCCTTGGTGACCTCTTCGGCAAGGTCCCCCTTCATCAGGCCCAGCCAGTTCGTGTAGGCCAGTGCCTTGTCCTCGCCGTCCACGCAGGCGACGGAATCCTCGCAGTCCATGATCGCGGACATGGCGGACTCCAGCCAGATATCCGATATCCCGGCGAGGTCTTGTTTGCCCACGTCCGTCGAGGGATCGACGAGGATTTCGATGTGCAGCCCGTTCACATTGAGAAGCACCTGAAGCGGGCAAAGCTCGGACGACCAGCCGACGAATTGCGCGGGGTCGGCAAGTCCGGTCTCGCCATGTTTGCCGGTGACGAGGAACACGCCCTCATCGACGCGCAGGGCGGTCACATCGCTCCACGAACCACCGGCGAGCGGCGCGACCGTGTCGAGATGCGTTGTGGCCCAGGCGATCACGCGGGCACCGCGTTCGGGGTCGTAGCCCTTGGTCGTCGCGGTGTCGCCCAGCGCATCGGTGCCGTAGAGCGCGTCATAAAGCGACCCCCAGCGGGCATTGGCAGCATTCAAAGCGTAGCGGGCGTTGGTGATCGGGACCACAAGCTGCGGCCCGGCGATCGTTGCAATCTCGGGGTCCACATTGGCGGTGTCGATGGCGAAATCCTCGCCCTCGGGCAAGACATAGCCGATCTCTTCGAGAAAGGCGGTGTATGCATCGGCATCCCAAGGCTCGCCCTTGCGCGCGCGGTGCCAGGCGTCGATCTGGCCTTGCATCCGGTCGCGGGTGGCCAGAAGCGCGGCATTTTTGGGGGCCAGATCGGAAACGATCCCGGCGAAGGCGGACCAGAAGGCCGCCGCGTCGATCCCGGTGCCGGGCAGCGCGGCGGTCACAAAGGCGTCGATCTCCGGCGCGACCTGCAATCCGTTGTGTTCGATGCGTCCCGACATGACTGTCTCCCCTGTTCTCTGAGCCTCTTTCGCCTACGCGAGTTTCCTATCGGAAACAAGAGGGCCTCAGGGAGGCTCTCAGGCCGAGGTTCCCCCTCTCGGCGGCACCTTTCCACCCGCGCAGGCTTTGGAGCAATAGCGCACGTTCCCCCAATCCCGCGCCCATTTCTTGCGCCAGGTAAACGGTCGCCCGCAGCCTGCACAGGTTTTCACCGGCAGATCGGCCTTCTTGCGCATTTTGTTGGACATTTGGATCGCCCCCTCCGTCGTCACCTGCGCCTTCCCGTCAATGGCCATACGTCAGAAAAAACGCCCCGGATTTTGGCCGGGGCGCACTTTGTCCAGGCTATCGGACGTTTCAGTTCACTACAGGCTGTCCGGTAGCATCCGACACGCCACTCGCCTCGGGCGCATCGGCCCGGTCCACGGCGGTATAGGTCACAGCGGCCCCCATGACGACACCCACCAGAACCGCAAGGGCGATCCCGGCCAAGGCGGGGAAATGGCGGCGTTCTTCACGTTTGATGTTGGTTTGCGGGGCGCTCATGTCAGCTCCTTTTGTCACGTTCCCAAGAGCGCGGTTGTGGCGCTCGGTTCACGAGCATAACGTTCAAGTCGACAGGACGTTCCGAACCGGTCCGTCGCCGTTCCCATCGCATCCGCACGAGAAGGCCCCCATGAAAGACGCATCCCCCGCCGCGCAGCCGCAGCCGATCCACCTCGCCGATTACACGCCCTTCGGCTACCTCGTCGACAGTGTCGATCTGACCTTCCGCCTTGATCCGAAGGCCACGCGGGTGCTGTCCAGGATCGCGTTCCGTCCGAACCCTGACGCGCGCGACAGCCGGTTTTTCCTGCATGGCGAAGAGTTGAAACTCATTGCTGCACGCATTGACGGTCACGCCGTGTCCCCCCGCCTGCTCGACGGAGGGCTCGAGCTGGACGCCCCTGCACAACCCTTTGTTTTCGAGGCGGAAGTCGAGATTTCCCCGGAAAGCAACACGTCGCTCGAAGGTCTCTACATGTCGAACGGCATGTATTGCACGCAGTGCGAGGCCGAAGGCTTTCGTAAGATCACGTTCTATCCCGACCGGCCGGACGTCATGGCGCCCTTCCACGTGCGGATTGAGGGTGACCTTCCCGTGATGCTGTCCAACGGCAATCCCACCGCCTCGGGCGACGGGTTCACCGAGTGGACCGACCCCTGGCGTAAGCCCTCCTACCTCTTCGCGCTAGTCGCGGGCGACCTCGTCGCGCGCGAGGACAGCTTCACGACAATGTCAGGCAAGCATGTCGATCTGAAACTCTGGGTCCGGCCCGGCGACGAGGGCAAGACCGCCTTCGGGATGGAGGCGCTCAAGAAATCCATGGCGTGGGACGAAGAGGTCTATGGTCGCGAATACGACCTCGACATTTTCCAGATCGTGGCCGTGTCGGACTTCAACATGGGCGCGATGGAGAACAAGGGGCTCAACATCTTCAACACTTCTGCCGTCCTCGCCTCGCCCGAAACCTCGACCGATGCCAACTTCGAGCGGATCGAGGCCATCATCGCGCATGAGTATTTCCATAACTGGACCGGAAACCGGATCACCTGCCGCGACTGGTTTCAACTCTCTCTGAAAGAGGGTCTGACGGTCTTTCGTGATCAGAGCTTCACCGCCGATGTGCGGTCGGAGCCGGTGGCACGGATTTCCGACGTCATCGCCTTGCGCGGCCGGCAATTCCGCGAAGACAACGGACCGCTCGCGCATCAGGTGCAGCCCGACAGTTTCGTCGAGATCAACAACTTCTACACCGCGACGATCTATGAAAAGGGTGCCGAGATCATCCGCATGATACACACGCTCGTCGGGCCCGAGGACTACCGAAAGGCGCTCGACCTTTATTTCGACCGCCACGACGGACAGGCCTGCACCATCGACGACTGGCTGACGGTGTTCCATGACGCTACGGGCCGCGATTTCACCCAGTTCAAACGCTGGTACAAACAAGCGGGCACCCCGCGTCTGCGCGTTACCGAGAACTGGATGTCCGACACCGGCACCTACCAGCTGACCTTTACCCAATCGACCCCGCCGACACCCGGTCAGGACGTGAAGGAGCCTCTGCTCATCCCCATCGCCACCGGGCTGATCTCGCCCAATGGCGACGAGGTGCAGGCGACGCAGATCCTCGAGATGACCGAGCCCACTCAGACTTTCACCTTCGACGACCTGAGCGCGAAACCGACCCCTTCGATCCTGCGCGGTTTTTCCGCCCCGGTGATCCTCGAGCGCGACACGACGACCGAGGAACGCGCGTTTCTCTTTGCCCATGACACCGACCCCTTCAACAAATGGGAGGCTGGGCGCGCCCTTGCGAAAGAAGTGCTGACGGGCATGGTCACGGGCGGCGATGCCCCGCAGGCCGCCTATCTCGACGCGCTCGCCACCATGCTGCGCGACGACAGCCTCGACCCCGCCTTCCGCGCCCTCGCCATGCAGATGCCGGGCGAGGACGACATGGCGCAGACGCTCTACGACGCGGGCGTGACGCCGGACCCGGATGTAATCCACGATGCCGCCGAGACGCTGAAACAGGCGCGCGCCGAGCATCTTCAGGACCTCCTGCCCCGGCTCTCCGCCGAAATGCGCGTGACCGAGCCGTTCCAGTCCAACGCCGAGCAATCCGGCAAACGCGCGCTCGGGCTGGGGCTCTTGAAGCTCACCACGCGGCTCGACGGGGGCCGGGCCGCCGAGAAGCTCTGGGAAAGCGCCGACAACATGACGCTCAAACTGGGCGCGCTGTCCTGCCTTCTGGACGCGGGCAAGGCCGAGACCGCGCTGGCCGAGTTCCGCGAGACGTGGAAGGACGACGCGCTCGTCATGGACAAGTGGTTCATGATGCAGGTGGGCCATGCCGCGCCGGAACAGGCCGTATCGGTGACCGAGGCGCTGACGCGCGATCCGCTTTTCAACATGAAGAACCCGAACCGCTTCCGATCGGTCTTCGGGGCCTTCTCCGCCCACCCGGCCGGGTTCCACCAGGCCTCGGGCGACGGATACCGGCTCATGGCCAATTGGCTCATCCGGCTGGATCCGGTGAACCCGCAGATCACCGCACGGATGTCGGGGGCCTTCGAGACGTGGAAACGCTATGACGCGGACCGGCAGGGGCTGATCGCGGCAGAGCTCGACCGCATCCTTGCGACCGACAACCTGTCGCGTGACACCACGGAAATGGTGAGCCGTATCCGCAAGGCGTGATCGCGAAACGAAAAGGGGCGCCCGTGAGGCGCCCCGCTCGATAGATGGCGGGACATCCCGGTCCCGCCTGCCCTGTTTTGCCTTCGACCCGGCTCAGCCCTGCGCCTGGCAATAGCTTTGCTGGTTGGTCCAGGCGATCATGTCGTTGCGCTTGGTCGAGGAATGGAACGGACCCCAGTCCGCCGCCACGCCGCGCATCCCGGCGCTGATCACGCCGTCGCGGGCAACGGTGCGGTTCATAATCTTCACCGCACATTCGAGGTTCTCGGTGCCGTCCTTCAGCGCCTCGCCCGAGCGCGCGTCGCAGCCATAGGCGCGCGCGGTGCCCGGTGCGATCTGGACGAGGCCGAACCAGCGGCCACCGCCGCCCACCGCGCCCTGACGCCAGGTGCTTTCATGCTTGGCCAGCGTCGAAAGGAGCCCGGTCCAGAACGCCTTGCGACCCTCCAGGCTCGCGGTGCGATAGCCGGGGCACCATGTGTCGATATCGCCGGGTATAATCGCGGTGAGGTTCTTGCCCTCGGTGTCGATCGCGTTCATCGTGGACATGGTCCAGGTATCGCCGTTCGGCACCTGGTCCCAGCGCATCGTGAGGTCCACGTCAGCCTGCGATTTGGACGAGAACACCTCGTCGAAATCCATTTCGGCGCAGCCCGCCAAAAGCGCCATCATTCCCCCGATAAGCACGACTTTAAGTCCCAATGTTTCGATCCGTCCGTTGTTGCAGTCGGCGCGAGGAACGTCATTTCCAGTGACCTGCCAACACGGATTCAATTTTGCCTCAATAATGGGCGGATTATCGCCGTCCACCACAGACCTCATGGCGGGAAGGCGCTGACAAATCGGGACCTCAGCCCTTGTTTCATTGGCATCTCGGGGATCGGCTGCGACCCGCGCAGGTTTTCGCCAAGTCTGCGGGCAGACGGGATTCGAGGCAGAAGAACCGCCCAGAGATGTGTTGTCCGGGTCACGCCGAGCCGCTAGCCTTTGCCCGACAACACGCGAATTTCACATCGTTTTTGCCGTGCGGAGCTTGTTTCATGCCCTTTCTCGTCACGCTCCTTGCTGCAATCGGCGGCATTGCATTCTGGCTCCTGCGCGCACGGGGCACGGCAAGGGCCGCGGGCGACCTCATGGACATGGCGAAAGACGTGCGCCTGGCCGCGCGGCGCTTTGGCTTCACCCGCCGGGCGAACATCCACCCGGTCGAAAGCATCGAAGACATGCCCGTCTCCGTCGCCGCACTCGGCGTCGCGTTCCTTCAACTTGACGACTTTCCCGGAAAGGAACAGCAGATCGCGCTTGGCCGGGGGCTTCAATCCGCGCTGGGCGTCTCGCTCACCGATGCGGAGGAACTGATGATCCTCGGTCGCTGGCTCGTGGCAGAATGTCAGACACCGGACGCCGCCGTGCCCCGCCTGTCGAAGAAGCTGAATAAGCTCGCCGGCGCCGATGGTTTCGACCGCCTGATGACCGTGGTCTCCGCCGTTGCCGAGGCGGGCGACGGGCTTTCCGCGAAACAACGCGAGGCGCTGGCGGATATCAAGCGCGCCTTTCGGATCACCTGAGCCCGCGCCCCCGCGCCCGATCCGTCAACCGCTGCTTGTCTCCCCCGTTCCCCTGTCCTAGAAGGCGCTAGACCCACGCTGAAGGACGCCGACATGCTCGACCATCTCGCCTTTGAAACCCCCAAGCCCACCGTGATCGCCGGTGCGCGCGAGGATTGGGAACTCGTCATCGGGATGGAAATTCACGCGCAGGTGGCGTCGAACGCGAAACTCTTCTCGGGAGCCTCGACGAAATTCGGCGCAGAACCCAACGCCAACGTGGCCTTCGTGGACGCGGCCATGCCCGGCATGCTGCCCGTCATCAACGAGTTCTGCGTCGAACAGGCGGTGCGCACCGGGCTTGGACTCAAGGCCGAGATCAACCTCTTCTCGGCCTTCGACCGCAAGAACTACTTCTACCCGGACCTCCCACAGGGCTACCAGATCTCGCAGCTTTACCACCCCATCGTGGGCGAGGGTGAAGTGATCGTGGACATGGGGCCGGGTGTGGCACGCCGCGTGCGGATCGAACGCATCCACCTCGAACAGGACGCGGGCAAGTCGATCCACGACATGGACCCGGCGATGTCCTTCGTGGACCTCAACCGCACGGGCGTCGCGCTCATGGAGATCGTGAGCCGCCCCGACATCCGTGGCCCGGAAGAGGCCGCCGCCTATGTCGCGAAGCTCCGCCAGATCCTGCGCTACCTCGGCACCTGCGACGGCAACATGCAGAACGGCAACCTGCGCGCCGACGTGAACGTCTCCGTCTGCCGTCCGGGACAATACGAGAAATACCAGGAAACGCAGGATTTCGGCCATCTCGGCACCCGCTGCGAGATCAAGAACATGAACTCCATGCGCTTCATTCAGGCCGCCATCGACTACGAGGCGCGCCGCCAGATCGCCATTCTCGAGGACGGCGGCGAGGTCGTGCAGGAAACCCGGCTCTACGACCCGGACAAGAACGAAACCAGCTCGATGCGCTCGAAGGAAGAGGCGCACGACTACCGCTACTTCCCCTGCCCCGACCTGTTGCCGCTCGAGATCGAACAGGGCTGGGTCGATGACATCGCCGCGTCACTTCCCGAGCTTCCCGACGCCAAGAAGGCGCGCTTCGTCAAGGACTTCGGTCTGTCGGAATACGACGCGGGCGTGCTGACCGCGGACACCACGAACGCCTCGTTCTTTGAGGAAGTCGTCGCCGTCGCCGGTGACGGCAAAGGCGCCGCGAACTGGGTCATCAACGAGCTTTTCGGCCGCCTGAAGAAGGATGACCGCGACATCGCCGACAGCCCGATCTCGCCCGCGCAACTGGGCGGCATCGTCGCACTGATCAAGAAAGGCGACATTTCGGGCAAGATCGCCAAGGACCTCTTCGAGATCGTCTATACCGAGGGCGGCGACCCGGCCGAGATCGTGGACGCCCGCGGCATGAAGCAGGTGACTGACACCGGCGCCATCGAGGCCGCCGTGGACGAGGTGATCGCGAACAACCCCGACCAAGTGGAAAAGGCCAAGCAGAACCCGAAACTCGCCGGCTGGTTCGTGGGTCAGGTGATGAAGGCGACGGGCGGCAAGGCAAACCCCGCCGCCGTCGACGCGCTGGTGAAGGAAAAGCTGGGGCTCTGAGCCTCGGACAGGCGGCGCGCGCCTAACCCGCCCGCGCCGCCTCGACCGCCGACAAAAGCGCCTCGCAGGCCGGGTCACGGATCCCCAGCACCCGCAGATTGCGCACGACGTTGGCCAGATATTCGTAACTCGTGCCCAAAAACCCCTCGCCGGTCGCGATCATCCGCACCTGATCGTCGAAACCCAGACCCGCCTCGATGATGTCCGTGGCATGATCGGCCACAAAGGTCAGCGCGGGCACCGTCTCTCCGCCGATCTCGGCCCCCACGAAAACCGCCAGATAGCCCGGACCGATCATCTCGCGCCGAAACAGCACCTCGGTCTCCTCCTCGACCCGCGCCGCCTCGATGCGAAAGGCAAGCCCGTCACAGCCACCGCCCGCATCCAGAGCCGCTTGCAGCCCCGGCACCTCGCGCGTCCCCCGCCCGCCATAGATGTCCTTGAGCGTGAACTGCCGCGCATATCCCGGCACATGGGCGCGGCGCACCTCGGCAAAGTAAAGCGCGGGGTTCCACATGAGCGAGCCATAGGCAAAGACCCAGAGGTCGCCTTCATGCTCGGCAAGCGCCTCGGCGCGCTTCGCCTCGCGAACGTCGTCGGAAAACATCTGGTCGGCCACCCACTTCAGGTCGGGCCGGTCGCCGAACACCGTCTCGACGCTGAACGTCCGGTAGAACGCCGCCTCGCTTGCGTCTACGATCTTGTCGCGAAGCTCAGGGTGATGGGCAAAAGGGTCGGTCACAGCCATCCTCACGTCGATCGGAACAGTCCGGCGCGACCCTGCCCCGTTTGAAGCCCGGGGTCGAGGGCAACCGCCCTCCCCTTCACCGTTTCCCAAATACTTCGGGAGGTCTGGAGGGCCGCGCCCTCCAGAGGCGGCAGCGCCGCCTCGACCGCGACGCGGCGGGCGAAGCCCGAAGCGGCGCAAGACCTGCGCGGGTGGCGACGCCGCCCGCTCCGCTGGATCACCCGGTGATGCCCTCGGTCGCGGCCACCGGCGAGGGCTGCGTTACCGCCTCTGGCCGGCGTTTCTCGTAGAAGGCATTGCCGCCGGTCGTCACCACGTAGTGCATGTTGTCATAGCCCGCCCGGTAGCTCGCGACGTGAAAGAAGCGGGCATTCCCGATCCGTGGATGCCGTTCGCCAGCGAGTACCGCCGCCGCAGCCTCCTGCACGAAGGGGGCATGGCGGGGACTCATCTCCTTCGTCATCACGCCCGGGGCGAACTGGTTCTTCTGGGTCACGACGCCACAGACCGTATTGGGGAAATCCGGGCTCTCGACCCGGTTCATCACGACCGAGCCGACGGCGACAAGCCCGTCGCGGCTCGACTGGTGCGACTCGAAATACATCGCGCGGGTCATACAGGCCAGATCGTCTGCGTTCACCACGGCCGCCCGCTTGCGCAGCTTGCCACAGCCCGAAAGCCCCACTGCCAGCGCCGCCATGATCAGCGCCGCGCGCCCCATCGTTCCATAACTCAATGACCTGTCCCCACTCCGTCCCGTAACGCGCGTCAGGCTACGAAGCCCGCGCCCGCCTCGCAAGGGCAAGTGCGCCGGTTAGGGCGCCGGGCAGCGCTACTCCGCCACCTTCTTCACAAACTTCGACTTGAGCCCCATCTGGCCGACGCCCGGCACCTTGCAGTCTATGTCATGGTCCCCGTCGACAAGCCGGATGCCCTTGACCTTGGTGCCCACCTTCACGACCTGCGACGATCCCTTGATCTTGAGGTCCTTGATCACCGTCACCGTGTCCCCATCGGCAAGCAGGTTGCCCACGGCGTCGCGCACCCCCTCGTTGTCCGGGGACGCAGTCCATTCGTGCCCGCATTCCGGGCAGACGAAGAGGGCGTCCATCTCGTAGGTCAGGGTCGAGGCGCAGTCGGGGCACGGGGGCAAGGTTTCGCTCATGCCCCGCCCCTATCCAATACGCCCGCCCGGCGCCAGTCAAATTGGACGATGCCGTTCATTTTGCCCGCATGTCACCGGTGTCGATGAACCGCTGGTGCCAGGACAGCGCCTCGCCCGGCAGCGATGGCGTCTGCAACCCATAGGCCCCCGCCAGCGCCCTGTCGTAGTAGTCGCGCAGCGCCTCGCGATACTCGGGGTGCGCGCAGTTCGCGATGATCGCCTCGGCCCGTTTCCTTGGCGCCAGCCCCCGCAGATCGGCCAGCCCCTGTTCGGTGACGATCACCTGCACGTCCTGGGTGATGTGATCCACATGGGACGCCTGCGGCACGATGGCCGAGATCCTGCCGCCCTTCGCCGTCGAGGGCGACACGAAGATCGACAGATAGGCGTTGCGCGCAAAATCACCGGACCCGCCGATCCCGTTCATGATCTTGGATCCCATGACGAGCGAAGAGTTCACGTTGCCGTAAATGTCCGCCTCGATCATCCCGTTCATGCTGATGCAGCCCAGCCGTCGGATCACCTCCGGGTGGTTCGATATCTCGGTCGTGCGCAGGATCAGCTTGTCGCGGAAGACATCGAGGTTTTCGCGAAACCGCGCGGCCCCCTCGGGCGACAGGCTGAGTGCCGTGGTGGAGCAGGACAGGAGCTTGCCGCTCTCCAGCAGTTCCAGCATCCCGTCCTGCAATACCTCGGTATAGGCCGTAAGCCCCTCGAAAGGCGCGGTCTTCAGCCCTTCGAGCACCGCATTGGCGACGTTTCCGACCCCCGATTGCAGCGGCAGGAGGCTGTTGGACAGCCGCCCTGCCCGGACCTCATGCCCCAGAAAATCGACAATCAGCCCTGCAATCTCGCGCGACACCGCGCCGATCGGCGTAAAGGGCGTGTTGCGGTCCGGCAGGTCTGTCAGCACGATCCCCGCCACCTTGTCGGGATCGCAGCGGAACGTCGTCTGCCCGATCCGGTCGTCGGCCCGCAGCATGGGGATCGGCACGCGGTTTGGCGGCAGCGCCGTGCCATAGTAGATGTCGTGCATCCCTTCGAGCCGCAGATCGTGCCAGCCGTTCACCTCGAGTATCACCTTGTCCGCACGGTCGAGCCAGGTCTTGTTGTTACCCACGCTCGTGGCCGGTATCAGCGATCCATCCGCATTGATCCCCGCCACCTCGATCACGGCCACATCGAGGGGGCCGAAGAACCCCTCCCAGACCATCGGGGCCACGTGGCTCAGGTGCATGTCGAGATAGTCGATCTCGCCCCGGTTGATCTTGTCGCGCCCCACGGGGTCCGAGTTATAGGGCAGCCGGTATTCTATGGCGTCGGATCTGGACAGCGCGCCGTCCAGCTCCGGCCCGGTCGAGGCCCCGGTCCAGAGCCTGATGCGAAACGCCTCGCCAGCCGCATGCGCCGCCTCGATCCGGGCGGCCAGCGCGGGCGGGATCGCCTTGGGATAGCCCGCGCCGGTGAAGCCCGACATGCCCACCGTGTCGCCAGGACGAATGAGCGCGGCGGCCTCGTCCGCGGACATGATCCGCTCGCGCAGGCCCGGATGGGCGATGCGGTCTATGCTCATGATTGTCTCCCGTTCGCGTATCCTGCCCCGGTTCTAACCGCTCGCACCATCGGGAAACTTGATATGGGACAAAGAGATGCCCGGTCCATCAGAGGACGAAACGGCGGCAGGGTCACCCCCGCCGCCGGCAACGCCGTCACGAGACCTTAGGGCCGCTTCGTCAGCGCCATGTAGGCAACGCCCCCGATCACCGCGCCCAGCACCCAGGCATAGCCCGTGAGTGCCTGAAGGACCGGCACCCAGACCGTCGCCACCGCGAAAATCGAGCCGATGAAAAAGGCGATGAGCGCGGCGCTGTTCCAGCCGTTGCCGTAGCGGTATTCGCCGCCTTCCAGATCATAAAGCGCATCGCGGTCGAGCGACTGTTTGCGCAAGAGGTAGTAGTCCGCGATCATGATGCCGTAGACCGGGGCGAGCGTGGCGCCCAGCGTGTTCACGAAGCCGCCGATCCCGAACTCCGAGATGAAACTCGTCCAGAGCCCGCCGATGATCAGCGCGAAAAACGAGGTGATGAGCCCCGCCGTGCGGAAGCTGATGCGCTTCGGCGCGAGGTTCGCGATGCCGTTCACCGAGGGAATGAAGTTCGCGACAAGGTTGATCCCCACCGTGGCAGCAAAGAAGGTTACCGCCGCGATGACCGACAGGAGCACGGAATCGGTCCGCTCCACGATCTCGGTCGGGTTGATGATCTCTTCGCCATAGACCACCGCCGCCCCCGCCGTGGTCAGTAGCGCCAGCGCGGAGAACAGGATCATGTTCAGCGGCAGACCGGCGAGGTTGCCCAGAAGCATCGCCCGCTTGTCGCGGGCATAGCGCGAGAAGTCGGAGAAGTTGATGAGCACGGCGGCGAAGTAGCTGATCATCGTGCCGACGATGGCGACAAAGCCCGCAAGCTCGGTCGAGAACGTCCCTTCCGGGTTGGCAAAGATGGTCTGCGCGGCCGACAGAAGCTGTCCGTCCGACTTGCCCCAGAGCACGATGACGAGCCCGATCATCACGACATAGACGAAAGGTCCGGCGATGTTGAGAAAGGTCTCGACCCAGCCCATGCCGCGCCAGAAGATGAAGATGTGAAAAGCCCAGACGATCAGGAAGCTGATCCAGTCGATCCCCGTCAGGCCAAGGAACATCCCGCCGCCCTCGGCCCCGGTGAGCGACCGGATGAGAAGCGCCAGCGCGGTCGAGGCGAAATAGACCTGCACCCCATACCAGAACACGGCCACGATCGCGCGCAGGATGGCGGGGAGCTTGGCGCCCTGCGTGCCCTTGGAGGCCCGCGCGAGCACCGGATAGGGAATACCGTATTTTTCGCCCGCCGCACCCGAGAGATTGACGAGCCACATCACCAGAAGTCCCGCGACGATGAGCGCAAGAAACGCGGTCCAGCCGGACACGCCGTAGGAAATGAAGAGCGAGGCAACCAGCGTGTAGCCGAAGAGCGACTGAATGTCGTTGGCCCAGATGTTGAATATCGCGAACCAACCCCAGCTTTTCTCGGCCTGCGTGACGGGGGCAAGCGCGTCACCGTCGCCGTGAACGGGTGGTGACGCGGGCATCGCCGCGCCGGTGATCGGAGTGTCAGTCATGGTTCTCGCCTTCTTGTCATCGCCGTCCGGGTGCCGGGTCTCTGCCCGGCCGATCCTCGCGGCATGGGCCACCTGTCGCGTGTGACGAGATCAGGCTCTCACGGTTTCGTGAGTCGCCGGGCACGAAAAACGACACTTGAAGGTCAAATGCCCGATGCGCGGCCCGTCCTCGCGCCCTCCTGCGCGTCCTGCCATCGTGTCAGGGACACCCTGTGCAATTCCTGTGCGCTTTGCGAATACACCCGCGCCCCCACGTTCCCCTTGCACTCGCCACCCGGCCCCCTAGCCTGCCGTCAAAACGAGGGAGAAGCCGATGGGCAAGCCGCATATTTCACCGATCCTCGAGATCAAGCCGGAGTGGATCGACTTCAACGGTCACCTCAACATGGCCTACTACTCAGTGCTCTTCGACACGGCAGCGGATCATTTCTACCCCGGTATCGGCTTCGGCCCCGACTATATCCGCGAGCGCGGCCTCACCACCTATACTGCCGAGTTCCACATCTGCTACCTGCGCGAGCTGCATCTGGGTGCAAAGCTCCGCGTCCATAGCTGGCTGCTCGACTACGACCGCAAGCGGTTCCACACCTTTCAGGAAATCCACCACGAGGACGGCTGGATCGCGGCCACCGGCGAGGCGCTTGGCCTGCACATCGACATGTCCGGCCCCCGCGTGGCGCCGATGCCCGACGACGTTTTCACCCGACTCGAATCCTTTCACGCCACCCATCGACCTGATGCTTGGCCCGAACGGGCTGGCCGAAAGATCGGGATCGCACGCAAGGATTGACCGCCGGTGGCTGCCGTCGGGCGCTTTGGTTGACGGCAGCCTGCGCGACATCTAGGGGCGGCGGGCCGGACCGCGACAACGCATGGTAGAGCTTTGCTTTTCCGCCACAGGGAACAATGCGCCACGCGGGAGGGTTTGGACGAAAAGGGGTCGAATCGTGTAGGCTCGACCGAAGGACAGAGGGACTTCTCCATGCAGCGTTATGAATACCGGGTCGTGCCGGCCCCGAAGAAGGGCAAGAAAGCCAAGGGCGTCAAGACCGCCGAGGGACGTTTCGCGACGGCACTCACCGATTGCATGAACGAGATGGCGGTGGACGGCTGGGAATACCTGCGCACCGACACCCTGCCCTCGGAGGAACGCGCAGGTCTGACCGGGCGCACCACGGTCTTTCAGAACATGCTCGTGTTCCGCCGCGACGCGGCCAAGCCCGTGGAAACGGACGGCTTCGGCGCGGCCCCCGTCCTTGTGACCGAGAACGAGGCTGACGCCGTGGACGAAGCGGAAGACAAGGTGGAACCCAAGGTCACTCCCGTGGTGGTCGCGGCGGCCGCCGCCAGCACACCCGCGTCCCATGACGACGTGGGGGCCAGCGGCGTCACGACGCCTGCCGACGCCGGTGCCACGACGGCGGAGACCGAAGCTGTTTCCACCGAAGAGACGTCAGACGAGGCCACGCCCAAGGCCCACGCCGCCGAATAGCGTCCTAGCCTGAAATTTCCAGCGCCAGCGCGTGGATCTCGGACATGAGGTCCGCGCCCAGCGCCGCGTGAACCGCCCGGTGCCGCGCGATGCGCGACTGGCCGGCAAAGGACTCGGCCTCGATCTTCACCCGGAAATGGCTTTCCCCCGAACCATCGTCGCCCGCGTGCCCCGCGTGGCGGTGGCTTTCGTTGATCACCTCCAACACCGTCGGTGCAAAGGCCTCCTCCAGTCTCGCGCGGATTTCATCCTGCTTGGTCATTTTTCCGGCCCTCGCCTCTTCTCTCTCACGCAAAAATCTCTAAACTCCTGCGCTCGACAAGAACAGAGTGGTGTCATGGACAAGAGCGATCCCTTCGGATTCGACATTTCGGTGGGCGCGTCGAAAAAGAAAAAGACGCGCGGCAAACGGGGTATGTCAGGAGCGTTCGAGACCTCGACACGGGTTTGCGAACATCCGGGCTGCGAGGAACACGGTCAGTATCGCGCTCCGCGCAGCCCCGATCACCTCGACGAATACCTGTGGTTCTGCAAGGACCACGTGCGCGAGTACAATCTCAAATGGAATTTCTTCAACGGTGCGACCGAAGAGGAAATGGACGAACAGGCGGCCAAGGACCGGGTCTGGGAACGCGAGACCAAGTCGTTCAAGCAGAGCGCCGAGGAACGCGCCTGGTCGCGTCTGGGCGTGGATGATCCGCATCAGGTGCTGGGGTCGAATGCGACGCGCAATCCGGGCCGCGCGGCGGCAAATGGCGGGCGCAAGCTGCCCCCGACGGAACGGCGCGCGATCGAGATTCTCGAGGCCAAGGACGATTGGACCAAGGCCGAGATCCGCAAGGCTTACAAGGCGCTGATCAAGGTGCTGCACCCGGACATGAACGGCGGCGACCGCTCGCAGGAAGAGCAGTTGCAGGAAGTCGTCTGGGCCTGGGACCAGATCAAGGACAGCCGTAGCTTCAAGTGAGCTGGTCAAGAACAGGAACGGGCGCCCCGCGGGGCGCCTTTTTCGTGGGTGCTACACCGCCCCTTCCGTCTCGATCTTCACCGTCTCGCCGCAATGCTTGCAGTGGACCGCGTCCGGATCATGAAGCAAGAGCCCACAGGTCTGGCATTCGTGCCGCACCTTCGCGGGCCGAAACAACGCCGTGGCCAGCCGCAGAAAGAGCGTGATCCCCACGATCATCACCGCCACCGACAGCATCCGCCCCGCCGTGCCGTCAAGCGTGATGTCACCGAAACCCGTCGTGGTCAGGGTCGTGACGGTGAAATACAGCGCATCGGCATAGTGCCGGATATCGGGGTTGCGTCCGTATTGTGTGGCGTAGATCAGCCCCGTCATCACGAAGAGAAACACCAAAAGGTTCACCGTGGCCAGCACCACCTGCTCGTGTTCGCGAAACCACGACAGGTCACGGCGCAAGCGGGCGGCCAACTGGTAGGTATGCAGAAGCCGGAGCGTGCGCAGGATGCGCAGGAAGCCAAAGCCCTCGCCCGCCACCGGGGCCAGGAAGCTGACCAGCGCCACGGCGTCCGCCCAGGTGGCGAGCCGGGTGAAATATCGCATCTTCTGCCGGGTCGCCACGAAATGCGCGATGAAATCGGCCAGGATCACGACGCCGATCACCGCGTCGATCCATTCAAAGATGAGCCGCGGCGCGAAGAATGAGGTTACGATGACGAAGGCAATGGTCGCCACGTCAAAAGCGAGAAGCGCATAGCGAAACCGGTGCGCACGGTCGCTGTCTCCGAAATAAAGGTCGCGGAGTGTCTCCATCTGTCACGGCTTTCGTCTGGTGGCATCGGGCTTGGGTGCGCCCTGCATCAAACCAGCCCGCCCGGCCGGCTGCAAGCAGGCGCGGCGGTGACGGCTCGCCCCCGCAGGGCCATCAGCAAAAAAAGCCGCCCGAACCTTGGCTCGGACGGCTTTTCGGTGGGTGCGGCGGACCGGGGGACGGGACAGACAATCGGCCCGCCGCTGGAGCCGCATCACTGGACGACACGGCCCGTTCCTTGGTCCGGGATGCGGGTTGGACCCGAAGCCCGGTAACCTGCCGACCGGGTCGGCTGCGGGACCCGACCGGCTGCTCAGCCCGACCGGATCCCGCGACTGCTCGGCCCCTGTTGGGGACCTTTGCCCGATTACATCGCGGGCAGCAGAACCTCGTCGATCACGTGGATGACGCCGTTCGACTGCTTGACGTCGGCGATGGTCACGGTGGCGGTGCGGCCGCGCTCGTCGGTAAGCGTGATCATGTCACCGTCCATCTGGGCCTGCAGGACACAACCGCCCACGGTTTCGACCGGGTGATTGCCGTTGTCGTCCATGATCATCTGGCCGATCGCATCCGACATCGCGTCGGCGGCAACCACATGGCAGGTAAGAACCTTGGTCAGCATGTCCTTGTTTTCCGGCTTGAGCAGGTCCTCGACCGTGCCTTCCGCGAGGTTGTCGAAGGCGGCGTTCGTCGGCGCGAAGACCGTGAACGGACCCGGACCCGACAGCGTTTCCACGAGACCGGCAGCCTGGACGGCAGCGACGAGCGTGGTGTGGTCGGCCGAGTTCACGGCGTTCTCGACGATGTTCTTGTCAGCGAACATGGGTGCGCCGCCAACCATCGGGTTTTCTTGGGCCTGAGCGGCGCCAGCCATGAAACCTGCGAGTGCGGTAGCGGTAATGATAGTGCGGAACATCGAGTATCTCCCTTTGAGTGTTGCCCCCGTTCTGTCGGGGTCGCTTGAAGCCACGGGGGCCGGCCAAGGCGAGTTTCAGAAATCGACATCACGGGTTCGTGATCGGTGATTTTCTCTTTCTGATAAGTGATTTGCGGTCCCGCACCGGGAAAAATCCAGCGAGGCAACCCAAGAAAAAAAGGGCCGCCGAAGCGACCCTTACCCATTACGAACTGCCTCGCCGGATCAGAGCGTCTGCACGCCCCCGGTCGCAATGACCGGCCCGGTCGGTGCGCCGGTGGGCGACCCACCCGGCGGCTCGACCGAAATGGCGAGCACGGCGCCCCCCATCTGAGCCGCCACTTCGGGGGCGACGGCGAGTCGTGCAGGCGCATCGGCGGGAAGCAGACCCATGGACACCGGCGGATTGTCCCCCGCGATGATCCAAAGCTCATGCACCGTCCCCTCGTCGGGCGCCTGCTCGGGGATCACGTATAGCTCGCCCGTATCGCCGTCATATCCGGCAGCCAGCACCAGCGTGCCGTCCTCGCGGGCGAGGTCGATGTGATAGACCGGATCGGACGGCGGCCGCACGAGGCCGGCGGGCGGCACCACGAGCAGAAGCACCGCGAGAGCGGCCACGAGAAACGTCGGGATCGCGCCCATGAGCCAGCGCGGCGCGCTATTTCCACGGAACAGTCGCGTGTTGACGCCCCGCCAGACGCGCGAAGGCGGCACGACCGGCTGAATGTCGTCGGTCAAGGTGACGAATCCCTCCTGCCAGTCGCGCACCAGAATCCTGAGCGCAGGCTCACGATTGAGGCGCTGCTGGAACGCTGCCGCGTCCTGCATGGACATCAGCCCGAGCACGTATTCACCGGCTAGGGCCGTGTCGTCATATGGCAGGTCTTGCTCTGTCATGCCTCCAAGCACTCACGTAGTTTGATCAGCGACCGGCGCAGCCAGGTTCGCATGGTGTTGAGCGGAACCGAAAAGCGTTCGGCCAGGTCCGCATAGGTTTCGCCTTCGAGGTAGGCACGGCGCACGGCCTCTGCCTTGTCCTCTTCGAGCGTTCCGAAGCAATGCACGACCCGCTTGGCCTCGCCCATCGCCACAAGTCTGTTCTCCACGCCGGGCGTGGGGTCGGGAAGCCGGGCCATGGCATCGTCGTCGCTGTCATGGCGCTTGCGCGCCCGGAGCCGGTCGATCGCGTGATTTCGCGCGATGGTGATCAACCATGTCATCGGACTGGCCCCACCCGCCTGGTAGCGCTTCGCGCCGTTCCAGACCTTGACATATATCTCCTGCAACGCGTCCTCTGCTTCACCCCGGTCATTCAACACACGCAGCGTGACGCCAAAAAGTTTCGCGGATGTCGCGGAATAGAGGGATTTGAACGCCTTCCGATCACCCAGCGCACAGCGGGCGATAAAGGTCTCGATGTCGTCGCGTGTGGTCATATCACCTCGTAAACTCTGGCCACCATATGCGTTTTTCGCCCTCGTGCAACGAAGGACGCAGGGTTGACGCGTGCAATCCCAATTGTGACACGGCGTTCCCCTTTCCCTCGCGCGCACAATCGGTATGTTGCAGCGACGAAGACACCACGTAGACCAAACGACGACGCAAGGACCCCCGATGGCTGACGGCAACACCCCCGGCAACACCGACATCAACGCGAAACCGACCGAAGATGTTTCGGTGCGCGAGGTGTTCGGCATCGACACCGACATGAAGGTCAAGGGGTTCGCGGAAGGTTCGGACCGCGTGCCGGAGCTCGACTCGACCTACAAGTTCGATCCGGATACGACGCTCGCGATCCTCGCAGGCTTTTCCCACAACCGCCGCGTCATGATCCAGGGCTACCACGGCACCGGCAAGTCCACCCACATCGAACAGGTGGCCGCGCGTCTGAACTGGCCGACCGTGCGTGTGAACCTCGACAGCCACATCAGCCGGATCGACCTGATCGGCAAGGACGCGATCAAGCTGCGCGACGGCAAACAGGTGACCGAGTTCCACGAGGGCATCCTGCCTTGGGCGCTGCGCAACCCCGTCGCCATCGTTTTTGACGAGTACGACGCGGGCCGCGCGGACGTGATGTTCGTGATCCAGCGTGTTCTCGAACATGACGGCAAGCTCACGCTGCTCGACCAGAACGAGATCATCACGCCCAACAAGTATTTCCGTCTCTTCGCCACCTCGAACACCGTGGGTCTGGGCGACACGACCGGGCTTTACCACGGCACCCAGCAGATCAACCAGGCCCAGATGGACCGCTGGTCGCTCGTCGCCACGCTCAACTACCTGAGCCACGACGCCGAGACGAACATCGTTCTGGCCAAGTCGCCGCATTACAACACCGAGAAGGGTCGCAAGACGGTGAGCCAGATGGTGACCGTGGCCGACCTGACCCGCACCGCCTTCATGAACGGCGACCTCTCGACCGTGATGAGCCCGCGGACCGTCATCTCCTGGGCGCAGAACGCCGAGATCTTCCGCAACGTGGGCTATGCCTTCCGCCTGACGTTCCTCAACAAATGCGACGAGTTGGAACGCCAGACGGTGGCCGAGTTCTACCAGCGCTGCTTTGACGAGGAACTACCGGAAAGCGCCGCGAACGTTCAGGTGCGCTGACTCGCATCCCCTTAATGACGAAAGGCCCCGGCACGACGCCGGGGCCTTTCGCGTTACTGCCGCCAAGTCTTTCCCGTGTCGCCGTTGCAACTCTGCCCAAAAAAGTGGCGGAATTGGAACCAGACGGCCCGCTCGATCATTTGATCAAAAAGGCATGGTATTTCCGGCACTTCGGGGAGACGGCTCACGGTCTGTGAATGTTTGCGCTCCCAGCCTTAACCGATTGTTCCGATATCCCTGCTTTACAGACCTTATTTTTATGGAACGCTGATGCCATGAGCAGGCTTCTGAAGAAAATCCAGGCGGCCCTCGTGGCTCTCGCTCTCCCGTTACCCGCTTCGGCGGCACCCAACGACCTGACGATTGAATTCGCGACCTGCACCGGCCGCCTCTCCGCCCTCATGGAGTTCGAATGGCTCCTCGGCAACGACGGCGAACAAGCGCGGTCGGAACGGGATGCCATGGCCGCGCTCCTCGAAGCCGTGATGGCACCGGACGAGGCGCGGCAAACCCTTGCCCGCCGGATCGAGGCGAAATATGCGCAATCGGTACTGATGACGCGGGCCTATTTCAACGATGACGCAGAAGATGCGGCCTGGGCCGCGAACCGCGCCGACGTGGAAATCGGGACCTGCAGGGCGCTGATCTTGAGCTAGGGATCGGGCAGAAATCAGACGTGGCCCATAACGAACGGGACCTCGATGTTCTTTGCCTGGCCCTCGCAACTTGATACGAAAAGGCCCGCCACAGTGGACGGGCCTTTCGCGTGCCGGGAAGAAGAGAGAGAACCCGGCAACGAAAGTCTGTCAGGCCGCTTTGGCAGCCGTTTCCGCGCGGGCAGTCTTGAGGGCGTTCGCCCACCACGCCAGATCGTCGAACATCGCGCCGGCAGCGGGAAGCAGGTTTTCTTCCACTGCCTTGGTGCCCTTGCCCGCACCCAGCGGATGGGCGGCAAAGAAGTCGGCAGCGCCAAGGTGCAGCGCGCTGCGCACCGGCGTCATCTGGAGTTCGACCGCGATGTGGCGCAGGTGCTCGACCGCGCGCGCTGCGCCCATCGAACCGTAGCCGAAGGCGGTCATCGGCTTGTGGATCCATTCCACATAAGCCTGATCCAGCGCGTTCTTCAGCGAACCCGAAATCGAGTGGTTGTATTCGGCAGTGACGAAGATGTAACCGTCAAATTCCGCAACTTTCTTCTGCCATGCGATGGCCTTGGGGTCCTGCGAGGGGGCCCACATGTTCGACGCGACCTCGTCGAAAAGCGGCAGGTCGAAGTCTTTCAGATCGACCAGCTCGAACTCCATGTCGTCGCGCTTCTGCGCCTGCTCGAGAAGCCAGTTGGTCGGGTCCTCGCCCCAGCGGGCGTCGCGGGTCTGGCCGAGGATGATGGCGATTTTCGGTTTGGACATATCGTGTCTCCCTACTGGGTTGATGTCGTTGCGTTGCCCTAGACATGAGCGCACAGCGCAAACCGTTCAACCGCGGCTTCTGTGCAATCCGGCGCAGAGTCTGCGCGGCGCCGCACCGGCCTGAACCGCCCGTCGGCAAGAGTTTGCGACCGCGCGTCACGGCTTGCTCCTGCCCCGGCCCGGTGGTTTAACCGGAGCATGGCAAAACCCAGCGATAACCCGGCCGATCCGTTCAAGAAGGCGCTTTCCGAAGCGACCAAGGTCATGGCCGATGACGGCGAATTGACCATCACCTATTCCGTGGACCCCTCGGGCGTCTCGGGCGATTCCATGCGCTTGCCGCAGGTCACCCGCCGCATGAGCCGCGACGAGGTGCTGCTCGCACGCGGCACGGCAGATGCGCTTGCGCTCAAGCACAAGTATCACGACCGCGCGACGCACACAAAATACGCGCCCTCCGGCGACATGGCCCGCGCGATCTACGAGGCGATGGAAACGGCGCGCTGCGAGGCGATGGGCGCCCGCGTCATGCCCGGCACCGCGTCCAACATCGACCACAAGATCGCCGAGGAAAGCCTGCGAAAGGGCTATCTTGGCCTCACCCAGCAGACTGACGCGCCGCTGGCCGAAGCGGCCGGGTTCTTCGTGCGCGAGTCCGCGACGGGCCGACCGCTCCCCGCTGGGGCCAACAAGGTGCTCGACCTCTGGCGCGATTATATCGAGGGTCAGGCGGGCGGCACCTTCGAAGACCTGCAAGAAAAGCTCGACGACCAGTCCGCCTTTGCCCGGTTCGCGCGCCGCGTGATCGAGGATCTGGGCTACGGCGACCAGCTTGGCGACGATCCCGACCAGTCGGACGACGACGAAGGCGACGAGGCCGAGCAGGACGACGACCAGCAGGAAGAACAGGGGTCCGAAGAAAACTCCGACGACGACGAAAGCGCGGACGCGGAGTCGGAACGCTCGCAGGAGGAACAGCAGGACCAGTCCGAGGCGCAGGTGTCGATGGACGACCTCGCCGACGAGGAGTTCACCGAGGAAGCGGAAATGCCCGAGGCGGACGCGCCGCACGAGCCGCCGCCGCCCCCGCCGCCCTCGGACGCCGACCCGAATTACCGCGTCTACCTCGACACCCATGACGAGGAAATCGCGGCCGAGGACCTTGCGGAGCCGGCCGAGCTGGAACGCCTGCGCGCCTATCTGGATCAACAGTTGGAGCCGCTGAAGGGCGCCGTGTCGCGGCTCGCCAACAAGCTCCAACGCCGCCTTCAGGCACAGCAGAACCGGTCATGGGAGTTCGACCGGGAAGAGGGCATCCTTGATGCTGGCCGTCTCGCCCGTGTGGTGGCGAACCCGACGACTCCCCTGTCGTTCAAGGTCGAAAAAGACACCGAGTTCCGCGATACCGTGGTGACGCTGCTGCTCGATAACTCCGGCTCCATGCGTGGCCGCCCGATCTCGATTGCCGCGATCTGTGCCGATGTGCTCGCCCGCACGCTCGAACGCTGCGCGGTGAAGGTGGAAATCCTCGGCTTCACCACCCGCGCGTGGAAGGGCGGTCAGGCGCGCGAGGCGTGGCTGGCGGAGGGTCGCCCGCAGGGCCCCGGACGCCTCAACGACCTGCGCCACATCATCTACAAGTCAGCCGACGCCCCGATGCGCCGGACGCGCGCGAACCTTGGCCTCATGATGAAAGAGGGGCTGCTCAAGGAAAACATCGACGGCGAGGCGCTGGAATGGGCGCACCGGCGGCTGGTGAACCGGCGCGAGGCGCGCAAGATTCTCATGGTCATCTCCGACGGTGCCCCGGTGGACGATTCGACGCTCTCGGTGAATCCGGCCAACTACCTTGAAAAACACCTGCGCGACGTGATCGCCATGGTGGAAAAGCGCAAGGCGGTGGAACTGCTCGCCATCGGCATAGGCCATGACGTGACGCGGTATTACGACCGCGCCGTGACGATCACCGATGTCGAACAACTTGCCGGAGCCATGACCGAACAGCTCGCGGCGCTTTTCGACAGCGACCCCCGTGCCCGCGCGCGGATCATGGGCATAAGGCGCGCCTCCTGATGTTTCAGGGGTTCGAGACGACATCCGATCCGTCGCAGGGGGCGGCTCGGCTCGCCGCGCTGCGCGCCGAGATGACTGCCGAGGGCGTCGCCGCCTTCATCGTTCCGCGCGCGGATATCTACCAAGGCGAATATGTCGCCGCCTGTGACGCGCGGCTCGCGTGGCTCACCGGTTTCACCGGGTCGGCGGGGTTCTGCATCGTTCTGGCCCAAGAGGCTGGCGTGTTCATCGACGGGCGCTACCGGTCCCAAGTCCGCGGGCAGGTGGACACGGATCACTTCACCCCCGTGAACTGGCCCGAGACGACGGCGGGCGCCTGGCTCGCCGAGCGTCTGGGCACCGGCCAGCGCGTCGGCATCGACCCGTGGCTGCACACCGCGCGCGAGGTCGAGGCGATCGAGACGGCGCTTGCCAAGGTGGGCGCGGCGATCCATCCCGTAGACAATCTGGTCGACCGGATCTGGACCGACCGCCCGGCCCCGCCGCGCGAGGCCGTGAACGCGCAACCGATTGAATACACAGGCGTCACCGCTACCGATAAATGTCAGGCGATTGCCGACATCCTGCGCGAAGACGGCGACGAGGCGGTGGTCATCACGCTCCCCGACTCGGTCTGCTGGCTCCTCAACATCCGGGGCCGCGACATCCCGCACAACCCCGTGATGCAGGCGATGGCGATCCTGACGGAAAGCGGGCATGTGACGCTTTTCACAGAGGATCGCGACACCTCCGCCCTGCCTGACGGCGTCACGGTCGCTCCGCGCGACGCGCTCGAGGCCGCGCTTCTTGCCCTCTCCGGTCCCGTTCGGGTGGACAAGACCTCGGCTCCTTATGCGGTCGGCCAGACGCTCGCCTCCAAGGATATCAAGGTCCATTGGGCCGCCGACCCCTGCGCGCTGCCCAAAGCGCGCAAGACCGAGTCGGAGCTGGCGGGCACCCGCGCCGCGCATATTCGCGACGGTGCCGCGGTGACCGAGTTTCTCACATGGTATGACGCCACACTCCCCGAGCGCGAGCTGACCGAGATCGACCTGGTCACCGAGCTGGAATCTTTCCGCCGCGCCACCAACGCGCTTGAGGACATCAGCTTCGAGACAATTTCCGGCACCGGCCCCCATGGCGCGGTGATTCACTACCGCGTCACCCGCGACACGAACCGCACGCTCGCCAAGGGCGACCTCGTCGTGCTGGACAGCGGCGGGCAATATCGCGACGGGACAACCGACATCACCCGCACGCTGCCCGTAGGCGACGTGGACGCCGACGAACGCGCGGCTTTCACCCGTGTGCTCAAGGGAATGATCGCCATTTCCCGCGCCCGCTTCCCCCGTGGCGTCACCGGCGCGCATCTGGACGCGCTCGCGCGCTATCCGCTCTGGCTTGCCGGGCTGGATTACGACCACGGCACCGGGCATGGCGTGGGGTCCTACCTGTCCGTCCACGAGGGACCGCAGCGGCTATCGCGGCTGTCCGACGTGCCGCTCGAACCCGGCATGATCCTGTCCAACGAACCGGGCTATTACCGCGACGGCGCCTTTGGCATCCGGATCGAGAACCTCATCGCCGTGCGCGAGGCTGACCGCCTGCCCGGTGGCGACGACCGCGATTTCCTGTGCTTCGAGACGCTGACCTATGTGCCCATCGACCGCCGTCTGATCCTGCCCGACATGCTCGACGCGGGCGAACGCGCGTGGCTTGACGGCTACCACCGCGCCTGTCTCGACAAGCTGGGGTCAAAGGTCTCGGGTTCCGCACGGCTCTGGCTAGCCCGCGCCTGTGCACCACTGTAGATGAAAACGCGGCAGTCTGTGCGCTTGCGCGGGTAGTCATTCGACGCCCCCTGCGCCACTATGCCGCCTCAGCCAGAGCGAATTGACACATCAACGTCATGGAGCCTCTGATAATCTTCGCCTTGGGCGAATGGGAACAGGAACGGGAGGGACGCGGATGAGCGACCATATCAAGATCCACAAGGCGCAAGGCACATGGGTCGTGCGCGCGGGCGGGGCCGTTCTGGGCGAAAGCCGCAACGCGCTCGAACTCAGCGAGGGCGACTATCCCGCGGTGATCTACTTTCCCCGCGAGGACATCGCGATGCGAATGCTCGAGCCGACCGAGACGAAGACCACCTGCCCCTGGAAGGGTGAGGCGTCCTATTTCTCGATCCCGACGAAATCCACGGTGATCGAGGACGCGGCATGGTCCTACGAGACGCCCAAAGACGGGATGGAGCGGATCGCGGGCCATCTGGCATTCTACACCGGCAAGGTGACGGTCGAACAACTGTGACGCAGCCCGAGATACGGCGTGGGGCCGAGGCCATCGCAGCACAGGTCGTCGGGATTTTCGACCGCAGTTTCGGCGCCTCCGAGCGGGTGGACGAAGGGGCCGCGATTGCCGGTCTCGTGACTCGGTTGATCGACGAGGGGGCTGATATCTTTACCGCCTGGCTCGACGGTCGCATCGCTGGTGCGATCTGCTTCACGCCACTTACCTACGACGATCCGCGCCGTGTTGCGCTCCTGTCTCCTGTGGCCGTGGACCCCGTGGTTCAAGGACGCGGGATCGGGCAGGCCCTCATTCGGGCCGCGCTCGACCGGCTCGCGGCCGAGAGCGTGGCGATTGTCGTGACTTACGGCGACATCGCCTTCTATGGCAAGGTCGGCTTTGCACCCGTCACGACCGACCTTCTTCCCGCCCCGCAGCCCCTGTCGCAGCCCGAAGGATGGATCGCGCAATCCCTGGCAGGCGCTCCGATCACGCCCCTGCCCGCGCCCGCCCGAGCCGTCCCGGCCTTTGACGACCCGGACCTGTGGTGACACGCTAACTGTGCTCTTCGCGCGCCGTGTCGGTGAGCTTGCGGTTCACCGCCTTGAGCGCATCCACATGGTGAAGCGACCCCCACAACTCCGGGCTGTCGCCCTCGCCGCCCAGCGTCACAACCGGGATAAAGGCGACATTGCGCGCCTCGAACATCGGCATCGCCACCTCGAGCGTGGCGTTGCCGTCGACATAGACGCCCTCTTCGATCAGCTCCCAGCAGGCCGCCTCCGACGCCGCGCGGGCGTCCTCTTTTCGGCGCATGACCTTGGCCACGGGTAGCGTGGCGAGGAGCCATGCCTGGGGCCCCGCGGCAAGGTGGATGCCGCGACGTTCAAGCTGGGTAAGGAAGAACGACATATCGACGAGGCGTGACGCGATGGCGGTCGAAATCGATACGGCGACCATGACCGCAAGCCCGGTCTGCCAGTCCCCCGTCAGCTCAAAAACGATCATCGTGGTCGAGATCGGCGCGCCCAGCACGGCGGCGGCCACCGCGCCCATGCCTGCGAGCGCATAAAGCGTCTCGCTCCCCGAGACATCGGGAAATATCGCCGTGGCGATGAGACCGAAGGCAAGGCCCGTGAGCGCCCCCACCATGAGCGAGGGCGAGAACACCCCGCCGCCCATCCGCCCCCCCATGGTGATCGCCACCGCGATGACCTTGAGCATGGCAAAGACCACCGCCTCGTGCAGGACAAGCTGCCCGGTAATCGCCTGCGCCGTCGTTTCGTATCCGACACCGATGATATGGGGAAAGACGATGGCGATGGCGCCCAGCATCAGCCCGGCGACGGCAGGCCGCAGCACACGAGGCACGCGCGTCTTGCGCTGGAGGTAGTTGCCCAGATCGTCGGCGAAAAAGATCGCCTTCATCAGCGCAACGGCCACGACGCCGGAGACGACGCCAAGCATGAGGTAGGCGGGAAGCTCGACGTAGAAAGCCAGTCCGCCCTTGTCGGGCAGGACGAACTCGCTCACGCCGCCGTATTCAAGCCGGTTGATGACCGTGCCCGCGACGCTCGCGATGGCAATGGGGGCAAAGGCATGGACGGCGAAGTGGCGCAGCACGACCTCGAGCGCAAAGAGCGCACCCGCGATGGGGGCGTTGAAACTGGCCGAAACGGCAGCGGCGACCGCACAGCCCAGAAGGTCGCGCGAATGGATGGCCGAGGCGTTGATCCGGGCCGACACCCAAGTGGACATGACGGCGGCCATGTGAACGACCGGCCCTTCGCGCCCCGACGACCCGCCGGTGGCCAGCGTGATGAAGCTCGCGATGGCTGAGCCGATCCCCGCGCGTTTCTCGACCCGCCCCTCCCAGAGCGCCGCGCCCTCGATCACATCCGCGACCGAGCGCACGCGCCCGTCGTTCGTCGTCCAGTTGAGCACGATCCCCACGATCAGCCCGCCCACGGCAGGCAGCACGAGGATCAGGAACCACGGAAGGGTCTCGGCAAAGGAATGCAGATGCGCCACGTCGTCGGTGCCGTAAAGAAACGCCTGCAAGCGCTCAATGCCTTTGCGGAAAAACAACGCGGCGGTGCCTGCGGCGATCCCGATGACAAGGGCGATGACCCAGAACTGCGCCTGCCCGGGCCCCTCGGTGCGGATCACGTGCAGCACGCGGTTGCGATAGGCGAGGGCGGCGGTGATTCCCTGTGCGGCCCAGGTCTTGGCTTCCTTCAGCATCGCGCCATTCCGCTTCCCACCACCGCGGGGCTTTCCGAGACCCCATTGCTTGCCTAGATTGCGTCGATCACTGCAAGGATGACACATATGACTATCGAAGCCGCCTGGCCCGAGTTGCAATCGGTTCTAGGGGATCGGATCACCCGGTCCAAGTCCGATCTGGACGCCCATGGCGGGTCCGAGACCCACTTCCCCCCCGCGCCGCCCGAGGCCGTCGCCTATCCCGAGACGACCGAGGAGGTGTCCAAGCTCATGGCGCTCTGCCATGGCCACGGGATTCCCGTGGTGGCCTATGGGGCGGGCACCTCGCTCGAGGGCCATACGAGCGCGGTCAAGGGCGGGCTGACGGTGGACTTCCAGCGCATGAACCGGGTGCTCTCGGTCAATCAGGGCGACATGGACGCCGTGATCCAGCCCGGCATCACCCGCGAGGCGCTGAATATGGAGCTGCGCGCGACGGGGCTGTTTTTCTCGGTCGACCCGGGCGCCAACGCCTCGCTCGGCGGGATGGCGGCGACACGAGCATCGGGGACGACGACAGTGCGCTACGGCACCATGCGCGACAACGTGCTGGCGCTCGAGGTCGTGCTGGCCGACGGGCGGATCATCCGTACGGGCACGCGGGCGCGTAAATCTTCGGCCGGCTATGACCTCACGGGGCTGTTTCTGGGGTCCGAGGGGACGCTGGGCCTCATCACCGAGATGACCGTCCGGCTTCAGGGTCAGCCGGAAGCGGTGAGCGCGGGGGTCTGTGCCTTCGACGACATGAACTCGGCAGTCGAGGCGGTCGTCGCGGTCATCCAGATGGGCCTGCCCATGGCGCGGATCGAGTTTCTGGACCCGGACGCCGTGCGCGCCGTCAACGCCTACTCCGGCACCGACGTGCCCGAGACCCCGCATCTTTTCGTCGAGTTTCACGGGACCGAGGGCGGCGTGGCCGAGGACGCCGCCCGCTTTGCCGAGATCGTGGCGGATTTCGGCGCCCACGGGGTCGAAGTGGCTACGAAGCCCGAGGACCGCTCCGCGCTCTGGACCATGCGCCACCACGCCTATTGGGCCTGTCTCGCCCTGCGCAAGGGATCGCAGGGCTGGGTCACGGACGTCTGCGTGCCGATCTCGAACCTCGCACAGGCGGTAGCGGAGACGCGGGCCGACATCGCGGCAAGCGGGCTTCTGGGACCGATCGTCGGCCACGTGGGCGACGGGAACTTTCACGCCATATTGCTGGTTGATCCCGCACAGCCCGCCGAGTCTGAGGTGGCGCGCAAGCTAGCCTCGCGAATGAGCGAGAGGGCGCTACGGCTCGGCGGGACTGTGACCGGGGAACATGGCATCGGCATGGGCAAGCTCGCCTATATGGAGGCCGAGCATGGCGAGGCTTGGTCCGTGATGGGCGACATCAAGACAGCGCTCGATCCCCGGGGGATTTTGAACCCCGGCAAGATGGTCAGGTCGTGAACAGAGCGGACACCGCAGAGAAAATCAGACGCATCTGGAGGGGCACCCTCCACCACGCCGAACACAAGCTGCCCCCGGGCACGCGGGTGCTTGCCGGCGTGTTGCTGATGGTCTGCGGGGTCTTTGGATTTCTGCCGGTGATCGGATTCTGGATGTTTCCGCTGGGCGTGGCCGTGGCCGCGCTGGACATCCGCCCCGTCTGGCGAAAGTTCTTCGGTCCCGGCCACGTGCCGCCGCCCCGGTCGCTGGAAACACCGCCGACGGATGAAGAGGTGCGGGAGCGCGAGGTGGAGAGGCCGAAAAAACTGGAGACACCCGACAAGTAGGTGCGCCAATGGCGCACCCTACGCCAGCAAACTGGCCGCCGCCGCCCGCGCCTCGTCCGTGACCGTGTCGCCCGAGATCATCCGCGCGATCTCGTCCACCCTTTCCCCGGCATCCAACGGCGTGACACGCGACAGGGTCACGTCGTTCTCGACCGCCTTCGCCACGCGCCAGTGATGCGCGCCGAGTGCGGCCACCTGCGGCGAATGGGTGACGACAAGCACCTGCCCGCCCTCGTCCGCGAGCGCCTTCAAGCGCCGCCCGACGGCGTCCGCCGTGGCCCCGCCGACACCCCGGTCGATCTCGTCGAAGATCATCGTCAGCCCTTGGGCGTCGCGGGTGAGGCAGACCTTGAGCGCGAGCAGGAACCGCGACAGTTCCCCACCCGAGGCGATCTTGTTCAGCGCCCCCGAAGGCGCGCCGGGGTTGGTGGCGACCGTGAACACCACGTCGTCGCGCCCGTCCGGCCCCGCTTCGCCTACCGTGACGCCGGTGGTGAACACCGCCCGCTCCATCTTGAGCGGCGCGAGTTCCGCGCCCATCGCGGCATCGAGCCGTCTCGCCGCTTCGGTCCGCGCGCGTGACAGGGCTTCGGACGCCGTCTCATAGACCGCCGCCGCCGAGGCTTCCGCCGCCATAAGGTCCGCGATGTCGCCCTCGCCCTTGTCAAGTGCCGCCAGTTTCTCGGCAATATCCGCCGCGAAGGTCCCAAGGTCGTCGGGCGCCACGCCATGCTTTCGTGCGAGCCCCCGGATGGCAAACAGGCGTTCCTCGGTGCGCTCAAGTTCCATTGGGTCGAAGGCCAGCGCCTCGATCGCGTCCTCGACGCCCTGCACCGCCTCGCCCAGTTCCACCAGCGCCCGGTTCAGCGCCTCGATGGCGGGGTCCAGCGCCTCGCCCGCCCGGTCGGCCACGCCTTCGAGCCAACGCAGCGCGTCGCCCATCCGGCCCTCGGCTCCCTCGCCCGGCCCCAGCGCCTGTGCGGCGCGTGACACATCCTCGCCGATCCGCTGGCCGGCCTGCATTTGCCGACGCTTGGCGTCCAGTTCGGCCTCTTCGCCGGGCTGGGGGTCCAGTTTCTCGAGTTCCGCCCCCGAGTGACGGAGGAAATCCTCTTCCTCTCGCGCCGCCGCGAGCCGCGCCTCGGCCGCCTCGCGCGCCTTGCGCGCCTTGGCCAGACCGCGCCATGCCATCCGCACCGCCTCGACCTGACCCTCGAGCCCGCCGAACTGATCGAGAAGCACCCGGTGGGTGCGCGGATTCAGAAGCCCCTTGTCGTCCTGCTGGCCGTGAAGCTCCACCAGCGTGTCCGACAGCGCGCGCAGCACGTCGCCCGACGCGCGGCGGTCGTTGACCCAGGCGCTTTTCGCCCCGCCAGTCCGGTTCACGCGCCTGAGGATCAGCTCGTCCTGCACGGGCAAACCGGCTTCGGTCAGCACCTCGCGCGCCGGGTGGTCCTTTGGCAGGTCGAAAACCGCGACGACCTCGCCCTCTTCGGCACCCTGCCGCACGAGATCCGCACGCCCGCGCCAGCCCAGCACGAAACCGAGCGAATCCAGAAGAATGGACTTCCCCGCCCCCGTTTCGCCGGTCAGCACATTGAGACCCGGCCGGAAATCCAGTTCCAGCCGGTCGATGATGAGCATGTCCCGGATGTCTAGGCTGCGAAGCATGGTGGCGGGTGTGCCTTAGTCTGGGCCTAGAGCCACTCGCCCTTGACCATCTGGCGGTAAATCGCGGCGAGCCAGTTGTTGCCAGAGGCCTGAGGCTTGAGCCCGTTCTTGGTCAGCAGGTTGAAGCTGTCCTTGTACCACTCGGTCGACTGGAAGTTGTAGCCGAGGATCGCACCCGCCGTCTGCGCCTCTTCCGTGAGACCCAGCGAGATGTAGCTTTCCACCAGACGATGCAGCGCCTCGGGGGTCTGCGTCGTGGTCTGGAACTGCTCGACCACGACCCGGAACCGGGCCACGGCGGCGGCGTAATGCTTGCGCTTGAGGTAGTAGCGCCCGATCTCCATCTCTTTCGCGGCGAGATGGTCGAAGGCGAGATCGAATTTCAGGATCGCGGAACGGGCGTATTCGGTGTCGGGATAGAGCTCGATCACGTCGCGCAGCGCCTGCAGCGCCTGGAAGGTCAGACCCTGATCACGGCCCACATCCTCGATCTGGTCGTAATAGGATAGCGCGAGCAGGTAAGTGGCATAGCCCGCATCCTCGTCCCCCGGGTAGAAATCGACGAAACGCTGCGCGGCGGCGCGGGCGAGTTCGTATTCCTTGTCCTGATGATGGGCATAGGCCTGCATGATCAAGGCACGCTTGGACAGGTCGGTATAGGGATAGACGCGCTCGACCTCGCCGAACCATTTTGCGGCGTCGTCGAAATTGCGCTGTTCGAGTTCATACTCGCCGCGCGAAAAGATCTGCTCGGCGGTAAAATCCTCGATCGGCTTCTTTTCCCGGTCGTCGCCGGAGAACAATCCCCCGAACCAGCCACCGACACCGCCGCTGCTCCCACCGGAACAGGCCGACAGCGACACCGCCAGGGCCAGCACGGCAGCAGTCTTGAGGGCTTTCGATCCCCGGATCACGCGGTCCTGTCCCTGCATGTCGTGCGCCTACCCACCCAAGTGATTCACCGGGTGGCTAACTCCCCCGGCCTGTGTTGCGTCGTTTTCTAGCACAGAAATTTTCGGGGCAAAATGGTTTGCCGCCCAAAAAACACCCGATGTGGCGCGACATGCGATACTCGCGACAAAATATTGTGGAGGCCTGATGTGATACATCAAGGCGCCGCCTTAACGTCCCGCCCCAAAAGGAAAAAGGCCGACCCGAAGGCCGACCCTTTCACGAGGTATTCTGGTCGCTTTCGCGAAATCAATTGGCCTGACGGCGCAGGAAAGCCGGGATTTCCACCCGTTCCTGCTCCGGGTCATGCTGGGCCGCCTGCGGACGGCTCTGATGGCCCGCCTGCGGCTCGTGCCGTTCGGCGTGAGCTTCCGCGCCCTGGCCGGTCATCCGGTTGATCAACGAGTTGATCCCGAAGCGCGGCTTGGCGTCGCCCTGCGGCGCGGCCTGTCCACCCTGCCCCGGACGGGTCCGGTTGACAGCGGCCTCGAGACGGGCGAGCGCGTCGGGCGACGGCTGGCCGGGCTGCGGGGCCTTGGGCGCGACGAACTGCGCCACCGCGGGTTCTTCGCGGTAATGCTGCTGCGGCTGCTGATAGGCCTGCGGCTGCGGCTGGTAGGCGGGCGCTTCCTGACGCGACTGGAACACGGGCGCGGGCATGTCGTCGCCTGCTTCCTCGGCCGGGAAGATGTTCTCGGCCTGCTCTTCCTCGGCATAGGCCGTGGCGTCGATCTCTTCTTCAAAGAACGAATGCTGCGCCGGAGCGGGTTCGACTTGCGGCTGGTAGGCCGGGGCCGGCTCGGGTTCCGGATCCTTCGCCACCGGGGCGGCAGCGGGACGCGACATCGGCTCGGAGGACGAATAGGACCGGCGCGGCAGCGGCACGTCGGCGTGGCTTTCCACCGCGTCGATGCCCGTGGCGACCACGGAGACGCGCATCATGCCTTCCATGCCGGTGTCGAGCGTGGAGCCGACGATGATGTTTGCGTCCTGATCCACTTCTTCGCGGATGCGGTTCGCCGCTTCGTCGAGTTCGAAGAGCGTGAGGTCGTAGCCACCGGTGATGTTGATGAGAACACCCTTGGCGCCCTTGAGCGAAATCTCGTCGAGAAGCGGGTTGGCGATGGCTTTCTCGGCCGCCTGGATCGCGCGATCCTCGCCCGAGGCTTCGCCGGTGCCCATCATCGCCTTGCCCATCTCGTCCATGACCGCGCGCACGTCGGCGAAGTCGAGGTTGATGAGACCCGGACGGACCATGAGATCGGTCACGCCCTTGACGCCCTGATAGAGCACGTCGTCGGCCATCGAGAAGGCTTCGGTGAATGTGGTCTTTTCGTTGGCGAGCCGGAACAGGTTCTGGTTCGGAATGATGATCAGCGTATCGACCATCTTCTGCAGGGCCTCGACGCCCTCTTCCGCCTGGCGCATCCGTTTCGCGCCTTCGAACTGGAAGGGCTTGGTCACGACGCCGACGGTCAGCACGCCCAGCTCACGCGCGGCCTGCGCGATGATCGGGGCTGCACCGGTGCCGGTGCCGCCGCCCATGCCGGCGGTGATAAAACACATGTGCGCGCCCGCGAGGTGATCGACGATCTGTTCGATCGACTCCTCGGCCGCAGCAGCGCCGACGGACGCGCGCGCCCCGGCACCAAGTCCCTCGGTCACCTTTACACCCATCTGGATGCGGGCCGGAGCTTTCGCCTGCTGGAGCGCCTGCGCGTCGGTGTTGGCCACGACGAACTCGACGCCCTCGAGCGCCTTGTCGATCATGTTGTTGACCGCATTCCCGCCAGCGCCCCCGACGCCGAACACGGTGATACGGGGCTTAAGGTCCTGGTCCTGACCCGGCATGGTGAGGTTCAATGTCATGATCGTTTTACCGCCTGTCCTTTGACTTTCGTCTCTTTGCGGCGTCCGTCCGGTGCGTGTCTGCCGCCCCTGTGACATCAGCCTGTCGCGGGACCCGCCCGCGTCGTGGCCCGGCTTGGCGCCGGCGTTGTGGTTTCCGGATGATCCGGTGGTCTGCCTATTACCCACAACTCTAGCGGCGTTCGCCCGCTAGGTCACGCAAAAAACACGAAAAAGTCCCAAAATCCGGGGGGATTACCGGCCTGGACCCACGAAATTTCGCCTCACCAGCGAGATGTGGTGTCTACCAGTTGTCCTTGAACCACTTCACGGCCCAGCGCAGGCTCTTCGCCGGGTAGGACTCGGCTGGAATATCGAAGTCCCACCACTCGTCCTGAGGGTTCGAGGCAAACAGGCACAACCCCACCGCCGAAGCGAATGCAGCACCTGTTGCGGCCTGTGGCAAGCCCTGAACACGCAAGGGGCGTCCGATGCGCACTTGATTGCCGAGAATCCGGGGCGCGAGGCCGTCGAGACCCGGAATCTGGCTCGCCCCACCCGTCAGAACGATCTGTTGCGACGGCAGATGGTCGAATCCCGCCGCATCCAGACGCGCGCGGACCTCTTCGAGAATCTCCTCCACGCGGGGGCGCATGATGCCGATGAGTTCCGAGCGAGAAACCCGGCGGCGGTCATGTTCCCAGTCGCCGGTATCGCCGCCGATCTCGATCATCTCGCGGTCGTCCATGCCCGTGGCCATGAGCCCGCCGTAGAAGGTCTTGATCCGCTCGGCGGTCGCCATTGGCACTTGCAGGCCCTTGGAGATGTCCGAGGTCACGTGATCGCCTCCCAGCCGGACGCTGTCGGCATAGATCATGTGTTTCTTCATGAAGATCGACACGCCGGTCGCGCCGCCCCCCATGTCGATGCAGGCCGCGCCCAGTTCCTGTTCGTCCTCGACGAGGCTCGACATCCCGGCGGTGTAGGAGGCCGACGCCAGCCCCGCCAGCTCCAGATCGCAGCGTTTGATACAGTAGCAGACGTTGCGCACGGTGGCCGCATCGACAGTGAGCAGGTGCATGTCGACCGCGAGCTGCCGCCCGATCTGTCCGCGCGGATCGCCCAGCCCCGACCGGTGGTCGAGCGCAAAGTTCACGGGTTGCGCGTGGATGACCTCGCGCCCCTCGCCAAAATCCGGCACGTCGCAGACCGCCATGACGCGGGCGATGTCGTCCTCGGTCACCGCCTGCCCCATCACCTCGACCTCGCCCGCCACGCCGTAGCTGCGCGGGTTCGCGCCCGCGAAGGTCGCGATCACGTGGTCAACACGGATGTTGGCCATCTTCTGCGCCGCCTGCACCGCGGTGCGGATCGCGCGCTCGGTCTCCTGCATCGCGTCGATCTCGCCAAAGCGCACGCCGCGCGACCTTGTCGTGGCCGCACCGATGATGCGGAACCCGGACTGGCCGGCAAGGCTCCCCACCCCGTCGCCCGCCCGCGCCTTTTCCGGCCCGTCGAAGCGCAGGACGAGGCATCCGATCTTCGAGGTGCCAATGTCGAGCACCGCGATCACACCGCGTTGCATCGCGGTCTTGCGCATCGCGCGCATGGCACGCTGTTGTTCATAGAGCATGGTCATCGGGGGGAGGCTCCGGTGGTCTGGCTGCGAATATCTCGGAGAGAGGCGACGGCGCTGTCCGTCATGCGTAGCGTGGGTCGCGCGGGGTTGCGCATGTCCACGGTGGTGATGTCACGCGCGAGCATGTCCTGCGCTTCTTCCAGCGCGAGCACCTGTTCGAGCGCCGCGACCGGCGCGATTTCGGGAAGCTGAATGGTCTGACCGCGGTCGAGCACGATGTCCCAGCGCCGTTCGCCCACGCGGACAAGCCCGCGGATACGGGGCGCGATGGGTCCTGAGGCGTCAAAGAGCGCGAGCGCCTCACGCACCTTCGTCTCGGCGCCCTTACCCGCGATCAGTGGCAGTTCGGGCCGCGCCGCGCGCTCGGTGACGCTGGCCACCCGGTGCCCCGTGCCGTCCAGCATCTCGAGGCTCGACGCCGTGCGCCACAGGACCGCCGGTTCACGTTCGGTCACCGCGACCTCGAGCACGCCACCGGGACGCACCCGGAGGTTCACGCTCTCGATCACGTCGAGGGAGGAGACCCGCGCCTGCATCGCCTCGAGGTCGAGGTCGAAGGAAGAGACCGGAAACTGCACCGGCAGCAGGTCGCGCACAGCGCCATCCACGACGGGCGAGGCACCCTCGATTGCCATGAGCTTCACGGCGAACTCGGGGCGGCTTTCGATGCTCTCGCGGATCTCCGCCACCTTCCCGGTGATCGCGGTGCGATTGGTCGGGTCCGAGAGATACCCGAGCGCGACGGCGCCGAGGATAAAGACCGGCAGGCCGATCCGCAGCATCACCCTGTAAAAGGGGGTGAGCCATATGCGGTGGATGCGGTAGGCCCAGCGTGACGGCGCAGGGTCGCGCTTGATCGACGGGTTCACAGGCTTGCGGCGAAGAAGCCCACGGGGCTTTTTCACCGGCCGCGGGGCGTCCTGGTTGATGGTGTCGTAGGTCGCCGTCTCGTCGGTCGGCGCGTCGAGACGGGCGCCATTCTGGCGCGCGGCATTCTGGCGTTGCGCGGCATCCTGGCGCGCGGCCTGATAGCCCCTTGCGCCGAACTGCGCGTCTTCCAGATCGCGCGGCAGCGCGGGTTCAACCGGGTGGCTCTCGGCAACCGGGGACGCGGGAGCAGCCGGCGCCGCCTGCGTGCCTGCGGCGACAGGCGCATTCGGTTCACGGCGCAGACGCGGTTCCTGTCCACGCAAAACAGCCCCCTTGGCCCCCTGCCCATGGCGCACGGCGATCAGCGATCGCATGACGCGTCCTCCACGAGCCACGCGCAGAACGCCCCGAAGCTCATCCCCGCATGGGCCGCTTGCTCGGGGGCGAGCGAGGTGGGCGTCATGCCGGGCTGGGTGTTCACCTCGAGGATGATGAGCCCTTCGAGCCCGCGGCTTTCATCCCAGCGGTAGTCGGTGCGCGAAATACCCCGGCACCCCAGCGCCTGATGCGCGCGGACCGCGTAGTCGAGGCAGGCGTCATAGATCTCTTTCGGCACATTGGCTGGCACCTCATGGCGCGAGCCACCGGCGGAATACTTGGCGTGGTAGTCATACCAGCCCTCGGAAATGATGTCGGTCACGCCGAGCGCCCGATCGCCCATCACGGTGGTGGTAAGCTCCCGCCCCGGCACATAGGTTTCGACCATCAGCCGCTCGGGCATGTCGTCCGACAGCCTCGGCGGCGTGTTCGCGCCTTCGTTCACGATATAGACGCCGACCGAGGAGCCTTCGTTGAAGGGCTTCACCACGTAGGGGGGCGCCATCACATGGGCCGCCTCGATCTCGGCCTTGGTGGCAAGACGCGAGGTGGTGAGCGGCAGCCCGGCGGCACGCAGCACCGTCTTGGTCACTTCCTTGTCCATCGCCATGGACGAGGCAAGGACACCGGAATGGGTATAGGGGATCTTGAGCCATTCAAGGATGCCCTGCACACAGCCATCCTCGCCCCAGCGGCCATGGAGCGCGTTGAACACGACGTCGGGGGAAATCTCGGCAAGCCGCGTGACGAGGTCGGGGCCAGCGTCAAGCTCGACCACCTCAAATCCTTCACCCCGTAGCGCGGCGGCGCATTCACGCCCTGACGACAGCGACACCTCCCGCTCTGCGGAAGGACCACCTTTCAGTACCACGACCTTGGGGGATTGCCTGCTCGCAACGCCCACTGTCTGCCTCTTGTGCCGGCCGCGTTTCCGGCCGTTTCTGCTTATTTTCCGAACGTATCGTCGTTCGTTGTATCTTGTCGCGCGCCTGTGCGGCGCGCCTATTTGTCCGCAGGTTCTCCGACCCGCATGATTTCCCATTGTAGGGTCAGGCCACTGGTTTCGTAAACCTTTTTTCGCACAAGCTCGCCCAGATTTTCGAGGTCCGCCGCCGTGGCGCCCCCGGCATTGGTGAGAAAGTTCGCGTGCATCTCGTTCATCACGGCCCCGCCGAGCCTTGCCCCGCGCATCCCGGCGTCCTCGATCACCTTCCAGGCCTTCAATTCGTGGGTATCGTCTGCCTGCCCCGTCGATGAATATCCCGCGGGGTTGCGGAAGGTCGACCCCGCCGTGCGATCCTTGGTCGGCTGGCTTGCGTCCCTCTTCGCCAGTTGCTCGGTCATCCGCGCCTCGAGCGCGTCCGGCTCGCCCGCCGCGCCCTCCATCGTGACGCGGGTCACGATGAGGTCGGGAGGAAGCTCGGTCTGTCGGTAGGCAAAGCCCATGTCGGCTGGCGAAAGCGTCACCCGCTCACCGGCCCGTGTCACCGCCTCGGCCTCGACGAAGACATCCGCCATATAGGTCCCGTAGCAGCCGGCGTTCATCCGCGCCGCCCCACCGATCGAGCCGGGGATCGTGCGCAGAAAGGTCAGGTCCACGCCCTCGCCCGCCGCCTTCTTTGCCACATGGGCATCGAGCGCCGCCGCCCCCGCGCTCACCATCTGCCCCGCGACGCCGATCTCGTTGAAACCCCGGCCGAGCCGGATGACCACGCCGCGAATACCGCCATCCCGCACGATGAGGTTCGATCCGACGCCCATGGGAAAGACCGGCACGCATAGGTCGAGCGCGGCCAGAAACTCCGCCAGATCGTCCATGTCCGCAGGCTGGAACAGCCAATCGGCAGGCCCTCCCACACGCATCCAGGTGAGCGAGGACAGATCACGGTTTTTGGTCAGCGCGCCGCGCACATCGGGAAGGTCATAGGTCATGCCAGATGGGTAGCCCCGCGCCACCGTCACCGCAAGCCGTAGGGTGCGCATTCATGCGCACCTTCGCCGACATCTTCAAACGTCCGGAATATCCAGCTTCTCGCCGCGCAGCAGAGCCGGCACCGCCTTGAACCCGTTGCGAAACAGCGACCCGAAAGCAAAGAGGCCCACGACCGTCCAGATCCACCCATTCTCGGCCCCGATCCAGAACAGGAGCGCAATCCCGCCCAGCCCCAGAACCGTCCCCGGCAGGATCTGCTTTCGGATCGGCAGGGGCGCGATCAGGCAGGCCGCCAGCACCCAGGCGCATCCGGCAATCAATGATGGGGTCATGTCGCAACCTTTCCATTCGGTGCGACGATCCTTGCACGGCCCTGCGGCCAAAATCGGGCAATCCGCCGAAGAAATTCAGCCGATTGAAAGATGAAGCCCGATGGTGTCGTCCTTGAACCCGAGCTTGCGGTAGAACCCTTCGGCGTGAAGTGACTTTGGCGAGAGGAGCGAGATATCGGCGCAGTTCTTGGCCCGCGCCTTGTCGATGGCCGCCGTCATCACCGCCGATGCGAACCCGTGGCCTCGGTAGTCCGGCAGCGTCACCACGTTCTCGATCCGCGCGAGCGGCCGGCCGCCATAGGTCAGGTTCGGCAGGATCGACAGCATCGCGGTTGCCACGATCCGCCCTTCGCACTCGGCCCCGAAAAGCGACGTGCCCGGCATGGCGAGGATTTCGTAGAGGATGCCCTCGCCCTCTGACCCCTCCGGCACGCGGTCCTCGGACAGCTCGCTCAGAAGCGCGTGGAGGTCCGGAAAGTCGTATCGCGACAGCTCCCGCACGCGCGGGGTGCCTCGTGTTCCCTGGGCTTTTACCGCCTCGGCCATGCTCACATCCTCCCTCGGTCCCGCAACCCTGCGGGTGGGCGCGACTTTCTGCCCCGCGCGCCGACGGGTCAAGCCCCGATCCGGGCCGGATCGAGGGGCGAAGGACCCCATAATCCTTGCCCGGATCGCGGCGAGAGCGCAGGATGGCCCCATTCATCGCAGTTCATTTCGAGGGGGAACCGACATGAAAGCGCAGATCGTTCCGGGCCTCTTGGCCCTCGCATTCGCCGCGCCGCTGCCCGCGCTAGCCGATGTCCGCTTCTGCAACGACACCGACGCGGTCGTCTCGGTCGCCATGGGATACAAGGGCGCGCGGGACTGGACGTCGGAGGGCTGGTGGAACATCGACGCGGGCGAGTGCAAGAGCATCACGGTCGGGAATGGACCCAAGACCCATTACTACTACCGGGTCGAAAGTCAGGAGATCGACTTCGACCATCCCGACTACATGTTCTGCACCTCGGACGAGGAGTTCACCATCGTCGGCGATACCGACTGCGAGGCGCGCGGCTATGATCGCGAGAGCTTCGAGGAGGTCGCGATGGAGGGGCAGGACACCTACACGGTGCGTTTCCTGACCGAGGACGGCGACGGCACGGCGCCTGCGCCTGATCCGAACGACCGCACCTCGGGCAACGGCGCGGCCCCCGATCCCTTCGAGGAACCGGCGCAGACCGGCGGCGCGGCCTTCCTGCGCGACGTGCTCAAGACCTCGCCCGAGGTCGACACTGCCCCCGGTGGAACCTATGGCGACCCCTTCACCATCACCGGGCTCTTCAGCCATTGCGACGTGCTGGACGCGGGCGTGAACTGCTACTTCGTCCATGACGGCTGGATCTACACCGCGTCCTCCTACAACCACACCGACATGATCCTGCTAGAGGATCTGAACATGCGCGATCTGAACACGCCGATGCTCTTTACCGGGGATCTGTCCTCCTACGAGGGCAAAGAAGCGCAGATCGTGCTGACGAGCTATTTCGAGACCGCCTCGGACGGGTTCGAGGACGAGCGCGCGGCGCTTCAGGGTTTTTGGAAATCGACCGACGACTCGCAGTTCGAGGTGGTAATCCACGGTTCGTCATACGAAGAGGTCTACGAGGGCATTCCGGACGTGCCGGTGATGATGCAGTTCCGGCAGGGCTGCCCCGACGGTCCGGGCGACGGGGTCGCGTTTCAGGTCATCTCGAAGGACGATCTGGACGACCGCTGTTTCTTCGTCTCCTACGTAGACGAGAACCGGTTCGAGCTGATCTATGCGGGGCGGGGCAATACGCTGGCGTTCGTGCGGAACTAGGTCCTGCGGCAGGGCCAAGGGCCAATCAGGCCCCTGCCCCTGCTCTGCCCTATTCGGCGGGGGCGGCCTTGGTCACGATCCAGTCGGCGATCGCCTCGGCACATTCGTCGGCGGTCAGTTCCGTGGTGTCGAGCGACAGCACACGGTCGGCATCGCCACCCATGAGCAACTGCCCCTCTTCGTGATACTGGAGCGCGAGCGCCCGCTTGCGGGACTTGGCCATTGCCTCGCGTCCGGCGGAACCGATGCGGCGGACGTTCTCGTCCGGGTCGCAATGCACATGCACCACGTAGAGCGGGCCATGGCTTTCGGCCAGCGCCTCGATCCGGGCCCAGGCCTCGCGCGACCAGTCCGAGCCTTCGCGCAGGGCGTCGGTCAGAATCAGCGGCGTATCCGCAGGCAGGTCCGCGATCAGACCGTCGGTGATCTTCCAGATCGCGCGAACGGTGTCGTAGAAAGCCTCGGATTTGAATTCGGTTAGCGCGTAGGCGATGTTCATCTGGGTGTGAACGTCCAGAAGACGCCCGCCAAGACGATCCATCAGCGCCTGACCGATGGTGAGTTTGCCCGTGCCGGGAAAGCCATTGAGAAAGATCAACATGACGGGAACTTGCGCCAGCGGCGCGCTGGGGTCAACTGACCATGCACGCGCGGTGCGTTTTTCCTGCTTGGGCCGGATGCGGGGCACGATCCGCGACGCTGTCACCGCGATCCCGTCCCAATCCTTGAACGAAGTCAACGGAAAACCGGCGGCAACCGAGACGGCTTGCCGCAAAAGAAAACCGGCGCGGGCACGCCGCGCCGGTCTGTCCTGTCTGGTCCGGTCCCCGCTCAGAAGTTGAGCGACACGTCCCGGTGGTTCGCGGTGCAGCGCGCCATGGCGAGGGCCTGCTCACGGGTGAAGCGGTCCTGCTGGCGGATGCCGAAGGTTTCGCGGACCGTTTCGACATAGGCACGCACGCCCGGCTCCACCGTCGCGGCTTCGGCCCGCCACGCCTTCTGCGCCTCGTATTCGGCGAGCGCATCGGCGTAGTTCTCCATCACCGCGTCGCGGTCGACCTCGTCCTCGTCGATCTCGCGACGGGCCTTGGCCAGCGCCGAACGCACATCGCCCGCACCCTCGACCTCGCCGATCAGACCCTCGACCGCCTCGACGGTTTCCGCGTCGGCCTCACCCTGCCCGGTCTCCATCAGCGACTGGAGGCCGCGCAATTCGGTCTCGAGCGCGAGGAAGGCGTCGTGGTCTGCCAGCACGGCAAGAACCTCGGCCGGACCGCTATAGGAATCGTCGGCGGCGCGGCGGTAGGCCTCACGCGCCTCGTCCTCGGCCACGGTCAGTTCCGCGAAGGTGTCGTGGACGTCTTCCCAGCCCTCCGGTTTCTGCGCCTCGAGCGTCTCGATCTCGGCGTTGAGCGCGTCCACCTCGGACTGAAGCCGTGCCCGATCATCGGCCAGTGCCTCGCCCGACATCCGACCGATGGCTGTCAGCTTGGTATCGCGTTCTTCGACCAGGCGCCGGACCTTTTTCTCGATAGCCCGAACCTGCACCTGCACGGGGCGGTAGGTCACAGCGGCCTCGGTCACCGCATCATGCGCGGCCTCGATAGCCGCCATGCCCGCGACTGCTTCCTGTGCCGAAGCGACCCCGTCGGCAAAGTCCTCGGCCATGTCCTCGGGCAGGACCGAAAGGTCGAGCGCGCGCGCCGCCTCGATCGCCTGCGAGGTCGAGGGATCATTGGCAAGCTCCGCGCCCACGTAGTCCTCGATGCAAAGCTGAAGCTTGGGGTTACGCGGCGGCGGTGCGGTTTCCGACAGGAAGCTCGACCGGTTCGGCATGTAGTTCACCAGCGGCGGATAGAGCCCGACGATCACCAGCGCGAGGATCTGCAACCCGATGAAGGGAATGACGCCCTTGTAGATCTGGACCGTCTTGACGATCGCCGGGGCGACCCCGCGCAGGTAGAAAAGCGCGAAGCCGAAGGGCGGTGTCAGGAACGAGGTCTGAAGGTTGAGGCCGATCATCACGCCCAGCCAGACGGCCGTGACGTTCGCGCCGGGATCGGACAGCAGGATCGGCGCCACGATGGGCACGACGACCACGGCGATCTCGATGAAATCGAGGAAAAAGCCCAAGATGAAAATCACCGCCATGACGATGAAGAACTGGGTCCAGAACCCGCCCGGCATCCCGTTCAGGAACTCGCGCACGAGGTCCTCGCCGCCGAAACCCCGGAAGGCGGCCGTAAGCATCGCGGCCCCCAGAAGGATGATGAAGACAAGCGAAGTGGTCTTGGCGGTTTCCAGCATCACGCCCTGGAGCGTGTTTTCTATGCCGATCGCGCGAACCGCCGCCCAGACGAGCGACAGGACGAGGAGCACAGTGGCCGCGACCCCGATGGCGATGCCAAGCGCGTCCTGCGGGGTGTCCACCGACTTGGCGTTCATTTCGAAGAACGACAGGGCCACGGCGATCAGGGCCATCGAGAGGATGGCGAGGATCGCCGGGCCGAAGAGCAGGCGCGTTCCCGGCTTGGGCAGGCGATAGGACGCCATGATGAGCGCACCTGCGGCCCCGATGGCGCCCGCCTGGTTCACGGTGGCGATACCGCCGATGATCGACCCCAGCACGAGGAAGATGAGCGCGAGCGGCGGCACGAGCGACAGGATGACGCTGCCCCAGAACGCGAGGTCCCATTTCTGGCCCTTGTCATGCACGGCAGGCGCGGCCTTGGGCCGGATGAGGGCGAAGACGAGAATGTAGATCATGTAGATCGCGACAAGCAGCAGGCCGGGCACGAGCGCGCCCAGGAACATCTCGCCCGCCGAAGTGCCCGACACGTCAAAGAGCGAGGGCATCTGCAGGTCGCCCGTCGCCTCGGTATAAAGCGACTTGCGCAGGTTCGACGCCTGATCGGCGGCGGAGGCCAACTGGTCGGCAAGGATGATGAGGACGATGGAGGGCGGGATGATCTGCCCCAGCGTGCCCGAGGCCGCGATCGTGCCCGTGGCGAGCGGCGTCGAGTAGTTCGAGCGCAGCATGGCGGGCAGAGAGATCATGCCCATCGCGACCACGGTCGCGCCGACGATGCCGGTTGTGGCGGCAAGGAGCGCGCCCACGAAAACAACCGAGATGCCCAGACCGCCCGGCACGGGCCCGAAAAGCTGCGCCATGGTGACCAGCAGATCCTCGGCGATCTTGGACCGTTGCAGCATGATGCCCATGAAGATGAAGAGCGGGATGGCGATGAGCGTATCCCTCTCGACCTCCCAATAGACGCCCCTGAGGTTCGTCACCCCGGCCGTGAGCCACTGGCTCGGTCCCCCGGTGTGGAAAAAGGCGTCGGTCGATCCCTGAGCCAGGTAGCCCGCAAGCGCGGCGAGCCCTACGGCGATGATCGCTGAGCCGGGCAGCGCGAAGGCCACGGGGAAGCCCGAGCCCAGCGCCGCGGCCATGAGCGCCACGAGCAGTAGAAGGAAGAAAAGTTCCATGTGTCCGGCGCTCCCTTAGTGTGCGTCAGATTGGGCCGGTTCGCGGTGGCCCGGCTCGTCGCGCGCATCGGCGACGGCGTTGAAGAAATAGCTGACAAACTCGATCAGCATAGTGATGGCGAAGAGCCCGATGAAGAGCGCCATCTGGTATTTCACGAACATGCCGAAGGGGCCGGCCTGCGACACTTCAAAGTTGGCGAGCGGCGCGTTGATGATCGACTGGCGGCCACCAAAGCCGATGGCAAGGATCACCCAGACCGTCGACATGCCCAGAAGGATGGTGCCGAAGGCGTTCATGAAGCCCTTTTTGGTGCGCCCGAAACCCGCATAGAGCACATCGACGCGCACATGGCCCTCGTCAAAGAGCGTATAGGCCGAGGCAAAGAGAAACAGCGCGGCATACCAGTAGCGCACGAGGTCTCCCATGAGCGCCTGTTCGTAGGAAAACAGAAAGCGGCTCACCACGATCAGAAGCTCGGCGGTCACGATGAGCAGCGCGAGCCAGGTGAACCCCAGTGTGCGCGTGAAGAGCGCGACGACGAAGCCCAGCACCACGAGCGGCGCATGGATATAGGGGCCGACCCAGTTCGCGCGGGCGAGCGAGCGGGCGATGTCCTGCCCGAACCAGCCCGTGAAGAAATCCTCGACCCGCATGAAGGCGATAACGGCATCGACGACGCCCACGAAGAACACGCACCAGAAGAGCGCCCGGATCAGGTAAACGTTGAACTGGTGGATCCTCATCGCGTCCCAGCGCAGCGCCCGGTCCTGGGTCATCAGGACGAAGACCGCGGCGACGGCGATGGCCACCACGTAGACCCCAGCCTGCACCATGGCCAGCACGCCCCCGTCCGCGAGCACGCTCGGCGTTCCAGGGAAGCCAAAGTAGACAACGAGAACATTGTTGATGAGAAACGCTGCCAGAACGCCCAGCATGATCCAGCCGAACAGGCGCTGGATGACGGCGGGTTTCCCGTGCAACGGAATCTCGGTGTGATCGAAGACCTCAGTCATGGCCCCTCCCCGAAACTGCGAATCCGTGAATTGCGCGTGCATGTAGCAGGAAAAAAAGCGGGACCGCAGCCCCGCTTTTAACTCTTTCGCTCAAAGCGACAGGCGAGTTGTCACTCTGCGCACCAACTCAGCCAATGTCGAAGATGCGGTTGCGGTTCTCGATGAACTGGCCCTCGAAGAGCGCGATGCCGCGGCCATACTGGCGCATAGCGGATTGCATCGAGTCGTTGATGCGCGCTGCGAGATCGTCGAAGGCAGCCGCTTCTTCGAAGACTTCCATCGCCGCTTCGCCCATGGCGTCCCACACGTCTTCGTTGAAAGAACGGACTTCGACGCCCTGCTCGTCCTGAAGTTTCTGCAGGTACTCACCGTTGAGCGCGACGGCCTCGTAGTAGGAGGCGGCGTTTTCTTCGGCAGCGGCAGCGGAGATGATCGACCGCTCGGTGTCCGTCAGCGAGGTCCACCACGACTTGTTCGACGTGAGCGAGAGCTGTGCGCCCGGCTCGTGCATACCGCCGGTGTAGTAATATTTGGCGGCCTCGTAGAACTTCATGAAGTAGTCGTTGTAGGGGCCGACCCACTCGGTCGCGTCGATGGAACCCGACACGAGGTTTTCGTAGATCTGGCCGCCCGGCAGCGAAACGGTCGAAGCGCCGAGCTTCGACATGACCTGGCCGCCCTGGCCCGGAATACGCATCTTCAGACCCTTGAGGTCGTCGGCGCTTTCGATTTCCTTGTTGAACCAGCCGCCGGCCTGGGTGCCGGTGTTGCCCGCGGGCATCCCGTAGAGGCCGAACTGGTCCTGCAGCTCGTCCCACAGCGCGCGGCCTTCGCCGAACGAACACCAGGCGTTGATCTCGGCAAAGGTCATGCCGAAAGGCACGGCAGTGAAATAGGCGAGACCCGGATGCTTGCCGGTCCAGTAGTAGTCGGCGCCGATGTAGGCCTGAGAGTTGCCGTTGGCGACTTCGTCGAACACATCGAGCGCGCCCACGCGCTCACCGGCAGCGTAGTATTCGGTGGTGATGGCGCCCTCGGACAGTTCCGTGATCCGGGCCGCCAGACGCTGGGCCGAAACGCCGAGACCCGGCATGTCGCGCGGCCAGGTCGACACGATGGTCATGGTCTTGGTGCCCTGAGCGATCGCCGGTGCGGCAAGAGCAGCGCCAGCGGTGCCGAGCGCAGCACCGGTAAGAAACTTGCGACGTTCCATGTAGTCCTCCCTTGGAAATGACGTCTGTCATTCTTTTTTTTGCGGATACGCTTTCCTCTCGCGCAACCTGCATCCGTCATACCCATTGGACAGGTCATTTCAAACTGAAAAAACCTGGAACAAGGGGTTAATTTGGTGATCTTGCGCGTAAAATAAGGGCGACCTACGTGTTTCTACGTAAGTCGCCGATGACTTTTTCCGTTTCCGCTAACGGTTGCTCAGATCGCGAAGAAAGGCTGAAGGATTCGCGGCACGATCGCGTGGAACCTGAGCGGGGCGTCGGTGGCGGCGAGACAGATACAATCCTCGCCCTTGTCCGCCGTCGGCACATGTTCGAGGTCGTCGTCAGCTTCCTCAACGTCACCCACACCGAAGTGCCCGGTCTTGTCCGAAAACCCGCCCTGAAGCACGAGCGTCAGCTCGAGACCGCCGTGCGTATGTTCCGGCACCGGGCGTCCGGCGGGAATGTAGAGCAGCCGGGCAGAACCTTCGCGATCGGCCGAAAGGATGCACTGGCGCACACCGCCGCCCAGTTTCCGCCACCGCGGCCCCTGCCCGCGCAGGGCCTGTGCCACGGGGGCGGGATAGACGTCGAAGCCGCGAGCCTCGACATCCCGCTCCACACGATCCTCACCCGCATCCTCGTCGAGGGCGCCCATCACGCGGGCGCGCAGCCCGCCGGTCAAAGCCGTGCCCGCAAGCCCCTCGAGCACGACGCCGCCTGCAGCCTCATGCGCCTCGAGCGCAGCGCGGCAGTCGTCGCACATGCTGATGTGGGTCGCCACGACGAGCGAGAACGCCTGCGACAGGGAACCCGTCGCATAGGCCGCCATCACGGCGTCGGAGATGTGATGTGAGATGTCCTTTGTCATCGTTGCCGTCATTTCTATCGTAAGTCCTTGAGTTCATGCCGGAGCCGCTCGAGACCCAGCCTTATGCGGGACTTGATCGTTCCAAGCGGAAGCCCGGTGACCTCCGCGATGTCGCTATGGGTCAGCTCGCCAAGATAGGCGCGCTCAATGATGTCGCGCTGGTCAGGGTTCAGACGATCGAGCGCGGCACGCAGCACGTCCGCCTCCTGCTCGAGCGCCATGACCTGACCGGCGTCGGGTTCGTGCTCCGGCTCCTCTGCCGTCAGCGCCTCGGGCAAGGGGCGGTTGCGGCGGGCCATGTCGATGTTCCGGTTGCGCGCGATCTGGTAGATCCAGGCCGACACCTGCGCCCGCGCGGGGTCGTAGAGATGCGCCTTGCGCCAGACGGACAGCATCACGTCCTGCACGATATCCTCGGCCTGCGCCGGTTTCGCCCCCGAGCGGATCACGAAGCCCTTCAGCCGCGGCGCGAAGTGATCGAACAGCAGCCCGAAAGCCACCTTGTCGCGCTGGTCTCGCACGGCGAGCATCCAGCGTGTCTGGTCTGAGAACGCCGCGCTTTCGCCGGTCGTCGTCGGGTTCGTCATGTGTCGTCGTGCGCTCTTGATCGTCTTCGGAAGCTTCACGATGGCGTCCAGAGACGGGTTGGCGAGCACCGCCACAGGCGTCTCTCCCCCGTCCTCGAATGTCAGCTCCGGTCCATGATTGTCATCGTTCATGCGCAACATACCCCCATTACGGCAAAGAACGAAACTCGGATCACTTTTGATCCGTATCTTTCGCCACAGCGTAAGCACCAAGAACACAACGAGGATTTTGCATGTCATTCGACGCTCCCCCCTTTCGCCCGAAGAAAATCGCCATCATCGGAGGCGGTATTTCGGGTCTGGCTTCCGCTTATCTTCTGGCTGCCGAAAACGAGGTAACGGTCTATGAGGCTGACACGCGGATGGGGGGACATGCACGCACGGTGGTCGCGGGCCTGAACGGGGATCAGCCGGTCGATACGGGCTTCATCGTCTTCAACTACGAGACCTACCCTCATTTCACCGAGATGTTGGGCAAGCTCGACGTGCCCGTGGCCAAGTCCAACATGAGCTTCGGGGCGAGCGTGAACGGCGGTCAGGTGGAATATTCGCTCCAGACCCTCAACACGATCTTCGGCCAGCGTCGCAACGTCGCAAATCCGCGCTTCGTCGCGATGATCCGCGATATCCTCAAGTTCAACGAGGGGGCCGAAGCGGCCGCACAATCCGACGACGTGACCATCGGGGAACTGGTGCGCGAGATGGGGCTCGGCTCCTATTTCGAGAACTACTATCTCCTGCCCATCTGCGGCGCGATCTGGTCCACGCCCACAATGGACGTGCGGGCGTTCCCGGCCAAGACGCTGGTCAACTTCTTCAAGAACCATTCGCTCCTGAGCTGGAAGCAGCACCAGTGGTATACGATCGACGGCGGCTCGCGGGAGTATGTCCGCAGGCTCTCGGCTGACGTGCAGGCCAAGGGCGCGCGACTGCGGCCCGGCACGCCGGTGTCTCATGTAAAGCGCGCGGACGGCGTGGTTACGGTCACGGCGCAAGGCATGGTGCCCGAGGTCTACGACGAGGTGATCTTTGCCTGCCATTCCGATCAGGCGCTGCGGATCCTGACCGATGCCTCGCCCGAAGAGGTCGCGGCACTCTCCGCGATCCGCTATCAACCGAACCGGGCCGTGCTGCACCGGGACGTGACCCAGATGCCGCGTCGCACCCGCTGCTGGTCGGCCTGGACTTACCGCGCCGATACCAAGGGCGACGACAGCCACGTGGGCGTGACCTACTGGATGAACCGGCTCCAGAACATTCCCGAAAGTGATCCGCTTTTCGTCTCGCTGAACCCGGTGGGCGAGATCCGCGAGGACACGATCTATGACGACGTGAGCTTCGATCACCCGGTGTTCGACAAGGCGGCGCTGGCGGCACAGAGGGCGCTGACGGACCTCAACGGCACGCGCGGAACGTGGTTCGCGGGCGCCTACATGCGGCACGGGTTCCACGAGGACGGGTTTGCGTCGGCAGTGGCCGTGGCCGACAAGATGCGCGCCCTGCGTGACGCCGTGCCGGAGCTGATCGCGGCGGAATGAACCGATGACCAAGGCCTTCCTCCTTTCCGGCTCCACGACCCACGCCCGCAAGGGCGCGGTGAAGAACAGCTTCACCTACGGGGTGGACTACCTGCTCGTCGATCCCGGCGACGCGGAGGGATTGCGGCCACTCTATGCCCGCAACGCGCCGGGGATTATGTCGCTGAATGACCGCGATCACGGTGGACCGCGCGGCAATGGCCGCGGCGTGGCCTGGGCGCGAGAGGTGTTCGCAAGTGCGGGTCTCGCGCTCGACGACGTGCGCATCTGGCTCCTCGCACAACCGCGGTTTCTGGGCTTCTGGTTCAACCCCGTCGCCTTTTGGCTCGCCGAACGCGAGGGGCAGCTTGTCGGGGTCATCGCCGAGGTGAACAACACGATGGGAGACCGACACTCCTACCTGTGCAAGCGTGACCACTTTGCGCCGATCCGGCCTTCCGACGTGATCCGGGCCGAGAAGGTGTTCCACGTCTCGCCCTTTCAGGAGATCGCGGGCGATTATCGCTTCCGTTTCTCCTTCACCTTGGACCGGGTCGCCATCGTGATCGACCATGTGAACGGACAAGGGGGCGTCACCGCCACGCTGACCGGTCCTCTGAACCGCCTCACCTACCCCCGACTTGCCGCCGCCACGATCCGACGCCCGCTGGGGGCGCTTCGGGTCATGGCGCTGATCCTGTGGCAGGCCGCGAAACTGAAATGGAAGGGCGCGCCGTTCCGCAAGCGCCCCGAACCGCCAATGGAAGACGTCACCTCATGAGCAAGAAATCCCTTCCCGCCTCCCGCTACTGGATTGTCGGTGCCTCCGAGGGCCTTGGCCGCGCGCTGGCCGAGGCGCTGGATGCCCGCGGTGCCTCGCTCATCGTGTCGGCGCGGTCCGAGGACCGGCTCAAGGAACTGGCCGGATCGCTGCGCGACGCTGTGGCGATTGCCGTCGACGTGACCGACCCCGCCTCCGTGGCCGAGGCTGCGGAAAAGGCGGGGCAGTTCGACGGTATGATCTATTCGGTCGGGGCCTACGAGCCAACCAAGGCGACGGAATGGAATGGCGACGCGGTGCGGCTCATGATCGACACCAACATCACCGGCTGCGTGAACGTGCTGGGCGAGGTCGTGCCGCGCTTCGTCAAGGCGAACAAGGGGCACATCGCGCTGATCGGCTCCTTGTCAGGGTTCCGGGGGCTGCCCGGCGCGGTTGGCTACGGCCTGTCGAAAGCCGCCGTCATGCACACGGCGGAGAACCTGCGCATCGACCTATCCAAGACCGATATCCTCGTGCAGCGCATGAACCCGGGCTTCATCGACACGCGGCTGACCGAGAAGAACGAGTTCAACATGCCGCAGCTCATGACACCCGAAGAGGCCGCCGCGCATGTGATCCACGCCATCGACCGGCGCAAGTTCTCGCACAGCTTCCCGCGCCCCTTCTCATGGATGTTCACGGTCGGTCAGCACCTGCCCATCGGCTGGTTCCAGGGTCTGTTCAAAGGATTGGTGTAGCGCCCTGTCGTAGGATGGGGTCGGGCCCCATCCTACCCGGCGAGCTTGGCCTCGAGCCCTCGTGCCCAGGTGCTTATCGTCCCTGCGCCGAGACACACCACGATATCGCCCGGTTTCGCATTCTCCCGCACCAACGTAGCAAGGTCCTCCTCGGATCCCACCACATGCGCATGGCGGTGCCCGTGCGCGGTCAGCCCGGCGACCAGGTCGTCGCGCGAGGCGCCCGGAATGGGATCCTCACCTGCCGCATAGACATCGGCGATGCCCACCACGTCGGCCTCGTTGAAGCAGGTACAGAAATCCTCGAACAGCGTGTGCAGCCGTGAGTAGCGGTGCGGCTGGTGAACGGCGATGACCCGGCCCCCGGTATCCTCGCCCACCGCCTGCCGCGCGGCCTTGAGCACGGCAGCAATCTCGACCGGGTGGTGCCCGTAGTCGTCGATGATCGGCACGCCGTTCCACTCGCCCACGCGGGTAAAGCGCCGATTCACCCCGCCAAAGGCCGCGAGCGCGCTGCGTATCTCGTCGGCCTTCATCCCAAGGTGGCGCGCCACGGCGACAGCGGCCAGCGCATTGGAGACATTGTGATTTCCTGGCATGGGCAGGGTGCAATCCTCGATCGTGATGTCCGGCAGCACGATGTCGAAATGCGCCACGCCCGCTTTGTAGGTGAGGCCAACGGCGCGCACGTCGGCCTGCGCGTTGAAGCCGAAGGTCACGACGCGGCGGTCGGTGATCTTGCCCACGAGCGACTGCACGTCGGCATCGTCGGTGCAGCACACGGCCAGCCCATAAAAAGGGATGTTGGACACGAAGTCGTAAAAGCCCTTGTGCAGCGCCTCGACCGTGCCCCAGTGGTCCATGTGCTCGGGGTCGATGTTGGTCACGATGGCGATGGTCGCGGGTAGCCGGTTGAAGGTCCCGTCGCTCTCGTCCGCCTCGACCACCATCCATTCGCCCTGCCCCATCCGGGCGTTCGAGCCATAAGCGTGGATGATGCCACCGTTCACCACGGTCGGGTCGATCCCGCCCGCGACGAGCAGTTCGGCCACGAGCGTGGTCGTCGTCGTTTTGCCATGGGTGCCCGCGACGGCGATGTTCGATTTCAATCGCATGAGCTCGGCCAGCATCTCGGCCCGGCGCACGACGGGCAGACCCTTGGCACGTGCGGTATCAAGTTCGGGGTTGCCCTTCTTGATGGCCGACGAGATCACGACCACCTCGGCATTCTCGAGGTTCTCGGCCCGCTGACCGAGGAAGATCTCGGCGCCGAGCGAGGCAAGCCGGTCGGTGATGGGCGACGCCTTGAGGTCCGATCCCTGCACCTTGTAGCCGTGGTTCAAAAGCACCTCGGCAATGCCCGACATGCCGATGCCGCCGATACCGACGAAATGCACAGCCCCCATTTCGGTGGGGAGTTTGGTTGCCGCTGCGTTCATCGCCGGTCCCTCTTGTTCGTTGCTGCGCGGGCGCCGCGCCTTAGCCTTTATGGTTGGCCGCAATGTCCTCGACGAGGTCGGCCAGGGTTTGCGCCGCCTCCGGCTTGCCCTGCCCCAGCGCGGCGATGGCCATCTGCATTGCCCCCGCCGGATTGTCCAGAACCGCGGTCATCTGATCGGCAAGAACCTGCGTCGAAAGCTGGCTCTCCGGAATCAGGATCGCAGCACCCGCATCGACGAGGCCACGTGCGTTGGCGGTCTGGTGATCGTCCATCGCATGGGGAAAGGGAATGAGGATCGAGGGCCGCCCGACGACCGAAATATCGGCAACCGACGAGGCGCCCGACCGGCTGATCACAAGCTGTGCTTCCGCGATCCGGCGCGGCACATCAGCAAAGAAGGGCTGCACCTCGGCGCGGATGCCGTGGTCGGCGTAGAAGGCCGCAACCTGTTCGCCGTCCTCGTCGCGGGCCTGATGGCTGACCGTGACATGGCGGCGGATATGGTCGGGAAGGGCCGCGATGGCGGCAGGCACATGGTCGGAGAGCGCCTGTGCGCCCTGCGAACCGCCGATGACGAGCACCGACATGGGGTAGTCGCCCGGCGGGATATAGCCTGCACCCGCGCGTTCGAGCACGGCGGCGCGCACCGGGTTGCCGACATGCACAGGCACGGCACCCTCAGGCATGGGCGTGGTCGGCCACGTGCCGCAGGCGAGCCGCTGGACCCGTGTCGCGAAGCGCTTGTTCACCCGGCCAAGGACGCCGTTCTGTTCATGAATGGCGCGGGGGGTTCGTGTTGCAAGCGCCGCGGAAAGCGCGGGAATGCTGGGGTATCCACCGAACCCGACGACCGCTTTCGGCCTATCGGTAAGCATACGCACCGTTGCACCAGAAACGCCACCCAAGAGTCGAAAAGGAACAGCGAGCTTGGCCATCGCGCCGCCGCGCGCGAACGTGGCGGAAGAGACCTCTTCCACCTGCACGGCCTCGGGGAATCCGCCCGCGTAACGCGCGCCGCGCGCGTCGGTCGAGAGCTTCACGCGCCAGCCGCGCGCGAGCATGACCTCGGCCAGCGCCTGCGCCGGGAACATATGCCCGCCCGTGCCGCCAGCGGCGATCACGAGCAGGGGCGGTTTCTCGGTCATCTGCCGCCTCTCTGCGTCAGGTAGTCTTCGATCTTGCCCTGTGGCCGGTGCCGCGTGAGAGCGATCAGCATTCCCGCCGAAATCCCCATCGCGATGAGCGACGAGCCACCGTAGCTGACGAAAGGTAGTGTCATCCCCTTGGCGGGCAAGAGCCGGACGGCCACGCCCATGTTGATGAGCGCCTGAACGCCGAACATGGCGGCAAGCCCGGTGCCCGCGAGCCGGATGAAGGTGTCGCGTTCGTTGATGAGGCGGAGAAAACTGCGCACCACGATGGTCATGTAGAGCGCGATGATGAGCAGGACGAGCACGAGTCCGTATTCTTCGGCAGCGACCGCGATGATGAAATCGGTATGCGCGTCAGGCAGCGACCATTTCACCTGCCCCTCGCCCACGCCCACGCCAAAGAACCCGCCCTGCTGGATGGCGTTGGTCGCATAGCCAAGCTGGGTGCGCGGGTCCACGTCGGGCGACAGGAAGCCGTCGATCCGGCGGGCGAAGTGTTCCGAGTTCTCGTAGGCGACAAAGCCGCCCAGCACGACGAGCGCCACAACGCCGACGATCAGCAGGTAGCTTGCACCGGCGAGGAAATACATCACGCCCCAACCAAAGAGCACCAGCGCCGACTGGCCGAAGTCCGGCTGCATGGCGAGGAAGCCGACGATCACGAGAGTAAGTGCGAGCGACATCGACCGGCCCGGGGGACCCTGGATTTCCTGACTTGCGGCCATGAGCCAGGCCGCGACCACGACAAAAAAGGGCTTGAGAAACTCCGAGGGCTGGACGGACGCGAAGCCCAGCGAATACCAGCGGATCGCCCCTTTGCCGAAGTCGGTGCCAAAGATCGGCAGCATCACGATGGCCGCGAAGGTCACGACAAAGCCCAGGACGCCCAGACGCCGCACCACCTTGGGCGACATGAGGGTCGTCGCGAAGAGCACCGTGAAGGCCATGACGCCAAAGGCCAGTTGCCGCTCGACGTAATAGAACGCGGGCAGCCCGTTGCGCTCGGCCAGCGGCGGCGAGGCCGCGAGACCAAGCACCAATCCGATCGCGAACAAAAGAAGGATGCAGGAGATCGACCATTTGTCGATCGTGCGCCACCAGCGGGGAAGGATCGGGTCCTTCGCCGTCTGCGTGACCGCACCATATACCATTTCGGTCATGGGAGTTCCGCCGATACTGCCTCGTTTACGTCCAGGTTATCCCGGATCTTGACGGCCACCCTAGCGCGATTTGTCCCGGCTGGAAAGCACAACGTCGCCACCCGGTCACTCCGGGCGCCTGCAGAAGTCTTCGCGGCGCAAGACCTGCGTGGGCCGCACAACCCGTTCCACCTGATAGCGCTGGGACGCGCTTAGGCGGGGGGTTGCGTGGCCTGTTTGGAGGCCGCCCGATCCTTGCCCAGACGCCGTTCGCGCCAGATAATCAGGATGCCTGCCGCAATCACGATGGACGCGCCGACGACGGTGTAGACTGTCGGAACCTCGCCGAAGAAAACAACCCCGATGGCGGTCGCGAAGAAGATCGAAGCATAGTCGAAGGGCGCGATGGTGGCGGCGGGAGCAAAGCGGTAACTGGCCGACAGGCACAGTTGTCCGGCCCCGCCGATCAACCCGCAGATGATCAGCAGCGCGACCACCCATGGCTCGGGCCAGACCCAGCCGAAGGGGGCGGTGAGCAGGCTGAAGAACGTGGAGGAGAGCGAGAAGTAGAGCGCCACGGTTGCCGGGCGTTCGGTGGCCACGAGGCTGCGCACCTGCACCTGCGCCAGCGCCGCAGCCAGCGCCGACCCCATCATAAGGATCGCGCCCAAGGTCTCGCCCCCCAAGACCCCTCCTGCGGCGCCGCCCGGGGCGCCCCCGATCGCGCTCAGGCGGGGCCAGAGCACGATGATCACGCCCACCAGCCCCATGGTCACCGCCGCCATGCGAAAGAGCCGGATCCGTTCCCCCAGCATCACGGCAGCGAGGATCACGATGAAGATCGGGGTCGCGTACTGCAGCGCCGTCACCTCGGGCAGCGGCAGGAGCGTCAGCGACACGAACATGAGCGCCATCGCGGTGGTGCCTACCATCCCGCGCCAAAGGTGGCCGATCGGACGGTGGGTGCGGATGCCGTCGCGCAGCTGGCCCACATAGGCCAGATATCCCAGCATGATAGGCACCGCAAAGAGCGAGCGGAAGAACACGACCTCGCCCACCGGGACCGCCTCTGCCGTCGCCTTGATGAGCGCGCCCATGACCACGAAAGCCAACACCGCGCAGAGCTTCAGCCCGATCCCAATGCCAAGCCGGTCGGGGCGTGTCGTCGTCACCTCAGCCAATGAGCGCCGTGACCCGCGCGATGAAATCCTCGCCGCGCTTCTCGAAACTGTCATATTGGTCGAAACTCGCCGCCGCCGGGGCGAGGAGCACGATGTCGCCCGGCTCGGCCTCGTGATGGGCCGCCGCGACGGCGCGTTCCATGGTCTGGCAGACCTCGGTGTCGGGCACGCCCAGATCGCGGGCAAAGGCCTCGGCCTCTCGCCCGATGACATAGGCTTTCTTCACATTGGGCAGCCCTTCAGCCAGCCCGCCCAGCCCGCCCTCTTTCTGCAAGCCGCCCACGATCCAGCGGATATTCTTGAAGGCGAGCAGCGCCATGAGCGCTGAATCCACATTCGTGGCCTTGGAGTCGTTCACATAGGCGACGCCGTTTTTCTCGCCGATGCGCTGCGAGCGGTGCGGCAGGCCGGGATAGCTGTGGAAGGCATCCTCGATCACCTTGGGGGCTAGCCCCAGCGTGCGAACGGCGGCATAGGCGCAGCAGGCGTTCTGGTGGTTATGGGCGCCGGGCAGGCCCTTGACCCCGCGCAGGTCGATCGAGGCCACCTGTTTGCTCTTGCGAGTCTCGGACAGAAATCCCTTGCGGGCAAAGACGTTCCAGCCCGCCCCGGTCAGCTTGCGGTCCACCGACACGCGGATCACCCGCTCGTCCCCCGGCCCTTCGGCCATCTGGCCGGCAAGGAACAGCCCCTCGGGTTCATCTACCCCGATGACAGCGCGGTCCGGCCCGCCCTCGGCGAAAAGCCGGCGCTTGGCCGCGAAATAGCCCCCCATGCCGCCGTGCCGGTCGAGGTGGTCGGGCGACAGGTTGGTGAAGACCGCCACATCGGGGGTGAGCGCACGGGCAAGGTCGGTCTGGTAGGACGACAGTTCCAGCACGATCACCTCACCATCGCGCGGCGGGTCGATGTCGAGCACCCCGCGCCCGATGTTTCCCGCGAGCTGCGCGGGCCGTCCTGCCTCGGTCAGGACGTGGTGAATGAGCGCCGATGTGGTGGATTTGCCGTTCGACCCCGTAACCGCGATCACGCGGGGCGGCTGGTCCATCTCGTCCCATTCGCCGCCACCCAGCGAGCGAAAGAACAGCCCGATGTCGTTGTCGACCGGCACACCCTCTTCATAGGCCCGCGCGATATGGGGGTTGGTGGTCGGATAAAGATGCGGAATGCCGGGGCTCGTGACGAGCGCCGCGACACCCGCGAAAGCCTCGTGTCGGGTCAGATCGTGGAGCGTGAGTCCCGCCGCCTCGGCCCGCGCCCGCGCCTCGGCCCCGTCGTCCCAGCACAGCGCCGTCGCCCCGCCCGCCATGAGCGCACGCGCCGTGGCGAGACCGGAGCGGCCCAGCCCCAGAACCGCGACTTTTTGACCTTCGTAACCGCGCACCGGGATCATGCGTCTCTCCTTGGAACTGCTCTGCAAGCCGCGTCAACGGGATAACGCCCGGCGCCGGGCTTGGCCAGAGGCCACGTCCCCGAAGGCGGCGCGGAGCCGCCCGTTGTCCGGCCCGTAACACAGCAGCATCTAACGCGAGATTTCCTTATTTCCGCCGCCCTTGAACCAATCTTAACCCCGAGGGTGGACAGGACCATTGGTCCAGGAGTGTGTGATGGGTGCGAGTAACACCCCGCTTTATGACCTGATCGAAATATCGGGTCTCACGGTCAACACGACCTACACCACCGCGCCGGGCGGCGGCGGTGACATCATTCGCTTTGTCGACAACGCGACATATACAGACGGCGAACACGACAACACCCAGTCCTTCATCGGCGAGTTGAACGAGACGCCCGATGCTGACAGCGGAACCCTGCGCATCGACGGGGTCACCTACAACATCCAGTTGGCCGACCCGGACAACACCAATGTCACCTTCACCTACAACTGGGGCGCGTCGACCCGGAACCTGACCGGCAGCAGCGGCACCACGGATGTGGCCTTCATCATGGCGACACCGCAGGGGGGCGGTGCGACCCGGTATTTCATCGCCGTGGACGATGGCGTGGGCAACATGCCCAACATCACCTCAATCCAGATCCGGTCGATCGACTTCGACCCGGCGGGTGACGACCTTCAGATCACCCTGAGCCAGAACAACAACATCACCGTATGTTTCACGGCCGGAACCCTGATCGAGACGGCGGCGGGTCCGCGAGCGGTCGAAACGGTGGCTGCCGGCGACCTCGTCCTGACCCTCGACCATGGATTTCGGCCCGTGCGCTGGGTCGGCTACCACGTTTATCCGCTCGACAACCGGATGCGGGCAAAGCGCAATGCTCCGGTCCGGGTGAACCGCGGGGCGCTTGGCCCCGGCATCCCGGCCCGCGACCTGCTCCTGTCGCCGCAGCACCGTGTCATGCTCGCCTCGCCCATCGCGCGGCGCATTTTCGACAGCCGCGAGGTGCTGGTGCCGGTGAAAAAGCTTGTGGGCCTGCCGGGTGTGATCCGGGAGCGGCAGATGGACCGGGTGACCTATTGCCACCTGCTCTTCGATGCGCATGAGATTCTCTGGGCCGAGGGCGCACCCGCCGAGAGCCTGTTGCCCGACAAGGAGGCCTTGCGCGGGCTTTCTGCGAGCGCCGGGGAGGACATCGCAGCCCTCGGTCGGGGGCCGATGCTCCCGGCGCGGCCGATCCTGGAAAACCGTCGCGAGATCGAGGAACTCCTGCGACGGCACCGAAAGAACGTGAAACCTCTCGTCGATCCCGCACTCGTGACGCGACGGAGCGTCATGGCGGGAAAGCCGATGTTGCGGGTGGCGGTCAGCTAGGCCGCGCGGAGCCTCAGCGCAGCTTCAGTGTCGCCAGACCGACGAGTGCCAGCACCAGGGAGATGATCCAGAAGCGGATCACGATCTGGGGCTCGGCCCAGCCGCGTTTCTCGAAATGGTGGTGGATGGGGGCCATGAGGAAGACCCGCTTGCCGGTGCGTTTGAAGTAAAGCACCTGGATGATGACCGACAGGGCCTCGACCACGAAGAGGCCGCCGACGATGCCCAGGACGATCTCGTGTTTCAGCACGACCGCGATGGAACCGAGCGCACCGCCAAGGGCGAGCGACCCGGTGTCGCCCATGAAGACGGCGGCGGGCGGGGCGTTATACCACAGGAACCCGAGGCCCCCGCCGATGAGCGCGGCGGCAAAGATCAGCAGTTCGCCGGTGCCTGGCACGTAGTGGACTTCGAGATACTCGGTCACGTCGACCCGGCCCACGGCATAGGCGATGACCCCAAGCGTGGCCGCCGCGATGATCACCGGCATGATCGCGAGACCGTCGAGACCGTCGGTCAGGTTCACGGCGTTGGCCGCCCCTACCATCACGAACATGGCGAAGGGCAGGAAGAACCAGCCGAGGTTCAGAAGCAGGTTTTTGAACACCGGAAAGGCAAGCTGTCCGGTGAGTTCCGGCGGATGCAGCGTCATCACCACATAGGCGGCGGCGAGCGCAATGATGCCCTCGAGTAGAAGCCGCGTTTTGCCGGACAGGCCCGAGTAATTGTTGTTCTTTGTGATCTTCTGATAGTCGTCGGCAAAGCCGATCAGACCATAGGAAAGGGTCACGCCCAGCACCACCCAGACGAAGCCATTGTCGAGCCGCGCCCACAGAAGCGTGGCGACGGTGATCGCCCCCAGGATCAGCGCACCGCCCATGGTCGGCGTGCCCGCCTTGGTGATCAGGTGGCCCTCGGGTCCGTCAAGGCGGATGGGCTGGCCATGCTTCTGCTTGGACCGCAGGAGATTGATCAGGGGCCGTCCGAAAACGAAGCCGAAGATCAGCGCGGTAAAGAACGCCGCACCCGCCCGGAAGGTGATGTAGCGAAACAGGTTGAAGAAGTCCCCGCCATCCGAAAGCTCGGTCAACCAATACAGCATTCTTCTACCCTGACCTCAGTCCCTGATCGCCGCCAGTTATGCAGCGATAATTTGTCATGTCCCTAGACGCCCTGCGGATGGCCCAGTTTTCGTACCGCGTCAACCACGCGGCTAACATATGACCCTTTGGAACCCTTGATGAGCAGCACATCGCCCGCATCGACGAGGTGCCGGATCTCGGCGGCCATGGCGTCGGCGGTTTCGGTCCAGTGGCCTTGTTGGTCGGCTGGCAGCGTCTCCCACAGCGCGCGCATCCGGGGGCCGACGCAATGGACCACGTCGATCTTGGCGAAATGGCCGAGCTTGCCGAGATCCCGGTGCAGTCTTACCTCGTCCGGGCCAAGCTCCAACATGTCGCCAAGGATGGCGAGCCTGCGCCCGCGCGACACCCGCCCGATGCCGTCGGTGGGTCTTGTGGCCGCCAGCACCTCGAGCGCGGCGGCGACGGAGGTGGGGTTGGCGTTGAAGGCATCGTCGATCAGCGTGATCGCGTAATGTTCCACGGGGTCGAGGAGGATGTCCTCGCGCGTGCCGCGGCCCGAGGGCGGTTCCCACAGGGCCAGATCGCGGGCGGCAAGTGTCACGTCGCCGCCAAGCGCGCGCACCACGCCCAGAACTGCGAGCGCGTTCATCGCAAAATGCCGCCCCGACGTGGACAGGCGGACGAGATGATCGACCCCGCCGATGTGGACCTGCACCACGGTGGCATCGCCTGTCAGGTTCGCATGGGTAAGCCGGAGCGTGTTGCCGCCGCGTTCGCCGAAGGTTTCGAACCGACCGGCCTTTTCGATGGCTTTCGCCACGAGGATGGGCGTCACGTCGAGGTCGCCGTTCACGATGGCGACGCCCGCAGGCTCCAGCCCGTCAAAGATCGCAGCCTTCTCGTATGCAATGCCCTCGATGTTGTCGAAGGCTTCGAGATGGGCGGCGGCGACAGTGGTGACGACCGCCACGTTGGGCCGGGCAAGGCGCGCGAGCGGAGAGATTTCTCCGGGGTGGTTCATGCCGATTTCGATGACGGCAAAGTCAGTCTCGACCGGCATCCGCGCAAGCGTGAGCGGCACGCCCCAGTGATTGTTGTAACTCGCTTCGGCGGCATGGCAGCGGCCCTGACGCGCGAGCACCGTGCGCAGCATTTCCTTGGTCGAGGTCTTGCCGACCGACCCGGTCACGGCCACCACGCGGCCCTGCACCCGCTTGCGCCCCGCTTCGCCCAGCCGTTCAAGGGCGGCGAGCACGTCATCCACGACCAGGAGCGGCGCGTCGGGCTTCACGCCCTCGGGGAGGCGAGACACGAGCGCGGCCCCGGCCCCCTTGCCCAGCGCCTGCGCCACGAAGTCATGCCCGTCGCGCACGTCCTTCAGCGCGACGAATAGATCGCCGGCCGCCAAGGTTCGGGTGTCAATCGAAACGCCGGTCACCGACCAGTTGCCGATCGCCTGACCGCCGGTCGCCGCTGCGGCCTCTGCCGCTGTCCAGAGGCTCATGCGAGGCGGCCCTCGAGCGCGGCCACCGCGACGCTCGCCTGTTCGGCATCGTCAAAGGGCAGCACGTCCTCGCCCACGATCTGCCCGGTTTCATGCCCCTTGCCCGCGATGAGCAGCGCATCGCCCGGTTCCAGCATGTCTACCCCGCGCAGGATCGCCTCGGCCCGGTCGCCCACTTCGTTGGCCTCCGGGCAGCCCTCGAGCACCATGGCGCGAATACGGGCCGCGTCCTCGGTGCGCGGGTTGTCGTCGGTCACGATGATCACATCGGCATAGTCGCGCGCCGCTTCGCCCATGAGCCGCCGCTTGGTCGTATCCCGATCCCCGCCCGCGCCGAAGACACAGACGATCTTGCCCATGACATGGGGTCTCAATGCCTCGAGCGCGGTGGCGATGGCGTCGGGGGTATGGGCGTAGTCGACAAAGATGCTCGCGCCGTTGTCGCGCCGGGCGGCAAGCTGCATACGCCCCCGCACGGTGGCCAGATAGGGAAAGGTCTGGAACACCTCGTCAGGGTCCGACCCCGAGCCGATGACGAGTCCTGCCGCCACGAGCACGTTTTCCGCCTGGAACCCGCCAATGAGGTCGAGGTGCGCGGTTTGGGCGCGGCCATTGTAGAGAAAGCGGATGTCCTGCCCGGTCGCGGAATAGCGCTGCGAGGTCAGTTGCAGGGTGCAATCCTCGCTCCGCCCGACCGAAATGACCTCTTGCCCGCGGGCTGTGGCGATCTCTTCGAGTTCGCGTCCCTTGGGGTCGTCCACGTTGATCACGGCGACACCGTCATCGGGCAGGACTCGGGTAAAGAGCCGTGCCTTGGCGGCGAAATAGGCGTCGAAACTCTCGTGATAGTCGAGGTGGTCCTGGGTGAAATTGGTGAAGCCTGCGGCGGCTAGATGGACGCCCTCGAGCCGGCGCTGGTCGAGCCCGTGGGACGAGGCCTCCATCGCCGCATGGGTCACGCCCTCGCGCGCCATCTGGGCCAGCAGGCGGTGCAGCGTGATGGGTTCCGGCGTCGTGTGGGGGCTGGGGGCGGAGAAGGCGCCCTCGACTCCAGTGGTGCCGATGTTCACCGCAAGCTGGCCAAGCTCGGACCAGATCTGCCGGGTGAAGGTCGCGACCGAAGTCTTGCCGTTCGTGCCGGTCACCGCGACCATCGTCTCGGGCTGCGCGCCGAACCAGAGCGCCGCCGCATAGGACAGGGCCGCACGCGGGTCCTGCGTGATGACGACCGAGGCGTCGGTGCCCGCGAGCACATCGGCGGCGATCCTGGCCCCTGCCCGATCGGTCAGGATCGCGGTGGCCCCCTGCCGCAGCGCGTATTCGATGAACTCGGCGCCATGGACTCTGGCCCCCGGAAGGGCGGCAAAGAGAAACCCCTCGCGCACCTCTCGACTGTCGACGGCGAGGCCCGTGACGGCCACATCGCCGCCGTGCTGGACGGTGAGCCCCAGCGCCGAGAGTGGAAGTGTCTTGTCTCGCGCGGCCATGCTGCCCCCAAACGTTCAGTTCGAGGTGAGTGTTACACCGATCGGGGCGAGCGGTTCAATCTCGGGCTTGAGACCGAGGAGCGGCGCGATGCGCTTGATGATCTCGGCGGCGACGGGAACGGCGGTATAGCCCGCGGTGCGCCGCATCTCGCCCGCCATGTAGATCTGGGCCTCGTCGAGCGACACGGTCAGCACGTATTTCGGGTCGTTGGCCGGGAACACACTCGCGAAGGTGCCGATCACCTTGTCGTCATAATAGCCGCCGGTCGGGCGCGGTTTGTTGGCCGTCCCCGTCTTGCCGCCCACGTTGTAGCCGGGCACTTCGGCGAAGCTCGCGGTGCCATGGGGGGCCGAAACGACCTGGCGCAACATCTCGCGGCTTTGGGCGCTCGTGCGTTCGGACACGACGCGCGGACCCGGCGCCGGGTTCGGGTTGCGCAGGAGCGTGGGCGTCACGCGGGTGCCGCCGTTCACGATCGCGGAATAGGCGGAGGCCAGATGCAGCGGCGAGGCCGACAGACCGTGGCCGTAGGAAATCGTGATCGTGGAAAGCTCGGACCAGTTCGGCGGCAGCAGCGGCTTGGCGCCCGATGCCTCGATCAGTTCGACGGGGGTCGGCTGGAAGAACCCCAGCGAGTCGAGGAACTGCTGCTGACGCGACACCCCGATCATCTTGGCGAGGTTCGCGGTGCCGATGTTGGACGAGCGGATGATCACGTCCGAGACCGAAAGCTGCGCGCCGTAGTCGTGGAAATCGTTGATCTTGTGCCGGCCCCAGACGATCGGTCCGCGCGAGTCGATCATGGTGTCGGGCGTAACGAGGCCAAGCTCGAGCGCCTGCGCGGAGGCAAAGATCTTGAACGTCGAGCCAAGCTCATAGACCCCCTGCACCGCCCGGTTGAAAAGCGGGCTGTCGGAGGGATGGCCCTGGGTCAGGGGATTGGGGCGGTCGTTGGGGTCGAAGTCCGGCAGCGAGGCGATCGAGATGATCTCACCGGTGTGCACGTCCATGAGAACAGCGGCGGCCCCCTTTGCCCCCATCATCTGCATCCCGCCCGCGAGCACCTGTTCCACCGCAGCCTGCACGGTGAGGTCGAGCGACAATTGCAGCGGCTCGCCCGCCTGCGCCGGGTCCGACAGCCGGTCGTTCAGCGCCCTCTCGATGCCTGCGGTGCCGACGAGTTCGGCCGCATTGACGCCTTCGTTGCCAAAGCGCGCGCCGCCCATGACGTGGGACGCAATCGCCCCGTTGGGATAAAGCCGCATCTCGCGCGGCGCGAACAGAAGCCCCGGCTCGCCGATGTCATGCACGGCCTGAAGCTGTTCGGGGCTGATTTTTTTCTTGATCCACAGGAACTTGCGCTTGCCCGTGAAATTCGAGATCAGCTTTTCCTCTTCGAGATCGGGAAAGATCGCGACCAGTTCCTTCGCCGCCCGTTCCGGGTCCACCATCATCGGCGGCTGGGCGTAGAGCGCATGGGTGAGAAGGTTCGTCGCCAGAAGGTTTCCGTTGCGGTCCACGATGTCGCCCCGGGTCGCGACGATCTGCGAGCCGCCCGCCTGCGCGCGTGGCTCCATCGGTTCGGTCGCCGAGAGCATTCCCATGCGGATGCCCACGGTGATGAAGGCGCAGAAAAACAGCGCAGCCAGCACGAGAAGGCGGCCCTCGGCCCGCAGACGGGCCCGGTCGCGCATTTCCTCGTGCCGGAGGTGCTTGTTCTCGCGCTCGATGGCGTTGGGGTCGTCGCCCTTGGCGCGGGCGTCGAGAATGCGGGCGAGTGGGCGCAGCGGAACCCGTGTCATGGGAATGTCTCTCCCTCGGTCTCGGCGGTCTCTGAAGTGGCGGCGAGGTCGTCGATGCTTTCCAATGCCATTTCTATGGCGCCCTGCACGTCGATAGACTCTCCCGTCGGCAGGAAGGGCAGCGTGTCCTGCGGCGGATAGGCGATCTGGTCGACGCGACCGAATTGCTCGGGCGCGAGCGGCAGCAGGCCAAGGCGGTCATAGTTCATCAGGACCAGTTCGCGCAGCCGGTCGGGCCGGTTGAGGTAGGCCCATTCGGCACGCAGCACGACAAGCTCCTCGCGCATCCGGCCGATGTCGCGTTGCAGGCTCGCGACCTCGTTGAGGCTGTCTTGTGTCTTGTAGTTCTCGTGATAGGCCCAGTAGCCCAGGCCGACGACGACGAGCGTGGCAAAGACGTAGACGATCGAGCGCAGCATCTGGATCAGCCTCGGAAGACGGGGGCGGGCAGCCCGAGTTGGGAACGGTCGATGGCCTCGGCAGGCGCCTCGGTCCTGGTTGCGACGCGCAGTCTGGCTGAGCGCGCGCGGGGGTTGCGGGCCAGTTCGTCCTCGTCCGGGCCGATCGCACGGCGCGGCGTGAGGACGAAGCGCGGGGTCTGGATGTCGAGTTCGGGCGCATAGCGATTGCCGCCGCCGCCCTCGGAGGCCGCGAGTTGCAGGTAGCGTTTTACGACCCGGTCCTCGAGCGAATGGAAGGTCACGACGGCGAGCTTGCCGCCGGGCTTGAGCGCACGTTCGGCGGCCTCGAGCCCGAGGGCCAGTTGCATGAACTCGTCATTGACCGCAATGCGGATCGCCTGAAAGCTGCGGGTGGCCGGATGGCTTTGGCCAGGCTTGGCGCGCGGCAGCGACTTCTCGACCGTCGCGGCCAGCTCGAGCGTCGTGCGGTATGGCTGATTCATACGTGTACGCACGATATTGCGCGCAATCCGGCGAGAAGCGCGTTCTTCGCCATAGTGGTAAAGGATATCGGCGAGTTCTTCTTCACTCGCCGTGTTCACCAAGTCGGCCGCCGAGGGACCGGATTGGCTCATCCGCATGTCGAGCGGTCCATCCTTCTGAAAGCTGAATCCGCGTTCTGCGAGGTCGAGTTGCATGGAGGAAACGCCGAGGTCGAGCACGACGCCGTCCACCTTGTCACCGGCGATCTCATCCATGTCGGAAAAGGTGCCCAGGCGCAGGTCAATGGCGGGCATGTCGGCCAGCCAGCCTGCCGCCATTTCATGCGCCAGCGGGTCACGGTCGACGCCAATGACCTTGTCCGCCCCCGCCTCGACCAGACCGCGGGCATAGCCCCCTGCCCCGAAGGTGCCGTCGATCCACACACCCGTGACCGGCGCCACATGGTCGAGCAAGGGGCGCAACAGGACGGGGATATGGGGATCGTTCGTGCGGGCGGCGGCAGCAGCCATCATTCTGCGCTCCGCTTTTGCAGGAGGGACTTCGGATTGAAGTCCACCGGGCGGTCGGCGCGTTTCTCGGCCTGACGGGCCTTGTATTCGTCGTAGCGATCCGGGTTCCAGATCTCGAACGAGCCGCCGCGCGATTTGAAATAGGCCTCACCCTCGATCCCGGCCTTCTCGCGCAGCTTGGCCGAGAGCACGAGGCGCCCGGTTTCATCGACGGCGGTGTCCTGGGAATAGGCGATGAAGAAATCTTCGAGGTAGTCGCGGTCGGGCGAACCGATTTCCATGTCCTCGATCATGTCTTCCATCTCGTTCATCGCGCGCATGGAATAGCATTCGAGGTAGTTACGGGTCTCGTCGCCGTAGACGATCACGAGTTGGGGGTTCTTGCCTTCGGTCCAGTCGGGATCGTTTTCGGCCAGCACACGGCGAAAGGTCGCGGGGATCGAGACCCGCCCCTTGGCGTCCACTTTGTGGGTGCCTTCGCCTCTGAACCTGTTGGCCACGTTCCGCGGCTCCTTGATCCCTCGTTTCACCGTTCCGTGCCGTCCCGCATGGGGTCGGGCCAGATATGAAAACGGCGGATCGAGCTGCTGCCACCGCTCAATCCGCCGCCCTCGTCCCATCTCTGGGTTCGTCCGATCACGCGCGCCACCTGGGGGGATGTCTGCTCGCGAACGCGTCGGATCTCTTTGTTCTGATGAGCCGGGGTGCCTGTATGAAACCTGACTTGGGAGTTGTTTCTGGGGTTCTTTGTCGCCCCGTTATGTCCCGTCCTCATCGTGGTTACAGGGATGCCATGGGAAATCATGGTACGCAATGGAAAATGTTGGAACCGCACCCCCAGATGCTGTTCCAGGCAGGGCACTGAAACAAGATGTTGTGCGAACAGGCCGGGAACAAAATACCTCAGTTAGGAAATACTCGGGGCACGAGCACCAGATATAGTCGGATGAAAAAACTTGTGTCGCGGCCCACAAAATCCCGGCCAGACACCCGAAACAGGGGGCCATGCGGGCATTTACAGGGGTAAACGCGGTTCGAAAAGTGAAAGTTTCGGCCAGAATCGGCCGAGTCGGGCCGAATCACGCGGGGTTGATTCGCAGTCGCGGCGGCGTGATCGACGGCTCTTAGGGGGTTGAACCATGATTTCCCATGGCGCTGGACCGTGTCGGCCCATGAAATCCCAGATCCGGGTTTCGGAACGGGTTTGTGCAAGTTGCAGGCCCGAAAGGACTCTTTGTTGGCCGGAAACGCGGGTTTCCCGCCCTATGCGCCCCGCTCGAGCCCCAAGCACCCTGTCGTGACGCGGTCTTACGACTGGGCAGCGTAAATAGCGCGCCGATCCCCGCCCGCCGCACATCTATATGGAGAGTGTGCCGGGCGGCTGCCGATCAGGCGATGCCGCGCGCCACCAGGTCGGCGGCGAGGGCCCGGTAGGCCTCGCCCACCGCGCCGTCCGTCAGAGCGACGGGCACGCCCGCGTCCCCGGCCAACCGCACGTCGAGCGACAGGGGAAGTTGCGCCAGAAGCGGTGCGCCGATGCGTTTCGCTTCGGCAGCGACGCCACCATGTCCGAAGAGGTGCGCCTCGTGCCCGCAATTGGGACATATATAAGAGGACATGTTTTCGATGAGACCCAGCACGGGGATATTGACCTTGCCGAACATGTCGATGGCCTTGTGCGCATCGAGCAGCGCCACGTCCTGCGGAGTCGACACGACGAGTGCGCCGGTCATCTCGACCTTCTGGGCGAGCGTGAGCTGCACGTCCCCCGTCCCCGGCGGCAGATCGACGATCAGCACGTCGAGATCGCCCCAGTTCACCTGAAATGCAAATTGCTGGAGCGTCCCCATGAGCATTGGCCCGCGCCAGACCACCGCCTGATCCGGGTCAACGATCATGCCGACCGACATCACCTTCACCCCATGTCCCGCGACGGGGTCGAGGTTCTTGCCATCCGAGGAGGTCGGCTTTTCGGTAATGCCCATCATCAATGCCTGACTGGGGCCGAGGATGTCGGCATCCAGAAGCCCCACCTTGCGACCCGCAGCCGCGAGCGCCACGGCGAGGTTCGAAGACACCGTGGATTTGCCCACGCCTCCCTTGCCCGAGGCGACCGCGATCACACGGGCAACGCCGGGGATCGGCAGCGGGCCGGACTGCGGTTTGGGATGGCTTCCCACGCGAAGATTGGGCGCCTGCCCCTGCGGCGCGGCGGCAGGTTGCGAAGCGGGTTTCGACGCGGACGGTCCATGAGCGGTGAGAATGGCCGTCACCTTGGCCACATTGGGAAGCGCCCGCACAGCGGCCTCGGCGGCCTGACGGACGGGTTCGAGCCGCCCTGCCTCGTCCGGCGACGCGGCCTCGATCACGAAACTGACGCTGCCGCCGTCGATGGTGAGAGCGCGCACCATGTCGCGTGCGCCCAGCGTCGCCCCGTCGGGAAGCGTCACGCCGGACAGTGCGGCAAGGACATGGTCGCGGGGAATCTGCGTGTCGGCCATGGGGCCCTCCTGTCTATTCATACGCGCGAATGATTGCGTGTGGCCCGAGCCGCGCCGTGGTCCAGCACGGCCTGTCTACCCAAGTCTACCCAAGATGCCCGACGCGCGCGCTATCGCGGGGATATGTGGCACGGGGGACGTCAGGCTTCAATGCGTCCCGCCTGCAGGATTCCCGATAGGCCAGGCGCAATGGTCTCCGGGAGGCGAGCCCCGACTGGCGCGCGACATCACGGGGTTGAGAGTCACGAAAGAAAGCCGGGGCACGCGCTACCGCACATCGCGGGGCGGATTCGCGGCGGTGGCCGTCTCAATTAATTTACGGAGCGAATTAAACCGGGGCGCAAGAGACTCAAGTTGTGACAAAAAGGCCGCGGAAAACGTCACGAAACCTTAACAATTGCCGCAAAATCGCCCTCTCGAAAGGGCATATGAACGGCCATTTCACCTTGAAAACTTGACCGATTGGATAGGTCAGCAACCGTTATGCATTTGCTGCATGGCGGCGTTGAACAATGGTCGGATTGTGCAAGTGCAGCATAAGGTCCAAATTCAACTCAACCGAAGCGGGGAACGACCCCGCGCCGTTAGCGCCAAGAACGGCGCGATCCAAGGCCCGGAGGTCTCGCACAAGAGGCGGAAGGGCATCCCCGGCTCCGAAAGGGGCCAAGACGAAAGAGACGAGCACATGGCTTACGCAACCGACATTCGCACCGCTGGCACCTTTGGCGACCGGATCGCCGCAGTCTTCAAGACCATTGGCGAAGCCCGCGCCCAACGCAAGATCTACAACCGCACGCTCAACGAGCTGCGCGGCCTCGACGCCCGCGACCTTGCCGACCTCGGCATCTCGCGCTCGGAAATCCCGTTCCTGGCCCGCGAAGCGGCTTACGGGAAGTAAGAACAAGTTTCGGACCGCTTCTTCCTCCTCCCTGAAGCGGTTCGAAGGCCCTGACAGCGTCTTCCTCCTCCCTGACGCCTAGGGGCCCACAATTCCGGGGAACCTTTCCTCCTCCCTAAGGTTTCCCGAAGGCCCCTGAAGCGTCTCCTCCTCCCTGACGCGACAAGGGCCAAAGTTTCGGAACGTCTCACCTCCTCCCGAGGCGAACCGATGGCCTGGTAAGCGTCGCCTCCTCCCTGACGCGACCGGGCCCACAATTCGGACCGCGTCTTCCTCCTCCCTGACGCGGAACGAGACCTGAGAGCGGCCCTCCTTCCTCCTCCCTGGAGGGCCGCGATCTCAGGCCAGAGATCGGAAGCCTCACCTCCTCCCGAGGCGACCGTGGCCCGTAGCCCCTCCTCCTCCCTGGGGCCAAGGGCGAACATACCGGGGAAACCCGGACTGGTGCGAAAGGTCTCTTCCTCCTCCCTGAGACCGATTGCTTGCAAAGAACGGTGGCGCCCACCTCCTCCCGGGCGTCACCGTTTTTTTGTGTCTGGGGGCTACGACTCGCAGGCCGCGACCAAAAAAAACGCGACGCGGGAGGTCCCGGTCGCGTTCTGATTTCCAAGAGTTTCTTGGCGTTTTGGAGAAGGCTAGAACGGCACGTCGTCATCCGCGACACCGCCGCCCGCGCGTTCTGCCGCGACGACGAATTTGGCGACGATCTTCTTCGACCCAGCGTGTTCGAACTCGATGTCGAGCTTGTCGCCCTCGATCCCCATCACGTAGCCATAGCCGAACTTCTGGTGAAAAATCCGGTCGCCCTGGGTGAAGGACGACACGGCGGTCGCGTTGATCGTCAGACCACGCGCCTCGTTCGGCGAAGCCATGCTGCGTTCCGGGGTGCGGTTCTGCATCCGCCGCCAACCCGGCGAGTTGTAAGCATCGGCGCGCGCCGCGCGTTCCTCGAGCACAGAGGGGCTGGAGCCGAAGCCACCAGCCGCCCCGTAGCCACCGCCGTAAAGACCGGGCGGCGTGAGCACGTCCACATGCTCCTCGGGCAGTTCCTCGATGAACCGCGAGGGCAGTTGCGACTGCCACTGGCCATAGACCCGGCGATTGGCAGCGAAGGAGATGGTGCAGATTTCCTCGGCCCGCGTGATGCCGACATAGGCAAGGCGGCGTTCCTCCTCGAGGCCCTTGAGGCCGCTTTCGTCCATCGACCGTTGCGACGGGAAGAGCCCATCCTCCCAGCCCGGCAGGAAGACGGCGGGGTATTCGAGCCCCTTGGCCGCGTGAAGGGTCATGATGGTGACCTTCTCTTCCTCTTCGCCCTTGTCGTTGTCCATGATCAGCGCGACGTGTTCGAGGAACCCCTGAAGGTTCTCGAATTCTTCCAGCGCCTTCACCAGCTCCTTGAGGTTCTCAAGCCGCCCCGGCGCCTCCGGCGTCTTGTCGTTCTGCCAGTGCTCGGTGTAGCCCGATTCCTCGAGGATCATCTCGGCCAATTCGACGTGCGTGTCTGCCTCGTCCCGGATCTGGGCGTGCCAGCGGTAGACACCTTGGACAAGGTCAGTCAGGCCCTTGCCCCCCTTTCCCTTGATCTCGCCCTGCTCGATGCATTTGGCGGCACCGTCTACGAGCGGCACGTTATGCGCCCGCGCCATACGCTGGATCGTCTGGATCGCCTTGTCGCCAAGCCCTCGGCGCGGCGTGTTCACGATCCGCTCGAAGGCGAGGTCGTCGTCGGGCGACACCGCGAGCCGGAAATAAGCCATGGCGTCGCGAATCTCCATCCGCTCGTAAAACCGCGGGCCACCGATGACGCGGTAGGGCAGACCGATGGTCAGGAACCGATCCTCGAAGGCGCGCATCTGGTGCGAGGCGCGCACGAGAATGGCCATGTCATCGAGTGACTTCGGCTCCATCCCACGCGTGCCGACCTGCATCGCCTCGATCTCTTCCCCGATCCAGCGCGCCTCTTCCTCACCGTCCCAATGGCCGATCAGCCGGACCTTTTCGCCGTCGCCCTCTTCGGTGAACAACTCCTTGCCCAGACGATCCGCATTGCCCCGGATCACGCCGTTCGCGGCCTCGAGGATATGGTGCGTGGAGCGGTAGTTCTGTTCGAGCCTTACGACCTTGGCCCCCGGAAAGTCCTTCTCGAACCGCAGGATGTTGCCCACCTCTGCCCCGCGCCAGCCATAGATCGACTGGTCGTCGTCGCCCACCACGCAGATGTTCTTGTGCGCGCCCGCGAGGAGGCGCAGCCACAGATACTGCGCGACGTTGGTGTCCTGATATTCGTCCACGAGGATGAAGCGAAACCACGTCTGATACTGCCGCAGGATGTCGTCATGTTCGCGAAAGATCGTGACCATATGCAGCAGAAGATCGCCGAAATCGCAGGCATTGAGCGTCTTGAGCCGCGCCTGATAGGCGGCATAAAGCTCGGTGCCCCGGTTGTTGAAGGCGCTCGCCTCGCCCGAAGGCACGTTCTCGGGCGTCCAGGCCCGGTTCTTCCACGTGTCGATGATCCCCGCGAGCATCCGCGCGGGCCAGCGTTTCTCGTCGATGTTCTCGGCGAGGATCAGCTGTTTCATCAGCCGCACCTGATCGTCGGTGTCGAGGATGGTGAAATTGGTCTTGAGACCGACGAGTTCGGCATGACGGCGCAGGAGCTTGACGCAGATCGCGTGGAAGGTGCCAAGCCACGGCATCCCCTCGGCCGGTTGCCCGAGCAATACGCCGACGCGGTTCTTCATCTCCCGCGCGGCCTTGTTGGTGAAGGTCACCGCGAGAATCTCGTTCGGGCGCGCGGTCCCGGTGGTCAAGAGATGCGCGATCCGCGCGGTCAGCGCCTTGGTCTTGCCCGTCCCTGCCCCCGCGAGCATGAGGACCGGTCCCTCCAGCGCCTCGACCGCCGCGCGCTGCGCCGGGTTGAGCCCGTCGAGATAGGGCATGGCGCGGGCGGAATGGACGCCCGCCATGGCGCGCGCGGCCAGTCCACCCCCTGGCGGTTTGGGGGCGTAAAAGGAGTCGGGATCGTCGAAACTGCTCATGGCGGGCAAGATAGACGTTGGAGGGCAGGATGGGAAGGTGTTCAGGGAATGTTCCCGCGCCGTAGGCTCGCTAGGCGCGATCCACCGGCCGCTTCTTGCCCTCGCCATCAAGGGCGACGAAGGTAAAGACCCCTTCCGTCACCTTTTCGGTAAGCGATGCCGCCCCGCGCACCACCCAGGCGTCGAGCCGCACCGCGACGGACGTGGTGCCCACGCGCTCGACCTCACCATAGATGCAAAGGATGTCGCCGATCTTCACGGGCCGGATGAACTTCATCGCCTCTATCGCTACCGTGGCCACCCGGCCACGCGCGCGCTCTGCTGCGACGATCCCGGCGGCGATGTCCATCTGGCTCAGAACCCAGCCGCCAAAGATGTCGCCCGCCCCATTCACATCGGCGGGCATGGCGACGGTGCGCAACACGGCATGGCCTTCGGGAAGTGTCTCTTGCATCGGCTGGCTCCTTTGGATCGCGGGCAACCTAGCAACTTTCCCCTCGGCGACAAGGCGAACACTCATCCCCATGGACAGGGCCCGCCACTCGCGGTAGCGTTTTTTGATCAAATGGCAAAACCTTTGCCTGACAGCCCACACGCAAAGCCCCGGAGACCCCCATGGACGGCTACACCGACAACGACATTTCCCATGTGGTCGAGGCCGACCGCGCCCATGTCTGGCACCACCTCGTGCAGCACAAACCGTTCGAGACGGGCGAACCCCGCATCATCGTCGAGGGCAAGGGCATCCGCGTCTGGGACCAGAAGGGCCGCGAATTCATCGACGCCGTGTCGGGCGCGGTCTGGACGGTGAACGTGGGCTATGGCCGGGAAAGCATCGCCAAGGCGGTGGCGGACCAGCTTATCAAGATGAACTATTTCGCGGGGGCTGCGGGCACCGTCCCCGGCGCGATCTTTGCCGAGAAGCTGATCGAGAAAATGCCGGGTCTGAGCCGCGTCTACTATTGCAACTCCGGCTCCGAAGCCAACGAGAAGGCCTTCAAGATGATCCGCCAGATCGCCCACAAACGCTACGGCGGCAAGAAGACAAAAATCCTCTACCGCGACCGCGACTATCACGGCGGCACCATCGGCACGATGTCGGCGGGCGGTCAGGACGAGCGCGTGATGCAATACGGCCCCCTCGCGCCGGACTTCATCCGTGTGCCCCATTGCATGGAATACCGCGCGCAGTGGGAGGGACTGACGAGCGAGGACTACGGCCGCCGCGCCGCCGACGCGATAGAAGAGGTGATCCTGGCCGAGGGGCCGGAAACCGTGGGCGGCCTCTGCCTCGAACCCATCACCGCGGGCGGCGGCGTCATCACGCCCCCGCCCGGCTACTGGGATCGGGTGCAGGAGATCTGCCGCAAATACGACGTCCTGCTTCACATCGACGAGGTTGTCTGCGGCATGGGCCGCACCGGGAAATGGTTCGGCTATCAGCACTACGGGATCGAACCTGACTTCGTGACCATGGCCAAAGGCGTCGCCTCCGGCTACGCCGCCATCGCCTGCTGCGTCACCACCGAGCGGGTGTTCGACATGTTCAAGGACGACGCCACCGATCCCCTGAACCACTTCCGCGACATCTCGACTTTCGGCGGCTGCACGGCCGGTCCCGCCGCGGCGCTCGAGAACATGCGGATCATCGAGGACGAAGGGCTCGTGGAGAACGCCGCCAGGATGGGCGAGCGTCTCACCGCGAACCTCAAGAAACTCGAGGAAAAGCACCCGGTCATCGGCGACGTGCGCGGGATCGGGCTTTTCCAGGGACTGGAACTGGTCAGCGACCGGGACTCGAAAACCCCAGTGGCCGAAAGCCAGATCGCCGCCGTCGTCGCGGGCTGCGCCGAACGCGGAGTGATCATCGGCGCCTCGAACCGATCCGTCCCGGGATTGAACAACGTGCTCTGCTTCTCCCCCGCCCTCATTGCCAGGCCCGCCGACATCGACGCGATCACCGACGCGGTGGACGGTGCCCTCGCGCAGGTCTTCGGCTAGGCGGCCCCTCGTCTTCTCCGGTTCATAAGTATCCCGGGGAGTGTAGGGGGCGGAGCCCCTGACGTGCGTCGTGCCCGAGACGAAGTTCACAAAGCACAGGCGGCCAACCGGCCGCATGTTCGATTTCCACCCCCCCAACTAACGTTCACGAAAATGTTCTCGCCAGGCGGGAACAAATGTTCTATATATGTTCTTACATGATCATGATGTTTTCTCACGGGAGACCACAACATGTATGAAACGACCCCTCTTCCGCCAACGGACAAGCAGCTCACTTATGCCCGTGCCATCGCCCGCAAACTGGACGTGGCGATCCCACGTGGCAGCCTCGAGACGCGGCAGGCGCTGTCGTCCTGGATCGACCGCCACAAGACACGGCCCAGCGTGACCGGCACGGCGGCCACCTCGCGGCAGGTGGCCTTTGCCGAAAAGCTCTCTCGGCTCAAGCGCCGCGCGATCCCTGACGAATGTTTCCGCGACGCGGTGATGATGAGTCGCTGGATCGATGCGAACAAATGATCTTTACGGCCGGATCCACCCCAGCTTTTTCACTACGGCCAGTTCAACGACCGTGAAGATGATCCGCACCAGGTGATGCAGCGTCACGAAGGCCGGGTTCATAGCGAGTGACAGCGCGATGAGGCTCATCTCGGTCACGCCGCCGGGGGCGAAGCTGATGATCATCGTCTCGGTCGACAGGCCCGTCATCGCGTGGATCGCAAGGGAAAAGCCGACCCCGATCAAGAGCATGGTGACGACCGACAGGATCGACAGGCCGAGCCCCGAGACGAGCATCCGCCGACTGATGCCGGTAAACCTGAGCCCCAGTCCGACGCCGAGCACAACCTGCGCCGAGGCAATGAGCCAACCGGGCAGCGTGAGGTCGATCCAGCCGAATCCGCTGGCGATGGCCACGAGAAACAGGGGCACGGTCAATTGCCCTGCCGGCACCTTGACCCGGACACCGATCACCGCGCCCACGGCGGCGAAGAGGAAGGCGAGGCCCACGTCGGCAAGATCCGATGTCTCCCCCGGACCGCCGAGCCCTGCGGCGGAACCGACCGGCGCACCTTCGTAGAGCGCGATGGCGAAGGGCAGGATCGTGACCACCACGATGATGCGCAGGAACTGCATGAGCGTGAGGACGCGGATATCCGCACCGGCCTCTTCGCCAAAGCTGATCGATTCGATCAGCCCGCCCGGCGCGCCCGAGTAATAGGCCGTGGGCCGGTCGTAGCCGCCGCGCCGGAAAATCGCGTAGTTCGCCGCATGGGCCAGCGGCACGAACAGCAGGATCGCGGGGATCGAGACCGCCATCTTGGGCAGGAGCGACAGGATCTCGGGCGTCACCTGCGCCCCGATCATCACGCCGATGATGCCGACGAAGAGGTGGCGAAAATTGAGCGGAAACTGGTAGCCGCCCGGAAATCGGGTCTGGAAGGCCATGGTGAAGGCGGCCGAGGCCAGGAGGCTGCCCATCATGTAGGGCAGTGGTGTGCCGATCCGGGAAAACACCCAGCCCGCGCCCGCTCCAAAGACAAGGAGTGCTGCCGTAAAGGCGATGTGGATGGGTCTGGCTGGGTGCGGGAACGGCATGTCCCCGTCTATAGGCCGATCTTTCGCAGGTGCAAGTCGGGTGCAAGTCAGCGGCGGGACTTGTCAGAAAGCCGCAAGAGAGGACGCGCCCGGAGGGGGTCCGATGTGGCTGCGTCCTGTCACCCGCAGGATGGGCTTCGCCGGTTTCGTGCAGGTTCCAGGCAGCCCCCTTGCCCGCCGTCCACCCTATCCTGTCGCGGACGCGCGGGTGCTTGACCGGCTCAGGGCTGGCTCAGGCCAAGCCAGACCTCGCCACGCTTCTGTCGGGCGCTGCTCCCGCCGCCTCGGCCTCTGCGCCCAGTGCGAAGCCGGTGCCGGTCGTCCCCACACGCCAGCCTTGCGGGGGGCGTTTGCGGTCACGTTCGCGGATCAGCCGCCAGCTTTCGCCCGAGACGCGCATACCGGTCACGGCTTGGTCCTCGATGTTCTCGCGTGCAGCGGTGTCCTGGGTCCCGTGGGTCGGGATCATCCGCCAGCGGCTTTCGGCCCCCGGGCTGACCCCTTCCGGTGTCAGAAGCAAGCCCAGAACCGCGGCGCCCCCCGCCTCGCAGGCCAGTTGCATCCGGCGCATGGGGGTCAGCCCCACCGGGCCGGGCATCTCGCCCACGACGAGCGGCACGGCGCCCGCGCGCAGCGCCTCTTCCATGGTCCAGAGCACCTCGGGCGCGCGCGGCGCGTCGACGAAGATCACCCGCCCCGGGTCGAGAAAGCGCATCATCCCCGCCCCGTGCAGATGGCCATGGTCCCAGGCGGGCCGGACCCAGAGGATCGGCCCCTGCATCCCGCCCGCGATCATCAGCGCCGCGCTCCAGCGCGCGGGACCGCAGACCTCGTGCACCCGGCCCCGGGCGAGCGTGAGGTCCCCCAGAAAGCCCTGACCGGGGTCGGGGCGATGCGGGCGGCGGTCAAGAAGGGCGGGATGCTGCGGCATGGTCGGAGCCTAGCATGTTCACTTTATGTTCTCAACGCCTCCGCACCGGTCCGCGACCCTTTCCTCCCCCGCCTTGCAATCCCCGCGCCAAGGCGCAAAAGTCCCGCCGAACCGATACGGGAACATATCCATAAGACTGAACCGACTGGCCGGCGGCACGCTGGCAGTGAGCGAGCTTTGCCTGGGCTCGATGACCTGGGGCCGCCAGAACACCGAAACCGAGGGCCACGCCCAGATCGACATGGCGCTTGCCAATGGCGTCAACTTCGTCGACACCGCCGAGATGTATCCGGTGAACCCGGTCGCGCGTGAGACCGTGGGGCGCACGGAAGAGATCATCGGGACGTGGAACGCGGCCCACAAGGGGCGGCGCGGCGACTACGTGCTGGCGACCAAGGTCACCGGCCCCTCGTCCAACGTCCGCAAGGAAGGCTATGACGGCACGATCATCCGCCAGACCGTCGAGGACAGCCTGCGCCGGTTGCAGACCGACTACATCGACATCTACCAACTGCATTTCCCCCAGCGCGGCTCCTACCACTTTCGCCAGATCTGGGGCTATGACCCCTCTGGCCAGTCGAAGGCGGAGACCGAGGCCCACATGCGCGACGTGCTTGCCACGATGAAAGACCTCGTGGCGCAGGGCAAGGTGCGCCACTTCGGCCTGTCCAACGAGACCGCCTGGGGCACCGCCACATGGCTGCGCCTCGCCCGCGAGATGGGCGCGCCCGAGGTCGTCTCGATCCAGAACGAATATTCGCTCCTCTGCCGCTATTTCGACAGCGATCTGGCCGAGCTATGCGTGAACGAGGACGTGGGACTCCTTGCCTATTCGCCGCTGGCCACCGGGCTACTGTCGGGCAAATACAAGGGCGGCAGCGTGACGCCCGAGGGCAGCCGGCGGTCGGTGAACGACAGTCTCGGCGGGCGCGTGGGCGCGCGGATGTGGGCGGCAGTCGACGCCTATGTGGAGATCGCCACGAAACACGGGCTCGACCCGGTGGTGATGGCGCTCGCCTTCTGCACGGCGCGGCCCTTTATGGGATCGGTGATCTTTGGGGCCTCGAGCGAGGCGCAGCTCGAGGTGGCGCTGTCGGCGCAGGACGTGGTGCTGGCGGATGAGGTGATGAAAGACATCGAGGCCGCGCACCGGGCCCATCCGATGCCCTTCTGAGGTTTCGAATTTCGCTTGCGCGAAATCCGACCAGCTGGGAGGGCTCTGCCCTCCCAGACCCTCCCGGGATATTTATGAACCAGAGAAGTTGGACCCGCCTTCGGGAAAAGAACCAGTCGCGCCGCTGCGCCGTATGATCTGCACAGACACAGATACGGGATGTGACATGCGACTGACCTCTCTTTTCCTTGCCGCTTTCGCGGGCCTCGCGGCCAGCCTGCCAGCCAGTGCTGAAAGCTACCGCGACACCTCGGTGCCGATTGCCGCGGTCGACGTCGACCTCGACCGCTACCTTGGCAAATGGTACGAAATCGCCCGCTATCCCAACTGGTTCGAGCAGAACTGCCCGGCGCCGACCGCGACCTATACCGAGAACGCGGATGGCACGATCAACGTGCTCAACCAATGTGCGGGCGGGCGGTCGCGCGAGGCGCTGGCGACGCCGGTCGGTCCGGGCAAGCTCGACGTGGATTTCGTGCAGTGATTGCCGGGGATCGGAGTGGGGAAATACTGGGTGCTCTACGTGGACCCGGATTATTCGCTGGCCGTGGTGGGCGAGCCTTCGGGCAAATACGGCTGGGTGCTGGCCCGGTCGCCGGGGCTGCGGCAGAGCGCCTTTGAGCGGGCCAAGGCCGCGCTCGAGAAGAACGGCTACGACACATCGGCGCTGGTCGTCGTGCAATAGGCGCTGGCAGGAGCCTCTGAACCTGCCTAGAAGGGTCGCATGATGCGGCCCTTTTTTCTTTTGCTCCTCTGCGCGGCGCTCGCGGGTTGCGCGGCGCGTGACAGCGGTATTCGCGATTCCTCGGTGCCGATGCAGGCGGTCGTGGGGTTCCAGCCGGAGCTTGCGGCGGGCCTGTGGACCGAGGTGGCGGCGATCGGGCGACCTTCGGGCGGGCAGTGGCTCATGGTGCTGAGCGGTGGCAATGACCTCAATGTCACAGCGCCGGGGATCACCGCCGAGATGACGCCGCTCGGGCCGGGGCGGATGGCGCTGGGTGGGCGCGAAGTCCGCGTGCTCTGGGTCGATACCGCCTACCGCACGCTGGTGCTGGGCGATCTGGACGGGCGTTTTGTCACTGTTCTCAACGAGGACCCCGCTCTGCCCGCCGACCGGGCGCGGGTCGTGCGCGAGATCCTTGGCTGGAACGGCTATGACGTGAGCCAGTTGCGATGATCGAGACATGGGTCCTCGTCGCGCTGGCGGCGGCGGCGGTCCAGACGATCCGCTTCGCGCTGCAAAAGTCGCTCAAGGGCACGGGGCTGTCGTCGGGCGGTGCGACGTTTTCGCGGTTCCTCTTCGGCGCGCCGCTGGCGCTGGCCACCTCGGGCGTCGCGCTGGGGTATCTGGGACATGGGGTAACCGGGTTCACGCCGCTGTTCTGGCTTTGGGTCGTGGCGGGCGGGTTGAGCCAGATCGTCGCGACCATGGCCACCGTGACCCTCTTCGCCGAACGGAATTTCGCGGTCGGCGTCGCCTTTACCAAGACCGAGACGATCCTCGTCGCGCTCTTCTCGCTCGTCCTGCTGGGCGAGGCGATTTCGCTGCATGGTCTGGTGGCGATCCTGATCGGGGTTCTGGGCGTGGTGCTTCTGTCGTGGAAGACCGGCGGCGGGCGGCTTGCGCTGTTCAACCGGGCCTCGGGGCTGGGTCTACTGGCGGGCGGGCTTTTCGCCGTGGCCGCGATCAGTTACCGAGGTGCAACGCTCGAGATCGGATCGGACAGCGCCTTTGTGCGGGCGGTGGTGACGCTGGCCGCCGTGACCACGTTCCAGACGCTCGCCATGTCGGTCTATCTGCGCCTGCGCGAGCCGGGGGAAATCGGCCGGGTCTTTGCCCGCTGGCGCACCACGGTGCTCGTGGGTGTGACCGGGATGCTGGGCAGCCTTGGCTGGTTCGTGGCCTTTGCCCTGCAAAACGCCGCCTATGTGCGCGCACTGGGTCAGGCGGAACTGGTGTTTTCGCTCGTCGTGTCCTGGTTTTTCTTCAAGGACCGCTCCACGGCGCGCGAGGTCGTGGGCATGGCGCTATTGCTCCTGTCAATCGTCGCGCTGGTGCTGTGGGTCTAAGCGCCCTCACCCGTTCCCGTCACCTCTGCACGTCGCCTGTGCGCCAGTCGGGGATGAAGGCTGACAACTCTGCTCCCATCTCTTTGACAGACAAAGAGAAAGGAGCCACACATGGACCTCAGACTTGACGGAAAAACCGCTATCGTCACCGGTGGCGCCAGCGGGATCGGCGCGGCCATCGTGGATGAACTGGCGGCCTCGGGGGCGAAGGTGATCGTCGCGGACCTCAAGGTCGAGGACGCGGAACGCAAGGCGGACGAGGTGAGCAAGGCGGGCGGCACGGCTTACGGCGTCGCGGCGGATGTGTCGGACGCGGAGGCGGTCGAAAAGATGGTCGCCTTCGCCAAGAAGAAGACCGGCGCGCTGCACCTGCTCGTCAACAACGCGGGCGTGTCGGGCGAAGCGGCACCGACGGCGGAGAACTCGCCCGAGGGCTGGCAGAAGCTCATGAGCGTGAACCTGAACGGCGTCTTCTACGGCCTGCGCTACGCGATCCCCGAAATGGTCGCAGCGGGCGGCGGGTCGGTGGTCAACATCGCCTCGGTGCTGGGGGCAGTCGGGATCGAGAACAGCCCCGCCTATGTCACCGCGAAACACGGCGTGGTCGGCATGACCAAGGCCGCAGCACTCGAATACGCCAAGCAGGGCGTGCGGGTGAACGCGGTGGGTCCGGGCTTCATCCATACGCCGCTTCTGGACGAAAACCTCGATGATGAGGCGCAGGCGGGGCTTGCTGCCCTGCACGCGCCGGGTCGCATGGGCACGCCCGAAGAGGTCGCGGCGCTGGTCGTGTTCCTTCTGTCGGATCGGGCGTCTTTCGTCACCGGGTCCTATCACCTCGTCGATGGGGGCTACACCGCCCGCTGAGGTTGAGTTTCCCCCGTTTCGCGCGCTTGCCGTCCCATTCTGGCCGCGTTCTGAAGGCAGATTGCCCGCAGGACAAGGACGATGGGGCGGCATATGCGCGCGGCAAGGATCATATTTCTGGTGGTGGTTCTGGGCCTCATGGGCGCCATGGCGACCGCGATCGACTGGCGGGGTGTGGTTCTGGCGCTGGATGCGCGCGGGGTCGCAGTGCCGGAGGCGCTGCGCGACGTATTAAGCCGTCGTGGCACCGCCACCGGCGCGCCCGGACCGGATGTGGCGCAGGCCCCGGCGGTCGCGCCGCCCCTCGACACCGAGGCGCTGACGACGATCATCAAGGACTGGACCCAAGCGAACGGGATTCAGGGCTTCACCATCGCCATCGCACTCGACGGCAAGGTCATCGTGAACGCGGGCATGGGCAATCAGCCCAAGGGCAGCGCGCAACTCGTCGCCTCGCTGTCCAAGGCGATCACGGCGATCTGCACGAACGAGGTTCTGGCGGCCCACGGGTTCACGTGGGAAACGAAAATCGGCGATCTGCTGACGGTCTTCGACGCCATGCGCATCCTGCCCGGGGCCAAGGCGCAGGCGCTGACCCTCGGCCAGATCGTGACCCACACGGGCGGGTTGAAACCCGACCTGACGCAGGGCGACATGGCCAAACCCACGCATGGCGGTCTGGGGATGCACGGGCGCTATGCTTGGAAGGCGCTGAAGGACGACGCCCTTCAGGGCACGCCGGGGGAATTCTTCTATTCAAACACCAACTTCGCCGTGCTGGGCACGGTGATCGAGGGGCTCGAGGGCCGGCCCTACGAAGACGTCTGCCGCGAGCGAGTCCTGACCCCGGCGGGGGTCACGACGGCGCGCACCAGCGGGCGGCTCGGCTCGATGTCCTCCTACGCCGGGTGGGAAATCTCGGCGGCCGATTACGTGCGGTTCTACGACCACTGGTTCTCTGCCGGCCGGCCATGGGTCGCAAATCCTGACGCTTTCCCTCACATCGCCAACACCTATGCGCTTGGCGTCTATCTTACCGGCGCCGGTGCCGAGGCCGACATCGAGCACAACGGACGGCTCTGCCTGAACAAGGGCGCCTTGGGCGTGGGCGCCATCGCACACAAGCTGCCGGGAGGCTGGACATGGGCCGCGACATGGGACCAATGCCTCGACCCCAACCACTACGACGCGCTCGACGGGGCAGTCTCTGCCCTGTTGAAGTAACTGGCAGAGGCGGACCGCTTGCGATACATGGGGCGCGAAACGGCCCAAGGAAGTTACATGTCGCGCGTCCTCATCACCTCTGCGATCCCCTATATCAACGGCATCAAGCATCTGGGGAACCTCGTCGGTTCCCAACTGCCCGCCGACCTTTACGCCCGATACAACCGGGCGCGGGGCCATGAGGTCATGTTCATCTGCGCGACCGACGAACACGGGACACCCGCCGAACTTGCGGCTAAGAAGGCAGGCAAGCCGGTCGACGAATACTGCGCCGAGATGCACGAGATTCAGGCCGAAATCGCCAAGGGCTTTCGACTGTCCTTCGACCACTTCGGGCGCTCGTCCTCGCAACGCAACCACAAGCTCACCCAGCATTTCGCCGGGCGGCTGGCGGATGCGGGCCTCATCGAAGAAGTGAGCGAAAAGCAGGTCTATTCCAACGCCGATGGCCGTTTCCTGCCCGACCGTTATATCGAGGGCACCTGCCCGAACTGCGGCTATGACAAGGCGCGGGGCGACCAGTGCGAGAACTGCACCAAGCAACTGGACCCCACCGACCTGATCGAGCCGCGCTCGGCCATTTCCGGCTCCACCGACCTCGAGGTGCGGGAAACCAAGCACCTCTACCTCAAACAATCCGCGCTCAAGGACCAGCTTGACGACTGGATCCAGTCCAAGACCGACTGGCCGGTGCTCACGACCTCGATCGCCAAGAAATGGCTTCATGACGGCGACGGGCTGCAGGACCGGGGGATCACCCGGGACCTCGACTGGGGCGTGCCGGTGAAAAAGGGCGATCAGGACTGGCCGGGGATGGAGGGCAAGGTCTTCTACGTCTGGTTCGACGCGCCCATCGAATATATCGCCGGCACCGCCGAATGGGCCGACGCGAACGGCAAGACGGACGCGGATTGGGAACGCTGGTGGCGGACCGACAAGGGCGCGGATGACGTGCGCTACGTGCAGTTCATGGGCAAGGACAACGTGCCCTTCCACACGCTCTCCTTCCCCGCGACGATCATGGGATCGGGCGAGCCGTGGAAGCTCGTCGATTACATCAAGTCGTTCAACTACCTGAACTACGACGGCGGCCAATTCTCGACCTCGCAGGGGCGTGGGGTGTTCATGGATCAGGCGCTGTCGATCCTGCCGGCGGACTACTGGCGCTGGTGGCTTCTGTCCCATGCGCCCGAGAACTCGGACGCCGAGTTCACCTGGGAGAATTTCCAGTCGAGCGTGAACACCGACCTTGCCAACGTCTTGGGGAACTTCGTCTCGCGGGTCACGAAATTCTGCGCGTCCAAAATCGGGCCCCACGTGCCGGAGGGCGGGACCTATGGCGAGGCGGAACAGGCGCTCATCGCGGACCTCACCGCGCGCATCCGCTCCTACGAGGCGCAGATGGACGCGATGGAGGTGCGCAAGGCCGCCAATGAACTCCGCGCGATCTGGGCCGTGGGCAACGAGTATCTGCAAGCCGCCGCTCCGTGGTCGGTGTTCAAGACCGATCCCGTGCAGGCAGGCGCGATCATCCGGCTCATGTTGAACCTCATTCGCGTCTATGCCGTGATTTCGGCCCCCTTCATTCCCGATGCCGCCGCCACGATGCTGGCCGCGCTCAAGACCAACAACAACGCATGGCCCGACGATGTCACCGCGGCGCTGGATGCGCTGAAACCCGGTCACGGATTCGAGGTGCCCGAGGTGCTTTTCGCCAAAATTTCCGACGAGGAGCGCGAGGAGTGGCAGAAAAAATTCGCAGGCGTGCGGACTTAGGCGAAAGCGCGGAATAACCGATTGCCTGCGGATGTTCTCGCGCTACCATGAGCGCGAGGGAGAAAGCAGGCGCTCATGTCCGTTCAACAACTGCCATTCCGGCTGCGAAACGTCGGCAAGAGAGACGTGCGCTCGCAATTCGGCGCACTGCCCTACAGGATTCGCGAGGGCAAGGTGCAAGTGATGCTCGTGTCGTCGCGTGGGACCGGGCGCTGGATCATCCCCAAGGGCTGGCCGATGAACCGCTCGACCCCCGCCGAAGCCGCCGCGATCGAGGCTTACGAAGAGGCGGGCGTCACGGGGCGCGTCCATGACGGTGTGATCGGCTTCTACACCTATTCGAAAAAGGAATACGGGCGGCGCATGCCGGTGGTGGTGGCGGTGTTTCCCCTGCTCGTGCATCGCGAGCTGATGAACTGGCCCGAACGCGGGCAACGGCAACGCAAATGGGTCGGGCGCAAGAAGGCCGCGAAACTCGTGGACGAGCCGGAATTGAAGCAGATCCTGCGCGCCTTCGAGCCCACCGAGCTTTGATCGCGTTGCCCCGGCGCACGCTTGCGGCGCGCGGGAAAGGGATTACATAAACGTCACAGTTTCGCAGGCACGATACAGGCGATGATCCGTTATACGCTCAAATGCGCACAAGGGCATGATTTTGAAAGCTGGTTCGGCTCGGGTGCAGCCTATGACACGCTCAAGGCCGCGGGTCACGTGACCTGTCCCGACTGCGGGTCGACCGAGGTCGAGAAATCCCTGATGGCGCCCCGCGTCTCGACGTCTAGAACCGCCGCGAAGGCCGCCGAGGAGTCCAAAGCGCAGGAAAAGGCGCTCGCCGCCCTGCGCGCCAAGGTCGAAGCCGAAAGCGACTATGTCGGGCTGTCCTTCGCGAAAGAGGCCCGCGCGATCCACGAGGGCGACGCCCCCGAGCGTGCGATCTATGGCGAGGCGACGGCAAAGGACGCCATCGAGCTCTTGCAGGACGGCATTCCTGTTGCGCCCCTGCCCTTTTTGCCCACGCGCAAGACGAACTGAGCGGTGCATCACGTTTCACTGTAGCGCGGGCGGCTGGCTTTGCTAGCATGGCCCCATGCACATCGTATTCGAGACCCGCTTTTCGTTCTTCGGCCAATCCGGCTGGCAATCACAGGCCGCCGCCGACCCCGCGCTCTTGTTCGACGAGGCGCGGCTCGAACAGCGCCTGAGGTATTTCCGCGAGATCACGCTGGCCTCGCTGGCCGCGCAGACTGATCCGAATTTCCAGCACCTCATCCTGTCCTCGACGCTCATGCCCGAGCCGTGGAAGGTGAAACTGCGCGAGGTCTGTTTCGACACTCTGGGGGAAAAGCGCGTGGGCCTGATTTTCAAGCCCGAGGGCAGCGCGGGGCATATCATCCGCGACCTGATCGCCAGGAAATTCGCAGGCCACAACGTGGCGCAGGTGGTGCTCGACGACGACGACGCGGTGAGTTGCGATTTCGTGGCGGCGCTGCGGCGCTATGCGGATTTCACCGTCGACGACCCGGTGAACCCCAAGCCCTACACGTTCATTTCCTTCCCGCGCGGCTACACGCTGGGGATCGAGAACGGCAAACCCGCGTGGCTGTCGAACCGCTTCGTGCCCTACACGAACCTCGGCCTCGCGCTCGTCGCGCCCGCCGACACGCACCGCAACCCCTTCCTCACGAGCCACAAGAAGATCGGCCAGCGCCATCCGTCGCTCATGGTCACGCCGCTGAGGCCCTTTTACCTGCGCGCGGTGCACGAACATAACGACTCGCGCGCGCACAAGTCGGACGAGATCCTGACCCCCGCGCAGATCGCGGAAACCTTCGACTACTTCCCGTTTCTTGCGGCGCATTTCCCGAAGGCGGGGAAAAGGAACAAGGCCGCTGCAGAGTGACATTGTAGCCATACGCGAAACAATCGCGGCACGACGCAGGCCACGAGATCCCGCAAGTTCCTGAACGATCACGCGAATGCCCCAGTTTTTCGCCACCCCGGCGCCCTTTTCGGGGAGACGCAGGCCCATGCACGGTTAAGGTCGTGTCATTTGTGACGGTTGGGGGACCGGATGTTTTTTCTGCTGCTTTTGCTGCTGCCTTTGGCGGCCTTCGCTTTCATTGGAACAGGTTCGGGCGACGATGGGTCCGACGCCGACGCGGAAAACGGAACCGACACCGGGACCGACAACGGCGCGCCACCCGGGCCGGCGGGTCCCGACGACGACATCTGGGGCACGCCCCAACGCGACGTGATCTACACCTATGCATGAAACGATATCGTGCGCGGCCTGTCGGGCGACGACGACATCTACGGCGGGCGCGGCGAGGACGACCTCAACGGCATGGAGGGCGACGACAAGCTCTTCGGCGGCATGGACGACGACCGCCTGCGCGGCTTTGACGGCGATGACCTGCTGCGGGGGGATGATGGCGACGATGTTCTGACCGGGGGCGAAGGTCAGGACGACCTCGACGGCGGTGCAGGTGACGACGAGGTCTATGGCGGACCGGGCAACGACGAGATACAGGGCGGACCGGGCCAGGACACCCTGCTGGGCGGGCATGGGAATGACATCACCGGCGGCGGCCGGGGCAACGACGTTATTGATGGTGGCGCCGGACAGGATGCCCTCTGGGGAGGCGAAGGCGACGACCGTATCGATGGCAATGCGGGCCACGACCTGATCCACGGTGCAGACGGCGACGACATGCTCATGGGCCAATCCGGCAGCGACATGCTTTACGGATTGAACGGGCGCGACACGCTCGACGGTGGCGAGGGCGATGACGACCTCTTCGGAGGCGACGGCGAAGACCAGCTCGACGGGGGCGACGGTGACGACGGGCTGGAGGGCGGCGCGGGCGCTGACATGCTCATGGGCGCTGCCGGGCGCGACTTTCTCGAACTGGCGGACGGCGACACGGCCAACGGCGGTGCGGATGCTGATACGTTCCGGATCAACCTCTCCAACATGACCGAGACCCAAATGGCGACGCGGGTGCGGCCCGACCTGATCGAGGTCACGGACCTGACGTCCGAGGACAGCCTTTTCGTCTCGGGCGGGTTCGAGCAGCCGACTGTGCCGGGGGCGAGCGCGCAGAACGTGGCGGTTCAGGTGGGAGCCGACGTCGAATTGCGCACGGTCTATTCGTATGTCGCCGATCCGACGACTGGCCAGATGGACAGCAATGCCTTCACCCGCGTCCTTTTACGCGACATCGGGATCGAGGATTTCCTCAAGGCCTATCCCGATCCCGTGGTGGGCACCGAGAACGCCGATACGCTGGGCACCGAACCGGGCAGGAACATGCTGGCGGGGCTTGGCGGCGACGACATTCTGTCGGGATCGACCGCGAACGACCAGATCTATGGCGGTTCGGGCAATGACACCATCGGCGGGCTGACCGCGCAGGACAGCCTGTTCGGCGGCGACGGCGACGACATCCTGCGCACGGCGGGCGATGCCACGATGACCGGCGGCGCGGGCGCGGACCAGTTCGAGATCACTTATGCTGACGGTCAGCCTTCTGCGGCCTCGATCACCGATTTCGAGCTTGGCACGGATACGCTCAAGATCGACGTTTATGCCGGACCGCTCACCGATGGACACAGCGTGACGGTCGAGGATTTCATCGACGGCACCGGGGCGAGCGTTCTGCTTGGCGCGACGCCCATCGCCGTTGTCTACGGCGGGGCCGGTCTCACCCCGGACGACATCGACGTGACCTTCCTGCCCTCGGCAGATTTCACGAGCGGGGCCGGCAACGACACGGTCACCGGTCAGGGCAGCGCCGCGCTGGTGATCGAGACAGGCGACGGCGACGACACGGTTTCCGCGGCTCCGGGCGGTGGCATCGTCAACGCAGGCGCCGGCCTCGACACCGTGATCGGAAGCGACAGCTTCGACGAGATCGACGGTGGCGAGGGCGACGACCGCCTTCTGGGCGGCGCGGGCTTCGACCAGATCTACGGCGGCGCGGGCGATGACAGCATCGACGGCGGCGACGGCGGCGACATCATCGAGGGCAACGCGGGCGACGACACCCTGAGCGGCGAGGACGGCGACGATCTGCTCGACGGCGGCGACGGCTCTGACTTCCTCGACGGCGCTCTGGGCAATGACGAGGCCTACGGTCAGGCGGGCATGGACACGATCTATGGTGGCGACGGTGACGACGGGCTCTTTGGCGGGACCGAGGACGACACGCTCTGGGGCGGCACCGGGGACGATCAGCTTTACGGCGAGGACGGCAACGACACGCTGGATGGCGAGGACGGCGACGATTACCTCAACGGCGATGCGGGCGACGACCTGCTCTTTGGCGGCACGGGCAACGACCTGATCGAGGGCGGCGCGGGCAACGACCTGATCGTGACCGGCCCCGGGTTCGACACCGTCTATGTGGGCGGCGGTAACGACACGGTCGCGATGGAGGGCGTCGGCGACATCTTCTTCGACGCGGGCGTCGACACGCTCGAGATCGTCAACAACGATGGCCGCACGGCGGAAGGCGACCGGACGGTCCATGACTTCGACACCACCTCGGACCTCATCACCGTACCCGCAGGCACACTTGCAAAATACACGGTGACCGATGGCGGCGCCGACGGGCTCTACCTGCTCCACAGCGCGGGCACCCCGCCGGTCGTGTCCATCGCGCTCGTGTTCAATGGCCTGACCCCGGCGCAGATCGCTTCTGTCACCGACCGTCTGGTCGAGGCGCCATAGACGGCGATCAGGCGTGGCGCCCTGCCCCCGTAACCTCTTGTCTATTCCCGCGCCGCGCACTATCAGGCGCGGGATCGAAATACCGACGGGGACAGGCGCAAATGCCGCTTCTGGTCATGAAGTTCGGCGGCACCTCTGTCGCCACAGTGGACCGCATCGCGCGGGCCTCCAAACGCGTCGCGCGCGAAGTGGCGAACGGCTATGACGTGATCGTCGTGGTCAGCGCAATGGCCGGCAAGACGAACGAGCTTGTCGGCTGGGTCGAAGAGACCTCGCCGCTTTACGACGCGCGCGAATACGATGCGGTCGTCGCGAGCGGCGAGATCGTGACGGCGGGCCTCATGGCGCTGCGCCTTCAGGAAATGGATATCCCCGCGCGCAGCTGGCAGGGCTGGCAGGTGCCGGTGAAAACCACCTCGGCCCACTCGACCGCGCGGATCGAGGAAATCGGCACCGACGCGATCAACCAGAAGTTCAAAGAGGGCTTCAAGGTCGCCGTAGTCGCGGGTTTCCAGGGCATCAGCCCCGAGGGCCGCGTCACCACGCTGGGCCGGGGCGGATCGGACACGACCGCCGTCGCCTTTGCCGCCGCCTTTGGCGCGGAACGCTGCGACATCTATACGGACGTGGATGGTGTCTACACCACCGACCCCCGGATCGAGGACAAGGCCCGAAAGCTCGACAAGATCGCCTTCGAGGAAATGCTGGAGCTTGCGTCGCTCGGGGCCAAGGTGCTCCAGACCCGGTCCGTCGAGCTTGCCATGCGCTACAAGGTGAAGCTGCGCGTGCTGTCGTCGTTTGAAGAATATGACCCCAATGCAGGCACGCTGGTCTGCGACGAGGAGGAAATCGTGGAACAGAATGCCGTCTCCGGTGTGGCCTACAGCCGCGATGAAGCGAAAATGACCCTGATCTCGGTGGCCGACCGCCCCGGCATCGCGAGCGCGATCTTCACGCCGCTGTCCGAGGCGGGCGTGAACGTCGACATGATCGTGCAGAACATCTCGGAAGAGGGTCGCACCGACATGACCTTTTCCTGCCCCACCAATCAGGTGAAACGGGCGGAAGAAGCGCTGTCCAAGGCCAAGGACGCCGGTGCCATCAACTACCGCGAGGTTGTCTGCGACACGGATGTGGCCAAGGTGTCGGTCGTCGGCATCGGGATGCGCAGCCACGCGGGGATCGCCGCCAAGATGTTCTCGGTCCTGGCCCGCGAAGGAATCAACATCAAGGTCATCACCACCTCCGAGATCAAGATCTCGGTGCTTATCGACCGGAAATACATGGAGCTTGCCGTGCAATCGCTGCACGACGCCTTCGAGCTTCACAAGGCGTAGTTTCACGCCGCTCATTTCCGCAGCGAAAGCCGCCCGCGTCCGACCGGATCGCGGGCGTTTTTTGTCCTATGTCCGAAATAGATACCAAATGACCTATCGCGCCACCGCCCCGATGTGGTTTACCATGGCCTTCGACGACGGGGAGGCCACGTGAACCGCGAAACCGCGCCAGAAGGCGAGCCGACGGAGAGCAGAAAGCTCCTGGGGAGGCTCCGCGATGCGCTCGCCGGGGATTCGGCGGGGCAGGAACGGCTTGACCGTGTCACGCATATCATCGCGACCTCGATGGGCACGGAGGTGTGCTCGATCTACCTGTTTCGCGACGCCGATACGCTCGAACTTTGTGCGACCGAGGGTCTGAAGCCCGAGGCCGTTCACCAGACGCGGATGCGGATCGGCGAAGGTCTCGTGGGCCGGGTCGCGCGCACGAAACGATATGTGAACACGCCGGACGCGCCCGCTGAAAAGGGTTTCCGCTACATGCCGGAGACCGGGGAAGAGGTGTTTTCGTCCTTCCTAGGTGTGCCCATCCAGCGACTTGGCGAGACGCTCGGTGTGCTCGTCGTGCAGTCCAAGCAGGCCCGCGCCTATTCCGATGACGAGGTCTACGGGATGGAAGTCGTGGCCATGGTGCTGGCCGAGATGACCGAACTGGGCGCCTTCGTGGGCGAAGGCGCCGCGCTCGCCGCGCTCCACCAGCGCCCGGCGCTCTTCCGGGGTGGCTCGGGCCAGGAGGGCATCGCGGAAGGGCATGTCTGGCTCCATGAGCCGCGCGTGGTGGTCACGAACCCCATCGCCGACGATCCACACGAAGAGGCGCGCAAGCTCCGCGCGGCGATCGACACCCTGCGCGTATCGGTTGACGAACTCATCGCCACCAGCGTCAACGCGGACAAGGACCAGGTTCAGGTGCTCGAAGCCTACCGCATGTTCGCCAACTCCAAGGGCTGGCGGCGGCGGATGGAGGAGGACATCTATCGGGGCCTGTCCGCCGCGGCGGCGGTGGAGAAGGAACAGTCCAACACGCGCTCGCGGCTGGGACAGGTGCCCGATCCGTATCTGCGAGAGCGGCTCCATGACCTCGACGACCTGTCCAACCGCCTCTTGCGCATCCTGACCGGACAAGGTGGCGAGACAGGCGCCGAGATGCCCGAGGATCCGATCCTCATCGCCAAGAACATCGGCCCTGCGGAACTGCTCGAATACGGCCGCTCGCTCAAGGGGATCGTGCTGGAGGAGGGGTCCGTCGCCTCCCACGCCGCCGTGGTCGCCCGCGCGCTCGCCATTCCGCTGGTCGTCAACGCGGGCCGGATCACTGCCGAGGCGCTCAACGGCGACGCCATCATCGTGGACGGCGATCAGGGCGTCGTGCACCTGCGGCCCGAAGAAAGCGTCAAGGGCGCCTTCCGCGACAAGATGGCGATGCAGGCCGAGCAGCAGAAACGCTATGTCGATCTGCGCGACAAGCCGGCGGTGAGCGAGGACGGCCAGACCGTATCGCTCTTCATGAACGCGGGGCTGATGGCGGACCTGCCGTCGCTGGAAAGCTCGGGGGCCGAGGGCGTCGGGCTTTTCCGCACCGAGTTGCAGTTCCTCGTGCGTTCGAACGTGCCCAAGCGCGGCGAGCTGGCGGCGCTTTATTCCCGCGTGCTCGACGCTGCGGCGGGCAAGCGCGTTGTGTTCCGCACCCTCGACATCGGGTCGGACAAGGTCCTGCCCTACATGAAGCCGACCGAAGAGCCGAACCCGGCGCTTGGCTGGCGGGCCATTCGCGTCGGCCTCGACAAGCCCGGCGTGATGCGGATGCAGTTGCAGGCAATGATCCGGGCGGCGGCGGGACGTGAGCTCACCGTGATGTTCCCCTTCGTCGCGCAATTCGACGAGTTCCTCGACGCGCGGGATCTTTTCTATCGCGAGATGGAACGCGAACAGCGGATGGGTCACGTAATGCCCTCGTCGTTCAAGGTCGGCGCGATGCTGGAAACCCCCTCGCTCGCCTTTGCGCCCCGCCAGTTCTTTGAAGAGGCCGATTTCATTTCGATCGGCGGCAATGATCTGAAGCAGTTCTTTTTTGCCGCCGACCGCGAAAACGAGCGGGTGCGCCGGCGTTACGACACGCTCAACACCTCGTTTCTCAACATGATCGACATGATCGTGCGGCGCTGCGATGAAGCGGAGACACCCTTGTCTTTTTGCGGCGAGGATGCCGGGCGGCCGGTGGAAGCGGTTTGTTTCGCGGCCCTCGGGATGCGGCAATTGTCCATGCGCCCCGCCAGTGTCGGCCCGGTCAAGCATCTGATCAGGCGCACAGATCTTTCCGAATTGCGCGAGGTGATGGACGAGGCGCGCAACTCCGGCAAGCAGAGTGTGCGCGAACCGGTGATGGATTACCTGTTTCGCCGCGACAGCTGACGCGCGAGCGTTAACCAGGATTTAGCAGATAGTCTGCCATGATGGTCCCGATGATGTTGTCGGGAGGCGCGGATGCGTTATTTCATGGGGCTGTCCCTGAGCCTTGGCTTGGGCGCCGTCGGGGTCTTTTGCCTGGTCACGTCGGGGCTCCCAGCAGGCACGGTGGTCGCGGCGACATTCGGCGGTGTCGTGATCGCGGGCCTCTTGGCCCTGCTGGTCGCCCGGTCCGGCTATCAGGAAGCACTCCAGCGGACCACCCGGCCCGTGACGCCATCCCATGCGCCTTCGGTCAGCTCGTACCCAAGGACACGATCCGGATTCGTTGGCGGCGGCATCTCGACATCGGTCAGTTTCTCGAACCCGAAACGGCTGTAATAGGGGGCATCGCCCACCAACATCACGCGCGGCCAGCCCAACGCATGAGCCCGCATCAGGCTTTCGCGGATCAGATAGGCCCCCAACCCCTCGCCTTGGTGGGTCGGGTGGACCGCCACGGGGCCAAGCAACAGCGCCACCTTGAATGTCGTCGGATCGGGCGCCTCACGGGTGGGTTCGGGGGGCAACTCCGCGGCTTCTTCACAAGATGTCGCCAATCGCGCGGCGGTGCGCGAGACCCAGAGTGGCTCGAGCCGGACCGGCCAATACCGGATCGCGGCGGCGAGTATACCCTCGCCATCCCGCGCGACGAGCGACAGCCCCGCGACCGGGTCGACCCCGTCACGCAGGCGATAGGACGACAGCGCCTCGCGCCCCGGCGCAAAGCACAGATCGTATAGCGCTTCCACTTCCCACCAGTCTGCGGCGGTTTCCTCGGCCAGTTTGAACAGCGGCTTGCCTCCTGTTTCGCTCTTCGCCTAATCGAATTGCGCGCGTGGATAAACCCCCGATGGGGCGAGAAGTTGCCTTGCGCCCGCGACGCGGCGCGGCAGGAACAGGATGTGGTCATTAGCGCGCGCGAGCGGTGGCGCGCGCTGGGACAAAATGGGGCACCACGGGGCAATATCGTGTCACACCGAACAGGACCTGCGCGGGTTGGCCCCTGTCGGTCGGGCTGGGAAAAAACGGCGGACATGACACGGCGCGCGTTCCCATTCCACGCCTCAAGGGCTAGCAAGGGACAAACACGAGGAGCACGCATGTTCTACCGCCCCGAAGACGGCCACGGCCTGCCGCACAATCCCTTCAACGCCATCGTCGCCCCCCGCCCCATCGGCTGGATTTCGACCCGCTCCACGCGCTCGGTGGACAATCTCGCGCCCTATTCGTTCTTCAACGCCGTCGCCTACACCCCGCCGCAGGTCATGTTCGCTTCGACCAGCGGCAAGGCCGACCGCGCGCGCGGCAAGGACAGCCTTGGCAACATCGACCAGACCGGTGTGTTCTGCGTCAACGTGGTCGAGGAAGAGGCGATCAACGAAATGAACCGCTCGTCGGCCACCCTGCCCGCGAGCGAGGACGAATTTGCCTTCGCCCGCGTGACCAAAGTCGCCTGCACCGAGATCCCTTGCTCGCGTGTGGCACTGGCGCCCGCCTCGCTCGAATGTCGCCTGAGCCAGCTCGTGCCGCTCGAGGGCGAAGACAACTACATGGTGATCGGGCGCGTCGTCGGGGTGCATATCCGCGACGACTGCCTCGTCGATGGCAAGTTCGACATCACGCGCTTCGGCATGGTCACCCGGCTGGGATATCGCGACTATTCGGTCGTGCGCGATGCCTTTGAACTGGGCCGACCCGACGACTAATCCTATTCACTCCTGAATGGCTGAGCCTCGAATTTCGGGAATACCGCAATGTGGGCGTGGAGGCGATCCTTGGAACAACCAAGGAGACCGCCATGATCACATCCAACCGCCAGCCGCTCGACCGCCCGCAAATCCTGCACCTGAGGGCCGAAGGGGCGGCGATCTTCGCCCTCGCGCTCGTGCATTTTCACCAGTCCGGGGCGGGATGGTGGCTTTTCGCGGCCCTCATCCTCGCACCGGACCTCTCGGGGCTGGGTTATTTCGCCGGGAAACGTGTGGGCGCTGCGACCTACAACGCCGCCCACAGCCTGGTGGGGCCTGCGCTCCTGTGGATCGCGGTCCCCGACGCGGCCCCCTTCACCGCAATCTGGCTTGCCCATATCGGGATTGACCGGGCGGTCGGCTACGGGATGAAATCCGCCACCGACCACCGGGTCAATCACCTGACGCTCTAGTGCGACCCGAGGATGCCGGTGCGCACGGAGTAATCCACCGCCAGCCCGTAATCGGGATCGTCGTCCGCATCCACCACCAGATGCCCGGCCCGCTTGAGGAGCCGGTGACAATCGCGCGACAGGTGGCGAAGCTGGAGCGTCTTGCCGGCGGCTTCATATTTCGCCGCCACCGCCTCGATCGCCTGAAGGGCCGACTGATCGGCCACCCGGCTGTCGGCAAAATCCACGATGACCATCTGGGGATCGTTCGCGATGTCGAAGAGCTCGGTGAAGCCTTCGGACGAGCCGAAGAACAGCGGCCCCTGGACGGCATAGACCTTGGCCCCCTCGGGCGTCACGCGGGTCGAGGCATGGATGCGCGTCGCGTTGCCCCAGGCATAGGCGAGTGCGGAGACGATGACACCTACGACGACAGCGACCGCGAGGTCGTGCCAGACCGTGACCACGGTCACGAGCAGGATGACGAAGGCGTCGATCCGGGGCACGCGGGTCAGGATGCGCACCGAGTTCCACGCGAAGGTGCCGATGACGACCATGAACATCACGCCCACGAGGGCCGCGAGAGGGATAAGCTCGATCACCGGCGAGGCGAAAAGGATGAAGGACAGAAGGAACAGCGCCGCGACGATGCCCGCGACGCGGGTGCGCCCGCCCGATTTCACGTTGATCATCGATTGACCGATCATGGCGCAGCCGCCCATGCCCCCGAAGAAGCCGGTGACGACATTGGCCGTGCCCTGCGCGATACATTCCTGCGACGCACCGCCACGCTGTCCGGTCATCTCGCCCACGAGGTTAAGCGTGAGCAGGCTTTCGATCAGGCCGATGGCCGCGAGGATGACCGCATAGGGCAGGATGATCTGCAGCGTCTCGAAGGTCAGCGGCACCGCCGGAATGTGGAAGGGCGGTAGGCCCCCCTTGATGTCGGCCATGTCGCCCACGCGCGGCACGTCGATGCCAAAGCCGATCACCACGGCGGCGACCACCGCAATGCCCGCGAGCGGCGCCGGGATGATCCGGGTGATCCGCGGCATGAGCCAGATGACCGCCATGGTCAGCGCAACGAGCCCCAGCATGGTCCAGAGCTGCATCCCGGACAGCCATTCTCCCCCGGCGGTGCCGTGGCCCGACACCTCGGCGGTGCCGGGCACCTTGAACTGGGTGAGCTGGGCCAGAAAGATGACGATAGCCAGACCGTTGACGAAGCCCAGCATCACCGGGTGCGGCACGAGACGAATGAACTTGCCCCAATGCATGACGCCGACGAAAACCTGCAGAACCCCCATGAGCACCACGGTCGCAAAGAGATATTCGACACCGTGCTGTGCCACCAAGGCCACCATGACCACCGCCAGCGCCCCGGTCGCGCCCGAGATCATGCCGGGCCGGCCACCGAGCACCGCCGTGATCAGGCCCACGAGGAAGGCTGCGTAAAGACCGACGAGCGGATGCACGCCCGCGACAAAGGCAAAGGCGACGGCCTCTGGCACCAGGGCGAGCGCCACGGTGAGACCCGAGAGCACTTCGATCCGGAGCCGCGCGGGGCCGAGATCGGTGGTGGGCGCGAGCCTCAGATCAGCGCCCTTCACGCGGGTTGCGAAACGGGACATGAGAGATTGGGCCAAGCGTGACCTCCTGGCAGTTCTGATGGCGGGTTCTTGTCGCGATGTCGTGTTTGGGTCCTGTTAGCGCCGACCGGCGAAAATGGCCACCCCGACGCGCCGATCCTTCCTTGTTTTCCGGGAATAACGCTGGTTCACTTGGAAAAAATGCGTGGCAGGAACAGGCGAAGAGGCGGAGCATGGACAGGATGATCGGTGTGATCGGCGGCTCGGGACTATACGAGATCGACGGGCTGGAGAATGCGACCTGGCAGCGGGTCGAGACGCCTTGGGGCGACCCCTCGGACGAGATCCTGACTGGCACACTGCAAGGAACCGCCATGGCGTTCCTGCCGCGTCACGGGCGCGGACATGTGCATTCGCCCAGCACCGTCCCCTACCGCGCCAACATCCATGCGCTGAAGGCTCTGGGCGTCACCCATGTGGTCAGCGTCTCGGCCTGCGGGTCGTTTCGCGAGGATATGGCGCCGGGCGATTTCGTCATCGTGGACCAGTTCATCGACCGCACATTCGCGCGGGACAAAAGCTTTTTCGGCACCGGCTGTGTGGCCCATGTGAGCGTGGCGCATCCGGTCTGCGATCTCTTGGCCGAGGCCTGTCTCTCGGCGGCCCGCGCTGTGGGGATCAAGGCGCATCGCGGCGGCACCTACCTTGCCATGGAGGGGCCGCAGTTCTCGACGCTGGCCGAGAGCCGGATGTATCGGGACAGCTGGGGCTGTGACGTGATCGGCATGACCAACATGCCCGAAGCGAAACTGGCGCGCGAGGCGGAGCTTCACTATGCCTCGGTCGCGATGATTACGGATTACGACAGCTGGCATCCCGACCATGGGGAAGTGGATGTCACGAAGATCATCGAAACGCTCAAGGGCAACTCGGACAACGCGCGCGCGCTCATCGCCACGCTGCCGCGGCTCCTGGGCGTGAACGGTCCCTGCGCCACGGGCTGCGACCATGCGCTCGATTTCGCCGTGATGACCGCGCCTGACAAGCGCGACCCGGAGGTCGTGAGCCGGCTGTCAGTGGTGGCGGGCCGCGTCTTGTGAGGACGCCTCTGACGCTGTGGATCGCGGGTTTGGCCTTTGCCGCCCTGCCCGCGATCAGCCCAGCTTTCGGTCAGGAATACGTTGCCTCGAACGGGCGGATGAGCGACGAGGACTTCTACCGCGCCGTGGCCTGCGGGGCCGCGCCCGGTGGCGGGCCTTGCCAGAAGGACACGAAACGCTGGGACAAGCCCGAAGTGCGTGTCACGATCCGGCGACTGGACGACATTTATCTCGGCGGCAAACGCGCCCGCGCCTATGCCGCGCTTGAACGCGCGGTGCAGGCCATCAACGCGGTCGATTTCGGCGTGACGCTGGTCGCGGTCGAGGGTGCGGCAGATATCGACATCTATTTCATAAATCAGGAGACCGGCAGCCGGATCGCGGGTACCGACGTGCCCGGCGTCGACGGTGCGGTGTTGGGCGGGGCCACGACAAGGGTGCGCTATTCCCGCGAAACGGGGGCGATCCGCCATGCCGCCATCGTCTTTTCCACCACGCTCGGAATCCGCGCCTATGAGAGCGTGATGCTCGAGGAACTGACGCAGGCGATGGGGCTTATGTCGGACATCAAGAACCCCTACTACGAGGGGAAATCGGTGTTTTCCGAGGATTCGAACGACTCGAAGGAACTCGGATACCAGGACGTTGTGGCGCTGCGCCGGCATTATGAGGGAGCGTTGGAGGGACGATGAAGGACAGGAAGACGGTCAAGGATTACATCCGCACCATCGTGGATTTCCCGCATGAGGGGATCATGTTTCGCGACGTGACCACGCTCTTTGCCGATGCGCGCGGGTTTAGAATGTGCATCGACCAGATGCTCCACCCCTTCGCGGGCGAGGAAATCGACAAGGTCGCTGGGCTCGAGGCGCGGGGTTTCATCATCGGCGGCGCCATCGCGCACCAGTTGTCGGTGGGCTTCACCCCCGTGCGCAAGAAGGGAAAGCTGCCGGGCGCCACGATTTCGCAGGCCTATCAGCTCGAATACGGCGAAGCGGTGATGGAGATTCACGACGACGCGATCCAGCCCGGGGAAAAGGTGCTGCTGGTCGATGACCTGCTCGCCACCGGCGGCACGGCGGCGGCGGGGATACAGTTGATCGAGCGTCTCGGGGGCGAAGTCATGGGTTGCGTGTTCATCGTCGACCTGCCGGAGCTTGGCGGGCGCAAGAAGCTCGAGGCGATGGGCATGGACGTGCATGTCCTGTGCGAATTCGAGGGGCTTTGAGGGCGCGCGTAAATGATTTGTTCAGATTCGTGGCGTAATCAGGGCATGGCCGACACGCGCGGCCGCTGCTTGTGACGCACGAAATGACGTGAACCGCACGGAATGGTGCAAGCGCCCCGCCTCTTCCCCAGGGCGGGGCGTTCTTTGTCTGGTGAGCCGCCACGAGTGCGAGTGGAACGGGTCGTGGCCAGTCCAGCCCCGCGTTTGCGTCAGCCGAAAATCACACCCGGGTTCATGATCCCGTTCGGGTCGAGCGCCGCCTTGATCGCGCGCATCGCCGCGAGCTTGGCCTGATCGCCGTAACGGACCAGATCGCCGGGCTTCAGCCGCCCCACGCCATGTTCGGCCGAGAACGACCCGCCCAATTCGTGGACGAGGGAATAGACCGTCTCCGCCACATCCTCGCGGCGCGCATCGTAACGCTCGCGCGTTTCACCCTCGGGCGGGAAGATGTTGTAGTGCAGGTTGCCGTCGCCCAGATGCCCAAAGGCATTGATCCGGAACGGTCCGATTTCAGCGATGAGGGCATCGGCGCGAGTGAGGAACGCAGGGATCAGCGATAGCGGCACCGAGATGTCATGCGACGAAATCGCGCCGACGCGGCGGTTGGCCTGCGGAATATCCTCGCGCATGGCCCAGAGCGCGCTGCGCTGCGCCTCGGACGAGGCGATGACGCCGTCCGAGACGAGGCCTTCGTCCTGTGCCGCCTCGAAGAGATCTGCGAGCAGGTCTTGCGCGTCGGTCTGACTAGAGACGCCCACCTCGACCAGCACCATCCAGTCGGGGATCGGGTCAATGGGGCAGCGGGCGGGGCAATCCGTCTCGATCAGGAACCGCGGCCCTTGCCCCGAGATGAGTTCGAACGCGCTCACCCCCTGCCCGATGCGCGCGCCCGCGAGCGCGAGGAGGTCAAGCGCGGCCTGCGGGTCGCGCAGGGTGAAGAGCGCCGTGCCAATGGCGGCGGGCGGTGGGACGAGACGCAGGGCCGCGGCGGTGATGAGGCCCAGCGTCCCCTCGGCCCCGATCAGCAGACCGCGCAGGTCATAGCCCGTGTTGTCCTTACGCAGACGCTTGAGGCCGTTCCAGATGCTGCCGTCGGGCAGCACCGCCTCGATCCCCAGCACGAGGTCACGGGTATTGCCGTAGCGCAGCACGTTCACGCCGCCCGCGTTGGTGGACAACAGCCCGCCGATCCGCGCCGAGCCTTCCGAGGCGAGCGACAGCGGAAACATCCGCCCCGCCGCGCGCGCCGCCGCCTGCACATCGGCAAGGATCGCACCGGCCTCGGCGATCAGCACGTTCTCGGTCGCAAAGGTCTCGCGCAGCGCCGTCATCCGTTCGAGCGACAGGATGACCGGCGCCGCCCCCCCGGGCATCACCTGCCCGCCGACAAGCCCGGTGCCGCCGCCATAGGGCACCACGCCGACCCGCGCCCGGTTGCAGGCGCGGATGATCGTCGCGACTTCTTGGGTCGTGCGCGGGGCGAGAAGCAGCCCGTCCTGACCGAAAAAGCGGCCGCGCGGCTCTTCGAGATAGCGCGGTTCGAGCGGGCGAAACACCGCGTCGGGCAGGTCGTCGCGCAGGTGGCTTGCAAAGGCGGTATCAGCGGCGTTGAGCGTCATGGATCGTGTTTGGCACCGGGTCACGCGCCCCGCAAGTCACTCGAGCGGTCGTGGTTCAAGAACCATGACCGTCGGGCGCGACGGAAGCGTGTCGGTCGAGACTGTGATCTCGCCGATCCCGGCCTCGACCACGTCGAAATCGCCCGACATCTCGGTCAGGAACCGGTCGAGCGTGTAGCGCCCCCACCAGTGCATCGGAATGACGAGGCGAGCGCGAAAGCGATCCATCACCTGCGTCATGCTAGCGGTATCCAGCGACACGCCCCCGTCCACCGCCGCCATGACCACGTCGAGCCGTCCGATCTCGGCATACTGGCCCGCGTCGGGAATATGGTGCAGGTGGCCCAGATGGCCGATGCAAAGCCCCGCCACTTCGAAGACGAAGACGGAGTTGCCGTCCGTGACGATGTCGCCCTCACCGTAGCCCCGGATGTCGGTGTGGACGTTGCGCACGAGCATTTCGCCAAGGTCGACGGAATGGCCGCGCTCCTCGCCACCCTCGGCCCAGCCTTCGAGCACATGGGGGATGCGGTCGTCGGGCTGGGTGGTGAAATGGCTGATATGGGCGTTGTTCATCGTGACCACGTCGGGGACGATGTCCGCCCCACCGGTGTCGCCGGTGAAGTCGGTGATGACCGACAGCCCGCCGGTCGTCTGGATCAGGAAACTCGCGTGGCCGATGAAGCTGATGCGCACCGTCTCGGCGGGGAGCGGGTCTGTGTAGCTGGCAAGCTGGACATGCGGGACCTCCATGCGTTCGGCGAGCGCGAGGCAGTGGGAGGGCGTGCGCTCCTGCGCGGCGGCAGGGGCAGCGAGGGCGATTAGGGTGAAGGCGTGCGTGGGTCTGAGCATGGTCAGAGCGTGACACGAGGCACGCGCCCTGCGGGGTCAAAGGGTCGTGATCAGGCCGGACGAGGATTCCACAATTCTAGAATTCTAGAATCCTGGTATTGCGGATATGATAGGGGAATCAGTCGGTTACGCCGACTGAACGACCTTGAAACCTTAACGGCGTTAACCTTAGTCGTTGATGAAACGCTTCAAGGAATAGGCCTCCTGCCCCTCCATGAGCGGCTGTGCCGTTTGCATGTGCGCTGTCATGATCGCCCGCGCGGCGCCGCTGTCGCCCGCCTCCAGCGCCTCGATCAGACGAAGGTGGAAGTCGAGGCCCCGCTTCCACAAGTCACGGTTGATCGGCGTGTAGAGCCGCCGGTAGACCGTGATGTCGGTCAGGATCGTCAGCATGAAGCCGATCAGGAAGGACAGGAGCGGGTTTGACGACTGCTCCGCCAGCAGCTTGTGGAACCTGAGCGTCGCGATGTGCTGATCGCGCTCCTCCTCGTCCGTTTCCGCCGGGGCGGAATAGGTCGCAACGATGGCCCGCAGCCGGTCGATCACGCGCGGCGGCAGCTTTCCGGCGAGCGAGGCGACAAGCTCCGGCTCCAGCACGCGACGCAGCTGGTAGATGTCGGAAATCGTCAGGTCCTTGAAATAGAAGTAATTGGCGAGAAGCGCGGCGGCGCGCTCCGGCGACACTTCATGCACGAATGTCCCGCCCCCCGGCCCGGTGCGCGACTTCACCAGCCCCTGAGCATCGAGCAGACGCAGCGCCTCGCGGATTGTCCCTTTGGCCATGGCGAAGCGTTCGATCAGTTCCGGCTCGGACGGCAGCCTGTCCCCCGGCTGAAGCCTTTCGCGCACGATGTAGTCCTTGATTGCCTCGGCCACCTGCGCGGGGCGGCTGAGCTTCGGGTCGAGCGCGGCTTTGCCGTCAGAGCGGATGGAAGCAGGCGGCATACTGGTCGTCTCCAACTTGTTCGAGCTGCGGGTCGCTCTGGCGGCAGATATCTGTGGCACGGGGGCAGCGGGTGGCAAAGGCGCAGCCGGGCGGCGGGTTCAGGGGATCCGGCAATTCGCTCGACGTCTGTTCCGGCGCGGTGAGCGGTCGGCCGACCACCGGCGCGCTGTCTGCCAGCAGCTTCGTATAGGGGTGGCGCGGATTGGCAAAGACCTCTTGCGCGCGCCCGATCTCGACCACCGCCCCGAAATAGAGCACCACGATCCGGTCCGACACCGCCTCGACCACCGCGAGGTCGTGCGAGATGAACAGGTAGGTCAGCCCGAACGCAGCCTTGAGGTCGCGCATGAGGTTCAGGACCTGCGCCTGCACCGACACGTCGAGCGCGGACACAGGCTCGTCCAGGATGATGATCCGGGGGGACGCGGCCAGCGCACGGGCGATCCCGATCCGCTGCGCCTGCCCGCCCGAGAACTCGTGCGGATAGCGGTCGAGGAATTCCTCCCGCAGGTTGACGCTGTCGAATATCTCGGCGATCCGCGTGTCACGCTCGGCCCGCTTCATGCCGTAGAGCCGTTTGAGGGGCGCCTCCATGATCTGCCGTATGGTCTTTCGCGGGTTGAGCGAGGACACCGGGTCCTGAAAGATATACTGGATGAGCCGCCCGAAGGCCGCCGCGTCGGCATTGTCGAGCGCCTTGCCCTCGATCTCGATCCTGCCCTCGGTCGGGTCCAGAAGTCCCACGAGCATCCGCGCGAGCGTCGATTTCCCACAGCCGGATTCCCCCACGATGCCCAGCGTTTCGCCTTGGGCCACCTCGAAGCTCATCGGGCGCACGGCGCGCACGCCGGCCTTCTGCCGTCCCAAGAGCCCGCCCGAGATGGGAAAGGTCTTGGCCAGGTCCGTCACTTTCAGCGCAGCGCTCATGCGATCTCCTCCTCGGGGTGGATGCAGCGGACGGCGCGGGCGTCGCCGCCGTCGAGCGCGATTTCGCCCTCCCGGCAGGCCGGCGTCGCCTTGTGACACCGGGGCGCAAAGGCGCAGCCGGGCGGTAGATCCGACACGATGGGCGGCAGGCCGGGGATCGCCGCCAGTTCCCGTTTGCCGCCGCCCAGCTCGGGCACGCAGGCCATGAGGCGTTTGGTGTAGGGATGCGCGGGACGGTCGAGGATGTCGGTGGTCGTCCCCTGCTCGACGATCCGGCCGCCATACATCACCGCGACCCGGTCACAAAGCTGCGCGACCACGCCGAAGTCATGGGTGATAAAGACGATGGCCAGCCCGCGCTCGCGTCTGAGGTCATCGAGCAGCGACAGGATCTGGGCTTGCACTGTCACATCGAGCGCCGTGGTCGGCTCGTCCGCAATGATCACGTCGGGGTCGTTGGCCAGCGCCATGGCGATCCCCACCCGCTGGCGCATACCGCCCGACATCTCGTGCGGGTAGTTGCGGATGCGGCTCTCCGGGTTCGGAATGCGCACGGATCTGAAAAGCTCGATCGCCTTCGCCCGCGCCTCGGCATCCGACACCCTATGATGCACCTGAATGGCCTCGGCCAGCTGGTCACCGACGCGGTAGAGCGGATGCAGCGTCGAGAGCGGATCCTGGAAGATATAGGCGACCTTCTCGCCGCGCTTCTTTCGCAGGCTCTCATAGGGCGCGGCCAGCAGATCCTCGCCCTCGTATCGCACCGCGCCCCCCGTGATCACACCGGGCGGCGAGGCGACAAGGCCCATGACCGAGAGCGCCGTGACGGATTTGCCCGAGCCGCTTTCGCCAATGACGCCAAGACATTCGCCCGCATTCACATGCAGCGACACGTCGTTCACCGCGCGGTAGACCCGCTTGCCCACATGAAACTGGGTCTCGAGGCGCTGGATGTTGAGCAGGCCCTTGCCGTCATCCGCCGGCAACGGCGCTTTTCGCCGCACCATGGTGCGCGCCTGCGGCCGGGCCAGCGCGCCGGACCGCAGGCGAGGGTCGAGCGCATCGCGCACCCCGTCGCCCAGAAGGTTGATCGACATGACAATGAGAAAGATCATGATCCCCGGCACGATCGAGGTATGCGGATTGGTGATCATCGACGACCGCGCCTCGCCCAGCATCGACCCCAGATCGGCCTGAGGCGGCTGGCTGCCCAGACCCAGAAACGACAGGCCCGCGGTCTCGAGGATCATCCAACCCACGGTCGTGGACATGGCGATGACGATGGTGGAAAGCACATTGGGCAGAAGCTCGGTCAGGATGATGCGTCCATGCCCCATCCCCGACAGCCGCGCCGCGTCGATGAACTCGCGCCCCGCCAACCCCACGGTGATCCCCCGGATGTTGCGGGCAAAGAAGGGGATGTTGACGGCAGCCACGGCGATGAGCGCGTTCAAAAGCCCCGGCCCCAGGGCCGCGACAATGGCGAGCGCGAGCAGGATGTAGGGAAAGGCCATCAGCATGTCGATGCCACGCATGATGACATTGTCGATGCGGCCACCGAAATAGCCCGCGACGATCCCGACGGCAGACCCGATGGTGCCGGCGATGAGCGCAGCGAAGAGGCCCACGGCAAGCGACAGCCGCGTGCCGTAAAGGAGCCGTGCAAGGAGGTCGCGCCCCAGGTGATCGGTGCCGAGCAGATGCCCCTCGGACAGGGGCGGCAGGAACCGGTCCGCGGTGTTGGTCACATCGGGATCCTGCAGGGGCAGCACCGGGATCAGGAGCACGAGGAGGACGATCAGGCTCAATACCACGGCACCCATCGCCGCCAGCCGGTTGCGAAAGAGCAGCGACAGGAACCTCATGTCTTGATCCTCGGATCGAGGAGGCTCTGGGCCACGTCCACGCAGATGTTGAAAAACACGTAGCAGGCCGCGACAAAAACCACGCCGCCCTGCACCAGCAGAATATCGCGCTTGAGGATTGCGTCGACCAGCATCCGGCCCACGCCCGGCCATTGGAACACGATTTCGATAAAGACCGAGCCTGACAGCACGAAGCCCGCCTGAATGCCCAGCACCGGGATGATCGACACCATCGCCGCGCGCAGCGCGTGGCCATAGACGACCCGCCCCTCGCCCACACCCTTGGCCCGCGCGGTGCGGATATAGTCCTGCCGCAGCACCTCGAGCATGGCCGAGCGTGCGAGCCGCGCGATCACACCCGTGGCCACCACCGACAATGCCGCCGCCGGCATGATCAGATGCGACAGCAGGTCCGGCAGATCGCCCCCGCCATAGATCGCATACATCCCCGACACCGGGAGCCACTTCAGGTTCACGGCAAAGAGCAGGATCATCATCATGCCGAGAAAGAAGGACGGGATCGAAATGCCGATCAGCACGACAAAGGTGATCGCCTTGTCGGCAAGGCCATATTGCCGTGCCGCGGACACCACGCCCGCCAGAACCCCCAGCACCGAACAGATGACAAAGGAGGTTCCCGCCAGAATGAGCGTCGCGTTGAAGCGCTCCAGAATCTCGTCCAGAACCGGGCGGTTCAGACTGAAACTGCGCCCGAAATCGCCGGTGAGCATGTTGCCGAGCCAGATGAAATACCGCGCCACGAGGGGCTTATCGAGGCCGAGATCGCGGTTCAGCTTCGCCACATTGTCGGGCGTCGCATAGCTGCCCAGAATGGCCGTGGCCGGGTCACCGGGGATCATCGCCATGATCAGGAACACGATCACGGTGATCCCGATCAGCACCGGCACCGCCGAGATCAGTCGCTTAAGAATATAGGACCCCATCAGGCTCTCCTTTCCCCGTCAGGCGCGCGACGCCCAGGCGAAACCAATCACTCGTTACGCAAACGCCGCCCCCTTCTCTGGTTCATAAATATCCCGGAGAGGGGTTTGGGGAGAGGCTGGCCTCTCCCCAAACGGTCGTCCCGCGCCAAAGCGCGGGGCGAAACCTCAGTTCTTCACGACACCCGACAAATCGAGCAGGAACGACGGCTCCAGCGTGAAATTCTCGACCCGGTCCGTGGTCACCGCGTTCTGTTTCCAGTTCGCGACAAATACCCAGGGCGCGTCGTCCTGCACGATGGCCTGCATTTCCTTGTAAAGCGTCGCGCGCTCGTCCTGCGACGTGGCCACGCGGGCTTTCTCGAGCAACTCGTCCACTTCGGGGTTGGAATAATAGCCCGAGTTGAACCCGCCCTGATCCGGCCAGGCATCCGTGCGCAGCGCAAGGTAGGGCAGCGTGTCGGGGTCGTTGGTCATCCATGCCATCTCGGCCATGTCCGCCTTGCCCTCGAGCCCAGGGTTCACCTCGCCCAGGAAGGTGTTCCATTCGTAGGTCTCGATCTTCACGTCGAAGCCGACGGCGTTCAAATTCGCCTGAATGGCCGTGCCCATCGGGATCGGGTCGAGCATGCCCGAGCCGCCTTCGGTCACGTAGAACGTCAGCTCCGCGCCTTCGGCCCCGGCCTCGGCCAGCAGCTCCTTGGCCTTTTCCGGGTCATAGGGATAGGGCTCAAGGCTCTCGTCATAGGCCCAGGCAAAGGCTGGCGGGGTCGGGCCTGCCGCAACCTCTGCCGTGCCCTCGAGCACGTCGTTCACGATGGCTTCCTTGTTGATCGCGTAGTTCGCGGCCTGCCGCACGAGCTTGTCGGCAAAGGGGCCTTCCTTGGCGTTGAGGATCAGGAACCAGACGTGGGGTCCGGCCTGTTCGACGACGCTGTAGCCCTCGCCGCGGAACTCCGACAGCGCGGTCGGCGGTACCTCGACCATCATGTCGATGCCGCCCGACAGCATCTCGGCCACGCGGGTGTTGGCATCAGTGATCGGGCGGAACACGACCGCATCGGTGCCCGCCGCCTCGCCGTAATAGTCCGGGTTCTTTTCGATCACGACTGCTTCGTTCGAGCGCCATTCGGCGAACTTGAACGGCCCGGTGCCGACCGGGTTGCGCCCGAAATCGGCCCCGTTCGCCTCGACCGCGGCGGGCGACACAATCAGCCCCGTGGGGTAGGCGAGGTTCGACAGAAAGGGCGCGTAGGGTTCGTTGAGCGTGAATTTCACCGTCAAATCGTCTACCACCTCGGTCGAGGCGACCGACGAGAAGAAGAAGGCGAGCGGGAAGGGTCCGGTGTTGTGGAACGGGTGATCCTCGTTCAACATCCGGTCGAAGTTGAACTTGACCGCGTCCGCGTTGAAGGGCGTGCCGTCATGGAACATCACACCTTCGCGCAGTTTGAAGGTATATTCGGTCCCGTCGTCGGACACCTCCCAGCTTTCGGCGAGGCCCGGTTCGACCTCGAGCGTGCCGGGGGCATACTGGACAAGCCCCTCGTAGATGTTCACGAGGATGCGGAAATCATTCACCGCCGTCACCGCCGCAGGATCCAGTGATTTCGGCTCGGCGATCTGGCCGACGATCAATACGCCGGGTGGCGTCTGGGCGAGCGATGCGGTCGGCGCCAGCCCCATGCCGGTGGCGAGCGCGGCGCTGGCCGCAGCGGCAAACAGCGACCGGCGTGCAAGGGTGAGAAGGGTCATGTGAGGCTCCCTGTGTGATGTCTGTTGGACGGTAGGTCTTATCGTTGATTGAGAATCAAATTATCATGATAAATTGCGTCGGTCAATTTATCATGATAATTACAGGACGCAGACACGCCACATGGCAGGGAGGCCCGATGACCTATTCCATTCTCGCCCGCGACCCGGAAACGGGCGCTTTCGGGGGGGCCGCGGCCACGGGATCGCTCTGCGTCGGTGGCTGGGTCCTGCGCGGGCGCGCGGGCGTGGGCATAAGCGCCTCCCAAGGTGCCTCGCCCTCGACGCTCTGGGGGGAAGAGGCGCTGGTGCGGCTCGCCTCGGGCGACAGCGCACATGCCACGGTCACAGCGCTCACGGGCATGGATGCGGGGCGCGATTTCCGGCAGTTGTCGGTGCTGGGTCCCGATGACGCCGCCGCCTTTACCGGCACCTCGAACACGCCCCACACCGCGGATATGGTCTTTGATACAGGCGTGGCGGCGGGCAACCTGCTCGCCTCGGACGACGTCGTTGCGGCCACGGTCGAGGCGTTTCGGACCGGCATGGGGTCATTCGCCGAGCGGCTTCTCGCCGCGCTTTTCGCGGGGCAATCGGCGGGATCGGACAAGCGGGGATTGCTGTCGGCCGCCCTCCTCGTCGTGTCGCGTCATCATGCACCGCTCACGCTGCGGGTGGATTACAATGAAGATCCCGTGCGCGCGCTGGCCGCGCTGCATGAGCGGGCGACGTCGGGGGACTATGCCTTCTGGGCGCGGCAAGTGCCCACGCTTGCGGAACCGGAGCGGGCCCTTGACTGAGGCGCCGGTGAACTGGGGCACGTTGGCGGCCACGCGGCTGTCCGAGATCGCGACGTGCTCGCGCCCCGGTCCCGGCGTCACGCGGCTTCCCTTCGGTGATGAGCACCGCGCGGCACTGACGCATATCGAGGCATGGATGAAAGCCGCGGGGATGACCGTAAGCCTCGACGCTGCGGGCACGCTGATCGGGCGGATCGGGCCGACGCAGGCGGACACCTTTTATTTGGGATCGCATCAGGACTCGGTGCGCGAGGGCGGGGCCTATGACGGAATCATGGGGGTGGCGCTCGCCTGTCTCGCCGTCGAAAAGCTGAACGCGGACGGCGTTACCCTGCCCTTCGCCATCGAGGTCGCGGCCTTTGCCGACGAAGAAGGCGTGCGCTTTCCGACGGCGCTTGTCGGACCGCGGGCCCTCGCGGGCACCTTCGACCCGGCTGTGCTCAACCTTGCCGACCGCGACGGCGTGACGCTGCGCGCAGCGCTGACCGGCTTTGGCTGCGATCCCCAGGAAATTGCGGCTCTCGCCCGCGACCCCGCACGCACCCTGGGCTATCTCGAGATGCACATCGAACAGGGGCCGGTGCTCGAGGCAGAGGGTCACGCGCTTGGCATCGTCACGGCGATCTGCGGGATCGAACGTCACACGGTCACCTTCACCGGGCGCACGGGCCACGCCGGAACGCTGCCCATGCAAGGCCGACAGGATGCTCTCGTGGGGGCGGCGGACCTCATTTCATCTGCTCATGACCTCGGCCTGCAGGACACGGACCTGCGCATCACCGTGGGCCAGATCGACGTGGCCCCCAATGTGGTCAATGCTGTCCCACGCGAGGCGCGGCTCACGCTCGAAATCCGCGCACCCGAGGATCGACTGCGCGAAACCATCGGCGCGCAGCTCGCCGCACGGGCGGGCGAGATCGCCGCCGCGCGTGGCCTCATGCTCGACATGCGCCGGACCTATGCGCAACCTGCCCAGCCCTGTGCGCCCGCGTTTCGCAGGGCGCTTTTGGCTGCCGACGTCACCCATGGCGGCGCGGGGCGCGAACTTGCCTCCGGCGCAACGCATGATGCCTCGGCCATGGCCGACCTCTGCCCCATCGCCATGCTCTTTGTCCGCTGCCGGAACGGGGTGAGCCATGTGCCCGAGGAATACGCCGCCCCCGACGATATGGGCCGTGCCATTTCGGTCGCAGCCGATTTTATCGCGGGGCTTTCCCTCTCCTGAGGCTTCCCCGGCGCCTGCGCTCTTGCTTTACTGAAGCGGGGACATGGTAATGGACGCAGATCAACACGAGATTGACGACTGGAGGGCTGTCGATGCAGTGCTGGCCGCCGACCCATCTCGCGTGGCCTTGCGCGGGGCGGATGGCGCCACACTGACCCGCGCTGCACTGTGCGAACGGATCGCCACGATCCGCGAGAGTCTCGCGTCCCTTGGGCTTGGGCCGTCGCACCGGGTCGCGACGGTGTTGCCCACGGGAATCGAGACAGCCGTTGCCCTCCTCGCCCTCATGGGCCGGGTGAACCTGATGCCGCTCAATCCCGGCGCGACGCCAACGCAATGGGCCGATCAGATGGCGGCTGGCGGCGTGGATGCGGTCATCGTGCCGAAGGGGGCGACGCCCGCGCTACCGGATCACGTGCCGCTCTACCGGCTGGCTGATCGTCTCGTAGGACCGAAGGCGCCCGCGCCGCAGCAGATCCGTGCGGCGGGGCTGGTCCTCCAGACCTCGGGATCGACCGGCACGCCAAAGCGCGTGCCCCTCTCCACCGGGCAGCTCGTGGCATCGGCCCGCAATATCGCGCTGCACCTGTCGCTCGGCCCGGATGACGTGGCGATTCATGCCCTGCCCATGTTCCACGTGGGCGCGGTGGTCGACCTTCTCGCCGCGCCGCTTCTGGCCGGGGGCAGCGTCATCGTCGCGCGGGACTTGTCGGCAGAGGCATTGCGCGAGGCGATGGCTATGGGCGGCACCTGGCTGCAACTGGTCCCCACGGCCCTGGGTCACCTGCTGGAAGGTGACGCGCCGGACCATGACCTTCGCTTCGTCCGCATGGTCTCGGCCGATCTGTCTGCGGACTTGCAGGCGCGGGCCGAGGTCGCTCTCGGCGTGCCGATCATCCAGATGTATGGCATGACTGAAACCGCCGGGCAGATCGCGTCGAACCCACTGCCGCCCGGTCAGGCGAAGCAGCTGTCGGTCGGGGTTCCCGCAGGCCCCGAGGTCGCGATCATCGACGCGCATGGCGCGAGCCTGCCCACTGGCAAGGACGGCGAAGTCTGCGTGCGTGGTTCGACAGTCATGGAGGGATACGAGGGAAGCGATGCCACTCCCCGCTTCGGCCAATGGCTGCGCACCGGCGATCTCGGGCATCTGGACGGGGACGGCTACCTGTTCCTAACGGGGCGCGTGAAGGAACTCATCAATCGTGGCGGCGAGAAGATCAGCCCGCTGACCGTGGAACGGGCAGCCAAGGCGGTGCTGGGCGTGCAGGACGCGGTGGCCTATGCCCTACCCCATCAGACGCTTGGCGAGCACGTGGGATTGACCGTCGTCGCAGATGAGGACGTGACGGAAGAGGCTGTTCTGGGGGCGTTATCCGGCAACCTCGCCGATCACGAACAGCCACGGCGCGTGCAATTCGTAAGTACACTTCCCAAACTGCCCTCAGGCAAGGTCGACCGGCGTGGAGTCGCGCTCGCTGGGCGAGAAGAGACCCCGGCGTCGGACGAGCGCACAGGTGTGGCCCGGATCGCATCGAAACGATGGGCCGAAGTATTGTCGGTGCGCCCACCCCATGACGATGCCGACTTTTTCGACGACGGCGGCGACAGCCTGTCGGCCACGGATTTCCTCATCGCGCTCGAAACCGATCTGGGCCGGCCCGTGTCGCCCAACCTCCTGTTCGATGCCCCCCGCTTCGGCGCCCTGGTTGCCCAGCTCGAGAGGGTGCCGCAAGTCGAGGATGACGCCGCCGAGGCACCCGAATGGATGCCCTTCCTGCGCCGCCGGATCGCAGGCTGGATGGGGCAGCGGGTCGGGCCGTCGGGCCTTCTCGTCGCGCGCAACACGGTGCAGGACGGGACCAAGATCTTCTACGCTGACCACTCAGACCGCAATCAGGCCGCGCTTGGCCGTGCCGCGGGCACCGGGCATCCGGTCTACATGGTCAGCACCATGCGCGGCTACGGCGAGGATCACCACGCATTCTTTCCCGAGCTTGCAGCCTTTTACGCGGGCGAGATCACCGCAATCCTTGCCCCCGGCGAACCGATAATTCTGTCAGGCTATTGCGGCGGGGGGCTCCTCATGACCCATATCGCGCCGCTGCTTATCGCCGCCGGGCACCCCATCGACGTCTTCGTCGCCTTCGACGTGCCCTTCGAGGCGCCGACCCCCTATCCCGTGCTGCATATCGGTTCGGTGAACGCAGAATATTCCGCCCCGGCTCGCTACCCTTGGCCCGAGCGCGCGGCCCATACCGACCACCCGGCTGGCGTGACCTATCTGTTCTGGCGCACCTATCATCGGCGGCTGGTAAGCGAGAAGCTCCTGACCCGGCACGCCGCCACGGTGGACGCCTATCTCGCCAAGACGAAACAACCCAAGCGCCACGCGGCGACCGAGGACCTGACACCCGAGGCGCGCAAGGCACGGTGGTCCGCGCGGCTGTCCTATCGCACGCCCCTTTGGCTGCATGACAAGGCACCGACGCCGGTCACAGTCCGGGTCACGAACACAAGCGGCCAGACATGGCCGCCGTCAGACATCTCGGGTCTGTTCGTGACGGCGGACTTCTTCACCCGAGGGTGGCGCCCAATCCGGTTTCGCGCGCCATGGGTCGCGCTCGAGCGTGCGGTGGCGCCCGGCGAGACGATCACAGTGACCATGGACCTCGTATGGCCGCATGTCGGGCGGAAGGGGCCGTTTCGGCTGAAAATCCGGATGGGCGACAGCGGATTCGGCCACTTCGGCGCGCGCCGGTTCGACGGGCTTCGCCCCGGCTGGCTGCGCGACAAGGTCTACCGGCGGCCCGCGCGCTGAGCCGTCACCGCCATTGGCCAGCGATGGCCCATGCGGGGGTGGAAGGACAGCGCCCCGGCGGGCTGGGTCACGCGACAGCCCGCATCGATCAACGCCTCGGTGGCGGAGATCACGAGCATCCGGCCCAGCGGTGCGCCGATGCAGCGGTGGCGGCCAAGCCCAAAGGACAGGGTGCCTGACGGGTCACGCTCGGGCCAAAAGCGGTCAGGGTCGGCAAACCGCACCGGATCACGGTTCGCGCTGCCCAGCGCGAGGAAAACCGGCGTGCCCTCGGCCAGCGTGACGCCGTCGCGCTCGTGGCTCTCGCGCACCACGCGGGGGATGGTCTGCGCCGGTGTCTCATAGCGCAGTGCCTCGTCCACGATCTGCGCGGGCGTCCCCTCTGCCTCGGGGAAGCGGGCGCGCAGGAGCTGGACGTTGGCGATGGCGGCTTCGATGTTCTCGATCCCGTCGGCCAGCACGAGCAGCGCGTTGTCCGCGATTTCGGTGTCGCTGAGACTCTCCGTCCCGCGGAGATGGGACAAAAGATCATGGCCCGGCGCGGCCTTGGCCCGCTCGAGCGCGGCAAGGATCATCGCCCGGCTCGCGTCGAGCCCGTCGTTCACCGACTGGAACCCGGCCCGGTCGGTGATGGGGGCAAAAAGCTTGAAGAGCGCGGCACTGGCGCGGGCCATGGCGTCGATGTCCGGGGGCAAACCGATGAACTGCGCCATGGCGGCGCTGGCATAAGGCCGGGCGTAATCCGCGATAATCTCAAACGGACCGGGCGGGAGCATGTCGCGGGCCAGCGCGGGAAGCCATGCTTCTGCCCCGGACAGCGTGTCATAGAAGGCAGCCGACAGGGGCTTGCGGATCGCCACATGGCGCGGCTTGTCGAGGAAGGGCGGGATGTTCCCGGCGACCGCGGCGGCGGTGTAGCGGTCGCGGTTCTTGCCCGCGAGCATGGAAAACCGCGAGGGCGCATTGCCCAGACGCGGGTCGGTAAAGGCCGCTTCGATCTCTGCCGCGCGGGTCAGGAGATAGCCGCCCGACGCGACCGGGGCGAGCGGCGCGTTTTCCCGCAGCCACGCATAGATCGGCGCGGGATCGGCGAGGAACGCGGGATCGGTCAGGTCGAGGGGCAGCGCCGGTTCAACGTGGACTGGCGCGGGCTTACGCCCAGCGCCGAACCAGCTTTTCAATTTCCGCATCGTTCTGCACCAGATGCTCGGCCAGTTCCTCGCGCTCGCCGCGGTTGAGCGCGATGCCACAGGCGAATTTCGCAAGGATCGAAGGTTTGTAATACCGAACCGCCGCCGAGAGCATGTAAACCTCGTCCCCCAGATCGGCGCTTGTCGAGGGCGAGCACATGTCGGCGATGTTATCGGAGGCAAGCCGCACCGGCACGCCCGCGACCGCCAGCTCCAGCACGCGCACGATCGAGTTGTAGGTGGGCGTCATCACGGGTCTGAGCATCCGCATCCCGATAGCGGCTGAGGGGCAGGACACGATGCCGACATTAGTCTCGATGAGCCCGTTCACATAGGCCTCCCACCGCACATCGTCATAGGTCGAGGGCGAGATGGCGTGGATCGCCCAGATCTGCGGCTCGTCACCCTCGAGCACACCCTCGCGCCGGATGACGTCCATCAGCCGCTCGGTGCCGTTTTCCTGCGGAATGTTGAGCTGATCCGTGTGGACATGCAGCATCTTGCCCGACCGCCGGGCAAGGTCATGCATCCGCACGCAGTGTTCCTCGAACCCGATGTTGTCGGGGTAGTCGTCGACGTCGTCCGCCTCGGGCAGGCAGCCGATGAAATCGGCCTTGGCGACGCCGCGCTCGAAGACCTCCCACCTTTCGGGCTGGTCATCGCGAAAGCCAAGCGGCGTATAGGCGGCGGCGCGCAACTCGATCCGGTTGCCATAGTCCTTGGCGATGCCCTGCATGATCTCGAGCGCCGAAGTCCCCACACGGTCCGGGGTCACGTCCACCATCGTGTCCACGCGGCGGGTGTTCACCTCGACCATGTGATCGAGAACCCCGCGCACCCGCGCCTCGAGGTTGTCGGGATCATAGGCTGGCCCCTCGTGAACGCTCGCGATGAGCTTGTGCTTCTTCTGCAACGAGATATGCGAACTTTCGAGCACCCGCACCCGCCCGTGATCGACAAATCCGTCATCGAGCGTATTGGCGCGGTCAAGGTGAACATGGGCATTGTGATAGCCCCCGAGCGCGTCCACCGCCTCCGCGAGGCGGTCATAAAATGGCGACCTCAAATACTGTCCCTCCGCTTCGGCAACCAAAGCCAACTTCCCTGCCTCACTATGAGTAAAGCGGGCGAACCATGCAAACGGTTCCCGACCGAAAGGACAAGACGCCCTGCCCCGGTCCGCTCGTCAGTGTCCCGTCCCGCCCCAAGGACTTCGTTACACAAAGATGCCACTGACAACGATTTGGTAACATTTTCCTTGCGTCGAATCGACACAGGTCTTATCTCGACCGTGCGGTCGAAGAATATTCGGGCCGCTGTCCGCGGAGGAACGGGGAGGATCCATGTCAGACGCCTTTATCTGTGACGCACAGCGCACGCCCATCGGACGCTACGGTGGCGCCCTGTCATCGGTGCGCGCCGACGATCTGGCCGCCGTGCCGATCGCCGCGCTCATGGCGCGCAATCCGGGTGTGGACTGGTCCAGGGTCGATGACGTGATCTATGGCGACGCAAACCAGGCGGGCGAGGACAACCGCAACGTTGCGCGCATGGCGGCGCTCCTCGCGGGTTTGCCGGTCGAGGTGCCCGGCACCACGGTGAACCGGCTCTGCGCGAGCGGTATGGACGCGGTCGGCATGGCGTCGCGAGGGCTGAAGGCGGGCGACTATGACCTCGCCATCGCCGGCGGCGTCGAGTCGATGAGCCGCGCGCCCTTTGTCATGCCCAAGGCGACGAGCGCCTTTTCCCGCGCCAACGCGGTCTATGACACCACCATCGGCTGGCGCTTCGTGAACAAGAAGATGGAGGCGCAATACGGCACCCATTCGATGCCGCAGACCGCCGATAACGTCGCCGCCGACTACAAGGTAGGCCGCGAAGATCAGGATGCCTTCGCCGCGCGGTCGCAGTCCGCTTGGGCCGCCGCGCAGGAGGCGGGTCTTTTTGCCGAGGAAATCTCTCCGGTGACGATCCCGAACCGCAAGGGTGATCCGACCATCGTCGACACCGACGAACACCCCCGTCCCGGCACCGGCCTCGACCAGCTTGCCAAGCTCAAGGGCGTGAACGGCCCCGACCTGACCGTGACCGCCGGCAATGCCTCGGGCGTCAACGACGGGGCGGCGGCGATCCTCATGGCGTCGGAGGCCGGGGCAAAAGCGCATGGCCTCACCCCCATGGCGCGGGTCGTGGCGATGCAGGCAGCGGGCGTCGAACCGCGCGTCATGGGCATCGGGCCGGTTCCCGCCACGCGCAAGGTGCTCGAGCGCACGGGGCTCACCCTCGACCAGATGGATGTGATAGAATTGAACGAAGCCTTCGCGGCGCAGGGCCTTGCCACGCTGCGTGAACTTGGCATCGCGGACGACGACCCGCGCGTGAACCCGCTGGGCGGCGCCATCGCCATCGGCCACCCCCTTGGCATGTCCGGGGCGCGGCTCGTGATGACGGCGGCCTATCAGCTCAAACGCACGGGCGGGCGCTATGCGCTCTGCACCATGTGCGTGGGCGTGGGTCAGGGCACTGCGATGGTTATCGAACGGGTGTGATCCCGACTTAGGAGGACCGACGACATGTATGCACAGATGGTCAAATCCACCGGCCAAGGCGTGAAATCCCGTGACGAGATGAGCGCCGAGGAACGCGACTTTCAGGACAAGGTCGATGCGGACATCCGCATCGAACCGCGCGACTGGATGCCCGAGGGGTATAAGAAGACCCTGATCCGCCAGATCGGCCAGCACGCCCATTCGGAAATCGTCGGTCAGCTGCCCGAGGGCAACTGGATCACCCGCGCGCCCACGCTCGAACGCAAGATGATCCTGCTCGCCAAGGTGCAGGACGAGGCGGGGCATGGCCTTTACCTCTACTGCGCCGCCGAGACGCTTGGTGTGACGCGCGACGAGATGACCGAGATGCTTCTGTCCGGCAAGATGAAGTATTCCTCGATCTTCAACTACCCGACGCTCACATGGGCCGACATCGGCGCGGTCGGCTGGCTGGTCGACGGGGCCGCGATCATGAACCAGGTGCCGCTCCAGCGGACCTCCTATGGCCCCTATGCCCGCGCCATGGTGCGGATCTGCAAGGAAGAGAGCTTTCACCAGCGACAGGGCTACGACATCATGATGCGCATGGCCCGAGGGTCCGAGGCGCAGAAACGCATGGCGCAGGATGCGCTGAACCGCTTCTGGTATCCCTCGCTCATGATGTTCGGCCCGTCGGACGCCAATTCCGTGCACTCCGAACAATCCATGGCCTGGAAGATCAAGATCAACACCAATGACGAGCTGCGCCAGAAATTCGTCGACCAGACCGTGCCGCAGGCCGAATATCTGGGCCTGTCCGTCCCCGACGAGAACCTCAAGTGGAACGAGGAAAAGGGCGGCTACGACTTTTCCGAACCCGATTGGGACGAGTTCTTCGACGTGCTGCGCGGTGCCGGTCCCGGCAACACCCAACGCCTGACCGACAGGCAGAAGGCGTGGGAAGACGGCGCCTGGGTGCGCGAGGGCCTCATGGCCCATGCCGAGAAGAAAGCCGCCCGCAAGGTCGCGGCGGAATAGGGAGCGAGAGAGATGAAAAAAGAATGGCCCCTGTGGGAGATCTTTATCCGTGGCCAGCACGGTCTGTCGCACCGGCACGTGGGATCGCTTCACGCGCCCGATGCCGAGACCGCGATCCTGAATGCGCGTGATGTCTACACCCGCCGCAACGAAGGCGTGTCGATCTGGGTGGTGAAGGCCGCCGACATCACCGCCACCGCGCCAGGTGACAAGGGCCCGATCTTCGAGCCGTCGGAGACCAAGGTCTATCGCCACCCGACCTTCTACGACATCCCCGACGAAATAGGTCACATGTGATGGAGGCCAAGTTCGAAGCCCTTCTGCGGCTGGGCGACAACGCCCTGATCCTGGGCCACCGGGTGTCCGAATGGTGCGGCCATGCGCCGGTTCTGGAAGAGGACATTGCGCTGGCCAACACCGCGCTCGACCTGCTCGGGCAGACCAACCTCTGGCTCGAATACGCGGGCGAGGTCGAGGGCAAGGGCCGCTCCGCCGATGACCTCGCCTTCCTGCGCGACGCCTGGGATTTCCGCAACGTGCTCTTGGTCGAATTGCCCAACGGCGACTTTGGCCAGACGATCCTGCGCCAGTTCCTTTTCGATGCGTTCAACCTGCTCAATCTGCGGGCATTGACCGGGTCGAGCGATCCGCGCATCGCCGAGATTGCCGAAAAGGCCGCGAAAGAGGCCGCCTATCACGTGGACCGCTCGTCGGGCACCGTGATCGGGCTGGGCGACGGCACCGACGAAAGCCACCGCCGGATGCAGGACGCGCTGAACCTTCTCTACCCCTACGCGATGGAGCTTTTCATCACGGACGAGGTCGACGCAGAGATGGCGAAGGCGGGCGTGATCCCTTCGCCGGACACGCTCAAGGCCGAGTATGATGCGCTGGTGAACGGCGTGATCGCCGAGGCGACGCTGGAGAAGCCCGAGGCGCATTTCGGCCACCGGGGTGCGGGCAAGACGGGCAAGATGCACACCGAGCACTTGGGTCACCTGCTGACGCAGATGCAGTGGCTCCAACGCGCCTATCCGGGCAACGCGTGGTAGACCGATGCGCCCCTCGGTGGAGCAAATCTGGGACTGGCTCGACACCATCCCTGACCCGGAAATCCCGGTCATCACGCTGACGGACCTCGGCATCATCCGGGACGTGGCGTGGGAGGATAATAGCTGCGTCGTGACCGTAACGCCGACCTATTCGGGCTGCCCGGCGACCTCGATTATCAATCTGGAGATCGAGACGGCGCTGCGGGGTCACGGGTTGGAGGACATCCGGCTGAAACGCCAGCTCTCGCCCGCATGGACCACCGACTGGATGACCCAGCGCGGGCGGGAAAAGTTGGAAAATTACGGTATTGCCCCGCCTCAACCGGCCGGGGGCCCCGATAAATGTCCGAATTGTGCAAGTTCCAATGTGGAAAAGCTCAGCCAGTTCGGATCGACACCCTGCAAGGCGCAGTGGCGGTGCAAGGACTGCCTCGAACCCTTCGACTATTTCAAGTGCATCTAGGGAGGCGCTGATGGCACGGTTTCACGAGCTTGAAGTGACGGACATCAAGAAGACCATCCGCGACGCGGTGGTGGTGACGTTGAAGCCGGCGGACGCGGCGGCCTTTGCCTTTACCCAAGGCCAGTACCTCACCTTCCGCCGCGATTTCGACGGCGAGGAATTGCGCCGCTCCTATTCGATCTGCGCGGGGCTGGATGACGGCATCCTTCAGGTGGGCATCAAGCGCGTCGACGGCGGGGCGTTTTCGACTTGGGCGAATGAAGACCTGAAAATCGGTGACCGGATCGAGGCGATGCCGCCCATGGGCCGCTTCCACACGCCTCTCGACCCGGACGCTGGCAGGACCTACGTGGGCTTCGCCGGTGGCTCCGGCATCACGCCGGTGCTCTCGATCCTTAAGTCCACCCTCGCCCGCGAACCGCGCTCTACCTTCACGCTGGTCTACGCGAACCGGGGGGTGGCCACGATCATGTTCCGCGAAGAGCTAGAGGATCTAAAGAACACCTACATGGGGCGCTTGGCCGTGATCCATGTGCTTGAAACCGACGCGCAGGACATCGACCTCTTCACGGGCCGCATCGACGAAGCGAAGGTGGGTGCGCTCATGCGGTCGGGCTTTCTCGACGCCGAGGGCATCGACACCGCCTTCATCTGCGGGCCCGAGCCCATGATGCTCGGCATCGCCGCCGGGCTGAAGGCCGCCGGCCTTGCCGAAGAGCAGATCAAGTTCGAGCTTTTCGCCTCGTCGCAGCCCGGTCGCCTCGCCAAGCGCGTCATCTCGAAAGAGGCCGCGAAGGGCGGCAATCAGGCGCAGATCGTCGTGACGCTGGACGGTGCCACGCGCGCGGTGGACGCGTCGAAAGAGCTTTCCGTGCTCGATGCCGCCCGTGCCGGTGACCTCGACGCGCCCTATTCCTGCAAGGCGGGGGTCTGTTCGACCTGTCGCTGCCGCGTCATCGAAGGTGAGGTCGAGATGGCCACGAACCACGCACTCGAAGATTACGAGGTCGAAAAGGGCTACATCCTGTCCTGCCAATCCTTCCCGGTCACGGACCGCGTGGTGGTCGATTATGACCAGTGATTTCGACACCATGAGGCTGGCCGACTACCTCGCCGCAGGTGGACGCCTGACTTCGCCCGGCAACGTGCCGCCGCGCTACCGGGCGGAATTGCTCAAGATCATGTCAACCTTCGTCGACTCGAACCTCGCGGGGGCCGCCGGTTTTTCCGAACAGATCAACGGCGGACCGGGGATCGCCGCACGGGAAGCCTCGGCGCGGATCGTTGCCGAAAAGCTCGCCAATGCCCGCGCGGTTCTGGCGCTGATGGGCGATTTCGGGGCCGATACGGCGCGCTACGTGGACCAGCACCCGTGGCACACGCGGCTCGCGCGCGACGCCGACATCGGGGCCAGCCGGGTCGAAACCGACATGCGGCTTGCGGTGCTCAACTACCCGATGACCGACTGGGCCGACGCGGTGGTCATGAACCTTCTCATGGGTCACGCCGTTTGCGTTCAACTGGGGGAAATGTCTTGGGTCAGCTACCAGCCGCTCGCGGAGGTCCTGCGCGACGTGGCCCGGGTCGAGGAAACCCATGCGGCCCTTGCCGAAGAAGGTGTCGCGCGGCTCGTGGCGGAGGGGGTCAACCTGCGGGATTCGCTCGACTATTGGATGCCGCGCGTGGCGACCAGCTTTGGCATTGGATCGCCCGGCCGCTTGGATCAGCTCAAGGCGATGGGCCTGCGTCACGAGGACACGGAAACGCTCAAGTCGCGCTGGATGGAACGTCTACGTCCTATTCTGGAAAAGAACGGGCTGTCCTGAAACAGCGGCGGCGCTGCGATCACGCCAGAGGCGGGACCAGCGCGCGCACACCGCCCAGCGTCATCTCGGCCACGAGTTCGGCGTATTCGAGACGTGCCTCGCGCCCTGCCCCGGCGCTCCACATGTAGTACCAGTTGAGCATACCGAAAAGCGCCATGGTTGCCTGCCGCAGCTTGGTCCTGTCGGTGTCCAGCCCCGGCGCGACGCGGCCCAGAAGCCCCGACACGTGATCGACGATCTGGCGTTGGTAGCCCTTGAGCACCCGTTGCTGATCCGGCGGGAGCAGGTCCACCCCCGACATCTGCACCCGGTGTTCATCGTCCGCGCCCTCGTAGGCCAGCATGATTTCGACCACGACCCGGCGCAGCGCATCCTCGGGCGAGGCCCCGGTCAGGTCGAGCCCGGTCACCCGCTCAGCGAGATCCGACAGGTAGCCGTCCAGCACGTCATAGAGGATCGCGTCCTTCGAGGTGTAGTAGTGATACACGTTCGCCTTTGAAATCCCACACTCTTTCGCGAGCTGGGTCATCGAGGCCCGGTCGAACCCGTCGCGGGCAAAGACGCGCGCGGCACCCCGCAGGATCGCCGCACGCTTTTCGTCATGGTCCCGCGCGATGCTCCGCGCCATCAGCCGTTCCCCCGGTTATCCACCACGCGCTTGGCCTTGCCTTCGGACCGCGCCACCTGCCCTGGATCACCCACGACGATGTCGGTCGAGACGCCGACGATATCCTTGATCCGCTTGGACAACATCCGCGCGGCAGCGTTCTTAGACGCCTCGTCGGCGGCATCCGGCAGCGCCTCGACATGGACGCGCATCCCGTCCATGCGACCTGCCCTGTAAAGCTCGATCTGGAAATGCGGCGCGATGCCACCCGTGGCCAGCACCTGTTCCTCGATCTGGGTCGGGAACACGTTCACGCCGCGCAGGATCATCATGTCATCCGACCGCCCGGTGATCTTCTCCATCCGCCGCATCGACCGCGCGGTGCCGGGCAAAAGCCGCGTAAGGTCGCGGGTCCGGTAGCGGATCATCGGCAGACCCTCTTTGGTGAGCGTCGTGAACACCAACTCGCCCAGTTCCCCGTCCGGCAGCACTTCGCCCGTCTCCGGGTCGATGATCTCGGGCAGGAAGTGATCCTCCCAGATGACCGGGCCGTCTTTCGTCTCGACACATTCGTTGGCGACACCCGGCCCCATGATCTCGGACAACCCGTAGATATCGACGGCGTGCATGTCGAACGCCTCTTCCACCTCGCGCCGCATCGCATCGGTCCAGGGTTCGGCCCCGAAGATGCCGACTTCGAGCGACGAGCCTCGCGGGTCCAGACCAAGCTTATGATATTGCTCAAGGATATTGAGCATATAGGAGGGCGTGACCATGATCGCCTTGGGCGCGAAATCCTGAATGAGCGTCACCTGCCGCTCGGTCATCCCACCCGACACCGGGACCGCCGTGGCCCCCAGCCGTTCGATCCCGTAATGCGCGCCCAGACCGCCGGTAAAGAGGCCATAGCCATAGGCATTGTGCACGATGTCGCCGGGTCGCACGCCCGAGGCACGCAGCGACCGCGCGATGAGATCGGCCCAGTTGGAGATGTCGCCCGCGGTATATCCCACGACGGTCGGTTTGCCCGTCGTGCCGGAACTGGCATGCACACGTACGATCTTCTCGCGCGGGACCGCGAAAAGCCCGAAGGGGTAGTTGTCGCGCAGGTCGCTCTTGTAGGTGAAGGGGAACTTGGCGAGGTCAGACAGCGTGTGAAGATCGTCGGGATGCACCCCCGCCTCGTCGAACCGCTGCCGATACATCGGCACGTTGTCATAGGCATGACGCAGCGACCATTTCAGCCGCCCCAGTTGCAGCGCGCGAATTTCGTCGATCGAGGCGATCTCGATCGCGTCCAGCGTCGCACGATCCGGGGTCAGGTCCTTCATTTGCTCTCCTCCTCAAACAGATGTCCAGGAATCGCGCGCGACATGCCGCGCATTTCCGCGATCCGAACACCGTCCTGATTTTCCACGTGAATGTCGTAGATGCCGCCCCGCCCCTTGAGGTAAAGCTCCTCGGCGGTGGCAGTCAGAACGTCGCCCTCGCGACCCGGGGCGAGGAAGTTGATCAGGTTGTGCTGGGCCACCGTGTTCTGGTTGCCCGAGTTGCAGGCAAAGGCAAAGGCGCTGTCGGCCAGCGCAAAAATCACGCCGCCGTGGCAGATCTTGTGCCCGTTGCAGTGGTGCGGCTGGACGGTGAGGGTCAGGACAGCGCGGCCCGCGTCGACCTGGCCCAATTCCATGCCGAACCATTTCGACGCGTCGTCATTGGCCCACATGATGTTGCAGGCGCGCTCTGCGATGTCCTTGGGCGTCATTCGGGTTTCCTCCCCGTGAAAACGGGCTTTCGTTTATCGAGGAAGGCACCGACGCCCTCGGCATAGTCAGGCGAGCGTCCGCATTGGAACATAAGCTCGGCCTCGAGATCGAGTTGCGCATCCATCGTGTTCGTTTCGGCCGCCTGAATGGCCTTTTTCGTCTGGGCGTATCCAAAGGTCGGCCCTTTGGCAAAAGCCTCGGCCTGTGCCCGCGCCGTGTCCATAAGCTCTTCATCGGGCACGCATTTCCAGATGAGGCCCCAGTCGGCGGCCTGTTCTGCCTTCAGCGGTTCGCCGGTGAGCGACAGACCGCGCGCCCGCGCGGGGCCAAGCAGGTTGGTCAGCGAAAACGACCCACCCGTGTCGGGCACGAGGCCCACGTTGGCAAAGCTCTGGATGAATTTCGCGCTCGCGCCCGCGAAGACCATGTCACAGGCCAGCGCGACGCTCGATCCCGCCCCCGCCGCGACCCCGTTCACCGCGCAGATCACGGGCATTTCGAGCGCCCGGATCTGGCGCACCAGCGGGGCCCAGAGGGTGCGCACCGTATGGCCAAGGTCGATGTCGGTCATCTTGCGCGGGTCACGGTCGCCAAGGTCCTGCCCTGCGCAGAACCCCCGCCCGGCCCCGGTCAGCAGCACGCAGCGTTTGCCAGCCGCACTGTCCAAAGCCGCGCGAAGCGCCAGATGCATCTCTTCGGTAAACGAGTTCAGCCGATCGGGGCGGTTGAGGGTCACTTCAACCCAGTCACCTTGATCCGCCACGAGAATCGTGTCGCCCATCTTGTCCTCCCTGTTGGGGTTACTGTTGCTTAAACCGACCGGACGGTCAATAATGTTTCAAGCGCCGAATCCGGCAGTTTGGGAGGAGAAGATGACGATGATCGACGTGGCGAGCTTTGCCGCAGGCAAATGGATACAGCCCGGGGACGAGGCCCGCCCCATCGCTTCGGCCGTGACGGGCAAGGTCATCGCGCGGGCGGGCGGTGCGCTCGACGTGCAGGCCATGCTCGACCATGCGCGACTTGTCGGCGGCCCTGCCTTGCGAGAGATGGGCTTTCATGAGCGCGCCTCGATGCTAAAAAAGCTCGCGCTCCATCTGACCGAGCACAAACAAGCGCTCTACGATCTGTCGTTCAACACCGGCGCCACGCAGGCCGACCATGCCTATGACATTGACGGGGGCATCGGGACGCTGTTCGTCTTTGCCTCGAAAGGCAAGCGCGAGCTGCCCGACGGGCATGTTCTCGTCGATGGCGAGGTGGAACAGTTCGGCAAGACCGGGGTCTTTCTCGGCCAGCATATCTACACGCCGCTTCAGGGCGTCGCGGTACATATCAACGCCTTCAACTTCCCGATCTGGGGGATGCTGGAGAAACTCGCGCCCACCCTTCTGGCGGGCGTGCCTGCCATCGTGAAGCCGGCGACGGCGACCTCCTATGTGACCGAACTCGCCGTGCGCCTGATGATCGACAGCGGCGTGCTGCCTGAGGGGGCGCTCCAGTTCATCGCGGGCGGCACCGGCGACCTGCTCGACCGGCTCACGCCGCAGGATATGGTGAGCTTTACGGGCTCCGCCGAGACCGCGCTGAAGCTCCGGTCGAACCCGCGTCTATTACGCAACGCGACACGGTTCACCGCTGAGGCCGACAGCCTAAACGCCTCGATCCTCGGCCCCGATGTGACGCCGGACGCGCCGGAGTTCGACCTGTTCATCAAGGAAGTCGCACGGGAGATGACGACGAAGGCAGGGCAGAAATGCACCGCGATCCGCCGGATTCTGGCCCCCGAAGCGCGGGTGGCCGACGTCATCGCAGCTCTTGAGGCGCGGTTGTCCAAGACCGTGATCGGCGACCCTGCCGACCCGGCCACGCGGATGGGGGCGCTCGTGTCCACCGACCAGCGCGCCGATGTGCTGGAAAAGGTCGCCATCCTCAGCAGCGAAGCCAAGCGCGTGATCGGGGACCCGGACCGCTTCGACGTGCATAATGCCGACAAGGACAAGGGCGCCTTCCTGCCGCCGATGCTGTTTCACTGTGCCGATCCGGATGCGGCCACCAAGGTGCATGAGACCGAGGCCTTTGGTCCCGTGTCGACCATCATGCCCTACCGCGACACCGCCCATGCCGTCGCGCTTGCCAATCGTGGCCAAGGCTCGCTCGCGCTCTCGCTCATCACCCATGACACCAAGGTGGCGCGCGAGGTAATCATGGGCGCGGCGGCTTGGCATGGCCGCGTGTATATCAACGACCGCGTGTCGGCCAAGGAATCGACCGGGCATGGGTCGCCCATGCCGCATCTCATCCATGGCGGCCCCGGTCGCGCGGGTGGCGGCGAAGAGATGGGCGGCGTCCGTGGCGTGAAGCACTTCATGCAGCGCACCGCGGTGCAGGGTTCACCCGACATGCTGCAGGCGATCACCGGGGTCTATGTGCCGGGGTCCACGCCGAAACCGGCCCCCGCGCATCCCTTCACGCGGACATTCACCCAAATCGAGATCGGCGAGACGATCATTACCGAGCCGCGCGTGGTCACAATGGACGACATCGAGCATTTCGCTCATTTCACCGGCGACACCTTCTATGCACACATGGACGCCGATGCCGCCAAGCGAAACCCGTTCTTTCCGGACCGCGTGGCGCATGGCTACCTGCTTCTGTCCTTCGCGGCGGGGCTGTTCGTGGAACCCAACGAAGGCCCGGTTCTGGCAAACACGGGTCTTGATAACCTGCGGTTCATGAAGCCGGTGGTGGCGGGCGCGGCGATCCACGTTGTCCTGACCGTCAAGCGCAAGACGCGGCGCACGGGGGAGTATGGCGAAGTGCGCTGGCATGTCACGATCCTTGACGAGGCCGACGAGAAGGTCGCGGAATACGAACTGCTGACGATGAACGCCTATTGAGGCAGGATGCGGGCGGGGGTAGCCTCCCGCCCGATGACCGAGGTTTCTTCCCCCACCCAAGCCCGGATCGACGCGCTGATGGCCGTCGGGACCGTAAAGGTCTGGTCGGTCGTCGTGACCGTCATGGGCGATCTATGCCGCGCGCCCGAGGACCGGCTGTCTGGCCGGGTGCTCGACCGGCTCATGGGTCCGATGGGGATCAACAACCAGGCGCTGCGCACGGCGCTTCACCGGCTCAAGCGCGACGGCTGGATCGAGGCCACGCGCGACGGGCGCGGGTCAAACTATGCTTTGACACCCGAGGGGCGCGGTCGAACCGAAAGCGTAAGGGCGCTTATCTATGCCGAGGGGCCTTCCCCGGCCCAGCCCGTGCATCTACTGACCCCGGCCCCGGATGCCACGGTCGCCGATTGGGCCGAGGGCCTGCCGGACGACGCCATTCTACTGCCCGCGCGCACGGCGCTGCTGGCGGGCCCGCTCTTGGCGCTGCCCGCGGGAACGCTGGTGACCACGCTGGGCGATACGCCCCTGCCCGACTGGGCACGGGATGCGATCGCATCTGCGGATCTTTGCGCGGAATACGCCAGGCTTGCGAAGGCAGTAGACCGGGCCTTGGCTGACGCGCTGACCGGCGACCCGGCGGCAGGATCGACCGGGCGCACGATCCTGCGACTCGCCGCCTTTCACCACTACCGTCGCCTTCGCCTGCGACACGGCCCCCTGCCCGACCTGCTGCTCGGGCCTGACTGGCCCGGGGCCATTGCGCGGACCGGCGTCATGACGCTGCTCAGGGCCTGCCCGCGGCCCGATCTGGCCGATCTGCACGAGGTTCATGCGATATAAATACGGGCCCAAACCCATGTCGTTGCATTTGAAACGAATATCATGATAGGCTCCGACCGAAGCACGGCGAAGTGAGCGCCGAAGAGGAGGACCAATGCCCCTGATGCAAAGCTGGGTGGCGAGCGCGAACGCCCCCGAGACGGATTTTCCGCTCAATAACCTGCCCTATGGCGTCTATGACCTTGGCGACGAGCTGCTCTTTTGCGGCGTGGCGATCGGGGATCGCATCCTGAACCTGACCCGGCTCGAGGAAGAGGGGCTGCTCGATCTGGAAACCGGCCAGTTCTTTGGCTGGGGCACCTGGTCGGTCTTCATGGAGGCCGGACAGGATGCTTGGGACGAACTGCGCGCCTGGCTCATGGTGATGTTGCGCGAAGGGTCCGAAGCCGAAACGGCCCTGTCCAAGTTCCTCGATGCGCAAGCGGATGCGACGATGCACCTGCCCTTCGACATCATGGAGTACACCGATTTCTACGCGAGCAAGCACCACGCCTCGAACGTGGGGACGATGTTCCGGGGACCGGAGAACGCGCTGCCGCCAAACTGGCTGTCAATTCCCATCGGCTACAACGGGCGCGCGTCATCTGTGGTCGTGTCGGGGACCGACGTGGTGCGACCCAACGGTCAGCTCAAGGGACCGAACGACGACCTGCCCCGGTTTGGCCCCTGCGCGCGTTGGGACTTCGAGCTCGAGATGGGCGCAATCGTGGGCAAACCTTCGGACGGGATGATCTCGGTCGGGGAAGCGGACGACAACATCTTTGGCTACGTGCTTCTGAACGACTGGTCCGCGCGCGACATTCAGGCGTGGGAATATCAGCCGCTGGGTCCGTTTCAGGCGAAAGCGACGGCGACCAGCATTTCGCCCTGGATCGTGACGAAGGCGGCGCTCGAGCCATTCCGCACATCAACACCGGAACGCGAGCGTCCGCTGCTACCTTATCTCAAGGAACCGGGCCCGATGCTCTACGACATCGACCTCGAAGTGACGCTCGCCCCCGAGAGCAAGGCGGAAACGGTCATCACGCGGACCAACTACCGGGAAATGTACTACTCGGCGGCGCAGCAACTGGCGCATCACACGACGAGCGGCTGCCCGATGAACGTGGGCGACCTCTTGGGGTCGGGCACGATTTCAGGCCCCGACAAGGGCGCGCGCGGTGCGCTCCTGGAACTGGCGTGGGGCGGCAAGGAGCCGGTCACGCTCGACACGGGCGAGACGCGGTCCTTCATCGAGGACGGCGATACGGTGACCCTGCGCGGACATGCGCAGGGCGATGGATACAGGGTCGGTTTCGGGGCCTGCACGGGGAAAACCCTTGCCGCCCCGACGATCCCAGACTGGGCAAAGGAGTAACCCCATGGCCAAGGCATTCGCGTCGCAAGGCGACATGACCGAAAAGAAGATCAGCTTCACCGAGGTGGGCGACGGGCTTTACGCCTTTACCGCAGAAGGCGACCCGAATTCGGGCGTCATCATCGGCGACGACTCTGTGATGATCGTCGAGGCGCAGGCGACCCCACGCCTTGCCAACAAGGTGATCGACTGCGTGCGCTCGGTCACGGACAAACCGATCAGTCACGTCGTGCTGACCCACTACCATGCCGTGCGCGTGCTCGGCGCCTCGGCCTTTGGCGCCGACCAGATCATCATGTCCGAAACCACGCGCGGCCAGGTGGTCGAGCGCGGGCAAGAGGACTGGGACAGCGAGTTCCAGCGTTTCCCGCGCCTCTTCGAAGGACATGAATCGATCCCCGGCCTGACGTGGCCCACGACGACGTTCAAGGACCGGATGACCGTCTATCTCGGCAACCGCCGCGTAGACCTCATGCACCTTGGTCGCGCCCACACGGCGGGCGACATCGTCGTCCATGTGCCCGACGAAAACGTCATGTTCACCGGCGACATCGTGGAATACCACTCCGCCTGCTACTGCGGCGACGGGCACCTCAAGGACTGGTCCGCCACGCTGGACCGGATCAAGGCCTTCAACGTCGACGCCATCGCGCCGGGACGCGGCGATGCGCTCGTCGGGCATGACATGGTGAACGCGGCGCTCGAAAACACCCGCGATTTCGTCGCCTCGACCTACGCGCCCGCGGCCCGTGTCGCAGCACGGGGCGGTAGCCTCAAGGACGCGTGGGACGCGATCCGCGCCGAATGCGATCCCAAGTTCAAGGACTACGCGATCTACGAGCATTGCCTGCCCTTCAACGTCGCGCGCGCCTATGACGAGGCACGCGGCATCGACACGCCGCGCATCTGGACCGCCCAGCGCGATCTGGAAATGTGGGAGCAACTGCAAGGATGAGCTTCAAGAACCCCTGGCTCGGTTTCGCGCTGAACAACGCCTATGCCAACCGCACCCTCTACGAGGCGCTCGGCGGTCTGGACGAGGCGGCCTTCGCCGCGACCCGGCCGGGGTTCTTTCCGTCACTCGCGGCGACGCTCAACCATATCTACGAGGTCGATCTTTATTACCTCGACGCATTGGAAGGCGGCGGGCTCGGCCGCGCCGTCTTCGACCGAACGCCCGTGGAGGACCCCGCGGGGCTGGGCCGGTTGCAGTCCGAGGCGGACATGCGATTCGCCATGTTCTGTCAGACCCTGACCGACGCCGACATTGCCCGCGAGGTGATCACAGACCGGCCCGAGGGTCCGATGGCCGAGACCGTGGGCATGCTCCTGCCCCATCTTGTCCAGCACCAGATTCACCATCGCGGACAAGCGCATGTGCAACTTTCCGACGCGGGGATTTCGCCCCCGCAACTCGATGAATTCTTTCTGACATATGATCGCGCTGAGACCGCGAAACCCTACTTCGGGTGAACTGTCTCCGGGCCGTTGTGTCGGCATCCTCCCTGCCCATTCAACACGCGACTTTCGTCTCGTGACCAGCCGGACATTGGTCTTACGACGGTCGTAAGACCAAAGAATTATGAGGTTTTTTGCCCCACCGCTCAATACTCACGCATCCGTGGGGGCGGCGGAGGACTGGGATAGTGGCTTCCCCCGAACGGAGGTTTGACTGATCCAAGGGAGGAACAACATGGATCTCGTTCTCGCACTCGCCGTCTCCATCGGCCTATTGGGTGGTGTGTCTACTTACCTTTTCCTGACTGTCGGCACGATACAGATCTGGATCGCCTTCATCGCATGGGCGAGCTTTTACCATTGCGGCGGTGGCACGGATGGGCTGAGGAAATCCGTCGTGGCCAACGTCTGGGGTGCCATCGTGGGCTTCGTGGCGCTTCTGCTCATCATGAAGGTCGCGGTTCCCCTGCCCGGCGTGCTTTGGCCTTCGGTGGTGGTGGCGATCACCGCCTTCGTTCTGGTCCTTGGTGCCAAGGTGCCGGCGCTGGGGGCGATTCCCGCCTCGGTCTACGGCTACGCCTCGATCGCGGGCTACGGCCTGCTGTCCGGTGCAGACATCGCGACCTTCAACCTCGCAAACCCGCTGATCTGCACCGTGGCGTCCATGGTCATCGGCGCGCTTTTCGGCATCGTGAGCGAGAAATTCGCGGGCCTGATGACCAAGTCAGCCTGATCTGACCAGACCTGACCCGGGTCGCGTTCACGCGCGGCCCGGATTTCGTTGCAAATGAAACGAACTTCTTCTATGGTCGCGGTTGCGACAGGAGGAGTACCCATGAACGCGATCTTCGAGACGCCCCTTTACCCCTACACCCGCGTGGCGGATCAACAGTCCGCGGCGCCTGCCCGCCACAAGGTGGTCATCATCGGTGCCGGTCCCGTGGGACTGACGCTCGCGCTCGATCTCGCGCTTCAGGGCATCGAGACGCTGATCCTCGACGACAACGACAAGGTGAGCTTCGGGTCCCGCGCGATCTGCTTCGCCAAACGCCCGCTTGAAATCCTCGACCGGCTGGGTGCTGCGAAACCGATGGTGGACAAGGGCGTCGTGTGGAATCTGGGCAAGGTGTTCTTCGACGACCGCCAGGTCTACGACTTCAACCTCCTGCCCGAAGACGGTCACGCCTTTCCGGCCTTCATCAACCTGCAGCAATATTACTTCGAACACGATCTGATCGCCCGCATCCGCGAGGTCGAAGCCCAGGGCGCGCCGATCGAGATTCGCGGTGGCAGCCGGGTCAGCGCGCTCTCCCAACACGCGGACCATACGTCCCTGACGGTCGAGACGCCGGATGGACCCTACGCGATCGAGGCGGACTGGGTCGTGGCCTGCGACGGGGCCGGGTCGCCCACACGTAGCCTCATGGGGCTTGATTTCGTCGGGCGCGTCTTCGAGGACAACTTCCTCATCGCCGATGTGCGCATGGACGCAGAATTCCCGACCGAGCGCTGGTTCTGGTTCGACCCGCCCTTCAATCGCGGGCAATCGGCGCTTCTGCACAAACAGCCGGACGGTGTCTGGCGCATCGACCTGCAATTGGGCTGGGACATCGACAAGGAGGTCGAGAAGCGGCCTGAGAACGTGATCCCGCGCCTAAAGGCGATGCTGGGCGAGGACGTGAAATTCGAGCTCGAATGGGTCTCGATCTACACCTTCCAATGCCGGAGGATGGAGAAATTCCGTCACGGCCGGGTGATCTTCGCGGGCGATTCCGCGCATCAGGTGTCGCCCTTCGGCGCACGCGGGGCCAACTCCGGCGTGCAGGACGCCGACAACCTCGGCTGGAAACTCGCCGCCGTCATCACGGGGGATGCCCCGGAAGCGCTGCTGGACAGCTACGACGTGGAACGGGTGCAGGGGGCGGACGAGAACATCCTCAACTCCTCGCGCTCGACCGATTTCATCACGCCCAAGTCGGAAATGAGCCGGCTGTTCCGTGACGCCGTGCTCGACCTGTCCGAACACTATGCCTTCGCCCGTCCGCTGGTGAACTCGGGCCGCCTGTCGGTGCCCTGCGTCCACGACGGCTCACCGCTCAATACCCCCGACGCTCTGCCCGGCGGCCCGGCGCGCAGCCGTCCCGGTGCGCCCTGCCCCGATGCGCCCCTGGGCAACGGGTTCCTTCTGTCGCAGATCGGTGGCGACTTCGCCCTTCTGGCCATCGGGCAGGAGCCCCCCCAGATCGAGGGCCTTCGGTCCGTGAACCTTGCCAACGCGACACCGCAGATGGCCGAACGCTACCTTGGGTCCGCGCCCCGCGCGCTCTATCTCATCCGGCCCGACCAGCATGTCGCGGCGCGCTGGGAAAGCGCGGACGCGGACACGATCCGGGCAGCCCATGCGCGCGCCCTGGGCAAGACCGTGAAAGAAGAGGCCTGAAGCATGTCGAAGCTGATCCTGACTCCGAACCTCGACAAGGCCGATGACGTCTATGCGGACCTGCTCACGGCCCATGAGGGCAAATCCAAGGCCGAGAGCGACGCCTTCAACGCGCGGCTCATCCTGATCCTCGCGAACCACATCGGCGACCGCGAGGTCCTGGCCCAAGCGCTGGCCGCCGCCGACCTGCCGCAAGACTGAGCCGCGTCGCCGGCGTCGCCCATCGGTCCCACATCGAAAACCACCGCAGGGGCGCGGCCGTCGATCCGCCCCCGATCGGGGTCCAGTGAGGGAGAATGGAGGCGCGGTTGCCCTGCGAAGGTCAGTCGCTTTGGCTGACCCCGCGACGGCGGCTCAACGCCACCTTTCAGGTCGATAGCGTGGAAGTTCTTCCGGAGCCGCACCCAGGTGCGTAAATCATGCGGAGCACTGGCGCCCTGATGTGCCGGCCAATGCCCCGAAAACACATACATCTTTAAGACGTCTGGTGCCCCCACACGGACTCGAACCGCGGACCCACTGATTACAAATCAGTTGCTCTACCAGCTGAGCTATAGGGGCACTTGGCGGCGATGTAGCCGCTTGCGGGCGCGGCTTCAAGCATTTGTCGCAAAAAGCGCCGCGACCGCGGAACCAAATGCTCACCATGTGGTTACGCTAACGGTTTACAACACCAGGAGCCTATGGTCTCTTTCCGACATGACACCAAATGAATGTCGTTTTTGGGACGGGACACGATACCAAAAAAGGCATACCACAGGGAGCTTATCATGAAATTTCAAACGCTCGGCGCCATCTCGGTCTTGGCTCTGACAACGACACTCGCCACCGGTGCCTTCGCGCAGGATTGCGGCGATGTTTCGATCGCCGAAATGGACTGGGCCTCGGCCGAGCTCATGGCGAATGTCGACGCCATCATTCTGGAAGAGGGTTACGGCTGCGACGTCTCGCTCATCCCTGGCGCGACCAACACGACCTTCGCCTCAATGTCGGAAAAGGCCGAACCGGACGTGGCGCCCGAGCTCTGGATCAACGCCGTTCGCGATCCGCTCAACGCCGCAAAGGAAGAGGGCTCGCTCGTTGCTCTGAACGACGGCCCCATCACCGGGCTGGGTGAAGGCTGGTGGGTCACCCCCGCGTTCGCAGAAGAACACCCGGAGCTCGACACGGTCGAGAAACTGCTCGAGCGCCCCGACCTGTTCCCCTACCAGGAAGACGAGAGCAAGGGCGCCTTCGTCGGCTGCCCGGCGGGCTGGGGTTGCCAGCTCGTGAACGCCAACCTCTTCCGCGCCTTTGACATGGAAGAAAAAGGCTGGGTGCTGGTCGATCCGGGTTCGGCCGCTGGCCTCGACGGCTCGATGGCCAAGGCCGCCGACCGGGGCGAGCCCTGGTTCGGCTACTATTGGTCGCCCACGTCCATGATCGGCAAGTACCAGATGGTCATGCTGCCCTTCGAGGCCGACTTCGCCGGCCGCGAGAACTGGGACGGCTGCATCGCGCTGGCCGAACAGGACTGCCTTGACCCGCAGCCGACCGCCTGGACCGTGTCCGAGGTCGAAACCGTGGTCACGGACGACTTCATGGACAAGGGCGGCGTCGCGGCGGATTACTTCAAGGCCCGCGTGTTCCCCGGCGACGTGATGAACCAGATGCTCGTCTTCATGAACGAAAACCAGGCGACCGGCGAAGATGCCGCCTTTGAATTCCTTCTGACGCAAGAAGACGTCTGGACCCAGTGGGTGCCCGAGGATGTCGCACAAAAGGTCAAGGACGCGCTCTGATCTGCGCCTGACACGGTAACGAAAGGCCCGCGCATCGTCGCGGGCCTTTTGGTCACGAGAACGATACATCCACAGGGGGAACAGGGATGTCCTTTTTCACAGATTTCCCGTCATTGGGACGCGCCGATCTGTCGGCCATGCGCCGCTTCATCGACGGCAACTTCCGCGAGTTCACCCGCGCGACCGGCGAGGCGCTTGAAGCCTTCTTCAACCCGCTCCTGCAATTCCTCGTGTGGTTCGAGGACGTGCTTTTGGCCACCCCTTGGCCGATCATCCTCCTGATCGTCGGCGGCCTCGCTTACCTCGGCTCCCGGTCGTGGAAGATCACCATCGGCTCGGTCCTGGCCTTCATCGCCATCGGGTTTTTTGGAATGTGGGAGGACACGATGTCCACCCTCGCGATCATCTCGGTTGCGACCTTCCTGTGTATCGCCATCGGCATCCCCATCGGCATCCTCATGTCGCGCTCCGACCGGATGCAGGCGATCATCACCCCCATCCTCGACGTGATGCAGACGATCCCCTCCTTCGTCTACCTGATCCCCGTCGTCATGCTTCTGGGCATCGGCAAGGTCCCCGGCCTCATCGCCGTTTGCATTTATGCCATCCCGCCCATCGTGCGCCTGACGAACCTCGGCATCCGGCTGGTCGACGCCGACGTGCTCGAAGCCGCCGACGCCTTCGGCGCCTCGCCCCGGCAGAAGCTCTTCGGCGTGCAGGTGCCGCTCGCGCTGCCCAACATCTTTGCCGGCGTGAACCAGACCATCATGATGGCGCTTTCCATGGTCGTCATCGCCTCGATGATCGGGGTGCAGGGCCTGGGCGTGCCCGTGCTGCGCGCGATTTCGAACCAATACCTCGCGCTTGGCCTCATGAACGGCCTAGCCATCGTGGCGCTCGCGATCATCTTTGACCGCGTGTCGCAGACCTACGGCAAACGGCTACAGGCCTACCGGGGGAACTCGAAATGACCGAGACCACGAAAGTCCAGATCAGGAACCTCTACAAGATCTTCGGCAAGCGCCCGCAAGAGGTGCTTCCCCTGGTGCAAAAGGGCATGGGCAAGCCGGAACTTCTTGACAAGCACAACCACGTGCTTGGGATTCAGGACGTCTCGCTCGACATCCCCGAAAAGCGCATCCAGGTCATCATGGGCCTGTCGGGGTCGGGCAAGTCCACGCTGATCCGCCACATCAACCGGCTGATCGAGCCCACCGCCGGAGAAATCCTCGTCGACGGTGAGGACGTGATGAAAATGTCCGAAGAGCGGCTGCGCGACCTCAGGCGCTTCAAGATGTCGATGGTGTTTCAGAAATTCGGCCTCCTTCCGCACCGCAAGATCGGCGAGAACGTCATGTATGGCCTCCAGATCCAGGGCGTGGACGAGGCCGAGGCGAAATCCCGCGCGGGGACATGGATCGAGCGCGTGGGTCTATCGGGCTACGAGGAACATTATCCCGGCCAGCTCTCCGGAGGAATGCAGCAGCGTGTGGGCCTCGCCCGCGCGCTCGCCACCGACGCCGACATCCTCCTCATGGACGAGGCCTTTTCGGCCCTCGATCCGCTCATCCGCTACGACATGCAGTCGATCCTGCTCGACCTTCAGGAGGAACTGCACAAGACGATCATCTTCATCACCCACGATCTTGACGAGGCGCTGCGTCTTGGCGAGAACATCGCCATCCTGCGCGACGGCGCGCTCATTCAGGAGGGCGATGCACAGGAGATCGTGCTCAAACCCGCCGACGACTACATCCGCGACTTCACCAAGGACATCAACCGCGCCAAGGTGATCCGGCTCTACGGCCTCGCCGACCCCGTGGCGGCGGGCTTCTCCGGCCCCACGCTCGACGGCGACACCGTGCTGTCCGACGCGCTTCCGACGATGAACGAGGCACCGGACGGGACCGTGGGCGTCACCGACGAAACGGGCAAGGTCACCGGAACGGTCAGCCTGACCACGGCAATCCGGGCGCTCCACGCCTGATCTTCACCGCTTCTCAAATACCTTGGGGGGATCGAAACGGCGCAGCCGCTTCGTATGGGGGGCAAAGCCCCCCACCCGCTTGGTCCGGCACGAAGTGTCGGACCAAGCGCACACAGCATGGGCGGCGCACGCCGCCCATTCCGCATCACAGCTCAGGCAAAGGCCTCCGCTTCGCCCTCGCCTTCACGCCGCCCCACGCCAAGCCCAGAGGCCATGACCACCAGCGATTGGATCGGCTGGCCCCGGTCCATGCGAAGCACAACCTGGCGCAGGGCCACCTCGCCGAAACCCGCCTGGGCGAGCAGCCCCGCGATATAAGCGCGGGAATGGGCGAAGCGGCGGCTTTCGCGCAGCACCACCGGCTCGGCCTCGCTCAACTCGACCGAGAACACCAGCCGTCCGCCGGGCGCCAGGGACCCCGCGCACCAGCCCACCACCCGCTCCAGCGCTCCCACATAGGCAAAGACATCCGCAGCGACGATCACGTCCCAACGCGTCCCGCCCAGATCGAGCGCCGCGATGTCGCGCTTGTCCAATGCGTCGTAGATCGCCTTGCCCTCGGCCTCCGCCAGCATCCGCGTGGACAGGTCCCAGCCTTCGAGCCAATCCGCCTGCCCGCGCAGTTCTGCGCCCATGAGCCCCGTGCCGCAGCCCAGATCGAGCACCCGGCCCATCCGGAACGTGCCAAGCTCCGCCATGATCTCCTGCGGCCCGCGGTAGGACAGGCCCTCGACGAGCGAGGCATCGAAGCGAGGGGCGTACTGATCGAAAAGCGTCTCGACAAAGGCCGCTGGCATCTGCTCGACCACCGATCCCTGCCCCACCAGATCGCATTTGAGCGACGCGCCGAAGGGGTCGGCGGGGTCCGCCGCCAGCGCCTTTTGCCAGCACGACACCGCACCGGTCATGTCGCCCGCCCGCTCGTGATACTCGCCCAGCCGGAACCAGCCCGCCGCCCAGTCCGGCGCCTGCTCCAGCGCCTCTGCCAGCACTTCGATGGCCGCGTCAAGATCGCCCAGATAGGCCATGGACTCCGCAAAGCCCGCGCGGCGATCCACGTTCAGATCGCCAGAGGGAAAGATCATTCCCGTCATGTCGTTTGTCTCAGAAAGGTCCCGCGCACAGGCGTCATCGGCCCGGGGAGAGAGGTCACGACGCACCAATTCTGCGCCGCAGCCGCCCGATACGCCCGAAGGCGTCACCTGTCAATCGGCCCCGTTCAGCGGTTCGCCCTTGCCATGAAACCGACCGCCAACAGCCCCACGAGGATGACGAGGATCGCCGCTGGAGCCGCCTGCCCGATCTGCTCGAGACTGGCCTTTTCATAGACCCGCGTCGAAAGCGTGTTGTAGTTGAACGGGCGCAGCAGAAGCGTCGCGGGCAGTTCCTTCACGCAGTCCACAAAGACAAGGAGCAGCGCGGTGCCGACGGACCCCCGGATCAGCGGCACATAGACCTCGCGCAGCGCGCCGCCCGCGCTCCGTCCAAGCGACCGCGCGGCCATGGGAAGCGACGGCGACACCCGTCCCATCGCCGCATCCGCCGCCCCCTGCGCGATGGCAAAGAACCGCACGAAATAGGCATAGACCACGGCGACCGCCGTTCCGGTGAGCAAGAGTCCCGGATCCCAGCCTGTGAGCGCCAGAACCCCGTCGGCAAACCAGTTGTCAGCCGTGGCGAGCGGCACGAGGATGCCCACCGCCAACACCGCGCCAGGCGCAGCGTAGCCGATGGTCGAAAACGGCAGCACGGCCTTGGGCAGGCGCGAACCGGTCAGCCGCACGCCGTAAACCAGCACCAGCGCGAAGAACACCGTCAAGATCGCCGCACTTCCCCCGACCACGACCGTGTGCCAGAGCGCGAGCAACAGCCCCGGCGCCACCCATTCCTGCGCGTTGGCCAGCGCGTGCCACAGGATCACCCCTGTGGGCAGCACGAAACCCACCGCGAAGGGCAGCGTGCAGGCCGCCGTGGCGAGCCAGCCCTGCCAGCCGGTCAGCCGCACCTTGGTCACCGGGCGCTGCTGGCGTTCGATTTTGTAGAATTTGGACCGCGACCGGCTCGCCTTTTCCAGCGCGACGAGCAGCAGGACAAGGCCGAGGATCACGAGCGCGATCTGCGCCGCGCCGCCTGCATTGCCCATCTCGAGCCAAGTGGTGAAAATCCCGGTCGTCAGCGTCTGCACGGCAAAGAAATCGACCACGCCGAAATCCGACACCGTCTCCATCATCACGATGGCGCTGCCCGCCGCGATGGCGGGCCGCACGAGCGGCAGGCCCACGCGCCAGAACCGGCCAAAGGGCCCCGCGCCGAGCGCGCGCGCCACCTCGTAGACCCCGCCCGACTGTTCGCGAAACGCTGCCCGCGTCAGGAGATAGACATAGGGGGTGAGCGCCGCCGTCAGCACCACGATGGCCGCGCCGCGCGAGCGGACTTCGGGAAACCAGTAATCGCGGGCGGATTGCCAGCCAAAAACCTCGCGCAGGGCCGTCTGGAGCGGGCCGGAGTATTCCAGGAAATCGACCAGCGCATAGGCCCCGACATAGGCCGGGATCGCGAGCGGAAAGAGCAGGAGCCACTCGAGCCACTTCGAACCGGGAAAGCGATACATGACGATGAGCCAGGCCGCCCCCGTCCCCACCGCCGCCGCGAGCGCGGCCACCGAGGCCGCAAGGATCGCGGTATTGGCCAGATAACGCGGCAGAACCGTGCTCATCAGATGCGGCCAGACGTTCTCGGCCGGGTTGAACGCCATCCAGACCACCGCGAGGATCGGGCCGATCACGGCCAGCGCGACAACCACCGCGCCCACCGTCCAGGGGCCGGGCCAGACGAGGCGGGCACGACCCGCCCACGATGGAACCTGAGTGTTTCGCTCAACCATGGCGAGGCCATATCCCGAAAGCGGTTTAACTGTCCAGAAATCCCGTTATATTGCGACAGGTTGATAGAAGGAATTATCCGGACCCATGCAGATAGCCTTTCACGTCGGCGCCCATTGCACGGACGAGGACCAACTCCTCAAATCGCTGCTGAAGAACCCGAAAATTCTGCAGGATCACGGCGTTGCCGTGCCCGGCCCGTCGAAATACCGCAAGCTCCTGACCGATGTCTTCTCGAAACTCGACGGCGGCCGTGCCACCGAGGAAACGCAGGACGTAGTGCTGGAAGCTATCCTCGACGGCGAGGACCCGGACCGGCTCGTGTTGTCGTTCCAGAATTTCATCTGCGGGCCGCGCCGGATTATCGAGGACGGGATGCTCTATCCGCTCGCGGGCGAGCGGACGCACAACTTGCGCGCGGGCTTTCCGGCCCATGACGTCGAGTTCTTCATCGCGCTGCGCAATCCCGCAACCTTCGTTCCGGCCATCATCTCGGCCTTTCCCGACCTCGACGGCCACAAGATCGCGAGCGAGCTCAGGCTCGAGGGGCTGATCTGGTCCGACGTGGTGCGCGACATCCGCGAGGCGAACCCCGATTGCCCGGTCACGGTCTGGTGCAACGAGGACACGCCGCTTATCTGGCCCGAGGTCATGCATGACATCACCGGCATCGACATGCGCATCCTGTTCAAGGGCGGGCTCGACATCATTGCCCAGATCATGGAGCGCGAGGGGGTCAAACGCCTGCGCGCCTACATGGCCGAAAACCCGCCGGTGAGCGAGATCCAGCGCCGCCGCGTTCTCGCCGCCTTTCTCGACAAATACGCCATCGACGAGGCGGTCGAAGAAGAGGTCTCGCTGCCCGGCTGGACCGACGAGGTCGTCGAACGCCTGAGCCAGTCCTATGACGACGACATGGACGAGCTGTCGCATATTCCCGGCGTGAATTTCATAACAGCTTGATACTAAAAAAAAAGGCGCGGGGTTACCCGCGCCTTGGCATTGGTCCGCTGCGGCCCCGCTCAGGCCATCCCGAGCGCCTCTTTATACATCTCGAGGATCGCTTCCTCTTCCGCGATATCGTCGCTGTCGCGCTTGCGCAGCGCGATGACCTTGCGCATGACCTTGGTATCGTAGCCGCGCGCCTTGGCTTCGGCCATGACCTCTTTCTGCTGGTCGGCGAGGTCCTTTTTCTCCATATCGAGCCGCTCGAAGCGTTCGATGAACTGGCGCAGCTCGTCCGCCGTGACGCGGTAGCTCGTCGGTTTGTGCTCTTCCATATCCATCACGTCGTCCATGCCGGTCCTCGTTTCCATGCTCGAAGGGGTCCCTTCACCTAGCCGCCACGCTCGCGCCGTTCAAGACCGATTTGCCCGCAGCCTCCCCCGCGAACGCTGCGGTTTCCCCCTTGCGGCAGGCTCTTGCGCAGGCTACCTCCCGGCCCATGGACTGGATGATCTGGATCGGTGCGGCCATTTCGGTCGTCGGGCTCTTGGGCCTCGTGACCTCGGCGATGCGCGTGGTGAAGGCCAAGCGGGCGGGCCTTGACGACGACGCCCTGCGCGATGCCGTCAAATCCGCCATGGTGCTGAACTTCGGCGCGCTGATGCTGTCGGCCTTTGGCCTCATCCTCGTGGTGGTCGGCGTCATCCTCACCTGAGTGGCGGGTCCGACGGCCTAGTTCAACGCGTCGAACGACCCGCCCGATTTGATCAGCTCGCGCCAGATCGGCTGCGGCTGCCAGAAGTCGCTTTCGTCCGCCCAAGCCTCCAGCGCCTTGCGCACCGCCACTGGACCGGCGGCATCCGCCACCGCCATTGGCCCCCCCGCGACCCGCGGGAACCCGAGCGCGAGCAGCATCGCGGCGTCCACATCCGAGGGACGTTCGACCGTCCCCGCCTCGACCAACCGCGCACCCTCGTTCGCCATGGCATAAAGGCAGCGTGCGCGGATTTCGTCGGCCCCGATCTCGCGCGCCGTCACGCCGCGATCGGCCCGCACCTCGCGGATGAGCGTCAGAACCTCGGGCGCGGCGCGACCGCCCTTTTCGCCCTCGTCGTAGCGATAGAACCCCTGCCCCGTGCGGCTGCCATACCAGGCGTTCTCGATCATCTGGAGCGGCAGGACACTGGCGCAGTCCTCTGCCCCCAGCCCCCAGACGGCGTCGAGACCGGCAAGGTCCTGCGCCTGAAACGGCCCGAGCGGCATCCCGTATTCCCGCATCGTCGCATCGACCTCGGCGGGCATCGCGCCTTGTTCGAGCGTCAGACAGGCCGCAGTGTAATAGGCCCGGAGCAGTCGGTTGAACACGAGGCCCGAGCGCGGCGCGACCGTGATCGGCACCTTGCCCATGGATCGCATGAGGCCCAAAAGCGTGACCATCGCCTCGGGCCGCGTCGCCTCGGTCCCCGCGACCTCGACCAGCCGGTTGCGGTCGGCGGGGGCGATGAAATGGCAGGCGGCAAAGCGTTCGGGCCGAGTGACGGCACGGGAGAGCGTTGGGATGTCGCATTCCGCCGTAGAACTCGCGAGGACCGCCTCCGACAGCACGACCTGCGACAGGCGGGTAAGGGTCGCTGCCTTCCTGACCGCGTTTTCCGCCAGCGCCTCGATCACCACGTCGCTGTCGGCGAGCGACCTGTAGCTGTCGGAAACCGTCAGCCGGGCGAGCCGCGCGTCGCGGTCCTTGCCGGACATGCGCCCGGTTTCGACCGCCTGCGCATAGACCGCTTCGATCCGCGCGCGGGCGCGCGAGATGGCCCCATCCTCCTCGAGCGCGAGCCGCACCGGAACACCGGTGGTGAGCGCCGCCATGGCGATATCGCGGGCGAGCGGTCCGGCCCCGACGATCCCGATCCCTGAGATCGGGCGCGCTTTGACCCCGGCAAGACGCGGCGAACGCCCGGCCCGCCGCTCGGCCAGAAAGGCATGGCGCAGCCCCCGTGCCTCGGGCGCGTTGACGAGGTCCTCATAGGTGACCTGTTCACGCATGAGCCCGGCGTCGAAGGGCAGAAGCAGCGCGCATTCGACAAGCTCGATCACCCGTTCAACGGCCTGCGACCGCTCCGGCAGCATCGCCCGCCGCGCGGCGACGAGTTCCAGATAGCGCGCGGGATCCTCGAACCCGCGCGTGACCTCGCGGGTCGGGCGCGGGCTGGTCCCCGCCTCTCCCATGTTGCGGGCCGAGCCAAAGGCGGCGCGGTCCAGCCCCCGGTTCACCACCTTGTCCACAAGCCCCATCGCCTGCGCCCGCGCCGCATCGATCGGGCGGCCCGACACAAGCAGATCAAGCGCCGCACGCGCGCCCGCGATCCGGGGCAGACGCTGGGTGCCACCGGCCGCAGGCACGAGGCCCAAGGTGATCTCGGGAAAGCCGAATTTCGCGTCCGGCAGCGCCAGTCGGTAATGGCAGGCGAGCGCCAGTTCAAAGCCGCCGCCCAGCGCCGTGCCATGGACCGCCGCGATGACAGGTTTCGGACAGGCTTCGATCAGATCGCAGAGCGCGGCGAGCGACGGCCGCGCCGCCGCGACCGAGAATTCGCGCACGTCGGCCCCGGCGGGAAAGGTGCGGCCCGCCGCCTCGATCACGATGGCGGTGACCGCGGCGTCGTCGCGCGCCCGTTCCACCGCCTGCCACAAGGCCAGTCGCACCGGCTGGACGAGCGCGTTCACGGGCGGGTTGTCGACGGTCAGAACGGCAACACCGTCGCGCGTTGACACACGCACGAGATCCCGGGCTTCCCCGCCCGTCCGATCATTGCCCAAGTCCTTGCCGTCCAAACCGACGCCCTGTCCGCTGTGCCGGGAAATGCGTTCCGAAACCTGCTCGAGGATAGGTTGCCAAGCCCCGCTTGGCAACGCATTGCCCCTCGGACGAAGCCGCGTTTTCGCATCTTCTTCAAGCGCCTTGCGCCTGAAGATCGCTCACACGGGCAGATTCTCGAAGGTCGCTTCCTCGTCGTCCTCGGCAAGCCAGGTCTCGTAGACCCTGAGGTAAGACGGCAGTTTCATCCCGAGCCGCTCATGGGCCGCGATGACCTGTCGTATCCGTTCCTCTTGCGCCCGCCAGTTGACCGGATCGACGGAGATATCGTCGATCAGTCGCTCGGTGGTGTGAACCAGTTCCGCTTTCATATCCGATCCTCCCGGTTCTCCCCTCTGCCGCCCACGCCGCAGGGCGCGCACGGTGTCTCGCATCGCAAGCCTCAGTGTCCCGCCCTGTCCGCACATGCTGCGCAGAACGGGGTCTGTGGCAAGAGGTCGAGCCGCTCCTCGGCGATCTCGGCCCCACAGGTCACGCAGATCCCGTAGTCGCCCGCGTCCATACGATCGAGCGCGGCGCGGATCTGCGCGATTTCGGCTTTGCCCGAGGCGCCCATCCGTTCGAGCACCTCGTCTTCTTCTCTCTCCGTCGCCAGCTCTTCCCAGTCCCGGGACTGGTGGCTGTCCAATTCATCATCAATTCCCTGAAGCCGCCTGTCGAGTTCCTTGAGCCGCGCCTCCAGCTTCGCGCGGAATTTCGCGCCATGCGCCGCCGTATTCGTCATGTCCTCGCCCATGTTCGCCTCCGGATTGTGCAGCGCCAGTCTGGCACCACCCGGACAGGGATGCCTTGATGCAGGTCAAGCCGGTTGAGACGGGCTGCGGGCCGTTCCCTGTGGCCCCCGCCCCACCCGTGCAATCAGCCTTGCCCGACGGCGGCAAGGTCGGGCAACGCGTCCAGATCAGGGAAGTCGTCGGCGCCCGCGAAGTCGCCCAGATAGCCAAGATCACCGAGATCGCCATGGTCACCCGGTGCGCCGAGGTTCGCCTCCGAGCCCGGCAACCCGACCTCCGCCAGCGAAGACGTTGCAACATCTTTAACGTGGTGGGCGGGCACGGTGGCAGCGCGCTGCGGAGCCGCGTCCCCGAAATCGGGCCCCTCGTCCCGCGTCCGGGCGTTGATCCGCAGGGCGCGCTGGCCCTTGGCCTGTCCCAGCCGCCCGCGTGCGACGATCCGCCCCTCGATGTCCTCGATGGCCACCTGACCCAGCGCCTCCGCCGGCAGCGTCAGAACGCTTCCTGCCCCCAGCCTGAGCGCCTGGGCGAGCGTCATCTGCGCCCGGTGCAACGTGCCGCGCAGTTCGGCCTCGGTCCCAAGGACCTGTTCGCCCAGCGACCGGGTAAAGCCGCTATGCTCCGGCGCAGCACCGGGGGCAAGGTCCGGCGCGGGTTGCGGGGCCGGAGAGAAAGGCAGGATCACCTGTAGCACGCCTTGTTTGGCCCCGCCCGCGATGTCGAGGCTGATCTCGAACCGGCGATAGGGAATGTCTTCGAGCGTCATGGGAATGGCGCGGGTTTCGGCCAGTGCCAGCGCGTAACGATAACCTGTCAGCGCGGGCGCCACGGCCAGGCCCACTTCCGCCGCGCGCGCCTCGAGCATCTCGAGCACCCGGTCCACGAAATCGGCGCACATGATCGCATCGGTGCGGGTGGGCGGGCGTGGCTCGGCGGGACGCGGCACGACCTTGCCCATCGTCTGCACCTCGATCAGCGCGGCCACCAGTTGCGCATCGAGGAGGACGAGGCCATAGCGCCCCCCCGGCCCCTCGACCAGCGCCATGAGGCCGTGGTCGGGCACCATGTCCACCATCGGTTCGACCGTCGTGCGGCTTTCCTGCGGCTGACCAGCAAGGAGCGTGAGAGCGGCGACCTCCTCCGCCGCCTGCATGATCGACGCGCGCAGGAGCTTCGGCGCGGTGGGCGCGCCGATTTCGGGCGGCGGTCGTCCCGCCCCCGCCTTGCGCCTGATCGCGCTTGGCCGCTCGTCCGTCGTCATCTTCTCTGCCATAGACGCAGTTCTCCGACCGCGACCTTCGCATCTCAAGGTTTACAAAGCGTGAAGGTTAACGGGGTGGCGCCCCGCGCTCGCGCGGCAGCGTGACCCGAAAGGCCGCCCCGCCTTGCCCCGGCAGATACTCCACCGCGCCGCCGAGCTTCGACATGATCTCGCGGCAGATGGCGAGGCCAAGTCCCGCGCCGCCGGCCTTGCGGTGATCGGTGAGGCGCGAGAATTTCTCGAAGATCATGGTCTGGCTCTCGGGCGGGATGCCTGCGCCGTTGTCCATGAAATCCACCTGCACCCGGTCCGGCCGCGTCTCGACCGAGATGGTGAGCCGGGGCGCTTTCGCGTCACAGTATTTGCGGGCATTGGCGATGAGGTTGATGAACACTTGTGCGAGCCGGTCGGGGTCGGTCACCACCCGCGCATGTTCGCGCGCCGCGTTGCGCTGGATCTCGAGCCCGCCGTCGCGCCCGCTGCCCGCCGCCACCGCGCGTTCGATCACGTCCGCGAGGTCGACCTCTTCGCGATTGAGTGTCACCTGCCCCGCCTCGAGCACCGACAGGTCGAGCAGGTCGTCGAGCAGCCGAGTGAGACGGATCGCCTCGTCCTGGATGATGCCCGAATATTTCTGAGTCTCCGAAGGGGACATGCCCCCTTCGCGCAGAATTTCGGAGAACGCCCGGATCGACGTCATGGGCGTGCGCAATTCGTGGCTGATCTGGCCCAGAAAGGCGTCCTTCTGGATCGACAGCGCGGTCAGTTTCTCGTTGGCCTGCTGAAGCTGCCGGGCCGTCCGGGTCAGTTCCTCGGATTTGGCTTCAAGCTGGTTGGAGTATTCCAGGATCTGTGCCGTCTCGTCGGCCACGGCCATCAGGTCCTCGACGCTCACGCTCGCCCCGCCGACGGTCTGGCTGACCATCGCATGGGCGGTGGCGGCGCCCACGCTGCCCGACAGTTCCCGCTCAAGCGCACGCAGGAAATCCGGGGTCGTGTCGGGGAGGTAGCCCTGTTTGCCCTGCCGCATCGCCTCGGCCTGAAACAGCGCCTGAGCCTCGGATGCGCCCATGATGCGCTGGGCCATGACAAGCAGGTCCTCGGCCTCGGCGGCGCCCCGCGCCCAGCTTTGCGCGGTCGAGGAATGTTCGAAGACATTGACGAATTGCGCGCCCTGCAGCCGTTCGAGCGGGCGTGGGAACGAGAGGATCGAGCCGATCACGAAGACCCCGGTGTTGAGCACCATGGACCAGAAGGTCGCATGAACCAGCGGGTCGAGTCCCGTGATCCCGAAGAACGCCTGCGGGCGCAGCCAGCCCAGACCCCAGGGCCCGTTTTCCAGAAAGGACGCCGACATGATGCCACTGTCCCCGAAGGACGGCAGGAACAGGGCGTAGATCCAGATCGCAAAGCCCACCGAAAGACCCGCCGCCGCACCGATCCGCGTGGCCCCCCGCCAGAAGAGGCCGCCGATCATCACCGGCAGCACCTGCGCCACGCCGACAAAAGCGATGAGCCCGATAGCGGCCAGCGCCTCGCCCCCGCCGGAGACCTGATAGTAAAGCCAACCCAGCCCCAGAACCCCCGCGATGGACAGGCGGCGCGAGACGAGAACCACCTGCCGCACGTCCCCCGACATCGCGGCCCCTCCCCGTCTGAGCGACAGCCAGAGCGGCATGACCACGTGGTTCGACATCATGGTCGACAGCGCGATGGCGGCGACGATCACCATGCTGGTGGCCGAAGAGAAGCCACCGAGGAAGGTCAGGGTCGCGAGCGTGGATTTCTCGAAATGGAGCGGCACGGTCAGCACGAAAAGATCCGGGTTCGCACCAGCCGGCAACACGTCGAGGCCGACGACCGCGATCGGCACGACGAAGAGGCTCATCGCGAACATGTAGAGCGGAAAGGCCCAGGAGGCCGTGGCGAGCTGGCGTTCGCTCACGTTCTCGACCACGAGCACCTGAAACATCCGGGGTAGCGTCATGAAGGCCGCGGCAGAGAGGAAGATCATCGTCACCCAGCGGCTGCCGTTCATGTCCCACGCGGCGATTTTCGAGGCTTCTATCGTGGCCGCAATGTCGCGCGGCCCTCCGCCGATGCCCCAGACGACAAAGATGCCGACGGCGAGAAGCGCCACCAGTTTGACCACCGCCTCGAGCGCGATGGCCGTCACGACCCCGTGGTGGCGTTCGTTGGCATCCAGATTGCGGGTGCCGAAGAGCACGGTAAAGGCGGCAAGCCCGACCGCGACCCAAAAGGCAGTGGACTGCGGGTTCTCACCCCCCGCGGCCTGTGAAAAGACCGAGAAGGACAGGACGACGGACTGGAGTTGCAGCGCGATGTAAGGCGTCGTCCCGACCACCGCCAGAAGCGTGACGATGACCCCCAGAAGGTTGGACTTGCCATAGCGTGACGAAATCAGGTCGGCGATGGAGGTGATCCTCTGGGTGCGCCCGATCCTGACGAGCTTGCGCAATATCCACCACCAGCCCACGAGGACCAGCGTGGGACCAAGGTAGATCGTGACGAATTCGAGCCCGGTGCGGGCCGCGTAGCCCACGGCGCCGTAGAACGTCCATGCCGTGCAGTAGATCGACAGGGACAGCGTGTAGACCAGTGGCGAGCGCAACCATTCGCCCCGGCCCGCCTGCGCCTGGTTGTCGCCCCAGAAGGCCACGAGGAACAGGAGCACGACGTAGCCAAGGCAAATGGCGACGAGCAGATTGAAGCCGATCATGGGTCGGTCTCGTCCGGGGCCGTCGACCCCGGCTCCAGCGGATCCGCCCCCACGCCCCCGGGCGAACCGGCGAGCGCGCGGGTGATCAGCGCGGTGGCCAGAATGGCGGCGAGCCAGACGGCAAAGAGATAGATCCCCGCCAACGCGGTCGAGCGCGCCATCTGCGCCGCACCCAGCATGGGAAGCATGAAGAGGAGAAGCGCGACGATGGGCACTACGCGGATCGCGTCGATGATGCGCCGCCTGCGATAGGTCTCTCGCGCGAGAAAAGTCGTGGGCACCCGGCTCACGCAGGGCTACTCTGCCGCGGGCGCCATGTCGCGCAGCGCCGCCAGCACCTCGGCATTGGAAAAGGGCTTGGTCATGAACTTGGTCACGCCCAGCTTGTCGGCCATGTCCCGGTCCTTTTTCTGCCCCCGCGCGGTGAGCATGAGGACCGGCAGGGCTTGGGTCGCGGGATCGGCGCGCAGGTCCTGCAAGATGTCGTAGCCGGATTTGCCCGGCAGCATGACATCGAGGATGAGCGCGTCGGGCGCATGCCTGCGCACCGCCTCGATCGCGGTTTCGCCGTTCGCGTGCGTTGCGACGGACCAGCCGTCGCGGCTCAGGATAAAGGAGATCGCCTCGATGATATTGGGCTCGTCCTCGATCAACAGCACCTGTCTTGCCATTAGGTCCCCCGGGGCCTTCCTCCCTCGGCCCTTGGGACGTTTATCCGCGCTTCGCCATAAGAAGTCAAAGGAACAGACGCGAGGGATGGATCGGATCGGTGCCACGGGTGACGCCTCGGCATATCCAGGTCCGGCCAAATGGACCGGGATGGGTTCAGTCGTCTTGTGGTCGCCCCGCACGAAACGGCCCATGAATTCAATGATCCGGTGCGATGGTATTGGCCCCTCGACAGTCTGGAGTGCCGGTCCGAGGTGGGCGACGCGCCGTTCCGGCTTTCCCCCGCCCGCGATTTGGCTAGAGTGCGGCCATGGCCGATCCCATGGAGCTTCCCGAACCCGACCGCGTGCCCGGCGCGCCGCACCCGCGCGAGACGCCGCGCCTGATCGGTCAGGCGCAGGCGGAAGAAGGCTTTCTCGATGCCTACCGCTCCGGTCGGCTGCATCATGGCTGGCTGATCACGGGGCCCAAGGGGGTAGGCAAGGCGACGCTCGCCTGGCGGATCGCGCGCTTTCTGCTGGCCACGCCGATGGACGAGGGCAGCATGTTCGGCGCGCCCGAGCCGCCCACGACGCTGGACATCGCCCCGGATCACCCGGTCGTGCGCCGGTCGATGCAACTGGCCGAACCGGGGCTGTTCCTGCTCAGGCGCGGTCCGAACGACAAGGGCGACCGGATTTCGGCAGATATCCGCGTGAACGAAGTGCGCAAGCTGCGCGACTTCTTCGGGCTGTCTGCCTCGGACGGCGGGCGGCGCGTGGTGATCGTGGACGCAGCGGACGAGATGAACACGCAGGCGGCCAATGCGCTCTTGAAGATGCTCGAAGAACCCCCTGCTCGGGCGACCCTGCTCCTTGTTTCGCACCAACCCTCACGCCTCCTGCCGACGATCCGGTCACGCTGCCGCGAATTGCGGCTGGGGCCGCTTGCGCCCCATGACCTCGCCCAGGCACTGGAGGCCGCCGGAGCGGAACCGGGTCCGGATGCAGAGGCATTGGGGGAGCTTGCGGCGGGATCGGTGGGAGAGGCGATGCGACTCGCCCAGCTCGACGGTCTGGAAATCTACGAGGACATCGTCGCGATGTTCGCGGGCGCGCCCCGCTTTGACCGGCCCCGCGCGATTGCCCTCGCGGCCTCGGCGGCCGGGCCACAGAACGTGGAGCGTTACGCCCTGATCCTGCACCTCGTCGACCTGTTTCTCGCCCGTCTCGCCAGGACCGGCGCGGGCCACCCGCCGCTGATCGAGGCGGCGCGGGGCGAGGCGGCGACGCTCGCCCGTCTGGCGCCCGATACATGGTCGGCCCGTCGCTGGGCGGAGCGCGCGCAGGAGATTTCGGCCCGCGCAGCCCATGGCCGGGGGGTGAACCTTGACCCTCAGGCGCTCATCCTTGATATCGTCTTCAAAATCAACGAAACCGCCGCCGCCCGCGTGGCCTGACGGGCCGCTGAACCTCATTGAGCCTCATGACCGATACCGTTCCGCAGATCACCGACAGCCATTGCCATCTCGATTTTCCTGATTTCGAGGGCGAGCACGAGGCGATCATCGCCCGCGCCGCCGAGGCGGGCGTCACGCGGATGGTGACGATCTGCACCCGGCTGCGGCAGGTGCCACAGGTCCGCGCGATCGCCGAGGCGCATGATCCGGTGTTCTGGACCGCCGCGACCCATCCGATGAGCGCGGGCGAAGAGCCGATGGCGACGGTCGAAGAACTCGTGGCGTTGGCGCAGCATCCGAAATTTGTGGGGATCGGAGAGACCGGTCTCGACTACCACTACACCGCCGAAACGAAGGCAGCGCAGATCGAGAGCCTGCTCATCCATATCGAGGCCGCGCGGCAGACAAAGCTGCCGCTCATCATCCATTCGCGCGACGCGGACGAGGATATGGCACGTATACTTACCGAAGAGCATGAAAAGGGTGAGTTTACTTGCGTAATGCATTGTTTCTCGTCGGGTTCCGAGCTTGCAAAAGCTGCCGTGGATCTGGGGTTTTACCTGTCCATGTCTGGCATCGCGACCTTTCCGAAGTCACAGGAGATCCGCGACATTTTCGCCGCCGCCCCCGTCGAGCGTGTGCTGGTCGAGACGGACAGCCCCTACCTCGCCCCGCCGCCCCATCGCGGTAAACGCAATGAACCCGCCTTTACCGCGCATACCGCGCGCAAGGGGGCCGAGGTCTATGGCATGGACTATGCCGACTTCGCCGCGCAGACGCAGGCGAATTTCGAGCGTCTCTTCTGGAAAGCCGCGTGATGGGGATTTTGCGTTTCACGATACTGGGCTGCGGGTCATCAGGCGGTGTGCCCCGGCTGGGCAACAACTGGGGCGCCTGCGACCCGAATAACCCGAGAAACGCGCGCCGCCGCTGTTCGATTCTCGTCGAGCAGATCACCGATGCGGGCACGACGCGGGTTCTGATCGACACCTCCCCCGATTTGCGCGGCCAGCTTCTGGACGCGGGCATCGGGACCTTGGATGCGGTGGTCTATACCCATTCGCACGCCGATCACGTCCACGGCATCGACGACCTCAGGATGGTCGTCTACAACATGCGCAAACGCCTGCCGGTCTGGGCCGATGGCCAGACGCAGGACTCGCTCTTTTCCCGGTTCGGCTATGCCTTCGTGCAGCCCGAGGGATCGAGCTATCCGCCGATCCTCGACATGCACACGATCAAGGGACCGTTCGAGATCACGGGCGCCGGGGGCACGATCCCCTTCCTGCCCTTCGAGGTCGATCACGGCAACATCGACGCGCTTGGCTTTCGTATTCGCGATGTGGCCTACCTGCCCGACGTCTCGGCCATGCGCGAGGAAAACTGGCAGCATTTGCAGGGCCTCGACACCTGGATCCTCGACGCCCTGCGCTACACGCCGCATCCGACCCACGCGCATCTCGATCTGTCGCTCGAATGGCTCGCGCGGTCTGGAACCAGGCGCGGCGTGCTGACCAACATGCACATCGACATCGACTATGACATCGTCGCGGCCGAGACCCCCGATCACATCGTTCCTGCCTACGACGGGATGACCCTAGACTACCCGGTCTGAGGACCGCCCCTCCGGAAGCCTGCCATGTCCGCCCTGATCACCGTCATCCTGCCCGTCTTTCTGGTTCTGGGCTTTGGATATCTCGCGCGCTGGAAGCTCGGCTTTACCGACGCGGCCGTGGACGGGTTGATGAAATTCGCGCAGAGCTTCGGCATACCCGTGCTCCTGTTTCGCGCGCTCTCTACTTTGGAACTGGGCGAATATTTCACTGCCCCCCTGATGATCAGCTTCTACTCGGGCGCGCTCGCGGGCTTTGCGGCCGCCCTTCTGGGCGCACGGTTCCTGTTCGGGCGGGCGTGGCCCGACAGCGTGGCCATCGGGTTTGTCGGGCTCTTTTCGAATGCCGCGCTCCTTGGTCTGCCGATCATGGAGCGCGCTTACGGCGAGGGCAGCCTTGGCCCGAATTACGCGATCATCGCGATCCATGCACCGTTTTGCTACGTGATCGGGATCACGGCGATGGAAGTGGTGCGCTCGGGCGGGCAAGGCATTCTGGCGCCAGCCAGGACCATCGCGACGATGCTCGCCAAGAACCCGATGGTGATCGGAATCCTGATCGGGCTAGGCGTGAACCTGTCGGGGATCTCGATGCCGGACCCCGTCGTGCAGGCGGTGAACCTGATCGCAGCGGCGGCGCTCCCGGCAGCGCTCTTTGGCCTTGGCGGCATCCTCTTTGCCTATCGGCCCGAGGGCGACATGCGGATCGTGGGTTTCGCGAGCGCCGTATCGCTGTTTTTGCACCCCATCGTGACCTACGCCCTCGCCCGGTATTTTGATCTGGGTGACGGTGCGCTCCGGGGCGCGGTCCTGACCGCCGCGATGGCACCGGGGGTCAACGCGTTTCTCTTCGCCAACATTTACGGCGTCGCGAAACGCGTGGCGGCGACCACGGTGCTGACGGCGACCGTGGTGTCCATCGGCACAATCTGGGTCTGGCTGCACATCCTGCCTTAGCGGCGAATGAGGGCGGACACGAGAAAGATCGCCGCGGCAACAGCGACGACAGAAGGCCCGGCGGGCGTGTCGGCGTAGAAGGACGCAGCAAGCCCCCCCAGCGCCGCGACGATCCCGACCCCGATCGCGCCCAGTGCCATGGCCTCGGGCGTGCGGGCGAGGCTTCGCGCCGCGCTCGCGGGGATGATGAGCATCGCGGCGATGAGCAGCGCCCCCACGACCTTGAGCGCCAGGGCCACGACAAGGGCAAGCGCGAGGGTCAGGACCAGTTGCTCGCGGGCGGGCGAGATGCCGGAGGCCACGGCAAGATCAGGTGACAGCGTCGCGGTCAGGAGCCGCGACCAGCGCCACAGAAGCAGGCCGCCGACGAGTGCCGCGCCACCCCAGATCACGACGAGATCGGGTCTCGTGACAGCAAGGATGTCACCGAACAGAAACGCCGACAGATCCACGCGCACGCCCGGCACGAAGGATATCGCAACGAGGCCCAGCGCGAGCGCGGAGTGGGACAGGACACCAAGTGTGGAATCCATCGCGTGACCGCGCATGGACAGCCAGCTCACCGCCCCGCCCATGGCCAGCGAAACCACGAGGGTTCCGAGCGTGACGGGCGCCGAAAACAGAAGCGCCAGCGCCACGCCCAGGATCGCGGCATGGGCCGTGGCGTCTCCGAAATAGGCCATGCGCCGCCAAACGACGAAGCTGCCCAGCGGACCGGTCGCCACGGCAAGGCCGCCACCGGCAAGCGCGGCACGGACAAGGAAATCGTCAAGCATGGTCGTGGTGCTGCTCGTGGGCGTGGCCATCGTCATGGCTGTGGTCATGCTCGTGCTGATAGAGCGCGAGCGCGCCCCCGGTGCCGGGGCCGAAGAGCGCGCGGTACTCCGGCGCGTCGCGGACGACGTGGGGCGTGCCTTCGCAACAGACATGGTGGTTGAGGCAGATCACCCGATCCGAGGCCGACATGACCACATGGAGGTCATGCGACACCATGAAGACGGCGCAGCCGCGGGCATCGCGGATGCGCTCCAGAAGCTGGTAGAACGCCGCCTCGCCGGGCTGGTCGAGGCCCTGCGTCGGCTCGTCGAGGATCAGGAGTTCCGGTTCCGACAGCAAGGCGCGGGCCAGGACGACGCGCTGCAACTGCCCGCCCGAGAGCGCGGAAAGCTGTTTCTGCTCAAGCCCCTGCGACCCGGTGTCGGCTAGCGCCTGTGCGATCTGCGGCTTGGGCTGACGCTTGGGCAGATTCAGAAACCGTGCGACGGTCATGGGGAGCGTCGCGTCGATGGGCAGCTTCTGCGGCACGTATCCCAGACGCAGGCCGGGCTTGCGCGTGATGCGGCCCGCGTCAGGCGCGGTCAGACCGATCAAGGTCTTGACCAAGGTGGATTTTCCCGAGCCATTGGGTCCGACCAAGGTCACGATTTCGCCCGGCTCGATGGCAATCGACACGTGTTCGAGCACGGCCTGCCCACCAAAGGACAGGCTCAGATCGGTGGCGGTGAGGAGGCTCATGCCGAGGTCTCTCGGCAAGCGGGGCACAGGCCCACCGCTTCGATATTGGCGCGGTCCACCGCAAATCCGATGGCCTCGGCGGCAGTATTGAGCGCGGCGCGCACAGGGGTTCCCGGCGCCTCGGCCACCGCGTCGCAGCCTGAACAGATCAGGAAGACCGGCGCATGGTCACGCCCCGGCTGAACGCAGGCGGCAAAGGCATTGAGCCGCCGGATGCGATGAGCAAGCCCTTGGTCCACAAGGAAATCCAACGCCCGATAGGCGACGGGGGGTTGTTTGCCAAAGCCCGCCTCGGACAGTTTGTCGAGCACTTCATAGGCGCCCATCGCCCGGTGTTCGGTCAAGAGGATTTCGAGCGCGGCGCGACGCACCGGCGTGAGCTTGGCCCCCGCGGCGGCGCAGACGACCTCGGCCTGCGCCAGCGCGTCATCGGTGCAGACACCGTGATCATGGGCGTGAAAGGCTTTCGACGGGTCTGGTGAATTGGGGGGTTGCATCGGGATATGTTATGATATTACGCCTTGCTCTGAATTGTGATACTATAACTACCGCGAAAGGACAAGCCTGTGCGTCGCCTTACCCTCTCTGTTCTGTTGGCCACCGCCGCCCTCCCCGCCTTTGCCGATGCGCCGCGTGTCGTGACCGACATCGCGCCCGTGCATTCGCTCGTGTCGCAGGTCATGGCGGGTGTCGGCACGCCGGACCTGTTGCTCGACGGCTCTGCCGATCCGCACTCGGTGCAGTTGAAACCCTCGCAGGCCCGGGCCGTGTCGCAGGCAGACCTCGTGGTCTGGGTCGGCGAGGAACTGGAGCCTTGGCTCGCGCGGGTGCTGGCGGGGCTGGGCGATGGGCAGTCGATGGCGCTGCTCGACCTTCCAGGCACACAGCTGCGGTCGTTTGACGAGGCGAGTTCGCATGACCATGACCACGCGGAACATGCGCATGAGGGCGACGATCATGCGGACGCTGATCACGCCGAGCATGAGGGGGACGACCACGCGGGACACGATCATGCGGAACACGAGCATGAAGGACACGATCATGCCGGGGATGACCACGGGCATGACCATTCCGGGGTCGATCCCCATGCTTGGCTCGCGCCGGCCAATGCGCAGGCCTGGTTGATCGCTCTTGCAGAAGAGCTAGGCGCACTCGACCCCGAAAACGCCGCGACCTACACCGCGAATGCCGATGCGGCGGCCGCTGCCATTGGCGTGCAGTCGCAGGAGATCGCGGCGCGGCTCGCCCCCTATGAAGGCGCCGAGATCGTCACCTTCCACGACGCTTTTTCTTACTTCACGGACTCCTACGGGATCGAGGTGTTGGGGTCCGTGCGGCCCGGCGATGCCTCGACCCCGTCGGCCGCGGCGGTGGATGCGCTGCGCGAGGCAGTGGCCGAACATGGCGTGACCTGCGCCTTCGGCGAGCCGAACCACGATCCCGCGATGCTTGAAACGCTGGCCTCAGAGGCGGGGCTGACCGTCGGCACGCTCGATGCCACCGGGGCGTTGCTTTCCGCCGGGCCGGAGCTCTACGGCGCGATGATGGACAACCTCGCCACCGCGCTCGAGGGCTGCCTGTCGCGCTAGGCCCCGCTCAAGCTTCTCCCCAGCCGCCGCCGCCGGGCGTGCGGATCTCGAACACCGATCCCGCGGGCAGCGCGACCTCGTCGTTGCCCGCGAGCCGGACCCGCCGGCCATCGGGAAACTCGGCATAGTTTTCACCCGTCGCGCCGGGCGCGCCGCCCTCCATGCCGAAGGGGGCGACATCGCGGTGGCTGGTCAGCACCGTCGCGGTGACATCATCGAGGAACCGAAGACGGCGAATTACGCCGTCCCCGCCGTTCCAGCGCCCTGCCCCACCCGAACCACGCCGGATCGACAGCTCCTCGAGCCTTACGGGGAACCGCGCCTCGAGGATTTCCGGGTCCGTCATGCGCGTGTTGGTCATGTGGCTTTGAACGGCATGGGTGCCGTCAAATCCCGGCCCCGCGCCCGTTCCACCCGCGATGGTTTCGTAGTTCTGAAAGGCCTCGTTGCCCCAGAGAAAGTTGTTCATCGTGCCCTGGCTCGCGGCCATGACGCCCAGCGCGCCCAAGAGCGCATTGCAGGCGGCCTGGCTCACCTCGGTGTTCCCCGCGATCACGGCAGCAGGCGGGCGCGGGTTCAGCATCGACCCTTCGGGCACCACAATCTCGATGGGTTTGAGACACCCCTCGTTGAGCGGGATGTCCTTGCCGACGAGACAGCGAAAGACATAGAGAACTACGGCGCGAGAAATGGCGAGGGGCGCGTTGTAGTTGCCGGGGCGCTGGTCCGAGGTGCCGGTGAAATCGACACGGGCGGTGCGGTTCGCTGGGTCGGTTGTCACGGCGACACGGATCTCGGCCCCGCCGTCCATCGGATAGGTGAAACGACCGGGGGAGAGCGCTTCGATCACCCGGCGCACGCTTTCCTCGGCGTTATCCTGCACATGGGTCATATAGGCCTGCACCACCTCGGGCGTGTAGCGTTCGACCATCTCGATGAGTTTCTGACGCCCGGTCTCGTTCGCGGCGACCTGTGCCTTCAGGTCGATCACGTTCTGGTCGGGCGCACGCGCAGGCCAGGTGCCCGAGGCGAGGATGTCGCGCACCGCGTCGTCGAGGAACCGGCCTTGGGCCACGATCCGGGCAAGGTCGATGACGACGCCCTCCTCTTCGATCCGCGTGCTGTCAGGCGGACCGGAGCCGGGGGTCCGCCCGCCGACATCCGCATGGTGGCCTCGCGAGCCGAGCCAGAAAGCGGGACTGCCGCCCACGAAAACGGGCGTGACAACCGTGATGTCGGGCAGATGCGTGCCGCCGTTGAAGGGCGAGTTGAGCATGAAGCTGTCGCCGGGGCGCAGGTCCTCACGCGTCGCCTCGATCACCGTTCGGATCGCGGCGGACATGGACCCAAGATGCACCGGCACATGGGGGGCATTGGCAACGAGATCGCCGGTCGCGTCGAAGATCGCGCAAGAAAAATCCAGCCTTTCCTTGATGTTGACCGACCACGAGGTATTGGCGAGCGTCGCGCCCATCTGCTCGGCGACGGACATGAAAAGGTTGTTGAAAACCTCGAGCTGCACGGGGTCGACGCTGGTCCCGATGGCGGCGGGGCGCGCCTCGGCGGTGTCGCGGGTGAGGATGAGGTTCGCGAGCGCGTCGATGCGCGCCGTCCAGCCGGGTTCCACGATGGTGGTGCCCGACTCCTCGGTGATGATGGCAGGGCCTTGCACATGTGCGTCGGTCCCGAGTGCGTCACGGGCGTAAAGCGGCACCTTAACGAGCCGACCCTCGCTCCAGACCGGGATCGTGGTCTGGGGTGGCGCGGTCGTCGCGGGCGGGGTGCGGCCATGGGGGGCGTCGCCCATCTCGCCGATCGCCTCGACCGCGATCATCTCGAACCGCAGCGCGCGGTCGGGCTGGGTGAAGCCGAAGCGGTCGCGGTGCGCCGTCTCGAAAGCCTCGCGCATGTCATCGGGGCCGGTGAGCGGCACATCGAGCGACTGATGCGCGCCGTCGTAGCGCAGATGGGCACGGTGGCTCGAGCGGACGGCATCAACACCCTGCGCGCGGATCTCGCCCTCTGCCTGTGTCGCGAGGTCGGTGGCGAAGTCCTGCGCCGCGCGGGCATCGCTGAGCGGAGCGTCGAACTGGGCCTGTTTCAGGACCCTGAGGTCAGCCAAACCCATGCCGTAGGCCGACAACACGCCCGCGAAAGGGTGCAGGAGCACCCGGCGAATGCCCAACCGGTCGGCCACGCGGCAGGCGTGCTGCCCGCCCGCGCCCCCGAAACACTGAAGCGTATAGCCGGTCACGTCGCGCCCGCGCTCGACGCTGATCTTCTTGATCGCATTGGCCATGTTGTCGACGGCGATCTGAAGAAATCCCTCGGCGGTCTCTTCCGGCGTGGCCAAGGGCTGGCCGGTTTCCATGGCAATTCTCTCCGCGAGCTCGGCGAATTTCGCCTCGACCACGGCGCGGTCAAGCGGCAGGTCTGCCTTGGGACCGAAGACCTTGGGAAAATGATCTGGGTGCAGGCGCCCGAGCAGAACGTGGCAATCGGTGACGGTGAGCGGCCCGCCCCGCCGGTAGCTCGCAGGCCCTGGGTTGGCGCCTGCCCCTTCGGGTCCCACGCGGAAGCGGCCATCGCGGAAATCGAGCACCGATCCCCCGCCCGCCGCCACCGTGTGGATATCCATCATGGGTGCGCGCAGGCGCACGCCCGCGACGACGCTCTCGAAGGAACGCTCGAACGTGCCGTCAAAATGGCTCACATCGGTCGAGGTGCCACCCATGTCAAAGCCGATGACCCTGTCGAACCCGGCCGCCTGCGCGGTACGGGCCATGCCTATAATGCCGCCCGCCGGGCCGGACAGGATTGCGTCCTTGCCTTGGAACCGTCCGGCATCCGTGAGGCCCCCGTTCGACTGCATGAAGAGCAGACGTTCGCAGGCGCTGCCGATGTCGAGGGCGGTTTCCACCTGCCGGACGTAACGGGCGAGGATGGGCGAGAGATATGCGTCGACCACGGTCGTGTCGGAACGTGCGACGAGCTTGGCGAGGCCCGACATAGCATGGCTGGTCGAGACCTGGGCGAAGCCGATCTGGCGGGCGATCTCGGCGGCGCGCACTTCGTGCCTCGGTTCGACATGGGCATGGCAAAAGGCGATGGCGACGCTTTCGATCCCTTCCGCCCGCGCGACTTCGAGGTCTGCACGCAGGCGATTCTCGTCGAGCGGGACGAGGACGGTTCCATCAGGGGCAAGCCGTTCGGCGGCCTCGATGGTGCGGGACTGGAGAAGGTCCGGCAGAATGATCTCGAGGTCGAAAAGACGGGGCCGCGCCTGGTAGCCAATCCGCGACAGGTCGCCAAGACCAGCGGTTGTGACCAGAACAGTGGGCGTTCCTTTTCGTTCGAGCAGCGCATTGGTTGCGACCGTTGTGCCCATCTTGACCGCGCCGATGGTGCCGCGCGGCAGGGGGTCGTCGGGGCCGAGACCCAGCGCCGCGCGAATACCCGCGATGGCGGCGTCCGGATAGACTTCGGGGTTCTCGGACAGGAGCTTGGTGACGGAGAGCTCCCCGGCGGGAGACCGGGACACGATGTCGGTGAAGGTGCCGCCCCGGTCGATCCAGAAGTCCCATGTGCGGTGGTCGCTGGACGCGGTGCTTTCGCACGCGGCATCGCCCGGCGTGCTTGCCGCGCTGGATGCGGAGCCGGCGACCGGCGTCGCTGCTAACCTCGTGCTGTGGGTGTCGCCAGATGTCTCGCGGCCACTCCCGAGCGCCGACTGTCGGTCCCTCACCTGTGTCCCTTTGGTTTGCGTCACGGTTATTCGCCCCCTCGATCCTTGCCATGGGTCGGACATCGACCAGGTGAAGTCAACGGCTCGGATCGGCGCGCGGGAGTGACGGAACCGCCAGAGGGGGCGCCCGGTCGGCGAAATATGGAAACGGTGGCATTCGCGTGTCGGGTTGGTCGTCGTGCGGTTGGGGGCCGAGATTCCTGCCAATCCGTTGCCCTGAAGTGGACCTGGCCAAGAGGCGGTCACAATCGTCCGGCCGTGCCACCACCGGTTCCAGAGCGCCCGGGCATCGATCCTATGGGGCGCGAATCCCGTTGTCTCCCGCTCTTCCGGTAACGGGTCATGGATGGCGTCGCGCTGACCGCGACGACCTGGAACTGCACTGACCAGCGACAGGCGCGGAACCTGGTTCACAGATATCAAGCAGCGAGGCCAAGAATGGTGTGGCTCAGAATTCCTCCCAGCCGTCGTCGAGTGTGGCGACGGCCGTTTGCCGGACCGGCCGGACCGTCCGCGCTTCACGGTGCGGCGGAGGGGACAGGCGAGCGGGAGCGGCACCGGCCAACCGGCGCGAGACAGCCTGCGTCGCCGTGTCAGACGGTGCGACCGCACCCGTCTTGAACCGGCCGATCGTCTGAGACAGAGTTTCCGCCTCGCGGGTGAGGGCGTGGCTCGCGGCGGTGGTTTCCTCGAACATCGCGGCATTCTGCTGCGTCACCTGGTCGAGTTGATTGACCGCCGCGTTGATCTCGGCCAGCCCCGTGCTCTGTTCCTTGGCGCGCAGCGAAATGTCGGCCACCCGGGCGCTGATCTCTGACACGCTGTCAACGATGGTCGCGAGCGCCTTGCCGGTCTGGCCCACGAGATCGACGCCCCGACGCACCTGCCCGCTCGAGGCCGAGATGAGCGCGTTGATCTCGCGCGCCGCGTCCGAGGACCGCTGGGCGAGTGCCCGGACCTCGGAGGCGACGACGGCAAAGCCGCGTCCGGCCTCGCCCGCGCGCGCCGCCTCGACGCCCGCGTTGAGGGCAAGCAAATTGGTCTGGAAGGCTATGTCGTCGATCACCGCCGTGATCTTGGAGATCTGGTCAGAGCTCTTTTCGATTTCCCCCATCGCGGACACCGCCTCCTGCACGACGGCACCCGAGGCCTGCGCGTTCTCGCGGGCCTGATCGACGATGGTGCTGGTGGTCGAGGCGCCCTCGGCAGCCGATCGGACCGAGGCGGTCAGTTCATCAAGCGCAGCGGCGGTTTCCTCGAGCGTCGCGGCCTGTTTCTCGGTCCGCGAGGACAGATCGTCCGCCGCCGAGGAAATCTCGGCCGCCTCGCCCGAAATGAGGCCCGCGTTCTCAATCACACCATGCATCGCCTCAAGCAGGCGATCGCAGGCGCGGTTGAAGTCCTGCCTGAGTTGTTCGTAGTCGTCGGGGAAACCCTCGTCGATGCGCGACAGAAGGTCGCCGTCCGCCAACCGTTCGAGCCCCTCGCGCAGCGCATCGACCACCCGCGACTGGGTTTGCTGCATGGCGCGGCGTTGTGCCTCGCTCGCGCGCAAGACCATGGTCTGCTCGGTCACATCGTTGCCGATCAGCACGAGGCGCATGGTGCGACCGGCACTGTCGAGCACCGGGGCGAGCGAGCCGTCGATAACCGCCGTGGTCCCACCGGGAAGGTCGAACTCGAACTTGTCATAGATCGCCTCGCCCGCCTTGACGCTGCCGAGCGCAGTGGCGAGTTGCCGGGACCGGGCGGCGAGCCCGGCGTGATGGCTCCCGACGGCGGCCTTGAGCGTTTCATCGAAGAGCGTGTTGGCGCGCAGGAAGGTACCTTCGGGCGCGAATTCCGCCTTGACCTGGTTCTCGTCCATCGCCTTGAGCAAGGCGTTCTTCATGAAACCCTGGGTCACGTCGCGCCACTCCGTGACATAGCCAAGGTGTTTGCCGTTCTCGTCGCTGACCGCGGATATCTCGAGCGCGATGCGCACGTCCCCGAAACTGAGATCCGTGGTGTAAGGGAGCTTGGACGGGTCAGACAGCACCTTGTCCACACGTGCACGGACCGCGCCGGTGTGGAAGATGTGGATCGACTTCCCCGTCACATCTGCCGGGTCGAAGCCCGGGGCGACACGGTCGAATTCTTTCTGGTAGCGGGTCAGGATCTCGATCAGGGCGGCGTTCGTGTGGAGGATGGTCTTGTCGGCGCCCGCCATCATGATCGCAGATTTCGAGTTCGCGAAGGCGGTGCTGCGGAAATGGCTTTCGAAATGCAGCTCCTCGCTCTCGATCAGGGCGGACCTGAAATCCTCGAGCCGCCTGGCGATCTGGCCCACCTCGTCCTTGCGGCCGGTGTCGCCAACCTCGGTCGTGTAGTCGCCGCGCGCGATCTGGCCCATGGCCTGCGACACGCGCTGGAGCGGGTTCGCGAGGGACCGGGACAGGAGGTAGGCGACAAGAGAAACGACAAGGATCACGCCCCCCATCTGGAGCGCGAGATGACGCAGGAGTGCGGCGGTGGGGGCGAGAACCTCCGCCTCATCCATCTCGACCACGAGGCCCCAATCCGACGCGCCGGACGCAAACGGAGCATAGGCCGCGATGACCGGTTGTCCCCCCTGGCCGGTCGTGCGCAGCAAACCCGTCTCGCCCGCGAGTGCCGCCGTCACCGCGGGGCTCATCCGGACCGGATCAAAGACCGTCGCACCGACGTCTTGCAGAACGCCCGGCCGCAGGTCGGTTCTGAGGGCGCCGTCGCTCCCCACGAAGTAAGCGACACCCGCCTCACCGAGCCCGGAGGGCGCGTTCATGATATGCGACAAGGTCGCGACTTCCAGTTGGAAGACGGCGTAACCCAGCACGCGGCCTTCGGCGACCAGAGGATAGCCGGCAAAGGCCGCAGGTGCGTCACCATCCACGGCAAAGGGCGCGACATCAGTCACCACGATCTGGGCCGGACCATCCGACGTGCGCCCCTGGAGCCGCTCGACCACCTGCGACAGACCGCTGCCGGCGAGCAGCGCACCGCCCACGTTTTCGGTGAATGCCGCGGTTTTCAGAACCGAGTAGACCACGTTCCCGGCAGGATCGACAAAGAACAGGTCACGGTAGCCGAAGGTGCGCATCATGGCGCGGGTCTGAGGATGGAACGCGCGATGTGCGGCGCCATAAGCCCAAAGGCCGGGGGCCGCCGGTTCGTCGAGCATATCGCGCGCCTCAGGAGCGTTGGGGTTCAGGGTCACAAAAGCTTCGACCAATTGCGCCGCCGCGTTGTCGCCCAGCACGTGCCACCCGTTCGCGAGGCCCTGCATGAACTTGGCGGTCGTCTCGCGCTGCGCGAAATCGGAAACATCTGCATCGGTGCGCGCCATGAGGTTCTCGACCAGGCTCGCGCGGTTGTCGCGTGCGGCACCAAGCAGCAATTCCGCAGACTTGACCAGGTCGGCCCTTTGCTTGAACGCCGAGAACATGCCGGAGACACCCGCCGAGACGACAACGAGCAGCACCATGATGATCGGCAGTTTCAGACCGATGCGCAGATTGTTCAGGACCTTCATCTGTCAACCGTCTCCTTCGTCAGACCCGGGGCGCATTCCGGGACTTGTCGCAGAGACCGGTGAAGATAGGCTTAAGACCGCTAGAACCGCCCCTTGGCGTGGGGCGAGGCCCAGGTGAGCCAGATCGACGCGGTCCAGGTAAAGGCGCCGCCACCTGCGGGCGCGCCGTCAACCGGCGAGAAATACTCGTAAAACCCGTGTTCGGAGACGAGCCGCTGCGTGTCCTTGCGCAGGCGTTCGGCCAGCACCGTGTGCCCGGTTTCGGCAAGCCCGATCCCGATCAGCGCATTCATCATCCCCCAGACCGGACCGCGCCAGTATTTCAGACGGTCAAAGCGCGGGTCGCCGGGGTCGAGCGAGGGGATACCAAATGCGACCTCGTCGAGCACCCGGCCTAGGTGCTTCAGCTGCCGGTCGTCGCGTATCCCCGCGTACCAATTGAGGAAACTGGCGGAGGACAGCGTGTCGGTAAAGGCCCCGGTGCGCAGGTTGACGCTGTCGTAATGACCGCGCGCCTCGTTCCAATGCGCCTTCACGCCCTGTTTGAGCGTCCCGATCCAGCCCTCGATCTCGTCCGTGCCATGGTCGAACTCGGCGGCGATGTGCAAAAGGTCGCGACAGGCGCGCAGGAGCATGAAGGTCATGCCCACGTCGGCCACGCGAAATGGGCTCTGCTCGGCGATCCGAGCCTCGTCCCAGCCCGCGTTCTGACTGAGTTGCACGAGCGCGACATAGCGGTCGTAGTCGAGCTTCGTGGGCCGCATCGAAGGGTCGATGTGGGTGGTGTCGGACCGCTGATACTCCCCCACCTCGCGCGTATCGACGCCCGTGAGCGCCACGTCCCAGTCCGGTGCATTGTCACGCCCGCTTTCCCAGGGGTGCGTGATCGCCACCATGCCATTCTCGACCCGGTTCTGCATCCACCAGCGATGCCAGCTCACGAGCCGGCCATAAAGCAGCTCCATGTGAATACGGCCATAGCGCTTGTCCGCCTCGTAGACAGCGCGCGCCATGGTGGCGGCGATGGGAGGCTGGCTGATACCCGAAGTATGCGGCACCCGCGGAATGCGCCAGACATCGGGGCCGGGAAAATAGCCGAAGGCCTGCTTGTGAAACACGATATGGGGCACCATGCCGGTGTCCCACTGGCCCTGAAACAGCGTCTCGAGTTCCGCCCAGGCCCGTTTCGGGTCGTAGGTCGAAAAGCCCCAGGCGGCAAAGGCGGAATCCCAGTTCCACTGGTAGGGATAGAGGCCCTTGGTCGGCACGGTGTAGAGGCCCCGGTCATTGGCTTCCATGACCTTGCGGGCCTTGCGGTCGATCTTGTCGTAATTCATGGCCTATCCGCGCGTCGCTCTGGCCTCAGGCTCCTGCCTTGTGGCCCGAACCGCAACCCCTGCGCCCTGACCGCGCGGGCAGGACCGCAAGCGATGCATCATGCGACACCGCCCCGCGCCGGTTCCGCACAAAAAAGAGGCGCCCCTTCACGCAGCGCCCCTTTCATCTTTCCCGAAATACGCAAGACCGACGCGGCCACAGGCGCCGCCGTCCGTCTCTAGCGCCCGGCGATGACACGCGCGGCGGCGTCGATGGCCCCCGGACCATGCGGGATGTCGAGCGCGGCAAGCCCGGCCTCGATCGTCGCCAGCGCCCCCAGCACCATATGGGCGTTCACATGGCCCATGTGGCCGATGCGGAAATAATCGTCGCCATTGGGATCGGCCTCGGTGTTCATGCCGAGCGAAATGCCCAGCGTCAGCCCCGCGTTCGCCTCGACCCAGCGGCGCAGGCGCAGGCCGTTGCCACCGCCGATGCGGATGGCGGACACGGCGCGGGACCGCTCGGCGGGGTCCGCGATGTTCATCGCCATCTCGCCGCCCTGCCCCCAGGCAGCCACGGCGGCCCAGACGGCGCGCGCGAGGCTGTCGTGGCGGATCCAGACCGCCTCGATCCCGCCCTCCTCACCGATCATGTCGAGCGCCTCGCGCAGGCCCAGAAGGCGATGCGTGGGCGCGGTGCCGCCGAAGAACTGATAGAAGAAATCCGGGGCAGACCGCGGACCCCAGTCCCAGTAGTAGCTGACGGAGGACACACTGGCCGCGCGCGCCTTGTCGTTGAAGAAGACGAACCCAAGCCCGGGCGGCGTCATCAGGCCCTTCTGGCTCGCCGCCACCATGACGTCGACGCCCCAGGCGTCCATCTCGAAGCGGTCGCAGCCGAGCGATGCGATGCAGTCCACCATGAAGAGCGCCGGGTGACCAGCCGCGTCGATGGCCGCGCGGATGGCGGGCACATCGTTAAGGACGCTGGTCGCGGTGTCCACATGCACGCAGAGCACGGCCTTGATCCTGTGGTCCGTATCGGCCCGCAACGTCTCTTCCACCACCGCCGGATCGACGGGGGCGTGGCGGCCGAACTCGATCACCTCGACCTCGACGCCGAGCCGGGAACAGATCATGCCCCAGAGCGCCGCGAACCGGCCGGTCGACAGCACGAGCGCCTTGTCGCCGGGGGCGAGCAGGTTCATCGCGGCAGCTTCCCACGCGCCATGGCCGTTTGCGATATAGATCGCCGCGTGGCCCGTGGTGCGGGCGACCGACTTGAGGTCGGGGACCATGGCGTGGACCATGTCGACCAGCGCGCCCTCGTAGATATTGGGAGCCGAGACATGCATCGCGTTCAGCACCCGTTCGGGGCTGACCGAAGGTCCTGGAATGGCGAGGTAGGTGCGGCCGTGGTTCAGGCTCATGGGAGGCTCCTGCTGTCTTGGCCAAGAGCGGTAGTCGGGCGGCGCGGGGGCGTCAATCGCCGGGCGCGTGACGGGCTGCACAGAGGCGGCGCTCTCGCCCCGCCCGATGCACAGATCTCTAGCGGTAGCGGCGGGCGAGACGGGCGGGATTGGCCCCGGCGAGGTAGCGGGTCTGGCGGATGAGGTTCCCCGCCCCTTGGGCCAGCCAGCGGCCTTCGTACCGGTCCCAGCCGGTCTCGATCCACGCCTCGAGCGCACGCGCGCGCGGAAGGGCGCGCACGAGGGCGATGTCCTCCATCAGGGGCTGATCCGGATAGCCGCCGGCGGCACGGTAGGTCTCGCGCGCGACGAGCAGGCCCTGATCGCCGAAGGGCAGCCCCAAATGACGCGCGCGCAGATTGGCCCAGCCGGCGGTGATCCGAGGGGCAAGACCCCGCGCCCGAAAGCGCAGCGGAAAATACCCGGGGACACCGAGCGTGATGCCGCGCTCGACCGCCTCGACCCAGCCGGGTCCGGGCAGGCTGTCGGCGTGAAGAAACAGGAACCAGTCGCCCCGTGCCGCTTCGCCACCTCGGCGCAATTGCCCCCCGCGCGAAGCAGGACCGGTGACGGTGAGTGCGCCGACTTCGCCCGCGATGGTCATCGTCGCATCGGTCGATCCCCCGTCCGAGAGGACGAGGTCGCGGATCAGCCCCGACTCGACACCCCCCATCAATGCGATGAGAAGCGAGGGCAACGTGGCCTCGGCGTTCAGGGTCGGGATGACGACGGAAAGGGGGGCGCGCATGGGCTGTGCGTGTCTCGCGGGTTGGGGCTGTCGGTTGTGGATGCTAGGTCTATATTAACACTCCGAGCGTATGGAAAGAGAGCGACGGTTGCGATGACGACGATGGAACAGGCGAAACAGGGGTCCGCGGGCGAACGCCACGAGGGTCGCGTGGTGCTGCGGCTCACAGGCGCGGACAGGGTCGAGTTTCTGCAGGGACTTGTGACGAATGACGTGAAACGGTCCGCGGGGCTGACCTATGCGGCACTGCTCACGCCGCAGGGCAAATACATGGCGGATTTCTTCGTGCTCGTGCGAGCCGAGGATATCCTTATCGACGTGAATGCGGATCTGGCGCAGATGCTCGCGCAGCGGCTGTCGATGTATAAACTGCGCAAGGATGTGCAGATCGAGGTAACCGATCTGGCGGTGTTTCGTGGATTGGGCGAGGTACCCGAGGACGGCTGGAACGACCCCCGGGACACGGCTTTGGGCTGGCGCGCCTACCGGCCGGATGGCACGGCTTCTGCGGGGGAGCCTGCCATCGACTGGGATGCGATCCGGGTCGAGCGGACGGTTCCGGAAACGGGTCGGGAACTCGATGGAGAGACCTACATCCTCGAGGCGGGGTTTGAACGGCTCCACGGAGTCGATTTCCGCAAGGGCTGCTACGTCGGACAGGAGGTCACAGCGCGGATGAAGCACAAGACCGAACTGCGCAAAGGCTTCGTGACCGTCGAGGTCGAGGGCGACGCGACGCCCGGCAGCGACATCGTGAACGAGGACGGCAAGGTGGCCGGACGGCTTCACACAGTCGCGGGGGACCGCGCCCTCGCCTATCTGCGGTTTGACTGGGCGAAGGGTCCGCTGACGGCGGGCGACGCGCTGGTGCGCTGGAACGGGTGATCCAGTGACACGCGGCCACGGTGACTTGCCGACAGGGACCGGCGGCAGGGACTGACGGCGGGACGGCCAGACCTGTCGGACGCTTGACCCGGGTCGACGGCCGGACCGGACAGACGGGTTCGGATGGCCCAGACTCTTCAAAAGCTACCGTGGACTCGTCGAACGCCCTCTGACCTGGATCGGCGCGTGACGCTGCGTTATGCGCGTTCCGAATATTCCATCGTCTCGGTGTTGACGATGATCGCCTCCCCCGGTCCCACGAAGGGCGGCACCTGCACGCGCACCCCGTTGTCGAGCACGGCGGGCTTGAAGCTCTTGGCCGCCGTCTGGCCATTCACGACCGGCTCGGTCTCGGCGATGGTGCAGGTCACCTTGGCAGGCAGACGCGCATTGAGCGCCTCGCTCTCGTGGAATTCGACGTGGATGGTCATGCCGTCCTGCAGAAACGGACGGCGCTCGCCCAGCAGATCGGCGTCGAGCTCGTATTGCTCGTAGCTTTCGGTATCCATGAAGGTCAAAACGCCGTCGGTTTCATAGAGAAACTGCATGTCGCGCATCTCGAGGCGGACCTGTTCGACCTTGTCGACCGAGCGAAACCGTTCGTTCAGCTTCGATCCGTTACGAAGGTTGCGCAGTTCGACCTGCGCAAATGCGCCACCCTTGCCGGGTTTGACATGGTCGACTTTGACGGCGGCCCACAGGCCCCCATTGTGCTCCAGGACGTTCCCGGGGCGAATCTCGTTACCGTTGATTTTCGGCATGTGCAAAACCGTGGCAAAAGGTTGACGGAAGTTCGGCGGCACCTATATCCGGGGGACCTGCGCCGTGCAATACGACTAGGTTTTGTGTAGGACGTCAGCAAGCTATGCAGTATGAGCATAGGTGCCATGCGCCCCAGCCAATACCGAATCGGCGCCGAAACGTCATATTGGCCCGCACGCCAAGAAGTGCAAGACAAGAACAACAAAAGGACTTGGAATGCTCGACAACGTCGATGGTACTGCCTTCAATCACGAACAGGGGAACCGGGCCCGCAAACTCTTTGCAGCCGTGGTTCTTGCCGCCCTCGACGACGCGATTGCTGACGACAAGAAATACGGAAACGGCCCTGAGCAGATTGCCCGCTGGGCGCGCTCGCGCGATGGCCGTGAAGTCCTCTCCTGTGCGGGTATCGACCCGAACGAACGGGTTGTGAAGGGCCTCATGGATTTCGTGGGCAAGGGTGTTCGCACCTCCGTTGCCTTGTCGCGTGAAGAAAGCGAGCGTCGTCATGCCGCGGAGGCCGCCGAAGCTGCGTAAGCAGTCGGCCACGTGAGCGAACAAGCTGCCCTAACCGGAAAGCGCGCCCCTCTGCAGGGCGCGCTTTTCGTTTGTCCCCTTCCGTCCGCTGGGCGGCTGCGCTAGTCGGGTTTCATGGCAAAGGCTGTGATGATCCAAGGCGCCGGTTCCAACGTCGGCAAATCGCTTCTCGTGGCGGGGCTCGCGCGCGCGGCGCTGCATCGCGGACTGTCGGTCGCGCCTTTCAAGCCACAGAACATGTCCAACAACGCCGCCGTAACGGCGGACGGGGGCGAGATCGGGCGGGCGCAGGCGTTGCAGGCACGGGCCTGTGGTCGCGCGCCGCTGGTCGACATGAACCCGGTGCTGCTCAAACCCGAAACCGACACCGGGGCGCAGGTGATCGTGCAGGGGCAACGCTTTGCCACGGTCAAGGCGCGCGACTACGGACGGCTCAAGGCCGACCTCCTGCCGCGCGTGATGGAAAGTTTCACGCGGCTTGGGGACAGCGCCGATCTGATCGTCGTCGAGGGCGCGGGCAGCCCGGCGGAGGTCAACCTCAGGCGCGGCGACATCGCCAACATGGGCTTTGCCGAGGCGGCCAATATCCCCGTTGTGCTCGCGGGCGACATCGACCGGGGCGGCGTGATCGCGCAGCTCGTGGGCACCCATGCGGTGCTGCCACCGGGCGACCGGAACCGGATAGAAGCATTTATCATCAACAAGTTCCGGGGCGATGTTGCGCTCTTCGATGAAGGTCTGGCCGAGATCGCGCGGCACACGGGCTGGAGTTCGGGCGGCGTGCTGCCGTTCTTTCCCGACGCCTGGCGGCTCCCGGCCGAAGACATCATGGACCTGCGCGGGGCCGCACGGGCCGGGGGCTACCGGATCGTGGTGCCGCGTCTGGGCCGGATCGCGAATTTCGACGATCTCGACCCACTGGCGGCGGAACCCGGCGTGAGCCTCGAGATCATCGAACCGGGACGTGCCCTGCCCGGCGATGCGGACCTCGTGCTGCTGCCGGGGTCGAAGGCGACGCTGGCCGATCTTGCCGACCTCAGGGCGCAGGGATGGGACGTGGACCTCATGGCCCATGTGCGGCGCGGCGGGCATGTGCTGGGCATTTGCGGTGGCTACCAGATGCTCGGCCGCGCGGTGCGCGATCCGCATGAGGTCGAGGGCGGCGGGTCGGCGATGGGGCTGGGGCTGCTCGACGTGACGACGACGCTGGCACCGGCCAAGACGCTGGCGCTGACGCGGGCGGTGCACCGCGACAGCGGCGCCGCGGTCGAGGGTTACGAGATCCACATGGGCCAGACGGCAGGGCCGGATTGCGGGCGCGGCTGGCTGGAGGTGGCGGGCCGGATCGAAGGTGCGGCGAATGGTTCGGGCCGGGTCATGGGCACCTACCTGCACGGCATTTTCACATCGGACGCATTCCGCCGCGCGTTCCTGGGGGGGTTGGGCGCCAAGGGCTCGGACCTCGCCTATGACGAGGGCGTTGAGGCGACGCTCGATGCGCTGGCCGCGCATGTCGAGGCGCATCTCGACGTGGAGATGATCCTTGGCCTGGCCCGCTAGGAGGCTGCGCCCCTGACCGGGGCGCGTGTGGCGCCGCGGCCTAGTCGAAGTCCTTGAGCGCGAGCGCGCGGGCGATTTCCCGGCGCACCATGCGGCGCAGGTTGCGGGTGATCCGTTCGCCCATCGTGCCCTGCAATTCCTCGCGCACGAGACGAGCGACGATTTCACGCAGCATGTCCTCGTCGATCACGAGATCGTCGTCCGCGCCCCGGTCCTCGTCCTCGTCGTAGGCCGCATAGTCCTCGCCGGACGGGCGCGCGCCGTTGGCGTCGAAGGGCCCCGCGTAGTCATCGGAGGCGTAGCTGAAGGCCGCCATGTCGATCGTGTTGTCGTTTGCTCCGCCGGTCAGGCTGTCGTCGGTCTTGTCCGAGCCGGGGACTTCGGCCTCGTCGTCCTCCGGCACGTCCTCGACGTCATAGGGCATTTCAATGTTCTCGAAATCCACCCACTCATTCGCCTGGGCGTCGACCTCGGCCTGATCCTGCCGGGTGCTCTCCACCGGCGCGGGTTCTTCTGGGGTCGTCACCTCGACACCGTCCATTCCGGCGATCAGAGCCTCGACATCCGGTTCGGAGGTCTCGTCGGCTTCCTTGGCCAGAGGCCCCACATCGGATGCGTCGGCCGGTGCCACGGACGCGCGGCGGAACACGATCGTGTCGACGGGATCATGTGGCTCGGACCCATCTGCCTCGAAATCGCGGAACGGGTCGGCGGCGTCACCCACCACGGCCTCAAGCTCGGCGATCCGGTCTTCGAGCGACCGCAGGTCGTCATCATCGCTGTCCGTGAGGTCGGCCATCGGCGCCTCGGGCACGTCATCCCCTTCCCCATCGCCCCCGGTCGGGGCGAGGTTCCCATCGGCGAAACCATCGCTTCGCGTCGCATCGTCCGCGCCATCGGCCAAGACCTCCTGCACCGCCGCCGCTTGCGGGGCTGTCGTCTCCGCGCGTTCCGATCTGGGCGACTTGTCCGGGGCGTCCACCCGGAAGGCGGGGGTCAGGACCAGCGCGGACCGTGGCCCGCTCTTGTCCTCCCGCGTGTCGGGATCGGCGGCGGACACGAGGCGGCGGACAGCGGAGAGCACATCCTCGATCTCGGCGTTGGTGACGGGTTCAGACATAGATTCGCCTTGGCTTTCCGTAGAGCGTGCCCCCAAACATAGCCAGACGGCGCCCCTCGGGCAATCCGACAGGTGGAATGGAAGCCGAAAACCGCTACGAAACCCTTAAACGCGCAGGATTTTTCCGTCGCGCCCGTGCCAGGGTCCCGCTGGCGGCCCCTATTCCTTGCCCAGGGCTTCCAGGATGTGATCGAGCTTCTGCCCCTGCGGGCTGACCCGGCGCAGAGGCGCGTTCTGGACCGCATTGAAATAGGCGCTGGGGTCGTAGGTGACGATGCCCAGATTCAGGTGCTGGGCGGTCAGAAGCCCCATCGAGGCAAGCAGCGAATAGACGGCAGCGTAGCGATCGGCGCGCGACTGGAGCGCCGTTGTCTGGGCGTCGAGCAGGTCCTGTTCGGCGTTGAGCACGTCGAGCGTGGTGCGTGCGCCCAGCGTCGCCTCTTCGCGGGCACCGCGCAGGGCAACCTGGCTCGCGCGGATCTGCTGGTCGGTGGCCTCTAGGCTGGCTCCGGCCACGGCAAGCTGCGCCCAGGCGTTGCCGACCTGCCGCTCGACGCCCTGCGTCGTGACGAGCAGCGCCGCGCGCGAGGCTTCGGATTGCGCGATGGCCTGACGGTACAGCGCGGTCAGACGCCCGCCGGAATAGATCGGGCCGGAAAGCGTGACGCCCGCCTGTCCGGTCATCGTGTTGCCCGGCAGTGCAGAGCGCGTGACGCTTGTGGTGGCCTGCACCGTGGGCAGGGTGGCGAGCTTGGACAGTTCCACCGACTTTTCCGACACCGTGACGGCGCGTTGGGCCGACAGGATGTCCGGGTGACGCAGACGCGCCTGTGCCTTGGCCGCCTCGACCGTCTCGGGGATGCGCGGCGGCGTGGGCAGCGGGGCGAGGTTGCCGGGATAGGACCCGACGGCGGCCTTGTAGCTTTCGCGCGCGACCAGAAGCTGGCCCTGCGCAGCAGCGGCCGCGGCGCGACCGGCGGCCAGTGCGGCCTGTGCCAGCGACACGTCGGTCTGCGTGATTTCGCCCACGTCGAACCGGTCCTGCGCGGCGCGCAGTTCCTGCGTGATGAGGCGCACGGAGTTGTTCTGGAGCGCCACCGCCTCGGTCGCCGACACCACGTCGAGATAGGCAATGGCCGCATTGAGAAGCACGTTCTGTTCGACGCCCACGAGCGCCTCGCGCGTCATCAGCACGCTTTCGCGCGCGATTTCGACCCGCTTGTCGGTCTGGCCGAAATCAAAAAGCAGAAGCTGCGCGGAAAGCGAGACCGAGGCGTTCCAGGTGTCCGTCAGGGCCACCCCGCCGGTGCCCAGCGCGGGATCGTTGATGGTCCGTCCCGCGGTCGCCGAATAGGACAGCACCGGGCGCAGGGCGGAAACCGCGATGGCCACATTCTCGTCCTCGGCCCGCAGCAGCGCGCGCTGCTGCTCGAGGAGGCCCGAGTTCTTGTAGGCCGCGACCAGCGCGTCGGCCAGCGTTTCGGCGCTCGCCACGACCGGCGCAAGGGCAAGCCCCATGGCCAGTATGGAGCCGGAGACCCAGTTCTTGATAGTTGTCGCCCTGCGCAGCATCTGCCCTGTTTCCTTTTCTGTCCGCGGTCCGAAACCGCGCCGGTCCTGAACGACCCGGCGCCACGATGGCCCGCGTCTGGCGCCCTGGATCAGAGCGCGAAATCCTTGGTCCGGGCAAAACCCGGCAACAGCGGGGCGCTTGCGTTGAAAGCAAAGCGCCAGTTGATATGACCGTCGATCTTCTGGCCGATACGCGCGGTTCCGAGGTTTCCGTCGGCAAAGATCGCGACGATCCGCCCGCCCTCACGAAGCTGCCCGGCAAGGCTTGCCGGAAGCGCCTCGATCGCGCCTTCGACGAAGATCACGTCGTAGGGGCCGTGCTTGGCCGCGCCTTCAGTCAGCGCGCCGGGGATGACTGCGACATTGTCGACGCCTGCCTCCGACAGCCGGGTTTCGGCCTCGCCCGCCAGCGTGTCTTCTTCCAGCGCGACGACGAACTCGCCCAGCTGCGCGAGCACCGCCGCGCCGTAGCCAAGCCCCGCGCCCACGACGAGCACGAGTTCCGACGGCTGCACCGAGAGCGCATCGAGCATCTTGGCAAAGCTGCGCGGCTCGATCATGGCCCGGCCCGCACCCAGTGGCACAAGCACATCCGCATAGGCCGCATCGCGCTGGTCATCCGGCACGAAGGCCTCGCGCGGGACCGTCAGCATCGCGTCGATGATCGGGTATTTCGTGACATCCGAAGGCCGCACCTGAGTGTCCACCATCATCCTGCGGCGTTGGGAGAAATCGCTCATGGGCTATTGTCCTCGGAGGTATCGTTCTTGGCCTTGGTTCTGCCATAGAACCCTGGGGGGAGCAACACGCGACGACCCGCGGCGGACGGGTTTACCGGCAGGGTTGCAGACGGGTGACGGAGGCGCGATGCGCACCCGTGCCACGTGGTGCCATGGCGAGGCCTTGCCCTGCGATACACCGCTATGAGCCGCCCTGTCTTGGACCGCCCCGTCTTGGACCGCCCCGTCTTGGACCGCGCTGTCCAGTGCCGGTCAGGATCATCGGCCCTGCCGATCGAGCCACGCGCGCCTCCGCACATTCTCTCGCCCTTGAGCCGGGATGATCTCATCGACCAGCGCCCCCATTTCCGGGTCATCGCCATGATCGAGCACCTTTTGCGCCGTGGCGCCGGCCCCCTCGTGACGGGCGATCCTGCAACGGGCAAAGTCGATGGCGTCATCGTCCGTGTATTCGAAGTCCATGGCCGCATGCAGCGCGGCAAAGACGGGCCGGAACGCCCCTGCCGGAACGCCTCTGGCCCCGCACCGCGGATTACGCCTTATCGTGGCGCATGCGACAAAGGCCAAGGATTGCCCCACCAACCCTCTTGCACCGCCCCGTGCTTTGTTCTATCCCCGGCCAACACTTCGGCGAGTTGGCGGAGTGGTGACGCAGCGGATTGCAAATCCGTCCACACCGGTTCGATTCCGGTACTCGCCTCCATAATCTTTTCAGTGACTTAGCCGATTTTTTGGGCCCGGATCTCGGGGCCAGTATCGGCTGGTTTACAGGTTGGTTTACAAATCCGCGCCGCAAACCAGGTTTCGGATGAGCTACTCCCCGAAATTCGGACACTGACATGAGCTACGATTTGCAGTCTGCTGATCTTCGACGAGAAGGAGATCAGAGATGTCGAAACGGAAGCAGCACGCGCCTGAGTGCAAGGCGAAGGTCGCGCTGGAAGCCCTGAAAGGCGAGGGTTGGAGGGACCGTCGCGCCAGTGGCGCGGCGTAAGCCCGGACAACGCCGCTGAGCTGGCAAGTCGGTTCGGGGTGCATCCGACGATGATCCATCAAGGGAGTTGGGAAGATCAGAAAACGATCCGGGGGATCGTTCTCCTAACCAACGCCCTGCTCGATGGCGCGTCGGGCGTGTTCGAGCGCGGGGGCGGCAAGAGACCCGAGATCGACGAGATGCAGGTGAAGGTGCTTCACGCCAAGATCGGGGACCGAGCCATTGGAACGCCATTGGTCCGAGAGACAATGGCGAGACGGTGGCCAACTCTTTTTTGGAACGAAAGCTGAAGCCCTGGGGCGGGAAGCGGTGAGGGATTGCGCCGCCATCGGTCCGAGGCCAATCCCGAACCGGCATGATCGAGCCCGACCACCCGGATCTGTCGATCGGCCAGCCGTGCAAGCTTCTGTCGATCGCGCGCTCGTCTTTCTACAATGCCCTCAAGGGCGAGTCTGAGCAGAACCTCGGCCTGATGCGGCAGATCGACGAGCGTCCTGCGGACCTGGAGACCCCGTTCTTCGGCGTTCGGCAAATGACCTGGCACCTGCGCAACGAGGGGCATCTGGTGAACGAGAAGCGGATACGCCGGCTGATGCGCCTCGTGGGACTGATGCCGATTTACCAGAAGCCCAACACGAGCAGGCCGGCGAAGGGACACAAAACCTATCCTTACCTTCTTGAAGGGCTGCGCGTGGCTCGTCCGAACCAGGTCTGGTGCTCGGATATCAACTACCTGCCCATGCGGCGTGGGTTACTATAGCTCGTGGCAATCATGGACTGGTAGACGCGCAAGGTTCTGTCCTGGCGGATCTCGAACACCCTGGAGGCCGACTTCTGCGTCGAAGCGCTGAACGAGGCCATCAAAAAAGTTCGGTCCGACCGAGATCATGAACACGGATCAGGGATCCCAGTTCACCTCTTTCGCCTGGACCGACCGGCTCCGCCGCTCGGGCGTGCGGATCTCGATGGACGGGAAAGGCCGATTCCTCCCCCCTCATCGCATTCCTTCGCAATACGACTGCCGGGCAGCGAACAACATCTTGATCGAGCGGCTTTGGCGAACCCTGTAATACGAATGCGTCTACCCGCATGCCTGGGAGACCGGATCAGAGACGAAAGCGGCCATCCGGAAATGGATGACCTTCTACAACCACCAGCGTCCGCATTCAGCCCTCGGCGGCAAGCCTCCGGCGCTGGTCTATTTGCAGAGAAATGATATCAACCAACCCGATCAGCAGGTGCAACAAGTCGCTCAATTTACGCCAGATCCTGTCCAAGAGACGGGGAGTAGCTCAGGGACTGAGCGGAAAGGCCAAGGGGTTCAGCCAGGGCGTATCGATCGGTGCTTCTGCGCGCTTGGCGAACCGTGGTGAGACCGCCATCAGATGCGGCAGGTCGTGGCGCAGGATGTTGTGCCCGATCACATGCGCAAAGCCGGCCGAAAACAGATCGAGCTTTTCCAGCGCGGCATTGACGTCGCCTTTGCGGTGCACAAGACCTTCGGCCTCCCCGTCGGGCATCGCTGCGAAGGCAAATTTTCGGGCCCGCTTCGGATCGACTTCCAGATCGATCGACAGACAGCGCGACAGGATATCGACGTCGCGCGCGACTGTCCGAACCTCTGCGTCCTGCGACGCCTCTAGCGGGCGCTTTTCACTCTGCGTCTCCCGCCTGCGCATGTAGGATTTGAAACAACGTCGGGGAAGCAAAGTAGTCGTGCCTGCGTATTCTATTCATTCAAAGGGCCACGGATCGCTCATCAGTCCTGCCCCGCAGCGTTGGTCGTTTCCCGTTCCGCCCGACAGGCTGCGGTCTGTCCGCGTGGGCTCTGCCATCGACACCCGAAGACCCAAGCGCAGAAGCGGGTGAACGATCTCCGTCATCAAAGTGTTGCGAGACGGAGAATTGACGCCCCGGACGTCCGCATCGCCATAAGACCTGTATTGGCCTTTCAATGCATTGTGCGAGAGTGCAGGCGCCGCGCTGGCGTTACCCTTGTGGTCAGGCTCTGGGTGATCTGGTCCCCGGCGCGCTTGCAGGACTTGCCCCACGTTCCCCGGACCGACAGCGCCCATAAAGCGGGGGCGCGAGCCAGAACAAGCTCGCGCCCCCGCGCATCTTGGCATTTCGGGCCCCCACCCGATGGCCCGCGCGATCCCGTTAGACGAAGTCGATGCTCGCAAGCGTAAGGCCGGAAACCCCGACGACCCGGACCGACAGATCGGCCGTTCCGTCAAGGTCGGCATCATAGGTGATCAGCGTGGCGTCAGGCTGACCGACAAACTCGAAGGCGTCGGGCACCAGCGCACCGCCGAGGTGCCATTCGATGCCGTCGATACCAAACTCGAAGTCGGTGATCGTATGCACCGCTCCCGTATCGGACGGATCGAAAGCAAAGACGAACACATCCGCGTCCTCGCCGCCGGTCAGGAGGTCGCCCGAGCCAGCCGCGATCAGGCGATCCATGCCGTTGGAACCGTCGACCTCATCCGCGCCCTTGCCGCCCGTGAGGTCGTCATCGCCCGAACCGCCGGAAATGATGTCATCACCGTCACCGCCCTGGATCGTGTCTTGGCCGTTGCCGCCTTCCAGCACGTCGTTGCCCTCGCCGCCGTCGATGACGTCGTTCCCCGCGCCGCCCTTGACGTCGTCGTTGCCATCGCCCGCCAAGATGGTGTCATCGTCGCGGCTGCCGTCGATCTCGTCGTCGCCCGAGCCGCCTTCGATATAGTCGTCGCCGTTGCCGCCCCGGATCACGTCGTTGCCGTCGCCGCCCAGAAGCGTGTCGTCACCGTCGCCACCGTCCAGATCGTCCGCGTCGTCACCGCCGTCGAGCCAGTCGCCCCCTGCTCCGCCGGTGAACACGTCGTCGCCCGCGCCGCCAAGGAACACGTCATCCCCGTCGTCACCAAAGGCAAGATCGCGCGCCGTGGTGCCGTCGTAGCTGCCGTCTCCATGGAATACCTGATAGCGGTTCTCATCGTCCGCCCCGTCCCCGTAAAAGATCTTGCGCCACATGAGCGTGGCGTCTTCACCCTCGATCAGTTCGGTGACGACCTTGTCCTCGGTCGTGGTGACGCGAAGCCGGGAAATCAGGCTCCAGTCGGGCCCGTATTCCTCGGTCACATGGCGGTTCCCGTCGATGATCGCGAGCGAGGCGGACAGGAGCATCCAATTGGCATCGTAGACCTGTTTGCCCGTGGTGGTCGCGGTATGAATGGTCTTCACGCCACCCTGAAGCACCCAGCCCGCCCCAAAGGTTTCAACCAGCGTGAAGCCGGCCTTTACCGTAACAACGGTGCCGCCGGTGATGTTGCCGGCCCCGTTTTCTTCGATCACGGTCTTGGTGACATTGCCCGACACGGTCGTGGTTTCACGGTAGATCACGAACCAGTCCGGGCCGTAGTCTGCCACCTGCGTGCGGCCTGCGCCGTTGTCGGTCTCGAGGTGGGCGGAGAGCAGGTTCCAGTCGCCGTCATAGGTCTGAACGCCGGTCTGCGTGTCGGTGTGGATCTCTTTGACCGCGCCCGCCAGAACCCAATCCTGACCGTAAGTTTCGATCAGCGTGTGGCCTTCGGCCACGGTAACTTTGGTGCCGCCGGTGACGTTGCCCTCCCCGTTTTCC